>Ga0160463_100004_pt1 | contig 916584 bp, 777 predicted proteins | sample HID1975M_E6MG_FD_108276 | JGI IMG/M metagenome (GOLD analysis project Ga0160463, IMG submission 108276) | Enriched soil microbial communities from UW Madison campus, WI, USA - HID1975M_E6 MG | ecosystem: Environmental > Terrestrial > Soil > Unclassified | place: USA: Madison, Wisconsin... | reverse complement strand
GCGGTTGCCCGCGGTGCAACCTATCTACATCCACTGTTGCTTTGGGTGGGAGGCGCCAGCTTCCCTGCCACTTTGTGCAAAAATGGGCTGTTTTTGTGTTTCATGCTTTGGGTATACACTACTTATGCTGAAGGTATACTGAAGCTATACTGAAGAGATGCGGATCATTAATTACTGGTTATTGATTATTAAAAGCTAACTACTGCCGCTGCTTGCTACCTGGTGCTTTGTGTTTTCCTTCCTGTTGTTTTCTGTGCTTTTCCTTCTTCGTCGTTGTCATTTACTTTCTCTATCAGTAACACTATAATGCAAACGTACAACACTGGCCAAGGCATTTCCAAATGCCGAATGACAGAAAACGAAATTATCGTCAGTTTCCGCCGAAAATGATTGATTTTTCAATCAATATGATCGGAAACTAACGATAATTTCGAAATCAATCAGGACCGATTTGGAAACGGGTATGCGGGTGTTGTATGTTTGTTGTCTGAACTGGGATTTATGAGATGTATGGGATGGGTGGGATTTGATAATCGCGGTTTAATGTCTTATGTGGATTTCGCGGATTTTGAATTTTGAGGATTATGATTTTTTTCTTCGCTGGATTTCTTTTGAAAGGTTTGGCGGAGTATTTATAAAGATGCTGATCGACTGTGTGGACGGGGCCCCTAAGCACGGTTGATGTATGGAAGTGTTGTGCAACACGGATTGAGGCGTTTGGAATAGCTGTTGGCTTTTATAGCGGTTAGCAGTTAGGTTTTCGGTATCAGCTATTAACCTTTGGCTGCGGGCGGTTGGATTTTAGCAGTTGGCTTGAAGGTCTAGCCATTAACTATTTGTTAGTGGCTACCGGCTGAGGGCTATTGCCACTGGTTTTCATTTTTTTGCTGTGATCTTTAAAAGGCTTCGGTGAGCCAGCCACTGGTGTCTGGAGCAGCAGGGATGGAAGGCAGGTTTTGGACGGGACAAGGACCTTGGTCTTAACTGTCAGGATCTAACGGTTATGCAGTCTGTTTTCAACATTTAAATGTATGAAAAGTATATGCAGGAATGAATCCATCATTTACTGTATAGATCTATATTCCTATGATGTGGCCCCGTTCGAGAGAGCGGGGCTATTTTTTGTCTGAACCGGGATTTATTGGATTGGTGGGATTCTGGGATGATAGTTGTAAGATATTGGCTTGCTATTGTGATGCAGTTTTTGCTAGCCATTTTAGAAATTAACCAGGTTAAGCTATAAAAATAGGAATCCATTGGTTGATGAGAATAAAAAAGACCGCTGATATTACTACCAGCGGTCGCGTTATTTAATTAGGCACAAGTACGCTGCGCGCAGGGCCGGGCTGCATACGCCAGTTAGTGGGCAAGGTCTTGTCGTCTTAATGCAGCCTGCCCTACAGCCAATAAAAAAGTCGTGTAGCGGAAAATGCTTTTCAGGAAGGTGGCATAAAAAAGGATGACTTACTCAGTCATCCTTTTTCAATATTATTATGTGTCGGTTTCTAATTCTTATTGCAGATAAATACAAACGGCTTCAACTCGGGTTGGTTGATCAGTTTCTGAATGATCCGGGGTTGATGGATGATCTTGTATTTGTTCATATCAAATACTTCATGGGCCATGCAGAAATTATCCATGGTTTCAAAGTAGAGTAATAACTGGTTTAATTGTTCCAGTTCATTCTCCATAGCATCCTTGTCAAGACCTTCATCCTTCATGAGGACAAGCAAATCGCGATTGGGCATTTTCATTTTCTATCAGGATATTAATAGCCAACAAATCCTTTGTTCAGGCCACATCCACATGACTTTGATGAACCGCCCATACCTCTACCTGAGCTACAAGCAGTCATTAGCACACTCACCACAATGGCCAACAAAACCAATTGATATTTAATCTTCTTCATACTGTTCTTTACTAAATTAAACTATTTTACACACAAAATTATTATTTAAGGGCGGTGGTATTTTCAAATTTTAACAGATCTACACGAAAACCCTTAGTGCTGGTATGCCCGCTTGACTGGGGGCTGGGGCATACTACCCGCTGTATTCCGCTGATACGGGAGTTGCTAATCCAGGGATGTGCTGTCGTTATCGGCTGTAACTCAACGCAAAAGGAATTATTTAAACAGGAATTTGAGGATTCTGTCAGCTATATCCATTTAGCTGGATACAATATTCGCTACGGAAAAAATCGTCGGAGCACTTTCTTCAAATTAATGCTACAATCGTTCAAAATTTTGATCCGGATCAAGCGGGAAAATCGCTGGTTAAGGTCTTTTTTGACTACTCAACAGGTGGATGGCATTATTTCGGACAATCGTTTTGGGCTTCATGCGGAAGGTATTCCTACTGTGTTTATTACGCATCAATTACAGATCAAAACTGGTTTGGGTAAATGGGCGGATGGGATTGTGCGCCGATGGAATTATGGATTGATCGAACATTTTACTGGCTGTTGGGTGCCCGACAAAGCAGGTGAACCTTCGCTATCGGGTGCACTTTCGCACCCTTCGCAAATGCCTGAGCTACCGATCCGGTATATTGGAGCGCTATCACGGCTGGCCCCCTGCCCTACACCAGGTAACGCCGGGTTATTAATTATTCTATCGGGGCCGGAACCGCTACGCAGTATTTTCGAGCAGCTATTATTGGAACAGTTAACTCATTATAATGGCCAGGCAATAATGGTAAGAGGACTTCCACTATCCACTACGTTACCTGCTGCGCCTGATCATTGCAGGCTACTGAATCATGCTTCTGCGCAAACTTTACAATCGCTGATCTGTGATGCGGAACTGGTGATCAGCCGGTGTGGTTATACTACGGTGATGGACTTATTTTCGATGCAAAAGAAATCGATCCTGGTGCCTACGCCGGGACAAGCGGAGCAGGAGTACCTGGCGCATCACTTATTGCAACAGCAGTGGGCGTATACGCTGCCGCAAAAAGGTTTTCAACTTGAGCGGGCATTGGAGGAAGCAGGGAAATTTATGTATAAGATACCGGATCTGCCGATGGATGGATATAAGGAGGCGGTGAGGGAGTTTGTGGAGGGGATGAATACAGGGGTTAGCGATTAGGGTTTAGCTGTTAGCTTTCAGACGTTAACGATTAGGGATTATTATATTAAAGAAATATAGGGCGGACTTTTGATGTCCGCCCTATTCTCTGTATAGCATGTAAAACTATGCTTATTGTTTTACGATCTTTTGGGATTGGGTAAAGTCTTCTCCTTTAATTTTCAGGAAGTAAATGCCTTTGGGGAGATCGGATGTTTTGATATTGATCTCTGCAGCACCTTCGGCATATTTTCCGTTGAGTGTTTTGAGCACACGGCCACTGATGTCGGTAATAGTGATGTTTACCAATTGGGTGTGGGGCACATTTACAAAGGCTGTGAGCTCATTCACAAATGGATTGGGGGCTACGATGATGGAGCGATCACCTGCCACACGGTTCATTATTTTCTTCATGGAGAAAATCTCTTTCCGTCCATCGAGATCGGTTTGTGTAAGTCTGTAATAGCTGAGGTTGGTAAGGGGGCGTTCGTCTATCCACTCATAAGCTTTGCCGGTGGAGTTGCCCGCAGCAGGAATGGCGGCTATCTCTGTGAAGCTCTTTCCATCGGCAGAACGTTCGATATTGAAGCGGGCGTTGTTACTTTCGGCAGCCGTAGTCCAGCGCACCTGTACTTTTCCGCCTTTGAGGGCTACTGTATAATCTTCCAAAGCCACGGGCAACAGGGAGGAACGATTGTACTGCACCATCCATTCATAAGAATTAACGCTTCTGCCGTTAACAACTTGTCTAAAAGCCGGATTGTAGGCATATCCCCATACATCATGGGCCAGGCCTGAATTACAATCCTGACCAGGAACAGGAAAGGTAGTATGCTTAGCCGGAACAGCGGTGGCCGGTGTTTGGCTATTGATGAGATTGGCATTGGTCATTGCAGTAGCTCCGGGACACATGTTGTCGTTGATACACTGGAAAGACCAGAAAGGCAAATTGGCACGTGCTATAATATTGGCCTGCGCTGCTGAAAGGGTGTTACAAGGGGCTACGGGGATGAGGCCAGCGATGCGCCGGGCATTGGCCAGGCTGGAGCCCGCATAGGTTTGGACAAAATTGGCGCCGGCGCTCATACCGGTCAAATAGATCCTGGAAACATCCACGCGGTATTTGGCAACGAGGTAATCAAACAGGGCATTCAAAGTTGTACTTGCATTGGGAAAGTTATCCCATTCCACTATTTGGGGGCTAATTAATATGAACTTATGCTGTTGTGCATTTTGATCTGAAACGGACGCCGGGAATATTGGATTGGTCACACGCTCACCCAGGGTAGAAGGGCACCACCACCATTCAGCCAGGAGTTTGCATAGATCGGCGGCATTGCCGCTGCCATCTTCATTGATGCCATGAATGAATACCAATAGAGGATACTTTTTACCAGGATTGGCACTATAGTCATCAGGCAGTTTTTCCAGGTAACCGTGTATATCATTGGTACCGGGGATATTGACATTGGTTACTTTTTTCTGCTTCAATGGTACGCCATCTCCAGGCCACCGGGGGCTGTTACAATACTCCTGGGCCAGGGCCTGGTGGGTGTACAGCAAGGTAAGGGAAAGCACAAAAAAAGAAAAGGCACTACGAACAGCAGAGCGTACAAAACGGCGCATAAGCAGGATGTTTTTACAGGTTGTTGATTAACTAAAAATGATTATTAAAAAAGGTTAACTTATTGCTTGATGATCTTGTAGGTTTCTGTTACTGATCCACCATGGGCTCTTAGGTAATAAATACCTTTGGGCAGATGTGCAGCCGGCAGGCTAATCTCTGTAGCACCGGGTGCATACATACCACTGAGACCAGCTATTTTTCTTCCGCTTATATCAGTCACCTCCACGATCACCTTCTGTGTTTTATCTACATTGATATAGGCCACTACATTATTGGTAAATGGATTGGCCGCCGGGATGATGAGTTGCCGCAGCCCCTGGCGATTCACTATTGTTTTGGTACCCAGGTATTGCTTGTCTCCGTCGATATCGGTTTGCACCAGTCGGTAATAGCTGAGCTGGGGCAAAGGTTTTTCATCGCTGTAGTCATATTGTTTATCTACACCTGAATTACCGTTTCCCTTCAGGGTGGTCAATGGTGCAAAGCGACCATCGCTACCGGCCCGTTCAATGGTAAAGGATGCATTATCGGTCTCAGAAGTAGTGGTCCATTGCAGGAGTACTTTGCCTGCCGTTAAGCGAGCTGTAAAATTTTTGAGGCGTACAGGCAGGGTAATGCGACTATACTGGAGGAACCAATTGGCCAGGTTGGGTCCACTTGCCGGCGTAAATAACGGACTATATAAAGCTGACCAGGTATCATGGGGGAAAGGCCGGCAATACAATAATTGCTGAGATACGGGAAAAGGGAAAGGCTGAGGGTCAGGTGTTTCTTCAAGCCGGGAGTACCTGGGTGCAACGGCACCGGGCTGGTTGTTGATGGCATTGACCCATTCATCGGGCCAGGCTACCACGCAGGGATTGTCGAGTACGCAATGAACAAACCAGGTGGGCAAACCGGCGTTGGCAATGTTGGCAGGCCCTGTGGGATTGAGGGATAGCCGCCAACACATGGAACTCATAGAGACAGCAGCGATGCGCTGTGCACGGCTGGCGCTGCTGGACACGTAATCTATAACATGGTTGGCACCGCTGCTCATGCCGGTGAGGTAAACCCGGGCAGGATCTATTCGATAAGCAGACATGGCATAATCGATAAAGGCCTCTATTTCATCGGCATAATAGGGCGGTTCGCTGTATTCGGCATATTGGGGCATCAGAACTATGTAGGAATAGGTTTGTCCATTTACAGTAACAGTAGTGGGAAATTCGTTGGATTCTATCTTGCCTGGCAGGGCGGTGGCACCATCACCGAGAATATTGCAAAGCGCATTTTGTGAGCCATCTCCGGCAGCGAGCCGGCCATGAAAGTAAATAATGACGGGATATTTTTTTGTAGGATTGGCAGCATAGTCGGCTGGCAGCTTTCGTAACAGTCCCTTAATATAGCCATTAGCTATCCACTCGTTGGAGGGAAGGGTTATTTTTTCCAGGTTGACTGGTGTACACTGTGACCAGGTACTACAAGCAATACATAAGAGCACAAAAAAGCAGCTTGCTTTTTGTGCAATAGCAGGTAGCCGTAGTGGCATAGGCAATATTTTACCAGAAATTAATTAATGGTGGTATCAAAGGCTGAGATTGGATGTATAGCCTTCAAAGGAAAATTGAATAGGTGTGGTGGTAAGCTGTGAACCGGGTTTTAAAAGGGTGCGAATCGGGGCAGGCTTTCCAGGACAGGAAGCCTCTGCATCTATAACAGTAAAAACCGTGCCATGTGGAACGGATACTACTGCCGGGGGTTATACTGATAAAGATTTGGGATAATCAAAAAACCAAAAGGTTTTAGGCGCGTCTTTAAAGTGAGCCCAGTTTTGAATGGATACCTGCACGCCAAAGATAGCACATGTAGGCATGTCATCAATTCTTACTTCTGTGAGCATGTTTACAAATTCGGTGATGCCTGGATTGTGTGAAAAGATTGCAATGGTGTTGGCATCGTTGGGCGCCTGGGCAATGGCTTCCAGAAAATTGCCGGGAGAAGCATGGTATAGCTCTGGAATGAGGATGATCTTTTCCTTGTCGTAATTATATTCTGCTGCGAAGAGGGTAGCTGTTTTCTTAGCGCGCTTTGCGGGACTGGATAGGAATGCGTCAATTGCGATTGACCGGGCCAGCAGGCGTTGGGCCATCAGGGGGCTATCTTGTTTTCCGCGTTCATTGAGCGGACGATCAAAATCTGACAGGGATGGATCGCCCCAGCTGCTTTTAGCATGGCGGATTAGAAGGATGTGCTTCATAGAAAAATTTAAGGGGGAAAACTCCCCCTTAAAGTACTTAATAAGTTTCAATCAAAGGAATCAGACAATAATAAACAGGCCTGTTTTAGTGGTGGTTCCCCATAGGAAGCTAAACGGTCGGCACGTAAGTATTAGCAAAATCTTTGCCAGAAGTGGGTATTTTTGGCACAGAAGGGTGATTTGCGGAAATATTTTTTGTTTTTTCGTTGATTTGGCAGGTGGAGAGAAGGCAACGAGGCAGCAAGGCAAAGAGGCAACGAGCGGAGATAGGCTTGTGGTTCGTGGAGACACGAACCACGGCGGCCAGGAGCTAGAGGCCGCTTGAGTTGATGTAGTTTATGAGGGAGGCTGTATTTTTTACTTTAAGCTTTTTGAGGATATTATGGCGGTGTACTTCTACTGTTTTGATGGCGATATTGAGTTTGGTCGCAATTTCTTTGGAGGACAGTCCATCCCGGATGAGATTAATGACCTCTATTTCGCGTTCTGAAAGCTGGTTGAGGCCGGGGACATTCTCATCTTCCCCGAGCATTTGTACGGAAATAATGTTTTTAACCTCCTGGCATATGTATATATGTCCGTTGTATACTTCTGTAATAGCGTCCAACATTTCCTGGCGGGGGGAGTTTTTGGTAACGTAACCACGGGCACCCAGGCGTAGCATTTTCTTGGCATAAGAGGGTTGGGAGTGCATGGATACGGCAATCACTTTGGAGCCGGGAGAGAGCTTCCGGATCATTTTCAGGATATCAAAACCATTGAGGGGGGCCATGTTGATGTCTAACAGGATGATGTTGGGGCGTTTGTCGCGTGCGATTTCTATAGCCTTCTGGCCATCACCTACTTCGGCAATTACTTCGAAGCCTTCATTTCGACCTAAAAGGAATGACCAGGTTTCACGGATAAGCGTATGATCGTCAACAATCATGATAGAGATTCTGCTCATAAGTCTTTCTTTTTACAATGGTATAATTGAGGTAAGCAAGGCACACGATCCCTAAAAATAGCTGGTGACTATCTTTTTCTTTACTGCGGGTGCTACTAATGCTTAGGCCTTACCATGTTGACTGTCTTCATCTACAGAATAAAACTCATGCCACGATCTGGTATATGATATTATGATTTTTTTCTGACTTTATCAATTCCATTTCGCAGGGTACTGATGAAATCTTGATTAAAAAATATGGTGAGGGTACAATTTCACAAAAATGCCTATATCAGGCGATGGGTATTTCAGCCGAAGTTCAATTGGATTGTTGCAATTCCACCGGGGGAAAAAATCTTCTACGTTTATTGCCTGCTGTTACCTGACCGGATTCGGGCATAAAAAAAGCCCCGCTTGGAAAAGCAGGGCTACACTAATCAAATTCGTTAACCATTAAACCTTATCCTTTTAATATTATAACAACAAATCGGGGATTTGGTACTAAATGGAATTGGGAATTATTTTTTCTGTTCAAATATTTTATGGGAAAGGGAGGATGGGGTTTTACAGAAATGTAAGGGGGATATTAATATCCCCTTACATTTTTTCCTTCCATATAGTTGATGAAAGCCTTATTGACTACTTTATTACCACCTGGTGTGGGATAATTTCCGGTGAAATACCAGTCGCCTGTGTTGGTAGGGCAGGCGCGGTGCAGGGATTCGATGGTTTGGAATATTACCTGTACTGGAATGGTAAGACCTTTGGGTGTAATGAGCTGGGCTATCTTATCTGAAATTTCTTCTGTAGTAAATGGTTTGTAAACGAGGCGCACGAGGTTTTCGGTATGCAACTGATCGAGACGCTGCAGTTCTTTACACTTATCGTATATTTCCTGCAGGCAATCTTCCTTGCCCTTTTCCTTCATCAGTTCGATTGCGGCTTTGAAGGCAATAAAGTCACCCAGTTTACTCATGTCGATGCCATAGCAATCCGGATAACGTATCTGAGGAGCAGAGGAAACGACGATGATCTTTTTGGGCTCCAGCCTTGCCAACATGCGCACGATACTTTCTTTGAGGGTGGTACCACGCACAATGGAATCGTCAATAACAACGAGTGTATCTTTTCCTTTTTCTACTGTTCCGTAAGTAATATCATAAACGTGCTGTACCATTTCATTACGGCTGGTATCGGCAGTGATGAAGGTGCGCATTTTCACGTCTTTGATAGCTACTTTCTCAACCCGGATCTTCCGGTTGATCATTTCGGATAACTTCTCTTCGGTGAAGTCTTTACCCCAGGATAAAATGCGCTCGATCTTTACTTTTTTGAGGTAATCGTCGAGGCCTTTTTGCAATCCGAAAAATGCTACTTCGGCAGTATTGGGAATAAATGAGAAGATGGTATTCTTAAGATCGTGATTGACGGCCGTCAGGATCTGGTCGCTAAGGTTGTATCCGAGGGCATTTCTTTCGCGGTAGATCTTTTCATCGCTGCCACGGGAGAAATAGATGCGTTCAAAGCTACAAGCGCGACGTTCTTTGGGTTCGAGTATTTTATCTACGACAATATTACCGTCGGATTTAACGATCAATCCCATACCGGGCATAAGTTCCTGTACTTCATTCTCCCCTACATTGAATACGGTGCGAATAGCAGACCGTTCAGAAGCAGCGACTACCACATCTTCATCCACATAGTAATAGGCGGGGCGAATGCCATTGGCATCACGGAAGACAAAGGAGTCTCCGTTGCCGATCAGACCACCTACGGTAAAGCCACCATCGAATAAAGGAACGGCTTTGCGTAATATACTGAGGACGTCCAGGTTACCGGGGGATTCTTCATCGGCCTTTACGGCAAAATGGTGGATCACCTCCATCATGGCAGCGAGGTCGCTTTGTTTCTGGAAGTCACCGGGCTCTACATTGATGAGCGCAAAAAGCTCATCGGTATTCACCAGGTTGAAATTACCCGCCAGGGCAAGGTTACGTGCGGGGATGGTATTGCGTTTGATAAAAGGGTGGCAGAACTCCACATTGTTTTTACCCTGGGTGCCATAGCGAAGGTGTCCCAGGAGTAATTCTCCGATAAAAGAAATATGGCCTTTCATGAGGCCGGGATGTTTCAACAGATCGGATTGGAATTGTTCCAGCTCCTTTACCTCATTATTGATCTTGGTAAAAATGTCGGCAATGGGTTGGTTGGCATTGCTGCGGATGCGGTTCAGGAAGGGGTAACCGGGCTCCACATTAAGTTTAACAGCGGCCACACCGGCTCCATCCTGGCCCCGGTTGTGCTGTTTTTCCATGAGAAGGTAGAGCTTATTAAGGCCCCACATTACTGTTCCGTATTGCTGCTGATAATAGGAGAACGGCTTGCGTAAACGTATGAATGCCAAACCGCATTCATGTTTTATTTCATCACTCATGGATTACTCCTGGTTAAGAGCCGCAAGGTAGGAATAGTTTCTGGTTTTTAGCAGGCGCATTCTTATCGGGGTAATATAGTGGTGCAACATTAACATTTTGAAGGGATGAAAAGGCAACAAGGCAGCGAGGCAAAAAGGCAACGAGGGAAGGTAAGCTGCGAGCTACGAGCCTCGAGCTGCGAGCAGAAGGCAGCGGGCAAAAAAAGCCCCCAGTTTTCATAGGAACGTGGGGGTGGTTCTTTTCAAAAGGATTGGACTTGTTGCTAATTAGGTGATGACGGCTCAAAACCAATAGATTAGCTTTTTTTACATAGGATCGGATTTGCTCAGGGTTTGGGCCTGGGTCATGACAGGCATTGGATTTCGGGTGCAAGATGTTTGATTTTGATCAATGCATAGCTAAGTGGAGCATTGTTTTTCAATGTCCTATGGAATTTTTTCAGTTTTACTTACAGGTATACTCTTAGGTGTCAGCCGGTTTACGACAATCTGACTTACCTAACGCTATGGAAATGGGGCGTTTACAGGCTTGTAGCGAGGTTGTTGATGTAGTTGACGAGGGAGGCGGCGTTCTTTAATTTGAGCTTTTTTAGGATGTTGTGACGGTGAACTTCTACTGTTTTGAGGGAGATTTTGAGTATGGTGGCAATTTCTTTGGATGACTGACCTTCTTTGATGAGGTTAATGATCTCGATCTCACGTCCTGTGAGGGCATTTACATTGGGCATTTCCTGCTTTTCGTCGAGTACGAGTTCGGAGATATTGTTCTTTATCTCATCACAAATGTATTTGTTGCCGCTGTGCACGGAGAGGATAGCCTCGATCATTTCATCTTTGGAAGAGTTTTTGGTTACATATCCTCTGGCTCCAATCTGCAGCATTTTTTTGGCATAAGCGGGTTGTGAGTGCATAGAGATGCCAATTACTTTTGATCCGGGCGAGAGCTTCCTGATCTTCTCTGTGGCTTCAAAACCCGAAATAGGGGATATATTGATATCCATGAGTACAATCTGGGGCTTTTTGTTTTTTGCGTGTTCCACTGCTTCTTCAGAATCACCGCATTCTGCCACTACCATGAACCGGGGGTCGTTATTCAGGATATAGCTCCAGGTTTCCCTGATCAATTTGTGATCGTCGGCGATAAGGACACTGATCTTTTCCATAAGTTAAGGTGTTTTGCTTTTTATAGCGGTACATTGATATTGAGTGTACAACCCTTTCCGGGAGCTGTAGTTATGTTGATAGTTCCGTTGAACAGTTGTACGCGACTGGCGATGTTTGACAGCCCTACCCCTTTTTTAGCTTTTACTTTTTCAGGTTCAAACCCTTTTCCATTATCCTGGATAGTAAGGTTAATGACCCCGGGGTCTACGGTAAGTGCGATAAATGCCCTGACTGCACCGGCGTGTTTCAATACATTGTTCACTTGTTCCTGGATGATCCGAAAAAGCATGAGCTTCCTTTTCTCATCAATCGTTGCATCGACATCGCCCTGGTGACGAAATTCCATTTCCAGTTGTCTGGTGGCATTGATATTTTCGACGAGGTCCTGTATTGACACTACCAGGCCGAGGTCACCAATACTGGCCGGCACCAATGATCTTGAAATGCTGCGGATCTCATTGATAGCATCCGAAATATTATCAGAACAACGATTGATCAATGCGGTACTCTCATTTTCTTCGTGTTTTGCCATTTCGAGGTAAAGCTTGGCTGTGGTAAGGATCTGGTTCACATTGTCATGAAGATCTTTCCCAATATCAGCCCTTTCTTTTTCCTGTGCATTGACAACGGCCTGGGCTACCAGTTTTTGCTTGTCCAGTTCCTGTTTCAGCAATTGTTTTTCCAGTTCTCTTTTTTCGGTTACATCCTGCATGGAGCCTACCATGCGGTTTATTTTTCCTTCATGATCAAATATAAGAAACCCACGGTCATGCACGAGTGCAAAATCGCCATTTGCCTTTTTAAACCGGTATTCATCTTCCCAGGTTCTTGATTTATTGCCGGTAATGAACTGGTCGAGTCTTTTTATGACCCGATCGCGGTCGTCGGGATGGATACAAGACTCCCAGAAAGCACTGGATTTTCGAATATAAGCGGGGCGGTAACCGAAAAGTGTATAAAAGCCATCACCCCAATGCATATTGTCATTATTCAATATGTCCCAATCCCATACAACATCGTTGGTAACGCGTGTAACGAGGAGGTATCTTTCGTGGCTCGCCCTGATACGGGCTTCTGCATTTTTGTTTTCTATGATCACGCGCAGCAAATTGCTCACGCGCTCCAATACGGTCAATTCGGCCGCGACAGGTGTTTTGGGGACTTTATGATAAGCAGCGATGGTGGCTAATACTTCTCCACGGCTATTGAGGATGGGTAATGACCAACAAGCTTTTAGTTGAAATTTATCTGCCAGGTATCGATAATCTTCCCATAGGGGATCGAGGTAAATATCTGTTGTGATGACACATTCCTTTCGGTAAATGGCTGTACCGCAGGAACCTACCGCCGGGCCGGGTTTGATACTGCGTATCATGCTGGTGTATTCGGCGGATATGCTGGGTGCTGAAAGATGGGTTAGACCACCATCGTCGGCATTTACAGTTAATACGGAACAGAGCATTCCCGGAAAAAAGGTTTCAATTCCTTCGAGAAAATAGTCTGTGATCGTTTTAAGGGAGATGCCTGGGAGGGCATTCATTTCAAGCACCTGTTTTTCCAACAAGAGTAGTTGTTCCTGCCTGACGCGGGCGGCTTCTGCTTCCCGTAAGGAAGTAATATCCCTGTGAATACCGGCAATACCAATGCGTCTGCCATCCTGGTCTTTAATAAATACAAGGGAGCAGTGCATGTAGGTGAGTTTCCCGTCGGCACGTTCATAATAAGCGAGTCCTTGCCAGGAATCTTTGAGGTAGAGTTCCTGTAAAGCCTCTTCGCGGGTGCATTCGGGATATTTATGATCGATGTAATCGCGGATAGGACGTCCGAGTATGCGGGCGGCTTCTATTCCATACAGGGTTTCAGCTGCTTTGTTGAAAACTGTGACCCTGAACTGGAGGTCGGTGGAAATGATCACATCAGACACATTGTTGATGGCCTGGGCCTTCATGAAGTGTTCTTCACTGTCCAGTTTGTGCTCGTGTATATCGGTGGTAGTGAGAATAAATCCTTCGAAAATACCTTGTGTGGTAAACCAGGGAATGCCTGTATCTCTTACCCAACGGTATCCGCCTGCTTCGCTTTTTAGCTGGTATTCAACTGTGAAGGGTAGTTGTTGTTTTAATAACGCCTCATATTTCTCTGCAGTTTCGGGCAGATCGGCAGGATGAAGGATGGCAGGCCAGCCTTCGGCTACTATTTCTTCCAGGGCAAGGCCAGTATATTGGCTCCAGCTTTTATTTACATAAAGGAGGTCATGCTGCTCATTGGAGATGCGAACCATGGCAGGCATATTGGCATAATTACCGTAAGGAATACCGGTAGAGACCATAATGGTAAATACCTACCAAATTACTTTAAAGGGACTGCTTATTAGTGAAGTAATCCTACTTTCTATCAGCCATAAGTGTTTACACCTATTTAACAGCCTTTGCAGCGTACTGATACCAGTGGCTGAGGTTGGCGCAATGGGTGAAATCGCTGTCTACCATGAGGTAATAAGAAGGGATCTTTGAAGCAAACCACTTTTCGAGAGCCTGTTGTTTTTTCAATTCGAGTGCCCTTGTAGCAACTCTGTCATAATCATCTTTCAGGTTTTCGCGGTGTGGCTGTGTTCTTGATTTGAGGTAAACGATACGGACACCTTGTTTTTTACGTTCATCGGTGAAAGAAGTTGGTTTTGAGAAGTCTCCAACTTTCATATTGGTCTTACCCATCATTTCCACCATTTCTTTATCGAGCTGGTCGATGGTTACGGGGGGGTGCATACCACCTGTGAACTTTGAGTTCTCATCATCGCTGTATTTGCTAACGGCTTCACCGAAATTAAGGGTGCCTGCTATGAGTTTGGCGCGAACAGTATCAAGTCTATCAACTGCTTCTGTTATTTCGGTCTCGGTTATTTTGGGAATACGTATGATGTGCCGCACGATGGCATCATCACCGGAACGGCTTTCCATGTATACGATGTGGTAACCAAATTTCGATTTAAAAACAGGAGATATTTGTTTCTCTTTCAAGCGGAAAGCGTTGTTGAGAAATGTAGGGTCCCAGTTTTTCTCGGTACGATTGATAGCCATGCGACCACCAACTTCTTTTGTACCATCTTCTGTATATAATCTTGCGAGGGTTTCGAACTTCTGTCTTCCTGATTCAACCTGTTGCTTAAAGTCATTCAACTCTTCTATAACCAGTTTTTCCAGGTCACGACTAGGCTTGGGATACAGCACGATCTCTCCTACTTCTACTTCAGATTCATAAAACAGGAGGCTGTCTTTGGGGATCTTGTCCCAATATTCTTTTACTTCCTGGGGAGTGATCTTCATGTTGCCCACTACCTTATCGCGCATATTTTCTGCCAGCTTGCCTTCTTTGATGGATTGGCGGAAATCTTCTTTGATCTGGTAAATGGTGCGTCCTGCAATTTGCTCGAGGTTATCCTTGCCACCATACATCTGGATGAAGTTGCGGATACGATTATCCAGCAGGGCTTCAAGTTCGTCATCGGTTACTAACAGGGAGTCTTTTTCGGCCTGTAATACGAGGGCTTTCATGCCGAGGATCTGCTCTAGGATATAACATTCAGCATTGTCGGGAATTGCTTCCTGGCGACGCTGTCTGTCGAGGATCTCATTGTATACGTCGGAACGCAATATGATCTTATCCCCTACTATACCTACAATTTTATCGGCTACTACTTTACGGGGCGCCTGTGCGAACGCGGCAGTTACCAACAAGAGGGCAGCAAATACGGTTAAAAGTTGCTTCATATTAATCAGGATAAACCCAAAAGTAGCTTTTGGGCAAGACAATTAAGGACTGGGTAGTTGTTATTTAACAAAAATTTGCCGGATAAGTAAGTCAGCCTGAAGCCGGAGTGAAATGAAACAGTGGACGGTCTTTGTCAGGCCGCCCACCGTTTAATTTATTATAATGTTCTCTTAACTTCTTCTTCTTCAAAGGCTTCAATGATGTCACCTACCTGGATATCACTAAAGTTTTTAACGGTCAAGCCGCATTCCATATTGGATGGAACTTCTTTGACATCGTCTTTAAAGCGTTTGAGTGATGCAAGTTCGGCACTTTGACCTTCTCCTTTGGGATATGCTACGATACCGTCGCGGATTACGCGGATCTTCGAGTTACGCAGGATCTTTCCATCGAGTACGTAACATCCGGCCACGGTAGCTTTATCAAATTTGAATACGTTGCGTACTTCGACGTTGGCCACGATCTTCTCCTGTATTTTGGGTTCCAACATCCCTTCCATGGCGCTCTTGATCTCATCAATAGCGTTGTAGATGATGGAGTACAGTTTGATTTCCACACCTTCGCCTTCTGCCAGGCGTGCTGCCTGTGCGGATGGGCGTACGTTGAAACCAACGATGATGGCATCGGAAGCGGTGGCGAGCAGTACATCACTTTCTGTGATGGCGCCCACACCTTTCAATACAACGCTCACTACGATCTCCTGGGTTGACAGTTTCTGCAATGAGTCGGTCAAGGCTTCTACTGATCCATCCACGTCGCCCTTGATAATGAGGTTCAACTGTTTAAAGTTGCCAAGTGCCAGACGGCGACCGATCTCATCGAGGGTAATATGTTTCTTGGTACGAATACCCTGTTCACGAAGGATCTGTGCACGGCGGTTGGCCACTTCTTTGGCTTCGGCCTCATCGAGATACACTTTGAATTTCTCCCCGGCTTGTGGGGCGCCATTCAGACCGAGTATGAGGACTGGTGTAGAAGGAGGTGCATCGTCCACGCGTTTGTTACGTTCATTGAACATGGCTTTAACGCGGCCATAATGCTGACCGGATACAACCAGATCACCCTGTTTGAGGGTACCATTCTGTACGAGTACGGTGGCTACGTAACCACGACCTTTATCGAGGGTAGCTTCAATGATGGTACCGCCGGCTCCCTTGTTGGGGTTGGCTTTGAGGTCCAGCAATTCAGCTTCGAGCAATATTTTTTCCAGGAGGAGGTCTACGTTGAGGCCTTTTTTGGCGCTCAGTTCCTGGCTTTGGTATTTACCACCCCATTCTTCCACGAGGAGGTTCATACCGGCGAGTTGTTCGTAGATCTTCTTGGCATTTGCGCCGTCTTTATCTATTTTATTGATAGCAAAGATCATGGGAACATTGGCGGCCTGTGCGTGGCTAATGGCCTCACGCGTCTGTGGCATCACGGCATCATCAGCAGCGATTACAATCACTGCGATATCGGTAACTTTTGCACCACGGGCACGCATGGCGGTGAACGCTTCGTGACCAGGTGTATCGAGGAAGGCGATCTTTTTGCTATTTGCCAGGGTAACTTCATAGGCACCGATGTGCTGGGTAATACCTCCGGACTCACCGGCTACCACATTGGCGCTACGGATATAGTCGAGCAAAGATGTTTTACCGTGGTCAACGTGACCCATGATGGTTACGATGGGAGCGCGTGGCAGGAGGTCTTCTTCATTGTCATCTTCTTCCTCTTCTTCCATTTCCATTTGCTTCTCCATGTCAATGAATTCTACATCATATCCGAATTCATTGGCTACGAGTTCAATTACTTCCGCATCCAGACGCTGGTTAATGGACACCATTAATCCGAGGCTCATACACTTGCTGATAACTTCTGCAAAGTTGACATCCATGAGGGTAGCGAGTTCGCTTACGCTGATGAATTCGGTTACCTGCAGCTTGTTGTCCTGCATATCATCTGCACCCTGATCGGCATGTTCCTGACGTTTTTCACGACGGTATTTAGCTTTCAGGCTCTTACCACGACCACCGGTTCCGGCCAGTTTGGCCTGGGTTTCGCGTATTTTATTCTGGATCTCTTTTTCGTTGATCTCCTTGGGCTCGCGGGTAATGGTAGGACGTCCGGTGCGGGGACCGCTATGGCCTCCACGGTTCTGGCCTGGTCTGAACTGACCACCGCCGCCCTGACCTTGCTGACCGCCATGGCCTTGCTGTCCACTGCCTTGCTGGCGTTGCTGGGTTCCTTCGGGCTTTTTGAAGAGGTGCTGAGCACGTTGTTGCGGCGTTTGGGTATCCTTCTTTTCGATGGGGATACGTTTGCGCTTGCGTTTTTCGTCGCTGTTGGCACCTGCTGCTCCACCTTGATTTTGAATCTGAGGCTGTGGGCTCTGTGGTTTGGGGCGATTATCGCCACCTACCAATGGTAACTGGATCTTGCCGAGGATCTTAGGCCCTTCCAGTTTTTCGGCTTTAATATTTTCTATAACGGGTCCTGTTTCTTCTTTTTCTTCAATTACTGGTGCTACGGGCGCCTTAGGTTCTTCTTTGGGCTCAACAACAGTTACTACTTCGGGTACTTCGGCCACCACTTCTTTTTCCTTTACGGGCTCTGGTTCTTTTTCCTCTTTTTTCTTCTCTTCCGTTTTTTCCGGCTTTGGCTCTTCTGCTACAACTGGTGGCTCCACTTTTTCTTCGGGCTGTGGCTCAGGCTTTATCTCTTCTTCTTTCTTCTTTACATTTTTCTTAGGTCTTGTAGAAGAATCTATGGCAGAAAGATCGATTTTGTCAAAGACTTTGGGCCCTTCAATTTCAGGGGCTTCGGCTTTTATCACCTCAGGTTGAACAGGTTCTTCCACCACAGGAGGGGGCGCTACCACTTTGGGTTCTTCCACGACTACAACTACAGGCGGCTGCTGGGGCGGCAATTCTTCTTTTTTCTCTTCCTTCTTCTCTTCTTCTTTTTTAGGAGCCGGTGTATCTTTTTTGAATACAATGGTTTCCTCTTCTTTCTTTTTCTTGGCCTCCAGGCTTCCTTTTGGAAGATCGATCTGGTCACTCTTCAGCTTCGCCACCTTATCGCTTTGGAACTCCTGTTGCAAAGCACGATACATATCCTCCGACAGTTTTGACGTAGGCTTGAGTTCGTCTTTGTCAAATCCCTTGCCCACCAAAAAGTCCACCAGTGTTTCTTTACCGATGTTAAACTCTTTGGCCGCGGCCATTAATCTGGGTGTTAATAATTCTGCCATTCGTTATTGTAAGACAATTTTTTGTTTTGTTTGCTGTCTGGCAATGAAAATTAATCAGTCAAACAGGCAATAAAGGTCATAAAAGTTCATCAATCTTCAGGCGTCATAAAAGTCATTTCCTGAATATACTTTTGCAAATGTGCCACAAATTAGGCCAACTGCATGGTTTAAACTTCTTTTGACCTGCTCAACGTCTCAACTATTCTTTATCAAACTCTGCTTTCAACACTTTCCGTACTTCGTCGATAGTTTCTCTTTCCAGGTCGGTTCTGCGTTCCAGCTCTTCGGCGGTAAGGTCGAGTACGCTGCGTGCGGTATCGCAACCAATGCGTTTGAACTCATCAATGATCCAGGTTTCAATTTCATCGCTGAACTCTTCGAGGTCGATGTCAAATTCCTGGGGCTCGCCTTCCGTATCACGATAAACGTCTATGCTGTAACCAGTTAACTCCTGTGCCAACTTAATATTCACCCCTTTTTTGCCGATGGCCAGGGACACCTGGTCGGGCTTCAGATAGACATTTGCCTGCTTCTTTTCGTTGTCCAGCTCCATGCTGGTAATTTTTGCAGGCGTTAATGACCGCTGGATAAGGAGTTGGATATTGTTGGTCCAGTTGATAACGTCGATGTTCTCATTTTTCAATTCGCGTACGATACCATGGATACGGCTACCTTTCATACCTACGCAGGCGCCTACGGGATCGATACGGTCATCATAAGATTCTACGGCCACTTTAGCTCTTTCACCGGGTTCGCGAACGATCTTTTTGATAACGATCAAACCATCAAAGATTTCCGGCACCTCAATTTCCAGCAATTTAGCCAGGAAAGAGGGAGAAGTACGGGAAAGGATGATGACGGGTGAGTTATTTTTTAGTTCTACTTTCTTTACTACGGCGCGGGTATTTTCTCCTTTTTTGAAGTAATCCTGGGGTATTTGCTCTGATTTGGGCAATATTAGTTCATTGCTTTCCTCATCGAGCATGAGGATCTCTTTTTTCCATACCTGGTATACTTCTGCGCTGATGATATCGCCTACGCGGTCACCATATTTTTTAACGAGTACGTTCTTTTTCAGGTCGCTGATACGGCTGGCCAGGGTTTGTTTGGCAGCCAGGATAGCACGGCGACCGAAATCGAGGATGTTTACTTCCTCATATAATTCTTCGCCCACTTCAAAGTCGGGGGCTACTCTTACGGCTTCACTGTAGGCCACTTCTGCAAGGGGGTCCTGTACAGAGCCATCTTCCACAATAGTACGGCGACGCATGATTTCCAAGTCACCCTTTTCAGCGTTTACGATAACGTCAAAATTTTCATCGCTGCCAAACTTCTTGCGCAGCAATGTTTTAAACACGTCTTCAACCACTTTCATCATTGTGGGACGGTCAATATTTTCCGCTTCCTTAAACTCCTGGAAAGCCTCAATAAGGTTAATACTTGCCATATACTACATTTTTAAACTTGTTCACCGGAATATGAGTCCTCTTCTCTTCGCAGTATGCGGGATTGCAGGGACGAGCCTCCGGGGCTTAAAACACTATTTGAATTTTAGTTGATTTAATCGTGTCAAAAGGTAAGCGGTGCAATATCACTTCTTTCTTCTTGTTCTTTCCTTTGGTCTCTTCTATTACAAGCTCATTTTCATGCACCTCGAGCAGCTTTCCATCTACTTTGATTCCATCTTTCAGCAACACTTCTACCAGCCTGCCCGCATTTTTTTTATACTGGCGAAACATTTTGAGGGGCTCATCCAGTCCGGGTGAGGAGACTTCGAGGGAAAAGTCATCACCGGGGAAAATAGCCGTCTCTTCCAGTTTTTTGTATAAAGCGCGGTTAATGCTAATGCATTTTTCAATTGTAATACCGTTGTCTCCGTCGAGGAAGACTTTTACATTGTTGGTGGGCTTAATCCTTATTTCTACCAGGAAATGTACCGGATCGTCGGCCAATATATCCAACACCATTTTTTCAATCGTCGAAACTTGGGTGTCCATAATCATAACCAGCATAGGAAATAAAGAAGGGAACGGACCCCGTTCCCTTCTCTTTTCATCTTTTTCCAATGCAAATGTAAGGTAAATAATATATTCACTCCAAATCCTGAATATGTGAGTTGTGAGTGGTCAATTGTGCGTTTTAGGTCTGGGTCGGGATTGCGGAGGCTTTTATTGGCGTTGGCACCTCACGATCAGGGATATATTTCAACAAAAGCACAGGGCTGGTTGTTATACTCTTTAACAGTTTTTTCAATCATTAGATAGTACATTTGCAAATATTATGTTACCTGTTATTCTCTGGATATTGCTTGGTTATTTCGTGTACAGGTTTGTATTCAACTTCCTGTTGCCCATTTTCAAGGTTTCGCGACAAATGAGGCGGCAGGTAAGGGAATTTCAAAACAATATGCACCAGGCTCAAAACCAGACGCATCAGCAACAACAGTCCTTCCAGCAATCTGCCACAGGCCAGCAACGGCCAACTCCATCTGCCCAGGAAAAATCGGGCGATTATATTGATTTTGAAGAGATAAAGTAGGGAAAACAGCTACGAACTTTGAGCTGCGAGCTACGAGCCTTTGTTGGTGGAAATTGTTCACTATCCTTCGTCTACGCGCTTATGGCGGATAGTTCAGGAGAGCAATTGACTACCTATTTCCAGCACTGTTTTACCGGGTTCCAGGTGGTAGGCTTGCATACCGGCGGCCCGGGCACCTTCCACATTGACGAGGGCATCATCAATGAACAAGGTTTCATTGGGCACCAGCTGTGCATCCTGCAGCACATATTCAAAAGATTTTATATCGGGCTTACGCCAGCTGATGTCATGTGAATACCAGGTCTTTTCAAAAAGGGCATCGAGGAGGTTACCGCCGAATGCCTCACTGTAGGTTTTCTGAAAAGCAGTGAGGTGGATGGCATTTGTATTGCTGAAAAGGAAGATTCTGTATTTTTCTTTCAGGCGGACCAATAATTCAATGCGTTCTGCCGGAAAATCGCGCAGCATGGCATTCCAGCCAGCAATGACTGTTGCCCGTTCAGCCTGAATGCCGGCCAGGTTTTGTAAAGCGCTAATAAATTCATCATCGTTAATTTTTCCCACTTCATATTCTTTGAAGAAGGATGCAGCATGTCCCAATGCGTAAAGTTCTTTAAAGCTCTTTACGCCCATTTCTGTGAAGGCGATCTCTGTTTTCTGGAAATCGAGGTTGAGGAGTACGCCGCCGAGGTCGAAAATGATGTTTTTGATCTGTTGCATGGATCAAATGTAATAAAAGCTGCGAGCTTTGAGCTACGAGCTGCGAGCCTTTTGCTTCGACACGTTTACTTCGATAGCGGATCCCTCCCTGCGGTCGGGATGACAAAGAAGGGGAATCGGAATGACAAAAAGGAGGAGTACACTCCATTCAAGGAAAACAATGGGAACCTGATTAGCGGGCATCGAAGTCAACGATCACTTTTTCTGTGCGGGGATGTGACTGGCAGGTGAGGATAAAGCCCTGTTCTATTTCTTCGGGCTCGAGTGCATAATTAATATCCATTTCCACCTGGCCTTCCACCAGTTTAGCACGACAGGTGGCGCAAACACCGCCTTTGCAGGCAAAGGGAAGATCGGCGCCTTGCTCCAATGCTGCGTCCAAGATGGGCAGGCCCTCATATTTAAGGTCAAAATCAAAGGCAATTCCATCGAGCTTTACGGTTACCTGGCTCATTTGTTGTCGCCCTGCCTGAGTGGCTTTTGCCTGGGTTTGACCGGATAGCTGTTGCTGGTTTCCTGTGAGGGGGGTAGTGAATAACTCAAAGTGGATCTTCTTTTTATCCAGGCCTTTTTCTTCGAGCCATTCTTTAACAGAGAAGATCATGGATTCGGGTCCGCAAATGAAGACCTCATCCATGCCCTTCATATTGATCAGCTTTTCGAGTTGTATGCATTTTTCCCTGTCGATACGACCATGGTTCACGGCTGCGTCGGTTTTTTCCCTGCTCAGGATATGGTGGAGGGTAAAACGATTCATGTACCGGTTTTTGAGGGCTTCGAGTTGTTCCTTGAAAATAATGGAAGCGCGGTTGCGGTTACCATATACGAGGGTGAACCGGCTATGAGGCTCAGTAGCCAGGGTGGCCTTAATAATGGAAAGGATGGGTGTTATGCCACTACCGGCGGCAAATGCCAGGTATTGTTTTTTATGAACAGGGGCTAGTTCGGTAAAGAACCTACCGCTTGGCGGCAGCACTTCTACAGTATCGCCTTTTTTCAATTGGTTGTTGGCCCAGGAGGAAAACCGGCCGGCATCGACGGCTTTGATGGCCACCCGCAATTCGTTGTCGAAAGGGCTGCTGCAAATGGAATAAGAGCGGCGTATTTCCTCGCCATTGAGGGAGGTTTTGAGGGTGATGTTCTGTCCCTGTTTAAATTGAAATGCTTGCTGCAAGGCTTCGGGCACCTGAAAAACAATGGAAATGCATTCGGGCGTTTCCTTTTGTACGGCAGCGATCGTTAGTGTATGAAAATGGGTAGCCAATCGGAGTTAATTTAATGGATGCAGGCAGTAGTTTGGCTTTATTTCTTCAATCCTTCTACGAGGATCATGACCATGTTGTCTTCTAATACATTGCCTTCAATCTTTTTTGTACTGCGGTGCCAGGATTCTATACCGCTTACTGCATGGAGCATGATCAATACGGCAGTAGGGGCATCGATCTGTTTTATTTCGCCTTTGCGGATCCCTTCTTCAATGATGAGGGCAATTCTTTGGCGGTATGCACGGCGCTGGCTTTGCATATTTTGCATGTAGGGCTCGGTAAGGTGTTTCCATTCCCGGTCGCTTACATATACTTCTTCATAGTGCTCCACCATTTGGCGGATATGGAACCGCAGGATCTCTTCGATCTTGGCGATAGCGGTCCGCTGGCTGTTGTCGACCTCTTCGATGTGGGACATGAACTGGTTGGCTACCTTGAAGCAGATCTCCTGTAATATTTCAGCTTTTGAACTGATGTGGTTATACAGGCTGGCGGCTTCTACACCTACGTGTTCTGCCAGGTCGCGCATGGAAGTTGCGCTGAATCCTTTTTCACGAAACAATTTAGCAGCCTCGGCGATGATGACTTCTTTGCGGGTGCTGTTTCTGTTGCTTTTAATTTTTGCCATATACGGGTAATGGCCAAAGATAACAAAAGTACTAACACCTGTTAGCGAAAAAATCCTAATTATCCATAAAATGGATAAAGATTAATGCTAACGAGCATTCCGTTTGCTCCTCTTACTGCTGTTTTTATGGGTGATAAGGGGGCCTAAAGAGGCCTCATGCAAGGGGCGATGAGGGACTAAAGGAAGGCGGGAGGCTTCTATTTTGCTGGTAATGGCAACAATTAAATAAGGTATGGGTTTCATAGCCTCCGGATTTTCGTGTAGGTTTGCGCGCTGATTATTACAAAATATTCTAAACTTCAAATTACATTATGTCTTTGATCTCTGTAGGTACGATGGCCTTTGATGCTATTGAAACGCCATTTGGCAAAACAGACCAGATCATAGGTGGTTCGGCCACTTATGTAGCTTATGCTGCCAGCAATTTTGTGCAGCCCATTAAGCAAGTGTCTATCGTAGGCTACGATTTCCCGAAAGAAGAAATGGACGAATTGAAGAAAAGAGGCGTGGAACTGGACGGTGTAGAAGTGGTGGCTGACAAGAAATCTTTCTTCTGGAGCGGCCGGTATCATATGGACATGAATACGCGGGATACACTGGTTACTGACCTCAATGTATTGCTTGACTTTGACCCGGTACTTCCTGAATCCTACCAGGGAGCAGAATTCCTGATGCTGGGCAACCTGGACCCTGTAATCCAGAAAAAAGTGATCACGCAGTTAAAAACCCGCCCGAAGCTGATCGTAATGGACACGATGAACTTCTGGATGGAAATAGCCATGCCTCAGCTGGAAGAGACGCTAAAGCTGGTAGATGTGCTGATGGTGAATGATAGTGAAGCCCGTCAGCTGAGCGCTCAGTTCTCACTGGTAAAAGCAGCCAAAGAGATCATGAAGATGGGACCTAAATACCTGATCATTAAGAAAGGGGAGCATGGTGCGTTGTTGTTCCATGGAGACCAGGTGTTCTTTGCACCCGCGCTGCCACTGGAAGCAGTGTTTGATCCAACAGGCGCTGGCGATACTTTTGCCGGAGGCTTTATGGGTCATATCGCACGTACGCGCGATATTTCGTTTGAGAATATGAAAACAGCCATTATTGTAGGCTCGGCCATGGCTTCTTTCTGTGTAGAGAAGTTTGGTCCGGAAAGATTGAAGGAAATTACGCAGGCGGATATTGATGAACGCATACAGCAGTTTGTGAGCCTGGTGAACTTTGATATTGAGCTGACGCATTAATAAGATTGGGAACTCCCTATAAAAAAGGGTGAGCCGCCTTTGGAAGGCGACCCACCCTTTTCTTTTTGCTCCGCCTTAAACAAGCGGCTCACTTTTATTTAAGCTATGTGAGAATCTATTCCAATGTTATTTCTACACTTACGCGGGTACCATCATGGAACAGGTTGAGTGTTTTGGGCTTAGCGTCTGCAGGTATTTTATAGACAATCTCTTTGAGCTCTTTGGTTGATTCGGCATCTACACCACTGGAAGTACCGTTGTATTGGGTGATGCTGTTGCCATTATCCAGTTGCAACCTGAAATTATCAGTTCTAAAGAATAAGCTTTCACCGCCTACGGGTTGCTTATTGGTTACATCCAGGTCAAACGTTAATTCTATACCCTCAGATTTGCCATCGGGATCTTGCAAGGCCACGGCTTTTGCATTTTTAATTTTCACAAAAGCTTCTTTCTTTTTTCCGAGATAAACTGTATCAGGGGCAAACACTACCTTATAGGTCTTTGGCTCGTTGGCAGCAGGTTTGCTTTCAGCGGCCGGAGTAGTTTGTTCTGCCGCAGGCGTAGTAGTGGTATCACCAGCTGCTTCTTTGGCTTTGTCTTTACAGGAAAATAAGGCAAGGACTGATACGGTTGCAATGGAAAAGAATGTCTTTTTCATGTAGAAGATGGTTTTAATTTTTAATATTAGTTATAACCGGCGTATTAATGTTACAGTATTCCTGATTTTTTTTGTTTTGCCCTGGGTATTGAATATTTCTGCGAACATGATATAAGTGCCGACTGGCAGGCTGCGGCGGTTATTGTCCAGCCCATCCCATCGGAAAACGCCTTCCCTGCCCAGGGTGGCATTCCTGGCCAGGTGGCGCACAGGCCTTCCCGAGGCATCAAAGAACGTGATATTGGTGACATAACCTGGCTCTGTCATCTGGTATTGAATGGTGGCAAAGTCATCAAAACCATCATTATCAGGTGAAAACAAGGTGGGCGTAATGGTAATCATACCCTTTGCCTGGAGATCGGCCCTGAACTGGGAGTTGCGGTAACCAGGGGTACCGAACCCTGCCGTGGAAGCCGCCGACATCCAGTTATGGCTATCCTGTGCCGGTTTGCTATAATCTATTCTCTCCAGGGCAACGCCCTCCTCATTACTGATCAGTGAAAAATGCCATTTCCTGTCATACTGCAATTCATCTATTGGCTCGCCCTGCAGATCGATAAGGACCACGGTGCCTTTATCATCGGGCAGGGAAGGCAGGGATGGAAGCTGTATCAAGGTAGCAGGTTCTTTAACGTTGTATTGTTGTTGTAACCAGGCAGCATCTTCCGTTAGCACTATGTATTCACCGGGAAAAAGCAAACGCGACGCGGCAGACAGTTGCTGCATTCCGGAGAGTACACCTGCAGCAGAACGATTGGCCACATACAATTGTTTAAGGTCTGCCACTTTACTACTGCGATTGTACAATTCTATATAATCATATCCACCGGGTGGAGGATCAAATAACAATTCATTAATAATGATGGACTGCGCATCTGCGGGCACGGGCAAGCCAGCTTTGGCGCTGTTCATGATACCAATGGCATTGCCGCTACAGTCTGTCAGATCTTTTGTTGTAAGCTGGTATACTTCGTTTGCACTGACAGGGGTTGTCAGTTTTAGTATCACTTCATTGAAGAGAGGGGCCTGGGGTATTGCGGATACAGGATGACCTATAGCCTGGCTTATTGTATATCGATCGGGGAAAGCAGCGGTGGCGCTGTCCAGGGATTCATCAAACACAGCCACCAGGGTGATGCTGTCGATGGTATAGGTCCTCAACAAGGCTGGTGGCATTTCATCGTGGTTGTTGCCGGCTACGGAGTTTTCGCTGCCGGGCGATCCACCCTGAAGATGGATAGCTGCTTTCCAGTTACCAGCTCCGGTGCAAGGGTTGCGGGTGTCGATCATTTCCAGGGTCCAGCCACCGGCTGCTTTCACGGGATTGCGGTACCACTGATCGGTGTAAGCTACTGCATGTATGGTGCTGCCTTCGGGCGCATAGAGTGTAATGATATCAGCATCATTATTCAGGGAGGGAAAGTTACTGACGCCTATTGTTGTGCCCAAAGCCGCAAACAAGGGTACTGCAGAATTGGGACAAATGATTACGAAGCTGTCGGACTCTATATCCATATTGGCCTGGATGGTAGCGGTAGTGGTGCCATCGCTTAGCTTCCATCCTTTCAGGTTGATGGTATGTCCAGACACATTTTTCAATTCTATAAATTCATTATTGGGCAGGGCTACGGGCGGTGAGGGATCGGGAAAGAGTTCGGTGATTACGATATCAAATTGCCGGGGTGTTTGAGCATGCAGCGCGGCAAATGGCGCCAGCAGTAATACAGCAAGCAGTTTTGCAGTCATTGGTTATTGTTGTTTTTCAAAAGGACATGACGGTTAGGATGAACCGCGTTTGGAAGAATGAAAATAAGCATCAGACATTATATAATAAAATAATTTGTTTGAGAGAAGGCAAAGAGGCAACCAGGCATCGAGGCAACGGGGGTGGGTTGCCTGGCGGCTACTGGTTGTTAGTTTTTAATTGCAGGCAGGCATTGGATATTTTTGTAGATTCTTAATAAAAATTTGTGGGTTCTGTATTTGCTGACTACTTTTGCCCCTCGCTATGCAAACAATAATGAAACATACAAAGCGCACGAAGAAGCATTCCAGACATTGGGAAGGTTGAGTACTGCTTTGTATAACAGGATATTCAAAACGGCCTTCCCCACCAGGAAGGCCGTTTTGTTTTCAACATGCCGGCGAGTAGGAATTAAGGACTTTATTGTTAAACCATAAACAAGCAATCAACAAACCATGAAAGTTGCAGTAGTAGGCGCCACGGGCCTTGTAGGCACTAAAATGTTACAGGTATTAGCTGAACGTAATTTCCCCGTTACAGAACTCCTTCCGGTAGCTTCTGAAAGATCAGTAGGCAAGGAAGTTGAATACAAGGGCAAGCAATACAAGATCATCAGTATGACGGATGCTATTGCAGCCAAACCTGCTGTGGCCATTTTTTCTGCAGGTGGCAGTACTTCACTGGAGTGGGCCCCCAAGTTTGCAGAAGCCGGTATTACTGTAATTGATAACTCCTCGGCCTGGCGTATGGATCCTACCAAGAAACTGATCGTTCCGGAGGTGAATGCAGATGCATTGGGTAAAGAAGATAAGATCATTGCCAATCCAAATTGCTCTACTATCCAGATGGTTGTAGCACTGAACCCGCTGCACAAAAAATATAATATCAAACGTATTGTGGTATCCACTTACCAAAGTGTAACGGGCACGGGCAAGAAAGCTGTTGATCAGTTAATGGGAGAACGCGCCAAAGCAGAAAAAGGCAGCAATGGAGAATATCCCATGGCTTATAAATATCCTATCGACCTGAATGTGATCCCACAGATCGATGTATTCCTGGACAATGGTTATACCAAGGAAGAAATGAAGATGGTGAATGAGACGAAGAAGATCATGCGCGATGACGCTATCCGGGTTACTGCTACTACGGTACGTATTCCGGTGATGGGCGGACATAGTGAGAGTGTGAATGTAGAGTTTACTGATGACTATACGCTGGAAGATGTGAGAAGCCTGTTGAGCAATGCACCGGGTGTGGTAGTGGTAGATGAACCAGCTACGCAACAATATCCCATGCCGATGGATGCACACGACCGTGATGAGGTGTTTGTAGGCCGTCTGCGCCGTGATGATACGCAACCCAATACGCTTAACCTTTGGGTGGTGAGTGATAACCTGCGCAAGGGTGCTGCTACAAATGCGGTACAGATTGCCGAGTACCTGGTATCCAGGAACCTATTATAGATCTCAAAAGGGAACGTATAGCCATGCTCCCGGTCCCGCCTCCTCAAAGGGGCGGGACTTTTGTTTTAGAGCAAGGATTCTTTAGGTGTCAGGCTGAGTTTATCGAAGCCGCCTTCGACAGGCTCCTTTAGATCCGCTTAGTCCGTTTCGACAAGCTCAACGAGACAAGAGGTTTCGACAGGCTGACAGTCACTTCACTCTTTGAGTTTATTCATCCAGTGCACGGTTGAGAAATATCAATAAAGGCTGCAGGGCTTCAAAGGCCGCTACGGTTTTTTTGATGAGACCATCAGCGGTCAGGTCGCTGTCTTTAAGCTTTTCCATGGCCAGCCAGCTTTTGAGCCTGAGGTATTCAGCAGCGGGATTGTCTTTTTCAAAGCCCTGGGGCACGCGGGCCAGGGAAACGTCTTCCCCCTGGTATAAAGTTCCATATACGGCCTGGAATTTCTTATTGCCGGTGATCTTTTTAAATTCATCAAAACAATAATCTATTTCCTGGCGTATCTTCTTTACTTCAGGGGGCATGGGCATCCAGATACCTCCTCCCACAAAACTTTCACCTGGCTCACAATGAAAATAATAGCCGGCATAGATGGACTTCTTTCCACCGCGATTGATACTTGCACCAAAGTTGGATTTGTAGGGACTTTTATCTTTTGAAAAGCGAACGTCGCGGTTGATACGGAACATGCAGCTTTTAGCTGTCAGTTCTTTTATGGAGCTATCTTGTTTTCCGTGTTTATCAATGACGGCCTGGATGAATTGTTCGAAGTTTTTCTTAGCGGCTTCGTATTGAGGACGGTGGGCGTCGAACCAGGATTTATCGTTGTTTTTTTTGAGGTCTTTGAGAAACTTGATCGTGGCTGGCAGCAGCATACTTTTTTATTTTAAAGGTATGTAGCTGTATTGAGTGGGCAAAAAAAGATAAGTGGTGTGTAGATGCTCGCTCACATCTGTACACACCACTTATACTAGATTTTCCGGTAATGGGGGTTTAGATCCTGCCCCAATTCTCACCACTTTTAATGCGGTACATCGTCATTTCGCTGACGCCATATTTTTCCGCTAATTTTTTAATGGTGATTTTCCGGTTCTTGTCTGTGAGGACTTTTTTAATGCTCTTCACCTGGGTAGCATTGAGCTTAAGACCTTCAGTGCGGTTGGCCTGCACCTTCTTGTAAGCGATCTTAGCCGGGCTGTTTTGTTGGTGAGAGATCATTTCTTCCAGTGAAGCCCACTTAAGGTTTTTCACTGTGTTGTCGAGCTTGTTGTGATTCAAGTGAATCACATACTTGTTTTTCGCCGAAGGTTTGCCGAGGAATAGCCTGGCAATCTCACGGTGAATGTAGAGGGTGCCATTGTTTCCGGGCCTGTGCAGGTTCAACGTCCGGTAACCGGTAGTCAATGAACCTTGCAACAATTTTCCATCTTCAATAACATCGTCTGTGTAGCTGGCTATGCGGCCATGTGATGACAGCGCATACTTTTTTCTAAGGTGCTTCCAGCCTGGAAACTGTAAAGGTTTCCACACCTCGTTGGGGAGTTTTTTTATCATCGCCTTTTCCTTTTGGCTAAAGTTACAAAAGAAAGATATGCGAAAATCAAATCATTTGTAAGAAAGATGTGAATTAGCGGTTAACCAAGCTCAGGAACTCTGCCTCGGAAATGATCTTGATGGAGGTGATCTTTTTAGCTTTTTCCAACTTGGATCCAGCCTCTTCGCCAGCGACCAAATAGTTGAGCTTACTGCTCACGCCGCCTTGAATCTTTCCCCCATTGGATTCTACCAAAGCCTCTGCCTCACTGCGTTTCAGGGTAGGCAGGGTACCGGTGAACAAAAACGTTTGTCCTGAAAGGTTGCCGGCAACGACCATATCTTTTTTATCATTTTTCAACTTTAATCCCAGGGATTCGAGGCGCTGCAGAATATGGATATTGTCGGGATTACGGAAATACTGGTAGATGCTGCCTGCTACTTTCGGACCTACGTCCTCTAGTGCCTGTAATTCTTCAAGCGAAAATTGAGCGAAATCAAGCAAATGCTTTGCAGCATGGGCAAGTGTTTTGGCTGTTGATTCACCAACATAGCGAATGCCGAGGGCATAGATGAGCCTATGCAGCGGCTGTTCTTTGGAGGCAGTGATAGCGGCCTGCAGGTTGGTAATACTTTTCTCACCAAAGCCTTCAAGACCTCTTATTTTATCAAATGGTAATGTGTAGATATCGGGGATGTCTTTTAGAAAACCCAGCTCATAAAACTTCACTACGATGGCTTCTCCAAGTCCGCGTATATCCATCGCATCTTTGCTGGTAAAATGGAAAATACGTCCTAGTACCTGTGCCTTACAGTAGAAGTTAACGCAGCGCCATATGGCTTCATCAGGGGTCTTGACCAGCTTTTCCCCGCAAACCGGGCATTTTACGGGGAACACAATGGGCTGCTCTTTACCAGTCCTAAGTTCAGGTAGTGATTTTACTATATAAGGGATCACATCTCCCGCACGCTCTACCAAAACGGTATCGCCAATCATGAGGTCTTTTTCACGGATCACCTCTTCGTTGTGTATGGATATGGATCCCACGGTTACGCCACCAATGGGTACTGGTTCTATTTTGGCCACGGGGGTTATAGAGCCGGTACGACCAACCTGGTATTCTACTGCTTTCAGCTTGCTGGTAGCCTGCCGGGCTTTGAATTTATACGCCATGGCCCAGCGGGGGTGGTGGGTGGTCATGCCCAACTGATCCTGCAACTCCACGTTATTGATCTTGATGACCATGCCATCAATTTCATAAGGAAGGTCATCACGTTTCTGCTCATATTCATGGCAATATTTCACGACAGCATCGATGCCTTTGAATACCTTCTTTTCTTTCATAGGGCTGCGGAAACCCAGTTCCCACAACATTTCCAGAGAACCGCTATGTGTTTCAAGAAGCTTATGAACTGGAGCTCCAGGCAGAGTAACATAGTAGCTGATGTTGTACAGGAATGCTTCCAGGTTGCGCTTGCTTACTTCTTTAGAATCCTTAATACGTAAAGAACCTGCGGCGGCATTTCGTGGATTGGCAAGAGGAGGAAGGTTTTGCTCAATTAACTGATCGTTATATTTTTTGAAGTTGGCTTTTGTGAGCAATACTTCGCCTCTTATTTCCAGTTGCTGGAGACCATAGGCAGAGATCTTTGCACTCAGGGGCACGGACCGTATCTGTTTTATATTGGTGGTTATTTCATCTCCCTGAACACCATCGCCACGGGTAGCGCCCCTGGCCAGGAGATCATTTTCATAGATCAGGGATATACTGGCCCCATCAAATTTAGGTTCCACACAATATTCAATATTGTCCATTTTGGCCAGTTCCCTGTTCTTGCGATCCCAGTCAACCAAGTCCTGCTCATTGTAGGAGTTTTCCAGGGAAAGCATGGGTACGAGGTGGGGAGCCGGGGGAAAATCTTTGGTAAGTCCTTTTGCCACGCGCATGGTGGGAGAATCGGATGTGATGAGTTCCGGATGCTGTGCCTCTATTTTCTCCAGGGCTTTGTACAACTGATCATATTCGTAATCGGCCACCAGGGGATCGTTCATGATGTAATAGCGGTATTCATGAAAGCGCAGTACTTCCCGTAAATCATTCACCTCATCGGCAGGGTTAATTTTATCCTTTGTGACCTTATCGAGTAAAGTGATCGAGCGTTGTTGCAATGATTTAGTTTGGCCGGTGGAGTACATAAAAGGTTGGTTATGTGTTTGTGCGTAAAATTAAGAAAGAGCTGCGAGCTTTGAGCGACGAGCTGCGAGGAAAGGCAAGCGGCAAGCGGTGAGCTACGAACTGCGAGCGAATACAGGAAACAGAATACAGAAGGCGAAAATGAGGCGATAAAGGATATATTGGAAGAGGCCGGGGTGGACCTGGGAGGTAAGTGGAAAGGGATCAGTGGCAGGTGAGAAGTGGGTTTAGGTGGAAAAGCTGGACGCTCCGGGGCTATCCGTTATCTTTGCAGCATGAGAAAAAAGAATGTGGTACTACAGAAAATGGTGGTACAGGATTATGCGGCAGAAGGTAAGGCGCTGGGTAAAATAGACGGGAAGGTGGTTTTTATTGCAGGAGCGGTACCGGGCGATGTAGTGGATGTACGCTTATCAAAGAACAAAAAGGAATGGGCGGAAGGAAAAGCTGTTCATTTTCATGAATTTTCCAAAGACAGGGTAACGCCTTTTTGTGAACATTTTGGTGTTTGCGGGGGTTGTAAGTGGCAGATGCTGCCCTATCACAAGCAGCTGGAGTATAAGCAGCATGAGGTGGAACAGCACCTGCGGCGTATTGGCAAAGTAGAGCTACCGCCCATACCGGCAATAGCGGGTTGTGAAAGCACTGTGCGCTACCGGAATAAGCTGGAATTTACTTTCAGCAACCGCCGTTATCTCTTGCCTGAGGAAATAGCCGATGCAGCAGCAATCGACCAGGAAAGTGCGCTGGGCTTTCATGTGCCCCGCCTCTTTGACAAGGTGATTGATATCAATACCTGTCACCTGATGGCGGAGCCTACGAATGCGATCAAGAATACGATCCGCAGCTTTGCGATGGAGCAGGGATATCCTTTTTACGATATCCGGGAACACCAGGGTTGGCTGCGTACGCTGATCATCAGGGTTTGTACCACAGGAGAAGTGATGGTAAACGTGTGTTTTGGGTACCATGATCAGGAAGCGTTGACCAAGTTGTTTGATCATTTGCTGGCTACCGTACCGGAAATTACCACGCTGCTGTATACTATTAACCCCAAAAAGAACGATACTATTTATGACCTGCAGCCGCGGGCATATTATGGAAAAGGATATATTACAGAAAAACTGGAAGACCTGCGGTTCAAGATAGGCCCTAAATCTTTTTTCCAAACAAATACAAGGCAAGGGGAAAGATTGTACGAGATAACACGAGATTTTGCCGAGTTGACAGGTAAGGAGACGGTTTATGACCTTTATTGCGGAACAGGCAGTATTGGATTATTTGTGAGTCAGCAGGCCGGAAAGATCATCGGCGTAGAGGTAATTGGGGAGGCCATTGAGGATGCCCGGGAAAATGCAGCGCTGAATAACATTGGGCACGCACAATTTTTCGCCGGAGATGTTATAGATATTTGTGACGATGCTTTCTTTGCTCATCATGGTAAGCCAGATGTGATCATTACGGACCCGCCAAGGGCGGGTATGCATGACAAGCTGGTACAAAAGATACTGGATATGGAGGCGCCACTGGTGGTGTATGTGAGTTGTAATCCGGCTACGCAGGCCAGGGACCTGAATAAACTGGATGAGAAGTATGTAGTAACGAAGGTGCAGCCGGTGGATATGTTCCCCCATACGCATCATATTGAGAACGTGGTGCAACTAAAGCTCAGAAACTAAGACATTACATTTGTAACATCTAAAACAGCATTATAGTGTATCCGAACCGAATGTTTTTGCCATTGACCCCTGTAGTTAAGAATCTGCTGATCGTTAATGGCCTTATTTTCCTGGCACAAATCACTTTCCAGAATAAGTTTCCCGTAGATGAATGGTTTGCCCAACACCATTTCCTGTCGAAGGATTTCCGTCCGCATCAGCTGCTCACCTATGTTTTTATGCATGGCTCCTTCCAGCACTTATTTTTCAACATGCTGGGATTGTTTATGTTTGGTACCAAGCTGGAAATGGTATGGGGGGCTAAGCGGTTCCTTAGTTTTTACCTGATCTGCGGAATCGGTGCGGGCCTTATCAGCGGCCTGGCCACGCTGGTGGAGACCTATCCGGTGATCAGCGACCTGAATTTTTTACAGGATCACCCCACGGCCCGGAACTTCAATATGCTTTTAAGCAAATATGATTGGATCAGGGTGGGAATAAACCCGGCCTTTACAAACCTGGTGAATAGCAATCCCAATGCACCCGGAATTGGCCAGGAGATATTATCATTTACCGAACAGGCCAAGGCGGTAGCAACCGGTGGACAAATGGTAGGTGCTTCAGGCGCTCTTTTTGGCATATTGGCAGGCGTCGGTTACCTGTTTCCCAACGATATGGTAATGATCTACCTGCTTTTCCCTTTGAAAATGAAATGGCTGGTGCTTATTTATGGCGCGATTGAACTTTGGTCTGCCATCCAAAACAACCCGAATGACCAGGTAGCTCATGTCGCCCACCTGGGAGGCGGCCTGGTAGGCTTTTTGATCGTATATTTCAGTTACCGCAGGGGAAACCGGCGTAAATTATTCTGAGGACAACTTTAAATGCTTTTTTACTGTTAATTAGTTAATTATTACCAATATCGTAATGCCCTGAAGGGGCGTTGTGAGCAGGGTTTTGTAAATTCACCAAAAATATTTTCGTGTTGCGGGAAGATCGATACAGGAAGCGCATTTTGTTGGGCCAGGATGGTAACGCATTGGTTTTATTGCTGGCTATATTGGCCATCGTATTTTGTCTTTTTAAGTTCTTATGGATAGTATATTGGATGTCGGGCAATAAGGAGCCCGTTTTTGACGCTGAAATTCTCAATTGGTTTATCCTGCCTTCCAACCTGAAGACGCTGGCTACCCGCCCCTGGACGATCCTCACCTATATGTTTATGCATGTAGAGCCCATGCATATGATCGGTAATATACTGTGGCTATGGGCTTTTGGTTATATTTTACAAGACCTTTCCGGCCCCAAAAAGATCATCCCCATCTTTATTTATGGCGGACTTGCCGGCGGAATATTTTACGTTATCAGCTACAATCTTATTCCGGTGCTATCGGAAGCTTCGCAGTTCAGCAATTTGCTGGGCGCTTCGGCGGGGGTGATGGCGGTAGCCATTGCTACTACAGCATTGGCGCCTGGTTACCGCATTTTCCCCATGATCAACGGAGGCATACCGCTGTGGGTACTTACATTGATCTTTGTAGTACTTGATTTTGCCATGATCACGGGCAACAATACGGGCGGCCACCTCGCTCACCTGGCAGGTGCTGCAACCGGCTTCATTTTTGTACACCAAATGCGCAGGGGACGTGATTGGAGCAATTGGATGAACAGTTTTTTTGATTGGGTAAATAACCTGTTCAATCCTGACAAGCGGAGTTGGAAAAAAACGGCCAAGGACGAATTGCACTATAAATCAAAAGGTACTCAGCCTTTTAAAAAGATTCCCAATATTACACAGAAACGTATTGATGAAATATTGGACAAGATCAACCAACAGGGATACCGCTTCCTGACTGAAGAAGAAAAAGAAATTTTGAAGCGGGCCTCGGAGGATGAAGAGTTGTAAATTTAAACATGGCCATACGAACCATCGCGAAGCGTTTTTTTATCATTTTTCACATTGGTATAGTAGCACTTTTCCTGCTTTCCTGTGCCAATGCCTTTCTACATCCTGAAAAGTGGTGGTTCTTTGCTCTATTAGGCCTGGCTTTCCCCTTTCTGCTCATACTGGTGATTATCTGTCTCCTTTTCTGGACTTTATTCCGCTCACGCTGGGCATTCCTTTCACTGGCGGCTTTACTGCTGGGGTATAGCAATATCCGGGCGCTCATCGGGTTTCACCCGGGCGGTTTTACGACAACCAAAAAAGAAAAAAGTATCCGCATTCTGACCTGGAATGTTCGCTGGTTTGATGAACAAAAACGGATCACCAAGGGAGCTTACCCAAGCCGTAAGCAGATGCTTGCATTTATCAAGGAACAGGACCCTGATATATTGTGTTTTCAGGAGTATTTTGAAACGAATAAGGTCAATTATAGCAATGTAAAGGATATACAAAAAATGAATTATCCTTATTGCTATAAAGTGATCGATTATGGCCGTAAGGGAGGCCCTATGGAAGTAGGGGTGGCTATTTTTTCCCGGTTTCCCATTATAGATAGCATGCGGATAAGGTATCCCGGCCCGGTATTACTACGGGCAGCGGAGAGCCTGATAGCCTGCGACATCAATATACAGGGGCAAACCCTGCGGGTGTTTAATACGCACCTGCAATCGGTATTGTTTCAAAAAGAAGATTACGAGCGTTTACGCATTATCAGAACGGCCGATGACAGTATCCTGGACGCCTCCAAGTCTATTTTGAAAAAGCTGCGTCAGGGATATACCTCCCGTGGCAATCAGGTGGATATTGTACGGGAGCAACTGGACAAAAGCCCTTACCCGGTGATCCTTTGCGGGGATTTTAATGATGTGCCGAACTCTTACACTTATTTTCATATACGGGGCGACCGCCAGGATGCTTTTATCTCAGCCAGTAATGGGATCGGGCGTACTTACCGGGATGTGGCCCCCACGCTTAGGATCGATTATGTTATGGCCGACAAGCGGTTTGAGGTGCTTCAATGCAAACGGTTTGCGATCCCCTATTCGGATCATTACCCGGTATTGGCAGACCTGCAGCTAAAGGTCACTGAATAAATTTCCTATATTTGCTTATGGCATTCCCATTCTTTCCCTCCCGTTGTTTTCTCTGTCCTGTTGTGGCAGGATAAATCTATTTTTGTGATGCCCGTACTGAAAATTCCCATTTAATATAATACGCAGACTGATATCAACGATTTTTTATGAGTGAACTGAAAGTCCTGAATTCTTATACAAGGCAGAAGGAAGTGTTTACCCCCATTACTCCGGGACATGTGGGCATGTATGTGTGTGGTCCTACTGTAAGCGGAGAAAGTCACCTGGGTCATGCCAGGCCGTATATCACTTTTGATGTAGTGTATCGTTACCTCACTCACCTGGGCTATAAGGTAAGGTATGTGCGCAATATTACAGATGCCGGTCACTTTGAAGAAGAAGGCCGTGCAGCAGAAGATAAGATCGCAAGTAAAGCGGTACTGGAAAAACTGGAACCCATGGAGTTGGTACAGAAGTATACCAACCTGTTTCATTGGGCTATGCTCGAGTTCAACAACCTCGAACCAAGTATTGAACCTACTGCTACGGGCCATATCGTAGAGCAAATAGAAATGATCAAGAAGATCATTGAAGATGGGTATGCCTACGAGGTAAACGGTTCGGTATACTTTGATGTAAAAAAGTATGCAGAAAATTATCCCTACGGCAAATTAAGTGGCCGGGTATTGGATGAACAACTGGAAACTACAAGGGACCTGGAAGGACAGGATGAGAAAAGAAATAAGCAGGATTTTGCTTTGTGGAAAGCAGCCCCGCCTCAACATATTATGCGGTGGGTTAGTCCCTGGGGAGAAGGTTTTCCCGGGTGGCATATAGAGTGCTCTGCCATGAGTACCAAATACCTGGGAACGGAGTTTGACATACATGGCGGCGGTATGGACCTGCAGTTTCCGCATCATGAAAGTGAGATTGCACAAAGTACCATTTGCAATAAGCATGTACCGGCGCGTTACTGGATGCATAACAACATGATCACAGTGAATGGGAAGAAGATGGGTAAGGCGTATAACAACCAGATCAAGCTCACAGAAATGTTTGCTGGCACACACCCATTGCTGGAACAGGCTTATAGTCCTATGACGATCCGGTTCTCTATTTTACAAACGCATTACCGTAGTACGCTTGACTTCAGCAATGAAGCGCTGCAGGCAGCAGAGAAGGGATTGAAAAGGTTGTGGGAAGGATATGAACACCTAAAGAATTTAGAATTTAGAATACAGAATACAGAAGCGTTTGAGCAGGAATTAGATGCTAAAGTGAACAAGTTGCTATCGGAAATGGATGATTTCATGAATGATGATTTCAGCACGGCCAAGGTACTGGCCAACCTGTTTGAAATACTGCCAGTTGTTAATTCCATGCGGGATAAACTCTATGCAGTATCAGCTATTTCGCAAACTACTTTTGACCGCCTGCAACAATACTTTAAAGCCTACCTGGAAGATATACTTGGATTGAAAGGCGAAACAGCCAATGAAGACGGGAAACTGACAGGTGTACTGGACTTGTTGATCGAGATCCGGAAAGATGCACGGGGCCGTAAGGACTTCGCTACTTCCGATAAGATCCGCAACCAGCTGCAACAATTGGGCATCCTGCTGAAGGACGAGAAGGATGGACGAGTAAGTTATTCGTTCGATTAGGGCCTCCTGGCCCTTACCATTTCACGCTTACCGTGTGGGCCGGGTATTTTCTCCACGATAAATCCTGCGGCCATCATTGCACGCCGCACAATGCTTTTGGAGCAGTAGGTAACCAATAGGCCCCCTGCTGCCAGCATGCTGAATAAATGAGCAAAGGCGTCCTCGGTCCACAGTTCCGGCTGGGCACCGGGGGCAAAGGCGTCGTAATAGATCAGGTGAACAGGTTGACTGATTGAAAAGTTAAAGAGAGAGGTATTGCTCTTTTGGAGCGTGAACCAGGGAGTAAGCGCTACCGGTTGATCCCAGGCCGCAGCGTGCAGTTCTTCGAAGACGGGCTTCAATGCGGGCTTTTGTAATTGTTCGCAATAGTTAAGCTGCGTAACAATCTCACTTTCCAATGGAAATGCTTCTACTGACTGGTAATGTATTTTTTGCTGATGGGCTTCTGCCTCTATAAGGGTAAGCAGGGCATTGAGACCGGTACCAAGGCCCATTTCGAAAATATACAATATCTCCTGCCGGTGCAGCAATGGTTTTAACCCGGCTTCAATAAACACGTGCATGGATTCCTGAATGGCCCCATGCTTTGAATGGTAAGTAACCTTCAGTTCCGGAATGGCTACGGTGACTGAACCATCCGATGTTATCATGATTTCTCTTTCTGCCATTCTACAAAGCTATTGTGCCGCTATAGCACCAGCAAATTTTCATAATTTAGGCAAATAAATATATTACATGTACCTGCTCCGCCCTTGCCTCTTGTTTGTAGCATCCGCCCTCCTTTTAATTGCTGGTTGTTCTAAAGATGATAAACCGGCTGATCCGCCCGCACCACCTGTTAGCGACACCCTACCTGCCGGATGGAGCCTGGTAAAACTGAACAGGACTCTGCTTGATGTCTTTTTTGTTGATGAAAACACAGGTTATGTATGCGGGGTGAATTATGTAGCTAAGTCTACAAATGGCGGGACCACCTGGACTGAGCTTAAATTTCAGTCTGATTCACTCTCATTTCAAAACATGTTCTTTTCAGATGCCAACACTGGCTGGACAATAGGGAATGAAATTAACGGTCTCAAGCGCTTCCTTTTCAGGACTACCGATGGAGGCACAAGTTGGAAAAAGATCCCCCTTCCGGGTAATTTTTTGGATATACAATTCCTGTCAAAAAGCCTGGGCTATGGGATTTCCGGGCAACAGTTATATTTAAGTTCCGATAGTGGCAATACCTGGAAATCTACTTCCGGGCATATCGAAGGTCCGGCGGTAGCCTTATTTTTTGTGGACCCCTCCAACGGTTGGGTGGCAGGTGGCTTCAAAATCAGCGTTACCAAAGATGGTGGTAAATCTTTCACTGTTCAAAATTCACAGTATAACGGTGCTGCTTCCGGCATGCAATTCATTGATGCCAATCAGGGATGGATACCGGCCCAGGATGGCATTTACCGAACCTCCAATAGTGGATCAACATGGGAACTTACCCCTTTACATGATGGATCGGTAGATGTTCATTTCTTTAACGGCAATGAGGGGTATGCTTTAGAGGATCATACCGTTCGTAAATCAATTACCGGAGGAAAAAGTTTTACCAGGGAATTTTCGGTAAGCGAAAGGTTTATCGAACTTCATTTTACAGATCCTAAACACGGCTGGGTAGTTACCTATGAAGGGTCAATATATCGTTACATTCAACCCTAACGAATGCCATACAAAGAACACCTAAGTAAAGATAAACGCTTCAAAAAACTGATAGAAAAGCACGAAGGTTTTACGCTCAAGAAGCGCAAGAATCTTTGCATCTATCTTTGTGCTTCTATTATGAGCCAGCAGTTATCGACCAAGGTAGCGGATGTGATCTACCAGCGTTTCCTTAATTTATATGACGGCAAGGAGCCCACAGCAGAGCAAATACTGGAAACACCTTTACCCACGCTGAGAAGTATTGGCTTATCCAATGCCAAAACCAATTACGTGCACAATGTTGCCCGGTTTTCGCTGGAGCAGGGAATGGACCACAAGAAGCTGAACAAGATGGAGAATGAGGAAGTGATTGCCTACCTCACACAAATAAAAGGTGTGGGACGCTGGACGGTTGAAATGTTGCTGATGTTTGCGCTGGGGAGGGAAGATGTGTTCTCTATCGATGACCTGGGTATTCAAAATGCCATGATCGGCATCTACAAACTGGAACGTGCTGATAAGAAGAAGTTCAAGGCGGACCTGTTGCGTATTTCGGAGAAATGGAGTCCTTACCGTACTTATGCCTGTATTCATTTGTGGCATTGGAAGGATAATAGTCCGGCCAAATAGCTATGCAGGGGAAATTTAATTATCGCTTTCTCTCTTTGACGACGCGGGTTTCGGTCCACTGATCATGGAATGGACTTCCTACGCAACCAGTCACATATTCCAATGGGATCATACGCATAACGCCTCTCCGCAGGGCATCGCCCCAGCTAAAAGAGGAATTGCGCTGGTGTATTACCCGGGTGCGGGTGATCAGTTTGCCCAATGTTTTTCCTTTGAAAACGCCTTCCACAATGAGCATGTAGAAACCATAGAGGACATGCAGGAGTACAAAATCAGATATATCTGACATGCGCTCCAATACCTGGAATACTTTGGTACCATAGGCAGAGAGGGCAATCAAAATAATAAAGGCAATCATAATAGCGTAAAAGCTCAGCAGGTCAATGATATAGTTGACAAAACGCAACTCTACGGTCGCATCTTGTTGGGATGTATATTCCTGTTCAATGTCCTGTAACAGGTTTTCACTGGCGGTTGGGCTCATTCCTGGGGGTGGCTTGGTTGGGTTCGAGTATCTAACGTTAAATAACGGAAATTATTTGATATATAAAAGAGGATAAATACGTTGATTTAGCGTATATAAGTGCAAATGCCTATTTCAGCCATAAAGAAACCCTGTAGCGAGGCCCCGAAAGGGGCGCTGCTACAGGGTTTTAAAAAAACAGGACCCTAAGATCTATTTAACGAGCTTCAATTCTTTGATGATATTGGAAGCACCGCCCAGTTTGTCGATGCACCAGAGCACATAACGCACGTCCACGCAAATGGTACGGTTGTACACCGGGTCGAAGGCTATTTTATGGCTGAGGGCTTCATAATTGCCATCAAACGCCAATCCAATGAGGTTGCCATTGCCATCAATGACGGGAGAGCCGGAGTTGCCGCCTGTGATATCATTGGTAGTAATGAAACCCACCACCAGGTCTTTACGGGTTGCATCCGCATATTGGCCATAATCCTTCTTTTTAGCCAGTTCCAGGAGTTTGGCAGGCAGATCGAACTCATAATCGCCGGGTTTGTATTTTTCCAATACGCCGCTCATGGTGGTTACATAGTCATATTTTACGGCATCACGCGGTTGGTAGCTTTTTACATTGCCATAGCTTACGCGCATGGTGAAAGTGGCATCAGGATACATCTTCTTAGCCTTTACGGTATCCATATTTAAGATACCCTTGAGGTAAAGGCGGCCCAATTCTGCATTTTTCGAATTGAATTGCTGAGACTGGGGAAGGTACTTACCTACCCAGTTCTTTACAAAGGCTGTGGCGGTGGCATAAGCCGGATCGGCCTGCAATACAATAGCATCGGGGTTATTGGAGAAGTTATTCCATTTGTTATCGTCCAGGATGAGGGTATTGGTAAACAGGTTATTGGCAAACTTCTTATAAGTGGCCTCATCTTTCAGATCACCATAACTGCCCCGCAGGCTTTCATAAAAGCCTATAGGATGTTGACTCTTGTCAATATCGTTGTAAAACATCATGAGCACCTTAGCTACGATGTTCTGGTCAGAGACTTTGTTTTCGCTTTCCAGGAAATTGGTTCTGGCAACTTTGGCAGCTTCTACGGCTTTTTTGATATCGGCCGAGCTCCCTTTTTTCACGATGGCGTTCTCTACCTGCTGGAGGCTGGCGGCAAATGCCAGGAGGGGTGAGCCAAAGATCCCTTCATTGAGGTACACCTGGTGTTTGCTATAGGGTCTCCAGGCATCATAGGCGGAAGACCAGTCGCTGAAGATGCTTTGATATTCCGGCTTACCATTGGCCCACTGCTGAAATTTGGCTTCTGCTGCTTTTTTCTGATCATAGATATCATATTTGATCAGTTGCTTTGTTTCGCCATCAAAAAACTTCCAGTAGTTGGCGATTGAAGCATAGCTGGAAGCCAGCTTCAACTTGACAGCGGGGTCGTTTTTCATTTGCTCAAACATGTATTTGAGCCTGATGTCGCGCAGGTCCACAAGGGAGGGATTGCTGATGTCTATCTTTTGCTTTACGCCATAAGAAGACTCATAGCGATTGGTACCGCCGGGGTATCCATAGATCATGGCGTAATCACCATCCTTCACACCTTTGATAGAAACGGGCAGGAAATACTTTGGCTTGAGGGGTGTATTGTCGGCAGCATGAGCAGCGGGCTGGCCATCTTTGGAAGCATATACACGGAAAACAGAAAAGTCGCCGGTATGGCGGGGCCATTCCCAGTTGTCTGTATCGCCTCCGAATTTACCAATGCTTTCAGAGGGAGCCCCTACCAGGCGGATATCGGTATAACGCTGGTACACGAACACCAGGAATTGATTGCCTTTGAACAAGGGGCTTACCCGGGCAATGATACTTTTAGACTCATCAGAATACTTTTGATTAACGGCTCCCATTGCTGCATTGACCTTGCTAGTACGATCAGCTCCGGTAGCATCTTTCGCTGCTTCTTCAATTTCTTTTGTTACGTCTTCAATTTTCAGGAGAAACTCTACATACAATCCTTGTGATGGAATCTCTTCACCTTTGGTTTTTGCATAAAAACCGTCTTTGAGGTAGTTATTGGTTACAGAGCTGGCTCTGGCAATCGCATCGTAGCCACAATGGTGATTGGTAAAGATCAACCCTTCATTACTCACTAACTCACCTGTACAGCCACCATTGAAAATGATGATGGCATCTTTTATAGAGGCCTTATTGATATGGTATAACTGATCTTTGGTCAATTTGAGGCCACGTTTTACCATGTCATTATACACTTGCTGTCCCAGGAGCAAAGGCAACCACATGCCTTCATCGGCCCAGGACTTGAATACTGAGATCATTAAAGCAATCGCTATGAAAAGCTTCTTCATAAAGAGATTATTTTAGAAGGCAAACGTACTTGAAAATTTTGTATTCAAATGAAATATTGCGGATTAATGCATGGGCTGAAAGCCAGCGCGGGCAAAGGATAGCGCCAATCCGTAATAACCGGCAATAAAAAATTATAGATGTTGCAATTGTAATTTCCTGTAATGGGAATCGTTTATATTTAATAGCGCACGCATACCGAACCAGGTATGTCACATATGTTCTAAATACACAGTAGCACTAATCAAAACACTATGCCCCACCGTAAACTGCTTTACCTGTACGCTGCTTTCTTATTTTCCTTAACAGCCTGTAGCAAAAACGACTCCGCGCCTGTAACGCCTGATCCTCCACCGGTAGTGATCACTGCGCCGCCAGATCTTGGATTTAAGGTGGTGGGCTATTTTCCCTATTACCGCGATCCGAATACGGTACCGGATGTTAAGTTCCGTATGACGAATGTGGTAAATTATGCATTCTTTACGTTGAACGCAGCCGGCGCGCTGGTGATCAATAACCCCTCCACCTTTGCTACAGTGGTAGCCAAATCGAAAGCCAACAATGCGAAAGTGATGATCAGCATCAATGGTGCATCGGCCGACTTCCGTACGATGGCTACCACGGCTACCGATCGAAATAATTTCATTAAGCAGGTCATGAACCAGGTACGTTTGTACCAGGTGCATGGAGTAGATATGGATTGGGAGTTCCCCAGCACAGCAGATGGTTCTGATATTATGTTTACAGCATTGATGAAGGAACTGAGTGATAGCTGCCACCGCGATGGGAAGTATTATCTGACGGCGGCCATTACCGCCGGTAAATATGCCGGAGGCTACCGGGACGCCATTAAAGCGGAACTGTTCAACTACGTGGACTGGTTCAATGTAATGGTGTATGATAACTTCAGTACTACGGTACCGTATAAGCATCATTCGGACATGGCGCTGGTGCAAACCTGTATGAATTACTGGCTCACCACCCGCGCTATGCCAAAATCAAAGTTTGTGCTGGGATTGCCTGCTTATGGCAGACCATCGGGCATTACGCAATCCAATACCACTCTATCGTATAGCAGCATTGTTGCCCAGGGCGGCAATCCTTTGTCGGATTCTGCCATAGTTACTGCAACGGGCTGGCCTGCGCCTTTTATGATCTATTACAATGGTACGTTTACCATCAAAAAGAAAGCAATCCTTGCCAAACAACAAGCCAACGGCATTATGTTATGGGAAAAGGGGCAGGATGCACATGATGGCAACTCCTTATTAAAAGCGGCCTGTGATACAATCGGAAGGACGTATTAATTAACCTTTCTGACTACTACTTCCTCTATCATCCGGGAGTGGGTCTTGACCTCAAAGGTTTGAATAGTATTGTTTTTGGGGCCTTTGATGATAAACTGTAGTTTATCTGTTTCGCCCTGGGGCAACTGGAACTTCTTGTCGAATTTTTTATCTGAATAAGTGTCCTGGTATATAACATTCCCGTCATTATCCTTGATGATCAGGGTGAATTTGTTGCCGGCCTGGTTATCATACTGTACCTGGAAAACAACTGTTCCGTCGGGATTGCCAATGTGTTTTACGGAAACTGTGCCTGCCGCAGGCTCTACCACAGCTACAGTTCTAGCTTGTGCTATAGCCACCTGAGAGAGGGTGAGCAGGGCCATTATTGTGCGCACTAATTTGTTGCGGATGATGGTTTTTACAACATACACGGATTGCTTTTTCATACAAAAAAGGGATTTAATTGAATAATTAATGGTTGTATGCGCAAGAACCGAGGTTGTAAGCAATCGTGAGGGCAGCACAATCAGGAAGGAAGACAATCATTGAGGACGAGCGAATAGCGTATATTATAAAAGTACGGCATTTTATTTACAGGAGCAAATAAAGCAGGGCATAGTGGGGTTAATTCATCATTATGTTTCTATGTAGAAACACTGAAATGGCAGCTCAATCTGACTAACATTATGATAAGAGGTGACACCTTTCCTTTGCTGGGCGAACGAAAGGTGTCGCCTCTTTTATATACTTATGGAGTCATTCTTTTAATAAGTGCCTGGAGCTTAGGTTGTTTCAATAAACGGTTGTCCATACGCTTGAGGGTGGTATCGGAAATGAACCAGTTCATGGCATAGGGAATTTCCTGCAGGGTATCGCCACGCTTTCTTTCTTCCTGTTTTTCGGTGGGGTCTTTGTATAAATGTAAAGGATAGTACTCCGCACTATTACAACTGGAATCCCGGTCAATATCTTTCAGGAAGTTGATCAGGCGCTTGTCATTGACGGTGGTCTGCATATCATAGGCGCCGAGCACGGTGAGGATAGGCGATGATAGATCGTTCTTCAAAGGCCCTACACTGGTCAGTGGTGCTACCCCTACAGGACTATTGGTGATGTGTAATACTACCAGGTGCAGCTTTGCTACTCTTCGTTTGAATACAAGATCGGTGGTGGTATCGGCCTGGATAAGCATGGCACGCATCATTTCCTGTACTACGCCTGCGCCGGAGTTATCGAAATAGCCGCCGTCCACAAAGTAATGGATCAGCATGCTGTCTGATTTTTTTACCCGGATCTTTTCCGGCAGCCATTGGTCTATACGACCTGCGGGACTGATATAAGGAAAGCGGGCGCCTAATATAGAGGCTGTGCTGAGGCGCATATCGAGTGTATCATTGAGCACATCCATTACATCTTCGCGGTTGTTGAATATCTCTTTGTTTAAGCGGATATTGGTTACCACAGCCGGATTGCCATCCTGCATACGGGTGGTATTGATACAGAGTACGGGCAGGTTATAAGGCTGATTGCGCAGGGCGATCATATTGGAGAAGGGCTCATCCATTGCTGCTCTCAGGGTATCCTTCACGTTACGGGCACCAGCTTCGATGGTTTCTTCCAGTGCACCTGCCCTGTCGGACAAATCATCATTGTTAACGTGAAAGATGTACTTAAAGTAATCGGGCCCCAGCATATGGGCCAGGGTATGGGTCAGGAAATCCTGTTTCAGGAACAGGCGTGCTGAACGGAGGTAGGAGACATCCACATCCTTCGACATTTTATTCCGTCCATAGAGCAGGGAAAAGAAAGTGGCCACACCTACCCCTCCACCAGAAGTACCCGACAAGCAAAATACGTGACGGGAGAAAGGGTCGTTGGTACGGGCAGTGGCATCTTCCAGCTGCCCGAGCACGGAAGCGGTCCAGTAGCCGGAACGGGAAGCGCCTCCATTGGCCAATACATAGTATACCGGATAGGGTCCTTTGGCACTGTCGATAGCGGCGCCACGGTCTGTGACCCAGTTGCGGGCATAGGTTTGTATATCCTGCCGCTGGTTATAGATACCGTGCCGGGCGGCGGTATCAAAACGTTTGGTACGCACATAATGGGTTTCTTTTGATCCCAGCAGGAAGGCTACGATAAAGATGATGAAATGGAGGTTGATATTGAGCTTGACAGAGAGGGCGGTAATGATATTACCAAAGCCCAGCAATACCGCAAATGCCAGCAGCACCAGGGGGAAAGGCCCCAGCTGCCAGGAAACCTCAATAGAGCGGATGGTCATGATGTATACGACCAGGCCACCAATAGCTACAATATTGAACCAGCGGAAGTAACCGGTCTCTGTGCGGGGTATGCGCAAAAAATCCATCATGGCATACATGCCCCGGGTAATGATAGATGGTTTGGAGGGGGTCGGATTGGCTACTATTTTTTTGCGCAGGTTGATGTACAAGAGGAATACAGCGTGTAGCAACAGCAATACCCACAGCAGGGATAAAATAGATCCCTTGGGATTGCTGATCACCAGGAAGGCTGCCAGCAGGAATATGGCCAGCAGTACATAAAAGAGGATGCGGGATAACCGGAGTTGTTTAGCTGAGAAATCGCGTACTATACCATCCAGCCCCCAGGAGATGATCATACCCAGCACAAAGAACCAGGTGGCTTTGGAAGCGGTGATGGCGTCGGCTCCCCGTACGGGCGATTGCAATACCGCCAGTTCAATCACCAGCAGGCAGGCATACCCGAGAATATGGGGAAAGATGCTCAGCCAGTTGGTCGGCAGTTCGAAGTATTGGGTATTGCCCAATTTCCGGGAGGCTTCTTCCGGCGGGCAACTGCCCATGATCTTTATGATACGATCTTCTTGTTTGCTTTTTTTGAGGTAGGCCACCACCCTGGCAGAGTACCAGGTAACGTAGATCCAGAAGGCAATAGCGATAAAGAAGAAGGCCTTGGCCTGATTGTTCTCTGTGAAAGCGACAATGATGTCCTTCCCCTGGTTGAGGCTCCAAAAGCACCACATGGCCAGTACCAGGAACAGGATACCGGGAAAGAACAGCCATATAGATTTCAGGAGACGGGAAACGAATAGCAACACGATGGTACACAGGTACCAGGTTGTTCTGGCGAACTTGGAGTCAAAGATTGACATAAGACAGGCATTGGTTAGTAAGGTACCAAAGCTAGAAAAATTAAATGAAAACAGCTACGGGCTCCCGCTGTGGCGGGACAAGTTTTGAGCCGCGAGCTGCGAGCATTGAGCAGATTGTAGCAAGCTTTGAGCAGGGAGTTCAACCTTTGGGCTGTACATCCCGCAGTATCATCCTTGCAATTATAACACCTCGTGTTCGATTTGCAAGGTTGAAGCCACTAAACCACCGAAGTAATACGTAAAATGCACACAGCCACCATGCGTATGGAGGCTGTGTGGTGTATGAGGAAATTATTTAGATCTTGTTATTCTCTTCATTCAGCACTTTCCAGAGCAGGTCTTTCAGCTCGGGGATGCCTTTCTGGGCAACGGATGAAATGAAGATATGGGGAATGTTCTGTGGAAGCTCTTTGCGGATGGCATCTTTGAGTTCGTCATCCAGCATATCGCTCTTACTGATGGCAATGATGAATTGCTTGTGCAGCAGCTCCGGATTGTATTGCTCGAGCTCGTTGACAAGTATCTCGAATTCCTTTTTATGGTCGTTGCTATCGGCCGGGATCATGAATAAAAGCACGGGGTTGCGCTCGATATGCCGCAGGAAGCGATGGCCAAGGCCTTTTCCTTCTGCAGCTCCTTCAATGATACCGGGCAGATCTGCTATACAAAAGCTTCTGCCGTTGCGGTATTCTACCATACCCAGCTGGGGGTTGATGGTGGTAAAAGCATAATCGGCAATCTTGGGCTTGGCGGCGGTCATTACTGACAGCAGGGTAGATTTACCGGCATTGGGAAATCCCACCAGTCCTACATCGGCCAATACTTTGAGCTCTACCACTTTCCAGGCTTCTTCACCCGGTTCACCGGGTTGGGCATGTTCGGGAGCCTGATTGGTAGCGGTGGCAAATTCAGCATTGCCTAAACCACCTCTTCCGCCTTTGATCCACACGATCTCCTGGCCATCTTCCAGTATTTCGGCTTCTGTTTCACCCGTTTCCTCATCCCGGGTTACTGTACCCAGGGGCACTTCAATGATGACGTCTTTACCGCTGCGGCCCGAGCTGTTGTTGCCACTGCCGCTTTCACCGTTTTCGGCCAATACGTTCTTATAGTAACGAAGGTGTAATAAAGTCCAGAGGTTCTTATTTCCACGGAGAATAATATGGCCTCCTCTACCGCCGTTCCCCCCGTCGGGGCCGGCCATTGCATTGAATTTTGTACGCATAAAGTGCTTACTACCAGCACCACCGTGTCCACTGCGGCAAAATATCCTGATCTGATCTACGAAGTTTGTCTTTTCCATTGCGAGGGGCAAAGATACAGAATTCCGGGTTGAGGCCTCCGGATGCAGGCTGCAGCTGCGATTGAGGGGATTTAAAGCTATAAAACCACCCTATTGGCTTTCTCCTTTAATATGATTCCAGGTCTGATACAAAGCTTCCTGAGAAGGCCTCACGGCGGATATCTCCCGCAGGGGTTCGCAGGGCTCCCAATGTTCCTGCATTTCGCCGGGAAGGGCCTGGTAAAGACGTGTGCCAGCGGTTTTCCAATCTACCATATCATCACTCACCTGTTTTACGATCCGGGCAGGATTGCCCATCAATAAGCTGCGGGCAGGGATCTTCTCATTGGCCTTTATGAAGGACAAAGCGCCTACCACACATTCATCGCCCAGCTCTACATTGTCCATAATAACGCTGTTCATCCCAATGAGACAATTCTTTCCAATAACAGCGCCATGAATGATAGCGCCATGGCCTATATGGGCACCCTCTTTGAGCAAAACGGTAACTCCGGGAAACATATGTAGGGTACAATTTTCCTGCACATTACAGCCGTCTTCAATGACAATTCCACCCCAGTCGCCCCGGATAGCTGCTCCTGGACCTACATACACATTTTTGCCGATGATGACATTGCCGGTGACGGCAGCCTGGGGGTGTACAAAGGAGGATGCATGAACAACGGGAATAAAGCCCTTGAAGGAGTAGATCATTGTTGATTACTGATTATTAATTATTGATTATTTGCGAGTCGCTGATTTGTGTCAGCGATCATGGGCTTGTGCTTATACTTCTCCGGTCTCAGGTTCGGTTTCGGGTTCGATAACTACCAGTTCTTTGCCGGTCCTGAAGCAGGTGCCCTTGAATACAGCTACGGACTGGTTGTGTTGATTGGTAACACTGATCAGGTACAGGCCCGTACTGCGGCCATTGTGCACTTCTTTGGCTTCGGCGGTAAACACATCGCCCGGCAGACCGGATTTGGTAAAAGTGATGGAAACATCTAATGCCAGGGAGAGATTATTACGGTTATTACAGGCAAAGGCCAGGGCGCTGTCGGCCAATGAAAAAGTAACGCCTCCATGTATCACGCCAAAGCCATTGAGCATTTCATCGCGGAGGATCATTTGTAATTTGCTGTATCCTTCGCGCACGGCGATTACCTTTATGCCCAGCCATTGGCTAAAAGCATCGTGCTCCATCATTTTATCGACTACCTGTTGTGCCAGCTGATCTGCCTGCATGTGCTGTACTTGTATGATTTGATTATTTTCCTTTGAATACGGGTGCTCTTTTTTCCAGGAATGCATTGACGCCTTCTTTGTAATCATCGGTCTGGGCCGCCTGTTGTTGAAGCTGGTCTTCCACGGCCAGTTGCTGCTCATAATTGTTCGTGAACGACTGGTTGAAGGCCTGTTTGATGAGTGCCAGGCCCTGGGTGGGCATTTGCGCCAGTTGCTGCGCCAGCTGCAGGGTGGCAGAAGCAAATCCCTCGCCGGCAATCACCTTATAGATCATGCCCATGCGCTCTGCTTCTTCAGCTGATATCTTATCACCGAGCATGGCCAGGGCGGAAGCCTTTTGCCAACCAATAAGACGGGGCAGGAAATAAGTACCGCCACTATCAGGTATCAATCCCAGTTTGGAAAAAGCCTGTATAAAAGAAGCGGATTGGGCAGCCACCACAATATCACAACACAAAGCAATATTGGCGCCTGCTCCTGCTGCCACACCGTTCACGGCAGCTACTACAGGTTTGGGCAATTTGCGAATGCGATCAATAATCGGATTGTAATGTTCACTCAGTATCTGCGTCATGGTGGGGCCATCAGCCGCTACGATCTCAGCCAGGTCCTGCCCGGCACTAAATCCTTTACCTGCGCCGGTAATGTATACGCAACGAACTTCCTGCAGGGAAGCGCATTCATCCAGTTGCTGCTGCAGCAACAAAGCCATCTCCCGATTAAAGGCATTGAGCTTATCAGGACGATTCAGCGTAATGACGGCCACATTATTTTCAATTTGAAACAGTACAGATGACATGGAGATAAATTGAAGAATAAAAGTAGGTAAGTTTTAATGGCATTTAAAATAATCGAATGGCTCCTGACAGTCGTTGCACTGATAGAGTGCTTTACAAGCTGTAGAACCAAACTCGCTGATGCGCCTTGTATGGAAGGAACCGCATTGCGGACAGGCAACAGCTTCATCTTCTGCAAACAACCGGACATTGCACACCTGCTGTACGGGATTGGGAGGCGCAATACCGTAAGCTGCCAGTTTTTGTTTGCCGGCCTGGCTCATCCAGTCTGTAGTCCAGGCAGGTGATAACACCTGTTTGATGTTCACTTTTTTGAATCCCTTTTCCAGTAGCAGCATGTGTATATTGATGCTGATAACATCCATCGCAGGGCAACCACTGTAAGTAGGTGTGATGGTCACTTCAACGGCATCTTCCTGCTCAACTTTTATATCGCGTACGATACCCAGGTCAATAATGGACAATACAGGTATTTCCGGATCGGTAACCTGCTCCAGTAATGACCAGAGTTCAGCTGTTGATATGTTTGATGTTGTGGTCAATATAAAATCTGTTACCATTCAGCACCCGGATAGGCACGTTGCATGTATTGCATTTCGGCCAGTATAAAACCAAGGTGTTCGGTATGCTTCCCGGATTTACCGCCGGTTTGCATCCACCCTACCCCCGGCCCCTGCCCTGAAGGGAAGGGGAGTGTGGCTTCCTGGAAAATGTCCTGTACCTTTTGAAGCCAGGATTGTTTTAATGTAGTGACATCTACACCTATCCCTTCAGCAGCGGTGTCTGTCTCGTAATCGGCCGGTATAAAAAATTCACCGGTGTAGCTCCACAATGTTTCCAGGGCTTTTACCATACGCTGGTGGCTTTCTTCGGTACCATCGCCCAGGCGAATGACCCACTCGCTGCTCCACCGTACATGGTAAGTTACTTCCTTCAATGATTTTTCTGCAATGGCGGCCAGGGTAGTATCCTTTGATTGCAAGAGTTGTCCGTACAGCAGTTGTTGAAACACGCTGAAAAAGAACTGGCGGAGGATGGTTTGTCCCCAATCGCCATTGGGCAATTCAGTGATGAGGCAGTTCTTAAATTCACGCTCATTCCGCAGGTAAGCCAATCCGTCTTCGCCCCCCCGGGCCCCCTGAAGGGGGGAATCAGAGTTGTTAATCAATGCAGCCGCGTATTGATACAGGCTGCGTGCCTGTCCGATGAGGTCGAGTGAGATATTGGTGATGGCAATATCCTGCTCCAGCACGGGGCCATGCCCACACCATTCACTGTTGCGTTGTGACAGGATGAGGGTGTTATCGGCCAGATAGATGGTATAGTTAATTAATGCCTGGTTCAATGCTGTTGATTAAATGTTCAAGTTTTAGACCTTTAAAAGCTGCTGTAGACGGCTTCGACGAGCTCAGCCTGACAAAGGCTTTCAGTAGTGTGATCGTAATCATCACCCGTTTACATGTGTTTCAATTCGTCGGGCAGGTCGTAAAATGTAGGATGACGATACACTTTATCGTTGGCTGGTTCATAAAACTCACCGGCATCATCTGGATTGGAAGCATGGATGTGTTTACTTTCCACTACCCAGATGCTAATGCCCTCCGAACGGCGGGTATATACATCCCTGGCATTTTCAATAGCCATCTGTGCATCGGCGGCCTGTAAGCTGCCTACGTGTTTGTGGTCAAGTCCCTGCTTGCTACGGATAAATACTTCCCATAAGGGCCAATCGGCTGCAGTGGAGGCAGATGCTCCAGCGCCACCACCTTTCTCTTCAGGAATATCGCCGTAATAATATTTGGTTATGCGTAAGTTCATTTTCAATAATTGTTAATCAATAATCAAGCAGCTTTCACTTCTGGTTTCGACTTGCGTTTCTCCGCATGGGCTGCGGCGGCATCGCGTACCCAGGCGCCGTCGTCCCAGGCCTTGCGGCGGGCTTCCAGGCGTTGTTTGTTACAGGGACCGTTGCCTTTTACTACGTTCCAGAATTCCACCCAGTCAATCTCTCCAAAATCATAATGACCTCTTTCGGCATTCCATTGCAAGGCCGGATCGGGCAGTGTAACATTCAATATTTTAGCCTGCTCCACAATCATATCTACAAACTGCTGTCGCAGTTCATCATTACTCTTGCGTTTTATTTTCCAGGTCATGCTTTGGTCGGAGTGGGTCGATTCACTGTCTTTGGGACCAAACATCATGAGGGAAGGCCACCACCAACGGTTAATGGCATCCTGGCACATGGCCTTTTGCTCGGGTGTTCCTTTGGAAAGCACCAGTAATATTTCAAATCCCTGGCGCTGGTGAAAGCTTTCTTCTTTGCATATGCGTACCATCGCCCGCGCATAAGGACCATAGGAAGCACGGCAAAGCATCACCTGGTTAAGGATAGCAGCTCCGTCTACCAGCCACCCAACGGCACCAATATCGGCCCAGGTGAGGGTAGGGTAATTAAAAATGGAAGAATATTTGGCCTTACCACTGTGCAGGTCTTCAATGGTCTGGTTGCGGGTAGTGCCCAATGTTTCCACAGCCGAATAAAGGTATAGACCATGACCCGCTTCATCCTGCACCTTGGCCAGCAGGATGGCTTTGCGTTTTAAGCTGGGTGCACGGGATATCCAGTTGCCCTCCGGCAGCATCCCCACGATTTCGCTGTGCGCATGCTGGCTGATCTGACGCACCAATGTTTTACGGTAAGCATCGGGCATCCAATCCTTTGGCTCAATCTTGATTTCCTGGTCGACTTTATCCTGAAATATTTTTTCCAGTTCCTGCACAGACATGGTGACAATGTTTAAGTATTCCAAAGATAATTATAATTTGCCGTTTCGCTAACGGTTGTTAGCTTATTGTTTTGTTGTATTTTGCATACATAAAGCAGCAGAAAAAGGCCCTGGAGTGTCGAGTTATTGTACCAGACCACGCCAAAAAACCTTATCATTGAAAACAGCAGGACAGCTTTGACCACCCCGGACTCAACGATTGCACTGAACTGTTTGTTAACGATTGCCGACCATGGAGTACCATCAGGATCATGAATTTGCGTATAGGGAACCATTGTTACAAAAGGTAGCATTGGGCGACCAGCTTGCGTTCCGTGAGCTGTACCATACTTTTCATAAAAGACTGCATTACTTTGCTTTTGCGCTGGTAAAGACGAAAGAAGCCGCCGAGGAGATTGTTGAAGACGTCTTTATCCGGCTTTGGAACCAGCGATCCACCATTACGGAGATCAACAACCTGAAGATCTATCTCTATACAGCTACCAAGAATACCGCTTTGAATTATTTGTCCCGGAAAGCGCGGGAAAGCATTATAGAGCCCTTTGATAATATAGACATTGCGCTGCAGGAAACAGGGGTTTCGCCAGAGCAGATCATGATCACGGCTGAGATCTACCAAAAGATACGGCAAGCCGTGGACGCCCTGCCCCCACGCTGTAAAATGATCTTTAAGCTGATCCGGGAAGATGGCCTCCGTTATAAAGAAGTATCAGAAATCCTCAATATTTCGATCAATACCATTGATGCTCAAATGGCTATTGCTATCCAACGCATTACTGAGGCGGTGCGGAGAGACTTTGAAAAATTCCCCCGCAGTAAATCCTCCACAGCTAAAAAAGGATAGGCCTCGCCTCTTCCTGCTTCCATCCAGGAATTCAATGTCGTTGAATTAAGGAAAATTCAGGTTAGTTCCGCTCCTGCCAGATGGCCGGGACGGAAAAACCGTTTTCAAAGTGAATCAGTTTTCCACTGCAAACCTTTCGACAGGCTTCCCGCGGACGGGGATGACAACCTCAATTCACCTACAATGAAAGGCGGATACCACGTCAATAAGTCCATTCTATTTACATTGATTCTCCATTCATCCTCCATTGATCTTCCATTACATAATGGAAGATTAATGGAAAAACAATGGATTTTTATTGTATATACAATATAATATGTGTGTATTCAAAAGGGACTTAATGTGCTTGAATTGAGGTAAATTTCAGGGTTGAATCCTAGTCCCGATACTGCCATCACGCATGTACAGCTTATGATTGGTCTACCCAATTGACCAGATATCTCACCTGGCGATAGCCATCTTCCCTATTTTCTCAGGTTTTCTTAAAAAAAAGTTAACAACGGCTTAGTAGATGGTTTTAAAATGCTTGTCTTATGTAGAAAGCTTGCCATTAAATGTCCCAACAGCGTGTTTATGAATTGGTTGCCCGTCAACTGTCCGGAGAAGCCTCAGCGGCCGAACTGGAAGAACTACAGGCTTACCTGCAGGAAAATGGCGGCGACCAGTACATTTATGAGATCCTTTCTTCTTACTGGCAACAACATCCCGACCTGCACCAGGAAGAAGCCAATGATGAGGCGGAAAGGTTCCAGCGTATCCTGGATGCCTCTGATCCGCCAGCACCTATTCCCTCAACAACCACGTTTGATGCTCCCCGGAAAGTGATCCCCTTGCGCAGGTGGCTTTCGTATGCCGCCATGATCATCGCCCTGGCTGGCAGCGCCCTTTTTATCTACTGGTACAATAAAGGCCCACAAAAAAAATCGCCCGATCTGCTGGCAACCAATACCGCCATCAGTGAAGTAGTAGCCAGACCGGGCAGCCGGTCGAAGCTGGTGCTGCCAGATGGCACACTCGTTTGGCTGAATGCCGAGAGCCGTATCACTTACCGCAACAATTTCAACACGGACCAAAGGGAAGTAGACCTGGAAGGAGAAGCTTTCTTTGATGTGACGCATGATGCACAAAGACCGTTCACTGTACATACTTCGGGTATCGATATCAAAGTATTGGGCACGGCTTTCAATGTAAAATCTTACGCATCGGATGAAACGATAGAAACTACTTTATTAAGGGGCTCTATTGAAGTAGTGAAAAAGAATGATCCGGCTGCTCCCAAAGTAATCCTTCGTCCCCATGAAAAGCTGGTATTCAACAAAGAAGATCTGATGGAAAAGGATGTCATCGCAGACAAGACCTTGCCACCGGCGACCACACCTCTGCTAGCGGGCATCTCGGTCACGATGCTTCCCAAAAACAAGCCGGATAGCATCATCAAGGAAACCTCCTGGCTATATAATAAACTGAATTTTGATGGAGACAGTTTTGAAGAGCTGGCTATCAAAATGGAGCGCTGGTACGATGTGAAGATCATGATCAATAATGAGCGGCTAAAGCATACCCGCCTGCGGGGAAGCTTTGAGAATGAAACGGTGCGGCAGGCATTGGAAGCGCTCAGGATCATTACGCCCTTTGAATACCGCATGGAGGGCAGAGAGGTGGAAGTGAAATAAAGCTAATGGCCTGAAACCCTGTTAGAGCAGGGAATTCAGGACAAGCTATATAAAAATAAAGGGATCCCGTTGGAGCGGAATCCCGTTAAGGCAGTACAGAATCCTGGAATAAGATCTTGGTAAATCGGTCCGGGGTTCTGATTTGATCACCTTAAAGCGTAAATATATGAAAAAAAGTACGCCTCCCGGGAGGAGGTATGCACTCGCCCCATCGCTCTTTAAACTGTTCGTGATTATGAAGATTACACTCTTCCTCATTGTGCTAAGTGTTTGCCATGTACATGCCAATGTGTATGGGCAGGGAAACATTACACTGAATCTGCAACAGACTTCCATCGACAAGGTTTTGAATAAGATTGAGAAAGCAGGCGGATTCCGGTTCCTCTACAATTATGACCTGAAAGCGCTGAAGACGAAGGTGAATGTGGATGTCAAAAACTCAAGCATCCGGGAAACGCTGGATAAGATTCTTTCGAATACGGACCTTACTTACAAGCTGTTGGACAATAACCTGGTAGCGATCATTTCTCAAACGCAGGAGAAACAGGAGATCCGCGTCACGGGTAAAGTAACGGGGCCTAACAATGATCCGCTTTTTGGCGTATCAGTACAGGTAAAGGGTAGCACTACCGGTACTTCCACGAACAATGCCGGTGAATTCAGTATAACGGCACAAGAAAATGCCACACTGAAATTCTCTTACATTGGCTATGTAGACAAAGAAGTAGCGGTGAATGGCCAAAATGTAGTGAATGTAGAACTGACCCCTTCGGAAATACCGCTGGACCAGGTAGTGGTGGTAGGGTATGGCAGTCAGCGTAAAAAAGATATTACGGGTGCGGTATCGGTGGTGAAGGCCACAGATTTCGACAGCAGGCCCATTGTAAGTGCTGCTGCGGGGTTGCAAGGCCAGGCTGCCGGTGTGAATGTATTTGCCTCTTCCGGTAAGCCGGGCTGGGGACTCACGGTAAGCGTGCGTGGTAATACTTCGCTCACGGCCAAGAATGATCCGCTGTATGTAGTAGATGGTGTGATCGTTAACAGCATCGACTTCATCAACCCACAGGATATTGAAAGCTTCTCTGTACTGAAGGATGCCTCTTCTGCCGCTATCTATGGGGCCAGCGGCGCCAACGGTGTGGTACTCATCACCACTAAAAAAGGCGCCTCAGGCAAAGCCAAAATAACATTGAATGCGTATACCGGTTTTTCCAATTTTGCCAAGAAGATCGATGTACTGAACAGTGATCAATACCTCACGCTGGTCAAATCAATGGGCTACACTGATCCCAATAACAACAATACGGATTGGCAGGATGTAGCCTTCGGTACAGGCAAGGAACAAAATGTACAGGTAGCTGTATCCGGTGGTAATGCAGGTAATCGTTATTACATATCTGGCGGCTATCAAAAGCAACAAGGTGTGGTAGCACCTGCAGATTATGATCGTTATTCTGTACGGGCCAACCTGGAGAATAAGGTAAAGGACTGGCTGAATGTAACCACCAACCTCACCTACTTAAGGTCTGAGTTTGTAGACATCACCGACAATGCCGGTGGTGCACGTGGTGGCACCATTCTCTCTACGCTTAGCTCACCGCCCACGCTCGGTATCTATAAACCTGATGGCACCTATACCTCCAATGTAAACCAGGCAAGCTGGGAAAATCCGGTAGCCATGGCATTTGGCTCTGATCAGAAGAGTATCGACAACCGCGTGCTGGGCAATATCATGGCCGATTTCAGGATCATACCAGGGCTCAATTTCCGTTCCAATATTGGCATTGAATCACAGAGTACCCGCTGGGATAAATTCCAGGACCCTTATATGACAGATTATGGACGCAGTGTGCGGGGCGTGGCTTACACCTCTTCCACCCAACGCTTTGTGTGGCTCTTTGAGAATACGCTCAATTATACCAAGAACTTTGGCGACCACAGCTTGACCGCCCTGGTAGGTCATACCATGCAGGAAAGTGATTATAAATACAGTTATGCAGAAGGACGTGATTTTCCGAATGCTTCTGTACATACCTTGAATGCTGCCAAATTAAGGATCAGTTTGCCTACCACGGAGTCCCAATGGAGTAAGCGCTCCTACCTTGCAAGGGTCAATTATTCTTACAAGGACAAATACCTTGTCACCACCAACCTGCGCTATGATGGTTCATCCCGTTTCCCCAAAGATGAACGCTGGGGCCTATTCCCGTCGGTAGCAGTAGCCTGGCGCATCAGCAGTGAAGATTTCATGGCCAGCAACAACCTGTTCTCCGACCTGAAGTTGCGCGTGGGCTGGGGCAAGACGGGTAATGATGGCATTGGTGATTATGATTATTATGGCCTTTTCTCACCAGATGGCGGAGGCGGCTTTACTTTCAATAACCTGCCCAAGGAAAACCTCACCTGGGAAAAGACCGCTCAAACAAACGTGGGCATAGATGCGAGCTTTTTGAATAACCGCCTGAATGTCACCATTGATGGTTATATCAAAAAAACCAATGACCTGCTGGTGGCAGTGTTGCCACCGCCTTCTTCTGGTTTTGGCAGCCAGACCTACAATGTAGGTTCTATTGAGAACAAGGGCGTAGAGTTTACCGTGAATGCTGTAGCTGTCAACAGCAAAAGCATCAAATGGAATATCAACGGAAATATTTCCTTCAACCGCAATGAGATCACCAGTCTGGGTGGCTTTACCTCTATTCCTTATGGTGCTGTATATGAGCGGGGAAATGCCATTCGTGTGGAAGCAGGCAAAGCATTGGGCGCTTTTTATGGCTATGTATCAGAGGGTGTAGATCCGGCCAATGGTATGATGAAATATGCAGACCTGGATAAAAGTGGTGGACTTTCTGATGGGGATCGTACTTATATTGGTTATGCGCAACCCGATTTTATTTATGGCCTTACCAACACTTTGAGCTATAAGAACTTTGAACTGAATGTATTTTTTCAGGGCATACAAGGCAACGATATCTACAATGCTTCCCGTATAGAAACAGAAGGCATGTATGATTCCAAAAACCAAACGACCAAGGTATTAAGGCGCTGGACAGCAGCCGGGCAGATCACTGATATCCCCCGGGCAACGGGTGGATCAACAGGAGCGCCTGCCGGGTATTCCAATGACTACAACACATTCGTATCCTCCCGTTTTGTAGAGGATGGTTCTTACCTGCGTTTGAAGGCAGTTACACTGAGCTATAAGTTTGGCAATAACCTGTTGGACAAAGTAGGTATCAGCCGCATGAATTTTTACGTGACTGCACAGAACCTGTTCACGATCACCAATTATTCAGGCTTCGATCCGGAAGTGAGCCAGAACAATCCAAACGGACCAGGCATGGGTATCGACTATGGTACTTACCCGCAATCACGGTCTTTCATTTTTGGTATAAGAGCTGATTTTTAATGTAACCTTTTAAAGCAAGAGCTATGAAACGCTTTTCATTTTATATAGCAGCAGGCCTGGTTGGTATCGCCAGCTTCAGTTCCTGCACAAAAGATTTCCTGGAAAAAGATCCTATTTCGGATGCCAAGCCGGATGAGATAACGGCTGAGCCTTTGCTGGAAGGGGCCTATGGTGGCATTTATGATGAATACTATACGCTCGACTTCCTGGTAAATGGCGATGTGATGGCAGACAATGCTTATGCTGGCGGTGACAATGCAGCCAATTTCAGTATTGACAAGTATACGGTCAATGCCAATAATGGCAACGTAAAGCGTGATTGGGGCTATCTCTATACAGATATCAAGAACTGTAATATTGTATTGAGCTATGTGCCCACGCTTAAAGACCGGAATTTATCAGATACACGCCGGCAGGAGATCCTGGGTGAGGCTTCCTTCTTAAGGGCCTGGCATTATTTCAACCTGGTCAGGACCTGGAAAGAGATCCCCATTATTACAGGAGTACCCAATAATATAGCAGAAATGTCCCCTTCCAAAAAGCCGGCAGATTCTGTCTATGCGCTGATCATCAAAGACCTGGAATTTGCCCTGGAAAGGGTACGTCAAACGCCTCCCAATAAAACAGTTATCGGCAAAGGAGCTGTGAATGCCTTGCTGGCGAAAGTATATGCTCAGAAACCCAACCCGGACTGGACCAAGGTAAACCAGTACTGCGATGCAGTAAAAGCAATGGGATATGACCTGATCCCCAATTATGCCGATCTGTTCCTGACAGGCACCATCAATAGCGTCGAGTCTATCTGGGAAACACAGTATGATGGATCGGTCCGTCAGAACTGGCTCACGGGTATGAACACGGAATACATGTGGGGACAATGGAAAAAGTTCAATATCCCCTCCCACACGATCGTAAAAGCTTTTGATGCTGAAGGTGACAATATCAGGAAAAATGCCAGCATCACTTACATCACACCCGGCTGGACAGATGATTACTGGCCCAAGCCCACACCGATCATTTATAAATACCGCGATCCGGATGCCAAGAGCCATACCTTCCGCCTGCGTTATGCTGATATCCTGTTGATGAAGGCAGAGGCGCTGACCGAGTTGAATCAACTGGACAATGCAACAGGAGCTCAATTCTATATAAACAAGATCAGGAGCCGTGTTGGCCTGGGTGCTACACCCGCTACCACACAGGCAACGCTCAGACTGGCTGTAGAAAAAGAACGCCAGCTGGAACTGGCCTTTGAAGGTCACCGAATGTTTGACCTGATCCGTACAGGCCGGGCGGTAGCTGTGATGAATGCACAGGTGGATGGCAATGGTACTCCGCTGAATTATAATGTAACGGCAGATAAATTATTTTACCCGATATCACAGGATGAGATCGACCGGAATCCGAATATCAATAAGTAAGGCTTCGACAGAGTTTATCCCGCCCTGCGGGACTTAGCCTGACAGCCAACACGCATGAAGGTCCGGAAGGTTGTCTGAGAAAGTAATACATTGAAACAGCAACTTACAGAAAGGTGGGCGGCTAGTAGTACCCACCTTTCTATTTTATATCAAAACCTGAATGTACATGCAATCGCGCATCCTTTTATTTATACTATGTAGCTGGCTGGCCAGTTGCAGCTGCTCCGGTAAAAAAGGAGACGATGGTGGTGGCAATCCTCCACCCCCCAATCCTCCGGTTGGAAACCCTGATGTGGCTGCCTGGATGACCACAGGCGATCAATCGGCCCTGTTGCAAAAACAAACTGTGGTACTTTCTTTTGGCACAACCGCCAATGCTTTCCCTTTTATTGATGTGGACAGCACACAGCAGTTCCAAAGCATTGATGGCTTTGGCTACACCCTTACGGGTGGCAGCGCCTACGTCATTAACCGGATGAATGCGACTGATAAAGCCAACCTTTTGAAAGAGCTCTTCAGTACGCAGGAAAATGCGATCAGCGTCAGTTACCTGCGCCTGAGTATCGGCGCATCGGACCTGAGTGCTTCGGTATTCACGTATGATGATATGCCAGCGGGACAAACGGATGTGAACCTTGATCAGTTTAGTCTCAACCCCGATAAAACAGACCTGATCCCCCTGCTGAAAGAAATTATTGCGATCAATCCTTCCATCAAATTCCTGGGCAGCCCCTGGAGCCCACCGGTATGGATGAAGGACAATGGGAATTCTGTGGGCGGCAGCCTGAAGCCGGAATACTATAGTGTGTACGCTAAATACCTGGTGAAGTATATCCAGCAAATGAAAGCAGAAGGCATTACCATTGATGCCATCACGCCGCAAAATGAACCGCTTCATGCAGGCAATAACCCCAGCCTGTATATGACGGCTGCCCAGCAGGCCGACTTCATCAAGAACCACCTGGGGCCAGCTTTCCAGACAGCCAGCCTGAGCACGAAGATCATTGTATATGATCACAATTGCGACCGCCCCGATTATCCATTGGCCATCCTGAATGATGCGGCAGCCAAACCATTTGTGACCGGCAGTGCTTTTCACCTGTATGCGGGTGATATCAGCGCCCTGACGCAGGTGCACAATGCGCATCCCGACAAGCATGTCTACTTTACAGAGCAATACACAGCTTCCACCGGCAGTTTCGATGGCGACCTGAAATGGCACCTGAAAAATGTAGTGATCGGCGCTTCGCGCAATTGGAGTAAGGCCACGCTGGAATGGAACCTGGCCAACGATGCCAGCTTTGGACCTCATACACAGGGCGGCTGTACTACCTGCAAGGGGGCGCTCACCGTTGGCGGAACGGCCACCCGCAATGTAGCTTACTATATCATAGGCCATGCTTCTAAATTCGTGCCTTCCGGTTCGGTACGCATTGCCAGCAATATTACCGGCAACCTGCAGAATGTGGCCTTTCTCACACCGGCAGGAAAAAAAGTATTGATCCTTTCCAATGACGGCAATAGCCCGGAAAGCTTCAACATCCGGTTCAAAGCAAAATGGGTGACGCATTCGCTGAATGCGGGTGCTGTGGCTACCTATGTATGGTAAAGTTGAAAGGTTGACAGCTTATGCAGTGTGAACAAATAAGCGAAAACGATATGTTGATAAAGGTTATGGAGATGAGCTGATCTGGCATCTGTTTAAGTGATGCGACTCCTCCTCCCTTTTTTACTCCTGATGGCCTGTAATGACCGGGATAAACCGACTGTTGCAGACCATTCGCTTTTTACAGCACAGGGCACTGCCATTCAAGCCGACACGCTGATCCCCAATAAAGCCAAAGTGGTCCATGTATTTGTGGCCTTGTGTGATAATAAGTACCAGGGCATTGTGCCGGTACCAGCCTCCATTGGAAACGGACAAGACCCTGCAAGCAATCTCTACTGGGGATGCGCCGGTGGAGTAAAAGGATATTTTAAGAAACATGCCAGCTGGAAACTGATCAGCACTACCCGGAAGATCTCTCCCATCATTTTAGAACGATGTGTCTTCAAACACAAAACAGCCAATGCTTATATCGTGGCCGATGCCTATGATGGTGCTGCTATCAAGGCATGTACCATTGATTTCTTTAAAGCGGCAGCGGGAAGAAACAACCAGTTGCTACCTGTGAATGGCGACACGATCGGTATTGGAGGATCGGCGCAACTGATCGCTTATACGGGGCATGATGGATTGATGGATTTTTCGCTGCAAGATTATCCTGCAAAGCTCAATGATGCCAAACGGGAAACGATCATACTGGCCTGTATCAGTCAACGGTTTTTTAAAGAAGGGATCCGGCAGGCTGGCGCTACACCACTTATCTGGAGTACGGGGCTCATGAGCCCGGAAGCCTATACGCTGGAAGCAGGTATTGCAGGATGGCTGGCACAGGAAACGTCCGCACAAATAAGACAACGCGCTGCGATAGCTTATGACCGCTATCAACATTGCGGCGTAAAAGCAGCATCCAGGTTATTGGTGACTGGCTGGTAGCAGGAGAAACTTACGCATTGCTCTTCCGGGAAAGCATCACTGCTCCCACGATCAGCGCTACCACACCAGCGCCCATCATAATATAGCCCGAAGTGGTATTGCCTTTGTCTTTGGCACTGAGTTCCAGGTCACCGATCTTGACGTTGGCTTTATTGTCATCATACTTCTGATAACCAAAATAACCCAGTATAATTCCACCTACAATAAGAAGAACACCGATGATGCGCATAAGTTAATGTTTACTAACCCTATGCAAAACACATACCCCGGACAGCGGGGCCCGGGGTATGGTATAATGTATTCACTGTGTTGACTTTAATAGGTATTCCGGAACTGGTGATCAATTCTTCCCGGCGGCTGTTTGAGGGGGATCTGGAGACCATTGGTCGTTTCCAGCCACTGAAACAGTTCCTTTTTGAGCTGCTGCCCTGTTTTGCGTAAGCTGGTATCCCGTATCAGGTTATTCATTTCGTAGGGGTCTTTCTGCAGGTCATACAGCTCGTTGATATCCCATACGCCATGATTGTAGATGTACTTGTAATGATCAGTGCGGATGGCAAAGACGGTGGGCGTTTGGGGAAAGGAAGCCTCCCAGTAATACTCATAAAAAACTTTATCGCGCCAGGGAATATGCTTGCCGCGCAACAGATCAGCAAAAGAAGCACCCTGCATACTGGCCGGTTTGGCAATACCTGCCATTTCGAGGAAGGTAGGAGCAATGTCGATATTCATGATGATCTGCTGTACCACACTGCCTCCTTTTACAAAGCCTGGCGCCCAGCATAGTAAAGGCACGCGCATGGATTCTTCATAAGCATGGCGCTTGTCTATAAGACCATGTTCCCCAAAAGAAAAGCCATTATCGCCCATATATACCACCATGGTATTCTGTTCCAGTCCTTGTTCCTTCACCCAATCCAATACGCGTTGAATACTTTCATCTACGGCCAGCAGTGTTTCCAGGTAATTGCGGTAAAAGTCATTGAACTTGATATCACCATGGTACATATAATCTACCCCATGCCAGCTATACCGCTGGCGGCGCACCCATTGGGGAATGTCTTTGTAGTTAACTGTAGTGGCTGGGGCTGTTACTTCTCCATATACTTTGCTGCTATCGGTAGCGGTCAGGTACATAGAAGGCGGGCATACGATGGGCAGGTTGGCATACCGGCCTGCATGTCGTTTGGCAGGTTTGAATTCGGCATGGACTCCTTTGTGTGAGAGGTATACAAAGAATGGCTTTTGTTTATTGCGCTGATTGAGCCAGTTGATGGCATTGTCGGTAAGCAGGTCGGTCGTGTAACTGTCTTCCGGTTGTTTTACCCGCTGGCCGTTGATATTGAAAGTGGGATTGTAATAAACACCCTGTCCCTGAAAGCTTACCCAGTGGTCGAAGCCGGGCTGTGGCCTATCGTCGGTATTGCCCATATGCCATTTGCCCAGAAAGGCTGTTTGGTACCCGCTTTTCTGCAGGTATTGCGGAAAGAAAGTAAGATTGGCAGGCAAGGCGGCTTCATTGTCTACTACGGTGTGTGTATGCGCATATTGGCCGGTCAGGATAGAGGCACGGCTCGGCGAACAAAGAGCTGTAGACACAAAAGCGTTGGCCAGGTGGGCACCTTCTTTGGCCATGCGATCCATGCCCGGGGTTTGCAGACCTTTTATTTTATTCATGAATCCCATGGCATCATACCGGTGATCATCGGCCAGTATGAAGATAATGTTCATGGGTTTTGTGCGGGCAGTTGATTGAGCCCTTGCAGTTGGCAGGGAAAGTAAAAAGCTCAGACTAAGGAACAGCCAGTGTTGGGTCTTCATTGTTTGAGTGGTTGGGTTGCATAAAGATATTAAACTAAAAGAGGTGACACCTTTCCTTCGCGACGCGGGCGAAAGGTGTCACCTCTTTTTCGAAACCGTTTTCTCAGAAGAGACAACTTTCTTTTTCGACGCGAAGGGTGTCTCCTCTTTACTTTTATTTCAGACTAAATGCAGCCTGCTTTACATCCTGTGAATTGGTGCCTACAAAAACGCGGAAGTCTCCGGGTTCAGACACCCATTTGAGGTCGCTATTGAAGAACTTCAGGTCTTCAATGGTAAGGGTAAAGCTCAGTTCTCGGCTCTCTCCTTTCTTAAGTGTCACTTTCTCAAAGCGACGCAATTCTTTTACAGGCCGGGTAATGCTGCCTACCAGGTCACGGATATACAGTTGCACGGTTTCTTCACCATCCACATTACCGGTGTTGGTTATATTAACTGTAACCTGCAATTTATCCGCTGCGGTAATAGATGTTTTACTAAGTTTAATATCGCCGTAACCAAATGTGGTATAGCTCAAGCCATGTCCAAAAGGATAGAGGGGAGAGTTAGGTATATCCAGGTATTTGGAGGTGTACTTCTGGTTCTCGTCGTAGGGGCGGCCGGTATTCTTAGCGTTGTAATAGATGGGTACCTGGCCTACATTACGGGGAAAGGTCATGCTGAGCTTGCCGGAGGGGTTGGCCTCACCAAACAATACATCGGCAATAGCCGCTCCTGCCTGTGTACCACCAAACCAAGTCTCCAGGATGGCTTCCATATTCTGATCTTCCCAGGAAAGTGTCAGCGGACGGCCATTCATGAGCACCAATACAATGGGTTTACCCGTTTTCTTCAGGGCTTTCAGGAGGTCAACCTGGTTGTCGGGCAAACCGATCATACTGCGACTGGCAGCCTCACCGGTCATGCCAAAAGCTTCACCCAATACCGCTACCACTACATCGGCTTGTTGTACTGTTTGTACGGCCTCGGCTATCAGCTGATCGGGCGTTTTTTCATCGGGCACGATCTGTCCGTCATGATCATTCAGTCTTTTGCGCAAAGCAGGATCGTCAATGAGGTTACAACCTTTGGCATATAAAAACTTATCGGCTCCAAATTTCTGCTCTAATGCAGACCAGATGCTTACGGCTTTCTTGTAGTCGCCGGCGCCGCTCCAACTGCCGATGAGGTTACGCTGATCCTTTACAAGCGGTCCAATAAAGGCAATCTTCTTAGCTGCATTCAGCGGCAGGGCCTGGTTGGCATTCTTCAACAGTACCATGCTTTTGATGGCCGCTTCTTTACTGAGCAGTATCTTTTCGGCATTCATGATCACCGATTTGTTACGCGCTTCGTTCACATAGCGGTATGGATCATCAAATAAGCCCAGTTTGTATTTCTGTTCCAGCACACGACGGCAGGCTGCATCTATCGCCGCTTGTGAAACCTTACCAGACTTCACGAGGTCGGCGCCATATTTCAGAAAGATCTCACCTACCATGTCCATTTCTACACCTGCATTGAGTGACAGCTCTCCTACTTTCTTTGCATCGCCCATGCCATGCGCCATCATTTCATTGATAGCGGTATAGTCGGTAACGATCATGCCTTTGAAACCCCACTGTTTGCGCAGCAGATCGGTAAGCAGCCATTTATTGGCTGTGGCTGGTATACCATCTATTTCATTGAAGGAGGTCATTACGGTGGCTACGCCTGCATCGATCGCTGCCTTATAAGGGGGCAGGTATTCATTGTACATTTTAACACGGCTCATATCAACCGTATTGTAGTCCCTGCCGGCTTCTGCAGCACCATACAAAGCAAAATGCTTTACACAGGCCAGCAGTGTATTGTCGTTAATATAGTCTGTGCCCTGGTAGCCTTTTACCATGGCCCTGGCCATTTGTGAGCCCAACCAGGGATCTTCGCCGGCGCCTTCACTTACACGGCCCCAGCGTGGATCGCGGGCAATATCTACCATGGGAGAGTAGGCCCAGTTGAGCCCATCGGCAGTCGCTTCATCGGCGGCTGCGCGCGCAGTACGTTCTACCAGTTTGGGATCCCAGGTGGCGGACAGGCCAAGGGGGATCGGAAAAATGGTACGGTGACCATGTATCACATCATATCCAAAAAGGAGGGGAATTTTTAAGCGGGTTTCATTAACAGCAATGTCCTGCAGCTTGCGAACGGCCAGGGGGGTGTAGGTATTGAATACGCCACCCACGAGTCCTTTCTTTATCTTCTCTTCCACACCCTGGCTCAATATAGGTCCTGTAACATCAAAACCAACAGAAGGCAGGTTGAGCTGACCTATCTTTTCTTCCAGTGTCATCTTCTGCATGAGGATGGTAATGAACTGGTTCATTTTAACCTCTTTGTCTAGCTGGGCATTCGCCTGCAGGCAAGTGATCAGCATAGCAAGTGTACATAATTTTCTGAGCATATGGGCTTATTTTATATAATGCCGGATGATCTTCCGGTGGTGATTATTTAATCAGATAGGGTTGAATGGCTTTTTGCCAGATGGCGTATCCTTTGGCATTCATGTGCAGTCTGTCATTCACGTAAAGGCTCTCATTGGGTTTCCCGTTCTCCATCATCAATTTATATACATCTACATAGCCTGTTTTGGAGTGCCTGGAAAGGTAGTTTTTGATCAGCAGATTGGCTTGCACCAACTTCTGGTGAAACTTCTCGCGGCTGGGGCTGGGTTTCATGGCCACAAATACCACTGGCACTTTGGGCAGTTTCTTACGGATGAGGGTAAACAGTTTCTCAAAGCGGTTAAAGACGGTCTTGGAAGAGATGGTATCGGAGGAAGAAATATCATTCTCACCACAATAGATCACGATCTCCCTGGGCTGATAGGGGAAAATGAGGTCATCGGCATACTGTATTACATCCAGCAAGGTGGAACCACCAAAGCCACGGTTGATGATGGTATAGGCCGGGAAGGCGGCCTGAACATCATGCCACAAACGGAAGGAAGAGCTGCCGACAAACAAGATAGCATTTTTTGGGGGCGGCTGCAGGCTGTCCTGCTTTTTAAAGGCTTTTATTTCACCCCAAAGGCCATCCTGGGCCTGTAGCAGACAGGTAGTGATGAGCAAAGCAAGGATAAATAGCATTCTTTGGGCCACCGGAAAAAAACGTCTACGGTAAATAAAGGTTTGGACAAGGGATCGTTGTACTGGTTGCATATTGGGTTGGTTGAAAAATAGATTGCCAAATTTACTATTCCACTTTCATGATATGGGCTTTTTCTGATACCCCATTTTCGTTGACAGACTCAATACAAAAATAATAGGGCAAAGTTCTATCCATGCCTTTAAAATAGTATTCGTTGGCATTGTGTACCATGATGCAATTGTACCATTTACCAGGCGCGGTGCCGAAATAGATATTGTACGCGTAGGCATTGTCGACCGGTGACCATTTGATCCAGGCGCTGCGTTTGTCTTTTTCCGTACGCAGCACCATAAAGGTTTTCACGGAATCGGGCTTGCTTCCATTCCCATTACCAAATACCCGCAGGCCGCTCAACGCAAATTTACCGGTTGGCATATGGATGTTCTCCAGCTTTATAAACCTGGTCTGTACAGGTTGTTCCAGTTCTATATAATCATGGGGCACGTCGGTTTTATTGTTGCTTTTATCTACCAGGAGTTTCCATTTTTTACCGTCTTCCGAATGGTAGAGCTTGTATTGGTGGTAGAGGCCCAGGGTCTTCCCCAGGAAAACAGTATCCATGGTTTTTGGAAAGGAAACATCCTGATCGGCATAATTGATCTGGATGGCTTTTACAGTACTGATGTTGCCGAGATCGGTTTGTATCCATTCTCCTTTGTTGGCAGTAGCCGCACTCCACCAGGTTTTGATGTTTTCATCTACCGCATAGTTGGCATAATAGCTGGCAAGGGTGGAAGATACCGTCACTGGTTTATTGTAATTGAGCAGCATCCAGCCAGGCCCTCCCCCGACCCCTCCCCGGTGGGGAGGGGAGGAAGGCAAATACTGTGGGTAATCGCCAAAGGCGGTATTGCACCACATCACGCCATCACTATCGAAGCCCGCCGGCCAAAATCCCAGGCGGCGTTCGAAATTGTTTTTTACGGAGATGGCAATGGTGGAGACATGCCACCAGTTCTTGTAATTGTCCTGGAAGGTACTGCCATGGCCGGCGCCGCGGGCAAAGCCGCCGGGCTTATAGCTGAATGGATCGGGTTGTGGTGTAAAGGGACCCAATGGATGATCGCCTACCACTACACCATCGGCATAGCCGCTGAATTCGGTACCGGGAGCGCCATATTGCAGGTAATATTTACCGTGGTGTTTGGTCATATGAGCGCCTTCAATGAAGGGATCGAGGAAGGTATTATCACTGTATTCGCCAAAGCGCTGCCAGCCATAGCGCCAATCTTCCAGCAGGTACATCTCTTTGCGGGCACCGATGGGCTGCAAGGTTTTCCGGTTTAATTCCACTCCGTACAATGGGTATCTGTTACTACTGCCATTGTACATGTAGAGCTTCCCATCATCATCGGGGAAGAAGTCAGGGTCCCAGCCGCCGATATCAAATGAATCCACGGCTTCCTTCCATTGATTGGCTTTGGGATCGGTACTCATCCAGATAGGAAAGTTTTTGGAATAGGTAGAACCAAAGACGAGCATCGTATCGCCCATCACACATACAGCGGGAGCGCACAGTTCATCGTATACCTTATGCCAGGGCTTGAGAAATCTACGGGAAATAAAATGCCAGTTATTGAGGTCACTGCTCCACCAATAGCCCCATTGGTTGGTAGAGAACAAATAATATTCGCCTTTATAGTTGACGATCACGGGATCGGCTGTAGCGCGGTGCCTGCCCCATTCACTGAAGTTGGGAATGGGTGAGTAGCCATAATCAATATTGATGGGATTGCAGTAGGTAGCGGGTTTTGTTTGGGCATATATGGCTTCAAATGATCCGCAGCATACTGCCACCACAAAGAAAAGCCCCATACGTAAATACTTCTTAGCTGCTGAGTGCCCTGCGGAGAAACAATATATCTTATTCATCCGGATACGATTTTCTTACTAATTACTTCAATGCTTCGTCTTTATCTTTCTCGAGGAAGTTGGAAGATTCCTGCAATCCTCCCAAACTGGCATCCCGTAAAGCCTCATCCGGCACGGTGACCAATGGAATGGTGCTGGATTGAGAGGGTTCATTATAGGGAATATTAGAGCTTCTATTATAGCAGGAGATCAATGACCATCTGGGTGCATCAGAAAGATTGGCTTCGGAACGGTGCAACAGGTTGCTGTGGAAGAACAAGGCATCACCCGGCATAATTTCTACGTACACCAGTTCCATTGTTTTCAGTGCCAGGTCTACATAATGCTGTGAAGCGCCTACCTGCTCTCCTGCAAAACCATGTTCCACACGACCCATTTTATGGGAGCCTTTTATTACCTGCAGGCACCCGTTTTGCTGATTGGCCTCCGTGATGGCGATCATCACAGACATCATCTGATCGGGATACAAAAATTCGTTCTTATACCAATATCCATAGTCCTGATGCCACTCCCAGGCGCCTCCCACCTTCGGTTCCTTTTGCATCAGCTTGGAATGAAAATGGCACACGGGAGCATCACCATCCAGCAATGCATCTACCGAGTCCACCATTCTTTTGCTTTTGGTGAGCAAGCCATAGGCATCATTGCCGGGCGTATACCACAAGGTGAGCTTTGTTCTTTTGCCAGATTGGTCATTGAGATCAAAGGCGTGCTTTTTTACAGCCTCATCTCCTGTTGCAATATTGTAGAGTTTATTCACTTCTGCCGCTGCCAGGAAGCCTTTGACAATGATATAGCCATCTCTTTTATAGCCGGTTATTTGTTCCGGTGTTAATTGAAAAGGTGCCATAATGAGGAGCTTTACTTTTCTTTTAGATAAGGGCTTTCAAACCCTAATTTCTTTAGTCCTGTTTTTACTTCAGGACAGCTCATGAACAATTTCCACAACAAGCCTGTCCGGTGGTTTTCCATCATCACCACAATGGGGCCTTGATCAATGGCCAGGTAACGGGGCAGGTACCAATTGGCAGTTTCGCTGAACGCATCATAAAATCCATAGGGCCCCCATACTTTATCTTTCATATCGTAGTACCAATGTTTCATAGCTGCCATAGATTGATCAGGCGTATAGGGGAATGATGACAATGCTGCGGTAGGAGATATCACTCCCAGGTCGTTCTTAGCGTCTGGTGCGTGGGCAGCATAACCATCTACGGAATAGCTGGCGGTAAGGCCCCAGTTATTGGCGCCATAACCTTTGAAGTGCTTAGGGTTAGCCACACACCAGTCGTAATTGATCAGTGCCTGGTGCTTTGTTTCTTCGCCGTAATCAGCATATTTGTCCTTCAGTCCTCCTGGATCGAGACCGAGATAGGAATAATGTGCCCAAAATAAAGGGCCTCCATTGGGAGGATTACCCTGGTGGCGCAGGTGCAACTGATATTTAAAGGTTGTGCTATCTGTTCCTGTTTTAAGTGGAGGATTGGCCACTATTTTCCCGTTTTCGGCCCAACCCTGGTGGTACACTTCGGCAGGAACGCCATGGGTGGGCGAAGAAGCTGCCAATACATACATAATAAGGCATTCATTGTAACCATGTACCGCGAAGTTCATTTCCCATCCGTAGGTGGGACTCCAGTGCCAGTACAATACATTCTTTCCATTGCGGTACCAGTTGAAGTCAACTTCCTTCCACAGTTTATCGACCCTGGCAGCCAGTTGTTTTTCTGCTTCACTGCCGTTTACGAAATATTGACGCACACAAAGTAGCCCCTGCAACATGAAGGAGGATTCCACCAGGTCGCCACCATTGTCCTTTTGGCCAAAAGGTTTCACTTTACCTGTTTCACCATCTATCCAGTGTGACCAGGCGCCATGAAAGCGATCGGCCCTTTCCAAAAAACCAACAATCTTTTCCAGCCTTGCCCTTCCTTCTTCCCGCGTAATGAATCCCCGCTCAATGCCCACCAGGATGGCCATCACACCAAACCCGCTACCACCACTTGTTACAATGTTCTTATCATTGTCGGGGTAAATATTGTCGGCATGAAATCTTTCCCGGCCCATGCCACTGGTTGGCTCTGCTCCATCCCAGAAATATTGAAAGGTTTGTTGTTGCACCAACCGGAACAAAGCGGTATCTGGCAATGAAGCGCCGGTGTTCTTAACAGTGGAGGTATCGTGAGTTGATGCATCAGGAGCTGGTTTATTATCTGGTGAAACACAAGCCACCAACAAAGTAACAGGTAGTGTTATAAGTGCAATTAAGTTCTTCATACGAGTAATAATATTATAAATAAGGAGCAGTAAAGCCAAGGTTTTTCATACCAGTTTTTACTTCGGGGCAACCGGTAAAGAGATCCCACAACAGTCCGCTGCGATGGTTCTCGATCATTACGATAATAGGTCCCTGATCAATAGCGAGGAAGGAATCGGCAAACCAGGGATCTTTCAAAGAGAAAGCATCTACAAAACCATATTCCTTCCAGAGTTTATCACCCAGCACATAATAAAAGAATTTTAATGCCTTCATCGATTCCACGGGTGTATAGGGGAAGGAGGACAAAGCAGCCGTTGGTGCAATGAAACCCAGGTCATTGGCAGGAGAACTGGCGGCATAGCCACCAGAGATATCGCTGGCAGTAAGGCCCCAACAGGAATCGCTGTACCCAAAATAACCTTTGGGATTGGCTTTGCAATATTCATAGTTGATCTTTGAATGATTCACCACTTGCGTCTGGTAGGCGGCATAGGCATCTGTAAGCCCATTGGGGTTAACCCCTAAAAAAGAATAATGGGAAAAGAAGAGGGGGCCTCCATAAGCCGGCCCGAGTGGTAAGGTAAGGCCATAATAAGTGTTGCCATTGGTAAAACCATTGGCGCCATTAGCGGTCCATCCTCCTGTATATACTGCTTTGGGAATAGCGGAAGTAGTGGAAGAGGCAGCAAGGATATAAGTAATAAGACATTCATTCCACCCTTTGATGGGCAGGTTCATTTGCCAGGCGAAATCGGGACTCCAATGCCAGTATAGAACGTTTTGATTGTTTTGCCTGAACCAGCTCCATTCCACGCCATTCCATATAGCATTGATATCGGTACGTAAGGCAGTCTCTGTCGGATCGCCTCCATTAAAGTATTGCCGGGCAGTGAGCAATCCCTGAATGAGATAGGAGGTTTCCACCAGGTCGGCCCCATTGTCTTTGGTACTGAAAGGCACTACAGCCCCCGTGGCGCCATTGAGCCAGTGGGGAAAAGCACCGTGAAATTTCTGTGCTGTATTTTTTAAGAAGGATACGATGGTTTGCATACGGGCAAGACCTTGTGCACGGGTAATAAAGCCGCGATTGACAGCTGTGACCATTGCCATAATGCCAAAGCCTGATCCACCGGAAGTAACAATATCGCCGGAAGTATTTCTTTCCCTTGCAAGACCCGAAACCGGATGAGCAAAATCCAAGAAGTATTTAAAGGTCTGTTGCTGCACTTTATCCAGCAGCTGCTCGTCGGTAATGACGGGGAATTTCCGGGACGAATCCAGTTTGGTATAAAGGTTTACATCAATAGCCGACAGCAGGCTTCCATTGTCCTTTGATTTGAGCGAGGTAGCCACCGATACGGTATACTTTGTAAGGGAAAGCAAAGGACCTGAAGGTTGAATGACAATGGTACTATCACTATTTTCGAGTGTAGCAGTATAAGCCACAGCCGTACCAGTATTTGCTTTGAATGAAACAGCGCTGTTAATGCTGCTTTGATTGATCTTGGTGGAGAAGGAAAATTTCAATACAGGCTGATAGCTGGTGCTGGTGTAGGAAAAACCACCATTAAAAGCACCATCGACTTTCAAGGCTGTAAAGGAGAATGAAGAGGGAGCAGGTGGTGGTGGCGGCTCCGGCGTATCGTTCCCACCCTTGCCACAACCCATCCCCAATAACACCAGGCCAAATAAAAGAACAGGAATCGATTTCATCATTAATAATTTCCATTTGATAGGGACAAACTATAAAAGGGTATGAAAGAGGAAGTTTCAGCAACTACCACTTCCATACCCTTTATATGATTATTTACCTCGACCTTCGAGCAATACCAATGCACTTACATCGGCATCGGTGAGGGCTTTGTTGTAAACTCTTACTTCATCCAACCGGCCTGTCAAATAACTGGCCCATGACTCTGCGCCATGGCTGCTTGTGAGGCTGGGTGATGTCATAAACTGATCGGCTCCAAATACCATCTTGCCACTGTTCACAAAATTTAATGCGCCTAATCCTGCCACCGTTTTGGTAGTGGACACAGAGCCATTTACGTACAATTTGAAGGTGGAAGTGGTCTCATTATAAGAGAAAGCCAAATGATTCCATTTGGTGTAAAAATTAGCGATCCCATCTTTGTCAAGAGCAATTTCGGTAGTCCCATTATTGATCACCTTAGCCCTGAATTTCATGGCCTCGAGTGTGCCGCCATTCTCCAGGAACATTTCAATATTGCCCCAGAACTGGTTATTATTGGAAAGCGCCACCAATCCTGCTATTCCGGCAGGGTGCAAGGGGCTGTTGACCCAGTAGGCAATGGTAAAACTATGCATCCCTGTAATAGAAGCGCCCGGAGTAGCCAATACATAGCTATTGAGGGCGCCTTGCATGGCCTGTCCTTTGTAACCGGGGGCGAAACTGGTACCGGTATTGGTGCCGGCTGTACCGGAAACACTGTCAATAAGGCTGCCATTGAAAGCCCAATAAGCTACCAGGTTGGTAGGTGCAATTTCCTTGGAACTGGTATAGCCGGCGATCTCCAGCTTGGGAGCATAGCTGCTCTCATCAAATTTTTTATAACAAGACGTAAACAATAAACCAGCTGCTATGATGATGAGCAATGGTTTAAAATTTTGCTGTTTCATATCAATGAATTTAAGAGCTGATTTTAATAACCGGGGTTTTGTGTCAATACGCCGGCGCTGATGTCAATTTCTGCCTGGGGAATAGGCCACACTTCATTCTTATTGGCTTTCCATCCCTTGTCCTTGAACAAGATGGCGGCACGTCCCTGACGAATGACATCAAAATACCTGTCATTTTCCATGGCCAGCTCAGACCTTCTTTCGCGCCAGATAGCAGCACGCAGTTGGGCCTGATCGGTAACTGTAACCGGTGGCAGTACGGTTAATGGATTGGCTCCTCTAGCTCTTGTTCTTACCCTGTTCAGTGAAGTAAGCGCCAGGGCAGTATTGGCTCCTCCCAGTTCATTGGCTGCTTCAGCGTTCATTAATAATACTTCAGCAAAACGGATGACCCTGAAGTTTTGCTGACTGCCTTCTGTAAAGCCTGAAACCATCAGGGCCTGGGGTACATAGGCTTTTTGATTGTACCGGGGGTTATCACCAGCCAGGGGAATCGCATCGCCCTGGGGTGTAGTTTCGCCCCTGAAAATAATGGTAGCATCTCTCCGCGGATCATCGGTCTCATAAGAATCCGCCAGATCAGCAGTAGGCACGTTGAAACCCCATCCCATACTGGGCGACATGCCACGTACTCCCTGTATCTGGGAATATTGCGAGTTAGACGCATCCTTATTATCGGGGATCAATGCAGCCTGTACTTCAAAAATGGATTCAATGTTATTTTCATTCTGAATACGGAACAACTTTTCGTAATCAGGATAAAGATCATAGCCCAGCCCCATTACCTGGTTGGTAAGCGCCAGTACCTGGTCCCATTTTTTCTGGTACATGGCTACTTTTGCATTGAGGGCCAGTGCTGCACCTTTGGTTGCATGGCCTACATCGGCAGGGCCATAACTTTGCGGCAATACACCGGCAGCGTCGGCAAGGTCTTTTTCAATGGCTGCCCACACTTCGGCCTTCGGTGTTCTGGGAATATTGAACTGTGCTGCATCTTTGGGAACAGTCAGTCTCAATGGCACATCACCAAAAGCCCTTACCAAACGGAAATAACTGTAAGCTCTCAGGAATTTAGCTTCTGCGAGATAACGGCTTTTCAGATTAGCATCCATTTCTATCGCGGGAACATTGTCCAGTATCTGGTTGCAATAATTAATTTCGAGGTATTGACCTTTCCAGAAATCATATACCTGACCAGAAGAGTTGGCTGAAGAGGGCCCTATGGTGAAATTGTCAAAATCATCCAGGTAAGAAGCATCGCTGGTCGAACTGCCTTTTTCAGCATCGTCCGAGCCCAGGTTTTCCACCCCCACAGTAGCAAATCCTACCAGGGGCCATGCCCTTAAATAAGCGTACATAGCATTGACAGCCTTGGTAGCATCTTCAGCATTTTTCCAGAATTGCTCCGATGGTTGAGCGCCTTCCAGCGGAACATCAATAAAACTTTTACTACATCCATTAGCAGCCAGAACAGTTGCTGCCAGTAAGAGGGATGTTTTTATATTAAACTTGATTCGTTTCATTGTAATGCGATTTTGAAATTAGAGACTAAGGTTTACGCCAAAGTTGTAGATAGCAGACAATGGATACACATTGGCATCTATACCTGAGCCCGTAGGCCCACCACCGATAATTTCAGGAGAGAATCCTTTGTAATTGAAAAAAGTAAAAGGATTCTGGGCATTGACAAATACACGCAATCTTGACAAATGCCATCTGTTGATGAGCGTAGCAGGAAGCGTATAGCCCAATTGAATATTCCGCACCCTGAAATAGCTGCCATTCTCCACAAAGAAGGAGCTGGGTTTCGCATTGTATGTACTTCCTACTTTAGCTGAAGGATAGCTATTGGATGTACCTTGCCCATGCCAGCGGTTGTCATAAAAATCTTTGGAGAAATTCTCATTACCATAGCGCCAGCCAACATTGGCATTATAGATCTCTACATCTGCCACACCCTGGAAATCCAGCGCCAGGTCGAACTCCTTATAGGTCACCGTGGTATTAATACCATAACTATACCTTGGATTAGGATTGCCCAGTACTGCCCTGTCATATTTACCATCAATTACGCCATCGGGCTTTCCTTCGGGCCCGCTGATATCTTCAAATTTAAAATCACCGGCTTTAGCACCCCAGGGAGCAGCTTCTGCATCGGTTTGAAATACACCAGCAATTTTGTAGCCGTAGAAATGGCCGATGGGCTGACCTAATATGGTACGGGTTGCCAGCGATCCGTTGGCCAGGCCTGTGCCTCCACCATAGATAGGATTGCTACCGGTAATAGTAGATAATACTTTATTATCATTGATGCCCAGGTTGGCGCTAACTGAATAGCTCCAGTCCTTGGCCACATCATCTCTCCAGGACACTAAGAATTCCCAACCTCTGTTCTGGTAGGTAGCCTGGTTACCAACGATATTACTTCCTGATACACCTAATGATCCCAGGATATCGATGGCAAAAATGGCATCCTCGGTCTTACGATTGTACCAGCCCACTTCTACATTCAACTTGTTATTCATCAGGGCAGCCTCGAGTGCGATATCGGTACCTACGCTTTTTTCCCAGAAAGTAGTAGGGGGAACAATTTTATCAATGCTGGCACCGGTATAAGTTTGACCACCAAAATTCGCGATCAGCTGAGGTGTTTGTGTTACAGACTGAACAGATAGGTTGGCCGGTACAGAGGCGTTCCCTACCTGGCCCCAACTGGCCCTCAGTTTGAGGTTGTCGAAAAGATCCTGCGATTCCATAAAGCTTTCTTTACTGATCACCCAGCCTATACCAACAGCGGGGAAATAACCCCATTTGTCGGAGCCTGAGAATTTAGAAGATCCATCAGCCCGGAATGAGGCAGTAAGCAGGTATTTATTCTGAAAAGAATAGTTCACCCTGGCGAAATAAGAAGCAATGGTACTCTTCAAAGGATAGTTGGGATAATCCGCATCCTGCACAAACCGGTTTGTACCAAGGGTCAAATATTCGAAGTTGCTGCCATTAGGTACGTTCTGTGCTGAACCTATGCGCTTGGTAAACTGGTAGGATTGAGCTCCCTGGCCACCCAGCACTTTTATAGTGTGATCACCAAATTTCCTGTCGTAGGTAAGGGTATTCTCCAATATCCAGTTACGGGTATGTTCATCGGTCAACGTAAGGAGGCTGATATCATTTCGCAAACTGGGACCCACATTATAAACAGGGCGGTAATTCCGGATATTCTGATCGGTATATTCGCCACCGATGCTTGAACGGAAGGTGAAGTATTTAGCTATTTTCAGTTCAGCAAATACATTGCCGGTAGCCCGGTATTGTTTAGTATCCTGGTCAAAATAATCAATGGTCACCTGGGGATTGTATTTGGCGCCATCTCCAAGAGGGAAATCGCCCGGATCGCCATAGGAACCATCGGCATAGTAAACAGGTAATACGGGATAGGCTGTATACAACTGGCGGAATATGGCTCCATCAATATCATTGGATTTGCTATAGGCGCCAGTTAATGTATATCCCATTTTAAGGGGAGCTGCCACCTGGAATTCCTGCTGCAGGCGGATGGTATAGCGCTGGTAGTTGTTGGTCTCTACAATACCATCCTGGTTGAGATAGCCAAAGGAGACCGCATAATTTGATTTATCGGCCCCGCCTGATATCGATACCTGGTGATTGGTGATGATCGCATTTCTAAGCACCTGGTGGTACCAGTCGGTCCCTTCTCCAAATTTTGACGGATCCAGTACCTGGGTACCTTCCTTTTCATTGATCATCGTAGCATACTGATTTGCATTGGCCATTTCGATCTGGTTGGTCACTTTCTGGTAGCCCACATATCCATTGTAATTAATAACCGGTTTGCCTGCTTTCCCCTTTTTGGTGGTGATGAGCACTACGCCATTGGCGGCCCTGATACCATAAATGGACTCGCTGGACGCATCCTTGAGGATACTCAGGCTTTCAATATCAGCAGGATTGAGGAAGGCGATGTTATCAAACCACACGCCATCCACTACATATAAAGGACTGGTGCTTCCAAATACGGTCCCTACACCACGTATTCTGATCTCGGGAGAAGCGCCGGGCGCCCCTGAATTGGTGATCTGTACACCAGCCACTTTACCCTGTAAAGCGCTGATGGGATTTACAGATGCCTGCTTGGATATTTCCTCGCCTTTTATATTGGCTACGGAACCAGTAACATCAATTTTACGCTGGCTGCCATATCCTACCACAATCACCTGGTCGAGTTGTGTATTGGTCGGCTCGAGCGTTACATTAATAGTAGTTTGACCAGCAACAGCTATCTCTTGCGTAGTATACCCTACAGAGGAAAAAATGAGGATAGCATTGTCGGGGACAGTGATGGAAAAGGCTCCATTGGCATCTGTAGAAGTACCGGCATTACTACCTTTTACACGTACCGAAACGCCTGTTATGGGGGCCCCGGTAGAATCTGTAACACGGCCGGTGATCTGCGCCTGCTGAAGAATAGTGTTCATCTTCTTCAACACCACGAGGTTGGAGTTCAGTACCTCATAGGTTAAGGAAGTATTTTGCAGTATCCTGTTGATCACGGATAGCACTTCTTCGTTGACAGCAGTGATGTTGACTTTCTGATCTGCGGGGAGCAGGCTTTGATTGTATAAAAAACGATAGTTGGTCTTTTTTTCGATGGCCGACAATACTTTTTTAATGTCGGCAGATTGCATGTTTAGGGTGACCCGGGATTGGGAGTAAACACCGGCTGACACATGCAGACAACTGACCAATAGAATGGCAACCGTTAATTTCATGATAAATGCAAGCTTTAAAAGGTTAGGCTTCCCGAGGAAATCGGGAAAAGTCCTTATTTTTTTCATACTTTAAGCATTGAAAAGGGTTAACAAATGGTAACATCAACTTTCCGAGGGTTGGAGTGTACCGATACTTTTTTCAACTTTAAACGGGGTTCCGCGTCAACGGAATCCTGTTTTTTTATACGTTTTATGTACTATTGGCTTGAACCATTGGCAGTTTTAATTTTCGTTAGTAATCGTTATCGAGAGATTGTAATTGTTTTACCCTGAAATTTATAGTTGAAGGAGGCAGTTATCTTCAGTGCATGCATCGCCTCTTCAATAGTTTCGTTTTCAAATACGCCGGTAAAGTGGAGGGTATCCATCTTTTCATCTTTAAAGTTTATTGACACCCCATACCAGCGTTCCATTTTCTGTGCTAATTCCTTAAAGGATTCGTTCTCAAATACCAGCTTATTATCAAGCCAGGAAGTTTCCAGAATAGAACTATCTTTTTTCTGGTAAGTAAGATTCCTGATCACTACCAGGGGTTCGGGTTCTTCACCGCGCAACCGGGTGCTGTTTTCGCTGGTCAATAAAGTGTCTTTATTCGCTACCACAATTTTCTCATTGGGTTTGAGTATGATCTTTTCTGATGGCCTGTCTTTGAGTGACACTTCAATGCTACCATGAATAAGGGCGGCTTCGGTGGTCTTGTCGTTGGGGTAAGATTTCACATTGAATTGTGTACCCAGTACCTTTACATCCATTTTAGCGGTATGGATGATAAAAGGCTTTTTTTCATTTCTTACCACATCAAAGTATCCTTCACCAGTGAGCGTTACTTCGCGTTTGGAGCCGTTAAAATCTTTATCATAGATCAATTTACTGCCGGCATTGAGCCATACATGGGTTCCATCGGGCAATTGCACCCTGGTTTTGGAGCCCTGCCGGGTGATTATTTCACTAGGCGGGCTTTTTTCGGCTAACAGTGATGTTTTAGATGACGCAGGAGGCTGTGACCAATAAAAAAACCATGCCGCGGTTATTGCAACAACACCTGCAGCAGCCCATAACACAAAACGGCGACGGGAAGGTTTGCGTGAACCTTCCAGCAGTAAAGCATTATCATCCGGCACCTGGCCTATGGGAATACCCATTTGTTGCATGCGGGTAATATGTTGGTGATATCCGGTTTCTGTGGATACATCATCTGCAGGTTGTGATGAATGTTGCCACAGATCAGTAATAGTCTGGATGGGGAAATGAAGGTCGGGATGGGTACGTAACAGTTGCTCCAGCTCCCCTAATTCTTCTTCAGAGGCCTCTTCTGCGAGTTTCCGCGCCATCAGTTCCCAAATGCGTTCAGTCGACATAAGGTGGTTGCTTGCCTGGTTGTTTTTGGTTGTTATCTATTTAAGGAGCCTGATTTCAAAACAATCCCCTAAAGGAGCTGAAAAAATATTATGGCCTGATAAGTTGGAGAGGAAAGACGTCGTACCGTATTGATAATGTATTAGATAGTCTGTTTTCCCAGACTGCTACAGGTAAATGAGGAGCTTTTCAATCTTAGAAGCGGACAATCTTTTTGAGGTTGACATTGAGGGCTTTCCCAATCTTGCCGAGGGCTATAGCCAGCTGGCTGTCAATGGTTTTGACGGAGATTCCCAAGATTTCGGCGACTTCTTTGTAGCGCAGGCCATCTTCCTTAATGAGTTTAAAGACCAGTTTGCAGCGGGGGGGCAGGTGGGTAATCGCCTGTTCCACCCGGTCCAGCATTTCGGCCGTCATCATCAGTTGTTCAGGATTATTATACTGGCTTTCGAGCTCTACATTCAGATCATCGATGGTGATGGAAACCTGTTTTTGCTGTTTGAGCAGGTATTTCAAGGCCATATTCTTGGTGCTGATATAGAGATATACCTTGAGGTTATTGATGTCGTCGAGGTGGGAGCGGCGTTGCCAGATACTGATAAAAACATCCGAAACGATCTCTTCAGCCATTTCGTGGGAGTGACAAAAGGTATAAGCAAACCGGAGCAGGGGCTTATAAAAGAGACAGAACAGCTCTTTATAAGCTATTTCATCGTCATATAAGGCTATACGACGCTGCATTTCTTTGATATTAGCAAGCTTAGACATAGCAACCGGCTCTTTTAAGACCAACTATTCTGCAGCAGTGCTGCCTGCACAAGGTAAATCAAAAAATAAAGCAGATTTCTTCCCCATAGTTACTGAATTTCTATAATTTTGCCACTCGCCGGAAATTCCGATGGGTATACTTTCCCACTGAATGCCGGAAAGATCACAGGTTCGATAGTTCTTTATTTTGACAGATACTCCTTCGGGAAACAGAACCCGGGTTCATTCGGTTAGTCGATTGGCGGATCGCAACTGTAGATCAACAGGATCATTTAGTCGATAGTTCTTTATTTGAAATATTTTCTCCTTCGGGAGAGGGGCCCTTAGCTCAGTCGGTTAGAGCACCTGACTCATAATCAGGGGGTCGTTGGTTCGATACCAACAGGGCCCACACATTTAAAGTGCCGGATGTTTTTTTTCGTGCTTTACATAAGACTACAGCTTGTATAAGTGCTCACAGCAAAAACGCTGTGAGTTTTTTTCTTTAACCTTTCGTTAACCGTTGGTAGGATACATTTGATCAATTATTTATCTGGTATGAAAAAAATCCTGACGCTTTTCGTTGCCCTGGCCTCTATGACTGCTGTTATGGCCCAGGACTCTACGACCACTACTGTGACTACTAAAAAGAAGAAAAGAGACTGGAGTAAGGTGAAGCTTACCAACCGCCCCAACGATCACTTTATGTTTCAATTGGGATACAATGGCTGGTCGCAAATACCGGATACGATCAACACCAAGGGACTTCCCCGCAGCTTCAATGCTTATTTCATGTTTGACCTGCCTTTCAAAAGTGATCCCCGCTTCAGTGTAGGTATCGGTGTAGGTGTAGGTACAGACAATATGTACTTTGATAAAACAGAAATCGACATTACCGGTCGCAGGGCTAATACGCTTAGCTTCAGAAATGTGGCAGATACCAACCATTTTAAGAAGTATAAACTGGCTACTACTTTCCTGGAAGCGCCTGTAGAACTGCGTTTTGTTACTAACCCCGAGAATACCAACAAAAGCTGGAAAATAGCTATCGGTGGCAAGATCGGGACCCTGATGAGCGCCAGTGTAAAGGGAAAGACCTTCCAGAACAGGAGCGGCAACACCATCAATGCTTATACGCTGAAAGAGAAATCCAAACGGTATTTTAACAGTACCCGCCTTAGCGTTACTGGTCGTGTTGGATATGGCGCCCTCGGCTTGTATGGCAGTTACCAGGTAAATGCTTTCGTCAAAGAAGGCTTTGGCCCGGATGTACGGCCCTTCCAGATCGGCTTGACATTGAGTGGTTTGTAGTCGCGAAGGGTAAGATTTGAAGGATTTCACAAAGGGCAAAAAATATTGAAAGGGAACAGTGAATACTGTTTCCTTTTTTGTTTTTGGGCTTGGTTACCATCGGCGGGCAGGGAAGTCGCGGGCTTTGGGATTATTATGGTTATTTTTGCACTCACAAAATATTAATCGTTGTTAGAGAAGAAGAATATTATCGAAAAAGAGGAGAAAGCGGTACTGGCGGGGCTGGTATACAAGACCCAAACAGAAGAGCAGGTAAAGGAATACCTGGAGGAGCTGGCATTCCTGGCAGAAACAGCTGGTGCGACAGCTGTAAAACGCTATATACAGAAGCTACCGCATCCCGACAGCAAGACTTTCCTGGGAAAGGGAAAGCTGGAAGAGATCAAAAACTTTATCACGGGAAAAGATATCAACCTGATCATTTTTGACGATGAGCTCACCGGCTCACAGATCTCCAATATTGAAAAGGTCCTTGAAATAAAGGTTATTGACCGCTCTGACCTGATCCTGGACATTTTTGCCCGCCGGGCCAAGACAGCCCAGGCCAAAACACAGGTGGAACTGGCGCAATACCAATACCTGCTACCCCGCCTGAAAGGGATGTGGAGTCACCTGGAACGTTTGGGAGGCGGTATCGGTACAAGGGGACCGGGTGAAACGGAAATTGAAACTGACCGCCGGATTGTAAAAGATAAAATAGCCTTGCTGCGCAGACGACTGGGCGAGATCGATAAGCAGGCTTTTGTACAACGCAAAGACCGGGGAGAATTTATCCGGGTATCACTGGTGGGCTACACCAATGTAGGAAAGTCTACGATCATGAACCTGCTGAGTAAAAGTGATGTGTTTGCAGAAAATAAATTGTTTGCCACGCTGGAGACCACCACGCGCAAGGTAGTATTTGAGACTACCCCTTTCCTGCTGAGCGACACGGTTGGTTTTATCCGCAAGTTGCCCCACCACCTGGTAGAGAGCTTCAAAAGCACCCTGGACGAGGTAAGGGAAGCAGACATCTTGTTGCACGTAGTTGATACTTCTCACCCAATGTATGAAGACCAGATCGGTATCGTAAACCATACTTTACAGGAACTGGGTGCTTACGACAAACCTGTGATCACCATCTTCAATAAGATGGACCTGTATGAGAAGAATACTTTTGATCCCTGGCTGGAAGACGAAGTGAAGCAGGAGATTGTGAAAGAACTGAAGGAACGCTGGGAGAATACGCTTCAGGGCAATTGTGTTTTCATCTCTGCGCTGGAGAGAAGGAACCTGGAGGAATTAAGGAATACGATCCTCAACAAAGTAAAAGAGCTTTACCAGATCCGCTATCCTTATAAGACTACGTACCTGTAATTCATACCTGATCCATGGCTGAGAAGCAATACAACTGGCACAAGATTGCGGAAGGAGCAGCGGAACTGCCCATGAGCGAGCGTCATATTGCTGTAGTAGAAGTGAAGGGCAAGAAAATATGCGTGGGCCAATACCAGCAGGAGTGGTTTGGCTTTGCCTATAAGTGTCCGCATGCCGGTGGCATTATGGCCGATGGATATATCGACGCAGTGGGTAACGTTGTATGTCCGCTGCACCGCTATAAATTCAGTGTAAAGAATGGACGTAATACCAGCGGAGAAGGATATTATCTGAAAACATATCCAATAGAACAAAGAGAGGATGGTTTGTTTGTTGGCCTGCCTGATAATGGCATATTTAATCTTTGGTAGTAAGCACGCCTCTTTATTAACGCACTTTTATTTTATTGCTATATTTCTATTTTCCCACCCAGGAGTTGTGTCGCTTTTTCAACACTCTATGAAATGCGGCATGTTAAATAGTGTCTAGCTGACAAGCTTTAATGGGACATTAATTTGCGCATGATATTCCGGTAATACTAAAAATTGATTTTTAGTGGCATTTAATCCATCACTAAAAATCAGGCTATGAATATCTGGGAAATACTGGATGCCTTTGACAAAAATGTATTCTCCTTCATTCATGCAGATGCTTCCACTCCATTGCTGGATGGATTTATGAAGCTGTTGCGCAATGCCAGCACCTGGATACCCTTATATGCTTTTATGTTATACTGGATCATCCGGTATGAAAGGAAATATGCCTGGCAGTTTATGTTGCTGACCATTGTGTGTTTTGCTATCACTGATTTTGTAAGCGCCAGTATCCTCAAACCATGGATAGGACGTATCAGACCTTGCTATGATCCCGAGCTACAACCGCTCATACGGGGACTGGTGGGTTGTGGCGGACAATATTCATTTCCTTCCAGCCATGCAGCCAATCATTATGGATTGGCCAGCTTCTGGTTTCCCGCTATTTACCGCCTGTGTGGTAAAAGATGGCAATGGCTGTGGTTATGGGCTTTTGCAGTATGTTATGCACAGGTGTATGTAGGTAAACACTACCCTCTGGATGTTTTAGCAGGTGCTTTGTTTGGCCTCATGGTGGGATCGGTCTGCGCCTGGTTTTTCGACCGCTGGCTTTTTCCTGCACGCCGCAAATCAGTACACAAGCCAATACCGCGTTTTAGTTAATCATTTCTTTACAGAGAGGGTTTACCTTTATTACTTATGATGGGAGCAACCCTGGAAAGCGCTACAGACAGACGTTATCAATTATTAATGATGTTGGCAATCCTGGTCAACCTTAGCGGCTTATTCATTACTATCCTGGGACCAGATGGAGCTTTGTACGCTTCCATCGCCAAAACGATGGTGCAGCGCAATAATTATGTCGAACTCTTTGCTGAAGGTAAAGACTGGCTCGACAAACCGCATTTTCCGTTCTGGGTAACAGCCCTTTCCTTTAAATTATTTGGCTTTACCACCTGGGCTTATAAGTTGCCTGCCATCCTATTTCTGCTGATGGGCGCAGGCTACACTTATTTATTGGCGAAGACGTTTTATAATAAGCAGGTAGGCTGGTGGGCAACAATCATCTTACTGACAACGGAACACATCATTATTTCCAATAACGATGTGCGGGCAGAGCCCTATTTAACAGGACTGATCATTGCCAGTGTATTTCATTTTTACCAGGCACAGGTAAAAAATCATTATGGCCACTTGCTGGCAGGCGCTCTTTTTGCGGCCTTAGCCATGATGACCAAGGGGCCTTTTGCATTGATCCCCATAGGCGGTGCTATTGCCGGAGACCTGTTTATCAAAAAGAAATGGAAAGCAGTTTTTCATTGGCGGTGGCTGTTGGCAGCTTTGCTAATCGCGGTATTTATTCTCCCTGAATTGTATTGCCTCTATTACCAGTTTGATGCACATCCTGAGAAAGTAGTATTTGGGCGAACTGGGGTATCCGGCATCCGTTTTTTCTTTTGGGACAGTCAGTTTGGACGCTTTATGAATACTGGTCCTATTAAGGGTAGTGGTGATCCGACTTTCTTTCTGCATACTACCCTATGGGCATTTCTGCCCTGGTCTGTATTGCTGTATATAGCCATTGCAAACAAGATCAATAAAGGAAGGAAACAAGTACAGCATACAGAATGGCTTACGCTGTGCAGCTCTCTCCTATGCTTTTTACTCTTTTCCGCGTCGAAGTTTCAGTTACCTCATTACATTAATATCATTTTCCCCTTCTTTGCCATTATTACCTCAGCCTATGTATTATCTGTGAAAAAAACGGGGACCATTAAATTCATACGTATTACGCAAACTGTGATCATCGTTTTATTGCCCGTACTGGCGGCAGTTATCCATTTATTGTTTCAACCCGGGCGCTCCTTTCTGCTGGTGGGATTGGTATTGGGGGCCATACTGGCAACCGCCTACTTGTATCCTCTATTAAAAAAGAGGGACTCTGTTCTTTACATTTTATCCCGTACTGTTTTACTGGCAGTGCTGGTCAACCTCTACATTAACCTGGTATTTTACCCGGCTTTATTGCGTTATCAATCGGGCAGCGAAGCCGCGTTTGTGGCTAATGAGCGATATCCCGATCTGCAGGTAGTTCAGGTAGTGGATTATTCTTACGCGCTGGAGTTTTATGTCAACAAGCCCTTGCTCTCCATTCCGAAATTGAGTGATACTACACTCTTGCCTGATGGCCCTTTGCTATTGTATGCGCGACCGGAGGACGTGAAGGGTGCGCCAGTTCAGCTGGTGCAGACCTTTGATCATTTTCATGTGAGCCGGCTGACGTTGAAGTTAGTAAATCATGCCACCCGCCAGGGAGCAGTGGAGCAATATGGTTTATATTTATTTCGCGGAAGATCTGCCGGGATTTTCTGATCAGATGACCTCTTCCTTCTCAATTTCCATTTTGATCATGGGAGCTACATGGTAGTAAGCGGCAATTGATTCATTGATCATGGGCAGGATATCAGACAATTTTTTTCGTGTGCGGGCATTGGATTCAATAGTGGCCATTTTTGAAAACAGGTCTTTTACCTGTATGATGCTGAGGCTGCTTTTTAGTTTGTGGGCCAATTCAAATACGGCCTGCCAATCTTCCTTAATGGCCAGTTGTTTCATTTCTTCCAATCCGGAGGGCACCATAGTCTCAAATACCTTGTAGATCTCTTTGATAACTTTGTGATCATTGAGCTGCAGCAATACAGAAATATCAAAGACGGGATGGCCTGCAGCCTGGGTCATAGCAGCCCGATGATCTGTTACCTCTTCTTGACGGTTTAACAGGAATTTCTCCAGGCATCGGCGCAATTCTTCCGGGGCGAATGGCTTGGCCACATAATCATTGGCGCCTATTTGCAGGCAGCGTTGTTTTTCATTGCGCAGCACGCTGGCTGTCAAGACAACAATGGGCACGGGAAGCTTCAGTTGTCTGCGGATATAATCAGTAGCCTGGAACCCATCCATTAAAGGCATGTGGAGGTCCATCATAATGAGATCGGTTTTATTTTTTTCCAGCCACCGGATAGACTCCTTACCATTTTCAACAACTGCCACATCAAGATTATACTGCTCGAGGTTGTATTTCAATACGCGCTGGTTCACATCATTGTCCTCTACAACGAGCACGTGTTTGCCAGAATAATCTTCCAGGTTATCGGGCTGGGTAACCGGCTTCACATTACCCTGCACTTCCTGAGCGGAGCTGATGGCAAAGGGAAGCAATATGGAAAAGGTGGTGCCGGCCCCGGGTTTGCTGGTCACGTGCACACTGCCCTGCTGCAGTTCTACCAATTGTTTGGTGATGGCCAGGCCAAGACCTGTACCTCCAAAACGGCGGGTAGTATCGGAGGAGGCCTGGGAAAAGCTTTCGAAGATGAGGTCACGCTGTTTGGCATCGATGCCAATACCCGAATCACTCACCTGCAGGCAAAGCGTTACCTCCTGGCTATCCTGTTCCTGCACATTTATCTCCAGTGTTACGTAACCTTTTTCGGTAAACTTAATGGCATTGCTTAGCAGGTTGGTCAATATCTGGCCAAGCCGATGAGGATCTCCTACCAGGTATTGTGGTACGGCCGGATGCACGAGTGTAGAAAAACTAAGTTGTTTTTCTGCTGCTTTGATCTTGAAGACACCGTTGAGGTTTTTCATAATATCGCCGAGACTAAACGGTATCTTTTCAATGCTGATCTTACCGGCCTTGATCTTGGACAGGTCGAGGACATCATTGATTAATACCAGCAGGTTGTCTGAGGATTGTTTGATCATTTGTACATACTCCTGCTGATGTTGTTCCAGCGGGGTTTGCATCAGCAGGCCCGTCATACCAATGATACCGTTCATCGGCGTGCGAATTTCATGGCTCATGTTGGCCAGAAATTGCTCCTGCAGGATCTCTGCCATCTCTGCTTTTTGCCTGGCCAGGATCATTTCCTGCCGGGACTTGACCATTTCGGTAATGTCTTTCATGAAACCGCTGACTCCCAACAGCTGGTTGTCTTTGTCAAACAGGGGAAATTTGATGGTGAGAATGTGACGGTCGCCATCGGGCAGGTGCAACACGTCTTCGAGTTCTATGGGCTTTCGTGTTTCAATGACCTGTTTATCGGCTTCAAAATATCTTTCTGCTGAGCTTTTTTTATTCTGGACATCGAATACCGTTTTACCGATCACCATATCATCTGTAAGACCAAATATTTCCCTGCACTGTTTGTTTACGAGGAGGTAGCGTCCTTCCAGATCTTTTACATAGATCATGAGGGGGGCATTGTCGAGTATGGCCTGGATGCGGTATTGATATTCCTTTTGTTCCTCTTCAATTTTCTGCAGTTTCTGTCTCACCTTTTCCTGCTCGGTAACATCTTTTACCACGCACTGGAAGCCAGTCACCTTACCATCTTTTTCCAGCAGGATAGCACTCTGTTCTACCCAGCGAATACCATTGTTTTTGAAGGTGATAGGGAAAATGAGGGTGGATTCGCGGATACGGTTGATAAACTGCTGTTCGTATTTAGCAGCTACCTGAGGTATCCATTCCGCCGGGATCAACGATGAAAAATGCTTACCCATCATTTCTTCGGGTGTATAGCCGGTTAAGGTCTCTACCTGCTTGCTGATAAAAGTAAACGTACCATTGATATCGGCTGTGTAGGTGATCACGCCGGCGTTTTCTACAAACTCACGGTATCTGGCTTCACTTTTCAGCACTTCGTTTTCTGCCTTGCGGCGGAGTTGTATACCCCGATTGAGGCGGAATAGCAGGATGGCAATGAAAACAAGGACAACAAGCGCTCCCACAATGGCAGTTTGCAAGGATTGGCGGCCTGCTTCCTGGTTGCGGACAATGCTGGCCTGGAGCAATTTGTTTTGATCGGACTTCATTGCTGCCAGTTCAGCGGCAATTTGGTCCATGAGGTTTTTGCCTTTCAGGCTGGAAGTGAGTTGGAGCGCATCTTCGTAGGAAGCTTTACGTGCCTGGATGATCTGTTGCTGGAATTGATCTTTTTCATTGACCAGCTGAATAACCTGTTGCAACCGGGCTACTTGCTGCGGATTGTCGGCTATGAGGCGTCCGGCCACATCCAGGCTGCCCTGTATGATCTTATTGTAACGTGGTAAATGGGCAATGAATATGTAATCTCCTGTAATGGTATAACCTCTTACGGCGGATTCTTTGGAGGTAATAAGAATTTGAACACTATCGAGTGCCTGGATGACTTTATTGTTGTGCGTGAGCTGTTGCTGGGAGTTCCCCGCACGGAGGCGATCCTGCCAGGCCGACCAGATAAAGAAAGCTACCCCAGCCAGAACTATGGAGATTACAAACAATATAGGTCTGTATGTCTTCATGGATATTTGTGTATCAAAGGTTATTGTTAAGCCATGGGGGCGGAACAAATAGTAAGTTACTATAATTTGTTCTGGGGAGGCCAGGAAAATGTGCACGAGGAGCGATAAATAAAAGCTAAAGATTTCCTACAGAAAAATTTGACCAGCCAGTGCTATGAAATGCAAAAATCCCTATTTTTGCAACCCCTTAGGGGACATGATGTGGAAAGGACTGCTAAAGTCCTGACAGTCATCCCGAAAAGGATCAGCTAGGGCCTGTAAAAGGCATACTGGCGAAAAGATTCCTCCTTAGCTCAGTTGGTTAGAGCATCTGACTGTTAATCAGAGGGTCGCTGGTTCAAGTCCAGCAGGGGGAGCAAGTCTTACAAAGGGTTCCAAGAAATTGGAACCCTTTTTGCATTTAGCAGTGAGGGATGTTCCGTTGGTATATTACAGCACATCGATATCTTTTAATGTTTATAGGGCCTAACCTTGAATGATCCGGCTGGATTCCATGCTGCCACCTTGACCGCACCTATTGCTTCCTGGCCCAGTCCATACCCAGGATCGTCTATACACTCAACATCTGCTATATTACCATCTTTGGCAACTATATATCTTAATTTAACAGTATACCACCCTCTTTTGGCGCCTTTAGCAACAAACTTTGAGGTGCTTAATCTTTTTGTGATCCGCTCTTTCAATGCTGTATCACCACCAGAAAAGCTTCCCTCAACATCAACTTTAGTAATTTTTCTTTTGCGGCCAATTTCAAACTTAATTTCTATAGCATTTTGACTATAGGTTTTATTGATGAAAATAAAACTTACTACAATTAATAGGAATAGTTTCATTGGCAGGGTTAGTTTAGCAGAAATAGATACTTAATAAAGATAACCATTTGGCAAAAAAGTTGCGTAAATTAAGGAATTGGGAGTAAGCGAAGCAATCATGCCGGAAGGTGGGAAGTATAAGATCAACAAAAGACATACAATGAAATACCTTTTACTCATTTTTTTCCTTACCTGTTCTGTTACACTTCCAGCACAGACAGCAAAGCGACTTTATACTAATTTGGAGAATGAAAAGATGTTAAGGCTCCTGGATTCAACACACAATGCGTTGTTGGGCCTCGTTCATTCGCTTACAGATTCTCAATTCTTCTATCATATTGATACAGCTACCTGGTCTGCGAATGATATTGTTGAACATTTGGGGCTTATCGACGAAGGCTATGTACGGGAATTATGGTTTACACTTGCTCAGCCAGGCTTTCCTGCAAGTTATGTGGACTCTACAAAGGGAGGCGATGAAATAGCAATGGCCTATGCCACACAACCGGAAAAAGGCAAAGCCAGGGGAACGAATTTGCCCAGGAACAGATACTGCAATAAGGAGACCTGTGCACGCATTTTTACTGAAGCCAATGAATTGGCAAAACAGTTTTTCACGGTAAATGCGTCGAAGGACCTTAGAAGGTATTTTGTTTTTAGAATGGATAGTAAAGGTGTACGTTCCATCAAAGATGCTCACCAACTGGGTCTACTTCTTATTGCCCATCGCATGAGACATACCGATCAATTAAAAAGAATTATAGCGGATCCCAGGTTTTCGAATGCTCGCTGACATTCGCACAATCGACAACAGCGTATTACAAAGGTCGCCAATGGCGGCCTTTTGCTTATCTTGTACCCACCAACCTAACTTTTCTTCATGAAGTATTTTCTTCTTACAGCCATCCTCCTCACCAGCCTGGCTGCAGCAGCACAATCACCTGCCCGTTCTGTCCAACTGGCATCCATTACCAGTAATTACTGGAACGACAATATGAAGCTGAATCCCCTGACGGCCACCCAGCGGGGCATCACGAGCTACAACGACCAACTGGAGATAAGCATTGGGCAAGAACACCGGTTTGCCACCCGGAAACTCTGCGTACAATACCTTGACTCGCTGAAAAAGGTAGATCGTGGAAGCCTGAACGAACAGGATGCACTCTCCGCCGACATCTTCGAGTTCCTGCTTAAACGTACTGTCGATGGACTCGATATAGATATTACCGCTTCCTGCCACTTTGAAAGACCCGTCGATCAATTTGTCTTTAGTTTCCCGACCAGTTTTGCAACGATGGCCTCCGGAACAGGAGCGATCCCGTTTCACCGGGTGAAGGATTATGATGATTTCATCCGGCGAATGAAAAAATTTCCGGATTGGGTTGATACAGCAATCAGCAACATGAATACTGGTATCCGTCATGGCAACACCACGCCCAGGGCAGCCATGCTCAAAGTGCCAGATCAGTTGAAACCGCTTTTCCAGGGCGACCCCTCCGCCAGTGTGTTCTATAAGCCCCTCACCCTCATGCCCGACAGTTTCAGCGTGGCTGACAGCAGTAGACTTGTGGTTGAATACAGCAATGCCATCCGCGATTTTATCCAGCCTGCCTATAAAAAACTGCACGACTACATAGTTGATGTCTATCTCCCGAAATGCAGGACCAGCAGCGGTTTGATCGATAATGCAAAGGGAACTTCCGAGTACGCATACTGGGTCAATTTCTGGACCACTTCGCCCATGGACCCTGACTCCATTTTTGCATTCGGGCTGCGCGAGGTAAGCCGCATTCGCCGGGAGATGGATTCCATCCGTACCGTCACGGGCTTCAAAGGTGACCTCCCCGCATTTTTTGCCTGGGTAAGTAAGGATAAACAGTTTTTCCCTTTTTCAACTGAGCAACAGGTGCTGGACCGGTTCCGCAGCTTCGAAGCAATGATGCAGCCCAGGCTGAAGGAACTTTTTAACCTCGTCCCCAAAGCAGGTTTTGAGATCAGGGCTACCGAGAAATTCAGGCAGGCCGGCGCGAATGCGCAGTACATGCGTCCCTCAGCCGATGGCTCACGCCCCGGTATCTTCTATGAAGTGATCCCTGATCCAAAAGCATATAATTCTTATGGCATGGAGACGCTGTTCCTTCATGAAGCTATTCCCGGTCACCATTTCCAGGTGGCACTTCAACAGGAAATGGCCCTGCCCGATTTTATGAAGAATGTATTCTTCGGTGCTTTCTCCGAAGGATGGGGTCTGTACGCCGAGACGCTCGGAAATGAACTGGGGATGTATCGTGACCCTTATCAATACCTTGGCCACCTCAACGCGGATATGGAACGATCTGTACGCCTGGTGGTTGATGTTGGCCTGCATCATAAAGGGTGGAGCCGGGAAAAAGCGATTGACTATATCCTGGAAAATCAACCCCTCACCCGGCCAGTGGCCGAGCAACGCATAGAGCGGTACATGGTCATTCCCGCCCAGGCGTTAAGCTATAAGATTGGTGAACAGAAAATCCTCTTCCTGCGGCAGCTTGCGCGCGAGCGACTTGGATCGGCCTTTGACATCCGGGAGTTCCATGATCAGATCCTCAAGGACGGGGCAATGCCGTTAAGCATCCTTGATGCCAAGATCCGGAGATGGATCGACAGAAGATCAGTTGCGAAAAACAATTAAGTGGGCATCGCACCCGGCACGTACTGCCATTACCTGGTCCGGATTTATAAACCCGTACTACGGAATCCTTTTTACAGGACTTTCCTTTTAGGAGTATAACTGATTTTTGAGGCAGAACGGCAATGGTTCCGTTCTGCTCATCAAAAATACTTTACAATGAAAAAATTGATCCTGGCAACCTGTTTAACTGTCAGCCTTCTCCCCGCATTTTCCCAGAATTCCCCCACCGACCGGCAATTGATAGAAACCATGATCCAGCTCTATTTTGATGGCTGGGCAACCGGGGATACCCTGAAACTGGGTAAAGCCATGCATGCATCCTGTCACTTAAAAAACTACCGGGACGGAAAATTTGTCGAATACTCCAGAAGCCAGTACCTGGGGTTATTCAAACCACACGCCAGGCCTCAAAATCTTAGTACCCGTATTGTATCGGTTGATTTTACCAATAATATGGGTAGTGCAAAAGTGGAGATCAGTACAGCACAGGACTTGTTTACCGACTATTTCAACCTCATGAAAACTGATGAAGGCTGGGTGATTGCCGACAAAGTATCCACCCGCACACCCCACAAGAAGGTTGAGTAAATGTCATACTGCTCAAAAAAGAAATGATCCTGGAAGGATTGAGATGATAGACCTGGGCGATGTTCCAGGTTTATCATTCAGGAGGTCACATCGTCTTCATTCGCTCTTCCTCCAGGTCGATCAGGTACAAATGCCAGCGAATAATTTCTTCATCCGTGTCCGGGTCCTTATTGAGGTTTGTAAGATAATTGCGCTGAGTATCGAGCATCTCCAGAAAAATGATCCTGGTTTTTTCATTCATCCAATCATCATTTGAAGCTTTTGTTTTTTCTTCCCAATGCTGCAATAATTTCTGCATGCCGGCATGATCGCGCAGCTCATTATCGTATTTAGCCTTAAGAAATTGATAGGTATGGTCCTGGAGATCTTTCTTCAATTTTTGTTTTGCAACTTCTTCCGGTACTTCTATGAAGCCATCAAACGCCCCGCTGCGTTTGATGAAATAAGGTAAAGAAAGCCCCTGTATCAATAGGGTAAGCAAAATCACCACAAATGTGATGAACAGGATAAGATTCCTGTAAGGGAAAGCCGTACCATCAGACAAGGAGATCGGTATGGCCAACGCAGCCGCCAGCGACACAACCCCGCGCATGCCTGTCCAGCCAAGTAACAAAGGCATTATTAAACGTATTCTTCCCGAAGTGGCGCGCGGCGCCACGCCTGGCCGAAAGATCAGTGTGGCGATCAATGCCACATAGGAACTGATGATCCTCGCCAGTATCAGCACCCCTGTCACGATTACACCATACCCAATCGCAGTACGCAGTGGGATACCCTTTGCGCGTAATCCTTCCACAATTTCAGGAAGTTCCAGCCCGATGATCAAAAACACGATACCGTTAAGAATAAATACAAAACTCTCCCACACACTATACCCTTTTATGCGGCTGTTGCTGTCCAAAAACGAGAACTGCCGGTTTGCCATAAAAAGCCCGCCACTTACCACGGCCAGCACACCAGAACTATGTGCCTGTTCTGCCAGCCAATACATAAAATAAGGTTCAATGATCGTAAGGCTTATATGCGACGGGGCATCTAATGGCAGGCGCTTGTGTCCCTGCACAAAGACCCATGCCAGCAGTAGCCCTATGCCGACGCCTCCGATCACCATCCACAAAAAATCCAGGGCAGCTTGCTGCCAGATGAATTGACCGGTACTAACAGCAGCCAGTGCAAAACGAAATATGATAAGAGAGGAGGCATCGTTTAACAGGCTTTCGCCTTCCAGGATAGTGGAAGTAGACCTTGGGATCTTTACAAACTGGGTAATCGCACCTGTACTTACTGCATCAGGAGGAGATACGATACCACCCAGCAGAAAGCCTAAGGCAAGTGAAAACCCGGGAATAAAATGATTAGCGACCACTGATACTGAAAGAGCGGTAAAGAGCACAACCAAAAAAGCAAAACTGCCGATGATGCGCCACCACTTTTTCATCTCCTTAAAGGAAATGGACCACGCTGCCTCAAACAGCAAAGGCGGCAGAAATATAAAAAAGATGAGGTTAGGGTTAACATGAACAATAGGCAACCCGGGAATAAAACTCAGCAACAGCCCTGCCGATACAATGAGTATAGGATAGGCGATCTTAAGCTTGTCGGCCAACATTTTAAGCAGCACGATGGCTGCGATCATGGCGAGAAAAAGAGGAAGTATACTTAGCATCAAAAATGGAATGATATTTTTTCAGGCTGATACAAAAAGCCGGAAGCCGAATAAAAAATTGAAACTGAAGTTAAGACATACAGCCGGGATTTGGTCCTTCGCCAAACAGCAAGCAAAAAGAGATTATAGCAGAACCGATTAAAACAATGCCCCAACGAGGGACCTTGTTCGGGTCTGGGTCGTACCTCGTTCTTACCATGTTCGGAACCCGCTTAGGCGAACTCAAGCCTTATCAAAAAACAAAACAGGCTTGCCCTGATCCAAAATCGATACAAAGTCGCACCCTAATTAGGGTTATTGCGCTTTAACTCCGGCCTTGGTACGAACATGTCCCGAACAAGGTCCCTACCAAACCCGGCTGTGGGACGGTGGTGGTGCTTATTAAAAAGGGACTTTAAACTTCCGTTTTCAACTTTATTTAACTGCATGTGACAGAACCTAGCCGTTTGCGTTAGCACCCTGTTGATCGTCCATAGCAGGGCTCTACCTTTATCAAAAAGAATGTTATGGCACGACTAACTTGCACACCTGAGTTTATAGGCACTTTCGGACCTATCACCATCTACTACATGTTCGGACAGTACTATATACGATCCCGCAGTTCATTGACCGGCAAGCGGGTAAAAACAGACCCGGTCTTTTACAATACCATGAAATACGCCGACCTGATGGCCAAAGGCTCTCCTATTGCATCGAAGGTGTATGCGTTGGTTCCACTACAACATAGACAAAAGAATCTCTGCCGTAAGATCACAGGAGAAGCCATGACCTGGTTGAAATATGGGTGGGAAGCCACGGACATCATTGAATACCTTACCAAAAAGTATGTCCCGCCATATGGCGGGATGCAACTGCCTTTGGAAGCTCCTGTAACGGTATTGCGGCCATCTTATCGCCGGTCAAGGCCGGGTTCGAGCGGTAGCATACCTGACCTGGTTAAGAACACTCCTTTTGCGGGGCCCTTTTTAGAACTACGCGCCTGGAGGAGACGGGATAAGGAATTCAAGGGGGAGTATTATAAGAAGAATCAGCGAAGTTTTGAATTCAGTAACTCAAGTGTGAGCGTTCCGCTCTTATCCAGGGTGAAGCAGGTAATGGATGAGTTTTGCTGTACCAGCTGTCGGTAATTCCTCAAAGGCATACCCAGCTTATGGGCCATGTACAGGCGGTTAATACCATTATGGGCTACCACCATGATATTTCCTTCAGCGTAGGATTGTTGCAGGGAGCGAAAAAAATCGTCCACCCTGGCTACAATTTCTGCACCTGTTTCGCCAGTGCCGCCGGCACGGTGTGTAGCAGGATCATTCATCCAGTTGAGCCAGAGGGTCTCATTCTCTGCGATAAACTCTTCTCTCGTTTTTGCCTCCCAGCCACCGAAATCAGCTTCGATCAACCGGCCATCTTTTATAGCATCCTTTCCTGAGGCCAGACACGCTGTAGTGAATGCGCGTTGCAACGGGGAAGAAAATACATCCGCAAACTCAATACCTTCCAGTTGACGCTTTACTTCTTCAGCCTGACGGATGCCTTTTTCCGTAAGCGGAATATCGGTACGCCCGCAGTAGCGGTTATTGTCAGCATTGTAAGCGGTCTCACCATGTCGGAGTAAAAATATCTTCAGCATGTTCAGTTCAGTATTTTTCTAACTTTCAATTCTGCAATAAAATGTTTGTATTTCAGGTCATAGGCGATTACCAGATCAGGTACCGGGTGCACTGTCAATTCCGGGGTCACCATGGCAGCGGCAGCTTCCTGTAAAGATGAGTAAAAACTGCGGGATGCTGCCAGTATCGCAGCGCCGGCGGCTCCTGATACATTCTTCATTTTACATACCTGCATATTGCTAACACTACTTCTGATATGTAACCAGGTGTCACTGTTGCTGCCGCCTCCGGCAGAGAAGACCTGCTCTATTCTTTCACCAGATAATAAGGAGATCCTTTCATAAGCATACCGCTCTATAAAAGCCACGCCTTCCATACAGGCTGTAAATTTTTCTACCGGATTGCCTTCGGGCCAAAACCCGGTAGCCTGCGGTGCGACGAAAGGGAACCGCTCGCCTTGTTGCAACAGCGGCCAGGCCAGCGAGGTCGCCGGCAATCTTGCGGCGGACTGCTCACTTAAGGCCTGCAGATCCTGACCTGCAAATAATTTACTCACCCAATCTGCGCCGGTATTACTGGCGCCACCCGGCATCCAGTAACCGGCAGGGTGCCGGTGATTATAAATTGCCCCGGTTGGGTCCGCTACGGCCTGCGCAGTAACACCCTTTATTACCAGGGTGGTACCAATGGTTGTATTCCATTGGCCCGGACTTACCGCACCTGATGCCACCTGTGAGGCGCAGCCATCCGTCATGCCTGTTGTCACGATTATTCCTTCCGGAAGGCCCCATTGTATGGCCAGGCCTGCCTGAATGGTGCCCAGTGGTTCCCCGGATGGTTTTACTTCCTGCAGCCATTCCTTACGGATACCAATCTGCTCCACGATGTATTCAGGCCATTTATACTGGTGGATATCATAGCCCGACTTCATGGCATTGGTATAATCAGTCACACCATATTCACCACACAATCTTCCGGTAATAAAGTCCGCGGCATGAATGAATTTATAAATGTGTGAAGCCTGGCCTGGATACTGATCCAGGAACCACCGCATCTTAGGCAATCCGCTGGATGCATTAAAAGCGGTATATCCTTCCTTTACTGCCTTCACGGCTATCTCTTTACAAAAAGCCGCTTGCTTTCCCGAGCGCGGATCACTGTACATAATAGCAGGATGCAACGGTTTAAGATCCCGGCCCAGGGGAATAATAGTACCTGAGGTAGAAGTAACAGCTACTGCTTTTATCCTATCTAACGGGATCAGCTTGCTCAACTCCTGTACCAATGCCGGTATGAGCCTGCAACAACAATCCCACCAAACATCCGGCGACTGCTCCTCGCGGGAACTATCGCTTAATGGAAATACTTCTTCCTTTGCCGCCAGTTGTTTCCCAACCTCATCCAATAATACGACCCTTGCGCCCTGTGTACCAATATCAATTCCTATAAAATAAGCTTCACTCATTGGTTAGTATTCTAATGTCATGGCAACCCGGTTAACTCACAGCTCTGAACTGTTCTCTTGTTGCCTTCCATTGTTCATAAAACGTCTTATACATATCGGCATCGCTGCCAGTGGCCACCGAGCTTTCCAGCACAGCTTCTTCCCTTTGAACAGCAAGCCCCAGTGCCTCATTGCAAAGCATGGCGGCGCCCACAACGGAGGCCTGTTCAAAACCATTCCTTACGCGCACTTCATTTCCTGTAACAGCGGCAATCAGCTTACGCAAAGTCTCACTTTGCAATCCGCCTCCACAGGCCCAGATATACCCGGCATCATGACCTGATACTTCGGCCAGCACTTTATAATTCTCTGCAATTGAAAAGGCAATATCCATCAGGGTAGCCCATACAAAACTGCTGCGGCTCAACTCATGGGACACAGGTACCGGAAAAATGAAACCGCCGCGTATCACAGGCTTGGTTTCTCCCGCAATCAGTGATCCCAGCGAGGTCATACATTGTTTGTTGTTGTTCTCCGCCAGCTCACGTTCTATTACATCATAGCCTTCATTGGGATAGAAGACTTCTTTGAGCCGTTGGTAATTCAAACCGGTAACCCCTGCGTTCGCTTCAAATACAAAGCGGCCTTTGGCAATATCCCTGCTGGTCCAGGTCCTTTCCTGTTTGTCTGTAATATAATCCCCTTCCAACTTCACCACGGGCGTAGTAGTACCGGAAACGATCACCACATCACCTATGGAAGGACTGGTACTTTTAATAGCCATTTGTGTATCACCGCCTCCGGTAACGACCAGGGCCTCAGGGTTACATCCCCATTGCTCAGCAATACCTTTCTTTACTGTACCGGCTATACTGCCCGACTGGGAGAGTGGTGGCAATACTTCTTTTGAAATGCCCAATAAGGTGCAAAGCTCCTCACTCCAGTTCCCGGCAGCCACATCATACAGCAGGGTTTCCGATGCCTGCGAATGCTCATACAGCGCTATCCCGCTCAACTCCCAGGCCGCCCAATCGCTTATACTGAGAAAGCAGGAAAGCTCATTCCAGAGATCGTTTCTCCGCTCCCTTATACCTACCAACTTATAGGCAGAAAATAATGAAGTAGGATAGCGGCCTGTCAATTGGTATATCCTGCTTTTATCGGGATACTTTCCTTCCCATTCGCGTCCGCGGTGATCAATATTGGGCAATCCGATAACTGCCTTGCCAGCCTGATCGATCAATACAATACCTTCCCGCTGGCTGGTAGTGGTGGCGGCTTTTATATTTACAGCACCTGCCTGTTGTAAAGCCTCAGCTGTCAATTCCCGGAGCTGTGACCAGAGTTCATCCGGCTTGAAATAAATGGAATCAGGGTAAAGTTCATCGCGATAGTACCGGATATCAGCTCTTGCCACACCCAGTATTTTGCCAGATGGGTTTACGATAGCTGAACGCACATTGCCTGTACCAATATCAAGCACCAGGTAGGCCTCCTGTTGTTTCATCCTTTAAGTTTTATCGTTGAATGTACGATGATAATATTTCTTTATTGGCCAGGCGGTCTGCACTATGATTGCCATGTACAAACCATTCTGTCAATACTTCATTAAGAATACGCACATGGTGATCTTCCACTTCGAATGTGGCTCCTGCAATGTGGGGTGTAGGCAATACATTGGGCAGATCAATTATTTTATAATCCAACTCGTCTGGCGGTTCATTGTCAAACACATCAAGGATAGCTCCTTTAATTTTATTTTGCGACAGCACGTTGTACATATCATTTCTGTTGACTACTATTGCCCTGGCGGTGTTGACAAAAATGGCATCAGGTTTCATCAGCTCAAAATAACGGCGGTCGATCATCCCCTTCGTATCCTCTGTTACAGGCAGGTGCACCGACACAATATCGCAAGTAGAAAAAAGTTCTTCCAGGTTAAGCTGTTGATAAGCGGGAAAAGCTGCAGCATTTACAAATGGATCATAATAAGCAATGTTGCAGGGGTAATTTTCCACCAGCTTTGCTATCAGTTGCCCGATAGCACCAAAGCCTACCATCCCGATCTTTTTACCAGCCAGTTCATTCCCTTTAAATTGGAGGTAAGAAGTATGGGCACCTGCACTCCAGTTCCGCCCACGCAGCCAGTCTATGGCAGGTAAGGTCTTGCGCAGAAAGGTGATCACATTTGCAATGAATATTTCAGCTACAGCCTGTGCGTTGCGTGCCGGCGTGTAAAAAACAGGAATGCCAAGACGGGAGGCTGTTGCCAAAGCCACATTGGAGGGAGTACCCCTGCATACACCTATAAAATGTAAGTGGGCATTGGCAGTAATTACCTTCTCTGTTACATGGTCATGTTCTGTGATGAGCGCCTCTGCTTCGGTTTCGTACAACAGAGCCATTAATTCATCTTCGTTATAAGCACGTCCGTTTTCTTTCCAGGGGCGGTATACTACTTCTCCCAGATCTTGTTTTACATCAAACAAACCTTTTTCATGATAAGGTGCAGTTATTAATACTCTCATATTCCACATTAATTATTAACAAATCTTTCTTTCGTTTCATGATGGCAATACCGATGGTTCCGCAATTGTTATCCTTGTTGCATGATCGGTAACCGGGCCAGGCAAAGTGATAAAGCGTGTGAGTATGGCACTGGCAAAATATAAACCCGCCAATATCCATATCACTCCTTCCGCGCCTGCAGGGCCAATGAATAAGGCTACTATACCAGGACCTGCAAATACAGCGAGACCTGCGCCCAGGTTGAGAATGGCCATCGCAGCGCCTTTATCTTTTTTCACCAGGGAAGGCACCAATGCCGAAAGCGGTACATAACCAGCCAGGCAAGCACCCCAGGCAATACCCGCCAACATCACCAGCCAATAACTACCGCCCGCATATTGAGGGATGTAGTAGAGTAGTAAAGTAGTGAGGCCACAACCTACTCCGCCAAACCAGGTAATGGTTTGTCGCCAGCCAAGCCGATCTCCTACAAAACCAAAGATCAGGTTGAAAGCGATGTTGCTGGTAAAGATGGTACCCCAGATGTACAACCACTCAGTGGTGTTGAATCCATGCGACGCCATATAGGTGGGCAAGAATACAGGAAATGCAAACTGAGCGGTAGTATTAATTACCCTCACTATTCCCCCTATTGCGACCTTGGGTTCGGCCCGAACGATGGTCAGGCCTTTTATTAATTCTTTCCACTTATTTTTCTGCGCCCCCTCATTTATCCGGAAAGGCGCTTTATTGATAACAAGTGCAAACAAAGCCCCCAGCAACACCCAAAACACGGCACTCCACAAAGCGGGTATATGGCCTAACGCACGAATAGCCCAACTGGAATAGAAGGCGCCTAATACATTCAGTCCTCCGGTAAACACAAACCAAAACCATCCCACTGCACGGCCCAGGGCATTGGGTGGAGTAACATAGGAGACCCACACCAAAAATGAATAAGCAAACAATGGATAACCAAAACCCCGCAATGCATAAGTGATCAGCATCGTAGGAAAATCAAGGGTATCCAGGCCCATGCCTATAAAGCCTGCCGTACCAGCCAGGTAGATCAGCAGACCGATCAGCATGGTTTTCTTAGGACTAAATGATTCAGCCATCACGCCCGAAAACCAGGAGGCGATGGCAATCGTTACGCCGTAAGCTGTGAACAGGGTGGCATTTTGCTGTATGCTCATACCCCGCTCTATCAGGTAAGGGCTCAACCAGCCCTGTTCCATACCGTCTCCCATCATAAAGAGCAGTATGCCCAGGTATCCGGATAAGAGGGATGGCGGAATTCCCATCTTGTTAGTTATGGTATCGTTCCTTTTCATATGTAGCAATCGTTGTTGACTATTGTCTAATCGAACTTAACGGTGTACTCGTTCCTGGCATCTTTTTTCCAGGCAAACTGGCGTGTCGTAGGGGATATACCGAATAAAGGAGAGAACGTTTTCACTTTCACCGTCTTCCCATCGGCCGAAAACTCCAGTATGCGCAGCCAGCCGTCGCCACCATTGCCATCGCGGTGACCGCCTCCCATTGACTGTGCATCAAACAATATCTGGTGAACTGTTTTGCCTGCTGTATTCTTATCATTTCTATATCCTTCGCCTGAAATATGGCCGCATAGTACCATTTCAATATTAGAAGAAGGCTGCACCACTTTTTCCCAGATCTGCTGACCATTGTTAGCATCGGGAAGATTGATCCGTGGCGACTTCTGGATCATATTGTCTACATTGTAAGGCTCCCAGTAGATCCAATCGATCTTACCGGTAGTCCGCTTATCCTTTGCATCTAAAAACTCATGGGTAGACAAGATCACCCGGTGGTTCTTGTATTGCGGGAGGGCCGCTACTTTCTTTGCCCAGGCCAGTACGGTATCCCTTGGCCCGTCCTCTACTGTCATAAACAGATAGTCTTTTCCGTTCAATCCCTTTATTTCATATGCTGAGTTTTCCAGCGTCGGCTGCCCCTGTATATTCCGGGTGTTCTGAACAAGGAATTTCTGATTCAGGTGATTTCTTTCAGTAGTAAAGAACTCGCTGTAATGGGAGGTGCGGTTGCCCTGCCTGTCGATGCTGTAATCATGGTTTCCCGTTGCTGCGATATAAGGCACTTTCCCATCCAGCTTGCTGAAGGATTTTGAAACATACCCCCATTGGCTTATCGAGGTTTGGTCGCCGTCGTAATCGTTGGTGATCTTTCCATCGTTCTCTACAAGATCACCCATCCCCATTACCATCTTAATATTGAGCGTATCGATATTGTCTACTATCCAGGCCATCATCAGGTCTATCAATGGCTGGTTCCTTCCCCATTTCGCATAGTTCTGCAGATCAGGCACCATGATCAATGTCCAGGAGCCTTTTTCTTCCAGAGCAGGTTTTTTATACTTGTCCTGGGAAAAAGCAATGGTTGTTCCCAATAACAACAACAGGATGGACCCAATTATTTTGTTCTTCATTTTTAAATGCTTTTAGTCGATAACAAGATCTGCCTGTAAAAAGAAATGATCACTGGGATATTTCCCCTTAATGGCATCTTTAATAATAGTGGCATCCACTGGTTTTACTTTCCCCCTGTACCAGATGTAATCAATTCTTCCTTTTGAAGGACCTTTCACATATTTCTCTCCTTCAAACTCATGACCGGTAAACCCGGCTTCCTTTTCTCCATGTATGGTTTCGTAACTTTCTTTCCAGCCGCCATTGCGTACGGATGTAAATACATTGCTGTCGAACCGGCTATTGAAATCACCTGTAAGCAATTGTATATAGTCCGGCTGATACTGAGCGCTCTCTTCTACTACCATCTTTGCCTGTTGTACCTTTGCTTCAGCGGAAATATGATCCAGGTGCAGGTTTACGATTCTTAGTTCTTTGCCGGTGCTCTTATCTTTAAGCCGCACCCAGTTTGCATGCCTTGCCCTGGCAGTATCCCAGGACTTGCTACCTGCCACCAGTGGTGATTCTGAAAGCCAGTAGGTGCCACCTGTAAGCAGTTCATACCGGTCTTTGGAAAAAAGTATAGGGTTCTTGGCAATGCCGAAATAACCAGTAGGATGCGGATCCATCTCAGGACCGTCAAAACCGAATAGGTGGTAGGAAGAAAAGTACTTTCTGAGATCATCTGCCTGCACTTTCAACACCTCCTGGAAACCGACGATGTCTGGCTTTCTATCTTTGATCACCTTGAGGCAGATATCTTTTCTTGCAGACCAACCCAGGCCCTTTGCTTCATCTTCATCGAGCGCTACCCGTATATTACAACTTAGAATACGATGAGCGCCGGTCTTACTGAATGCCATTGCCGTTTCCCTGCTGAAAGCCGGTAGCACAGGCAGCAATGCAGCTGCACCAAGACCTTTTAAAAATTTTCTCCTGTTGGCAGACATGTTATCAGGTTTTTAAAAATTAGTTTATGATGCCAGTTCTTCTTTTCCGATACGCAGGTAAGCCCCACTATCGAGCAATTCCTGTTGCAGTTTTTTCACATCTATATCCGCTGGTTGTATTCCTTGCCTTACGGCCATCTTTGCTGCACGGCCGGCAGCTTCGCCCATAGCCATACAGGGGGCCATTACACGGATAGCAGACATGGCTTCGTGCGTTGTAGAAATACAACGTCCTGCCACAATCAGGTTCTTAATTTTTTGAGGGATCAATGAACGATAGGGAATATCGTAACAATCACCGCACCATTCCAGGGTACAACCGCCGCCCTGGGGGTGATGTATATCCAACGGATAACTGGCCACAGCTATTGAATCATCAAAGTGCCGGCAAGTCATAATGTCTTCGCGGGTCATTGTATAATGCCCTTCTATACGGCGTGTTTCCCTGATCCCGAGAAAAGGAGCTGTCTTTAAGAAATAAGCATTCTCAAATCCGGGTACGTATTCGATGAGGTATTGCTGTATATCATGTATCTGGTGCCTGCCTTCTATTTCTCCATGGGTAAGGCTGCCGGGATCAGTTCCGTTTACGCCGTTTACCCGCGTCATGTTTACCCATACTTCACCTTTGCGCAAACCGGTGATGAGAATAGTACGTTCTGTAGCCAGGGTTAATCCGGCATCCTGCGCTTTCTTGATCAGGTTGCGCATGCCTACTAATACAAACTGGTTATTTTGACCAAAGTATTCGGCAGGGATAAAATCGGTAAGGTATGTCCTGGGTTCTTCCGCTACGCTGGTGCGCAATTTTTCTGTATCCACACCTCCCAGGCAAAACATCAGAGTAGGTGGTTGAACGCCGCCATCTTCATTCCCATATTCACAAGGCACTCCTGCACGATAGGCTACATCAGCATCACCACTACAGTCGATAATGGTTTTGGCCAGTATTGCTTCGCGTCCGGCTTTGCTTTCGATGATCACGCCTTTCAATTCCTCTTCTTCCATCACCACGCCGGCACAAAAGGCGTAGAACAATACTTCTACCTTACTTTCCACCAGCATTTGCAGGGCCACGGTTTTTACAGCTTCCGGCTCTACCAGGGTAAGGCTCATATGCAATGGACAGGGCCGGTGCTCACTGGAAGCCTGCACTGCTTTTAACCGGTCAATTAGTTTTTGCGGAAGTCCTTTTATGATCTGGTTTCCCTTTTGCCCAAGGAATCCGAGGATGGGAAGACCAATGGTCATATTGCCACCGACAAAGCTGCGGCTTTCTACCAGCATTACATTTAATCCATCCTCTGCAGCTGCCAATGCAGCCATGATACCTGAAGGGCCTCCGCCAATTACCAGTACGTCTGTTTCTTTTCTTACTGCAATTTCCCTGGCTGGTTCTTTGAATGTTTTTAACATGCTATTTTCATTTACAGTTTACTATTAAGTTGGGCCGATGCTGAAATACCATTCGGCTTTTCCGGCCGCACCATCGTCCATAGGATCAATACGGCTAACGGATGTAAAAATGCCATGGCGATGAATATTTTTTCGGCTCCCAATGTGCCAATGAACTGGCCTACAAAGTAATTGAACAGTACTGCCCCCAATGCGCCAAACCCTCCGGCAATACCCAACACACTGGCCACATTTTTTACAGGAAAGGCCTCTGCTACTACCACACTGATCGTAAATAACCAGCTAAGGCAGGCAATGGCCACAATACTGAATACGGCCAATGTAGCCCATGCACCTCCCAGGTAAGGCGTGAGTACACATAATGGACTAAGCAGGGCAACACGTGTCAACATCACTTTTCTTGCTTTTAATGGCGCATATCCTTTTCTTACCAGTTTATCAGACCATGCCGAAGTGCCTATGGCACCTAAGTCGGCAAACAAAAATGGTATCCATCCAAACATACCCACCTGTGCAAGGGTAAGTCCGGATGATTCCTGCAAATAACCCGGCAACCAGAAAAGACAGAAGTACCATACCGGATCACTCACAAATCGTATGAGCAATATGCCCCATAAACTACGGGTACTCCACAACTGCTTCCACCGAAATGCGGCTGTTGCTCCGCCGCAAGTTGAAGCCGTGGCCTCCTGCAGTATATGTGCCGGAGGATCGCGGTAGATCATTTTCCAGGCGGCCGCGATCAGCAATCCAATAGCTCCCATGGTGATGAAAGCTACCTGCCAGTTATAGGTCAGGGCCAACCAGGCAATGGCCGGCGGCGCAATGATGGCCCCGATAGAACTGCCCGCCACGCAAAGGCTATTGGCGGTAGCGCGTAGCTTACCGGGAAACCAAACTGCAATAGCTTTTAACTGGGCCGGGAAATTGGTAGGCTCGGCTACTCCGAGTAATCCACGGAAAAAACCGAACTGACCGATGGTCCTCGATAAACCACCACCGATACAGGCCAATGACCAGGTAATAATGCCATAGAACATTACAATGCGCGCTCCAAATCTGTCAACCATCCATCCGGTAACAGGATACATGATGGCATAACAAATGGTGAAAATATTCAGAAGCATTGCATAGCCTCCGTCATTGAGACTAAACTCAGATTTGAGTACCGGCTTTAATATCGACACGATCTGTCTGTCAACATAGTTAAATACTATGGCAACAAAAATGATGGCAACAATAAACCAGCGTCTCTTTTCAGGGCTAAGCAATGCTTTCATTCAATGAAATTAATGATCTCTATAAGAGCAGCTTCTCTTTATTCGCCGCTCACTTTATCAATACCCGTCATTCTGCTTCAGATTTTTATTGGCATCCATTTCAGATTTAGGGACGGGCCAGTATTCATCCTTGTTCACTTTATATACCACTTCCTGGGTAGTGAAATATTTAACAGCTTCTGTACGATTATAGATCGGTGTATAGCTTTCATCAAACCCGGTCAGCACATCCTTTGTCCAGGCCTTGGCATCGCGGTTGAGGTATATATATCCATTCATGACGGTTTTGGCAATGTCCCAACGGCGCAGGTCGTACCAGCGGAGGCCGTCGTTGGCCAGTTCTACTTTGCGCTCATAGCGTAAAGCTTTGCGCAATTGTGCCTGCGTCAAGCCGGTAGGCAATTCGGGCATTTGTGCACGGCGGCGAATTTTATTGATAGCCTCGTATACGGTATTGTCGAGATCATTATCCTCGATCTTTGCCTCTGCATAGATCAGTAAAAGCTCGGCAAAACGGAAAATACCTACGTCCAGATCAGATACGCCACTTACAGATGTAGAGTTAAAATCAGCCAGGTCTATCGGCTTGCGCCAGAGATAACCACTGAAAGACCTGAAAGCATTTGTAGCATCGGCATTGGCTACGGAAGGAGCAGTAGTTGCCTGACCATTGATCACCGGCCAGTAATTTTTAACAGTTCCAAAACTGGTGGCTGGCTCAAACTGGTATCCTACGTAACGCATGTGAGGGCGTGCACAATACATATCCAATCTTGGATCACGGTTCTCAAACGGTTTGGAAGCATCGTACAAGGGAGATTCTGTAATGGGCAATCCGTCTTTAGCCTGGAAGGTGTTGATAAGATCCTGCGTAGGGCCCCAGTAACAAACTCCTTTACCTAAGCGTGATGCTGAATAGTATTGTTGGTTATGGGTATTTCCGGGAACATTCATATTGTACTCGGCTACCCATATCCACTCTTTGCTTGTTTTAAATCCGGCGTGTCCAAATATATTGGAGAGGTCTGGTTCTGCTACTGTATGGTCTTTACCAACAGAATTGATCGTACTGTTAAAAGGTGTCAGATCATGTACACCGTTAGCCAGGGTAAGAGCAGTGTTGGCAGCTACAGCCGCATCCTTATATTTTTTTGCATACAGCGCTACTCTTGCTTTCAGCATATAGGCAGCCACGCGGGAACCTCTTACATTTCCGAATTGTGCCTGTGATATAGGCAGGTTGTCGGCTATTGCCGTTAATTCGTCCAAAAGGAATTGCTCAATCTCTGCCTTTGGCGTTCTTGGAACACTGGCATTGCTCAGGTCAACGGACTGCTTCAATAAAGGCACAGCGCCGTATAACTCGATCAGTTGGGAATAACAGTAAGCACGCACAAAACGCAATTCTGCATCCAGTTGCTTATAGGCATTCTCTGCCATTGAACTTTTCAGCTTTCCCAGGTTATCAAGCACGGTGTGGCAACGGGCGATGGTTTGATAGTGCACTTGCCAGGGTTTATTGGTCAATGCATTGTCTGTTGTAATAGCGCTGGTGATCGGTGATGTATAATTGGTACCGGGCCTGGCAAAACCGATGTCTGTAATATTATCCATTACGTGCCACATGGGCGTACTGGCAGCATCGAGCTTGCTTATATTTTGATAGGCGCCAAACAATCCCATTTCTGCTTCTTTGGCATTTGCAGGAAATGCACCTGTGGACGGACCGTTCAGGGAGATAAGATCCGGTTTGCATGATGATAAGGCCAGGATCGACCCCAATGCTATAGCCGTGAGCTTAGTTATATTATTAAAACGTTTCATTTTTTTAGAATTTAATGTCAATACCAAATGTGAAGACCTTAACCTGGGGATAATAGTTGCCGCCGCCTAAAGACACACCATCTGCTGCACCGGCATCAAAGTTGATCTCGGGATCATATCCATCGTAAAATTTGGTTTGAGTGAACAGGTTTTGTCCGTTTACATATATAAATGCTTTCTGCAATCCAATCTTTTTCAGGAATGTTGCAGGCACTTCATATCCCAACTGGATATTCTTCAAACGGAAGTATGCGGCGCTTCTCATCCACAAGGTGGAGTTTTGCGTATTGTTGGTAGAGGTAACGGATACGCGTGGTAATGCTGCATCCCTGTTATCAGGTGTCCAGTAATCCAATTGCCAGGGCTTGATAGCGCTGGAGTTAGCAGCCGGAATAACGTAGTGCGCATTCAGGTAACCATCTACCTTGCCCACACCCTGCATAAAACCGCTCAAACGAAAACCCTTCCATCCCAGGTCTAAATTGGCTCCATAAGTATAACGTGGAATGGTGTTGCCAATGATCGTTTTATCGGCATCTGTAATTTTCCCATCCGGTATTGACTTACCGTTTGCGTCAACTGCGCCTGCAATATCCTTGTACCGTACATCGCCGGGCTTCAGTGTTCCGATCTGTACAGGACCATTGTTGATCTCTTCCTGTGTTTGGTAAAGACCATCTGCTAAATACCCGTAAATAGAATTAATAGAATATCCTTCCTGTTGACGTAAGAGGTCGCCGGAAGTCTGGCCCTTCATGTCGATGATCTTGTTCTTTACATCAGACAGGTTGAAGCCTAAACCCAACTGGAAATCGCCAAACTTGTCATCGTACCTTGCAGCAACCTCCCAGCCTTTGTTGGTTACTACCGCCGCATTCTGATACGGAGAAGCCAAACCGGTGAGCTGTGAGGTATTCAATTTAAGCAGGATACCATCGGTTTTCTTATCATAGTAATCGGCTGTTATGGATATCTTATTAAACAAATTGGCATCCAGGCCAATGCCTTTCATTTCTGTTTCTTCCCAACGAAGGTTAGGATTGGAAAGGGTGTTTTGTGTGATCATCTGGTAAATATTTCCACCCATGGAAACGCTGCTCAATGATAAAGCTTCTGCAAAAGGATAGTAGGAAGAACCAATATTCTGATTACCCAATTTACCCCACGAACCCCTGATCTTAAGCATCTTCACTACATCGCTCATGTTATCCCAGAAATCTTCCCTGGAAACAAGCCAGCCTGCAGAGAAAGAAGGAAATGCCGCCCAGCGGTTGTCTCCTGCAAAACGGGAAGTACCATCATACCTCAGATTGGCTTCAAACAGGTACTTTCCCTGGTAGTCATAATTGAATCTTCCAAAACCGGATATCAATATCCACTGGTTCTGTGTACCGTTGTTATCTTTTGTGGCATTGTCTGCACCGGCAGTCAACTGCTCATAATTATTATAAACAAAATCCCTTCTGTAGCCCGATAAGAGTTTCTCATCATAGGTTTCCCTGGATGTTCCGCCCATTAAACTGAAATTATGATCGCCGAAACTTTTTTGGGCAGTAGCCTGGAATTGATAGGTGCCGTAGAAGTACCTGATTGCCGACTCTGTCAACTCTGTGAAGGTGTTACCTGCTCCGGCTTCTGATCCATCTTCATAATAAGTGGGTACGCTTTTCCTGAATGTGTGTACGTTGCTGGTTAAGTAGCGGGGTGCAAACATTCCTGTGAGGGATAACCATTCTACAGGTTTGTAGTTGAGGCTAAGATTTCCATAAAACTCCAGGTTATTGGTTTTGCGGTTTCCGCCATCCTGAATATACCCTACAGGGTTAATTTTTACCCAGCCGTCGGACCACTTATCGCCGTTGCGAATGGGAATATTGGTGGGCATTCTTCCCAGGTAGTTCCAGATGGTTCCTTCATCGGCAATCTGACGCCTGTCCTTATTGGTTACGGCAATATCAGCTTTGATGTTGAACTTTTTGCTGGGTGTTATATCCAGGTTATTGCGGAATACATAGCGCTTGAAATTGGTGTTCTTGATGATCCCTTCCTGGTCAGTAAAGCTCAGGGAAGGAGTTACACGAACAATGCCGCTGTTGGCCGATAGAGAAATAAAATGATTCTGCATTAAACCACTGCCATCCAATATCGCATCCTGCCAATCGTAGTTTCCCGGATTGGCTTCATATTTCTTTCTGAAATCCTCAATATTCTGGTCGCTATAGATCTTGATGCCATTATCATTCATACTGGCGTCGTTAAACACACGCATGTAGGTTAATCCGTCTGTTACTTTGGGTATGGCTGTGGCCGTTTGTTTGCCAACAAACCCTTTATAGTTTACAGATAGTTTATCTTTAGCTCTTTTGGTAGTGATCAAAATAACTCCATTGGCAGCCCGGGAGCCGTAAATAGCGGAAGAAGCAGCATCCTTTAATACGGATATAGACTCTATAAGGTTAACATCCACATCATCCATTGATCCTGCCACCCCATCGATGATCACCAAAGGGTTGCTGCTGGATCCTCCAAAGGAGTTGATACCCCTGATGCGGATCTGTCCACCATCTCCACCGGGAGAACCGGTTTGTGAGGTAACAGTTACACCAGGAGCAAGGCCCTGCAAAGCATTGGAGGTGGAAGTATTGGGGCGCCTTTCGATCTGGCTGCTACCGATAACAGAAACAGAACCTGTCAGGTTTGCTTTCTTCTGTGTACCATAACCTACGACTACTACTTCGTCTAAACCAGCCACATCTTTTTGAAGTGTAACATTGATAACCGTGTTATTACCGATAGCCACTTCTTTCCCGACATAACCAACTATCGAGAACACCAATACGCCTGTGTTATTGGGCACATCCAGCGTAAAATGGCCTTCAGCGTTACTGGCGGCGCCCGATCCGGCTGCCTTCAAGCTAACGCTTACGCCTTCCAGGGGCTTGTTTTGCTCATCAGTAATTTTTCCGGTGATTTTTTTTGACTGTGCTGCGGCGGGCACAGTAAAGATCAAGATGCATAACAGGCTGAGTAGCCAGCTGCCGGTTAGTTTCCGGGAGTTGCTTTGCTGCCGAAGAGTGGCAAAGCAGGGAGTTGTTTTCATAACAGCTTAGTGTTTTTTAAATACATACTAATTTTTCCTACACCATCAATTCCTTTCATTTTGTTTCAAATCAGGTAAAAAGAATAAATGTTTTGCAAAAGAATGATCCATAATTAAACAAAACATTACCTGTCAATGAACAAATCGTTATTAATTGTGGCATGAAAAAGAGCAATCGTGGTTAAAATTGGCCTCAAAAAGCTGATATTTGCTTTCGTTTGGGCCAATTATGTAAGCCAAATGTAATGAAATTAAATTCAATTAAACAAAATTAAACAAAAAGAAAGGTTTTGTAAGCTTACTTTTTCCTGATCCAGGCAAGTATTTTACCAAATAGTAAAGTTTTTGGAAGGCTTTGATTTTAATCGGGAAATAATGACAACTTTGCGAAATCTAACTTTATTATATGAAAACGATCACCGACAGGCACCAGTTCATCCTTCAAAAGCTTGCAGAAAAGGGCAAGGTCAGCATCCCACAGCTTATTGATGAAATGGAAGTGAGCGGGGTGACCATCCGGAAGGACCTGAAACTGCTGGAAGAAAAAAAGCTGCTGTTCCGCACCCGCGGGGGAGGCTCCATTAATAATCCTTACGCTATAGAACGGCCAATAGATGAAAAGGAATTCATCAAGTCTGAAGAGAAGCAAAAGATCGCGAAAGCCGCCCTTAGCCTTATTGGGCACAATGATTCAATTATTATTGCCTCTGGCACCACTGTATTTGAGCTGGCCCGGCAACTGTACCCGGATAAAAGAATAATAGTCATTACCCCGGCGCTGAAGGTTGCATTGGAATTGATCAATCGTCCTAATGTAGAGATACTTCAACTGGGAGGGCTGGTTCATCAAAGCTCCTCCTCTACGGCAGGTTCCTTTGCCGAAAAGATCCTGGATGAATTGTCCTGCGGTGTTCTATTCCTGGGGGTAGACGGGATTGACCTGGAGCATGGCCTTACGATCACCAATATTGTAGAGGCCAGCCTGAACCAAAAGATGATCAGACTGGCACAAACTGTAGTGGTACTGGCCGACAGTTCAAAATTTGATCGCCGTGGATTGGGCAAGATCTGCAATCTTGATCAAATAGACTATATCATAACAGATGGTGAAGTAAGCAGGGATACAGTAAATAAGATTGAGAAATCCGGCGTCAAGGTTATCATTGCAGAGTAAAAGATTGAATAAAAAAAGGGGGCCTCTTACTTTTAAGAGACACCCGCTTTTTATTTGCCGGCAATCTGCCGGTAACCAACCGTCCAACCAACCAATTTTATAGTACGATATCGTTTTGTGGTTGCAAAGCCGGGGGCAAATCAGTTTCCCCCAGCATTTCCCTGATATCTATTTCTACAGCGCGGCTCATTTGGGAGATAGGTACATCATTAGCATTCCCTTCAAATGGGTTCTCTGTGCTTTCTCCCACCTGTTCCAGGGATGTATATACCCATGAGATCAGCACACTGAAGGGGATTACAAACCAGACCATATACCCTTTTAAGGCCCCTGAAATATGATCATTCAGGTCATTGAATTCTCCCAATAGGGCAAATGGGAGCAATACGCAGAAAAGCCGGACGAAAAAGGTATTGATGGTCGCGTATTGCCGGGGATAGGGGAAATTCTTGATCCGCTCGCTTTTGCCCTGATGAGCCGAAAACTCCCTCAATACGCCATGCATATCGAGAAATCTGAAATGCTCCAGCAAACCTTCTGTATTTAACTCTTTCAGGGCCAGGCTTTGCATGCTCAACAATTGAGTTGCTTTATTATTCGTTGACGCGATGCTTTCCAGTTCTTCTTTTGTTAAATACTTCAATAACTCATCTTCCAGCGCCACCTCTCTTTCAGGGACAGTATATAATTTCCGGTACTCCCTGTTATAAGGCTTTTCTGCTGCTTCCCAACTCTTGTGGGCCCTCAACTGGTATCGCAAAGCAGTAAGCCAGGCAAAATGGCGATAGATGATCTTTCTGGCCCTATCGGCATCGCCGATGTAGTCGCGGCACATCATTGCCCAGGCCCTGCTGGCGCCCATCGCAGCTCCCCATATCTGCCTGGCTTCCCAGGTACGATTGTAGGTTTGTACATTTTTAAACCCAACGATGAACGCGGTAGCAGTACCCAACATCGCAACCACAGGCCAGGGAATGGATAGCCATTTAATATCAAACACTTCGTACAAAACGGTTGGAATAGTGGCATACAGCAAGAGCCAGCCTATGCTTCTTCGCGTCCAAAGAAGAAATTCGGAAAGCTTGTATGATTTTCCTGTATGCATCTAGGCTTGTTTTATTGAGGCGTCTGTCAATAAGGTTTTCAGGTAGTGGAGTAATGCTTCTCCTTCCCAGTCGCCATCATACTTTTTCCCATTAATAAAAAATGTAGGTGTTCTGTTCACTCCACTTCTCATGCCTCTTTCAAAATCATTGCGCACTTTATCAATGTTCTTTTTTTGCTGAATATCCTGTTCGAAGCGCTTCATATCCAGACCGATAAATTCAGCGTACCGGATAATACTTTCATCATCCAATGAACGTTGGTTCTCAAAGATGATATCATGCATTTCCCAAAACTTCCCCTGCCGGCCGGCAGCTTCAGTTGCAACGGCAGCAGTAAAAGCATGCGGATGAATCTTGGACAAGGGGAAATTTCTGAAAACGAATTTTAATCGCGGCCCCAGCTTTTCCTGGATGCTTTTTATAATCGGATAAGCACGGCCACAATAAGGGCATTCGTAATCTCCATATTCTACCAGCTCCAGTGGCGAATTGATATCACCATCCAGGTGATCATTACTGTTCACGGCAGGTTTTAACTGTGTCATTGATCTATAGTTTTTAAGTTATCTATCTGTTCCAATGCATTCAATATGCCATCTGCCCCGGGGTTAACGCCGATGGGCGACAGGTAGTTCCAACGGATAATCCCGGCTTCGTCAATGACATACAATGCCCGCCTGTTTTCGCCGGTCTTCTCATCGTATGCTTCATACAGTTTAGCCACGGCAGCTTTGGGCTCAAAATCTGCCAGCAATGGAAAGTAAAAATTGTGTTGCTCGCCATAGGCTGCGTGGCACCACCTGCTGTCTACTGAAATGCCTATCAGCTGTGCGTTCTGGTTTACAAAATATTGCTCCAGTTCGTTGTAGAGGCTCATCTGGTCGCCACATACCGGGCTCCAGTCTGCGGGATAAAAAGCCAGGATCACTTTCTTTCCTCTCAATTCACTCAATCTTAATTTTTGTTGAGGGGAAGAATAGAGTTCGAAATCCGGCGCGTTGATTCCTATTGGTAACATGTATAGTGTTTTTTGATCTTCAATTGTCTCTTGTTACAGTGGGCTGCGAAGCATTATTCGTTTTCCTTTACCGGCGGTTCTCCGAGGGGCTGCTCATGCATTCGAATGGCATCATCCATAAACTCGCTTCCTTCCATTGAGTTTTCTTCATGGTGGTAATGGGATATGTTTTCCTGAATTTCTTCTGGCAGATCCTGTGGATTGCGGGGATCATTTTCCTGAGGAGGATGGATAATATTCATATTGACTACAATTTTCATGATGATATATTTCGGTTTTGATCAAGGCTCCCATGCTGGTTAAATCCTTGTTGAGTATTGTAGTAAAGACAAGCGACGTGCCACTTGGCAATTCATTAATTTTGAAACACTTGCCTAAAGACGCCGGAAAACAATTCACTGTATTTCGTGAATTGACGAAAGGTTACACTAAATATCGGGGAGGAGCAGCAGGTTGATACCAACCAGATGTGAAAACGCTTGCTATGGGAACATTCCCTCAAGCTGGGAACATTCCCAATGAAAATATCTTCTGCTTTTCATTGTATGCCATTTGATTTTCGTGTTACTTGGTATCCTAACGCTTGTCAAATGAAAAGAATAATACACCTTGTCTTCATTGCATTATTTGCAACCAATTGCTTCTCCCAGACATTTACCCCCGGAAATTTTGTTGTAGTAAGAATAGGTTCAGGAGCTACTGTCCTCGCGGCAGGAGAGGCCCAGCCTGTTTTCGTGGATGAATACAACTCCTGTGGCGACCTGGTCAGAAGTATTCCTATGCCTGTTGCTGTATCGGGTAGTAACAAGAGGCTAACCCTGCCCATTTCCACCAGTGATTACACGGAAGGGTATATTAGTTTGTCGCAGGACGGGACCAAACTGGCACTTGCCGGTTATGATGCTGATCCGGGAACAGCTGCTGTATCTGCTACTGCAACCACTACTGTAAAAAGAGTGATTGGCATTGTCGATGCAAATGGAAATGTGAATACCACTACGGCATTAAGTGCATTCAGCAGCCAGGCGGTTCGTGCTGCCGTGATCAATGGTTCGGATATTTGGGTGAGCGGGGGCTCAGGCGGCATCATGTATACTACACTGGGTAGCACAACGCATGTGCAACTAACAAATACTACGGCACGCTCACTGGTTGTATTGAACGGGCAATTATATGCATCCTCTACTTCAGGGGCATTAAGAATCACAACTGTTGGTACAGGACTTCCTGTTACAGCAGGACAAACGATGGTAAATCTTCCCGGCACTCCCACTACAGGTAATCCTTATCAATTCTTTATTGCCAAAGGCAGCGGCGGCCTGGACGTGCTGTATGTAGCACATGAGAATTTATTGAGAAAGTATTCTTTATCGGGCGGTAGCTGGGTGAGTAATGGCATGATTGGTATTGCATCGGATAAGTACCGGGCTGTTACAGGACAAGTCACTACCAATGGACATGTGCTGCTTTATGCAATCAGGAGAAATGACAATACCACTTCCGCAGGAGGTGAAATAGTAACGCTTATTGACAGCACAGGCTACAATACGGATTTCTCCTCCCTCCTGCCCACCTTGATTGTCCAGCAGAATGACAATAACGTTTTCAGATCGATCATGATGACGCCCGGTACAACGATCTCCCCTAATGCTGAAACGGTAATTAATCAGCTAACCCTCCAAAAAGAAGCAGATTCTCTGAACCTGCAATTAACTCCGAACGCTGCAAAAGAAAAAGTGCTGGTAACCTTCAATAAAGAACAAATGCACAACGCACGCATTGTGGTAACCAATGCTGCCGGGCAAATTGTAAAGCAGCTGGAAGCTGCTTCAACACAGGCGGGGCAGGTAACAATAGATGTAACAGGGCTTACAAAGGGAGTTTATTATGTAACCCTGAATAATGGCAAAAGACAGCAAACGAAGCGGCTGCTCGTATTGTAACCGTACCGGTCAATACAGTCGTGAAGTGATCAAACAAATAACAGGTAAAATAATAAATATATGAAGCTCCTATACAAGCTACTTACTCTTTGTGCATTTGTTGGGTGTACGATTTCCTCGCAAGCCCGGCAATTACCGGAATTAAAGCCCATTCTTGATGCACAGGCAGGCAATGCTGTCATCAATATACCGCAGGGACAATACCTGCTCAATAATCTTGCTAATGGGGCTTACCAGTTTATGAACCTGAACAATGTGGAGATCAGAGGTAATGGATCCTCCATCATTTGCAATTCACAGGAACTGGCTTTTAGGTTTTACAACTGCACGAATATAACGGTATCTGGTTTTTCCATTGATTACGATCCGCTTTGTTTTACACAGGGCACCATTGTGGCGAAAGACCCCAGTAACTTATGGTTTGAAGTGGAGATCGACACGGGCTACCCTGTTAAAAACGTAAGAAATACCCGGGTACAGTTTTATGATCCGGCTACCCGGCAATTAAAAAGAAACAGCATTACCACGGGGGAAGGGCATTATACAGCATTCGACTCGGTTGGCCCCAGGCGGTTTAAATTAACCAAGAATGCTGCCTGGGTAGCGTTTGAGAAAGTGGGAGACCTGGTGGTGCTTGACGTAGTATCTACCAAGGCCAACCCTGCTGCACACGCCTTCCAGCTGGAAAAATGCCAAAATGCAACGGTACAGGATGTGACGATCTACGGATCGAATAGCTTCTCTTTCTTTGAAAGGGATTGCAGGGGCACGCATTACAATCGTTGCAAAGTAGGGAGAGGACCAGTGCTGCCGGGTATTAAGGCGCGGTTGCGTTCAGGCAATGCAGATGGCATCCATAGCAGTTACGCCAGCGTCGGTCCGCTGGTGGAAAACTGCGAGGTAAAGCATAATGGGGATGATTGCATCATTGTATGCGGACGCTCATTCCCGGTGTGCAAAATCGACAGCGCTACAAAAACCATTTATGTGTTAAGCCGGGAAGCGAACCCCATTTTCTATATTGGGGATACCTTGCAACAGGTACTGTATGCGGGCGTCAAGAGCAGCAAGATGAAAGTTCAATCCTTTGCCAACTATGTTCCCACTGTAGCGGAGCAGCAGGCGGTAATAGCCATGTATCCGGATCTTTTGTTTAAACCCAATTATACCCGAGGCGTGCAGATAATCGTAGACACGCTGCCTGCGATGGGGATCGGGGATGTTATTTACAATGAAAGCCATACGGGAAAGGGTTTTGTAATCCGCAATAATAAAGTAGGCTACAACCGTTCGCGCGGTATCCTGATCAAAAGCAGTAACGGTATTGTATACAACAACGATATTACGGGTACAGCCATGAACGGCCTCTTAGTAGGTCCGGAAATTCACTGGATGGGTGGTGGTTTTGCAGATCATGTGGAGATCAGCTACAATCGCTTTTTCGAATGTATGTTTGAGAAGACGAACCAGGGTATGCCGCCGGGCGTGCTTTCTGTATTTTGTGCCAATGGACTAGCGCAGGTCCCTTTAGCCGGCTCCTTTAGTCAGATCAATGTTCACCATAATACGGTCCAGAAATCGCCGTATCCGGGAATAGTATTTACATCAGTTATTGGATTACAAAATTCGAATAACCAGGTTTTGCCGTATCCCTGTAACAGCAGAGAGCATGGAAAGAAGTTTGGTGTAACCTATATCGCACCGGTATGGGAGAAAAATAATACGCCGTAAAACGAGGTGGGAAGCCAGGGAATCAGGATAAGGAATTATGGAATTGCCTGGCTTCCACCATGGCTTTATAACAGATATCTTGTATGGCCTCAACGGTATGCTTTAAATGATCCCAATCTCCCGTAAAAAACTCCACTTCATCCAGAAGTGGGTTGAGCAATTCATTCAGGCCCATTACGGAGATGGTAGTTTTTAAATTGTGGGCTATTGCTTTTGCCTTTTGCTCATCCTGCTCTTTTATCGAAAGAGTCAGAGCATCCATTTCCAATGGAATGGCATGGAGAAATTTGCGGGTGGCTTCTTTTTCGTATACTTTATTACCGGCACTCACGTCCTGGAGGTATTGAAGGCTTATGTATTGATAGCCATTGGATATAACCCCGCCTTCCGGGGTTTCTTCCTTCGGCGCTGCCGGTACAAATGAAGTGAATTTACTGATCAGCGCGCTCAAATGCTCCTGTTTCACGGGCTTGGCTATATAATCATTCATGCCATAGCTCAGGCATTTCTCTTTTTCACCAGGCATGGCATGGGCGGTCATCGCAATGATGGGCACGTCCAGTTTCAATTCGTTCCGGATCTTGCGGGCAGCGGTATAACCATCCATTACGGGCATTTGAATATCCATTAATACGAGATCGTACCTCTTTAGTTTCAACTTTTCGACGGCTTCCAGGCCGTTATTGGCAATTTCAAACCGGAGGTTCCAGTTCCTGAATAAATGCATGAGCAGGCTTTGATTGAACTCATTGTCCTCGGTTATCAATACCACGACATTTGAAGGGGTGGTAACTGGCAGCGGCGATCTGGCAGCAGCCAGGTTATCAACTATCTGACTGGTAGATATAATATAAGGGATCACGACGACAAACACGGTACCGCTGCCGGGATTGCTTTCCACTTCAATTGTTCCTCCCTGCAATTCAACCAGGTCTCTAACAATGGACAGGCCCAAACCGGTACCTCCATACTGTCTTGTAATGGTATCATCGGCCTGTTCAAAACGGCCGAAGATATGTTTCAGTTTTTGTGGCTCTATTCCGATCCCTGTATCGCTGACAGCTAATTTGATCTTTACTGTATTGTCATGTTGTTCTTCAACGGATGCTTTCAATGTTACGGTACCCTCTGCGGTGAACTTGAAGGCATTTCCCAATAAATTGTTTAATATCTGGGTAAGGCGAACGGGATCGCCTTCCAGTATGTCTGGTGTTGCACTGTCTATTTCAACTTTTAACTGTATCCCCTTACTGTTGGCCCTCGGCTGCACCATTGTTTCAATGGAGTTTATCAGCCCTCTGAGACTGAAAGGAACATGCTCAATCCGCATCATCCCTGCTTCAATCTTTGAAATGTCCAGGATATCGTTGACAATGGCGAGGAGGTTCTCTCCCGACCGCTCGATGGTTTGCACATAGTGTCTTGCATCGGTGTCGAGGTTCTTTTGTCCCAGCAATTGGGTAAAGCCCACAATGGCGTTCATCGGTGTACGGATCTCATGGCTCATATTGGCCAGGAAGTTCTCTTTTACCCTGGCAGTATCACGCAGCATCTTTTCTGAACGGATGAGCTTTCTAATGATGAATATGATATACAGGAATACGAGCGCTGCTGCTAATAATACCAACCCCATTACGATATAACTAAACTCAATTGCCTTTTGTCCGCTCCTTTGTACCCCACCGGTTATCACAGACAGTTGGCGCCCCCTTGCATCGCTGATCTTCCGCGCATTTGTCTCTATCTCATAGGATACCCATTCGGGCAGGTTGGCATTGATGGTATCTTCGGCGGCTTTTATTCCATGAAGGCGGTAAGCGCTCAGTACCTCCCGAAACAGATCGACCTTCAACTGAATGGACTTGTTCAGCTCGCTTATCAAGGCCATACTGACTGAATCGTCGGATATGGTGCGCAGGAAGTCCTGCGCTGCCTGAATTTCACTAAACTCCGCTTCCAAACCCGAGAGATAGGTGGTATCGCCTGTTTCAATAAATCCCCGGATCTTTCTTTCAATGACCACCTTACTTTTAGCAGCATCCAATAAGTTTTTGGTGATCTGGAATTCATCCAGCAGTTTCTTATTGTTTGAAACGAGTGCGTTGACGTTCCTGGTTGAATTATACTCCAGGTACGCCAGGATAATGGTGCCGACTATAAAGGGGCCAATAATGTAAAATATGATCCGTTTGCCTGACATGGGGTAACGAGTTTATTCAAATGTATCAATCCGCCTTGCGAGGGAAGGGAAGTAAGCTATGGGCAGGGAAATAGTATCGACAGAAAGGAGCTTTGGATCGACGGTTTATAGCACATTCATCCGCTTATTAAGGGCGGCACGGTAGGCATCTGCCACAGGCACTGTTTTTTCCTGCACAATAATAACGCCCTCACGTATGGTATCGATCTTTTGGATGGCTACAATATACGACCGGTGCACCCGGAGAAATTTACCGGAAGGCAAACGATCCTCTACGGCTTTCAGTGTGGTGTGAATGGCATAGAACTTTTGAGGGGTATGCAGTTTTACATAATCACGCATGGATTCTACAAAAAGGATATCATCCAGTTTGATGCGCCGGATGATATTGGAATCGCGGATAAAGATAAACTCCTCTTCGTTGACACTCAATTCCTCGGTTGTGCTTTCTATCAATTCCCTGGCTTTATCGATGGCCTGGATCAACCGACCGGGTGTAACTGGTTTAATAATATAATCTGCCACATTCAGTTCGAAAGCCTCTACGGCATAATCCCTTTTCGAGGTGGTAAACACAATGACGGGCCCTTTTTCGAGATTCCTGGTAAGCTCCAATCCCGTCATTCCGGGCATTTCGATGTCCAATAAAATAACGTCTATCTGCTTTTCCTGTAGCAGATTATATGCCTGCAGCGCATCAGCACATTCGCCGGCGATCTTTACATCATTGATCCGGCTGGCTATTTGGCTAAGGGCATCTCTTGCTATTTCATTATCGTCAACGATCAGGACGTTCATAATTCAAATATAATGAATTGACCGAAGTTTCCCATTGAGCTGGCTCCCGGCCGCGCCGTATTCAGTAGTTCCTTTCCCGTCGATGGGTTTTGCCTCCCGGTCGCTTTGCAGGAGCGCTGCCCTGCTTATGAAAGTAAGTTGCACCAGTAAACAGTAATCATTTACCAAAAATCAAAACATATGACTCCTTCAATTGGCATCACACCGGACAATCTTTTTAAAGTAGCGCAAGTACTGAATGGTCTCCTTTCCGACGAGTTCCTGCTTTACCTCAAAACCCGCAATGCGCATTGGAATGTGGAAGGCCCTGACTTTTACAATAAGCATAAATTCTTCGAAGAGCAGTACGAGCAACTGGATGAGATCATGGATGATGTGGCTGAACGTATCCGCAAACTAGGCCATTATGCGCCTGCTACGCTGGCAGACTACCTGAAACTTACACACCTGACTGAGCAATCAAGGGCCATTAATGACGGAGCAGGTTTCATCAAAGAATTGTTAGGCGATCATGAAAGCATCATTATTCACCTGAGAGAACAAATCAATCCTATTGCCAACGACTATAAGGATGCAGGTACCAGTGACTACCTAACAGGCTTGCTGGAAACGCATGAAAAAATGGCCTGGATGCTAAGGGCCCATCTGAAATAAGCACCTGGCAACTTTATTCCTCATTTATAACAACGAAACAATGAAAACAATTCGAAATAACAGGATCAGCTTTCTTGCCTTTGTTTTACTTTGTTTGGCACTGGGCAATATGGAAAGCAGCTATGGGCAAAACCCTGGCAGTATCAAGAATATAGTGCTTGTTCATGGTGCCTTTGTGGACGGATCGGGCTGGCAGCCAGTATATGATATCCTCACTAAGAAAGGTTACCACGTAACTGTTACGCAACAACCCTTGACCTCTTTTGAGGCAGATGTAGCGGCGGTGCGGCGCGTGATCAGTCAGCAGAACGGTCCCTGTATCCTCGTAGGCCACAGTTATGGCGGGGCTGTGATCACGATTGCCGGCAATGATCCCAAAGTGGTGGGGCTGGTCTATATCGCTGCCCATGCACCGGATGAAGGAGAATCGGAAGCAGCCAATGGGAAAGCGCATCCATCTGCCTATACTTCATTGATCAAGGGTGCTGACGGGTTTGATGTTATTGACCCCCAAAAGTTCCCTGCTGATTTCGCCGGTGATCTGCCTATAGCCAAAGCCCGTTTTATTGCCATGGCGCAAATGCCAGTGGCAGACCAGGCTTTCCATGCAGTGATCCATGATCCGGCCTGGAAGAAGAAACCTTCCTGGTATATGGTGGCACAAGCAGACCGTATTATAAATCCTGACCTCGAACGCCTGTATGCAAAACGAGCCGGCAGTAAGGTGACAGAGATAGCAGGCGGCAGTCACGCCATCTTTGCATCACATCCCCGCGAAGTGGCCAGCTTAATTGTTGCAGCTGCTACTGAGACCGCAAGCATTCCATCTAAATAATCCTCCGTTTATAGCAATCTTATTATCCATTTTAAACACATCAACTATCATGGCACATTCAACTAATGCTGTAAAAGCAGAAAACGATCCACAAATACTTCTGAAAGTTCGTCAGTTCCTTAAAGGTTTAAACTCCGGTGACGGGAAGCCCATGGAGCAGTTAAGTCCTGCCGATGCGCGACAGATATTAATCGGCGCTCAAAAATCTGTTCCGGTAGATTATTCAGGCATTGAAGAAACGGAAAAGCAAATTACGCAGGATGGCCTGACGGTTACCATCCATATTGTAAAGCCCCAGGGCGCGAAAGGTGATCTTCCGGTATTCATGTTCTTTCATGGAGGCGGATGGGTGCTGGGCGATTATCCTACACACCGCAGAATGGTTCGTGATCTTGTTGTTGAAAGTGGGGCTGCGGCGGTATTTCCCGACTACACGCCTTCTCCTGAAGCTCAATACCCGGTAGCTATTAACCAGGCTTATGCTGCCACGCAATGGGTAGCGCAGCATGGACAGGAAATAGGAGTAAATGGCAAAGACCTGGCAGTGGTGGGCAACAGTGTTGGTGGCAATATGGCTGCGGTGGTAGCGCTGATGGCCAAGGACAAAAAAGGACCGGCTATTAAACTACAGGTATTGCTGTGGCCGGTAACGAATGCCAGTTTCGACACAGGATCATACCACGCTTTTGCGGACGGCCGTTTTCTGACCAGGAATATGATGATCTGGTTTTGGGATAACTATACTACTGATCCGGCCGCACGCAAACAGATCTATGCTTCTCCACTGCTGGCTTCTTTGGAAGAGCTGAAAGGGTTACCGCCTGCATTGGTGCAAACAGCAGAGAACGATGTATTGCGTGATGAAGGTGAAGCATACGCACGGAAAATGGATGAGGCAGGTGTACCGGTTACATTGACCCGCTACGGTGGATTGATCCACGACTATGGCCTGTTGAATCCGCTGGCGCATATCACAGCTGTGAAAACGGCGATGCTGGAAGCGGCTGCAGTGATAAAGAATTCTTTATTTTAATAAGCATGTTATTGACCTATGGAAGCCATCCGATGAAAGCAAAGGGCCTTGTGCCTTTTGCTTTCATCATCGTTCTTTACTTGTGTTGACGTTATGAAGTTTATGATCAATATCCAATAGAAAAGGGTTCAACAGTTTTAAAACATGCGCAACAATTACACTACTTTTCCTTGCAGGATGCACGCAAGGTTGCCTGGTCTGATACGGGCATGCATGAAGAGGCGCACTCTACTTATCAATAGCCAATAAAAAAATAATTCTATGGATAGTCAGCCAATAAGCTTTAAGTACGCCCTGGAAAAGAAAACGCCCAGAGTGGGGCCAGGCGGCATTACCCGTGGGGCTTCTGTATCTGAATTTCCTGCGTCGGCAGGTATTGCGGGCGTTTCTATGCGCCTGGAGCCCGGCGCGATGCGTGAATTGCACTGGCATGCGAATGCGGCAGAATGGGCCTATGTTATTGAGGGCTCTGTAAGGACGACCATCATACATCCCGGTGGCGATGCCTATACAGACCTGTTTTATGCAGGGGATGTATGGTATTTCCCAAAGGGGTTTGGACATGCTATTCAGAATATCGGAGATAAGGAAGCGCATTTTATTTTGATCTTTGACAATGGTGACTTTTCAGAGGATCATACTTTCAGCATTACGGACTTTCTTGCGCATGTGCCTAAAGAGATCGCTGCGCAAAGCTTAGGCATCACACTTGAGGAAGCAGAACAGCTGCCTAAAGGAGAAGTTTACTTTGCGAAGAGTGCTTTGCCTGATGTACATTCTCTATTGGCGACGCCTAAAGGAGCACCTGAATTAACGAGTATACATCGCTACCCGCTGGGGGCCCAGCAGCCCCGGCTTATTCCTGGTGGCGGCACATTAAAGCTGGTTACAGCTAAGGAGTTTCCGATCAGTAAAACGATATCAGGGTCTATCCTGGAATTACAACCTGGCGCATTACGGGATCTGCACTGGCATCCCAATGCGGATGAGTGGCAGTATTTTATTTCGGGGCAGGCGGAGATCACTGTTTTTCTTGCAGAGAGCAATGCGGTAACGGAGCAATTTGAAGCCGGAGATGTAGGTTATGTACCGATGGGGGCTGGTCATTATATTAAGAATACAGGTACTGAAGTGTGTAAGATACTCATTGGATTCAATAGCGGGGATTACCAGTCGATTGACCTTAGCCGGTGGATCGCTACCAACCCCAAAGATCTGTTGGCAGGGAATTTCGGTGTCTCTTCTGCCATTATCGACAAGTTTCCGAAGGATGAGGTATTTATTGATCAGCCTGTTCAGTCCTGATCGAAAAACGATTACCCAATCAATTATTGAAGTTATTCTCATAAACCATTTTGCCATCCAGCCCTTTGAGTTCAATATGATCAATTTCTACAAGGCCGTTGGACATGAAAGCAAGCCCGGTAATTAAGCCGGGTGATTTTGTGTAGGACTTACTGTATACCTTTTGGCCATTGATATAAAAATTGGCTTCTTTATTTTTTACGATCACTTCCACATCCTGCCATTGGCGGATATCAGCACCAAAAGCCGAGAGGTCGGTGGTCTTGCCGCTCAGAAAATGCTCTCCCACATTCAAATCGATATTGCCGGTACAGCCAGGTAAGGTGGTGAAGAAGTATAGAGAATTACTTTGCCCGCATACTTCATGCACAATCATTGGGCAGGTCACATTGTTAATTGTCTTGAACAGTATCCTTGTCTTCAGACTGAAATTGTCGCTTACTACATCGCTTTTTTCCGGGAACAATGTATAATAATAGAAGTTTTGTTGCTCCGGGTCTACTTTGCTGTTCACGATATCTTCACGGGTCAGGGTTAATACACCATTCTTTACAGGAGTAGCGGCATTGATGTAAGCAGGCGCCCCTTTAAATAACCCGGGTTTTGTGAAAAAGAACCAGTCCTTTGTTGGAATACTCACATCGATGGTCTTAACGACTTTATTATCTACGATCAGTTTTGCGTTGTGGTATCCTGGTTCATAATAGATATCGGTAAGGGTATGTTTATTTTTTTCAATCCTTACTTTCCGGTCCCTGTCCCAGGACTGCTGAATGAAGAAGCTGTCGCCCTTTATTTTATCGATATCATAGGTAAATACCACTGTATTGGGGATGTCATTATTAGTAACCTTCTTCACGGTGAAGGAGATATCCTTTTCATTCGGGGTATCGGATCTTGAAAAATAAGTGAGGGACACGACTATCATGAAAAGAAGAGCCAGTACAACAGCAACTACTACCCGGGGTGATTTGCGGCGTGTGGCAGGCTTTGGGACCTGTTGCTCCTGCACGGGTTTTACTTTCTCTGCAGGGCTGGTCTCTGACAATTTGACTTTTCTGAACTCCTGCCAGCTTTCATATCCAAGGTAAGCGGCAATAGCGTTGAGGGTGGCCACCTGGGGCAGGTTATTAAACTGGCCGTTCAGCAAGCGCTTGATGGTGGAAATACTGATGAGGGTGCCGGTTGTTTTTTCAATCTCTGCGGATAAATGTTCGAGGTCGCGCTGGCGCAAAGATCCGGGATCTGGATAACCTGATTTGCGGCTGACCTCAGCGAGGCAGATTTTTATTAATTCCTTATCGCTCATACCAGATTGACTGCTGTTTGAATGGCTTTGAACGTGTTTTGAAGGCGTATTCAAAGCATTCCCACCGATTTTTGGAGGCAACAGTTCAATTAAAACTAACAATTAAAGTCTAACTAATGAAACGATTTTGGAAAGCAGTATTACTCACAACGCTGGTAGCCGGCACCCTGGATATTATTACAGCACATGTGGATCAGATCATCCGTACGGGAGCCTTCCCCTCCAGGATGTTTTATGTTATTGCCGGAGCGGGGATTGGCTTAAAAACCGCCTTCTCCAACGGTCCGGGTATCATATTGGTTGGTATTTTCTTCCATTATTTCATCTCCTTTGCCTTCACGCTGTTCTTTTTCTTAATATACCCTGGGCTAAGGAAAGTGCCTAACAATAAATACCTGAATGGATTATTGTATGCCATTTTTGTATGGCTGATCATGACTTTCATCGTTTTACCGCTGAGCGCGCTTCACAACAAGCCATCTGGCTTTAGTTGGCAGACGGTAATGGGCTGGATAATATTTACGGTAGTCTTTGGCTTGCCCATATCCTTAATGGCTGAAAGATATTATAAGAAGCGTGCAATTGCGGATATGGGCAACCGCAGGGCCTAAGAGGAATACTAAGCCGATGCGGGTGTTTGCTTCGCATTCTTCCGGTATTCAACAGGACTCACACCGCCGGTATGTTTTCTGAACTGCCTGCTCAAATGGCTTTCATCGCTAAAGCCCAGTTCATCAGCGATCTGCGCTACGGTGAGTGGGCTATTGGCCAGGCGGTGTTGCACGAGCTGTATTTTGTATTGGGTAATATAATGCTGGAGACTTTCTCCGGTGAGCTTTCTGAAATACTCGCCCACATAGTTGGCCGAGAGGTTAAAGTGTTTGGCGAGGTAACTGATGCGCAGCTTATCGGAATGGTTGATATTCGCATGAACGTGCAGCAACATGCGGTTGATGAGTGGTTCCGGTTCGGCGCTGGCAGCTGTCGTCACTACACTGTCGGCCACATTGCGGGCAAGCATGTTGAGCACAAGGGTTATAAAGTGCTGCAGGTTCTCTTCGTAGTAAGGCTGTTTTGCTACATACTCCTGCACCATATTATTGATGAGGGTGGAGATCATCTGGTAGTCGGCTGGCTGCTTGATGAGTACCTGTTCAAACCGGTTGTGGTGGTAGAAGATATGTTCCAGTTGGCGTAACCATTGGGTGATGCGCTCACGTTCCTGGGCATTTTTACATTTGGCCAGGAAGACCTCTGAAAAGCGGATGGAACAAAAGCGGGTGGGCTTGTCCATTTTAAAGCCCCGGCAGTCGAGCGGGGTAAACAGAAATATGCTGCCTTTTTCATAAGGAAAGCGGTTGAGGTTTACATAGCGTATGCCTTCTCCTTCGAGGATCTGCACGATCTCGAAGAAATGATAGACCAGGGGGCTTGCCTGCCAGGTCTCCATATCAGCCACGTACAACTCAAAGGGCCGGTGTAACGCTTTCTGTTTCATAGCCTGTAAAATTACAGAACAAACCTTTCTTTATCACTGTTCGCTCGTGGCGGCAGTTTCTAATTTTGCCGGCAAATAATTGATCCCCATGAGTTTTACAGAAAAATCAGTGCAGCCGGAAGAAACGAAGTCCGTAAAAGCGATCCGGGTTCACCAGCACGGCGGCCCGGCCGTTCTTAGCTATGAGGATGTTACTCTCCGCCCACCCGGACGGGGTGAGGTGCGCGTGCGTAACAAGGCCATCGGCCTCAATTTCGTAGATACTTATTTCCGTACGGGTGAATATATACCACCCAGTCTGCCATTCATTCCCGGCAATGAGGGTGCGGGTGAGGTAGTAGCGGTGGGTGCAGGGGTGGCTGAGTTTGCGCCGGGTGACCGGGTGGTCTATGTGATGACGCTTGGCGCTTATGCAGAAGAGAGTATTGTGCCCGCCCACTATCTCGTGCACCTGCCTGCTGCCATCGATTTCGGGACGGGCGCCGCTATGATGCTGAAGGGGCTGACAGCGCAATCGTTGCTGCGCCGCGCCTTTCGTGTGGAGGCTGGTCATACCATTCTCATCCATGCAGCAGCGGGAGCGGTTGGCCTTATTCTCACGCAATGGGCAAAGCACCTGGGCGCTACTGTTATCGGCACGGTCGGTTCACCGGAGAAGGCGGAGCTTGCCCTTAATAATGGTTGTGATCATGTAATTAATTACCGCCAGGAAGATTTTGCCGCACGCGTGCGGGAGATTACGCATGGCAAGGGTTGTGATGTGGTATACGATGGCATTGGTAAGGCCACTTTCGAGGGTTCGCTCGATAGTCTGCGGCCGCTGGGCTATTTCGTGAGCTTTGGATCGGCATCGGGTGCTATCGAGCCGTTTGATATTATGCTGCTGATGAAGAAGGGTTCGCTCTTTGCTACCTGGCAGTTGCTGTTCACGCACCTGGAGAAGCGCGAGGATGTATTGGCTATGAGTAAAGAACTCTTCGAGGTAGTTGCCAGTGGAGCAGTGAAGATCCCTATCCACACGCGCCTGCCGCTTAGTGAAGTGGCGGAAGCTCACCGTCGGCTGGAGGGGCGAGAGACGACGGGGGCAACGGTGCTGGTACCGTAGCATTCGTTATAACCGTATTAAAAGAAGATGGCCACCGGAGAACCGGCGGCCATCAAGGTAATCGGATGTTTTGCAGATACCCATTATTACCTGTTATTTTACGACCAGCTTTCTGCTCTCCTTCAGCTGACCGGATTGGATGTTTACGAAATACAAGCCTGCCGGAAGGCCATGCTCAATCTTTGCGGCTCCTGTGATGTTCTTTTGCAAGAGGAGTTTACCGCTGACGTCACGAATGGTGACGGTTATCAATTTGCTCTCCTGCATGGCAGGGATATCTATAAAGAAATGACCGCCTGTTGAAGGATTGGGAAATAAACGGATGGCAGAAGGCTGTGCTGTATTGTCTTCTGCTATTGTGATTGTTTGGTAAGTTGTACTGCTGCCTGCGGTGAGGCCGGTTGTGGGATTCACCAGTTTCCACATGGCGCTGTGCCAACCTGCCTGTGCACCACTGTATTGGGCATAACCCAACTGGCCTTCTATATTGATCCACTGGGAAGGCTGCCACCTGTTCTGAATATAGAACCAGCCATCGGTGGCGGTGGTGATGGCCCACATGGCGCTGTACCAGCCAGGGGTAATGGTACTGCATTGTACTGATCCATTTTGATTTTCCACGTGCATGTATTTACCACTGCTGCGGTTTTGTAACAACACATAGCCAGCATCGGCTCCTACCTGGGCCCATTGGTAAGCCTGGTTGGTGCTGGCAGGATTGGTACCATACCTTACCTGTCCATTGCCGCCATCGTACAAATAGGTAGTGGGCTGCCACCTGTTTTGGATCTGATAGTAAGTGGTGCCAGTTGGTGTGCCAGGGTTGTTATCATACCAGGTATTGTTTTGGTACCAACCTGTTTTATTCCTGGTAAGGTTGGCTGTTTGGTTGATGCCATCATTGAAGATGAGGTTGGTAGAAGTGATGTTGGTGAAAGTATAACTGTACCAACCATTGCCTGCGTTTGTCATGTTCACACCCGGCCATGTACCATTGGGTAATACACCTGCAGGCAGGGCATCCCACCAGTATATTTTTATAGCGGTACCCCAGCTGGTGGGCTTGTAGAAATTAACGGTGAAGGTAGAAGCCGGTGTAACGGTAATTGTTGAGGTGGCTGTTTTGCCCTGGTCTACAGTAGTAGCAGTGATCACGGCGGTGCCGGCTGCTATGGCTGTTACCAGACCACTGGCATTTACTGTAGCTACTGCATTATTATTTGATGACCAGTTGACGGATTGATTGGTAGCATTGGCTGGCGCCACGGTAGCGGTAAGCTGTGTGGTGGTGCCCGCTTTGATACTGATGCTGGTAGGCGATACGCTTACGCCTGACACAGGTACGGTGGGCACATTGGCATTGGTCAATACGCGGTATTGAAAATTGGTGAGGGACTGGGTTGCGCCGGAAGTTAGGGTTACGGCAGCACCGGTATAAGCATCCACATAACTGCCGGCCAGTGCAGCGGGGATCACAAAGGACTGTGTGCTGTTGCGCAGGTTGGCCATGACGACTACCTTTTCGCTACCGGATATTTTGGTGAAGGCGCACACATTGGTATTGGAATAGTTGGTCATAGCGCCGCGGCGGATGGCTGTACTGCTGGTCCTGAAGTTGAGCACCCTGGTAAAGTCGGCAGCAGCGGTGGGATTGGCACTCCAGTTTATTTTTACGGAGGTGTAAGGCCAGGGAATGGTTTGGTTGTGATCTACTTCCTGTCCACTGGTGAGGAATGGAACACCTCTCATGTAGGCTGATACGAGGAAGTTGACCAGCACGCCTGCATGGTTCTGGAAAACACTGAAGGGAGTAGCCTCTCCTTCTGTATCGTGGTTGGCGGTATATCTCACCACCTGCTGGCTGGCGCCTGCGAAAGTATATTCTGTATTGGTAGTGGTTTGTATCTGTGCTACGGAAGCGCCGCCGGCAATTTGCCTGATGGCATCGTAATACCATTTATCACCAAAGTTCATATCGAAGCCGGCGTTGAAATTCTCCAGGCGATCGCCTTCGGCAAACATCAATAGTTTGTGAGAAGTGATGCCTCTTAAATTGTTGATGGCCTGTGTCCAGAAATCGAGCGGAGCATTGTTGGCATAATCGCAGCGGAAGCCATCGACATTGGCAGCGAATACCCAATAGCGCATGGAGTTGATCATTTCAGTGCGCATGGCGCTGCTGCTGAAATTGAGGGCCGCTACATCCGGAAAAGGATTGAGCGGTTGAATGACACCGTTGCCATCGCGCACATACCAATCGGGATGTTGGGTGATCCAGGGATGATCCCAGGAAGTTTGGTTGGCTACCCAGTCGAGGATGACGGCCATGCCCCTGCTGTGGGCACCATCTACCAGGGCGCGCAGGTTGGTAAGGTTACCATATTCTGCACCCACTCCTTTGAAATCTTTGATACAATAAGGAGAGATGGAGCTGCGGGAATCGGTACCATTGGGATAATGGGGCATTAAATAAATAACGTTGGTGCCAAGGGCCCTGATGGCATCGAGGCGGGCAGTAACGCCGGCCAGATTGCCCGCGGCACTATAGGGACGGATGTGCACCTGGTACATGTTCACATCGCGGGGATCGGGCACGCCGGCATAAGGCGTACCGTACTGTGGCGGGTCCTGGGCGTGAGCAGGATTCGCTTGTAACAGGAGCAAACTAAGGGTGACGAAAATACAATAGAAGACCTTTTTGCTCCAGGCAGGAGCAAGCAATGTTAGTGTTCTTTTCATATGTGTAAAGTTTAAATCGTGAGCATCTTCTATGATCGCCTCCTCCCGTTAGGGATTTTGCAATATCCTGTATTCATAAGGTTGCAGGGAAAGTTGACCTGTGACGTTAACACCTGCTCCACCGAAAGCATTCTTCCAGTTGCCAACTATGGCCGCAGGCACACTGTAGTTCGTGGTAGTATTTCTCAGGTTTACGATGACCAATACCTTTTCACCGTTGAGTTCTTTGGTGAAGGCGCACACATCTGCATTGCTGTAAGGGGTCAACTGGCCACGCCGGGTGGCCGCACTGCTGTTCCTGAAAGCAATAAGTCTTTTATGCTCTGCGGTGATATCCTGGTTCTTTGTCCAGTCGATCTTTACGCTGGTGAAGGGAAAGGGTATTCTGTCGGCCATGCCCACTTCCTGTCCGTTGTAGATCATGGGCACGCTCTTCATGCAGGTGGCGATGGTGAAGGCAGCCATGGAGCCTCTTGCGCCACCAAACAATTCAAGTGGGGTACCTTCTGCGCCATTTACATCATGGTTGGAAATGTAACGGATGATCTGTTGACCACTGGAGGCGTTGATGTATTCTGCCTGGTTGAGGCTATCGATGGTGAGAGCAGACCTGTTGTTGTTGTAGATAGCTTTCAATTGACCGAAGAAGCCGAAGCCAAAGTTGTAATCAAACCCCACGGTATAGTTGGTATTGCGCGATCCTTCGGCCATCAGGAGCAGCTTATGGGTCTTGATGTTACGGAGGGTATCGATGGTCTGTTTCCAGAAATCGAGGGGCGGGCCATCGGTGTAATCACAACGGAAGCCATCTACATTGGCGTTGTACACCCAGGATTTCATGGCTTTGATCATTTCCAGGCGCATGGCAGGGTTGCCAAAGTTGAGCTGGGCTACATCATTCCATCCCATATTGGGCGGGCTGATGACATTGCCACCTGCATCCTGCAAGTACCAATCTTTGTGGGCAGTGATCCATGGATTATCCCAGGCGGTATGATTGGCTACCCAATCGAGTATCACAGAAATGTTCCTGTTGTGGGCGCCATCTACCAATGCACGGAGATCGGTGAGGGTGCCGAACTCGCTGTTGACAGCTGTATAGTCTTTGATGCAATACGGTGAGTTCACGGCTTTCACACTGCCTATCGGGTAAATGGGCATCAGGTAGAGAACGTTCACGCCGAGGGCTTTGATAGAATCGAGCCGGGCTATCACGCCCTGGAAATTCCCCTGCTGACTAAAGGCCCGCATGTTGACCTGGTAAATAACAGCATCTGCCGGAGCAGGCACCTGGGCAAAGGGTGTTCCGTATTGAACGGGTGTATCATCAGGTGGCGGTACGGGTGGAGCTACAGGGGTATCATCTTTTTTGCTGCAGGCAATGAGCAGCCAGGATAATAATATGGTGAACATAGTCATTTTCATAATTGGGTTATCTGATCTCATTAATTCTTATGGAGTATATAAGTATAGTTACCGGCGATATGCAGGTCGAGGGTAATGGTGTAATTGCCATCGGCTGAAACGGACAGGTTGTTGAGGCCGGCTGTATAACCCAGGAAGGGATTATCCGCATACTTCAGTTTACCGGCGGCATCAATACCAAAGTCGAGGTTCCAGGCATTGTTGGCCCTGAACTTAAAGGAGCCGTTGGTTTTCATGTTGGCGGTTACCTTCCATACCTGTGCTGTGGCATCGTAACTGAGTTGTGTGTCGGTATCCCATCCGCCAGGGGAAGCGTCGCCTAAAATTCCCCAGGTGGTTTTGGTGGCTGTCCAGGTATTGTTGTTGAGGTTGGCGGTTAAGTAATAATAACCCGGACCAGGAACGGATAAACCGGCTGCTGCGCCATCGGTACTAAAGGTGCCGCTGCCGCCATCGCCATAGTTGGTGTGGACCCAATCGGGCGCGTTGGTGTATTTGAAATATTGCGTGCCGGTGCCTGTGATGTTCACATATCCTTCATAGAGACCTGCACGACCTGCTACGGGCGCCAGTTGGGGCGCTGCTGCGGGGTTCCATCCCTGGTAATCACCGGGCACATATAAGGTAAGGGCGTAAGAAGTGATCTGTTGTGTGAGGGTGTTGGAATACACGGGCGGCACGGTGGACTCCGCACCGTTGTATTGGTTCACGTTGGCTTTGATCCTTACAGCAATGGCGTTGGGCACACCGGGTGTGAGGCCCATTCCATTTAAGAGGTTGTTGAGGTCTTTCACCACGAAAGCATATTTCAATGTTTTAGTGTCGATGGTGAAGGTTTTTGCTTTAGCCCAGTTATTGGCTGTATCTGCTGGTACGGCCAATTGCAGGATATAGCTGACGGCGGCTTGTTTGCCAAAAGCAGCATCAGACCATTGAAAGGTAATAGCGGTATCATTTTCTTTAGCGGCTGTCAATACCACGGTGGTAGCAGAAGCTTTTAAGGCATTGCCAGAAAAAGCTCCTGGCTGCAGGTCGAATTGCTCTGCATCTTTTTTGCAGGAGAATAAGGAGAGTGCTGCTGAGAGGATGAGTATATAGTTGACTATGGTGCGCATACAATCGTGTTTTAGAAATTAGAGTCCGGAAGTCGGAAAGTCCGCAAGTCCGGAAGAAAAACCTTTAGACGTCTTTGACCAAGGTGAGCCGTCCCGCCAACTGGCGGGAAAGGGCGACCCACCTTTACTTAGTAGCCGGTATTTTGTTTCAGGTTGGGGTTGGCAATAGTTTCGGCTGCAGGTATTGGGAACAATGCAAAATGTGCATCTACGCCTGTACCGTTTTTCACGCCACCCTTCCAGGGCCAGAGATAAGTGCTGCCGGTAAATTGTCCGTAACGGATAAGATCGGTTCTCCGGAATCCTTCCCAATACAATTCACGCATACGTTCATTCAAAATATCATTCAGGGTGATAGCGCCCAGGTTGCCGCTGGCATTTCCATAAGCCCTTGTGCGCAGGAGGTTGAAGTATTCCAATGCTCTTGCATTGGTGCCACCGGTACCGCCACGCAGTACGGCTTCGGCATAGATGAGGTACATTTCTCCGAGGCGGAATAAAGGGAAGTCGATACTACACAGTACGCCGTTGGGAGACGGAGGAATAGCGCCGCCGGAAGTGATGTTGTTGAATTTATAAACGCTCAGTCCATCATTAAACACGATGACATCGTTCACTTCCAGGTTGCCGGGACCAAATAAAGCACGTTTATCGGCATTGCCGCTGTAGTCACCAAAGACAGTGGGCAGGTTTTTAGTGCTACGGTTGCCGAGCCATCCGCCACCGGGAATTCCATATGCCTGGTTATCGGCAGGATTGGTGCCATGAGAAGAGCATGTCAGGAAAGTAGTACCACCATAGTTTTGGGAATTGGTGGCATCGAAAGCTATGGGCAGAATAATCTCCTGGTTGTTCTTATCATTGTCGCTCATGAAGAGCGTTTTATAACTTGACTTTAAGGCATAACCACCCTCTATTACTTTGCTGGCCCAGGTAATGGCTTCGGTGTTGCGATCTGTTCCTGTATACACTTTTGCATTGAGGTAGAGACGAGCCAGGAGGGCCCAGGCAGCACCACGATCGGCACGTGCATATTCATTTTGACGAGGCGCTACGAGATCAGGTTCAATGGCTTTCAGTTCTGATTCTACATAGGTGAAGAGATCGGCCCTGGCGATCTGTTTGGGTATGTATTTACCAATGGGGTCAGCTTCTGTAACGAAGGGGGGATTTCCAAAGAGGTCCATCAATACCCAGTATTGAAAGGCCCTGAGGAAACGGGCTTCGGCACGGAAGTGACGTATCTCTGCAGCTTCGGTTTCCTTGAAGCCCCTGGCTGCTAACTTCTCATCGGTGGATTCGCGGATGAATTCATTGCAAACGGTGATCTGGTAAAGGCTCCTGGCGTAGGCAGCATTGATGAATACATTGGAAGAGGTCCAGTTGATATTGTGAAAGCTGAGCAGTAGTGGATCGTTCCACGCGCAGAGGGCTTCATCGGTCGTAAGCTCCTGGAGGTTCCACCAGGCGCGGATGAAATCGGTGGTGCCTGCATCGCTGATACCGGCGATGTTTACATCAGACACCCCTACGCCGCTGCTGCTCACAAGGGAATAGGAGCCGTATACTTTGGCGAGCACCTGCTTGTAGCCGGTGAAGTTGCTGTATTGCTTTTCAGATGTGTTGGCATTTAATGGTTGCAGATCTAGGTCCTTGTGGCAGGCGGACAGCAGACAAGTTGCAATGAACAGTGCTGCGGTATATAGATTGAAATACTTTTTCATAATCGCAATGTTTAATGATCACTAAAATTGAAGGCTGGCTCCGAGTACGAAAGTGCGTGGTCGTGGATAGATGGTATTGTCTATCCCGCCGTAGATCTCTGGATCGAGGCCTTTGTATTTGGTGATGGTGAATACGTTCTGACAATTGGCGGTGATGCGCAGACCTACTTTGTTGTTAATAATTCTTCCCAGGTTGTAGGCCAGTCCGAGGTTATCCATTTTGAGGAAGGAAGCATTCTGAATGTAGTAATCAGATTGGTTCTGTCCGTTGGTAAAGCCGGTATTGTAAATATCATTGAGGCTATTGGCCAGGTAACCCAGGGGATTGAGGACGTTTGATTTCACGGCGCCGGTGGTGATGCCATTGTACATGTAGTTGCCAATATTGGCGCGCAGTACGGTATTTACTGCCCATTTGCCATAGGTGAACTGGCTGGAAAAGCCCAGTATGAATTTGGGGAAGGGAGATTTGTACCTGTACAGGTCTTTCTGGTTGATGATGCCATCATCGTTGAGGTCGGCATAAACACCTTCTACAGGACGACCTTTCAGGTACTGCTGGTGGTATACATAGAAAGCGTTGGCCTGGTAGCCTACGGAGTTGATCTGTATTACGCCATTGCCTGTTAAGGTACCGGGATAGGTAGAGTCTTTTGTGGCGGTGAGGTTGGTGATCTCGTTTTCATTGTAAGCTGCATTGAAGCTCACATCCCAGGCGTAGCGGGTGTTCTTGATCACGGTGGCATTAATGGTCAGCTCTACTCCTTTGTTCTCCACATTACCCACATTGGTCAAAATGGTGCTGCTGAAATTGGAGCCTGCGGGAATGGGAATGGTATTGAGCAGGTCTTTTGTTTTCTTGAAGTAGACATCGACGCTACCGCTAATGCGGTTGTTGAGGAAACCATAATCGATACCAGCATTGTAACTGGCTGTTTGTTCCCATTTGATGCTGGCATCATAAGCAGCGGGTGTGCCCATGCTGTACCATTCGTTGCCAAACTGCACCATGGAGCCACTGCCACTTAAAGAATAGATGGACTGGTACGGATAATTATAAATACCATCCTGGTTGCCGGTAACGCCATAACTCAATCGCAGTTTCAGATCGGAGAGGGCCTGTACATTTTGCAGGAAGGGTTCTCTGCTCATTTGCCAGGTGAGGGCCACGGAAGGGAAGGTACCCCAGCGTGTGTCGGGCGAAAAGCGGGAAGAACCATCTGTACGAATAGAGGCTGCCAGGATGTATTTGTTGTTGTAGGTATAGATCAACCGGCCATAATAAGAGATGAGGGTATTCTCGGGTTTATCCAGCAGGAACAAGGGTTTGCTGCCGGGAATGGTATCGCCATTGGCCCTGAGACTGGGGTAATTATCGTTGGTGGACAAATTATTGTAATAGCCATATCCTGCGGTTGCATTGATATTGCTTTTGATCTCTTTCAGGTCTTTGGTGTAGTTGAGGTAGAACTCTCCTACTTTGTTGTTGATCTTATTGGAGTATTTGTTGCCCTGTCCGCCGTCGAGGAAGTTCTGGGCGGCAAAAGCGGGCACGTCTGTTTGGCCATCGCCTTTGGCTACATCATAACCCAGGTTGAGGTTAGCATGTAGTTCGGGCAGGAAATGGAATTTGTAATCGAACTGGATGTTGCCGTAACTCCTGTACACATTGCTGGTATTATTATACAGTTCCAGCAGGGCTACGGGATTGCGCGGCGCCAGCTTATTCAATGTAATGGCGCCGGAACCGGGATCTACAGAAGCCCATTCAAAGTAGTTGCCGTAGGGAGAGGTAGCATGAACGGGTTGTGTAGGATCGAAGTAGACGGCAGAGCTGATGGCTGCGCCGTTGGCAAAGCGGGCTTTGTTGTAAGCGCCTTTGAGGTTGATGTCTATTTTGAGGTGATTGTCCAACAGGCGCGGGCTGATGGCGATGCCTCCTGAAAAACGCTGGAGGTGATCGGTTCTCAACAGGCCCTGCTGATCGAGGTAACCTACGGATACGCGGTAGGGCGTGTTTTTGTACGCACCGGCTATGCTAAGGTTGTTGTCGGTACTGATGGCTGTTTGGAATATCTCGTCCTGCCAGTTGGTGTTGGCTGTGCCGAGCAAAGATTTATAAGTATGGATATTGTCGTAGGTACCGCCACCCAGGGAGTCTACATATTTGCGGAAGGAGGCGGCAGATTGCACGTCCATTTTCTTAGCACGGGTGGCTGCTGATACCTGTGTAGTAAAATTGAATACGGGTGCGCCGCTGACGCCCTTCTTAGTGGTAATGATGATGACGCCATTGGATGCCCGGGAACCGTAGATGGCGGTGGCGGCAGCATCTTTCAACACGGTGAAGGAAGCAATATCGTTGGGGTTGATGAGGCTGAGGGAATTGGAAGCGCCATAAATATTATTACCGCTCAAGGGCACGCCATCGATCACGATGAGGGGATCGTTGCTGGCATTCAGGGAGGCGCCGCCGCGTATCCTGATCACACTGCCTGCCCCGGGAGCGCCGCTGTTGGAGGTGACGGAAACACCGGCCACCTTGCCGGCGATCAACTGCTCGGGAGTAGTAATACTGCCCTGCTGGAAATCTTTGGCGGTGACGGTAGCTACAGAGCCGGTGAGCTCTTTGCGCCGCTGGGTACCATAACCAATGACCACTACGTCATTAAGGGCCTCGGTGGAGGGGGTGAGGGTAATGTTCAGGTTGGCCTGAGCTTTTGCCTGGAGGGTATCATACCCTACGTACGAGAATACCAGGAGGGTACCGTCGGCCACGGTAAGGGTAAAATTTCCTTTAACATCGGTGACGGTCCCTTTCTCTGTACCGACAATTTTAACGGAAACGGACGGGAGGGGAACACCTTTTTCGTTTTTTACGGAGCCGGACACTTGTCCGGATGGTTGTTGCGCTTTTGCCTGGAAAAGGGCCAAACTGCCGATGCATAGCAGCAAAAGCATTTTGGAGAGGCTGGATAGATTCATAATGACAAGTTGAATTGAACGTTTAGCAATCAGTTGAAATGAGCAGAGGCAAAAATTGAGATGATAAAGGAACAATGGCAGGAAAGCAACGCCAAGTTTTATAAGCGCAATAGAAATAAAAATCAGGAAATGAGGGGATTAAAGGAAATGGAGGCATTGATAGGCAATGACTTACAAAACATTATGCTTTTTTTGTATAGAATGAATTCAGACGGAAAAAGGAGGAGCTGCGAGCTGTGAGCTACGAGCTGCGAGCGAAAAACCGCTTGGTGTGGATGGGTAAAAAGGGCGGCGGAAGGCTGGCGACTGGGGAGGGACCAGTTTGGCTTCGATAGCAGATGTCCCCCTCCGGTCGACATGACAAGAGAGGGTGACATGACAAGGAAGGATGAGATGGCAGGGAATTGCAAGGAGGCAAGAAAGGGTGAGCTGACAGTCGTGAATCTTTGCTTCGATAGTCGCCAGACTATAGAGTCTTTATCTGCATGATCCGGTCTTCGAATTCATCACCGGGCATGAGGGCTTTGTTTTTGATCCGGGATTTGTAGGAGTAGATGGTCTTGACGGAATATTCGAGGATGCGGGCGATCTTTTCGGGATCGGCCACGCCCATTCGCATCAGGGCAAAGATGCGGAGGTCGGTATTGAGGAGCTCGCCATCCCGGAGGCCGATCTTCTCTTCCTGGCGGAGCAGGGCATTGACCTCCTGCACAAAATTGGGAAAAAGCTTTAGGAAGATCTTATCGAAGCTGAGGAGGAGCTCTTCTTTCTCTTTGCGGGCATCTATCTTATTAAGGAAGAACTTGATGTCTTCGTATCTCCGCTCCTGGAGCTTTTGTTCGATGGTGGTCTTTATTTTATCGATCTTGTTGTAAAACTCGGAGTCCATATTAAAGAAGTAGCCAATGTATTCTTCCTTGATCTTGTTCGCTTCCTCCAATTTTTCATTCACTTCTTCCAGGCGGCTGTTTGATTCCTGCAGTTGTTGATTGATGACCTGCTGGTGTGCATTGGCAGCGGTGAGGGCTTGCTGGGTGAGCTTCAGTTTTTTCACCTGCCGCAGGATAATCCAGGTAAGGACCACGAGGGCCAGTACCAGCACGGTGACCACGATGGCATATTTGGCCAGCAGGCTTTTCTGGGCTTCGATACCGTTGATGCGCTCGCTTTCTATCAGAGGCAGGATGGAACTGGCCTGTACTTTCCGTTGGCGGGCGCCGTAAAACTCGGCATTGGCAATGGCGCTTTCAATACACATGGCGGCATGCCGGAGATCGCCTTTTTTGTATAATAGTTCGGCCAGGTGGAAGATGGCGACGGTTTCTTTGGTGGATGTTTTGATATCGGCCACGGTGGCTTGCACCAGGAGGTCGATGGCTTTGTCGATATCGCCATTCTGCAGGTAAATGGCGCTTAAGGTAGAGGCAGTTAGTGCCAGCTGATGGTATCCCAGGTCGGGCTTAGCCATGAGCTGATCAAAAAAGATGGCGGCTTCTTTTTTATTCCCCTGCTTAAAGTACTTCAGACCACTATAATAGATATGTTCGAAGGAGCCGGGGGTATAAAAGGCCAGGGCTGAATCAAGGTATTTATTGGCCTTTATATCATAGTCAACGGAATGGTAATGATCATTGGCATAGCCGGCAAGGTCATAATAGTACCTTCCCCATATCGTATAATACTCGCCTTTCAGGGAATCGGGTATGGGCTGGCTGGAGAGGGAGGAGAGGGAATCAAAAGTTTCTTTGTACAAGCCGGTGGACAGGAGTATGAAGCTCAGTTTCATTTGAGCAGCTACGCGGTAAGCGGGGTTATTCATTTCCCGGGCAATCTTTACAAGGCGGATGGCATAGCCGTAGGCAGAGTCGTAATTGAATATCTTATAGGCCTCATATATTTTCTCATTCCGGTCGAAGAGTACGGCAAATGGCTGACCGGGAGCGTGTAAGGACTGTCTTAACTGGTCAATCTCTTTCAGCCGGGCTTCATCATAGCTGGCGGTTTGCCGGATGGCTTTACTCAGTTCGGTTAATAAGCTATCGTTATTGGCCCATGCCCCCTGTGCGCAGGTGGCCAGCAATACTAGGCTGAAAAGCAGTTGTTTCATAATGGTGAGGCTTACGTCTATACCCTGGTGTAGCAAATCTATTCAATAAATTCAGAAAACAGCTGCGAGCGGAAAACAGCTGCCAGCTGTGAGCTACGAGCTGCGAGCCCTGAATGAAAACAGCCGCGAGCGACGAGCCGCGAGCTGCGAGAACTGAATGGTTCGTGAGGACGTGAACCGTCACGAGTTGGCACAAGCATTGTTACAAAAGGGTTGAAAGCGACTTTGTGACGGAAGGATGGTAGAAGAGCGGACTGAAATCTTATTTTTAAAAGATGAAACACATTTCTGTTCTGATCCCGGAGGGGGATATTAGCCTGTCGAATGTGGAGGGGGTACATCATATTCTCTCGGAGGTGAATAAAGCTTATCAAAGAGCGGGAAAGGCGCCTTTATTCTCCCTTCAACTGGTGGGTAAGCAGCGTAGTCATTTGATGAAGGAAAACTTCTTCAGCATCCATCCCAACTTTTTGATAACGGAGCATTTTAAAACCGACCTGCTGATCATCCCGGCGTTGCATGGTGATATTTTCAAAAGTGTTGAATTGAACAAGGGACTGATACCCTGGATCGTGGATCAATATAACAGGGGGGCAGAAGTGATGAGCCTGTGTACGGGGGCCTTTTTACTGGGTGCTACGGGATTGCTAACGGGCCGTAGTTGCGCCACGCATTGGGTACATGTGAATGATTTCAGGGAAATGTTTCCCGAAGTGTTGGTAGTAGATGATAAGATCATGACGGATGAAAACGGTATCTATACGAGCGGTGCTGCGTATTCGTACCTGAACCTCATCCTGTACTATATCGAGAAGTATGCGAACAGGGATATCGCTATCCTCATTGCCAAAATATTTGCGCTGGATATGGGACGTACGAGTCAGTCGCAGTTCACCATATTCCAGGGATACAAACACCACAATGATGAAAGTGTATTGAAAGCGCAGGAGTTCATAGAAACCAATTACCAGAATAAAATCTCTGTAGACCAGTTGGCCATGTATGTATCACTGGGTAGAAGGAATTTCGAACGCCGGTTTAAAACCGCGACCTCTAATTCTGTGTTTGAATATATGCAAAGGGTAAAGGTAGAGGCGGCCAAGAAGCAGCTGGAGGCAGGGAGAAAAACAATCAATGAAGTAATGTATGATACGGGGTATACGGATGTGAAGGCTTTCAGGGATGTTTTTAAAAAAGTAGTAGGCATGTCGCCCGGAGAATACCGGCACAGGTATACCAGGGATGTAGCGGTGTAAGAGGAATGATCTCCTGGGGACTACTTATGAGTAGGGAACCAGGTTTACCACGCATGGCTTCATTTTAACAACAAATGGAGCCAGGAGACTCCACTTGTTTTATTGATAAGCCGACGATAGACAAGTTTATTGCAATACGGGGGTTCTTAGTTGTTCGTGTTGTTTTATTAATTGGGCCCTGTATTGGGAAGGGGTGACACCTTCAAAAGCCCTGAACCATTTGGTAAAGTTGGAAGGATCGTAAGTAAGCAGCTGAGCCACACCCGCCACAGAATAGCTTGCATCCTGCAAGTAGCGTTTGGCTATAATGAGCAGCTTTTGTTCATAGTAATAACAAGGATGTTTGCCGGTATGTTCTTTGATCACGGTGCTAAAGTGACCGGGATGAATGAAAAGGCGTTTTGCAAAATCCCTCAGTTCCCACATGATATCTGCTTTGCCTTCAATGATGTCTTTTAAATGTTCATCAATGAGGGAGAGGTAGTTTTGAAATATTTCTTCATTGCGGCTGATCATATTGCTGCCTTTCTATTATTAACGATCCAGTAGTTTATTTGTTCGCAGTACCTTCTGAACTACTGTTAAGGTTTATTGATTTTTAGCTGGTTATGTTTCTTCAGGGCTTCGACAAGCTCAGCCTGACAATCAGTTACACTTCTCTTCGCAATACTTCCAGGGGTGGGCGGTTGACTACGCTACGGCTGTTGAAAATACCAATCAGGATGGTGAGTGCTGATATGGCAAAGAACAGGATGACAACAGGCCACCAATCGGGCGAGAACGGTGTTTTAAAACTGTACCGCGCCAATGCCCAGCTACCCACTAAAGACAATAAAATCCCAGTAGCAGCTGCGAGGGCTCCCAAAAAGAAATATTCCAATGCGGTGATGACGAGTATTTGCCGCCGGCTGGCGCCCAGGGTGCGCAGCAATACACTTTCCTGCATACGCTGGTACTTGCTGATGAGCACGGAAGCAATGAGCACGATCAAACCGGTGATGATGCTGAAGCCTGCCATGAAGCGGATCACAAAACCAATCTGACTGAGCACATCATCCAGCACTTTTAAAATGAGGTGCAGGTCGATGATGGAAATATTGGGATAGTTGCGTACAACGGCCTGCTGAAACTTAGCCGATACTTCAGGCGAAGGCACGCGGGTAATGAGCACATGAAATTGAGGTGCGGGCTCCAACACACCCGGTGGAAATACTACGCGGAAATTGGTTTGTACCCTTTGCCAATCTACGGTGCGCATACTTCCCACCACTGTAGGCACCAACGCACCCTGCACATTGAACAGAATGCTATCGCCCATCTTTACATTGATACGCTTTGCATACTGCTCTTCCATCGATATGGGGACTACATCACCAGGATATTTAACGGGGCCGGAGAGTTTGCCGGAGGTCAACTTTTCGGAGTCGGTAAGTGAATCGCGGTAGGTAACACGGAATTCCCACTCAAAAGCTCTTTCGGATATTTTGGAAGTGGTATCTTTTTTTACATCAGCAGCGGTCTTACCATTGATGGCTTCAATGCGCATGGTAACGATGGGTACCTGTTGAATAATGGGCAGCTGGTAATTCTTTGCGAGGGCTGCTACGGAATCTTTTTGGCTGCTCTGGATATCGAAGAGGACCATATTGGGCTGGCCACCGCTACCGGTGAGGGTAACACGGTTGATGAGCATGCTTTGAATAAAATACAAAGTACTTATAAAAAGAGCGCCCAATCCAATGGTGGTAATGAGTATGAGGGTTTGGTTGTTGGGTCGGTACAGGTTGGCAAATCCCTGCCGCCAGAGGTAGCTCCAGGAAGTGGGGAAAAAGCGTCGTACCAGCCACATCAGCAATCGTGCAATACCGGCCAGCACGAGGAAGGCGGTAAGGATACTGACGGTAAATACGATGGCCTGTGCCCAACTGTGCACCTGCCACCAGGTAAATACTATTATGAAAGTGAGGATGAGCAGATAAACCAGCCACTTGATGGGATCGCGGAAGAATTTCGTGGGCTCAAAGGACAAGCGCAGGGTGTAGAGTGGCGACACATTGCGTACACTGAGCAGGGGCAATAAACCAAAGAGTGCGGCAATGATGGCGCCAAGGGCAATGCCTTTCCCGATAGATGGCCAGGAGATGCCGGCTGTAATTTCAATGGGCAGGAAATCTTTCAATACAGCAGGGAGTACCTGTTGAATGAGTGTACCCACTACGGCACCCAATACAGAACCAATGATACCAATGCCGATGATCTGGATGAGGTAGATGAGGAATGCCTGGCCGGCATTCACTCCCAGGCAACGGAGTATGGCAATGGAACTGATCTTTTCGCGTATATAAATATGGATGGCGCTGGCTACTCCAATGCAACCAAGCAAGAGGGCGATGAAACTAATAAGGGTCAGAAACTCATTGACATCTTCAAATGACCGGCCGGTATTTTTCTTGCGTTCTTCCACGGTATCGTAGTCGAGGCCTGCTTTTTCCAGTCGTGCTTCTATGGCCGTCACCACTTTGGTGACCTCGGTAGGCTGTTTGTATTTATAATAGAAGTTAACGCCCACCCGGCTGCCTCTTTGTACGAGACCCGTTTGTTCCAGGTACTGGAGGGGAATGTATACAGGGGGCGCCACGGTGGTGGAGAGCCCTGTGCGGCCGGGGGCTTTGTTGAGCACTCCTGCAATGGCAAAGGACACATCTCCTATTTGTATAGAATCGCCCACCTGGGCATTGAACTGCAACATGAGTGTTTTATCGACCAGGGCCTGTTGCTGTAAGCGGAATCCTTTACCGGCTGCTGCGGGTGTAGTTTCCAGGGCGCCATAATAGGGAAAATCGCCTTGCAGGGCGCGGACCTGTACGAGGCGGGTACCCTGACTTTTGGTGAAATAGATCATGGAAGCAAACGTGCGTTCTTCGGAACGCTGATCGCCCAGTGAATCCAATAAGGGTCTAATCTTAGGGCCAACGGGTTTGTTGCTTTCTATCACCAGGTCGGCACCTACGAGGGTCTGGGCCTGGGCATCGATATCTTTGCGTACGTTATCGCCCAAGGAGAAAGTAGCTACGAGGGCAGCGATCCCCAATACGATGGAGGATACAAAGAGGAAGAGGCGGGAACGGTTGCGCCTGCTATCACGCCAGGCCATGAGGAAGAGCCACCGGAGGTTGAGTTTCTTTTTGTAGACGAACCTTTCTCTGTCCATTAATTATGTTTCAGGATTATGACGATTGCTTGTGTTGAAATCCACCTGCGTTTGTGATGGGGTGCAGGCTGCCCGCTGGCTTTGTTGTGCAACTCTTAATTGCTGTCATCACTGATGAGGTGACCGCCTTTGATCTTAATGATGCGTTTTGTTTGGGCGGCCAGTTCGAGGTTGTGGGTAACGATGACGAGGGTAGTGCCTGCCTCCTTGTTAAGTTCAAACAGCAGCTTAATAACCTTATCGCTGGTTTCCGCGTCGAGGTTGCCGGTGGGCTCATCGGCAAACAATATGCGGGGATTATTGGAAAAAGCGCGGGCCAGGGAAACACGTTGTTGTTCGCCACCGGATAATTGCATGGGGTAATGGTGTACTCTATCGGCCAGGCCTACTTTGTCCAGCAGTTCCAAAGCGCGGGGGCGTATGTTCTTTTCGCCTCTTAATTCGAGGGGCACCATCACATTTTCCAATGCGGTGAGGGTGGGCAGTAACTGGAAATTCTGGAAGATGAATCCCACATAGCGGTTGCGCACCTGCGCACGTTCGTCCTCGCTCAATTCATTGAGGCGAATGTTGTTGAGCTCAACAGCGCCATCGCTGGCACGGTCGAGACCGGCGCAAAGGCCCAACAGGGTTGTTTTTCCACTACCGGACGGACCAACAATAGAAATGGTGGAACCCGCTTCCACAGAAAAGTTAATGTCGTTGAGTACATGCAGGGTATGACCGCCGCCCTGGTATGTTTTGCTTAAATTCCGTATATTCAGAATAGTCTCCATAAGTTTGTTTATATAGTCGGATCAACAGGCTTTATATTACTGTTGCCGGTTGAGTAAATTACAGGCACCGTTATTGAATGGATGTGTACAGACAAATCCAGGTTCTGAAAATACGCCAATAAACGAACATACGAGAAGGGTACATGTTTAAGAGAATCCTAATTCGGACAACAAATTATTATATGTTGAAATTATTGCTGATAAGCGGTCTTACGGGTATGCTGGCTTTAAGTAGCTGTAAGGATAAACCAGCTACGGAGAAACCGACTGATACTACAACTAAAACAGCGGAGGCCGGTAGTGCTGCAGTTGCCGATTCTGCCAAACATATTGTATTCTTTGGCAATAGTCTGACGGCGGGTTATGGACTGGACCCTACGGAGGCATTCCCGTCTGTGATACAGGCTAAGATTGATTCTTTGCAATTGCCTTATATAGTGGTGAATGCGGGATTGAGCGGCCAAACCACGGCCGGGGGCAAGGGCCGGATCGACTGGTTATTGCAGCAGCCGGTGGATGTATTTGTACTGGAACTGGGTGGCAATGACGGGCTGCGTGGGATACCGGTAAGTGAAACGGGCAAGAATTTGCAGGAGATCATTGACCGGGTGAAAGGGAAATACCCCCAAGCTAAGATCATGCTCGCTGGCATGCAGGTGCCTCCGAATATGGGCAGCAAATATGCAGGTGAGTTCAGGGCGGTATTTAAAACGCTGGCGGATAAGAACAATGTGCCGCTGGTACCTTTTCTGCTGGAGGGAGTGGGTGGCGTACCGGAACTGAACCAGGCGGATGGCATTCATCCTACAGCCAAGGGTGCGGTGATCGTAGCAGAAAATGTGTGGAAAGTATTGAAGGGGCTGCTTTGATTTTATGACATTATAGCAGTATCTTTACCAGAGCAAAAGACGCCTTTTTCCATTCCAATATGGTTGATCACTTCACATACGACAGCTCCAGGCATTGGGTTATTGCAGCCCTCCTACCGCCCAACGGAGCAATTCTAAGCCTTTCACTTTACTTTCGGTTTACTTCAAGTTTACTTCTGGTTTACTTCCGGTTTACTTCTCAGTGGTGTGATCCATGGTTGATCTCCGGCTGATCCATGGTTGATCCTGGGCGTATCCCAGTTGCTCTTATTAATCTGAGCAGAAGGAGTTTTCCGCCAAACTGACAGGCCCTTTTCCCGAAATAATTCTTTAGGAAAAAAGAGAGTCTTGTTGTACCTACTGATCATGCGGTGATGCCCTCTTTATGGGCGGCTGAGACATTGGGATTTTGGTCGGGGACCAGGTTTAGGCGGATACCATGTTCCAGGAAGGCTTTCAGTCCGGCCAGCACAAGGGTCCAGCCTTCTGTTTGCCCTACTATAATATTTATAAGTCCTTTCATGCCGGGCTCCCATCCTTTTTCTTCCACTTGTACATAGGTGGCTTTACTGCCCCGGGCGGTAAAAGTAATATTGACGGTGGTGGCCAGGCCATCGGGACCAGGCCAGGTAAAGAATATCAGTTTGTCCTTTATGATAGCGTGTGCTGTGACTTCTGAACTCGCATTGTAATCGTCCCAATACCAGGTAACGGGTTTGCCTGTATCGAGGCGGCCGGAGCCGCGGCTGTACCAGAATTGGGAAGTGATGTCCGGTTCAATAAAAGCTTCAAACACCTCTGCTGCCGGTTTACGTATGAGCATGGAGGCTTTGGCGGCTGGCTGAGCCACCAGGTGTTTGCCGTCTTCTGATTCCTGCAGGATGGCTTTGTACTTTGCCGTGGCCTGCTCTGATACCTGTTGCCATGCATCATCGGACCAGGGTGGTACGGGTTTGCCTTCCAATACCAGGGAAAGTGTATCGAGTATATAATGCCAACCGGGGCCTGCACCCGTAAGATAAACAGGTGGCACCAGGCGCTCTGTAAATTTCAGGCGACAACTGTTGTCGGTGACCTTGAATAATTCCCATCGAACCAGGGAGATGTCGGTGGGAAAGGATTGGCTGGTCCAGGTATATTCCAGGAGGCTTAGTTCTTTTAGCTGGTGGATCTTGCCGTGGATGACCATGCCTTGCATGAGTATGGTAATATCGCCTTGTTCTTTCAGATCGATGGTGGTAGCGCCGAGCCATTGGCCCATTTTATCAGGATGGGTAATGGCTTCCCATACTTCCTGAATGGGATGATTGAGGAGGCGTTCGAAAATGATGTTATATACCTCTCCTGTTTTGTGGAAGGAACCGAAATGATTGGAGAGGATGATCTTAGGATCGGCCATAAGCTTGTTATTTAAAGGATTTACATAAAAATCGGACCTGTGGGTCTCGGGGAGTGATCATTTTTGATCAAGCCAAAGGCTTGAAAAGAACCGTCATCCTCGCCATACAGCGGAATGACTAGTGGGTTAAAGGGTTTAAGGCTGGCTACCCGAAACCCTTCGGTTACAAATATAGGGAAACCGGTTGGTTACCCAATTATTTTTTCTTTCCCCACCGTACACAGCATAAAATCCACATTTGGGGAGGACTGATCGCTGAGCCGAATACATGCTTAGATTTGCCATTACACTATTTGTGAATGACGCATCCGTTTTTTACTTATCAAAAATTTGTCAAGGATACTGTGACGCTGAAATTGTTGCGAACGGGCAATGCTTCATTGATCCTCAGTTTCTTACATACCGCTTTCAGAGACGCCGACAAGATCTACATCAGCAGTACGGACCTGATGGGGCACCTGGCGAATTATCTCCAGGAAATCGATTATACGGATGCGGACCAGGAAACGGCCGTGCGGGAACTGGGGTATTCGTACGAGGACAAAGCGCGCAGCTATATCAACCGCTGGACGGATGAGGCCTACCTGCACAATTTTATTGACGATGGCAGCAAGCAGGTGATGTATCAGTTGAGCCGGCATACGGCCAAAGCTTTCCAGGTATATGACCTTTTGCAGGAAAGGGAATTTGTAGGTACGGAAAGTAAGTTTGAGGACCTCTTCCAAAAACTGGAAGCGCTGGTGACGAATAGTAATAGCAATCCTGATGAGCGCATATTGGTGCTGGAGAAAGAAAAGAAGGAACTGCAACAGCAGATCAATGAAATAAAACGCAGCAATACAGCCACCACTTTTGAAAGCTACCAGGTAAAGAGCCGTTGGGAAGAGATCGTACGGCTGAGCAATGAACTGACGGGGGACTTCAAAGAAGTAGAAGACAATTTCAAAAATATATACCGGCAGATCAGCCTGGAACATGCGGACGCGAAGCTGACGAAGGGGCAACTACTGAAGCTCACTTTTGATGCATTGGATGAATTGCGGAATAACGACCAGGGAAAAAGCTTTTATGCTTTCTGGATGTTCCTGATGAATGATGAAAAGCAGGAAGAGCTGAACCAGCTGACGGATGCAGTGTATCGCGTATTGGAAACGCACCAGGTATCCACGGAGCATCAGAGTCTACGGAAATTGAAGACACGCCTGCACTTTGCCGCCAAAAAAGTATTGGACACGAATGAACTGCTGGGCTATAAGCTGAGCCGCATTGTAGCGGAGAAGGAACAGGCAGACCGGAGGGCTTTGAAAGAAACCTTGCAACAGGTATTCCAGATGGCCATTCAGCGCATTGAGAAACCAGTAACAGAAAGGGCTTTTTATATTACGGTAGATGACCGGCCGGAGATTAAAATGCCGCTGGAAAGAAAGCCGGGTGAGAAGCCGGTGGAAAGTAAGTTTGGCGCCGCACCCAAGGAAGCTACGCTGCAACTGGATGCCGCCAGCGCATTGAATGGATTGTATGGAGATGAGATGATCGACAAAGGCTTATTGCTGAAAAACATACAGTCGATGCTCAACAAGCAATCGCAGGTTAGTTTGAAACAGGTAGTGGAAGCGCACCCTTTGAAGAAAGGGTTGGCGGAGTTGCTGGCTTATATTACGTTGATACAGCAGTATGACAAACATGCTGTGAGTGAGGATGCCACAGAAGACATCCTTTTTGATGCATTACAGAAAAAACATTTACGCTTACCGCAAATTATATTCAATAAATGAGTGTGACATTGTTGCCCTATGCCAAGGCGATCGTGCAATTGCTGCGCGGTCCGGTGTACAGTGAGGACCAGGAATATTGGGGTCACCTGTTGAAATACCAGTTGGAGATCACACAGCATTTCAACGGGCTGGGACTGGATACGGTGATCCAGAAGGAAGATGGCTATGCCTTTATCCGCCAAATTGAACTGGATGACCGGGGTAGTACGATCGGGCTGGTGAGCCGGCGGCCGTTGACGTATGAAGTGAGCCTGCTGTGTGTGCTGCTGCGCAAACTGCTGGATGATTTTGAGATCAGCAATACGGAGAACAAGCGCTTTTACCTGAAGCGGAAGCAATTGCGGGCAGAGCTGGAAACCTTCTTCAAGGAAAAGAGCAATAAGGTAAAGCTGCTGAAGGACCTTGACAGTTATATCAACCAGGTGCTTGACCTGGGTTATATTAAGGTAACGGATAGTGATGAGCAATACCGGGATGAGGATACGTTTGAGGTGCGCACGATCATCAAAGCGCGGTTTAGTAATGATGTATGCCTGGATTTTTTAAATCAACTGAAAGAAGATGTTAAGTCTGTTTAGTACCGATAGCAGCAAGGCGGGGTTTCGTTTACACAAGATGCAGTTGTACAACTGGGGTACTTTTGATGGCTCCATTTATACGATCAGTCCGGAAAGTGAGAACAGCTTGCTTACAGGCGCCAATGGTAGTGGTAAGACCACGCTGGTGCATGCGATGCTGACGCTGCTGGCGGCAGAACGCCGGATGCGCTCTTTCAACCAGAGTGCGGAAGGCAAGACGAAGAATGAACGGAGTGAAGAAAGCTATGTGCTGGGGGAATATGGAGAAGAAACGGACAGTGATACGGGTATACAAACGGCCCAGCGCTTACGTAACGATAAAACGAAGACGTATTCTATTGTACTGGGTACATTCAAGAATGAAGACCGTTTTGTAACGCTGGTGCAATGTCGCTGGTTTAGCGGAGCTGAATTAAAGAAGAGCTTTATCATTGCGCATGCTGAATTGAATATACAGGAGCATTTCAAACATTTCGATGCACAGGGCAACTGGAAGAAGGTATTGCGGCAGCAGTTTCCCAAGCGGGGTAGCAAGGACCTGATCGAATTCTTTGATGGGCCGAAGGAGTATAGTCAGAAAGTGCGGCATTATTTCGGAATGCGGAGTGAGAAGGCGCAGATGTTGTTTAACCAAACGATCAGCCTGAAGATATTGGGCAGCCTGGATGATTTTATCCGCAACCAGATGCTGGAAGAGAATGATATGGAGCAGGAGTTCATCAACCTGAAGGAACAATTCAAGACGCTGAGTGATACGCATACGGCTATCGAGAAAACGGTGAAGCAAATAGAGCTGCTGCTACCTGTACAGGAATTGCATCTGAAGGAACAGGGGTTGCGCAAGCAGTCGAAGTATTACGAAAACCTGCAACAGATACAGCCCTATTATTTTGCTTCGCTGGAAGGCAAGCTGCTAAGTGATGTGATTGAAGAGATGAACCTGCAACTAAGCACTGCCAAAAAGAAGAAACAGGAACTGGAGCAATATATAGCCAATACGGATGAACGGGAACGGAAGATAGACAGCGATATCCGCAATAGTGATATTGGCCGGCAGATAGCGGAACTGGAAAACCAGCTTCGCCAACTGGAAGTAAAAAAGGCGCAACAACAGGATCAAAGCGAAAAGTTGAATGAGTGGTTGCGGACGGCTGGTTATGGTGTAAATCCTTCAAAGCTGGAGCTGGAACGCTACCAGGAGAAAGCCACTCAACATCAGTCTTCATTGAGCAATGAGCTAGACATTGCCCGGCGTAACCTGTTTAAAACAGAAAACGTATCGCTGGTGCAACAACAGCAATATGATCAGCTTGAAAAAGAGATCGAAGCTTTGCGCCAGCAGAAGAATAATATAACCGGCCGGGTAGCGCAGATCAGGACAGAGATACTGGAACACTGTGGCGCTTCGGCTGATGAGATCCCTTTTATTGGGGAACTGATGCAGGTGTTGCCGGAAGAAAGTAAGTGGGAGCCTGCACTGGAAAACCTGTTGCATGGTTTTGCGCTGCGTATGATCATCCCTACGAAGTATTACCAGCAGGCTACGAGCTTTATCAATGAGAATGACCTAAGGGGCCGCATTGTATACCATCATTATCATAAGGATGAAGGTCTTGGCCGGATGATGAAGGCTGACCGCGAAAGCATTCTGCATAAGCTGGAAATCAAGGAAGATTCTCCCTATGGCAATTGGGTGTATGAGCAGTTGTTACAATCTTATAATTATGCTGCGGTACAAAATATAAAGCAATTACAGCAATACGACCGGGCGATCACGATGCAGGGTCTTACGAAAAATAAGCACCGCCATGAAAAGAATGACAGTCCGGATGCCAGGCGCCGTCAGCAGTATGTATTGGGCTGGGATAACACCGCCAAGATCAAATCGCTGGTGAAGGACCTGGCGGAGATAGAAAAGCAGATTGATGAAAGTAAGCGGCAGGTGAAGAAGCTGGAAGGGACGATCAGGGAGTTGGAACAAAAGCAAAAGGTAATTGGTCAGGTATTGGCAGTGAAGGATTTTGAGGCCATCGATTGGAAGGCTACCAGCAATACGATACAGCAGGTTACAAAACAATTGCAGGACCTGCAAAAGGGTAATAAGGCGCTTGATGCCTTGCGCAAACAGCAGCAAGTACTTCGGGAAGAGTTGCGGCAATTGAAGCAGGAAAATGATGCGCTGACGGAAAAGACGGGTGGGATGAAGAGCAAAGTGGAAGCCTGGAATATTTCAGCGCAACGTTCGGAAGATATCCAACGGCGCTATGGAACTTCAGATGTGCAAGAATACCTGCCATTGATCGAAGGTTATGTGAAGGAAGAGATTGACTACACGATCGACCTGGATGTGCTGGAAAAGGTGCAAAACCAGATCCGCACAGGTATCCGTAAAAAAGTGGATGTTTATGGTGGTGATGTAAATAATACGGTACGCCAGCTGGAACAGGCGATGCGGAAGTTCAAGAACCCGGATGATGCGGCTTTGCACAACCAATTTCCTGACTGGAAGAACAGTACGTTTACGTTGAGCGACAGTGCGGAATTTGTAGCAGAGTATATCGTATTGCTGCAGAAACTGCAACAGGAAGAACTGAAAGAACAGCAGCAGCGGTTTAAAAAATACCTGAATGAGGAGATGATCAACCGGATGAGCAGCTTCAAGGAGAACCTGGATGCTGAAGCGGCCAAGATCAAGGATAATATCGGCAAGCTGAACCAGGCACTGAAGGCGATCACTTACCGTCAGAATCCACAAACGTTCATACAACTGGACTGCAAGGAAGAACTGAACCAGCAGATCAAGGATTTCAAATTCCAGCTCAATAACTGGAAACCTAACCTGGCAGAATACCAGCGTACACAGGATGACAGCATCCTGGAAAACAGCTTTGTGAAGATCAAAACGCTTTTGGATGACCTCACGAAGCAGGAAAACTGGCGCCGGGAGGTATTGGATGTACGAAATTGGTTGAAGTTTACAGCCAAAGAGATCAAGGCGGAAGACAAAGTAACGGTGCACAGAAGTTATACGGGTACAGAAAAATTAAGTGGTGGTGAGCAGGCACAGCTTACGTATACGATCCTCGGCTCGGCGATTGCGCACCAGTTTGGCATTCATAGTGATGGTTATGAAACGCGCTCATTCCGGTTTATCTGTGTGGATGAAGCGTTCAGCCGGCAGGATGAGGAGAAAGCACGTTACCTGATGGACCTCTGCCGCCAGTTGCACCTGCAACTCATGGTAGTATCCCCTGCTAAAGCTGATGAGGTGAAGATCGTAGAGCCTTATATTTCGAAAGTGCATTTTGTGTATCGCCGGAACCACCGGGACAGTGTGGTGTATGATATGAGCATTATGCAGTTCCAGGAGAACAGGGCGAAGTTTATGGGTAAGAAAAAGGTGGAGGCGTAGAAGTCACTTCAAACTAATAAAAAAGCATTTCAAGCATAATGGCAGACTTGTATCTGTCATTAGCATTATCTTGGTTTCCCACCCAACTTAAAAACTTCACCAAGCATGAATGCGGTTACAGCATTTTTCTTTGTATGGGCGCTTGCCTGTATGGGGCCAGATGGCTTTTCACAGGAAAAAGATACTTTACTACTTACACCAGGACATTCTTTATTGAAAGGCCACCAGCTTAAAACAGGGCGATCTTCATTTACTTTTTTACTTACTAAAGACGGACAGCAACAAAAAGTGGGAGGTCTCCAGGAAGATTTGCAGGCTGTTACTGTCGATCATGTACAAAGCTATCTACGGGTATGCCAAATCAGCTTTGGCGCCAATAAGATCCTCGACAGTGGGCTTGCGGCGGTGAGCAGTTTGCAGCCGGTGTATCACCGGTCGTTCCAGACAAAGAAGATAATGCGGTTTGACTTCAGTGCTGGTATGGTGGCAGGCGCCATTACTCATTTAGACTCTACAGGAGAACGGATTGAGCCGGTGCGGCATCCGGTGACACTACCTTTGTTTGACTCGTATTATGAGGATATCATTGCGAGGAGCCTTTCTTTTAAAAAGGGATTGGTATTTAAGTTTCCGGAGTATATCTATGAGCGGGGTGGCGAGGTTTGGTCAACGGGAGCGATCGTAGGGCCACAAAAGAAACAGGATGGCAAAGGCGGTGAGGTGGATGCCTGGGAGATCCGGTTTTACGAACATGACGGCAAGGGAGTAATCGTGCGGCAAACGACTTATTTCATCAGCGCAAAGGACAGGAATATCCTTTCACGGGAATATAAGATGGGAAGTACGGTCTTACTGATGACGCCAGAAGCATAATTATCCCTCCTAAATAACGCCTTGCTCGTCGGCAAAGGAAGTGTCCATAATATCATCGAGCAGGCCGGCGGTCTCGTCTTTGGGCAGTTCCTGCACATTGCGGAGTTTCTTTTCGATAGCGCGGGAGCGAACACCTGCCTGCTCTATCACGTTGCTGGCTTCCTGCAATTTCTTCTGTGTCTTTTCGAGTATGCCACCAAAGTTGCCGAACTCTGTTTTGACAGCACCCAGGAGTTGCCATACTTCACTAGACCTTTTTTCAATAGCCAGTGTACGGAATCCCATCTGGAAAGAATTTAATAAAGCGGATAAGGTAGTAGGTCCTGTAATGATGATCTTGTATTCTCTTTGTAAGGTCTCAAATAAGCCGGGAGTGCGCAGCACTTCGGCATAGAGGCTTTCAAAGGGAAGGAAGAGGATGGCGAAGTCGGTGGTATTCGGTGGATCGATGTATTTGGAGGATATGTCGAAGGCGCATTTACGGATGCCTTTGATAAAGCTCTTGCGGAATTCCTCTACCAGTTCGGGTGCGGCTTTGTCGTAAGCTTCCTGGAGTAGTTCGAAATCTTCCTTGGGGAATTTGGAGTCGATGGGCAGCCAAACGATTTTCTCTTTGTTTTCCCTGCCCGGCAGCTTAACAGCAAATTCAACTACGGCATTGGAGCCTTCTTTGGTCTTTACGTTTTTAGCATACTGTTCGGGCGTGAGTATCTGATCCAGGATGCTTTCGAGTTGGTATTCTCCCAGTATGCCGCGTGATTTAACATTGCTCAATACACGCTTGAGGTCGCCGACACCGGTAGCCAGTTGTTGCATATCGCCCAGGCCCTTGTGTACTGCTTCCAGTCTTTCGCTTACCAATTTGAAGGATTCACCCAGGCGGCTTTCCAATGTTTTCTGCAGTTTCTCATCAACGGTGGAGCGCATTTCATCCAGCTTCTTTTCATTGCCTGCCTGTAGGTCGGCGAGCTTTGTTTCCAGTGTTTCTCTTAATTGGTCAAGCCTTTGAGATGTCGCTGTATTTTGTTCTGCCTGTTTATTGAGGAGGGCGAAGAAGTTGTCTTTCTGTGTAGTGTTGAAGCTGGCCAGGGAATTGGAGAAGACTTCGAGTTGTTCTTTCTGGCGGTCTGCATTCTCTTTCATGGTAGCAGTCAATTGTGCACTGAATAGTTGCAAGGCCCTGGTGAGTTCATCACGTGTATCCCTGTTGGTGGTATGGGCTTCTACCCTGTTGGTACTTATTTCTGTTCTTACGGCGGTTTCTATGCGGCCTACTTCACCGGCCAGGCCATTCATTTTAAAACGGATATCGGACAACTGACTATTTTCGTTTTTGCCAGCCATCTTCACCAGTATCGCTATAACGATGATCAACAGCAGTAGTACTGCTGCCAGGAGCACATAGAGGATAGTCATGGGTTAGTAATTTTGATGGGTAGTACGATATTACGTTTTTATATTTTCATAGGAGAAGTTTGTTCGGTTGAATTCTTTCACTATTTTTGCAACATGATTCGCAACAACACATATCTATTGTCCTTATCGCTCAGTTGCTATAGCAGCGAGCTGAAGGGCCAATGCATGTATGCGTATCAAAAACTTAGCCAATAAGTTACACTTAATAAACGCATCAAAGCCCTTCAGGTCTCGCACTTGAAGGGTTTTTTGTTTTTAGTCCTTTGGGATTGAAACTGCGGCGGGGCGCGGCCTTCGCACAGTGAGCAATATGCCCGAAGTGGAATTGCTATGTCTATTAAGCCCTTTAGCCCAACGGAAGAGGCGACTGTCTTAGGAACAGTGTAGTGTGGGTTCGAATCCCACAGGGGCTACAAATGAGCAAGTACCCAATGCTGGTGGCGGGGTTGGTCTGCAAAACCAATTCAACATGGGTTCGATTCCCGTCTTGCTCTCCAGGGAAGGTTAGCATAATTGGTAATGCAGCAGTCTTGAAAACTGCCGTACGTGTAACGCGTTTGCAGGTTCGAGTCCTGCACCTTCCGCATGTGTTCGTGTGCGTGTGAGGTATTGTTGTATTTGAAGGAGTAAGTATGATTTTGTTTTCGGAGAGCAGGCAGATATTGGTTTGCTGCGGCATCCTGCTAAGATGTTCCATGCCGAAAGGTGTGGTGAAGGTTCGATTCCTTCGTTCTCCGCATATTGTCTGAATCTTGATTTTTGGGATTTGAAGGATTCGAGGAGAGAGGCGTAAGCGCGCAGCGTCCGGAGTCGCAAAATACACAAGGAAAGATGATGGTATTTATCAAGGGGCGTCGGTAACGATGGAGGAGTTACGACAGACTGTAAATCTGTTACATTAGAAACACAGAGCGTTCGAATCGCTCACGCCCCACAGGGATTGCGCAGAAAGAGGATTGCCCCTACAGGGGCAAAATACATTTAAGACGTTTTTCTTTGCTACAAAGCTACTGCCCCGATGGGGCAGAATGCACCTTTGCTATGCAGCTTTGCAAAGCAACAGCCGTGGTCAGGGTAGATTAGAGGTAATCCCAGCGGCGTCTTTAACGGCATCCCTTACGAGTTTGCGGGCCAGGATATCTGCCTCGATATTATATTGGGTGTGCTGATTTACTTTCTGGTGTGCTTTTATTTTAACAAATTCCAGATCAAAAGCTAAAGCCTGCTGCAGTAATTGTTTTACCAAGGCGGCATTGGGAAGGAGTTTTCCTTTTTGGTTGCAGTAATCAAGCCGTACCAGATTTTCCCGACGGACTATTAAGCCTACCACGTACTGACTGTCTGAAATAATCTTTATATTATTGATGCCGGGATATTGGGCATTTATATATTCGATGGCTTTGATGACTGCCGTTAGCTCCATGGCATTGTTGGTAGTATCGGTGACTGTTCCGCTGAGCAGGTATTTTTCTTTTCCTAATAATACAATGGCTACCCAGGCGCCTATCCGGACTTTGGTGTGACAGCTACCATCTGTATATATCTCTGCAGAATTGATCATTGATTAAGCCAGAAAGGCAATGGTTATAATAGACATAAAAAAGCCCGCCTTTCAGCGGGCTACTATAATAAGATCGTTTATATAGCTAAGCTTCTTTTAATAATTTCATGAACAGGGCTGCCTGCTCTTTGGTCTTGATGACCTGGTGCAGGGAAGAACTTACGGCCAACTTTACTTCGGCTTTCTTGCCGGTGCCTTTGGCCTTTTTGGTAAGGGCCTCCACTTTGCGTTGTATTGACTTGTTCATGTTCCTCAAATTTACGGTGTTTTTTTGATTTTTTAAGGGTTCTGGGCCATCACTGCTTAAGGTTGAAAATGAAATAGTTATACATATGGTCCTGGGATACCAGCGCCCCTTTGTCGATCCGGAAAGGGTAAGGCATGATGTCCTCAAAGTCGAACGGGTTGTCGTATTGGGTTTTCCCAAAGCGTGTGATGCGTACAAAGTATTTAACGCCAAACATGCGGAAGTGTTGGTTGAGGTACACAAAATTCCTTTGGAGGGCTCGATAATAGAAGTACGCACGGGCATTGTCGGAGCCATCGATACCCAAATAATGATCGGGATTGTTCTTTAAATAGGCCAGGGCCGCAAAGAGAATGGTAGAGAATACTTTGGAATAATCGGCATGGGTGAGCTCGGCCTTATCGTCAATTTTGCCTTTGGCGTTTTGAGGTCCAAAGGCGAGGTTGTACACGTTGGGCAAGAGGGCGTGGGCCTGGTTGCTGATCTTGACAATTAACGGCAGGGCCTGTCCGTTGCTAAGTTTTGTACTGAAGGTGCTCACCTTCAGATCCTGGGAGATATTATCTATTTCATACAGGTTATTGAAATCTATTTTTAAGGAGGCAGCCATTTATTAATGTGTTTGGGTAAGGCAATGGTATCTGCAAAATATACATATATGGGGGAACTTTTTATACTTCTCAGGTTTATTTAACTTACTGGCTCTTTTTATATTTTCTATTCAAATTTTTACCCTTGCACCTATCCGAAGAACAGGTATTGGCACTGGCGCCGGATGAATCATCGAAGAAATCCGGCAAGGATCTCTCGAGTCCGGCCAAGTGGGTGACCAAAGGCGCCAGCGATATTGCGTTATGGGGCGAATGCCAGGGCAGTGGCAGCAAGCCTTACCAAACGCAGGTTGATCTGTCGGCCATTGCTTTCAAATGTTCCTGCCCCAGCAGGAAATTCCCCTGTAAACATGGTATTGGATTGCTGTTGCTGTATGCGCGGCAAGCAGGCAGCTTTACGGTGGGCGATCCGCCAGCCTGGGTTGCAGAGTGGTTGAGTAAGCGCACGGAAAAACAAGAGAAGCAGGCGGAGAAAAAAGACAAGCCGGTGGATGAAGTGGCGCAGGCCAAACGACAACAGGCACGGCAACAGAAAGTGGGTGATGGCATCCAGGAATTGCTGTTGTGGAGCAAAGATATTATCCGGAACGGCTTGCTGAATATACCAGAGAAAGGAGCGGTCTATTTTGAAAATATGAGCCGCCGCATGATAGATGCGCAGGCGCCTGGCCTCGCCAATATGGTTAAGGCGCTGGGAGAGGTGAACTTCTACCGGGAGGGATGGCAAACGGATTTCCTGGATCAGCTGACACGTATCTACCTGATATTATCAGGCTTTACCAATAGTGAACATCTTTCTGAGCCATTGCAACAGGATATCCGGAATGCAATCGGGTTTACGCAAAACCAGGAAGCGCTGAAAGAACAAACGGGGATTACGGATACCTGGCTGGTGATGGGTAAGCAAACTACGGAGGAGGATAATCTAACGGTGGAAAGGAACTGGCTGTATGGGACCCGAAGCAACGCCTATGCGCTGGTACTGCAGTTTTTTGTAAGAGGTCAAAGTATTACTTCTTTGCCGCTGACACCGGGCTTGTTTGTAGAAGCAGAGCTGGTGTATTATCCTTCTGTGATCCCCTTGCGGGCAATTATCAAAAAGCAAATCAATGCTACGGGCACGGCTTCGTTCAAGGGATTTGAGCACTGGGGGCAGGTAGCGGAAGTGGAAACGCAATTCAGTAGCCAGGTGCCCTTCCGGAATGAGCGTCCTTACATTATTGAACAACTCAGACTGGTACAGCATAACCAGCAATGGTGGCTGCAGGATGTGGCGCATGGGCTGATGCCGGTGAGCAGCGGTTTCAGGAATATCTGGAGGCTGTTGTCATTAAGCGGCGGAGCGCCCCTGAACATGGCAGTAGTGGGAAAAGAAAAATCATTCACGCCCATTGGGGTATGGCATAATCATACATATAAACTTTTATAAGGCTGTATGGACCTGTGGCAAGACATATTGAACACTGCATTGCTGGGAACGGATAAGCGACCACCTGCTACGGAAGGATTGCCTGCTGATCTGCAGGAAGCAGCAACAATGATCACACAAAACAAGGCATCGGATAAGGAAGAACAGTTTTTGCAACTGGCAGCATTGGTATTTAATTACCGCCAATGTGGTGTGGCGCCTTTACAAAAAGAATCGGTTGGCATTGAGGCAGCGCCAGCAGAGGAAAGACCTTATTGCTCTGCTCATTCGATGCAGGTATTGAAAGATATACTGGATACGGAAAGCATTCCTTTACTGGGTTTGTGGCTGGAGCAATGTGCCCGGAAAGAACAATTGATCCAACCGGATCTGTTGCCAGTGGTATTAACGCTGGGCATGCAATATAAAAAGCTGCAACCCTTGCTGGGTGACTGCTGTGGCAAACGCGGGGTTTGGCTGAGGGGATTTAACCCGGAGTGGAAATTCTCCATCGCTACAACGAATGAGGAATTATGGCAAACGGGCACGCTGGAGCAAAGGAAGGCGGTGTTGCAGGAGCTAAGGGCTGCACAACCGGAGCAGGCGCGGGAGTGGCTGCTACAGATATGGGCACAGGAGGACGCGAATACCAGAACTGAATTGCTGGGCGTGTTATCCATCAATATAAGTGAAGCAGATATTGGTTTCCTGGAAATGCTTTCTACGGATAAAAGCAAAAAAGTAAAGGAACTGGCGCTTCAGTTACTGAAACAAATACCTACTTCGGCAATTGTGCAGCAATACCAGGGGGTGCTACAGCAGGCAGTAGTATTGAAAACAGAAAAGGGGCTGTTGGGCTTATCGAAAAAGACCTCGCTGGAGATCGAACTACCTACAGGGATTGACGAATCTATTTTTAAGACGGGTATTGACAAGCTGAGTAATAATAAGGAGTTGACAGATGATGAGTTTATTGTTTTCCAGCTTGCACAGGTAACGCCGCTTTCGTTTTGGGGGCAGCAACTGAATAGTGATCCGGAAGGGGTTATTGAATTGCTACAAAAAGATAAAAAGGGCAAAAAGCTGTTGCCTGCCCTGATCCATGCGGTAGTGCTGAGGTCAGATGTGCGCTGGGCAATGGCCTTTATGAAACAAAGTGAAACGTTTTACCTGGACATCCTTCCTTTATTACCAGTGGATAAACAAGAGTTTCACAGTCAGCGATACTTTGCGCAACATGCAGATAGCATTATTGATTATGCGGTGAAGCGGACAGACCAGTGGAGTATGTCATTCACAGAACTTGTATTCCAGCATACGGCAAAGCATCCCTATCAATACAACCGCCAGTTCTATCATCAGCATATTGAGCGGTTCCCGGCAGGTATTACGGACGGGCTCCATAAATATGCTCCTACTGAGGAAGGCTACAAAACGATGTGGGGCAATACTAGCTCCTATATCATCAAATTGATGGGATTAAAAACACAACTATTTCAATCTTTTAACGCCATAAAATAAAATCATGTCTGCCATTTTACGTCAGAACGCGGAAGAACTGTTTGCCCAGGAACTGGAAGAGCTTCAAAAGCAGGACAGCGGCAAGCGCCCGTCCAACTGGAAAATGACGCCCTCTTCGGTAGTGACTTACCTGATAGGAGGAAAGCTAAAGAACGGCTTTGAGGTATCGCCCAAATACATTGGCAATAAGCGATTGATGGAAATAGCGGTCGCTACGCTTACCACGGACAGGGCGCTGTTGTTATACGGCTTACCCGGTACGGCGAAGAGTTGGGTGAGTGAGCACCTGGCAGCGGCGATCAGCGGCGACTCGGCCATGATCATCCAGGGAACTGCCGGCACAGGAGAAGAAGCCATCCGCTATGGCTGGAACTATGCGCGACTGCTGGCAGAAGGGCCTTCTGAAAAAGCATTGGTAGAAACACCCATGATGCGCGGCATGAAGGATGGAAAGATCGTACGCATTGAGGAGCTGACACGTATTGGCGCCGATGTGCAGGATACGTTGATCACGATCCTTTCGGAAAAAACTTTACCGGTACCGGAACTGAATACGGCTGTGCAGGCAGTAAAAGGTTTCAATGTAATTGCCACAGCCAATAACCGGGATAAGGGGGTGAATGAATTGTCGAGCGCGTTGAAGCGTCGTTTTAATACGGTGATCCTGCCGGTGCCTGATTCGATTGAAGAAGAAATAGACATTGTACGGCGAAGGGTGGAGAGTTTTGAAAAGATAATGGAGCTGCCGGCTGAGCCGCCGGCCTTACAGGAGATCAGAAGGATCGTAACGATCTTCCGGGAATTGCGGAATGGGGTTACGATCGATGGCAAGACAAAGATCAAGGTGCCGAGTGGTACGCTTAGTACGGCAGAAGCGATCTCGGTAGTTAACAGCGGACTGGCGATGGCAGCCTATTTTGGTGATGGCCAGTTGAAAGCAGCCGACCTGGCTTCCGCGATCATTGGTTCGGTGATCAAAGACCCTGTGCAGGATAAACTGGTGTGGCAGGAATACCTGGAAACGGTGGTGAAGCCGAGGGATGAGTGGAAGGACATTTATAGAGCGTGCAGAGAGTTGTAAATAAAATATTATGGCAATCCATATACTTGGGATAAGGCATCATGGGCCGGGATCGGCCAGGAATGTAAAAGCATTCCTGGAAGAGGTGAAGCCGGATATTGTGCTGGTGGAAGGTCCGCCGGAGGCGGATGGTTTATTGGAGTGGGCTAACCATCCAGCGCTGAAGCCACCGGTAGCGATATTGGTGTACCAGCCGGACGATGCACAGCAGGCCTCTTTTTATCCTTTTGCAGAATTCTCACCGGAATGGCAGGCCATTCAATATGCGCGGGCCCAAAAGATCCATGTACGATTTATGGACCTGCCGGCAGCGCACCAGTTTGCGCTGGAGAAAGAAAAAAGGGAAGCGCTGCTAAAAGAAAAAGCAGCCGCAGTGGAAGAGGAAGGGGATGACGAAGCTGAAACAGAAGAAAACATTACCCCCATTAATAATAATGAACGGCCGGCTGAGGAAGTCACAACGGAAACAGCAACTGCGGTGGTAGCGATCAGAAAAGACCCGATGAGTTACCTGGCGGAGGCGGCGGGATTTGAAGATGGAGAAAAATGGTGGGAGCAGATGTTTGAGCACCGGCACCATTCAGAACAGGTATTTGAGGCAGTAACAGAAGCGATGCAGGTATTAAGGGAAACCATTCCGCGACCGGAGGACAAGCTGGAACGGTACCGGGAAGCCTGGATGCGCAAATGCATCCGGCAGGCAGAGAAAGAAATGTTCCATACGATAGCGGTGATCTGTGGCGCCTGGCATGCACCAGCCCTGCAACAGATGCCCAAACAGAAAGATGATAATGAACTGTTGAAGGGCCTGCCCAAAGTAAAGATCGAATGCACCTGGATACCCTGGACGTATAGCCGGTTAAGTTATAATAGTGGTTATGGCGCCGGTATCAACTCACCGGGTTGGTATGACCATGTGTGGACGCATCCAACAGACGATGGTACGCGCTGGATGGCGAAAGTGGCGCAACTGTTCCGGAAAAACCAGATGGATACTTCGGTAGCGCATGTGATCGAAGCGATCCGGCTGGCAGAGTCGCTGGCATCGCTGCGCAACTTATCGAAGGCGGGGCTGGAGGAATTGAATGAAGCCACCTGGAGTGTGCTTTGTGGCGGGGAAAGTATTTTGCTTCAACTGATCCACGATGAACTGATCGTAAGCAACCGCATCGGGGAAGTGCCGGAGGAAATACCCAAGCCACCGCTGCAACTGGATATTGAAAAATTACAAAAGCGATTGCGTTTGCCGGCCACGGCAGACTGGAAAGATTATACATTGGACCTGCGCAAGGAGAATGACCTGGAGCGCAGTATTTTCCTGCACCGGCTGCAATTGCTGGAGATAGATTGGGGAACACAACAGGGAGTTACAGGCAAGGGAACGTTTAAAGAATCCTGGCGCCTGCAATGGGACCCGGAATTGTCCATCCGTGTGATCGAGAAAGGTAACTGGGGCAATACGGTGGGCGAAGCAGCTGAAAAATATGCGCTTCAAAAAGGCAAGGAAGCAGATTCGCTGGCCACGGTTTGCACGCTCCTGGAAAAAGCGATCCCGGCAGAAGTGCATGGGGCTACAGCGGGATTGATTGACCAGATCAATAATATGGCGGCTGCCAGTGGTGATGTGATCCAGCTGATGGAAGTGATCCCGGCATTGGTGAGTGTAACGCGCTATGGCAACGTGCGTAAAACAGATACGGACCTGGTATTGGGCATTGTGGACAGTATGATCACGCGGATATGTGTGAGCTTGCCGGCAGCTACTACGGCGGTGAATGATGACGCTGCGCAGCAATTGCTGGAATTGTTTTTCAAACTGAATGATGCGGTGAACCTGTTGCAGGACGCGGATATCACGCAACAATGGCAACAAGCGCTGCAAGCAATATCGACGGCTAATAATAGTGCTCCGGTGATCAGGGGTTATGCCACGCGGCTGTTGACGGATTATAAAATCCTGGAGGGAGAAAGCCTGATCAGGGCATTCAGTTATGCCATGTCGGCCGCTACTGCACCGGATATTGCAGCGGCCTGGCTGGAAGGATTTTTAAAAGGCAGCGGCACGATCCTGCTGATCGATCATGAGCTTTGGAACCTTGTCAACAACTGGGTAGCCACGATACCGGCAGATGTATTTACGCAAGTGCTTCCCTTACTACGCAGAACATTTGCCAATTATTCACAGCCAGAACGAAGAAAGCTGGGAGAAAAAGTAAAAGCCGGCGGCACGGGTACTGTAGCACCGGTGAAAACAGGCAGTGATATTGATCCGGAGAGGGCCAGACGAGGTATTCCTGTGGTGCTGCAATTATTAGGTATTACTCAAACAACAACAGCATGACAAACGAAGAGCATCTGCGCAAATGGCGTTTGATATTGGGAGGTCAGCAAAATGACGGCACAGGGGCTTCCCTGGGGAAGGAAGACATGCTGATCGACAAAACGCTGGAGGCACTGTATGATAATGACCGCAAGGGATCGCTTGGGCCATCCTCTCCCAATGTGGCACGCTGGCTGGGAGATATTCGTACGTTCTTTCCATCGAGTGTGGTGCAGGTAATGCAACAGGATGCGATGAAGCGGCTGAACCTGACGCAGATGTTGTTTGAAAAAGAGATGCTGGAAAATGTGGAACCGGATGTTCACCTGGTGGCTACTTTGATGACGCTGAGCCGGGTGATACCAGACAAAACCAAAGACACGGCACGGCAGGTAGTAAGGAAGGTGGTGGATGAACTGATGCGGAAGCTGGCGCAACCTACTCAACAAGCGATTGTGGGCAGCCTGAATAAAAGCGCCCGCAACAGGAGGCCGCGGCACAATGAGATCAACTGGCATGCGACGATCCTCAAGAACCTGAAGCATTATCAACCGGAATACAAGACTATCATTCCTGAAACAAGAATAGGCTATGGCCGCAAACGCTCTTCGCTGAAGGATGTGGTCTTGTGCCTTGACCAGAGCGGCTCGATGGGCACCTCAGTAGTGTACTCCGGCATTTTTGGTTCTGTGATGGCTTCTATTCCTGCTATCAAAACCAAGATGGTGGTATTTGACACGGCAGTGGCCGATCTTACGGAAGAGTTGACGGACCCTGTGGAATTACTCTTTGGGGTACAGCTGGGTGGAGGCACAGATATTCATGCGGCACTTACTTATTGTAAACAAATCATCACCAAACCGCTGGACACGGTGCTGGTATTAATTACTGACCTGTATGAAGGTGGCAATGTGGCCGATATGCGGAAACGGGCCACAGAGCTGGTATCAGCCGGTGTGCAGGTGATCGTATTGCTGGCGCTTAATGATGATGGGGCGCCGGCCTATGACCACGAAAATGCGCAATTCCTTTCCAACCTGGGTATTCCTGTATTTGCCTGCTCGCCAGACAAGTTTCCCGACCTGATGGCGGCAGCGCTCAGCAAACAGGATATCGGCATGTGGGCTGCAAAAGAAGATCTTATTCTAAAAAAGTAAATTGTTTTATGGCATTTACGCTTGAGGCTATTGACCATGCATTGCTGAATGATGGTTTTTATAGTGTGACCCCAAAAGACCTGGACGCTCTTAAAAAGGGCACTAATTACGTTGTCATCACGGATTTCTTAACAGGCAGTACGAATGTTATACAACATATTCAGCAGGATTATGAGATCTATAAATTCCGGAGCCTTGTGGGGCTGTTGAAGGATATTGAAAATCCTTCGGCCGATGATCAATTGATCATCCGATTGTTTACGGACCCTGCACTTGTTTTTGACCTGGGTGGTTATTTCTCGGCCTGGTTGATCAAGTACCTTGTTTCGCATCCAACGGAGGCCGGGTTGCGGACGGTCTTCCATTACTTTCAGCAACTGGGCTACAGTAGGATGAAGGTGTTCCAGGAGGTTGTTACGCATTTTAATGGCAAGACGGCGGAATTTGTGATCAGGAAGGTGGAGGGAACGGCACTCAAGGAATTTCTGGGAAGCCATGTACTTAAATCGCAAACTTACGAGCGTCCTTCCTTTTTATCTACTTATGAATGGAATTTTCTCTACTTCTGGTTATTGGAGGAAAATCAACTGGATGAATGGGCAGCTGCCTATGCTATAGAAACCACCTCGTTTGATCACGGGGTACTTAGTTTTTTGTTTACCTACAGAGACGGCAAGTATATGCCTGCCGTACTTGAACATATTAAAAAAGCAGCAGTTCTTAATCAAGGGGATATTCAGCAGCGGTTCCTTTTGGGCCTGGCGCTTCATAAAAAGAATAAGGCCACCTATGCGCCACTGATGACAGAACTGGCCCGGCAATACCTGGATTATATGGTCATGGTCCATGGATTGAAAGGTTGGGAGGCTTACTATGAGCTGGAGGGCTATGAGGATGTGGCTGACCCCCGGTATAAACTGAGTGCCTGTGCAGTGTTTTACCTGTTACAGTATGACCGTGACTGGCTATTGAAACAAATACCTGACTGGTTTTCTAAGCGAAAGAGTTTGTCGATTGATGGCATGGAGGTATTGCATAAAGTGCTTGGGCAGGAGGCTTTGCCTTTTTTGCAGGCCGATCTATTGAATGATAGTCCGGCTGATGGTGTTCATCATTATGCCAAACTGCTGGAACTTATGCAGCAATCTTATGAGCCTTCGGATTATGCGCCTTTTGTGTGGAAAGTGGTGGGCACGAAATCAAAGACCTTGCGTGGATATATTATCGATGTGCTTACTGAAAACGACCCGGACGCTGAAACCAAGGCTATTGCGTTGCTGGACAATAAGTCGGCAGAAACGAGGTTGACGGCCGCAGTGATGCTGCAACGCTTCTCTTCTCCCAGGGCTATCGCTGCTGTGCACAAGGCGCTGCAAAAAGAGGCAAATGATAACGCACGGGATATGTTGTTACTGACGGTAGCTTCCTCTCTGGAGGAGCAGGCAGATATGGGTTCGCTGCAGCAAATGATCGAAGGAGCCCGTGAGCGGGGTAAGCTGAATAAGCCATTGGAGCCCTGGCTGGAAGAAAGCAGCTTGCCGAAACTGTATTACAAGGATGGAACTATTTTAAGCACAGAAGCCGTGCGGTTTTTGTTGTACCGGATGAGCCGGGTGAAAACGATGCGCTCTGATGTGGAGGCCAGGCTATTGTTGTTGCAGGTGGACAAGGAGCGCTCTGGTGAATTTGCGAAGCAGTTATTTAAGTTGTTCCTTGACAATGGCGCCAAAGCGGAGCTCAAATGTTTAATGGCATTGACGGCATTAACGGGCGATGAAGAGATTGTTGACAAAATACGTACGACGATCAATCACTGGCTGGAAGAGAACCGGACGAAGATGGCGGAGTATGGGATCGGCGCACTGGCGCTGCAAGGCAGCAACAAGGCCTTGCGGTGGGTAGAGTGGTATAGTCGCAAGTTCCGCAACAAGAAGGCGGTGATAGGCGCTACTGCCCTCCAGGCGCTGGAAGATGCAGCAGAGGAGTTGGGGATCACTATCCAGGAATTGGGTGACCGGGTTGTACCAGACTTTGGATTTGAGGGACTGTTTAAGCATTTCACGATCGGACAGGAGGAATACCGTGCTTTTATCGATAGCAAATTCAAGATCAGTTTCTTTGATGAAGACAATAAGGCGTTGAAAAGCCTGCCGGCAGCTGCTTCAGCCGAACTCAAAGAAGAATTCAAAGTGCTGGGCAAGGAGATCAAAGATGTGGTGAAGTCGCAATCGCTGCGCCTGGAAAACTACCTGGTGATCCAGCGACCCTGGCTATTTGAAGCTTGGCAGGCCTTCTTCTTAAACAACCCGGTGATGTTTATTTATGCTACCAAACTGTTGTGGGGCATTTATAAGGAAGGACAGCTTGTTGATTCTTTTATTTGCCAGGAAGACACTACGCTGGTGAATGTGGAAGAAGAGGAGATCACTGTACCGGAAGGAGCTCAGATCCGCATTGTTCACCCATTGCACCTGCCGGAAGCTATGTTGCAGGCGTGGAAACGGAAGTTCTTTGATCTTTCGATCGATCCCATTTTTCCGCAACTGGACCGGGCTGTTTACCGTTTGCCCGATACAGACCAGGCGGTCACTATCATTCATGATTTTGCCGGTAAGGAAACAGAACCGGGCTCTATCAGGGGAACGCTGGAAAGGTATGGCTGGCGCAAGGGTATGGCTGAAGATGCGGGTATGGTGAATTACTTCCATTACCTGGACCATGACCGCCAAGTGGAAGCAGTGCTGGAAGTGTCGGGTGTTTTTGCAGCTGGCTTTGACGCTGATATTGATCCGAGCCTTGGCCGCTTGTATTTTATTATTGCACCCACTAAAAAGACAGGCTGGTTCTCTGCACCTAAGAATGAAAGCGATGAGCGGTTGGTGCCGCTGGGCAGGGTACCCGATACTTTGTATTCAGAAATATTGAGTGGAGTGAATGCGATTAAGGTGGCGGCAAAGACGTGAGACGTGAAAGGTGAGACTTGAGATGCATTTGCTTCGATTGCTAATGATATTGATGGTATAATACCTGCCAGACTTCTCTTAAATAGGAAGTCCGGCAGGTATTGTTGTTTGTTCCCTTCTATTTGCCTGCGATGACTGCTTTTTCGGCTTCTTTGCTGATGGCTGCTTTGTGAAGTACCAACTTCTCACTTACTGTATCAAAGGATACTTCAATCCAGCCATTGTATCTTTTATCGGCCACTACCACCTGAACGGCGAGGTATTTATGGCTCACGCCTTTCCAATTGCCTTCCCAATAAGGCAGGCCTTTTTCGGGTGTATTCTTCAATGCCATTTCCACCTGCGCTACCTGGTACCAATCGTGATTGGGATAATTGCTGATGGGGATAAGATCGCCTTTGTTGAAGGCGGGGGAGCCGTTGGCTTCGTTGACCAATAAATTACTGTGCACATAGGAGCCTGCAAAGAACAGGACTTCATCTTCCTTTTCAATGGGATCGCCGATGTACCAGGTGGAGAAGCCGATATCGGCCAATTCATCGTGGTTGAGATCGATCGTCTGGGCCTGCTGGAATTTGAGTTCTCTGTTTTGCAGATCGGTATAGATCATTTCCGGCTGTTGATCTGCCGGCTTGCGGGGTATAGGGGTTTCGTCCTTACTGCACGAGGTCACCAATGCCGTGACCAGGGCCAATGCATACACTTGTTTCATGGCTAAATTTTAAGCAATTAACAACCAATCCGCAGGGCTTCGTTGCGCGGGGTGTATTAGTTGACAGAAAGGCTGTATGAGTTGAATTACGTGGGGTAAGTGAGGTAGATAATCTCCACTATTGGTGAGCGATAAGGCGGGTGGTTATAGTGACCGCTATGATATAAGGGCTGGAAATAAAACGGGGTCCGGAAACCTGAAGGCTATGGATAATAGCGAATTTCAGCTTTCCGGACCCCGGTTTCTGTAGCATTAATCTTCTACAGAAGTATTTTCTTCCGGTTCTGCTGTGGGCAATGGAACGGGATTTTTGGTCTTATTGGTAAGCAGTAATACAAATTTGGTGGTAAGGGTCACCTCGTAGGTATTGTGTTTGAAGAGGTATTTGGTATCATTGTTTTCCAATAATACGGTGGCGAGGTCACGCGCCAATTGTATACCGCCGATGGTACCGGCGGCTTTGCCATCTTCAAAAACGATGGTGAACTTATACCCAGCCTTGCGGGCGATGCCCAGCTTTTCAAAATCAATGCGGTTCAAAGGCAGTTCCTGATCTGCATTTATTGACTTTTTCAGCAGGATTTTGATGATAGGCAGGTACTTAGCCCAAACTTGTGTGTACATCTATTTCGTTGTTTTTACTTGTTTCGTATGCTTGGCAGGCAGGCGTTTTGGTATGGTAATATGTCGAAAGAATTTTCAAAGATAAAGTGCAGCTACTGCAAAGGTGCGTATAAATACGGTGAAAAACGAATGGAAAAGGAGAAATAAATATTTGTAAGTGCGGACAATACAATATTTTACCCAAGGCCAAGGGGGTTCCGGCTTCGCCGGGCTGCCATTTTTCCCCTATAAACGGCGTAAAATTGGCTGTAAAGGGCTGATTTGAGCAGGGGTTATTATTGATGACTTATTATTAATTATTGCTTTAGGTGCGGCAGCGCTTTGTGCTTTTTTGGTGGCCGTGGGGGCGGGTTGGGGTGTTACAAATGTGCTATATTGTCGCTGAACCAGCGGATACCGCTAACCAATGGGTGTAAAAAGACCGGAAGAACAGGTTTATGAAAAAGACTAATACAGGCAAAATCGTGCTCATTGTAATGGTGATCATCTCCATTGGGCTTTTGTTGTACAAGTGTAAGGATGGGTATATGGAAGGGATTAATGATGCGCGGAAGCATCGGAAGGGATGAGGCAGAAGTCCAAGTACCCGACAGGAGCTTGGATAGCTCCAATTTAAATGCTACTTTGTTCCATATCGCAACCAATTATTTCTTTCAATAGAAAACCGATATGGACTGGTCTAAAAATGAAGACGAGCTCATTGTAGCTGATTATTTTACTATGTTACAAAAGGAGCTTTCCCATGTTAAATTTAATAAATCTGAACACCGACGCACCTTACTTCCTCTTTTGAATAAAAGAACAGACTCAGCAATAGAAAAGAAACACCAAAATATTAGTGCTGTATTGATCAGGATGGGATTACCTTTTATTAGGGGATACAAACCTTTACCCAATACCCAACAATTACTAGAGGAAGAGATTAGTTTATATATTCAACTCCATAAAACAGCTTTAGAAGAAAAGTTTGAACGTTTTGCAGAAGACACTACTTTTCTAAAGCCTCCTCAATCTATTGACTTCGAAAAACTGATAGGTGAAGCTCCTACCCCTACAAAACCTCAAGAGCTTAAAATTAGATATCGGCCAATAAAAAGGAACTATTTAAAAAGAGAGCAAGATAATCGCATATTGGGCGAAGCTGGAGAAAAATTAGTATTGGAGTATGAACGGTGGCGTCTAATTCAGGCAGGTTTAGAAAAACTGGCAGAAGAAGTTAAGTGGGTATCTAAAGATTCGGGCGATGGTTTGGGATATGATATCTTGTCTAAAAATAACGACGGTACCAATAGATATGTGGAGGTTAAAACCACTAAGTTATCAAACGAAACACCGTTTTATATTACTAAAAATGAATTAAGATTTGCTTCAGATTTTGCCGATAGTTTCTTCTTCTATAGGCTGTATAATTTTAATACTATACCAAAACTTTTTGTTAAACAGGGTAAGTATGAGGAATTTTGCGAACTCCAACCACTAACCTACAAAGGGCAAATTTGATTAGTTAAAATACTTCATAACTACCTCTCCCACCCATTCCCCCATTTGAACAGGCACTGCATTGCCGATGAGTTTATACGAACTCCGTTTGTTTTCAAAATGAAAATCATCTGGAAAGCCTTGGAGCCGAGCATATTCACGAATTGAAAAGGGGCGTAGGCCATATTGAGTTTTACGATCTTTTACCAGCCTTGTACCTAAATCCTTTGCATAATGAGCTACGCAAGTAGGTGCCATGGCGCCTGGCAACTCGGGGTCTACAATGATTGGTTTATCCCTGTACTTTCCTTTGATGCGACTAATGACATATTCGGGCATTTCCACTTCAGGGTCTTTCTCCAGAATATCTTTCAACCGTGGTTTGTTGTTTATAATATCGGGGGCATTAATTGGAAAGGGCTTCTTTGTCCCAAATAGAATAAGCCTTTTTCTTTTTTGCGGCAGCCAATTGGCAGCATCTACTGGACAAAATACTTGAACATAGTAGTCTGGCAGCTTGGTCATGGCTTCCATCACTACTTTAAATTTCTTCATTCCAGGTACATTTTCCACCACATACATTTCTGGTTTTTCTATAGCAATATGGCGGAAGAAATGCAGGAATAGATCATCCCCGGTACGGGTGCCATGTATATCAGCAATGGTAGAATATTTGGTACAGGGGTAAGTTCCAACAATGATGTCTGTGGGCGGCTGTTCCAAGACGGTTTGGTCTTTAATATCTGCTGTAAGCACGGCATGAGAAAAATAATGCGGATTCAGATTCATGCAATTAGTAGCTTCTACATCAAGATCAAGGGATTGGATCACACTTACCCCAGCTTGCATGATACCAATTTCCATACCCCCGCAACCGGAGAAATAGCCTTTGGCTGTTGGAATGTACATATAGCAATCGTTATTGATTTTTTAATTCTTACCCACGAAATATAGTATCCATATGATACTGTAAGAATTCTTTCTTTGGATTATATTTCTGTGGTAAGTTGATCTTTGTTCCGGTCAATACTGCAAAGTGTTTTGCATGGTATTCTAACGAATGCTTTTCTTTTATCGTAGTGGATATTATAATTTCAAAATTCTCATTAATGGAGATATAACCTTTATCGTAGGCCCTATCGTATAATGGGGAGAGGCAAATACCGTTTTCAGGGTTTAATCGCTCTTGTTCATTTTTGCACCAGGGAATAATGTGACTAGCTACCAATAGATCTGGAATGTCAATACCAGTAATAGCACATTTACTAGAATAATTAACCATAACAATTTTGCGAAATACATTTTGGTTTATTCTTGTTTTAACTTCTCTCATTTTGTACTCGCCTTTCAAATGATCAGTACCTTGTAAAACTTCAGCATACTTACTTTCTATGACAGTATGTTCTTTTTCAGCCAATATTCTTTCGCTTTCAAAAAGGAGCTCTTCTTTATTATTGACAAATTCATCCCAGATTGGTTGTACCTGCTTGATTCCGCCATCCAATCCTTTTACTCCTCGCTGTTGATGGAAAGGATCTACACTGGCAAAATTAGTCAACCTCATCGCAATGGAGTTCGCAGTACGCCCTATAAGGCTAGCCAAATGCATAATCTCTGGTGTTCGGGAATGCATTTTGCCAAAAGGCAACTTTAGGTAAAGATTGAAGGCAAGAATCAACTCATCCCTTGTCCATAGTTGTTTCGGTTCTTTCATACTAATGAATTAGCAGTTATCCAGGTCGTTAGAGGCAAATAAAAATAAACAACTTAAAGGGATAAAGCGGTGTCTTTTAGGCCACAAATTTAGTCATTCCCCTTGTGCGTGCATTTGCTTTTAAGTCACGTTCAAAAAATTACCCACCGCCAATTGCTCATTTTCAATAACTATTAGTACTCTAAGCATCTATTTCATAATGCTAATTTCTTCCCCTAAGTGACCAGCAAAATAACCCTATTAATCCTATCTCGTTAAGTTAAGAGACCGTTACTCCTTCTACAGTAGGTCCTGTTCTGCAGAGCGCGTCATTGGCCCAGTCAATTCATGGTCATACTACTTTCAATAGACATACCTTTTAAACAGAGACTAAACCCGGACCAAACAGGGACCAAACCCGGACCAAACTCGGATAAGGCCTGAATATAATGCCTGTTTGACCAGTCTTTAATTCTTTTTTATATATAATAATATATGTATATTTACTATAAATATATTCTATGGGACGACTTATTAATGGCATTAATGGCCCTATACAGGGCAAAGTAGGCACCGTTATTGGCTCCAACTGGAAAGGAATTCCCTATGTGAAAGGGCCTCATAAAGAGCGCACTACCAACGTGAGCGATAAGGAGAAAGCCAACCGTGAAAAATTTGCCCTGGCGCAAGCCTGGCTAAAGCCTTTGCTGCTCTTTGTACGTGAAGGCTTCAAAGGTTATAGCCCTACATCGGAAGGTTTTGTGGCGGCTAAATCCTGGTTGTTGTTAAACGCCTTTGAAGGAGTGGCTCCGGCAATTACAATCAACCCGGCTTTGGTGAAACTAAGCCATGGTGATCTGCCTTTATCTGCTGGTATAGCGGTGGAGAAAACAGCACCTGGTGAGTTGCTATTTACCTGGAATACCGGCACAGTGGAAGGAGGCAGTCTTTACGACCAGGTAATGCTGTTGGCCTATGACATTGATCATGGAGCTGCTTATTTCAACACCACCGGCCAGTTCAGGAGCACCGGCGCTGATGTATTGAATATTCCTACAACAAAAGGAAAGACCTGGCACCTGTACCTGGCTTTTACTGCAGCCGATAGAACCAGCCAATCGCACAGTGTATACCTTGGGGCGATCACCAATTAACAGGCTACTATTCACCAAGGGCTTGTAGAAGATAAACTCTGACCAGCCAGGCGAGGAAACGCTCAGGTTTTCTGCTTAACTTAACGACTTGGATGTTAAGCCCCTTGTATGAAAAAAATTATCCTTTTTGTCGCTCTCTTATTGCCAGTAATGGCGCTCGTTGCTCAGGTAGACAGTTCGGCCTACCAGGGCAAAGCCAGTATTGCCGATGTGGCGGATGAGGACCCTGGCTTGTTTATGTTCATGATGATCTTTCTGGTGGGACTCATAGTAGCGATCATTGTTTCCTTGATTGGCGCAGGCTTGCTTGCACTTTTTATCTTCCTGCTCACCGCCGCAGGGATACTATCGGTCTCCGTATTCATGGCCTGGTACAAAAGATCTGTCTATACGGGATTAAAGTGGTTTGTATACCTGTCGTTCTGCATTGCCGGCATGGTGGGGGTATCACTTGTGTGTTTACTATTGCATCGCTTTAGAGATACCGGCTACACATTGAGAATGCTGCTCTCCTGGGGCATACCCGCAGGGCTGACCGGCGGTTTACTGGCGGGATGGCTTGTGTTAACTATCAGTCGCACGGTATATAGGCACTTCTTACGTAAAAGAGAATTGCAGGAAAATGCCTGATGCAAAACCCTGCTATCCGTATAGCTCTCTTCTCATTGCTACCAACACTTTCTCTATCCTCTCCCGGTCGGGTGCAGCTGGCAAGGTACTGGCCCGAGCAGCGCTTTCTATCTGTTGCATGAGGGAATTGGCCAAGGTCAGGAGTTCCTCATATTGATAGTTGCCTCCTTTGATAGCCAACAATTCGTCCCTGTTGGGGCGCATTACCCGTAGCTTGCCTTCGTTCAATATTTCGGCTGCTACCTGCAACAAGCGAATGGTATGCATCATGTTCTTGGCATCATACCCCTTACCATGATGTACATTGCCCAGGTAACGGTCTTCATTGCGCTTTTTCACCCAGTCCCAGTACTCCCGGTATTCCCTGCAATAAGCAGAATAGCCCTCCTGGTTGAAAAAGAGGTAGGCTACTTCCTTTTCGTCTTTTGGGATGGAAGACAAGGATACCTCATTTGCCAGTTCACTGCTAGTTATACCCTTGTATTGAAGCCTGTTTCCTGCATCATAAAATAGTGCATACAACCCCTTGGTGTGGGAAATGCTGCTGAGCCCACATTGTTCCTGTACGTAGCCATGCTGTAGCAGCCATTGTTTCAATGGCAGGGATGCAGCTTCCACAGGTATAAAGCAAAAATCCAGTACAGATTTCCTTTGTTCATCCACGGGGTTAACAAACTTCTTTTTATAACCCCTGGCCTTGCGCACCTGGGTAAGGGCATAACCGGCAAAGCTGTCTTTACAAAGTTGAGACAGAAACATGCCAGGACTAAGTCGATCCATTATCGGATGCCGGTAAAGGACACAATGTGCAGGGGAAGCCAGCAATTCCAATATGTTTGGGTTGTTGCGCAAGAGCAATTCTACAAAGCGCCCCAACTCATAATAAGCTTCATCATTGGTTTCATTGTTTACCTGGGGTATGTACTCCAGTCCGTAAAACTGCACTTTAGGCAAGTAATAAACACCTTTTATGTCTGTATCTGACTTTTCGGTATCCAACCCATAGGCCTTGCTGCCGCTGATGCATTCCAGCAGCAAAAGTCCCTTATCCTTTATATCCTTAATGGTCATTTTCTTCGATGGTTTTTATAAAAAAATCATCCAGCCTGCCGGCCTTGAAATAATCTTTTCCCAATTCTTTGGAATGAAGGTCGATCCCAAATAGTTGTTGAGTTATATAGGACCTGAGCCTTTCGCTGATTTTGACGACAAAGCTTTCCGCACTATCTGCTTTCAGGGCTATCAGGTTATTCACCTCTTTCTGTATATCGGCTGGCGATAGTTCCAGCAAGGGACCGATCGTCATGGGCGCAATGGTATTCTTTTCCAGGCACCATTTGGCGGCCAGCATAGGACGCAACACATAGAACAGCTTTTTGATGCCGATCTCATCACCCTGGCTCATGCTCTCAAGGGCCCCATTGGCTATGCCCAGGTAATGGTGAATATTGGAACGCCTGCTAAAAAAGTGTTGACACAAAGCCCACAATTGATCCCTGAAACCTGGTTGTTGCCGGTATACGATAGGAGATTGCAACCATTCGAAAGGAGTAGTATTTGACTTGCCTATCAGTTGCAATACTTTTCGGATATCCCAGCCGTAGATGTCCAGTTCATCATTGATGGGAAAGTTACAATCATACTTCCTGTTTTCTACGGAAAGGTAATATTTGTAAGGCCGCACATAGATAAAACGAACATCGTAGTCGCTATCCGGGGAAGGAAACTGCCAGCCCCGGCTACCGGATTCGCAGGCAAACAATATTTTTAGATTGTGGTCCTTCTCTATGGCATCCAGCTTATTTTGTATAGTTGATTGCATATCATTATTTTTTAAAATGCCCCTGGTGTTATTTCCCAGGGGCTTAGTGATCTAATTTACCAGCAACTTTGTCACGGCGGCCGTATTCATTGCCCAATCTTTGGTATACACTTCGTCGGCGTCTTCTTTATCGGCCAGCTCCAGGCATTGTGCATAGGCTTTGGCCTGTAGCAACAGCCCAATGGTTATTTTGCTCTTCAGTTTACGCAGCAGGGCTTCTACATTAGTAATACCCAGGTTCTGCACCACCTGCCCGTGGAAAGGCATTTCAAGCCATACTATTTCGCGTTGCTTTACATCCAATACCCCAAAAAGTAATCCCTTGGTTAAGGAATTAACAACGCGAACCTGGTGCTGAACACAGGACGGATCATAAGCCACCCCGGTATTCTTTGATACCTTCATCGGGTGCTGGCTATTCATCCAACCCACTACAAGGTTGGGACTAATGCTTCCATTGCTGTAGGCATTGCAGGTGAAAGATACATATTGGGCACCTGCCTTTTGCAATTCGCATACATCGATCTCGATATATTCTGCTGTTCCGGTTTGGTGCGGAATATTGATGATATCGCCGCTATGTTTACAACCAATGGTATTCAAATTGCTATAGGAACAATAGTCGATATATGCCGGATAAGCAATCTGACAGCTAAGGTCCATATCCAAATGTTGTGCAGGCAAACCGGCACCCCACTGCATGAAAAGGCGTACTTTATCGCCGCTTACGGTGAAACGGGTACCCATCAATGCCCCGGGAAGATCCTGCAGGGTATCGCTCCTATCACCAATAGCCACTGGTATATTAAACAAGGCCGGATCGATATAGATGGTTTTGTTTGGATTTTCGATCGCTTCAAAACGTTTTTCGACTGCCAAAGTACAAAGTGTAGCCACGGCTTCATGCATAGCCTGCAGGTCTGTATAGGTATACAAAGACAATAACGGGTTGGCCGGAATAGTCTTGTTTGTTCCACCCAAAGGTTTCACGGAACGATCGGCGGACGGATCAAAATAATTGGCCGCATACATTTCCAGTGTGAAAACCAGGCGTGTCGGCACTTTGTCGATAATGGCGCTAAAAGCTTTTATTGCTTCGTCTTTCCCAAACCACAGCATATTGGCAAAAAGAGAACGTGCGAATAAACCTGGTCTTTGCTGCAACAAGCTAAAGGTATTGGCAGCATCATACCGGAGACGATATTGATTTACCTGACCCTGCCATACGGTGTATTCCTCTTTATAGAACATATCCATCAACTGTTGTAATTTACCAAAGCCTTTGCGCTTGCCGTACTCTGCCAGGCGGAGGGCCCTGATGAAACGAACCCATATGGCACGTTTAGGATGCATAACCTCACAGATCCTGGCCACCTCCATCGGCAGGTTGTTGAGCCATTCGGCAACCATTAAACACTCCCTACGGTTGTATTTCAACTTAAGGGAAGGTTTCACTTTGGTTTGGACGATGGCATTTGCAATCTGACCAAACCGCGCACCCCGGTTGTTTTTGATATGGGTACGAACAATAGTCTTAGGTTCTATCAACTGCAAAAACCCTGTATGCTTGTACCAGAGGTAACGCAGGATATCGGCCGGTGATGTGAACAATGGCTGTGCTTTCTGCGGCTGCCCCTCTTCAATGAACAGATCAATGACGGTCATCAAGGTTTCTTTCATCCCTATTTTCACATCAGGAACCGGGAATACGGACAGCAGTATTTTTAAGCTATCGATCTGGGTAGCATCCAGGGCTGTTTTGGATGTTAACAGGTCTTCCAGGAATGCGGTAATATCCTTCTCTGTCCACAGCTCCAGTACTTTCTGGTGACTACCTTGTTTGTAATGTTCGATTTGGCCTAACTCGAATGGTGTTCCACAAAACGGACAACCATTGTAACGATGGAGCGGGAAGGTATTATCCGGAATGATATGTCCACATGGCAGGGTATGTCCTTTCGATTTGAAAAGATTGGCCCACAAAGTGCGTACATGATCTTGTACAGATTCGCCGGTAGGGGTATCCCATCCTTTTACCAGGGGTGTCCAGTTATTCTTTACTCCCATCACCTCCCGACAAGTATCTAATACCTCAGCCTGGAAAATAGGGGTGGTAGCATTCAATGCTTTTAACAATGACTCTGTAACACCAAAACCCAATTTAGCGAGGTTGGCTACTAACAAGGCAGTTGTTTCGGTAAGACCATTATTGATAATGGCAGCTTCCGGAATAAAAATAGCCCGTTGACGAAGGCTTACAGTTAGTAGTTGATCCATGATGGTGGGGTTTTTATTATCAAAACGGTAATTGAATAAGTGAGATCATTAGTGATGAGTTTTGAAGTAACTTATTCTTGACCTGTTTGTGATAACACAAATATGCATGTCTGTGTACGCAGTCAATCTGCGTAGTTAAAAAGATTTTTAAAATATTTTCCAGGCCATTGATTGCTATATATTTAGTGCTCAATTATTTTAATTATTAAGTACCACAACCTCCAAATACGCAGATAGATTGCGTAGTAAATGGATCCTGTATTATATTTATCCCAGAAGCCGCACTTATGTCTATTAATAAACTGGCCCTGATACGTTATAAGACCATTGATGAATGCCTGCGGAACAGGTATCGCAAATGGACGCTGGAAGACCTGATTGAAAAAGTGGCCACGGTACTGTATGAGCAGGAAGGAATCTCCTCCGGGGTAAGCAAAAGAACCATACAAGGTGATATCCAGGTAATGCGCAGTGATAAGCTGGGATACAATGCGCCCATTGCCGTTATTGATAAAAAGTATTATACCTATTCGGATGGGGAATTCAGTATTTCACGTGCGCCCATTAATCCTGCGGATGTAGAAAAGATGAAGGAAATAGTAGGTATTTTAAAACAGTTCAATGGCTTCAGTTATTTCGAAGAGATGAGTGAACTGATAGCGCGGCTGGAAAACAACCTGTACCGAAGTACGCACCAGGGGCAAAATTATATACAGTTTGAAAGTAACCGGCTGTTAAAGGGGCTGGAGCATATCAATCCGCTGTACCAGGCCATACTACATAAAAGGGCGCTGTTGATCGAGTATAAATCTTTCAAAGCGGCGCAAGCGCAGCAACATATTTATTTTCCTTACCTGCTGAAGGAGTATCGTAACCGCTGGTTCCTGGTGGTAAAACCTAAAAAAGGAAAATTATTGGTGAGTATGGCGCTGGACCGGATCATCGGTTTTCAGGAATTGTTGAAGGAGCCTTTTCTTGAATATGATGGCATTGATCTCGGGCAGTATTTTGATGATGTATTGGGGATCACGAAAACAGAAAAGGACCGGGCACAAAAAATAGTATTGTCGATAGATAAGTTTCATGCGCCTTATGTACTTACTAAGCCTATTCATCATTCGCAACAATTGTTGAGGGAAGATGAGAAAGGCATTATCATTAGTATTAATGTGGTACTGAATTTTGAACTGGAGCGGGAGTTATTGGGGTTTGGAGAATACCTGAAAGTATTAGCGCCGCAGGTATTGGCATCGCGGATCAGTAAAAGATTGGAAAAAGCAAAAGAAGTGTACGAATAACACTAACCCCATATTGTTGTAACCATTATCTTTGGCCCCATAAAGCCAAGGCTATAGGAAAGCGGCGATATAGGGGGCGGCGTTTACAAAACGCTGTCCCTTTTTTGTTTAAGTCATTAATTATTTTCGCTATGGGATACAACCTGTACCCTGGGAGTAGTAGCCTCTATACTTTCAATTTCTCTATTGTTCTCTTATAATCATATTGTTCATCTTCATGCAGGCCCTTCAGAGCAGCATGAACCTTTTTAAGTTGGCCCTGGTAGAGGTTTGTCATGACAGTACTTTTGGCCAGGTTAATGCCGCAATCTTTCAGCAGGGTGCAAAAATGAATGAGTAGTTCCAACTCGGCCAGTTTGCTACCGGTAAACCGGATGTGCTTATTGGCGATGCGCAAGGCTTTGCGGATGGTCTTTTTGGCCAGGAAGATCTGCGATGTATTGAGGGCCTCAAAAGCCTCGTCCATTTGTTCTTTTACATTGGAGATGTAGGCAGGCAAATCGTGGGCTTCAAACAGCAGGTAGGTAAGGAGTTCTTTGTTTTCCTTTTTGAATTTGGAAAGGCGCAGGCAAAGTTCCACCAGCTGTTTGGCCGGTAGCTGCTGTAGCTCATCTTTGATTTCGTGTACGGTAGCTGCTTTCATGATTAAGCGAATCTAAAATAAAAATACCGGCTATAACATATTGCTGTTACAGCCGGCACCTATCATTTTTCTACAGAAAGAGTCAATGTTTAGAAAGGCAGGTCATCATCTGCACCACCGGGGGTGTTTTGGAAAGACGGAGCAGGCTCTGATGCAGCAGCACCACCGGCTCTGTTGCCTGCAACAATTTTCCATGCTTTTACATCTGTGTACCAGCGGCCATTGTACTCGCGGCTTTCTACATCAAAAGACACGGTAACCTGTGCGCCAGGAGTAACGCCACTCATATCTATTTTATCGCCCCACACAGCAATGCACACCTTCTTGGGGTATGTATCGGCTGTTTCCAGGATGAACTCTTGTTTTTTCCACTGACCGTTTTTGCCCTGGCCTGTTTGCAGGGGCAGCATCTGAAAGATCTTTCCGCTGATATCCATAAATGATTTTGGGCAAAAATAAGGAAATGGCCGGTTAAATCTTCTTTGGTTTATGCACTTTTCTAACCCCATCATTCTGTGGGTTTACGAGCAGTAAACCTGGCTTAATGGGTTGCGTTTAAGGGAATACAGCCAGACATTGAGGCATACAGGCAACGAGCAGGGATCAAATAACAAAACCGGCATTGAGCGCCGGTTTTGTTGAAGTATAATGACAGTATTTAATTATGATTTATGTACAAACAGGTTGTCCAAAAACTGGTCATTGAAATGCTGTACGGGATCGCCATTGATATTGTGGTAAATGGCGCTTACAAAAATGGTTTGCGCAGCGCTGAGGATGACCATGATCAAAAAGATACTTAGTAAAGCCAGTGCAATACCTACTATAAAATGAATGGCCGAACCCAGCAGGAATAAGGGTATGGAAATAATTATAATGGCAATAACCTGGATGATGGTGAAGCTAAAGGTAGCCGCAGCACTTTCACCCCATTTATTTTTCATGAGTGATGCAGAACGTTTGAAAGCACCTAACGGACCCAGGTTCTCATAGGCTATTACGGGCACTACAAAAAAGGTGGTTACGCTCCAGGCAATACCGAGGATACCTATAATAATTTTTCCGATCCAGCCGGCATTGTCCTGCAGGTATTTTAAAAGGGTACCTACTGTAGCGGCAAATAATGCCCAGGAAAAGATGGCCCCGATACGGCTCATGCTGTATTCTATTCCTTTGCTGATGGTTACCTCTTCGCCATGGAAATATAATCGCGTACAATGGGTAAGGGCCACATTGAAGAATACAACTACAAAATAGTTGATAAGATAATACAGAAGCGTAAGGCCGATATATAGCCAGTCATTATGCTCTTCTACTCTATCGATATCCCAGCCGGAAATACCCAGCATAACGGTAATGAAAGAACCCATGACAAAGATCATGGAGATACCAGACAGAATAGGGAAAATGATGAGTTGTTTATTTTCCTTAAGTACCTTGAAACTGTTCATGGAAATCTGCCAGCCGTTGGATAAGCGGGTAAAGAATGACATATTGGTTTACTTTAGGGGGTTTACGATAAATCCAATATACGCCATAAATGAACTATTTCCAAGCAGGCAATGAGGGGAAAGGCAACGAGACATCAAGGCAAAAAGGCATCGAGGTTATTCGCTGGCTCTCCCGACTGATAGCTGGAGCTAAGGTTGTTATGAGGTTAGGCTTTGGTAGCAGCCATATATTCAGAAAGTGTAATACGGCCGTCCAGTAAAGCACTGTACAGAACAGCTTTGTTGGTCTTTGTTTTTTTGATGCGGGTAACCAGTTCTTTGTCGAAGAATAACTGCTTAATAATTGATTTCATGATATAATATTTATATGATTTAAAAATGTGCGATAAGCAGACCCGCGGGCAATACATTGCCTGTTTGGATAGCATCCAATGATGATCCCAGGTAATAAATTACTGGTGGGGTTGCAAACCAATCGTGTGCAGACAAAACAATCCTTGTGTGTAAAAAGCAATCGGTTAATGGGAGAATCGAAATAACAGCTATTTGCCTTCTGGCAGCGATGTGTTTGGGTAAAGTTCCCGGGAGTTAGATAAAAAAAAATGGTCACCTGTAGAAACAGCTGACCTCTAACGATTGCTTGCCATATGAAAAAACGTAAAAATCTGTTTTGTGTAGCAGCCTCTTTGCTGCCTTGCTTAAGCTTTTCTTTCTCTACTTTTTCTCTTTCCTCTCTTGCTTACCCGTCGTCTCCGTTTCTGATGTAAAAGTAGCGCGACTTTTTCAACTGTGTAAATCAAGTTTTTGATGATTTAATGATCGCAAAGGTCTTAAAGAAAACATAAAAGGTGCGCCAGTAAAGGGTTTCAGCCCATTTTTACCCTCATGCCCAACGGTTTTTAAGGGCAAAATAATAATAAATTAATATTTGATTGAATTGACGCAAAATATTGATTTACGGAAGCAGGCAGCCTTTAGAAAATGGAACGAGTGATTATGTAAACGATTGAATGTTAAAAAATTGTAAACAATGACTGCTTATTGACAACTATTATCAATCACATATTAATAATTAGCATTTGATGAAAAGAGACAAATTCTTCTTATAATTTTTTTATACTATAGATGGGTACAGGAGGTTCAAACCGCTGGTCATCCTCGGGCATATTGTAAATTCGGCGGACAATATCCATGCCTTTGACTACCCTGCCAAAGGCGGCATAGCCTTGTTTATCGGGGTTATTTTCGCCTCCGAAGTCAAACCCGGGCTGATCGCCCAGGCAGATAAAGAATTCGGTATTGGCAGTTCCAGGTTCCAGACGGGCCAGGGATATCACGCCATCCTTGTGCAGGATCTTAGTTTGTTGGGTGGTTTCGTGGGGAATGCCTGGCAATTCGGGCCTTTTTGAACCATATAACCCGCCTTGGATCAACTCGGCCTTGGGTGCATTAGATGGCTGGTTATCAGCATTGAGTACGCGGTAAAAGTTCGCATTGTTGTAATAGCCGGCTTCGATATAGGATAAAAATGCTGCGACGGATTTAGGCGCCTGACCGGGGTAGAGCTCTACTTCAATATCTCCGATTTTGGTTTCTATTTCTATATGGGGATTCTTGTATTTATTGGAGGAACAGGCGGCCAATAGGACGGCAAAGACAATCCAGGCATATTTAGAAAACATAATAGGCTATTTAAGTAGAGCGCAAATTAGGGAAGTTCCTTTTATGTAGCAGGGATGCCCCATCCCCATTTGTGCTATATAATTGTAAATCATAGGCTACACGCTGTGGGCACAGGTTTTGAATGCTGGGGGGTATGCATAGACTATCTGTATTAATCGCCATTGCTGCATTTTTGGTCACAGCTTGTAATAATGAATCCAGGCAGGGAGGGGATACTGCCAAAGGGAATACTGATCTGATACCCCGTAACGTGGCTATTACAAAGGCCGATGCCTATAGTGACGTGTTCCTGGACAGTGCAGCTATGGAGTCTTTCATAACAGAACAGCAATTGAATGATACGGTCAGTACGGGTATGCGCAATTTTTACAATGCCCGTAACTACCAGTATGCCTGGTTTGCCAGCGACGGACTTACGGAGCAGGCATTGGCATTCCGGAATTTATATGATTATACAATCGATACAGGCACTACACAGAAATCGCTGGATCGAAGACTGGAAAGATTGATGGCCGATGATAGTCTGCAGGTTACTGCTACCAATGCGGATATCCGTAAAACGGAACTCTTGCTTACCTGGCGATTTGTAAATTATGTATGGGGGCAATACGATGGCAAGAATGCGCGCCATGCTGCGCTGGTGCAATTGGTTCCTTCCAAAAAGTACGCTGTTATAGAAATGGCGCAGGCTGTATTGGACAATAAAGAGGCTCCGAATAAAAACTACAAGGCGTTACAACAACAATTGGCCACTTATGTAGGAATTGAACAAAAAGGGGGATGGGCTCCAATACCTGTTTCCAGCAAAAAGCTAAAACCGGGCGCCATAGATACTGCCGTCGTATTAATCAAAAAAAGGCTACGGGCTACGGGACAATTAACGGCGAATGATACCAGTGCTGTGTTCAATGATCAATTGATCACGGCGGTGAAAGCGGCACAAGCGGGTTATGGGTTCACTGCAGATGGCATTGTAACGCCCACGCTAATCAGGGAGCTTAATGTCCCTGTGACGAAAAGGATAGAACAATTGCTGGTAAACCTGGAACGTATGCGCTGGATGCCGGCTGAGCCTAGTGGAAGTCTTATATGGGTAAATATTCCCGCCTTTAAACTTTATGTACAGGATGGCAGCAAGCAGTTGTTCAATATGGATGTTGTGGTAGGTAAAGAAGGGCATAGTACAGTGATGTTTTCGGGCAGCCTGAACCAGATAGTATTTAGCCCTTATTGGAACCTGCCGGAGAATATTGTGAAGAACGAAGTGTTGCCCCATATAGAGAAAAACAGTCAATACCTGGCTGACAACAATATGGAGATCACGGGAGAGGAAGATGGGGTGCCTGTGATACGGCAGCTACCGGGGGATAAAAACCAACTGGGGAAAATAAAGTTCCTGTTTCCTAACAGCTTTAATATCTATTTTCATGATACGCCTTTCAAGGACCTGTTTAACAGGGATAAGCGGGCTTTTAGTCATGGTTGTATACGATTGCGTGAACCGGTAAAGCTGGCAGAGTACCTGTTGGTGGATCAACCGCAGTGGACGCCTGCCAGGATAGACAGCGCCATGAATAGCGGTAAAGAAAAGTATATACGTGTAAAGGACCCGGTGCCGGTGTTGATCTATTATTATACGGCCTGGACAGATGATAATAAGCAGTTACAGTTCAGGGATGATATTTATGGACATGATGAAAAGCTGGCCAAAAAAATGTTTACACGAGGAGATACGAGTGAAACGTTGGCGGTGGCAAAGGCAACGAGGCGTTAAAGGCAACAAGGATCGAGGCATAAAGGCAACGAGGGAAAAGGCAGAAAAGCGTTAAAGCAACGAGGCGTTCGTGCGGCAAGGTTAGAGGCCAGCCAGGAGGCAGGGATACCAGGTTTAACCCATGGTATCTGCCAACATGGTATCGGTCAGGAGGGGATTGGCTTTGTATAAGATCTTTGATAAGGCCAGGTAATTGTTATCATGTCCATAGATGAACAAACAGCTACCGTCCCGGATGGTGTTGATGATGGATTTTGCTAATTTGGATGGAACAGCCGGACACCCAAGACTGCGACCAATGTATCCTTTCGCACTGATCATGCGTTCATTTACATAAGCTGAGCCATGTATAACGATGGCACGCTCCAATGCATTGTCATTAATGCCTTGCTCCATTCCTTCCAGGCGCAGGGAATAACCATTGTGGCCTTTGTAAGGATTGCCTGTAATATAAAAACCGAGGCTGCTTTGAAAGCTTTCGGGCCTGTTGGAAAAACGGGTGGCCATATCGGTACCTGAGTTCCTGCCATGGGATACATAGGTATTAAAGACCAATTTATTCGTCTCCATATCAATGATGAACAATCGCTTCTTTGAAGAAGGCAGGCTGAAATCGGCAATGGTAAGGTAACGTGCGTTGTGTATTTCGCCGGCATCCTGGAGGCTTTTATATCCCTGCATGGCGTACAAATAAGCTTCGCGGGAAAGGTCGAGTGTATCCAGACGCAGGCTATCGTACAATACTGTTTTACTTACTGGTGCGGGAGCCGGAACAGGTGCTTCATGTTTGACGGGAGGAGTATTTGAAAGCACGGTCATTCCCAATACTGCTGATACACATCCAATCAATACAAGTGAGAATATAAAAGGTTTTATTTTCGGCTGCATAGATCTTCTCCTGTTTTAATGATAAAATGGTATTGAACCTTATAGACGTTCTCAGGCCCGGAATGGTTCGCCGGGGTGGGCCATTATAGGAATTTTAACAAGTTGGTCTTAGGATCGCTAAGTAATAATCATTACTACTCGCCCAGTTATGTGGAAATAACCGGATACAGGGCTTTGAAGGCCTGATGTGGATGGGCATTTATTCTACAAAATGGCGGGGCAATATGTGGAATGATCTCTCGAAAATATATGCCATGTTTGGTCATTGTCTTAATTGACTGAAATACAGCTACCACTTTGAATCTTCTTTCGTGGCACGGAATTTATGCTATGTATTGTACAACGAACGATGATTTCCTTGAATCTAAATCAGCTATCTCTAACGAGATAGAAAGATAAACAACAAGGAATAAGCGTTCATGAAAAGTGTGTTCCCTACGGAATGCACTTTTCGCTTTTAGGATATTCTCCCCTGGTCATCATGCCATAACCTTCTTTTCAGTCTCTGCCAGTAACTCATTTGTGGCATTTAGAGGTTTAAAGATTAAGTACTTATACTATTGGCGGTGTTTTAAAAAAGCGCCAGTTTAGCATAACTGTTTGGTTTCCCTTACTCTGCTTACCAATTTGTCCTTATAACATAACTGTAAACAAACATTATGACTGCTGAAAAAAAGCTGGGGCTATCCTTATCAGGTGGGGGATACAGGGCTGCTGCGTTTCACCTGGGTACACTCCGCAAATTGCATGAAATGGGAGTTCTGCAGCAGGTAGATGTAATGTCTACCATATCGGGAGGTTCAATAACGGGTGCTTATTATTGTTTGAATAATAAAGATTTTGAGGCCTTTGAGAAGCATATGCTGGAGGCATTGGGCCACAAGGATGTAATCAAACAGGTATTTCTTTCCTTTACTTTTATCAGGACTGTATTGTTTTTGCTGGTATTTTTTGTACCTGCAATCTATGTATTGTTTACACACTATGCCTGGCTGTCCCCTATCTTGATTGGATTGTTGTTGTACCTGTTTGTACGTTTCCAGTTTGCTATTTTTCCGGTAAGCAAAGAAATAGAGAAAGCCTATAATAAATTCTTCTATAAAAATGCTACGCTCTCGCAGTTATGCAACAGGCCTTTGCTCGCCATTGGTTCTACCAACCTGCAAACGGCCAGGCCTTTTACTTTTTCGCGATTGAAGATGGAAGACTCCTCTTATGCATTCCTGGATCCTCCGGTCAAATTTAAGCATGACGAATTCCCGGTGGCCCGGGCGGTGATGGCATCTTCCTGCGTTCCTTTTGCTTTTACGCCGGTGCATATTGACCAGGTGTATTATGAATCGCCGGCGGACGTGCTGCGCGTGGAACCTCAACTGGTAGATGGTGGCGTGTATGATAACCAGGGTATTCAAAAGCTCACCCAAAAGGGTAGTATGTATGCCTGCGATATCGTTATTACCAGTGATGCGGGTAATAAACTTCCTTTCGCAGGTTCTTATAATAACCTGCTGATCTTATTGATCCGGACGATGGATGTGTTTATGGCACGCATCAAGAACTTTCAGATGGTGCAGGACATTTATGATAATGCCGCGAATGCCGGCCGGCAGATGGCTTATTTGTCGTTGGGATGGAATCTGGAGCAGTGTATTCCTGGTTTTATTGATAACCTGGCGAAAGGGAAGATCACGGAAGAAGTGATCGAAGCGCACCAGTTCAAGCCGGAATGGGTGGCTGATCCGGCCCGGTACCGCAAGGAGCTTACTACTTACCTTGAAAACGAGGTAAATTATAAGGTAATACTGCAAAGCAACCTCAAACCACCACAACTGACGATTGCCCGGAATGTGGGGACCAATCTGACTCCTTTATCTAAGGAAGAACTTACTTATCTTGCTATACAAGCAGCCAACCTTACTGAATTGCAGGTAAGGCTGTACTGTCCGACATTAACGCAACCGTCATGAAAGATTGTGCCAATATAACTACTATAAAGCCTGCCTTCCGAAAGTTGCGGGCTTTTACTTTTGATCCCTCTCTGTCTCTTAAGCTGGACACGAGTGTAATTAACAACATCGTTTATAAAGTGCCCTGGGAAACCTTGAAACCGGGGCCGGTAGGAGAATATATTGAGGTGGTGGATTTTGATCCCTCGAGTGGTTGTTTTTATAAGCCTGTAAATCTTGACGATCCCTATACGCTGGCACAGGATGGCCTGGATCCGGCAGAAAGTAATCCGCAGTTTCACCAGCAGATGGTGTATGCGGTGGCGATGATCACGATTAAGAACTTTGAGCGGGCGTTGGGGCGTAAGATATTGTGGAGCCCTTACCGTGATAAAAGTGGTTATTCGGCAGGCTATGTGCAGCGGCTGCGGATCTATCCCCATGCTTTGCGGGAGGCCAATGCGTATTACAGTCCGCAGAAAAAAGCCTTGTTGTTTGGCTATTTCAGTGCAGCACCCGACACGCCGAGTTTGATGATGCCGGGCGGAACGGTATTTACCTGCCTGAGCCATGATATTGTGGCGCATGAAATAACACACGCCTTGCTGGATGGCATGCACCGCCGGTATATTGAAGCCACGCACCCTGATTCGCTGGCCTTCCATGAAGCATTTGCAGACATTGTAGCCTTGTTCCAGCACTTTACCTTCCCGGAAGTATTGAAGGATCAGATAGCGCGTACGAGGGGGGATCTGGCCAGCCAGAATTTGCTGGGCCAGCTGGCGCAGGAGTTTGGGAAGGCCATTGGTCATTACGGCAGTCTGCGGGATGCGCTGGGAACGGTGAATGATGAGACGGGTAAGTGGGAGCCACTTGTGCCCGATCCTACGGGTTACCAGAAGATCGTAGAGCCGCATGAGCGGGGTTCTATCCTGGTGGCTACGATCTTTGATATATTCAGTAATATTTATCGCCGCCGGGTGGCAGACCTGCTGCGTATTGCTACAGGTGGTACGGGGATGTTGTCTGCTGGCTCACTGCATCCGGACCTGGTGAACCGGATGGCGCAGGAGGCGAGCAAAACGGCCGGGCAGATATTGAAAATATGTATCCGGGCGCTGGATTATTGTCCGCCGATGGATATCAATTTCGGGGATTACCTGCGGGCGATGATCACCTCTGATTATGATCTGGTGGAAGAAGACAATATGGATTATCGCATTGCCATTATAGAAGCTTTTCAACGGCGGGGTATTTTCCCGGACAATGTAAAGAACATGAGTGTGGAAAGCCTGCTGTGCAAGGTAGAGGAAGAGGAGGAAGCGGAAGAATTTGAAGACCAGTTTACAAACCTGCTTGAATTCTTTAAGTTGTTTAAAGAAAAGATCAGTTATATCACGAACCGGAAAGACCTATACAATCTTACCAAAGTGTTTATCACCGGGGGCAATATCAGTGACCTGGGCGACAAGCAAAATCAATCGAAGCAAACCAAAGAAAAAGGTACAACGGACCATATCATGGGACTGCACCAGCGCCTGAATGTAAAATTCATGGGTGCGAAGGCTGTGGAACAATTCAGTAAACTGACGGGCTTGTTACTGGATGAAACGCTGATAGATTACCAGGGCATTGGACGGTCAACAGCAAGGAATACGATGGGGGCGCCCAAGCTGGAGGTGCACAATTTAAAGCTGGCCAGCCGTGTGGGACCCAGTGGCAATGTATTGAACCAAATACTAGTAACGCTTACCCAGCGGCGGGGAGTGGTGTGTGACACGGATCAATATGGGAATGTGGAAGTGAAAGGATTCTTTGTGGCAGATGCTCCGGAGAACGGCTGGTATCCGCTGCCGGATAAATCAGGGGCAGTTCCCACCAAACAACCTTATCCTGAGAAAACGGAAGGATTGACGGGAGAAGGCAGTGAAAAGGTATTGCCGAAGGGTTGGTTTATTTTCAGGGGAGGCTGTACGCTGATCTTTGATCTGAACTATGCTTCGAGCAAAGACAATGTGAAGTTGAAATACATTATCAAGAAGGATATCAATGATAAAGAGCGGATGAAGCGGCAATACCGTATGCTTTTCAACAACAATGATTTTTCGCTGAACGCTACTTATTTCGGTACGGCTTATGGTAACCTGGAAGCAGAGCCATTTGCCATTATCCATAAAATTTTATAATGGTATGGCTGCTGTAAAAAAGACTACCCGGAAAGCGGCGCCTAAGAAGGCGGCTGTGAAAGCGGTAAAGAAAGCTGCGAAGAAAGTTGCCCCGAAAGTAACGGGTGTACCCACAGGCAAGGCAGACAGTGTATCTGTACGCATGTATGCGCATGGTTTTGGGGATTGCTTTCTGCTCACTTTTTTGAGTAAGGAACAGGCTATTTACCGGATGCTGATCGACTGCGGTATGCTTACGGGGGATTCAGACCGGCTGAGGCAGGTGATCGACCATATCAAAACGGACTGTGGGGGCAAGCTGGACCTGGTGGTACAAACGCATGAGCACAAGGACCATATTTCGGGATTTAACCTGCGGGATAAGAGCAAGAATCTTTTGTGGGATGCAATTGAAGTGGACAGGGTATGGCTGGCCTGGACGGAAAATACGGGCAGTAATGGGGACGACCTGGCGATACAGCTGAAGCAGAAGCAGGACAAAAAGAAAAAGGCGCTGGCGAAAGCCTTGCAGTTATACAACTCTTCGATACAGCAGGCTGAGCATCGCACGATGATGAATCAGGAATACCAGGGTTCGGATTACTATGCAGCGCAACAACGCTATGCGACGGCGCTGCAACAGATACTGGGCTTTTTTGATATCAGTGAAGAGGATGTAGCGGGCCTGGCCGCTAATGGTACTGAACTGGGGCTTACGATGAAGGACGCGATGGGTTATTTTGTCAATCGCAGCCGGACGAAAGGTAGTCCTGATATCAGTTTCTGGGATCCCGGAGAACAGGCTGACGCTAAAACTACGGGGCTGCCCGGTATTAATTTTTATTTCCTGGGGCCTCCCAAGGATTATGATAAGCTGCGGGTGATGGAAGATTCGCAGCATATTGAAATGTATTTGACGGAGATGGGGCTTTCGGACAATTTCTTTGTGGCGCTGACGAGTGAAGAAGAGGAAGATAGCAATGAAGCCTTATCGCCCTTTCACAAGCGCTACCGCTGGCACGGGCCGGCGAAGGAAGAGAAGGAGAATCCGGATGATGTATGGACCTTGTATTACAATAAAGACCACGACTGGCGGAGTATTGAAAATGACTGGCTGCACAATGCGGGCGCGCTGGCGCTTAACCTGGACTCCTATACGAATAATACGAGCCTGGTGATTGCCATTGAGCTGGAGGATAGTGATAAGGTATTGTTGTTCCCGGCAGATGCGCAGATTGGCAACTGGCTTAGCTGGACAGAGGCTGTTGATGAGAAGAACCCTGAGCCGCGGTTGAAATGGCAGGTGACCAAGAAAGGGAAGCAGGAAACGGTTACTGCCGGAGAGCTGCTAAAGCGTACGGTATTTTATAAGGTGGGACACCATGCCAGCCACAATGCTACGGCCCGGAAGCATGGGCTGGAATTGATGACGAGTGAGGAGTTGGTGGCGATGATACCGGTAGATGAGGAGGTGGCCAAAAAGCAAGGAAAAAAAGGGTGGAAGATGCCTGCGGAAGACCTGTACAAAAGGCTGCAGGAAAAAACCAAGAGCCGCATTATCCGTCTCGATAAAGGCAGTATTCTGGCCAATGGGGCGAAGGACCTGCCGGAAGGAGCCAAACCCAATAAGCAACAACTTGATGACTTTAATAGCTGTGTGAGCGAATCTGATATCATTATAACGACTGAAGAGGGTATAAAGCGCCCCTTGTTTTGGGAGTATCTGGTGAAAGGATAAGGCAACAATATTGCATATACTTGTCATATTTCGTCTAAAACAAGGATATTGCGCACCTATGCAACAACAGGCAGGAGATCAAATTAGTAGTGGCCCCCGGGTAGCCCAATGGACAGCACTGGCTGTTTTATTTTGCGCCTTCTTTTCCCCCGAAGGTTTTGCCCAATCTGATACGGCCAAAAAGTTTGACCGGAACTATTACGAGTCTTATACAGACCTGATCACTTCCCGGGTATACTTTTCCCAAAAATATACAGCGCTACGTATCCGTGGAGCGGATAAGGGCAGGGACCTGGAATACCGCCCCAATACTACGCTCAATTTTGGGGTGGGTGCTACTTATGGATGGTTTACGCTGAACCTGGCTTACGGTTTTGATATTCTGAACCGGGCAGATGATGCAAAGGGTAAAACACGTTACCTGGACCTGCAATCACATATTTATACGCGCAAAATGAGCATTGACCTTTTTGGCCAGCTTTACCGGGGTTTCTATGCCTATCCTAAAAGTATCGTACCGCAGGATGATAAAGAGTGGTACCTGAGGCCAGATATCAAGATGCGGCATTTTGGCGCCGCTGCTTATTACATCTATAACTGGAAGAAGTTTTCGCTACGATCGGCCACGTTGCAAAATGAGTGGCAGAAAAGATCGGCCGGTAGTTTTTTAGTAGGTGGTGAATTCTATTATGGCCAAAACAAGGGTGATAGTGCTTTTGTGCCGGGCGCTTTGGCGAACGAATTTAGTCAGGCAGGGGTAACGAAAACACGCTACTTTGATATTGGTCCTGGTATTGGGTATGCTTATACGCTGGTGGTGCAGGAACATTTTTATGCAACAGGCGGTTTAACGGTAAGCTTTCCGCTCAGCTTTCAGAAGCAATGGCGTAATGATAATACGGAACACAAAGCATCCATTAGCCCTGATCTGCTTACCCGGTTAGGTGTTGGCTATAACAGTGACCGTACGAATATCAGCATCATATGGGTGAATAGCACGGTACAAACGAAAGGGAAAAGTGGTGAATATGCTATCCGGACAGGTAATGTACGACTCAATGCAGCTTATCGCTTTAAGCCGGGACCTTCGCTGAAGCGTAAACTAAAAATCTTTGAGGCAAAGCAGTAAGCCAAAATAACAACCTCCTCCGGAGAACAGGAGGAGGTAATGACAACATGCATATATGAGAATCGTCATCATTTTTGCTTCTTACTGAATGGCATTGTAGACCCATCCTTCATTTTCTTTTGGCTGGCGTTGTTTTTCCCAGGCCACTACTGCGGCTTCCAATACTTTTTTGAGGTTCATTTTTACTCTCCGATTTTCCAGCTTTAATACTACACCCTGTACCTGCTCCTGGTACACCATCACCTGGTCGTTGTTGTAAAACCGAACGGTGTATTGTTTGGGTACATGTACATTGGACTCTACGACCCAATATCCTTTTTCAGAAACCCAACGGGGAGTAACGGGGGCAGGGGTAGCTTCTTCCTCCTGCGCAAATGCAGCAGTACTACCGATGAGTAAACAGGCAAGTACCAACAATTTCAAACACTTCTTCATGGCTAAATAATTATACTTTTTAGAAATACTTGTAACAGTCCTAAAATTATAATTCATGATGGCTGAGAAAACACAAAGTGGATCAACTGTGGTAGTTGTTTGACAGAACGTTTAAAGGTGGACTTAATAAGGGAAATTGTCGACGAATGGTTTTGGTCGATTGTTGTTGATTATTGGTTACTGATTATTCATTATTAGCGCGGAGTGGGTGGCGATCATATGATAAAAATAACAAAGGATGAGCCATCCCGACTTTACAGTACGGGATGACCCACCCTCTTTCTACACGCAAGTACCTGTTGGTATTGTAAGGGATTATTCTAATTCTTTGAGCCAGGCCTGGGCTTCTTCGCGGGCGGCTTCTACTACAGCTTTGCCGGCGCGGAAACACATTTTCCATTGGCCGTCTTTTGCTTCGTAATCGGGATTGGCAAACATGCTGCCATTGAGTTTGGCATCGAAATCGACTGTTGCTGAAATGCTGAGGAATTCTTTCAGTCTTTGCTTGATGAGCTCTTTGGCGTCAGCCGGATATTTCTTTTCATCGTCGGCTTTGTTGAGTTGTTTGTCGATGGCATTGTCGATCATCTTCATGGGATTGGGAATGCCGAGTTTCTTTTTCTTATACCCCAGGCGCTCATTCCTCCACTTTGTATATTTCTTTTGGAACTCGCTGGTCTTCGCGTATTCTTTTGCAAAGCGGATCAATTGACGTGTGCCGGCGACCTTTAATTCTACAGGTAATGATTTGGCTTTCTTTAGCACCTCGTAATCGGTGGAAATAAACCCACCGCCGAAGGAGGCGATGACGTTTTCTTTGGCATCATCTTCTGTGAAGCTGAGGTCTTCAAAGATGTTGGTGACGGTGGCAGCCAATAATATGATGGCTAACACAAATACGCTTAAACTTTTCATGGCTATATCCCGGTTGGTTTGTTAAATTATATGCAAACCTATCGGATAAAGGAGGGCCGGGCAATCGCACAAACATGTGAATTGTTGAGTAAGCGCCCCAAAGGAGCCAGCATGGTTAAAGAACGGTTTTTCTGTGTTAAAACAAGTGTTTAACGGAATGGTATTTGTAATTTTATAGACGCAATTCTAACTGGTTATCAAGGATCCATTGTTTGTAAAAAGGAGGGTATTATGAAGGAGGACAAAAACAGTGTAACCAACCAGCATGCCTGTCACTATATTACTTTTAATACGGTAGACTGGGTAGACGTGTTTATCAAGCCGGTTTACAAGCGTATCATTGCGAATACGCTGAATGATTTTATTGCTACCAGGGGCCTAACGGTATATGCCTGGTGCCTGATGACGAACCACCTGCACTTATTGCTACAAGCCAAAGACGGAACGGGATTGGCTATGATCGAGCGTGACTTCAAACGAATTACCACTACACATATTTTAGAGGCCATGGATATGGAACAGGAACTGCGCCGTGACTGGATGCTGGGCCGGTTTGAACATTTCAGTCAAAGTCTGAAGAAGATCGAGAAATACCAGGTGTGGCAAAGCTGCAGCAACCCTGAGTTCCTGGACTTTAAGCAGCCCATGAAGGTAAAAGAGTACCTGGGTTATGTACATGAAAACCCGGTACGAGACAGGATCGTATTCCTGCCGGAGGACTATATATTTAGTTCGGCCGGGGATTATGCAGGGCGCAAGGGCCTGGTGCATGTGACTGTTATTGACATGGAGGGGTTGATCAAGGGAGTGGTGAAGGGAAGGTGAGGAAAACAGCTGCGAGCTTTGAGCTACGAGCGACAGGCAGGCGCGGAATGGCGGCTGCGAGTGACAGATACCCCAGGAGTGGGCAAGCTACTTAACGGCGTCTTTGAGGGATTGGACGGTTTTTTTGTCATTTCCCACGAAGATCTTGTCGTTGAGGATCGCGACGGGGCGTTTGAGGAAGGTATATTCTTCCAGGATGAAGTTGCGGTAATCTTTTTCGGTCAATTGCTTGTCTTTCAAGCCTAATTCTTTGTATTTGAGGGCCCGCCGGCTGAACAGGGCTTCGTAGCTACCTGCCATTTTCTTCATTTCGTCGAGCTGAGCGGATGTGATCTTTTCGGTCTTGATGTCCTGCATGGTGAACCCTGCCTTGTCTACGCCGGTTTCTTTAATAATTGCCTGGCAGGTGGTACAGGTTCCGAGGTGATAAAACTTCTTCATAATAGTAAGAAAAGCGCAATTTAAAGCATTGATCTTGAATAGCTATACCTATGTTTTGGTTAAAACGGATGTTCCAACTGTAATAATTTCCGACATTCGCCGACCAATTAGTATCTTTTCGTTAAAACCACCCAAGTTTGCAGTCCAGGCCTGACCAAAATGAATTCATCGTGTTGGTAAATCAACACCGGGGTATGTTGTACAAGGTATGTAACCTGTATTGTTCATCGGAATACGATAAACAGGACCTTTTCCAGGAAATCGTGATCCAATTGTGGAAAGCTTATCCACGATTCAGGGGCGACTCTAAGTTTGGTACCTGGCTGTACCGTATTGCGCTCAATACGGCGATCTCAGACCTCCGTAAGCAAAAGAAGCACATTCAAAGTGTGGAACCAGACAAACTGCCGACTGAGATACAGGATATTCAATACAATAAGGACAAAGAAGAAAAATTACAGCAGTTATACCATGCGATTCACCAGCTGCCTGAAATAGAGCGGGGTATTGTGATGTTGTACCTGGAAGACAAGAGTTATGACGAAATGGAAGAGATATTGGGTATTAACCAGAATAACCTGCGGGTAAAGATGAACCGCATCAAGGAAAAATTACGTAAACTCACTAAAGTTGTTGAACATGGATTTGGATAACCTCAAAGAGATCTGGAAGGACCTGGACGAGAAGGATTTCCATCCTGCCAAGACGGGAGGGATAGTGCCTGCTGTGACCAGTCATGAGGAGGAGATTGCGGCCATTTTACGGAAGCGTTCTCAGAACCCTATTGCTAAGATCAAGCGTAACCTGGCTACTGAAACGATCGTGATCGTTGTGTTGTATTCGATTACGATGTGGTATTATATCACCGCCTGGAAAGGTCAATATTGGGAAATTGCGGTTTTGCTGGGTATCATTGGCGCTTCATTTGTGGTTTATTATTTCCGTAAGAATAAGTTGTTGAAGGAAATGCAGCGGGTGGATTATGAGGTGAAAGCCAACCTGGAGCAACGGCTTCATACGCTTGAAAAATATGTACGTTTTTATTTTGTGTCCGGCACTGTGCTTACCCCTGCCGCTTATTTTGTAGCGGGCGTAATTGTATTGTTTAAAACGCCTCCGCGCTCTACGGAAAAGATCCCTCCGATGGTCACGCATATTACGGGGCATGACTATTTTGTACTGTTTACGGTATCGGGTGTGGCCCTGGCCATTGGCAGTTATTTCCTGAACGTATGGTATTCGAATAAGCTATATGGCAGGCATATCAACAAGTTGAAGAACCTGCTGAACCAAATGGATGAGGAAGGGTGAATTGTGAGTTGTGAGTGGCGTTTGCTTCGGAAACCTCTTGCATTTTTTAAAGGCGTGGTAGCAGGAATTTGACAAACGCCTGGTTAAAATAGTATTGCTTTCAAAGGACGTGGTATTTTTTAGTAATTTGAGCATCTAATCTATTTTACGATGCCTGCTACCCGTCGCGATTTCATCAAACAATCTTCTCTGCTAGCCGCTGGTTTTTTCATTAATAAAGAAGACGTTTTTAAGAAGAAAAAACCTGTAGGCGTACAGCTATACACGCTCCGCAATCAGATCAGCAAAGACCCGAAAGGCACACTGGAAAAGGTGGCGCAACTGGGTTATAAGCAAGTGGAAACATTTGGCTATGGTAAACGCAAATGGTTTAACCTGACGCCTGCTGAATTATCCTCCATTTTAAAGAACAATGGGCTTAGCTCTCCGAGCGGGCACACTTACCCTGGCAGCTTTTTCCTGAAAGGTGGCTGGGAAGATGAATGGAAAATGGCGGTGGAGGATTCCAAAACGCTTGGACAGGAATTCATCACGATTCCCTGGCTGGAAGAAGCCTACCGGAAGGATGCGGATAACTACAAAAAGATTGCAGAAGGGCTGAACAAGGCAGGCAGCATGGCCAAGCAAGGCGGGCTGAAACTGGCTTACCACAATCATGATTTTGAGTTTGCTACAGTAAACGGGCAAACAGGTTTTGACATTCTCACCAAAAATACGGACGCCAAACTGGTGCACTTTGAACTGGACCTTTATTGGGCGGTGAAAGCAGGACACGATCCGGTGAAGCTGTTCCAACAGCACCCGGGCCGGTTTGCCATGTGGCATATAAAGGATATGGACAATACGCCTCAAAAGTTCTTTACAGAAGTAGGCAGCGGGGTGATCGACTTCAAGCCGATCTTTAAAAATGCCAAGCTGAGTGGTATGAAATACTTCTTTGTAGAGCAGGATGAATGTCCGGGTTCTCCCTTTGATAGTATCGCCAAGAGTATTGGTTATTTGAATGCGAACATACTTTAGTGGAGAGTTGGCAGTAGTGAGTTGTGAGTGTGTTTGCTTCGAAGCTTTGCGTGGATAACGGATTTCTCCCTGCGGTCGAAATGACAAGAAGGGAGAGTGATGAATAAATATGATTTAAATACTTATTGAAACCTCCCTTTTAATCAAAATTCAACGATCATGAGCCATCGCAGAAAATTTCTGCAGCAAACAGCTGCCCTGGTAACGGGCGCTACTGTATTGTCTTCTTTTGACAACAGCACTTTTTCCATATTCAAGAATCGTATTTCACCGGCAGACCAGCTGAATGTTGGCGCTATTGGTATCAATGGAATGGGATGGGCCAATGTGAATGCAGCGCTGAAAGTGCCGGGGGTAAACCTGGTAGCGATCTGTGATGTAGACAACAATGTATTGGACAAGCGTAAAGCAGACCTTGCCAAGATGAAGGTAGATGTATCCAAAGTGAGTGTGTATACAGATTACCGCAAGCTGCTGGAGCAAAAAGATATTGATGTGGTGATCATCGGCACGCCGGATCACTGGCATGCTTTGCAAATGATCCATGCCTGTGAAGCGGGCAAGGATGTATATGTTGAAAAGCCGGTAGGCAATTCTATTATAGAATGCAGGACGATGGTAGCGGCGCAACAACGGTATAACAAAGTAGTGCAGGCGGGCCAGTGGCAACGCAGTCAGCAGCATTTCCGGGATGCAGTTGATTTTGTACACAGCGGACAGCTGGGCAATATCCGCACGGCGAAGGTTTGGTGTTACCAGGGATGGATGCATCCGGAGCCTGTACGTCCGGACAGCGCTCCTCCTGCAGGGGTTGATTATGCGGCCTGGCTGGGCCCCGCTCCTACGCGACCTTTTAATGCGAGCCGTTTTCACTTTCATTTTCGCTGGTTTTGGGATTATGCAGGCGGCCTGATGACGGACTGGGGTGTGCACCTGCTGGATTATGCACTGCTGGGTATGAAAGCGCCTACTCCAAAAACTATTGCAGCACTGGGTGGTAAGTTTGCCTATCCGGACCTGTATGAAGAAACACCTGACACGCTTACGACTTTATACGAGTTTGATGGGTTTAACCTGGTGTGGGATTCTGCAATGGGTATCGACAATGGTTCTTATGGCCGCAACCATGGTATTGCCTTTATTGGCAACAATGGAACGCTGGTACTGGATCGTGGAGGATGGGAAGTGATCGAGGAAAAGCAAGGTAAGAACAAGGTGTCGAAGCCGCTTGTGAAAGCTTCTGATAATGGGCTGGAAAAGCATTGGGAGAATTTTGTAGGGGCTGTAAAATCACGGAAGATGGCGGACCTGCATTGTTCTATCCAGGATGGTGCTCATGTGGCTACGGTGGCGCAGATGGGCAATATTGCTTTCCGTACGGGCCAGAAACTGACCTGGGATAAGGCCAAGGGAGCATTTACAGACAAGAAGGTGAACAAAAACTACCTGGTGAAAGAATACCATAACGGGTATAAGCTGCCGAAGGTGTGATTGAAAGGCTACGAGCTTTGAGCTGCGAGCTACGAGGCTTTTGCTTCGCCGTTTTATGCTGAAGCTATAGCTGAAGAGAAAGAAAATACACTGGAAAATATAATGAATAGGGTGAGATGCTTTTGACAGTGGCTCACCCTATTTTATTCATTGCAGTACTAATGCGCTGGTTTTATTATTTCAATTTTTTGATCCTGATGTTGCGGTACCAAACGGGATCGCCGTGGTCCTGGAGGGCGATGCGGCCGCTTTTGAAGGTGCCAAAAGTGGACCATTCTTTGAATTTGCTGCCTGCAATCATTTTGCGCCAGTTGTCGTCCCACATTTTGGTTGATACTACTCTGACACCGTTGAGGTAAAATTCGAGGGTGCTGTCTTTGGCAATGATCTCGGCCTGGTTCCACTCACCTACGGGCTTTACTGTTTCGGGAGAGCTGGAGATGAGGTCGTAGAGATCGCCGGCGTGGTGCTTAATGATCTTTCCATCTTTGTGGCCTGCATTGTCCAGCACTTGCATTTCGGGGCCGGTATGGTAGGGCTTTTCTATCTTAGGATCTTCTTTGACGTAGAACATGATGCCGCTGTTGCCGGCGGAATCGAGTTTCCAATCTACTTTGACGTGGAAGTTGTCGTATTCTTCGTCGGTAACGATATCGCCGCCGCCAACGGTCTTATCATCCTTGCGCTGGGCAGGATCGAGGTGGAGGGTACCATCTACTACTTTCCAGGCGGAGCCATCGGACTGGGCTTTGAATACATGCCAGTTCTTTTTGGAGGTGCCGTCGAAGAGCAGCTGCCATCCGTCGGCTTGTTCGGCTGTGGTGAGGCTGTTGTTGGCCGGGGGAGTGGTGGATGTTGGCGCCATGGTATCTTTTTTGGTATCGTCGGCTGTGGCCGGTTGTTCGTTTGACTGACAGGCGCTAAAAGCTGATGCCAGGAGAAATGCAGCAAGCAGAAATCGCATAAATGTGGATTTAATTTATTCACTCAAGTTACAAGTTTGCGCTTAAAATTTAACTAATGAGATGTTAACCGGCTGACATTTTATCAGTATATTTATATTCGAACTCATTTTAATCAAGGATTATGAAAAAGGGCCTGGCATATCATTCTTCGCGAGGGTTAAATTGCCCCGGATCGTCCTTTTCGGTCATTGCATGCCTTTTCACTTTACTTCCGGTTTACTTTCAGTTTACTTCAAGTTTACTTCTGGTTTAGGTCTAAGGAAGCTGATCTATAGCTAATCTATACGGTATCCATAGCTAATACCAGGCGTATCTTAGTGTGTTGAATAGCCGACGGGGTTATTTTTCCAGCCACAAAACCGACAAAACGGCAGTTGTTTTATAAAAGCAAAGAGGCTGTTCCTTCGACAGGGACAGCCTCTTTGCTTTTATGCTTATGGAACCTTTTTAGAGTTCTTTGATCTTAATGTTGCGGAAGTACACTTTATTGCCGTGGTCCTGTAATACGATATGTCCTTTGTGGAAAGCGCTGAAGTCGGGTGTGTTTTTGAATTTGCTTAGGGCTTTCATGGCTTCCCAGTTGGCATCCCACATGGTGGTAGATACGATCCTGGTTCCATTCTGGTACAAATCGAGTTTGCCTTTGTTGAGTACAATTTCCACCTGGTTCCATTCGCCAATGGGGCGAACGTTTTCGGGGGTGGCGGTGATGAAGTCGTACAGGTCACCGGCGCGGTGTTTGATGTTTTTAGCATCGGGGTGCCTATCGTTGTCGATGATCTGCATTTCGGGACCGGTAATGTATGCGTATTTGTATTTCAGGTCTTCACGGGCGAGGAAAATGATACCGGAGTTGCCGCCTTCTGTGAGTTTCCATTCTACTTTCAGGTGAAAATTCTCAAAAGAGTCGGTGGTGATGAGTTCGCCGGAGCCTTCGCCTTTGGGGCCTCTGGCTGCGGGATCATAATAGAGGGCGCCGGAGTCTACCTTCCAGGCAGCGCCATCGGTACGGTTGTTGAAAATATGCCAACCTTCTTTGGTGGTGCCATCGAACAGGAGTTTCCAGCCATCCTTTTTTTCCGCTTTGGTAAGGGTGTTGAGGGATGGGGTGCTGGTTGTTTTTTGAGCAGAGCTACAGGCGATGGCGCCAGATACGAGGAGCAGGAGGCAAAACCGTTTTAGCATTGTAAGAAATTTGGATTGAAAGTACGGGAAATTCCGGACTTCGGGGGTTAAGTCAGGAAAAAAGTGGGGGGATTTCTTTCCGTTCTTTTGCGCTGATGCAAAAGAACCAAAAAATCAAGCCAGGCCCGATCCTTCCCGCAATAAGCGGGAGCCTGGCGGGCCACGCCTCCCCAGAAGCATCAATACTTATTTAATTCAGGCAGCCTTAGCATTAAAAATGGGAGATAAATAGCAGGCTTACTTTGTTTCAATAGCTCAGCCGGCACAATAAAAAAGGTTTCGCTATATGGAAGGCCATATAGCGAAACCTTTTAAAGCTTTTAAGGAGCATTTATTTCTTGAGGGCCAGGATGTATTTTACCATCTCTGTTGCATCTTCCTTGCTGAGGGTTGGGTGGGGGGTCATTGGTACACTACCCCATACGCCTGTTCCGCCATTGATCACTTTGTGTACGAGTGAATCAATATTGGCTTGTGTAGCCGGGTATTTAGCGGCTACATCGGTATAAGCAGGACCTATATTTTTTTCGCTGATCTTATGGCAAGTGGTACAGTCGTTGGCGCCGATCAATTCGAGGCCTTTCTGGTTTTCAACAGCCATTGGGTCGGCTTTTTTCTCCTCTTGTTTTACTTCAGCAGGCTTTTTTTCTTCTCCACCACAGCTTGCGATGGCACCGGAGATCAAAAAAGCGATCATCAACTTTTTCATTGTGCTACTATTTAAATATATGACAAATGCATGACGAAGGCGGGCGCAATTTACTTTACAAACCTAACACGGAGCGATTAAATTTTTCATCGCTTCCGGTGCCTGCGAAATCATCGAATGCTTTTTCGGTAACGCGGATAATATGGTCCTTGATAAAGGGGGCTCCTTCAGCTGCACCATCCTCAGGATGTTTGATACAGCATTCCCATTCCATGACAGCCCAGCCGGCATAATCGTATTGGGTGAGCTTGCTGAATATGGATTTAAAATCTACCTGTCCATCGCCCAGGGAACGGAAGCGGCCGGCCCGGTTGATCCAGGACTGGTATCCGCCGTATACACCCTGCCTGCCGGTGGGGTTGAACTCTGCATCTTTTACATGGAACATGCGGATGCGCTCATGGTAGATATCAATGTATTCGAGGTAATCGAGGCACTGTAATACAAAATGGGAAGGATCGTACAGGAGGCATGCTCTTGCGTGGTTGTTGGTATGCTCCAGGAACATTTCATAGGAAATGCCATCGTGCAAATCTTCTCCAGGGTGTATTTCATAACAAAGGTCTACTCCATGTTCGTCGAAGTGGTTGAGGATGGGGAGCCAGCGGTTGGCGAGCTCTTTGAAACCTGTTTCCACCAGGCCTGCGGGGCGTTGAGGCCAGGGATATACTGTGGGCCAGAGCAGGGCGCCACTAAAGGTGGCGTGGGCATTGAGGCCCAGGTTTTGGGAAGCCTGGGCAGCCCATTTTAATTGTTGCACCGCCCATTCGGTCCTCGCTTTGGGATTGTTGCGGACTGCCTCGGGGGCAAATCCATCGAACAGGGAATCATAAGCAGGATGGCTGGCTACCAACTGGCCCTGCAGGTGGGTAGACAGTTCGGTGATCTGCATGCCCGCTTCTTCTATCGTGCCTTTGTATTCGTCGGCAAATGTTTTGCTTTCGGCCACTTTCTGCAGGTCGATACAGCGACTATCCCAGGTGGGGATCTGTACACCAATGAAACCCAATCCTTTTGCCCACTGGCAAATGGATTTGAGTGAATTGAAAGGAGGCTTATCGCCCATGAACTGGGCGAGAAAAATACCGGGTCCTTTGATTGTTTTCATATAGCTTAAAAGATTTGGGCTTATACTTTGAATTCAGTCCACTTAACATCAGACGCGCTGCTGGCTACTACGTTGTCGATGAATGCCATACCGCGGATGCCTTCTTCCACGCGGGGGAAGTCGAGCATTTCGGGGGTAGCTTCCTTGCCATCGATGCGGGCGGACAGGGTAAGGGCGAAGTTGCGGTAGATATTACCGAATGCTTCGAGGTAACCTTCGGGGTGTCCTCCGGGAGTGCGGCAGTTGTGTGTGGCATAGCTGGACAGGCGGTCGGTGTAACCGGCGCCGGCGCGCAGTATCTGAGCGGGCTGGTCCAACCATTTTACGAGGAGCGTATTGGGTTCATGTTGTGCCCATTCGATGCCACCTTTTTCACCATAGATGCGGATCTTCAGTGCATTTTCTTCGCCTGCTGCTACCTGGGAAGCCATGAGGACGCCGGCAGCGCCATTATCGAACTTCAGCAATACGTTGCCATCATCATCGAGTGCACGGCCAGTGACCATCACATTGAGGTCGGCACAGAGGTGAGTGATCTTCAATCCGGAAATGTATTCTGCGAGGTGCGCGGCATGGGTACCGATATCGCCCATACAACCGCTTTTACCTGATTTTTTAGGATCTGTTCTCCAGGCTGCCTGGGCATTGCCTTCACGTTCGCTGAGTTTGCTTAACCAACCCTGGGGGTACTCGACCCATATTTTGCGGATCTTACCGAGTACGCCGCCCTGTGCCATGGCGCGTGCTTGTTTTACCATCGGGTAGCCGGAATAGGTATGTGTGAGTGCGAGTATGAGGCCTGTTTCGTCGACCTTCTTTTTTAATTGTTGTGCTTCATCGAGTGTGAAGGTGATGGGCTTTTCTATTACGACATGGAATCCATGATCGAGGGCCATCATAGCGGGAGCGAAGTGTGCGAAATTGGGTGTAACAATAGTTACGAAATCAATGCGTTTATCAGCGGGAAGCTGGCTTTCTTTTTTGATCATCTCCTCATAGGTGAGGTATATACGATCTTCGGGAAGGAACAATGACCTTCCGGAATCTACGGCGATATCGGGGTTAATGCTGAGTGCTCCGGCGGCCAATTCGATAAGGCCGTCCATATTGGCTGCAATACGGTGAATGGCTCCGATGAAGGCATCTTTACCACCACCAACCATTCCCATTCGTAATTTTCTGTTCATGTAAAAATGATTGGAAAGTATTATTAATTGTTAAAAGAAGAACGCGATTTAAAAATAAAAAAATTACATTTACGACCGTATATTGAAAAATGTTCAATGGGTCGAAACGGGTGCTAAAGTTAAGCAGGATATGATGAGTTTTACAAATTAATGGAATATTAATCGTGAGAAGTGAAAGGTGAGAAGTAAATACTTTTGCTATGATCTTTTCTTCACTGCGAATAGCTGAAGGGTTGGTAAACGGAAAGAAGCAGACTTACGACCGTTAGCCTCGATAGCAAGATCTGAGATGACAGAAAGATTGTAAGGAGTTTAGGTTGGAGGGGGAGTTGTTCGACAGTAAAGACAGATGTTCCATTTTCCAGGGGTCAATTAGTTTCCTAACGATATCATAAATAAAAAACTCCTTGCCATGCAATCAACCATCCAACGTGGTCAATTATTCTGGGCCAGTTGCTTAGCTCTTTTGGTAACATCTTTATCCTTTGGTATACGTGCTGGTATCCTGAACAAGCTAGGTTCTGACTTTCATTTAAATGCTTCGGAACTTGGCGTTATTTCGGCTACAGCATTCTGGGGCTTTCCTTTGGCGGTAGTTATTGGCGGTTTAATAGTAGATGCTATTGGCATGAAGCGATTACTTGTGCTGGCCTTTTTCTTTCACCTGGCGGGTATTCTGCTCACCATTTTTGCCAGCGGCTACTGGACCTTATTCATCTCCACTCTTTTAATTGGTATTGCAAACGGCACTGTTGAAGCGGCTTGTAATCCGCTGGTGACTGCGTTGTATACTGAAAATAAAACCACCAAGCTAAACCACTTTCACCTGTGGTTTCCGGGTGGCATCGTGATTGGTACGCTGATCACGTATTTCTTTGAAAAAGCTGGTATCAGCTGGCAGGTTATGGTAGGTACTATGCTGCTGCCTACGGTTATCTACGGCTATCTTTTTTCCAGGCTGAAGTTTCCTGTTACGGAGCGAGTGGCGGCCGGAGTGTCTACGGGCGAGATGTACCGTTCACTGGGCAATCCGCTTTTCATCTTCATGATCATCTGCATGTTTGGTACTGCTATCACGGAATTGTTTACTGGCCAGTGGATCGATGTATTATTAAGGAATGTTACAGATAATGCTATCCTGATCCTGGCTGTATCTACAGGTGTGATGGTGGTAGGCCGTGGACTGGCAGAACCAGTTGTTCACCGGTTGTCGCCACAAGGGGTATTGCTGATATCAGCTATACTGGCTGGGGCTGGTATTTATTTATTGGGACATACTACAGGCAATATGGTTTTTGTGGGTGCGCTTGTTTTTGGTATGGGTGTATGTTATTTCTGGCCTACGATGTTGGGTTTTGTATCAGAAAACCTGCCCAAGACGGGTGCTGTGGGATTGAATTTGATGGGAGGCGCGGGCATGTTTGCAGTTTCGGTTTACATGATGTTTATGGGCGGTTATTATGATAAATTATTAGGTAATAAATTACCGGCGGGCGCTGTGCTGGCTGATTATAATGCCGCACCGGCAGGTTCTGAGATGGCCGGGGCGCTTGCAGAAGCGAAGAAAGCCGCAGGCCCGGAAATTTTGAATGCTACATTGGTAATACCGATTATTCTTGCTGTTGCATTTGCAGGATTGGTCATTTATATGCGTGGCAAAAAGAAGCCTCAGCAACTGACTGTAGCGGGGGCCTGATATTAATATGTTAATGACTTGTTTTTATAGATCTGTGTAGTAACATTTTTGTACATTCAATATCAACGACTCATATGTCCAACAACCAATCACGCCGGCTTGCCCTGAAGAATATTGTGGCGGGCACTGCAGCCATCGGAACAGCCGGTATGCTATCGTCTTTCTCAGCTTCAGAAGAGACTAAATCAATCACTTTGAAAGGAAATATCAATCATTCGGTATGCCGCTGGTGTTATGGCAGCATTCCCCTGGAAGAATTTGCCGCAGCGGTAAAAAAGATGGGTATTGTAGCTATTGACCTGGTAGGTCCGAAAGACTGGCCGGTATTGCAGAAATACGGTCTGTACTCTTCGATGTGTAATGGAGCAGAGATCAACCTGGTAGACGGTTTTAATGACAAGAAGTTTCATGCACAGCTGATCAAGAATTACTCGGAGATGATCCCACTGGTAGCGCAGGCAGGGTATAAGCAACTGATCTGCTTCAGCGGCAACCGCCGTGGCATCGATGACGAGACTGGCTGGAACAATTGTGCAGAAGGATTGAAGCAGCTGACAGGGCTGGCTGAAAAGCATAAAGTAACGCTGGTGATGGAACTATTGAATAGTAAAGTGAACCACAAGGATTATCAGTGTGATAAAACGGCATGGGGTGTAGAACTGTGCAAACGTGTAGGCTCTGAAAACTTTAAGTTGCTGTATGATATTTACCATATGCAGATCGATGAAGGGGATGTGATCGCGACGATCCGTAGCAGTCACCCTTATATTTCCCATTATCATACTGGTGGTGTACCAGGCAGGAATGAAATTGATGAGACGCAGGAGTTGTATTACCCCGCGATCATGAAAGCAGTTCTTGATACAGGCTTTAAGGGTTATGTGGCGCAGGAGTTTATCCCGGCGCGCAAAACGAATGAAGAAAGGCTGGTATCGCTGGAGAAGGCGGTGAAGATATGTGATGTGTAGGAGGTGAGTGGCGAATGGCTAGTGGCAAGTGGGGAGTTTGCTTTGATAGCACTTGTGAATCGGCAATCTTTTGCTTCGAGAGAATTAATGACAAACACTAAATTCCGAATACTATGGCAGAGAATGCGTATGACGCGATTGTGGTAGGTAGTGGCATCAGTGGCGGCTGGGCGGCCAAAGAGCTTTCCGAAAAAGGATTGAAAGTATTGATGCTGGAACGTGGTAATGATATTAAGCATGTAAAGGACTATAAAAGTGCCAGCAAAGATCCCTGGGAATTTGCTCACCGGGGCGGTAAGACGCAGGAGATGATCAAGGAATATCCTGTATTGAACCGGGACTATCCGTTGAATGAAACGAACCTGGATTACTGGACCAATGAAAAAGATTGTCCGTACACAGAAACCAAAAGGTTTGACTGGTTCCGGGGCTATCATGTAGGCGGCCGTTCGCTGATGTGGGGAAGGCAAAGCTATCGCTGGAGTGATTTTGACTTTGAAGCGAATGGGAAAGAAGGGATTGGTGTAGACTGGCCGATCCGCTATAAAGATATTGCACCATGGTACGATCACGTAGAAAAATTTGCCGGTATCAGTGGTAACCGGGATGGTATTCCGCAATTGCCAGATGGGCAGTTTCAGCCACCGATGGACCTGAACTGTGTAGAAAAAGATGTAGCAGCACGCATCAAGGATCATTATAAAGGTCAGCGTTTGCTGACTATCGGCCGTGTGGCCAATATTACAAAACCTTTACCCGGACGTACGAACTGCCAGTACCGGAATAAATGCTGGCTGGGTTGTCCGTTCGGCGCTTATTTCAGTACGCAATCTTCTACGCTGCCGGCAGCTATGGCTACTGGCAACCTGACATTGCGTCCTTTCTCGATCGTGACGAAGGTGTTGTACGATAAAGACACGAAGAAAGCGAAGGGTGTAGAGATCGTGGATGCTGAAACGAATAAGACTGTTGAGTATACAGCGAAAGTGATCTTCCTGTGTGCTTCGGCGATGAATAGTACCTGGGTATTGCTCAATTCAGCCACGGATATATGGCCGGGTGGTTTGGGCAGCAGCAGCGGAGAGCTGGGACATAACCTGATGGATCACCACTTCCGCATAGGTGCTTCGGGCACGGTAGAAGGGTATGAGGATAAATATTACTTCGGCAGAAGACCTACAGGATTTTATATCCCCCGTTTCCGTAACCTGTTTGGCGAAAAAAGGGATTACCTGCGTGGCTTTGGCTACCAGGGTGCTGCCAGCCGGGAAGGCTGGGGCCGCAATGTAGCGGAGCTGGGCATTGGTGCTGAACTGAAAGAAGCATTGACAGAACCGGGCGCCTGGACGATCGGTATGACGGCTTTTGGAGAAGTATTGCCTTACCATGACAACAAAATAACACTGGATAAAAGTGTGAAGGATAAATGGGGTCTTCCGGTATTGAACATCGATGCAGAGATCAAAGAGAATGAGCAAAAGATGAAGAAGGATATGGAGCAGGATGGTATTGAAATGCTGGAAGCAGCGGGTGTAAAGAATGTGCATGGCTTTAGGGGTGATTATTCACTGGGTATGGGTATCCATGAAATGGGCACGGCCCGCATGGGGAAAGATCCTAAGACTTCGGTATTGAATAGTCATAACCAGGTATGGGATTGTAAGAATGTATTTGTGACGGATGGTGCAGCTATGACATCGGCTGCCTGTGTGAACCCTTCTCTTACTTATATGGCCTTAACTGCCAGAGCGGTAGATTTTGCGGTGAGTGAACTCAAGAAAGGAAATCTCTAACCTATAAAACGCTTTATAACTTTTTTAATCTATGCCCGGGGATTCGACGAACGTCAACATTAACAACAAGGCTACAGCACAAAACACCTATGATGCTATTGTAGTAGGCAGCGGGATCAGCGGTGGCTGGGCCGCCAAAGAACTTTGTGAAAAAGGATTGAAAACGCTGCTCCTGGAGCGAGGCCGGGATGTGGTGCATATTAAAGACTATACGGATACGGAGAAAGCTCCGTGGGAACTGCCTCACCATGGCAACCTTACGCAGACGGACCGCGAGAACAGTCCTATTCAAAGTAAGTGCTATGCTTTTAATGAGGTATCGAAGAAGTTCTTTGTCAATGACCTTGAAAATCCTTACAACCAGGTAAAGCCTTTTAACTGGATACGCGGATACCATGTGGGCGGACGCTCGCTGATGTGGGGCCGGCAGAGTTACCGGTGGAGTGATATTGATTTCAGTGCGAATGGGAAAGACGGTCATGGTGTGGATTGGCCTATTCGATATAAGGACCTTGAATCCTGGTATAGTTATGTAGAGAAGTTTGCCGGTATCAGTGGTAACCGTGATGGATTGCCTCAATTGCCGGATGGTGAATTCCAGCCTGCCATGGAGATGAACTGTGTGGAAAAGCATGTGGCAGCGCGGATCAAAGAACGTTTCAAAGAACGTGCGATGATCATTGGACGTACTGCGAATCATACGGCCAAGGTTGGAGACCGTGGTCCCTGTCAATACAGGGGCAAGTGCCAGGAAGGTTGTCCGTTTGGCGGCTATTTCAGCAGTAATTCAGCAACGTTGCCTGCAGCGAAGAAGACGGGCAACCTGACCTTACGACCCTATTCTATTGTACTGGAAGTTATTTACGACAAGGATACGAAGAAAGCCAAAGGGGTAAGGATCATGGATTCAGAAACGCTGAAGACGGAGGAGTATTATGCCAAGATCGTTTTCCTGAATGCTTCTACGCTGGGAACAACGTTTGTGCTGCTGAACTCTGTGTCGGAAGTATTCCCGCATGGCCTGGGTAATACGAGTGAGCAGATTGGCCATAACCTGATGGACCACCACTATGGTGTGGGCGCCAATGGGGAGATGGAAGGCTTTGAAGACAAGTATACTTTTGGTCGCCGGCCAAATGGCATTTATGTTCCCCGCTTCCGTAATATCAGTGCACAAACGATGCGCAAAGATTATGTACGTGGTTTTGGCTACCAGGGTGGCGCCAGCCGCGGCCGGGTACGCTCGCATGACGGGATCGGTGAAGACCTGAAGGATAGTTTACTGGAACCTGGCATGTGGTCGATGAGCATGGGGTCCTGGGGTGAGCATTTACCTTATTATGAGAATAAAGCAACGCTGAACAAAGACAAAAAAGATAAATGGGGATTACCCACGCTGGATATTGATTGTGAGTTTAAAGAAAATGAGATGAAGATGCGTGAGGACATGAAGGCTTCTGCAGTAGAAATGCTGGAGGCAGCAGGCGCCAAGAATGTGAAGTCTTTTGACAATGCGCCTCCTCCCGGATTTTGCATCCATGAAATGGGTACGGCCCGTATGGGAAAAGACCCGAAGACATCGGTACTGAACAAATGGAACCAGATGCATGACGTACAGAACGTATTTGTAACGGATGGTTCGAGCATGGCGTCTTCGGCTTGTCAGAATCCATCGCTTACTTATATGGCCTTGACTGCCCGCGCGGCGGATTATGCAGTGAGTGAGTTGAAGAAGGGGAATTTGTAGTTTTCAAATTGAATATTGCACTTTATTTAAAATCATAGTATATGAACAGAAGAGAAGCCGTATCGAGGGTAGCCCTGTTGTTGGGCGGCACTGTTATCGGAGCTGAGTTTTTTCTGTCGGGCTGTAAGGCCAGTGATAAAAAAAATGCTGCCACATTGGATTTCAAACCAGAAGACATCGCTTACCTGGATGAAATAGCCGAAACGATTATCCCTACCACGGATACGCCTGGTGCGAAAGCTGCGGGCGTTGGTACTTTCATGACGGTGATGGTAAAAGACTGTTACAATGAAAAAGACCAGAAGATATTCCTGGAAGGCCTGACGAAGCTGGATGAAGCCTCCCATAAGATGCACTCCACATCTTTCATGAGTGCTACGCCCGAGCAGCGTAAGGCTTTATTGATCACGCTGGATACCGAACAGAAGGATTATAATAAGAATAAAAAGAAGGAAGATCCGGCACATTACTTCAGTCAACTGAAACAATTGACGCTGTTGGGTTATTTCACTTCAGAAATAGGCGCTACGAAAGCGTTGCGCTACCAGGCGATCCCGGGACGATATGACGGCTGTTTGCCCTACAAGAAAGGCGATAAAGCCTGGGCGACTTAGATGTTGGGGTTTTGAGTTTTGTGTTTAGCCGCCACAGCGTTTGAATAGCTGGCGGCGCCTGACCTGATTGTTTTTTCATTCACAATAACCTTGTTCTGTACCATGAGTTACAACAGGAGACAATTTTTGAAAACAGGAGGCGTACTTGCTTCCGCGCTGGCAATGGGTTCGACCACGGACCTTTTTGCGGCTTATAAGCCACTTAAACAATTTGGGTTACAACTGTATACGCTTCGCGATGACCTACCCAAAGATCCGCAGGGTGTTTTGAAACAGGTAGCTTCCTTTGGTTACAAACAAATTGAAGGATATGAAGGTCCCAAAGGTATTTACTGGGGTATGTCGAACAAAGAATTCAAGAAGTTTGCGGATGACCTGGGTATCACTATGATCTCTACGCATTGTGATATCAATACAAATTTTGAGCGGAAGGCTGCAGAAGCGGGTGAGATTGGCATGAAATACCTGATCAGCCCCTATATCGGTGCTCAGAAAACACTGGATGATTATAAAAAATTTGCAGACAAGTTCAATAGCCTGGGGGATATCTGTAAGAAGAATGGGCTGCGGTTTGCCTATCATAACCATGGTTATACTTTCACGGCGCAGGATGGTGTAATGCCTCAGGATACGCTGATGCAGAATACGAATCCAGACACTGTAGATTTTGAGATGGATATTTATTGGGTAGCTACTCCGGGAGAAGATCCAATTGCGTGGCTCAAAAAATACCCCAAGCGTTTCCGCCTATGTCATGTTAAAGACAGGCAGAAAGGGGCTAATCCTACAGAGCATGATGCTTCTGTGGATCTGGGAACGGGTTCTCTTGACTTCACGACTATCCTGAAGGAAGCCAAGAAGCAGGGTATGGAATATTATATTGTGGAACAGGAACGCTATGAAGGAACTACGCCGCTTAAAGCAGCTGCAACGGATGCGGCTTATATGAAGAAGCTGAGCTTCTGAGGCGGCAATCGTGAATCGGCAGTCGGCAATGCGTTCGCTTCACTGGCTATTGCTTCGATAGCTGATTTCTCTCTGCAGTCGCAATAATAAGATATATACAAAAACTGCCTCAGACATGTTGAACTGCCTGAGGCAGTTTTTTTGCGAAGAAGACAAGCGAAACTTTGGTATCTTACTGTAATAATTAACTGTATGAGAACCTTATTGACTGCGCTCTGCCTCCTTTGTTTTTTGCCCATGGTCACGCTGGCCCAACCGGCAGATGAAAAAATCATCCGTCAAACATTACATGATCAAACGGAGTCCTGGAATAAAGGGGACCTGGAAGCCTTTATGAAAGGTTACTGGAATGATGACTCGCTGATGTTTGTAGGCAAAAACGGTGTTACCTATGGCTATCAAAACACCTTAGCCAATTACAAGAAAAACTACAATGGCGCCGACCAGATGGGAACGCTAACCTTCAACCTGATCAAGGTAGAGCGGCTGAGCCCTGAATATTACTTTGTAGTGGGAAAATGGAACCTGAAGAGAAATGCGGGAGATGTGAGTGGTCATTACAACCTGTTGTTCCGGAAAATAAAGGGAGCCTGGGTAATCATTGCTGACCATAGCAGCTAGGACAGCTTTGCTTTAACCGTGTGGGAACTTCTTTTTCCAGATGCGCATATTGATCCAGATAAGGGCCACCAGGCTGAGGGCCATCCAACTATAAAAAATGATATTGCCGAGGGTCAGCCCTTTTTCGGGCACCATTAATCCTGCGTAGGTGCCAATACCAATGGTAGTTACCAGCCACACCAATCCCAGGGATAGTGACCATACTACCCTTCTCAGGAAATCCCGGGGATCTTCTTCTTCGTAGCCCATGGAATAAAATTACGAATTAGTCTATTAATAAGTTCTTGAACTCGGTGGAGTCGCCGTTGAATACATTGAAGTCTACTTTATAGAGAATACCGTTCACATGGCCTTGTTCGCTGTGCTGCCAGAAATGCCAATCGCGGTAAATGCGGGGTTTTTCCTTTTGCAGGTAGTGGGCCACCCACAGGGGGTAGTGGTCGAACTCATCTTTTAGTATCTGCTTGTAAAAATCCACATTGGTATACAGGATGGGTTTTACGCCATAATAATTCTCTATTGTCTCCAGAAACTCTTTTACGCGCTGACGCAGTTTATCAGATTTGACGCCATAGGATTGTTCTACGTCCAGTACGGGAGGCAGGTCGCCGGGCTGTAACTCCACGGTGGAAATGAAATTCTCGGCCTGGGTTTTCCCACTTTTTGTGGCAATGAAAAAATGGTATGCCCCGCGTGTAACGCCTGCCTCTTTGGCTTTTTTCCAGTTGCGTTTAAAACAGCGGTCTTCATTGCCATTGCCCTCGGTGGCTTTGATAAATGCAAAACCGATCTGCACATCTTCTACTTTCATCCCTTTCACGCTTTCCCAATCTACTGTTTCCTGGTACTTTGAGACATCAATACCATGAATGCCATAGTTGGTAGGGATCTCAATGCCAAAAGCCTGGTATCGTACAAAGTGAGACCTGCGGGCAAGCCACCATTCATATACCTGAAAACCCAGCATCACCAGTATACCTGCGAGTACCAGGGAGATAAGGATCTTCCAGCCGATATTTGTTTTTTTGTTGTCTGCCATGCGCGCGGTTGCAAATATAGTTGTCAGCATTTCTTTTTCGATGGATTATTCGGTTGGAGAAATGATAAAATCTGGTGTTAAGAAATCAGCGCATGATCTTTTGGACAATATCTATGCTTTTTTCGCCCCTGAGTTTAAGGTAATACACGCCTTTGGCGAAGCGCTGCGTGGGGATATTCAGGATCTCATCGTTTCCGGAAAGTTCATGTTCTTTCCGGTAAACTAACTGGCCGATGGTATTGTACAGGCGGATTGACAATTTTTTATCAGTAGGGTTCACGATGGAGATGAAAAGGTTTTCGGGAGCCGGGTTGGGGTATAATTTCAGCTGATTGGCTGCTCCGTTGGTCTCCTCTTTTGTTACGGTATTGTTTTTAGTAATCAGATGCAATTCCGGATCGATGAGCACGGTATCTGCTGCAAAGCCTGGGTTAATGGTAAATTCCTGTCCGCTAAACTGGTGGGTTACGACGATAATGGTATCGCGGCTGGCATTTTTAAATTTCAGGGCAACGGGCATATCATAGAAGGAAACGGAGGGATGGGAGGTGGTTTGTTTTAATTTGACCTTTGTCCAATGATTGATGTTTTGGCTCCAGGTGAGCTGATAGCTGGGGTAACCTTCTCCATATATCCACTTCGTAAAGAAATTATCGAGGTTTTTGCCGCTTACCTGCTCCATCACTCTTTTGAGGTCGGCTGTGTGTGCGTAACCATATTTAACTGCGGGGTCATCCAGGTAGGTACGAATGCCTTTAAAAAACACTGAATCTCCCAGTACCCAGCGCAGCATGCGCGCGGCCATCCCGCCTTTGTGGTAGGTGAGGCGGTTGCCGAACATGCGGACAAAATTGGAGGTATCGCTCACCCACACGGAGCCGTCTGGCGCACTGGTTATATTATTTATGAAATTCTGAATCACGGAAAGATGGGATTCGGGAACAAAATGCTCGTAATACACCATTTCGGTAAAGGTGGCAAAGCCTTCATTGAGCCAGAGATCGGCCCAGCTGCCGCAGGTCACTTTATCTCCAAACCACTGGTGACCCAATTCATGGGCTACAAGTGTGGGCCAGCGATCGGCAATATAGCTGTTGGTTTGGTGTTCCATTCCACCACCGAGGCCCCATTGGGTTTGGCAATAGTGTTCCTGGTGAAAGGGATAGAGACCGAATAATTCAGAGAATTTTACCAGGCATTGTTTTACCTGTTCGGTAGCGGGTTTATAATAATTGACATCGAATGTGAAGGAATACATCAATACGGGCATCTGGCGATTGGCCAATAGTACGCTGTCTTTTGTGATGGCATATTTTGTAATTGCCAGGGCAACGAGGTAGGTGGCAATAGGGTAACGGTGTTTGAAATAGCTGGTGGTTTGACCAGCATTGGATTCTTCCCGCTGGAGCAGGCCATTGGTGGAAATGGTATAGGCCGAAGGAATGGTGACGGCAATATCTATGGAATCGGCTTTATCGGTAAGGCCGTTTTTACAGGGCCACCAACCTGCAGCGCCGTAAGGTTCGGAAAGGGTCCAAATAGCATAGGCGCCTCTGTGAAGGCCCTGGTAAACGTTGCCAAAACCGTAAGCTACGGGAACGCCCTGATAAAAAATGGTTACAGAATCCTTACTATTGGCACTGATAGTGGCGGGCCATTTAATGACCAATGCATTTTCAGGCGATTGATAAAATGTTATTTTATTATCATGGTATATAACACTGTCTACGGTAAGTGTACGAACGAGGTCGAATACAATGCTGTCGGAGGCTGTTTTGATGGTAAAATGGGAGGTGATTGCTCCGTTGATATACCGGACTTCAGGATTGAGTTTCCAGTCGCAATGGTAATAATGGATATCAAAGTTATCGGTGGCTACAGAAAAAGCTCCGGTACCATCCGTTCCCTGGGCTTCCAGCCGGTGTTGCAGGGATTGTTTTTCATATTGGGCTATATCGGGAACAGGCTGCCTGTCCGACTGACGGGGGGGAATTGGCAGTTGTGCCTGCACGAAAGTGGTGGCCAACAGGAAAAGAATGTACCATTTTTTCATAGCGAGATGGGGGTAAAGCTGTTAAGCTTGTCTTAATATACCAAATTTTAGAGCCTATGGATGCCCAACAATCCTTTTATTTAAACGTTACGGGGTATAAAACATTGCACATTAAGCAGGTATCACTAATTTTATAATATTAATGCCCTCATTTAACTGGCACGATAGCATCAATCTAATGTCTAAGCTCACCTTTCGCCGTGTGTGGAATGCGGGTAAGGTATTGAGTAGCTACTATTTAAGTAAATGGACACGCAAGCCTGTGCAGTGGGGATACCCGGTATCTATTTCTTTTGAACCTACTACTTCGTGTAATCTCCGATGCCCGGAATGCCCCAGCGGATTGCGGGCCTTTACGAGGCCAACAGGAATGCTGCAAAAGAATTTTTTCCGGGATACGATCGATCAGCTTTCATCAGATCTGCTGTACCTGATATTTTACTTCCAGGGGGAACCCTACCTCAATCCGGACTTCCTGGACATGGTTAAATATGCTTCGCAAAAAGGGATCTATACGGCTACCTCCACGAATGCGCACTACCTGAATGACGCGAATGCCCGCAGAACGGTAGAAAGCGGCCTGGACAGGTTGATCATTTCTATCGATGGCACTACGCAGGATGTTTACCAATCGTATCGTGTAGGGGGTAAACTGGAAAAGGTGCTGGCCGGAGCCCGCAATATTATGAAGTGGAAGAAAGAGCTGAAAAGCAATACGCCTTTCGTGTTCTTCCAGTTCCTGGTAGTAAAGCCGAATGAACACCAGATTGAAGATGTAAAGCGGCTGGCGGTGGAGATAGGGGTGGATGATGTACGTTTCAAAACGGCTCAGGTATACGATTATGAGCAGGACCCCAATAACCTTATTCCGACGCTGGACAAATACAGTCGTTACCGCAAGAATGAAAAAGGGGAGTTTGCCTTTAAGAATTCTCTTCAAAACCACTGCTGGCGGCTATGGCATGCCACGGTGATCAGTTGGGACGGACTGGTGGTGCCTTGTTGTTTTGATAAGGATGCGCAACACACGCTGGGGGATCTGAAAGGAAAGAGCTTTAAAGAAGTTTGGCACAGTGATACGTATGTGAATTTCCGCCGACAAATATTGGAGAGCCGCAAGAATATTGATATCTGCGCCAATTGCAGTGAAGGAACGAAGGTTTGGAGTGAATAGATGCAACGGGTGCCCGCATTTAGCTGTTAGGTATTAGCTTTTAGGATTCAGCCCCGCTGGCTACCAGCTGCAGACTGGTGTTTTTAATTCCCTACCCTCTTTTAACACCCTTGAATTAATTTGCCTATGGCTTTGTCTGTTGCTATTACTACACGACTACAATATCAACATGAATCGATACAGGAACTAATAGCAGGGCTTTCAGAAAAGGAATTGAAGCTTCGCATACAACCGGATAAATGGAGTGCCTTTGAACAAATAGTGCATCTTACAGCTTACCAACCCATCTTTCTGGAGCGCTTATATAAGATCGTACAAGAAGATAGTCCCGGTTTCGAACGCTATGTGGCTGATCATGATGCCGCCTTTCATGAAGCATTGCAAAAACCCCTGACAGCCTTGCTGGAGGAGCTTTCTGCTCAACGGCTTATTATTTGCAAGTATGTAACCAACTTGCCGGATGAAGCATTGCAACGAACAGGCAGGCACGCTAAATATGGCCTGCTTACGATACCGGAATGGACAGAATTTTTCCTGTTGCATGAAGCTCATCATCTTTATCACTTGTTCATGCTTACCCGGGAGCTACGGCTTCTTACAACCGTAAAATAACTACTTTTACAACCCAACTACTGATGCAATATGAGTATAGAAAATGATATACAGCAAGCGAAGTTTCGTAATGAACACCACAGGGTATCGGTGAATCTCATCTATACGTGTAACTGGCTGATGGAGAAACACAAGCATTTTTTTGACAACGCAGATATTACACCACAGCAGTATAATATCCTGCGTATTCTGCGTGGCGCAGGCACACCACTCTCTACTTTGCAGATACGGCAGCGTATGCTGGATAAGATGAGTGATACCAGCCGGATCGTAGACAGGCTGGTAAAAAAGGAGCTGGTACAAAAAGTGATCTGTAAAACTGACCGCCGGCTGGTAGATGTAACAATATCTGAGAAGGGAATGAGTTTATTGGAAGGAATGGATGGCCATAATGATCAAATGGACGCTTCTGTGGGTGCACTTAGTGCCGAAGAAGCCACCACGCTAAATGGCCTGCTGGATAAAATGAGAGGTTAGTTAATCCGAAATATGAAACAACAATTTTTGACTTTTGCTGCCTGTCTTTTGGCATCCGTTACGGCGTTTTCACAACCAACCTATGAGTTCCGGGGAGCATGGATTGCTACGGTAGACAATATTGACTGGCCCAGCAAGGGGAATTTTAACACGGCTTTACAAAAAGCTGAATTTATAGCGCAACTGGACATGCACAAGCGTAATGGCCTGAACGCTATGATCGTACAGATAAGACCTGCTACAGACGCTTTTTACCCTTCTCCACATGAACCCTGGAGTGAGTGGCTCACAGGGAAGCAGGGCAAGGCGCCTTCGCCTTATTATGATCCCCTACAGTTTATGATCGAGGAAACGCATAAGCGTGGGATGGAGTTCCATGCCTGGTGTAATCCTTACCGGGCTGAATTCAGTATCGGAAAATCTTCGATCGCAGCCAACCATGTAACCAAATTACATCCGGATTGGTTTTTGGCTTATGGAGGCAAGCGTTATTTTGATCCGGGCAATAAGGATGCGCAGGAATTTGTGGTAAAGGTGATCCGGGATGTGGTGCACCGCTACGCGGTTGATGCGATCCATTTTGATGATTATTTTTATCCTTACCGTATTGCCGGCAAGGAATTTCCGGATAATAAAAGCTTTGCAAAATATGGGAATGGCCTGGACAAGGATGACTGGCGAAGGAGTAATGTGGATTCTATTATCGTGAAGCTGGGTAAGGCGATCAAGGAAGAGAACAAATATTGTCGCTTCGGTATTTCGCCTTTTGGGGTATGGCGCAACGAGCGTGATGATCCGGAAGGAAGCGCCACGACCGCAGGACAAACCAATTATGACGACCTGTATGCTGATATTTTGCTTTGGCTGGAAGAGGGATGGATCGATTATGTAGCGCCACAACTGTATTGGGAGTTTGGCCATAAGGCAGCGCCCTATGAGGTGTTGCTGGACTGGTGGAGCAAGCATACGTACGGAAGGCATTGTTATATCGGACTGGCGCCCTACCGCGCCAACAGCAATGTGATCTGGCGGGATAAATCGTTGCTGCCACGGCAAATTGCCGCACTTCGTAATTACCCGGAGATTCAGGGAGCTATTTATTTCAGCAGTACCTCCTTCGTGAGAAATCCGAATGGATGGAGTGACAGCTTGCGGTTAAATTATTACAAAGAGCCGGCACTGATACCGGGTATGAACTGGATAGATTCGCTGCGACCCGTATCGCCTACGGTAAAATCCTTTACGGTGGTGGATAGCTCTACTTTTGATATTACTGTTGCCAGGTCTGCGCTGGAGAAAAGAAATATCAAATCTTTCAACGCTTACCTGAGTGCGGATACCACGGAAGCATTTATCAACTTTTATAGTGCCAAACCAACGGCTACAAAGCCTGGCGGAGACTCCTGTGTGTTTCGTATCCAACTGCCTGCGGATAAGCGCTATGCGCGGGTTTACCTTACCACTTTGGATGAGGGGGGAAATGAAAGCTTGCCTTATGCAGACTGGCCGCTGCCGTTGCATTTTGAGAAGCTGGAAAATGAGGCGTGGATTGTGAGATAGGAGTTTCGAATTTTTTACCTTTGCGGATTAGTTATAAATATTCTATTTCAGCAATAATAAAACTAGTTATATGCCTGGTTATGAATTATTTGGTGCTTCAGAGCGCAAACATGTAAATGATGTAATGGAAACAGGTATCCTGATGCGCTATGGTTTTGACGGACCGCGCAAGGGGATCTGGAAAGCGAAGGAACTGGAGCAAGCCATTAATAATGAATTTGGTTCAAAGTATGCGCAGCTGGTGTCCAGCGGTACAGCGGCGCTTACCACAGCGTTGAGTGCCCTGGGTATTGGTTATGGCGATGAAGTGATCATGCCTGCCTTCACATTTGTAGCGAGCTTTGAAGCTGTACTGAGTGTGGGCGCCGTACCGGTGATGGTAGATATAGATGATACGCTGACGCTGGCCCCCGATGCGGTGCGCAAAGCGATCACTCCGAAGACCAAATGCATCATGCCGGTGCATATGTGTGGCAGTATGGCGGACCTGGATGCGCTGCAGGCCATTTGCAAAGAGCATAAGCTGATCTTATTGGAAGATGCCTGCCAGAGCATTGGAGCAAAGTATAAAGGGAAGTACCTGGGCACGATTGGAGATGCAGGCACTTTTTCTTTTGATTTTGTAAAGACGATCACCTGTGCAGAAGGTGGCGTAGTACTGACAAACCGGGAAGATGTTTATATCAGCAGTGATGGCTACAGCGATCACGGCCATGATCATAAGGGAGTAGACCGTGGTGCAGACCTACACCCCTTTATCGGCTATAACTACCGCATTTCGGAGTTACATGCTGCTGTGGGCCTGGCGCAGGTGCAAAGGCTGCAGGAATTCCTGACGATCCAACGCAAGCATCATGGAGCGCTGAAAGCTATTTTAGCGCAGGTACCGGAAATCGGCTTCCGCCGTATTCCTGATCCGGCCGGCGATAGCTGCACTTTCATCAGCTGGTTCCTGCCTTCATCTGAAATTACAGCGGCTGTAGTTGCTGAATTGAAAGCTCAAAATGTGCTGGCGGGGAATTTTTACTGGTTTAATAATAACTGGCACTATATCCGCAAATGGGATCACCTTAAGCAATCGCTGACGCTGAATGCGCTGCATCCTGATCTGAAGGCTGCTGTGATACATCACGCTACGAAGGATTTTGCGGCCAGTGATGCTATTATGAGCCGTTGTATTTCTACGGCTATCAGTTTGACCTGGACAGAAGCGCAGATCAAAGAGAAAGGTGAAAAGATCGTGAACGCTGTGAAGAAGGTGCTGGCGGAGCAGCAGGCGACGGTGTAAGAAAGCTGCGAGCGACGAGCCTCGAGCTGCGAGCCGCTTGATGCAATAAACTTATAAGAACAGGTATTTGCCTGGTTGTAAGAAGGGTGAATAGCAAGGAATCCAATAAAAATGGTGAGCCGCCTGGGAAAGGCGACCCACCATTTTTATTTGCCTTCGAGGGCGTTACAATCTTTTAGTGAGCCGAGCCGGAAGCGCAGGGGAAGTCCGGAGGTTTTTTCCAGGCGGAGTTCCTGCCGGCAAAAGAAGCCAAAATGCTGTGTATAGAAATCATGGCTGATGGATGAAATGGGCAAAACGAGCTTTCCGGGCAGCGGGGGCCATGCCAATTCCCTTGTAGAAAAGATGGAATTGGTGTCGGCAACGATGGTTAATTTGTTAAAATGCCCGGAGCCGGTACTGTACCATGGTTTTTGTCCGATGGCTGAAACAGGCCCTGGTACTGCAATTGATGGCAGGTGCGGAGGATTTTGCTGCGCCTGTAACATTAACATTTTTAAAGAAAATGCCAGGGCAACAATAATTTTATAAAATCGTTGGTCCACGTTCATTACATTTGTCCGTAAATTTACGGCCTGATTTTTGTGGTTGCCGCCGATTTTGCAATTTTTTGGCAAAAGGTGGATAAAATCCCCTGACGAACATGGCACTGAGTCAAAGCTTACAACAAAAACTATTACAGAAGCTATCGCCCCAGCAAATTCAGTTAATGAAGCTGCTGCAGGTTCCTACTGCCAACCTGGAAGAGCGTATAAAGGAAGAGCTGGAGGAAAATCCGGCCCTGGAGGTTTCGGATGAAGATCATGATGATCAATTTGATAATGAAACAAAAGACGAGTTTGAGAGCTCGGATGATGATTTTGAGCCCGATGGTAGCGAAGACGACTATGGCAACATCGATATCAGCGAATATGTGGGTGATGATGATGGGGAAATAGCTGAGTATAAGATGAAGGACGACAATTACCCTGAGGTGGATGATAACAAGGTAATCCCTTACAGGATCGAGACTTCTTTCCATGAACACTTGCTGGAACAGCTGGGTATGCTGAAGCTGGATGACCGGCATCGCCGGATCGCTGAGCAGATCGTGGGCAGTATTGACGACGACGGGTACCTGCGTCGCGAATCATCGGCTATTGTCGATGACCTGGCATTCCGGCAAAACATCGACAGCAATGAACAGGAGGTGGAAAGTGTGATCCGGCTGATACAACAGTTTGATCCTGCCGGAGTAGCCGCACGCAACCTGCAGGAATGTCTGCTGTTGCAACTGCATAGACAAAAAGTACATGGCAGAAAAGTAGATATGGCAATTGATGTATTGACGAACTACTTTGATGAATTTACCAAAAAGCACTACGATAAGATACAACGGGGACTGAACCTGAGTGATGAGGGATTGAAAGATGTGATCGGTCATATCATCCGGCTTACACCTAAGCCGGGAGGCAATCATGGCGACATTAATAAAGCCGAAAGTTATGTGGTACCGGATTTCTTCATTTTCAATAATGGAGGAAAACTGGAATTAACGCTCAATTCGAAGAACGCCCCTGATCTCCGGATCAGTGAGGGGTACCGGGATATGCTGAAGGAGTACGATAAGGGGAGTAAGAAAGATAAGCGGCAGAAGGAAGCAGTCATATTCATCAAGCAAAAGATAGATGCTGCCAAATGGTTTATTGATGCCATTAAACAAAGGCAGCATACGCTGACCAGTGTGATGGAAACGATCATGGACTACCAGCGTGACTTCTTCCTTACTGGTGATGAAACAACCTTAAGGCCCATGATCCTGAAGGATATAGCTGAGCGTACGGGGCTGGATATCTCAACAGTGAGTCGCGTGGCCAACAGTAAGTTTGTACAAACGGAGTTTGGCACTTACCGGTTGAAGTTCTTCTTTAGCGAATCGCTGAGTACAGATAGCGGAGAAGAGGTGAGTACGCGTGAGGTGAAAAAGATTTTGAGTGATCTGATAGAGGGAGAAAGTAAAAAGAAGCCGCTAAGTGATGAAAAATTAACGGACATGCTCCAGGAAAAAGGCTATAATATTGCACGACGAACTGTAGCCAAGTACCGTGAGCAACTGAATATCCCGGTAGCGAGGCTGCGCAAAGAATTATAATGGAAAATATCAGTCTTCCAAAGCCTTCACTTAATGGGGGAGATCGCTACGGGCAGCCGGTCGTATTGCGCGTCCTGGCTCATTTTTTCTCGTATGTATTCCACCCGATACTGATCCCTACTTACGTAACGGCCTTCCTGCTATATGTGCACCCACTCGCATTTGCAGGGTATGGAGACCGGGATAAGTTTTTTGTGATAGCGGCCGTATTTTTCAGCAGTGGATTTCTTCCTGCCTTTTCTGTATTGCTGATGAAGGGGCTGGGATTTGTAGAATCGATGTTCCTGCGCACACAACGTGAGCGCATCATCCCCTATGCTGCCGCTATTATCTTCTACTTCTGGATATGGTATGTTTTCCGCAATCAGCAAAGAACACCGCTTTTCTTTGTACACTTTTTATTGGGCAGTTTCCTGGCAGTATGTAGCGCCTGGATGTGGAATATCCGCCTGAAAGTAAGCATGCATGCTACTGCTGCCGGCGGCATGGTGATGTTCTTTCTATTACAGATATTGGTGAGCCAGGAACCAACCGGACAATATTTCGCCCTTGCGCTGCTGATCGCGGGTGCTGTATGCACCTCCCGCCTGATTGTAAGTGATCATAGCAAAGCAGAAATCTATCTCGGGTTTTTCACAGGCTGCGCCTGTCAGCTGGTAGCCTGGTGGTTATAAAAAAGAAAAGCCCAACCATAGGGTACGAACCTACATTGAGCTTTCCTGCCTTCAAACCATCTGAAGTTCATGTCCAAACTAGCCGTTCAATATGTTGGACCTTGCCAGATAGTATTTTGCAGGATGATAAATGAAAAGGCATGAACCATCCTTAATCGTATAAATTACCTGATCTAATTCGTTGACGGGAACAGCCGGGCAACCGAGGCTCCTGCCGGAAAATTCATTCTCTTTTAGCCAGCGTTTTCCCACATACGTAGAGCTATGGATCACAATTCTACGTTCAAATGCTTTGTCGTTAATTCCCTTTTCCAGGCCATCAATATTTAAGGAGAGGCCATTAGCGCCCTGATAGGTGTTGCGCGTTATATAAAATCCCAGGCTGCTTTTATAGGATTCCGGCTTGTTGGAAAATGACCAGGCGAATTCTTTCCCGGAGCGTTTGCCATGGGCCACGTAGGTATTGATCAGTATTTTTTTGTGCGCCAGGTCAATTACATAGAGGCGTTTTTTGCGGGACGACTGGCTAAAGTCGCATATCGACAGTACGCTGTCATTGGGAAGTATTTCATTTTTCACCAGCTTCTTATACCCTTTAAGGGCATATTCCAGGGCTTCTTTCCGAAGGCCGAGCTTTTTGAGTTTCAAACTATCATACAAAAAGGAAGCTTCTTCACATATAAGATCCTGAGCAGATTTGATAACGGTATTGGCCGGGGAGTCATAGAGTATTAACGGAGTACGTGCTTTAAAGTCTATGTGATTTTCCTTGTTGCTGCCGGACATAAATACGGGGCATATCACAAAAAAGAACAATAGGGCGCCACTAAGTATAGATCGAATTGGACGGTACATGGGTTTAGGGTTTTCACAGAGGCAACAGCCACTCGTCTTGATAACAAACGGTCATACGAATTAATGGTGAACGACTGGTTTGGGAAAACCTGCATCAGGCTTCTGTTTGATCTGCATCAATTGTCTCCTGCTGCATTGTCATTTACCGATTTATAAACGGCGGGTAAGTAGTAAATAGTATAGGGACATGACTGGCCGGGAGGGGAATTTTATTGTGTCCCATTTGTAGACCTTAAGCGATATACCGTTTAGCAATTATGTGAAAACGGGGGCCATAAGATAAAATGTTATAACTATCAGGGAGTTAGTTAGCTGTACCTCCTGAATGTCCTCCTTTGGTGCTGAATTCATTGGCGTAAATCTTGATCATGAGCAAGAAAAGGGAGATCAAAATAGGGCCAAAGATGAGGCCAATAAATCCAAACATGCTGACACCAATAATGACCCCAAATACGGTAATGAGGGGATGTACATCACCCAGTTTTTTTTGCAGCCAGAACCTGAAGATATTGTCAACGGTTCCTATGATGCCAAATCCATATACCAGCATAATGATCCCTTTTCCGGAATCTCCGTTGGCAAAGAACAAGAGGCTTAGGGGAATATAGGCCATTGCTGCGCCTACAACGGGCAACATGGCGGCAATGCAGGTAATAACAAACCAAAATATGGGTTCGTCAACCCCCAGGATGAGGTATCCTATCAAGCCCACAATTCCCTGCGCCAGGGCAATAAGGGGTATACCAATGGCATTGGAGTTGACCAGGGTATTCAATTCTTTGCGCAGCAATAGGAGGTTTTCGTCTTTAAGCGGCACCCATTCATAAAAGCCGGATTCCATTTTACGTCCATCCACCAGCATGAAGTAAAGTATAAAATACATGATGATGATGGTGGTGAGGGTATTGAAGGTGGCGCCTAATATTTTGGGTAATGTTTCGGCACCCATGGTAGAGATGCGTCGGATATTTTCAGTGGTAAGGATGTGGATATCGTATTGTTTTTCATATTTGGCAATAAAGTTCTGGATGGAAGTAAGCAATTCAGAAGAGTGATTAACGGCAAAAGCGATACGGGAGGTCATCAGATTGGCGAATACCAGTATGGGTACCATGATGATCAAAAAGGAAAGCAGCATGAGTAAGGTAGCAGCGAGGTTCCTATTCCATTTATACTTGCCTTGCAAAACAAACATGTATTTGCGCATGAGTACATACAGGGTGTATGCGCCCAGGAATGCGGGAATAAATGTTTGCATGTAAATGAATAGTACAGTGCCAATGAGCAGTATGGTGATCAGAAGCAATACCTGTCGGATAGCATTATTAGGTATAGTGTTCATAGCTGATTGCTGGTTTCTGGTTACCGGACGCTGGCGCTTTGAGCAGCCTGCCGTATCATTAAATATTGATCGAACAAGCTACACATAAAGTACCAGAAACCGGTAACCAGTGTTAAGTTTAAATCTTCACTTTCTTCCAGGCCCCTCGCCGGAAGATGATGACACCAGCAATACTAATGCCTGCTTCTGCGGTCAGTATAGCAATGAAAACACCGGTAGGTCCCCATTTCAATGTAACGGACAACAGGTAAGCTACGGGTATCTGAAAGAGCCAAAAGGCAACCAGGTTTATCCAGGTGGGTGTTTTAGTATCCCCTGCCCCATTAAAGGCGCTGGTAACCACCATCCCTACTCCATAAAAAATATAGCCCAGGCTAACGATATGAAGAGCCTCGGTAGCAATTTTAACTACGCCGGCATCTTTGTTCATGAACGAGGTGATGAATTCTGATCCTACCAGGAAGATCAGGATCACGATGGCCATAAAAATGGCGCTGTACTTGGCTGTCTTCCACACAGACTGTTCGGCACGCTCGGGCTGTTGAGCACCCAGGTTTTGACCAACGAGGGTAGCAGCAGCATTGCTTAAACCCCAGGCTGGCAAAATAAAGAACATGAGTATGCGGATGGCGACGCCATAACCGGCTACTGCATCATCACCAAAACGGGTAATGAGCCTGGCCAGGAACATCCAGCTGGCAGAGGCAATAAAGAACTGTACAAAGACGACCCAGGATAGATCGAAGATGGTTTTGAAAATGCGCAGGTCGAGGGGAAAATGTGACCTCTTAATGCGCAACAATCCCTTGCCTTTGAACAAATGATACAACTGGTATGATACACCAATGCCTCTTCCGATAGTGGTGGCAATGGCCGCACCGGTTAATCCGTAAAAATGGATAAGTATGGGGCAAAGAATGATATTACACACGTTGGCTATTCCTAAAGACCACATGGCAATAGCGGCGTTGCCCGCACCCCGGAAAATACCGTTGATAAGAAACAACAGCATGATGACCACGGAGCCACCAAACATCATTCGTGTATACGGTGTACCCAGGGCAATGACTTCCGGAGAGCCTCCCATAAGTTGCAGGATATGAGGTGCAAAAAATACACCTGAAATACTAATGACGAAGGTGATCATCAGGGCCAGATTCATGGCTTGCGCACCTGCTTTTGCGGCGCCTTCAATATTCTTTTCACCTACCCGCCGGGCCACCACAGCAGTAGCGCCCATACCCAGGGCCATGGCCACAGAATACAAAATGGTAAGTACGGATTCTGTTAATACGACAGTGGAGATGGCCTGCCTGGCATGTTCTGTTCTGCCGACAAAGTAAATGTCTACTAATGCAAAGATGCTTTCCATGACCATTTCAAGGATCATTGGAATGGCTAATAAGAGAACTCCTCTACGAATACTTCCTTGTGTAAAGTCCTGGTTTTCGCCCTGAAGCGCCTGTTTAATAAATACTAATACAGACGTTTTTTTGTTTGGTTGATTCAATGGCATACGAAACTCCTTTCTGAGTTGAAATGATTAAATAGATAAATAGTAATGAAGACCGCTGTAAGAGCGGGTAAAAGGGGGCAATAAAATTTGTTCCTGAGTTAGTGGATTGTGTATCCGAGGAACGTGGAGACTTTCATATTCAATGGTATTGAGAATTCAAATCTAAAGAAATAAAATGTCGGAACCAAGATTTATGGCTTAAAGGTTTCTCTCTTTTATCGGGCAGAATGTCCGATACCGAACATTTTTGATTTGAACGTTTTGACTAAGGAGCTGATTATGCGCACGCTATGATTGGCACCCCGCTTGGAAGATTATAGTCCAAAAAGTAGCAAGTCATGGACAGCGCAATAGCCCCTAACATCATCCGACAACGCAAGCGAAAGTTAACCGGCTGGATTATTATTATCGTGATCGCCCTATTGACAGGCGGTTGGCTACTACGCCATTCTTTGTCTTCTACCATCAATCGGTCTGCCATCACCACCGCTGTGGTGGAAAAAGGGAATGTAGAGAATACGATCACGGCTACCGGAGAGATCCTGCCTGAATTTGAAGAAGTAATTACCAGTCCCATCAACGCTGTTATTAAAAGCGTACTGCTGGATGCGGGTACGCCGGTGAAAACCGGTCAGTCTGTATTGGAACTGGACAAAGCGTTTACGCAGATTGAGCTGGAGAAGTTGAAGTTTCAACTTGAATTGAAAAAGAATAATATCTCCCGTCTGAAACTACAACTGGACAAGAGCTTTTATGACCTGAAAGCCAACGACTCTATCAAGCAGCTAAAGATCAACAGCCTGCAGGCAGGTGTGCAGGATGCAAAAAGATTGCTTAAAGCAGGTGGCGGCACCCGTGAAGAGGTAGAGCAGGCGGAGCTTGATCTCAGGATCGCTCAACTGGAAAAAAGGCAGCTGGAAAACGAGATCAAGAATAAACAGCTGACGATGCGGACGGATATGCGGGAGTCTGAAATATCGGCGCAAATACAGTATAAGGACCTCGATGAGTTGGAGCGTAAGCTGATGCAGGCCAATATTGTGGCCACCCGTAATGGGGTCATTACCTGGGTAAATAAAAATATAGGTTCCAAAATAAACGAAGGGGAATCGCTGGTAAAGGTAGCGGACCTGGGAAGCTTTAAAATCACAGGTAGCATATCGGATGCTTTTGCCGACCAGGTACGCACGGGCATGCCGGTGGTAGCCAGGATCAATGATTCGCTGCTAAGAGGGGTGGTGATGAATGTTCACCCGGCTGTTCAAAATAACATCCTGTCATTTGATGTACAGCTGGACAACCGCAGCAGCAAACTATTACGCCCCAATATGAAGCTGGATATCTTCCTGGTGACGGCTACCAGCAATGAAGTAATGCGTGTAGCCAATGGCGGCGCTTTTAAAGGAACGGTTACGCAGGACATTTTCGTAGTACAAAACGGCAAGGCGGTGAGACGCACGGTACATATAGGTTTATCCAACTTTGACTATGTGGAGCTGAAAGACAATGTAGCACTAGGCGAAGTGATCATCACCACAGATATGAGCGAGTACAAACACCTGAAGGAAATAACCATTAAAGACTAGGGGAATTTATGAACAGGATCAATTATATAGGCATTGTATTGCTGTTATCCAGCGCCCGGCTAACAGGGCAATCTGCTGCCGACACGCTGCGGTTTAACCTGACGGATGTGGTAGAGATGGCCAAAAACCAATCCATCGCCGCAAAGCAGGCAGTGACTTTAAAGGAAAACAAATACTGGCAATGGCGTACTTATCAATCCAACTACAAGCCACAGCTGGTATTGGATGGACGGCTACCGGCTTACAGTAAAACCTACCAGGAGATACTGCAACCTAATGGTACGATTGACTTCCAGCCAGTGAGAAACAATAACTCCTCGCTGAACCTCTCCCTGGAGCAAAGCATTGCCAAAACCGGGGGAACGATATTTGGCACTACGCAGCTGCAGCGGTTTGATGATTTTGACCGTAAGAACACTTTGTATAATGGGGTACCCTATGCATTGGGGTACAGCCAGCCGCTCTTCATGTTCAACAGCCTGAAATGGGATAAGCGTATTGAGCCGTTGAAATACAATGAGAGCCGGCAGGAGTATATTGAATCGATGGAGCTCATTGCTATCAGGGCTTCCGGTTACTTTTTCGATCTGTTGCTGGCGCAGGTGAACCTGCAAATTGCGGAGACGAATTTCAACAACACCACGAATATACTCCGGATAGCCAATGAGAAGTTTGAACTGGGCAAGGTTTCGCACAATGAAATACTTCAGTTGCAATTGGAATTGCTGAAGTCAAAAAAGTCAGTGGCCAGTGCCAAAAGGGATATGGAGATCGCGGTATTGAACCTGCGCTCCTATATGGGCCTGCAAAGTGATGAGAAAATTGCACTGGACCTGCCAGGCTCTTCTATCAACATCAAAGTATCGGCCGATAAAGTGTTGACGGAAGCATTTGCCAACCGCTCTGATGCAATAGGCTTCCAGCGCAAAGTGATAGAGGCAAAACGTGATGTAGCCAAGGCCAGAGGTGATAATAGCTTAAATGCCACTCTCACTGCCCGGCTCGGATTCTCCAATAGTGCGCTTACCTTACCGAATGTTTACAGATCACCCAAAGACCAGCAGTTGTTCCAGTTGGTATTTGACATCCCGATCCTGGATTGGGGCCGGTCGCGCTCAAGGCTCAAAACGGCAGAAGCCAACCAGAAATTTGTGCAGTATGCAGTGGAACAGGATCAGCAGGTTTTCCGGCAGGAGATCTTTACACAGGTGACCTTATTTGACATGATGCAGGACCAACTCATCCTGACGGCGCAGGCAGACAGTATTGCTTCTGAGAAATACCAGATTGCGCGGGAGCGGTATGTGCTAGGGCATTTGAGTATCACCGACCTGAGTATTGCCTTTCAGGAGAAAGACCAGGCAAAACGGGATTATGTTTTTGCCTTGCGTGATCTGTGGGGTGCTTATTACCAGTTGCGTTATCTTTCTCTGTACGATTTTGAGAAAAATGAGAAGATCAGTTATAAGTAAAGCTACGAGCTTTGAGCTACGAGCTGCGAGCAATGCACTTGAGAGACAGCAAAAATATCATCTAAAATTATTTATAAACCAGACAATACAACCGTATGATACAATTACAGAACATTGAAAAGGTATACCGCACCAGCACGGTGGAGACACTGGCGTTGAACAATGTGAACCTCACTGTTGAAAAAGGAGAGTTCCTTTCTATCATGGGACCTTCGGGCTGTGGCAAAAGCACCCTACTCAATATTATGGGGCTGTTGGATGCGCCTTCCAAAGGAGATGTAAAAATCGGCAACGAGTCGACCACGAATCTATCAGACAAGCAGATGGCGCATTTCAGGAATAAGAAGCTGGGGTTTATTTTCCAGAGCTATCACCTGATCAATGACCTGAAGGTATTGGATAATGTGGAGCTGCCATTGCTGTACCGTACCAGCTCGGCCAAAGAACGTACGCAACTAGCCAAGGCAGCCCTGGAGAAAGTGGGTCTTAGTAACCGTACTAAGCATTTTCCCACGCAGCTTTCCGGCGGTCAAAAACAACGGGTAGCCATTGCCCGGGCCATTGTAGGTGAACCAGAGATCATACTGGCGGATGAACCTACGGGCAACCTGGACAGTGCCATGGGCCACGAGATCATGGAGATCCTTTTACAGCTGAACAGTACAGAACAGACAACGATCGTGATGGTAACGCACGATGAAAATATGGCACGCAAAACGCACCGGCTGGTGAGGCTGTTTGACGGAACGCAGGTAAGTTAAAATCAGCTGCGAGCTTTGAGCTACGAGCTGCGAGCAAAAGACAATGAATAGTGAGTAGTCAATAGTTAACGGGGTGCATATAAAACCGGAACTTCTGCCCTACCACCAAAAAGAGATCGCTTAGTTATAAACTTATAAGAAAATATACTTCTTATGTTAAAGAATTATTTCAAAATAGCCATAGCAGTACTGAAGCGGCGTAAGTTTTTTACGTTCATCAGTTTGTTTGGCATCAGCTTCACGCTGACGATACTAATTGTGCTGACTGCTTTCCTGGATCACCTGATCAGTCCGCAGTATCCCGATACCAAGCGTGACCGGGCATTGTATATCAATACTGCGCTGCGCTCACATTCGAAGAATCACTACTTCAGCAACGGTCCCCTGAGCTTCTATTTTCTGAATAAGTATGTATATAGCCTGAAGACGCCTGAGAAGGTAGCTATCTCTTCTATCTTCTCTACTACCAATACTTATGTCAACAATAAGAAGCTGGAGATCGATATGAAGTATACGAATGCTGAGTTTTGGGATGTACAGGAGTTTCAGTTCCTGGAAGGCAGGCCGTACACAGCACAGGAGATCACTAACGGAGACCATGTGGCGGTGATATCGGAAAAAACAAAGCAGGACTATTTTGGAGACGAAAGTGCAGTGGGAAAATATATTGAGACGGACAATGTGCAATACCGGGTTACGGGGGTGGTCAAGAGTGTGCCTATTACGGTATTATTTTCTTATGGCAATCTGTACCTGCCTTATACTTTATCTAAGACGGAGCGAAGCAATACCGGCTTCGGCGGTAGTTATACAGCGATCATACTGGCGCGGTCAAAAGCTGATCTGCCTAAAATACAGGAAGAACTCCAGCAAGTGATTGCACGGATCCCTTTGCAAGGGATGGATTTTGATAAACTCGACTGCTATGCAGATAAATACCTGGCCAGCTTTACGCGCACCCTACTTGGTAAGGATGAAAGTTCGGGGGTAAACAAGTTCATTTTGTCAGTCAGCATATTTGCATTGTTCTTTATGCTACTCCCTACGCTGAACCTTATCAACATCAATATCAGCCGGATCATGGAAAGGTCGTCTGAGATAGGCGTGCGAAAAGCCTTTGGCGCCTCTTCCAGAACCCTGGTTTACCAATTCGTTATTGAAAATATTATTCTTACACTGATCGGGGGGATACTGGGTATTGTATTATCTGCTGTCATCATTGCAATTTTCAACAATAGCCAGATACTACCACATGTATACCTGGGTATCAATTTCACGGTACTGAGCTGGGCTTTGCTGGCCTGCCTGGTATTTGGCCTGTTTTCAGGTGTGTACCCGGCCTGGCGTATGTCGAGACTGCAGGTAGTAACTGCACTGAAAGCGCAATAGGAGTTTATTTCTCATCTTATTAATCGCATATTATGCTGAAACATTTGTTTAAACTGATCTGGAATAAAAAGAAGCAGAATTTTGTGCTGATGCTGGAGATACTGGTATCATTCCTGGTGATCTTTGCCGTATTTACCATGGTAGTGTATTATTACCAGAATTACCGGAAGCCTATGAACTTCGATTATGAGCCGGTATGGGCCATTCAATTTCGAACGGAAAACAGGCCTCAAAGCAATGATTCGTTATACCTGTATTTTGAAGCCCTCAGGAATCAGTTGAGCTCGATGCCTGAAATAGCCGCCGTAAGTTTTACCGGTCATAATATTCCCTTTGCCATGAGCTCTTCGATGAACAATGTGAACTATGAAGGGCTTCATATTAACCAGGTAAATGACTATACCGTGCAGGAGGGCTATGCTGCCACGCTGGGGCTTATCATGCAGGAAGGCAGGTGGTTCTCCAGGGAAGATGCCGGCGCTAAATACAGACCGGTGGTGATCAATGGCCATCTGAAAGAAAAGTTATTTGGTAAAGGGAATGCTGTTGGCAAACTACTTGACAAAGGATCAGAAAATCCTTTAAAAATAATAGGAGTTATTCACGATATCAAAGAAAAGGGTGATTACCAGGCTATAGAATCTTCGATTTACAGGAGAGCAGATACAAGTGCCTACCGCTGGATGGAAGTAATACTGGCAAAGGTAAAACCAACAGCCACTATAGCTTTCGAGGGACGCCTTTACAAGGCATTGGCCACTTACTTACCCAATGCGACGGTGGAGATCGAGCACCTGACGAATAAACGGACTGGCAAAAATAGTATGACATTGGTGCCCATGATCATCATGACGATCATAGCGGGATTCCTGGTGATCAATGTAGCACTCGGCCTGTTTGGTGTGCTCTGGTACAATATTAACCGGCGCAAGGGTGAGATCGGATTGCGCAGGGCAGTAGGGGCCACGGGTAAATCTATATCGCGGCAGCTGGTGAGCGAGGCATTGGTATTGTCTACCATTGCTTTGCTGGTAGGTTGTTTCTTTGCGGTACAATTCCCTTTGCTGAATGTATTTGACATGCCGGCAGGCGTATACCTGACCGCTATAGGATTATCTGTTGTATTTATTTATGGGCTGGTAGTGCTCTGTGCGCTGTACCCGGGTAAGCAGGCAGCGGCGATCTATCCGGCCGTGGCTTTGCACGAAGATTAGGATCACAGAGTTGTCAAATACCAGTAACTTGAAACTTTTTCCGGCATTATGATATTAATTATAGACGATGATATAGCGGTAAGGACATCCCTGCAGTTGCTGTTGGAGCAGCAGGGATTTGCCACTGCTACGGCTGATTCATCTGTGACGGCCCTGGCTATATTACAGCGGCAGGCGCCTGACCTGATCATCCTCGACCTTAACTTTTCTATTGAAACTTCCGGCGATGAAGGAATGTTGTTGCTCGAACAGATACGAAAGCTGCACGCTGTTATTCCGGTTATCCTTATTACGGGCTGGGCCACTATTGAACTGGCGGTAAAAGGGATGAAGCTGGGGGCCAATGATTTTATCAATAAGCCCTGGAGCAATGATCACCTGCTGCAATCGATCAGGACTTTGCTCAACCTGCAGGAGAAGAAAACAGAAAAGTTAAGCCGCAAAAAACTGGACAGTCTCTATAATTTCCAGCATATTATTGGCGAGGACGACGCCATGCTCGATATTTTGGAAACCATTGGGCGGGTAGCTGCTACCGATGCGAGTGTGTTGATCATGGGAGAAAGCGGTACGGGTAAGGAGTTGATTGCAGAAAGCGTGCACCAGAATAGCCTAAGGAGCAACAAGGCTTTTGTGAAAGTAAACCTGGGAGGTATCTCCACTTCTTTGTTTGACAGTGAGATGTTTGGCCATGTGCGGGGGGCCTTTACAGACGCCCGTTTTGATCGCACGGGGCGTTTTGAGATGGCCAATAAGGGTACCATATTCTTAGATGAAATTGGCGATCTTGACCCCGGCAGTCAGGTAAAGTTATTGAGGGTTTTGCAGGACAGGACCTACGAGGTATTGGGCAGCAGCAGAACGAAGACAGTGGATGTACGGGTAGTGTGCGCTACCAACCGGCCGCTGGAAGAGATGGTGAGCAAGGGAAGTTTCCGGGAAGATCTTTTGTATCGTATAAACCTTATAACAGTACGCCTTCCAGCTTTAAGGGAAAGGCCGGGAGATATCCCTTTACTGGTAAACTTCTTTGTAAACAACCTGCGGGAGATCTATAACCGGCCCAGCCTGGCTGTTAGCCGCGAAGCCATGAAATGGTTACAGCAATTACCCTTGCCCGGTAATATCCGCCAATTGAAGAACCTGGTGGAACGCTCGGTACTTGTAAGCAAGAAAGACTACCTTGATGTGGAGGATCTTCAATCGCAATTAGAAACATCGCCCCGGCAAAAAGGCAATATCGATCTGCCGGAAGTAGGCAGTATAACGCTGGAGGAGTTGGAGATAAAGATGATCCGTAAAGCGATGGAGTTCCACAAAGGCCGAATTACCCGGGTGGCCAAGGCATTGGGCATTACGCGCAGCGCGCTGTACCGGCGGCTGGAGAAATACAATATTCCTTACGATGAGACTGCGGACTAAATACATCCTGTTTGTTGGCATTATTCACCTGGTTACACTGGTCCTGACCTTCATTATTTTCAGGGATAATAAGATCCTGTTCATAGCTTCAGAAGTGCTGGTGCTCATTTCCGCTATTGTAGCCTGGCAATTGTACAGGCAGTTGATCAGACCGCTCAAAACATTGATGCAGGGAGTAGATGCGATCCGTGACCGTGATTTTAACGTAAAATTTCTGACCACCGGCAAATATGAAATGGATGAACTCATCAATGTGTACAATGCCATGATAGACGAATTGAGAGAAGAACGCACCAAACAGGAGCAGCAACATTTTTTCCTCGAAAAGCTGATCAACACATCCCCTACGGGTATTATCATTCTCGATTATGACGAATGTATTCACCAGCTCAACCCGCAGGCGTTGACATTGCTGGGATTGGATGAAAAAGCCTTATTGGGTAAACCTGTACATGCCATATTCCATCCGTTGCTACAGGAGATCAGCAGGTTATCATCGGGAGAAAGCAAAACGGTGAACATGAATGGGATCGAGACTTATAAATTGCAGAAGTCGCATTTTATAGACCGGGGATTTGCGCGGTATTTTATTATGCTGGAAGAACTGACCATCGAGATTATGGCTGCAGAGAAGAAAGCCTACGGCAAAGTGATCCGTATGATGGCGCATGAGGTGAATAATACTGTAGGTCCGGTAAACTCGATTTTACAATCCACGCTGCAGGCACATGAAAACAGCCCTACCATCAGCAACGCATTACAGGTAGCTATTGACCGTAACCATAACCTCAATGTGTTCATGCGCAACTTCGCCGATATTGTGCGGCTGCCTGAACCCCATAAAAAGGATACAGATCTTCACCTGTTGCTACACAATACGGGTAAACTAATGGAGCTGAAGGCTGGTGAAAAAGAGATTGTTTTCCAGTTTGACCTGGCGACAACACCTATGCATATTCAGGCAGATGCTTTACAATTGGAGCAGGCGCTTATCAATATCATTAAGAATGCCATCGAGGCCATCCCGGAAAAGGGTACGGTTGGCTTTGTTACGCGTGCTCACCCCAGGGAATTGATCATCCGGGATAATGGCCGGGGCATTGCAGCCCATGTGGCCGATCAGTTGTTTTCTCCTTTCTTCAGCACCAAGAAAGACGGACAGGGCATTGGTCTTACCCTCACCCGGGAAATATTGCTGAATCATGGATATGAGTTCTCGCTGAAAACTATTGAGCCGGGGGTTACCGAGTTCAGCATACGGTTTGAGTAGTGAGTGGTGAGTGCCTTTGATTCGATCTACAACTCATCCTTCCCTTCGTCCTGGTCTTCTGTTTCTTCCAGTTCTCCATTCTTACCGCGGCGCAATTTTACTATTGGTTTATCCTGGGTGCCTGATACATGCACGGGTATTCCAATAATCCCAAATGGCGGAAGGCCTACCCTTAATTTCAGGTTTAGTTTTCCGTCGAAACTGGTCTGACCTTCAAAGCGCAACTTGAAAGGGGAGACCTTGAAACGGGTGCGTTCGATTGTGATCAGGTTATTATTGATCGTAGACTTAATGTCTACTTTAGAAAGATCGGGATTGTCAATGTCCTTATTGGTTTCCTTACTTACTACACTGAAGAGTTTCCAGCCCTTCATCTTTACTTTCTTTACAGATAACACACCACCACCTTTCAGGGATGGATAAACCGGACCCATGTGTTCATCAAGGCGGCCATTGAGCTGGTAATCCAATGAAATGATCCCTTCTGCATTGGCGGCAGCTGGCACCAGGTCGTGGAACAACTGTATTTCTTTATAGGCTTTCTTTACATCAAACTCTTTGGCACCGATATGGTAATCGAACACGGCCTTACGGGGAGAGAGGCTTTTGTAACTGCCATTCATCACCACGGGCGCATCAATCAACTGAAAGCCGGTCTCCTGTAATTTGATAGCACCACTGTCGATGGTTACCTGGCCTTTGAAATCTTTCAGGTCGATGCCATTGTAATGGACTTTCCGGGCATCGGCTTTAAAAGTAATGGCCAGGTCGGCGGGAACGATTACTACGCCGGCCGCAGTGGATGCAACAGCCGATCCATTGGCTGCCGGGGTAGCGGTTTTATTATCTGCAAAAGCCATGAATTCATCTACCAGGAAATAATCGGTGTTCAGATCAAACTGACCACGCAGGGGTGTACCGCTCTCCATCATGTAATTGATCACATTGTTGAGGTAGCCGTTGAGTGTTAGCTTACTCTTCCCATAATTTACCTTGAAAGCATCAAACCACATTTTATCCTGCTCAAATCTGAAGTTGCCGGAACGTATGTAGAAGGGATTGGGAAACATATCTGCCCGCAGGGTGACATCCCTCAGCTTCATGGTGCCGGAATTGAATAGCCGTTCGTAGTGGCCTCCTGTGGCATCGCTCTGCAGGCCACGGAGAGACAGGTTTGTTTCAATAAATCCTTTGAGATCGTAGCCTTGCAGGGCAAAGACACGATATATTTTACCAATATCCAGGGTGCCTTTGGAAGCGATATTGTATTTCAGGTTTTCAAAGTTCTGCAGGTCGGCTTTTACAAAGAAAGGCTGCCCTTCAAAACGGAATGATACGGGTGTTACCTGCACCACCAGGTCTTTCATGGAGCCCTTGCGGCTGGTGACTACGGCGCTCACTTGTATATTCTCTAATGGCGCGGGGTAATATTTTGTTTGGATGCTGCCATCTTTAACGGTGAACTTTCCCTGTGTTACAGGAAATATCTTCTTAGCCGGAATGTACTTTCCGTTGGTTTGTACATCAATATCCAGATTGCCGGCCAGGGTCATACTGTCCAGCGGATAGAAGCTCTTGATATCGGCCAGGTTAAATACACTTTGTAGTTGGGCGTTGATGGGGAAGTCTTTGCTATTGCCGAGCTTAAAAAAGCCTTTGATATAATTATTCAATACGGAAGCATTAAACTTTTCGACTGACAGGGTGGTATTTTTATAATTATGGTCGGGGCAGGAAGCGTTGAGGTCGAAACTAATATTCTCTACAGCCTGTGGGAGATCGTTGTATTTAAAATAGCCATTGGCCAGGGAGGAACGGATGGTAAATTGAGGGATACTGCTCACTACGGTATCTGTGCTCCGCAGGCCTTTGGGCACTACGGATTTTTCATATTTTCCATCTGCCAGCAGGTGGAGGGTATATTTCCCTTTGAGGTCAAAGGGCTGAAAACCAAAAGCTTTATCCCATTTCTCCAGGTCCATTTCGCTGTTCACTTTGGCATATATACTGGGGGTACTGAGTCCTTTTAGCCTGATTACCGAGCTGAAATAGTCTTTATCAATATTGAAGAAGATAGAATCAACGGTCACCTGCACGCTGTCGGTATTCAGTTGCGGCAGCTTCGATTGAAAGTTGAGGTAGAGATTTGACACAGGAGAAGGCGCGGAGGCATGAGCAATATAACCGTTGCGGATCTTTACATTCAGGGTAAGGTCGGGCATCACGGCGCTGTCTGCAATGTATTTCCCCTTTAAAGTGGCGTCAATATCGCTGAAACCGCGGACATCTGTTTTATCGAGCCACTGGGTAACTTCAGGAGGCAGGCCGGTAAAAATATCGTGCAGGTCGCTTTCTGCAGACTTCAGCGTGAAGTCCATACCATAGCCATTGCTAAGGAATTCAAATTTACCGTTGAACCTGAGCGGTAGTTTATTAATCTTTAGGTCATTCTGTTCAAAGAAGAGGGCCAGAGAATTGGTATTGATCTTGGTTATGAGGTCGGCATTGATCTTTTTAGAAACCACATAAGGCTGGCCGCCATAATTAAAATCCAGGGAGTCGACTTCCATATGGGTGTGCAGATCGAATACGGCCTTACTCAGATCGCCGGTACCTTCATAGAAAAGGCCTTTCATATTCAGCGCCATGGGCAGGGACTGGTCATTGTATACCAGGCGGCTTTTCTCGATGAGTATCTTTTCGATCTTCAGGGCCACACCGGAAGAATCGACAGTGGTAGCTGTGGAATCGCTGGGTTTGGATGTGTAAATATTATAATTGGGTTTGCCGTCTTTATCGACCAGGATATTGATATCGGCGTTGGTCAGGAATATTTTGTCGACACTGGTGCGGTTGGTAAACAGGCTAAACAGATCGACTCCGAGGGAAATCTCTTCCGACTGGATCAGGGTAGCTTTTTCAAATGGAGCCGAGCCTTTAACAGAAAGGTCATATAGCGTAAGGGTAAGTGCGGGAAAGTGGCGGAAGAAAGAGAGGCGCGCCCGCGAAAAATCAAGTTCTGAATTGATACTGCTCCTGGCCCACTGTTTAATTTTGGTAGAAACGAATCCTGGAAATATATAGGGCAGGAGGAACATCAACAAGAGAGCAATGCCCAGGGAAAGGCCACCCAGCTTGAGTAGTTTAATGGTTATCCTTTTGAAGGATGATGACATAACATGGTATTTAGTGTGCGCAGGAAGGCTAATTGCCCTCAAAAGTACGATACCAGTACCGGTTATGCCGTTAACAGAAGGAAAATTTTTATTATGTGAAGTGCATCCGCAAGGCCAACACAGATAACCTTGTGACCAGGGGATGCACTACACGCAATAATTGTTTATTCAATGATCTCACGTTTTACATAGGCGCTCCGGAGAGCAATCTCTTATTGCACTTTTTTTACAGAGCCCGAGCCTGAAATATGGGAGTTTACTGTTGGACTGCCTTTATAATATACCGATCCGCTGCCAGAAATGCTTGCGTCCAATTGTTGTGTAACACCGGCTTTAATATTTCCGGAACCACTGATATGGGCTGTAGCATTTTTAAAATTGACGCCCAGCATTTCAATGCCGCCGCTGCCGCTAATGTTAAGATCGCCTGCATCTACCACGCCCCCATTTACCTGTATATCGCCGGAGCCTGAAATAGAGGCTTCCAGCTTGCCTGCCACATCAGTTCCTGCCAGAGTAATAGCTCCAGAGCCGCTTAATTCCAGGCGCAGCGAAGAAGACTGCAAGGAGCCGCTGCTACTGATATCGCCGTCTCCACTAATTTTCAACCCATTGAAAAGGGGTGCACTCACCCTGATAATTACCTTGTCATGCGAGCCAATCCTTTTATCGTTGTCGAATTTTATTCTTAATTCCCCACCCGAAACAGGTGTTTCTATAATGTCGAGGATATTCTGTTGGGCATCGATGGTAAGTTTGTAACCAGGTTCCTGGGTTACATACAATATACCTGAGATACTCAAAGATACTTTCGTAAAATCTCCAACGGTTCTTGATTGTGTAATAGAAGGCCCTTCCCCGTGAATTTTCTTTTTGCAGGAAGCAGCGAATAATAACAGCGATAATACGCCCAACACCAGAATACTCTTTTTCATGTTTTTGCTTTTTAAGTTTAGCTATACTTATGGCGAGGGTGGTTGGAAGGTGCGTCTTAGTTTATCGTTCTGGACAATTCGGATTCTGCTACTGTACCAAACCAGCCATAGATCTTTTTCTGACTATCGGCTTGTTTGTTGAAGATATTGGAGGGCACGTTTTGTAATACTTTGGCAAATAATCCGCCACTGTATAATTGATCGATGAGTTGATCCATGAAATCGTATGTAGGCTTACTCATAGAGCGGAGCAATACTTTCACAACATCACCTTTCTTATAGGGCTCTCCGTCGGAAGTAATGCCTTCCCTGAAGGGTTCAATGAAAATGTAACCATCAGAAGCATCTTCATAGAAGGAGGCGTCTATAGCTACCATTTCAGTAACATGGTAATTGAGTGAGCCGTTCCTATAGGTACGGATCCAGGTATAGTCCGTACCACCGATCAGGTCTCTTGCGTGCATTTCCGCATAATAACCTACTTCTTCATCGCCCGAAATATGTTCTTCATCGCGATATTCCACAGAGATGGAATCAATTTTAGTTACACGGGTCAATTTGTCTGTCGCTTCAAACTGCTGGCCGTCCCAGTTGATGGTAAGTTTGTAAGTATGGCCAATGATACCAATGGCGTCAGCTCCTGCATCGTACTCATAGGCTCCATTCTGGAAGGTGAAGTTGTAAGTTTTATTATCAGTAACATCGGTCACTACGATCTGCGCCCCTGTTACCGCTTCGGGTTCTTTGTTTTCCAGGTAATTTACCGCCCGCAGGAATTTGATGGTTTGCTTACCGGGTTTGTTGGTGATCCAGGCATCCAGGTAAGGTAATTTTTCACCGTCGGGCAAGTTGATGTCTATTACTTTTTCGCACGAAGAAAGTGAGTACAAGGCTACGAGTGCGACGATATATAATCTAAACTGTTTCATGGTGCATTTTTATTTTATGAAGCCCGGTCAACTTGTTCTTGTCTCACACTTTTACACGGGCGCTTCATGGTTGTGCTTTTAGAATTTAAAGTTCCAGGTGATGGAAGGGATGATGGAACCAAGGATAGACAGCTTAACAGCTTCCTTCTTTTGGGGCTCATCCTCATTTTGACGGAAGTAAACAGTATATGCATTCTTACGGGCATACACATTATAGATACCAAATACCCATTCCTGTTTGAATTTTTTGCCCTGGCGACCCTTCATAGTAGCGGCTATATCCAGGCGGTGATAGGCCGGCAAGCGGTAGTTGTTGCGCTTCTCAGTACTGTTGTAAGGGATCGGAATGCCCTGAACATCCAAACGCACATCGGGGAAGGTAGCAGGTGTACCGGAACCGAGATTGAAGGTGGTGGAGAAGTCCCATTTCTTATTGTAGGAATAAGTAAGGGCTGCATTCACCACATGGGTACGATCATAGCGGCTGAGGTACCACTCACCTTTGCTGATACCAGGTGTTTTTCTTTCAGATTTTGAATAGGTATAATTCACCCATCCCTGTAATTTACCGGTCTCTTTCTTTACTTCCAGTTCAAGACCCCATGACCGGCCTTCGCCTGTAAGCAGATCGGCTTCTACCAACTGGTTCAATTCAAGGTTGGAGTTGTCTATAAAATCCAGCACATCGCCCATCTTTTTATAGAATACTTCAGCAGAAAATTCCAAAGGCAGAGACTCGGGTATGGTCACCAATCCTGCAGATACCTGGTCGGTAACAGAAGGTTTGATGTTGTTGGTACTGGGGAAATACAGGTCAACCGGTGTGGGCGAAGCTGTGTTGGACAGCAGGTGCAGGTACTGTGTGCTGCGGGCATACCCGGCTTTAAGGAAAGTATTTTTCTTCAGTTCATAACGTACGGAGAGACGGGGCTCCAGGAAAGTCCAATCAATAACAGGTTTCTTGCTCGTCACCACTTCTTCGCGGTCGAGTGGCTTACGCACATTGGCCGTGGTATCTCTGAAATAATATACCGTAGTGTTGCCCAAATAAGCATAATGATTGACGCGAAGACCGCCCTGTATTTGCCACTTGCGATTTACTTTCCAGGTATCTTCTACATAGGCAGCCATTTCTGATCCATAGCGCTTTTTGAGTGTAATATCGTTCTTAACGCCTTCACTGGTAGCTACCCCTTTACCAGGATAAAAGTTATAATAAACCACATTGACACCGGTTTTCAGGGTATGTTTATTGTTGATGTACCAGGTAAGTGAAGGTTTTACGCCATAGGTCTGAATGTCGGATTTCCAGTCATATTTTTCACTTACCTCATCACTCGCCGAGGAGCTGAAGAATAACTTATAGTCATATTTGGAATAATACACACTCGTATTCAGGAACAGGCGGGGATTAAAGAGGTGATTCCAACGGAAAGTACCGGTAGTATTGCCCCATTCAAAACCAGCTTCGCCACCAAAACCAAACACATCGCGTCCGAAATAACCACTGAGGTAAATGGTATTCTTATCATTGATCTCCAGGTTTCCCTTGGCAGTAATATCATAGAAGTATAATTTATTGTCGCGGTCTTCTGCCTTCAGGAAGGGTTTGGACAATACATCGATATAAGAGCGGCGGGCGGCCACAATGAAAGAAGACTTGTCCTTCTGAATAGGTCCTTCTATGGATATGCGGCTGAAGATGCTGCTGATACCGCCATTAACGGTAAGCTTCTGGTTATTGCCTTCTTTCATGCGGATATCCAGCACAGAAGAGGTGCGGCCACCGTATTCGGCAGGAAAGGCGCTTTTGTACAAGGTTACATTCTTCACCGCATCGGGATTGAACACTGAAAAGAAACCCAGCAGGTGGGAGGAATTGTATACAGGGGCTTCATCCATGATGATGAGGTTTTCATCTACATTACCACCACGTACGTTGAAACCTGAAGCTCCTTCTCCTACGGATGTGATACCTGGCAGGGTCAACATGGCTTTTACTACATCGGGTTCTCCCATAAAAGCAGGGATCTTTTTGATCTGCCCCATGCTCATTTGCTGAATACCCAGCGCCACGGTATTGGTCCTGCGTAATTTCTTTTCACCGGTCACCACTACCTGATCCATTTCGGCAGCGGCCGTTTGCAGGTTCACTTCTAATGTCTTACTGGCAGTGAGGTCAATCTCTGTCTTATTAATACTGTATCCGGTATAGCTTACATTGACGGTATATTTACCAACGGGAAGGGTAATGGAGAAATACCCATACGCATTGGATTGCACGGTAGCGCCTATCGGGCTTACGTTGATGGTTGCATTGATAAGAACCTCACCACTGGCGGCATCACGAACATAGCCACTGATGGTCAATGGTTTTCCAGCCTGCGCCTGAGAGGCTTCATGAAAAGTTAGCAGGGTAAGGAACAAGGATAATAATCGAATGGTGGAACGTAACATAGAGAAATTTTGTTTGCAGTAATGACAACGTAAGTTTTCTTTACCCCTACGCTACTCATACTATTTAGAAAATATTAACAAAGCCGGTTTTCATGGCTGCGTATCAACGATGTAAAACGCCACAAAAGTATACTACCCGCTATGAAGAAATGGGGCCTCACATATAATTCACATAAGAATACCCCTTTAAGGGGGCCAGGGTTACAATTTGGTGTTTGACCATTACCCGTTATTTTTGCGCCCGGTAAAAGTATTCAGGATAATTTAACCACCTGCCCGGGCCAGGGATCAAAACTCATCGTGTGACAGAAAAAGAAGTGTTATTGAAAGCGGATAAATCCAAAGGCATCCTGCTGTTTGTGGCAGGGCTGTTCTTCGCGGTGTTGTGGTCTTCTGCGTCAACGGCCACCAAGATAGGATTACTGTCTGCCCAGCCCTTTGTGATCTGTATTGCCCGTTTTTTCCTGGCAGGTATTGTGATGTTGCTCCTTGCCCATGTATTAATGGGGAAGCGCCTGCCACGTGGCAGGGAATGGCAGCAATTAGCTATATATGGTCTTTTGAATATTTCTATCTACCTGGGTGTCTATATAGTTGCTATGCAGGAGGTTTCGCCGGGATTGGGGTCCCTGGCCATCGCCACTAACCCGGTATTTATCAGCCTCATGTCTTCCCTTTTGTTTCGCCAGCGTTTAAAACCAGTCACCATTACCAGTTTACTATTGTGCAGCGGCGGTGTGGTATTGGCTGCCTGGCCGCTGATGCACCAGAGTATGGCCACTCCCTTCGGGATAAGTTTGCTCATGGGTAGCATGTTTGTCTATTCTATTGGGGTACTCTACTTTTCCCGTCAGCAATGGAGCGATCTTCATATTCTAACCATCAATGGGTGGCAAACTTTATTGGGCGGCATCTTCCTGCTGCCTGCAGCGGCCATCACTTATAACCCGGCAAAAAACGTGTGGGACCGGCATTTTGTGGGCTCGGTATTGTGGCTGGCCATACCTGTATCCATCGTTGCTGTACAGCTTTGGTTGTATTTACTGCGTGATAATGCGGTGAAAGCCTCCTTTTGGTTATTCCTTTGCCCTGTTTCCGGATATATTATTGCAAATGTATTGATGAAAGAACCAATCGGATTGTATGCTATAGCGGGAATGTTACTGGTCATTGCAGGCCTCTACCTGGTACAGCGAAAAAAACAGGCCTGAGCAGCTACTATCGCCCATCCATATACTTACTCTTAAAAGAATATTAGTAGTTTCTGGTATACTTTTTTAATTTTATATACCTCTCTTCCCGCCCAACCATACCGTATACGTGTGATATTATTGGCTAAGACGTTCTGATTCAGGTAGTTTTCATTAATCAATACCTGAGTAATACCTATTTCTATGCAAGTAGATCCCAATGTTCCTATTGCCGCTGCTGAGACCAACCATAATAAGCAAGTGTATACAGTTCAACAGGTCCACAAAAAAGCCGCTAACCTGGATGCGTTGGTCGAAAGCCTGGCTGGCTATGTGTGGAGTGTTGACCTCGAAATGAGCTATATCATATTAAATAATGCTTTATTCAAACTCATTAAAGAGGTTGTTGGCGTAGAAGCAAAGCCGGGCGATAAAATGTTGGATATACTGGGCCTGTTGGACCCTTCAAAAACGGAGGAATGGAAGAATATTTACCAGCAGGCTTTTGAAGGGAAAGGACAACGATTTGTATCCCAGTTTCTGATTCATGGGCGACGCCGGTTTTTCGAAGTTTCCATCAACCCCATGTACAAAGGAGAGACCATTAATGGGATCTCCTGTTTTGCCAGTGATATTACCGCCGAGATCAATAACAATCGCAGATTGCAGGAAAGCCAAACAAGGTTCCGCTCCCTGATCGAGAATGGGACCGATATCATTGTTGTAATAGATAATACCGGCAATATTATATACGGTAGCCCCTCCATAGAAAAACACTTTGGAACAAAACTGGCCGATCTTACAGGCGACAATGCATTCAATTATATTTACCCGGATGACATACCTGAACTTGCTGAAAAGTTTCTGGATGTACTGAATACCCCGGGTATTTCTATTCCTGTTAAATCGAGGGCTTATGCAATGGGCAACCGGTTGATCTGGGTGGAAGGCATTGTAACAAATATGCTAAAAATAGAAGGTGTGAATGGTATAGTATGTAATTTTCGTGATGTAACGGAAAGGAAGAATGCAGAAAAGTTGGTACAGGAATCAGAAAACCTGCGCCATCAGTTGATGGATGAAAAGATCAGCAGGCAGAAAGAGATATTGCAGGCTGCTATTGAAGCGCAGGAAAAGGAAAGAGCGCATATTGGCCAGGAACTGCATGACAATGTAAAACAGATACTGAGTACAGCAAAAGTTTGCCTTGAATATGGAAGGGACAATGCCTCGGAGCAACAGCATATGATGCAACGGGCGGAAGACATGATCAATACCGCTATCAAAGAGATCAGGGGTTTATCAAAATCACTGATCCAGGTATACCAGCGCGAAATAGGGCTGCAGCTTTCCATTGAAAACCTTGTAGAAAGCGTTCGTATCGGCCGCCATTTTCACATTACCATCGATTACTTCCTGCCAGATGAAAGGCGACTGGACGATAAGCTAAAAATGACCTTGTTCCGCATCATACAGGAACAGCTGAACAATATTATTACACACGCAGAAGCGGAGCACATCAGCATTGGCATACACCAGGCAGGTTCCACATTAACCCTCAGCGTGGTCGATGATGGCAAAGGATTCGATATGCAACAAAAACGCACGGGCATTGGCCTTACCAATATCATCAACCGGGCGGAGATCTTCAATGGTCAGGTTGCTTTTGATTCATCGCCGGGCAATGGATGCCGGATGGTGCTAACCTTTACTATTTAGATCAGGCAGCATTAGCTTTGGCCTGGGCCTGCAACTCTTTTACCCTTTCAGTTACCCCGCCTGCGAGATCTACCGTATGCAAGTCCATGGTACGGGCCAGTTCCATAAATTCCGGTGTATGGTTTTTACGTTTCCCGGTTTGTGGATCAATGCAGGTAAAGTTTGACCACAATACTGCTTTTAGCGACTGCTGCTTTTCATCAAACATCAACATTTCTACCAGCAGGTAGGTATCTGTTAATTCCACGAGGCGGGAAACGATGGTTACTTTCTCATTGTAATAGGCGGGCCTGATGTATTGTATCTCATGTGTCTTTACAACCCAGGCGAGGCCTTGCTTGTGGAACTGTGGAAGGCTTAGCTGGTAAAACTCTCCGAGGTGATCTTCCCGGGCATTGAGCATATAATCTATATACCGGGCATTGTTGAGATGACCAAGGGGATCACAATCATTGAAACGTACCGTGTAGGTGCTGTGCAATTCCATTTGATAAGAATATTTGATGTTAAAACAGATTAGACCAATCGGTCTCTTTATAGGCAAAAAAATATTATATACTGTACCGCTCTTTCATATGATCTTTTAAATGATCCAGCATGCGGTTAAGCATCGACACATCGTCGGACACCTGGGCCATCATGATCCCGCCTTCTATTTGTGCGTAAATGATCTCGGCTTCCTTTTTTATTTCAATGCCGGGATTTATCTCACCATTGTCTACTCCTTTCTTTAGTATCCGTTGCAGGGTGTGGAGCATTTCCAACAAGGCTTCTTTGGCTTTCTTTTTCAGGAATGGGTAACTGTCGTCTGCATCCAGTCCTGTATTCATGAGTGGGCAACCTCCTTCAATAGGGGGGTTGACGGTGTAGTTCCTGTAATACAGCAGAATAGCATGGAGCTTTTCCATGGCTGTTTTCTTAGGTCCTACCCTGGCGCCAAGATCTGCTTTGAGTCGTTGATAAGAGAATTCAAAAGCGGCAGCGGCAATTTCATCCTTGTTCTTAAAATTACCATACAAGCCACCCTTGGCCAGTCCGGTTGCTTCCATAATATCATTCATGGAAGTGCCGGCATAACCTTTCTTATTGAAAAGCGGAGCAGCTTTTTCAATAATGTATTCCCTGGTCTTTTCTGCTTTGGTAGCCACGGCATAAAATTAGACCGATTGGTCTATTTCAGCAAATATTTCTTTCCTTCTCCCAAAATTTCCGGCATTGGCGAAAACGTTGGAACTCAGTCCTGACGGCCACTCAACCGGTTTCGTTGACAGCTTGTTAACAATCACTTAATCCGGCTACTTTTGTATCCTAACTAACTTGCCAACGAATCAAAAGGAGCTAATGGACAGGGTACTGATAAATAGCATCCGGGAGGGAGATGAACTTTTCTTCCGGCAAGCTTATGATTTGTTTCATGAGAAACTATATGCTTACTTTCTGCAAAAGACAAAGTCAGACGATCTAAGTGAAGAGTTGGTTCAGTTAACCTTTATAAAGCTTTGGCGTTACCGGCATAAACTAAATGCAGAACTTCCTCTTTCCTGGCAATTATTCCGCATAGCTAAAACCAGTTTGATAGACATACTTCGCAGCCATGCAGCCAACAGAACGGTTTCTTTTCAGGTAATTGAACAAACGGATATCCCGGAAGAAACACCGCTTTATCCGGCAGATGACCACAAGCTTACAGCTATGCTGGAAAGCCTTGTACACTTATCGCCCATGCGCCGGCAGATCATTGGCTTTCGTCTGGAAGGCTTATCCAACAAGGAAATAGCGGATTGTCTTTCCATCTCTAAAAAAACGGTAGAGAACCAGATCAACCGGGCAGTGCGGGAGATCAGAAAAATGAATGAATACATTTCTTTGTTCGTTCTACTTATGTTATGGTCTTAATATTCTCTCTGGCCACTATTTTACCAACAAGCAAAAATAAATGAATGGGTAGTGGGTGTAAAGCTTACGATCAAACGTATTATAGGTAGCACAAAGCAACCTGCGTATGGAGATCAGCAAAGAATTGATACAACGATTTTTTGAGAACAACTGCACACCCGAAGAGGCCACGAGGGTATACGCGTATCTCCAGACGCATAAGGATGAGTTGGATAAGTGGCTGCCTGACCAGGATTTTGAGGCATTCGAAACCAGCTGGCAATTATCTACCGCTCGCAGCAATCAATGGTTCGACCAAATTGAAAAAGAAACTACCAGCAGACCCAGATCGATTACTACAAGACCCTGGTTTCGCCTGGCAGCAGCGGCAGTGATAGCAGCCAGTTTCGTAGGAGCCTACGAGTTTCTGCAAGCTCCCGCTAAAAAACCAGTCCTGGCAACAGCTGCCCCGCAATTACCGGCAAATAAGGAAAAGCAATTCAGGAATACCACTAACAAAATTATTTCCTATACATTAGAAGATGGCAGCGTAGTAGCGCTTCATGCCAACAGTACAATCTTGTGCAAACAGCCATTTGATCCATCGCATAGAGACATCAGGTTGCAGGGCGAAGCCTTGTTTCGAGTAGCAAAAGATAAATCCCGGCCTTTCACTGTATTTACCAAAGGATTCTCTACTACTGCCCTGGGTACTACATTCAGGATCGCAGCCTATGACAGTAGTCACACATCGACAGTTAAACTGATCGAAGGAAAAGTAGTACTGAAAAATTTACTACACCCCGCTGAGCCTGTATTCCTAAAGCCTGGAGATGAATGTTCCTTTAACCTGGCCAGCAATCAATTTAAGCGCATAGAACCCAAAGCGCCTGCCCCTCCTAAAATTATTGAGCCCATAAAAGTAGATGGCAGTATTACCGAATCAACAACCGAGATCAGTTTCTCCAATACGGCTTTATCTGAAGTTTTGAACAAGATCAGTGAACTATATAAAATATCTATCAACGCTGATAGCATCAACCTGGAAGGAAGAAAATTTACGGGTAGCTTTTTAAAAAAGCAGGCAGCAGATGATGTAATAGGCACTATTGCCGGGTTAAATAATATCATAGTGACCCATGAGGGAACGGTGTACCGGTTGAACGGTCAATAATTAACCGGTCTGGCATTCTCACGAACTCATATTCTCCCCCAACAAGGGGAAAGGAAAGGTATTCTCAAAACCATACATATTATGAAACAACTTCACCAATGTACGAAGCTGGTTGGTTGCCTGTTATGGCTACTGCTGGCCCACCAAGGCTTTGCGCAGGAAAAACAACCTGCAGTTAAAGGCCTTATCAAGGATGAAAAAGGATTGATCATGCCGTCCGTATCGGTTATGGTACAGAACAAGAGTAATCAGTTTTCCACCTCCACGCAAACCAATGAGGCGGGTGTTTTTACATTCAATACGCTGGAGCCAGGCGGCCCCTATACTTTTACGTTTTCATTTATTGGTTATGAGAAAAAAGTGCTGGAGGGTTATCAGTACAAGCAGGGTGAAATGATCACCTTATCTGTAAAACTGGAACCTACGCCCAGCGCTATGAATGACGTGGTGGTGGTAGGTTATGGCACCACCAAAAAAGTAAACCTTACCGGGGCAGTAGACCAGGTAAGCGGAGATGTTTTTGAGAACCGTTCTGTACCCAATGTGGCGCAGGGCCTGAAGGGAGCAGTACCCAACCTCAATATTGTGTTGGGCGATGGTAAACCCATTCAATCTCCCGCTTTCAATATCAGGGGCAATACCTCTATTGGTCAGCAGGGCAATGCGCTGGTATTGATTGATGGTGTAGAGGGAGATCCGGCCATGTTGAACCCAAATGATATAGCGAATATTTCCATATTAAAAGATGCGGCTTCTGCAGCTATTTATGGTGCCCGGGGTGTATTTGGCGTGGTGTTGATCACTACTAAAAATCCTACGAAGGATAAAACGAGTATTAACTACTCTATGAATTATTCCATCAAGGCTCCTACTACTGTTCCGGACTTTGTAACGGACGGTTACCTGTTTGCCAAAATGTTCAACGAATCCTGGACAGCCTGGAATGATTATTCCCAAACGCCGCAGAATGTTAACAAAACTGTGAAGTTTTCACCGGCCTACCTGGCAGAACTGGAGAAGAGGTCAAAAGACCCAAGTCTTCCTAAGGTAGAAACAAACGCAGCGGGTGAATACGTTTATTATGACAATACGGATTGGTACCATGAATTGTATAAGAAAAATACCAGCTCCGTTGATCACAACATTGCTTTTTCCGGCAGCAGTGGCAAGACCAGTTTTTATGTAACTGGTCGCTATTATGGCCAGGAAGGGCTTTTCCGCTACAATTCGGATGATTACAAAATGTACAACTTCCGGGCAAAGGGTTCAATTCAATTGTATCCCTGGCTCACGATTGACAACAACACGGATTATTCCAACATGACATACCATAACCCGCTGAATGTGGGTGAAGGTGGTGGTATCTGGAGAAATATTGCCGATGAAGGTCATAATATGGCGCCCATGTTCAACCCTGATGGCACGCTTACCTATTCAGCCGCTTATACTGTAGGAGATTTCTGGTACGGAAAGAATGGCATTGATATGGACAGGCGTGTGATCCGGAATACGACTGGCTTTACTGCCCAGCTATTAAAGAACACCATCCGTCTGAAAGGCGATTTCACGATCCGCAATACCGACAACAACGAAAAACGGATACGGGTACCGGTACCTTATAGCGTGAAACCCGGTGTCATTCAGTATGTGGGTACCAATACCAATGACCTGCAGGAACTGTACCGCGAAACGCAATACATAGCAGCCAACCTGTACGCAGAATATGAGCACCGTTTCAAAGGCAATCACTACCTGAAAGCCATGGCGGGTTATAACTATGAGCAATCTACCTACAAGCAAGCGCAAACGCTTCGCAATGGCTTGATCTATGAAGATGCGCAAGACCTTAACCTCGCACTGGGCCAGGCAATTACCACCAATGGCGGTTATGAGCGCTGGAATATTGTGGGCGGCTTCTTCCGGGTAAACTATGTTTTCAAAGACAGGTACCTGCTGGAGGTGAATGGCCGGTATGATGGCTCTTCCAAATTCCCGTCTAATGAGCGCTATGCTTTCTTCCCTTCCGTATCGGCAGGATGGCGCGTATCCAATGAGGCCTTTTGGAATGTACCCCGTAATATCATCTCTGATCTGAAAATACGCGGTTCTTATGGTTCACTGGGTAATGGTAATATCGCTTCTTATTCTTTCCAGGAGCAGTTTGCCATTTCCCAGTCTGGCAGGGTACTGAATGGTGTACGCCCGCAACGCACCAGTCAGCCCGGTGTTATACCCGATGGCCTTACCTGGGAAACAGCCACTACGCAGAATATCGGCCTCGACATGGGCCTGCTTAACAACCGCCTGCAAATAAACGGAGATGCTTATATCCGCAACACCACCGATATGTTTACCGTAGGAATGTCATTGCCGGCTGTATTTGGCACCAATGTGCCCAAGGGCAACTATGCAGATATGAGAACAAAAGGATGGGAATTGTCTGTAAGCTGGAGAGATAAATTTACCGTAGCAGCCAAGCCATTCAACTACACTGTACGGGTTGTGCTGAGCGATTATACCGCAGAGGTTACTAAATACAATAACCCCGATAAGAAACTGACAGATTATTATGAGGGCCAGAAGCTAGGTGAGATCTGGGGTTTTGTTACCGACGGATATTTTACAGCAGCCAATCTTAGCGAAGCTGATAAGCAAAAATTATACAAGTCTTCCAACACAGGTCAAACCCTGCCGGGAGACATCAAGTTTGCAGACATTGACAAAAACAAAAATGGTGGACCTGATGGGGTGATCAATAACGGAGACAATACGGTAAATAATCCCGGCGACCGTAAGATCATTGGCAATGCTACACCAAGGTATAGTTATGCGATCAACCTTGATCTTGAGTGGAACAATTTCTTCCTTACTACTTTCTTCCAGGGTGTAGGCAAGCAGGATTGGTATCCCGGTGCTGAAGCAGGCGTTTTCTGGGGACAATACAACCGTCCTTATAACAGGTTGCCCACCTCTCATCTGGGCAAGATCTGGTCTGAAGAAAATCCTGATGCTTATTTTCCCCGGTACCGTGGTTATATCGCCCAAAACGGATCGGCTACGCTTACTCAGGCGCAAACCAAGTACCTGCAAAATGTGGCTTATATCCGGCTGAAGAATATCCAACTGGGTTATAACCTGCCACAAAGCCTCATGGGTCGTATTGGTATTAGTGGCGCACGTGTATATGTTTCGGCTGAAAACATCTGGTCATGGAGTCCCTTGTATAAGATCACCAAAGACCTCGATGTAGAAAGTATCCAGGGGTCTGACAGGGTATTGACAGATGGCACGAACGGCAATGGCAATAACTATCCTATGCTGAAGAGTGTGACGTTTGGATTGTCGGTAACGCTGTAGCCGGTTGTGAATAAAAAATGAATGTTTAACTATCTATTCTAAGTATATGAAACAAAAATTTTTATGGTTATTATTAGCAGGCGGACTGGTAGCCGGCTGTAACAAACTGGACCAGTTGCCCGAAGCAACAGCCTCTAAAGATGCGGTCTTTGGTAGTGAGAAAGGATTGGAATTGTATGCTTACTCTTTTTATGACCTGCTGCCAGACGCCAATGCTATTCACCGCGGAGATGAGATGAGTGATTATGGTGCACGCACCCAGGCGCCAGATTTTTTACGCGATGGGGGCTTTAATTCCCGGCAAAGCACCGGTTGGACCTGGACGCAATTGCGCAATATCAATTATTTCATTGAGAATTGCACCAATCCAAAGATACCAGAAGATGTACGCAAAAATTATATTGGACTGGCGCGTTTTTTCAGGGCTTTTTTTTACTTCGACAAGGTAAAACGCTTTGGCGATGTGCCCTGGATCAGCAAAACCATGCCGGTGGGTGATCCCGATCTTTTTAACGGAAGAGACAGTCGCCTCAAAGTAATGGACTCTGTATTAGCCGACCTGGATTATGCCTGTCAAAATATCAAAGCAACAGACGACAAAACAAGAAGCCTTGTTACCAAATATGTGGCCTATGCTTTCAAATCAAGGGTATGCTTGTTTGAAGGCACTTTCAGAAAATACCACAAAGATGGATTGGCCAAAGGACTGGAAGGTACTATTGACAAATGGCTTACTGAAGCAGCCAATGCAGCAGACAAAGTAATGAAGGATGGGGGCTTTAGCCTGAATACCGCCAATGGTACAGATAAATCCTATCGTCAATTATTCATCAACAAAGCACCAGTCACTAATGAGATCATTATGTCTGCGGTGAGTGATGCTGCCCTGAGCGTACTCAATGATGCCAACTGGTATTGGACGAGTGCTACCTATGGCGCGCGCCTTAGTTTCACCCGTACTTTTGTCAATACTTACCTGAACATCGATGGAACGCCCTTCACAAGTAAACCTGGTTACGAAACCATGCCTTTTGTGGATGAAGTAAAAGGGCGCGACATGCGCCTGCAGCAAACGATCCGCATGGGCGACTACAAACGTATCAATGCCGACAAACCGGAAGCAGCACCGCCTGTATTTTCTTATACCTACACGGGATACCAACCCATTAAGTGGTGCCTGGACGACACCTACTTTGATGGTGGTACGCGCAACGACAACTCTATTTCGATGATCCGTTTTGCAGAAGTACTGCTAAACTATGCAGAAGCAAAAGCAGAGCTGGGTACTATTACTGCTGATGACTGGAAGAAAACGATTGGAGCCTTGCGCAAAAGAGCAGGTATCACCGGCAATACGGATGTGCTGCCTACTGTGGCCGACACTTACCTGCAAACAAAATACTTCCCCGGCCTGAATGCTGTGTTACTGGAAATACGCCGTGAGCGGGGTATTGAGCTGGCGTTGGAAGGGCTGCGCTTTTATGATCTGGTACGCTGGAAACGTGGTGAGTTGCTGAAGCAGGAGTGGAATGGTTTTTATGTACCAGCCCTCGATGTGCCCATGGACCTGAACGGTGATGGTAAAAATGATGTGTTCTTCTACAAAGTAAAACCGGCCACACAAGTAGCAGGCGTTAGCTATATCAATGTGGCAGAACAAGTGAGTGGTGTAGCGAACCCCCAGCGCTTGTCCAATGACACTTACGGAGAGCTAACCTGGTTGAATAACATCAAGCGGGTATGGGAAGACAAACATTACCTGTACCCCATTCCTGAAGCTGACCGTCAAATGAATCCTAAACTGGGCCAAAATCCAGGATGGGATTAGTAGTCAGGCTTATTAAAAAAATATAAGTTGCACCAAATTCCAGCCTACAGTATGAAACAGATCAAAGCTATTCTCATTGTAATTATTTTATTCGTTACCCAGGCCAATGCCCAAGACCTACGCATTGCCTCTTACAACCTTCGCTATGATAATAAAGGCGATAGTGGCAATCTCTGGACAAGCAGGTATCCCATCATCAGCGCCCTGGTACAGTTCCACGACTTCGACATTTTCGGTACACAGGAAGGGTTAAGGCATCAGATAGATACGCTCAGCGCCAATCTGCCCGATTATGCCTGGTATGGTTTAGGCCGTGATGACGGGCAGGCCAAAGGCGAGCATTCTGCCATCTTCTATAAAAAAGATAAATACAAGGTATTGGGCAAGGGAGATTTCTGGCTGTCTGAAACACCCGAAAAACCCGGCCCTGGTTGGGATGCCCGGCTTAACCGTATCTGCTCCTGGTTACAACTGCAGGATGCAAAAAGCAAAAAGAAGTTCTTTGTATTCAATGTGCATTATGATCATCAGGGTGTAAAAGCCAGGCAGGAAAGCAGCAAGCTGATCCTGGAAAAGATAAAAACAATAGCAGGCACCAGCCCTGTGCTGCTTACCGGCGACTTTAACGGTGATCACAATAGCCAGTGGTATCAGACGATTGCAACTTCTGAAGTACTAGCTGACACCTACAGGTCGGTAAAGAAGCCTTATGCAAATAATGGCTCATTTAACAGCTTCAGAACGCCCAGCAGCACGGCTATCATTGATCATATTTTCGTGACAAAGCAGTTTTCTGTTAAAAGATGGGGCATACTGACGGACAGTTATTTTGGCAAGTTCCCTTCTGATCATTTTCCCGTAGTGGCAGATGTGACGCTGAAATAGGGAGTTGTCCCGTTAAAGCTTGATCTAATCTATACCACATTTGGGCCATCTTGCCTGATTCCCGTAGATATCCCGTATATGTCCTGCTAATAAGCCGTAGATATCCTGCCTTTAAAAAAAGGCGAGATATCTACGGCTTAAATAATAGTTACCTACCTGATGGATATTTAGTATCCCTTAATAAGACTAGGTTCAGATAGGAAGGATACAGGGAAAAGAAAGCATATCAGTCCCGATAGCTATCGGGACTGAAGTAGTGAATTTGACAATATGACTTGCAGGAATTAGCTAAAGAGGAAGTCTACATCCTCGGCCGTCATGTTCTTGACAAAGCCGGTATCCTCTGTAATGAGCTCTTCGGCCAAGGCCTTTTTGCGCTGCTGTAGGGCCAGGATCTTTTCCTCTACAGAGTCTTTGCAGATCATTTTATAGGCGAATACTTTATTCTGCTGGCCAATGCGATGGGTACGGTCAATGGCCTGCTGTTCCGCAGCAGGATTCCACCAGGGATCAACCAGGTAAACGTAATCGGCGGCCGTTAAGGTAAGGCCTACCCCACCGGCTTTGAGGCTGATCAGGAATACAGGCAGGTTCTCATCCGACTGGAATTGCTCTACCAAGTGCTGGCGATCGATCGCCTTGGTACTGCCATCCAGGTAAAGAAAAGGAATATTGCGTTCCTTCATGGCTGTAGCGATCAGCTGCAGCATGCCGGTGAATTGCGAAAACACCAGGGCCTTATGACGGCCGGTATTGTTTTCGATCTCGCGCAACAACTCTTCCAGTTTTACCGATTCATCAGTATGGTCATTGTTGCCGCCGTTGAGCAGTTTGGGTGAATTACAAACCTGCCTCAACCTTGTTAAGCCCTCCAATACCAGGATGGTATTCTTTCCCATCCCTTCCTGTTGTATACGTTCCAGCAGGTGCTCGCGGTAATAATTTTTGATCTCCTCATACACTTTGCGTTGCTCTTCTCCCATCTCACACCATAAGGTGATCTCTGTTTTGGCCGGCAGGTCTTTGGCCACCTGCTCTTTCGTTCTGCGAAGCAGGAAGGGATAGATCAGCTTGCGCAGTTGTTGCGTTTTCTCCGTATCACCATACTTATCAACCGGAACGGCAAAAGTGGTTTTGAAGAAGTGGTGGCTGCCCAATAGACCGGGATTGGTGAATTGCATTTGGGCATAGAGGTCAAATGTATTGTTTTGAATGGGCGTACCACTGAGGATAAGCCGGTTGCGGCTTTTCAACTGCATCATGGCGGCGGCTACCAGGGAAGAAGGGTTCTTGATCACCTGGCTTTCATCCAGCACGATATAACCAAAGGTGAACTGCTTAATGGTTTCTATATCATTCCGTACACTGCCGTAACTGCTGATGATGATATCATAATTTTTCCAATCGGCCGATTTTCTATCACTGCCGTGGTAAATAAAGTAACTCAGTTCCGGGGCAAACTTCTTCAACTCATTCTCCCAGTTGTACATGAGTGAGGTAGGGCAAATGACCAGGTGCGTTTCGCCCGGGTATTTATCGTGCACGTGTTGCAGGAAGGAGATCGTTTGCAGGGTCTTACCAAGACCCATATCATCGGCCAGGCAGCCGCCCCACTGCATTTCATCCAGCATACAGAACCAGGCAAAGCCGGCCTGCTGGTAATCGCGCAGGGTAGCGCGGATAGCGGCTGGTACAGTATAGGTATTGGCCTGTTGGTGCAGGCGCTCCCATTTCTGGCGGCTTGTTTCTATATTGTTTTGAAAGGTGAGTTGTCCATTCTTTGCGAGGTCTTCGGTAAGTGTCCAATGCAGTTTGGATAAGCGGAGTTTGTCTTTTTCAATTTCTCCCATCTGCAGCAGCAAGCCAAATTGCGCTTGCCACTCTTCTGGTATCTCACCCAGGGTACCATCTTTCAGCAGGAGAAAGTGTTGCTTGTTTTGCAGGGCCTTTTGCAATTCGGCCAGGGTGATGGTCTGATCACCATAGGAGATATGCACGGTAAGATCAAACCAGTCAATGCTATTGCCTTTTTGTGTGAACTGGATCACGGGCCGGTTGGCATTGTACCGGAAGTGTTGCATAGACTCCATGCCATACACGGGCATATTGCGGTCGTTGAGCTTGCGGTAGAATTTTACAAACCACTGGCTCTTTTCTGCATCGGCAAAAGGCAGGTAGAAGTAGCCATTGTTTTGCTGGCTGAACTTCTTGTGCTGTGACTGTATGAAATCAAGTGCTTCTTTTTCTGCATTGAGGTCTTTGACGATCTTGTACCGGCCGTCGGGCAAATTGATCTCTTCTTCAGGAGCAGTAGCATTTTCCAGTTCAAAATCGCCATACTGCCAACGGGTACGGATCATTAAGAAGCTTTTATTGAGCTCACTGAGGTGTATCCTGCACTGTGGTACTACAGCTATAGTTTCCAACTGCTGCAGCAGGGTACGGTCTACCGCATATTGTTGTTCCAATACGGGTACCTGATTTTGCAGGAAAGCCTGCTCGCCTGCTGCGGGAATATCGTGGAAGCCTTCAGGGTATTGTTCTGTGAGTATGGCATCTTCGGGCTTGAGCATAAAGAACTCATTCTTATGCCGCAGTAAAAACCCATGCCGTTTAAAATCGGTAAGCGGGTAGAGGCTTTCATTAATATTTACCTGTATCAACATCCGCAGCACATCGGCAGGGGTACGAAAGAGTTTTATACTTACTACGGGGCTATAATTGCTGATGCTGCCGGGTCTTACCACCTTGGTGGTACTGAGCATTTCATCGGTGGTTTCGTAATACCACTTAAGGTGGGAAGCAAACGGCTTTACCTGCAGCAGGGAATTGTAAAAGTAATGGTACATCTTATGCCGTACCCAGGTTTCCGGGTCCGGAGATGTGATGCCATCTTCTTTATAACGTTGCTGCCATTTTTCCTGCTCATGTTTGGCGGCAATGCCTGTCAGTTGTTTCAGGATCCCCTGCACTACGTACGGCGTAGGCTTAAGGCCTTTGATAGCAACTTTATCAAGCAGGGGTTGTTTTGAAATGCTTTGCGGCTGTTTGGGGTCTTTCTGCACAACAGCTTCCACATAAAACCCTACCTGCTTGCGTGGATCAAGGTTCAGCAGCAGCCCGGATATTTCCAGTGGCTTTTTGTATTGTTCGGTGATAATGATGGTCTTCTGTGCCGGCTTTTGATTATCCATATCCGCCGCAATTTGATAAAAACTTTCTGACGGGACAAGAATGGGTTATGCACATTTGGAATACAGGAGTTAGCTTTTAGGAGTTAGCTGTTAGGGCCTTTGCTTCGCCAATACCTGATAGCTGATTTTAGCGCTTTTGCTTCGCTAATAACTAAGAGCTAACAGCTAATAGCTTGTCTTTTAGCCCTTGAATGTCAAACAATTGGGTGGCCCGTGTATTGCATGAAAAATAGTATGGAAAACAACAAACTTACCCTACATACTCCCTGGGAGGAAGTAAAGGAAAAAATCAAGGAAAGGGTCATCGGCCTCACCAATGAGGACCTCGCCTATGAATCCGGACATGAGGATGCATTACTTGAACGACTGGCTAAAAAAATGAACAGAAGTAAAGAAGAAGTGAAGCAGTTCATAGAAAGTATTTCTTACAACAAGGATATGGCGTCTTAAGTTTACCTTTTCTTTAATGGTTCAAGCAGGTATGCAAGCCCGTTCATCTGTATTTCATACATTGTTTGCAATAGCATGCCCAGTTTTCCTTTGGGAAATCCTTTGCGCTGAAACCATTCGAGGTAAGACACAGGCAGATTGCAAAGTAGGGTATCCTTGTATTTGCCAAAAGGCATTTTCATTGTTACCAGGCTGAGAAGCAATTCAGGATTGGGTTGCAGCGATTCCATAAGTATAGTGTCTGGTTATTAATTTTTTTTAATCGTCCCTTGATTGACAAAAATATCTTGGTCAAAACCACGTTGTTGTAATATATTTCATTAGTTTACAATAACAACAAGTTTTATAGTTATGGGTAAGTCAAAATCAAAAAAAGGAAAAGCCCCTAAAAAAGCGGCGGCACCTCTTTCCGGAATGGTAGTCAAAAATACATCATCAGGCGGTCAGTCAAAAGGCTCTTCGATGATTCCGAACAAAACGGTCACTTCAGGTAAAAAGGGTGGTACTATGCATACTACTCCGAGGAAGGCAGGATAATATTATACAGCAGGAACCGGGAGTTATACATTCCTGCTTCCTGCTTTTGTATTTAATTCGTTTCAGGCAAACTGCCGGGTTTGTCTTTCGGCCAGTTCAAATACCTCCGAGAACAATTCATAGCTGCGGAACCTGTCTTCAGCCTGCTCAGCAAAAGTGGCTATCACGACCTCTTCTACATCAAACTCATTGGTCAGGGCTGTAATTTTTTCCTTCACAATATCCGGTGTACCGATCACCATACGGCCGCGATTGAATAATACCCGTTGCCATTCGCCCGGCGTATAGTTATAAGCCTTCGCTATTTCATAAGTGGGCATTTCATTGTACTTGCCTTTTTCAAAGCTCAGCAGGCGATAATCCATCACTGCCTGTACCTCCTGAACTTTACGTTCACTATCCGAACAAAAAGCAAAAATGCCCACATTGGCCCGGGGAGCGGAAAGCTGGGCAGAGGGACGGAACCGCTGTCTGTAACTGGCCACGGCTGCGGCGCCACCTACGGGATTGATGAACTGGGCGTACGATAAAGCCATGCCCGCATGAGCTGCTAGGTAACCGCTTTCGCCGCTGGAGGTCAGCATCCACAGTTCCGGCACTGTATCAATGTAGGGAATGGCCTTCACTTTACCTTCTGCATTGCCCTCGGCCGGCGTATCGGTGAGGAAGTTTTGCAGGTCCCTGATCTGCCGGATATACTCCTGCGGATCGAAGGTATTGGAAGGATTGAGCAGTTGAGCCGAAATACGATCTCCACCCGGCGCACGGCCCAGTCCCAGGTCAATACGATTGGGATAGAGGGCTTCCAGCAGGCGGAAGTTCTCAGCCACCTTCAAGGCGCTGTGGTTGGGCAGCATGATACCGCCGGAACCAAAACGGATATAATTGGTTTCGGCCGCCAGGCGAGCGATGAGCACTTCGGGAGCGGCCATGGCCAGGGTAGCAGAATTGTGGTGCTCAGACAACCAGTAACGGGTATATCCGAGATGATCTGCCAGGCGTGCCAATTGAATGGATTCCTGCAAGGCCTCCACGGCATTGCTGCCGCGGCGGATGGGGGTTTGGTCTAAAACGCTTAATTGCAAAGACATAGTACATTATAACAGCCGGGGACTAAAAATGTTTGTCGACAAAAACCAGCTTTCCGGCGATATTGGGATAACCGGGTTAAACAGGCCTGAAAAGGTGGTGTATCTTTAGACAACGGCTGGTATATGAACAAATACCCTTTTATATTTTCTGATGCACCCCGGTACCGCATAGGGCGGCACCTGGCATTCTGGACGTTCTGGTGGCTATTCCAGGGGTTTTTGTACGCCTTTACCCCAGTGCCTGTCAAAGCTTCCTATATTGACAGGATCCCTATATCGATGTTGGAGTCTTCGATCTTTCTATTAGCTCATCTATTCCTGGCTTATTCGCTGATGTATTTTGTACTACCCAGGTATTTGTTGAAGAATAAGTACCTGGCAACGGGTATCTGGGTAATCGTCTTATTTTTTGCGACGGCAGCTCTTTCCGCTTTGATCTCCATGTATATTGTTGAACCTGTACGAAATTGGATAGTGCCTGAACAAGCGCCATTCTTTCCAAGAAGCAAACAACCATATTTTTACCTGGGTTTACTAGCCGGGCTGCGCGGAGCCATCACCATCGGAGGAATGGCTGCATCCATCAAACTGATGAAGCATTGGTACGTAAAAGAGCAACGCAACCTGCAACTCCAAAAAGAGAAAGCCGAAGCACAATTGCAATTATTAAAAGCCCAGGTGCATCCACATTTCTTATTCAATACGCTGAATAATATTTATTCTCATACCCAGGGTGTGGCACCGGTAGCTGCACAATTGGTAATGGGCCTTTCGGACATGCTGCGTTTTATGTTGTACGAATGCAACCAGCCCCTCGTGCCTTTGTCGAAAGAGCTGACCATGATAAGGGATTATATTACACTGGAAAAGATCCGGTATGATGAACAGTTTGATATCCACCTGGAGATTCCAACAGATACCGGTCACCTGCATATTGCTCCCTTGCTTTTATTACCGCTGGTGGAAAACTGTTTTAAACACGGCACCAGCAATATGCTGGAGCAGCCCTGGCTAAATCTGCAGATCCACCTGAAAGAAGATAGGATGGAAATGCGGCTGATGAATGGAAAAGCGAAAGAAAAAACGCAATCTTCTAATTTTGGTATTGGCATTGAGAATGTACGTAAACGCTTGCAGTTATTGTATCCGGAAAAGCATGTGCTGAAGATCATGAATGAGGAAGAAGTATTTGTGGTAACACTCTCTTTGCATCTGGAAAGCATTCGTACCGTGCGGAAAAAGGAAGAAAATACTTTTGTGCTGACAAATCATGAATGAATTAAAGACGATACGATGCCTGGTGGTGGACGATGAGCCACCCGCACGGGAAGTGATAAGGCGTTACGTACAGGATGTACCTACCTTAACACTAGCCGGCGAATGTGCCAATGCGGTACAGGCATTGGGTGTTTTACAACAACAGGCCATTGACTTAATTTTCCTGGATATCCGGATGCCTCAGCTGGATGGCACGGCCTTTTTGAAGACATTGAAAAACCCACCCAGAGTTATTTTTACTACTGCCTATCCTGAATATGCACTGGAAGGATATGAATTGGATGTGGTGGATTATCTGCTGAAGCCGGTACGGTTTGACAGGTTCCTGAAAGCCGTTAATAAAGCTTACCCGTTGGGAAGCCAACAGGCAGATGCGGCTTCTGTGTTTTCTGCGCCGACTGCTCCTGAAGAAAAGAAGAGTGAATCTTTTGTTTATTTCCGGGCCGACCGTAAAATGCAAAAGGTAATGCTGCATGACATCCTGTATATTGAAAGCATGAAGGATTATGTAAAGATCGTGACCACCAGTGGAGTGCTCATTACCAAGCAATCGATCACTTCGGTAGAAGCGATGCTGTCAGAAAAGCTGTTTGTGCGAACCCATCGCTCCTTTATTGTAGCGATAGAAAAGATACGTTCTTATACCAATGAGCTTATAGAAATTAACAGTACTGAAATTCCCATTGGTAAGCTGTATAGGAATGGAGTGCTGAAGTTGTTGGCGTGAGGATTATTGATTACTGATTACTAATTATTCTTTTGGTTCGCCGTTTGTTGCCTGCTTTGTTTTACTTCAACGACTGCAGTTTCTCTTTCGGCACACAAACCAAACAGGTATCTACTTTAGCCGATCTCTTCCTGCAATAAGAGGGCCGTGCAGGCATTGGCCAATAATAACCTTTCTTCCGCCTCTAGTTTTCCCATAAAAACCATTCCTTTGTCGATCAGGGAAACGGCAGCTACCGCTTTTCCACTGGCGTCCCGGAATTCAAAGCCAATAGCGGCCAGCGCATTACCGGTCTTACCGTTTTTCTCCAGTTGGCTAACAGGTACGATGGTATAGTATTGCTCTTTGGAGTGTGTAAGCAAGCCTGTATATGATTTGCTTCGTGCTTGCGCAGCCTGGTTGTCGATCAACATTTCCCAGGGACGCGTGCCCTCTTTAGAATAGATCTGTACATAGTAGGTGCTTTCTGACCACCCGCCAATATTAAACAGATCCATACCTATATTGATTACATTGTTGGGGTGTTTCCCTATTTCCAGGTCTTTGGAGTTGAACTTTGCCACGCAATAAGTGGAGGTATTGACTTTCCCATCAGTGAGCCCAAATTGTATCGTTTGCTTTCTCTTAATATATTCTATCGATATGAGGTTTTCAAACTGTGCAGCAGATGCGCCTGCATTCCCAATTCCAAAGCCTGATGAACTACTATTGGTCCAGGAACGTTTGATACCTGTGGTGTAAAACTCACCGAAGCTTAGTTTCTGATTGATCAATATGCCCTGCCTGCCTTTTACAGCATATTCATCATGGTCTTGCTTTAAGGAATCGCTCACACCCATTTTGAAAGGGGTACAAGCTGCCAATAATACTATAGAAACGAATACAACCGCATACAACGACTTTGCCATAACACATCATTTTTATTATGACAACGAAATTAGAGGGGTCTGTTTCCACCGGCAATCGCATATATATGTGAGCAGGGCTGTTTTAACAAGTCTTTAAACGTGAAGAGGTGATACCTTTGGAAAGGTGTCACCTCTTCATGTTTACGCGAACTGGCATAAAAAAGAGTGGACCGCTTCTGAAACGCGATCCACCCTATTTGTATAGAAAATATCTTATTGTATAATACGCAGCTTGGCGTAGTTCAGCATGATCTTCTTTTCTCCATTTACTTCAAACTTTACAGTAGCAACCGGGTTGTGAGCAGAACCTTCCATTTTAGAGACGACCCCGAAACCGAATTTCTGGTGTTCTACCCGCTGGCCTTCCTGCAGGTTGGAAGTGTCACTGGCCACAAAATCGGCGCTGGGCACATGCTCCACTGCTTTGTTTTGTGGCTTGGGCGTTACATAAGAAGGAATTGCCGGCTTCTTGGAAGGCGGTGCGCCATATCTCTTTTCCGCGTCGGCTGCAGACTGTCTGCCGCCGCCGCCAGCTCCCCAACCTCCGCCGTTCATGCGGTCAAAAGCATTGGTATTGCCGCGATTGCCAAATCCCTGACCTTTAAACGCTGCAGCTCCGGCATAGCTGCGGTCGAGGTATTCTTCGGGCAGTTCATCTATAAAACGGCTGGGCTCATTCTGCACCAGTGATCCAAACCGGTAGCGTGTATTGGCATAAGTGATCCAAAGCCTTTGTTTGGCGCGTGTGATCACCACATAAAACAGGCGACGTTCTTCTTCCAGTTCTTCGCGGGTATTGACGGCCATACCATTGGGGAAAAGCATTTCTTCCAGTCCGGCGGCAAATACGCAACCAAATTCCAGCCCCTTGGCGGCGTGGATAGTCATGAGCTTTACCGTATCGGCATTGGGGTCTTTATCATCAGCATCCGTAAGTAGTGTAATTTGCTGCAGGTAGGCGCCGAGGGTTATTTCTCCGGTGCTGACAGCTTCTCCGTCGGAGGTTTCAACCAGGGTACCATCTTCATCTATCTGCGACAGCGTTTGCTGGGTGTCTACCCATTCCTTGATAGAGTTCAACAACTCCTGGATATTCTCGTACCGGGCTACGCCTTCGGTGCTCTTATCGTTAAAGAGTTCCTTTACAATATTGGTTTGCTTGCCTACATGTACCGCCACTTCATAGGCGTTCTTGTTTTGCAGCATGCTGGCGAAGCTTTTGATCATGACCACAAAGTTTTCGATCGCTTCGAGTGTGCCGGCCTTAAAGCCGAACTCACGCGCCCGCTCCAGCACATCCCACATGGAAATATTATGGGTGTTGGCAGCCAGTACTGCCTTATCGACCGTTGTTTTACCAATGCCCCTTGCCGGGAAATTGATAATACGCTTCAGGGCTTCTTCGTCTTTGGAATTGATAATAATACGCAGGTAGGCAACAAAGTCCTTGATCTCTTTGCGTGTATAGAAGCTCTGACCGCCAAAGATGGTATAGGCAATGTTCATCCGGCGGAGGGCTTCTTCAAAAGCACGGCTCTGTGCGTTGGTACGATACAAGATGGCAAAGTCGCGGTTGTTGTAGTGATTGCGCAGCTTTTGTTCCTGTATGGAATCGGCCACATATTTCCCTTCGTCATTATCAGTCATGGTACGTACCAGCCTGATCTTTTCGCCGTCTTTGTTATCGGTCCACAGTGACTTAGGGATCTGTCCTTTATTATTCTTAATGACTTCGTTGGCTACATTGAGGATGCTTTTAGAGCTGCGGTAGTTCTGCTCCAGCATCACCACATGGGCATCTTCATAATCTTTCTGGAACTGCAGGATATTCTGGATGGTAGCACCCCGGAAGCTATAGATACTTTGTGCATCATCACCCACCACGCACACATTTTCATTCATGGCGCCCAGGAGCTTAATGATCTCGTACTGGGCGGGGTTGGTATCCTGGTACTCGTCGATCAGGATATACTTGAATTTGCGCTGGTATTTACTGAGTGATTCGGGAAATCCTTTGAGCAGTTCGTAAAACTTCAGTAGCAGGTCGTCAAAATCCATGGCGCCGTTCTTGAAGCAACGTTTTACGTAAGCATCATAGATCTGGGCAATGGCGGGACGGTTGCCGCGCAGGTCTTCCTGCTGCAGGGCATAATCATTGGCATATTCTACGGGACCTACCAGTGCGTTCTTGGCACTGGAAATACGATTGTAGACGGTAGAAGGTTTATAGGTCTTGTCATCAAGGTTCATTTCATTGACGACTGTTTTCACCACACTTTTGGCATCATCCGTATCGTAGATCGTAAAATTATTGGGATACCCGAGGTGATGGGCCTCAGCACGGAGGATGCGGGCAAATACACTGTGGAAGGTTCCTACATACAGGTTACGGGCTTCGGAATTGCCCAGTATCTTTTCAATCCGCTCTTTCATTTCCTTGGCTGCCTTATTGGTAAAGGTGAGGGCCAGGATATTGAATGCGTCTACGCCGGAGTTCATCAGGTGGGCTATGCGGGTGGTAAGTACTTTGGTTTTACCACTGCCGGCGCCGGCCACAATCATCAACGGACCTTTAATATGCAGGACAGCTTCGCGCTGCCGCTCATTTAGCTCTTTTAAATAGTCTTGCATAATAGATTAGTAACCACCCGGAACGGGTGAGTCAAGCCTGCAATTTACGTCATACCGGCCGATTAGCAGGAAACGTTGAAAACTTATTGGAACAGGGAGGCCAGAAGGGGGATTTATCTATTGATTTTCTAAACTCACAAATTGTGACCTTAAAGCAATTTTTTAGAAAAAGGCCGGGCCTGTTTAATTGTTCACAGTTTTTAGCCCCTATATGGATAAATATTATTCAGGCTTCCTGGTCACATTATTTAAATTGCGGCCAGCATGTCAGCTACCGATATATCCAATGAATACTTCCAGTTAGCCGTTCGGTTTGTGAACCAAACCAGCCGTCACCTCTTCCTTACGGGTAAGGCGGGCACCGGCAAAACCACCTTCCTGCGGTATATACAGCAAAATAGTTTCAAGAAAATGGCCGTGGTAGCGCCCACGGGTGTGGCAGCCATCAATGCCGGTGGCGTGACGATGCATTCCTTTTTCCAGTTGCCATTTGGTCCATTTATTCCTATTAAACAAGGAGGATGGCAAAGTGGCGGCGCAGAAGTGACGGATCAGCACAGCTTATTCAAGAACATCCGGTTTAATAATTCCAAACGGGAATTGCTGCGGGAACTGGAATTACTGGTTATCGATGAGGTAAGTATGGTAAGGGCGGATATGCTGGATGCGATCGATGCTATTTTAAGGCATTTTCGTCGGCAGCCTTTACTTCCTTTTGGTGGCGTGCAGGTATTGTATATTGGCGACCTGCACCAGTTGCCGCCCGTTGTTGGCAACGATGAATGGGACAATATCCTGAAGCATCACTATGCCAGTCCGTTTTTCTTTGATGCGCAGGTGATCAAGCAGGCGCCGCCGGTATACCTGGAATTAAAAAAGATCTACCGGCAGAATGACGCCTCTTTTATCGAGATCCTGAATAACCTGCGCAACAATACCACCACTGCCGAAGACCTGCGCCAATTACACAACCATTACTATCCGGGTTTCACACCGGAGGATGATGAGCATTATATTACGCTGACCTCCCATAATTATAAGGCGGACAAGATCAACCAAAACCAATTGGCCAAATTACCGGGTGAAATATTTGAATTCCGGGGAGAGATAAAAGGCGACTTCAATGAGAAAGCCCTGCCTGCAGAAATGTCACTGCAGCTAAAAGTAGGCGCGCAGGTGATGTTCATCAAAAATGATAAGGGGGAGCTAAGGCGTTATTTCAATGGAAAACTGGGTATCGTCAAAGCCATTGAGAAAGACAAGATCATAGTATCTTTTCCCAACGAAGAAATAGAACTTGAGCTGGAGCAGGAGACCTGGAAAAACATCCGCTACAGTTACAATAAAGAGAAAGATCATATTGATGAGGAGGAACTGGGCACTTTTAAACAATATCCCATCCGGCTGGCCTGGGCCATTACGATCCACAAAAGTCAGGGGCTTACATTTCAAAAAGCAATCATCGATGCCGGAGAATCCTTTGCGCCCGGGCAGGTGTATGTAGCCCTTAGCCGGTTAACTTCCATGGAGGGCCTGGTCCTTTATTCCCGTATACAGCCGCATTGCATCAGTACCGACCAACGGGTCATTGCTTTTACAAGTGCTGAAATGGAAACGAATGAGCTACATCAAGCTTTGCAGGAAGAAAGAAAAGCTTTCGTCAGCCGGTCTATTGTTCAGTCTTTTGACTGGACAAAGGTTACGGCTGCCTGGGATGCTCATTTTGAAGGATATGAGGAAAGGCAGATACCAGATAAAAACAGGGCGGTCATCCGGTCCAGGGCTATGCTGGCCCAGATAATGGACCAGCAGGAAGTGGCGGTAAAGTTTATGCGCCAGCTGGAACAACTGGTCCTTACTGCCGAGGCCGATGGTTACTGTCTATTGCAGCAACGCCTGCAGGCAGCCAGCAGTTATTTTATGCTGCAGCTGGAGGAAGCAGAAAAAACGCTTCAGAAGCATATTGACGAGGTAAAAGTAAAACAGAAGATAAAGAAATATGTAAAAGAGCTACAGGAATTGAAACTCTTGTTCCAAAGGAAAAGACAATACATTGAACAGGCTATGCAAATAGTCAATGCCCTCGTGAAAGGAGTACAGGGAGATGATCTGCTGCAGATGGTAGAAAATCAGAAAAAAGCAGCAGCAGTAGTAGTAATACAGGAAGCTGAAGAAAAGGTAGTTAAAGCTAAGAAAGGAGAAACCAAGATTATCAGTCTGCAATTATTCAAAGAAGGGAAAAGCATTGCAACTATAGCAGCATTACGGGGAATGGCCACCAGCACCATTGAAGGTCACCTGGTACATTTTATTGCTACAGGTGAAATTGATATTGAAAACATTGTACCTGAACATAAAATAGTGCCCATCCTGGAGGCATTGGAAGAAGCAGGTGGAACAGGCAGCTCTGCCGCTAAAGAAAAACTAGGCGAGGACTACTCGTATGGGGAAATAAGAGCCGTTATGCAATACCGCCATTTTTTGCAAAAAGAAAAAGTATAAGGACCTTCTCTTAAATACCTTTACTCATCGGCGCCCGGTAGGGCTTTCTTGTCCACCTGGACAATTCGGTTTGGTCAAACATCAATACTAATATCCCATCTTCTTTTTTATACCGGTTGGTATTGAGTAAGGTTTTCAGGAATGCTGCTTCATTAAAACCAGGGCAAACCATTTTAGTGATGGCAATATGTTCATTAATAGTCAGGCTGGTATCAGTACGTTTGAAGGTTCCATTCATACGATTACACCCTGTATTGCCTGTGAATGTGCCTTTGACAACATTGAACTTAATAGAGGGGAACTTGCCCGCTGCTGTATCAGAAGCCAATACGGGTTGCAGGAACCACTCTCCATTCAGGGAAGTATCGGCCTGGGCCATATAAGCAGAAGCAGGCCTCTCATTCGCCCCAGTGAGGGCATTTTTTTTCGCTACCAGGCTACCTGCCAACAGGGTGCAGGCTATTCCTGCTAAAAATATGTTTTGCATACTGGTTCAGTTTTTTGATGGTTAAATCAAAACCCAAAAAGGATGACATAATAACTATGCCATCCTTTCCTAAACCTCATAACCGTCCGTCCACTAATTGTATCTCAATGAATCCTGGTTATGATTTGGATTTTTACGATCACCGGTATCGGTATTGATCGTTGATGTATCGGATGAAGACGGCATATTGTTAATACTATCTGCATTATTGTTGATACGATCCGTATTATTATTATTGCCACAGGCTACCATTACGCCTGCCGTGAGCGTTATCACCAGTAGCTTTTTCATAAAATATAGTTTTTATGTTTGTGGTGATTATTGCCTTGTTGTGGTATCGGGCTTGTTAGCGGTAGTATCAGTCTGTGTATTATTGTTTACAGTAGTATCACTTGAATTGGGATCGGAAGCAGGTTGTGGTGTTTCACATGCTGCTATTGTCAACAGGCCAATTATGCCAAATGTTAAAAGTATCTTTTTCATAAATAAATTGTTAGGTGTTACTCAATGATTTTCCAATAAACTACTCAATTACTTTGCCACCATGTTACAATATGAAATGGATTGACCTTAAACTATCTTATTATTAGTACATTAGGCGTGTTGGTTTTAATTCTCCTATAAATACCCCGGCATTATGGCCTGTAGCCCTTATTCTACAGGAATTCGGGTTGTGGACTGATTGGTGCACAGACATTTATTAAAATATTCTAAATTGTCCTGCAAACGCTTTATCCAATTAACAGTTCGCTATGCTCCAAGACAACCTGCTGCTTATAATTTCTCTGCTCTTTGTCGTTTCTATGTTAACTATGCTGAGCGATAAGCTACGCATCTCCTATCCTATTTTATTGGTGATTGCCGGACTGGGAATTGGTTTCATACCAGGTATTCCATCGATCACGCTGCAGCCAGACCTGGTATTTATTATTTTTCTGCCACCTTTATTATATGCCGCAGCGTGGAATACTTCCTGGAATGATTTCTGGAAGTTCAGGCGCCCCATCTTTATGCTGGCTTTTGGCCTGGTGATATTTACAGCTAGTGCTGTTGCCTTTACTGCACACGCTGTTATCCCCGGCTTTTCCTTACCCCTGGGTTTTCTGTTGGGCGCTATTATATCACCGCCCGATGCTATTGCAGCCACTAGCGTATTGCAGCAACTTAAGGTACCTAAAAGGATAACCGCGATACTGGAAGGTGAGAGCCTGATCAATGATGCATCCAGCTTAATTGTATTTCGCTTTGCCCTGGCCGCAATCTTTACGGGGCAGTTTACCTTATGGGAAGCAGGGGCGAATTTCTTTCTGGTAGCGGTCATGGGGGTTGTTATTGGCCTCGCCATTGCACATGTAGTATACCTTATTCACCGGTTCCTGCCCACAACGCCCAGCATTGATACGGCCATTACGCTTATTTCACCTTACCTGATGTATATAGCGGCAGAGCATTTTCATTTTTCAGGTGTGCTGGCTGTAGTGGCGGGAGGACTGTTCCTCTCCTTCCGCTCGCACGAAGTGTTTTCTTACAGTACCCGCCTGCAGGCGGTGAGTGTGTGGGAAACGCTGGTATTCCTGCTCAATGGTGTGGTGTTTATAATGATAGGTTTGGAATTACCTTTCATTATTAAAGAGCTGGGCGAAAGTTCGCTTTTTGATGCCATCGTATACGCTGTGCTTATTAGCATGGTCACCATTGTGGTTCGCATTTTATGGGTATACCCCGGCGCCTACCTGCCAAGGATACTCAATAAAAAAGTACGGGAAAGGGAATCCCGGCCAACCTGGGGATCGGTATTTATTGTGGGCTGGAGCGGTATGCGGGGCGTGGTATCACTGGCTTCTGCGCTGGCAGTTCCTATTACGATGAGCAATGGACAGGCCTTTCCACAGCGTAACCTTATTTTGTTTATCACTTTTGTGGTGATCCTTTTTACGCTGGTATTGCAGGGGCTGAGCCTTCCCTGGCTTATCCGGGTACTGAAAATTGAAGCGCCTGAATCGGAGGCACACCATGACCACGCCATCCGGCTACGGTTGGCAACTGTGGTGGTGGAGCTGCTGGAAAAATCCTATAGTGAAGAGTCGGCTTCTATTGAAGCATTCATCCGGATGAAGGAGCGGTATCAGCGGATGGCTGATATTGCGAACAGCCGGCTGCAAAAAGATGAGAATACACAGCAGGCGGGCGCTTTCCTGCCCAAATACCGGAAAATGTTATTAGAAGCAGTGCAGGCGCGGCGTGTAGAATTGGCCAAGATGAGCCGCCTCAAAGAATTTCCTGATGAACTGATCAGGAAAAGAGAAACAGAACTGGACCTGGAAGAAGCCCGGTTGAGAAAATAGTCCGGGTAAAATATCTTTATCAGTAATTTCATGGCCCGGATCAGCGGTAAACCCATAAAATAACCAGTAATGAGTCTTTATTCCATCGATGTAGCGCCTTTCAAGAAACAACACCTGACCTATATAGCGATCTCTTTTATTCCGATGGTTATTTCCTATGTAATGGCCAGCAGGGGATATAGTATCCTTATGGATCAGACGGCAAATGAAGTTATTAAATGGGTATTTCTGGCCGGAACTTTTATCGCTTCTTTCCTGGTTACCCGGAAACACAAGGAACAATTGTTATCAATCCATGGCCTGCCCAGCTTCGACGAGCAGGTTGCACAATACAAGAAGATCTACGACCAGCGTCTCGTAGTGAATGTGATCATCGGCATCACAGCCTGTATTCTCTATGTACTTACAGCAAGGAGGATCTTTATCCTGTTTGCATTGTTCGACCTGATCGTATTATTGGTGATGTTTCCCAATAAAAATGTTTTCCGCCGGGAGTTGAATAACAACGAGATCACCTTCAAATAAGGACCGGTCATATAATCATACAACGGATCATCGTTTTCCTGGTTCCCGGTATAGTTCAGTTGCTATAGTTTTATGTGATACGATGTATTTGTGCAGCATGTAGAATTCTTCCATAAAGCTCATTTTGAAAACAATTACCACCGCACGACCCCGCCGGTGAGTCTAAGTCATTTTATTGATTTTTTGTGGGAAACGGACTTTGGGCACTTATGGCAGGCTTATCCGGAGGGGTTTTCGGATGCTTTATTTCCCAATATTGGGTATACCTACCTGGTAAACCTGGGCACCCCATTTGTGATGCAGGTGGCAGACCAGCTTTTTGATATGCGATCTGATGGGTTTCTGCCCCGTCACCGGAGCATTGAATGTTATCACCGGCCGGGTAACCAGCTGTTTGGCATCAAATTCAAGATATCGCCGGTACTGTTTCTGAAGAAAATAAACTTCGCGGAATACCGGGAGTATATCTTTCCGTTGAGTTATTTGGTTGAGCAATCACTTATTGATGCTATTAAAGGAGCCCATACTTTTGAAGAAAGGGTAAGGATCATCAGCAACCACTATCAACCCATTGTCCGGGAACATGCAGGTTCCCTGCAGGAAATCCACATTGTTACTGAGATCCTTGACCGATGCTTTAGGGACAATGATTTTAAGACGACGATTGAAACGCTTGCAGACCAATACAAGATCTCCACGCGTACTTTGCAACGCTATTTTGAGCGGGCCACCAGCATCAGCAGTAAAAATGCCTTACAGATCATGCGTATTCGCAAAGCGGCGGCCCATATCGCCAGCTCTCCCCAAACCTTTCATTACTCCATTTACGGCTATTATGACCATAGCCATTTTTACAAGCACCTCAAACAGTTTCTACAAAAGAGCACATTACAAAACCTACAGCCACACCTACAATTGTTGCAGACCCTACACAAAAAGCCTCGTATGGATGGCATGTGAATTGTGCCGCATAGGGTAAAAACCTATAGTATGATACGCAAGTTAAAATCTGGCGGATACCGGATATACTCCCGGAAAAAAGACCCAAAGACGAATAAACGACGTAACCTGGGCACCTTTGACACACTGGAAGCGGCTAAGAAGCACGAGCGTGAAATACAATATTTCAAAAGGCACTAGGAATTCTTTCCTAGTGAGCCTATTGAAAGAATTAGTTTCCGGCCCTTCTTCTTTCTTCTTCGGAAGCGGTGTTCCTTCTTCGTGCTGCAGCCACTGTATTCTTGCCAAAACGGTAAGAGAAAGAGAGGTTTGCTACTCTTGTTTCTCTCCGGGAATGAAAGTGCTCAATATAATTACTAAACTCTATCACAGCGGCCGGCACATTGGTCCAGAAGATATCGGTGATATTGAAACGGATGGTTCCCTTTTTGTTCATCACGGTCTTTTGTACTCCGACAGATAATTGCCATTGGGGATCAAGTTTCATAAATCCATTCTGACCACCGGAATTCAGGCTGCCGTTTAATTCCAGGTTCCATCCTTTGGGAAGCACAAATGTATTGTTGGTGCTAATGTCTGCGGCCGGGGTTCCATTATTCAAAGTGGTGCCGGCCAGGTTTCCATTGTAATGGCCATAATACAAGTTGGCATTGTTGACCGCATTCCACCACCTGGTAAAACGGAACGGTGCAGCTATGGTTACCCCATAATAATCATAAGTGTCCAGGTTAACCGGTATCTGCACCGTTACTCTTTCTTCCGTTTCACTGGGCATGATGACCACAGTGCTGTTCTGCTTTGTATGACTATACGCAAGTGTGAAACTGATTTGCTTAACTGTGTAACTTAGCTCGTAGGACCAGGTAAATTGGGGTTTGAGGTAAGGATTACCCGACCTGTAGGTACTGGGATCGAGGAAGAACCGGAAGGGGTTCAGCTCGGAATAATTGGGACGATCAATGCGCCTGCTCACAGATAATCCTATTGTTTTTTCGGCACCCACTTTATAAGTCAGGAATACACTGGGAAATAATTGCAGGTAAGAGGAGTCGAAACGAATATCCTTCACTTCCTGGTACCCTTCCATATTGGTTTGCTCGGCACGAAGGCCAGCCATGAGTGAGAATTTTTTAAATTCGGTATTCACATTTGCATAGAGGGCATTGTTGTTCTCCTTATAGTTGAAGCGGTTACTTTTAGAAGAATCATAGCTGGGTATACCATTGCTCACATCAAAGAACTCCACATCATTGTCTGTTTCTACAAAGCTGCTCTTGAACCCTGCTTCCAGCCGGGTATTTTTATTGAGGGGATGGGTATAGTCGGCTTTCACGGTTGCAATGTTGATCTTTCCGGCCTGATCGCCATTCAGTTTGTATTCCTGCTTATTGGGTGTTCCGTCCAATGCATAGAATCCGGTAATGAACTTCGAAAAGATGCTGTTATCGAATATGCCATAATCAAGATCGGCGGTAAGATCGCGGCCTGTACTGTCGAAATTGTATTTATAATTGATATTGCCCAGTATGTTTCGGGGTTTGTTTTTTTCCCTGTTATTGGTAATAAACTTTGATTCAGGTTCTTTCACATCATTCAGTACCAGCGATTGGTTATTGCTGTTGCGGTTAATATTGGTGAGCGTTCCATTGAGTACAAATCCAATGATGGACTTCTTATTGGGGAAAAAATCGGCGCCCAGCCTGGCTGTATTGCTGCTTAATTGCACCTTGCTAAAATTATCCTGGTCATAGGCTCCTTCGTAAACACCATCCTTAAAGAATTCCCTCTTCAACACCAGGTTGCTAAGGTTCTCGCGGTAACCGAAATTGTAATTGCCGAAGAGGTTTACTTTTTTATTGCGGTAATTGAAGGTGACACCGGTGTTGGCCTTGGGATAGATGCCCTGTCCATAACCTGCTGTAAAAGTGCCATTGGCACCTATCCGTTGATCCTTTTTCATCCGGATATCAATGATGCCGGAATTACCGGCAGCATCATAGCGTGCAGAAGGGTTGGTGATGATATCAATGCGTTCAATACTATTGGAAGGCAGGCTGCGCAGCATGTTTACCAGATCTGAACCGGACATGGGGGTGATCTTACCATCGATCATGATAATCACGCCTGCCCGGCCACGCAGGCTGATGGCATCATTGGGATCGATCAATACACCAGGTGAGCGTTCCAGCACATCGAGGGCTGAACTTCCTACGTTGACAATGCTGTTGTCAACATTTACTACGATACGGTCGCTGAGTTTTTGAATAAATGGTTTGCGGGCAGTAATGGTGACCTCCTTCATCTGTGCAGTGGTGGCTGGCGATAAGGTAATCGCCGGCAGACTGATGATGGGCTGTTCCCCGGTAAGGGTGACGAACGACGACAATTGGCTGGCATAATGGATCATGGTTACGCGGAGGAGATAGCTGCCCAGTGGAATGTTTTCCAGCTCGGTGAGGCCTGCTTTGCCACTGATAGCTGCTTTTATGAGGGTGGAGTCTTTGCTTTTAAGTAACTCGACGGTGGCATTTTCGAGCCCCTGCCCAACTTCACCCTGAATATTCACTGTAATCTTTCCACGTTGACTGTTTTGGGCCATTGTGATCCTCACAGAAAGCAGACTTATCATCACGATCATCAATTTGCGCATACCTACCAGTTGTTGAAAACAAATATTCTGATAAAACGAATGGCTTCGTATCAATTCTATACAAGCTGCGGCCTGCATGCGGTAAGTGGAAGTAAGGATTGAACGACCTGTCGCTTTTTTACATAACAGCAATATCCGGCTGAACTGGACATGTGAAGCAGGTAAAGTTTGCCCGCTTCACTCAATCTTTCCTTGCTTAAGAGGCTGAAAAATTAAACAGAGTTAGGTAGGATTGGGACTATCCATTAATATAGATTACCATTTATCACTCATTATCATTACACCAACCCGGGCTAAAAAAGGGATCCGGGTAAAACCATTTTTTTTATGAAACAGCGCCTTTTCGTTTTGTTGCTCGTTACCTCACTGGGATCACTGAGCACGCATGCACAGCTGTCGCTTCCCAAGACTGGCAAAGGCAATATTGGTAGTCTGCTGACGCAATTTGCGGGTGCCCTGAAGCCTACTTCTTTCCTGGATAGCTGGACAGGCGGCGGAAAAACCGACTGGTTAAGCGCCGCTTCCAAGGTTACTGATGCAGGAGGTTTGGGTAAGAGCATTTCTTCGCTGGCTGGCTTTATTAAGCCGGATATGTTTAAAAGCGGTTTTGATGTGGCCGGCCTGGTGAAAACAGCTAACACGGTTAAGACGCTTTCCAGCGCCACGGGCCTGCTCAAGAACCTGGAAGGAGGATTGAAGCCTGAAGCACTTACCAGCGGTTGGGCATCCAAGCGTCCGGCCTGGTTAAGTGCCCTGAATTTGATAAAATAACAGTTTTTGATCCGTACCCTTTTCTATTCTTCTGCCCCCGGCATCGTTCACACCTCCGTTTTGTATCTTTAGAGGATGCAACATTTACTGCTACTACATGGCGCCATCGGCGCCAAGGATCAATTGCTGCCATTGGGTGAAAGTCTTGCCAACGACTTTTACATTCACCGCTTGAATTTTAGTGGTCATGGCGGAGAGGCTTTGCCTGAAAAGCCATGGTCGATTGAACTATTTGCACAACAGGTACTGGCTTATATGGATGCTTATGTGCCTGCCGGGGAAAAGGTGTACCTGTTTGGCTATAGCATGGGTGGCTATGTAGGCATGTATATCAACCGGCATCATCCGGGCAGATTTGCAAAGACGATCACGCTGGCTACAAAATTCCATTGGGATGAGGCAGGCTCCACGAAAGAAGTGCAGCTGCTGAACCCGGAAACCATTATTCAGAAGCTGCCTGCATTTGCAGAACAATTGGCCAAACGGCATGCGCCGCAGGATTGGAAAGCGGTAATGGAACAAACAGCCAATATGCTGTTGGCGATGGGAAAAGACAATCCCTTAAAGCCGGATGATTACCCACAAATAATAACGCCCTGCCTGTTACTATTGGGGGACCGCGACAAGATGGTCACCCTCGATGAAACAGTGAGTGTTTATAAGCAATTGCCTGCAGGACAATTGGGTGTATTACCGGGTACAGCCCATGCGCTGGAACAGGCAGACACCAGACAGCTAAGCCAATTGATAAAGAAGTTTATACGGAGTTAAGAAGGTAATAGCAACAAGGATGAGCCGCCTTGAAAGCGTAGCACCAAAATCATAAAAAAAGGGTGAACGGCTTCATGCCGTCCACCCTTTTTACTTTTATAAGAACGCTTATTTTCTTTCGAGCAATTTAAAGAACTGATCCAGCTGAGGCAGGATAACGATCCTTGTACGACGGTTAGCCGCTTTGTTCTCAGGAGAATCATTAGGCACCAGGGGCAGGTATTCACCACGACCGGCAGCAGACATCTTAGCAGGGTCCAGACCATATTGGTTTTGGAGAATCCTTACTACAGAGGTAGCACGTTTAACACTCAGGTCCCAGTTGTCGAGCAGGAGGGGATTGCCTTTGTAAGGAACATTGTCGGTATGACCTTCTACCATGAACTCGATATCAGGCTGATTTTTCAGAACGGTAGCTACTTTGCCAAGAACTGTCTTAGCTTCTTCGGTTACATCAAATTTGCCGCTTTTGAATAACAACTTATCAGAGATGTCGATATATACTACACCTTTATCAACCTTGATGTTGATGTCTTTGTCATCCAGGTTGCCAATAGCACCTTTCAGGTTCATCACCAAGGCCATGTTCATAGAGTCTTTACGCGCCATTTGCTGCTGCAAAGTCTGGATATAAGAATCTTTCGCACCAATGTTTTCCATTGACTTCTTAATACTTTCAGCTTGTGAGCTGGATATTACAGAAAGGTCCTGGAGTTGCTTTAAAGCCTGTGTATTGTTTTCCTTCAGGAAAGCGATTTGTTTGTTAAGGCCATCGATCTCGGCTTGCAGCGCCGCTTTTTTGCGAGCTTCTTCTGCTTTCTGGTCTTCACAAGCTTTCAGGTCGCCTTGTAATTTGGCGTAAGAGTCGTTTAATTGGGTGTACTTTTGTTGTTCTGCTTTAAATTTTTTGGTACTGACGCATGAAAACAGCACCACAGGGGTTAATGCTACTAACAGAACTTGTCTGAACTTCATATAAATTGGTTTTTAATTGATTAATTAACAATGATTCACGCATGAAAACCATCCTTTATGACATGTCCTATGCAAGTTGCGTGCCTGATAAAGGGGTTCAAAGGTATAGCTTCGTGATAAAATACCTATGAACGATTAATTGTCGATTTCATTTTAAGATGATTTTAAGTTTTTTTTATCATTCTGCCTGTATTTCTACTACTAACGCTAAAAATGATATGCTTTAAATCAATATTATCCGGCGGCGGCCGGGCGGTCATAAAATTATTACCTTCCCTGAAATCCTTTTTATGCGCTCTTTTATCTACGCCTTATTACTATTTAGTACGCACAGCGCTTTTTCACAAGCCATCTTTTCCGGCGGGGTGCTGAAACCGGAACAAGCCAATATGGATGTGCGTCACTATACAGTAGCACTAACTGTTGATCCCCGGGAACAATCCATTGACGGCTATACTGTGATAGACGTTGTATTGGCCCAGGCAACTACTACTTTATTATTTGACTTGTTAAATACTTTTAAAGTGAGTAAGGTGTGGGTGAACAACAAGGAACAGGTTTTCAAACATGAAAAGGATTTGATCTACATCACATTGCCTGCTGCCGCAACCGGCAAAACATCGGTGAAGATCGAATATGCAGGAAAGCCACGTGTAGCTGTAAGACCACCTTGGGATGGCGGTTTTCAGTGGACCAAAGACTCAACAGGCAATGACTGGATTGCCATTAGCTGTCAGAATGAGGGAGCGAAGATCTATTTCCCCTGTAAAGATCACCCCTCTGATGAACCCAATGAGGGCGCTGACCTTATTATTACTGTTCCCAAAGGGCTGGTAGTAGCGGGACCCGGATTATTGCAAAAAGTAACCACTAAAAAGAATAGGGCTACATACCACTGGAAAACAAATTATACTATTAACAATTATAGCATCCTTTTCAATATAGGGAAATACAAGGTAGTAAGCCGCCCCTATAGTACGGTCAATGGCAATAAGGTGCCTATTGAGTTTTATGTGCTGGAAGAGCATGCAGCCAAAGCTCCGCATCACCTGGAAGTATTTGAACGGAGTATCCGGATGCAGGAGAAATATTTTGGTGAATATCCCTGGGTAAAGGAAAAGATCGGCATTGCAGAAACGCCACACCTGGGTATGGAACATCAGTCGCTGAATGCTTATGGTAATAAATTCAAATATACTACGGTGGGTGGCCAGGATTTTGACTGGCTCATGCACCATGAGTTTGGCCATGAGTGGTGGGGTAATAAAGTAACAGGCAAAGATTGGGGTGATATGTGGGTGCAGGAAGGCATTTGCAGTTTTGGGGATGCGCTGTTTACCCGCGATGCGGAGGGAGAGGAAGCCTATATCAGGCGGATGCAGGGGACGGCCCGGGGAACACAGAACCAGAAGCCTGTGGTGCTGGGCACCAATATCAATTCGGATGATGCCTATCACGGGGATATTTATGGCAAAGGAGCTTTCTTTATGCATACGCTCCGGTATGTATTGGGAGATGAGGTGTTTTTTCCGGCGCTCAAAAAGTTTGCTACGGACCCACGCTATACGTACGATAACCTGGTGACCACGGACGATGTGGAGCAGTTCTTCAGCGGGGAATCAAAGACGCCGCTGAAGCCTTTATTTGACTTTTATTTGCGCACCACCAAAAAGCTGGAAATTCAGGTAAACCGCACGGGAGACAGCACCTGGCATATAAAATTATTGAACTATGATGGCGCATTACCGCTGGACATTACCACCGGTGATGGTATAAAGCGACGGATGGTTGACAAAAAAGGGATTGCTGCGATCAGCAAAACACCGCTGCTGGTGGATGAAAAAGTGTTCTATCTGAAGCGGGTGATCTACGAGTAAGAGGAAACCCTCATAGCTCCTGCGGGGAGAATTACCACAAAGTGGTATTGTGAAATATTTCATTTTGTAGTCACTTTGGAATATGGTTTTCAGCCATCGCCTTTTCCTGAATTAGTTCTAAAATTTCCCTATGGTAGTTTTCTACTGTAGTTCCCCGCTACGAACTGAAAAGTAGCGGGGTTTTTATTTTCCGGAAGGCCCGATGCCCTTGTTTTAACCCCTTTTGATGTTGCCCATTTCCTCCATATTATCAATACTTTAGGATGCTTTCCCGCCAATCAAACTGGCCCATAAACCTTAGCAGACCCAAAATAATTAGCCAAAAAATGCTAATAAAATTAGTGTTGATAATATAATTTCCCCTACATTTGGCATTCGGTAATTTTACTATAACAAAATACAACCCATTATGTCTGCAAATAACGAAAAGCTCAAGGCGCTAAAGCTGACGATCGACAAGATTGAAAAGGACTTTGGCAAAGGAAGTGTGATGATGATGAATGAGAAGTCAACTGATCCCATGGAAGTAATATCAACAGGCTCTATTGGGTTGGATTCAGCCCTGGGCGTTGGAGGTCTTCCAAAAGGTCGTATCGTTGAGATCTATGGACCTGAGTCTTCCGGTAAAACGACTGTAGCTATCCACGTTATTGCAGAGGCCCAGAAAAAGGGTGGTATGTGCGCCATTATCGATGCGGAACATGCTTTTGACAGCGCTTATGCCCTTAAACTGGGTGTAGACGTAGATAACCTGCTGATCTCTCAACCGGATTATGGTGAGCAGGCTTTGGAAATTGCTGACCGTCTTATCTTATCCGGTGCATTGGATGTTGTAGTTATTGACTCCGTAGCCGCCCTGGTACCCAAAGGTGAACTGGAAGGTGAAATGGGTGATAGCAAAATGGGATTACAGGCAAGGTTGATGTCACAGGCTTTGCGTAAGCTGACTGCGACTATCAATAAAACAAATACCATTTGCATCTTTATCAACCAGCTTCGTGAAAAGATAGGTGTGATGTTCGGTAACCCCGAAACTACTACTGGTGGTAATGCCCTTAAGTTCTATGCATCTGTACGTTTGGATATCCGCCGTATGGCACAGATCAAAGATGGTGACGAAGCTATTGGTAACCGTGTAAAAGTAAAAGTGGTTAAGAATAAAGTAGCGCCTCCTTTCCGTGCAGCAGAATTTGATATCGTGTTTGGTGAAGGTATCTCCAAAGTTGGTGAGATCCTGGATATGGGTGTCGAACTGAGTGTAGTACAGAAAAGTGGTAGCTGGTTTAGTTATAATGGAGATAAGCTGGGACAAGGCCGTGATTCTGTGAAGAAGCTATTAGGTGATAATCCTGAGTTAGCTAATGAAATTGAAGCGAAGATTCGTGAAAAGATAAAAGAAATGCAAAGCAACGCACCTGCTGCGACTGCATAAACTATGTTATAGTAAGTGAATACTAAGGGGTTAGTAAATGAAAGGTCCTGATTCTTCAGGACCTTTTCTTTTGTATATACTGTACAATGAAATGTACTGCAGCATTAAAGTTATTACATCGTTGTGTGAACCTGGTTTGTAGAGGAGTTCTTGGTAGAATAGTGTAGTGGTTTACCGGGAGGATGGCCTGAAAGGAGGAGATCAAAAAGTAGAAGAAATAAAAAAGGGGTCTGAATAGACATTCAACCCCGCTTTAAAATCCAATATCCTATGAAAAACCGAGGTAAAAATAAGGGTGAATTTTGACATGTGCAATACCATTTTGTGGTTATAGTAAAAATACTCTCGAAAAGGTGGTTTCTCGATGATAAATGGGGCATTTATACCCGAATAAAGGCATAACACTTTCTAACTTTTTAATATAAGCACGTAAAAACCCGTTAGAATAACCGATTTGCTACCGGTTGTTAGTTTTTGAGGAGCCTTTCCTGGGTCACCATTCCAGTAGTAAGATTACTAATACGCAGTAGATACATCCCCTTTTCGAGTGATGCTACATTGAGGGTTTGCAATCCTTGTAGTTTGTTTTGTGTGATGCGCACTTTACCATTCGCATCCACTACCTGGATGTCGAGTGGAGATTCTGTACGAATGATGAGAACGCTGTCTACGGGGTTAGGATAGAACCTAAAGGAGATATCGCCGGCAATGATAGCAGAGATGGTTTTTGAAAATTGAACGGCGCCTTGTTTACCTGCAAACCGGATGCGGTATAAATTACGTCCTTTGCCGGGTGCATCATCTATCCATTCATACCAAATGCCGGAATTAGCCTGTTTAAGCACAGCGACTGTTTCAAAATCGCGGCCGTTGCTGCTACGCTCTACGGCTATAAATTCGGGAGTATTATTATTTAACATCCGCCAGTTAAGAATCACTTTTGCATTATCGCGGATAGCTGAAACAAGATCGGTGAGGTAGATGGCTGAATCGGGAACAACATCAACTGCTACCTCCGGAGGAGGTGTTCCGGTTGAAGTGTCCTGGGCCACACATAAGTGTGTCCACAGGCTTACCAAACATATCAGCAAACCTTTGTGCATAGAATTTAATGGAAAAGTAAATGGGAAATAGTTATTAACAATTACTGTGCCCGACTGTGGAAAACGTGATATCTGCTTGAAAATTATTTCTATTGCGTTAAAGATTCCTCAAAATCCAGTTACCTTTTCAGCCCAAAACCTTTAAAATACAAGCTATGTTGACATCAAGACGAATAGATGCCCGTAAGCGAATTGCACTGGTAGCGCACGATAACAAGAAGAAGGACCTTATAGACTGGGCGGAGTTCAACAAGGTTGTATTGGCCAAACATGAACTGATAGCTACGGGTACCACAGGGAAACTGCTGGAGGAAAAGCTGGACCGTCCGGTGAAGAAGCTATTGAGCGGACCGCTGGGTGGGGACCAACAAATAGGGGCGTTGATAGCGGTAGGAGAAATTGATGTGATGATCTTTTTCTGGGACCCAATGGAAGCGCAACCGCATGACAGCGATGTAAAGGCCTTGCTCCGGGTGGCAATTGCCTGGAATTGTATTGTAGCCTGTGACCGGTCAACAGCGGACTTTGTACTCACTTCTCCGCTGATGCAGTCGGACTACGCGGCTGCTTTACCGGATTATTCGGAATACCTGAAAAGGAGGATCGAGAATAAGTAACCCTGTTTCGGGTTCAGCGTTCCGTGTTTCGGGTTGTTTAGGTATAGCAAGCTGATTTAAAGGGGTAAACCCAGGCTATCAATATCAATTAGTTAGAGGGCTTTTTTGCATTCAACATCTGCGCACGAAAATTGTTATAGATACGGCCTGCCCAGGTTTGCGGTGGTAGCTTCAGGAATATTGGATAACTTACCTGCAGCCGCTAAATCTGTAAATTTGCAGGCTGTTTTAACAACTATATGCCTTTTAAATTACACGCACCTTTCGCACCGGCAGGAGATCAGCCGGAAGCCATCCGTCAGTTGACGGAAGGTATCCTGAATGACGAAAAACACCAGACCTTATTGGGGGTAACGGGTAGTGGTAAGACTTTTACCATCGCCAATGTGATCCAGCAGGTACAGCGGCCCACGCTGGTACTGACGCACAATAAGACGCTGGTGGCGCAGCTATACGGAGAGTTCAAACAGTTCTTCCCGGAAAATGCGGTGGGATATTTCGTAAGTTACTATGACTATTATCAGCCAGAGGCCTACCTACCGGTAAGTGATACTTATATTGAAAAAGACCTCAGCATTAATGAGGAGCTGGATAAGCTGCGCCTGCATGCCACTACGGAGTTGCTGAGCGGGCGACGGGATATCATTGTGGTAGCCAGTGTGAGCTGTATCTACGGTATTGGTAACCCGGCGGAGTTTGAAAACGGTATTATCCGGATCCACCAGGGGCAGGTGCTTTCCCGGCAGGGATTCCTGCATGGGCTAGTGAATGCGCTGTACATGCGTAGCCAAACGGACTTTACGCGTGGTACGTTCCGGGTAAAGGGAGATACGGTGGATATTAATCTTCCTTATATGGATTGGGGCTACCGGGTCACCTTCTTTGGAGACGAGATCGAAAGCATTGAAACGCTGGAGATCAATACGGGCAAACGGATCGGAGTAGTAGATAATGCTGCCATCTTCCCGGCCAACCTGTACCTGGCACCCAAAGACATGATACAGGAGATACTACATGAGATACAGGATGAATCCAACGCACAGGTAGAATACTTTAAAAAGAACGGTAAATATATTGAAGCGCAACGATTGGGTGAGCGGGTGAATTATGATATAGAGATGATCCGGGAGCTTGGTTATTGTAACGGGGTAGAAAACTACTCGCGCTTCTTCGACAGGCGGATACCGGGCACCAGGCCCTTCTGCCTATTGGACTATTTCCCCAAAGACTTCCTGACGGTGATCGATGAAAGTCACCAGACGATACCACAGATCAGTGGTATGTATGGCGGGGACCGAAGCCGTAAGCTGATCCTCGTAGACTTTGGATTCCGTCTTCCCTCTGCACTGGATAACCGTCCGCTGAACTTCAATGAATTTGAGCAGATCGTGGACCAGACGGTCTATGTATCTGCTACGCCAGGTGATTATGAACTGGAGAAGAGTGGTGGTATTGTGGTGGAGCAGGTAGTGCGGCCTACTGGTTTATTGGACCCTCCGATTGAAGTAAGGCCCAGCGTAAACCAGATTGATGACCTGCTGGATGAAATAGATAAGCGGGTAACGAAGGGAGACCGGGTACTGGTAACGACGCTTACGAAGCGGATGGCTGAAGAGATGGATAAATACCTGCACCGGATCAATATCAAGTCGAAGTACATCCACAGTGAAGTAGATACGCTGGAAAGGGTGGAGATCCTGCGTCAGCTTAGGTTGGGAGAGATTGATGTACTGGTAGGGGTGAACCTGTTGCGGGAAGGACTTGACCTTCCGGAAGTATCGCTGGTGGCGATCCTGGATGCAGATAAAGAAGGTTTCCTGCGTAATGAAAAGTCGCTGACGCAAACGGCAGGCCGTGCGGCCCGGAATGTGGACGGACTGGTGATCTTCTATGCAGATAAGATGACGGAGAGTATGCAGCGGACGATTGATGAAACCACGCGCCGCCGGGAAAAGCAAGTAGCCTTCAACATAGAGCATAATATTACGCCCCGCACGATTGTCAAATCCAAAGAACAGGTATTTGCGCAAACCTCGGTATTGGATATTAAAGGATATGATCCCCAAAATCCTTATGCCATTGCACCGGATGGAGACCTGGTGGTCCATGCGGCAGCAGAAGAGCAGGCGGTTTATCAAACGATCCCACAGCTGGAGAAAGCCATTGGCAAAACGAAGAAGGAAATGGAAAAAGCTGCGCGTGATCTCGACTTTATGGAAGCGGCCAAGCTAAGGGATGAAATGTTTGGTATGCAAAAGAAGCTGGAGGAATTGAAGCGGTAAATGGCGAGTGATAAGTAGTGAGTGGCGGGGCGATAAGCCCCTTTTTTTGTCGCAAAACACCCGCAGAAACAGACAATTTTACAACTTTAAATGTGGCCATTGTTGTTAACTTAGCAGCATGAGTCAAAAAGTATTTCTTCTCGACGCGTATGCATTGGTATTCCGTGCCTACTATGCACTGATACGCAATCCACGTATTACCTCCAAGGGAATGAACACGAATGCGCAATTCGGATTTGTCAATACGTTGCTTGACCTGCTCAACAACCAGAAGCCTTCGCATATGGCGGTGGCATTTGATACGCATGCACCTACAGAACGACATACAGAGTATGCAGAATACAAGGCCAACCGGCAGGAGACACCAGAAGACCTGAAGGCGGCCATCCCGGATATCAAACGGCTTATACGCGGCTTCAATATCCCTATTGTAGAGTTGGATGGCTATGAAGCAGATGATGTGATCGGCACGCTGGCCAAGCAAGCTGCCAAAGAAGGATTTGAGGTATATATGGTGACGCCTGATAAAGATTACGGTCAGCTGGTGGATGGCAATATCAAGATCTACAAACCCGGTTACCAGGGCGGGGATGCGGAGATATTGGGCGCCAAAGAAGTGTGTGAGAAATGGAATATCCAGGAGGTACACCAGGTAATTGATATACTCGGTCTGATGGGTGATGCAGTGGATAATATACCGGGCATTGCGGGTGTGGGAGAAAAGACAGCGGCCAAGTTACTGGCTGAATATGGTACGCTGGAAAATGTGCTGAACAATGCGGATAAGATCAAAGGGGCTTTGGGTGAGAAGGTGCGCAATGGAAAGAATGCGGCCATCCTTTCGAAAAAGCTGGCGACCATTATTACGGATGTGCCGGTAAGCTTCCATGCAGAAGATTTCCGGGTGAAGGAAATGAACCGGGAACTGTTGCGGGAAGTATTTACGGACCTGGAATTTAAAACGGTGGCCAAACGTGTATTGGGCGAAGAGATAGCGATCACAGCGGGTAAAGCACCGGCACCGGAAGGTGTGCAAACGGACCTGTTTGGCAATCCCGTGGAAAGTAAGAAGAAGGCAGAAGTCAGAATACAGCATACAGAAGGCGCGAGCACGGCAACGGGAGAAGACGGGGATGTTGACCGGGTGGAAAGCGGAGAAGCTATTGTGGCCGGAAAAACGATTCACAATACGCCTCACAAATACATTGCAATAACGGGTGATGCAGCCATTAACACGCTGGTAAAGGAATTGATGGAGCAGCCGGAAGTGTGTTTTGATACGGAAACTACAGGCATTGATGCGAACGATGTAGATATGGTGGGCATGAGTTTCTCCTATACAACGGGAGAAGCTTATTATGTACCAGTACCTGCCAATGACCAGGATGCTACGAAGGCGATCCTGAAGCAGTTTGAAAAGCTATTCAATAAGACGGATATTACCTGGATAGGGCAGAACCTGAAGTATGATATGCTGGTGCTTAAGTGGTATGGTTATGAACTGAAGGGAAACATCTTCGATACGATGCTGGCGCATTATGTGATCGAGCCGGATGGAAAGCGCAGCATGGATATCATGAGTGCGCAATATTTAGGTTATGAGCCGGTACATATTGATGAGCTCATTGGCAAGAAGGGAAAGAACCAGGGCAATATGCGTGATGTGCCGTTGGAGAAGATCACTGACTATGCTGCTGAAGATGCTGATATCACGCTGCAGTTAAAACAGATCTTTGCCCCGCTGCTGAAGACCAAAGAAGTGGAAAAGGTATTCCTGGAGGTAGAGAATCCGCTGGTGAAAGTGCTTACGGATATGGAATTTGAAGGAGTAAAGGTAGATGTGGACTTTTTAAAAGAATATTCGCTGCAGCTGGACAAGGACGCGAAGCAAGCAGAAGAAAATGTATACCAGCAGGCGGGATTGAAATTCAACCTTGCTTCTCCCAAACAATTGGGTGAGGTATTGTTTGAAAAACTAAAGCTGGACCCCAAAGCTAAAAAGACGAAGACAGGTCAATATGCTACGGGTGAAGATGTATTGCTCAAACTGGCCAGTCAAAACAAAATAGTAGATGATATCCTGGCCTTCCGCGAACTGACGAAGCTGAAGTCTACCTATGTGGATGCGCTGCCTGAAATGATCAACCGCAAGACGGGCCGTGTGCATACATCGTATGCACAGGCGGTGGCTGTTACGGGACGTTTATCCAGTAATAATCCTAACCTGCAGAATATTCCTGTGCGCACTGACAGGGGCAAAGAGATACGCAAGGCTTTCATTCCCCGGGATAGTAATCATATCCTGCTGTCGGCGGATTATTCTCAGATCGAGTTGCGCATAGTAGCTGCGATCTCTGGTGACCCGGCGATGTGTGATGCATTCAAGAATGCCAAAGACATTCACACGGCTACGGCGGCTAAAGTGTATGGTGTAGATGAGAAAGATGTAACGAAGGAAATGCGGTACAAGGCCAAGAGTGTAAACTTTGGTATCATCTATGGGCAGGGTGCTTTTGGCTTGGCAGATAACCTGGGCATCAGCCGTACGGAAGCCAAGGAGATCATTGATACTTACAAAAAGCAGTTTGCCAATATCCAGAAATACATGGATGATACGATCAATTTTGCGCGGGAAACTGGTTATGTCGAAACGCTGATGGGTCGTAAGCGTTGGCTGCGGGATATCAATTCCTCGAATTTCACGGTACGTGGATTTGCGGAGCGCAACGCCATCAACTCTCCTATTCAAGGTACGGCGGCTGATATGATCAAGCTGGCGATGACGAAGATCCATGAGACATTCAAAAAGCATCAATTTAAATCGAAGATGATCCTGCAGGTGCATGATGAATTGATCTTTGATGCTACGCTTGATGAAGCGGATACGATTATGCCCATCATTGTAGAGTGTATGCGTGGAGCGCTGCCCTTACCCAATGGAGTGCCGGTGGAAGCAGAGATCGGCAAAGGAGAGAACTGGCTGGTAGCGCATTAAACTATTCATTCGATAAATATTATCACAGGGGCTGGCCGATCGGGCTGGCCCTTTTCTTTTTAACAAAGGGAAAGTAGCTGTATTAATTGGCTGCCGGAGCGCTCTTATATTTATTAAGGGCTTTCTGTATGCGCTCGTGGTAGATGAACTGATCGTCGAGGGTTTTACTCATGAGCTGGAGATCGAGGTTTTTGGGATTGCGGGCACGGAGGCCGAGGTAATTCTCTTCATTGAAAATTTCATCGCGGGCAGCTTCGAGTTGGGTAATCTTTTTGCGAAAGGTATCGCCTTCGATAAAGGGTTTGTCGAGCAGGTTATTATTCCGGGCGTACTGCTGCATATCGGCGAGGAGTTGCTGGTTGAGGTTAGTAGCTTCTTCAAACCTGGTCACAAGTTTTTTTCTCTCCCGCTCGGGCCTGAGTAGAAATGTTGGTCTGTACCAAGCAAAATAACCCAGCACTAATACGGCCAGCAAAATAATCGTAATCGGGTCCATCGGTAAGCAATCCAAAAGTGAAATAATCGTACGCTGATAGAAAAGCTACGATTTTTTTCTGTCTGAACCACGATTTGTGGGATTTTTGGGATTGGATGGATTAGTAAAAGAGAACAGGGATCGATATACGATGGAACAGGCCGACAACTTGTAGAAAAATATCAACAAAGCGGGTAGCCTTGTTACAGGCTACCCGCTTTAGTTATTATGTATCATTGCCCGCAGGTGTAGTAACCAGCGATATTTATTTTATGTGCAGGTTGGCAGCATTGAGCTTATCATGTAAAAGTATCAATACATCACTCTTTGCTTCTTCTGATTTGGCTACATCGGCACACCAGAAGAAGGCTTTCAGATCGAATCCATCTTCATTTACTTTGGTAAAGAGTATTTGTGGCTCGCGATTCTCAAATACGAAACGGGAGGCTTGGATGGCATTTTTAATAGCAGAAGATACGACTTCCATATCGCGGCTGCCGCTAACGGATAAGTCCGTTTCCAGGCGTATCTGGTTATTGGAGAGCGTCCAGTTGGTAATTTGCTGTGAAAGGATATCTCCATTGGGAATGATCACTTCGGCACCGTCTTGTGTGAGTAAGGTGCTGGAGCGTAACCCTATTTCGCGCACGCGGCCCGATTTATTACCTACTTCTACCACGTCGCCTATTTGCAGCGGCCTGTCGAAGATGAGTATAATGCCGGATACAAAATTGTTGACGATATTCTGTAAGCCCAACCCAATACCTACACCGAGGGCACCAAGCACGATGGTAATTTTATCTACAGGTACTCCTGAAGCGGCGACGGCCAGGAAGTAACCGAGGCAAAGGAGGATGAGCCTTGCTATCAGGAGTCTTGAGCGCTGGCCTTTGTTGTGTATTTCCTCGTCATTGCCGGTATCGCCAAAGAAGTAGCCTACGTATTTCTGCAAGAGGTGGGCTATCCAGATGATGAGGAAGAATAAGACTACGCCGCCAATGGTAAAATAAGCATTGCCAATGTGGCGTGGCGTTTCCAGGAAGGTGCTTAATCCACCGAGTACAGTAGTATAGATATTCAGGTTGGTCGTAAATACGATCAGCCACAAAATGACCACCAGAAATAGAAGGGGTCGACGAAAGCCATTGAGTACATGCTGGTATTCAAATCGGCTTTGTACGCCACGCTTAACCCGGCTGGTCATGATCTGCAGCAGGATGGCTTCCATAAATATTTTGCTGAATACAGCGAGGCCGATGGCCTGGGTAAAGGCGAAGATGGCGGCATTGCCAAAGATCTGGGCCAGGGAAAAGCGGCCCCAGATGTTAAATAATATGGACAGCACATTCATCACGTTGTGCAGGATGATCACAAAGCGCAGGAAGCCTTTGAGGTGAAGGTGCTCTTTCATTCTGGAAAGGAAGAGCAAGCCAAAAATAACAGATAGTATGTTGAGCAGGATAAGCCACATGCGTTGCCAGAAGCCGGGATCTACGATATGGTGGGTGGCAGCAAAACAGATGTACAATACTGCCATGACTATCCAGATCCAAAAGAGCTTGCGCGGCCATTTTTTCCAGCAGATGATGGTGAGGATGATCAGCAGTAGGAACTGCATGGATTCAATATAAGCCGCAGGGGCATGCAGGTCGAAGAGGGGCGCAATGGAAAACATGATCACGAAGGCGGAAACGATGTACCCAGAGGGCAGGTATTCAAAGCCGAGGTCCTTAATGGCCGGCATGGCTTTGAGGCGTTTCAGTATGCGTATGTTGCGGTATATCCAGAAGAAGAACAGGAGGCCGATCAGGAGCAGGAAGAAGCGCTTGTTGCCGCTGTCTTTGAAATAATACCGCAGGGCTTTCTTTTCTCCGTCATAGGCCTTGCCAAAGGAGGATCGTGCGCTTTCGGAGAGATCGGTTGTATCTTTTTCCCAGAGGTAATTGTATTCCTTGCCAAAAATGCGGGCGGCGGAGGTATTGAGCAGTGTATTTACTTTATCCAATAGCTGGGCGGTGGTAATGGCATTGGAAGAGTTCTTTGTTTGGAGGAGGTTGATGGCTGCGATGCTTTCGCGCAGGTGGCGGGTACTGGACCGCCAGTTTTCACGCATATCTTTTAAAGGGGCGCTGAACTGCAGGCGGAGTACGGAATCGCGCATCAGTTGTCTCAATACGGTATCAGCCATCAGGGATTGCATGCTACCCCTCAGCCCATCCAGCCGGCGCTCGGTACTATCGAGTAGCTGGCGGTTGTCTTTTGCAGCGCTCTGGATATTGAGCAGGAGGGTGCGGAACACCTGCAGGTTGCGCAGGTTGAGGGCGCGGCTATTGTTGAGCACATTGTCTTTGAGTACGGCAAGAACGGAATCATTGTCGGCCAGATTTTCCCTGATCTCCTTGATGGCAAAGCCCAGTTCGCTTTTATTTTCGATATTATCGAGGATGACATATGTTTTCTCGATCTGCAGCTGGTAGTCGCTGCTGGTGAGTTTGGTGGAATCGGCAAAGAGGGAGGACATACCGCCTCTGCGGGGCCGGTTGGTATCTGATTGCTGCCGGGCGGAATCGCTGCCGCCGGGAAATCTGTCTTGTCTGAAACGGGCAGAGTCCTGGGCTGTGGTGGCCAGGGAGAGTAATAAAAGGATAGAACCTGCAACCAGGTGGCGCCAGCGGTTTTTCATGTGTTGATTTTTTGCTGGTGCTAAACTATAAAAAGAAAGCTGTATTCAAAGGATTTGGCTAGGGTGTGGACAGCAGGTTGTTTAACTTAATGTCGATATGTTCCTTTAGAGCAGCATTTACCTCTGCCTCAAATTTTATTTTAAATACTACTATATTTTATTATATTTATTTGCACTGTTATACATAGCTTTAGTAAGCTTTTATGGAGAAAATTAAGTACTGTCGTGCACCCTTTCATAGTTGATTTTTTAAATTAAATTTGTATAAAATGAAGTATATGTCAAATGCATTGGAGCAAGAAATGAACAGATACTTTCTGCAATTAGATGAGGCTGATAAAAAATCAGTGCTGCAACTGATTAAAACCTTCATTAAAAAGAAAAAAGATAGCAGTAAAAGTGCCGGTACGCTGGCAGAATATAATAAAGAGCTGGATGAAGCTATGGAGCGTATAAATAAAGGAGAGTTTACTACGCTGGAGGCGTTGGAAAAAGAAATGCAGTTATGGTAAGATCCGGGCTGATTGTCGTAATAGACAATAATGCAAAGATCCAGTTAAGGGAGGTTTATGAGTTTATTAAGAAAGATTCCCTACAAAATGCAGAAAAGGTAACGCACAAGATACTGCTGTCAATAAAAGCACTCCTTAAAAATCCGTTACACCACCCTCCTGATAAGTATCGTTTAGATGACGATGAGTCGTATAGAGCCTATGAACTTTATAAGTACCGTATTACTTACCATGTATCTGCTCATGAAATCAGGGTTATCAGAATACGGCATACGAAAATGAACCCGCTGCTATACTAACATTTAACATATCTGCCTGCTTCTTAAACGGTGACGAAGTAAATAGAAAGGAAGCTTGAGATTTTCTAAATCTACCCCCCTCCATTTTTTATTGTTATAATTTCACTTGCACAAAATGTGTGTATTATGCCCAGACAAGCCATTCGTATTTTTATTACCGGCGGCACTTTCGATAAGGAGTATAATGAACTGAATGGTCAGCTGTTCTTCAAGGATACGCAGATGCATGACCTGCTGGAAATGGGACGTAATAAAGTACCGGTAGTGATCAGGACGCTGATGATGATCGATAGTCTGGATATGACCACACAGGACCGTGAACTGATCGTGCACCAGTGTGTACAATGCGAGGAAGACAAGATCATCATTACACATGGTACGGATACGATGGCTATTACGGCCAAAGTGCTGGCAGAAAGTATCAAGAATAAAACGATCGTACTCACGGGCGCCATGATCCCCATCAAATTCGGTAGCTCGGATGGCCTGTTTAACCTGGGTAGCGCCATGGCCTTTGTTCAATCACTGCCTCCCGGTGTATATGTGGCCATGAATGGCCGTTACTTCAGTTGGGACAATGTGCGGAAGAATAAACAAACGGGGATATTTGAAGAGATTGATTAAGCCTGTCTGAACCACGATTTGTAGGATTTATGGGATGGGTGCGATGGGGCTTTATATTTTGCCTTATCTTACAGATAGGTAACAGCGATCTTTGCTGAATACTTCATTGGTACACTCCTAAAAAAATATACTTCTTGTTTAAGAGCATAGCCCCTGATAAGTGGAGACATTTTTATGCAGGCATCCTGATGGGTGCGGTGCTGCAGGGATTGGGTTGGTGGCTGATGCCCAACAATGCGGGCCTGTCGGTGCTCATTGTCCTCGCGCTCGTGGTCATCATCAGTTATGGATTTGAACTTTTCTCTCTTGTAACGGGTCTTGGGATATATGACTTTATGGATGCGGTGGCCTCGATCATCGGTGGTGTTTTGGGGCTGGGGCTGGCTTTACTTGTCTGCTGCTGGCTGTTCTGATCACGCAACTCCCGCTTTTTTCCTATTTTCGGTGATCAAAGTATGTTACAAAAAAAGAAGATAGACGTAGATGTGATCAAAGATGTGCTGGAAGCTATGCTGGCGGCCAGGCCTGATTCTACTTTTATTAAAAGTCTATCGCATCAATATGAAGAAAGAGGCGGATTGAGTAAAAAGCAACTGGAAGGGCTTTATCAGAAGGCGCTGAAGGTTGAATCGATCCCCGATGGCAAGCTGGCTACGCTGGAAGCGGTAATCATGAAAAAACCTACGCGTTATAAGTCTGCTCCTCCTCCACCCAAGCCTTTGTACAGCAAAGACGAACATGTGGGGCAGATGATCGAAGCGATTCTCGCCAAATATCCGCAACACAAAAGGGTGCTTTTCTTCCAGGTGAAATACAATAACAATGAAACGCTCACGCCGCCGGAGATTACGGAGCTGGAGAAGTTTAACAGGATGCTGAGCAAGTGAGCCGGCAGTCGGGAATCGGCAGTGCGTTTGCTTCGATAGCAGATCCCTCCCTGCGGTCGGAATGACAGGGGAGTGGTCAATAGTGAATGCGGGCAGGCTTAAAATGCTGTTAAACAGTGGGCGGGGGGCTTCCTTTATTAAAGGGTACTGTTTATCTTGTCGTTTATAAACCCCGTTATGAAAATTTGCCTTCAGGTCCTGCCCGTTCTATTAATTATATTCTCCATCAGTTGCAAGAAGGATGCACCCGCTAATATCCAGGAAGTGGAACTTAACCTGCGGCTGCAAACGGTGATCAACGATTCGGCTGTTGTGCTGTCCTGGGACTCTTATGGCTGGAAGGATTTTAAGGAGTACCGTTTGATCCGTACCTATCCGGATGCCTTGAAATGGTGGGACGTATCAGCCGCCAGGGACACGGTCTTCATTTCGGGCAACCGCCACGCCAATTCATACCAGGATCTGCGGGTACCCATGACCACCAATGTAAAGTACACACTTGAAGTATCCGCCAGAGCGGGAGAGCTCCAGTCAAAAGAAGTAGTCCATGAGCGTAAGCAGGGAGCGTTTTTCGATAAGACGCAGGATGCATTGATCGATACGGCCCGGGACTTTATCTATGTTATCAACAAGGAAGATGGATACATCAGTCTCTATAGTTACCGGCAAAACTTATTAATAAAGAAGATCTCAGCTTCTCCCTATATCGGTTACTGTGGATTGGGCAATCCGAATGGTGAGGCAGAATTGTATGTACCGCGGAGTGATGGCTGGGTTGATATTTATGATGCCACTACTTTGTTGCTGAAAGACAGGTTGAATGCAGAAGGAAAGGAGGTAAGTTCGGTGATCTATAACAATGGATTGCTCTTTATTTCTACGTCAGATTCAAGTCAGGCGAGTGGCGGCAAGGACCGGTCGGTGAAGGTCTATTCGCGGAACACCAAACAGCTGATCACGCGGGCTGGTTATTATACCCCCAGCCGGCTTTTCCTAATACCGGGCACCCGGACGGAGCTGATTGATGTTGTCAATAAGCATATGGCGATCCGGTTGTTACATTACAAATTTGATGAAGCGGGTAATTTATTATCTGAAAAGGAAGATCCTTACAATGGTCTGTATGTAAAAGATCCAGCCACTACGAAAGTATTTCCGGCGGGTAACCTGGTCATTACCACAAGGCTCGGTGGCATTTATGATACGACGCTTAACCTTAAATTTCATCTTAGCAACAACCCTATTACTGGTTACAGGGATTTTGCTTTTAATGAGACGGGCATTATTATTTACGGTGCCTCCTTTGGCTCCTCCAAAACGATTGAAGCCAGGAGTTATCCTGGGAATAGCCTTATCCGCAGTTACCCTACCAGGCTTCCTCCCATAAAAATATTCCGGGATGGCCAGCAACTGATCTCATTATCCAGCAATATGAGTCCAGGGTTGGAATATCCCTGGACTCCTGCGTATTTCTTTTTTGAGACTATCAACCTTTGATCTATACTGATCAGGCCGGTACTTTACGCGGCTTTTCTCTTTCCCAGAAACGATGTTGGGCGATGGCTTCAATAAATTGTTGTGCTAGTTTTTTCGGGTTGTTGTTGATGACCACGCCATCCTGCAATACGGTGTCATTGGCCTTGTCTACGGGCAGCTTTTTACTAAAGTAAGTAGCTTCTATCACCTGCAGGGCGCCGGCATCGGCTGCGATGGCTTTACAGTGCCTGAAGGCTTCATTGAGAAAATGTACTGCATCGGCATCGGCGGCCAGTGTAGCCACGCTGTTTGTACCGCCGGGTACATAAACGGCATCATACAAAACGGAAGCAACGGTGAACAGGCCTTTATCTACGGGTATTTCTGCCCCGTTTTCGGCTGTTATTACTCCCAGTCTTGGTGCTATTACTTCGGCCACGGCTCCTTCGGCTTTTAAAGCATTCTTTACAATGGTCAATGCTTTATCATCCACACCATCGGCGGCCAGTATGGCAACTTTGCGGGTGCGGATGGTATTCTTAATGGTGTTGGCCATACTGAGGGCTGCAGACTTCTTTATCCTGCTTTCAACATAGACAGGCTGGAATTTTTTGGGATTGCCATCGGCAGGTATGCTGTGGTTGATGGGCTGCTCTGGTTTTTTAGGTACGGGCAGGCCCAGGTTGTATGCCACCTGGGTAGCCAGACCGCTATCTACCTGGGTGAGTATGCCCAGCATCCGCTGGCGGATGGCCACTGTTTCCACTTTGCCCAATTCAAAACTGAGGGCATCGATGATATGGTTCTGTTCGTGCTCGGACTGGCTGTTGTAAAAGAGGGTTGCCTGGCTAAAGTGATCGAAGAAGCTGGGGCTGCGTTCGCGCACCTTTTTAGCATCGATCCTTTCGGCATGGGAGGCAAAACCTCCATCGGCCCATTTGGCCTGGAAGGGGCAACCGCTGCCCAATGAATTGGGGCTATAGCTGGTTTGGCCTTTATTGATGGTTTGGCGCATAAGACCATCGCGCTGGTTGTTGTGCACGGGAACTATTGGACGATTGATAGGGATCTCGTGAAAATTAGGTCCGCCGAGGCGAAGGAGTTGTGTATCGGTATAGGAAAACAGGCGCCCCTGCATCAACGGATCGTTGGTGAAATCGATACCGGGTACGATATGACCTACATGGAATGCTACCTGTTCGGTTTCGGCAAAGAAATTATCGGGATTGCGGTTGAGGGTGAGTTTACCGATACGCTGAACGGGCACCAGTTCTTCCGGTATGAGCTTGGTGGGATCGAGGAGATCGAAATCAAATTTGTGTTCGTCTTTTTCGGCCACGATCTGCACGCCTAATTCCCATTCGGGAAAATCGCCATTTTCAATGGCTTCCCAGAGGTCGCGGCGGTGGAAGTCGGGGTCTTTGCCGGAAATTTTCTGTGCTTCATCCCAGGCTACGGAATGGACGCCGAGCAGGGGTTTCCAGTGAAACTTTACAAAAGAGGCTTTGCCCTGGTCGTTGATGAAGCGGAATGTATGTACGCCAAAGCCTTCCATCATGCGGTAGCTGCGTGGAATGGCACGGTCGCTCATGGCCCACATGATCATATGGGTAGATTCGGGCATCAGGGAAATAAAGTCCCAAAAAGTATCATGGGCAGAGGCGGCCTGTGGTATTTCGTTGTGCGGCTCGGGTTTGACAGCATGGATCAGATCGGGGAACTTGATGGCATCTTGTATAAAAAATACGGGCATGTTGTTACCCACGAGATCAAAGTTTCCTTCCTGTGTATAGAACTTCACGGCAAAGCCGCGTACGTCGCGGGCGAGGTCGGTGGAACCCCGGGAACCGGCAACGGTGGAAAACCTGAGGAATACAGGGGTTTCGATGGAAGTATCGGTCAGGAATTGTGCTTTGGTGTATTTGGCCATGGATTCATAGACGCGGAAAACGCCATGAGCGGCGGCCCCGCGGGCGTGTACAATGCGCTCTGGTATGCGTTCGTGGTCGAAGTGGGTGATCTTCTCGCGGAGGATAAAATCCTCCAGTAAGGTGGCTCCCCTGTCTCCTGCTTTGAGGGAGTTTTGGTCGTCGTTGATCCTGACGCCGTGGTTGGTGGTCATGAATTCGCCATTACTGTCCTCTTTATCGGGCAGCAGCTCATTGAGCTTATCGTTGAGGGCGTCGGTGTTTTTGCTGGAATTCTTTTTCCTGGCAGGCATATAACTATGATTTTATGTGTATATAATTGGGAAGGCAGGGGTAGCGGTAAAAATTTCGTGCCCGGCAGCCGGTGAGGAACAGCAACAGCATGGGTACGCCCGGCCGGGGGATGGCAGACCGCAGAACCGGGCCCTTTTAGTTAACAGGCAGGGGTCGGTGGGATTTGACGTACTTTTGCGAAATGCAAGTATCTTCTTTTTCTATCGCTGACACGCTATCGAATTTGCAAATTGACGCATTGAATGAAATGCAAGAGGCTTCGCTGGAAGCCAATAAGAACTCCGATGCGGTAATGCTGCTGTCGGATACGGGCTCCGGTAAAACTCTCGCCTTCCTGCTGCCGGTAACGCAATTGCTGGACCGGGAGAGCCGGGTAACGCAGGCGCTGATCATTGTGCCTTCGCGGGAACTGGCGCTGCAGATCGAGCAGGTGTTCAAGAATATGGGAAGTGGTTTCAAGATCACGTGCTGCTATGGCGGGCATTTGCGGGAAACGGAAGAGAACAACCTGAAACAGGCGCCAGCGCTGATCGTAGGTACACCGGGCAGGCTGGCCGACCATATCCGACGGGGTAATATCACTACTACGCATATTGAAACGCTGGTGCTGGATGAGTTTGACAAATCGCTGGAAGCGGGCTTCGAAGAGGAAATGTCTTTCGTGATCGGCTCGCTGCCGGCCTTGAAGAAAAGGATACTGACCTCTGCTACTGACGCGGTGGAAGTGCCCGCTTTTGTGGGACTGAAGGATGCTGTGGAGATCAATTTCCTGACGGGTGAAAAGTCGCCCGCTTTGGCCATCCAAATGGTGCGGAGTAAAGACGCTGATAAAACGGATACGCTGTTCCGCCTGATCTGTGCGCTGGGCAACCGGTCGACGATCGTCTTCTGCAACCAGCGGGAATTTGTGGGTCAGCTTAGCACTATGCTGAAAGATAAAGGGATCACGAATGTATTTTACCACGGGGCCATGGAGCAGCAGGAGCGTGACAGTGCGCTTTGCAAGTTCCGGAATGGCAGTTCCAATGTGTTGGTAACTACTGACCTGGCAGCCCGCGGACTGGATATTCCCAATATCCGCTACATTATACATTACCAGCTTCCAACAACAGAAGAATCTTATACGCATCGTAACGGCCGCACGGCCCGGATGGACAAAAGCGGCACGGCTATCCTGGTGCTGGCGCCTCACGAATATGTGCCTTCTTATATCAAACCGGCACCTACGGAGATTACGCTGCCCGCCACGGCAGAAATACCGCAAAAGCCAGTATGGACGACGTTGTTTATTGCCGCCGGCAAGAAAGACAAGGTGAACAAAGTGGATATTGTAGGTTTCCTGACGAATAAAGGGGAATTGAAGAAAGAGGATATCGGACTGATCGAGGTGAAGGATTTCTTCTCTTTTGTAGCGGTGCGTAAATCGAAAGCAGGGCACACTTTGCAACAGATCAAGACGGAAAAGATCAAAGGTAAGAAGGTGAAGATCGAGGTGGCGAAGTAGTGGTGACCCACCCCAAAGGGCTACTCTGGTTCTGAGATCTCCATACGGCGTTCGCCGATCTGCTGGCGCCACATGGCGTAGTAGAGGCCTTTCTGGACAACCAATTCATCATGGGAGCCGGATTCGGTGATGCGTCCTTTTTCCAATACATAAATGGTATCGGCATGCATAATGGTGCTCAGGCGGTGGGCAATGAGGATGGTGATCTGCTGCCGCTGGGCCGAGATGCCACGGATGGTTTCTGTAATGGCTTCCTCGGTGAGGGAGTCCAGGGCAGAAGTGGCTTCATCAAAGATCAGGAGGCGGGGATGGCGCAATAAAGCGCGGGCAATGGATAGCCGTTGTTTTTCTCCGCCGGATAGTTTCAAACCACCTTCTCCCAGTAATGTATTCAATCCTTTCCCGGTGCGTTTAATGAGGTTGGAGGCCGAAGCTTTCTCCATAGCCTGGAGCATGTCCTCATCTGAAGCATCAGGTTTCACGAAGAGGAGGTTTTCGCGGATGGTGCCGGCAAAAAGCTGGGTATCCTGGGTTACAAAACCGATCTGCCTGCGCAGCTCATTGTACCGTATGAGGGATGCCGGGATATCGTTGAAATAGATGGTTCCCTCCTGTGGTTTATACAATCCTACCAACAATTTTACCAGGGTGGACTTACCGGAACCGGAAGGTCCCACAAAAGCAATGGTATCGCCGGTATGCACTGAAAAGGAGATGCCATCCATGGCATTTTGATTGGCCGTAGTGTGCCGGAATATCACTTTATCAAAGCGCAGGTCGTTGAGTTGGTTCAATGCTACGGGTTCGGGCGGTCTTTGTTCGACGGGCTTGCTCATGAGGGTATCGAAGACCACCAGGGAGGCTTCGGCCTCGCGGTAGAAGACGATGATGTTGCCTACATCCTGCAAGGGGCCAAAGATGGCATTGGAAATAAACTGCATACTGATGAGTTCACCGGTACTGAGTACGCCGCCGAAAATGAGCCAGAGCAGAATAAAAAGTATGGACTGCTTCAGCACATTGAGCACGGTACCCTGGAGGAAACTGAGGGTACGTGTTTGGCGGGTCTTTTCCATTTCGAGTTGGAAAATGCGGAAAGTGTATTCGCGGAGGCGCCTGATCTCTGGAAAGGTGAGGCCCAGGCTGCGCACGAGCTCAATATTGCGGAGGGATTCGGTAATGATGCCGGCCATGCGGTTGGTCTCGCGGTTGATGGAACGCTGGAGGGCTTTCATTTTGCGGCTTAGCATACCGGTCAGTGTTCCGAGTACGAGTACGCCGATGATAAATACAGGAATGAGAGCCCAGTGTTTGGTAATTGCATACCAGATAAGAAATCCCACGCCTACGAGGGAAGAGAACAGAATATTTATAAAAGAGGTGATAAACTTTTCGGTGTCGGTGCGCACTTTCTGGAGGATGGCCATGGTCTCGCCACTGCGCTGTTCTTCGTACTCGTTGAAAGAAAGGCGGAGGGTTTGGCGGAGGCCGTCATTGAAGATCTGCATACCAAATTTCTGTACAGCCAGGCGGGTGGTATAATCCTGGAAGGCTTTGGCCACCCTGGCCAGCAGGGCCACGCCTACTGCTATGGCCAGCCACCAAAGTACTCCTTTGATGAGTTCATTGCGGGGGCGCAGGTTGATCTGTCCCGCATAATCGTCGATGATCTTACCAAAGATGATGGGGTCGATCAATGACAATACCTGGGCGGTGGCCGCCAGTACGAGGGAGAGCAGGACCAGCCAGCGCTGAGGACGTAAATATTTCCAAAGGATATGCATGTTCTTTAATATACGATTAAATGAGCAATAGGTTCAATTGGTTTGGAGGTTGGGTTTGCATTTTCGTGCGGTGGGTGGTGCTTTTTGGGTGGTCCATCTATTAAAAAGCACAATGAAGTTACAATTTTAGTTTCCGGCCGTCATTAGGGAAGTCTTTACATGATTTACATTTTAGTTTATTAACTTTCTTACCTAGACTCTCTTTTTATGAAAAGATCTTTTCTTCTTCTCGTGCTGGCTGGTCAATGTTTTTTCGCCACTGCACAAAGCTGGCCGGATACGGTAGCCAGTATTGAAAAAATATTCAGTCGTTATAATAGTAATTCCGTGCCAGGTGCGGAGCTGGCCATCAGCCGGAATGGGCAGGTGATCTTTTCGAAGGCCTGGGGTATGGCGGACCTGGAGCACAATATCGCTTTAACGACGCAATCGCTTATTGAGGCGGGGTCTGTTTCCAAGCAATTTACGGCAGCATCGATCCTGTTGCTGGAACAACAGGGAAAACTTTCGCTGGAGGATGATGTACGTAAGTATATTCCTGAGCTGCCGGACTATGGCAAGGTGATCACGCTGCGGCATATGATGCAGCACACCAGTGGGCTGAAAGACTGGGGCAGTGTGATGGACCTGGCAGGATGGTCGAGGGGTACGCGGGCCTATTCGAATGAATATGCGTTGTACGTGATCTCGCTGCAGCAAACGCTGAATAATATACCGGGAGACGAATACATTTACAGCAACTCGAATTATAACCTGCAGGCGATCATTGTGCAGCGGGTAAGCGGGCTATCGCTGGCGGATTTTACCAGTAAATATATTTTTGAGCCGGCAGGCATGAAGCATACGGAGTGGCGGTCTAATTACAGAAAGATTGTAAAAGACAGGGCTATTGCTTATTCAAAAGGTAGCGGGCAAACCTTCCTTACCAATATGCCCAATGAAAATGCTTATGGCAATGGTGGATTGCTGACCACGGCAGAAGACCTGCTGATCTGGAATCATTATTACCTAAGCGGGAAACTGGGAAGCCCTTCGCTGTTGCCTAATCAAACGGCTACGCGCAAACTCAATAATGGCCGGACGAACTATTATGGAGCGGGACTGATGATGGATTCTATTGGCGGCTGGCAAGCGATAGCGCATTCGGGGGCTACAGCAAGTTACCGGGCCAACCTGGAATATTTCCCGGAAGTGGGTTTGTCTATCGCCTGGCTGAGTAATACTTCGGCCTTTGACAGTGATACGCCGAACGTAACAAATGCTGTGCGCAGGCTCTTCGTGCCCAATCGCCGGCCGGCCAGTGTGGTGCGCAGGGAACTCAATGTTGCTGTAGATGCCGCAAAGCTGGCCTCTTATGCCGGTTGGTATCGCGATCCACGCAATAATGCGGGACTGAAGCTGTATATAAAAGATGGTAAGCTGAGCAGCCTGTTTCCCACAGCCAATCTTACGGCCATTGCGGACAATGTATTTATGCTGGGCAACAACAAGCTGGAATTGGGTTATAAAAAAGGGTTATTGGCTACGGCGGGCCCGGAGAGTATCTATTATGAAAAGATGGAAGATGTAGATGCCAATGCCAAATACCTGGAAGATTTTGTGGGGCAATATTATTCGAAAGAAGCGGAGGCGATGTATTATCTGGTATTGAAAGATGGCAGGTTGCTGTTGCAAATAAGGCCAACGACCACCTTCCCCATGAACCCTACCTATAAGGATGCTTTTGATTGTCCTTTTGGCCCTGTCTATTTTATGCGTGACCTGAAGCGGGGCATCATGGAGTTGAAGATATCTGTTGGGCGTGCCAGGAATGTAGTGTTCAGGAAAATTTACACGGGAACGCCTTAGAGGTCCAACCAGTCCAGGATAAATACAAGTATAGTAATGATCAGTGCGGGTAAGACGCTCAATATAAAAGCTACCCATTGGGCTGGCTTGTGTTTCTTTTTGTAGCTGCGGTAAAGCAGGTAAAGATTTGCTATGTAGAAAGCGAAAATGCCGATACCGATCCATATAGCTCCGAAGTCGCTTTGGGGTTCATCCAATATACCGGCCACAATAAGCCAGCCACCAAGTGCTAACCAAGCTGAAGAAACAATGATGGTAATGATCCTTACAATGACTAACATAATTCTTTATTATAGGGTGGGGCAAGCACTTAGTACAGATCGACAATAATAGTGCGCAATGTATTAAAAACAAATTGATCACCGGCCTTTTTGTGCTGAAGTTGTTGGGCGAGCGGAGCCTGTGGAGAAAGGAAGAAAACGGTTTTATTGGCGATGGTTAATTTACCCAGACCAGCTGCTACAAAGAAGGTTGCTTTTTCACATTCTATAATGGCACCGGTGGCCACGCTATCGTAGAGGTGGTCTACGTTCACGGCATGCAGGGCGGCCAGTTCCCTGGCCTGTTCTGCCAGCTGGCGGGCGTGCATATCTTTTTGGAGGTGACCCATGGCGCGGGAGGTTTCATATTTATCGCCGGCGGAGCTTTTCTCTTCTCCATTGGCGGCCTGTTGGGCATCATCCATGAGGGATCTGGAAGCTGCTATGCGCTGCTCAATAATGGCCAGCCCGGCCTGTTTGAGGGTATGCTTAAAGCTGATCTTTTCTGCGCGGGTCATGGCGCAAGATACGGTTCAGATCAGTTCGGAGAGGGTTTCGCGGGCATATTCAAGGGCTGCTACGGGTGATTCGAAGACCCTGGGCTCGACACCGTCAATGAACAATTCACCGGAGGCCCCATTTCCCGGCTCCTGCCAGTAATAGGTTGCGGTAAAATATTCGGTGGGGACGATGTGCGGGTTTTCCCGGGGAACGAGGTGTGGTTCTACCACTATCCACACCTCTTTTCCGTTGATGGTGAGTTTTTCTGTCATGGTGACTTTTATGAGAAAAAGGATAAAAGTCGTGCCATGGCAGCTGACGCTATTGTTTTTTGGGAGGCAGGGCGAAAGCTACGGCATCGTGTTCGAAGTGGCCTTTGTGGGCGCCATCGCAGAAGGGTTTGTTCTTGGAAAGGCCACAACGGCAGATGGAAACGATCTCGCGGCCGCCTAAATCATACTTGTTGCCAAGTTTGTCGACGATCTCAAAATCACCTTCTAACTTAACAGATCCGTTGCTGTTGATCGTAATTTTTGTAGTAGCCATGTTGTTCAATTAAGGCCGCGAAAGTAGGGTAATTCCCGTTGTTAATGAGCGGAAAGTTGTGTACCGCGGTCCTGTACCTGCTGACCATCGGCCTGGGGTTCTACGAGGGGGATGATGACGGTGAAATGGTGGTCGTCCTTTTCGATCCTTACCTCGGGCAGGTGGAGCATTTTGTAGCGGGCATTGATGTTTTGAAGGCCAAAGCCGGTAGATTCCACTACGCTTTCCCTTTTAAAAACGGTGTTGCGCACCATGAGGTTATTGCCGGGGGCGGACATGAGTTCTATTTCCAACGGGTGTTCTTTCTGCAGCCTGTTGTGTTTTACGGCGTTTTCTATCAGCAGCTGGAGGGTGAGGGGCGGCAGGCGCCATTCCTCATATTTTTTATCGAGGTGTATGTGCAGGCTGATGCCGCTGCCATAGCGGGTTTGCAACAGGTGATAATAGGACTGTATGAACTGAAGTTCCAGTTCAAGGGTGGTGAGCTCGGACTGGTTATTCCGGAGGAGGTAGCGGAATACTTTGGTCAGCTCATCGAGAAAGGACTCGGCCTGAACGGGATCTTCTCCGATGAGGGAGGAGAGGGAGTTGAGGTTATTAAAAAGGAAGTGAGGGTTTACAATTCCTTTGAGCTGGTTGAGCTCGGCGCGGAGCTTGTCTTTTTCAAGCTGTTCTTTTTCTTTTTGGGTATGCCTCATTTTGGCATAGTGGTACAGGGTTTCAAAACCTGCCAGCAGGAAGAAGAAAATGAAGACGGCATTGAAAAGGGAATAGCCCCAGAGACCGGTGGCCACTTCGCTGTTGTTGATCCTTACAAAAGATTGTGTAGGATAGTGAGCGGTGGTTTTGTCGGACAGGAGGTGGCGAAACCATGCACTGCCCACGAGGATGGTGGTGGTATAAGCCAGGCCGGCAACGATCACTGCGCCCAGGCGCAGGGTGGGGTTGAGCCGGTTTCTGTTCCATTTGCGGCTGTTGTAGATCAGGAAGCGGCTGCCCTCGCAGACCAGGATGATGCAAACGAGGGAAATAAGGGTACGCATGATCCCTGGCCGATCGGCATGGAGGAGCACTTCATTGGTATAGAGTACCAGGATGAAGGGAAGCACAAGGATGAGTATGCGGAACCACTTATCACGAACCTTTATCAATACAGCAAAGATTTAATGCGGGTGAGGCAAGGTTAACCAATTTGCAAAGAAAAAATAGGATGACATGGAATCGGCAACATTGTGCATGAATTGAGGTTTTGGGTGTATGAATTGTAGGGGAAATAAATTTTCAAGGGGAAATTTGCTCCTGACATACTGCTGTCACTACCCGGGTGGAGCTTTGAGGTATAAAATAGGAAACCTATGTTTTACACCTCCATTCACGGCTTCAGCTTACTGACTCAGCTTCAGGACCTGGCAGCCTATAATTGCTGGGCTATTACGCGGCTAACGGACTGGCTGAAAAGCAAGCCGGCGGTGTTGATGGAAGCAATAGCAGCTTCCAGTTTTCCTGGTATCAAGGCCACGCTTTTACATATCCGGGAGGTGGAGCGTGAGTGGATGGGGCACCTGCAGCAAAGGCCGGAGTTGCTGCAGCAGGGCATTGATGACAATCTTAACACGGTGCTGAACAGCCTGGTGGAGCAGGCGGCTGAGTTCAATGAATATGTGCAGTCGTTGACGGAAGAAGAAGTGCAGGAGGATTGCTATTGTAAGCTGTGGTTTTCTGAAACGATCTGCAGGCCAAGGTTTGAGATCATCCAACATTGTTTGAATCATAGTACATATCATAGAGGTCAGGTGGTGACGATGGGTCACCAGTTGGGGTTGAAGGATGCGCCGATGACGGATTATATGTTTTATGTACTGAAGGTAAAAGAGCAAGCATCGGGGTCATCAGCAACAGAAACGCCCGCTCACAGGAAGAATACGGGTTCCTATACGCGCAACAGTTTCCTGGCGGTGAATTTTTTCAGTAAACAGTAACTTAACAGGCAAAATACGGCTTTATGAAAACTGCTGAGATTGCTCAATACCGCTTATTGAACCAACAGCTTTCGGCCCCTGCTTTCAAAACGGCCGGTGAAATTGTGCACTGGATGGGGGCGATGCAGGCGCAGGATTACGCGGGTGCGAAATGGAGTATTGGAGCGCGGCTGCCCGGCTCAACAGATATCAGTATTGAAAAGGCGGTTGGGAACAAAGAGATCATCCGTACCTGGGCTTTGCGAGGCACCTGGCATTGGGTAGCTCCGGCCGATGTACATTGGATGCTGCGCATGGTTGCGCCTAAAATTCAACGAAAATATACACCGCACCTGCTAAAGGAATCATTAGACAATGCTGCGGTGAAGAAAAGCAATAATATCCTGGTGAAAGCCTTGCAGGATGGGGAAGCGCTGACGCGGGAGGAGCTGGCTGAGGCGCTGAAAAAGAAAGGCATCAAGGCTTCCAATTATGGCATCGGTCATTTGTTGTTGCATGCTTCGCAGGAGCAATTGATCTGTATGGGTCCGCGGCGGGGCAAACAGTTTACGCATGTATTGCTGGATCATTGGGTGCCCAAGGAGCAGCGATATGAACCGGCCGATCCGTTGGCGGAGCTGGCACTGCGGTATTATACCAGTCATGGTCCGGCGACTGAAAAAGATTTCATGTGGTGGGCGGGGGTAACGCTGAATGAAGCCCGGAAGGGAACGGCTGCGGTAAAGGATCAACTGGAAACGGTGGTGGTGGAAGGGTTTACCTATTTTCTGCCTCCGGGCCTGCCTGACCTGAAAAAGAAGGCTTCTGTGTGCCTGTTGCCGGGATTTGATGAGTATTTACTGGGTTATACGGATCGCAGTGCGGCGGTGGATAAACAGCATATGCATAAGCTGGCGATGACGGCCAATGGTCAGTTCAGCGCCACCATTGTGGCAGGAGGACAGGTAAAGGGCATTTGGACCAGGATGCTGGGCACCAAAGAAGTGGGTGTAGAAATGGAATATTTTGATAAGGCCAGCCAGGCTGTGCAGCAGGCGGTTGAGATCGCCGCCCGGCGATATGGGAAGTTCCTGGGGTTGAAAGTAGCGGCAGAATAGGATATATTGCAGGCTGAATGACCTCTTCCGAACAACATATCAAGGTAGCTGTAGACGCGGTGGTGTTTGGCTACTCGAAGCATGAAGGTGTATCTGTATTATTAATACAACGCAAGTATCCGCCTTTTCAAAACAGCTGGGCGATCCCGGGTGGATTTGTACTGGAGCATGAGTCGCTGGAGACGGCGGTACGCCGGGAGTTGCAGGAAGAAACGGGCATTACGGTCAACTACCTGGAGCAGCTCTATACATTTGGGGAGCCAGGTCGCGATCCGCGGCAAAGGATTATTTCGATCGCTTATTTCGCGCTGGTAAAATCGGCCCAATTCCAACAATTAAAGGCGAGTACAGATGCTGAACATGCACAATGGTTTGGCATCAAGGATCTGCCCGAACTGGCTTTTGACCACCAGGCTATTTTGAATGTGGCCATTGAGCGGATCAGGGCGAAGATCAGGTACCAGCCGATCGGGTTTGAATTGCTGGATAAGGTATTTCCTTTTGCGGACCTGGAGCACCTCTACACTACCCTACTGGACAGAGATATTGACCGGCGCAATTTTTCGCGCAAGGTGCTGGCGCTGGGCATCCTGGATGAAACGAATGAATATGCCAAGCCGGAAGGCAAGGGGCGGCCCAGTAAAATGTACCGGTTCAATGAGCAGCGGTACCAGCAGCTGGAGAAAGAAGGGATGAATTTTGAGGTATAAAAATGGAACAGAGCTGCAATCATTTTCCGCTAACTCTGCCATAATAACAGTAAATTTATTTCAAGTTCAGGCCTCCCGGAGTTTCACCTGAACCAATGAAAATGATGATTCAACAGGTCTATCTTTTTTCTTTTCCACAACAGGCACTTCTGGTTTGTTTGCCTCCTCCGAGGCTCGTTTAAGACGTTTCATTTTACTTTCGGTTTACTTCAAGTTTACTTCTGGTTTACGTGCGGTTTACTTCACAGTAAGCTGGTCCACGGCTGATCTATAGCTTATGGTAAGCTTATCCATACGGCTGCTGGCCTTCGCTACCAGGGTTTCATTTTCTTAATAATTTCCCGGACTTGTTTCAAAATCTGTCAAAATGCCAGTTAAGGCCAGCTTCGAGCTGTGAGCTACGAGCTGCGAGCCTTGAGCTTTTTGGCGGGTTGAAGAGGGTCGGATCTTCTCATCAGTAATTATTTTGCGTCTTTTTCACGCAAAAAGCTTGCGTGAATCAAAAAGCCTCTTTATATTTGCGTATAAATGACGCAAAATGAAGACAACAGGAGTGATCATCGCCCGCTTTCAGACGCCTTACTTGCATGAGGGACACAAGTATCTGCTGAATGAGATCAGGCCCCACCACAATAAGATCGTGGTGGTGCTGGGGGTATCGCCGGTAAAGGGCAGTTGCCGCAATCCTTTCGATTTTTACACCCGCGAGCGGTTGTTGAAGCAATATGCGCCGGAGCTGGTGATATTACCTTTAAGTGATCATCCGGATGATGGGGTATGGAGTGAACGCCTGGATGGTTTACTTCGCAATACTTTTCCTCATGAGTCTTTTGTGTTGTATGGAAGCCGGGATAGTTTTATTCCTTATTACAGTGGTCATTTGTCTGTAGTGGCGCTTCCGGAACAGGGAGATTATTCGGCCACTTCGATCCGCGATGAAAATGCAGACCGGGTACTGGATACGGTGGATTTCCGGATGGGGATCAATTATGCTTATCACAACCGGTACGATGCGGTGCATCCCACGGTAGATATTGCCTTGCTGAGGAATGAGGGAAAGGAAGTGTTGCTGGGCAAAAAACATGGTGCAGCGCAATGGCGGTTTCCCGGTGGATTTGCCGATCCTGCAGACGCCTCTTTTGAAGCAGCGGCCGCCCGCGAATTGCAGGAAGAATGTGGTACGCTGGTAACAGGGCCTATGCAATACATAGGATCTGCAAAAATTGATGACTGGCGTTATCGCAGTGAAGCGGATAAGATCATGACGTTGTTCTTTAAGGCTGAATATGTGAGTGGTGCGGCGAAAGCGAATGATGACCTGGCTGAGCTTGCCTGGTTTTACACGCGCACGCTGGCAGACATGGTGGATACGAATAGCATAACAGCTGAGCATCATACACTGGTAAATATGCTGGTTACTAATATTACCCAATCAACAGCCACCATTAAATAATAAATTAGCTCCTTATTCTTTTACTCTAAAATGAACGCAATGAAAACTCAGGAAAACATCTTACTGCTTGCCGACGCTTATAAATATTCACACCATAAGTTATATTATCCCGGTACAACCAAAATATACTCTTACCTGGAAAGTCGCGGCGGTCAATTTGATGAGACGATCTTTTTCGGTCTGCAATATTTTCTAAAGTATTACCTGCAAGGGGAAGTGATCACTACTGAAAAGATCGATGCTGCAGAAAGTGTGTTACTGGAAGTATTTAGCCGCAATGATGTGTTTGACCGTAGCAAATTCGATTATATCGTAGAAAAGCATGGTGGTAAACTGCCTGTACGGATCAAAGCGGTTCCTGAAGGGGCTGTGGTACCTGTTAACAATGTATTGGTGACCATTGAAAATACCGACCCTGCCTGTTTCTGGCTCACCAACTTTCTCGAAACGCTGCTGATGCAAGTGTGGTATCCCTGTACGGTAGCCACTCAATCACGGGCCATCCGGGAAATCGTCACAGAGTATTTCCGGGAAACGGCGCCTGAAAGTGCGATGGCTTCGATTGATTTTATACTGAACGATTTTGGTTTCCGGGGTGTGAGTTCTGTAGAGAGCGCAGGTATCGGCGGCGCATCGCACCTGCTGAACTTCCGGGGCAGTGACAATATCATGGGCAGTGTGATGGCAAAACGGTTTTATGGCGCGAGCCAGGTGTATGGGCAGTCAATCCCTGCTACAGAGCACTCGATCTGTACGCTGCTGGGCGAAGAAGGGGAGCTGGAAGTGTTCAAACATATATTGAGAACTTTCCCTACGGGTACGGTGGCCTGTGTATCGGACTCTTACGATATTTTCAAAGCCTGCAGTAAATATTGGGGTACGGAATTGAAGGAACTCGTGTTGAGTCGTGATGGTGTGCTGGTGATTCGTCCTGATAGTGGCGATCCTGTATTTACGCTGTTGAAAGTGTTTGATATCCTGATGGACAAGTTTGGCTTTACGATCAATGAAAAAGGATTCAAAGTATTGCCTCCCCAGGTGCGTGTGATACAAGGTGACGGCATTACGGTAGATACTATCCGTCATATCTACAATGCGCTTAAGATAAATGGCATTGGTGCAGAGAACCTGGTGCTGGGTATGGGTGGCGCTTTGTTGCAACGGGTAGACAGGGATACGCAGAAATTTGCTTTCAAATGTTCCTATGCAGAAGTGAACGGAGAAGCGGTGGATGTGCAGAAACACCCTATTGAGATCGACTCTCATGGCAAGCTGGTGGAATCTTTCAAAAGGTCGAAGGCTGGTCAGCTGAAGCTGATCCGTACGGATGGGGTTTATCAAACGGTGCGTAAAGAGCTGGAGCCTGAGCTGGAAGATCAACTGGTGACGGTATTTGAAAACGGGCAACTGGTGAATGAGGTGACGTTTGAAGAAGCGAGGGAGCGGGCTTCGATTGAAAAGAAGCAGGTTGCTTATTAAATGATGTTATTAAAAGAGATGTATGAATCAACGTGCGCGTGTAGCGATCGCAGAAGATACGCTACAACTAATAGAAAAAGGATCTTATGTAAATAGTGCCGGAAGGCAAATAGTAATAAAACCAGCATTAGAGGAAGCGATCAATAATACCGGGCTGTTTACGCCGGAAGTGTTGGCTGATATACAGGAAGGCTTCAAGAGTAGTGGAAATTTTGAAACCAGTTATGAGGTGACGAATGAAACTACATTGGATGCGGCGAGGCGGCTGGCAGCTGCAGGAAGCACTAATGTTTTGTGTCTGAATTTTGCTTCGGCTAAAAACCCCGGCGGGGGATTCCTGGGGGGCGCTGTCGCACAGGAAGAGTGTATTGCGCGGGCATCGGGACTATATCCCTGTCTGTTGAAAGCATCCGATTATTATTCCCATCATCGTCAACTGGGCACCTGCCTGTATTCTGATCACATGATCTACTCACCTGCGGTGCCGGTGATGAAAGATGAAGCAGGCAACCTGCTGGATAAACTAGTATGCATTTCGATTATCACTTCGCCTGCTGTGAACGCGGGTGCGATACAGAACAATGAGCGTTCGAAAATTGACCAGATCGTTCCAGTGATGCGGGTAAGGATCGCAAAACTGCTGGCGCTTTGTGCACACCATGGTCATGATACACTGGTGTTGGGCGCCTGGGGCTGTGGCGTGTTTCGCAATAACCCGGAAGATATTGCGGTCTTGTTCCAGGAAGCCTTGAAAGGTCCATTCGCCGGACAGTTCCGGAAAGTGGTATTTGCGGTGAAGACGGATAAGGATAGTATTATTGGGCCGTTCAGGAGTGCGTTTTTGTAGTTTACAAGATATTACAAGCCAATACTTTAAGCTTCCATTTTGAAAAGGGTTTAAACATTCCCTACATTTGCAACTAAAATATAGTTGCAAATGTAGGTGGCCCCAAACCTGCATCGGAGCTATGTGATTATCAACCATAGAAAATTGATCAAAATGCACAACAGGAAGAAAACACTAACTGCTGCAGGAAATGTCAAAAACGGAAAAGCTAGTACAACGGTTGCTGTCTGTACCCAAGGATTTTACCTGGGAGGAGTTGATTAAGGTTTTAGCATTGTATGGATATGCAGAGCTAAAGAAGGGAAAAACGGGCGGCTCAAGAAGGAAGTTTGCAGATGAGCAGAAAAACATTATTAGTCTGCATAAGCCTCATCCTTCCAATATTATTAAAGAATATGCGATCAAGGATGTGATCGCACATTTAAAAGAAAAAGGACACATTCAAGATGAATGACATTTTACAATACAAGGAATATTACGCATCATTATCTTATAGTTCCACGGATGATGTGTTTCATGGTAAGGTCCTTGCTATTAATGACCTGATCAGCTTTGAAGGCTCTTCTGTTAAAGAGCTAAAAAAAGCATTCCGTGAAGCGGTTGATGATTATTTGTCAACCTGCAAGGCTGTGGGAAAAGAACCTAATAAGACTTATAAAGGAACTTTTAATGTTCGTATTCCTACCAACCTACATAAGGAGGCGGCTGTCTTTGCTGCCTTAAACAATGTATCATTAAATGATTTTATAAAGACGGCGATCAACTATGCGCTGTTGCACAAAAATGAAGTTAATAAGGAGCTTCATGGGAATTTGTTATAAAACAGGTACTTAAGATTGGACTAGCTTTTAATAATTGTGTTGTCTTCAAAAGCTCATTGACCTCTAGCGGCTGACGCAAGCCTGGCAATTAATATACCCAACCCTTCACTCATGAGACATCTCTACCTACTCGCAATTCTATTGCCTGGCGCCCAACTTTCATTCGCCCAGGAGAAAAAAGATACCAGTACTGTATTGGAAGAAGTAGTAGTCACTTCTCCTTTTACGCCGCCGGCACAATCGCCGGTGACGATGAGCCATATATCCCGGAAAGAGCTGGAACGAAAGAATTATGGGCAGGAACCTTCTGTATTGCTATCACAAACTCCTTCTGTCACCTTTTATACGGATGCGGGCAGCGCATCGGGCTATTCTTATTTCAGGATACGCGGCATTGATCAAACAAGGATCAATATGAGCCTGAATGGGGTGCCGCTGAATGAACCGGAAGATCAGGGTGTATATTTTTCCAATTACCCGGACTTCCTGGAATCGGTGTCTGGCGTGCAGGTACAAAGAGGCGCCGGCTATTCCAAACAAGGGGTAGCAGCTTATGGTGGCAGCCTGTATTTTGAATCGGTGCGCTTTAAAGACAGCGCGGGCGGACAAGCATCTACGGGTTACGGCTCTTTCAATTATTACCGGGTGAATGGATCGGTGAATACGGGCCTGAAAAACAATATGGGATTGTATGCCAGGGCATCGCACCTGCATTCGGATGGATACCGGGATCATTCGGCCAATACTTCCAACTCGGTGTTTATCAATCCCGGTTATTGGGGTAAAAAGCACAAAGTGTATATCGTGTCGTTCCTGGGTGAGCAGAAAAATGAGCTGGCCTGGATCGGCGCACCGCTGGACAGTGTACGAAAGAACAAACGTTACAATGCGAATAGCAACCAGGAGTACGATCGTTTTCTGCAGGCACATGTGCAGGTGCATCATGAATGGGAATTAAACAGTCAAAACCAATTGCACAGCGGTGTCTTTTACAATTACCTGGATGGCAATTATGATTTTGATAATAATCATTTCATTGGTCAGCCGGTGACGGCAGAGCTGTACAATTATGCATTCCGTTCGAATTTTACAGGTGTGTTTTCCTATCATACTTATGCTACGAAACATCTGAAGTGGTACAATGGTGTACAGGCGCAATGGTATCAACGCCGCCATACAGGAAGTGAAAGAACATTGGGACAGTTGTATGTGAATACTGGTTACCGGAATGAAAGCAGTGTGTTTAGCAAAGCCATCCTGAGTGCGGGCCGGTGGAGCTTTTTGGGAGATGTGCAGTATCGCTATAGCAGCTTTACGTATCAAGGAACAGAAATGATACCCGGGCAGTATTGGAATTTTCTCAATACTACGCTCGGTATCAGTTACCACCTCAACAATGGCATGCGGTTGTATTATTCGATTGGGCAAACGCACCGGGAGCCAACGCGCAACGACCTGCTGATGGGCAATGATGACCTGATAAGGGATGGCAATGGTGAATTGTTATTTAATCCGTTAAAACCAGAGCGGGTCATTGACCAGGAACTAGGTATTAAGTACTTTGCCCGCAGGGTCTTCGTGAGCGCCAATTTGTATTATATGCGATTCCGGAATGAGATCACGCTCAACGGACAGATAGGACCAACAGGGGTGCCGCTGCACAGCAGCGCTGCCAGGAGTTACCGCAGCGGAATAGAACTGGAAGGCTGGTGGCGATGGGACAATGGGATTGAATTAAGGAATCAGTCTTCGGCTTCCATAAACCGGATCAAAGAAGAAGGTGTAGACCTGCGGCCGGTATTGACGCCTGCTTTTATCAGCAACCAGGAAATAAGGTTGGTAAAGCGCCAATGGCAGGCGGGCCTGGGTGTGCGCTACCAGGGTGACTCGTATATTGATTATGCCAATACCACGAAACTGCCGGACTATTTTATCGTGAATATGGATGCCAGCTGGCAATTGGGCAAGGTAACATTGTACGGGGTACTGAATAATATTACGAACCAGGTGTATTATACGAATGGATTGATCACGGCATCTGGTGTGCCGGGTTATTTTATACAGGCGCCGGTGAATTTTTATGTGGGGGTGCGAATGAAGTGGTAAACAGCTACGAGCCGCGAGCTACGAGCTGCGAGGCTTTTGCTTCGATATGAATAATGCTATAAGAGGGTCAGATAAATGAAAAAGAAAGGTTTGGTATTGGGGAAGTTTATGCCGCTACATACGGGACATGTGGCCATGATTGAATTTGCTTTGCAGCATTGTGAGGTATTGGTGGTGATGTTGTGCGTATCGGATAAGGAACCCATCAGCGGAGCACTACGCAAAAGCTGGCTGGATACCACTTTCAGGAATAATGACCGGGTGGAGGTAGCGCTGGTAGAATATGATGAAGCTGTGCTGCCCAATAGTTCTGTATCGTCGCGCGAGATATCTGCTCTTTGGGCGGATTATATCGGTGTGCATTTTCCCGGTATTGGCATCTTTGTATCCTCTGAGCCCTATGGTGAATATGTAGCGGAATGGCTGGGCATTGAGCATCGTTGTTTTGACCAGGAGAGAAAGCTGTTTCCGGTAGCTGCTTCTGCCATTTTGCGCAATCCATTTTTACATTGGTCTTATATCGCGGAGCCGGCAAGAGCTTATTTTGTTAAGAAGATCTGTATCAGTGGGTCGGAGTCTACGGGAAAGTCGACGCTGGCGGAGCGACTGGCGCATTATTTTGAAACCGCTTTTGTAGCGGAAATGGCGCGGGAGTTGATCGAGACAACAGATGAAGTAGTGTTTGATGACCTGTTGAAGATCGCCACGCTGCATGCAGCTACTATCAACGAGCGGTTGCCAGTGGCCAATAAAATCCTAATCTGTGATACAGATGTAAACATCACCAAGTCGTATGCACAGTATTTATTCAACCAACCGCTGGTGGTGCCGGAATGGATCGATGCGGCCAATCAGTTTCACCTGCACTTGTTCCTGGATACGGATTGTCCCTATGTACAGGATGGTACGCGGTTATCGGAAGCAGAGCGGAATGCATTGAGCGGGTACCATGAAAAGCAGTTACAGGAAAACGGAATCGCCTATGTAAAGATCGGAGGCAGCTGGGGTGAAAGATTTGAGCAGGCAAAGGCGGTTATTAAGAAAACATTTTTTAAAGAACATTCAACATCATAGATATGAACAAGGAGAGCGCCAGGATGAGTAAATTCCTGAGCCTTATTTTACGACACAGGCCGGAAACGGTGGGCCTCACGCTGCAAGAGGGAGGTTGGGTCTCGGTGGAAGAACTGATCAGTAAGGTTAATCAACATGGTGACAGTCTTGACTTTGAACTATTGAAATTTATTGTAGATACGAACGATAAGAAGCGGTTTGCTTTTAATGAAGACAGCACGATGATCAGGGCCAGTCAGGGACATAGTGTGGAAGTTGACCTGCAACTGCCACAAGCGATACCACCAGCTGTATTGTACCATGGTACAGCGGCGCACCTGCTGGCAGCGGTGCTGAAGGATGGATTGAAAAAGCAGTCGCGACACCATGTGCATTTGTCTGCGCAGCCAGCCACGGCCATTTCTGTAGGTGGACGACATGGCAAACCGGTATTACTAAAAATCGATGCACAGGCGATGCATGCAGCGGGACATGTTTTTTACCTGTCAGCCAATGGAGTATGGCTGGCGGACGAAGTACCTGCATTATACATTTCGACGGAGGTTGATTATATTGGGTAACACAGATGGAATTATCCTTATTCATAGATAGCTTATTGGCGCACGGTGCTGTACAGGTGACGGGTGATATAACGTCATTTGAGCAGGAGGACCTGGAGGCAACGAAGGTGTTGTTACAACATTACCATGAGCGGGACTCATTGGATATGCCGGGCACTGCGCCGGCTTTTGATGCGGGCGCCGGCCTTTGGGCAGCACAATATGTATATCGTGCCATTCAGTTGGTAATGCTGCGCAACCTGGGAACGGAAGCCATTGCCGAACACCTGGCTTCTTATGAAGGGGAGGCAACGCCACCGGTTATTTATTCTGTAGACCTCTGTTTCCGTCATTTGCCTTCGCTGTTATCGCTGGCGAAGGGGCTGGCGCCTGAAGATACGTTGGTATTGCACCTGAAAGAAACGCTTCGCAGCTGGCCTTATTCATCGGCCACTATGGACCTGGATGCTGAAGCAGATGTAAGTGTGATCTTTAGTGATGCGTCCTTACAACAGGGGTATGTGGACAGGATCATGGTGAGTGGCAATATCAAAAAAGCAGGCAGGGAACCGGTACAAACGCAGGTGAAAGCAGCGCTGGGGGATCATGCAGCATTGTTGTGGCCCGAATTTACCTTATCGAATAACCCTTAAACGAATTATAAAGAAATGGAGACTGTTTTACAGCAGGAGACAAGGCCGGCGGAGCAATTAAACTCGCTGCTACAGCACCTGAAATCGAGTTTTGTTGGCAAAGATGATATAATTGACCTGATGGGCATTTGTCTGGCTGCCCGGGAAAACCTTTTCCTGCTCGGCCCTCCCGGTACGGCCAAGAGTGCGCTGGTGCGGGAAATGGCAAGGCTGTTACAAGGAAAGACATTTGAATACCTGCTCACGCGCTTCACGGAACCCAATGAATTGTTCGGCCCTTTCGATATCCGCAAACTGCGGGAAGGAGAATTGGTCACGAATACGGAAGGCATGCTTCCGGAGGCATCGTTTATATTCCTCGATGAGTTGTTGAATGCCAACAGCGCTATTTTGAATAGTCTGCTGATGATCCTGAATGAAAGGATCTTCCGGCGGGGACGGGAAACGAAAAAGCTGCCGGCATTGATGATCGTAGGGGCCAGCAATCACCTGCCGGAAGAGGAAGCACTGCAAGCGTTGTTTGACCGCTTCCTGGTGCGGGTGCATTGTGGATATGTGGACCCTCATCATCTGAACGATGTATTGGATGCGGGATGGCTGCTGGAACAAAAGGCGTCCACGGATCTTCCGGATATCAGTACAGAAGACATCCTGCAATTGCAGGCGGGGATCGCTTCGGTGGACTTGCAAGAGATCAGACCCGCCTATATTGACCTGATTGAAAAGCTGCGCAATGCCGGTGTACAGGTTTCGGACAGGCGGGCGGTAAAGCTACAGCGGATCATCGCTGCCAGTGCTTTGCTGTGCCACCGTAAGGTAGCCTGGCTTTCGGACATGTGGATATTGCGTTATATCTGGGACACTGATGAGCAAAGGGAGATCATTGCAGGCATTGTGAATGCGGTGGTGGAAACGGAAGGAGAACGGTCAGCGCAACATCCGCGGGCCCGGATCAACAGTGCCCCTGATGCAGATGATATTTTTAAAGAAGTAAATAAAATGACGGCTGAGTGGGAACACCCGGATACTACTAGTGCTGCGAGATCGGTAATAAAAGATCGCTTGCGTTACCTGAATGGACGGTGTGAATGGATCAGCAATGCTACGCAACGTGCATATGTATTAAAGCCGATAGATGCTTTGTGGCAAAAAATTATGCATACGGCATGAAAGAACTGGTGATGATATTTGCCGCCAGGGACCGGGATGTACTGGGATCGGTTCGCTGCCAGGAAGGGCTGTTGGCTGCCGAAGGGGCGGATGGCACCTGGTTGCGGGGCATATCTGCCAGTGGGATACCCCCCGGCATAAAACAATTGCCAGCTTTACACACCTATGTACTGGATGAAGAAGAACAGTTGTTTCCCATTAATAAATTAACGCCTGTAGGCAAGTTGCCGGCATTGTCGTGGCAACCGCTTGCACTGTTTATCCCGGTTGCATTGCCGGTATCTATGTTGCCCGGCAGTTTGCCGGAACCTTATTTCCCCCGTCTTATTGCCAGTGACAAGGTACAGCAACCCGGCGCTTTACTGGTAAAATTAGCGGACTGGAAACGGTATGTTGAATTTGCGCCGCTGGTGCGATTGAACCGGTTGCAGTTTGCGGTATCAGGTAATGATGAAGCATTAATTATCGGAGCGCCGCTACCGCCCTTGCCCGGCAAGGAATACTGGTTGCAGGAGGAGCTGCTTATACCTGCAGGGTTTGACTTTGATCCTCCGCTGGCAGGCGTGCTGGCATTGGACGAGGTAAATGCCGGCAAGGACAGCCTGGTGCTCTTTGATGAAACGGGCAACTGGCAAAGAATTTCACTGGAATATCTTTTACCAGCCCGGCGTAGCACGGTACGCCTGATCAAGGAAGGAGGTATGCATGGATAATTTCCTGTTTGATGTGGTAAGTTATTTCCGTGCACCCAAAAACTATTTCTGGCGGTGGGCTGAGAAAGGAGAGGTAATAGAATGGAGGAATGGCCATACGCTTTGTTACCGGCACGAGCTGATGGAGATCCTTCAGTTGATGGCGCCTCATGGCTGGCCTCCCCTGGGGAGTATATTGCTGGCGCATGCTGCGATGAAGGACGACTGGCGGGTATCTTCGGAAAAGGGGGGTATGCTGCAAGCCACCTTATTGATCATCGAACAGCAAAAGGACAAAGAAAAGTTCAGCGGTCTGAAAGAAGAACTGATGCTCGCCTTTGAAAACCTGGACAGGATACACCTGATCGAAGATGAACTTGTAGCAGGCAATAAAAAGGCGGTGGCGCTGCATACTATTTTTAACAGCAAGAGGGTCTTTGTACCGGGAGAAGAAGCCACTAAAAGGTTGAATGAGTTTAACAGCGGACGGCTGGACCCATATATCTTCAAAGAAGGAATAGACAACGCGGGGGCATATTTTACGCAGGACCTGGGCCATCTTAACAGGGCCATGTCCAGGTTTAGCGATCGTTACGAACTTGAGATGGAGATCAGGACGGGATTGAAAGATCCACCTGTGCCGGTGGAGATGGAAGTTCCGGAAACGAAGCAAAACGATCTGTTGGAACAACTGGCAGAAGATCCTGCAACAGCAGGCATTGCGAACCTCACGCAACATTTGATCGCGGCGCTGCATATTCCCATGCATACGCATGGCAGCAGTGATCAACATTTTGGCGGTGTATCGGATATCAGCAACAGGGGTGATTTTGACCGGTTGTTGTTGAGTGAGCTGGCGCACGATGATCTTTCGCTGATGGCGAGGCTTGCCAATAACGAAGCGCTCTACCTGCGGCGGGAGGATATGCCGGATGACCTGAACAAGCAACGTTATATTCTGATCGATACCTGCCTGAAAATGTGGGGCACGCCACGGGTGTTTGGTATGGCCACTGCGCTGGCCTGTACACGGGACAACAAATCGAAAGCCACTATGGAGGCTTTTACACTGGGCGGAGAAAAGTTTCGACCGGTAGACCTGGCTACTAAAGCAGGGGTGATTACTGCCCTGGAGCAGCAGGATGTGGCATTGGATTGTTCGCAATCGCTCACCCGGTTTATGGAACAGGGTAGCCTCAATGGAGATGATGAATATTTCCTGATCACGGAAGCGGCGCAGGCGCAACATCCTTCCTTTCAGCATGTATTGGCTACGCTCAAGAAGCCGTTGACCTTTTTGCTGACGGTAGACAGGTCGGGTGAAATGAAATGCTACCAGTTTTTCCATGGACACCGGAAGCTGATCAGTGAAGCCAGGTTTGACATTCCCCGGTTGATGGCGCCTATTAAAAAAACGCGGCGGGTGCATGTTCCTGACAAGCTGCCTGCTATGTTCTATAGCCATCCTTTTGCGCTCTATTTCCCTTCCTCGAAGGTGAAGTTTACTTCGGACCGGATATTTGAAATAGGAGACAATGGTGCACTCGCCATCACGCTGGACAGGCGTGTGCTGTATTGGGAGGGCAAGGACCGTGGTGCTGAGGAGTTACTGGATAAACTAGAAGATGGCCTGTTTTATTTTGGATTGGCCAACCGCTCAAAAGCTTTTCTGCTGGTGAAGCCACTCCAATTGGACAAGTTTGTATTGTATCAATTCTATTTTGATCAGGTGCATAGTACGGTAAAGAAACTGGACATTGCTATGATCCCGACGCAGCTGGGTTATGCTTATTTTAATCGGCGATCTTTTATCAGCCATTCGCCTGGTGGCAGTTACCTTATTGATGCTGATACGGGCCAGGTGAAGGAGATAAAAGCGAATGAGTTTATTAAACCCAAAGAAAGGAATACTGATGTCAGTTCCCTTCGGAAGAAAGTGAACAATGGGTACAGTGTACTGAACAATGTCAAGAGTGTATACATCAATGAAGACAATGTGCTTTCGATCGATAACCGCCAGGTACGGTTGGTAAACAAGGATGTGTTAAAACTATTGAGCAATAAGACGGGAATGGGTATTAAGTTAACGCCGGTATCGCCGGAACCGGAGATCATCATTCCTTTTCCTGATTGTGGGTATAAATTGTTTCGTTTCGGGTGGAGAGATGGCAGTAATGTATTTGTTGATTCAAGAGGGCTTTTGCATTTGCAAAGTTCCGATGGTTCGATCCCTGAAATAACGATCATATTGATCATTGAAAAAGGTACAGCGTGCTGGGCGTCGGATGGTACGGTGAGTGGTTCACATTATTTTATCGGTGCAGAGCGGCCCAACACGATGACGGCGGCCCAGTTTTACGAGGAATACATTGAAAGGTTCATAAACAACCTGCTATAATATGGTATTAAGTATCCGATATGATGAGCATGCCAGGCACGGCTGTGACGGCGCCTTTATCCGCGGAAAAACGGCGCAGGAGTGGTTGCGTGTTGTTGATGGCTGGAAGGTGCCGGTAAAGCGCCTTGTATGCTTTATCATTGGGGAAAAGCATGATCCCAACTTGCCGGCTGGCTTGTTTGTTGTTTTCAGAAAAGACCAGGTTCCTGAATTGGGCAATCAGGCTTATGGCTATACCTGCCTGGGAGGTAAATTGTTTATTCCGGTGGACGCAGTATTGGTGCCGCAGGTTACCGAAGAAGAACTGGGTGCTGTGCTAATGTGGGATTACCAGGTGTTTCACCCTATATATGGTTTTATAGGTTTTGAATCAGGAGATCTTTTGACAATAAGTGATCTGATCGATCTGCCTCAACCACAGCGATCTTCCTGGAACTATGAAGTGGAGGCGCCAGCCCCTTTGCCGGCGCTACAGCAGATCAATATGCAGGCGCCTACGGTTGATGAAGTATTTGATGGGGTAAAGGACTCGGTGAACAATAAACTGCTCGATGATATTCCGAAGGAGCATGAATCTACTCCGCTATCGCGCCTGCTTGATCCGCTGAGCAGGATCTCCTTGCTGAGTGGGCTATTCCTGTTGAAACAGGCTTCTGGCTTGCTTGCGGGGAAAGGAAATGGGCCAAGGGCCGATTCAGATAAGCCGGGAGCGCTGGACAAGCTACAGCATTGGATGAAGGAAAAGCTGGGGAACCTGGAGCAGAAAAGGGAGGATGAGCTAAAGCGATTGTTGCGGCTATTTGAAAAAGATACGGATGAAGCATTGCAGTATGCCATCCCATTGAACAGCCCGTATTTAAACAGGGGGGAAGCTGCTCCTTCGGGTATGCTGTCGAGACGATCTACCAATTTTTCGCTCGGAAGCCTCGGAGGCGGAGCCAGGGCGGATTTCTGGAATGTGGACAATCACTATGAAAGCCTGCGGTCAAAATATCTAAAAGCAGCAGAGCGGGCGATAGCAGCAGGCGACTTTAAAAAAGCGGCTTATGTATATGCCCATTTGCTGGGCGATTACCATTCGGCAGCGGGTGTATTGGAGCAAGGGCGGTATTATCGTGAGGCGGCTGCGCTCTACAAGGATCATTTAATGAATATACCGGCGGCGGCGGCTTGTCTTGAGCGCGGCGGGCTGCTGCCCGAAGCTATTGAATTGTACAAGCAGCTGGAACAATATGAGAAGGCAGGAGACCTTTATATCCAGCTGGACCGGCAGGATAAGGCCACTTATTATTATGAAAAATGCATTGACCAGGCAACCAGCAATAAAGACTACCTGCAAATTTCGAGGATAGCGAAGGAAAAATTATACGATCCGGTCCGTGCACAAAAAGCATTGCTGAACGGCTGGCACGATGTAAGAAAACCGGAAGAATGCCTGATCCGGTATTTTGATATGATTGCGGATAAACATGCAGATCATCTTGCCAGTACGGTGCAGGCCATCTATGAGCGGGAGACTACGGCCGACAAAAAAATGAGCTTGCTGAATGTACTGGTAGCTGTGAAGAAAAAACATGAGCAGCAGGAGTTGGAAGACAGGTCGCGTGCGATCGCTTATGAAGTGATGAGTGAGCAGGCTCAATTGGGGAAAGTGAACAGCTTGTATCTTCTGCGACAATTTATTCCGGATGATCCGTTGGTATCTAAAGATGTTACACGCTATGTGGGTAATTATAAAGCACCGGTGGAACTGTCCTCGCAGGAAAGTGGCAATCGTTTAGAATTACTGCAGGGAATAAACTGGATCAAAGGATTGAGCTGGCGGGATCAAATGTTGTTTATAGGTCTAACACCTACGGGATATTACCTGGCAAGAGCCAACCGGGAAGGACATATTGAATATGAAACCTGGAATGTACCGGTACATGCATCGGTTCATACTCCTCTGATCATTGGTGCGGTTAAATTCAGAGGCCTTATATTATATACTCCGAATGCTGTATTGAAAGACAGGTTACTGGCAGCCAATTCTTATTTCCCGGAGGAATTGTTTATTCACTGCCCGGCCTGGATACCCAAAGGTATCGCTGCATTTTGGGCTGAAAAGGATGAGATCATTACTGCTCATACGGAAGGACACAGGTCGTACTTAAACCGTTACTCACAAGAGGGGCAATTATTAGATACCAAAACCTGCTCGTTGAGTCTTGCGTCGCTTGAAATGCGAATAAATGAACCCCGATATGATTTTGTAAAGACCGAGAAATATTTCCTTATTGGCTATTTCGGTATGCTGGTGCGCATTGCAGAGGATGGAAAAGTAGATACGCATGAGCTTGAAACCAAGTTTGTAATGATGACAAGCTCTTTATCACTGGCATTAGTTTATACTCGCAAGGGGTGTTTGTTGATAGATGTCTCGGGAGCAGAAATGAAAGTAATATCCGGCTATTTTGCAGCTGAATTGTGGGTAATGGACATGAAATTTATTGCGGAAAAACTGGTCATTGTGGGAAGAGAGCGGGTAGAAATTTATACAATCACTAATCAAAAGCCCATCTTAATAAAGATCATCGAATACAAAGGGCCCAACCTGGTTTCTGTGCTGGCCACTTCCCGCCGTAATGAACTGGCGCTAATGGATGAACAAGGCTGTATAACTTTTCATAGTACGGAAGAACAAGCATAAAAAAACGCAGGGCCTTGACCCTGCGTTAGTTTTTCTGAAATTGGATATATCGTTTCTAGGCTGCTACGCGCTGATATAGCTGGCGGCCTACTGCTTCATCAATTTTATTAGGTACGCTACCGGCAGCACTGCTGCCCTCAATAGCGGTGAGACGATTCAGGTCCTTATCCCATCCATAAATGTATACGGGACTATCATTGATACTTACCCTGAAACGTGTTTCAGTAGAAAGTGTTTGGTATGGGGTAGCCTTTACTACAAGTGGTTTGCCCTCTATCGTCAGTTCGAAGATTTCTGTCCTTGTTTTCATAACACCTCCATTTTGTTTTAGTAATGAATTCATGTATAGTATTTCAATAAGCGTGCCGCTATATGCCAAGATTTGTTATTTCAGCGTATGTTTTAATGTGTATTTAATATGAGGTACAACTGTACTATTTAGAAGGGCTATTGATTGGCCCGTGTAGGGCATAGCGGATAAAATGCATTCTATAAGTTTTGTTAACATTATTGATGGCAGGAAAAATCCCGTCATTTACGGCACTGTCGATATTGCCGTTTTGTCTTACCTTTTACCCTTAATAAAAAATACAACCTGCTATGCGTTCCTATCTTGTACCGTTTTCACTGGCGGCCACTATGCTGGCAACAGCCTGCAACGAAAACAAATCAGCTACCGGCAATAATGAAGGCGAGGCGGCCATGAGTGCCGATAGTCTTGCCAAACATATTGCGGTGCTGGCCTCTGATGAATACCAGGGCCGTAAACCCTTTACCGAAGGTGAAACCAAAACGATCAATTACCTGAAAGAACAGTTTGCCCAGGCCGGCCTGGAGCCCGGTAATGGTGAGAGCTATTTCCAGGATGTGCCCATGGTGAATATTACCACGGCAGCTGCGCCTGCCATGCAGGTAGAAAGCGCCAAAGGCAAATTCTCCCTGAAAGGATATGATGATTATGTGATCTGGACAGATAAAACTGATTCCTCGATCACACTGGATAAAACTGAACTGGTATTTGCAGGTTATGGTGTGGTAGCTCCTGAATACAATTGGAATGATTATGCCGGCCTGGATGTAAAGGGCAAGGTGGTGTTGGTGCTGGTCAATGATCCGGGATTCAATATTGGCGACAGCAGTTTATTCAAAGGAAAGACGATGACTTATTATGGCCGCTGGACCTATAAGTTTGAGGAAGCGGCACGCCAGGGGGCCAAGGGTTGCCTGATCATACACAATACGCAGGCTGCCAGCTACCCATTTGCCGTAGTTCAAAACAACTGGAACGGATCGCGCCTGCGGCTCGACAACCGTGGCAAAAGCGAACAGCTTTGCGACGTGATTGGTTGGGTATCCGGGCCTACAGCCAATAAATTATTGACAGCTGCTGGTCTGGACAGCACGGTACTGGCCAAAGCGGATGTACGTGGATTTAAAGGAACGCCTTTGAATGTAAAACTGTCTACCACCATGCAGGTGAAACCAGTTTACAATCAATCACACAATGTGATTGGTAAGATCACCGGCAGCAAAAGACCTGATGAGTATATTATCTATACGGCCCATTGGGATCACCTGGGTATTGGTAAAGCAGATGAAACAGGCGACTCTATATATAATGGCGCTTTCGACAATGCCAGCGCCACGGCAGGATTACTGGAACTGGCCCGTGCCTTTAAGAGTCTTCCTGAAAAACCGGAGCGCACGATCCTCTTCCTTTCTGTAACTGCCGAAGAGCAGGGCCTTTGGGGATCGGCTTGGTATGCACAGAATCCTATTTACCCGGCAGCGAAAACGATCGCCAATATTAATATGGATGGCCTGAGTCCTTTCGAAGCCACTAAAGATATTATTGTGGTTGGTCAGGGTCAATCGGAGTTGGAAGATTACCTGAAGGAAGCAGCTGAGAAAGCCGGTCGCTATGTGGCTTTTGAAAACCATCCGGAAGCAGGTTATTATTATCGTTCGGACCATTTCAACTTTGCCAAGGTGGGTATCCCGGCCTTGTACACGGAACGAGGTATTGACGTTGTGGGCAAGGGCAAGGAGTATGGCGAAAAAGTGCACTCAGCATACCAGGAGAAACATTATCACCGTCCTTCGGATGAGTATGATGCCGCCACCTGGACTTTTGCCGGCGGATTGGATGACCTGAAGCTTTTGTTCCAGGTAGGAAAGCGGATCGCCTTTGGCGACAAAGTACCCGGCTGGAAAGATGGATCAGAATTTAAAGCGAAGCGATAGAAAACCAGCTATGAGCCACGAGCTGTGAGCTACGAGCTCTATTATACGCTTATAAGATATGCGCCCGGTACAGCAATGTGCCGGGTTTTTTTATTTCCCTCTTCGATCTCTGCATCAAGCTGTCTCAATAATTTTATTGCTACCGAAAGCCAGCCGCTGTTTGTTTACGTATGTGCTTTTATAATCAAATCCAATATCTGCATGATCAATCGTACGGTCAGTATGCTGCTACTGCTTTGGAGCCTGGCAGCCTGCGAGAAAACAACTATTCCGGAAGGCTTTAAAGAATACATTATACCCAAAGGCGCTCACTATGCCACGGAAAACAGCTATCGGGTCGTCAATAAAACTGAACTTCATTTCATAGCATTGTTTGACAGCTCCTGCATTTACACAGCTGTCGATCCTAAAAACAGGACGGACATCAATAAACTTTATGGCTTTAGCGATTGCGGTTCTTTTCACCAGCAAAACAGTGCCCGGGTAGGCTGGGTATGGAATGGAAAGGCGGTGGAGTTGTATGCATACTGTTATGCAGACAGTATCCGCAGCAGCAAATTGCTGGGCAGTCTGACTATCGGTACACCGGCTGAACTTAGTATCCGTCCGGAAGGGGGGCAATACAGGTTTGAGTTAAAAGGATCGCCCGTTATTTTCATGAAAAGAGGGTGTACCACAGCGGGTATATCGGGGTATCAATTGTACCCTTATTTCGGTGGCGATGAAGTGGCGCCCCGCGATGTACATATTTATATCAAGGAACTGTAGCCCTGGAAAATATTTAAGTGACAACCCCCTTGTGTTCCCAATTCACCTTGATAATGGTGCCATTGACTAATTGCTTCAGGCGGCGTGTAAACCGCTCTCCGCAGATATTTCCCTTCCTGTCTTTTTGCCCGAGGTAGGCTACTACGGGCAATCCATCCTTGTCGGTCTTAAAGGCCAGGTCATACCGCTGAAACTTTGTTTCGATGAAGGAGGATGGTTCATACCTTTTGTTGAGGATCTTTAAGATCTGTTCTCCGAGGTCCATAATAGGATATTTTATGGGTGATCAATCAGTATAATTGACGGACGACTACGGAGTTAGGCAGAACTTTATCTATTGGAGCGCTGTATTAAACAGTAATGTCGAGAACGGGCTTATAAGCTCCATTGGGTGCTTTGATCCGGACCACCGCTTGCTTTTTTGCGGTCTTGTTGTCGAGCCAGTTGGTTACACCGGCCGCAATGAGTCCGCCGGCAACCGTCAAACCAACCATGAGCAAGCGATTTTTACCGGTAAGGCGGCTATGGGTTTCATTCAATCCTTGTGCGCCAATAGGGGCAGGCCGTGGAAGGGATGGGTCAATTTTGCGGACCAATCTGTGTAAAATAGCAACACTTAGCGTACCTGCCAGTCCGCCTGCCACTGAGTTAAGTAGTTTCATAGCCTTTTTCTTATAAAGACAAAAGAATGATGCCAGGGGAGGGAAGAATGCAGAATTCAGGATACAGAATTTAGAAGCTTTTGTGCAGCCACGAGGGGCTCTTTTCGAGCCGGTGCAGTAGGGAAAAGGTTTGGAGGGTTTCACTCTTCTTTCTTGGGGATTGCCGCTATCGCCTGTTTGATCAGGTCGGACTCATATCCTTTCTGCAGCAGGTAATCGGTGGTTTTGCTAAGTTTTACAAAATGGTTAACGCCCTCTCCTTTTACAGAAGCCCATTTCTTATCTGCCAGCTTTTGGAGGGTTTTCAGGTAATCTTCTTCATCGATTTCCTTCATGGCTACCTTAATGCAATATTCACTGACGCGCTTTTGCTTCAGCTCATATTTTATTTTCACGCGGCCCCATTGCTTCATGCGAAAGCGCCCACCGGCAAACTGGATGGCAAAACGCTCTTCATTGAGGTAGTTTTCTTCAATCAATTGTGACAGGAGTTCTTCCACCTGCTGCTTGTACAGGCCGTAGGAGTACAGTTTTTCCTTCACTTCTGTATGGCTACGCTCCTGGTAGCCACAATAATGTTTTGCCTTCTGGAGAGCCTGTTCTTTGGTAAGCTGTTTACGATTGAGCATCTCCTCAAAATTAGTACATGCTGCTTATACTTCTTCGAGACGGTCTACGCATCCGTATTCTGTTTTGAGCAGGTCATCGTAATGATCGGCATTCTTGAAGAGGGTATTGAACATTCCGGCACCCAGTTCTTTGGAAATATCCAGGTCGTAAATGATACAGGACAAAATAACGTTCTGGCTGGCACAGCTCAATACAAGTCCATTTACCCGGTAGTTTTCCTGTAGCAGGAACTGGTAAAGGGGTTTGATCTTCGTACCATCGGGCGGCAGCTGACAGAGGTAGGCGTCGCCTGCTATAAAAAAGTTCTCGGGGTTATAACTGATCTTGATCCTGGCGCTACCTTCTTTTACTTCCCAGCGGTTAGCACCCGAGCGGGCCAGTTTTACATCCTTGCCCAGTTCCTTCAGGATATTTTCTATTGTCTTGGCTACGCCTACTGGTTCTACTTCCTTTTCCGGCATTTCGGGCAACTTCACTTCTGTGCCACAGGCCGGACAGTATTTTGCAGAATCAATGGTATCAGGCAGTACCAGTGTATCGCAACTGGGGCAGCGGGTAGACGGTGTTCCTTTATGGGGCGCATACAATTGCAGGGCAGCCTGCAGGTAATATACGGGCAGTGCAAAGCCGAGGTTATCGCCACCGCGAATGATGAATGAGTTGACGCCAATCACTTCCCCATTTTCATTGACCAGGGGCCCGCCGCTGTTGCCGGGATTGATGGCTGCATCGATCTGTATAAACTTCAATCCTTCACGTATGCGGTCTACTTTGGAAATAACTCCCTGGGTAGCTGTATAATTAAGTCCGAAGGGGTGGCCAATAGCAATTACTTCATCGCCATCTTTCAGGGTTTCATAGTGGCCCAGTGGCAGTGTAGGCAACTCTACACCTGCGGGCGGCTGCAGAAACGCCAGATCGTGCTTGCGGTCGGTATACCATACCCGGGACAATGCTTTCTCAAAGGTCTTGCCGGCAATAGTTACTTCGGTGGTATCACGTACCACATGGTCATTGGTTACAATGAGGTCATATTCCCGCAGGTAAAAACCGGTGCCGGTACCGCTTTGGGTAGCAATCTGTATAATGGCCGGATGAACCCGTTCTATTACTTCCTGTGTAGGCATTGTTATCGTTTTCGGATCGAAGCGGTGACACCTTTCGATAAGATGTCACCTCTTCGAGTTATTAGTCAAAATTAAGTACTGAAATTTCTGCAGTAAACGTGGTATTGAAATTCACGAGAGAATCATACCGGAGGTTGTTTACTTTGAAATCAAGTTTGGTGAATTTGTTTTTCCAAACGGCAATGATGTCTTCAATACGTTCACGGATCTCATCTACTTCAAATTCATTGGCCGCTGCATCATAATATTTGGTGGTAAAGCCGAGAGCCTCAAAATAGTCAGCATGATTTATCTGCATAAATAAGCGCACGAGGTCGCTTAGTGGTTTGGGCAAACTATAGGAATACTGGCAGAAGGAAAGTGAATACTCCAGGATGGCATTGGCCACCAGGGGATATTGATTCTCTTTGTACCAAAGCATATTGTTGACCGCCGCATTGATCGCATCGGTTACTGATTTATGGGTTTGCGGTGCTACAATGGAAAAAGTATGTTTAGAGCGGAAGAAATAAGGATACAGTTCTTCCTTGGGTTTGGCCAACAGCTTGCGATAGCCTTCTATCATGCCCTGGTTGCGGTCGGTAGTTTGCTTATCGTCTTTGCGGAAATAAATGTCTACGATCTTTTCCAGTTCCAGTTGCAATTTACCCTCGGGATAAAGCATATAGTCTATGCGAAATGCCAGGTTGAGGAGCAGGTAAGAATGGGCGCCGGCAAATTTATCAGCATCCAGGCTGGATGCATAATCGAGGGTGTCCTGGATCCATTTTATAAAGAACCTGTACCGCACTTCTTTTTCTGCCGCAGGCATTTCTGCAATATGGTCGGTGTCGATCGTTTGCAGGGAAGTAAATTCCTGTACCAGCAGGTCGTCGAGCTTATCGGCTTTAATGGCCAGCTCTTTTAGCCCGTAATAGAGTTTATTGGGATTGGCCGCCTTGATATTACTGTCGAAGCGCATACAGAGGCGATCGCTGTCCAGGGCATAACGGCTATAATAGAGATTGAAGTTCATTTCCAGCAGGCGGCGCATAACAGGAACGCTGGGCTGTGCCATGCGGGCCAAGGTCACTTCAGCGACAATACGCTCATTGTTGAATTCGCCCCGCACGATCTTGGAGCCCTGGTACAAATGGAAGCGGCCTTCTGCACCGTTGCGCTCCAGTACTACATTTTGTTCGGCTTCATCACGGAGGTAGTTGAAAAATGCTTCTACGCTTTCCGGGTATTTTTGTTGTTTGAACAGGTTATCGGCCTCGGTCCAGCAGTTTACCTTTTCTACCGTTTTGTTATTGTCTGAATAACGACCAAAAGGAATAGCCGGTTCTTCCGCCTTTTTCTTACCCCAGCCAAAAAGTTTATCGAACATAAATAAGAGTTTGTACCGCTCCCGCAAAACGGGATAAAGTTGAGCGAATGAAGGTATTTAATTTCGTGCCATATTCACAATCCGCTGAACATAATTAGTTTATTGTGTTTACCGGAGGGAAATTTGTCTGTCCTAACCCCCTTATCTTTGCGGAATGCTAAAAGAGACGCTTATCAATGCAACCGAGGCAGGCGCCCAGGTGATGCAACACTACTTCAACAATAAGGACCTGCAAATCAATAATAAAGAAGGAGTCAACAACCTGGTTACGGAAGCCGATCACGCTTCTGAAAAAGCCATCCTGGAGATCATCAAGAGAGCTTTTCCGGACCATTTTATTGTGAGTGAGGAAGTGGGAGAGATTGTGATGGACAGCGAGTACAAATGGATCATCGACCCTATTGACGGCACGGTGAATTATGCGCACGGCATTCCGCTCTGCTGTATTTCCATCGGCCTTGAGCAGGCGGGCAGCATGATCATGGGCGCGGTGTACAATCCTTTCCTGCGGGAGTTTTATTTCGCCGAACGCGGACAAGGCGCTACGCTGAATGGCCAGCCCATCCAGGTGAGCGGTCAGAACGATCTGATGAAATCCTGCCTGGTAACGGGCTTCCCCTATACCTATATCAATGAACCCAATGGACCACTGGAAGTGTTTTCCCGGTTCATCCGCCAGGGTATTCCGGTTCGCCGCTTAGGTTCTGCCGCTATTGACCTTTGCTGGGTGGCCGCAGGCCGCTTTGATGGTTTCTATGAGCACAAGCTGCAGGCCTGGGATAGTGCCGCAGGATTTCTGATGGTAGAAGAAGCCGGTGGTAAAGTGACGGATTTCAAGGGTGATCATTATTCTCCCTACCAGCCACATATCGTGGCTACCAATGGCAAGATCCATGATGACATCCTGCTTTGGATCAATGACAAAGTATAATGTTCTGATTTCAACAATTTTCACCTAAAAGCGAACCAGACATGAGTGAAAGGACTGAAATAGCCGACCTCGGGGAATTTGGGCTTATCAAGCACCTGACCAAGAATATTGAGTTGAAAAATGCCTCTTCTGTTTTGGGAGTAGGAGATGATGCGGCGGTGATTGACCATTTCGGTAAGCAAACGGTGATCTCTACGGATATGCTGATCGAAGGGGTGCATTTTGACCTGATGTATACGCCGCTCAAGCACCTGGGCTATAAAAGTGTGGTGGTGAACCTGAGTGATATCTATGCCATGAATGCTACACCCACGCAGATCACGATGAGCCTGGGTTTCAGCAACCGGTTCAGCCTGGAGGCGCTGGATGAATTTTATGAAGGCGTATATGCCGCCTGCGAGAAATACGATGTAGACCTGATCGGGGGTGACACCTGTTCTTCACAGAAAGGTTTTATTATATCTGTAACGGCCATTGGAGAAGTAACACCTGATACTTTTGTAAAGCGGAATACGGCTCAAAAAGGCGACCTGCTTTGCTGCACAGGCTTCCTGGGGGCGGCTTATGTAGGACTGCTCTTCCTGGAGCGGGAGAAGCAGATCTATCTGGAAAATCCCAAGATACAGCCCGACCTGGAAGGGGAATCTTATGTGATCGGCAGACTGCTGAAGCCGGAAGCCAGAAAGGACATCATTGAGTTTTTTGCTCAAAACGATATCCGGCCTACTTCTATGATGGATATCAGTGATGGACTTAGCTCTGAGATCCTGCATATCTGCCAGGACAGCAACCTGGGCTGCCGTTTGTACGAAGAAAAGATACCCATTGCCGAGGAAATGCGGCAGGCGGCCTTTAAATTTGAGATTGACCCTACAGCCTGTGCGTTGAGCGGCGGAGAGGATTATGAATTGCTGTTTACCCTGCCACAATCTGAATACGATAAACTCGTTCTTAATGAGCAGATCAGTGTGATCGGTTATATGACAGAAGCCGAAGAGGGCGCAAAGATCCTTACCAAAGGCGGTGGAACGCACAATATAACGGCGCAGGGATGGAATGCATTTAAGAATACCTGAGTTTAAATGGTTTTGCATGAGGAAATGGTTTCCCGGTTTTATAGTGGTCCTGTCAGCGATGCTCTCCATAGGATGCGCTTCTACCCGGAAGGCATTTGATCCTGATAAAAAATACGCTGCTGCCCAGCTTCAGCAGGATTATCACTATTTCCGCAACATACTGGAAGAGTCGCACCCCAGCCTGTATTGGTTCACCTCCAAAGACAGTATGGATTATTATTTTGATGCCGGTTATCGCGGCATCCGCGACTCTATGAGTGAGCCGCAGTTTAAGAATTTGCTGGCTTATGTGATCAGCAAGATCCGCTGTGGACATACTACGGTAAAATTCTCCGAACAATACAACGACTATCTCGATACGGTAAGAATACCTGTATTTCCATTGCACCTGAAAGTGTGGCCCGATTCGATGACGGTGATCACCAACCTCAACCGCAAGGATAGCATACTAAGACGGGGTACCATTGTCACGGGTGTGAACGGATGGACCACGGCACAGCTTACAGATACTTTCTTCAATTATATTTCCGGCGACGGGTACACGCAAACGGGCAAGTACCAGGTATTGAGCAACCGGGGTAGTTTTGGCAACTTGTACCGCAATGTACTGGGGCTTACCCCGGAGTTCAGGATCACCTACCGCGATGCGGACGGAGCAGAAAAAGAAACGGTGATACCGCTCTATGATCCGCGCGCAGATACGCTCAACCGGGGCATCACCCGGCCGCCGGCAGGCCGCCAGCCCCGGCAGGCGCCACAACCACCCATGCTCAATGCAGTGCGCAGTGTACAGATCGATACCACGCTTTCTTCGGCTTATATGACAGTGAATACGTTCGCCAGGGGCAACAGGTTGAGAGGATTTTTCCGGCGCTCATTCAGGGAGCTGAGAAAGCGCAACATACAGCACCTGGTAGTGGATGTTCGTTCCAATGGTGGTGGCGATGCAGGCATTTCTACCAAACTTACCCGGTACCTCACCAATAAAAAGTTTAAACTGGCAGACTCTCTCTATACGCCACGCAGAACCAGTCATTATACCAAATACATCCAGTGGCAGCCGGCTTACTGGGTGATGATGCAGGCCATTACCAGCAAGCACAAGGATGGCAAGTATCATTTTGGTTATTTTGAAAGACATTATTTCAAGCCCAAGAAGAAAAACCACTTTAACGGCGATATTTATATCATTACCGGCGGCAACTCTTTTTCAGCTACGACTTTATTTGCCGGCGTATTAAAAGGCCAGGAGAATGTAAAGATCGTGGGAGAAGAAACCGGTGGCGGCGCCTACGGCAATTCTGCCTGGATGATCCCGGATGTTACGCTGCCCAATACGCATGTACGTTTCAGGCTGCCCCGATTCAGGTTGGTGATGAACAAAGACCTGGTGAAAGAAGGTCGCGGCATTATACCCGATATTGAAGCAGCGCCCACGGTAGAGACCATACGCCAGGGCATTGATCCCAAAGTGGATACCGTTCGCAAATTAATTATGCAGAAAAGCGGGGTAGCACATCATTAATATAGCCCGGTAGTTTGTATTTTGTGTGGGTAATTCCCTTTATTCCCTGTTAATACCCTTCAACCCAGTATGCAACAATTCAGGATCAGGCCCAATGGCTTTGCCGAGGTCAGGAAGAAAATGATCAAGCGCGTAATTCCCACTATGCTTATTGCGCTCATTGGCGGAATCGTGGTAGGTTACTTCAACTCGCAAGGCAAGACGGGAGATAGTAACGTATTACCCTTTCTTATTCCCTTCTTCATTATTGTAATGGTGTATTCCCTTTTCCGGTCTATCAACAGACAGAAGAAATTATTCGAAAGTTATACGCTGACGATTGACGATAATGTGATCACCCGGCAGATGGTCAATACGCCCGAGATCACGATTTACTTTCATGAGGTAAAACAAATTATTAAGAGTATGGAAGGCGGGTTTACCATTATGGGCCTGGAACCTTCTGATATCATTATTATTCCCGTGCAGGTAGAGAAGTATGAGGAGTTGGAAGCTGTGCTGAACCAGGTGAAACCTGTGATTGCGCCTCCCGCCTCTCTTTACATACTGCAAAAAGGCAGGATCTTTCTTTCTCTGGCAGCGGCAGGTGCGATGGCGGCCATTTATATTTCCGATAATAAAATTGTTGTAGGCATTGCCGGTGTATTGGGCCTGGGCCTGCTTGGCTGGACATTCTTTTACCTTAGCCGCAGCAAAAATGTAGACAAGAAAACAAGAAACTCGCGCTGGGCATTTTTACTGGTAATGGCGGCCATTATTGGTATCATGGTGGTAAAGCTCACAGCTGTTGTGGAGTAATTAAGCGATCACCTGCTGCACCTGCAGTGCATCATCAAAAACTACCATACTGGCTTCGTAACCTTTGGTAATGCGGCCCATCTTTCTATCCTTTACCAATTGTGCAGGGTAGGTGGATGCCATGCGCAAAGCTTCGTCTAATGGGATACCCACCTGCTCCACGCCATTCTTCACACATTGCATCATGGTAAGGGCAGATCCGGAAAGCGTGCCATCGGGCAGGGCATAACGATCGCCGCTAAACAGGTGCTGGTACTCGCCCGTAGTGGTTTCGGCCACGGCATCGGTAATAAAGAATAAGCGCTCTTTCATTAATGATTTGGCAATCTTCACAGCTGCATAATCCACATGAATGCCATCACAAACGATACTGCTCATTACGCCGGGATGATTGAAGATGGCGCCTACTATACCGGGCTCCCGGTGTTGTAAGGGCGACATGGCATTGAATAAATGGGTGGCAGCCGGTATACCTTGGTTAAAAGCTGCAATCCCTTGTTGGTAAGTGGCATTGGTATGACCAGCAGAAACGATAATATTATGTTGTGTTAATATGTCAATAATAGCAGGATCACATTGCTCCGGGGCCAGGGTGATCATTTTAAAGACGCCTTTTCCCCGCTCCAGCAATAGTGTTACTTCTTCCAGCGTCGGTTGTTTAATACATTCCAGCAGGTGAGCGCCCCGCTTTATGGGATTCATGTAAGGACCTTCCAGGTGCAGACCCAATAACCCTTTTCCTCCTTGTGCCCAATATTGCCTCACCACATCCATTCCCTGCAGAAATTTGTCGATGGTATTGGTGGCCATGGTGATCATGAAATGGGGAGCGCCTCCGGCCAGTGAATATTCATAGGTAGCCTGTAAAGCATCCAGGCTTATCTCCTGTGAAAACAATTTTCCATTGCCGCCATAGATCTGCAGGTCGATGAAGGCCGGCGCCAGGTTATAACCTTTCAGGTCCTGTATAGTATAATGAGCAGGTACGTTAGTAGCTGGTACAACATCTACGATCCGCTGGTCCTGGACGAGTATGGCCTTATCGGTTTCAACTGACTGACCGGTAAACAGGCGGGCATTGGTATAAGCGATGGACATGGTTGTCGGATGTCAGCCTGAGCCCCGTCGAAGGCGGCTTCGATAAACTCTGCCTGACAATTATTTTTTATGATTGAATGATGAAGTTGTCGGCATCTTCCAGGAAGGGCAGTTTATGCCTTATCTCTTCCAGTTTTATTTTTTCGAGAGTAATGGTGTGTATATCCTCATCGTGAGCCTTGGTATACAATACCTCGCCCATGGGATCTACGATCATACTGTCGCCACTATGATAGATCTCATTGCCATCTTTTCCTACACGGTTAACGCCTACTACATAACTCTGGTTTTCGATGGCCCTCGCCTGCAGTAATGTTTTCCAGGCATGGTTCCTTCGCTCGGGCCAGTTGGCTACATATACCAGCAGGTCGTATTCCACTTCATGGTTTTCGGCCTCTTCTTCTGTGCGTGGGGTAGACTGCCGCGCCCATACGGGAAAGCGGAGGTCATAACAAACCTGAAGATTGATCTTCCATCCCTTCACGGATGCAATGAGGCGTTTATGGCCGGGCGCATAATGTTCATGTTCGCCGGCATAAGCAAACAGGTGACGTTTGTCATAATACCCATACTGACCATTGGGCAGCATCCATACCAGGCGGTTGTAATACTGTCCGTCCGCTTCAATGATCAGGCTACCGGTAAGGACAATCCTTTTTTGCGCAGCGATCCTTTTCATCCAGGTTACTGATTCCCCTTCCATGGTCTCCGCCAGCAATTCGGGTTTCATGCTAAAGCCGGTACTGAACATTTCCGGCAGGATAACGATCTCCGTTTTCTGCTGCAACTGGTTGATCTTTTGTTCCAGCATAGCCAGATTGGCGGCTTTATCCTCCCAGTGCAAACTGGTTTGTATGGTGGTAATAGTAAGTGTAGACATAACGGCTGAAAAGTGTTCAATTCAGAATGTAAAAGTAGCACTTCACCCGTAAGTATTCTCATGGGTTCGTAACAGGGTTTATATTTAACCTTCAAATAAGCTTATGGCATACAAAGGCAAAGTGCTGACCAATCCTGTTACCGGGCAAGATATCCGGTTTTTGAAAACGTCGAAAGATACAGGCGGGCAATTGCTCGAAATGGAATCTACCTATGCCCCACGTTCAGTGGAACCTATTGCCCATTATCATCCTGCACAAGAGGAAGACTTTACCGTGATAGAAGGCGTGCTTTCTGTTAAAATGAATGGCGTTCTACGCCTGTACAAAGCAAACGACCGGTTTAAGGTGCCCAAAGGAACCGTCCACAGTATGTGGAATGCTTCAGCCGGCAGAACGGTGATCAACTGGCAGGTGAGGCCCGCCCTCAATACAGAATACCTGCTGGAAACCACCACGGGCCTGGTGAATGATGGTAAAACGGGGGCCAATGGCAAGCCCGGTCTGCTGCAAATAGCTTTGATCGCGCCCCGCTATGCCAGTGTTTTCCGGTTGGCCAAACCACCTTATGCGGTACAACGTATCCTGTTTGCCCTGTTAACGCCTTTTGCCCGGCTGGCCGGCTACAAAGCGGTGTATCCAAAATACATTGATTGATGTGAATACACCCTCTTCCTGTTAACCGGCAATATTATCTATCGTTGTCTCCGGATTGCTATCTGCTATTTCTTCTTCTACCGGTTTCTTAGCTCCGGTCCTTTGTTTGTCGCTCAGGATATGCGCCAGCTTGGCCACCAGTGCCGTCCAGCCTGTTTGGTGACTGGCCCCCAATCCGCTGCCGGAATCACCATGGAAATATTCATAGAAAAGAATGAGGTGTTCATTGCCTGGCCGCTCATAAAACCAGCTCTCTTCGCCATTGGTGGGCCTTTTGCCCTGTTTGTCCTTATCAAATAATTTGATAAGCCGGCGGGTGAGTTCATCGGCCACCTGCATCAGGTTCATCCGGTTGCCGGAACCTACCGGGCATTCTACCAGCAGGTCGTTGCCATAAAACTCTCCGAAGCGGCGGATGGATTCGATGATGATATAATTGATCGGCATCCACACAGGCCCGCGCCAGTTGGAGTTGCCCCCAAAGAAATCGGAGGTAGAGTCGCCGGGGTCATACTGCACTTTATAATCTATCCCGTTGATGGTGACCTCATAGGGATTTTGTTCATGGTATTTCGACAAAGCCCGGATGCCATAATCCGACAGGAATTGTGATTCATCCAGCAGGCGCTCCAGCAGGTACACCAGCTTTTCCCGGGGCACCAGCGACAGCAATATCTCTTCGCCGCCCGCCCTTTCTTCATTGGGCCAGAACCGTCCGTTCTTCAAGCGGTAATTCTCAAACCAGGTGATGCGTTTTTTAAAATCGCCCAGTTTATCCAGTATCTTCTTTTCAATGACCGATACGGCAAAAAGGGAGGTGAGGCCCACAATGGAATATACCCGCAGATGCAAGGGGGCAGATCCGGCGATGGAGAGGGTATCATAGAAGAATTTATCTTCTGCATTCCACATACCCTGTTCATTGAGCGCCTCCGCTATCAGTACAAAGTGTTCGAAGAATTTAGTGGCGGTATCTTCAAAAGCCTCATCCTTCATGGCTATTTCCATAGCCATATCCATCATATTGAGCGCATACATGCCCATCCAGCTGGTGCCATCGGCCTGTTCCAGTTGCATGGTGCCGGGCAATACACTGCTGCGGTTGAAAACACCGATATTGTCCAGTCCAAGGAAGCCGCCTTCAAACATGTTATTACCATTGGAGTCCTTACGGTTGATCCACCAGGTAAAATTGATGATCAGTTTCTGGAAAATACGTTTGAGGAAAGCGATATCACCTTTTCCCGTGCGGTTCTTTTCAATCCTGTATACCTGCAGCGCAGCCCAGGCCTGCACCGGCGGGTTTACATCTCCAAAGTTCCACTCATAGGCCGGCAACTGCCCGTCGGGCTTCATGTACCACTCCCGCATGATGAGCAATAACTGGTGTTTGGCAAAGCAGGGGTCTACCATGGCCAGGGGAATACACTGAAAAGCCAGGTCCCAGGCCGCATACCAGGGGTATTCCCATTTGTCCGGCATGGAAATAATATCCTGGTTTTTGAGGTGCTTCCAGTCCGCATTGCGGCCATGAAGCTTGCCGGGATTTACATCCGTAATACCATCACTGGTGGTAAGCCAGCGCTCCACATCATAATGATAATATTGCTTGCTCCACAAAATACCGGAGAGGGCCTGCCGCTGTATCCTTTTCCACTCGGGGTCTTTAGTGGCTTGTAATACCTCGTCATAAAAAGAATCTGCTTCTTCCTTGCGGGCATTGAAAATATTGGTAAAGCCCGTAGCAAAGGGATTGTCAAATATCTTGTTGCTCAGGCGCAGGTAGGTGGTTTTCGTAGCGCCGGGTTCAATATGGTATTTATAGACCGGGGCAAACTTCGTCCCTGTTTTCCTTTGGCGGAGTGCTGCCAATTCTTCTCCTTTAATGATCGCCTTATGAAAGGCGTCTTTGGTGAAGGGAGTTGTATTGGGCTGACCGGACACGATTTCCAGGTTGGTCTCGTTTTCCGTCATCAGGCTATCCGATGCCGGCATATAATACAGGTAATAAGAACCCAGTCGTCCATGGGTGGCTTTCACCGAGGTCTTGTCGCGCCGTGTAATATGCGGTTTCTTCTCCGATTGGTCATAGGCCCAGCGGTTGTAGAACCATAGCGTGGGCGCCAGGGTAATATCGGCCGCCTTTGTATAACGGTTGGTGATATCAATTTTAATGAATATGTCCTTGGAGTTTTCTTTGGCGTAGGTGACCAGTACATCGAAGTACTCGTCATTGTCAAACACGCCGGTATCCAGTATCTCATATTCAGGCTCTTGCCGGGAACGGTTGCGGCTCTCCTCCTTCAACTTATTATAGGGAAACTCCTGCTGCGGGTATTTGTACAAATACTGCATGTAATAATGCGTGGGCAGGTTATCGAGGTGATAATACAGCTCCTTTACATCTTCGCCGTGGTTGCCTTCATAGTTGCCAAGACCAAAGAGCCGCTCTTTCAATACATGGTCTTTGCCATTCCAGAGCGAAAGGCCAAAGCAAAGATTTTGGAAGAAGTCTGAAATGCCGGCCAGTCCATCTTCTCCCCAGCGATAGGCGCGGCAGTGTGCGTGATCAAAAGGGAAATAGTTCCAGGCGTCACTATTCATGCTATAATCTTCCCGCACTGTGCCCCACTGGCGTTCACTGAGATATGGTCCCCATTGTTCGAGGGGTATTTTTTTTGCTGTATTGACGGTTAATCGCTGATGTTCTGCAGTTGTCATGCTGTCGGTTTCGTTCAACAAATCCACAATGAAAATAGCGCAAAGCAATCGGTCGGGCAAACATCGTTGGAGAATAAGGTATTAACAATGGTGAATTTACAGCTTTACGCAGGGATAAAAAACAAAAAGGCCTCTCCCGGGGGGAAAGGCTTTTTTCCAAACTACTGCTTATATTACTAATTCAACTACTAATTATATCCTGATGACTGAACTACCCATGGCATTAAAAAAACAAGGTGCCGGCCACCCTCTACCGACACCTTAACAGACGCACAAATTCTAACTCACCTTGCTTGCCTGTGTTATAGCTTCTTTTTATAGGAAAAAGTTTAATGACTAAGGTTTAAAAAAGCAATCACCAACCTTATCCTTCACCCATTGGCATTGATGATTGCTTTTATTCGTTTTCATGGCCATTATCAACTGCACTCTTCTGTTCTGCTCGTCTCAATCATAATGACATGGCAAAAGTGCAATTTGTTAGTGCACATAACAATAGCATGAAGATGTGAGAATCAATACAAACACCTGTTCGCTTTTTAACAGTTATTAACAAGCACCACGGTTTATGTTCCTTTTCTTCCATTTATCCCCGGAATTAAGACACTGGTACCACTTTGTGGTATCACATATCTATGTGGTTTTGCCCAAACAAATTCCGAAAAGAAAAAAGGGATAATTACTTTTGATAATACATACACCCCGCCTTGTTAAGATTTAAGTTCTATACTATACTGCTGGTTTGCCTGCCATCCTTACTGGTGGCACAGCAGCGCAAATATGTTTTCAACAGGCTGTCTTCCAAAGATGGCCTTGCTTCCAATCATGTATTGAGTATTCTCCAGGATCAGAAAGGATTCATGTGGCTGGGCACAGCCAATGGCCTTCAACGTTATGATGGCCGAAAGGTCGTAATGTTTCGCCCGCCTGTAGGAGACAGGAATTACCTCCCCGCAGTACCCATCAAACAAATTGCCGAAGACATCAACCACCACTTCTGGGTAAGAACAGAACAGGAAGTAGGCATCTTTGATCCGGTGACCTTCCGGTATAAAAAGGCTATCATAAAAACAGATGCTGAAGTACCATCCCGGGCCGAGCATTTTCTGTGGATGGATAGCAAGGGCAATATTTTCCTGATCATTACCCGACTCGGCGTATTGGCCTACAACTGGCAAACCAACACCTTCAGCAAAGACGAAAACCGCCTGCCCATCCCCAAAGGCTGGACGGTACAGCGATTGCTCGAAGATCCAAAAACCGGCAATTACTGGATGGGCGCCGATTCTGGCCTGGCCCTGTATAATATCCGCACCAAAACATTGAGCCACTACGGGCACAATACCGATCAGCTTCCTATCCTGGATAATCCGGCACTTACAGATCCGGTGACCGTCATGTTCCTCGACCAGCAATCCCGCTTCTGGCTAACCACCTGGAATATAAAAAAAGGGGAGAAGTTCTTTTGTTTTGATATGGCCAATAGCCGCATGACAAAAGATACCACAGGCCTCACAGTACATACGGATGTGTATAAAGAATTACATGCCTTCAGCCAGCAATCGAGCGGCTCTATCTGGGCTTATGGAGAACGGTTGCTAATGGTGTTTGATACTCTCACCAAAAGATTTCAATACATCCGGAATGATTATGTAGACGATTACGATATCAAGTACGATATGGTGTATTGCATGTATGAGGACCGCGAACAAAACACCTGGATAGGCACCGACGAAGGTGTATATATTTTTAATCCGGCGCGCCAGATGTTCAACAGCATTGTGATGCAGGGTTCCTCACCAGACAACACCAAAAGAAACATGCAGGTAAATGGCTTCCTGCAAAGTAAGCACAATAATCTGCTCATTGCTTCCTGGGGATTGGGCACCCTTTCCTGCGATAGCAATTTGCTTCCTTTCAAAAACAATATATTGAAAGGCATGCCGGCCGGCGATGGCAATTACAAATTGCAATGGGACCTGCATGAAGAAAAAACCACCGGCCGCATTTGGATAGCCTGCCAGGAAGGTCGCATCATTATACATGATCCGGTCACCGGTCAATCGTCTTTTCATAAACTACCTGTTGCAGAACAACGGACCATCCGCCAGATCACCGAAGACAAGCAGGGCACTATATGGCTGGCCACTCAATACGGGCATATCATTAAATGGAACCCTGCAGCCGGTTATGGAAAAGACTTTATGCAGGGATTTACCCTCGTACAAAATGTCAATACCATTGTATATAAAATGATGGTGGACAAAGAAGGCTATCTCTGGCTCTGTACCCATATGAAAGGCGTATACAAAATGAATCCGGAGTCGGGTGAATTAATGGCGCATTATGATTCAAAAGGAGGGGCCGGAAAATCTCTTTACTCCGACATGGCTGGCGACATCCTGCAATACAACGACAGTTTGTATTTCATTGGTTCCGGCGCGCTCAACCTGCTCAACCAAAAAACCGACAGCATACAACCCATCACTACCGATGATGGCCTGCCTTCCATGAGCATCACCAGCATGGAGAAAGACAATGACAATAATCTCTGGCTGGGTCTTGCAGATGGTATTTGCCGGTACAACCCCAAGCGCAAGGTCTTTACCATGTTTACCCAGCGGGATGGTATCATTTATGGTAATTTTAAATACAATGCCAGTACTCACTTGCAGGATGGTAAACTGGTCTTTGGCAACCCACACAATTTTGTATTGTTTCAGCCAGAGCAGGCCTATAGTTCTTCTCCGCCGCTGAATGTTTCCATCACAGATTTCAAATTATTTAATACTTACCTGCCGCCCGATTCCATCATGAAACTGGATAGGGTAGAGCTGAAGCATACGCAAAACTCCATCACCATTGAGTTTGCCGCCCTTAGCTTTTTGCAGCGCGATAAGATTGTGTACTACTACCAGCTCGAAGGCATCAATAAAGAATGGACACGCCCCGACAAAGGGTTGTTTGCCAATTATACCTCCCTCCCGCCGGGGCACTATACTTTCAAGGTGATGTGCGAAAATGCCGACGGCGTCGAGTCCAAAAGCATTACCACCCTCAAAATTTATATCCAGCCTCCTTTCTGGAGAACCTGGTGGTTTCTTTCCCTTGTAGTGCTGGCCATAGCCGCTTTGATCTATTTCATCCACCGCCTGCGGGTGGACCAGCTGCTGGGAATGGAAAGAGTGCGCACCCGCATCGCCCGCGATCTGCACGATGATATGGGCTCTACCCTCAGTACCATCAATATATTGAGTGAGATGGCCAAAATGAAAGTGGAGAAAGACAGTGCCAAAACCAGTGAATACCTCGTCAAGATCAGCGACAACAGCAGCCGCATGATGGAAGCGATGGACGATATTGTATGGAGCATTAACCCCATGAACGACAGCATGCAACGCATCACTGCCCGTATGCGCGAGTTTGCCACCGGGGTGCTGGAAGCCCGCAATATTGATTTCACTTTCCGGGTCGATGAAGAGGTGCAGGACCTCAAACTGGATATGGAAGCCCGGCGCGACTTCTTCCTGCTTTTCAAGGAAGCAGTGAACAACCTGGCCAAGTATTCCCAGTGTAAACATGCCGTAATTGACATTTCCATCCAAAAGGAACGCTTGATCATGAAGATCATGGATGATGGGATCGGATTCGATGTTCCCCATGCCGACAGTGGCAACGGCCTGTTCAATATGAAAAAGAGAGCTCAATCACTGAACGGCACCCTGGCCATAGAATCCAACCCCGGTAGCGGAACCAAAGTATTACTGGATGTACCTTTGACATAATTATGTGATTGCCGCCGGGAAAATAAAAGCCTAGTTTTGTTTACTAAATAAGATCCTGGATGATCAATGTCATATTATATGAGGACAATCCCCAGCTCAGAGAAGGTTTGGCCATGCTGCTGAATGGCTCTGACGGTTTTGAAGTGATTGGCACTTTCAAGAACTGCAACAATGTGGTAAGTGAAGTGGAAGCACTGAAACCTGATGTGATCCTTATGGATATTGACATGCCCGGCACCAATGGCATTGAAGGTCTCAAGCTGATCCGCCAGATGAATACCGAAGTGAAAATTCTCATGCTCACCGTATTCGATGACAACAAGAATGTGTTTGAAGCCGTGCGGAACGGAGCTAATGGATACCTCCTTAAGAAAACACCCCCGGCCAAATTATTGGAATATATACAGGAAGCCCACACCGGCGGCGCTCCCATGAGTTCTTCCATTGCCACCCAGGTATTAAAAATGTTCTCCCAGGTACACAGTGCCGTCAATAGCGATTACCACTTGTCTGAAAGGGAAAAACAGGTATTGCAATGGCTGGTCAATGGGTACAGCTATAAGATGATCGCTGCTGAAATGTTTATCTCCATTGATACCGTACGCTCCCACATCAAAAAGATTTACGAAAAGCTACATGTTAATTCCAAAAGCGAAGCCGTAGCCAAAGCCTTCAAAGACAAGATCGTTTAATTACACACATCCTTTCCTGTTATATTTCTCTGCTCATAATTCACATATTTATGCTATTGTAGAGTCTTCCATTGCCGATTAGTTTTGTGAAGCAAATTCAAAACAGCATAATCATGAAACAGTCGATGCAGGTGGTGGCGATGGTGGCATTTCTCGGTTGCTTTGCCATATTGGTGATAGCAGCAGGAAGTGGAAAAGCGAGGTCACAGGAAGACTGCGGAGAAGAATGGAAAAAAGGCTTCCGGCACGAGGAGAAGAAACCAGCCGATGCCCGCGTGGTTACTCATGTCGATTGTGTGGCCATGTGCACAAAGGAAACTAAGCAAGAGCTTATTTTACCGGTTGGATTATTACACACAACACTTTAGCACAAAATAATGAGAACGAGTTTTATCAGGCAGTTTTTCTCAAGGGTGGTTTACGATCCCGTCTCACAGGACGGGATTTTTTTATACCCATAGGCCAGACAGCCAACCGAGTACCAGGCAGATGAGTACAATAAGCGGGGAGGGAAGACGCGTCAGCGCCAGCAGCAGCCAGGTACCTGCAATAACTCCAATATTCAGGATGCTCACCGTTTTAAATTCTGTAATCGAAATATCCTTCATCATATAAAAGGTAGAAGCCACCATGATCCCCACCACCACCGCATTGATGCCTTCCAGCGCACGGAACACAACTGCATAGCGCTGTAAATTGTGCCATATAGGGAAAAAGAATAATACCAATAGGGCACTAGGCAAAAAGATAGCTATCGAGGCAATGACACAACCCAATACCTGCCAGGCTGGTCCTTTGTCATTCATAGACATGCCGCCCATAAAGGAGGAGATCGAAAAGACCGGTCCGGGTATGGCGCGTACAATACCAGCTCCCGTATAAAAATCATCCCGCTCGATACTGATCACATTATCCTTCTTGTAAAGGTTTTTCCGGATTACCTGCTCCGACTTGGGTCTTTCCACATATTGTTCATACATCATGGGGATCAATACTTGTCCGCCACCAAAGACCAGGCTGCCAAAACGATAAGTATTTTCAAACAGGTTCAAGGGCCGGCGGTTGGGCCAGTCGTGCGTCCGCGCCAGTTCACTCACCAAACCCGCGGCAATGAACAGGATGGCAAAGAGCCAGATATTGCCCCATTTGATCTTTTTAGGTGGAATACCTTTTTGCGGGATCCGTTTATCACTGAGGTTTGTAACAAATCCGCCCGCCACGATCAGGATGGGAAATACCCAGGGACTTTTAAACAGGAAAAAGGTAACAATCGCACTTACCGCCAATATTACCGTGGTGATCGTATTGTGGATCGCCAGTCTGAAAGATTTGGCAGCAGCAAAAGCCAGAAAGCCTACCGCCATGGGCTGAATGAATTTGAAAATGCTCATATTCTGTGATTGCCGATCAAAATAGGGCAGCACAAAAGAAAAAGCACCCATGAGAAAACAGGCCGGGGATATCCAGATAAGTAAGGTCAATATCGCCAGGGGAATACCACCTCTTTTATAACCAATGAGCGTAAGCACCTGGGTAGAAGACGCGCCAGGCAACAGCTGGCAAAAGGAATTATAATCCAGTACTTCCTTTTCGGTTACATCGTGCCGTTGGTGCACAAATGTCTTCATCACCATCCCAAAATGACCTTGCGGGCCACCAAAGGCGGAAATACTATGAAGAAAAACAGCTCTTAAAAAAGGTATATGTCGTAACAGTACCATGCAAACAAACTACACAAGCACGGAAGGTACTAAACTTATCCAAGCCACAGTTATTCTGCCTTCCACTTTGAGCGCGGTTCATAATAATGCCAGAGCAGCGCGGCTAGTTTACGGCACAATACCCAGCCTTCATTGGAGGGAGCCCAACTTTGATCTTCCAGGTTTTTGGTATTGATGGTATATGCATAAGCGCCATGGGGCGCCATCACCAGGATCGTTTCATTCCGCGACTGGTTTACTTCTCCTGTTTTGGATGCCACAAAAATATAAGGTGGCACCTGCGAAATCCCGTTTGGATCATGATAGTTTCTTCCCAGTACCCGTAGCATCCGCTCGCTGGCTTTGGTACTGATCACTTCTCCCCGGTAGATCTTTTCCATCAGCGTGGTCATTTCGCGGGGAGTCATTTGTCCCCAGCCAAACTGTTTCCGGTTTTCTTCCCGGCCCGGGGTTCTGGAATTGACGCGGGTATATTGAAGTCCCAGTGAATCGAGCAGTTGATTGATCCGCGTACCCGTACCCGCCAGGCTCTGCAACCAAAGACTGGCCGTATTGTCGCTCATCGTCAGCATCAACATCATTACTTTGCTGAGTTCTATTTTCTCTCCGCTTTTGAAAGAGCCCAGGATATCTTCCCCGGCATACAGTAAGGAGTCCTTATATTCCAGTTGCTGGTGATACTGCAATTCTCCCTTTTCTATTTTATCCATGATCCCTACCAGGATCGGTACTTTCACAATACTGGCCGTCGGAAAGATCGTATCTGCCTGGTAGGCGGCCACTTTTCCTGTACGCAGGTTTTTCACATAGATGCCTGCCACTCCACGGAGATTTTGGCTTTTTACCAATTCATCTATTTTTTGTTGCAGTTTCCTGTCCGTGCGGGTTTGTGCAGCCAGCCCACCCACCAGCATGAATAAAAACAGGCAAACGGTGAATCTCTTGCAGTAAAACATAACCAATTGTTTGTTTTGAGTTAGGTTTACTAATATAAGGGGTAAACAGTAATTATCGCCTGAAAACCTTACTGGGACTGGCTAAAATGCCAGGCAATCTACATTGAAATTGTTCGGGTATACTACCTATTCCTAACCGTTAGCTATATATGAATACTTAGCGATAGTACCCATTCCGCTCAATCTCCTCTGCCACTTTATCGGGCACGAGGTAGCGAATGGATTTTCCGTCTTTAATGGTATTCCTGATATGCGTGGCTGATATCTCCAGGAGAGGAGCTTTCAAAACTTCCACCCGCGAGCCTTCATAGGTGGCTGTAATTTCATGGCCCGGGCGTTTGTATACGTAGATGGGGTAGTTCGTAAGAATATGCTGGTAGTTTTTCCAGCGGGGAAGGTTCTCAAAACTGTCACTGCCCATGATGACTGCAAATGCATGTTGAGGGTATTTCTCACCGAGGTAAGTCAGCGTATCCGCCGTATAAGAAGGGCGGGGCAAACGGAACTCTATATCAGTGACTTTTAATTGATGAGATTGCTCTATGGATAACTGTATAAAATACAAGCGGTGAAACTCATTGAGCAATCCTGCTGAGGGCTTCAGCGGGTTCTGGGGTGATACTACAAACCATACCTGGTCAAGGTCTGTATACTGCACCATGTGTTGGGCAATAATAAGATGACCGTGATGGATGGGGTTGAACGAACCGAAATACAGGCCAACTTTCATACCGGGGAAGATGTGAACTTATAGTGATGTGGTTAAACTAATTCTTCTATAAAGATATTATCTGCTTCGTTAAGACGGAGACTCAGATTATAGCCGGCCACACTGATGGAGATCGGATCACCCAGGGGAGCTATCTGTTCTACTTTCACCGTTTCACCGGGTACACAACCCATTTCCATGAGCTTTAGAAAAAGATCGTTGTCCTCAAAAGACATGATAGTTCCTCTTCCTCCTGACCTTAACTCTGATAATCTTTTCATTTTGCTTTGTTTATGTGCAGTCGACCCCGTATCAATAACATCCGAAGCTTTGAAATAGATCATTTACAGCCCCTATATTATTCAGGTTCATCCAACAACAAATGTAGCTTTGTATCCATTAATACGTTTACGATTTTCGAAACTTATGCAAACAACAGCGCCCGTTGATTTTCATTTCCTGGAGCCGGCTAGTCTGAAAGACAGACAACTACTCAAGACTTTCCTGAGATCCTTATTTAAAAAGGAGAGGACAAAACTCGAATCCCTGCGCTATATCTTTTGTTCTGATAAGTACCTGCTTGGGATCAACCAACAGTATTTAAACCATGATGATTATACAGACATCATCACTTTCAACCTGGCTGATAGTTCTCTGCCTGTAAACGGCGAGATCTATATCAGCGTAGAGCGGGTGAAAGAGAATGCCCGGAAGTTCAATACCAGTTTCCGGCAGGAACTTCACCGCGTGATCTTTCATGGCGCCCTCCACCTTTGCGGGTACAAAGACAAGAGCAGTAAGGATGAAAAGCTGATGCGGGAGAAAGAGAACAAGTACTTAACCCTCTACTTTAAATAAGCTCCCGGTCAAAAGATGCTTCTGGTGAAAGGGCAGGAGGGTTAATCCATTCTATAAGCCATCCCGGATATGGCTTGTAGAGCTTGCCTTAACCAATATATTTTAAGAATATTGAAATCCCCTAACCTCTTGTTCTAGGGATCTTCACTATAACACCGGCCAGTTTTCAAAGACATTTCACGTCAGCTATAAGCGTACTCTTTTCCCATAAGTACATTTAGCCCCAGGCAATTTTTCTCTTACAGGGGATTTACCATATATAACCTTTATCACCATCGATCTTAAGTGCCTCAGGCCAACTGCTCAGATCCTTCTCCAGGTACTTGAGTAAATAACCTTTATCCGGAGCCGGATCGCGCATTAGTAAGTTAGAGAAGCTCTTTTCTTTAGTATCACAGGGAATAAGAGTGGGTAGAATGGTCAGGGGGTGGTCACAGAGTGGTCTGAGGGTTGTCTGATAGTGGTCTGTATGACTAGTATTTCTGTACAGTATTCAGAGAAGTCTGAGGCACTATCCAGAGAAGATGACCACCAGTTAACCAGGACTTCACTACCAGTGGATTATGGACGACTCTTGCATATTCATGCTTCAGATTCAAATAAGCTATGGAACCTTTCCAATGTATTTGAATCCCTGACTCAGGACCTTGATCAAAGGAGAATAAAGGGGTATGTAAAATGCAATATATAATAGCAGAGTTCCACGTGAAACAGCTAACTCAATCTGACCACCTTAGGTAATATACCCTTTATAAAAGCGTAACCACTAACATTCCCCAGTTCGCATCTGCACCGTCAAGGTTTCACCACCTTAAACAAATTCTTCAGCGGATAATCCGCTATTAGATCAACACTTTATCCATTACCCAAAAAATCAACAGACTACCTAATAACTAACTTCATTGAGATAGTTTGAGTCTAAATAATGTTCCATTCCCTAACCATTCTTCTTTACCCCTAAAAGATAGCTTTATTACCATTGCACTTAATACCGCCATTATCAGGCTATGATAAATCTACGCTCCTTCATTATGTATTAAGCATGCTAGCGCAATAAATGCTTATTATAACTATTGCTCGTCTACCTAAACCGCTAGTTTATAAATGAACCTTTAACTTTCTTAATGTCAAATCAACCCATCCCCCCATTGTAAATACCTATTCCATCCTTACTTAATCCCTTCCTATTTATATCAGTTTAACCAGTTACTTACAAATACTACAAATCACTATATGGGTAAAGCTGACAAGGACCTATAGAGGATATATAGAGGAGTTATAGAGGACATGACGAGGGTTTCACCCTGGGATCAACCGTAGATCAAAGCATGATTATCTATAGATCATCCATACTAAAGGATTATTTAGATAGTCAATGCCCGAAGTTTAACATGAGATGACAAAGAGCCAGCCCGGTCAGGCCCGGTATACAAATCACTGCACTTGGGACAAGGCTTTAAACAATAAACCACTCCGTTCCACGTGGAACAGGATAATCCCTGAAACATCCCACATTAATGTAATTTTGCAGCCTATGTTTCCAGAATACGATGTTATAGTAGTAGGTGCCGGTCATGCAGGATGTGAAGCGGCAGCAGCAGCAGCAAACCTGGGCTCTAAAGTTCTGCTCGTAACCATGAATATGCAGACCATTGCCCAAATGAGTTGCAACCCAGCCATGGGTGGTATTGCCAAAGGCCAGATTGTACGTGAAATAGATGCTATGGGTGGATACTCAGGTATCGTTTCCGATAAGAGTATGATCCAGTTCAGGATGCTGAATAAGTCAAAAGGTCCCGCTATGTGGAGCCCCCGTTCACAAAATGACCGCATGTTATTCGCCGCCACCTGGAGAGAGATGTTAGAAAATACTCCTAATGTAGACTTCTACCAGGACATGGTAAGGTCCATCATCATCAAGGATAATAGAGCCTGCGGAGTTATCACAGGTCTTGGCCATGAAGTAAAAGCCAAAGCAGTAGTTGTAACCAGCGGAACCTTCCTCAACGGAGTGATCCATATCGGTGAAAAACGTTTCGGCGGAGGTAGGGTAGCAGAGAAAGCAGCCACTGGTATCACAGAACAATTGGTAGAATTCGGCTTTGAAAGTGATCGTCTTAAAACAGGTACACCCCCTCGTGTAGATGGAAGAAGCCTTGACTACAGTAAGATGGAAGAACAAAAAGGAGATGACGACATTGTAGGCTTCTCTTACAAGGACGTACAAAAACCAACACAACAAAGGTCTTGTTGGATCACCTATACCAACCAACAAGTACATGATATACTCAAAACAGGTTTCGATAGAAGCCCCATGTACACCGGAAGAATTGAAGGCGTCGGCCCAAGGTACTGTCCAAGTATCGAAGACAAGATCAATCGCTTTGCAGAAAGAGATCGCCACCAATTATTCATAGAACCCGAAGGTTGGAATACAGTAGAGATCTATGTCAATGGCTTTTCTACTTCACTCCCTGAAGATGTTCAATACAAAGCCTTGCAAACAGTACCCGGCTTTGAAAATGTACGCATGTTCCGCCCGGGATATGCTATCGAATATGATTACTTCCCACCCACACAATTGAGTCATGCCCTCGAGACAAAGCTCATTAGTAATCTCTTCTTTGCCGGTCAGATCAACGGAACTACTGGTTATGAAGAAGCAGCTTGCCAGGGGTTAATGGCCGGCATCAATGCACACCAAAAAATAAGGCAACTCGAACCCGTCATACTCAAAAGAAGCGACGCCTATATCGGTGTACTTATTGATGATCTCATTAGCAAGGGTACTGAAGAACCTTACCGCATGTTTACCTCCCGCGCAGAATTCAGAACTCTGTTGCGCCAGGACAATGCAGACCTTAGGTTGACAGAATTAAGTTACCGCTTGGGATTGGCTAATCAGGAAAGAATGGATCAGGTGATAGAAAAAAAAATAGGCACAGAAAAGATCAAGTCCATCCTCAAAGACCTTTCGCTTGATCCTACAGAAGCAGATGCATTCCTTCAATCAAAAAACTCAGCACCCTTACCACACAAACAGAAAACCCTCCAGGTATTGCTTCGACCCAATATCTCCTTGCTGGAAATGATGGAAGAGCTGCCTACTATAAAAAATGCACTCACAGGATTTACCCGTGATACCATTGAACAGGCAGAAATACAGATCAAGTATGATGTCTATATCGAAAAAGAAAAAGAGATCGTCAAAAGGATGAGCCAACTCGAAGACCTGATGATCCCTGAAAATTTTGATTATGAAAGAGTGGCTGCTTTATCAAATGAAGCCCTCTCTAAATTCAAAAAGATTCGTCCCCGCACATTAGGACAAGCCAGTCGCATCAGTGGTGTCAATCCAAGCGACGTACAGATCCTCATGGTATACATGGGCCGCTAAAAATTAAAAGTGAGTCATCGCAAAGTAACTGTCTCTCGACAACCAGCTTTCTGATGACTCACTTCAAAATATATAAGGAATTTCCTTCCTGCTCTAAAACTCTATCGCATTTACAATCCCTTCCAGGTATTCCTGATCTACCAGGTCAAACTCATCCAGCGCTGCGCTATCAACATCCAACACACCAATCACATTTCCCTCACGGATAACAGGCACTACAATTTCAGACTTCGATAAACTGCTGCAGGCAATATGACCAGGAAATTGTTCCACATCCGGAACGATCAATGTTTGCTTTTGTTCCCAGCTGCTTCCACAGACTCCCTTGCCATAACGGATCCGTGTACACGCAACTGGCCCCTGAAACGGTCCAAGCACCAATTCATTTCCTTTCACTAAATAGAACCCTACCCAAAACCAGCCAAACTGCTCTTTCAAAGCAGCTACTACATTTGCCAGATTAGCTACCAAATCTGGTTCACCTTCTATCAGTGCTTTTATTTGCGGTACCAAAGATTCATATTGTTCCTTCTTTGTCCCCTTCAACACCAAAAGATCTTCCGCCATAATATTATAATAAAATATAATTGAATTTTCTTTTCACAATTCTTCTCACATTTTTAAACCCAGGCCCAGTCACTATCTCCCTTCTTTCTTCACATTTTACAAACCATATTTAGCACTGATCTCCAGCATACGCTCGATTGGTTTCCTGGCTGCCACCCGCAGTTCTTCATTCATCGTGATCTCTGGCAATTCATATTCCATGCACAGATATAATTTTTCCAGCGTATTCAACTTCATGTGCGGACAATCATTGCAGGCGCAGCTATTATCCGGGGGAGCAGGAATAAACGTTTTATGCGGTGAAGATTTCTGCATTTGGTGCAAAATGCCCGTTTCCGTGGCTACGATGTACTCCATTGCGGAGTCTTCCTGGCTGTATTTCAATAATCCTGTCGTAGAGCCTATAAAATCGGCGATCCGCAGAATTGGCTCCTCACACTCCGGGTGAGCTATTATCTTGGCGTTAGGGTGCCTTACTTTCAGTCTGGTGATCTTCTCGAGGCTAAAGATCTCGTGCACCATGCAGGCTCCATTCCACAAAACCATGTCGCGACCCGTCTTTTTGATCAGGTACCCACCCAGGTTCTTATCCGGCGCAAAGATAATCGGTTGATCCACAGGTATACTTTCCACAATTTTCTCTGCATTGCTCGACGTACAGATGATATCACTCAGCGCTTTGATGTCTGCAGTGCAGTTGATGTAGGAGATCACCAGGTGGTCCGGGTGCTTCGCTTTGAACTGCCTGAACAGCTCGGGAGGGGCACTATCTGCCAGCGAACAGCCCGCCTTCAGGTCCGGCAGCAACACTTTCTTGTGCGGGTTTAAGATCTTCGCCGTTTCCGCCATGAAATGCACACCGGCAAAAACAATGATCTCCGCATCCGTCTTCTCCGCCTTTTGCGCCAGCCCCAGGCTATCCCCAATGTAATCCGCCACATCCTGGATATCCGGCTCCTGGTAGTAGTGCGCCAGCACAATTGCATTTTTTTCCTTCTTCAATCTTTCGATTTCCGCAAACAGGTCCAACGTGGGGTCAACGTCCACATCCAGAAACCCTGCCTTGGCTATGTTCTCTTTTGCTTCTCCTATGTGCATATCTACCATAGTATTTATTATTACTTATCTATTTATATAAAGAACCTATTACTATTACGGGTGTGAATTCGTGGATAAAACCTCCTTCACAATTTTTGGTAAAGTTACAACAACACCTTTATCCACTGTTTTCCACAATTCATTAACAGTCAGAACCTCCCGCTGGTTGTACATCTACGCCTCTTTTCCACGTATGTGGATTAAAAAGGGCCGGTATAAATAAACACTATCCACAGCACAATAGGGGTGTTAACGGAGGTCGAATAACCTTGGGTTTGTGTACACCCCTTTTCCGGCAACCCCTCCGCTCACAACTTGTAATCCAACTATCCACCATTTCCGGAGGCCCAATTCCCGGGTTTTCCACCGCTTTCACTGGTTATTCACGAAATCGTGGGGACACTGTCTTCACATGCACGTTTCACGGAAAAAAATACCTTCTTCAACACAATAAAAGCCAAAATACACGTTGAAGGATGCCATTCCAATAATCACCAATCCTATAATATTACAAACCTGTAAAATAGGTAATGCCATGAGAATAATAATTGGCATTACATCAACATCATAAAACGCTGTGTTGGTGCATATTTGACCCTGTTTTCCACAATTTGTTCATAATCTTTTTTACCCTATTTTTGCCATCCGCTTAAAACAACGGGAGTAATATAATATTATATGTCTATCATTCAGACCATCCGCGACAAAGCTGCGTGGATCATTATTGCAGCGATTGCTTTAGCATTGATCGCCTTTATTGTACAGGATGCCTTTAGTGGAAGAAGTGGGGGATTATTCAGTGGACAATCTACTACCCTCGGTAAGATCAACGGTACCAAAGTCGATGTTATAGATTTTGAGAAAAGACTTACCACCGCTGAAAACAACTACACCGCCAATGGCCAGCATGTAGATGACCAATTTCGCCAGCAGATCCGCGAGAGCCTCTGGAATGAGTATGTGGAAAATGCTGTGCTCGACAAAGAACTTGATAAACTTGGCTTTGTAGTAAGCGATAAAGAAAAAGGTGACATATTATATGGTGCTAACCCGCCCCAGCAATTGCGCCAGCAATTCACCAACCCGCAAACCGGTGCTTATGATGCACAGGCCGCTTTCCAGGCTATCCGTGGCCTGAAAAAGAAATCGCCCGAATACAATAATTTCTGGGGTGAATTTGTACCCGCCCTGGAAAAACAACGCATCCGCGAAAAATTCGTGGGTATGATCGGCAAAAGCTACTATGTACCAAAATGGCTCATAGAAAAAAGAAATACCGACAATAGCCAGCTGGCTTCTATTTCTTATGTTAACATTCCCTATACCAGCATCGCCGACTCTACCATTAAGGTGACCGACGACGAAGTGCGCAAATATGTGGAAGAACACAAAGAAGCATTCAAGCAGGATAAAGTACGTGGAATAGAATACGTAATGTTCAACGCGGCACCCAGCACAGCCGATTCAGCTGCTGTACGTGACCGTGTGGAAAAACTGAAAGATTCTTTCGCTACTACTACCGATATCAATGCTTTCTTCCTGAGGGAAAATAGCCAGACTCCATATTATCCCAGCAATATTTCCCGCAAAGAAATAAAGATCGAAAAGATAGACTCTATTGTAAAGACGCCTGTAGGCGGTGTGTATGGACCCTACCTGGATGGTGGTTCTTATACCCTGGCGCGTATCGTGAGCGAAAAGCAATGGCCCGATTCAGTAAAAGTGCGTCACATCCTGGTGGCTACCCACCAGCGCGATCAGCGCACAGGCGAATTGCAGCCTGTTCGTTACGATTCTACTGCGAAGCGTATCGTTGACAGCGTGGAGCTCGCCATCAAAGGCGGCGCCAACTTCGATACACTTTGTGTAAAATACTCTGATGATGGTACCAAAGAGACCGGAGGTATATATGATAATGTAGTGAGTGGCCGTATGACTGCAGAATTCAACGACTTTATTTTCGGAAAACCGGTTGGTTCAAAAGGCGTGGTAAAAACAGAATATGGTTACCACTATGTTGAGATTCTTTCTCAGAAAGGTTCTTCACCTGCTTACAACATCGCTTATTTTTCACAACCAATTTATCCCAGCGAGCTGACCACTAATAGTGCACATCAGGCAGCATCTGCTTTTGCCGCCGAAAGCCGCAGCAGAACAGCTTTTGAGGACAACATCAAAAAACAGAACCTCACCAAGTTCAATGCTTATGATGTGCAGCCCCTGGAAAGCAATATTCCCGGACTGGGCACCAGCCGCTCCCTGGTTAAATGGATGTACAACGATGCCAAGATTGGTGATGTAGCTGCAGAGCCTTACTTTATAGGTGATAAATACATTGTACCAGTATTGGTAAACAGCTATGAAAAAGGTACCATGCCTATTGAAAGAGCGCGTCCCCTGGTAGAATATAAAATACGCAATAAGAAGAAAGCCGAGCAGATCACTCAGAAAGTAGGTACCCCTGCTTCACTCGATGCAGTGACCAAAGTGGTAAACCAGCCTGTTCAACAACTGGATAGCGTGGCGTTCTCTGCTGGTTATATTCCAAACCTGGGTAATGAGTCAAAACTCATTGGTGCTTCTTTCAACAAGAACTACCAGACCAAGGTATCTGATCCTATCTATGGTGAAATTGGTGTGTATTACATCAAAGTAAATAATGTAACCGCCCAGCCAAACCCTGCCGGACTAGATATTAAGCTGCAACAGCAAATGGCTGCCCAGCAAATTCAGCGTAGCAGCTACCTGGTCATCGAAACACTGAAGAAAGCGGCCGATATTACCGACAACCGCTACAAGTTTTACTAAACTGTTCTTACATATAATATTACAGAGAGGTCCCGTTCATTTGAACGGGATCTTTTTTTGTGCCAATTCAGGGCTCTTTTTGCTTTCAGGGCAACCAATTGCAACGTAACTTTGTTAATATTCCTGAAACAGATAATTCATGAGTGATGAGATCATTAATAAGGTAACTGCCAGCGGGCTGATCACATTGGACCTCGAGGAGTATTATCCCAAAGAGGAGATATTGGTATTTGACCTGAAGCCTCATCTGTTCATGGAACTCATCCTCAAAGAAAAAGATTTTCGTGCTGCTCTCCAGCAGATCGACTGGACAATCTACCAGGATAAAGTAGTAGCTGTTACCTGCACAGCAGACGCCATTATTCCCATGTGGGCCTATATGCTGATAGCCACTTACCTGCAGCCAGTGGCAAAAGATATTATCTTCGGAAACGAACAAACAGCCAAACAACAACTTTTCATTCAAAATATAGCAGCTATCCCGGCCGCTGATTACACTGATCAACGTGTAGTAGTAAAGGGGTGTGGAGATCTACCCATTGGTGAATTTGCTTACCTGGAGATCACCAAAAAATTGAGGCCCGTAGCTAAAAGTATAATGTATGGCGAACCGTGCAGCACAGTTCCCATCTTTAAGAAGAAATAATCGTATTTGCGTCCTGCCGTATGGCGGGACGTTTTTTTATATACCGTACGTATCTGTTGTGTAAATCTGCTTGCCGGTGTGAACCAATCCCCATTAAGGGGGTTTGATCTAATTTAGCCATCAAACATCTTTCCCATGGATGTCGAAATACTATCCCGTATTCAGTTTGCATTCACCATTGCATTTCATTACATCTATCCACCACTAAGTATTGGCCTTGGTTTGTTGCTCGTCATTTTTGAAGGTATGTATCTCAAAACTGGTGATAAGCGCTATGAACAGATTACCCGTTTCTGGATAAAGATCTTTGCCCTCATCTTTGGTATCGGTGTGGCAACCGGCATCATCATGGAATTTGAGTTTGGTACCAACTGGGCCACTTACTCCAAATACGTAGGCGATATTTTTGGCAGCGCCCTGGCTGCCGAAGGTATCTTTGCCTTTGCCCTTGAATCAGGCTTCCTCGGCATCCTCATCTTTGGCTGGAACAGGGTAGGGCCTAAAGTCCATTTTTTTTCTGCCCTGATGGTATTCCTCGGCTCTATGTTCTCCGCCGTATGGATCGTGGTGGCCAATTCCTGGCAGCAAACACCCGCTGGTTTCAGGATCGTGGGCGAAGGGATGAATGCCCGCGCCGAGATCACCGATTTCTGGGCCATGGTATTTAATCCCTCCAGCGTAGAACGCCTCACCCATGTGTGGATCGGGGCCTTCCTGGCGGGCGCTTTCCTGGTGCTGAGTGTGAATGCCTGGTATATCCTGAAAAACAAACACCTCGCCCTGGCCAAACCCTCTTTTAAGATAGCCCTGATCACCGCCACCATTTGCTCCCTGCTCCAGTTGTTTGTAGGACATAAAAGCGCCGATGGTGTTTCCAAAAATCAGCCGGCCAAACTGGCCGCTCTCGAAGGCCATTACGATTCCCTGTCCACAGGCGATATGTACCTGTTGGGCTATGTGAACAATAAAACCCAGGAAACAAAAGGCCTCCGCATCCCCGGCGGACTCTCCTTCCTGATACATGGAGATTTCAACGCGCCCATCAAAGGATTGAATGCCTTCCCGGAAAGTGACCGGCCCCGCCAGGTAAATGCCATCTTCCAGTTTTACCATATCATGGTAGCGATCGGGGTTAGCCTTATTGCATTATCCGTCTTTGCCACCTGGCTATATTACAGGAATAAACTGTTTGACAAAAGATGGCTGCTGTGGATATTTGTGTGGTCCGTCTTGCTACCGCAGATCGCTAACCAGGCAGGATGGTTTGCTGCCGAAATGGGCCGGCAACCCTGGGTGGTCTATGGATTGCTAAGAACTTCCGACGCCCTGTCCAAAGCAGTCACCGCCAACCAGGTGCTTTTTTCACTCATTATGTTTATGGTAGTGTACCTCTTACTGCTTATACTGTTCCTGTATTTGCTCAACAAGAAAATAAAGCATGGACCCGTGGATTATGGGTCCAAAGAAGATATAGAAGAAGGCAGTAAACGCGACAACCCATTATTAGCACATTAACCTGTCAACACATGGAAACATTTCTCGGACTGGATTACAATGTATGGTGGTTCCTCGTATTTGGAGCTGTCATCAGCGGATATGCTATCCTCGATGGGTTTGACCTGGGAGCTGGCGCCCTGCACCTTTTGCTAAAAAAAGAACAAAGCCGGCGGATAGCCCTTAATGCCATCGGGCCTGTATGGGATGGTAATGAAGTGTGGCTGGTGATCGGAGGCGGCGCCTTATTTGCCGGTTTTCCCATCGCTTATGCCGCCATCTTTTCTGCTTTCTATATTCCCTTCATGGTCTTTTTGATGGGCATCATCTTCCGGGCTGTGGCCATTGAGTTCAGGAGTAAAGAGCCGATGCTCTGGTGGCGCAAGACCTGGGATATCGTTTATTCTGCCGCCAGTATTATTATTGCCCTTTCACTGGGACTTATGCTGGGCAACGTAGCATTTGGTATTCCCCTCAATGAGCAACAGGAGTTTGCCGGCAACTGGCTCTCTTTCTTCAATCCGTTTTCCATCATGGTAGCCATCACCACCCTTGCTTTGTTTATGATGCATGGTTCCATTTACCTCACCATGAAAACTGAAAAGCGCCTCTATGCCAGGCTGCGCCTGCTTTCCCGCAACTTCATTATTTTCTTTGTGCTCAGTTTTGTGATCACCACCCTCTATACCCTGTTGTACATACCACACCTCAGTGATTTCTTCCGCACCAATCCGGCGGCATTTATTATACCTATATTAATGGTGTTGAGTATTGCCAATATTCCCCGGCAGATCAAAAAGGGAAAATATCGTTATGCATTTTTCAGCTCGGCATTGACCATTGCCTTATTGTTGGTGATGGTAGCCCTGGAAGTGTATCCGTACCTGTTGTATTCCACCGTCAATCCCGGCAACAGCATTACCGTGCACAATGGCGCTTCTTCCTATAAAACAATGAAGATCTTGCTCACCATTGCTGTGATCGGTACGCCACTGGTTGGCATTTATACTTCCTTTGTTTTCTGGACCTTCAAAGGAAAAGTAAAACTGGATGAAATGAGTTACTAAGATGAACCTGCACCTAATTGCAAACCATGTAAACCCAGGCCAGCGAATAATCAATAATTAATAATCAGTAATTATAAACTGGCGCCCACTTTTTCCAGTAATGCTTTTGTTTTCTTAATACCTTCTACCGGGTCGCCCTTGCTGCCTTCGAATTCTATACCGATATAACCGGTAAAGCCGGCATCCTTTACTATTTTGAGCATTTTGTAGTAATCCGTTTCTATGCAGTTACCCTGTGCATCAAAATCATAGGTTTTGGCGCTTACGCCTTTGGCAAAAGGCATCATTTCCTGCGTGCCTTTATAGCGGTCATATTCTTCTATGCAGTTGCCGTCGTACATTCCTTTACCATCACGCTTCACGCAAAAATTACCAAAATCGGGCAGCGTGCCTACATTCGGTTTGTTTACCCCTTTCATCACACCCACCAGCCAGCTGCCATCCGACGTATAACCACCATGGTTTTCCACGATCACATTGATACCTGCTTTGGCGCCATATTCACCCAACCGGCTCAAGCCATCGATAGCTGCTTTCTGCACATCTTCCCGGCTGCCTTCCCCATGGGCGTTTACACGGATCGTAGCACAACCCAGGTATTTCGCAGCATCCACCCATTGATAATGGTTTTCTACTGCTTTCAATCTTTCCTTCTCATTGGGCGAACCCAGCGATCCTTCACCATCAACCATAATCAGATGGTTCTTTACACCATTGTCCTTGCATCGTTTCAACAACTCAGCCAGGTATTTCTCATCCTTCGCCTTGTCTTTGAAAAACTGGTTTACATATTCTACTACGTCAATCCCATAATCCCTTTTGGATACCAGCGGAAAATCGAGGTTGTCCAGCTTTTTATCAAAGAGGTCTTTGTGCAGCGACCATTGTGCCAGGGAAATAGTAAAAAACATTTTGGAAGCAGCAGCGGTAGAGGCGGTGCTGGCTGAAGAAGTATCCGTTTTAGGAGTGTCTGTAGCAGGTGTTCCATCACTGCAGGCAGCTATTCCGGTAGACACAGCGCCAAAACCAGCGGCCAGGCCACCCAGTTGTTGTAAAAAACGACGACGATTGGTTGACATAAAGAAAGAGTTTTTTCAGGAAGCAATAATTTGATCTCAGAATACTGAAAATACAACAATATCGGGAAAGTATAATGACACTATCCAATGCGGATCTTTAGTTCCTGCGATTTACCCTGCCGGTTCCTGACGACCAGCGTATAATTGCCTTTTTCCAGGAAGAGTGTCTTTCGGTCAGCCCGGGTTTCCAACTCAACAATATCATAAGGCACAGCCTTGGTTATATCTTCTTCGGAAACATAACCCAATACCATGACCGGATAACCGATTTTTATTTTCCGGGGCTTTAAAAAATAAGGTTTCCTTACTCCCTGAAGAGATACCCAATCAGGACGGCCATCTTTAATTATCGTTCTCGGGTGGTATAATCGTATATCATACGAACTATCGCGTGCAACACCATTGTATACAAGACCATCCTGGTTGATGAGTACTGCAGGCTGATCGTAGGAAATATGCCGGTAATCCGCAGCTTCAAATGCGGGATTGGAATGCTCAGTAAGCGTTTCCTGGTTAATCGTTAAAGGGTTAATGCCTGTATATTCTTTCAACCGGCCGGCCATCGCTTTTTCCCAGCCGACAACAGGGCCCTCGATCACATGCGAATAACCTACATGCAGGAGGTATTTACCCGGATGTGATTTCATATAGGCAACAATGTTCTGTGCCTGATCGATTTCCCGCTCCTTGTTATTGTGGTTCTTAGTTGTCTCGTAAGGGAATAAAGTAAAACCCACGCGCAGCGCCTCACGGATCAGGTTGCCGTATTGTGGCTCCTTGGAGTAATACCCCGTTTCCTGCAAGGGGTATTTTCGTTGGTTCAGAAGACTGTCAACATAACCCAGGGTTTCTATACCCAGGTACCGGAAGCCTTTAGCATACAAACCCTTCAGGAGAGAGGTAACAAAACTGCGGTGCAATGGCTGGTGATGCGCCTCATTGAAAATAATTACCTGTTCTTTTGTTGCCCGGTCCAGTAGGTATTGCCGGGCAGGAACGGGCCGGAAACTATGTACATATATGGAGTCCTGGGGAGAAAGCGATGGCCTTTTGCCCGTTCCCTGAAATTGAACATCTGCCAGGCGCAGCATGTCCTGGTAAAGGCCGGTGCGGGAAAGATCATCTGCCGCAAACTGATCTTTCCAGGGCATCGTGTCATGCTTTAGGATAGAGTCTAATTCCTGTTTGAATTTGTAGGGGAATGGGTGGCCACCCTCTTGTGCGTTGCCAATGATGGCATACAGTAATGCACCGGCAAGAATTAAATGTTTCATGGAACTATTTGTTCCATCAAATTTAGTAGCCCTGAATAAATATTATTTACCGTTCCTCAAAACCAGCCGCGCCTTCTGAAGGCCCGTAGCATCCAGATGGGGATCAGCAACATCAACCCAACCGCAATGAAAAAGCCCCATTTATTGTGAATGGAAGGAATATTGTCGAAGTTCATGCCGAAAATGCCGCCTATCACCGTGGCGGGCGCCAGCAGACAGGTTACAATCGCCATCACCTTCATCACCTCATTGAGTTTCAGGTTTACATTATTAATATAAAGATCCTGCATACTCGTCATCATATCGCGGTAGTTCTCACTCAGGTCATAGGCCTGGATAATATGATCATATACGTCTTTGAAATACTTAGTCGTCCGGTCATCCAGTAGATCACTCTCACTGCGGATAATACCATTCACCAGGTCACGCACCGGAGCAATATTCCGTTTGAGTACAATCAGTTCCTTACGAAGCTGGTTAATGCGCGCCAGCGACTTTGTATTACTGCGGCGGATCACTTCTTCCTCTAACAATTCCACCTGTTCGCCCAGCTTCTCCATTACCTGGAAATAATTATCTACAATAATATCCAGCATGGCATACAGCAGGTAATCCGCCGTACGCTGCCGTATTTTACTATTGCCAAATCTTAGCTTGTTGCGCACAGGATCAAACACATCCCGGCTGGCATCTTCCTGAAAGGAGATGACAAAATCCTTTCCCAATGCAATACTGATCTGTTCTGTTTCTACTGTTCTGGTAGTGTCATTGAAATACAGCATATTCAGCAGGCAGAACAAAATACCCTCCACCTCATCCATCTTGGGCCGCTGGTGCATGCTGAGGATATCTTCAATAAGCAGCGGGTGAATGCTAAACTGGTTGCTAACCGATTCCACATCGGCTTTCCGCAAGCCATCGATATTGATCCAGTTGATCCGGTTATTATTCCTGTAGCCAAAACAATCCTGCACCTTGTCAAACTTTCGCTCTTCCATCGAATCCGCATTGTAATCGTATACCGTGATTACGATTTCCGTGGCCTCTTCGCGTTGCGAGGGCGCTGTAGGATTGATATTGAATATTTCTTTTGTCCGGTGTGTACCGAATAAAGAAGGCAAACCAAGATAACGGAGATATTTCTGCGGATCCACATTCATAGGCGAATAATCAATGAAAAATTAAGCATAAAAACCATACCTAAAAAATAATGCTCCCGCAGTACACACTGCGGGAGCATTTATATAAAGAGAACCGTCAATTTAGTTATTCTATATTATTCAGATCAAGGTCTACACCATGTGAATTGCCTTCTACTTTTAGCAAAGCAGGGAAAGCAGCATTGTTCAGTATCCACAGGCGGGTTGTACCACCGGGGCCTTCCACCTGGATAGCATCCAGTATTTTTCCACCCACTTTTAAAGCAGTCTGCTCACCTTGTTTCACCGTAAAGGTCTGGTCGTTGTACACGAATTTTTTATCCTGCTGCAGGCTCTTCCATTGTGCTTTTGACAACAAGAGTACCGTCATTTCATCGCCCAGGGCTTCATCAGTGTCTGGTGTAGGCTGGCTCCAGTAACCGTTAGTGGCCGTTTCCAGCGATTTCTTTTTCATCACCCAGCCACCCGTGCCTATGCCTTCAATATTCCAGGCGATCTTCACATATTCGCTGCCCAGTGAATCAATCACAGCAGTCATTGGAATCGTATTGCCGCCTGTATACAGGGTATAAGTAAATTTTGATCCTTTCTTCACTACAGGACTTACTTTGTCCTGTGCCACCGTTGCGAAAGCGCTCATCAAAAACAGCGCAAATAGTACTTTTTTCATGGTATATGTTTGGTTGTTATATGGCGAATGTACCGCAATCAAAAAGCCCCGCCAAGTAGCACTGTATCGCTTAGCCCCTTTTTGGCCTTAGATAACAAAATCATAAGATGAACCGCCAATATTGACCATCAATCCGGGTAGAAACAAGGGTTTGCCAGCGCAACCAACCATTCCCATTATAATCGCTCATACAATTTGCGCAGCTTTTCCCGGGTCATGATCTTTTCCCAATCCGTACCCAGGGCATTTTCCCAGAGTGGTTTCATACCCAGCGACACATTGATCATCGACTCAAACTGTTCATCCGTCAATCCTTTGCAAATGCCAACAGGAATGTCGATCTTATTCTTCTCCACCATGCGTTTGAACTCCTCCACGCCGGCGGGATAATATTCTTCCAGGTGATTCATTACGATGCAATTGCCGATGCCGTGTTTCGTGCCCAGCAGGAAGCTCAATCCATAACTTACAGCATGCGCCACACCTACCTGAGAGTAGGCAATGCTCATACCACCTGCATAAGAAGCCATCATCAGTTTGTCATCACATTCTTCATCCCACTGGTCTTTTTCCAGGAAAATGTATTGGCAAAGCTCCAGCGCTTTTTCACCATAAGATTTGCTGAACTCATTGAGGTAAGTGCCTTCCAGGCTTTCAATACAATGGATATAACAATCCATGCCTGTATAAAAACGCTGGTTTACCGGGGCATTGGCTGTTAAGGCAGGATCCAGTACGATCTGGTCGAAGGGCGTGAAATCCGAGTTCATACCCAGTTTCCGCGTAGGCCCTGTCAATACCGTGGTACGGGACACTTCTGCACCTGTGCCGCTAAGCGTGGGAATGCCGGCTTTGTATACACCGGGCAGCTTCACCAGGTCCCAGCCCTGGTAATCGGCCGATGATCCGGGGTTCGTCATCATCAGCGAAACTGCTTTGCCCAGGTCCATGGCCGATCCGCCACCAATGGCGATAATACCGCTCACCGTTCCAAATTCACTTTTCAATTCCGCGGCCAGTTTATCTACATAAGAAGTCTTTGGTTCGTACGTCACATCTACAAATATCACTTTATCCTTTCCACGCAATGGGATCCTGTTGACCAGGTCCTTGCCCTCAAAATAATGATCTACAAAGAAGATAATGGGAGCTTCTCCCTTACGACGGGGAGCTAAAATTTCATCAAGCTGATCAAAACTGCCGCGGCCATACACCACGTAGTCCACCATTTTAAAATTTCTGAATTTCATCCGTAAGATATTTTATAGATTTCTCAACCGACGGTGATGCAATGATAATCAACCGTATTGAATTGATGGGTGAAGGTAAGTGTAGAAAAGAAAGTAACAAAAATCCCGCGGGGGTCTATTATAAACGCCTAAAACAGAGGGGGGAAATGCCGGTAGAAAGTAAAACGCAGCCAACTGCTGCGTTTTCTGGAGAGCCTAAACCAAAATGCTGAGTTTCGAGTGAAAATAACCGCATTTACTTCCGGTGCATACGCATAAACCGGAAAAATATCTTGAACTGGAATTGTAATGATGTATTGGATTGAAAAACGACAGACAAGGTTCAATGGCTGTCACATGGTGCCTGTAGATAAACGTTTTAGCACGGTTTTTCAGCAGGGGAACGGGATGGAATAAAATTAATTATTTTTATTGCATGTCGTCACAACGGGGCCTGAATTTTTAGAAAAAATTGCAAAATAACCGCAAAATTAGCAATATACTGCCCGTTTAGCCTTTACGCAAACCTTTTAGTAGATAAGAGTGCCGCAAATACCTGCAGCCGTGGATGTATAAGGCTAAAACCCCATATTGTTTTCATAGAATGACCGGTCTGCCACGAGTGCCGCAGCCCCAAAAACACCTGCACTATCGCCCAGCGCTGGCATCAATACCGGGACTTCCACTCCATTATTAAATATATGTTTTTTCAATGATTCAACACCGGCTGTATAAATGACAGGTATGTTGCCCACGCCACCTCCTACAACAATTACATCCGGATCCAGGAGATTAGTAACTACAGAAACTGCTTTGCCAAAGAAATGCGTGAGCCGGTTGATCGTTTCCAGGGCCGCTGTATCATTGCCTGCAGTGTAACCTGCCATAATTTGCTTGAGTGAAAAGGTACATCCGGTGAGGCGGGTGTAATATTCCTGTAGCGCAGGTCCGCTAAGCACTTTCTCCACACAACCTGTTTTGCCACAATAGCAGGGCCCGCCCGACTCATCCAGGAAGTTGTGGCCCCATTCCCCGGCAATACCATGACGGCCATTCCATACCTGCCCGTTGATCACAATGCCGCCGCCAACACCAGTGCCCATGATGATACCAAAAACAACGCGTGCATCCGGCACCTGCTGTTTTACCACTCCCCAATGTGTTTCCGCCAGTGCAAAACAGTTGGCGTCATTGGCCAGTACCACCGGTACATTCAAGACGGCTTCCAGGTCCTTTTTCAAAGGTTGCCCATTCAAGGCCGTGCTGTTACAATTCTTCATGGTTTGCAGGCGGGGATCCAGTTCGCCCGGAGTACCAAAACCAATACGGGTAGGTGTTAGGCCCGACTGCTGCTGCATCGTATCCACCAGCTTTTTGATCTGCTGTACAATATGTTCATAGCCTTTGCCTGCTTCTGTATCGATACGGGTACGCAACAGCGGGCGTGCATCATTGGGTGATGGTAAGATTACACCTTCGATCTTGGTACCTCCCAGGTCGATACCCCATAAAGGATTACTCATAGCAAGCAGGTTTATAAATTTCAAATGAAGCCAGAGATTAGGGAGTACGATCAAAGATTACGTGCTCCTATTGACGATTCACGAATGCCGTTAAAGCAGCTTCGCTGCCCGTTGCAGGTCTTCCGGCGTATCAATTTCCACCCCCATATAATCCACCACGATCATGCGCAGCGGAATGCCATATTCCAGGTAACGCAGGCATTCCACTTTTTCTGCTGCCTCCAGCGGTGTCATGGGCCAGTTGGTGAAGTTGAGCAGCGCCTGTTTCCGGAAAGCATACACGCCAATATGCTCATAGTAAGTAATGGGAACCGCAGTATTGCGTGGATAGGGAACCACACTGCGGCTAAACATAAGTGAGTTCATATTCCTGTCTACCGCTACTTTCACAAAGTTGGGATCATCAATCTGCTCCTGCTCGTGTAGCACCTGCATCATTGAAGCAACCTGTACCGTAGGATCATTAAAACATTGCAATAATTCCTGCAGCGGTTTTTTCCTGATAAATGGCGTATCGCCTTGTACATTCAGTACAATGTCTACCTCCATATCCGCTACTGCTTCTGCTATGCGGTCGCTACCACTTTCATGTTCTTTCTCACTCATCTTTGCATTGCCGCCGTGCGATACAATTTCCTGGTAGATCACCTTACTGTCTGTAACTACCCATACTTCATCAAACAGACCAGTAGCTACTGTATTGTCATAGGTATGCCGGATCACTGTTTTATCTTTCAATAACTGCATCAGTTTGGCCGGGAACCTTGTGGCCGCATACCGGGCAGGTATCATTGCTATCACTTTTGCCATAATATTCTTTTCGAGGCATAAAGATAACCCTACTGACAATAATATTCCCGTAGCATCCGGCCAAAATTCAGCACGGCCGATTTACCACTCACCGTACCACTGTTGCATAGCACGATGATGCCGATGTTTTTTTCCTTAATGATCATCGTGTAATTGCTGAAGAGCGGACTCTTGCCGAGGAAATGATTGATGCGCAGTTTATTCCAGGTTTCGTTTTCCCACCCCAGCGCCATGCCAGGTGTGGAGGACAATAATTGCTCTGCCGAAGCTGTGCTGATGATGGATTTCTTATGCTGCAAAGCCTTCAGCATATCCTGCATGAAAACGATATAATCTTTCAGCGAAATATTAATATCCGTGGCAGGTGCAATAGCCCCTATCGTTGTATGGCCAAATTCCGGTTGCAGGATACCGGCTATCTCTCCATGGCCATAGGGTTGGAGACTATCCGCCAGGCGGGGCAGCCCAAACCGGATCGATATGTTCAGCGGTTTGTTGATGTATTGGCCGATCAGATCTTCCCAGGCTTTGCCCGTTATTTTTTCCATCATGGCGGCGGCAATACTGGTGCCGGCTACGGAGTAAACAGGCTGACTGCTGTCAACGACCAGCAGTGGGGTGCCTTTCATTACCAGCGTGGCAAAGGCCCTGCGTTGTTCGGGTTTGCTCCCGGCCAATAGTGATATACTTTTTTGGTCTTCAGGTTCTGTATAAGGGCGGATGCCGGCACGCTGGGCCAGCAGCTGACGTATGGTAACTGAATGATACAGCTTCATCGTTTTGCCGTTTATCTCCGGCAAAGCTTTCAGGGTGGAGGTGTTCCATTGCAGCTTGCCGGCATCTACGAGCCGGGCAGCCAGGTAAGCCGTAAAAGCCGTGGTATTAGTCCCTGTATAGAACCGGTCCGTAATGCGGATGCTGTCTTTCTTCCGGAATTCACGTACGCCCGATGCGCCCATGTCCAATACTTTATCGGCATCAAATACCGCATATACAAGTCCCGGCACGCCGCGGTATTTGCGGATGCTGTCCGCCATCAGGGAAAAAGTCTGAGAGAAAACCGGTATACAACCTACCATCAATAAAACAATGCAACACAATTTTTTCATGTTAACGGTTTCAATGCGAACAGGGGTCTGTCAATCAATAACGGGTCATTCAATAGTCTGTCTTGATGGTATTGTCAAAAGGAAGTCGGAGCTGGTATTGGAGATTTTCATCGGTGCTCCCATCAAGAACATCCAGTCCATACTGCAGGTTCCGGGGATCTTCGTAGGCGAAGGTGCCAAAGATACGATCCCACAGAGAAAAAATATTAGCATAATTTGTATCTGTGTAAGGGCGCTTAAAATGGTGGTGCACTTTATGCATATTGGGCGATACCAGCACCCAGCTGATGGGTTTATCCAGCCACAGCGGTACCCGGATATTTGCATGGTTAAAATGCGTAAAAATAGCGGCCACACTCCGGTATAGGAAATACATGCCGATGGGCAGGCCAATCAACAGCACACCCACAATGGTAGAAGCTTCCCGGAACACCCATTCTCCCGGGTGGTGGCGTGTGCCGGTGGTCACATCTACCTTCGTATCACTGTGGTGGATCATGTGAAATTTCCACATCCATTTTATCTTGTGCATGGCATAGTGCGGGGCATACTGCCCAAAAAAGTCCATAAAGAAAAGACCCAGCAGGATATTGGCCCAGAGGGGCAGGCCCAGCCAGTTCAGCAACCCTATATGATGGGTTGTTACCCAGTCACAGATCTTGATGGTGATGGCGCCCAGTAATAAGTTCAGGATAACCGTGGTGAGCAGGAAAAGAAGATTTAAACCCGCATGTTTATACCGTTTGAAAGAGAAAGTGAATAGCGGATAGTAGCCTTCCAGCACCCAGAAAAAGACCATCCCACCCAGCAGGATCGCCATTCGCTGCCAGCTCTCAATATGCTCCCAGAAATTCATGAATGATTCCATAGGCCAAAGCATCGTTTCAATAGTAATTTACGCTAAAAATCCGGAAAGCGGAGTCTCCGCTGATTCAGGTCAGGGCCTGTTTTGCAGGCTTCAAAGAGTGTTTGGGCGGGCCAATGGGTGCGTAGGGAGCTAATACAGCATTGTCTGAGGGAAAGACGACTTTAGCCATTTTTCTGATAATCACTTTCAAACCCATTCACCAGGTCGGTAGCCCTTGGCAATTGTTCCTGGTGCACCATCAGCTTAATGCCGCCAATGGCATTGGTGAAAATGGGGTAGATGGTCACCGTATGTTCATCCTGCAGGTAGGCACGGATATGCTCTTCCTCCAGCCGCTGCAGCATCATATTTGCGGGAATATAATTGTCGTATGTACGGAGCACAACAAACAAAGCTATCCTGTTTTGAATGATGAATGACTTGGAGCAAGGTAAAAGAAAAAGCCGGATATCTCATCCGGCTTCCTATCGTTTAATCTATTAAATCATTGTGATCCGCGTACTGCGATTTCAAATCCGAGAAATCCAGCTAATCCTCCAATCCGCGATCGGATTAGCTGTTCAACATCAGCGGCATTACCAGCATCAGCATTTCTTCATTTTCTTCCTGCTCGGTAGGCTTGATGATACCGGCCTTGGTAGGTGTGGAAAGCTCCACAACCACCTCATCGCTCTCGGCAGCATTCAGCATTTCAATCAGGAACTTGGCGTTGAAAGCGATTGCCAGGTCTTCACCATCATACTGACATTTCATGCGCTCATTGCCTTCAAATGAGAAATCCACATCCTGCGCTGCCAGCTGCAGTTCACTGCCACTAATATTCAGCACTACCTGGTTGGTGCTCTTGTTGGAGAATACACTCACCCGGCGCAGGGCGCTCTGGAAATCGGCCTTGTTGAGGATCAGTTTATAAGGATTATCAACAGGGATAACTACTTTATAATCGGGGAAACGGGCATCGATCAACCGGCAACTCATTTGCGTAGTACCATGTACTACAAACAGGTGATTGCTGTTGTAACTTACCGTCAGCTCGTCATCATTCATCGGCATGGCCGCTTTCAGCAGGTTGAGGGGCTTCTTGGGAACGATCAGTGAATCGTTCTTGGGGCAGCTCACGTCTTTGCGTTTGTAACGAACCAGGCGGTGTGCATCCGTAGCTACAAACTGCAATCCTTTTTTATCCATTTCAAAATACACCCCTGTCATGGCGGGGCGCAGGTCATCGCCACTTACCGCAAACAGGGTTTTATTGATAGCTGTTACCAGTGCGGAGGATGTTATGGTAAAAGATGAGGTATCATCTGCTACCGGTTCTTTGGGGAAATTGTCTGGATTTTCACCCATCACCTTGTACTTACCATTGTCGCTGGTAAGTTCCACACTGTAATTTTTATCAATATTGAATGTCAGGGGCTGGTCGGGGATATTCTTCAGAGAATCCATCAGGATCTTAGCCGGGATACAAACACGGCCGGTATCCTTGGCTTCCACTTCCAATTGCACCTTCATAACTGTTTCCAGGTCGGTGGCCACCACGGTGAGCTTGTTTTTGTCAATCTCAAACAAAAAATCCTCCAAAATTGGCAAGACCGTATTAGCGTTGATAACGCCGCTAATCTGTTGTAACTGTTTCAATAAAGCCGAAGAAGAAACGATGAACTTCATAAGCTGGTTAAAGATTTGAGCAAATATAGAATTATGAACAATACGCCCCACCGTATATTTTTAAACAGTCAAATCACAAATCCATCAATCTGAACCCCTAAAGGACGACCGGAAAGTCAAATAACACCGAAACGAATAGGATTACCATAAATCACCGGAATCCTAAAAATCCAATAAATCATGCTTCAGCCGTATTTTCGTCCCGCCATGCAGTTATCAGTAATTATTGTAAATTATAATGTGAAGTATTTTCTGGAACAATGCCTTTGTTCTGTGAAAAAAGCCATGGAGCAGGTTGATCAACAAGCTTCGCTTGGCGATACCGCCCAAACAGAGGTGTTTGTAGTAGACAATCATTCTACTGATGACAGCATCGGCTACCTCTGCAGCCGTTTTCCCTTTGTACACTTTATAGCCAATACGGAAAACCTTGGTTTTGCCCGGGCCAATAACCAGGCTTTGGCGCTATGCCGGGGGAAATACATCCTCTTCCTCAACCCCGATACCATTTTGCCGGAAGACTGTTTTCTGCAATGCCTGTCTTTTATGGATGCGCATACTGATGCCGGGGCGCTCGGCGTACGTATGATTGATGGTAGTGGCAGTTACCTGCCCGAATCCAAACGTGGATTTCCCTCGCCCTGGGTGTCTTTTTGTAAAATGAGCGGTCTCACCAGGCTGTTTCCATCTTCCCCCTTATTCGCCCGTTATTACCTGGGGCAACTGTCGCCTGAAGGCATACACCGGGTGGATGTCTTGTCCGGCGCATTCCTCTGGGTACGAAAAGAAGTGCTGGATAAAACCGGCGGTTTTGATGAGCGCTTTTTCATGTATGCCGAAGATATTGATCTTAGCTACCGCATTCAGCAGGCGGGCTATCATAATTACTACCTGCCCGCTCCCGTGCTGATCCACTTCAAAGGAGAAAGCACCCGCCGTGATACCCGCTATGTAAAATTGTTTTATACTGCCATGATCCAGTTTGTGCAGAAGCATTACCGGGGTGTAAATGCCTGGTGGTATACCAAACTGTTGCAAGGGATCATTGTGACCAGAAGCTTCGGAGCCAATAAGGCTAATGCTGTAGCTGGCAAGCCTGGTTCATCCGGAAACAAAAAAGGGTGGCTGACCGGCGATGACACATCTATTGAAAACATGCAGGCAATCATTCAATCTGCCAACTATACCCTGGCCGCTACCAGCAAAGACGCCGATACATTGATCCTTTGCGAAGGCCCTGCATTTCCGTTTACATCTGTTATTAAAGAATATCGATCTGCACCCGGTCATAAGGGTCTCTATGTACACGGAATTAATACATCTGGCGCAGTAGGTAGTGATGCCAAAAATAGCCAGGGAAATACGATCGTCTGACTTACATACAGAACTGCAACAAATAAATTCTCCAATTGTCCTGCACAGTTACTCCTCAAAACTGCACACTTATCTGTCAAAACCACACACTTATTGGTTTGTACTTTTTCGAATAGCGGGTTCCCCTATTTTTAATGACTGGACCTAACTCAAAACCTTAAACCTTTGCCGGCCCGCCTGGAAGCAATTTCACATAAATAAAGGCCGCCGGCATTCATGAATGGACATAAAAGTAGCGCTTCGTCGGGGGATGAGGCGCTACTGCCATTTCTTACCCCTACCAATTGCAACCTAGCACAACTTGCAGAGGATAGCCCTCTAAAAAACCAGGCTTAGTGGGGAATGACATTGCCCATGGCTAATAAATAAACACTACAATTTTGAAATAAAGCATACACAAACACAGACTAAACAGACTTCAAATGCGCTTTTTGTCCGAGTTTGGTCCCTGTTTGGTCCGGGTTTGGTCCGCCTTTGATCCCTGTTTTACAAGATCAAATTGGATTGCTGATATTATTGAATGAAGTTGCCAAACAGTGTGGGAATTATTCCGCCTCCTTTAAGTAAGGAACCGGGTTGAGGTAGAACATTTTCTTCCAGCCCTGTTTGGCGCCATCGATGCGCCAGGGAAGGGGCAGGAGGGAGGATATGCTGTAATGCAGGTGAGGTGGTTTGCCGGCGGCATTGCCGGTAGTCCCCACCGTGCCGATTTCCGAACCGGCTTTTACAAAATGGAAGGAAGAAGTGTTAATATCTTTAAGGTGAGCATAATAGTGGAACCGCCATTTAGGCCCCAATACAATAGCCACATTACCGCCTCTTTTCAGCACACCAGTATACACCACGAGACCATAAGAAGAAGACAGAACCGGCGTTCCCTTCTTACCAAAAATGTCCACTCCTTTATGCGTTACCGATTTGCCCCAGGGATAAAACCAAAAGGAGTTGTCGCTATAGCTTTTGCCATTGGCCCCGGCTACCGGCATTACAAAATGTTGTGGCAGGCAATAGCCGATCACCAAAATGACCAATAAAGAAAGGAATATATATTTCAGGATGCGCTTTACTTTCATAAACAGCGGCTAAAAGAGTTAAAAGAAATGGCTGTGAGCAAACCAGGGATAAGGATCAATAGACTCTGGCCTATCACCCCCGATTTTGCCCATCATTAATTCCAGCTCGTACGATCCACCATATGATGAAGTAACTACTTTACCGATTGGCTGCCCGGCTTTTATAGTATCATCTTTTTTTACAAAAACAGTATCAAGATTTGGATACATAAAAACGTATTTACCGTGATTTACCACAAGAGCGTATAAGCCGTCATAGTGAAAAACGGAGACGACTTTTCCTGCGGCCACATTTTTGACGGTCATTATGGAGTCTGATTGTATAGTTAGTCTTTTGCCGTCTCCACCACATCCCAACCGAGGCCTATCTCTGTATTTGAGCACCCACTGCTCATAAGTGCTCAGATTGGTAAACCGGTCTACCGGCATGGGCAATTTGCCTTTCAGAGATTCGAAAGAGCCGCTGTCATTAGTTGATACCTGGGCCCGGCCGGGCATACTCTTGAAAAGAAGGATCAGGAAGAGCAAAAACGGGAAAGCTTGTCTCATAAGAAGGGTTTGGCGTTTAAACGCCCTGGTCATAATGTTTGTTATAGGCGGAAAAGTTAAAGTATAGCCGACTTTTTGGCAGTTAGCCCCTATCCATTGGTCATTTAAGCATTACAATTCCCTCTAATCCCTTAATTTTGAATTTGCCTGACCAAACCGGCTTTGAATGTAATGGCATTAATTGATATTTCCTTACCCCCCTCCATAGCGAAAGCATTGCGATTGCCTGCCCGTTCACCGCGGCGGCAACAGCTACGGGTATTGAGGAAATTGCTCAAAAAAGCCCGCTTTACCGAATTTGGACAAACCTACCGGTTCGATGAGATCCTGCTAAGCAAACATGCTGGTAAAAAGTTCCAACAACTGGTTCCTACTTACGATTACAATAAGATATACGAAGCCTGGTGGCATAAAACCCTGGAAGGTAGACCCGATATCTGCTGGCCCGGCAAGATCAAGTTCTTCGCCCTCAGCTCGGGTACCTCCGAATCGGCCAGCAAATACCTGCCCATCACCAACGACCTGATGCGGGGCAACCGCATTGTGATGATCAAGCAATTGCTCACCCTGCGCACCTATCATGATATTCCCTTAAAGAGCGTAGGTAAGGGATGGTTGATGCTTGGCGGCAGTACCGACCTGCAGAAAGGCCCTGGCTACTATGCCGGTGATCTGAGCGGTATTACTGCCAAAAAAGTACCGTTCTGGTTCTCCCCCTTCTATAAGCCCGGTAAGAAAATTGCCCGCACCAAAGACTGGAATCAAAAGCTGGAAGCTATTGTGGAAGAAGCCCCCAACTGGGATATTGGCTTCGTAGTAGGTGTTCCCGCCTGGATCCAGATGTGCATGGAAAAGATCATTGAGCGCTACAACCTCAAGAGCATCCACGACATGTGGCCCAACCTGGCTTTCTTTGTGCACGGCGGCGTATCATTTGAACCCTATAAAAAAGGATTTGAGAAACTGGTGGCCAAGCCACTTACTTATATTGAGACCTACCTGGCATCTGAAGGCTTTTTAGCCTACCAGGACAGGCAGTTTGCCAAAGGCATGCACCTTTCGCTCAATGACCATATCTTTTTTGAGTTCATTCCGTTCAACGAAAAGAACTTCGATAGCGAAGGCAATATCATGGAAGATGCCGAAGTGCTGATGATCCATGAAGTGGAAGAAGGAAAGGATTATGCCATCCTAATCAGTACCACGGCAGGTGCCTGGCGCTACTTAATTGGAGATACCGTTCGTTTTGTAGATAAGGAACGTTGTGAAATAGTAATCACCGGTCGTACCAAGCACTTCCTGAGCCTGGTAGGAGAGCACCTGAGTGTGGATAATATGAATAAGGCGGTACAACTGGTAGCCGATGAAATGAATCTTTGTATTCCGGAGTTTACCGTAGCAGGTGTGCCACACGGGCTGTTCTTTGCCCACCAGTGGTGGATAGCCTGTGATGACAAGGTGAATGCAGAACTGGTGCGTGAGAAGATCGATCAAAAGCTGAAGGACCTGAATGATGATTATGCCGTGGAACGGAACAGCGCCCTCAAAGATGTTTACCTTCAAATACTCCCGGAGTCGAGCTTTATGGAATTCATGCGCCTCAAAGGGAAAATAGGCGGACAGCACAAATTTCCCCGTGTAATGAAGGGCAAAATGTACGAGGATTGGGTAAAATTCCTGGAAACCGGCACCATTTAACCAAGCGGATCAATACGAACCACCCCCTTACTTATATATAAAAGGCAGGTATGTAACTTGTTCTTTTTCACTTCGTCTGATTATTAGTAAATTGTCGCTTTAATTTCTCATTACCTTCTATTAACGCATGTGGCAAGCGATCATCAATGGATTAATGCTGGGCTGTATCCTTGCTTTGTCTGTAGGACCGGTGATCTTCACGGTGATCAAACAAAGTCTGAATAACGGTCATACGGGCGGATTTAGCTTCGTTGCCGGCGTATGGGTGAGTGATATTGTGCTGGTGGTGATCAGCAACGCTTTTTCCGCCCTGGTAAGTGAATTGCTGGAGTACAAAGCGATCATTGGCTATATCGGCAGCGCCTTCCTGGTGATCATGGGTGTCTTTTACCTCTTTTTCAAGAAAGTGACACTTCGCACAGATGCAGATCTGAAACTAGCACGATTCCGTAAAAGGGATATGCTCAAAATATTATCCAGTGGCTTCCTGATCAATACACTCAACCCGAGCGTATTTATTTTCTGGCTAGGTACCGCTACAGCGCTGGGCGCCAAATTCAGCTTTCAACAAAGGATCATTATTTTTTCTGTTTGCCTCGCTTTTAATATTGCTGCTGATATTTTTAAAGTACTACTGGCAGGCAAACTCCGCAAAAGGCTCACCCTGCATAATATTACCGTTATTAATAAGGTATCAGGCGTAATACTGGTTGGCTTTGGAATGGCCCTCTTATATGGCACCGTATTTTTAGCAAAGGATATATAAGCCGCAGATCAAACTTTACAGGATTTTTGGTGTTCATAATGCGTTAGTTGTATTAGTCTTAACAAAACCTTAGAGTAATTAATTAGCTTACCGCTGTAACTTGGCCTTACATGAAAACAACTGTACTTCTCATAACGGTATTGTTCGGTTCACTGCTCTCATTTTCTCAGCAATCAGATTTTATTGTACTCAAAAAGCGGAATAACCGGACGATCAAAACCTTTTATACAGGCTCTTTTATTTCGGCCGAAACCCACAACGGGTTTAGGATAAATGGCTTTATCTCCGATATCAGAAATGACTCTATCTATATCCGCCAGGAAGAAACACGATTACAGGGAACAGAATTTGGTTCTCAATTGGATACCATTAAATTTTCTATAGGCATCGACTACCGCGAGATCAAACGGTTCAATTATACCAAAAACTTCAAATGGGGCGGTAAAAAAGGATTTGTAGAAGTGGCGCTGCCCAAGATCATGATGATTGCCGGTGTAGGATATATTTTATTGGAAAGTGTGAATACCATTTACCGCAAGGAGTCTTTCAATGACGATGGTAAACTGCTTACCCTGGGCGTGGCTGCCGGCGTTGCCGTGGCCGGTTATATGTGGGAGCATATACGCGATAAGAACAATAAAGCGGGCGGCAAATACAAAGTCGTATATGTGAAGATAGCCGATGTCAAAAAAGGGTTTTAGGCTAAATTACCGCCATCCTTCGGACTTACCCGGTTTCGGATTATCTTGCACCCCAAGCAATTTAACCCGGCATGGCCATCAAAACCAGGGGATTGGGTCTTCGTATTTGGCGAATCCTGAAACGAGTCTTTATTTTCCTCTTCATTTTCCAGCTGTTTTATATCCTCCTGCTCAAGTGGGTGGATCCACCATTTACGCTTACTCAACTGGGAAGCCTCATCACAGGTAAGGGTCTCAAGCGGGATTATGTAGACATCAAACAGATGTCGCCCTATGCGCGCCTGGCGGTCATTTGTTCGGAAGACCAGCTGTTTCCCGATCACAATGGATTTGACTGGAAGCACATTGAAAAGGCCATGAAGAACAATGAAAAAAGGCCCAACCGCATCAAAGGAGCTTCTACCATCAGTCAGCAGGTTGCTAAAAATGTTTTCCTATGGCAGGGCCGCAGCTGGTTTCGCAAAGGGCTGGAAGTTTATTTCACCTTCATGATTGAATTGATATGGGGGAAAAAACGTATTCTGGAAATGTACCTCAATGTAGCCGAAATGGGCAAGGGCGTTTTTGGTATTGAAGCAGCAGCTCAGGCTTATTTTAAAAAACCAGCCCTAAAGCTCACCCGGCAGGAAGCTGCGATGATTGCTGCCTCTTTACCCAACCCCAAAGAATATACAGTGAAACCCGTTTCCCGGTATGTAGCCTGGAAATATCCCTGGGTATTACGCCAAATGAACAACCTGCAGGATGACGATGATATACAAAAGCTGATTCAGTAATTCACGAACTCACTACTATTCTACCAATATGTTGCAGCCTGTGCTATTCATAGACCTGCTTTTAGGAATGCAGGTGCTGATGGCAAAGCGGAAAGTATAGCTACCGGGAGGCAAATGAACCGGTAACCGCAAGTGGAAAGGCTGTTGGGTTTGTTGAATTTGCCGCACCGTTAATCCTGTGGGGAAAGCCAGTATCTTCTCATTTTCATTTTCAAATGCGAGTTGGATCGAAGCGGTATCCAAAGGCGATTGCTGCAAAAAAGGAAGATAGCCTGCGGGCGTTTCAATAATGCCTTTTACAGTAAACTGTTTATTTTTCAGTAAGGGCTTACCCTCATAGCGGATATTTATTTTAGAAAAAGAATAGTAAGGCCTGTACACATGACTGGCTTTATTGCCCAGTTCCTTAATAGGGTCGATCTGTGTTACACTATCAAAAATGCCTACTACCAGCACATTTTTACCCAGCAGTGAGTCTTCCAGCGGCCAGAAATTATAATTGTTGCGCCGGTAATCAATATCATTCATCGACATGCAGGGCGTTTGTGAGTAAAACCAGTATTTGGATGCTTGCTGGTAAGAACCAATGAATACGACGGGCAATCCCTGCGCACGCTTCTTAACTGCCGACACCCAGGTTCTGTTTTCATGAAACTCATCTTTTGGAAACCATTTTGCCCGGGGTATTACCGGCAACATATAGATACGTACCAGCAGGATAAAGACGAGACTGATGGGAATACTTTTGAATAACCAACTGCGCCAGGAAGGCTTCCGGGAAAGATATTGATGGCTCAACACTATTAAAGCTATAAAGGCGGGCACGGTCCAGTTAGCTTCTACACGACCTCTGAAACTGCTTAGAAGAAAGAACGTATAAAACCCGATCAGGGTATACTTCAATGCACGCTCCAATTCCCTGCCGGGCTTATAGTCGAAAGCCGCTTTCAATAATAACCATCCCATCAGGGGGCCAGCTAATGCCAGTTGTCCTACCAGGTATTCGATAGTGTAGCGGGTATCATAATAAGAAGTGCTACGTTCAAACAAATGATATTGTACCGAAGGAAATCCATGAATGTATTGCCAGTAAAGGTGCGGAGCGAAAACCAACAGCGCTACTACAGTAACGATATACGTTTGGTAACGGGTAAAGAGCTTTGGATTGGATACCAAAGTAGCTATTACGATCAGCACACCATGGTATTTGCTGTACAGCATTAAGCCAATACTCAATCCCAGCAATATAGAACGCCCGATGGTCATGCGTGTTATAAACCGCTGGTAGAGCCAGAAGAACAAGGCTACAAAAAACAAGAGGGGAATATCAGGAACAGCAATGATGCCGCCTATCTGCACAATGGCAATCGAACAGGCGATGGCATAAAAAAGATAATCATCTCTTTTACCCAATAACTGTTGTGTAATAAAAATGGTAGCTGTATTGAGCAGTACAATAAAGAAGCGGACACCTAATTCGTTGGGGAAGATCGCGTAACCTGCTTTGATCAGCAGCGCTATCATGGGAGGATGGTCAAAATAACCCCAGTCGGGAAATTGCGCATATACCCAGTAATAGGCTTCATCATCAAACAACTCTGTATAGCCAGCCTGGATCAGGTTCACTATGCACCAGGCAATATAAAACAGTGGTTGATGGTTCCTCTTGATAAAACTAAGCATATCCAACAGACGAAGGGCGCAAAACTATGGCATGCACTCAGGATTTGAGTAATTCTTCTACTGCTTTAACAGCTTTCCCCAACCGTTGTTCGTAACTGCCTGAAATATTTATCCAGGGAACCGGCTGGTTTAGCATGATATCTTTATAAATATGATACAGCTCACGCCTGCTTTCCAGATCGGGGTACTCACGCAGTTCGTCTTTTACCCAGGGCAGGTCTGTGTCGCATAGTAGATACAGGTCGTATTGCCTTAGGGCGATGTGATCCAGTATCCAGGGGTGGCATTTACCAAATACATATTCGCACCACACTTTCATCACATACAGGTCCGTATCAATGAAGAGAAGGGCATTTTCTTTATGGGTGGAGAGTAGGGTGGAGGCGTGTTGATCTTCGAGGGCTACCTGCTGCTGTGCAATGATCAGCAGGTCATCGTAGGTATATTGCTTACCATGAGTCAGGAGGTATTCCCGCGCATATTCGGGCACCCAGGCGGTGGCGTATTGACCGGCCAACTGTTCACACAAGGTGCTTTTGCCTGTTGATTCAGGCCCTACTACCACTACTTTTTTTATCATGGGATAACAAAAATCAAATATACAGCGGAATCAGGAGGCAGAAGCCTGCCTAGCCAGCTTCGCGCGCTTATTCCATTCGGCCCAGCCAAATCCGGCCATCAGGAGGAGAATAAAATAAAATACACTGGTAGATACATATCCTTTTACAAAGTATAAGGGGATAGAAGCAATATTGGTTGCGATCCACCAATACCAGCTTTCAACTTTTTTCTTTGCCATAAGCCACATACCTGTAAAGGCCGTAGCACTGGCCAGGGCGTCGGCCCAGGGAATGATCTCCTGCGAAAAGATAGTCCGCAGCCAGGTCAATGCACTGAAAATAGCGATGTAAAAAGAACCAAAGAAAAGGAAATGCTGTAGCCATTCCTTCCTGGTGGAGTGCTGTATGATCACTACATGGTGGTGTGCTGCGTCCCTTTTGGCCCAGAGTATCCAACCGTAAATGCTCATTACCGTATAATAAACGTTTACACTGGCTTCGCCCGGCAAATGCGCCTCCAGACTAAGCCAGGTATAGATAATGGTGCTGACCAGGCCTACGGGATACACCCAGATATTTTCAATGCGGGAAAACCATACACTGGCAATACCTGTAAATACGGCGAGGTATTCAAGCCATGTGGTATGCACTATTCCAAATACAAATTTTTGATAGATCTCTGGTATACTCATGCGGATCACAATCCCTCACATAGTTTTTTAAGGTTACGCAACCCTTCTTCAAACTGCTTATTGAGGTTCTTCGTTACGAAAGGACCCATTAACCTGGCCATGGGGTAAGGTAGATCGCCATTGTTTTGCCAGGTTACTTTCGTTTCGCCATTGCCCCATTCTTCAAACAGCCAGTTGTCGTTGGCCAAACTTTTCCAGGGTCTTATAAATTCGAGGCCGAAGTGAACATGTTTTTGATCGATGCTGCGCAGTATCAACCGTCCCTCCCCAATTTTTTTACCCTTCCACCAGTATTCATGACCTGGGGTTTGCGGAATGCCTTTGATGGTCATCTTGCTGCCCGGTTCCATCATTTGCCAGGGATTCCAGCGCGCGTAATAATTAAGATCGGCCACCAGCGACATTACATCCTGTACCGGTTTTATGATAACCAGTGATTTCTCAATATTGTATTTGGGAGGCAGAAAGAGGGCTGCCACAAGCAACACTACGATGACGCCTACGAAGCCATAAATGATGTACAATACCAGCATATATACAAGCTGTTTAACTGTAATTTACAGTAAGCAGGCTACAAAGCCAAGCCATTGCAATAAATAGTGCTGCGGACAATCCTGTAAATACAAAACCCTTCTGCTACAAACAGAAGGGTTTATATAAATTAGTTGTCTGTAATATTATTCTGCTTCGGCTACTACTTCTTTCACCTCAGGTATCATGCGCTTCATCATCCCTTCGATGCCTGCTTTCAGCGTGATCATGGAGGAGGGGCATCCACTGCAGGAACCCTGCAACATGAGGTTTACCACGCCATCGTCGTAGCTCTTGAACTGGATAGCACCGCCATCCATTTCTACTGCAGGCTTAACGTAGTTTTCCAACAACTCTTTAATACGTTTAACTACATCGTCATCATCGGCCGATACGGTATTGCTGCTTTGCGGTACAATAACTGCTACTTCTTCTTCATTGATCACAGCTTTTCCTTCTTCCAGGTATTCTTTCAGAAACTGGCGGATAGTAGGTATCACATCCGTCCATTCTGTTTCAGATGTTTTAGTCAGTGTCACAAAATTGCTGGCAATGAAAACAGCCCTGATGAAAGGAAAACCGAATAGTTCTGTAGCCAGTGGAGAAGGTTTTGCGCTCTCTACATCGGGAAAGTCGATGCTTTTGCCCGGATACAGCAACTTATTCGCCACAAACTTCATGGTTTCCGGATTGGGTGTCATCTCCGTGTAGATGCTGATAACCGGACTGCCTGTTTTAATCATAGTTCCCAGTGTTTTAAAGTACAAAAATAACAAACCCCGGCAAGGAATTGTTGTTTTCTTTCTAAAAAGGCTTTGCTTCCGGACTTTCGGTCTTACCGGACTTCCGGACTGCTTTTAATGATCGCAGTCGTCGGCATGGGCATGGTCGTGAACACGGCAGGCGCGGTAATTGATAACGTGGGCCGATACAATGAAAATTACTGCAAAGGGGAGTAACCAAAGTTGATAATTGTGCCATATTTGCTTGGCAATCAACAATATAATGCCTACACAAAATACAACAGCCGGCAAATAGCTATGATGGTGCTTGCGGTAGCCGTGCCAAAGAGAGTACATACCAATGGCAAAGGCAATAAAGATCATTGCATACTCCAGTAATACATTCTCAATGATGTTGATGCCAAAAACAGGCAGACTGGTAAGCAAAAGCGGCAGGATTGCGCAATGAATTGCGCAGGCTACAGAAGTAGCAATTCCCAATGCGTCCCAGTTAAACCTGAAATTCATGGCGCGAAGATAAGGGAAAACTTTCATATGCAACTAAGTTGCAAACGAAATCTTAAAATGGTAGCTGTACCGCTTAAGGCGGTTGGTCGCATACACCCCCTTAGTCCTGATTTCCTAACTTTGCATTCATGAATAAAAAACTCGTACTTTATATTAGTTTTTTCCTTGTTCTTATCATTGGCTTTTATGTAGTTCTTACCAGGGTGATCCCGGGTTATGGCAAGGTTAAGCTGCCTGTTTTGAGCTATGTTCTTCCTTTTCAATTCGTTAACCAGGATGGCAAAACCATAACCGAGCGGGACCTGGAGGGTAAGGTATATGTGGCGGAGTACTTTTTTACTACCTGTAAGAGCATCTGCCCCATTATGAACACCAACCTGCGCCCCATTCATGAAACCTTCCTTAATGAATCGCGGTTCCTGATTGTTTCGCATACCTGCGATCCGGAAACGGATAGCAGTGCGCGTTTAAAAGTATATGCGGATTCTATTAAAGCGGATACCCGGCATTGGTGGTTTCTGACCGGACGAAAAGACAGTTTATACAACACTGCCCGTAATAGTTATTTGCTGGATGATCCAAAAAACAACCTGCAGAATATTGATGACCAGTTTTTACATACACAGTTCTTCGCACTGGTTGATAAAAGTGGTCAGGTAAGAAAAATTTATGACGGGTTGAAGAAAGATGAACTGGAAGAACTTAAAAAAGATATCAAAGGTTTGTTGGATGAACCTGTTGCTCAAAAACGATTTAGTAATAACCTTTTTGGAAATTAACGATTATCAGAAAAGATAAAAAAGTTAAACATGGATACACAGATCGATAATATTTTAAAACGTAGTCAGCTAAGTGTAACCGGTAGCCGTAAAAGGATTCTGGAATTATTTTTGGCAACAAATGGCGGCGCTCTTGCGCATGGCGATATTGAAAAAAAGACGGGTGAAAAATTTGATCGTGTAACGGTGTACCGTACGCTACAAACATTCCTTGAAAAAGGAATTATCCATAGCATTCCTACCGTAGATAATTCTGTTCGCTATGCTATGTGTAAAGAAGGTTGTGCCGGTGGCCATCATCATGACAACCACGTTCACTTTCTGTGCAGCGCCTGTGGTAATACTACCTGCCTGGAAAGTGTCCTGATCCCTGAAGTGAAGCTTCCTGAAGGGTTTCAGCCCGAAGAATTTCAAATGGTGGTAACTGGTGTTTGTAAGGAGTGCCACTAGACGTAGACCAAATTAACTTGTCATTAATACACTTTTAACGAGCCATTAATTCGCCTGATATCCTTTCCTGGGCTGTTTTAGCAGAAAATACTGGTTTATTGGTTGACCAGTCCGGCCTGACCGGATTCGGGTATAAAAAGAAAGCCCCGATGTAGAAACACCGGGACTTTTGGTTAAGGCTCTGATTAGTAGCTATTTTATGATGATCAGATGATTGCTCATCTTACTATCGTAGACAAGTATTCCTTACAAAGATAATTGTTACAACGAATAAACCATATACCACTAACTGGGTATTTTTTTACCGACTATTGATCAACGTTTTATTGCTTCCATTTCTTCCTGCACAAACTTCATGAGGATTTTAATACGTTCTGGCGAAAAGTTGAATTCCAGTCCTGCCGCCTTATACAACTCAGGTAAAGTTTTCGTGCCGCCCAAGCTTAAAGACTGCATATAGTTGTCTAACGCTGCTTCCTTATTTTGCCTGAATTGCATCCACAAACCAATGGCGCCCAATTGTGCAATGCCATATTCGATATAGTACAATGGTACCTCAAACAAGTGCAACTGGCGTTGCCAGCTATAAGTACGGTAGTCATCCAACCCACTGAAATCGATTACATCGGAAGAAAACTCATTAAGTATTTCCATCCAGCGCGTTGCGCGCTCTGCTTCTGTATGATTTGGATGCTCATATGTCCAATGCTGGAATTTATCTATCGTAGCAATCCACGGGAAGATCGTAATTACACGCTCCAACTGATGTTCTTTGGCGCGTTGCAGATCTTCCTTGTTGTCAAAAAACACCTCCCAGGCGTCCATGCTAAACAGCTCCATAGCCATTGAAGCTACTTCCGCTATCTCCATCGGGTATTCTTTGAATGAGCTCAGTTCCAATGGATGTGCAAGGAAAGAATGCACCGCATGACCTCCCTCGTGTACCATAGTAGTTACATCACTCATTTGCCCCGCCGCATTCATAAAAATGAAAGGTGCTCCGGTTTCTGCCAGTGGACAGTTATAACCTCCAGGCGCTTTTCCTTTGCGACTGTCCAGGTCAAACCGTTTCATCTCATTCATTTTCCGCAGACAATCTGCAAAAAAAGGGCGTATGGCTTCGAAACATTGGATACTCTTTGCCAGTAATTCATCGCCCGATTTGAAAGGCGTTAAAGGCTTAATACCAGCGGGCTGTGCTTCAAGGTCCCAGGGCTTTAAGACATCAAGGCCCAGCTTTTCTTTCTTTCTTTGATAAATAGCATTGACCAGTGGAAGAACATGTTGCTTAACAGCTTCATGAAACTGATAACAATCTTCTTTGGTATAATCAAAACGGCCCAGTTCTTTGAACTTATAATCACGGTAGTTATAAAAACCAGCATTATTTGCCACCTGGTGGCGTTTTTCAATAAGCTTTGAATATAAGTCGTTCAATGCCTCTTTATCCTGGATTCTTCTATCGTTCACTTTCCGGTAAACCGTTTCACGTAAAGCCCTGTCCGGACTTTCCAGTAATTTGGCTGCTTGTTGTAAAGTGTATTCCTGTCCATTGACCTCTATCGTCATTTTACCAGAGATCACAGCATATTGTTGTTGCAACACGCTTAATTCTGACTGAAGGGGAATATTCTTTTCCCGGAACAGCTCAATATTCTTTCGTACACCGCGCAGGTAAGTAAAATACTTCTCCTTGTCCAGTTGGTCAGTATAAGGGCATTCTACCAGCTTACGGTTCAGCTTATCGCCGTACAATTGAATCTGGGGCTGTAAGGTCGTTACGAAAAACACAAATGCCTCTTCCAAAGATTTATTCTCTGTATCACAGGTCATTTTTATCTGGCGCCAGCAGGCGTCTTCGCTTACCACGGCTTCCAGCTCACTCATGTCCAGCAGCCATTTTTCCAGTTCGGCATAGCTTCCGATGGGCCGGTCCAGCAAATCCTTAAAATAAGGTTCCAGGTTATTCCAGTCTGTTACCACAAAATCGGCTGGTAAAAAATGCCTGGGCAACTTCTTAATATCAGCGCTAAAATTCATAGATCGTTGTTTAAATACTAAAGCTACAACCCCGGCTGCATAAAACAGGTTCCGGAAGGTTGTAGCTTTTGTTATAAATAGGAAAAACTATTCCTTGGTCTTTTTCGGAGCGGCTTTCTTTTTGGCCGGCTCTTCTGCCCCTTCCTCAGCCTTTTTAGCCTTGGGAGCTGCTTTTTTCTTGGGCTTTTCTGCCGTTTCAGCCTCTTCCTCTACAGCCTTTTCTTTCTTGGCTGCTGGTTTGGCGGCCGCTTTCTTGGCAGGAGCTTTAGGTTCTTCAGCTACCGGTTCGGGCGCTTTTTCTTCCACCACTGCTTCTTCAGCAGGCTCTTCAGAAAGCTCCCGAAGCTTGATTTCCACCTTGTTAGCGTCGAGAACAGTCAGCCATTTCACCATTTTCTTCATGTCGCTGGCATACACGCGCTCAAAATCCAGATCGGGGTACACTTTCTCAAAATACTTCTTCAGGGCATTGTTGTCCTTACCGTCCGGCAATTTCTCTCCACTGCCTTGCATGGCCTGGAAAATGCTTGCCAGGTTTACATTGTCACGTACGGTATATATCTCAATACTTTCTAAATGTGAGAAATTATGTACCCGGCTGGATACAAACCGGGTAGACTGATCGTCCAGGGAACGAACAATAGCTCCATCGCTCTTACTGCTTACTAACTCGTATAATCCGGGTAACCCTGTTACCGCTATGATTTTTCCATATTCCATATCGGGAAGAAATTTTAAAGGATATGCAAGATAAACGGAATTCGGCAAACCCTGTTCCAAAACTTGCCTATCTCTTTAAATACGGTCTTTTTTTATCCCTGGCCTCCCGATTGCATACTTCTGTACTTCCGGGGCAGGTTGTTAACCGCCGGTTAAAATTATAGGGTGGGACCGCATGTTTTCCCTGCTATTGCCATCCAATTTATACAGTCAATTTTAAATCACATAAACAATTATTGCAATGAAAAAAGCAATCTTCTTAATGATAACTGTAGCAATCGCCGGCATTTATACTGCCAATGCACAAGGTGGCGGTGGCGGTTTTCAGCGTCGTACCCCCGAAGAACAACTGAAGGCAGTAAAAGAAAAGCTGGTAGACCTTAAGCTTACGCCTGATCAAACGACCAAATCCGACAGCACTTTTGCAAAATATTTCCGCTCCAGGGATAAAATGATGGAAGAAATGCGTGCTGGCGGTGCTCAACCCGATCGTGATGCAATGCGCGAAAAGAGCCAGAAGTTAGCGACAGACCGGGATGATGAACTGAAGAAGATCTTTGATGAAGGACAATACAAAAAGTGGAAAGACGAAATCGAACCTTCTTTACGTCCTCAACGCCGTCAAGGTGGCGGAGGCGGAAATAATTAATTAGTCCGAGCTCTATGTTATTTAGTAAGACCCTGGCAGTTAAAAGCCAGGGTTTTTTATTGCCCCATCCATTGTTTAAAAGCCGTCACATTTTCCTGGCTGATCACGATCTCTTCCTGTAATGGTGGTTCTACTTCCAGCAACAATTTACTTTTAGGATAAGTTTTAATGCGCTTAATGGCACTCATGTTGACGAGGTATTTGCGGTTTACCCGGTAAAAGAAAGTAGTATCCAGCTGCATTTCTATATCACTCAAAGACTGATCAAGGATAAATTTCTGCCCTTTGTTATCGACCATGCAAACCAATTTATGGGTAGCATAGAAATAGGCAATGTCTTCCGTTTTAATACTCACATAATCTGATCCGCGTTTTACCAGGAAGCGTTTTTTATACCCGCTTTCTGCAGGCTTTTGTTGCCAGTTGACCAGGTTTTGGTAGTTGGCAGAAAAGTACTGTTTTAGTTTCTCGTACTTCTTTAAGGCTGCTTCGAGTTTTACCTGCTTAATGGGTTTCAACAAATAGTCGATGCTATTGTGTTCAAAAGCCTCCTGCCAGTACTCGTCATAAGCTGTTGTAAAGATCACCGGACAATTGATTGGCGTCTTTTCAAAGATCTTGAACGACAAGCCATCGCTGAGCTCTATATCCATAAAGATCATGGCAGGGGCCGGATGTTCTTCCAGCCAGTCTGTGGCCTGTTGTATACTACCCAATACATTCACTACCTGGATCGATGGATCACAGGCCTGAAGCGCTTTCCGTAATTTCTCCGCGGCGGGCTTTTCGTCTTCAATGATCAACACATGCATATCAGCCAATTTTTAAAACGGGTAAAGAAACAGTAAAATCGTGGTCCGTGACGCTTACTGAGATCTCTTTGCCGGTAGTAAGTTTGTAACGCTCGTCCAGGTTATTTAATCCGATGCGGGATGAGGGTTTACGTAATATTTTTTTGCGTACCTGATTGTTGATCGTTAATACATCCTCTTGCAAATCAATGGTCACTATCAGTGGCGATATATCTGAAAATTCATTGTGTTTGATCGCATTTTCTACCAATACCTGTAGAGAAATAGGAGGGATCAGGAATTGATCCATCAGGCTATCCGGGATGGTTGTATTTAATTGTACGGCTTTTTCAAAGCGGATCACCAGCAGTGAAAAGTAATCATTTAAGAACTGTATTTCTTCGCGCAGCAGCACCAACTCCCGTCGTTTGTTTTGTAAAATATACCGGTATACATCGGCCAGGTTATCATTGAACTGCCTGGCCCTTTGTGGTTTTTCTTCTATCAGGTGCGATAAAGTATTGAGGGAGTTAAAAATAAAATGCGGGTCTATCTGGTTTTTCAGGGCTTCCAGTTCTGCTTCCACTTTTGCCCTGCCCAATTGTGCATTCTTCAACATTTCATTCTCTGACTCTTTCACCAGGAAGAAGGTTTCATATACGTGCACAATGAAAACCACACAAACCATAATGATCAAGGTAGCTTCTGTAACGATATTCCAGTTGACAAGACCAGCTTTGAAGATATGGTACCATCCCATCAATAATACAATGCTCACCGGAATGGTATAAAAGGATACAGAAAAGATCAGCACTACCAGCTTTCGTATGGGTTGGTTGAACCAGTTGAAATAGCTGCGCAGGGTAAACAGGAGGTAGCGGTTGCCTTCCCAGATCAGAAAGGATAGTCCAATAGTGTAAGCATAACTTAGTTTGATTTCCCAGTTGGAAAATGAGTCGTGGTCAACGAGTCTGGTGATAAGAGGAATGGCAATACCAAAGAAAGGTATCAGTATCAGCCGGAAGCCGATATCATTGACCTGGCTGGCAACGGGAACTTTCGTCGCCGTGCCGTTTGATTTCGTCACCTCTTTTTCCATGCCGGTTCGCTTTTCGTTGGCACAGAAAAATTAGTGAAATAGATTCGATTAATCATAATCTATTTAATCCCTTAAAGTGTAAGCAAATGGACATGAACTCAATTAACTGGCTGGCAGTATTGGTTGCCGGCGTTTCTGCCTTTGTACTGGGCGGCGTATGGTATTCCCCTGCCTTATTTGGTAAAGCCTGGATGAAGGAAAATAAAATGACCATCGAAGAAGTCCGGAAAGGCAACAAAGCCAGGATCTTCGGCTGGGCCTTTGTGCTTTCCCTGATCATGGCCGTGAACCTTGCCATGTTCCTTACGGAACCAGCGCAACCCTGCCCGGGCGCTCCTGTTGTCAATATCTCCTGGGGCGCCACAGCGGGTTTTCTGGCAGGTATTTGGGTTTTTTGCAGCATTGCTGTAGTTGCATTGTTTGAGCACAAAACAGCCCGTTACATATTCATCAATGGGGGTTATTGCGTATTGGCGCTGGTACTAATGGGCGCCATTATTGGCGCCTGGCGTTGAGTGAAAATAACAGGTATAGCCATAAAAAAACTGCCCGCCTGGTATTGAACCTGAGCGGGCAGTTTTTTACAAAGACTATTATTTTTTGGTATACTCGATCTCCATGCTCTTATATTCTTTACCGCCTGCGGGCGTAGTATACATTTCCATTTTTTGATGCTTGTCGTCAATGAAGGTCATGATCTCACGGATATTACATTCCTTTCCGGTAGTCGGGTCAACCATTTTACCGGTGAACGTAATGCTCTTGCTGGCAGCATCCCAAGGACCTTCTGTGACCATTACTCCTGTCCCCATGTTATCGACCCAGGTACTGATAAAAACCTTTTTCACATTGTCATATCCAACAATGCTCTTTCCTTCAAAAGGCATACCTCCAAAGTTTCCGCTGAATTTTGCTTCCTGGTAGCGGCCGCCCATGATCATCTGGTTTACAGCTGTGCCTTTGCTTTCCGTAGGTGGCGTACCCGGCGACATCCATGAAGTTACCTTTCCTTCCCATTTCCCGTTTTGTGCGGCCAGCATTTTATGCTGTTCGCCCGGCGTCATGTATTCGCCCCAGGCCTTCATCATGGCAGCAGAATCAGGTGGTGGTGCCGGAGCATCTGTTGTGGCAGTCGCCGAAGTGTCTGATTTGGCAGCAGTGGCAGTATCGCCTTTGGCGGCGCTGTCTGTAGTAGGAGCGTCATTACATCCGGCAATGGCCAGTGCAATTGTTGAGCAGAAAATGACGGTTAGCCGTTTCATAATAAAATGTGTTTTAAGAAAGGTAATCAAATTACCTGCCTGCCTCCACATCGCAGCACCTCAAAAACGATGATCCCGGAAATTTTCAGGATGAACACTGCAGCCTAAGTCTTTAGCTAAACCTGGGTCTCTGCCAATGGTCAACCATTAATCGGGAAACTGGGTCTTATCTATATTGGGAATGATCCGCAACGCATTTTTATAGTATACTTTCTTCAAAATAGCGTCGGGTAATCCCATGCCATACATGCGCCAGAAAGCGTGGTATTTTTTATGATAGGGGAAATATTCGTCTTCTGTTTCCAGCACCCGGAAATAAGTGGCATACTCTTCCGGTACCCAGCTGTCTTTACCAAATAATATCCGGTCCTGGTATTGCTCAAAGAATTTACGGGCGGCCTTCGGCTGGCGGCCCAGTTCGGCAATAACGGCTCCAAACTCCACGACTACATTTGGCATCTCGTTCAGCAGTCTGCCCAATTTGGTAAGATCATTGGGATACCAGCCAAAATGAGCGGCAATAAAAGTGGTTTTTGGATGCTTTTTAAACATGCGGTGTTGTTCCTCTATAAGTGCTTCCCAGGGCTCGGGGTCTTTATCACTCCGCTTACGCCCCGGATGAGTAGCCAGCTCCAGCCAGCGTTCATTTTTATCATCCTGTGCATCCCAGAATGGCTTGGGATCGGCTGTATGGATCAATACCGGTATTTTCAACGTGCCGCATTTATCCCAGATGGCATCCAGCCTTGGGTCATCCACAGCTACACGGTTGCCCTGGTTGTCTTTTACGGAGAATCCTAGTGATTTGAATATCTTAAGACCATTGGCTCCGGCCTTTACATCTTCATCCAGTTGTTTCACTGCTTTCTCTGTCCAGCCAGGCTCACCAATTCCGGAAAAGTTGATATTGGCAAATACGATGAACCGTTTGGGTGCCGTAGACCTTACCGAGCTTGTCATGTTTTGCAGGCTGCTGCCGTAGCCGCCGCTCAGGTTCACCATTACCTGCATGTTCAGCTTATCCATATCCAGCAGCAGCTGTTTGATATCATTTGGGCGCAAGCCGTTCTGATGGTTGTGAACATCAATGAAAGGATATTTTGCCCGTGTTAATACATGTTCCGGCACCACCAGGGTAGATGTCGGATTGTATTGTTCGAAGTCCATTCCGCGGCCCGATTGGGCGCATGCAGCAGCTGTAATGACTAAAAAAGATACGACAAAGGATAATTTTTGCATGTAGGAGGTTTTGAGTGGGGGCAAGCTATGGGAACCACAGCCCTTAAAAGAACCAATGGTCAAACTTAACAATCCTTTTTGATGTCAGAATGAGTTTATCGAAGCCGTTTTTTTAAGAGGATTGCGCTATCTCCTGCAACACTGCGTCTATGCGCTCTTTCAGCGCATCATATTCCGTAAAGCCCCTGGCCAGTAAATAGAATTTAGACTCCGATGCCTGCAACAACACGGCTGGAAATCCGGTTACCTGCAGTTGTTTACATAGTGCAAATTCATAATAAGCCTTCTCTTTATAAACCTCACTGTGCAGCGATGCATAAAAATCTTCGGCCGGTATCTGGTATTTATCCAGCAGGTGCCGGTAGGCTTCATCATCACAAAGGTCCCTGCCTTCATAATTCAGGGCGTATTGAAGATCTGCGGCAAATGCTACCTGTTGCTCCGGGAAATAATCTTTGAACACACACATAGCGATAGCCGGCTTTTCGGAGTCGGGAAACCAATCGCTCTCGTCAGGGTTGTTGATATGCCAGAGGAAATCGGAGCCGAACTTGATGCCTGTGCGCTCTTCCACTACTTTGTAGGCCTGGCGGATATAGCCCGCCATGGCGCCAATAGGCCGGGGCTCATCGGCAATGATCATCCCGCCTGAAAGCACTTCGAAGAAGATCCTGTCTTTATATTCTTCAGCAATCTGCTTGATCACCGGACTAAAGCCATAGCACCAGCCACAATAAGCATCATAACAATAGTAGATTGTTGTCATCTTCAATTAATAAGGGGGCAAAATTACGGCCTATTTATAGAACTAATACAAATGATGCCCGGATCGGGTCATTCTGTCGGATATATAGGCGATTTAAAATAAGTCCACCCAGCCTGATCTTATTGTGGCATTATTTCGCCACTTTGACCCGTTTCGGGTATTAATCACCTTTAGTAAGTAAAAACTGTTAAAGGCAATCGAGGTTTATTATTAAAACAATTAATAGTAGTTAAAATAGATATAAAAATTTTTTACGTTTGCTGTCCGGTTCGCTACAACAACTATAACAACATTCAATACCTGTAAAACTGTTTCTTATGAAACGTATGCTTACTCTACTTCGCAAGGCAACCTTATTTTCATTGGTCATTTTGGGAACAGGCATAGCCGCCCACGCTCAGTTAAAAGTAGGAGACAATCCTACCAGTATTCAAAAATCATCTATTCTGGAATTGGAAAGTTCAAGACAGGGTTTACTGTTGCCCCGCCTGGCGGATACGGTGGCCATCAATTTACTTACGCCACCCGATGGGATGATCATTTACCTCAACTCCGACAAAAGCTTACGCCTGCGCAGCAACGGAAGCTGGAAAAAGATTGCTGATCTGTCGGAAGCCAGTTCCAACTGGTCGCTGACTGGTAATACAGGCACCAACCCCAGTGTAAATTTTATTGGAACGCTGGATGGCCAGCCGTTAGTGGTACGGACTAATAATGCCGAGCGCCTTCGGGTAGATGCTGCCGGCAATGTGGGCATTGGCACCAACAATCCCACGGCTAAGTTGAATGTAGATGGTACGGTAAAATTACAGAATCTGGCAGCAGGTACAACCGAGCTGGATGTGCTGGTATTGGCAGCAGATGGGTCTGTATTCAAAAGGACCATTGCTTCGACCGCTTTTGAAAATGCCATCAGAGCGATAAACGGTATCCAGCGAAAAGCTTTATCTATTACAGCTAATGCCAGTGATACATCCAACAATGTATTGGTGCAAAACCGCGATGTGGATAGCACGATCGCGCTTTTCCTCCCTGTGCAGAATGGATCGGCAGGCGCTTCAAAACCTTATGGTTTTCTTACCTATACAGACTGGCAGAAAATACAAAGCGGTATACAGACTCTTGCAATTGGCGCCGTAGCCACCACGCCAAATATCAATGGCGCTTCTATTCAAACAGATACTACTTCACGCACCCTGATCTTGCATCCTGCTGATGCTACCAATCCGGGTATTGTAACTGCCGGCGCCCAGACATTTGGCGGCGATAAAACATTTAATGGCAATGTTGCAGTCAATGGTAATCTGCGACTAAACAATGTAGCTAACAATACGACGGCTGATTCTGTACTGGTGCTCAGCAATGGCCTGGTAGAAAAGAGAAAAGTAAGTGAATCTGCTTTTGGAAATGCCATACGGAGTATTAACGGCAACCGCGATTCGGCACAGAAAATAGCTTTTAAGACTACAGGAACAGATCTTACCGTATCCACCAACGGAACCGACAGTATATACCTGAATGTGCCCAATGCTGCAGCCGGGGCGAGAGGGGTAGTGTCAACGGCTGCGCAAACCTTTGCCGGTACCAAAACCTTCCAGGATAGTGTGAATGCAGCCAAAGCAGTACTGGTAGGATCCACCGGAAGTGCCAATTCTACCGTACAGGTGGAGGGCTCTTTATCAATGACCATCACTACTACTACAAGCAACTATAGTGCTACCGCTGCCGACAATACCATCCTGGCCAACACCAGCTCCAGCGCTATCACTATTACCCTACCGGCGCCAGGGCCCATCAGGGGCCGTATCTATACCATCAAGAAAATAGGCAATGGCGGTATTGACAGGGAGCTTACGATCAATCCTACAGGTGGCACCATCGATGGGGGCACGGCTTATACTATTTATAATGACTGGACCTATGTTACGCTTCAAACAGATGGCAGCAACTGGTATGTGATCAAGAAATAGAATGGACTTGCTAAAGCTGATCAATATGCAACGTACCAGATACATTGGTGCAGGACTTCTACTTTTATTACTTTGCCATAAAGGAGTTTCCCAGCAATTAAGGCTGGGCAATAATCCCTTTACGGTCGAGAAATCGGCTGTACTGGAACTGCAATCCAATAATCAGGGCCTGCTCTTTCCCCGGATAGCCGATACATTGCTGATCAATGCACTGTCGCCTCCGGATGGTATGGTGATCTTTTTTACACCGCTTAAGCAACTCATGTTACGTTCCAATGGCTTCTGGAGGATGTTGCAGAGTTCGAATGCCATTACAGGTTTGAACGGACTAACAGGACCTGTTCAGACTTTTGCTACCGGAACAACGGGAACAGATTTTAATATTGTGTCAACAGGAACTACCCATACTTTTAACTTGCCTGATGCTTCTGCAACGGCAAAGGGGGTGATGACAACAGGTACGCAATCTATTGCGGGGAGCAAGACCTTTACCAGTGCACCAGTCTTTTCTACTTTTACACAGGGATCTATCCTGTTTGCCGGTTCCGGCGGCATTTTATCACAAAATAATAACAACCTGTTTTGGGATGCAGCGAATAACCGAATGGGTATTGGGACCATTGCGCCGGCTTCTGCACTTCATATTTCAGGTACGAGTCCGCTCACCATTAATGGATTGGCCACAGGCGCAGTATCGGATAGTATTGTTACCATACTCAATGGAGTTGTAAAAAAGATCCACCCTTCTTTATTAACTTCTTCTGGCAATGGGTGGGCACTTATTGGTAATGCCGGGACCAATCCCTCTACTAATTTCCTGGGAACCACCGATAATCAATCTTTCATTATTAAAACAAACAATACACAGGTTGGCCGTTTTGATCAAAACTCACTGGCGCTTGGCATCGGCGCGAATGTTAATAATGCCACACACTCATTTGCTATTGGTAACAATACTCTCACAGCATTCAGTATTACCAATGCCCTGGCTTTTGGTGGCGGTGCTACGGTGAATGGTTCTAATTCTTTTGCTATTGGGACCGGGGCCGTGACCAATAGCCCTACCTCTTTTTCGTTGGGTAATACTGCGACGGTTGCCTTTGGCGTATCTGATGCGATGGCATTGGGCACCAATGCAACCGTGAATGCGCTGAATGGAATTGCCATTGGAAGTAATGCTAACACTACTTATAAGACAACTGCCAATGGGGTTAGCGGCATTGCCATTGGTAAAGCGGCTACTGCCAATGCCAATTATGGTATTGCCTTGGGCGATTCGGCCATTGTTGGTTTTGTAACCAATCCGGCCATTGCTATTGGACGGATGGCCTATGTAAATGGCTCCAACTCCGTTGGCCTTGGCACGGGTACTACCATTTCGAATGTTACTAATGGTACTGCTTTGGGCTCCAATACATCCGTAACTGCCAGTAACTCCACTGCTATTGGATACAATGCCTCAGTGACCCAGAGTGATGCTATTATTTTGGGTGACCGTTCCAACCTCAATCTGTCTGTAGGAATAGGCTCTGAGAGTTTTACCAGTGGGGCCAGAGAAAAGCTGCTGGTGGATGCCGGTACCAGTAGTTCTTACAATGTAATTAGCGGAAAGGGTACATTGAACAATTACCTGCAACTGAACATTCAGAACCGTTCGGCCGGTGATGTGGCCAGCTCCGACCTGGTAGCTACGGCCAATAATGGAACGGAAACCACCAACTTTGTAGACCTGGGCATTAATTCCAGCGGATTTACCAATACTACTTATCCTGTTATCGGCGGTGCCAACAATGCCTATCTCTATAGTACCGGCAATGATTTTGTCATTGGCAATGGTACCCTCAGTAAAAATCTGCTGTTTTTCACCGGGGGGTTTGCAGCTGCCAATGAAAGAATACGGATACTGGGAACAGGTAATGTGGGTATTGGAACCACTGCACCTTCTACCTTACTTCATATTAAGACGGGTACAGCCAATGATGGTGGGTTGCGTATGGAAAACCTTACGAATACTGCTACTGTGACTACCGGTGCCGCTGTATTGGGAGTAGATGCCAATGGAAAAGTCGTTCGTGCCAAAACACCGCTGTATTATTATGGCACTTCTGCCACGGCTACTACGGAAGATGTTACCAAAATATGGATTGCAGATTTTGCCAATAATGCAACTGGCACACCTACAGTTAACATTCCATCAAATGTAGCGTTTTCCAATATCCTGAGTATTCAGGTTACTGCTAAAGGGGGAAGTAGTACTAGCACTATGCCTATTGTGAGTGTTACAAGCAACACTTTAACTGCTGTGACTGTAAGGGTTGTCGAAAGTAGAACCCTTACATTACTTGGAGAAACATTAGAGGCGCACACAGATACGAATACCCGCATCTACATACGCGTGGAAGGAAACTAATTTATTCACTTATTTAATGTTGATCTGTATAGTAAAAGGCTACATATTATTTCTTTTATTTTCCTGCTGGCTGGTTTGCAATCCTACAGCCTGGCCCAGTCAGGCTTCTATGTTCCCAACCAGGGTAAGATCTTCTTTATCGGCGATACCGCCACTATTTTTTCCAATGTGACCAATGGTGGCAAACTGGGAGTGGGAAAAAATGCGGTAGTGAATTTTAAAGGCCGCATTTGGGAGAATGACGCACAATCCTTATTAACAGATGAAAGCAGTGGAGGAGAAGGCGTTACCGGTATTGGTGGGATGATCAGGTTCTTGTCTACTGATACTACGCGCCAATATATTTATGGGGCCTACAATGCGGCCAGCAAATCGGGCCCCGGTTTTCCTAACCTGCAGATACAAAATATTAATGGCGTACGCCTCCTGGGAAGTACTGCCAAAGTGCGCAATGAATTAAAGTTTAGCAGGGGATTGCTTTATCTCGACAATAATATACTGGTGGTGGGTAATAATAATCCCGGCTTGATTACCGGATATGACTCTGCCCGCTATATTGTTACGGGCAATGCTCCTGGTTCCGGATTGCTGATCAGGGAAAATATCCTGGCTGCAGATAATATTGTGGTATTTCCTATAGGTAGCCGGGCTCATCAGTACACGCCTGCCGCTATACGCAGTAAATCGGATATAGGCGATGACTTTTATACTTCCGTCTTCGATAGTGTAAAAAGCCAGGCCATCAGTGGCAACAATCTTAGGGAAGAGTCTGTTAATAAAACCTGGGAGATAGGAAAGCGTCTTCATCCCAATGAAGGGGAAGTAGAAATATTATTGCAACACTTAACAGATGAAGAGGGAACGATTTTCAAGGCTGGAAGACAATTGAGTTTTGTCTCCAGGTTTGCAAACGGTGTATGGGATACAGCTGCTCCCCTCATTACGCCATCATCGGGTAATCTTACTACAGGCGGTATATTATTCAATGCCGGCCTGAACCGGCGAACCCTGAACAATGATATGTCTGGCGGAGCCTATTTTACCAAATTCACAGGCAAGGGTGATCGGGGCATCAACAGAACCCAGGTATGGTTGAGTGGGATTCGCATAGATTATCACAATGTAAAAGTGTATTGGACCACCAAACCAGAGATCAACAACAATTACTTCGTAGTGCAGCGAAGGTTTAGTAATGTGCCGGACTTTATCAATATAGACACTGTAGTTTCATTGGCCCCTAATGGCAACAGTCTTGACTTCCTCAATTACACCATCAATGACCCCAATAGCTATGGGGGTATTACGTATTACCGGTTGATGCTGGTAGATTTCAGTGGCAGGCAAACTTTCTCTAATATAGTGGCTGTAGGCAGAACGCCTGATAATCAGTTGTTGCTGTGGCCTAATCCAAGTACAGGAAGATTTTTTGTGGGCATTGGAACTGCCTCTTCCATCAAAACTATTGTGATCTGGGATGCGGTGGGTCGCAAGGTGAAAGAAGAACTGGTAAAAGAAAGGAATATTATCGAGATGTACCTGCCCATACCCGGCACTTATGTAGTAAGCTTTGTCTCACCCGGAGGTCGTATTGTAGAGTCGAAGAAACTGCTGGTGAGTGGATATTACTAATTGGGTAATACTGGCTACAAATGACAGGACAGGACACAAAAAAAGAAACTGTCTTAAAAGTCTCTTCAGATTGGAATGGCAGATTTTCGCCCGCCGCTTCCTCCTTCTCTGTCCGAAATGCTATTCCGGAACGATCTTATTGACTTGTAAGACAGTCTCTGTACGATAATGAAGACAGATATATGTTGAGTAATTGTACTCCTGGCAAATTAACTCACTTCCATTTCGCCGGTTGCGCTGTTCTTCCTTAGGCCTTTTTTCACTTTATTCACCAGATCATCGGCTGTGTCTTTAATCTTTTTCCTTGTTTCTTCTCCTTTATCGGGAGCAAATAATGTGCCCACCAATGCGCCGACAGCGGCAGCAGCAATCATCCCTATAAGAATATGTTTTGCTTTCATGATAATAAAGTTTAAACGTAAATAATAAATCCTTCGATACTGTAATTACCAACACTGTGCCAAACCAAACTGGTGTCCTGTTTCTACACTTAAAATAAATGTTAACGCATGTTCTGTTAGACCGTATAAAAGCAATAATCCCCACCTGTCCGGCGGGGATTACTTTCTGTATGATGAGGAAGAAAATTTACATTAACCTCTTCGGCCGGGTCTGTCGCCACCACCGCCTTCACCACCTCTTGAAGGTCGGCTCCCGCCACCCTGACCGCCACCACGGCTGCCGCCTCCGCTTCCATTATCCCTGCGCTCAAAGGATCTTTGCTGAGGAGCTGCTTCCCGTTGCTGACGGGGCTGTTGTGGCTGCACCTGCGGTTGGCGCTGTGGTTGCTGCGGCTGTATCACCCTGCCCGGATTATTCCGTTCACCACCTCCTGGTCTGTTTTGCCATTGGCGGTTATCATCACCACCGCTACGGGGCTGATTTATCCTTGGCTCACGGGTTATTGGTGTAGGGCTATTACCCCGGTTATTATTCCATCGGCTGTCATCACGTGAACCATTGTTGTCACGAATGGTCCTCTCACGGCTGCCAGGTGTTGTTACGCCAGGTCTGCTGCCATTATTGCCGCTCCTGTTCCCTTCACCGGGTTTCCATTCACGAACAGGTCGTTGAGAGCCATTATTATCAGTACGGCTACCCTGGCTGTTATTATTGCCAAAGCGGTTGTTATCACGTTGCCCGTTTGTTGGACGATCGTTTATCCTGTTGGGCCTGTTGTTGAACCTGTTATTATCTGCTGTGCGGTTGTTGTTATCAAACCGGCCTCCACCGCGATTGCCATTATTATTGTTATAGTTCCTGTTGGCATACCCTTGCCTGTTATTAAATTCACGTCCCCTGTTATTGGGAACATAGCGTTGGTTATCACGGGTCACTACGCCACGACCGCCACGGTAATTGTAAATATTATTAGTGCGATTGATGTGCACAATGTTCACATTGGCCCGGCTACGATAGCCGTTGCCATAGAATCCACCACTGTAATAACCACCATGGCTACGATAAGGCGCATAACAATAAGAAGGACGATAAACGCGCGGTCCCCACCAACCGCCATAACCATAACCCCATGGGCGGCCAAATCCTACACTGGCATGGAACCAACCATTGTTGTAGTTGAAACCGAAGCCCCAGCCAATCCAGGGATTATAGCGTATGTTAAAACCCCATGTATACGGGCGAGGGAAATAATAATTACCATACCAGGGCCTGTAATAGTAGCCGGTACCGTATACAATAGTAGGTCCGTAAACATAGGTGTTGAGGTATCCGGGTGTATAACCCATCCACACATAATCAGGCGTTACATCATAGATGTATACATACTTCATTTGGTATACGGGATAGCGCGGAGGAATCAGGGCCACCGCAGATGGTCTTACCACTGCTACTGACCAGGGTCCTGAGGCGCTGTACGATTCAAACCAGATACCGTTATCTACAGAATAATAACGGCCTCTCCAGCGGATCACAGATGCGGAAGTATTCACCGCGTAATCCATGTCGGTACCCTCAATGTCTTCAAACTGCGGATCACCATCATATACCACATCGGCCTTGGCCTGTTGCCTGTCTACTTTAGCTGTTTGCGGAATTTCTGCTTCCTGTAAAGCTTCCTGAGAGGCCTGGGTACCAGCTACACTGGCCAGCACATTATCTTTTGCAGAGCCTTCCTGTATGCGTGCAAAATCCTGTGGCAGCTTGTCGGATGCTACGTATTGCCACTGGCCGCTTAATGTTTTTGATTTATACCAGCGTCCCGAGATCAGCACATAATATTGCTGGGATTGTACATCCATGAAAATATCATCGTCTGAATTGGAAACATACAGCAGGTCTGTTCCGGATGCCGGTGCGAAATTGGCTTCTCCATTGGATTGGATCAATTCGGCCGGTTCGGTACTGACTATAATCTTGTACATGGTATTTTCATCCGTTTCCTTTTCTGTTCCATTTTCCTTACTGGCATCATTTACCTGTTGGGCTATGCTGTTGAGATTTTGTGATACCTGGGTAGTTAAGGCATAAGGACCAGTAGCGGAAGTTGCATTGTACCAATGCTTGCCTCCATAGAGGTAAAAACGGCCATCATTGTTCTTAATGATCGTAAAAGGTGTATTGACCACTGCATCTACTCCCCACTCACTGTTGCGCTGCAATTTGGGTGCACCATCGATCAATACCAGTATAGAAGGAGTATTGCTATATAACACTTTGGGAGGTGTATTGCTGATCTGTTGATCCAGTTCCGATTGCTTGTTATTCAGGTCCAGGGATGATTGTAAGTCACTTTGCGCAAAGCTGATGCCTCCCTGCCCAATCTGCTGCTCCAGGGCATCGGCGTAATTGTCGAGCTGATCATCGGTTGTTTCTCCGGGCAGTTTAATATTTTCAACCTGGGCTTTCTCCACCTGCACCCGGCTGCCATTGCTGCTGGTAGTAGCTTTTAACCAGGCCATCCCGAAAACGGGGTCAGTTTTTCCACTTTCCAGAACCGAGATAGCCGCCTTGGCCTGCAGGGTATTACCGGAATAAGATTCCGGCTGCCATTGGTAGAGTTTGATCACCGTACCCTGCGGGGTGGTTACGGTTTTGGGCCATGCGTCCTGTGCTGAGACAGAAAGGCCAGACAGTAAAGTACCGCCCAGCGCGCATAAGAAGGTAAAGAATGATTTCATAAAGAGGCAGTTTGCGTTGAATAAATCCCTGGTGGGTTTTGTTATTACTATCAATTTACACTGGTTAGACGATGAAAGCTATTAGTAGTTTACCTAAGAAGCAAACGTTTGCAAAACATTAGCAAAAAGAGGTGTTAAGGGATAAGTTAATTTTCTTGATTTTCAATGACTTATGCCGACTGGCATTGGATCCCTATCAGTAACTACTTTTCCGGTTTCCACTTCATATCCGCTGGTAGTATGAACAGATGTTATAGGCTGCAGGAACTGTCTGTAAGGAAGGTACTGGGGGCCAGTGTGCCGGGCCTTATGCAATGCTGTCCAGCGACTTATAAAGCTGGTGGCTATCTCCTTCTTAATCGCCACACCGGTGGCCTGGTAGGCCAAGAATAAATGGCTGCAATCCTTTGTTTATCGTATTGATCTTAGCTGGTGGATTTTTGCTTTGGCGGGCCTCCTTGCTTTACTGATAGCAGTCCTTACTGTAAGTTTTCAGGCCATCCGGCGGCCATTGCTAATCCGTAAAGAGCCTGCGAACGGAATGATCATCCTCTAACTTTTATTGCGATAGGTACGAAGACAGTCAAAAAGGGCCCGGAGGGCCCTTTTATTCCCATGTAATCATTAATGCTATCCACACCAGTCCTTAACCGCGATTAGTGATAAAAGAAAAGCATAACAAAGATAAAGAATAAGCGGTAATGTTTAACCTCAAAAGGCAAAAATGTTTAGTCAAATATGACCTGCTGTTCGAGGGGCAACCAGGCTTCCCTCATTTATACATTCCCGATCCCGGATGCGATTCCTTTGTTAAGTATATTTCTGCAGCAGGGCTTTTAGAGCGGCAGTATTTTTTCTACAATCCATGCATAGTTTATCCCAACTCATACTCCTCGCCCATTTACATGCGTCTTCCGGCTGGTAATATTGCGCTCCAATTCGCTTCAAGGGTATCATATCGGAGAAGTATAACCATTTAAAACAAAAAAAGTCATGAAAAAATTAATCTTACTCGCAGGCATGCTGTCTGCACTGGTGTTCACATCCTGCAAAAAGGATAAAGACGAAAACGGCGGTGATAACAATGGAGGAGGAGGCAACAATCCGGCTACCAGGCTCATTAAGAAGATGACCAAGGTAGAGAACGGTGTAACTACTGTTTACAACTTTACTTATGACAACGCTAAAAAGCTGACCGGGTTTGCCAGTACCGACAATAAAGAATCTACCACATTCTCTTATGATGCTACCGGCAATCTCATTAAAGTAGAAGCTATTGAAGAGGATTTCAAAAACATCTACACCTACACTTATGCCAATGGCGTTCCTGTATCCGGCACACTCAAAAGCTGGCAGAAGAATGCCGGAGAGCCTGATGAACTGATAGAAGATGACGAACTTACCTACACTGTTGCCAATGGCCAGGTAACAAAACTCAAGCTTCATATGAAGCAGGCCGATGCAGACCTGGATATGGACCTTTCTTATGCCAATGGCAACCTGTCGAAAGTACAAACAGCGCAGGGTAGTGCCTATGATTATAAAGCAATCTTTACATTTGGTACCAAAAAATCACCCTTTCCTCAGGTTTCAAAATATGTATTGGACCAGGCAGGTTTCTCTCTCTTCTTTAGTTCTAAGAATGAGTTGATCACCACTGAATTTGATTTCCCTGGTACAACACTGGATGAGAAGACCACCGTTACTTATACTTATGATGCAAGTGGCTACCCCCTTACATCTACTGAGGGTGGGGTAAAACTTACTTACGAATATCAATAATGATTAAACCTAATTCCGGCAAGCCCCTTCTGCATTCAGCGGAAGGGGTTCTTTTTATTAGTGATATATTTGGTATCGAATCTATACACGTACCACGATGTCAGCACTATTCAGTCCACTCCAGATAAAAGATATTACATTTCGTAACCGCATTGTCATTTCGCCCATGTGTCAATATTCCTCTGAAGAGGGTTTTGCCACCGACTGGCACCTTGTACACCTGGGTAGCCGGGCGGTTGGCGGAGCGGGGCTTATTATCCAGGAAGCAACGGCCGTATCGCCCGAAGGGCGGATCAGTCCTGACGATCTTGGCATCTGGAAGCCGGAGCACCTGGAAAAACTCAAGGCTATCACTGCCTTCTTACGTGAGCAGGGTGCGGTGCCGGGCATCCAGCTGGCGCATGCAGGCCGTAAGGCCAGTAGCCAAAGCCCCTGGAAAGGAGGCAGGCATATACCGAAAGAAGCCGGTGGCTGGCAAACAGTAGCTCCTTCGGCCATTCCCTTTAGAGATACGGATGATGCACCCGCGGCGCTGGACAGTGCAGGAATAGAAAAGGTGGTCAGGGATTTCACGGCAGCTACTTTCCGTGCTGTGCAGGCGGGCTACCAGGTGCTGGAATTGCATGCTGCACATGGCTACCTCATTCATCAATTTCTTTCACCACTCAGCAATCACCGGACAGACGAATATGGCGGGAGTTTTGAAAACCGCATCCGTTTGCTTCTCCAGGTAGTGGAAGCTGTGCATTCTGCCTGGCCTGCCCACCTGCCTTTATTGGTGCGCATTTCAGCTACCGACTGGGCCGAAGGAGGATGGAATGAAGTTGAATCTGTGCAATTGACCAGGATATTAAAGAATAAGGGGGTGGATCTTATAGACTGTTCTTCCGGGGGATTGATACCGGGTGTTACCATTCCGGTAGGCCCTGGCTATCAGGTGCGCTTTGCAGAACAAGTAAAAAAGGAAGCACATATTTTAACCGGCGCAGTAGGTATGATCACCACGGCTCAACAGGCCGAAGAAATATTGGCCAATGGACAGGCGGATATGATCATCATGGCGCGGCAGTCGCTCCGTGATCCTTATTTCCCGTTGCATGCTGCCCGGGAACTTGGCGACACCATTGACTATTGGCCATCACAATACCTGAGAGCCAAAGAATAATGTTCCATCAAGCACTCCTTTTATGACCGGAGCGCTTCAATCTCTTCTGCTGACTTAGGTAAATATTTTCCCAGCTTACGATTGCCATCGGCGGTGACGAGGAAATTATCTTCCACTCTGATGCCGCTGAAGTTGCGGAAGGCTTCCAGGGTTTTATAATTGATAAAGTTGGTATGTTTCTTTTCGGCTATCCACTGGTCTATCAGGGAGGGGATAATGTAAACGCCGGGCTCGATGGTAAGTACATAACCTGGCTCTACAGCACGACCCAGTCTCAGCGATTTCCAGCCAAACTCTTTACTTTTTTGCAGGTCATCTGAATAGCCAACGTATTGCTCGCCCAGGTCTTCCATATCATGTACGTCCATGCCCATCATGTGGCCCAGGCCGCACTGAAAGAACAAAGTATGTGCGCCAGCCGCTACGGCTTCCGCCGCATTGCCTTTCATAATACCGATAGCCGTAAGCCCTTCCACCAGCTTTTCACAAGCGCCTGCGTGTACATCGAGAAAACGTACCCCGGGCTTCAGTAAACTGATGGCGTGGTCCAGCGAAGCCAATACGGTATTATAGACCTCTTTCTGCTCAGTAGTAAATTTTTTGCCTACAGGAAAGGTCCTGGTCAGGTCGCCTGCATAGTGCAGCTCATTTTCTGCTCCGGCATCCAGCAGTAGCATTTGCCCTTCCCGGATGGTATTTCCATAATAATGGTTATGAAGCGTTTCCCCGTTTACCGTGCAAATAATGGGGTAGGAGAGCCGCGCGCCTGCTGTGAAAGCCGCCTCCTGTACTTTGGCGGCTACCTCATATTCTTTCATTCCCGGCCGGGTATATTGTATGCCTGCCAGATGCATATCGGCGCTGATGGAAACTGCTTTTTCTATCTCGGCCACTTCCGCGGCCTCTTTGATGACCCGCTGACTGATCACAGCTTTGACCAGCTTCAGGGACACCTGGCGGTCAACATCCTGTATGGGAACCTGCAGCCAATCTGCCAGTTTGATTCTGTTTTCAGGGCGGTAAGGGGGTAAAATATGTACCGTGCGACCTGCTGATTGAGCTTTACGTATGTGGGTGATTATATCATTATAAGGAGCTGTATGTGAAACACCTACAGCTGCCGCCATCTCTTTTACAGAGGGCAGAGGTCCGGTCCACACGATGTCATCCATACTCAGTTCATTGCCAAAGATGGTCACTTCACCGCTTTCTGCATCTATAATAGCTCCTAATCCTGCCACATCCAGGCCAAAATAATAGAGAAAGGTGCTGTCCTGCCTGAAAGGATACGTGTTGTCCTTGTAATTCATGCTGCTTTCTTCGTTGCCCATCAGGACAATAAGACCGGTACCCATGTTTTGGAGCAACGCCTGGCGTCTGCTGCTATAGACAGAAGTGTTAAATAAGGTAAAATGCATCCGGCAATTTATTGAGAATTCCCGACTTATATACTACCTTTATAAAAGCCTCGTTATTAAGAGCATCAGCCTCAGTTTTTACATTCTTTCAGTTTAGTTTTTTTCAGTATTCCATTTAGTAAGTGACAATAAGCCAAGACTTATTGTTGGTCCGGACAAAGCAATCAGCCTCGTTACGAAATGTCAGTTATTTCTCTTAAGAGAGTCACAACTAAAATCTGTAACATGATCCTGTCAGACTTTATACTACTCAGTGAAGAAGAAAAGAAAATGGTGATGCTACACCAGGGTATATTGGTGGCTAAAAAGGCCAACCAGCAATTCATGATCTTTCTTTTCCAGATGCAGGCTTTTTATGTGGAAGTTTTTTGCGACAAAGCCACTAAGCAAACCTATGAGTTCCGGGTGTTTAACCAAACCAACCAATTGGATCCCTGGTTGGAAGCCATTCCGATTCCGGATTGGAAATAAAAACTGTCTCATCAAAGCATACTGACCGGGTAATATCCATCTTACAGGGATATTTGCGGAAAATTTCTTATTTCAGTAATTAGTAGGCTGGTGTTATAATTAGTCGTACCTTTGAGCTGTCAATTTTGAGCCTCGCAGTCAGTATCTACATTATGCCAGCTTTTAGCAAACCGCATTTTAGTTAGTCTATACTTCTTGCCTTCTCAGATAATTGTTAAATTTTAATTTTTAGTTAGTATGAACATTTACGTATCAAACTTAAGCTTCAACGTTCAGGATGAAGACTTAAAAGAATTCTTTGCACCCTATGGAGAAGTTACATCTGCCAAAGTGATCAATGACAAGGAAACTGGTCAATCACGTGGTTTTGGATTTGTAGAAATGCCAGACGATGCAGCAGCTAAGAAAGCTATTGCTGAACTGGATCAAGCGACTGTAGAAGGTCGTTCTATCCGTGTAACTGAAGCAAGACCTAAAGAGAACAACAGGTCTGGCGGCGGTGGCGGTGGCTACAAAGGTGGCAACGGCGGCGGCGGTGGTTACAACAGGAACAACCGTTGGTAAAACAGAGTATCCCTACGTTTTAATAATAAGCCCCGGCTCTCCGGGGCTTTTTTATTGCCTGTAACCGGCCAATCCTCTGTGGCGGATATTAATAAATTGTAAGGAGTATGGAGGGTGCGTCTGGATTGCTGACACAAAGATTTTCAGCCCTTTGTGTCTAAAATGTATATATTTAAATCTTATTATTATTGTACATTCAAAGCTTTTACAGACTAGCTAACCTTTTATGAAACTTGAGTATTACAGGCAATTAGATGGTGTACGCGCCGTCGCTGCTTTGATGGTAATGTTCCTGCACTTTTTTGGCGCTGTTCAGCCAACTGATCCCTTTTTTCGACTGCTTGATAAGTATGCCTCATTTGGGCAAACCGGAGTTTCTATATTCTTTGTGTTATCGGGATTTCTTATTACCCGGATACTGATGCAAACAAAAGGTAATGCCCGCTATTTTAGTGATTTTTATATCAGAAGGGCACTAAGGATCTTCCCTTTGTATTATCTCTTTCTTATCATTTTCTACTATATAGTTCCTGTTCTGCAGCATACACCTCTGACTCCCTTCAGTAACCAGGTCTATTTCTGGGTATACTTGCAAAACTTTGCCATGACATTCGACTGGAAAACTTATGGTCCCTGGCATTTCTGGTCGCTGGCTGTGGAGGAACATTTTTATTTCATGTGGCCTTTGCTTGTTTATTTCCTTAGCAAAAAAGGGATAAAGATTGCTGTTGCTGCTATTATGGTGATTGCTTTTGTGTGCCGCCTGGTGATGATCAAAAGCGGACACGAGGCCTTTTATTTAACATTCAACAGGATGGATGAGCTTGCCATTGGTGCATTGCTGGCGGTATGGGAGTCTGAGGGTAAATTAGCCGGTAAGGCAAAGTTGTTTATTATTTCCTTTTTTCTTGTGCTTATTCCTACAATAGTGATATGGGTGAAATTCACTGGCAATGCGCTGGATATAATTCAGGTTATTAAATACAACCTGCTATCCACCTCCTGTTTTTGTCTGGTTGGGTATGCTATTGCCTTAAAGCAGGATGTAGGGGTCAACAAATTACTGTCTACCAGGTTTTTCTCCTTTAGTGGCAAAATAAGTTATGGCTTATACGTGTACCATCCGCTTTCATTTACGCTGATCGTCTCCATGTTTCCGCCAGGAACATCCATACCCTTATTATTTGTGGCCTGCTTTGGGATAACCTATCTCATCGCCTTCATCAGCTATCAGTTTTTTGAATCAAAATTCATAGCGATGAAGAAGTATTTTGAATACAACCGACCGCTTACAAAGACGGTTAGCAATACGAGACAAGGAGCGGTTTAAAGAGTAGCTAACAATTTTATTCGGCAGGTGGTATATTTAATTGTTTAAAATGCTATGCGTTTTTCTGCTGTCTCTGGAACGAAACATATTACCTATCTTCCTTGATTAAAATGTATTGGTAACCGGGATCCCCCTAAAAGAGATCTTCCAAAAAAGCTCTTCAGTATGCGCCTGTTATTCATCATTAGTTTTATTTTCCTTTCCGTAACTTCTTTGCAAAGCCAGCCTGCCAATAAGAAACCAATCCGCACCGGGGCGGAACAGGTCAATAAATACCTTCCTTACCTGAAAGGCAAGAAGGTAGCGATCATGGCAAATCCGACTTCTATTATTGGAAAAAAACACCTGGTAGACAGTCTACATGCTCTCGGCGTAAATATTGTTAAAGTATTCGGCCCCGAACACGGGTTCAGAGGTAATGTAGGCGCCGGAGTAGAAGTAAAAGATGAAACAGATGCTGCTACAGGTATTCCGATCATTTCTTTATACGGAGCAAAGAATAAACCGAGTAAACAGGACCTCGCCGATGTAGATGTCCTGATCTATGACCTACAGGATGTTGGTGTCCGGTTTTATACAAATATCAATGCCCTGGTGCGATTGATGGACGCCTGTTATGAAAGCGGAAAAGAAATGTTGATCCTCGACCGACCCAATCCAAACGGATACCTGGTTGATGGCCCCATACTGGATATGAAGTATAGATCGGGTATTGGCATGTTTCCCATTCCGATGTCTCACGGGTTGACTGTTGGTGAATTTGCGCGTATGGCTAATGGAGAAGGCTGGCTGACCAATAAAGTAAAATGCAAGATCAAGGTAATACCGGTTGCGAATTATAACCATGATATGGAATATGTGTTACCTGTGAAGCCCTCTCCGAACCTGAACACGCAGCAATCTATTATGCTGTATCCTTCCGTCTGCATGTTTGAAGCCACTTACCTCAATCATGGCAGAGGGACTTTATTTCCTTTCACCGTTTTTGGTAGCCCGGAGCTAAAAGGTATATATGAATTCTCTTACACACCTACCAGTATTAAAGGCATGTCAGCAACTCCACTATTCATGGACCAGGTTTGCTATGGTATTGACCTGCGGAAGTATGATGTGAACCTCCTGCGTAAAAGTAAAAAGATCAATATACAATGGATCATGGAACTATATAAGGCTCATCCTCACAAAGAAAAGTTTTTTGATACCAAGCTGAGCCGTGAAATGAACTCTATTGAAATACAGATTGGTTCCGGTCTTTTCCGTCAACAGATCATTGATGGTAAATCGGAAGAAGAGATCCGGGCCACTTGGGAACCTGGGTTGAGTCAGTACAAGGTGATGCGTAAGAAGTATTTGTTGTATCCTTGATATTTTGGCTACACGATGATCAATCATTATAGTGATGACGCATAAAGATGACTCATGAGCCACGGAGCCCGACAAACGTAGGCAGGCGTGCTCTTGTAGTATTGGTATGAAAAAAGCGACTACAACTTTCGTTATAATCGCTTGATCCTGGTGGTGTGGGGCGGGATCGAACCGCCGACACAAGGATTTTCAGTGATTAAAAACAGCGATTTATATATGTCTATATAAAATCAATTAATTGATATTCAGCATTCTGAATGTCGCGTAAATTCATTAAGCATCATGTAAAAACACCAATTGTTGTACCTATGTTGTACCCAATCAAATTGTGGAAAAGGGACTCATAAATAAGTTCTCGGAGTAGAAGTTTTCCACATTTAAATTTCTAAGTCATGTAATTATCAATAATTGAAATTAATTATACTTTATAATTATATGATTTTTAACATAATAATAATGCCTTTAAATAGCTTTAATGTATTTTTCCGAAATCGGCAAAAAAAGATTTAAAACTATGTAGTTTTTTTGCTTATTTTTGTGTTGAGATTCATTATACCAATACAGAATAAACTTCGGTTTATTTCGTGGATAAAGGAGTTCGGAAAACGCTATTGCTTGATCAATAGCGTTTTCTGTTTTTATAACAGTTCACCTCTGCGTTCTAATTTTTTAAGAATCTTTTTATAGTTACTATCCCCTAATTTATAGGCAGTTAATAGATAATAAGCGTCTTTTGCGCGAGATGGATCAAGAACTACAACATAACGCTCACTTTTGTCTAGGATGTAAACTCTACTCTCGTCAGTGACCTTAAAATAGATGGTGTTTTCTACACTTCTCTCTAAATGGTGTCTAATCCAATGAATTCTTAAAGAACGATCCATCTCATACTCTCTTTTTTTGGTAGCTGAATCTACTTCAACTGTCGTTAAATGCCAGAATAGTTGATCAATAGGCGACATGTCCTGGGAAGGCCGAGGCATAATTACAACACTTCTGAAAACGATCTGACTTCCTGTAACGAAATCTCTATTGAATACACCTCTTATTGAAGTAAGATTTTGGGCATGCGATGCATGTAATAATTCTAATTGGCGATTATAGGCAATCAAAAGATTAGTAGGCATTCGTTGTTCTATTTCTTTTTACTCAAATCAATAAAGAACAGATTAAACTTATTGAAGGACTTCAATGTAGATTTTGTAAGAGGAATTTTGGCGTAGGATTGTATTTTAGCAATTAAATCTTGTTTTGCTTTTACTTTATTTTTTGCATCTAACTCTCGTAGATGATATGAAATGGCACCCATCAAAAGGTCAGTAATTTGCATTAATACACTTTCTTCAGAACGGATATTTTGCAACTCCCTGATAGTAGTATAATTAATATTGAGTAATTGTTTTAGCTTTTTTACCTTATTAGCACTTAAAGTATCTTTTATGTCTAAGTATATGTAATATGCATGTTCCATGTTTATCTTATGAAACAATAACTGGTAATACATTTTATAATAAAAATCATCGAAGGTCTCTCCTTCGCTAATTTTAATTTGCTTTTTTTCAACAACAACCGCCCTAAATTGCAAATCACTGGTAAAAAAGTAATCAATTAACTCTGCATAGAAATCATATTTTGAGCTAGAAACAGAACTCCATTTTATTTCATTCTTAAATCCGTGCTTTTGCTTAATAGCTTTGATAAAATCGTAATGATCACGCGTTGTATTAAACGCAGCCATTGTATAAGCTATGATCATTATCGACATGTTGTCATTTTCTAGATGACAACTTTCATCACAATAGAGATTAAAAACTTTCATTGCTAAGCAAAATAATTAATATATACTCGATTTCCACATAATCCTTTAAAATTCAGTAAGTAAAAACTATCCCGAAACGTTATGTTGACTTTAATCAATACCAGATTTTAAAATGGTCTTTTATGCATCTAAATTTTTGTTAGTCAACATTATGTGAGTTTAATTCCGGAAGAAAACTCACCCTTTCACCTGCTTTTATTGTTCTTGTTGCCCCAGTTCTCAATGGGTGCAGCATGCCTTCTCTTAAAATCGTACTACGCAAAAAATCAGCACCGGATGGCACATTCCCGTTGTGCTTGCGTATTACAAAGGATAGGAGAAGCAGCTATATCTCTACGGGCTATTACATTCGAGAATCTGATTGGGATAACAAAAATCAGTGCGTAAAAAAATCTCATCCCAATGCTGCCCGCCTCAATGCCTTCCTACTTCAAAAGCTCTCCGAAGCGACCAATGATACATTAGAGCTTGAATCGAAAAAAACTCATGTTAGTGCGCGGGCCGTCCGGCAGAAGATCAAACCCCAGGTTGGCGCAATGTTCTTTGAACAGGCGCAAGACTTTTTAGATGACCTGAAAAAAGCCGGAAAATATAACCAGTACACACCCTGTAAATCTCGCATCGGGCATTTCAGGAAGTTTCTGAAGGGCGCAGATATCGCCTTTGCTGACATCACGCCTGGCTTGCTTGACAAATTTGCCGTTTACATGAAATCCACCCACAAGCCACGTAGAGGAAAAGACAAGGTTAGTGATCGGACCATTGCTAACCACCTCGTCACCGTCCGTTCTGTGTTTGCTCATGCCCGAAAAAACGAGGTGATTGATGAAAGGCTAACTCCTTTCGGCAAAGGTCGGGTCAAGATCAAATTCCCTGACACAAAAAAGGTCGGCCTTGATGCGGTGGAAATTGAAACGCTTGAAACCGTCCAACTGGGCGATCCGCGCCATGACCACGCCCGTAACCTTTGGCTGTTCTCCTTCTATTTCGCTGGAATGCGTGCCTCTGACGTATTTAGGCTAAGATGGTCTGACTTTCAGGATGGGCGCTTGTATTACGCCATGGGAAAGAACAGTAAGGGGCTTTCTCTTAAAATACCGGAGAAAGCGGCTGCCATCCTGGACAAGTACAGGCCCTTTCAGGAAAGCAAGGATGATTTTATTTTCCCTGATCTTAAAGGGGAAGACTTAAGCGATGCCTTTATCCTTCAACGGACTATCGGTTTCAAGTTGAGCAGAGTTGACAAATTCCTGCGCACCGCTGTCGCTCCTGCTGCGGATATACAAAAGAAGCTGACCATGCACATAGCCAGGCATAGCTTTGCGCAAAACGCAAAGCATATTGATGTACGTGTCTTGCAGAAGCTTTTCAGGCATACAAAACTTGAAACAACAGAAGGCTATATGGGCGAATTTATTCATGAGGAAGCCGACAATGCTTTAGATGCTGTTATTGGTAAGGTAAAACCACAACCCTAACCATTATTTTTCTTTTTTTAGCAAAAACCTCATAGATATTCTAAAGACGAATGGAGCGTCGCAAGGGACGCTCCATCAGGGCCGTAAAGATGGCTATCAATTCACTTCGTTTCAGCAAAAGACATTTTACCAATACGTTATCCGATCCGATTGTTTGACGCCGATACAGTAATTGAGGGAAAAGCCTGTTTGCTGCGGCGTTATCCCGAAGTTGTCCCAAACACTGAACCAAATATCCACCGCAGCGCTGTCGGGCGAACAGATGAAGCGTTTAACGAGTTTGCCCGTTTTAACGCTATACGCTTCAAAAAGAGGTTTGCCAAGCAGAGCGGGCTTTATCGGAAAAATATGTTGGGTGCCTCGTGCTTTCAAAACCGTGGATGGATCAACCAGGTCTTCCCCTCCTATGTAACGTATCCGATAATCGCCTGTCACATCGCTTTGGCTGCCGCTATACCCTTCGATGGACGTATCGCCGACCAAAGAGTTTCCCAGTGTTATTTGTTGCACACGTGAAAAATGGTAGCCTGTAATGTAGTTGTTCGTGGTATCCCACCCTTTGGACCAGTTCCGCACATCCGTGTGCAGGAAATTGAACGTCTCATCTATTTTTGCGGTTGCGATTTCGTCTTCTTCCGGCTTGTCTTTTTCGCATCCATAGCAAACGAATATCAACGCACAAATTCCCAAAAGCAGTTTTGTTGTCATGACTATAGGTTTAATTATATACAGTATCGGTGTTCTTTTCTTGTTGTCGTGGCTCCGGCTGGTCGTTGCCCCTGTTCAGGATATAATTCGCTGTAATGAGATCATTCAGCTTCTCATACAGAAATATAAAATTGCTGATCTGGCTTTTCTCTCCGGTGATGTTCCTGTTTTCCAGCGCCATTTTCAACAACTCCCATAAATTCTCCCGGAAGCCCTTCAAGTCATAGGTGGTGAAAAAATCAAAGATCACCTCGTGCGGATCTATAGGCTTTTGTTCTGCATCCTCGTCCGTATTGACAGGAAAGAACAATTTCAGTTCGGAAGGCGGTAAAGGCAATATCATAGCTTTTCTTTAAATTTGTTCATTAACTCGATGGGTTGTCCGTTGTTAGATGCTGCATTCTTTTGGCCAGGCGAAAGACTGTCGTTGCGTCCCAGCGACAACCGTTTCCTCTTGCCGTTGATATACCTCTTATGTTCCAATCCTCGGCAGTTTCCCTGTAGGTTTTGCCCTCTGCTTGAGCTTGCAACCATTCCGGCAGCATAATTTGCGCAAAAGCATTGGCAGCTTGCTTGTTCTGTTCAGCCAGCACCTTGCCATTGCGGCCTAAGACAACGCCTTTACTTTTAGCAATGGCCAGTCCTGCTTTTGTCCTGGCACGAATATTCCGTAGTTCCATTTCAGCCACGATTGCCAGCATTTGAAAGAAAAACGGGTTGTCTTTCGGGTCAATGTTAGGATATTCAACTACTCGCCAATTGACCTTACTTTCAATCATCATGGATGTGATGAACACCCTGCGACTAAGGCGATCGAGTTTTGCCACCAGCAAATATGCCTTATGCCGCTTACAGTAGTTTATCGCCTTGTGGAATTCAGGGCGATTGTTCTTGTCCCCGCTTTCTACCTCGATAAATTCTTTGACGACATAGTAGTCATGATGCGCCAAGAAATAATTGAAGTCGGCTCTTTGAGCGTCCAGCCCATAGCCTTCTTCCGCCTGGCGATCTCTTGAAACCCTGAATAGTAAAACAGCAGGTTTCTTCATTCAGCGAATAGCCATCCTCTGTTGACACATAAACCAACGTTAACTTTACAACAGAAATCGTCAAAAAACAGTGTAAGAGGGGATTCTGCGCACTGATTAGTAAGCACATTTGTACCTAAGAAGACTTAAAAATGCCGGGATTTGTTGACATGTAAACGTTGATTTACTTGCCAACAAAATTTTCTTGGAGTTTTAAAAAAATCCTTCTGGCTGAAAGGTATGTAAGACTGTATTTATTCTATTAGAATACGAGTTCTAATAGAACAAATTTTTCAGAAAAATTTGAAGCAAAGGGAAAATCAGGTGTTTTCACCTTTTTTCATTTCGGCCCGTTCCTCTATACTGCATGACGGAAATTTCTACGCAGTCACTACACAATACTAAAAGAAGCTAAATGGCTATAATTAATCAGGACAGCTACCAAGATGTTCCCAGGAATGTAGAAGATTACATTGATGTACTATGTAAGCATACATGGCACTTAAAGGGAGAAGATCAGTGCTATATTTTTGGATATCCGCCTCAAGGTGAAGCAGCGGGGAAATATAAAATACAGAACATGCGCACCAGGGAAATTCTTGTTATGTGGCATGATTACCAAGTTATTCACGATGAAGAAAGTAACCAGTTCAAGCTTTTGTACCTGGATCGTGAATGGAATATAGAAATGCTAAAACAGGAGCCCAATTATTTTACGGCCTTGATGGAATTACAGGCAAACGAAGAATATAACATCCGGTTTAATGGTACGCGAAACGGCGATCCTCTTGAATTTATAAGGCAAGGTTATTTCGATTAAGTCGAAACGGCTGAATGAGCATCCTTTAATCTCCCGCTCGAAGCTGTACGCAATGGTCGGTCATATATTCAGAATTTGCTTTAAACTGTCAATATGATACTTGTTTAATTTTATTTTGTCATTAATAGTGAATGTATTTAGAAACTTAGTCGCGATGTTTAGTTTTTCTTCTTCTGTACCTTCACAATCCTCTCTTATTGCAATCATTAGTGACATATGATGCTCGCTTAGACTTGGATCTACAATAGTTCCAGTAATAAAATCAAGAGATTGATTATTGATTGCCTGTATAAAAAGATAAATTGGCATTGAAATAAAGGTGGAGACGACTGGGAAATCAGTCAATTCCGCAGAAAGATACGTCCAGTTTTCATGTAAGGTACCTAAATACTTCGATGGTTCACTCCTTAAGGGCCTTCTCTTAGCTGTATAGTATACTAATAATTCCCCATCAAGTTTTTGATCAATACAAAGGCTTTCAATAAAAATTTCATTCTTTGCTTTGTTTTCGAAGTAAATAAAATAATCACCCACTATAAATGGGAATTTTGATTTTTTCTCCCGCTTCCTTAGTGAATTTTTAAGTGATAATTTATCAAAAACTATTGGATGGAGAGGAAATGTGTTTATAGCTGAGAAGTTCCCTAAATAAAATTCAAAAACCAATTTATAATCGTTCCCAACCCCAAGTGATATGTTTTCTTTCTTAAATAATACTCTTTTATTACTCAGAATATTATTGGTCTTATCAATTGATAGTTTGTAACCAACACAAATTGACTTATTAGTGAGACTATTGTCGACGATAATGTCAAAACGTGTATATTTAGTTTTATTTGAGTTAAGTATAATTGATAATAAGTACTCTTCAGTAAATAGATAACTACCAATTTCTTCTTCATCATTTATTTTTAGCACTAATGTTGAGCCATTTTTGATGGGAGGGAACTTTATCTCGGTGATGGGATTATTTGTTAAATCGAGTTCCAGGCAATGCCATGTAGAGTTTGTAAATTGTAACAGGCGATTGTCTTCTTGGGTCGTTGATGAAGATTGTGAGTTTCTTGTTGACGATTGCTTTTTTTCAGGTTTTTTGCTGATTGGCTCTTGATCGTGTTCTTTATATTCTTTCTGTAGTCTTTCTTGGTCTGAAAATATCGCACTCATTTTCTGTTTCCATGCTTCATAATCTTCGATCTTTTTGCGATAGTCCTTTTTATTATTTTCTGAAGCATCTTTTATTACTGTATCAAAGCCTGTACATATTTTATCAAACAGGTCCTTTGTGAAACGATCAGTTTTTCTGTAATCAACTCCATTTATCTTTTTAGTAGCTCTTACAATTAATGGATTACTTATATCGTCTACGCCCGCTATTTGAGCAATCTTCTTGCCTATGATTTGCTTGCCTTTTAAGGTCTTACTTGCTGCTGTTTTGAATGGTTTGTATTCTGCCTTTAAATCAACAAGTTCTTCTGAAAATATTTTAAAGTCCTTCAAGAGCTTTACTGGTATAATGAAAACCATAAAAAACTATTCTGTGAAAAATATTTTGTCTTGTGAAATATGAAATTTCACAGGAATGTGAAAATTAATGGTTTTTGTGAAATCCACCGCAGTCCTATATTCGAAGCGATGAGATTTTTGTGAATTTTAATTTTCACAAATTTGTGAAATATAACATTGATTATGAGCTTATTAAGATGCTTTTTGAATTAAAAAACACCCTACATTTGACTTCAGAAAGGAACAATAAGGTATAAAGGATCAATTAGGTTTTCGAGGCTGAAATGATTGCCCATCAAACTCGAAGTCGCTTGATAGCGCTCGATAAAACTTTTCCCTGTCCTTACGAAATGCAGTTAGCTGCTTTTTCATCGCCGTAAAGCTCTTTGCTTTTTCCAGTTGTTTCAAAATTGGCAATAGATCATCTGTTGCATCCTTGTATCCCAGTACTCTTATGCCACTACCGTCGCCAATTTTATCCTGATAATACATAACCGTCTCAACGGTCAATGGATGTGATAAATCTTGTTTTGGGGGGATGACCGACATCCATGATGGCACTGCTGGATCGCGTTCTGGTTTCTCTTGTTCATTGTCCATTGGTAATTCTCCTGGCCACAGTATTTACCATAAATAAATATCCTTGTCAACCATGATTTTTCTGCTTCGCATGGGCTAAATGGTTGATTTAACACGCGCTTAGTCTCTCTTATCTCGATACATACAGGTGCAACCTGTCATACCGTGACGACGGTATGCGGATATGCCCTGCCCTTTTCAAATCTTAATGAGGCTCAAAAAACGCCGGATTTCGGGTGGTGGCAGAGCCTTGCCCAAACCGACGAACAAAATTGTAAACCTATAAAAGTATAACGCTATGGAACAGAAATACTTGCAGTTGCCCTGGAACATGGGCGCCTACTTGCACGACAGAAGGTTGGCTGTTGTGGTTGGCACCTTCTCGCAGATGATTACAGGCAATGCCATTATCAATACCGTTGAATGTGTGCCGTATGATCTGGCTGTTTTGGATCGACTGCGCTTTACCTTCTGGTCATTCAAGAAGCTTAACTCGGCTGGTGAGTATGATGAGTTTCTGACTGTTATAGTCGAAGAAAAGTTGCTGTAGGGGAGACGCCCACCTAGTACAGATACTGGGTGGGCTTTCAAAAATCAAGTTCTCTACCAGTTTATGAAGAACCCAGAAGCGCGCCTGGGCGAAGCATTACCAGTCATTTCAGGTTCAATATTTTATAACGTTTAAAACTTAAGTCATGTCAAGCACTAAGAAAGACAGAGAAGATTTTGACAAGTACGCAAAATCACAAGGGTATAACCCTACCGCTGATGGAACGAAGTATATCAACAGTCAGGGAAAGACTGCACAGATCAATCCTTCCGGCCAAAGTTTCACTGTGAATGGCTCACATTGTTCCACTTTGTCGGATGCCAAGAAAAAAACTTGGTAGTCGAAACCTAAGGAGGCCGCCGCGCGGCGGTCTTCTTCTCTCTAAACTAAAGCTCTTTGAAATATGGATGCGAATACATTCGACCTGGATCAGGTGTTGATCAATTTTTCAGGCCATGACGGAAGCACGCCGTTTACAATCAGGGATGCGGTGGAAGGCGTAACTATTTTTGGTTCAAATGGTAGTGGGAAGAGTTCTGGCAGTTTTAGAACCTTCGCCCATAAATATTTGGCTAAAAATTTTGGAGGCTTAATACTCACGGTAAAAAAATCAGAAAAGGATGACTGGCTGGAATACCTGCGGCAGACTGACCGAATGAAGGATTTGATCTTGGTTGAACCTGGTGGTGATTACCATTTTAATTTTCTGGAATACGAGGCGGCGCAAAAGGCGGGCGGACGGGCGATTTCCGAAAACCTTGCACTTGTTATCGAAACGGTCATTGATAGTAACGAAGAAAAGGATCGTGGTCAATCTTCCGATACCTTTTGGAAGGATTCCCTACATCATCTGGTGGTAAATATTCTCGACTTGTGTGTACTCGCTTATGATAATGTTTCCGTTCGTGCTTTGTATGATATCGCTTTGACGGTTCCGAAGAAGGGGCAAAAACCGGAAGACAAGCCAAAACCAAACAGTTTCGGCCATGCGTTTCAGGCGGCAAAAGAAAAGATACGACAACAAGAAAAGGAGTTTACCGAAAGTCTTTCCGGCGAAGAAAAGAAAAAGCTTTCGGACGATGATGATTACTACGACAACCTGATTGTCGAGAATATCCCCGATGCTGCTTTATTCCGCTCGCTCGATCAGTTCTTTACTGACTATTATAGGAACCTAGCGGAAAAAACGCGCGGCATCATCGATTTTTGCTTTATCGGTTTCTTGTTCCGGTTACTGCGTGAGCCGATTTATTCCTTGTTCTGCCGGCATACCTCGAACTTTTCACCAGAAGATTGCCTGAATGGTAAGATTATATTGCTAAATGTTCCTACCAAGCTTTACCACAAGGCAGGAAGAGACATACAGGTTGCCTTTAAGTATATCTGGCAACGGGCAATGGAACGGCGTAATGTTTCTGACAACTCACGCCCTGTCTTTCTATTCGCGGATGAAGCACAAGAGTTTTTGCATACTCACGATGTGTCCTATCAGGCCACCGCAAGAAGCAGCCGGATTTGTACGATCTATATAACCCAAAACCTTAGCTCTTATCATGCCAATATGGGCGGGGTGAAATCAGAACACCGCGTTAATTCCTTCCTCGGTACGTTAGGCACGAAAATCTTCCACAGTAATTCCGATGTGCAGACAAACAACTATGCTTCGGAGTTGATCGGAAGTGCCTACACGGAAGATCATTCTAGCACTTCAACAATGGCAGGGAAATTCTCGTCCACGCGCGGCATGAGCTATAAACTGGAACGCATGATGCGGCCTGAAGAATTTACAAACCTGAAAACAGGCGGGAAGCGAAACAATTACATGGTTGAAGGGATCATACACCGCCAGGGCGACCCATTCCACAACGGACTAAGGTTTAAAAAAATCACTTTTAAGCAAATTTAAAATTAGAAAGAAATGAAAAAAAGTAATCTCTATTTCCAACATGTTTACGGGCGTAAAAACTTGTTGATGGAATTTTTAAATGGGGTGTTCCTGAAAATTTCCAGCTATCCCCGCATGGTCATCGAGGTTATCATTCGGAAGAACTTTGGGGAACGTTACTTCTCGCTTGCGACGGCTGTTTGCATTTTTGCCATCCTCGCCTTCCTGCCTTATGCGGGTGAGTCCCTGTTTGGCGGGTTCTTCTCCGGCAACCTGGACAAATACACATGGTACATGTTTGATGCCCTCTTCGCTGGCTGCACCATCAAGCACCTGTGGGATGGATCTTATGCGCCTGGTGTTTTTGACTTTGGCCGTTTCAGCAAGTATGCGGGGGATATTCATCCTCTATTCAGCACACTCAATATTTGGGGCTGGAAGCCGGATGTGCGCACAATTGAAGTTCTCCTTGAGCCTGGACTTTTCTTCATCATCGGGCTGGTGCTGAACCAGATGGGCCTCAACCTCGGCCTCCTGCTTGTTTTGGTAAGTTTGATTTACTGTCTCAGCTATTACGCGGCGTATGAGAAAGGCGACAATTTCATCATGGATACGATCGATGAAATGCTCATGAATGAGGAAACTTTTAACGCCTTTGTACGTGGCGAGTCTGGCGATCAAACACGAGGTGTTCGGTTCCACGCTGAAAGACCCAAGCTTTATGCCATGCGTGAGAAGCTTGCTGAAGCAATGGTTCACGATGCGTCAAAGGTTGAGTTTACACTTGCGGAATAGACCCGATTTACAGTGTAAAGGGCAAAGGTCTGTAGTGAAAAGTAGCTGTGCTGAGTAAATGAAAAATGCAGTGCTGGAAGTCATGCTTTCAGCACTGTTATATATGTAAGGAACAGTGTTTCTCCACCATTAAAAATGTAGCTAATGATATCAAAAAAACAACAAGAGAAGCTTTATCAGCTAAAGGAGAAAATAGAAAAGGAAACAGGAATTAAAACTGTCATTGATCCGAAAAAAGGGACACTGGCAGGATTCAGAGTTAAAGAAGGAGAGATTGAACGCGTCAAAGAGATAATTGCGAATTTCTACGGACAAGAAACGAAAGTTGATACAGAAATATACACGCTTAAACAGTGGGAAAGCAAACACAAGACGGAGAATGCTAAAGAACAAAAAGAGGTAGGCGATAAAGAGCAATATGAGCTTGACTACGAACCTGATTTTGAACCTGATTTTGATTAAGCTTTACTGGTGTTTATCCATGTTTGATTTTGGACATTAAATCACAAGCCCCGTACAAAGTTTCATACACTGCTTTTATGTTACGAATTACCCCATCAAGGTCGACTGCCCAGGCAAAAAGCTACTTCTCGGATGCACTTACAAAAACTGATTATTATATGGATCAGGAGTTGCAAGGCCAGTATAAGGGGAAGTTAGCGGATCGCCTGGGCCTTACCGGCCCGACGACGAAAGAAACATTTTTCGCCCTGTGCGAAAACAAACACCCGCAGACGGGTAAAAGGCTCACACCGCATACAAAGGAAGAACGCCTAACCGGATGGGATATGAATTGGCATGCGCCCAAAAGCTTGTCGTTGATACATGCCTTGTCGAAAGACAATCATATCCTCGATGCGTTTCAGGCCAGTGTCACAGAAAGTATGCAGGATATCGAACGAGATGTATGCACCCGTGTCCGTAAGGGCGGGAAATATGAGGATCGACAAACGAGGGAAATGATCTGGTCAGAGTTCGTGCATCAAACCTCCCGTCCGGTGAAAGGGCAAGTTCCCGATCCGCATTTGCATTGTCACGCATTCGTTATGAACATGACCTATGACGAAACGGAACAATGCTTTAAAGCGGCGAAGGTGCGGAATGTGGTACGGTCAAGTGGGTATTACACAGCGCGGTTTCAAAAGCGGCTGGCTGATCGGTTGATCAAATTGGGATACCAGGTTTACCGGACGAAGAATGGCTTCGAGATTTCTGGGGTTCCTACGGCTGTGATTGACCATTTTTCTAAACGAAAAGATGAAGTGGAAAAGGCCGCTAAAGAATTGGGTATCAAGAATGCAAAACAGAAAGATGCTCTCGGTGCCACAACGCGGGGTAAAAAGCAAAAGGGCCTGACAATGGCGGAATTGAAAACGGATTGGAAGCGCCAATTGCAACAGCTCACCACAGAACTGAAACTTGACCTTTACGCGCCCATCCGTTTTGCTCCAAGCAAGCCCAAAGAAGCGATGAAGCCGAAAGAGGCTGTCGATCATGCTGTAAAGCACAGCTTTGAACGTGCATCCGTTATGCCAGAAAGAAAGCTGGTTGCCGAAGCCTACCGCTATGCTCTCGGCGATGGGAATGTTTTTTTGAAAGACATTGAAAATGAGTTTGCAAAGGATGGCCGCCTGCTACGCATACAGCAAGGCGAGCAATCTTTATGCACTACGCATGAAATCCTGAAAGAGGAAAAACGCATGATCGATCTGGCAAAAGGCGGTCAAGGAAAGTTTAAACCCCTCTACGATAAAGCACCTGACATGAAACTGGAAGGTGAACAAGCGGAAGCTGCTAAGCATATTCTCACCACGCCAAATATGGTATCACTTGTACGTGGTGCAGCCGGGGTTGGTAAAACTTATATGATGAAAGAGGTTGTTTCCTTGATGGAGAAAGTCGGCAAGAAAGTTATTACCGTAGCTCCCACCAGTGAGGCAAGCCGAGGCGTGCTTGTGCAGGATGGTTTTAAAGATGCTGAAACGGTCGTGGCGCTGCTTACCAGCAAGAAGCTGCAAGAGAAATTACAAGATCAAGTCCTGTGGGTAGATGAAGCTGGTTTGCTCGGCGTAAAGGAAACCGTCAAGTTGTTGGAACTGGCAAAGCAGAAAAACGCCCGTGTCATTTTTGGCGGCGATCCTAAGCAACACAATGCAATTTCCCGCGGAGATAGCATAAGAATTCTGCAAACTGTTGGTAAAATATGCCCGGCAGAAGTGAACAAGATCAGGCGGCAGAAAGATAACCCCCGATACCTGGAAGCGGTGCAGGAATTAGCAAATGGTAATATCAAATCCGGCTTTGAAAAACTGGATGCAATGCAGGCCATTAAAGAAGTAGATCCCATGACGGCTAAGGCAGAGTTGGTCAAGGATTATATGGAAGTAGTGAAAAGGAAAAAATCGGCCCTGATTATCAGTCCTACCCACAAAGGCGGTGAAATTGTAACCGAAGCTATCCGCAGCGAATTGAGAAAAGCCCGCATGTTGGGGGAAAAGGAAGTGAACTTTTTCCGGTATAAGAATTTGAACCTGACAGAAGCAGAGAAAGCCGATCACCGGAACTTTACTGCCGGGCAAGTTGTACAGTTTCATCAGAACGTTAAGGGCATCAAGCGGGGTAGTAGCTGGACTGTTTCGGCAATCAAGGATGGGAATGTACATATCGTCGGCAAAGACGGTGCAAACGTGATCCTACCCAGGAATAAGGCAAAGGATTACAGCGTCTACGCGATCAAACCGCTTGCCTTGTCAAAGGGCGACAAAGTGCGCATCACGCAAAATGGTTTCGATGAAAAGGAAAAGCGCCTCAATAACGGTATGACGCTGGATGTGGTTTCTGTGAGCAAAAAAGGAAAAATCTTGCTGCGGAACAAAGAAAGCAAAACCACCTATGCGGTGCCGCAAGACTTTGGTCATATCAACCATGCCTATTGCCTGACCAGCCACGCCAGCCAGGGAAAGACCGTCGATAGCGTCTTTGTTTGGCAAAATTCGGCAACGTTCGACGCTACAGACGCGAAACAATTTTATGTGAGCTGTACACGCGGTAAAACGCAAGTCACCATCTATACGGATGACAAAAAGGAATTGCTGGTCAATGTCTCTGAATTGGGCGATAGGCAGTCGGGCTTAGAACTTATGTTAGCAGATGAACGGCACAAAGCCCATGTTGAAATGAATCAGCGTAGCCAGCCGACAACGCTGGAAAAATCCAAAGCCCAGGACAAAACATTACCGGAACCCCATAAAACGATAGATAGGGATTATGAGCCAGAGCTTTAAATTTCGGTATGATGAAATGCGGGAAAATAATCCAGCCTCGCCTAACTCACCCAAAAATGAGCGTATTGAGGATGATTTGCTGTATCCTTCGGGCGGTGGCATTCGGAATGTATGCTTCGTATTCTTGGATGGCAAGCGGCTGTTCCTCAATTACGCCTATTTGGTATCAGGTGAATACAACCCTGACGAAAGCATGATCCTGCTGGCGTTCACGACGCATACGGTTTTGTTAAAGGGGTTTCGCCTGGAAAATCTGTTCGAACAATTTATGCAGCAATTAAACAGAGTGGTAGCCTGTATAGATGAAAGGTACAATCACCTGCAGGGCGAAACCTCGCCTGTAGTCAATCATATTAAAGTAACAAGTAACTAAATTTTAAAAATGTAAGAAATGGAAATCATTTGTTTAGAAGACAAGGCGTTTCACGCCCTTATTGAAAAAATCGTCGAAACCGTCAAGACGAATTTAAAGACCATAGAGGATAAATGGATTTCTAAGGGGGAAGCCATGAAGAAATTGCGTATCAAAAGCCCAGCAACACTACAAAAGATGAGAAATGAGGGGTTGCTAAGATTTTCACACCCAGAACGCCGTATCATCCTGTATGATGTCGAATCTATCTACGATTATCTGAACGGCTATGCCAACAAGCCTAAGTAATCGGAAATGGTTTAAATGAAAGCAGCGCCCCGCAAAGGGCGCTGCTTTTAGTTTATGGGATTAGCTTACCCTCATCAGCAAAGGAGTAATATTGATCAGGCGTGACGATGAGATGATCCAACACCTGTATATCTAACAAACCTGCTCCTTGCTTTATTTTGCGGGAGACCATCATATCTGCATTACTTGGTACAATATCTCCAGAGGGATGATTGTGGGCCAAAATCAAATTACAGGCTCTCGACTTCAAAGCAGTTGCAAATATGATCTTAGGATCGGCAATGCAGGAATTCACCCCGCCAGTCGATATCTCCGATATGCCGAGACAGGTATTTCTCCGATCCAGAAGCATGATCTGAAAACTCTCCACAAGCTCTATTTTGTTTTCATCCCAGGTCGATAAGAACAATTTATAAGCATCCTTCGAGTTTGTGACTTTGGGCCTGTCTGCCGCTTTAACCTTGTTTCGGTATATCAGTTCTACTTGGGCTATTTTAAACAGTGATTGAATAACAGGTGATTTCATTGAATACCTCGATTCTTTAGGGACAATTTGGCTACGAGAAAATCATTGAGGTCTTTATGATCCCGGTATTGATGACTCATGGGTTTATGCATCAGATCATTCTGCGTTTTGCAGAAATCTGAAACGTTAGCTGTCGCTCGTTCTCCTGATTTATCATTATCAAGCCAGGTAAAGACAGTTTTATACGTGTAGTTTTGAATGAACGGCGCAGCCTTTTTAAGCATAGCCAGTGAGTGCAGGACGATTGAATCATCTTCCAATCTCTTAACTCCTTTTATGCGTAGCCTTGATAGAAAATCCGTCCCTCCTTCGAATAAATGTATTTTGTCCTGGTGTTCTTTGGTTCCTCGGATAAAAGAAATATCCTTTGGACCTATACAGCCTTTCAGGAATTTATTGCGGAAGTCGTATCCCTTTGCTTCATTCTGAAAACCCAGGGCAAAGAAACTCTTTTTGCTTTCCTTGTTGTAAAGCCGTAGCTCTTTTAAGTAGGATTGTGTAAGGATTTCAGGGATGCCACGATGCTGCATGTATTGAATTAATGCAGGATGTTTAACATTGTACGTGGCTTTCAAGATAAGGTTACTATCCTTTGGCGTATGACACTCAACAGGTACAGACCTAATCAGAGGCTTATCGCCCTGCATGTTTCCGATCCAACGTAGCGCATCGGGAATTGTATGCGCTTCGCCTTGTTGCTGTAGATGCTTGATGACAACATCAACAGCCCTGCCTCCTTCCTCTGTTCCGAAATCATGCCAATGGTTCGTTGCAAGATATACGGTAAAGCTGGCTGTCCTTTCTGGTCGGAAAGGAGAAAGGTATTTATAGTAGTTGGATGCTTTACGTTTAGGCTGGTGTCCAAGAGTGTCTAAAATTTGGACAATAGGGATTTGATTTGCTTGCTCGCAGTTCACGGCAAACTCCTTTATAGTTTAAGTTTTCAGGGAAATGTTCGGAAGGTTTTCTTAGATGAACTTTGTTTGATCTTCTAAGAATGCGTCCAATTCAGTAAGCCGATAATAAGTTCTTCCGAATCTTTTTATCGGTTTTAAGCTATAACGATTGGTACTTTGCCAAACTGCAAGCGTACCTGGTGATTTGCCAAGATAGCTCGCGGCTTCTTTTCGTGTTAGCAAGCGGTCGCCCACTACTTTATCTATCATTTAATACTCCAAAATATTCGATTCAAATTTATTCCCTTGTGAAAGGGAGCGTGTTGATACGGAAATATTTTATGACAGTCAACAAAGGAGATACGAAAATTAAATATGAATAAGACTGATTAAGTACAAACAATACGCATGTATGGAGTAATTCAGCATGAGAGGTTTTAGGAGATTAAATTGAAGAAGGTTTCTTCCGGAAAGATTTCCATTTTTTGATATCAACATTCTTTTTTTGGAGAACACATGAAAAAGAATGACCAGCGCGAAACCGGAAATCATAAAGAGCCAACACTTGCAGAATTAGAACATGCCGCAAAGGTCATGGCTAAAGTCGTCGTGATGTATGGCGAAGATTACCTACCGATATTTATGCGACTTCAAAGGGAAATTTCAGCAGGAAAAGAAGCTGAAAAAATGAAATTGCTTGCATTAGAACTTGCAAAAAGCTACAGTGATAACGGATAATAATTGTCACCAATACTGTCACCAAAAATGGGTACAAGAGCTAATTTGTGATAATAGATTATCCAATATGAACAACAACTTAGCAAAGTGTGTACATTTAGAGCGAATGCCTCCCTGTCCGCCATTTGACCTGTTTAATTAGGTTTTATAGCGATTATTAGTCTTTAATTTATAAGCAAAAATCCACTTTTGCTTATCACAGACGGCAAAGTGCAGCTCGTAAATGTCACCAAAAATGGGACTAAACGAGCATGTACTACCTTCTTTCACGAGGCGGACGCTTTTATTATAACCGCCGTGTTCCTGAAGCTTTCCGAGAATTTGATCCCCGCGATAAAATTCGGGTCGCCCTGAAGACTAAAAGCCGTAAAGAAGCATTACGGCTTGCCCTGGCTCATAATGATCGTCTTGAAAGCTATTGGAACTCTTTAGCGGCTACGGGCTCAAAGTATTCTCAACCAAACTATGTCGCTTTAGTGGACAGAGCCAGACTGTTTGGTTTCTCATACTATTTCACGCAAACACTTGTTTCGATACCTGCTAACCAAATTATCCAGCGCGTCGCTCATGTTGAAAAACATGACTACAACGAAAAGCATGTTGAGGCTGTTTTAGGAAAGCTCCCTGAACCAGTCATAAAAATCAGCGATGCGCTGAATCGTTTTTGGGATTTGGCGAAGGATCAGACGTTAAACAAGTCTCCCAATCAAATCCGTAAATGGAAAAACCCTCGCAAAAAGGCCATTCGGAATTTGATTACTTGCATTGGCGACAAGCCAGTCAATGAAATAACGCGCGACGATATGTTGAAGTTCCGTAATTGGTGGATCGAACGCCTGGACAAAGAACAAATGATATCAGGTAGCGCCAATAAAGACCTCATTTATTGCAAGATGATTATTACGACGGTGGCAGAAAACCTGAAAATTGATCTTGATACAAGTCATTTATTCAGGAAGTTGATTATCACGAAAGACGATTCGATCCAGCGCCTGCCCTTTGAATCGTCCTATATTGTTTCAACCCTGCTCAATTCGGATAAGTTGAAAGGACTGAATGAACAAGCAAGATGGGTATTGCATGCTTTTGCGGAAACAGGGGCCGGGCTTGCTGAACTTACGGGTTTATTGCCGGAAGATATTAGGCTGGATGCTGATATCCCCCATATCGCTATCGTTCCCCGCAGTAAAAAAGCATTGAAAACAAAATTCAGGGCGAGGCAAATCCCGCTTGTCGGATTTGCGCTGGATGCTTTCAAAGCCTGTCCTAATGGTTTTACGGAGTATTATGACAGACCCGATACATTGTCTGCTGTTTTGGGTAAATACCTACGTGAGAATAAGTTACTGCCCACGGATCAGCATAGTGTTTATTCCCTGCGGCATAGCTTCCAGGACAGAATTTTAAGCGTGAATTGTCCGGACCGCATCCAAGCTGACCTAATGGGACATAAATTCAACCGTCCGGTATATGGTACGGGCGCTACATTAGCGCACAAGTTAGAATGGATGAGCAAGGTTAAGTTAAAGGAGTAGGAAGGCTCTAACCCTTCGTTGTCTATTGTTTATGTTTCGGAGCGAAAAGGATTGCTATACCACTCTTCTCGATCTATCAGCTTAGTCTAATCTTGCCAATTAGACGACGAGATAAAAAATTGCATTGTAAAAGTTTGATATTCAGCACTGTGCAAACCGTCTTATTTAAGCGAAAGAATTCAATTGGAGCTTCTTGGAGGTTTATGTGCAATTAAATGCTTGTCTTGTGAATGTCTTGTGGAAAATTAAAGGGAAGATTAGCGTAAAAATATTTTGGCGGGAACCAAAAACAATTAACTTTGACAAACTAAAGCTAAAAGAGCGCTTCGCCTGGACAGCAAATAAGCGCTCATTTAGTGGTACATAAAATTGGGCGACTCAGATTTGACGGGCTTAGATTCGACACCTCGGGCCGGAGGGTTTGACTCCCTCGTCGTCCATTTTTATTGGATGCAAGATAGCACTAAATGTTTAAAACTCCAAGTTATGAATGAAGAAAAAGCTGTTGGAAGCAATCCATTAGATGATGACAATCAATCATCTAAAGAAGCAAAAAAGCGGGTTTCTTATGTTTCTAAAGACTTGCAGTTGATGATTGACTTTGTAGCAAAGGTCTATAATCAGCTTGGCCACACGGCTTATCATTCAAATAAGGCTATCGCCACAGTTCATGGGATGTCTCCCGACAGTATTAAAACGCATTTGTCTTCGGGTCAGCAATACAAACTACTCGAAATGAAGCATGGTATTGGATATAAGATTACAGATCACTTTCAAAAACTGTATCTACCCAAAAACGATATAGAAAAAAGATCTGCTGTAATTGAAAGTTTAAGAAATCCTGAAACATATCAGCAACTGTTTAAAGATTACGAATACCATGTTGTTCCACCTGATGGGGTAAAGAACCATTTCATAAGATCGTTTGGGATGAATATGGATGCAGCCTCTAAGGCGGCTCAGGTTTTTCTTGACAACTTAAAAGAATTTGCGTTGTTGGACGGTAGAGGTGTGCTTACTTCCGCCTTGCCGTTAAAGTCCATTGTGCCCGAAATTCAAGCTGAAAGTGACGTTGATGGTGATTATAACAATAGTAGTTCCAGCAGTGAAGCTCCAGTAAACGACTATCCTGCTCGTAATCGTGGAGACAAAGTAATATTCCAATCCGAAATTGATACATCTGGGAAAAAGACGATCCCTATCTACTTAATTGGAAATAAGCAAGCTTTGTTTGTATATCCAGATGATATTACTGAAGATGATATCGAGTTGGTAAAGCATCAAATTGATGGAGTTTTGTTGAGAATTAAATTAGAAAGCAAGAAAAAAGTCCAAGATTAAAAAAGGGGCGTTGAAGCCCCTTTAAATAATATTATCGCATGAGGGCCAGGTTTTAGCCCTTCCCACATTAGAGGAGAAATATAAGAATTGAGTCCATGTCCCAGTTCTTACACGCTTCCTTGCGATTATTCCTACATCAATCGGGTGGCCTATTTAGGCCACCCTTTTTTAAAGATACATATTTAAATGTTCAATCGAGCATGTTGTACCCGCATTAAAAAAGCGACTACAACTTTCGTTATAATCGCTTGGTTCTGTTGGTGGTGTGGTGTGGGATCGAACCGCCGACACAAAGGCTTCTAGTCCAATTAAATTTCCTATTACTTTATTTGAGATATCGTATATCTTTATACCGTGCTTATTGGCAAGCCTGCTCGTTCGTGCAAAGATTTCATCAGCCAATAGATAATATAACCTTTTTTTCCAGGCTTTTTATCTAACCAAAGATTACGAACGCAAAGTATTTTAGATAACAAGTCTGGGTAACATAAAAGGATTATATTATGACCCACACTGAATTTTTCAAACTCCAGGCAAAAAATCTTTTCAGAGACTACAACACAAAGAGTTCCTACTTTGACGAGGAATACGGTAATACGTATTACAAATACGAGCCGAGGTTTTTCGACATCAATACCCTGTTCCTGTATTACGACGTTGATGAAGAAAATTTCTCTTTAATGAAAGCCCAGCATATAATTGCACTTATTGTGGGATTTCGCAAATGGACAGATTTGTTAAAAGCTTCCGAACCTGAACTCGAGCTGGCAAAGCTATTATTCGACAATCAGGATAAAGTTTCCGCCGAAGATTGGGAAATGTATATCTGGGGTAACGAGCGTGATAACAGCATAACCTTTGACTTCGATACCCGATTGGAAATTTTCAAGGAAGTTTTTGAAAATGTTGAGGGACATGTAAGCACTTTCCCGGATTACCGTCTACATAAGCAAGCAAGTTGAGTTGGTTGGACAAACTGTTGTACCTATGTTGTACCCAATGAAAAAAGCGATTACATTTTTAATGTGTAATCGCTTGATTTTCTTGGTGGTGTGGGGCGGGATCGAACCGCCGACACAAGGATTTTCAGTCCTTTGCTCTACCGACTGAGCTACCGCACCTCCTGTTTCCCTTCTTTAAACACCGGGATAAAAATCCTTTTGTTTGATTAGGGGCTGCAAAAATAGCAAATCTGTGTAAATCAAAAAATTAATTATTGGATTTAATTGATTTTATTGACAGGATCTTTTCATAAGCCCCATCCCATAGTAACTTCCTCAATTCCAATGCCCGCAGGGCGCCAGCCGTAGCCCTTTTCCAGCGCTCCTGGTCCTCCCCGCACAACTCCTGCACCATTTCCATGGCCAGCAGACTATGATGATCCCCATCCACCTCAATATGACGCTCCAGGTAGTATTTAAATATGGACACCTGGCCGGGAAACTTCTGCTCCAGGTCTTTTACCAGACTATAAAACATGTCAGGAATCAGGTCCTCACGACCAAAAGTGAATACGGCTGCCGTAACCGCCGCATTCTGCTGGTCGAGTGTGTCAAAAGTAAAGCCCACAAACTGCTGTATGGCAGGTGGCAGGTTCAGATCCTGTAGCGCAGCCCGGATCGGGACACCTTGTTGTACCAGGGCCAGCAAAGCCTGTATCTGTGTAGTGGATGCCCCCAATTGTATCATTGCGCGGCAATACAATTCATAGTGACTGCAACGGTGGCCTTGTTCATCCACATCGCTTTCCTCTCCCGTCACAATCTCATTGATCAGGTAGCGGGTATTGGCACTGCCTACGGGTACCCAGGGGTATTGCACACAGGTAAGCTGAGCCTGCAATCCTTTCAGCAAGCTCATAAAATCCCATACAGCAAATACATGGTATTGTGTAAAAATGCGCAGGTCTTCCAGGGAATTGATAGTACGGTACAGAGGATGATCTACAATCTGTTGCCTGGCCGCGCCGATGGCCGTTTTTAGTTTATCGATATACGGATTCATACAAATAAAAAAGTTGCGGCAAGGTAGCCACAACTTCAATTATAAATAGTTAATCAGTTAAAAGAATTTAATGCTTCAGCAGGATTCACCAGCTTTAGCTGTCCTTACATACCATACTGGGCCAGGAACTTGATACGCATGATCTTCAACTGCTCCCAGGTATAATTCCCGTCACTCAATTCTTCCTGTGCTACTTGTAGGGAGGATGTTTCACAGCTTTTGAAATAATCCAGTATCTCATCCTGTTCATGCTCGTCCAGCATTTCATCGATCGCATAATCCAGGTTGAGCTTGGTGCCACTGGCTGCAATGGTTTCCATCTCTTCCAGCATCTCATCCATTCGCCAGCTTTTATTTTTGGCAATGGTTTCCAGCGGGATCTTTTTATCGGTTTGCTGAATGATATATACCTTATTGCCGCTCTTATTTACTACGCTCTTCATCACAAAATCATCCGGCCGCTCGATATTATTCTCCTCCACATACCTGGCCACCATTTCTATGAAAGGTTTTCCATAGCGTATCGCCTTGCCCTTGCTTACGCCGGAACATTTTTCCAGTTCCTGCAGGGTGGTTGGATACAAAGTAGCCATATCCTGCAAAGAGGTCTCCAGGAAGATCACAAAAGGAGGAAGCGCTTTCTTCTTTGCCTCTTTTTGCCTGAGCTCTTTCAGCATCTCAAACAGCTTCTCATCAGTGGCTGCGGTACCGGTAGGATTTTCTGCACCTTCATCGTCATCCGCATTGGCCTCTTCATACAGGTTGTTGAGGATGATCTTGAAGGATTTGGGTTTTTTCACAAAGGCTTCACCGGCTTTGGTGATCTTGAGCACCCCGTAATCTTCGATCTCCTTGCTCAATAGTCCAGCCAGCAATAACTGGCGGATCAATGTGCTCCAATAATGATCGGGCTCATCTTTGCCAATACCAAACTCGGCAATACCTTCATGACGGAACATGCTGATATTGGGGGTAAGGCGGCCTATAATAATATTTACCGTATAGTCTGTTGCAAAACGTTCATCCAGGGCCCTCACTGTCTTTAATACCTTCACGGCATTGTCTTTGGCCTCTACCTCTTCCTTCGGATGCAGACAGTTATCGCACTCTCCGCAATTCTTATCGGTATACTCTTCTCCAAAATAACTCATCAACACCTTGCGACGGCATACACCACTTTCGGCATAGGCTACTGTTTCGTTGATCAGTTGGGCGCCTACCTCACGTTCACTCAATGGCTTGTCGCGCATGAGGTGTTCGAGCTTCGCCACATCTTTATGGGAATAATAGAGGATACACTTTCCTTCCAGTCCGTCGCGCCCTGCACGGCCGGTTTCCTGGTAATAGTTTTCAATGCTCTTCGGAATATTGTAGTGGATCACAAAACGGATATCCGGTTTGTCGATCCCCATACCAAAGGCAATAGTGGCCACAATTACCTGTACATCTTCATTCAGGAACAGATCCTGACGTTCTGCCCGCAGCTTGCTATCCAGGCCCGCATGATAGGCCACAGCCTTGATGCCATTGGCCATCAGCATATCCGCCAGTTCTTCCGTTGTCTTGCGGTTCAATGTATATATGATACCACTTCTGCCCTTCATCTGAACGATGAAGCGTACAATGTTTTTGATTGTTGCGTCTTTCTTGATCTTGGGCTGGATCTCATAATAAAGATTGGGCCGGTTGAAAGAAGATATATAAATGGCGGGTTCTCGCAGATCGAGGTTTTTGATGATATCGCTCTGTACCTTGGGCGTAGCGGTAGCCGTAAGCGCAATCACCGGAATATCCGGGTTGATCTGTGTCATCATCTCCCGCAGTCTCCGGTATTCCGGACGGAAATCATGACCCCATTCCGAAATACAGTGGGCCTCATCAACGGCGAAAAAAGATATTTTAAGTTCAGCAAAAAATTCGAGGTTCTCCTGTTTGGTGAGGGTTTCAGGAGCTACGTACAGCATCTTGGTACGTCCGCTCAACAAGTCTTCCTGTACCTCCCGGATCTCTTTTTTGCTTAAAGTAGAGTTGAGAAAATGCGCTACATCATCTTTGCTGCTGTAGCCGCGCACCAGGTCTACCTGGTTTTTCATCAGCGCGATCAGGGGGCTTACAATAATGGCCACTCCATCGCTGATCATGGCGGGAAGCTGATAACATAAGCTTTTGCCACCTCCCGTAGGTTTGATAACAAAAGTGTCCTTGCCGCTTAATAAACTTTTAATGATAGCTTCCTGGTTGCCTTTAAAGCCATTGAAGCCAAAGTGTTCCTGCAACGCTTCGTGCAGGTAAGAACCGGTAATAGTACCATTGGACTTGGCAGTCCCATTCTTTTTAACAGCGCCGTTTTTAGATACTTTTTCTGTCTTCGATGCCGTTTTCTTGGTTGTTGTTCCCATGCTCAAATAGTTTCCTTCACACAATAAGTGACGTAAATAAACATAAGATGTAAGGTTTTAATGTTAATAGTAGCTCTTCAGATATATATAACAAACGCATCCGTCATTTGCGGATGACATGGTAGAATCTCATGTTTGGCCAGGTCGTCAGATCGGTAGTTAGCGTTGGTTAGAGACTGTTCCGTATTTAGTGGAACCGGGTTTGTTTCAAAGGGTTGCGAATTTAACTCATTTTGAGCGTTCGCCAATCAATAACGCGGGCTTTAACAAATATGATATAAACGATAACTCTTGTTTTTTTCACCTATCCCTTTGTAAATCACTTAAATTACTAAATTTAATTGTTTTACAAGCGGTTCGTTTAACCGTTTATCGGTTAAAGCCCGGTTAAATGACCATATCAAGCCACTCTATACCTGTTTTTAGTGGTTTTGTGAGCCAACAATTTTCAAGTAGGTTTGTCATTTATTAATTATGTCTGTAGTGTCTACCATTGATATTAAATCAGTTGCAACCCGAACCATCACCCGGGAGGCCGAAGCGGTTGCTTCGCTGCTGCCCATGATCAATGAGGATTTTGAAAGAGCTGTGCATGCCATTGCTGAAACAAAGGGCAGGCTGGTGGTGAGTGGTATTGGCAAAAGTGCGATTATCGCCCAAAAGATTGTGGCGACCCTTAATTCTACCGGTACACCTGCCATCTTTTTGCATGCTGCAGATGCCATTCATGGCGATCTGGGTATGATCCAACAGGAAGACATTGTGCTTATCATCAGCAAAAGCGGTGAGAGCCCCGAGATCAAAGTACTGGTGCCCCTGGTCCGCAATTTTGGCAATACGCTGATCGCGATGGTTGGCAACACGGAAGCTTATCTGGCCAAACACTCCGATATTATATTAAATACGACCGTTTCCCAGGAAGCCTGTCCTAATAACCTGGCGCCTACTTCCAGCACGACGGCCCAATTGGTGATGGGTGATGCCATTGCTGTAGTATTGATGGAGCTGAAAGGTTTTGGGTCAGATGATTTTGCCCGCTTTCATCCGGGTGGTACCCTGGGCAAGAAACTTTACCTGCATGTATCAGATCTGTATGTAAACAATGAATGCCCCAAAGTATTGTCTACAGCAAGCCTTAAACAAGTGATCGTAGAGATCTCGAAAAAAAGATTGGGTGCTACTGCTGTTGTAGATACGAATAATCAACTACTTGGCGTTATTACGGACGGTGACCTGCGCCGTATGTTGGAGAAGAGTATTACGCTGCACCTGGATGAAATCAAGGCTGCAGAGATTATGACGAAGCATCCCAAAACAATCAATGCAGATGCATTGGCAGTGGAAGCACTGGATCTTTTGCGACAATACGATATTACCCAACTGGTGGTAACCACAGGTTCTACCTATCTTGGATTTATACATTTGCACGATCTCGTAAGAGAAGGACTCATTTAGACTTGAACTATGACAAAATCACAAATTCCTGCAATGGGCGGCTCTAAACATCATTACGTGGCTATTATGGCAGGAGGTATCGGCAGCCGTTTCTGGCCGATGAGCCGTACCAACTTTCCCAAGCAATTCCTGGACATTCTCAATACCGGTAAAACGCTTATCCAGTCTACCTATGATCGTTTTACGGCCTTTATTCCCAAAGAGAATATTTTTGTGGTGACCTCCAATGAGTATATCAATATTGTAAAGCACCAGTTGCCCGAACTGCCGCTGCAGAATATTCTTGGCGAACCTTCCCGGAAGAATACAGCTCCCTGTATTGCCTATATTTCTTTCAAGCTTCAGCAGCTTGATCCACAGGCTTCACTCATCGTAGCCCCGGCGGATCACCTCATTCTTGATCCCGTTGGTTTTAACAAAGTGTGCCTCGAAGCGCTGAGCTTTGTGAATAAGCACAATGCGTTTATTACACTCGGCATTAAGCCTACCTATCCCAACACAGGGTACGGGTATATTCAATATGAACAGCATGGCGTAACGGATAATGTGTATAAGGTAAAGACCTTTACGGAAAAACCCGAACTGGAACTGGCCAAGACATTCCTGGCCAGTGGAGAGTTTCTGTGGAATGCCGGCATTTTTGTTTGGCAGGTAAAAAACATTATCTCGGCTTTCGAAAAATACCTGCCGGAGATGTATGATGTATTTGTGGCGGAAAAAGACAAATTCAATACTACCGAGGAAATTGCTGCGCTCAATAATATCTATCCCCTCTGTACCAATATTTCCATTGACCATGGTATCATGGAAAAGGCCCAGAATGTGTACCTCATACCTTCTTCCTTTGGATGGAGCGACCTTGGTACCTGGAACAGCGCTTATGAAAACCTGGAGAAAGATTACCTCGGTAATGCCGTAGCCGGCGATCAGGTGATGGTTTTCGACGCCCATAACAATATGGTGCATGCTAAGAATGACAGGCTGGTGCTGCTGCAGGGACTGGAAGGCTATATCGTGGTAGATACCAAAGATGTGCTCCTGATCTGTAAGAAAGACAAAGAGCAGGAGATCAAAGAATATGTGGCCGAAGTAAAAAGAAACAAAGGCGATAAATTCCTTTAAGCAATTAGCAGATTAGGCGATTTGAAAACTTGCGAATGCACATAATCCAAATGGCTGGTTAAGGTTCATGGGGCACTTAAAACTATGAATAAAGAAACCATTGATCGTAACCCGGTAGTTAAGCTTCCCTTTGAGTTCTCACTGGAATTGATCGTCTTTTGTGAATTACTTGAAACGCAAAGGAAATACGTAATTGCTCGTCAGCTTTTAAGATCGGGTACTTCTATCGGTGCAAATATTACAGAAGCACAAAACGCCGAAAGTAAAGCCGATTTTATTCATAAATTCAAAGTCGCAGCAAAAGAAGCAGAAGAAACGGAATATTGGCTTTTGCTTTGTGAATATTCTAACTCCTATCCCGGCTGTAAAGAGCTTTTGATTAAAATTGAGTCCCTGAATAAGATAATTGGGAAGATCATTTCTACTAGCAAAAAATCACTTTCTGCCTGAATAATGCCTGTCGACACAGTTTATTCGCATACCGGTAAATGAGCATGTCAATAAGTTTCTTTAACTTTTAGCCGTCATTCGCAATTGGTAAATTGACAAATTCGCACATTTAACTGTATGCTTGCAGCCTTAAATAATATACTTTTCCTGGACATTGAAACTGTTTCTCAGTACGCTACGTATGAAGAAGTGCCTGATGAATGGAAGGAGCTGTGGAGCCTGAAAGCGGGTTTCCTGATACGTAATAAGGAAGAAGAAACAGTTGAATCCGTCTACAACCGCGCAGCTATTTATGCTGAATTTGGCAAGATCATCTGCATCAGCTGTGGTATTATACACGGCAACGGAGAATCAAAAAAACTGGTCATAAAATCCTTCGCTGGTCACGATGAAAAGGAACTGCTGCTGCAGTTTACCGAAATGCTGCGCCGCTGGGCTGTGGATCATCAGAAATACCTCTGTGCGCACAACGGGAAAGAGTTTGACTTTCCCTACCTCTGCCGCCGTCTTATCATCAATAGCGTAAGCATTCCACCTATGCTGCACATCAGTGGCAAAAAGCCCTGGGAAATACCCCATCTCGATACGATGGAGCTGTGGAAATTCGGGGATTATAAAAACTTTACTTCACTTAACCTGCTGGCCCGTACGCTTGGCATTCCTACACCGAAGGATGATATCGATGGCAAAATGGTGGGAGATGTGTACTGGAAGCAAAATAACCTGGAACGCATTGCAACCTATTGCCAGAAAGATGTGGTAACGGTAGCCCAGATCTACCTGCGGTTCAACGGAGAAAGTCTGATCAATCCGGAAAATGTTGAGATCAAATAAGCGCCTCGCCTGCAACGTTTGTCAGGTTAAGTCTGTCGAAGTTCTATCATAAGCTCATTAAAAAAAATAGCCATGTCCAATCGTATTAATATTTCTTCCGGAGCCAAATGGGAAGATATTGTAGGGTATAGCCGTGCCGTTAAGATCGGCAATACAGTAGAGGTAACTGGAACTGTAGCGGTTGACGAAAACAATCAGCTTGTGGGCAAAGGAGATGCATATCAGCAAGCCCATTTCATCATCGGTAAAATTGAAAAAGTATTACAGCAGGCCGGCGCGAGTCTTACCGATGTAGTGCGTACCCGGATGTTTGTAACTGATATCAGCCGGTGGGAAGAATATGGAAAAGCACACGGGGAATACTTCAGTACGATAAAGCCCTGTACGTCCATGATCGAAGTAAAAGGGCTGATTGAGCCGGAATACCTCATCGAAATAGAAGCAACCGCTATCATTGCCGGATAGTTTATAATGCTATAAATTTGGGCCCAGCATTATCAACCTATTCAAACAGGCACCCTTGTATATTCAATCTAAGTTACCCAATGTAGGCACCACTATTTTTACGGTTATGAGTGCCCTGGCCACAGAGCACAAAGCTGTGAACCTTGGGCAAGGTTTCCCCGACTATCCCATGCCCGAAGCTTTGACTGGCCTGGTCAACAAGGCCATGCAGGATGGGTTTAACCAGTATGCCCCCATGCCCGGTTGGATGCCCCTGCGGGAATCTATTGCCGATAAGATAAAGTTCCTGTACAATACGACTGTCAATCCCGATACGGAGATCACTATCACGCCTGGCGGCACCTACGCTATTTACACTGCCTTAACGGCGGTATTGCAGCCCGGTGATGAGGTCATTGTGTTTGAGCCGGCTTATGACAGCTATATCCCGAATATTGAAGTGAATGGAGCGATTCCTGTTTTGATCGACCTGAAGTTTCCGGACTACCGGATCGACTGGGAAGCGGTACGCAGCAAAATAAGCCCCCGTACCCGGATGATCATGCTCAACACTCCGCACAATCCTACGGGGTCTGTAATGCGGGAAGATGATATCGCGCAATTGCGGGCGCTGGTAAAGGATACCAATATTCTCATCCTTTCGGATGAAGTGTATGAGCACCTGATCTTCGATGAGATACCTCACCAAAGTATTTTACGCTACCCCGACCTGCTGCAGCGCAGCTTTGTATGTTTTTCTTTTGGGAAGGTATACCATTGCACGGGCTGGAAACTGGGCTACTGCGTAGCGCCCGCTGATTTTACCAAAGAGTTCAGGAAAGTACACCAGTTCAACTGCTTTAGCTGCCATACGCCTTCTCAGGTGGCATTGGCTGAATTTCTGAAGAACAGGGAATCTTACCTGCAGTTGTCGGCGGAAATGCAGCATAAGCGGGATTATTTCAGCGGACTGATGAAGGACACGCGATTCACGCCACTGCCCAGTTATGGCAGTTATTTCCAATGTTATCAGTACGATCGTATCAGTGAAGAAAGCGATAAGAACTTTGCCATCCGCATTACAAAAGAGTTTGGCATTGCCACCATTCCGGTGTCGGCCTTTTATCAATCGGGGAAGGACAACAAAGTGATCCGGTTTTGCTTTGCCAAGAAAGAATCTACGCTGGAACAGGCTGTAGAGCGCCTGCGGAAAGTATAGATCCTCCTACGCCGTCTTTTTCTCCGCTTCTTCCTGTTCTGCATACCGGCGTCTCCGGCGCTTGAGGTATTTGTTGTAGATGATCTCACTCATGGGTTTGCCCGATACTTTGCTTTCCACCCAGGAAATCACATCCAGATAAGCAAAGGCGCGTGTTTCATAGCGGTTCTTTTCCAGGTGTTTGATCTTTTCCAGGAACTTTTCCAGCTCTGGCTTCAACTGGCGGGGCGATACGCCAAAGGAATGACGCAGAAAGCGGAACATTTCTTCTTCCACTACTGTGAGGTTTTCCATCTTGGCCATAAAGCGGTATACTGATTTGGTCAACGACTCCATCAGTTCAAAGTTCCCCAATTCATAATGGGCCATCAGGTGCAGCAGTCGGGCATAACACTGCAGGTCATTACGTATCTCCGTACTGCCATTGATGATCTTTTGCAGGTAGTCAATAGACCTGTCATAATCTCCGTTACCGAAATGAAGGGTGGCAATCTTATAGGTGAACACCATGATACGGTGCCCGTCCACATAGAGCGCATAATCTTCCAGGTCTTTTTCGATCTGTGGCACTTCGGCCAGGCCTTCCTTGAAAGTACCCCGCATGAGGATCCAGTTGAGTTTGGCGCTGTTGATATAGATGGATGTGTGGGTCCTGAAATTGTCGTGGAGATTGGCCACGGGTGTTTTGGCGTATTCCTGGAACTTCTGCAGGGTGATCTCAAACTTCTCAAAATTGCGCAGGTCAAAATGCGCGTTGAGCAGGTTGTGCATCCCTTTGATGTAGTGACCGGTCTCTACAGTGATCATGAACGGGTCGGCATCAAAGAGGTCGATCCATTTTTGGCTATAGCGATAGTACATTAAAAAATCCTGGCGCACAAAAGCGTACCAGCAATAGCTTTGATAGAGGTATAGTTTTTCGTAAAAGCCAGTGATCTCATCATTGGGCGGAAGGTTCTTGTGCAAGAATTCCCGGATACCTACTTCGTCTTTTTCATTGCGCACGTGACCATTCCTGATATACCAACGGTATAGCTGAAGCGCCAGGTTGGACAAGCGCGTTACGCGGTCGATATGCCCACTGATCTCCAGGGCTTCGGCTGCCAGCTGATCTGTTTTCTCCTGTGAGCTGCGGGTAATGTGGAGCGTCTCAATTTTCTTCTCGAGAGAGATTACCTGAGCCAGGAAGTTGAACTTCTGGTTGGTGCGGGCAATGTCTTTTACACGCTCCAGTATCTTAAGACTCTGGATCTTCAATCCTTTTGTGTACAATATGCGGGCGTAATCCAGTTGCTCGGTTAATTGGAGGTCTACATTATCAGCGGTCTTCAGCAAACGTAAGCTTGCTAACAACTGTTTGTATAAATGCGTTTTAAGATTATTCAGTTGCGGCTTCTGAATGGAGGGAAGTTTTTTCAGCAGCAGTTTTTCATCATACTCGTTCAATTTATCTAATGCGTCAAATAACTGTATGATTTTCAGGTCTTCATTACCTGAACTTCTTTTTATATAGAGTTTAAAATGTCTCTTCTCCGACTTCTCCAAAGAATGAACTAACTGGAATAAGGTATCTGTTAATCTGTTGGCCATCATCATGAAATTTTCCTGAAACACAATACCAGTAAGGGTTCTGTACTAGCATCACCCCTTTGGCATAATCAAATCCCTCATAAGATGTTTTGAATTAAATGAAACCTCATCTTATTTTTGTTTCAGCAAAGAACAAGATGAGGTTTTGATTATCGCAGGCAAGTGAGTTAGAGGCCGGGGTGAAATTGAGCAAAAATACGTTCACCCATACAAAAAGAGATAGAATTTATTACCTTTTTTCATATGGCAAGCAATCGTTAGAGGTCAGCTGTTTCTACAGTGGACCTTTTTTCTTTTAAGGCCGTGCGAATATAGCAGATAAAATATATTCCCTGTTAACTTTTCTTTAAAATCAGCAAATCCCCTTGCTAATACCGTATTTTCTGCAGTATACCATCCTAATACATAACCCCTTACATTCCAATCGGGGCATAAAGGACTTCCAAATATTTCTCCGGTGATGCTTTAATTGTTGCCGGATTTTTAATTTCGGGGTATGATCACGATTGAACCCATGCAGGCTGCACAAGCCCCTATTTTACTGGATATCTACCGCCAGGGCATCCTTTCCGGCATGGCCACCTTTGAAACCACGGTACCTGAATGGTCTGTTTTTGATGCCAAATACCTGTCCCATTCCCGCATTGTGGCCCTGGAAGAGGGAGAATTGACGGGCTGGGCGGCCCTTGCACCGGTCTCATCCCGCGATTGCTACAGCGGCGTGGCCGAAGTAAGTGTGTATGTAGCGCAGGCCCACCAGCGCAAAGGCATTGGCCGCATCCTGCTGATGGAATTGATCAATGAGGGCGAAAAGAATGGTATCTGGTCACTGCTCAGTGTAATCCATGAAGAGAACAGGGCCAGCATCCACCTGCATGAACAGTGTGGCTTCCGGTACATCGGCTACCGTGAACGCATTGCCCGGCTGGATGGTATCTGGAGAACGACGGTAATGCTGGAAAGGCGCAGCCAGAAAGTGGGGGTCTAAACGTATTGGACCTAATCTCTAGTCGGTTAAATAAAAGCGAATAAGACCGATTGGGTCCTTCACCAGTTCCTTAAATAAATTATTTTCGCCGCACAATTTAAAAGAGCATGGGCCGGATAGATACTATTGTTTTTGACCTGGGTGGCGTATTGGTAGATTGGAACCCCGAATACGTATACAAGACCATTTTTGATAAGGAAGAAGACATGCGCTGGTTCTTCAAGAACATCACTACCGGCGATTGGAATGAGGAGCAGGATGCCGGCCGGTCGTTGGCCGATGGTACGGAACTATTGGTGAAGCAATTTCCGGAGCATGAAGCCAATATCCGTGCTTTTTATGACCGCTGGGAAGAAATGCTGGGTGGCCCCATCCAGGAAACAGTAGACATTCTCCATCACCTGAAATATAAAACGGATTACCGCCTATATGCGCTTACCAACTGGAGCGCAGAGACCTTTCCGATCGCTTTAAAAAGATATGATTTCCTGCATTGGTTTGAAGGCATCGTGGTATCGGGTGACGAAAAGACCCGCAAGCCCTTCCTGCCTATCTATCAAACTTTACTCAGCCGCTTCAATATTGATCCCGCTACGGCAGTGTATACCGACGACAATGTGCGCAATCTGCATCCCGCCAAAGAGCTGGGCTTGCATACCATCCACTTCCATTCCCCCCAACAATTTAAAAAAGATCTGCAGGAGCTGGGCGTTGAGCTGTAAGTAGTCAATGGCCCCACTCATCTCAAAAGCTTCCGGATCGGACAAGCTTCGGCATTTAGTATCTCCTGGAGCCGGTCAAACAGGGACCAAAGACGGACCAAACAGGGACCAAACTCGGACCAAACCCGGACAAGGGATGGGTTTCAAGCCTGTTTGACCCCTCTTTGAAGATTGTTTGCATCAAATAGGTAATGGTTCAGTCCCCTACTTCTTCAGGTACTGTTCCGGTATCGGTAATTGGGGTGTTTCTGGTTGCCAGAAAACGGAGAGTATCCACCATCGCTTGCCATCATGCCAAAGCTGAATGCTGTTGATGCCGCGCATGAAGGGCTTTTCATCGGCCAGTGTTTTCCGGGACTCATAAGTGCTGAATACATGCGCCACCGCCCCAAACTGATCAATCTTACGGCTCACCTCTCCTTCAAAGAAGCCATTTTTCTCCAGGAAAGGGCCTGAAGAGCCTATATAATCTTCCACACTCATTACCCTTTTGCCGGTAGTGCCATCGGGCCTGATGCCGGTAGCCACCAGTTTTCCTTCGGGCAGAAATAAGGTGCGCATGCGGTCCCAGTTGCGTTTCTGGCCGGCGGGACCAGAGATCACATCATACAAGGCTGCGAGGATGGCATCAATGGATCTGACATCTTTTTCCTGTGCCGGGATGCTGTCTGTGGAGGGATTGGTGTGAGCGAAGCTGCTTTGGCCAAGTAAGGCTATAAGCCAGACAAATATTATTCTTTTCATAAGCTGGTTGTTTTCTTTCTCCAAACTACTTATTTCCGGCAACTATAAGGCGGGCTATTCTACCAACGGTAGCTATTGTCTACCAGCCACTTGTGTTGGCTCGTAGCTCGCAGCTCAAGGCTCGCAGCTGTTTTATGATTCCCCTAACAATCTTTCGGCCCCTTTGGCGGTCAATGTATGGAAGGAGACTTAATTTATGAAACACCTAATAACCTCTATGTCTTTGGCCGTGGTACTCTTAGTATCCTGCGGTGCCCCTAAATTCCAGGCTTCTTTTACAGAAGATAAGCCCCTGTATAAGGCTGTGAACGAACTGGTGAAACACCCCGATAATGTCAAAGCGCAGAATGACCTGAAGGAATTGTATGCTTTGTCGGTAGAAAGGCACGAACAGGCTGTAGCTGTATACCGGACCAGTACGGATGAAAAGCGCTGGGACAAAATGCTGAATGAGTTCAATGCCCTCCAGCAAATGTATACCAGTGCGCAATCGGTACCTGCCTTGCTAAAGCTGGTACAGCCCAACAACTATTTACAAGAACTACAGGATATACGCGAAGAAGCTGCCGGTTACTTTTATGATAAGGGAAACAACCTGTTGGCTGCCAATAGCCGCGAACAAAACCTGCAGGCCAATGAGGCTTTTCGTAAAGCCAATTACTACGTAAATGGTTATAAGGATGCAAAGGAATTAATCACAGAATCCTATGAAAGAAGTGTGGTCAATGTGGTGGTGAACCGTATTGAAGATGACAATCTCTTCTTCAACACCTGGGGCAATACGGGTTTCCGTTATCGCCCGGAAGATTACCAGGAATCACTGGTACGTGAGCTGGGTGGTCGTAACGCCAACATTGTACCGGCCCGTTTTTATACCGACCGTGATGCAGACCGTGAAAACATTGATGCAGACTGGACTGTGGATGTAAGATGGAGAAATATTGATGCCAACGCCTCCGTACCCTATCAATTTACCCGCAACGTATCGCGCAGCATTGAAGCAGGAAAGGATACCACCGGCAAAGTTGTATACAAAACAGTGTATGCCACCCTGCGCATTACCCGTCGCACCTTCACTGTAAATGGTGCCCTTGATTACCGGGTAAATGATATTGTGAACAACAAAAGTGTAGACCAGGGCCTGCTTTCACAAAACCTTAGCTGGGACGATAGCTATGCTACCTATACCGGTGATTCAAGAGCACTGGACAACAACGACTGGTTGCTGGTGCGCAACAGGAACAGCAACTTCGGTCCTTCGAAAGAAGAGATACTGAATACGCTGATGAAGAGAATATATCCCGACTTACGCCTTCGCCTGGAACGGGCGACTGGCTAATAAAATAATTGGACGGATGGTTTTACTTTTCATTTGGGTTTTTCATGGGTAGAAAAGAGAAAGGAGCTCCTTGTGGGCTCCTTTCATGTTGATTGTGTTGGGGTATATGAAATCGTTAGAGATCAATTTTTATTCGCTCAAAGCGGAGGTCACAACAGGGGCGGCACCTCTGGTTCTAACCAGCAAAGATTTCTGTCCCGTCTTGGCTGTTTCCTTGCTCAGTAAGGTCTGCACATTGGGCGATCTTCGTTTGCTTACATAATAGCCGGCAAAAATATCGTTCTGCTTTTCCTCGAAGGAGGCATTGAATAAGGAGAGCTGTCGCCATTTGCCGGGATCATCTTCTATGTAAAAACTAAGGTCATCAAAATAGAAGCTGCCATTTCCATTGACGGAGGCATAAAACCACAGCTTTTTGGCTTCCGGGGCTACGGTTCCTACCACGGTATAAATAGTCCATTCCTGTTCGGTGCGGGTTTCTATAGTAAAATGGCTGTTGAGGAAATCATCCTGGCCTTTACCTACGCCAATACCGTGGATACGCACTTTGGAAAGTGTGTCGGCCGGGTCGGCTTTTACTGCAATTTCATATCGGAAATTTTTGCCCTGTAAGGAGGTGGTGGGCACCTCTTTCACGAAATAAAATTCTTCCGCGTAATGGTACCACGCAACGGGTGTTTGGGCATAAGACGCTAATACACAGACGGATGCAAAAAAGATAATACTTATCTTTTTCATAGGGAGGGGATTTAGATAATGCTAATAACGACCAACCTGAATTGTTTGTTGCGTTACCAGCCCGTTCCCGACGCTTATTGATACGGCTCAAACCCGTTACGGGGAATGCTAATGTGTATGTGCTTGTTGCCAAATACCAGTTGGGGCTTTCCCGTTGCCTCAGTGCCTTGATGCCTCGTTGCCTTTACTTAAACAACTGAAAAGCCAGGAGGCTCATCACATAGGCCAATCCTGTCATATAGATCAATTGCAATATGGGCCATTTCCAGCTGCGGGTTTCCCGCTTTACGATGGCCAGTGTGCTCATACATTGCATGGCAAACACATAAAAGATCATCAGGGAAAGGCCGGTGGCCAGGGTGTATACTTTACTGCCGTCTGACCGGGTGGCTGCATTCAGTTTTTCGGTAAGGGTAGTCTCATCGGCATCGGCCCCGCCCTCTACACTGTACAGGGTGGCCATGGTGCCCACGAATACTTCCCGTGCAGCAAAAGAAGTGATCAGGGCGATGCCAATCTTCCAGTCGTAGCCGAGGGGGCTTATGGCTGGTTCTATGCTCTTGCCCAGGATACCTGCAAAAGAATTCTCCAGCAGGTCGGTTCCTTTTTCGCGCTCCAGCTGATCCTTTTTGTCGGGGTTTTGCTGTTCCAGTTGCTCATATTTGGTGTGCACAGCCGCCATGCGTTCTTTGGGTCCGTAGGAACTAAGGGCCCATAAAATAAGGCTGATCACGATGATCACTTTACCGGCATCCACCACAAAGATCTTTGCTTTGCTTACCATGGTTACCACCACATTCTTCCAGCGGGGCGCCCGGTAAGTAGGCAGTTCCAATATGAAAAAGCTCTTCTCTTTTATCTTGATGAAGAATTTGGCCACGTAGGATGTCAGTAGCGCCATGACTAGTCCCAGCAGGTAGAGTCCCATCATCACCAGGCCCTGTACGCCAATGAATCCCAGGAGTGTTTGTTTGGGGATCACCAGCCCGATGAGGATGGTGTACACGGGCAGGCGGGCGCTGCAACTCATGAGAGGAGTTACAAATATGGTAAGGAGTCTTTCTTTCTTGTTCTCAATATTCCGGGCGCTCATGATGGCTGGCACAGCGCAGGCAAATCCGCTGATCATGGGCATCACGCTTTTGCCGTTGAGGCCCACCTTGCGCATGAGTTTATCGGTAAGGAAGCTGATCCGTGCCATATAGCCGGTGTCTTCCAGGATGGTGATCAATCCAAAAAGGATCATGATCTGCGGTATGAATACCACGATACCGCCAATACCGGCGATCAGGCCATTGATGAAGAGGTCGCTCCACCAGGCTTCGGGTAATATACGGCTGAAGAATCCACTCAATTCGGCAAAGGTCCACTCGATGGCGTTCATGGGATATTCGGCCAGCCAGAACACGCACTGGAACAGAAGGAACAATACGGCTATCAGGATCAAATAACCCCAACGCCGGTGCAGGAGCAGATCATCCAGCTTTTCGGTGAGCATCGTTTTCTGCAGCGGAGAGGGTTCCGATACCGACTGCTTGAGGATAGCGCTGATGCGCTGGTAGCGCTGCAGGATCTCTTCGGCCTGGGTTTTGGTGTGGTTGAATTTATTGACTTTCTCTATCGACTCTATTTTCTCCTGCAATCCGTTTTGCAGGGCGAAAGATTCGTGGTTGATGAGGTAGTGAATGGCTTTGTAATCACTCAGGTCCGCCACCACTTCTTTTACCTCTTTTACGGCATTGGGCGCCAGGGCTTCATTGTTGATGAAATCCCGTACCGGCAGCTTATAGAGATTGAGGGCGGTTTGTTCGATGGCCTTTTTGAGTTGAGGGATGCCTTTGTTTTTGCGGGGGTTGATGGGGATAATGGGAACACCCAGTTCTCTTTCCAGTTCGGCCACATCGATCTTTATGCCTTTCTGTTTGGCCAGGTCCATCATGGTAAGGCCAATGACCACCGGTATTTTGAGGTCGATGATCTGGGAAGCGAATAAGAGATTGCGTTTTAAGTTGCTGGCATCGGCGATCAGCACCACCATTTGGGGGTCTACTTCATTATCCTGCTGCATCAGTACCCGGTAGGCCACCCACTCATCTTCGCGGCGGGGGTACAGGCTATAGGTTCCGGGCAGGTCGATAATGGTAGCCGTCATTGTTTCGGAAATGACGGTATTACCGGATTTTTTATCAACCGTAACACCGGGGAAATTACCCACTTTCTGGTTCATCCCGGTCAGGGCATTGAACAGTGAGCTTTTGCCACTGTTGGGGTTGCCTACCAATGCAATTTGAATCGTCTCCCTCATGTTAAGAATATAGCCTTCCCACTTTAGGCGGGGTACAAGGCCGCGAAATTACCGAAATGAACGGCTTAGCCCTTACGAATTGAGTAAAAAAGCCAGGCTCAGACCTTATTTATGAGATTATTAGCACAGGCAGGCACTGAGGCAACCAGGCATCGGGGCAGCGAGGTGGCTGCCTTGCCGACAATTCGTGCAATTCGCCTAAAATTCGTGTTATCTACACAATCCTGTTCACCAAGGGCTTTCCCTGCTCAAAGTCTTTGATACTCTGCAGGGTAGTTTGGGCAATCTGGGTGAGGGCTTCGTCGGTAAAGAATCCCTGGTGGGCGGTCACCAGCACGTTGGGAAAGCCCATCAGCCGCATAATCACATCGTCGTGGATGATCTCTTCCGACAGGTTATGGAAGAAGAGTTTTTCCTCCTGCTCGTATACATCGATGCCCAGGTAGCCCAGTCGGCCGGTTTTCAGGGCTTCGATGGCCGCCTGGGTGTCGACCAGGGCGCCCCGGCTGGTATTGATCAGCATTACCCCGTCTTTCATCATGCCGAGGGTTTGGGTGCTGATAATTTGTTTGGTTTGTTCATTCAGCGGGCAATGCAGGGAGATGATATCGCATTGTGGCAATAGTTTGACGAGGGGCAGGTACTCCACGCCTTTGGCCTCCATATCCCTGTTGGCAATGACATCGAAGGCCAGCACCCGGCAACCAAATCCTTGCATGATGCCGGCAAATACCTGTCCGATCTGCCCGGTGCCGATCACCCCTACGGTCTTGCCATGCAGGTCGAAACCTGTTAAGCCTTGCAGCGAGAAATTACCTTCCCGCACCCGGTTGTAAGCCTTGTGGGTTTTGCGGTTGAGAGTAAGGATCATGGCCACGGCATGTTCGGCTACGGCAAAAGGGGAGTAGGCAGGCACCCGGACGACGGGAATCTGGTGGGTCTTGGCAGCTGCCAGGTCTACATTGTTGTACCCGGCGCAACGCAGGGCGATCAATTGTACCCCTTGTGTTGTCAGCTGTTCGATGACAGCTGCGGATATTACATCATTCACAAAAACACAGATGGCAGTAAACCCGGTAGCGAGGTTGACGGTTTGTTCATTCAGTGGCGCCTCAAAAAATACCAGTTCATGGCCGGTATTGTATTGGTTGAAATAGGCGCGGTCGTATGATTGCGTGGAGAAGAAGGCTATTTTCATTGTCGGAACCGGTATTTGGTGAGTTTTGCAAGATCCGCAGGAAATTCCTGCCTGCCCAAAGGTATCAGATAATAAGATTGCACCCCCAATCCTTATCTTTGCCGTCCTGCAAAACGCAGGTTTATAATAGTATTAAGCTTAACATCATGTTCAACAAACGGGTAAAGATCAAGGAACTGTTGGCCTCGGAAACAACGGGCCAGGAAGTAGTAGTAATGGGTTGGGTGCGCACTTTCCGCAACAATCAATTTATAGCGCTGAATGACGGTTCCACCAATAATAACCTGCAGGTAGTAGTTGAACTGGGTATGCTGGATGAAGCGACATTGAAACGCATTACTACCAGTGCCTCCCTGAAAGTGACGGGTCAGGTAGTAGCCTCACAGGGTAAGGGACAGAAAATAGAAGTAAAAGCTACGGCTATTGAAGTACTTGGTGACAGTGATGCTGAGAAATATCCTTTGCAGCCTAAAAAACACAGCCTGGAGTTTCTGCGTGAAATTGCTCATTTGCGTTTTCGCACCAATACTTTTGGTTCTGTTTTCCGGGTGCGCCATGCCCTGGCCTTCGCTATCCATAAATTCTTTCACGAGAAAGGATTTGTATATATGCATACGCCTATCATTACTGCCAGTGATGCAGAGGGCGCCGGCGAAATGTTCCGGGTAACCACTTTACCGATGGACAATCCACCGAAGAACGAGGATGGCAGCATCAACTTCAAGGAGGATTTCTTTGGCCGTTCTACCAATCTTACGGTGAGCGGACAACTGGAAGGGGAACTGGCAGCGATGGCCTTTAGTGAGATCTATACTTTCGGCCCCACCTTCCGGGCTGAGAATTCGAATACGGCGCGTCACCTGGCCGAGTTCTGGATGATCGAACCAGAGATGGCGTTCTATGATCTGGAAGATAATATGAACCTGGCGGAGGAATTTATTAAATACCTGATCCGTTTTGCGATGGAAAACAACCGGGAAGACCTGGAATTCCTGGCACTGCGGCTGGCCGAAGAAGAAAAATCACTGCCACAGGATAAGCGCAGTGAAATGGGGCTGATAGAAAAGCTGGAGTTTGTACTTAACAACGATTTTGAGCGCATTACCTATACGGAAGCCATTGAGGTTTTACTCAATTCACCTGCCTATAAAAAGAAGAAATTCCAATATGAGGTGAAATGGGGTGTGGATATGCAAAGTGAGCATGAGCGTTACCTGGTGGAAAAACATTTTAAGAAACCGGTGATCGTGACCAACTATCCCAAAGACATCAAATCCTTCTACATGCGGGAGAATGAAGATGGGAAAACGGTGGCGGCCATGGATATCCTGGCGCCGGGCATTGGTGAAATTGTAGGCGGCTCCCAACGGGAAGAACGCCTGGACAAGCTCACCAAAAGAATGGAAGAGATGCACATCCCCGCGGAGGAAATGTGGTGGTTCCTGGATACCCGTCGCTTTGGTACGGTGCCACATGCCGGCTTTGGCCTGGGCTTTGAGCGCATGGTTTTGTTTGTAACAGGCATGACCAATATCCGTGATGTGATAGCCTTCCCCAGGACGCCAAAGAGTGCGGAGTTCTAAGGCAACTAGGCACCAAGGCATAGAGGCAACAAGTGAAGAAGTGATACGAATTAAAAATGAATACAAAATTAAGCCGTCGCAAGACGGCTTTTTCTTTAGCTATATTTCCCTGTCGTTGCCTCGATGCCTTGTTGCCTTTCCTTCCTTGTAAGCATTTCTGCTTCATTTATGGATTTTGATCCTATGGGCGTCTCACTATAAACATACCCATATGGCTGAAATAAGTACCGCCACTACCAGTGATAAACCTGGTGTGCGCCGCAGTAAAAAACTGTCAACCCGTGTAGACCTAACGCCCATGGTAGACCTCGGCTTTCTGCTCATTACGTTTTTTATTTTTACTACTACGATGTCGGAGCCCACGGCTACCGACCTGTTTATGCCCGATGATTCGAAGGTGGATATCGCCAATAATGTTGGCAACAGCGCAGCTTTGACGGTATTACCTATTCCCGGAGACAAAGTGTTTTATTATCACGGCGATATGAGCGAAGCGTTAAAAGGCGGCGCTTATGGCGTTACCACTTATTCCGTAAAGGACGGGATAGGACAAGTGATCAGGGATAAGCAGGTGGCGATGGATAAGGTTAAACCCGGGTTCAGAAATGATCTCACGCTCATGATAAAGCCACACAGCGAATCCAATTATCAGAATGTGGTAGACATACTGGATGAAGTGCAGATCAATGGGCTGAAACATTATGCACTGATGGATATTACTGAGCCAGAGAAAAAGATGTTACAGGAAAAGGATGGCGGTTTATAAATGATGGTCAGTCAAAAATGCCTGCACAGATAAATAGTTCTACACAATAGCCAAATGATTTTCGTAAATTGTAATTTGCATCCCCGTTCAAAAAGGGGACTGTATTTAACATTAAAACGTTTGTTATGGCTATACCCGTCGTCAACCTCGCCGATTTTACTTCCGGCGATCCGCAACTGAAGCAGGCTTTTGTAAACCAATTGGGCAAAGCGTATGAAGACGTAGGCTTTGTGGCTGTCAAGAATCATGGTATACCCGATGACCTCATTGCCGACCTCTATAAATATGTGCAACAATTCTTTGCCCTGCCGTCTGATACCAAGCGACAATATGAAGTACCCGGATTGGCAGGTCAGCGTGGCTACACTTCCTTTGGTAAGGAACATGCCAAGGGCAGTGATGCACCCGATCTGAAAGAGTTTTTCCAATATGGCCAGATCGTTGAAGACAATGATCCGGTGAAAAGCGAATACCCCGACAATGTGAAGGTGAAAGATGTGGCTGCCTTCAACGTTACTTTTGAGGAAGCCTACCGGGCTTTTGAAAAGTCGGGCAAGGCATTGTTGCAGGCCATCGCGCTGTACCTGGGCCTGGATGAACATTATTTTGATGCGCATATCCACAACGGTAACTCGATCCTGCGGGCGATACATTATCCTCCCATTACATCGGAGCCTAAGTCGGCCATCCGGGCCGAGCAGCATGAGGACATTAACCTCATCACGCTGCTGGTAGGTGCTTCTGCCGATGGCCTGCAGATATTAACCAAGCAAAATGAATGGGTAGGGGTTACTTCCCTCCCGGAACAAATTGTAGTGAATGTGGGTGACATGCTGCAAAGGCTTACGAATAACAAATTGAAGAGTACTACCCACCGTGTGGTAAATCCGCCACGCGCTATGTGGCATACTTCCCGGTTCTCCATTCCTTTCTTCCTGCATCCCAAAGGAGAAATGAGCCTGGCCAGCCTGGATAGCTGTATCGATGCCACGCATCCCAAAGCTTATCCGGATGCTACTGCCGGGGAATACCTGGATGAAAGGCTGAGGGAGATTGGGTTGAAGAAGTAATTAAGTGAGTAAGAAAAATATTAAGCTGTCCCGGTTTTGATCGGGATGGCTTTTGTTTTTTTAGGAAGTTCTACGAAGTACTAAACAGTTTATAAACAGTCAGGGTGATCACCTCAAAGAAGTGATCACCCTGCTGCTTAGGCTCAGGGCCGCAGCCCGTGCACCACAAGATATATAAATTAAACATCAAATAACAAACACAGTTTCTGATCAGTATAATGCTTACTGTCTGGACTTCTGGGGAAATGCACTCCTGGGGTTTTTGTAAATCCTTCTTGATCATTTCTTTACAAACCCGCCAATATTAAATGCTGAATGCTGTATTCTAAATTCTGGATCCTGTATTCTTTTCGTGTCACATAATCATGTATTTTTATGCGTAGTGATTGCAGAAACTGATGTTTAACAGTATATTGCAATGGGTTAGACCTTATTTAACGCACACTTAACGCATCGCTGATTAGCTTTGTATTGTCAATTGGTCACCTCTAAAGCTAGAACTATGAAACGTATTTTACTCGCAGCTTCCCTGATCGTAGCAACAGTACTTACGGGTACTGCGCAAAATTTAGCTCCTGATCAGAACCCCAGTTTTATGGTTAGTCAGGCCCGTTATATGCAGATGGCAGATTCCATCAATAGCTGGCATGGAACTACGTTACAGGAAACGTATAAAGCAATCGACTACCTGGAAGATAAAAGAGAATTGCGTGCCAACCGCAAAGCCTGGCGCCGTGAACTCCGTATGGAAAGAGCACGCAACAGTGGCTGGTACAATGGTTATTATAATGATTACTATTATCCTTATAACTCCTATAATCGCCATTATGGCGGCACCGGCTGGGGCAACTACCTCTGGAGTACCTTACCCTTGGCAGCTTCTATAGCATTTTGGTGCAGGTAACACTGTCGCCCACCCGTTTTTTATAAGTATTCACAACTAATCTTTTATAAATATCCCAATATGAAAAGAGTTTTATGGATTGTTACAGCCATTGTAGCTGTAAGCGCTATTACTGTATCCTGCTCACGGAAAGTAACCCGTATTGATCCGGGCGAACAGATCGACCTCAGCGGACGCTGGAATAATACAGACTCACGCCAGACGGCTGATAAAATGATCGATGATATCCTCAACGACAAATGGGTAGGCAACTACCAGGAAGGACACAATGGCCAAAAGCCTGTAGTGATCGTAGGTTTCGTGACCAACAAAAGCACGGAGCATATTGAAGCGGAAACTTTTGTAAAGGATGTAGAACAAGCTTTCATCAAATCGGGTAGGGTGCGACTGGTGCAAGGCGGCAAGAAGCGGGAAGAACTGCGTGCTGAAAAAGCGGACCAGCAAACGAATGCTTCTACCTCCAGTATGAAGAAGTTTGGCCTGGAGCAAGGTGCGGACTTTATCCTGCAAGGTTCCATCAATTCTATTGTAGATTCTCAGAAGCGGAAGAAAGTGGTATACTACCAGGTAAACCTGGAGTTGACCAATATTCAAACCAATGAAGTAGTTTGGATTGGCGATAAGAAGATTGCCAAATACGTGACGAACTAATTGTGTTAGAATTCAAATCCGTGAATGGCAGATCCTACCGGCATGGCATTATCATTTAAAAATATGGTAAGAGCATTGGCTGTTCTATCGCTGATGCTCTTTTTATTTTCCTGCGCTACTTACAATACCCGCATTGGCAATTACTATTCGGAAGTACGGAATGGTAATTACAAGAAGGCAGATACTGACCTGGAAAAGGTGAAGCTGATCAAGGCCAGACGCAACCAGTTGCTGTACCTGCTGGAGAAAGGTAAAATAACACACCTGCTCAAGCAGTATGACAGCAGCAATGTGTATTTCAACCAGGCGGATGTGTTTATGGAAGATGTGCGCACTAGTGCAGGCGATATTGCATTGGGTACACTACTCAACCCCATGATGCAAACCTACAAGGGGGAGGATTTTGAGAAGTTCATGGTCCATTATTACAAGGCGCTCAACTACCTCTACCTGGGACAGCCGGATGAAGCGATGGTAGAAGCCCGTCGCATTTCCCTCACCAGTTATGCGCAACAGGATAAGAGCAAGCGGGAGAACCGCTACTCGGATGATGCTTTTTCGCTCATGCTCCAGGGCATCATTTACGAACAAGGAAATGATATCAACAATGCTTTCATTGCTTACCGCAATGCAGTAGACATTTACCTGAAGAACAACAATCAGTATTACGGCACTACTTTACCTGACCAGCTAAAGAAAGACCTCTTGCGTACGGCCGAGCTGATGGGTTTCCGGGATGAGGTGGAGCGATATGAAGGACTGTTGAATACCAGGTTCCACTCAGTGCCGCCACCCGAAGGAGGAGAGTTGGTGCTCTTCTGGGAAAATGGCCTGGCGCCGGTAAAGCAACAACAGGACTTCTTTTTTGCCCTCACCAAGGACGGCTTTGGCAATTTTGCCTTTGTTGACCCCTCGGGCTCTTTCAATATTCCGTTTGACTTTGCCAGCACGAATGCAAAGAAGGAAGACTTAAAACTGGACGACCTGCGTTCGCTGCGGGTAGCTTTCCCCAAATACCAGGAGCAGCCGCTGTTTTACCAAAATGCCAATGTTTCCCTCAATCATACTACTTATCAGTTTGAACCTGCTGAAAACATCAATACGATCGCTTTTGCTACTTTAAAAGAACGCTTCCTCAAAGAAATGTCGCAGGCGCTGAGCCGATTGGCGGTGAAAAAGCTGGCCGAGATCGCTGCCCGGCCCAAGAGTGATGACAAAAACAAGGATACCAAGGAAGCGGTAGCGTTGGCGATACAGGTATTTAGTTTTGTGTCGGAAAAGGCCGATACCCGCAACTGGCAAAGTCTGCCCCACACCATCTCTTACATGCGTATTCCCCTTAGCCGCGGCGTCAACGTACTCCAGGTGACTGTTTCCGGCCAGGGAAGCCAAACCTTCAACCTGGCGGTGGAAGGGAATGGAAAAGTCCAGGTACAGAATATTTGTACGCTCCGCTAGTATTTATTTAAAATATCACATCTGCAAACTGCTGTTTGAATGGAGCCAGGGAAGGGAACATGTAGGTAATCCATTGATAATCTAAGGCTAATCCCCGGCTGATCCACAGATAGAATTCTCGTAATGTTCTCTGAACGTTCTCTACAGGTTCTCTGAATGTTCTCTGTAGCTATTGTCATATTCTGATATTTCGTAATGTTTTAGGTGATTTTCTTCATTTGATGTGGATGGAGCAATGGATTCCATTCATCCTGCTCTAATTACCATTCATCCAAAGCTTAAAAATTTATTAACCGGGCGTGATTGCCATTAAAAGCTTATCCAGACAGCGTTTACGACAAAACTTATTAGCAGTTTATGGAGATTACCTTTGGACGGTAGGTACTTTGTGTTGCATAGTACTAAGATTCGCCCTATATTTGTGTTGTAAATGATCACATCGACCGGTAGCAAGGGGTCAAAATAAGTATAGCCAACACAGTTCTTAGGAAAGTATAGCCATGAATCCCCTGCTACCGGTTTTAAAAAACAGTAGCATTGTATGAATATAGAGAACACACAAAGCCAGATGCGGAAGGGAATACTGGAGTTCTGCATTCTGTCCATCATTCGCCGGGGGGAAGCTTACCCGAGTGATATTGTGGATGAAATGCGGGGTTGTAACTTGCAGATACTGGAAGGAACCCTCTACCCACTATTAACCCGACTTAAGAATTCGGAGATGCTCACCTACCGCTGGGTAGAAAGTAACTCCGGGCCGCCCCGCAAATACTTTTCTCTGACACCAAAAGGCGAAGAGTTTTACAAAGAACTGGAAGCCACCTGGAATGAACTGGCTAACGCGGTCAACCAGCTTACCAGTAAAAAAGAATCGCTGGTTTCAACCGCCGGCAATGTTTCGTTTGGATTCGATTCCTCCAACATACCAACTAACACTTCAACCACCGACAAACAAGACGAACAATGAAAAAGGTAATCAACATAAACTTTCAGGGCAGGGTGATCCCCATCGAGGAGACCGCTTTCGAGCTCTTAAAGCAATACATAGAAAGTTTGCGACGGTATTTCGCTAATGAAGAAGGACGTGATGAGATCATCAATGATATTGAAAGCCGTATTGCTGAACTTTTTTCTGAACGCATCAAAAAAGGATCTATCTGTATAACTGATGATGATGTGAATGCGGTGATCGCGAGCATGGGCCGCCCCGAAGATTTTGAAGCTGACGCAGCAAGCGGCAGCACAGAAACCAATGGTGGCAGCGGTGCACAGCAACAATCGTCTGCTCAAAGTCAGGCTTACTCCTCCTCTTCCAGCTCCCAAAGTTATGGCAGCTACAACAGAGGCAGACGAGGCAGGCTGTACCGGAATGCAGATGATAAGATCGTTGGCGGTGTGGCGAGTGGCCTGGCCAACTACTTTGGCATCGACCCTGTGATCATGCGTATCCTCTTTGTGGTACTGTTTGCGCCCCTGTTTTGGTTATACATCCTGTTGTGGGTGATCATCCCCTCACAGTCTGTTGAAACCAGCATCACCAAACGCCTGTACCGTAGTGCAGATGATAAGGTGATCTCGGGTGTGGCTGGCGGTCTGGCGGCTTACCTTAATGTAGGCGCCTGGGTGCCCCGGTTGATCTTCGCACTGCCTTTGATCATTGGACTGGTTTCGGGCGTGTTTAATAATATGTGGTGGGGCCACGACTGGGATTTCTGGTGGGGACCTAAGGTCATCACAGGATCACTGGGCAGCACCTTGTTCTTTGCCTACATCATCTTATGGATAACTGTTCCGATAGCGGTTACTTCCAGCGAAAAACTGGAAATGCGGGGAGAGAAGGTAGACCTCAACTCTATCCGTGATACAGTAAAGGAAGATCTGGAGGGGTTTAAGACGAAGGCGGAAAAATGGGGTAAGGAAGTAAAAGAATCAGCCCAGCAGTGGGGTGAGCGAGCGAAAGAGTTTGGCCAATCAGCCGGTACACGTGCCAAAACCTTTTCCTCTGAAGCAGGACCCATCGCCCGCAGTGCGGGAAGTGGTATCGGTCATGTGATCGGTGTGCTCTTTAAAGCTTTCTTCCTGGTGATTGCAGCCATTGTAGTGGTGGCCTTGTTTGGAGTATTTGTAGGAGTGATATTTGGCGGGTTTACGATGTTTCCGGTGAAAGACTTTGTGTTTGATGGATTTGGACAGAACCTGCTGGCCTGGGGTACGCTCATCCTTTTCCTGGGTGTACCGTTGATAGCGCTGATCACCTGGTTGATCCGTCGCATCATGGGGGTACGTTCACGCAATCATTACCTGGGGTATGTATTTGGAACCCTGTGGTTTGTAGGCCTGATATGTGCGCTGGTACTGGGTGGTATTGTAGCCCGCGATTTCAGAACCTTTGCTCCTGTGGAAGAGTCGGTGAATATTATACAGCCTGTTGATGGTAAAATGTATATCGATGTATCCAATAACTATAACCGTTATTATGGTGGGGATTGGTTTGGTATTTCCTGGGAAGACTGGCCTTTCTACGCGATCAACCAGGATACGCTGATGCTCAACACGGTAAGGGTGAACATCAAAAAAAGCAAGGATGCCAATTTTCATGTATCCCGTGTAAGGTTTAGCCGCGGTAATAACCCCGAAACAGCGAGGAGCCTGGCAGAACGTATCAGCTTTAATGTGGCTCAGCAAGACAGTGTGCTGGTATTGCCCAAAGGGTTTGCCATTAGCCGCAATGAAAAATTCAGGAACCAACAGGTATTGGTCATTGTAGAAGTACCTGTGGGAAAACGCATACAGATAGACCGGAAAGTGGAAGATTACGAATGGTTCAGCATCAATTACAATCGCCGTCGCGGCTGGAATTTTGATAATGATTGGGATAATTCCTATGGCTGGCAAAGTGATCGCGAGCTGATCATGACACCCGATAATGGATTGCAACGGGTAGATAAATATGATCAGTTTGAACTGAAAAGCGGCAAGTTTAAGTTGAAGATAAAAGACGGGGATCAGGAGATCCATATGGAAGGAGAATTGAAAACTGATACCGGTGATGAATACCGCTACCGCCGGGATAAGGAAGGCATTGATTCAGTGGACAAGAAGAAGACACCCAAAAAGCAACGCGTGGAAAAAGTAGTGGACTCCAATACTGAGGCTGATGGTGAAGATGAATCAACAGCTGCCCGTAAGATCACTGATCTGAGTGGTCCTTTAGCAACGCTTTCAAAACTCTTTTAATAGTTTGGTCTGGGATCTTCCATCCGGGACCAGGTTGAAGTTGGAACAACGGGGCCGGTTACACTACGGCCCCTTTTTTTATTGGCAGAAAGTGAGTTGTGAATGGTGGGTGGGAGTTGCCAAAGGGCTTCTTGGGAGCATAATTTGTTCGTTACTGACCGGTTGTTAAAGTGTACCAATTACGTATTCTATCCTGGCTTTGAGCGGTAATTACGGGTAATAACTCATTTTTGTATGCCTTTTCTCTTTTTATTGGCGACCTTGGCGGCAACCTTTATTTTTGCGGCACAAAATCACCAAATGAAGAATACTCCTTTCACGCAAAAACACATTGCCCTCGGCGCTAAAATGGCGGAGTTTGCCGGTTACAACATGCCCATTTCCTATACCGGGATTAACGATGAACATGCGGCAGTACGTACGAATGCCGGCATATTCGACGTAAGTCATATGGGTGAATTTATTCTGAAAGGAGAAAAGGCGCTTGACCTCATACAGCGGGTTACCTCCAACGATGCTTCGAAGCTTACTGCCGGTAAAGCACAATACAGCTGCCTGCCCAATAAGGAGGGCGGTATTGTGGATGACCTGCTGGTGTATTGCATTGAAGAGAATAAAGTATACATGCTGGTAGTCAATGCTTCCAATATTGAGAAAGACTGGAATTGGATCAGTCAGTTCAATACGGAGAACGTTGAAATGCACAATGTAAGTGACAAGACCTGTCTGCTGGCCATACAAGGGCCAAATGCCACTAAATTGATGCAGCCGCTTACTGATATGGATATTCTTAACCTGAAATATTACACTTTCACGAAAGGCAAATTTGCCGGTGTAGACAATGTGTTAGTGAGTGCTACGGGTTATACCGGAGCGGGTGGGATAGAGATCTATTTTGAAGACAAGGATGGTGCTGCAGATAAAATATGGGAGGCCATTTTCGCTGCGGGTGGTCCGCAGGGATTGAAGCCAATTGGTCTGGGTGCGCGTGATACCCTGCGCCTGGAAATGGGCTTTTGCTTATACGGCAATGATATTGACGATACCACCTCTCCGCTGGAAGCGGGCCTGGGTTGGATCACCAAGTTCACCAAGGATTTCACGGCCAAAGACATCCTGGAACAGCAGAAAAAAGCAGGCGTAACCCGTAAGCTGGTGGGTTTTGAAATGATCGATAAGGGTATTCCCCGCCATGATTATGTGATCGCTGATGCAGAAGGCAAAGCGATCGGTAAAGTGACTTCGGGCACACAGGCCCCCAGCCTGGGCAAGGCGGTGGGCATCGGTTATGTGGAAACAGCCTTTGCGCAACTGGATTCGGTGATCTACATTAAAGTGAGAGATAAGTTGTTGCAGGCCAAAGTAGTAAAGTTCCCGTTTGTATAGCCACGAGCGATCCAAATAGCTGTTAGGCGCTAGCCTTTAGCTATTAGCTAATACCTAACAGCTAATAGCTAAAGGCTTGTTGCTTTTCGGCGCACTTCTTGCTGTTGACAATACTCCTCATAGCAAATCAACCATCCCATGCCCACTATCCACCTTACCAACTTTATAGCTGCCCCTGTTGAAAGGGTGTTTGACCTTAGCCGAAGCATTGAGCTGCACAAAAAAGCAATGGCGCATACGGGCGAAAAGGCGGTGGCCGGTACCACGATGGGATTGATCGGATTGAATGAAACGGTGACCTGGACAGCAAAGCACCTGTATAAGACCAGGGTCATGAAAGTGAAGATTACAGCGATGCAACAGCCTTTTTCCTTTACTGATGAAATGGTGGAAGGGACTTTCAAGAGTATGAAACATGAGCATCATTTTAAACAGATTGACAACGGAACGCTGGCCATTGACATCTTTACTTTTGAGTCGCCCTATGGCGCCATTGGCAAAATGTTGAACAGTGTTTTTCTCCGGAAATACATGGAAGGGTTGCTGGATCAACGTAACCGGGTGATCCAGGAATATGCTGAAAGCGACAAGTGGAAGTTCATATTGCAGCGATAACAGGCCGTTTTTGCATATAATTAACCTCTTTTCTTTCCTTTTGCCGAACATCTTCCAACACATTTTGTTTTTTTAGCTGGTATCTGCTCCTTAACATTGCAGCCAATTTAAAATCGTTTTTCCCGGCATGAGCAACAATAAACCGACGCTTTACACTTCCTTATCTCCTGCATTGTTACACCTGTATGACCTCAACAACGCTGTTGTGGTGATCATTGATGTATTAAGAGCTACTTCCACCATTGCTACGGCTTTGTATAACGGTGCCAAATGTGTGATACCGGTAGACAGTGTAGCCAGGTGTATAGAGTTGGGTAAAAGAATTGATTCTATCACTGCCGGCGAGCGCGACGGACAAATTGCTGAGGGGCTGGAATATGGTAATTCGCCTTTTGAATACCCGGAAGCCTTCATTCGTTCAAAAACCCTGGTACTGACTACTACCAATGGCACGAAATTGTTACATATGGCTCTCGAAAGAGGTGCAGGACAGATCGTAACGGGTTCTTTCCCCAATTTATCGGCAGTATGTGATTACCTTGTTGATCAGCAGTTGCCGGTAGTGTTGGGATGCGCTGCATGGAAAGACCGTGTAAACATTGAAGACACGTTGTTTGCAGGTGCAGTGATCAACCGGATAAAAGAACATTTTACCATCAATTGCGATTCATCGCAGATAGCTGAAACGATGTACCTGAATGCCCAAAAGGATCTCTATGGCTTCATGGCGGAAAAGAATGCTTCGCATTATCATCGTCTTACAGGCTTTGGATTGGAGAAAGACATTCGTTATTGTTTAACAGCTGATGGAGCGAATGTGCTACCCTTTTACGAGGATGGAAAGCTGGTGGTGCACAATTATCGCTAATAATGATTAACCATTGGTTATAACCTGTTCATCAAACAGGCAGGTATGCCGGGTTTTTACTATGTAACATCAGCGCTATCAAGGTATTGAGCGATGTGATGTATTTAAGTTATTTTTACCGTTTATAACAGGAAACCCTTATCCCACGGGGCAAAAATTTTTGCTTTTTACAAATTTGACGTATTATTGTGCCGGAATAGGACTGATAAGTCATACCTGATCTCTGCTAACTCATCAGTTTTTGTGCATTCCAACTCAATATAAACTCATTTCAAAAGATTTTTTTTTCAACACACACACAAAGATTGGTCTTCTGATCAAGTGTTAAACTTTCAAGTTTTGTTATGTATGATATTCTCCAACTGAACGACATGCTCGTTCCCGAACTGCTTGATATAGCGGAGCAGCTTAAAATTCCCAATCCCAAGAAACTCGACAAGCAGGGTCTCATCTACAAAATCCTCGACAAACAGGCCGTCCTGGCCAGCGATGAGAAAGGCGCAGCAACAGATGATAAAGGCAAGCGCAAACGCATTATTAAAACAACAACCGCCAATGCTACAGAGGAAGCAGACGTTATGAGCACTGGCGAAGAAAAAAATAAAAAAGAAACCAAGAAGGAAGCTCCTAAGAAAAAGGTTGCAGAAAAAGTAGTAATCGCCAAGAAGACCGCCCGCAAGAAAACAGAAGATGAGCAACAGGTATTAGACCTGCCACCTGCACCACAACAGGATGATGAAGATGATGATGACGATGATGATCAACACGACAGGCAGCCGCAGCAACAGCAATCCGGCAATGTGATGAATCAGGAAGATGAAGGCGGACAAGATGATCACCAACCTAATGGAAACGGCAACGGCGGCAACCAGGATCAGCAACACAAGTCTTACCCCCGTCATCGTGAAACAGCCTTCAACATTGAGTTTGATGGCGTTATTCTAGCAGAAGGCGTATTGGAAATGATGCCCGATGGCTATGGTTTCCTTCGCTCTTCAGATTACAACTACCTTTCTTCTCCCGATGATATTTATGTATCTCCTTCACAGATCAAACTGTTTGGGTTGAAAACCGGCGATACCGTATACGGTGCCGTACGTCCTCCCAAGGAAGGTGAGAAATACTTTGCCTTACTGAAAGTAGAAACCATCAATGGTAAAGCACCGGAAGATGTGCGCGACAGGGTTCCTTTTGATTACCTGACGCCATTGTTTCCTTTCGAAAAGCTGAATATATTCACAGCTCCCAATGCATATAGTACACGTATCATGGACCTGTTCACACCAATTGGTAAAGGACAGCGGGGATTGATCGTGTCACAACCTAAAACAGGTAAAACTGTATTGCTGAAGGAAGTAGCGAACGCTATTGCTGCCAACCACCCGGAATGTTATCTCATGGTAGTGCTGGTAGATGAGCGCCCTGAGGAAGTTACGGATATGGAACGGAGCGTTAAAGCAGAAGTTATTGCTTCTACTTTCGATGAGCCTGCAGAAAAGCACGTGAAAGTATCTACCATTGCTTTGCAAAAAGCAAAACGCCTGGTAGAATGCGGTCACGACGTGATCATCCTGCTGGATTCCATCACCCGCCTTGCCCGTGCACACAATACCGTAGCGCCTGCTTCCGGTAAAGTACTGTCTGGTGGTGTGGAAGCCAATGCGATGCAAAAGCCTAAACAGTTCTTTGGTGCAGCCCGTAAAATTGAAAATGGCGGTTCCTTAACGATATTGGCTACTGCCCTGATCGATACCGGTTCTAAAATGGATGAGGTGATCTTTGAAGAATTCAAGGGTACCGGCAACATGGAATTACAACTCGATCGTCGCCTGGCCAATAGGAGAATTTTCCCTGCCATTGACCTGGTAGCTTCTTCTACACGTCGTGATGACCTGCTGCTGGAAAAAGAAGTGCTTCAGCGTATGAACCTGCTCCGTGTATATCTCACTGATATGAATACGGAAGAAGCCATGCACGAGTTGCTACGCCGTATGCGTGGTACGAAGGACAACCAGGAGTTTTTGGCTAGCATGAACGGATGAACGGACCAAAGAAGGCCTGGTCATCAACACCATCCTGCTCCAAAAAATGGCAATCATAACAACGGTAATAATCATAAGAAATAATAAGAAGGCCCCGCGGATGAGCGGGGCCTTCTTCGTTGTATACTTTACCGGCAGGTGAACTGCTTTTGAAGTGATTTCTTGTTTTTAAAACTCGTTGGCTCATTGCCTCTATGCCTGTTGCCGCTCTTTTAATGAATGACCACGTTCTTTAATCTTTCTGTTTTCCAATAGCCCACCAGGGGGCCAGCGATGGTAGTATCTGGAATTTCATACAGGAAAAAAGTTTTAGTGGGCAGGTGGTATCGCCACAGAGTGGCTGTTTTTTCACCTTTTTCATTTTCCTGTACACCCATCAGCATCAGGGTATGATTGTCGAGCCATACGGCATCTTCTATAGAGCCGCCAGGTCCCATGAACACCAGCCTTGTTTTGGTGCCGCCTTTCACATCCACCAGGCTAACTTCATAATCGGGTCCTATTCCATTGCCAGTAAAGTGGCCTTTAGCATCTTTTTTAATATCAATATTGTAACTGTCCAGGTCGATGAACCAGGAACTATCCGGGGAGTATTTTAGGAAGGGGCCATAATTAGTATAAAAATCCTTCTCCGGCTGGAATGGACTTACCAGCAGGGAATCGTCCTGCCAGGAGCTGGTCATCCGGAACTTGTTCCAGTCGAACCCCGAAGCTTTCTTTTTAGCATAATCGGAGAAGCCGGTGGTGCTGAATGACTGGACAGTTTCGGCCGATAATAATGTGTCGAGTGTTTCCACTACGGAGTCTTCCTGAGGCGCTTCAGGAGCTTGCTGTTCCTTTTTGGGGTCGTCTTTACACGATACAGCGATCAATAAAGTAGTAAGGCAGGTGTATATCAGATATTTCATAAGCGAGGATTCTTCTTTTAAGGTACAATAATCCCTGTAAAGGGGTTGGTCTTTAACTTGCTTTTAAGAACGCACAAAACCACATGATTATGCGATAGTTTACCGGATAGGCAATCCTTTTCTTTGCTTACCAAAAGGCTGCTAAACGGTTATGGCTAAAATCAGGTACAGACGGATCGAGAGACGACGATCTTTCATTGCTTACAGCGTATTGTTCTTTATTACCCTACTCACATTGCTCCTGGCCCACTTCCGGAGCGACGGTTTTTCCTGGGAACTTTTAGGTGTGGTATCGTTGGGTTATTTAGCCATTGGCTTCCAACAGCAGGCAGGTTTTCCAGAATTGCTGCAACCCACCATCTCTCACAAACAGCGCTTTGTATATCCTTTATTGACGGGGCTGCTCTTTGCCCTGCCGGATGTAATATTGGTAAAGGGTATTCAAAATCCGGGCCCTTATGAAGCGCTGCCACCTTATTTTCAACCTTTCCCTTTTTCTATCTTACACTATACTACCGGAGCAATTTATTCAGAAGTGTATTTCCGGTTATTGTTGTTTACGCTCATTATGGCTGTCGCGAGAAACTTCCTGGCGGTACGGTACCATGCTGTTGTTTTCTGGATACTGGCTGTATTAACCTCTTTGTGGGAACCGTTGGCGCAATGGCCGGACGGGCCTTCCTGGTTTGTGGTATACTGCCTGCTTTCGGGCTTTGCCTTCAATTTCATCCAGGCCTGGTATTACAAAAAAGCAGGATTCCTGGCTGCGCTATCAGTACGCCTGGGCCATTACCTGCTGTGGCATATATTACTGGGCCTGTATGTAGAGTTGTTTGAGATCGTTGGCCGCCAACCTTAATACTGAAGGCCACGATAAGGGTAATAACGCCTTGCGGCCGCCATTCCCCATACGAGGCCAATGGTAATGGGATTGCCCTTCAGATCTGTACCGCCCTTGTTGCGGTAATTGGTAAAATTGTACTTCGCCTGAAAGCCCAGGAAAGCATCTTTAAACTTATTGTAAAACCAACTGTACTGAACACCACCATTGAAATTATAGCTGAGAATGGACATTGGCTTCATTTGAGTGCGCTTGTCTTCATCGGAAGTATGGTACACATCAAATCCATCGAGGCCTCCACCGGCGGTCAGCTCAAATAAATGCGTATCATTTCCCGCCAGCTTTCTGCCATAATCGAGCCCGATATAGCCGCCAAAAAAATCATCTGTTTCATACAGCTGGTCCTTTCGTTTTATCTGGTAGGGGTTCTTCGAATTGACAAACTTGAAAGAGAGTACGAGGGCGATGCGGTCCTTAATACCGCGGGTGCCCAACTCCAGGCCAATATAGGGGTGATTGCCCAGCAGGGTAGCGGCGCCGGTTGGTATCCACAGGCCACTGATCAGGGCCAGATGCCCCCTCGGTAGCTTCCGTATCCTTTCTTGTTGCCTGCGGTAATAGGTTTTCAATGAGGTGTTGGCAAACTCAGTCTTATCAAGGATGGCAGCTGTATTGCCTGAATCGGCGTAGAGGCTGCAAAAGTAATATTCCAGGCCGTTGGTGTTTGCCACGGAAAATAAGGAACGGGCCAGTTCTTTGGTAAATGCATTGAACCTGATGAGGCGGTTACGGGTGGTAGAGTCGCGGTCGAACCAATAGGGAGCACCCATCTCCATGTCTTTCACTTCCTTAAACCGGTCGATATGGAAAACGATGGTACTGTCGTACACTCGCTCAGAGAAACTGCGATTGCGGATGGCCACCAGTATCTTGATCCGCTGGATCTCTTCTGTAAGTCCGCAGACCCCTTCCCAGAAAGAAATGGCCCTTATAACGGAATCGATAGGCCCCTGGCGGTACATATTGGGAACAGCCTGGAGGGCATTGGACCTTACGTCCTCACAACGTACAACAGGCCTTACCAACTGGTCTTCTACAGATTGGGCACGCAGGGATAATCCGGTAAGCAGCAACAGGGTACTGCTATATAACATTTTTTGCAGCAGGTTCATGGTATCAGGTTTTTTGGGCAAACCAAGATACTTATTCAGAACTTAATAAAAGCCTAAGATTGGTGGTTAGGATTGGGACACTATCAGTGCATCGATCTTTTTCGACAGTTTTCTGTCCTTATCAGTCACTATATCGCCAGCATCGTGGGTAGAAAGCCATATCTCAACCGTATTGTATACGTTGGTCCACAGGGGGTGGTGATCCATTTTTTCTGCGGCTATAGCCACCCGGGTCATAAAGCCAAATGCTTCAGAAAAATCCTTGAACTGGAATTTCCGGTACAGCTTGTTGTTCTCTTCTTTCCACATATAAAGTAATTTATTGTTACCGCGCTTGCAAACGATCAATTCGTAATGGATAATACCCAATCTCTACAGCTAACAGCTAAAACCTAACCGCTAATGGCTTTCTAAAAGATCAAATGTCCTTTATTCCTGATCTTCTCATTGGTAAGTTCGGTCACCAATTGTACGCTATTGATGCTTTTGATAGCAGTTAAGAGATTCTGCAGGAACTCGTCGGCCACCAGGTCGCCTTTTAGCAGCCATAAGAAATCCAGGTGCCGGAATTCGGGCAAGAGGTATTCCCCGTCGAACTGGTTATTGTATAAATAGTGTACCAGGGAGCTATTGGGTTCGCGGTATTCAAAGATGGAAAAGTAATAATTCCTTTGTTTTTTAAATAGCTGGATCTCAATATCGTTGTTAATGCGGAAGTCGAGGCGCAATAGCTGGTTGAGCTGCCAGCAGAACTGGTAGTTCTTGACGGGCGCCACAATGCCCATAAGGCGGGTATTGTCGAAAAAATCATCCGCCATTTCGTCAAAGTCAAGCTTGAGCTTCATGGTGAATAGCTTTACTAAAACTCTACTTCCGTTTCTTTGGTTTCTTCGCCTCTCTTGTATTTCACTTTTGCCTTATCGCCCCTCTTAAACTTAGAAAGGGCCTGCATATACCCTTCCATGGAAGTGGTAGAGAAATCACCCAATTGTACAATTACATCGCCGGTTTTGATGCCTGCCTTGCTGGCTGGGCGGTTGTCGCTCACACCATCTACCCGTACGCCTGCGCCGCTGAAAGTATAATCGGGCATAATACCCATGGTTACGCTGAAGCGGGTGGAAGTACTGGTTTGTGCTTCCCTGGTTTTGGTGAAAGCCAGTTTGCCTTTAGTGGAGGCGGCCTGCACTATTCCTTCGATCAGCTTAATAATCTGCCACTCGCCGGCATAATTGATCTTGTCGAAATCATCGGAAGGCCGGTGATAATCGGCATGCAGTCCTGTAAAGAAGAACAACACGGGAATGTCTTTGCGGTAAAAAGAAGTATGGTCACTGGGCCCTGTACCACTGCTGTCGAACTTGAGGGTGAGGGGCTGTTTTTTGTTGTTCAGTTTAGTCAGGGCCTCGCCCCAGAAAGGAGAGGTGCCATAACCGCCTACAGTTACTGTTTTGCTGGAATCATTCAGGCGGCCCACCATGTCCATATTGATCATGTAGCTTACCTGTTGCAGGTCTACCGTAGGGTGTTCTGTGAAATACTTGGACCCATTGAGGCCCAGCTCTTCCGCCGAAAAAGCGATCAGTAAATAGTTATTGTTCTTGACCTTGGAAGCTTTCAATAGTTTGGCCAGTTCAATCAGGGCAGCGGTGCCGCTGGCATTGTCATCGGCGCCGTTGTGGATGAGCTTTTCGCCGGTGCGCAGCATGGAATTGTTGTCTTCTCCATACCCGAGGTGATCATAGTGTGCTCCGAGCACTACAGTGGTGCCAGCTCCATTGTCGATATAGCCCACCACATTGTGACCGGTACGCTTTTTATCGGCAATGGCGATCCTGACCTTCACATCGTAAGTGGCTGATTCATCTTTCAGGAAGTCCTTCTTAACCTTGTCTTTTATGTACACAATGGGAATGCGGGAAGCTTCTGCCCGGTCTTTTCCGTCAAATTTCAGTCCGTCGTTTACGGAAGAACTGTTGTAGATGATCAGGGCATTGGCGCCTTTGTCGGCTACTTTCGCGGCTTTTGTTCTGATTGCCTGCAGAAGGTCAAAATGGGGATTGTCTTTGTTTTCGTCCAGCAGTTCTTTCAGGTCAAAAAACCAGGGAACGCCACGTTCGGGAAGGGCCAGGGATACGGCTTCTTCCAGGCTGCCATTGGGGCTGCCAGCCAGGGGGAAGAATTCGTCATTTACCTTCAGCTCGTGGTTATTGATAAAGAAAAAGGTAGTGCTATTGATCTGTTTGCCATCATTGATCTCGAAAGCCTGTAACCAGGTGTTGTTATCGCCTTTGGGTTGAAGTCCGGCCTGCTGAAACTGGCTGCTGATATATTCTCCGGCCAGTTTTTCTCCGTTGGTGCCGGCCCGGCGGCCTTCCAGCTTGTCATCGGCCAGGTAGTTGATATGAGCCTGCAGGCTGGCAATGGCAGCTTTGTCGGCTTTTTTTAACTTTTGGGCAAATAAGGGGGAAGCGAACAGGAAAAAGGCAAGAAACAAACGCAAGGTTCGGGTCTTCGTCATATTTAGCATTTTTATCGGGAGAATGAGCGATGACAAAGGTATAGCTGACAAAGGCCATACCAATAAATGTTGGGGGAATTTTATAAAGAATTTCCCGTTTTCACAAACATTTCGCATCCGCTATACCGTTGATTGGCAGCCTTCAAGGGCTGTAAAAAGAGGGGCAGCAATTAAAAACATGATTTTGGTATTAATAATTGATTTTGTGCTTTATAAGCTCGCTTTTTTTCCTTTACTTTTGCAGATTGCCCTTTCCTCAACGGATGGGGGGCAAAACCGTAAATTATAACGCAAAGCATGGCACTACCCCATCTCATAAAGTACGTCTATACGAATGGAACAGATGAAGTAATCCGTCGCGGAAAAAAAATACATGCTATCGGGTATGTGGAATTGGTGGATTATGATGAACTGACAGACTCTGTTGTGTTCCGTGTGAAAGATGATAGTTACTCTACTTACTACAAAGTTAACATACAGAAATTCAAGGACCCACGCACTTTATCCGTGCGTTGTGCCTGTCCCTATAACCTGGGTGATATTTGCCGTCACGAGGCAGCTGCCCTCATCCAGTTGCAGGAAATGCTGGATAAGAACATGCTGAAAGCTGAGGCTGCTGATTACGATCAGAAGCATACTGTGGTGAAGATGAAGATCATTGATCTCAAGACCCTTCGCCTCTTGTGCTCACCTGAGAGTTATAGTGCGGCAGAAATATACCTGCGTACACAAAGGGCTGATATTGAATATGCTAAAGATGAGGTTGTAAAGGCTACGGTCAATATCGAGGGCAAAGACTGGAAAGTAGTGATCCGCAAAAATGAGGAGCGGAACTTCGATACCAGTTGCGAATACGAAGACCGGCTTCACCCGCTCGGCTTGCCCAAGGTCATTGTATTCCTCCAGCTGTTGAATAACTACGGCCCTTATTATTTTGATACGATCCGCAACTGGGATAAGGAAAAGAACAAGTTGCTGGAAGCTTATGGTTATACACTGAGTGATGACCTCAAGAATAAATTTGAATTTACCTATAAAGAGGGCAAGCCTTTCCTGCGTGTGCTGGATATGAGCATTAAGCGTATTACGCCTTCGGCTTCTTCCCGGCCCACTGCCAAACCTTTACCGGTAGTGGAGGAAGTACAGCAAGATGGTTCTACAGCGCTGGACACGGCCACAGAAAAGCCCGAAAACCCCGCCCAGCGCCTGGGTATTGTATTTAATTTTAATCAGAAAGGATATCCCGGCTTTTCCCTGGACGCCATTACCGGCGAGTCGAATGAAGAGGTAACGGCCTATGTGGGAAAAGTAGAAAAACTGGACCTGTCGAAATTCATCAATGTAGATGTCTACAATGATAACGACAAACACCTGATCGCCCCCTTGCGGAAAATGCAGGAAGGAGAGATTACGAAATACCTCAACCGCAACTCTCCCTTCAGCGGTATCTGGGAAAACATCATTCACGCTGAAGAAGATGACCTGCCCGAAGAGACGAAAGCGCTCATGGTAGAATACCTGCATCCGAAGCTCAAGAAGATGTTCTCGGATATTGCAGCCAGTCCCTTTGTGTTTTACCTCAATGGCAAGAAGGTTTTTAAAACGGAAAACCTGCATACAGTAGGGGTGGTCACGGATCATATCAGTCCTTACTTTAAAGTAGTAGTTAATAAAAATCAATTTGAAGTTGAGTGTTGGGTAAAGCTGAATGGTCAGCATGTGCCGGTAACCGAGAATGCGCTGAACAGCAGCCTGTTGTTCTTTTACCAGGACAACCTCTTCCTCTGGAATACAGCAGAAGAAGTAAACCTCGTGACACGCTTCCATGGCAAAGGAAAGCTCACCATTCCCAAAGCACAGTGGGCCGAACAATTAAGGCAGCTGGTATTACCGCTGACAAAGGAGTACCATGTAGAATTTGACCCGGCACTGGTGAGCGAGATCAAAGAAGGCGATCCGGAAAAGCGCATCATATTACAGGAGAAAGGGGATTACCTGGTATTCCAGCCCATCTTCTCCTACAAGGGTTTTGAAACAAAGCCTGGTGGTAAAAATGAACTGATCATTCCGGATGGAGACAAGGTTTTGATCGTTCACCGTGATAAGGAGAAAGAGCAGGCGTTCATCCAAAAGCTGGAAGCACTGCATTCCAACTTTATCCGTCCGGAAGGTGGCCAGCAATTGGCGCTTAAGGGCAATGATGTGCTGAAGAATAACTGGTTCTTCCTGTTTGTGGATGCCATGAAGGAGATGAAAGTGCCCGTTTTTGGATTCGAAGCATTGAAGAATTTCCGTTTCAATACCGCCAAACCACAGACCAAGATCCACATCAGCAGCAATACCGATTGGTTCGATGCAAGGGTGGATATCCTGTTTGGTGAGCAAAAGGTAACAGTAGCTGATGTGAAAAAGGCCCTGGCCAATCGTCAGCAGTTTGTACAACTGAACGATGGCACACTCGGTATCCTGCCCGAGGAGTGGATCAAGAAATACTCCTTACTATTCAGGGTAGGGGAAGGCAAGCAAAACCAGTTGCGCCTTTCCAAATACCATATGAGCGTGATCGATGAGTTGTATGATGGCCGCAGTGAGGAAGAGCTGGTACTGAAGCTGGAAGAAAAATACGATCAGTTAAAGGGGTTCAATAAGATCAAGGAGATACCTGTTCCGGAGCATCTGGTGCCGATCCTGCGGCCTTATCAGGAGCATGGTTTTCACTGGCTCAATTACCTGGCCGAGATCGGGTGGGGTGGTATCCTGGCCGATGACATGGGTTTGGGTAAAACCGTACAGGCCCTGTCTTACATGCATTATTACCGCAAGCACCATGGAAAGCTGCGGGCCCTGGTAGTTTGTCCTACCACCCTGATGTTTAACTGGGAAAATGAGATCAAGAAATTCACACCGGAGCTTACCTATTATATTCACCATGGTGGTGAGCGTACCCGCAATAAAGAGCAGTTTGCCCAGTCGGAAGTGATGATCACTACTTATGGTACCCTGCGCAGTGATATTAAATTGCTGGTGGACATTCCGTTTGACTATGTGATATTGGATGAATCGCAGGCGATTAAAAATCCTTCCAGTAAGGTAACGCGGGCGGCTTGTCTGCTCAATTCAAAGCACCGCATTTGCCTCAGTGGTACCCCGCTGCAGAACAATACTTTCGACATTTTTGCGCAGATGAACTTCCTCAACCCCGGTATGCTGGGCAGTATTGAGTTCTTCCGCCAGGAATTTGCCATACCTATTGATAAGTTTGGAGAGCCGGACCGCAAAGACCATTTGCGTAAACTGCTTTTCCCTTTCATCCTGCGCCGTACCAAAGAACAGGTGGCGAAGGACCTGCCCGATAAGACAGAGACGATCCTCTATTGTGAGATGGACGACGAGCAACGTAATATATATGATGCTTACCGCAATGATTTCAGGGATAAGATCCTTGGCACCATTGAACAGCAGGGTATACAACGCTCGCAGCTTACAATCTTACAGGGCCTGATGAAGCTTCGCCAGATCTGCGACTCTCCGGCTATCCTGAATGAAACGGAGAAGTTCCCCAACCATTCGATCAAGCTGGAAGAACTGGGCCGGGAGATCACAGAAAACATCAGTGATCACAAAGCGCTTGTATTCTCCCAGTTCCTGGGTATGCTGGCGCTGATCAGGGAAAAGCTGAAAGAGCTGGATGTGGATTATGAATATTTTGATGGCAGTACTTCTGCCATTGACCGGGAGAAAGCTATTCAACGTTTCCAGAATGATAAGAACTGTCGTGTGTTCCTCATTTCGCTCAAAGCGGGTGGTGTAGGTTTGAACCTTACAGCGGCTGACTATGTATACATTGTTGACCCCTGGTGGAACCCGGCTGTGGAGCAACAGGCGATTGACCGTACGCACCGCATTGGGCAAACGAAAAACATCTTTGCTTATCGCATGATCTGTAAGGATACGATCGAAGATAAAATACTACAGTTACAGGACAGGAAGCGCCTGCTGGCCAAGGACCTCATTACTGATGATGAAGGCTTTGTGAAGAGCCTGACCAGGGAAGATGTGGAATACCTGTTCAGTTGATGAATATTGTTTATTTTGTATGTAATATATATAAGGAGCTTGTCGGAGGCAACTTCGACAGGCGCCCCTCCCCTTACTATTTGATATTTAACAAACATACCCAACCAATTAAGTAGTAAATAAATTCCTCCCTTTCACCGGTTCATTTGGGTGGCCTGTCGATTGAAGATTAAAATTGCGCCTGTTCTTATTAATTTTTGCCTAGTTATCCACACAAGTTTAACAAAGTGGCAGCGTCTAACTTTTATATTTCGAACTTTATATACAACCTGCATGAGCAAGATATTGACCCTCTTGGTTTTATTGACTGGATTAGGATCTGCCGCCCTGGCACAGAAGGGAAGTGTGAAAGGCAAGCTCACTGATTCCACTTATAAAGAAATACTTACGGAAGCCACTGTTTCTATATTACATATTAAAGACTCTTCCGTGGTGGCTTATACTATTTCCAATGACAAAGGAGAGTTTGAGATCAAAAACCTCGATACGGGTACATTCCGTCTGATGGTTTCTTACCAGGGTTATCAGCCATTTTCTAAAAGGATAACGATCACAGCCGATCAGCCAGCTGTAGACCTGGCTACATTATACATGGATAAAAAGACCACGTTACTCGATGAAGTCATCGTGGAAGCACCGCCCATATCTGTTAAGAAAGATACTGTTGAATTCAAGGCCAGTGCTTTTAAAACCAAACCCAATGCTACGGCAGAAGATATTTTCAAGAAGGTACCGGGCATGCAGGTAGATAAGGACGGAAATGTAAAAGCCCAGGGCGAAGACGTACAAAAAGTGTATGTAGATGGTAAAGAATTTTTTGGCAGCGACCCCAAACTGGCTACTAAAAATATCACAGCCGACATGATCGAGTCTATCCAGGTCTTTGATGACATGAGCGATCAGGCCAAGTTTACCCGTATTGATGATGGCAGCCGTTCTAAGACCATCAACATCAGGTTGAAAAAAGACAAACGCAAAGGATATTTCGGAAGAGCCGTAGTAGGCGGTGGTTATAGTGAAGAAGACAAAGATTTCCGTTATGATGGAAGCTTCAACTTCAGCCGCTTCAATGGCGATCGCCGCATCTCTGTACTCGGTCAGTTCAACAATGTAAACAAGCAAAGTTTCAGCTTCAATGATATATCCGGCGGCGGTGGTGGTAACCGTGGCGGTGGCGGCGGTTTCGGCGGCGGTGGATTTGGTGGCTTCGGCGGCGGCGGAGGATTTAGTGGTGGTGGCGGCCGTGGTGGTGGTATGGGCTTCGGCTTGTTGAGTAACGGCGCCAGTGGCGGTATTACAAAAACATTCTCAGGCGGTATCAACTATACTGATAAATGGTCGTCGAAAGTTGATGTAGCCGGAAGCTATTTTTATTCCAATACGAATAACCACGCGGAACAAGCTATTCAGCAAACCAGTGACCTGAACCGTTTTGCCAAGGACTCTTCAGCAGTACAAAATGAAATAGTTAGTACAGATACAAAGAACCAGAATCACCGGTTCAGCCTGCGTATTGAAGCGGCCATTGATTCCATGAACTCTATCCTGTATACACCCACTGCTACTATTCAACGCTCGCAAACACAAAACTACCAGGTCGATACCATTCAGCGTTACTCACCTAAGTTTGGTGGTAATTACCTGGCCAATACCATCCTGACCAACAACTACAGCGAACGGGAAGGATATAATATTAATAACAACCTGCTTTACCGCAGAAAGTTCCATAAGGCCGGCAGAACGTTTACCCTCGGCTTGAACAGCAGCATTAACAATAGTGAAACTGATGGGAAAACCTATTCACCCATCCGCTCCTATGATTTTGATGGAACCCTCATCCAGGATTCTACCCAGGACTTTATCAGCAACTCTACCACAAAATCTTCCACTACGGTAGTAAGCACCTCTTATACAGAACCGATCGGGCATAATAAGATCATTGAACTGAACTATGCGTATACCAACACGCACAATACTTCGGACAGGGTGGCTTATAACTACGACAGTGCTGTTAAGAATTATACCATTAAGAACCTGGCGCAATCGAATTATTTCGAGAACGACAATATAAAACACCGGGCAGGTGCCAACTTCAGGGTACAAACTGCCAAATACAATTTCCAGATAGGCGGTGCTGTGGAATATTCTGATCTTACCAACCGTACGGTAAGACCGCTTACTGCCAAGGATACCACGGTGCAACAAAGCTTTGTTAACTTCCAGCCCATTGCCCGGTTGAACTTCACCTTTACCCGCACCAAGAATCTCCGGATCTCTTATATGGGTAGAACAAATCAGCCCAGCATTACTCAATTACAGGATGCTCCTGATTTCTCCAACCAGTTCTCTGTTACCAATGGTAACCCTTTCCTGAAACAGGAGTACAACAACTTTGTGAACGTAAACTATAGCTCGTTCAATATTTCCACTTTCAAGCTGTTTTCTGCCAACCTGAACTTTAGTAATACGAGCAATAAGATCGTGAACAATGTTGATACTGTTCCTGACTTGTTTAAAAAGTATAACAATACGCCTGGTGCACAATACATCGTACCGGTGAACCTCAATGGTTCGTTCAACGCCTCTTCATTCATTACATTGGGACTTCCGTTAAAAGGTGCGCTCAAGGGAAGTAACCTGAACTTTAACAACAATGCCGCCTACGCCCGCACGGCAGGTATACAATCGAGCAAGACCTATTTCACCAATACATTTAATATCACACAAACTGCCAGCATCAACGTGGATTACAAAGGTTTGAATGTGGGCCTTAATGCCAGCGTAACTTATAACAACGTAAGTTATTCAGGTAACCTGAGCGGTACGCCAAAACAAAAATATTATACCCAGAACTATGGGATGGACCTCAGCTATACATTCCTGAAATCGATCGTGTATTCTTCCGACTTTGATTATATCATTAATACAGGCCGTGGCGAAGGATTTAACCAGAATGTTCCTTTGTGGAATACCAGTCTGGCCATGCAGCTGTTCAAAAAGAAGGAAGGAGAGATCAAGTTCTCTGTGAATGACCTGCTCAACCAGAATCAAAGTATTAACCGTACCGTAAACGGTTTGAATATAACAGATACCCGTTCATTGGTACTGAAACGTTATTTCATGTTGACCTTTACCTACAACCTGAACCGTGCCGGTGCTCCGAATCAGCAGGGACGGGGAGAAGGTGGTCCCGGTGGTATGCCGCGTCAATTCCGCACAGGCGGACAACGTGGTGGCTAAACGAGTTCTATCCAGCCCTTCACAAAGCGTAACTGGCCTCCGTATGGAGGCTTTGTTATTTGATATTGTCACCCTGAGCTTATCGAAGGGCTTCTTCAAGGCGGCTTCGACAGACTCAGCCTGTCAACTACACAAAAAAAAATAGCCCCCCGTTGTACACAGGGGGCACAGCACATACTGATTGTGGTTTCAGAGGTAAGTGCTGAAAGAGTTGAAAAGCCAGGGTAAGCCATTAGCCCTGAGGTAAACGGCTACCCTAAAGTTAGGTAATTCTGCTTGTTAGCGTTGGTGTAAACGGTATTTGGTGAGTGGGGTGCCGATGGGCGATCTTCCGACCATCAAAACGGACAGGAGGCTCCCGAAAAACCGGAAAATATTAGAAGAAGGGCGGTACATATCTTTACAGATCTTAGCCCGGTGAGTGTCGTAGTACATGGTGTTTTTCTGCATGAATAGTGGATTTAGGGACAAAAGTTTAGGTTTGACCCACCATCAACGGTCTTTTAATTCTTTTATTGTGCAGGTGACTAAAAAGTAGATTTCCTATTTCATGAACGGAAGCAATTGTCTATTTTTCGGGCATAAATCCGATCTATGAGAAAGATGTACCTGCTCTTGTGGTTAGCTGCCTGCAGCGCCTCCCTCCAGGCGCAGGGGGTATTCAGTACCAAAACCACCGCAGCCCTCCAGCAAGTAATTGAAGATTATCCCAACCGTTTTAAGAATATCAAAGGCGACAGGCTATCCGAGCATACACGTGCTGTGGATTATAAATCACGCGTGGAAATTGCCGGCGCTGTCAATTGCATTATCACCCAATATGCCGCCACGCCCAAAGACCGGTATAGCTGGAGTTGTGAATTGGCCCGCTCGCTGGAATTTGAACAGGCCAAAGCCAGCTTCCGGGATCTTTTTAACCAGATCAGCAATACCATCATCAAAATAGAAGGCGAAAAGCCATTTATCCTCAACGGTAAATATGAAGTGCCTGCCGGAGAAAAAAAGGCTACTACCGTTCGTTTCGAACTACTATCTGCCCCAGAAGCCGTGCAACACTTAAAAGTAGAACTCTCCCTGCAGTATACTACCGAATGGAAGATCATCCTCACGGTATATGACCAGGAACGACAGTTTGATGTAGCCATCAATTAGTCCGGAAGACCGGAAGACCGGAAGTCGGAAAGTCCGGAAGACTGAAAGACAGAAGTTTTGCTTACGGACTTTCGGACTCACTGACTTCCCGACTTGCAGTCCATTTATTAACCTTCATTAACATTAAAGCAAGGCTGGTTAACCTGCTTTCATACCCAGTACTAATATTTTCGTAGTCTAATAAACTCCGAAAATACAACCGGTATGAAAAAGATCTACCTGCTTATCATCACCAGCCTTTTTTCCCTCGTTTCACTGGCGCAAAAAAATGGCTCCCTCAAAGGGCTGCTGTATGATAGCGTGGCCAAACAACCGGTAGCTTCCGCTACCATTACCGTCCTGCAGAAAAAAGATTCATCCCTGGTCACTTTCACGATGACCGATAGCAAGGGCCGCTTTGAAATAACCGGACTGGGTAATGGCGATTACCGTTTACTGATCACCCATATCAATTATCATGGCAGCAATAAAAGCTTTACCATCGATGATGCCAATAAGAACAAAGACTTGGGTAATGTGATCATGCACGATGCTGCCCAAATGCTCAATGAAGTAGTGGTAACGGCCGAGGCCCCGCCTGTAACCCTCATTGGTGATACAGTACAATACAATGCAGGCTCTTTCAAAACACCCCCGAATGCCAATGTGGAACAACTGCTGAAGAAGATGCCGGGCATTGAGGTAGCGAAAGACGGTACAGTGAAAGCGCAGGGGCAGGAAGTAAAGCGCGTGCTGGTAGACGGGAAAGAGTTTTTTGGTACAGATCCTAAACTGGCCACTAAAAACCTGCCTTCTGATGCTGTAGATAAAGTGCAGGTATATGACAGGACCAGCGATCAGGCGCAGCTTACCGGCTTCGACGATGGCAACAGCGAAAAGACCATCAACCTCAAACTGAAAAAGGATAAAAAGAAAGGATTGTTTGGTAAAGCTTCCGTAGGGGGTGGTACCGCCGACCGGTATGAAGGACGCTTTAACGTCAACTCATTCAAAGGCGCCCGCCAGTTATCAGTGATTGGAATGGGCAACAATACCAACGCAGAAGGCTTCTCCTTTATGGATATGCTGGGCTTCTCCGGTGGGCTCAGCGGTGGACGCCAGGGTGGTGGTACCATCACCATTTCCAGCAATGATGCTGCTCTGGCCAGCTTTGCGGGGGGAAACAACAATAACAGCATCCGCACCATCTGGGGTGGGGGCATCAACTACAACAATATCATTGGTACAAAAACCGACTTCACCAGCAATTATTTTTATAACCGCTACAATCCCAAAATAGAGAAAGAAACACAGCAGGAATACTTTCTGCCCGATGGCTCAACAATCCTCCGGAAGTCAAACAGCCTGAGCGATAACATCAATAACAGTCATCGGCTGAACATGAGTGCTGATATAAAACTGGATTCCTTCCACTCCATTAAAATATCGCCTTCCCTGGGCTACCAGTCTAGCGACAACAGTTCGGTGAGCGACTATTCGACCCGTGGACAAAATAATACCCTTACCAACCAGGGATTCAACAATAGCCAGTCGAGCAGTGACGGGTATAATTTCGGGAACACTATCCTGTTCCGCAAGCGATTCCGTACCCGGGGCCGTACGTTTTCACTAAGCTTGACAACCAACCTCAATAGCAGTGATGGAGATGGGAAACAGCTATCGGTCAATAAGTTCTTTAGCCCAGATGGCAGTCCGCTCAGGACCGATTCCATCGATCAGCACAGCAGCAATAGCAGCGACCTGAGCAGCTACAATGTGCGGGCAGTATATACAGAGCCCATTATGAAGAATACCCTGCTGGAACTGACTGTGAGCAATAGTCTTAGCAAAAGCACTTCAGAAAAAACTACCTGGGATTACAATAAGGGCAGTGGCAAGTATGATGCGGTCAATCAGGCGCTTTCCAACCATTATGAAAATACCTATGCCTTTACCAATGCCGGTATCCGGTGGCGCAGCCAGTTCAAGAAATGGAACTTTGCTGTAGGAGCCAACTGGCAGAAGGCAGAGCTGGAAGGTAATATTATTGCCGGCACCAAGGATAGCCTGATCAATCAAACCTTTTATAATATTCTGCCCAGTGCGCGCTTCCAGTATAATTTCACCAGGTTCAAGAATTTGCAGGTCAATTATAATGCTGTTACCAACCAGCCTACCATGTCGCAATTGTCGCCCGTGCCCGATATCAGTAATCCCCTCAATATCCGGGATGGTAATCCCGATCTGAAGCAGGAATACACGCATATGGCCACTTTCAACTTCATGTCCGTAAACCCCTTCAGGAATAAAAACTTTTTCGCCTTCTTCACCGTGCGGCAAACCAATAATAAGATCGTGAATTATGATAACATCGATGCGCAGGGCGTCAAGCGCACGCGTCCGGTGAATGTGGATGGGGTGTACAATGTGAATGGCTCCATCAGCCTGGGCCTGCCGGTACGTTTTCTGCGGGGAACGATTAACTTTTCTTCCAACGTAGGTTACGATAAAGGCAAGCAGTTTATCAATGGTTCAGGCAATGACATCAAGACCCTCACCCTTGGCCCCTCTGTGCGACTTGATATGAGCCCTACCAGCAAGTTTGATGTTTCGCTCAATGCGGGGATCAACCACAACAAGAGCAAATATTCCCTGCAATCAAGCCTTAATACCGCGTACTTTTCGCAGAATTATGGAGCTGATATCAACTGGCAGCTGCCCAAAAGCTTTTATTTCAATACAGAGTTTACGTATACCGTCAACAACAGGCTGGCTGACGGATTCAACCTGCGTGTGCCATTGTGGAATGCCTCTATCAGCAAGCAGTTCCTCCGTTATAATCGCGGTGAGCTGAAGCTATCGGCCTTTGACCTGCTCAATGAGAACGTGAATATCAGCCGTAGCAGCAACCAGAATTATATTGAGGATAGCCGCATCACTACCCTTAAACAATATTTCCTGGTCAGCTTCACCTATAGCCTCAGTAAAATGGGCCTTGGCCAGACAGTGCGTGACGGTGGTGGTCCGGTGAGGATGATGGGAAGATAATATAGCCCTGAAGAATATCCTTTCAAAAATGCCAATGGCCCGCACTGCGGGCCATTGTTGTTGGTACATGCCGGGGTTATTTTTTGCTATGTAGCCAAACAGTAATACTTTTGAAATACATCAATGCATCGGGGTGCCTGCAATAGTGGGCTGAGATTACACCCGGGAACCTGATCTGGTTAATGCCAGCGGAGGAAATGCAAATGGGCCCGACGAATATTTTATTAAAATATTGTAAGCCACATTTCCTGCGCAGGGAAATGTGGCTTTTGTTTTTTTAAAATATTTCAACATGGATATTCAGCAATTCACCAATGACCTCACCAACTGGCAGGGCCGGAAAGAATGGTTTTTCAACCGGGAGCATACAGATACTTACGAGCAATGGTATGAGGGGCGTTACAAACGGGCGGAGGTATGGCAGAAAAAAGTGATTGGCGGACTCCTGCAAAAAGACAACCGGGTGAAGACCTTGTTGGAGTTTGGCTGCGGCACCACCCGCTTTACCCGTTGGTGGCATACCATCGGTATTGAAGCCACCGGTGGCGATATCTCTCCTTTTATGCTTGCCCAGGGCGTGCATTTATTTGGCGGCAACCTGGTGTTGGCCGATTCGCACCATATGCCTTTTAAGGATCATACTTTCGATGCGCTGGCATTCATCACCACTTTCGAATACTACCGCAATCCTGTGCAGGTAATCCGGGAAGCTGCCCGTGTTGGTCGCTATGGGATCGTATTTGGAATGATGAACCGCAACTCGCCCAAGATCATACGCAGAAGGACGCAGCAGCTATTTGGAAAAAATCCATTTTACATTACGGCAACCTTTTACACGCCGGCCAAATTGATCAGCCTTATCCATGAGGCGCTGGAAGGAAGGGATTACAGTATCGAATGGAGCTGTACGGGCCTGCCTGCCTGGTTTCCCGTACAACAGTGGAGTGTGCCCTATGGCGATTTCTTTGGCCTTCATGTAAAATTCAAAGACGTGTAATGAACAGCTTCACGGACAGTGGGAAAATACAGGAAGGTTTTTTTAAGCACACCATCTTTCCTTTTTGCGGCGCCAGCCGGACGGAAGTATCGGCCGGACCGCAATATGGTGTGGATGTCGCTATTATTAACCTGCCCAATGGAATGGACATGGCCCTCACCAGTGACCCGCTTTCGCTGGTGCCCTCTATTGGTTTACGGGAATCGGCCTGGCTATCAGTACACCTGATGGCCAATGATATGGCTACCACCGGTGTGGCGCCTCAATATGCACAACTGGTACTTAACCTGCCCGAACAAACCACCGGTCCGCAATTTGAAACCTACTGGCAATACATACATTCCTGGTGTAAGGAGATCAATGTAGCTATTACTGGCGGCCACACAGGCCACGCGCAGGGGCAACAATCTACCTTGGCCGGCGGAGGTACCATGATTGCTATTGCGCCGGCCAACAGTTTCCTGCTTAGTAAAAATGCAGCGCCAGGCGATGTGATCATTGTTACCGAAGAAGCTGCCATGCTGTCCAGCTCTGTACTGGCGCTTAGCTTTCCGCAAACTGTTAAGAACAATTGCGGTCTTGAAAACTATCATGCCGCGTGTGAGTTATTTTATAAAACCAGTTCCTTACGGGCAGGACTAACAGCTGTGGATAGTGGTGCTGATAAGCAGGTGACTGCCATGCATGATGTAACGGAAGGAGGAGTATTGGGAGCTGTATATGAATTGGTGGTCGCAGCGGGACATGGCGCCTTGATAGAGATGGATCTGTTGCCTGTGGGAATGCCGCAGCAAGCAATTTGCGATCTGTTTCAAATTGACCCTTTGTATTGTGTGGGTGCCGGCTCCATGATCATCACTGCACGGTCCGATCGTTATCAACAGGTAGTGCAGCGCCTGCATGCCAGTGGCATAAAAGCCACTGTAGCAGGCGCCATCACAGCAAAGGAACAGGGGATTGTGATCCGGAAAAGAGGCCAGGACACAAGACTGCATCATCCTGGGCCCGATCCCTACTGGACTGCCTTCTTTCATGCTTTAAAAAACGGATGGGAATAGTCTATGACCAACAATGTAAGAACTATAGAAGGAGGATTGTACCTGGTGATTGATCCTGTAAAAGGATTGGAGCTGGTGTTGCCTGCAGTACAGCAGGCATTGGAAGGAGGGGTGGATATTATCCAGGTATGGAACCATTGGGCGCCTGAGCAACACAAGATCGTTTTTATTCATGAGATCTGTGAGCTGGCCCATGCCCATCGGGTGCCGGTCCTTATACATGACGACTGGCAGCTGATGCAGCACACATCATCTGATGGCGTTCACTTTGATGAAATCCCTGCTGACATAGCAGGTATCCGTCGGGAGGTAGGCCGCCCCTTTCTTTGCGGCATTACCTGTGGCAATGACCTGCAAAAAGTGCAATGGGCTATTGACCATGCGTTTGATTATGTGTCATTCTGTTCTATGTTTCCTTCCGGCACAGCTAATTCCTGTGAATTGGTGGCGCTGGAAACGGTACAGGCTGCCCGCAGCATGACCAATATACCGATTTTCGTGGCCGGGGGTATTACACCTGAAACCATTCCGGCTTTAGCGTCAGCCGGCATGAATGGTGTGGCAGTAGTATCGGGCATCATGAATACGCAAGATCCCCGGCAAAAGACATTGAATTATAAACAGGCCCTTTACCAATTAAAACAAATAACACCATGACACCCTCCCTATTGAATAAGCTGGCCTGCCCCATGGACAAGCAGGACCTTACGCTGCAGGTATTTCTGAAAGATACCAATGGCAATATCATAGAAGGCATGCTGCACTGTGCCCGTTGCAACCGTCATTACCCTATCATTTATGGATTGCCCATTCTTTCTCCGGATGAGTATCGCGAGCCGGCACTGGAAAACAATATCACCCGGCGCTGGCAGCAGGAACTGCCGGGTTGATCAGGAATAGACCCTATAGGCCATAACTAAAAAAGGAACCCGAATATTACTTCGGGTTCCTATACCTATCTATATCCTGGTTTTCCTAAAAAGTGCTTCTTTATTGCTTTGTGATCAGGACTGCTTAATTGGAAAATCTTATCGTTCTTCCGCCATTGGTACTGTTACGCTGCATATCCCTCATCATCTTGGTTCTTTCTTCGTCAAATTCTTTGAGTGTTATTCTCTTTCCGTCTTTGGGTTCTTTCACCGTGGCCACATCTACTTTGGGAGATACTTCTATCGCTTTGTATACCAGCCTCCCATTGTTGACATCGATAGCCAATACGAGCCCTGGTAATTGTCCCTGGTACTCGGGGCTGGCAGCTACGGGGATAGCGAGTGTAAACCAGGCGGTAATATTGGCCGTATCGGGTATTTCTTCTCTCTTTACCTCTCCATTGACCATGGAGGTACTGAAGCGGGTGGATATGCGCTGGGCTGTAGCCTGCTGACAGGTATAGCCTAAAATCGTGCGGGTTTCGCCGGTGATCTTCCAGTTCAATTTACGGATGCTATCCGCAACGAGGTATTTTTTAGTACCCAGGTCCCGTTGGTCTGTAATAGTGCCTTTGGCATAGTCTGAAAAAGTGACATCATCCTGTCCGGCCGCCATGATGCGAATTGACATACCTGGGCCACCACCTGTAGCATTGTTAAAAGCCTGTTCATCTGTTTCTTCCGCGGGCAACTGTCTGCGCACAGATTGGTTGTTGGCAAAGATGATCTCCAGTTTGTCCGTCCTTGTTCTGGGGATCTGTTGTTGTATCGCTTCACTCATGCCTGAAAATCTTACCTGCATTTCCATGGTGCGTTCATAAATGACCTTTCCCTGCGTTTGCTGGGCGCTGGCCGCCTGCATGCATATCATAGCCAGGCAGCCTATCCATACTTTTTTCATAACTTGGTTGATTTTGTACCAAAGCTACTATGGTGCTGTGTGCAGGCAGGTTAATGCACCTTGGTTTAATGTTAATTAAGGTTAAAACGGACGATTCTTCAAAAAGCAATCACCTACTTTTGTACTCATGGCGGCGCGTAAATCAGTCATATCAGTTTCATCCATTTCAGTAGTGCTTATGCTGCTGGCCATCCTGGCCATTGTGCTATTCCAGGGATATTGGTTGCGTAAGAATTACCGGGATGAGCTGCAAAACCTGCATATCCGTACCAACGTACTGTTCCGCGAAACCATACAGCGCTGCCAGATAGAAAAGCTGAAGTTAGATACCAATGTGAAGATCAGGATATCTCCGCGTGAAAGAGGTGTCAATGCTACCTTTGGGGCGGCCTTCCGGATAGAAAACGATTCTACTTTCAAAAAGCGCCGCCTGGGTTCAGTGATCTATACCCTGAATAAATCTTACCGTACTTTTCGCAGAGATAGCTTACGTGGGGAGATAGACTCCATGCAGATCGAGCCACCTCCCGGCGCCATTATGCAAAGGGCGCATCCCAGTCAGCGCATCATTCAGTTCTTACAAGGCGTGGATTCCCTCCAGGATTCCATCACCGTGAAAGAAGCCACTACCCGGTACAGTAAGGTGCTGGCCAAAGAAAATATTGCTATTCCCTTTACGATATGGCGCAATGATACAGTCGATGAGGCCGACTTTGCACCGCCCGAGGATGACCTGGCTTCTGATAATACAGTAACCGTTGGTTTTTCCAAGCCCTATACCCTCGCCCTGGAATTGGAAAACACCATACCCTGGGTGCTGAAAAAACTAACACCGCAGATATTGGTATCGCTGTTGCTGGTGGGCTTAACTATTTTCTCCTTTGTACTGATGTACCGCAACTTGCGGCGACAGCGTAGGCTAACGCACCTGAAGAATGATTTTATCAGCAATATTACCCATGAGCTTAAAACGCCGATCGCTACAGTAAGCGTGGCCATTGAAGCCCTGCGCAATTTCAATGCCCTGCATGATCCCAGGCGTACGGAGGAATACCTCGATATTTCTGCCAATGAATTACAACGCTTGTCCCTGCTGGTAGATAAAGTATTGAAGTTGTCGATGTTTGAAAAACAACAGATCGAACTCAATGGCGAGCCTTTTGATTTTAAAGAACTGGTAGAAGAAGTGGTGGCTTCCATGCGCCTGCAGTTTGAGAAATACAGAGCGAAAGTAAGCGTACAGGTGCATGGTGATGATTTTATTATCCAGGCGGACCGGATGCACATTACCAGTGTTATTTTTAACCTGCTCGACAATGCGCTGAAGTACAGTAAGGCCAATCCTTCCATTGAAATAGACCTGGCTTCGCTGCCCCATACCATTGAAATGAGCGTTACCGATAATGGTATTGGCATATCATCTGAATACCAGAAAAAGATATTTGATAAGTTCTTCCGTGTTCCTACCGGCGATACACACAATGTAAAAGGCTATGGCCTTGGGCTCAGCTATGTGGCTTATATCATGGACCGTCACAAAGGTGTTATCAACGTGGAAAGCCAGCCTGGCATTGGCACCCGCTTCACTACTAAAATTCCTAAACTCGCATGAGCAAAACCAAAATACTGTATGTAGAAGACGAGTTGTTCCTGGGTAAGATCGTAAAGGAAAGCCTTGAGAGCCGGGGTTATGATGTAGTGATGGAAAGCGACGGAGCCGATGTATTGCAAACCTTCAAACGGATCAACCCGGAAGTATGTGTGCTGGATGTGATGCTGCCCAATAAAGACGGTTTTACCCTTGCTGGTGAAATAAGAGCCGTGGATGAAAAAGTGCCCATCATTTTCCTGACGGCGAAAACACAGACGGACGACCTGGTGAAAGGCTTCACCTCCGGCGGTAATGATTATATCCGCAAGCCATTCAGTATGGAAGAACTGATCGTTCGTATTGACAATGCCTTGCGTTACCGGCAAAACAACAGGCCCTTGAATGGCAGCCAGGATGAAGTAAGATTGGGCAGGTTCCAGTTTCACCTTACCCGCCAAACGCTGATCGTGGGGAAAGAAGAACGTAAATTGTCGTTCAGGGAAAGTGAATTACTCAAATTGCTATACGAAAACCGGGATAAGATCATCGACCGCAAAGACATTCTTACCCTGCTATGGGGAAATGATTCCTTCTTTAATTCCCGCAACCTGGATGTATACATTGCTAAATTAAGAGGCTATCTGAAGGATGATGATAGCCTGGCCATCATCACCATCAAAGGCGTTGGTTACCGTTTTATTACTGCTTAAAAAGGTGAGCCTGCGCTCAATCAGCGCATTGCCGATTGACGACTGCCGATTGCCGGCTTCTTCGAACGCTGCCAAACCCACATAATGGTAAAACTTGGAATGAAATCAAGGCCTGGAAGTATCTCCTCCACGAAGTTGAACATACCACCAAATGCGCCCTTCCAACCGCCAAACATTCGATAAAAGATGATGGCAGAAATGGGCGCCCAGATAATATCTCCCAACTCACCCAATCCCGGCAGGGCGTAGGAGGCATAACCAATGAGATCCATGAGGATACATATTAGTAAAGAAGGTTGGGAAATAGGTTTGTTCATTGCTTGAAGATTAAATTACCTCCAAGACGGTGATTTGCCGGTAACAGTTGTATGCTCCACTAAACCAATAAGGTCCTGTTTTTCAGCACTCCTATGATCTCTTCAATGCGGAATGGTTTAGATATATAGTCATCCATGCCGGCGGCCAGGCATTTTTCACGGTCGCCCTGCATGGCATCGGCCGTCAATGCTATAATTGGCAGGTGATTATAAGGTTCTCCCATCGCCCGGATATGCCGGGTTGTGGTATAGCCATCCATTTCCGGCATGTTCACATCCATGAAAATAAGTACCGGATCGTAATGTGGTAATATCTCCAGCGCTTCTTTTCCATTGTTGGCCCGGATAATGTCAAAGCCCATCTTCCTCAATACTTCTGATATCAGCAGCATATTGATCGGATCATCTTCTACTACCATGATGGAGGCCGCTTCTGTAATATGCTCCACATTGGTTACCGACAGGTCGGGTTTGTTTGCTTCATGACCCGGCATAAACATAGAGCTTAGCATGGCATAGAGCTCGTACATCTTGACCGGTTTGGTAAGCAACTGCCGGATGCCCAGCTTATCGGCCTCATGCTGAAACAGGTTCTTTTCAAGCGATGATAACATCAGAATGGTGGGTTGCGTAATATCGGAAGATTTTTGCTGCAACTCCTTCACCAGCTGCATACCATCCATTTCCGGCATATGGTGATCAGTGATGATAAGATCCAGGTGTTCTCCTGTTCCCTTTATCCGTTCCAGTATCATCAATGCTTCCTTACCACTGCCTGCTACTTCACAGGGGATATTGAAATAACGGAAGATATCCTGCATCAGCCAGCGATTGGTAGCGTTATCATCCACTACCAGCACTTTGCGTAAAGGCGGTTTGTGTTCGGAAGCTATCTGCGTGTGTTCTTTTACTACTTCCAGTGCAAGGTGCAGGGTAAAGGTGCTGCCCCGGCCCAGCTCACTGTTTACCGTAAGATTACCGTACATCAGTTCAGCCAGGCTTTTCGAAATGGTAAGTCCCAGTCCGGTGCCGCCGTATTTGCGTGTGGTGGAAGAGTCTGCCTGTGTAAAGCTCTCAAATATCTTACGCAGCTTTTTCGGTGAGATGCCAATGCCGGTATCGCGTACCGAGAGTTCTATATCGAGATAAGGCTTGCCGTTCTTTTGATAAATGCCACCCGCCTTTACCAGTGAAATAAGTATCTCACCCTGCGGAGTAAATTTAATGGCATTGCCCAGCAGGTTTACCAACACCTGTCTGATACGAACGGGATCGCCGCCAAATTGCACCGGTATCTCCGGATCGATGTAGCAGATCAGTTCCAGGTTTTTCTCAAAAGCTTTCACCATCAGAATGTCCACCGTCTCTTCTACCAGCTCATCAAGCCTGAATGGAACATGGTCTATTAATAACTTGCCGGCTTCCAGCTTCGAGAAATCAAGAATATCATTGATAATATCGAGCAGGCCATTGGCCGATTTCTTTACGTTGCCCAGGTAATCCCTTTGTGTTCGTTGCAGATCTGTGGTCAGTACCAGGTCCGTAAAACCAATAATGCCATTCATCGGTGTGCGCAGCTCATGGCTCATATTGGCCATGAATTCACTTTTTGCCTGACTGGCCGATTCCGCAGCATCCTTGGCCTGTACCAGCTCCTGCTCCATCTGTTTGCGCTCAATAGCGGCTGCCAGTGTTGCTGCAAAAGATTGTAAAATGGAAAATTCAGGAATGGTCCAGTCACGCTCTTCCCGGTCACTGAATCCTACAATACCCCAGAACTGGTGTAAGGTGAAGATCGGAACAATGGCCACAGACTTGACGTTCATCTTTTCAAAATACGCGCGATCGGCCTCTTCCGGGATATCCTTTACATACCCGCAGTACAACTCTTCTTTCTTCAGTGTTTTGAAAATGATAGCTTCTTCATTCATCACCAGCCGCTGGTAGGCAGGATCTTTGTGCACCAGTTCGCCCGTAGAACTGTTCCAATGCAGCAACTGATCCGAATACCATTTTGCTTCCTGGTAATTGTAATCATTCTTATATACGTTGACCGAATTTACCTGGAGTTTTATCCCCAACAACTGGATGGCTTCGCCAATGGCTTCTTCCAGGTGATTATTGCTGATGAGCTGGTGCGTGGCTTCTGCCATGGCCTGCAACAAGAGGTCCTTGTGCAGTAAACGGTCTTCCGATTTCTTCTGTTCTGTAATATTGTGGGCAAATCCCAGCACACCCCATACCGCGCCATCAGAATCACGCAAAGGCACTTTTACCGTTGTCATCACCTGCGCCTTTCCATTGATAGAGGAAGGCTCTTCCTGTATGAACTTTGCTTTGCCCGTCTTCACTACTTCATTGTCATCCATCCAGAAACCACGTACATCATTTTCAGGATCACCCTGTACCACTCCTTCCGGAAATCCTACTTCCAGGTCCGTCTTGCCGATAAATTCCTGTGGCATACGGTGCATCGAATCCGCAAAAGATTGGTTTACCAACAGGAAGCGGTGGCCCAGGTCTTTGATAAATATCCAGTCAGGTGTAGAGTTGATCACCGTGCGCAATAACTCTTCCGATTGTTTTACTTCTGCCAGCAACTGCTCCCGTTCTGCTTCTGCTCTCTTGCGTTCTGTAATATTCCGGGAGGTGCAGATGAGCCTTGTTACCGCGCCTTTTTCATGTACAGGCTTGATGATACTTTCCAGCCAGATATAGTCATCTGATTTGGTGCGCATCCTGTAGCGCAGCGTAAGGTTTTCCACGTCCGTCAATGCCGGCTTGTCGTCCTGCTTCAGGAATTTATACTGATCGTCCGGGTGAATGTATTCCATTACCGAATGGCCTTGTACTTCTTCCGGAGAAACGCCCAGCGTTTTTTGAACCGATGGAGAAACATACAACAGCTTTCCATCGAGCTGGTTTACCGTAATGATGTCCTCAGAGTGTTCAGCCAGCAGGCGGAACTGCTGTTCGCTGTGCTGTAAGGCCTGTTCTGCTGCTTTTTGTGTAGTAACATCCTGTGCTATGCCAAATCCGCTGGTGGCATCCACCATTTTACCCCTGATGTGGAGGTGGCGGATATTGCCTTTCCGGGTAATGATCCGGCAGCTGAAATTCGTTTCGTAATCGTGGTTGTACTTGTTGTGGATGGAATTGGTGAGCTCGCGGATCACCTGGTTATGGTCTTCGGGCACAACATATTCCTGCATGAACTGTTCAAAGGTCATTGTCTGCTCTTCCTGTTCATCGTGCTCCAGCAGGCTGGTAAACTCCTTGCTCATCGTCATCTCCTGCGAGAAGAAGTCCAGCTTCCAGCTGCCCATACGGGCATAGGTCATGGCATAAGAAGAAGTGCGGATGGCCTCTTCTTTTAATTGTTCGGCCATTACTTTATCAGTAACATTGGCACCGATACCCTGTATTTCTAATGTTCCTTTTTCATTTTGCAGCGCTATAAACTCCCACTCTGTCCACTGAAATGTTTTGGTTTGTTGTATCGGTTTACGGATAAGCAGCTTATGCACTTTACCGGGGTTCTTCCAGCAATCCTCTGCCATTTGCTGGCAACGGTAAAGGTCTTTGGGGTAAATAGTATTGAAATAAGGCTCACCCATAAGAAACTTTTCCTGGTAGCCAAATGCCTGGAGGAACTGCGGATTGGCATAAGTAAAGTTGCCATCATTATCAATCCGGATAACATAGTTGGTCTGCGAATTCAGGATGGAAGAGAAATAAGCCTTTTCTTTCTGGAGTTCATTTTTTGCCAGCTGCAATTCTTCGTAGTTGCGTTGATTGCTTTTGAACAGGGGTTCCAGTACCAGGAACACCAGGCAAATAAATGCTACAATGAGTGAGATGAATTTGCCTGTGTTGATCGTGGAAGCTTCCCCCATTTTCTCTGAAATAATGCTGGAGTAATGATCCGCCAGCTCGTTCATCAGGGGGCTGTAGCTCTTTTCGTTTTGCAGGATATCACGTCTGAAGGCAGGACTGTTGGTTTTCAATAAGGTGGTATCCGCTTTCAGTACATCCCTGCTGAGGCTGATAATATCTTTAAAATGAAGCTGTGCGTTGGTATGAAGGTGTTTTATTTCGAACTGACGGGAGTGGGAGAGTGTGCTGACCTTTCCCTGGAGGAAGTCATTGTTAATGATGAAGGTATCTACTGTGGCCTGTAACTCCCGGCGAAGTTCCTGGTGTTCCTGGTGGGTAAGCCGGGGTTTGGTCAGCAATATAATGTCTTTGCTGATGACCTGGCTCAGCAGGCGTTGCTCATTGGCTATCTGGTTTACCTCTACAAGCTGCTGATTTTGCTGGCTCCGCAGATTGATCAGGTAATAACCCGTGAAGTTGAACAACAGAACTGTTGCCAACAACACAATAGCAATACGCACCAATTTACGGAACGGATTCTTCATGGTTTTAAATGGGATATTCGGCGAATAAATAACTGCAAAACAATACTTTCTATTGAATAGCCCGGTGCTTTTTTTTAATATAACAGGTGATTTACCGTAAAATCACTGGTAAAAATCAAATAAAACACGGGGTTGCTCTGAGTGAGCATAAAGATAAACCCTTCGCGCCAGCTGCAGACTGCGCTGATATGATATTTTTAAAGTATTTAAATAATCAGTAATGGACTAGTTAATAATCAATAACCTGTTCTTCGATGATCGCTGGCATTTCCCGGAAATCATATTGCTGGTTGCGCAGCTGCGGTTCAAAACCAGCTTCACGGATAGCCTGCTGAATACTTTTATAGGTGAAACGGTGAGGGGCTCCGGCGGCACTCACTACATTTTCCTCCAGCATAATGCTGCCAAAGTCATTGGCGCCGCCATGCAGGCAGATCTGGGCCGTTTGTTTTCCTACTGTGAGCCAGGAAGCCTGGATGTTTTTTACGTTGGGGAGCATGATGCGGCTGATCGCGATCATGCGGATATATTCATCGGCCGTGGTAAGATTGTGTACGCCACGGATGCGGGTGAGCAAAGTATCTACATCCTGGAAGGTCCAGGGAATGAAGGCCAGGAATCCCTTGGCCGATGCCGGCTTACGGCTTTGTACTTCCCGGAGCTTTACCAGGTGTTCAAAGCGCTCACGCAGCGTTTCCACATGGCCAAACATCATGGTGGCCGAAGTGGTAATATCCAGTTTGTGCGCTTCGTGCATAATGTCGAGCCATTCCTGCGAGCCGCATTTCCCTTTCGAAATGAGCCGGCGCACCCTGTCTACCAGGATCTCCGCCCCGGCGCCTGGCAGGCTGTCCATACCCGCTTCTTTCAGGGCAGTCAGCACTTCCCGGTGCGTGGATTTCTCCAGTTTGGTGATATGCGCAATTTCGGGTGGCCCGAGCGTATGCAATTTCAGATGGGGATAGAGCGACTTCAGTTCACTAAAAAGGTCTACATAGAATTGTAAACCCAGCTTGGGGTGGTGCCCACCCTGTAACAGCAATTGATCGCCTCCCCAACGGAAGGTTTGTTCAATTTTCTTTTTATACGTTTCTATATCAGTAATATACGCTTCGGCATGGCCTGGTATCCGGTAGAAGTTGCAAAACTTACAGTTGGCTGTACAAACATTGGTCGTATTCACATTACGGTCTATCTGCCAGGTCACTTTATTATAGGGAACCTGCTTTTTCCTTAATTCATTCGCCACATACATCAGCTCCGTAAGGGGGGCTTCCTCAAATAATTGCATACCTTCCTCAATGCTCAGGAATTCAAACTGCAGGGCTTTCGAGTAGAGATCATCTGTTTTCATAACAACACATTGAATAACAAAAGTACTAAACGTCCGGTTTTAGCCCTAACAACTATTTTTTATTCCAATGGTCCCCACATTTTCCTTTAAATCAACTAACTTAAATGACGATAGCCGGTAGAGGTCGTTTATCCATCAAAACCGGTGATTCGCAGACAAATCCATAGCGTACCCGGGAAAATTCGTAAAATAGCCTATGCGATTGCGCCCCATTACTACACTGCTACTGCTAACCTTAGCCCACATCTCCCTGCCCGCGCAGGAGGTATTTGAACCTGCGCCCGCCAGGCACATCACAAGTTTCGGTTTCAGAATGCTCACCGGTGGCATTATAACACTGAGGGCCAAATTGAGCCAGTTTCCCGATTCACTCACTTTTATCCTCGATACCGGCAGTGGCGGCATCTCTCTGGATTCCTCTACTGCGGCCGATATAAAGCTCAAAACAGTTCCCAGCGACCGTACCATACGGGGTATTGCCGGCAGTATGCTGGTGCGGTTTGCTTACAACCAAACCCTGCGCCTGCCAGGGCTTACCGTGGACAGCCTTAACTTTCACATTAATGATTACGATATTCTTACCAGCGCTTATGGCGAGAAGATTGATGGTATAATCGGGTATAGCTTTTTATCCCGGTATATTGTAAAAGTGGATTACGACAGTTCGAAGATCCATGTTTTCACCAAAGGCTCTATCAAGTACCCACGCGGAGGATTTATGCTGAAACCCCAGCTGCAATTCATTCCTATATTGACCGCCCAGGTGAAAGATGCCCGCGATCTGCTTGCCCGCTATTATTTCGATACCGGCGCCGGTATGTGTTTCCTCATGTCGTCCGACTTTGTAAACGACAGCGCTGTGATTGGCAAGCGCCGTAAATGGTATGCTACCCAGGCCGAAGGGCTTGGCGGCAAAGCGCCCATGAAACAGGGGGTGGTAAAACAGCTACGCCTGGGCCCCTACAAGTTCAGGAATGTACCTACCTATATTTTCGACGATGAGTACAATGTAACCCAGTACCCTTCCGTAGGCGGCCTGATCGGCAATGACCTGCTACGCCGGTTCAACCTGATCATCAATTACGATCGTCCCGAGATTCATATGATGCCCAATTCGCATTTCAAGGATGTTTTTGACTATGCCTATACCGGTCTGGGCATGTATGTGGTAGAAGGCGAGATCCTGGTCATTGACGTGATGCCCGGATCGCCCGCAGAACAGGCGGGCTTCAAGCCGGAAGACCTGATCGTGGCAGTACAGAACAACTTCAGCAAGAATATTCAGACCTACAAAAACCTCATGCAAACACCCGGCGAAAAGCTCAAAATACTGGTGCTCCGCGAAGGTGGCCCAATCGTACTGACCCTTAAGGTCAAGAATATCCTCACGGGAAAATAGTCCATCTTCCGGGTTTGGTGTTTTGAAGAGCAACCGGGGAATCAGGAACCCGGAACTCATTAACAATGAGTTAATTACCCCTTTTTCAGGGAGTTTTAAACATTATACCCCAACTTGTCGTTAATTTGCTGTCCCCCTCACAGACGCTGCAGATCGTCATATAATGGGATTGCTACGTCGTAAGCCTGTGATCATCAGTGCAGTCTGTGAGAAAAAAAGAAAGGAAATAATCCATGATACAATTTGAGAAGTTTACTTTGTCCAATGGGCTGCGCGTAGTAGTACATGAAGATCCCGCTACCCCCATGGTGGTGGTGAATGTAATGTACGATGTAGGCGCCCGCGATGAGGACCCCAACAAAACAGGATTTGCCCATTTGTTTGAGCACCTGATGTTTGGTGGTTCTATCAATATAGAAGATTTTGAAACACCTCTTCAGATGGCTGGCGGTGAGAACAATGCCTATACCACCAATGATGTGACCAATTATTATGTACAGCTGCCTGCCGAAAATCTTGAAACTGCCCTCTGGCTGGAAAGCGACCGCCTGCTCTCCCTGGCTTTTGATGAAAAGAGTCTGGAAGTACAGCGTAAAGTAGTTTCCGAAGAGTTTAAAGAGCATTATATCAATAAGCCTTATGGCGATGTATGGTTCAAGCTTCGCGAAATGGCTTATCCCAACCATCCTTATCGCTGGATGACCATCGGAAAGGAATTGTCCCATATTGAAAATGCCACCCTGGAAGATGTAAAACAATTCTTCTTCAAGCACTATCGTCCCAACAATGCCATCCTGGTAGTGGGGGGTAATATAAAAACAGCCGAGGTGAAACCCCTGGTGGAAAAATGGTTTGGCGATATCCCTGCGGGAGAGAAGTATGTTCGCTCCATTCCGGATGAACTGCCGCAAACTGCGCCACGCCGGATGGAAGTAAAGGCCGATGTACCCCTCGATGCTTTGTATAAGTGCTGGCATATGGACGACCGGATGAGCCATGGTTACTATGTGGCCGACCTCATTACAGAAGTACTGGGTGGTGGAGGTTCTTCCCGCTTATTCCAGTCCCTGGTAAAAGAAAAGAAGCTCTTCAGCCATATTGAATGTTACCACTTTGGCTCCGTCGACAAAGGGCTGGTAGCCATTGAAGGCAAGCTGGTAAAAGGTGTAAAGATGGAAGACGCTGAAAAAGCCGTGGACGAAGAACTGGAGAAACTCAAAAAGGACGGCATCACTGAAAAGGAGTTGACCAAGATCCAGAACAAAACAGAATCGTCCATAGCTTTTGAAGACATGAGTGTGATGACACGTACCAATAACCTGGCTTTCTATGAATTGCTGGGCGATGCGGGACTCTTCAATACCGACCGGGAAAAGTATTTTGCGGTTACCCGTGAAGATATACTCCAATACAGCCGGAAGATATTTGATGTGAATAATTCCAACACCTTGTGTTATTACAGCAATAACTGATAATATCAGACTGCAATGTCAGGCTGAGCCTGTCGAAGCCCGACTTTGACAAGCGACAAAGGGAACTAAAAATGATTGTAAAACATTTAGTGATCTTATTTAACAATGCTCAATAGAACTATCGCTCCAACAATAAAAGAACCGGTTGACTTTACCATTACCCTGCCGGGTTGCCAGAAGCATACCCTTTCCAATGGGATTGAGGTATATACTGTCGACATGGGCAGTGAAGAAACACTCATGATCAATTGGGTGTTTTATGCGGGTAACTGGTACGAGGATACAAAGGCCGTAGCAGCTGCTACCAATTTCCTCCTGAAGAATGGTACCTCAAAACGTTCTGCTTTTGACATCAACGAACATTTTGAATATTTCGGCGCCTATCTCAGCCGTTCCTGCTACAATGAAACATCCGAACTCACCTTGCATTGCCTTAACAAGCATGCCAATGAGTTGCTTCCCGTAGCAGCAGAGTTGATCACAGATTCCGTATTCCCGGCAGAGGAACTGGCTATTTATAAGCAGAATGCCAAGCAACGCCTGAAAGTAAGTTTGCAGAAATGTGAGTTTGTGGCAGGCCGGCTGATCGATGCCTATCTTTTTGGTGAGCAACACCCTTATGGCAAGTACAACAATGCAGAGGATTATGATGCCCTTCAACGCGAGGATATCGTGGCCTTCTACAATAACTACTACCGCAACGGTCGTTGCGTGATCTTTGCTGCGGGTAAACTGCCTGCTGATCTGATGACCGAACTGGAAAAGCATTTCGGCTCACTGCCCCTCCGCTCACACCGGCAGGAGCTGACCGTCGTGCGTCATCCCCTGCAACCTGCTGCTCAAAAGAAAAGCCATATCATCAATGATGCGGCTGGTGTACAGGCTGCTATCCGTATTGCCAGTCCCTTTCCCAACAGGCACCACCCCGACTTTCAAAAAGGATTGGTGCTGAACACCCTCTTTGGCGGCTTCTTTGGTTCCAGGCTGATGGCCAATATCCGTGAAGACAAGGGATACACCTACGGTATTTACAGTTACCTGCTCAACCATATTCATGAATGTGGCTGGCTGATAAGTACAGAAGCGGGCCGGGATGTGAGTGAAGCTACCATTAAAGAGATCTACAATGAAATGGAGTTGCTGCGGGAAGAACCCGTGGATGACGAAGAACTGCTCATGACCCGCAATTATATGATCGGCTCCATCCTGGGCGATCTGGATGGTCCTTTCCAGGTAATTGGTCGTTGGAAGAACTTAATACTGAACAATATCGAAGAAAGCTATTTCCACAATAGCCTCGAAGTGATCAGAACAGTATCTGCACAGGAGTTGCAGGACCTGGCTAATAAATACCTCCAACCAGATCAGTTTTATGAGCTGGTGGTTATATAAATAAGTTAAAATTGTTGATACATCGGGTCGTGGAAACACGACCCGTTGCTTTATAAGCCAGCGCCACACCGCCCTTCACAATAGCTACTGGTTTTCCTGCGCTTCAACCTTGAGTGACATTATTCAGAATAAATGCTAACTTCAATAGCGATTGCCTGCAGGGGCTTATTCCGGTACGAAAAATCACAGCTATGAATTTTATCATGCGCATCATCGTTACCTCCATTATTGCTTTTGGCTTGTCTTATATCCTCACCGGTGTTCATATTGATTCCTTCTGGGCCGCTATCATCTTTGCCATTGTACTGGCTATCCTCAACGCCATTGTAAAGCCCATCATCATATTACTCACGCTACCCCTTACTTTGTTTACCTTCGGCCTCTTTCTTTTTGTGATCAATGCCGCCATCATACTACTCACAGCCGAGTTTGTAAAAGGCTTCCGGGTAGATGGTTTCTGGTGGGCCCTCTTGTTCAGCCTCCTGCTTTCCATCATCACATCTGTATTGTATAAAAAAGAAGAACGACACGACAGCGAGCGGTCACGCTAATGTATGCGTATGTTTATCATGATAGCAATCGTGCGAAAGGCATACTTTCCTTACTGGTACTGTATTGTAGGGTAATTCATTTAGACTGGAATGGCTCATATTCCAGAAACAAATATTTGATATTTTTGTGTCATTAACTTACTTTTAACATAGTCCCTTCCACTGCTTGCTCATATACCTGTTAAAGCGAATGCAGGCTTTAATTGCAAAAAATCAAGGATACTAAAAGCCATCAAAAACAAGCCCTTGCTTGCCCATAACAATTCCCCATTTTAACCAACGGCCCAACCGTACCGGCACTGATTTGTACAACTAAAACCAACTAAGGTATGAGAAAACCAAACTCCCGCCTATGGTGCAATGCTTTTGCACCATCCATGAATCATTTTCTCTATAACGCTCAAAAGTACCGCAAGCGATCCCTCACAGTCCTGACAGGCTTGTAATGGTTAACACCCCTTACAAGGTTCTTTATTGTTCCCGCTAATAAGCGCGGATGGCCTACGCCTGTCCGTGATGGGATAGCTATGGCTATTGCCTTAAACCCGCCTGTTTTTTTAACGGGCAGGGATCGTATTTTCTATTCTTCAACCAAAACTACAGGTACATGAGAACGCTGATCCTATTCTTACTGTTCTTCAGCTTTACCACCCATCGCTTGCTGGCACAATCGAATCAGATAAAAGGTATAGTGACCGACTCAAAAGGAATGCCCATATTGGGCGCTACCATCAAAATTAAAGGCAATAACAAAGGCACATCAGCAGCTGCCGATGGCTCATTTGTTATTACAGCTGCCCCTGGCACCATCCTGGTCGTATCTGCCGTAGGGCATGAAACGCAGGAAGTAAAGACCGGTTCGGCTTCCACCATTTCTATCCCGCTGGCCGATGATGTCAAAACACTTATAGATGTGGTGGTGACAGGCGTGGCCCAGGCTACCAGCAAAGAAAAACTTTCCTTTAGCCTCACTAAAATATCGGCCGAAAAGATAAACACCGCTCCGGCCCTCGATCTTTCCCAGACACTCCGCGGAAAAGTTGCCGGCATTCAGATAAGCCAAACACAAGGTGATGACGGGGCCTCTGTATTCTTGCGGGGAGCCAAATCTATGTTCGGAAATATCTCTCCCCTCATTGTAATAGATGGCTTTGTTACCAATTTTAGTTTATCAGACCTCAATCCCCAGGATGTAGAATCTATTGAAGTGGTCAAGGGCGCTGCCGCTTCTGCTTTGTATGGCACCCGCGCAGAAGGAGGCGTTATACAAGTGATCTCCAAAAAAGGAAAAGGCACAAAGGGCGTGGCCATTACAGTCGATAATGAAGTAGGCATCAATAATATCCAAAGAACACCCGATCTGGCCACCATGCACCATTACGTAACAAACGACAACGATCCCTATGGTTTTGCCTATGCTTCCGGCAGTACTACTTCCCGCATCGTAAACTATAAGGACAACGGGTTTTCCGTTAACCTCAGTCCCTATAAGAATAGTTATAACAATACCGATGCCTTATTAGGGAATAATAAATATTTCAGCAACTATGTATCCATAGCAACAGCAGGGGATAAATACAATGCTTTTTTATCCTTCAGGAATCAATACACCGGCGGAGTGGCCGAGCCGATAGATCCAAACAAGAAAAAGTCCCTGCAGTTACGTCTGCAGTTCAGGCCCACTCCCAAGCTGGAGACAGAAGTGTATATTAACTACTTCAACGAAGTAAAACCCTCTGCTGCCGTCACCGGAAATGGGCAGGGAACTTTCTTTGCTGCCAGTCTGCAATGGGAACCCTTTATTGACCTGTCGGCTAAAAATGCCGCCGGAAATTACAACGTGCGGCCCGATGGCTGGAATATCCAGGGCGCTAACCTCAGCAATCCCATGTATGAATGGAGCAAACGCGAATACACCAACAATACTGATAACTATCTGGCCGGAGGAAAATTGCGGTACAAATTGCTTAAAAACCTATCAGTAGAAGTATTGGGTTCCATAAGAAAGCAAAACTACACTGCTTCTGATACATACCCACGCGGCTTTGAGACCACTACCACCAGCGAATCACTCAATAACGGAAATGTATCCCTGGGTTATAATTATTACCAAATGATGAACGGGCAGGCCCAGATCAACTATAATACACGCTTTGGTGATGATGTTACTTTTGGGGTAACAGGAAAGATGGTCTATGAAGAATGGTATGAGAAAGAGTTTGGCGTTTCAGGTTACGACTTTAGCCGGAGCTCTGATATTTATGTAATTGGAAATACCCGCACAGATACCCGCACCGGTTATGGGTCCGACATGTTTATCAATCAAACCGTCAACTATGGCTATTACCTGAATTTCCAGACGTCCTGGCGCGACAAAGTATTTCTTGATGCCCTAGCCCGCGTTGACCAAAGTTCGCGCTATGGCATAGATGAGCAAACCGCTTTCTTTCCCCGTGTGTCACTAGCCTACCGTATTACACAGGATTTTGACCTCGGCGATGCTATTACTGAGCTCAAGGCCCGCGCTAATTATGGGGCAGCCGGTAGTGTACCCAGCTATAACCTAAAGAACAGCCGTGTTAGTGTATCGGCTAGTGGGTTTTCCCTTAATCAACTGGCAAGTACCGACCTGCAACGTTCCATCACCCATGAATTGGAGTTTGGTATCGATGCCGTATTGTACAAGAAAATAAATGTTCAATTCAATTATGCCCTGGCCAGAAGTTCAGGTGATGTAGTAAGGCCACCGGCATTTACCCCCTATGAAGCCGCTGGCGTCTATAAAAACTTTGGCGTTACCAAGTCGAACTCCCTGGAGCTCGAGATCAATGGCAATGCCATTGCAACAAAGAACTTCTCCTGGGATTTTGGCCTCACATTCGGACGCGTAAGAAGTGAGATCAAAAGCCTCGGTGTCGGACTGCCTCCTTTCACCGATGGGTTATTCTGGAAAGATGTGAACGTTAGCCCTTTTGCTATGTATGGGAATAAAGTGCTGACCAGTCTTTCAGAACTGGAAGTAGATAAAACAAGCGGCAAGGTGATCAATGCCGCCGGAGCTGCGTATGGATTAAGTGATTTTACCGTTAATAGCCGCGGGTTTGTAGTGCTGACCAGTCAGCTGGGTACTAAAGATGAAAAGCCTTTATTGTTACAGAAAGGCGGAGCTAACTTATCTACCGTGATCGGTGATGCCCAGCCAGATTTCCAGGTGGGGTTCACCAATACCTTTACCTTCTTCAAAAACCTTACCCTGTACGGAACAGTAGACTGGCAACAAGGTGGTCAGAAATATGACCAGACCACACAATATCTCTCCTTTGATGGACGGACCCGGATATGGCAGGATTATGCGTCATCCGGTTTGCCCCTGGCCTTTTTGCAAACCCTGTACAATGGGAACGCTTATACCAGCTTCTGGGTAAGCAACAGCAGTTATGTTGCGCTTAGAGAACTCTCTCTCAGTTATCGTTTTCCGGGCCCTGTAAAGAATAAGATCTTTAAAGATATTAGTCTATCCGTTATAGGCAGAAACCTGTTGACCTGGACCGATTTCAAAGGAAGTAACCCCGAAGGCAACCATGAATATTTTCCTTACCCTGTTTACAGAACCTTTTCAACGAGGCTGATCGTGAATTTTTAAAACGCATCTACATACAGTTACTAAAAAGAAGAGTATGAAAAAATATATTGTTATACCCCTATTGGTATTACTGGTATTTGCTTCCTGCAAAAAACTACAGTTTGACGATCCCACTACCTATACATTGGAGGAGGGGATAGAAAAGACACCGGATTATTATTACAAGTTGGCTGCCGGTAATTTCTCCAATGCCTTATGGAATACCAATTCGGCCTACAATTTTGGTTATGGTATCAGCGCCCTGGCCGATCAGACAACCGTTACCAACCGCGTGCAGGAATGGTGGGATTTTGCCATAGAGCCGCGCAAACGTATGAACAATAGCTTGTCCTATGCAGGTTACTCTCATTTCAGTTCCCCTTATAGCAGTTTTTATACACCTAACCTGAACGCCAATGTGATCATTGAGGCATTGGACAAAGGAGAAAAAGGCATTGACGACAAAGGAAGGGATCGTACCAATGAAATATATGCAGTGGCATATCTGATCAAGGGAATATCATTGGGATACCTGGGCGCCATTTATGACCGTGGGATCCTTGCCAACAAGAATCTGGGAACGGCAGGACCTAAAGAATTGCCCAACTCTTATAAGGAAATGATAGAAAGTGCGATGACCTTTTTTGATAAGGCCATTGCTTCCGCCAATGAATCATCTTCCATGACCTTGTCGGATTTTTATATCAATGTAACATTAGATAAGTCAAAGTTTATCCAGTTGGCAAATTCTTTGGCTGCCCGTATGCTGGCTTCCATACCCAGGGATAAAGCAGAAGCCACTGCATTGGGGGCTTCATTCTGGAATAAAGTATTGGCATATGCCAATGCCGGAATTACTACCGACCTCATTGCTCCCTATGTAAGCGGCGGTTATTACAATTATATGGTCCATTATGGCCTCACAGAGGCCGGTGGTGGTCCTTATCTTCCTGCTGATATCAAAGTGGCCCATTTTGCTGATAAGACAGGCACTTATCCCAACAGCTATCCTTTAAGCGAAGCTGTTACATTGGCCCCTGTGCAAACCGATGACGCCCGGTTTGCCCAATATTTTAAATACACCACCAACTTTGGTTACCTGCGCGTAGACCGGGGCCGCAACCTGTTTTCCAATTATAAACACAACCGTTGGTCCCAAGGAGGCACTTATCCCAATACCACACAGGTAACAGGATATCCCAACCCTGTTTTCCTGGCCGAGGAGGTGCGGCTTTTAAGAGCAGAAGCTAAAATGTGGGCGGGCGATCTTACTGGTGCCGCCGCCGAGTTGAACGCCCCCACAGCCGAGCGGATCGCCAAAGGTGGCCTGCCGGCCATTGAAGCTACAGAAGCGGCCATAAGAAAGACCTTGCACTATGAATATGCCATCAGCATTGATGTTTCGGGAGGGGCTACCAATCCTTGGGTATTTATGCGTAGGAACGATCTGTTGCAACCCGGTACCCCTACCGAGTTCCCCAATCCCGAACAGCAGATGTTACTAACACCGGAAAGTGTATATACTTTCGGAGGCATTGATTTTGCCGGTGAAAAAGGGAAATGGGGTGAAATTGCTACCGCCGCCAAAACAAGCGGCTGGAAATAACCTTTACCTGCCCTTTTATATATAACCCGCGGGGGAAGTGCTTAGGTGCTTCCCCTTTTTGATTTTGGCGATCAATGCAAGGCATTAAAAATAGGAAGAGCTCCAGCTTATAACACCCCGCTTTCTTAAAGTCAGTTCTGCGCTTTTAAACAATTTTACCAGCAGAAAACTGATGCCTGCCATGATGAGCAAAACCGGCAAAGCATCCCAGGAACGGTTGTTGATCTTCTCTGTGAGCAGGTATTGGTACCGCATGGTAAGGAGCATAATGCCAAACCATATACCAAAGGTGAGCAGGGTTTGCCCATAAATGCCAGCGTAAGTGGTCCAGGTGGCTGGGAGTGTTCTCCCTTTTTCGACGTGCAGAGGGGACACATGGTTTGTATCAGGAGGGGCAACAGATCTTCTGCGTTCAAATATCCGGGTTAACTCATATACAGGTGCAGCGAAAGTGACCAGCAGGTATAAGTTTCCTGTTTCCTTGTAATTGGATGTATCAATATGCGAGGTGATCATAATTACCGTAGCATATAACATAATTCCAAATATGGCCGCATGGATCAGGATCTTGGGTGTAATATCCAGGAGGTTAATCCTGAATCGTTTCCAGCCATCTATTTTTTCTACTGACTCTTTTTCGATCAGGGAGGCAGCAAAAACGATCAGCGACCATAGCAGAAGCGCCACTACGGTTAGCATTACCACTACATTGATGACCTTACAGGAGATATCATAGCACCTTTGTGCCAATGTGTAATCCAGGAGCCAGAGACCTGGCAGTAGAGAAGGCAAAATGGTGATAATACTGCGGGTCAGCCGCCTTAGTAAATTCATATCTTAAAATTAAAATATAGCCTTCCCCCGCTTCGTTACGATCTATATCTTTGGAGTATGCAATTTAACCGTAAAGAGCTAACCAACGAAACGTTGGTCCATTTTTATAAGAGCCTGTTGCTTCCCCGTATGATCGAAGAGAAAATGCTGGTGCTGTTGCGTCAGGGGAAGATATCCAAATGGTTCAGCGGCATTGGACAGGAAGCCATTGCGGTAGGCGCAGCCCTGGCCCTGGAGCAAGATGAGTGGATCATGCCCCTGCACCGCAACCTGGGCGTATTCACCACCCGCAATATGCCATTAAGTAAATTGTTCATGCAATGGCAGGGAAGCCAGGAAGGTTATAGCAAAGGACGCGAAAGATCCTTTCACTTTGGCAACCGTGAACACCATATCTGTGGCATGATCTCCCACCTGGGGCCACAGCTGGCCATCGCCGATGGCGTGGCCCTTGCCCATAAGCTCCGCCAGGAAAATAAGGTAGCCCTGGCTTTTACCGGTGAGGGTGGTACCAGCGAAGGCGATTTCCATGAGGCGCTGAACACGGCCGCCGTATGGGACCTGCCCGTGATCTTCCTCATAGAAAACAACGGGTATGGATTAAGTACCCCCGTATCGGAACAATACCGTTGTGAAAACCTGGTAGAGCGTGCTAAGGGTTATGGCATGGAAGGCATCAGGATCGATGGGAACAACATTCTTTCCGTATATGATACCATCAAAGGCGTGCGCGATTATTGCCTCGAAAAGCAAAAGCCCTACCTCATAGAATGCGCCACCTTCCGGATGCGCGGACATGAAGAAGCCAGCGGCACCAAATATGTACCGCCCTATCTGTTCGAAGTGTGGGACATGAAAGACCCCGTAAAGAACTTTGAACAATTCCTGCTGACCGAAAAGGTGCTGGATGAAGAACAGCTGACCATTATCAAACAAGACTTAAAAGAATACATCGAGATAGAGCTGTCCATAGGAGCCAATACTTCTCCAATAGTAGCAGATACAGAGGTGGAACTGGATGATGTATATGCCCCCCGGGTAAAAGCCAGTCAGCAAGGTATAGCCCTTATCGACAATGCCATACCTGCACAAAACGACTCCTTCTCAGCATTTCCTGAAAAGCGAATTATAGACGCTATCAAAGAAGGGCTTCATCAATCCATGCTCCAACACACCAACCTGGTATTGATGGGACAGGATATTGCTGAATACGGCGGCGCCTTCAAAATTACAGAAGGCTTTGTAGAAGAATTTGGAAAGGAGCGCGTACGCAATACCCCCCTCTGTGAAAGTGCGATCGTGGGCAGCGCCCTTGGCCTCAGCCTGGAAGGATTTAAGAGCATGATGGAAATGCAGTTTGCCGACTTTGTGACCGTGGGCTTTAATCAGATCGTGAACAACCTGGCCAAGATACATTACCGCTGGGGCCAGCAGGCCGATGTGGTCATTCGTATGCCCACAGGTGGCGGCGTAGGCGCCGGCCCCTTTCATTCCCAGAGCAATGAAGCCTGGTTTGTGCATACACCTGGCCTTAAAGTGGTGTATCCTTCCACCCCCATGGATGCGAAAGGCCTGCTGATTGCAGCTATCAACGATCCCAACCCTGTACTCTATTTTGAACACAAGGCTTTATACCGCAGCGTAAGCGGACCGGTGCCGGAAGAGTATTACGAAATAGAGATCGGGAAGGCGAGGGTTGTGCAGGAAGGCGTGGATATCTCCATCATCACTTATGGCAGTGGCGTGCATTGGGCTACCGATTATGCCAACGCGCACAGCTATATCTCCTTCCATATACTGGACCTGCGTACTCTGTTGCCCCTTGATTATGCAGCTATCCGCCAGGCTGTGGCCCGTACCGGTAAGGTATTGATACTACATGAGGATACCCTGGTAGGCGGCATTGGTGGAGAGCTGGCAGCCTGGATCGGAGAACATTGTTTTGATCTGCTGGATGCCCCCGTGATGCGCTGCGCTTCCCTGGATACTCCCGTACCTTTTAACATTGAACTGGAAAACAATTTCCTGGCAAAATCAAGATTGGATGAATACATCAGGAAGTTGATCAATTATTGACAACAACATTGCTAAAACAGTCTTACCCCTACTGCTTTATGCGCAACCCCTTATGACCATTGTGTATTATATCGCAAACGGACTTGTATTGCCACCAGCAATGTTCTTTGCCTATAACTTTTACAAGTTCAGGGGAAGTGAAATACAGTATCGAAAACTTTGGATAAGTATCACCTTAATATCCTTAACGTTTATCATAACTAGCCTTCAATTTGTTTTTCCAGAAATCATCAGTGCATTAGACCGCAACAAAGAAGCTTTATTAGAAGGGGAGGTATGGCGGTTGATCAGCCCTCTTTTTATTCAACCCCTGGGACTGTGGCAATGCCTTTTTAATGGTCTTTTCTTTATCATGTTTTTGCCCGTGGGAGAATATTTATATGGCCGGAGCATCCTGGTGATCTATTTCGGGGCCGGCTTAACCGGACAGCTCGTCAACATCTACTGGAATGCAGTCCTGCGCGGCGGTTCATCGACAGCCCTGTATGGATTGATGGGCGCATTGTTTATGTACATACTTCTAAACCGTGCGGTTTTTCCACGCGCATATATTCTAATACCAATAGCCGGTCTTTTCGGCGCCACCGTACTTTGCTTTTTTAAAGACGGTCATGCACCATCTTTATTGGTTGGTGCAGTTTTAGGATTAGTACTTCGCAGGAATACCCGCGTCATTCCGGGTAATAAAGAGTTCCCCCGCAAAAGCCTCTCGTAGCTTTAGTTCAACAAAGACGCCTGGAAACGAAATGGGGTCGCCGCTTCACAAAGCAACGACCCCATCAGGTATTTTGAGCTAAAGGCTTATTTTAACTTCACATCCAGGTAAACTGAATGACGTCCGTATGAATTATAAAATGGTTTAAAGACCACATCATCGATCGTGAATTGTAACTGCTGAGGATCACCTTTAATTGATTTGCTGATATCGTTAGCGTCAAGCGTTACTTTACGCCATTCTTTTCTGGCTTCTGGCTCCTGCGCTGCCAGTAAGATCGGCCCGTAAAACAGGCTCGCTATGTTCTGCTGATCCATCACCGGATCAAGGTGAAACTGGAAAGGCATTTTCAATTCTATAACATCGCCATCTTTCCAGCTGCGGCTTATTTTCAGGTAACTGCCTGGCTTGGCTTGAACCTTTTGTGCCTTACCGTTGATTGTCACAAAGAATCCTTTGGTTGCCCAGCCTGGCACACGCACATTGAGATCAAACTTTCCACTGCCTTTAATAGTCAGACGCGTATTGTCTTCGTTGGGGAAATTGGTTGACTGCTCCACCGTAACCTTGCGTTCTGTCCATTCCAGTGTGGAGGGTATGTATAGGTTGACATAAAGCGCCTTGTCATCCTTACTCTTAAAGTAAATCGAGTTTTGCAGTTTGGTGCTGCTCTCTATCGCTGTACCGTTGCAACAGGTAAAGCCTGTCATATTAGGATTGCCAAACTGTTTGATAGAACCCGGTCTGAGCGGTACGTGATACGTATTGGCAGGGCTATTCTCTGCTACAGAAGCCAGAATATGATTGTACAACCCACGCTCGTAATAGTCCATCAACTCTCCCCGCTGATCGAAGAGAAACAGGTCACTGGTCAATTTGAGCATATTGTAGGTAGCACAGGTTTCGTTCTGCCCACCGGAAGAGAAACCGTTTTCATACAATGTTCCTGGCTCACCAATAAAACATTCCGCATTATTGGGGTTACGGGCGCCTGCAACGCCTCCAATGCTGTACATATAATCATTGACCATCTTGTACCAGAAGTTATCCGCTATTTTGTAGTATTCCGGGTTGTTCGACACCCGGTACGTTTCGATACTTCCTATCACCTGAGGTATATGCTGATTGGCATGCAATCCACGGAAGAGGTCTACATTTTTGGCCAGCCCGTGCGAATGCTGCGTATCACCAAAGAATACCCTGATATTATCAAATAATTGCGCTGTTTTCAGGTGATTCGGTTTATTCGTGATCCGGTACAAATGCGCCATTGCTTCATTCATGCCGCCAAACTCACCGGCGATATACGTATTCCACATCTTGATAAGCGTATCCGTTGGCACCTTGCTCACGCGGGCATATACCCAGTCACCCATGCCGGAAGCGATGTCAAGCGCTTTCTTATTACCGCTCACTTCATATACATCTATTAAGCCGGCCAGAATTTTATGCAATGTATAATACGGTGCCCAGATCTGGTTCTTCTGTCCCCCATACTTGGCTCCTTTTTCCAGCATGATAAACTGATCCGGAGGATAAGCACTGATAAATCCGGTTCCCCAGTTCCAGTAATCCGTGCGGATACCTTCGTCACTAAGATCTGAATCATAACCTGATTTGCCGGGGCCATACGGTACAGCCGATGGGTCCGACACATGCGCACCACCCGCCTCTTTCGCTTTGCCGGATAATTGTGATAGGTCGTAGAGCGTATTTACCATCTCCTCCATTTTTTGCGAGAAATTCGCTTGCAGCGCCTTGTCATATCCTGTACCTGCATATGCTTGTGCAATCGCCGTCAGGTAGTGGCCTGTAGCATGCCCCCTTAATTTGGTGTCCCGGCTGTCCCATACACCCAAAGGCTTTGCTCCTTCAGGTTGTGGCTGGCCAAAAGCATGGCGAAACATATAGAGAAAAGAATTAGGGTCAGTTTTCGCTAATGCCGTTATAAACTTGTCGCGATTTTCGACAAACTTGGATGCCTGGCCATGAGCATCCGTTTTCAGCGATACCTGGTCCAGGTTAAACGGCTGTAGTTTTAACTGCGGCGTAGTTGATTTGTTGGATGCTTTTACTGTTACAATTGCCTTTGGTTGAAAACTCGTTCCTGCAACACGTCCCGTAACTGTATAGATTCCGGGCTTAAGAACAGCTGTATTGTCAATAGCAGCAGGCCACAGTACACGTACTTTTGGGCCGTCCTTTTTATCCTGGTAAGTTCCGTCTACATAACTGGGGAATCGCGGCAGTTCTCCTACTGCTGTTTCCACTTTCACATCCGATACCGAAGCTAAATAAGTATTATAAAGCTGTGCCTCCGTGGGAGAGAAACGAGGCAGCGTATCCTCTGCACGCCTGCCTGTCGTATTGACCGAACCTTGATTGATACCTCTCCGGGAATTCGTATAAATGCCCGCAACCTGTGTCACACTTAGCGGAACGCGGTAAATGCGAAAATCACGTACCATCGCATTAAGATTGGGCTCCCCCGGCACCAGCGATTTTCCGATGTACAACAGTTTTTCTGCTGGTTGCTGACCGAATACCTCTGATAACTCTTTGGGAATATCCTTCGCTTCGCCGGCAGGCTTGCTGTCGACGTAGGTAACTATCGTTTTTGAAGGCACATCTATCACAATGGCAAGATGCACCCACTTATTCGTTTCTATAGCCGGAGCAACCGCTCCGTCCTTATTACCTGTTATTAACGCCTGAAAGCCTTTCTGCGTACTTGTTCCCGCAGGAGCCGCAAAAAAGTGTTTGCTGCCATCCTTTCCGAAATCAAAAAAACGTTGGCCAGCTTGGTCTGAACGTAAGTATATCCATCCTGAAATACTGAGCGATTCTATATCCGTTAATGCTTCTCCCGGGATCGTAACAAAGGCATTGCTCTCCCCCGTGAGCGACAACACCTTTCCAAACCGGTTATCCGCAACAAACTTCGCTTCGCCGCCCTGGTATTTGGCCTGCAAATTATTCCGGGACCAGTCTTTAAGATCTCCGTTAAATACATAGCGCGCGATCAATCCCGTTTCACCGATCCCATCCAATATCTGGTCTTGTGCCTGAGCCGTATGAACACCCTGGGCCAAAACAGCAACAAACAGCGCGACACGCAAGAATACTTTATACATTTTCATATTTAAATCGTTTTCAGCAATAACCTTATCTATCTGTTTACAGATGAGTTTTAAGGGCGTAAACTAGGAATAATCCGGGTGTTCCTATAAGTCTATTTTAACTAATAATATCATGATATTAACAGGTATCCTCGCCATGATACCAAGCTAGTCACACTTGTATGAATTTACGTGACATTTATCACCGGTATTTTCTGTCAAATGCCCTTGGTGCCAGGCCCTCAAACGTCTCACCTTTGCCTTGTAATACAATCATAAAATATGAAATTAAAAAACAAGGTAGCCGTAATTACCGGAGGTAACAGCGGTATAGGATTTGGCATCGCCGAAGCATTTAAAAATGAAGGTGCGATCGGCGCAATAACAGGCAGAAACCAGGTAACACTTGACAGAGCAGTGAAAGAACTGGGCACAGGTTTCATAGGCATCAAAGCAGACGTAACCAACATGAGCGATCTGGAACGGATATTCATAGACACTTTTGATCGATTTGGCCACATCGATACACTGGTAGTCAATGCCGGCGGTGTCGTAGATGGCAGCCCCATGGCAGCCATCGCCGAAGTCACAGAAGACAACTATGATAAGTATATGGAGCTGAATTTGAAAAGCGCCTATTTTACCGTACAAAAAGCACTCCCTTATTTAAATGATGGCGCCTCCATTATTCTCATCGGGTCCAGTGCCGCTCATCGCGCAGCGCCGGGGATGGCCGTATACAGTGCAGCTAAAGCCGCCGTTGTATCATTAGCCAAAGGATTATCCCTGGATTTGCTGGCAAGAAAGATCAGGGTCAATGCGCTTTCCCCCGGCTCTACTGATACACCTGTATTTGGTAAAGTGGTACCCGAAGAACAGGTCGAACAGGTTAAGCAAATCTGGAGAGACCTGACACCCATAGGAAGACAGGGTCTGCCTGCTGATATGGGAAAAGCTGCCGCATTCCTGGCGTCTGACGATTCCTCCTTCATACTCGCCACCGAAATACTCGCAGATGGCGGTTTGACCAATATCATCCAGATGAAATAACACCCCATAAACGGCAGTATGCTTGCTTCAGTTTTGTAGCATACTGCCGTTGTTTTTCAATACTACAGCGTTTCGGCCTGGCCAACCTGGCAGGTAAGAATTTTTAGATAACTTTGATGAAAGTTATCTAATATGTTCAGTTCTTTAGCAACATATCTCATTGAAAAAGGCGGCCTCACCAATGATGAACTGATACAGGTCGAAGAAGTGACTATCCCAAAGAAAATTCGTAAACGTCAGTATTTATTGCAGGAAGGCGATATCAGCCACTACATCAGCTTTGTCGTTAAAGGATGCTTTCGGTTGTATAGCATCGGTAAAAATGGCGAAGAGTACAGCATGAGGTTTGCTATAGAAAACTGGTGGATAACTGATAATGAAAGTTTTCACTCGGGGCTTCCTTCCAGGTATAATATTGATGCGCTTGAAGATGGTGAATTATTAATGATCAAAAAGGAAAAATTTGACTATTTGATCGAAACAATACCCCACTTTAAAAAATTAATAGATAAACTGGCTACCAAAAATTATGAAGTACACCAAACCAGGATCCTGAGCAATATTAGTGAGACTGCCGAAGAGAAATACGACAACTTCATCAGGTCATACCCAATGATCTACGACCGCATACCTTTACACATGGTTGCATCCTTCCTCGGCTTGTCCCGGGAAACCCTGAGCCGGGTAAGGCAACAGAATGCCAAAAAACGTACAAACAATTTATAGAGAACCATCCCATTTCATTACAGCCTGTATTACGCCCAACGCACCGCGGCTGGCTTTCAGCAACCAGTTTTTCTTTTCTTATCTTTGTCCCGTTCATTGTTCATCCATAACTACGACGCAATTATGTCCATCAATAAAGAATCCGAACTGGTTGGTATGAAAAAAGCCAGCGAAGCTGTTGCCCTGACCCTGAAGGAGATGACCCAATATGCCGCTCCGGGCATGACCACCAAACACCTGGATGAATATGGCGCACAGATTCTGAATGCTATGGGTGCAAAGTCTGCCCCTTATTTAACCTATGGGTTTCCCGGCTGGACATGTATTAGCGTCAACAACGAATTTTGCCACGGCATTCCTTCTCCAAAAACAATCCTTCAGGAAGGCGACCTTATTAACATAGATGTTTCGGCAGAGCTGAATGGATTCTGGTCCGACAATGGTGGCTCCTTTGTGCTGGGAAAAGACATGCACAACCACCAGCAACTGATCGATGCATCCAAGGCTATCCTGCAAAAGGCAATCAACCATATAAAAGGTGGTGTGCGCATCGCAGATATTGGCCACCTGATAGAAACCGAATCCAAAAAGCGGGGCTATAAAGTGATCAAGAACCTCACCGGCCACGGCGTAGGCAGAAGCCTCCATGAAGAGCCTTCAGAGATCGCAAATTACCGCGACCCTTATAATTATACCCGCTTCAGGAAGAACTCCGTAGTAGCCATTGAAACATTCATATCTACTAATTCTACACTCGCTACCACCCTGCCGGATGGCTGGACCATGGTAGGCAATAAGGGCGGTTTTATGGCGCAACACGAACACACCATAGTGATTACCGATGGTAAACCAATTGTGCTGACAGAGATGAACGGAATATGGAATTAGGGATCATTTGTGTACGAAAGCCGTTTTCAATGTCCTCAAACCAGCCACCAGTCCCGTAATACAAATTGAGTATTTTTTGCACCCCGCGTCCGGTCGACTTTTGCTATACAATGTTTACAGAAAAAAATTAGCAATATGAAACAGTCGGCCATTTCATTCACTTTATTGATCTTATTAACAGCCATCGTACTGCCGGGTTGTGCTCAAAATAACCGGGCACAGCCAAACGATCCCGCGAAAAATAAAGCGGGCATCAACATCCCCGTGAACATGCACCTCATTGAACCATTAACAGCATCAAAAAACAATGTTATGCAAAACAAAGTTTCTTCCCCGCAACAAAAACACACACCCGAAGAACTGAAAATAGGCCAGGGAAACTATTTCTCCTTTGCATTACCGCCCGGCTGGCGGGTAGGAGAAGATGGACAGTTTGCCCTTACCCTTGTATCCGCAGATAATAAAGCCATCACCGTGATGGTTGGCAACTCCGGACTAATGCCCGGTTATCCTGCCGGCAGGTTCATATATGAAAAGCTCATGGCCTTGCAGCCAAACAGTCTTACTTTGAGCGAGCCTGTAAGAGCCAATCCCGTTAAAGGCTTCCAGGAAGCCTGGCAGTTTCAGGTTGCCTATAATCTGCCTGGTGGCAGATATGTGGGGGAGGCCGTTTGCCATATTTCCAATTATTACGGCGGATGCGTGATGGCAATGACCGCAGCAATATCCGAAAACTCTCAATGGTCTTCCTATGTAAGCTGGTTGCCTCAGGTGTCGCGTCAGATAGCGGCCACCAACGGAGCAGCCTTTGGCATGCGGGGTATTATGCAACAAAACCTGCAAAACTCTATAGCCTACGGAGAAGCGATGAAAGCATATCGGTCATGGTCACAGAAAAATTGGCAGGAGGTTACTGATGAGCGCAACAAATCCGTAGATCGTCAAAACCATCAATTCAGGGAAAATCTCGGCGCAGTAAATACCTGGTCCAACCCTTACAATACCAATACACCCATCGAGCTCAGTACACAATACCAGTATTACTGGATAGACCAGCAAGGACGGGTACTTGGTTCCAACGATCCTTTAGCCAACCCCAATCAGGGCAGCACAGCGGACTGGAAGCAATTACAACGGAAGGAGAATCCCTGATTATTGCCTTTGTAGAATGGTAGATAACCTATTTAACCATAGTCGCACCTGGCGGTACCCATGGTGGTACTCCTCCAAGATCCAGCGCTTTATAATCTGTAATTTGAAATACAATACCGTTTTGGTCTAAACGTAAATGATAGCCACGACCATCGATAAAAATTGTATAATGCATCGTTTGATCAGCGCTGCCAACAGTATGTGCACGACGATTAGAATGACTATCTGCCTCAGAAAGAATTTTAACCAATTTATTTCTGCCGCGCATAGCGCCCGGACTTATTTTATTTTCAAGTATATCAAGAAGATCTTTGCAATTGAGGTGGCCGCCTCTATAGCTCCGCATAATATCTTGGCGAAGTTTTGAACCAATAATCAATCCCATAATACTGTAATTTTAATAATGAGAACCTAGCTAGTACTGCTAAAAATCAGTGCAAGAGAGATCGGTAGGGAAAGGATTATTCTATAAGATACAAATTAATTATGGAACCTTTCGTAGGTTTTGCCTCCTGTCAGCGTATCCTCAACTAATATTTATTCAATCGAAGATCATTGTACTAAAACCATTTTAGATTTTTCGGAGAATAGAGAGCTTTAACGAAGTGCCGTGAATAACGCTGCAAGGAGATTTCCCTGCAGTTCGTTTTAAAAAATTCGGTTTGCTAATAAATCAACTGCTACAATTCCTCTTTGAAAATCAATATTTTAGATAAAAAATGTTTTTTGTAATTTAGCAGTAGGCAAATAACCGAATATGAATAGCTTAAGTATATATACCAAGCTGGAGACGCTACCAAAAGATCTGAAACAAGAAGTTTCTGACTTCATTGACTTTTTGATGCAAAAAAGAATAGGAAAGAAGAAAAAGATCACTCCCCAGTTTGGCAGCGCAAAGGGTAAAATTAAAATGTCCCCAGACTTTGATGCCCCTCTTGATGATTTTAAAGAATATATGTAATGGAGTATTTATTGGATACCCATTCATTTCTGTGGTTTATTAATGGGGATGATCAGCTTTCTCAAAAAGCAAAGTCTGCTATCACGGATTCTGAGACGGTAAAATATCTTAGCATAGCTTCCCTTTGGGAGATAGCTATAAAGGTTAACATAGGAAAATTAAGCCTTGATATGACTTATGTAGATTTGAGGCAACACGTTATAGATAATGGATTTGAAGTACTCCCGATTACGTTTGAACATACTGCTGCATTAATTAGTCTTGAACTTCATCATCGTGATCCTTTCGATAGAATGATTATTGCCCAGGCACTAAGTGAACAGCTAACAGTGATTGGCAAAGATGAAAATTTCGATAAATACAATCGTCTTCAAGTACTTTGGTAGTATCCTATTTTATTCCTTTCGTATTACTCAGATACTCATTTAACTGATTTGTAGGCTTCCATTGATCCAGCCTAAGAGGAATTAGAATAATATCTGAAATAATATTATTGATTAACATTAAACTACGAGGTATGAACAAGTCCAACAACCAGGACCACCGTATCCCAAAACTGATCTTCGCCTCCGTCTATCCAATGTATGTCGCAAAGGTGGAGAAGAAAGGAAGAACCAAAGAAGAATTACACCAGGTCATACAATGGCTAACAGGCTTCGACAACAAGAAGTTGCAGGAACTCATAAAGGAAAAAGTAACCTTTGAAACATTCTTCCAGCGCGCTTCATTAAACCCCAACGCCCACCTTATCACCGGAGTGATTTGCGGCTATCGCGTGGAAGAGATCGAGGACCCTTTGGTACAGCAGGCCAGGTATTTGGACAAGCTGGTGGATGAGTTGGCAAAGGGCAGAAAGATGGAGAAAATTTTGCGTACCGCCTAGCCCGCAAATCACCTCCTGTTTAGTCGCGTTTTTGTTTGCTGTCCTGCCGTCCTGTATGTTAAATTGATTACATTTTTATTACTCCTGCAATAGCTATCGTCCCATACTCGTTTTTCTTGTATTTTAGACGCGCAATAGTGAAATAGCTATTTTTTTCAATATCATGAGATCCTTTTACCCCGGACCCCATCTAATATTGCTGATCGTATTGGCCGTATTACCTTTTTTGGCTAATGCACAAGTATCTGTAACCGCTACAGCAGGTACACCAGGCCCCGTAAATTATCCTGTTCTCAAACTTGCCTTCGACGCCATCAATGCAGGTACACACCAGGGCGATATTACCATCATCATTTCCGCCAACACCGCTGAGCCTGCCACTGCAGCATTGAATGGCAGCGGTACAGGTGCAGCCAGTTATGCCAAAGTCTTGATCAAACCGGCGCCCGGCACTTCGCCGGTCGTATCCGGTAGCACCACCAATGCATCTATCATCCTGCTCAAGGGCGCCAGCAATGTAAGGATCGATGGCTCCAACAACGGCACCACATCCCGCGATCTTACCATTACCAATACAGCCGGCCGCGGCAATGTGATCAATATCGCTTCTGTGGGCACTACCCCCATCACGGATGTGAGCGTCTTAAATACGAATATCATCAATTCCGGCACCACAACCGGTAATGTAGGCATTGCTGTTGGCGGTAGTGTCACCAATAGTTCGAATGGCTATTTCAATAATATTGCCCTCATTAATAATGTGGTGAAGCGCACCGGCTGGGGAATATCGTTGAGGGGCGTACTGGTCCCACAGAATGGGGCTGGCTGCTGGGTGGTAGGCAATCAGTTGGATGCTGGTGGAACGGATGCCATCCGGAACGTAGGCATTTTTACCTGGCAGGTAACGGGTGTGCTCATCAATGCCAATAAAATAGGCAATTTCGATGGCGTCAATGGGAGCGAATTAGATAGTGGTGTGTTGGTGGATATTGGTTCCAATAATATTACGGTATCCAATAACGTGATCTACAACCTGATCTGTGGCACTACACCGAATTCGCCGGCCTACGCTATCGTGATCAATACCAATATCCAGAATAGTGCTGTGACTGTTACAGAAAATACGATCACCAATATTGGCACAAACAGCGATGGACCTGCTGTAGGTCTTGCCATGCTTGGCTCCTCTGCCGGTATTACATTCTCCTGCAACAAGGTCAGCAAAATATGGAGCACCGACCCTACAGTCGGTGCCGCGGGTATCTGGTTGAATACAACATGGGCCGGAGGTGATGCCAGCAAGGTATACAACAATTTTATTTCAGACATTGCAGCAGTGGGCATGCCTTCCTCCGGGTTTGACGACAATGCCTACGGGGTCGTTGTATTGGGGCCGGGTCCTTACCAGGTCGATTACAATACAGTGGTGATGACGCCTAACAACCTACGGGGCAATTCCGATTGGTCCGCAGCCATGCTCATCAGCGATAGGGCCACTATCGGTAGCATTGAAAGCATGCGTAATAATATTTTCGTGAACCAGCAGGCGAGTAGCGGGTCAAACAGCAAACCTGCGGCGCTGTTCAATGCATCCGCCGCCGGAATTTTTGCATTCACCAACATTGATCATAATGATTATTACAGCACATCGGGCATACTTGTTCGCGATGGTGCCACAGATGCTGCCAATCTCACACAACTGCAAGCACTGCTGGGCGGAAATGCGAATTCAAAAAACATAATGCCCAACTTTGTATCCGCTACTGATTTCCACCTGTCCCTCACAGGCAATGCCGGCATCGAAAATGCAGGCACGCCCGTCATCGGCATCACATCCGATATCGATAAAGAATCACGCCATGCTGTAACGCCTGATATGGGGGCCGATGAACTTGTCTGCAACGCACCCGCCATCACCACACCGCCCGGTCCGCAAACCGTTGGTGTAGGTGACAACGCCTCTTTCTCAGTCACCGCCACAGGCACCGGCCCGCTTTCTTACCAATGGGAAGTAAACGATGGCAGCGGTTTCACTCCTATCACTAATAATGCTACTTACAGCAATGCGGCTACTGCAACCCTCAATGTCACCAGTGCCGCTTTGAATATGAACGGCTATCTATATCGTTGTGTGGTCACTGGTGCATGCATCCCCGCAACAACCAGTGTAGATGCATTGCTCACAGTAGCCATCCTGCCACAGCAACTCAGTTTTCAAACACAGACCGCAGCAAGTACCATAACTGTTACTTATGGCGATCCGGTCATAAACGCAGCTGCAAGCGCTTCCTCAGGACTGCCCGTTGCCTACACCAGTTCCATACCAGCCGTTGGCACAGTAGATGCGGCCGGGCTGGTCACCATCCGCGGTGCAGGTACCACCACCATCACCGTTTCTCAACCCGGCAATCCACGTTATGCTGCTGCAGCCGATATAACCATCACCCTCGTAGTGAATAAAAAAGACCTGCTACTCACCGCCGATGATAAGACCCGCCCGGAAGGCACCCCCAATCCCGCCCTCACCATCAGGTACAACGGTTTTGTGAATGGAGAGAATGCTACTGCTATCACGATTCCCAATATTGCTACTACCGCCACTGTCAACAGTGCTATGGGCGTCTATCCCATCCAATTGACCGGCGGTGCTGCAGCCAATTACAAATTAATCCTCACCGATGGAACCCTCACCATCACAGCGCCCGTATTGACCATTTTGCAGGAACCTGTAGATGCTGAAGTGTGCGAGCGTACATCCGCAATTTTTTCCGTTACCGCCAACAACATGCCCGGCATCACCTGGCAATGGCAGGAAAGCTCCAATGGCAGCAGCTGGCAGAATATCAATGGCGCTGTCAATAATTCATATACAGCACCCGGTACCATTACACGCATGCTACGCTGCGAAGTGAAAACTGCTGTTACAACACTTTACACCCGCACCATACAGTTCACCATACACCCATCACCTAAGGTACAGGCTACTGTTACAGGATACACAGATTGCTCCGGCGCCAGCATACAACTAAATGCCTCCGGTGCGTCAACGTACGAATGGTCACCCATGCAGCACCTGAACGATGCTTACACAGCACATCCCATCGCATCACCACCTACAAATACATTGTACACCGTAGAAGGGCGGGATGCCTTCGGCTGCCGCGCCACTGCACAGGTACAGGTAGATGTCCGCAAGAACAATGGCTTCAAAATGGCCAGCGCCTTTACACCAAACGGAGATGGCAACAACGATTGCTTCGGCATACGTTCCTGGGGTATGTTGCAGAAAGTAGATTTCAATATCTACAACCGTTATGGTATGCTCGTGTTCCATACTGACAAATCTGCTGAATGCTGGGATGGCAAATTAAAGGGCGTCAACCAGTCCACGGGAACATACGTGTACTACATCGTTGCCGTAACAGAATGCGGCGTACTCAGGCGCAAAGGAGCCGTGGCGCTCATCCGCTAGTAAACAATTACAATACCGCTATAACAGAAAAGGACGCCTCATTGAGACGTCCTTTTCTGTTAATATACCTGGCATCACCACCGGAAGGCAGATCTTCATGAACCCTTTATCACAGGTACTGCAGCTTGTCTTTTAAACAATCACAATGTTGTGATCCAACAGTCCTTCTGATTGTCTTCAGTAGTTGAACACTGGTTGATATGTTTGCTTATCCTTGTTGTATAATATGCGTTTTAAAGTTTTAAAATTAAATTGAATGAACAAGATGAGCGGCTTATACTGATGTTAAGAACCTGCCACCAAAACCTCGTCATTATCTCCGGGCCCCTACAGCCTTCATCCGGTGTATTGGTGGCTGGCGTTCACCAATACCTCCATCCAACGTAGAAGAGACAACAACCAGTGGCAATAGCCCTCAGCAAGCAGGCATAACGATCAGCCAACTGCTAATCTTTAAAACCCAACAGCAAAACCAAATCAGGAGCTCGCAGTTTGTAGCTTAAAGCTCCCAGCTTGTATCAAGTGTTGCACAACACTTACTTCCTCAACCATGCTTAGAGGCCTCGTCCACATGATCGATCGCTTAGGTAACTGTTCACAACAAACGTACAACATTCGGATACCCGTTTCCAAATTTTTTCTTGTATATTTTAATAGCATTGAACGCTTAAAACAATAAAAATCAATTAAGTACAAAGTGATGTCTGAAAAAAATTTCACAACTGTCTGTTTTTATATTTGGATTTGGCATGTTCCAGGCCGTATGTTTGCCGACAAGACAGAGCCATCAACCAGCTACCCTACAGTATGGCTTCAGTATAGCTTCAGTATACCTTCAATATGGATACAATATACTAACAGCATGAAACTCCAAAACAGGCAGTTTTCGCGACAAACTGCCATGAATAATAATGTACATCCGAAATTCTACATCCGGAATATGTAATTTGGGCTTTCATCGCATCTTTCCCCCAAAGCCCCTGCCTGAATGAGAAGAATAACTGTACTCTTGTTACTTGCCTTATGGTCCCTTATTGCCACTGCCCAGCACAATCTTTCCGGTAGCCGGCAAAGCAGCACCCATACCTATATTTATCTTATTTCCACTAAAGAAGCCCAATTCCTCTATGGCTTAAACATGCGCAAGCTGGAAGATAAACACCTGCATACCCTCGTAGATTCTTTTGCAACCGATACCGAAGAAGCGCCGCTCCTAAAGCCAGGTAACTATCTTTTTGTGCGGGCCGATAATAACCGGCTCGAAGGCGAATTAAAGACCATCGACGACCTGCAGATCAAACTTCTCAACAACAACCGCGACCTGATCGTTGCTGTTCATAATAAAAGCGGGCAGCCAATCCCAGATGTGCAGGTCTTTGCAGGCAGGAAAAAAATGCCCTGGGATGAAACTTTCCACGCTTTCCGGATCACTAAGAAAAGAAAGGCTCCGATGCTTAAAGTACTGCACCAGGGTACCCTCCATTTCTTTCCCGTCACTAATAACCAGCCCAACTATTTCTGGCGCAAACTGGCTACCGCTTTCCCCCTCAAATATGTGGTACAGCCAATCAAACGCCTGCTGAATGGAACACCCCGGTATGGCCGGTACAAGAGCTATTTCGATGGGAACACTACCCATGAACAAAAGTTTACCGGGTATATGGCCTTCAGCAAACCCAAATATAAACCAGGCGATACTGTAAAGCTGAAAGCATGGATCACTACCAAAGCAGGAAAACCAGTCAACCGCCCTTTATTACTGCGTCTTACCGAACGCAATTTTGAAATAGATACCATCCTCACCACCCTTACGCCTTACCGGCCGGGTGGATATACCTACAGCTTTGTACTGAAAGACAGCCTCGACCTCTCCCTCGACCGGGAGCACTTCCTGGTACTGGAAGAACCCTCTAGCCGCAAGTACAACCTCGATGAGTACGAAGGCGATCTGGATGATGAAGAATATGTGTTAAAACGTTCTGTCCTGATGCGGGGAAGGTTCTACTACGAAGAATACGAACTGGGCGCTGTTACCTTTACCGCCCGCACCGATAAAAATGAACACAATCGCGGAAACAATGTGGCTGTTTACTGCAAAGCTGTCGATGAAAATGAACTGGCAGTAATGGATGGCCGGGTAGAGTTGCTGATAAAACCTTATGCTTATGGGAACCCCAATTTTTATGCATCCCAGGTATTCCTGCCAGATACCTTGTGGCAGCACACACAGCCCATGGAAAGCCTTGGCGAAACAAAGATCATTATCCCCGATAGTATCTTTCCCGCAGCCTCCTTTGGATATGAGATCACCTGCACTTTTCTGAACAGCAATAACGAACAGAAAACCGTTACCCTGCAACAACAGTTTAACAACGACCGCCGGGTGATCTTGTTCGATCAACAGACAGATAGCTTGCACATCTCCCTCTCTGAAGCCGGCCAGCCGGTACAGGGAAAAGCTATCCTGTATGCATTCTCCCAAAAATATGATCCTTTAACTTCCGGAAACGATGATACTTTATCACAAAGGCCTGTACTTCTTCCGTTGACCATTCGTGTAGATCCTTTTACTGAACATTATGAAGTAAAGGTCGACAGCCTTTGGGAATCATTCAGGCCCCGGCAAAAGAACAAGATCATTACCTGCCGTTCACTCCGCACGCGTGATTCCCTGATGATACAGGTGGTCAACCCACATCACCTTTCTTTCTGGTATACCATCTTTGCCGGCAATAAGATCATTGATCGTGGATATGGTGATTCCTTATTGTTCATTGACCGCGTTCGTACACCCAAAAATTATTTTATATCTCTTCAATACATTTATGCCAATGAAACAAGGGTGGAGAATTATACCATTCCTTACAACGACAAAAACCTCAATGTACAGGTGAACCAGCCGGAACAGGTATATCCCGGCCAGCAGGTTACAGTGGATATTTCCGTAACAGATACCGAAGGAAAGCCGGTTGCAGACGCCGATATTACCGCTTATGCACTTACCAGGAAGTTCAAAGATGCCTCCCCGCCCTTTGTTCCCTACGGCGGTAAAGCATACAAGCCCCGTAAGCGCTACAATCAGTTTGGCATCCGGCAAACCCCTCCCCAAACCCAGCTTATAAAACTGAACTGGCAACGCTGGAGCAGAGAGATGCGCCTGGACAGTATCGAATATTACCGCTTCCTGCATCCCACTACCATTTACACCAATGCAGAAACCATCAACCACGATACAACCCAAATAGCACCCTTTGTAGTCTTGAATGGTGAACTGCAGCCCGTACATCTTATATACATAGATGAGGTGCCGCGTTTCTTTAGCCAGGCACAACAGCTGCCACAATATAGTTTTGAAGTGCGGCCCGGTAAACACGCCCTCAGGATCAGGACCCACGACCGTCTTATTTTCCTCGATAACTTTTGGGCCGAAGCAGGTAAGAAAACCTTTATTGCCATTAATGCCGATACTTCCAACAAAGCCATCCGCCAGCAAAAAATGCCCGACACCCTCACAGCCCATGAGCAAACCCTGTGGAGCAAATACATGATCCTCGTAGAAAATGGTTTTGGAGAGAAGCTGGCTTCTATCGAACAAAATAACCGGTTTACCGTACTCAACCTGCTTACCCAACAGCCGCCATATGTCACCAATATCCGCAACGACCGCAATATGCTTCCCGGTCAGAAACGTCTTACCTACGGCACCATATTGACCGGACCGCTATCGCCCGCTATGGCCAATTTACATGTCCGGGACCAGTTTAGCCAGCCTTTCGAGTCAGAAGGAAATTACCTTTTTAATATTGCCAAAGGATTGATCAAGCAGAAACAATTACCTTATGGACGAACTGCATTTAATAAATATCTGGTGCACGAAGCTCGTACGCCTGGCTTTAAAGACTTTGTGTTAACCGATACCGATGTGGACAGCCTCTGGCAGGACTACCTCGATCACCGTAATGCCATGGAAGATCTGTTCAGGAATACAGCCCTTAACAAAACCGGCAACGGACAATTGCAGATCGGGCCTCCGCTGGATGAACAGCAAAAACCACGCTTTATTAAAAATGTGATCATCTTCCGGTACGACGATCCCGATTTTGCGAGGATCTATAAAGGCAGTACACGCAATATGGGCTATGTACAACCCGGTATGTACCGCATAGTCTTCCTATTAAAGGGCGATGCATATTTTATTCAAGACAGCGTGCTGATCAAAAAGAATGGTATTAACTATTACCAGGTGGGAGCCATCGCTCCCCATCCCAAAGACAGTACCAGTATAAGGATATCCGCCATCATCAACAACCGCGAGTCCGGCTGGAGCAGTTACCATCAATCCGAAGACCTGGATGTTATTAAAACAACATTCAATGATAAGTACCTCGATCTTTCCCGCTTTACCAAAACCATCTATGGACGTGTTACCGATCACAAATCGGGGGAAGGCCTGCCTGCTGTAAGCATCGTGGTAAAAGGAACCAGCGTGGCTACACTCACCGACCCCCAGGGTTATTTTCAACTGCGGGTTCCGGAAAAAGGTACCATTGTGGTCAGTTATATTGGCTATAACACCTCATCCAAAAAGATTACAGAAGAAAGCAGCTACGACTTCAGGATACAAGCCAGTACACAACACCTGAATGAAGTAGTGGTGGTAGGCTATGGTATCCAAAGGAAGAAGAGCCTTACCGGTGCTGTTGCCAGTATGGATTCAGATGATATGTCTCCTTATGCAGGAAACCTTAATGTGTACATCCGCGGAATATCTTCCGTGCAGGTAGATAACCCGCCAATGGTGCTGGTAGATGGCTTGCCATTCTCTGGTGAATGGAGTACTATGGATAAAGACCTTATTGCAGATATAACTATACTCAAATCTGCAGAAGCTACGGCCATTTATGGATCACGGGCGGCCAATGGCGTGGTCATCATTACCACCAAACAACATGCACTGGCAGCAGCTAAGTCCGGGCAGGAAGATGCTGCTCCGGTACCTGGTAATGTACTGCGTAAGAATTTCAGGGATGATGCTTACTGGCAACCAACCCTGCGCACCGACCAACAGGGAAAAGCCTCCTTTACTGCCACTTACCCGGATGATATTACCAACTGGAGAACTTTTGTCATTGCCATGGGCAGTAAGAAAAGGAGTGGTGTAGCAGAAAATTCCGTGCGTGCTTTCAAGGCATTGAGCGCTGCCATAGCCATCCCGCAGTTTGCTGTCACCGGCGATTCCATACAGGTAATCGGCAAAACCATGAATTACGGACTGGACAGTATAACCGTCAACAGGGCGTTTAGCATAGATGGAAAGATACAGCAGGAGGCTTCCATTGGATTACGCAACGCACATATCGACAGCTTCCAGGTAGTAGTCGCACAGCAAGACTCTGCCCACTTCAAATATACTATTCAGCGGAGCAATGGCTATTTTGATGGAGAAGAAAGAAGCATCCCCGTATTCAAACAAGGCGTACAGGAAACCAAAGGGTTCTTTGCTACCCTTGAAAAAGATACCTCTTTTACCTTGCAGCCCGATGCAGGGCTGGGTAAGATGACCATCTATGCCGAGACTTCCGTATTACCCGTATTGCTGGATGAAATAGAATACCTGCGCCAATACGAATACCTGTGTAATGAACAGGTAGCTTCCAAACTAAAAGCCCTCCTCCTGAAGAAGAAAGTATACGGATACCTCAACAAGGAATTTAAAGAAGAAAAGAATATCCGCGAGCTGATCACCAGGCTCAACCAAAGTAAATCAGAAGGCCTGCTTTGGGGCTGGTGGAATAACAATGCACCTGTATTGTGGATATCACAACACGTAACAGAAGCCCTGCTGACCGCCGAACAACAAGGCTACCAGGTCAATTTCAATAAACAATCCATGATCGACTACCTGGTATACAATTTTGATCATTACCCGATAGGCGAGAAGATCGTATCCTTGCAGTTGTTACAGCTCCTTGGTTCCAAAGTAGATTATAAAAGATACATGGATTCCCTCGACAAATATGTGGCAGATGGCAACATGTATGAAAAACTGCGCGTACTGCAGTTGAAGCAAAAAGCCGGCTTCCCCATCGTGCTTGACACTTTTATAACCAAACAGCACCACACGATGTTTGGCAATATTTATTGGGGCGATGAGCAATATCATTTCTTTAATAATTCCATCCAGCTTACCCTGACCATGTACAAACTGTTGCAAAAAGCCGGCAACCAGGAGCAGTTGTTGAAAAAGATCAGGTATTATTTCCTGGAGAAACGCAAGGATGGGAAATGGCGCAATACCTATGAGTCTGCCCTCATTCTGGAAACCATCCTGCCCGATCTGTTGAGCAGCGAAGCGGCTGTGCAGCCTGCATCCCTCACCATCGCCGGTAGCCAGTCAAATACTGTTATTACATTCCCCTATACCACTACCTTCTCCAGTGGCGAAAAGCTCACCATCACCAAACAAAAAGGAATGACTGTGTATTTCACCGCTTACCAACAAAGCTGGAATCCTGCTCCCCAAAAGGTGGTCGGTGATTTTACTGTTCAATCTTCCTTTGAACGCAGTGGGCAGACTAAGACCATCCTGAAGGCAGGAGAGGCCGTTACCTTAAAAGTAAAAGTGACAGTGAAGGCCGATGCCGACTATGTAATGGTAGAAGTACCTATTCCGGCAGGCTGCTCTTATCAGGATAAGAGCCAGGCCTGGAGCAATAATGAAGTACACCGCGAGTATTTCAAAAACAAGGTGAGCATCTTTTGTAGCAGCCTGCCCAAAGGAGAATATACTTTCTCCGTGTCACTGCTGCCTCGCTACACCGGCCGTTACCACCTCAATCCTGCCAAGGCAGAGATGATGTATTTCCCCGTATTCTACGGCAGGGAAGAAATGAAGAAAGTGAGGATCGATTAATAAAAGAGGATCGTCAATAAATAAAGAGTAGAGCAATAAATAAAGGGTGGGTCACTTTAGCAAAGCTTTGCAGCTGGGCAAAAGTGGCTCACCCTATATAATTATTAAAATAACTTACAATTTTGCTGGTCCGTACAAAGCTATTCCACTCCGCGCTTTCGTATGCTTACCATCCTCTACTACCAGTTTTCCGTTGACTACTATGTATTGAAATCCTACAGAGTATTGGTGTGGTTGTTCAAAAGTAGCTTTGTCGTTTACCTTGGCTTCATCAAAGATCACAATATCTGCTGCCATCCCTTCTTTCAACAGGCCACGGTCTTTGAGTTGGAACTTCTGTGCCGCCAGCGATGTCATACGCCGTATCGCCTCTTCCAGCGAGATCACTTTGGCATCCCGTACATAACGGCCCAATATGCGGGCATTCGTGCCATAGCCACGCGGATGCGGCATCCCCTTGCCAGGTATTGGTACCCCTGCATCAGCGCCTGCCATGCAGAAAGGATATTTCATGATGTATTTTACATCCTCTTCATTCATGCTGTGGTATACCATTTGCGCCCCGCCTTTCTCTACCATGTCCATGATCGTCTCTGCTTCGTAACTGGCTTTGCCCTTACGCCCCATGAGCTTATTGATCTCCGTAATGCTTTTGCCATTATAGCTGCTGTCCGTAGAGTAATTGGCTACTACCGCATAGCTGTAGTTTTTGAACTTATAGCTGTGCAGCTGTTCCAGCATTTCCTTTTTGATCTGTGCCCGGGTCACCGCATTGTGCAGGCGTGCTTTCACAGAATCCTGTCCACCTGCCAGCGCCCATTCCGGTAAGCGTACGCCAAGATTCGTACTGCTGGCCGTATAAGGATATTGATCAATCGTTACATCCCATCCTTCCTTCCGGGCCTGCTCTATCAGTCCCAATGTAATATTGCTTTTACCCCAATTGCCTTTGCCGCCAATTTTGAAGTGCGAGATCTGTACCGGTATATTGGCTTCTTTACCCACCTGTATCGCTTCATTGATCGCGTCTATCGCCCCGTTCTCTTCATTACGGATATGCGAAGCATAGATGCCATTGTACCGGCTGGCAGCTTTGGCCAGACTCACCACCTCAGCCGTATTGGCAAAAGCCCCGGGAATATAGATAAGGCCTGTTGAGATACCTACCGCACCTTCTTTCATGGCCTGTTCTACCAGGCTATCCATTTTGCGCTGCTCGGCTATTGAAGGCAACCGGTTATCCCGCTTCATGATCTGCTCACGAACCGTATTGTGACCTATCAAAGAAGCCACATTGATCGATGGGTGTAAGCTGTCAATGCGATAAAAAAATCGTTTCAGGTTAACAGAAGAACCGCCGCAATTGCCTGTTACTACCGTGGTTACCCCATCAAGAATATAGTTATCAGCAGTAGGCTGATCAAAGATGCCCCCTTCAATATGCCCATGCACATCAATGAAGCCCGGTGCTACAATCTGCTTTTTGGCATCAATTACTTTGGATGCTGTGTAGTTGCCGATCTTGCCGATGGCCACAATCTTGCCACCCTTCACCGCTACATCTCCATAGAACCAGGAGTTGCCCGTGCCATCAATCACCTTTCCATTTCGAATAATAAGGTCAACAGTAGTTTGTGCCGCCGCACAAGCGGGAATCAATGCAATTAGTAGCAGTAAGTTTTTTATCATCTTAGTTTGGTTGTATTTTGTCATCCCGACCGCAGGGAGAGGAGCGATCTGCTATCGAAGCAAAAGCGCTAATAGCTAACACCTAAAGGCTAACAGCTTCTATTCCCCAGGATGGTACGTCTTCTCCGCATGTTTCAACACATCTCCTTTATAGAACAATACATCTTTAAATTTTCCTTTCGTATACATCTCTGCCTGGTCATTAAAATGCGGAGAGCTTGGATCACTGCTATTACCCCCGGCCAGTAGTGACTTTGCTTTAATTGTTTTACCAAACTCAACTGCGCAAATAAAACTGTTGCCATTATAGCCATAGCGCTTCTTGGTACCCGTCATCGTACGGCTTACAAAAGAAGGCAGACAACCCCAGGTAGAGGCAGCCATGCCCGAAGGAATGCTCGGTTGGTTGTCATCATAAGTCTCCTGTAATTGTCCCGTTAATCGCTGGTAACGATTGATCGTACCCCAGGGAATAGCCCAGGCGCCAAAGCGGCTGTTCAGGTCCCGCACCGTAGCTGCCAGTGGTTCCAACAAGTGCGCAGGCAAAGCCGTATTGGCAAATACCGATACCTTGGCTACAAAGTCAGCGCCGTTTACCCGGTTGATGTATCCTTGTAACCGTTGCGCCCATTCAATAGCAAGCGTGGTGGCAATAGAATTTTCCGCTGCATGTAGATCCCATTTGCTGATCATCGCCACCGGTTCTGCCAGTAAGCTATAGAGCGAATCCGTGGGTTGTATCGTTTTAAAAGCCCTTGCCAGCGCAGGCACCAGCTCATCAAAGGCTGCGAGGTACGTGTCATACCCCGCTGCAATCAGCTTATCCACCGTAAAACTATTTTCCCGTGTCAATACTTTCACCGCATTGATGCCGCGGAAGTTCTCTGGTTCTGTAGACATATAAGAAGGATAAGCAGCTTTTTTTGGACTGCTGCTGCCCGATGCCGTGAAAGGTGTGGAATTACAATTCTGTATCCATCCACTGGCCGGATTGTACAAATGGATCGTTTCATCCAATGCATGCAAACCCTTCCACTCCGTAGCTTTTATCGTGCCATCTACCGGCTTCGACCAGTCAAAAGAAGTATCCCGCCGGGGAACAAAGTTGCCGTGCCAGTACGCAATATTACCCTGGTTATCCGCATACACCGTGTTGTTCGATGCATTAGACAGTAATTGCATATTCTTTTTGAAGGAGGCAAAATTAGTGCTCTTGGTACGTTGCCAGGCCTGTATCAATCCATTCATATATCGGTTTACAGCCTTCACACTGATCCATTGCCCGTTCCGTTTGGCCATTACAGGACCGTGATGCGTGGAGTAGGTCGTCACTTGTTTGCTCCTCATGGTAGAGCCTTCCTTATAAGAGAGCGTGAACGTCTGCTGCTTCACAGGACGCAGCTTTTTCTCATAACGATAGAACAACTTATTATCCTGCTTTACCACCTGCTCCGCATACATGTCCGCCACATCCGCATAACCCGAAGTATGCATCCAGCCACAATGCTCGTTGAATCCCTGGTATACAAAAAACTGTCCCCAGGTTACCGCTCCATAAGCATTCAACCCTTCTTCACTCACCATATGCACTTCCGGACGGAAATAAAAAGTAACATGTGGATTGATATACAGCAAAGGTTTGCCCGAAGCCGATCGTGCCGGCGCAATAGCAAAACCATTTGATCCCGTATGAATATCTTCAGGATTGGGCCCAGCTACCGACACGGTGGAATTATCGCCGGTGTAAAAGCTTTTCAATTCTCCTGTGGTAACACCACCCGTATTGATCGCTGCAATACTGCCATCCGTCCACATAAGCGGATACCAGGGTTCAAAGCGACGCAGCAACGCCGGCTTTACCTGTGGATGTTTATACAGGTAGTAGTTCATCCCGGCTGCATAGGCATTCAATAATTTCTTCAGCCAGGCCGGGCTCTTTTTATAATCAGCAATAGCTCCGGCGGAATCGATTACCAATTTGGTAAAGAGGTCATTGTAGATATCATTCATACCACCCACCTCCGCTGTTCTGCCCAGTATATCGATATAGTTACTTTCTACCCTTTTGAAATCATCCTCACATTGTGCATACATCAATCCGAACACTGCATCTGCATCCGTTTTCCCGTACACATGTGGAATGCCCCAGTTGTCGCGGATGATCGTCACCCGTTTTGCCTGCAGCTCCCATTGACTAATCTCTGTCTTTGAAAAATCCTGTGCAGCCAACCGGCCTGACAACAAGAGGAAAATTAGTAAGTATCTCATTCGTGCCTTTTTCTATTGTTGAACCGTATTCGCTTTGAATACCCGGATAAAGTTTTCGCCCAATATTTTCCGGATCGCTTTTTTACTATACCCACGCTTCACCAGCTCTTCCGTGATGAGCGGAAAACAGGTTACATCATCCAGCTGTTGAGGTGATGAATTGATGCCATCAAAGTCCGATCCCAACCCCACATAATCTACACCCACCAGTTTGACGATATAATCCAGGTGATCTATCAGCAGCGAGAGCGGAGGACGCAAACTTTTTACTTCCTCAGCATATTTCTGAAACAGGTAGTTGTCGGCAAAATAAGGATCAGTCACCGTATTGCGGATCGAATCACGCTCTGCCTTATGCTTTTGGTTAAATGCCTGGTTCCTGGTCATAAAAGCACTGTCTACAAATCCCGAGAAGAAGTTGAGGTGAATAACACCGCCATTTTTCGCTACCGCTTTTATCTGGTCGTCTTTCAGGTTGCGGAATACCGGGCAAATGCTGTACACACAACTGTGCGATACGATCACCGGTTTAGTGGTCGTATTGATCGCATCCCAGAACGTTTGTTCCCCCACATGACTCAGATCCACCATCATACCCAGCTCATTCATGCGCCTCACGATCTGCTTGCCCAGGTCATTCAACCCTTTCTTACGTTCTGTTCCCTGGGCGGAGGCCGAATCCGCGCCAAACTGTTTCCGTGATCCCGGTGTTTCATCCATGGCCGAAGTAGCCCAGGAAGTAGAATTGTTCCAGGTGAGCGTCATATAGCGCGTGCCACGTTTGAAAAGGCTGTCCAAATAGTCAAGCCGGTCTTCGATCATATGTCCTCCCTCTACGCCGATCATGGCAGCCAGCTTATGCTGCCTTACTGCTTTCTTGAGTTCCGAAGGATTGGTAACCAACGTTATTTTATCAGGATTGCGTTTGATCACCGCATACAAAGTATCGATCTGCCGGTTGGCATGGTTAAAGCCCTTGCCCGGTCCGTACGACCCATCACTCCACACAGAGAATATTTCTACATCTACACCCCCTTCCTTAAAACGGTCTAGGTCCGAATGCGTCTTCCCTTTAAGGTGCTGGTCGAAGGATACTTTTTCGTCTATGGCCGTTGTGAGAATATCATTGTGTGTATCTACCAGGATCGATTTGAAATGCAGCTTCCTGGAGGATTGCGCCTGCAAAAAAACGCAATAACCAAGCGTTACACAAAGCAGAAGTAGTTTTTTCATGTGATGTTTATAAGCTGCACTAAATTTAGTCAACACTTTACAATTACAGCCTCCAAATTGTGCTGACCGGCGAATAAATAGAAAATTCCTACCACTCCCTAAATAATATTGTAACAAATAAGGGTATATGTACGTCTTTTGAGATATGAAACACCTCCTCTTCATCCTCTGCCTGGCAGTTGCAGGCAGGGCCACCGCGCAAATAGACACAGTATCCAATATCAGTAATACAGATAAGCTATACGGGCTATCCGTGTTCTGGAAAGAGGCTGCTTATAATTTCGCCTATTTCGACAAAACAAATATCAACTGGGATAGTACCTACCAGGCATTTATTCCAAAAGTATTGGCCACAAAGAATACCTGGGATTACTATAGAGTGATGAAACAGTTTTGTGCTTTACTGAAAGATGGCCATACCAACGTATACACCCCCGGCAACCTGATGAAAGGGCCCCAGATGTACCTGCCACTGGTATTGTCATGGCTTGATGGTAAAGTGATTGTTACCAACGTTCCCAGACAAGATTCAGTAGCTATTCCCCTCGGAACAGAAGCGGTAAAGCTGAATGACGTTCCCATGATCACATACCTGGAAAAAGAGATCATTCCTGATGTGTCGGCTTCTGCTACCCACCAGCTTTGGAATGATGCCGTGAGTGAATTGTTCAATAATGTAGATACCAACAAACTGTTTCACTTTACTTTTAAGACACCTGCCGGTAAAACATTTGTCCATACCACACACCTTCGGAGCACCCGTGCTACCTGGGCTTACCCCCTCCCCAACAGACCCTGGTTGCGTTTTCGGTTTGAGAAACTGCCACAGGGAGTTGCTTACCTGCAGTTCAACACCTTTGGCGACGACAGCGTAGTAGTTGATTTCAAACAACACCTGCCAGAACTGTACCAGGCCAAAGCAGTAATTATTGACCTGCGTAATAATGGTGGTGGTAACAGCGATATCGGAGTAGCCATCCTGAAATACTTTACTGATAAGAAAAATATTAGGGGCTCTACCTGGCGCACCCATGAGAATATTGCAGCTTTCAGGGCTTGGGGCAAATTTATTAAAGACGAAGAATTGGCACAACAGCTGAAAGAAAATCCCTTTAACAAAGCGTGGTTACAAAAGTCGTATGATATCTCCCGGGGTAAATATTGGTATTATGGCGATACTTCTTCTACTTACAATGAGGTTACCGATAAAAAGATCACCGTACCCCTCGTCGTATTGATTGGTAACAACACCGCTTCAGCAGCTGAAGACTTTTTAATCTCCCTGGATGACCTCAAAGGAAGGGCTACAGTAATTGGTGAAAGAACCTATGGCAGTACAGGCCAACCCCTGATGTTTGATTTGCCCGGTGGTGGTTCTGCCAGGATTTGTACCAAACGCGATACTTATCCCGATGGGCGCGAATTTGTAGGCTATGGTGTAAAGCCCGATATAGAAGTAAAACGTACCGCAGAAGATTACAGTAAGAAAAGAGACGCACAAATGGAAAAGGCCCTGGAAGTACTCAAGGCCGCCATGAAATAGCAGGAAGAATAATACAGCAATATAAAAAGTGAAAGGGAGCCTATAAACAGGTCTCCCTTTTCTTTTATATATGGAGTGGATATTAGCCCAATGACTTCAGCCATTTTACCAATTCATCTTTTCCTTTACCCGTCTTTTGCTGCAGGCGGCCCAGCAATTCATCATCTTTGCCTTCTTCATATTTCAGGTCATCATCGGTCAGGTCGGCATAGGCTTGTTTTACCTTGCCTTTGATCACATTCCATGTTCCTTTTAATTCAAGCTTGTCCATAATCATACGTTTTTATACCAGTAAGTATAAAAAGGCCATGCCAACAAGAGGACAACTTGTTAGCGGGAATCACTGGGGAATTATTTCTACTAAGCGGTAACCACACTACTCACCGGGGTGATAGGTTTTTTCTGCATGTTTTAACACATCTTCTTTATAGAACCAGGCATCTTTAAATTTCCCTTCCACATACAAGGGAGCCTGATCGAGATAATGCGAAGAGGTGGGATTGGCGCTTTGCCCAAAATAAACAATCGAGCGCGCCTGTAAGCGTGGGCCAAATGTTATGATGGCCGTATAGGTATTGCCACGCGCGCCATAAAACTTTTGTTGTCCGCGCGTGAGTCCGTTGCCAAAAGCAAATAGAGAACCCAACGGACTGGGTACAGCTGCTACCGGCCAGCTGGGTTTACTATCATCAAACCGTTCCGGTGATCCTTCTACTCTTTGCAGGCGATTAATAGTACCCCAGTTAATGAAAGCCGTACCAAACCTATTGCTCAATGCATCCACAGCCTTGCCTAACAGATCAACAGCTATGGAGCCACTCATCGGCAATAGATTGCCCTGCAGGTCCGTGGCATTATCATCCGCTGCTCCTGTCCTGGGCTGATTTCTGTTCCAGCCATCATACTGTATATACCACATCACAGCAATACTGGTAGCCTGGCTGTTGAGCCCATACCGGTAATTCCAACGACGTAAAGTATCAGCCACTACTCCCAGTTTTTCTTTCAGCGTGGGTGAGGTGGCTGCCATGCTATCATAGGCTTTTAGTATCTGCGGCAGCCAGCTGGCCATCATGGGCAGGTGATTACTCACTACCAGCTTTTCGAAATCAGCATAAGATATTTTGTCCGGCGTAGATAACAGCCTTACCGCTTCTACTGCCCGGAAGATATGTTTATCATAAGCCATATAGGCCGGAAAATCTCCTTGCTTGGGGCTGCTTGATCCGGCTGCCATATACGGAGTGGAATTGCAATTCTGTATCCATCCCGAAGCCGGATTAATAACCTGGGCAATATCTTTCAGCCGGTGTAGCCCCTGCCATTCCGTAGCTGGGTTGCTTCCATCAACAGGACTGCGCCAGTCAAACTGTGTAGAACGTTTCGGTACTGCATTGCCATGCCAGTAAGCCGTATTACCATGCTTATCCGCATACATCGTATTAGGATAACCCAATGCCCTTTTATTCATAGCAGCTTTAAACTGCCGGAGGTTCTTTGAACGGCACATATTCCAGCACTGTTCTATATAACTGGACTGAGGCGCCGTTACATTCTTAATGGTCACAAGAAAGGAATCTCGTTTCGCCACTACCGGTCCATGATGCGTTTTACGTAGCAACACCGCCTTACTTTGTATGCCGGCAGCCGTCTTATAACGAATAGTATCAGTCCAGGTGGTGGCTGTGCGGTAACCATTGCCATAGCGGTACCCGGTAGGATCGGCAGCATTGTCAAAGCGCTCCAGGTATACATCCGTAAAGTCTACCCCCGAATTGGTATGCGCCCATCCACTGTTCGGATTAAATCCACTCCAGATATAGAAACTGCCAAAGATGGCAAAACCCGATACATTCAACCCCTGCTCACTGATCAGGTGGCATTCATACCGCTGTCCATTGCCAAAGAAGTTCACATGCGGATTGATCAACAGCATCGCTTGTCCACTCGCCGAATGCGAGGGCGCGATGGCCATCGTATTAGAGCCGTTTTCCCTTTCCTCAATCGAGTTGTCTTCCCCTTCTCCTTCCGGGCGCGGCAGGAGCGTGTTGTTATAGCTTCTTGTTTCAGCAGCCGTAATCCCGTGACCGGAAGGATTGTCCGTGCCCGGCAACAAAAAGAACCAGGGTTCGTAGTGTTGTAATAACCGGCGCACCGTATCAGGATGTTTGTACAGGTAATAATTAATACCGGCAGCGCCACTGTTACAAAGACCCTTTATTAAGGAGGAAGCATTGGCATAATCAGCCTTCGCCTTTTTTACACATTCAAACAAAGCGATGCTTATATCACCGGATAAGCGGCCCTCTCCATATACTTCTGCTGAACGTCCCAGTGCACTGATGAAAGATTCTTCCAGTTGACGGAAATTGTCTTCACACTGTGCATACATAATACCGAAAGCACAGTCCCCATCCTTCTTTCCATAAATATGTGGCACCCCCCAGTTGTCACGAATGATGGTAATACGCTGCGCCTGCTGCTGCCAGCCAGCCACCTGTTCAGTTGTTGATTGCGCCAATAGCTGCAGCGGAAGACAGCAAAGTAGAAGTAACTTTTTCATGTAATGAGGGCTTTCCTGGTTTGGGCTGCCAAGATACGAAATGCCATCCTGCGAAAGATAGGCTTACTGTGCAGCAATGTGCGTGGTGAACAAGCAAAAAGGAAGCGTTGAAATGATAAACATGCACAAGTCTGCGCAATCCACGATAATCATCAGGTGATCCGTGATAATAAGAAACCCCGGCTGTAAAGCCGGGGTCGCACTAATCAAATACATTAACCATTAAACCTTATCCTATGAAAGCATAAAGATAAAAGGCTTTATGGCGTTTGTATAATGTTTTGAGTTACGTTTTGTCCTGCTAAGGGGAAACATGTAGCCTTTGTAGATAATACTTGCTAGTGAATCCCGGTGGTATGATTTCTTGCCGCCTGATAGTATGTATACTTGCCTTCCCCTCTCCCCTTTAGGGGAGGGCCGGGGTGGGGCAGGGTGGGACAGTTTAGTCCTCTTTCGACCCCTTTTCGCCCACAAACCACTGCTCTTTATTTCTAAACAGTACATTGAAAGTCGTCAGTGATCCATAAATACGCGTAATGTATTGTTGCAGGTTTACCTTGTCTTCATCACTTAATTGTTTGTGCGCATTGATCTGCTGCTCCAGTACACGCAGCCTGTCGCGTAACATCACCACCTTATGAAAGAACCCTTCGATGGGTATTTCTTTCGGTTTTTGTGTTTTGTCCGCCGGCTGTAAAAGCATCATACCGCCCTGCCAGCGGTCACCCAGTGGAACAACCTCTGAAAGCCCACCCCAGAGCCGCAATATCTTCAGCAGCGATTTCTCTACTTCCGAATGCGTTTCAATTTCTGCCGTTACATTTTCCGGGATGATCTCATCCAGGTTCGTATCATTCTTGTCCACCTCTTTGATACCATGATTGATAAAAGAGATCAGGTAAGTAGCAAACCGTATTCCTACAATAACTCCCGGTCCAAAATGGGTATGCTGCAACCTGGTACCGATACCCAATGTAAGTTGATCCATATACTTTGATTTAATAGACGGCAAATTTATTACCTGTTTGACAGTGTCAACCAATGCCGTACTCCCGCTAAATTATTTACTTTTTATAAAATTCATACGGTGTAAACTCCACAAAATCGGCCATCGTTACAGTCACGGACTTTACTTTGCCCTTATCTACTGTGAACGGCCATTCTTTGATCCCATACAATGCTTCACTAAATGTGGCCAGGAAACGATTGCCGCCCAGTGGCTCCAGCGTAGCATAACGCCCCTTATGGTGTTCAAAACGAGCCACCAGCTTCCCATTCTCAGGCTTAATGCTCATTTTGCCATATACTTCATGCGTATAATCTCCTGCATAGGCAGTCATTGCTAAAGTAGTCGCAGGTTTTGTAGCGATCGTATCCTGCTTCTTCTTGAGCCATTCCGCAGTTTCCTTTTCCTGCCCTTTACTGAAGCCAAGGTACACATTGCTGTAATTTCGGTAAGGCAATCCCAGGAAAGCATCCATAATTTCGTAACGCAGCGCCTCATAGAAATTGTTGGCATCTGTATTCGTGAATACAATAATGCCCAGCTTCTCTTCCGGTATCATGGCCACACTCGTCACAAACCCGTTCACTCCACCCGTATGTCCTACAAACTTACGTCCGCTATATTCTTCCAGGAACCAGCCCAGGCCATACAGCGAAAAATGCGCTTTGTTGAACATATGACCGCCATTGCCTAAAATAGAATGGGGAAGGCGTGTTTGCCCAATAGCGCCGGGTGTCACTACCTGCTTATCATGGTACTTACCACCGTTCAGCAGCATCAACAACCAATGACTCATATCACTCACTGAAGAGCTGATGGCCCCGGCAGGAGCCATATTGTCAATATTGCCGTAAGGGATCTTCTTCAGCACCCCTTTATCTACCGTATGAGCCGATGCTTTATTGGAAGCAGTGAGAATTTCTTTCGACAGCGCCAGTGTACGCGTCATCTCCAGCGGCGTAAATATCCTTTCCCGGAGAAACTCCGCCCATGTTTTACCCGATGCTTTGGGGATGATCTCTCCGGCAGTCATAAAAGCGGCATTCGTATAACCCCATTTGCTGCGGAAACTATATTCCGGTTTCACCTTACTAAACTTTTCCCGCACTTCCTGTAAAGTAAGGTCCGAATCAAAATACATAAAATCACCCTGGAAGGTTTCAAAGCCAAGGCGATGACAAAGCAGGTCCCTTATATTGGCTTCCTTGGCTACCCAGGGATCATAGAGTTTGAAATCAGGCAACCATTTTTGAACATGGTCATCCAGCGACAACTTCTTATCTGCATCCAGCATAGCCAGTGCTGTAGCCGTAAAGGCTTTCGAATTGGAGCCGATCATGAACAGCGTATTCGTATCTACTTTATTATTCGTACCTGCCTCCTGTACACCGTATCCTTTCATCACCACCACTTTCCCATCCTTCACCACACATACGGCCACACCAGGTATCTGCCAATCCTTTAGCGCCCTTTCAACATAGCTGTCAAGGCTGTCCGTGATAAAGGCAGGAATATTGTTCTGTGCATGAATAGATGTAGTCGCTATACACAACAACAGGAGAAGGCGTATAATTTTCATCATGTAGATTTTATGGCGGTCAGGAATTAATCATTGATAGCCTGGTATACCAGTACCTTAAACAAATTACTCAAATTGCCCCATCGGGTAGGATATACATTTCTATACAGTAAGCCCACCAGTTTTTCTTTCGGATCAACCCAATACGTGGTCGCAAACATACCTCCCCAATCAAAAGTACCTTCCTGCGTAGGCAATAAAGCACTTCCTTTTTCTGTGGTGATACCAAAGCCCAGCCCGAATTTGTTCGCTCCCCTGCCAATGTCTCCTATCTGATTCATCGTCATCATGCGTACAGTGTTGCGGCTCAGGATGCGCTTGCCATTGTAGGTGCCGTGATTCAGCAGCATTTGCAAAAAGATGGCATAATCATAGATTGTGGATGACAAGCCACCCCCACCGGAATAATAAGTGCCTTCTGTAGCAGGATAGTCGCGGGCAAACTCTCCGTTGAGGCCGATCTTTTCCGGCATTGGAACTACCCTTCCCGTAGCGGTATCTTCTGTATAGAGCATCGCCAGCCGGTTATATTTATCCTTGGGCAGGTAAAAATAAGTATCCTTCATACCCAGCGGGTCAAAGATGCGTTTGTGCAGGAAAGCATCCAGACTCATGCCTGAAGCCACTTCCACCAGGTAGCCCAGCACATCCGTATTCAGCCCATAGGTCCATTTCTCTCCTGGTTGGTGAAGGAGTGGCAGACGCCCCAGTATTTTCATTTTATCGCCCAGTAATATTTTGCCTACACCAATACCGCCGGGCACACCTGCTTTGGCGTAAATCGCATTGAACTCCGGTGTGCCTATCTGTGCATACCCGATGCCGGATGTATGCGTTAGCAGATCACGGATCGTGATCTCTCTTTTGGCGGGAATGGTAGTATAGGAAGAGTCCGCCTTGTTGAATTTGTCCAACACTGTCGGCTTTCTAAACTCCGGGATATAATTGGAGATCGGGTCATCCAGCATAAACTTTCCTTCCTCATACAGCATCATCACCGCTACGCTGGTAATTGCTTTCGATTGCGAAGCGATACGGAAAATAGCATTCTTCTGTAGGGGCGTATTGGCGTCCTTATCATAGCCCACGCTTTTATAATAGGCTATTTTCCCATTACGGATGATGAGCGCTACCGCACCATTCATGCGCTGTTTGTCTACATATTCCCCCAGAACAGCATCGATACGCTGCAAACGTTCTGCTGAAAAGCCGGCAGCTGCAGGAGCGGGTACCGTACTAATAACAACCGGGGTCGGTTTACTTTGGGAAAAGGCAAGGCAAGCGATCAGGAAACAGGCAATCAGGCAGGTTAGTTTTTTCATATTCCTGGTAAGTTGAATAGAGCTTCAAGATAGGAATTAAAGTTTATGAAGCCAGTAATCAGCTGTTGGCTGATAGCAATTGCCTTTTCACTAATACCCAAAGGCTAAATGCTAATACCTAACAGAATACCTAGTCTTCCTTCTTCAACTCGCCCATGATCAACTGTAGTTTGTGGAATCTTTCGAAACTTTTTTTGATATACGACTGGAATTCGTATTCCGTGGCATTTTGTACCAGGTATAAGGGGGGACGGTAACGTATCATAAAGGTATCCAGGTCGGGACCTTTCAGTTTCGTGAGCTTGATCACGAGGGCACGGCTAAACCGGTGATCGATATACTTATCTATCTCCTCACGCTCCAGTCTTTCCCGGAAAGCGATCATATTGCGGTTGCGCCGGAAGCGGAAGATATTGATGAATTCATTAATGTCTAGTCCTACACCTGCCGGGGAGGTACCCGAAGTAGGTGGATTCATGGATATGCCGATGCCCGGTTTTTGGAAATCAAAGGCCTTGGCATAATCGAGCCGGTTCTGGATCGAATCCATTTTATAATTGCGGGGCTTTACCATTACCTGCTTCAGCTCCGTAATATTCACATGCAGCGCTACCTCAAAAAGCTGGATGTTCCGGATGTTTACTACCGCATATTTGGGAGTGGGCTTGCCCAGGTAGGAAAACCAGATCGAATCTGTTTCGGGAACTAAGATGGTGTACCTGCCAAGGGAATCTGTCATCGTGCCTGCACCGGAATTACTCAATACACTCACCGCCTGCATGGGATTGTTTTGTGACATATCGAACACCCGCCCGCTGATCCGGACCTGGCCAATGGCCGTTTGGGTGGCTGCTGTCAGCAGCAACAGGCATAATATGATCAGTACCGTTCGGAACAAAAAGGTAAAATTAAGGTTGTGATATTACGGTAAGATTGTGACATTCAGGGTACTGGTTGCCAATTTAACGTTGCTTTTGCAGAAGTCCGATCACCTGTTCAATAATACGGGGATAATGTGCATGCTCCAGTTGGTGTACTTTCTGCGCCAGGATCCCAGGCGTATCGCCTGGTTCAATAGCGCAGGTGGCCTGGAAAATAATGGCTCCGTTATCATACACATTATCTACATAATGAATAGTAATGCCGCTTTCCTGTTCTCCGGCCGCAATAATCGCTTCATGCACGTGCATGCCGTACATGCCTTTGCCGCCGTACCGGGGCAGGAGCGCCGGGTGAATATTCACAATTCTATTGGGATAAGCTGCAGTAAGTGTTGCAGGTACTTTCCAGAGGAACCCGGCTAATACAATAAAATCTATGCCAGCCGCCTTTAACTCATTCAGGTAACCATTCCCCCTAAAAAAGGCCTCTTTTTCGATCATTAATGCAGGAATATGCTCTTTTTCGGCAATCTTCAGCACCCCTGCCCCTGGTTTATTACACACGATCAGCGCTATTTTGACCACCTTATTACCGCGGAAATGGTCGATGATCTTTTGGGCATTCGAGCCTGCTCCCGATGCGAAAAGCGCCACAGAGATCGTTTCGGGTTTTGTGTTTGAGGTGTCCGGTACTGAAGAGGTAACGGGTTGATGGATGGCGTCTTCTTGTTTCAAAATATTCGTTTTCACGGGTTCTGAATGCTGTATTCTAAATTCTGGATTCTGGATTCTGGATTCTGTATTCTTCCCCCTCATTCTATTCCCCATCTTCTTCAGGTAGCTCCTGAAAAACATAAACTGTCCGAAAGGAATGCTGATGAGGATCACGCAAAAAGGCCAGAGGATCGTTACCAGGATAATATATAGGGGTATCCGTATAATGTTTGATTCGATCTCGAACAACCCCAGTAGTTTGCGGCCGAGCCATCCGCAAAGGCTGCCACCCAATGCAAAAGTGACCAGGATAAGCAATAAACGCCATCCGTTGACCTTCCATTTCTGTTGAAGCCTTTCAAACATGCACGCAAAAGTGCAGCAATTTACCCACAGATAAAACAGTTGCAGCCATTTTATGCCAGGTTCATTCCTGCTGCAATAGCTTTATCATCGAATAAGCGCCGGAATATTTTCTCACACCTACAATAAAAGGTTGGACATCCGACGTTTACAAGGATTGCAATAGCATTCGTGACCCTAAAAACCTCTATATGTTTTTAAATCTACATCTGTTCTACCGGAAATTCAGGTTGCCTCATTCCCAAAAGCGGGTGACAAAAACATGACATAAATGTCATGACAGAATGAAACATGATACAATAAATTGGCTGAAACCCGCGCCCAGTCTACGTTAAAAAAAATTTAAACATGTTGATATTTTGTTGAAATCCTGACTTATTTTTGCAGCCAATTCAGGAAATTTTTCCACATAATCTCATCATATTCAACTGATATGATTGACCATAGACCAATTGTCAAAAGAACTCTTCTCAGTGCATTATTGATCGTTGTATTGTCGTTCGGAAACAAGATGGCAGCGCAGGATGGAAAACAATTATTTTCGGATAATTGCGCCCAGTGTCACAATGTGGTAAAAGACATGACCGGTCCCGCTCTTAAGGGTATTGAAGATCGTGTAAAGGACAAAAAACTATTGCACGAATGGATCCGCAACAACTCCAAAGTGTTGGCTTCCGGTGAGCCCTACTTTACCAAGCTCTATGCAACGTGGAACAAAACGGCCATGAGCGTGTTCCCCTCCCTGACTGATCCTGAAATTGATGCGATCCTCAAATACGTAAGGGAATATAAAGCGCCAGTAGCTGGACCTGGTGGTCCTGGCGCAGGTGGCGCACCCGATGGTAAAATGGGTGAAAGCGATGATGCGATCCTCTACGGTGTATTGACCCTCATCTTGGCTGTAGTTGCTTTCGTTATGTTGCAGGTAAACAGCAACCTGCGGAAGCTGGCCGATGATAAAGATGGTATTCCTTCCGGAGAGCCCATTCCTTTCTACCGCAATAAAACATACATCACCCTGCTCACACTGCTCTTGTTTGTAGTAGGTGGTTTCTATGTTGTAAAAGGCGCTATTGGCTTGGGTCGTCAAAAATCTTACCAGCCAGAACAACCAATCTTCTACTCACACAAAGTACACGCCGGTACCAATCAGATCAACTGTTTGTATTGCCACGGCAGTGCCATGGAAGGCAAGAGCGCTACTATCCCTTCTGTGAACGTGTGTATGAACTGTCACCTCACCATCAATGAATATACCGGTGCGCCAATCCACAAGGAAGATGGCACAGAAGTAAACGGTACTGCAGAGATCCAGAAGATCTACGCTGCTGCTGGTTACGATCCTGTTAAAAAACAATATACCGGAAAAGGAAAAGGCATTGAATGGACAAGGATCCACAACCTGCCCGACCACGTATACTTCAACCACTCTCAGCACGTAAAGGCTGGGAAGGTTCAATGCCAAACCTGTCACGGTGAGATCACCGCTATGCATGAAGTGTACCAGGCCAGCGAACTGAGCATGTCATGGTGTATCAACTGTCACCGCGAAACAAAAGTGGATTTCAACAACGATAAAGACGAAGGAAATAAATTCTATAGCATTTACGAAAAGTACCACAATGAGATCAAGGCCGGTACAAGAGACAGTGTAACTGTTGCTGATATCGGTGGTCTGGAGTGTCAAAAATGTCACTACTAGTATTTGCTCCTGTACGGCTCAATCAGAGGACAAGCGTACAGACAGAAGTTCACGGTTTGAAATGATGTCCGCACTTAAAACAACCAGCGACCCATTTTCAAATTTTAAATTGCCTAATTTTTCAAATTAATATAAATGGCTAAAAAAAAGTACTGGCAGAGTTTTACAGAGCTCAATAACAGTGAAGCCCATCAGCAGTTGGCCAAAGATGAATTCCCCGAACCATTACAGTCTACTGAAGCAAGCGGATTAGCCGATTCTTCCGCTACCCGCAGAGACTTCTTAAAATATCTTGGCTTTAGCACCGCTGCTGCTATGGTAGCTGCCAGTTGCGAAACGCCTGTACGTAAGGCTATCCCTTATGTAAACAGGCCGCAAGACCTTATACCTGGTGTGGCTGACTATTATGCTACTACTTACGTAAGTGGTGGTGAAGCCATTCCAATAATAGCCAAAGTACGTGACGGACGTCCTATCAAAATAGAAGGTAATACTTTATCATCGTATACAAAAGGGGCTACTACTGCCCGCGTACAGGCTTCCGTACTGGACCTGTATGATACAGCCCGTTTAAAGCATCCCATGGCCAACGGTTCTGCCGCCAGCTATGAGTCTATCGACAAAATGCTTGGTGATGCACTGGCTGTATTGGGTGGCGCTCCTGTAGTAGTACTTACCGGTACTGTTACTTCTCCCTCTACCAAACAGATCATCACTGAATTCCTGGCCAAATACCCCGGTAGCCGCCACGTTCAGTTTGATGCAGTTTCCTATAGCGGTATCTTGCTGGCCAATGAAGCTACCCACGGTGTAAAAGCCATCCCTTCTTACCAGTTTGAAAACGCCAACGTAATTGTAAGCTTCGGCGCCGACTTCCTCGGTACCTGGCTGAGCCCCATCGAATTTCAACGTGGTTATACTGCCGGCAGAAAAGTGGACGAAAAGAATCCCACTTTAAGCAAGCACTACCAGTTTGAAAGCATGATGAGCATGACAGGTGCTAATGCTGATGAGCGCTTTACCCACCGTCCTTCTGAAGCTGGTGTAGTAGCCGCTGCCTTACTCAGTGCTGTAAGCGGACAAGGTGCTACAGGTGTTACCGGCAAACTGAAAGAAGGTATTGAGAAAGCCGCCAAAGACCTCACTGCCAACAGAGGCAAAGGACTGGTGGTTAGCAACAGCAATAATCCCAGCATTCAGATCATTGTAAACGCTATCAACGAAGCCATCGGTGCTTATGGTTCTACCATCAACTTTAGCTCTACCATTCTGTCCCACCAGGGTCTTGACAGCGACATCGCTACCCTCACAGCTGATATGGAAGCTGGCCGTGTAGGTGCTCTGCTGGTATATGGTGTAAACCCCGCTTACGAATATTTTGATGGCGAAAGATTCAAAAAAGCCCTTCAGCGTGTAAAAGTGTCTGTATCGTTCAACGACAGACAGGATGAAACAACGAAGGAATGTAAATATATTCTACCCGCTCCTCACTTCCTGGAGAGCTGGGGTGATGCTGAACCTAAATCAGGTTTATACAGCATGATGCAGCCTACCATTGCTCCCTTGTTCCAAACAAGGCCATTCCAGGATTCACTCCTGAAATGGGCTGGTAATGCTACTACCGCTTACGATGTCTACTTCAAGAACTACTGGGTTAACCGCCTGGGTACTTATGATCTCTATACCAAAGCCCTTCAGGATGGTGTGATCGAAGCTACTCCTACAGGTACAGCACCTGCCTTTAACGGTGGCGGTGTAGCACAAGCTGTATCAACCGCTGCTGCACTGAAAAAATCAGGCCCTGTAGAACTGGTGATCTATCAGAAAGTATCCCTCGGCGATGGCAAGCAAGGTAATAACCCCTGGCTGCTGGAAATGCCCGATCCTATTACCCGTGTTAGCTGGGACAACTACGCTATCATTTCTCCCCAAATGGCGAAGGAATATGGCATCAACCTGAGCGATCGCTGGGAAGCTGATAAATATGAGATTAATCCCGAGAAGCCTGTTGTCAAGCTGAAAGTGGGAAATAAAGAGATCGCACTGCCCGTAATTGTTATTCCAGGTATGCAATCCAACACTATTGCTGTGGCAGTAGGTTACGGAAGGGCTAAGGAAATCGGCAGGTCAGTAATAACCATGGATGACACTTCCCTGGGTAAGAACGCATATCCTTTCACCAGCTTCAATGGCTCTACCATTGAATGGACTGCAACCGATGTTACAGTTACCAAAACAGACGAGATCTACAAAGTAGCCATGGTGCAAACGCACAACAGCTACGAAGGCCGTCAGGAAGTATTGAAAGAAGTAACCCTGAAAGAATTCAAGGAAGATCCTAAAGTTATCTATAATGAAAGGGCCAAAGAACTGGAGCCCTGGGGTGGTATCAATGATTTCGAGAAGGAAGGAACCCTTTACCCAACTTATGATCGTCCCGGTATCAAGTGGGGCATGAGCATTGACCTCAACAGCTGTTATGGTTGCGGCGCCTGCGTAGTAGCCTGTAACGCTGAAAACAATATTCCTGTAGTAGGTAAGCGTGAAGTAATGCGCTACCACGATATGCACTGGTTGCGTATCGACCGTTACTTCAGCGGTAATCCTGAGGATCCTGAAAGCATCCAGACAGTATTCCAACCCATGCTTTGTCAGCATTGCGATAATGCGCCTTGCGAAAACGTTTGTCCCGTAGCTGCTACCAACCACAGCAGCGAAGGCTTGAACCAAATGACTTACAACCGTTGTATCGGTACAAGATATTGCGCTAATAACTGTCCTTTCAAAGTACGTCGCTTCAACTGGGCTGATTATATGGGAGCAGACAGCTTTGCCGACAATCAGCGTCCGCTGGTAGAAGAAGGCAAACTGGATGATGTGGTGCTGATGATGAACGATGATCTTACCAGGATGGTATTGAATCCTGATGTAACCGTACGTAGCCGTGGTGTAATTGAAAAATGCTCCTTCTGCGTACAACGTTTACAGGAAGGTAAGCTGAAGGCCAAGAAAGCCGATCGTCCCCTGGAAGATGAGGATGTGAAAACAGCTTGTCAACAGGCTTGCGCTGCAGATGCCATCGTGTTTGGTAATGCCAACAATCCTAAAAGTGCTGTGAGTCAGGTGCGTCAGCAGAACAAAATGCGCCTGTTCCATGCGCTGGAGCAAATTCACGTACTGCCAAATATCAATTACCTGGCTAAAGTGCGTAATACCGATGAGATTAGCAACCATGGTGTATTGAGCGGAGAAAAGGTTGTACTGGCTGAAGCACACCCAACTGAGAAGAAAGAGGCTGCAGGCCACCATTAGAGCAAACAGTATTTGAAGCGTAGATAAGATAAGGTCTAAAAACTAAAATTTTCAGCTAAAGCCTAAAAGCTGATAGCTAAAAGCTAATAAACATGGCATCAAAGTACGAATCGTTAGTAAGACCCCCATTGGTGGATGGCTCGAAGAATTATCACCAGGTTACGGAAGATATAGTGCGCCCTATTGAAGCGCCTCCTACCCGTGCGTGGTGGATCGGCTTCATTATCTCCGTCATCCTGTTATTATTCGGTGTGTATTCCATCTACCGTGAAGTAACCTATGGGGTGGGTCAGTGGAACCTGAACAAAACCATCGGATGGGGTTGGGATATCACCAACTTCGTGTGGTGGGTAGGTATCGGTCACGCCGGTACACTGATCTCTGCGATCCTGTTGCTTTTCCGCCAGGGATGGCGTACCGGTGTAAACCGTGCGGCAGAAGCCATGACCATCTTTGCGGTAATGTGTGCGGGCCAGTTCCCGATCTGGCACATGGGTCGTGTGTGGATGGCCTTCTTCGTACTGCCTTATCCCAACACAAGAGGCCCGCTGTGGGTGAACTTCAACTCTCCGCTGTTGTGGGACGTATTCGCGATCTCTACTTACTTCACCGTATCACTGTTGTTCTGGTACTCTGGTCTTTTACCTGATCTGGCTACCATTCGTGACAGGGCTAAGCTGAAGTGGAGAAAACATATGTATGGTGTGCTGTCATTTGGTTGGACTGGTTCTACCAAACACTGGCAACGCCACGAAAGTTTATCACTGGTACTGGCCGGTTTAAGTACCCCACTGGTACTGTCCGTACACACCATCGTATCATTTGACTTCGCTACCTCCGTAATTCCGGGATGGCATACCACCATCTTCCCTCCTTACTTCGTAGCGGGTGCCATCTTCTCAGGTTTCGCCATGGTGCAAACCCTGTTGCTGGTAACACGTAAAGTGTTGAAGCTGGAAGATTATATTACCATCGAGCACATCGAGGTAATGAATAAAGTAATTGTATTGACCGGTTCTATAGTAGGTATCGCTTACCTCACAGAGCTGTTCATCTCCTGGTACGGTATCAACAAATATGAGAACTGGGCTTTCTTCCAAAATAGGTTGAACCTGTTCAGCCCCTATGGCTGGAGCTACTGGCTGATGATGGGTTGTAACGTGATATCTCCACAGATCTTCTGGTTCCGCAAGATGAGAAGGAATATCACTGTTACCTTCTTCATGTCTGTGATCGTGAACATTGGTATGTGGTTCGAACGTTTTGTGATCATTGTAACTTCTATTTACCGGGATTATATTCCCAGTAGCTGGGCTACTTACTACCGCCCCACAGTATGGGAAGTAGGTTTTTACATGGGTACTTTCGGGTTGTTCTTCACCTGTTATTTCCTGTTCTCGAAGTTCTTCCCCGTTATCGCTATTGCGGAAATCAAGCATATCCTGAAAAGATCAGGTGAAAACTATAAGAAGAAAATGGTGGATGTGGAAGCAAAAGATGTGGAGGAATATTTCCACGAAACACAACACGCTCACCATTGATCAACGGTTAGTAGTGGAGTATTGAGAGTAGGAATGGAAGGGTTGATCAGACACTAAATTAATCAGATTAAGAAACCAGGTATAAAGAGGTCAGAAATTTTAAAAATCTTATATGGCGGTTAAAAAATTTGTAGTGGGCTGCTTTGAGGAGGAGGATGTACTGTTTAATGCAGTAAAAAATGTGCGCAAAGCCGGTTATAAACTACATGATGTATTTACCCCCATGCCTATCCACGGATTGGATACAGCTATGGGTCTGCGCGATACCAGTCTTCACACTGCCGGGTTTGTGTACGGTATTACCGGTACAACCATTGCCTTGAGCAGCATCTCCTGGATCTTTGTCAGAGACTGGCCGATCAATATTGGTGGTAAGCCTCACCTGGCATTGCCAGCCTGGGTGCCCATTACTTTTGAGTTTACCGTATTGTGCGCTGCCGTAGGCATGGTATTGACCTTTTGTTACCTCTGCCAATTGGCGCCTTTTGTAAAAAAGCACCATTTCCATTTACGTGCTACCGACGATAAGTTTGTAATGGTGATCGAATGCACCGATAAAACCAATGAAGCAGAAGCTAGCGCCTTCCTGTCTGGCCTCGGGGCTACAGAAGTAAATGTACAACAGGCAGAAACCGGTTGGTGGTTAGGTCGTTATGACAAGGAAAGCAAACTTTACGCAGACAAAACGGAAACTGTAACAGCATAATCTCTGAATATTCAGTACGATGAAAAAATTATCAATCATAGTTGTTTTAGTAGCCCTGGTAGCCTGGAGTTGCAACGATGTAAGGAGAAGTCCAGGTCGTGTTTATATGCCGGATATGGCCTATAGCCGTGCTGTGGAAACTTATTCTTCCCTGGATACTTTGCATGCGCAAGGCATTAATTACTATGCGATGCCTGTACCTGGTACCATCAAGAGAGGAGAATTACTTCCTTTCCCGCTGCCAATGGATAAACAAGGTGATTCTACCAATTACGTATTGGCAAAACAAATAGCTAATCCATTGGCTACCCTGAGCCCTAAACAGCTTACAGAAGCAGAACGCTTATACCTGGTAAATTGTGGTATTTGCCATGGTAAAGCTTTGGATGGCAATGGCGTACTGCATAAAAGAACCGATGGCACGGATGGCCCTTATGGCGCTGCGCCTGCTAAACTGGTAGGTCTCCCTAAATATGATGACATGCCTGCAGGACAGATGTTCTACTCTGTTACTTATGGTAAAGGTCAAATGGGTAGCTATGCTTCGCAGTTGAGCACCACACAAAGGTGGATGGTGATCCAGTACATCAAGGCTAAACAAGCTGAAGCAAAAGGCGGCAGCACTACAGCTGCAGCTACAACCGGTGCCGCCACAACAGGTGCGGCTACAACAGCAACAGCTGATACTACTGCAAAAAAATAACTGATACGAGATACTGAAAATATAAAAAGTTGATAATGGCTTCAAGAGAATTTTTTGAAATACCCAAGCGATATAAAACCTGGTCAACAGGTTTGATGGGAGTAGGCGTATTGTCAGTGATCATTGCATTTATCGCTTATGGAAGAGGCGAACATCCTCAATTGTTTTGGGGCGCCCTGTTGCAGAACAGTGCTTTCTTCCTGCTGGTAGTAAATGCTTCTATGTTCTTTATTTGCGCTACCACTCTTGCAATGGGCGGCTGGCAAATGTCGTTCAGAAGAGTTACTGAAGCCATCTCAACCGCAGTAGCACCTATCGGTATCATTACCGGCGTGGTATTGCTTTGCCTCGTATTTGTACCCGGCACCCATATATACCACTGGCTCCATCCCGAAGGTGATGCCATCCTGGAAGCTAAAAAAGGCTTTCTGAATGTTCCTTTCTATTCTATTTGGAGCATTCTGTCTATTGTTTTGTGGTATGCATTGGGAAGGAAAATGCGTCAAATTTCCCGCTCCCTGGACAACAATCCATTACCGGATGTTGAAGCAGGTCGCAAGTATATTTTCAAGAACACCGTTTGGGCTTCTTTGTTCATTGCCTGGTTTGGTTTAACTGTAATGTCTACCATTCCCTGGTTTTGGCTTATGAGCATCGATGCACACTGGTACTCTACTATGTATAGCTGGTACACTTTCGCCAGTACCTTCGTTTCCGGAATGGCATTGATGGCCCTGTTTGTGATCTTTATGAAAAACCAGGGTTACCTGGAATACACCAACCAGGAGCACCTGCATGACCTTGGTAAATTCATGTTCGCATTTTCTGTATTCTGGACCTATCTCTGGTTCTCTCAGTACATGCTGATCTGGTACGCCAACATTCCTGAAGAAACAGTATACTTTAAGTCGCGTATCTCTGCACAAGGCCATGAAGGAGGTGCTTACAGCGGTATCTTCTGGTTCAGCTTTATTATTAACTTCCTGGCTCCCCTGTTTATATTAATGCGTCGCGGATCTAAGAGAAATTATACTACCATGGTATTTATGGCAGTAGTAATCATTTTTGGTCACTGGCTCGACTTCTACCAAATGGTATTTGCGAGCATCGATCCGGAGCATGTGAACCTGGGTATGCTGTTGCTTGATTTCGGTATCGCTGCAGGCTTTGTGGGCATCATCATGAATTCTGCTGGAAACGCTATGAGCAAGAATCCGCTGATCGCCAGGAACCATCCGTTCATTAAAGAAAGTATCATACACCACACCTAATTGTATTGTGATAAGTGTGTTGTTCAATAGCATTTAAACTTTGATAGGTCGAATTAAATTTATTGATTGATCATGACAACTACTGGAATACTTCTGTTAGCGATTCTCATCCTGGGCTTTCTGATCACGTTTCAGATTGCCAAGGCCAGTGAGTATGTATCTGTGCTGAAAGGAGAGAAGAAGGCTTTCGAGCAAAACAACAGGATCAATGCGTTTTTGATGGTAGTGTTCCTGGTGCTGGGATTGGTCGGCGTTTGGTGGTGCAATAAAATGCTCTATCCCAAAACCCTGATGCCGTATCCTGCAGCCTCCGAACATGGGAAGAACATCGATAACATGTTGATGATTACCATTGCCATTACAGGTATCGTATTTGTAATTACGCAGGTTCTCCTGTTCTGGTTTGCTTTCAAATACCAGCACAGTGAGAAAAGAAAAGCTTTCTATTATCCCCATAATAATAAGCTGGAAGTTTTGTGGACCACCGTTCCTGCTATTGCACTTTGCGTACTCGTAGGGTTTGGTTTGTTCTATTGGTTCCGCATGACTGGCGATGCTCCTGAAAATGCAATGCAGGTGGAAATCACCGGTAAGCAGTTTGGCTGGATCTACCGCTACCCAGGTAAAGACAAAATATTCGGTAAGAAATACTATCGTAACATTGACGAAGCAGCCGGCAACCAATTGGGTTTGCTCTGGACTGATACCACTATCATTAAAAAAGACAGGAACAACAACCCTGTTGGAGAAGCCAAACTGAAAGCTGATCCTGCTGGTTTTGATGACCTGGTAGATAATAGTGCTATGTACCTGGTAAAAGGGGTACCGGTAAAACTGATCATCAATTCACGTGATGTGATCCATGACGTTGGTTTGCCACACTTCCGCCTGAAAATGGATGCTGTACCTGGTACACCTACTACCATGTGGTTTACACCTCAGTATACTACAGAGGAGATGAAGAAGATCACCAACAATCCCAAATTTGAGTACGAGATCTCCTGCGACCAGATGTGCGGCAACGGGCACTACTCTATGAGGGGTGTTATTAAAGTGGTAACTCCGGAAGAGTTTATCCTGTGGAAGGCAAAGATCACGCCTGCGTATGCAACGGCATTCCCCGCTACTACAGCAGCGAAGCCTCTTGCAGACACTACAGCTACAGGTGCAAAGGATACCCTTAAAACAGTAGTCAGCAGCCATAAGTAATATGGCTTTGTGAAGAGAAGAAACAGCATTAACATCGTCTATTAAATAATATATCATGAGCAACGAAGCATTGCACGGGCATCCTGAGGTAGTCACCACGCATGATGTGCACCACGATGAGCATCATGTACATCACCATAAAGAAACCTTTATAACTAAATACGTATTCAGCCAGGATCATAAAATGATCGCTAAGCAGTTCCTGATTACGGGTATGATCTGGGGTATACTGGGTGGTCTGATGTCTGTGTTATTCCGTTTGCAACTAGGTTATCCCGACCAAACTTTTCCCTGGTTGGAGGACATCCTGGGCCGTTGGGCTAAAGGTGGAAAGATATCTGCCGAAAACTACTATGCACTGGTTACCATGCACGGTACTGTACTGGTGTTCTTCGTATTAACAGGTGGTTTGAGCGGTACTTTTGCCAACTTCCTCATTCCTTTGCAGATCGGGGCCCGCGATATGGCTTCTCCATTCATGAACATGCTGTCTTATTGGTTCTTCTTTGGAGCCAGCGTTGTAATGGTTTCTTCACTCTTTATTCAAACAGGTCCCTTCAGTGGTGGCTGGACCGCCTATCCTCCGTTGAGTGCCTTGGGTGATGCTTCCCCAGGTTCTAAAACAGGTATGGATCTCTGGATAGTAGCCATGGCCATGTTTGTGATCTCATCACTATTGGGTGGTTTGAACTATATTTCTACCGTACTGAATATGCGTACAAAGGGTATGGCGATGACAAGAATGCCGCTGACCATGTGGGCGCTGTTCTTTACCGCTGTACTGGGTGTATTGTCATTCCCTGTATTGCTTTCAGGCTTCATCCTGTTGTTATTCGATCGTCATGGAGGCACCAGCTTCTATCTGTCTGATATTTATATTACCGCTACTAAACAAGCATTACCTAATGAAGGTGGTAGCGCTATCCTGTATCAACACTTATTCTGGTTCCTGGGTCACCCTGAGGTGTACATTATCCTGTTGCCTGCGATGGGTATGGCTTCTGAGATCATTTCAGTGAATGCACGCAAACCGATCTTTGGCTATATGGCGATGGTGGGTTCTATATTCGCCATCACAATCCTGGCCTTCCTGGTTTGGGCGCACCACATGTTTGTGACTGGATTGAATCCTTTCCTAGGATCAGTATTTGTACTGCTCACCCTGCTGATCGCTGTTCCTTCAGCCATTAAAGTGTTCAACTGGCTCACCACACTCTGGAAAGCCAATATCAGGTTTACCCCTGGTATGATGTTCGCCATCGGCTTTGTGAGCCTGTTCATTTCTGGTGGTCTTACAGGTATCTTCCTTGGTAACTCTACCCTGGATATTCACCTGCACGATACTTACTTTGTAATTGCCCACTTCCATATAGTAATGGGTGTATCATCTTTCTTCGGCATGTTTGCCGGGATCTACCATTGGTTCCCTAAAATGTATGGCCGTTTCCTGAACAATACCATGGCTTACATCCACTTCTGGGTAACCCTGGCAGGCGCTTACCTCATCTTCTGGCCTATGCACTACGAAGGTTTGGCCGGTATGCCCCGCCGCTACCTGGATTATTCAGGCTGGGAATCATTCAAACATTTCGCAGAACTCAATAAATTCATTTCTACCGTAGCGATGATCGTTTTTGCAGTACAGCTGATGTTCCTGTTCAACTTCTTCTACTCTATTTTCAAGGGTAGAAAAGTGACCACGCTGAATCCTTGGGGTTCTAATACCCTGGAATGGACTACGCCTATCAGACCCGGACACGGTAACTGGCCTGGAGAAATTCCGGAAGTACACCGTTGGGCATATGACTATAGCAAGGATGGACGTGACTTTATTCCGCAAACGGAGCCAATCGGCCCCAACGAGAGTAAGCACTAAGACTGCATTCGCCGCAAGGTGAATAGCATTCACAAAACATAATATCGATGCAGGAGGAAACCGTGAAGCACAATAGCTCTTTAACAATAGCCGGTAAGGTACGGGACTATATGATGCTGATTAAGTTCAGCCTCAGCTTCATGGTAGTGTTTTCTGCTGTAATTAGTTACCTGCTGGCTCCGAAAGTAGTAGTGTATGATTGGGCCATGATTATCTGGCTCTTTGTAGGCGGTATGCTGGTAACAGGTAGCGCCAACGCAGTGAACCAGGTGGTGGAAAGAGATACCGATGCTATGATGAAACGCACGGCGAAAAGGCCCGTTGCATCTGGCAGAATGAGTGTTGCTGAAGGCTGGGCATTTGCCATCGTTACCGTGGTTGCAGGATTGTTGATACTGGGTTATTTTTTTAACCTCTTATCGGCCATCGTAGCTGCTGTAAGCTGGTTTATCTACGCATTCATGTACACACCCTTGAAAAAGGTAAGTGCAGTTGCTGTGTTGCTGGGAGCCGTGCCGGGCGCATTGCCTTGCTTAATTGGCTGGGCAGCCGGGCAGGATGAACTAAGTGCCGGCGGTTGGGTACTGTTTGCCGTTCAGTTTTTCTGGCAGTTCCCGCATTTCTGGGCCATCGCCTGGATTGCGCATACAGACTATAGCAAGGCAGGTTTTAAACTGATGCCTTCTGTAGAAGGTCCTGGCAAGTATTCCGCCATACAGTCTATCATTTATTCCCTGGTATTGATACCGGTAGGCATCTTGCCTTACCTTACTGGAATGAGTGGGATTGTAAGTTTCTGGATCATCATAGCTGCCAATATCCTGATGACCTGGCAAAGCATACGGTTGTATCGTGAGATGGAAATAAAAGCCGCCAGGCGGGTAATGTTTAGCAGCTATATCTATTTGCCGATCGTGCTATTGGCATTGTTGGCCGATAAATTATAAAGTATAAGTCAGCGATTGACATAAAGAAGGATTGATCTTGTGTAACAGATTTTAATATTGAACTGATTTAGAATGAATATTGTGAGTACGCACCAACAAAAAATACATCCCCACAAGTTTACCTTGTGGCTTGCTATCGGGAGCATCATCATGATGTTTGCAGGGCTTACCAGCGCATACATCGTAAAAGGAGAACAGCCTGGATGGACTACGGTAGTTGTGCCGAAGATCTTTTATTATTCAACCGCGGTTATGCTCATCAGCAGCCTCACCATGCAGGTAGCCCTTAAATCATTTAAGGAGCGGAATATGAAGCAATACCGCACCTTGTTGACTATAACCGCTGTATTGGGTATCGCGTTCATTGGCATGCAGATCATTGGGTTTAAAAACCTGTTCGAATCCGGTGTGAAACTGGAAGGTGGGTCAGGAGCAGCGCAATTCCTGTACATTATTTTTGGTTTACATGCCTTGCACGTACTGGGTGGTGCCGTTGCCTTACTGATCATGTTCTTTAAAGCGTTTAGTGCGAAGATCAGGAGTTATAATACCGTACCAGTGGAAGTAGTGAGTACTTACTGGCATTTTGTAGACCTGTTGTGGATATACCTGTTCGTATTCTTTTTGTGGAAAGGGTAGTATTGAGTGGTCATTAATAGAAAACATTTTTTGAGTATAAATTAATAGCAACACATGGCACAAGCAGTACCAGCGAATCAAAAATGGTGGGGTGGCGGAAGAAGTCCCTTCAATGTGGAATATGGCAAGCTGATGATGTGGTATTTCCTGATGAGCGATGCCTTCACATTTGGCGCGTTCCTGATCTCTTATGGCACCGTACGGTTCTCCAGTAATGGCTGGCCTGATCCTAACCAGGTGTTCTCTTCCTTTCCTTTTGCTGGTCACGCACACCTGCCACTGGTATTTGTGAGCGTAATGACCTTTATTTTGATCATGAGTTCTGTAACCATGGTATTGGCGGTAGGCGCCGGCCATCAAAATAACCGTAAAGAGGTATTGAAATGGTTATTCTGGACCATTATAGGCGGTCTTGCTTTCCTTGGCTGTCAGGCATGGGAATGGCATCACTTACACGAACAAGGTGCCTGGTGGGGTAGGAATCCGTTCCCTAACTTCGGTGGTACAGAATCATCTACCAACTTTAGCAACTTCTTCTTTACCATTACAGGATTCCACGGCTTTCACGTATTCTCTGGTGTCATTATCAATATTATTATGTTCATTATGACTTACAGAGGTGTATTTGACCGTAGGGGCCACTACCTGATGATCGAAAAAGCTGGTTTGTACTGGCACTTTGTAGACCTCGTATGGGTATTCGTATTCACCTGTTTCTATTTGTTCTAATTTTGATTTGATCAACGCCAATCGCAAAATATTTATATGGAAAAGTTTGAAACAACACATACTGAAGAGCACGGGCACGGAGCGAAGCACGACTTTGATACCAAAGCCATCTGGAGAACCTTCTGGATCTTGTTAGGCATCACCTGTATCGAGTTGGTGGTAGGTATGTTCATTGCGCCCCATTATCATTCATTGAAATTGATGTTCAACATATTGTATATCATTTTCACTGGTGCCAAGGCCTTTTACATCATTGCCGAGTTCATGCACTTACGTCATGAGATCAAGAATATGATCATGACCATTGCTGTACCTGCGCTGTTGTTCATCTGGTTTATTGCCGCCTTCCTGTGGGATGGTAATTCCTATAAGAATCTCCGCAATAACTATGATCCTCATCACAAAGAGCAAGGTTCTACTGTAGTAGCCCCCAAAGCAGCTCATGGTGAGCATGGCGAAGAAACACACAAGCCTGAATCTGTGCACTAAACACCTGTAAAATAGTACTCATATAGTTCAAGAATCCCGCCACCCGGCGGGATTTTTTATTTATTGGCCTTTTCCTGCCAAATCCAATATTGCATTGTTTCCTGTGGTAACTTTGCGCAGCAAAATAAATAACGTGAGCCAGAAAGCATTGTTAGCCTTGTGTATTGCCATCCTGCTGCCGGTAGCCAGTTATTTTATTGTAAAAACGGCCAGCCGGGATGCAATTAAGATGCCCCGTAAATATTATCCGGAAACGACTATTGATACCGTTATCAATGGCAAAAAAGTAACGGATACCGTATGGTATCAATTGCCCAACGCAACCTTCACCAACCAGCTGGGCAAAAAAATAGAGCTGGATGAACTACGTGGCCGCGTTATTATAGCGGATTTCTTCTTTACCCGCTGCCCATCTATTTGTCCTACCCTTACACGTAACATGAAGAGTTTGCAGGAAAGCCTGAAAATGAAAGATGTTACCAAACGTATTGACACCACTTTTGTACAATTCCTTTCCTTTAGTGTCGACCCTGAAAGGGACTCTGCTGCTGTACTTAAGAAATATGCAGACAAATACGGCATCAATCACGATGTGTGGTGGATGCTGACTGGACCCAAGAAGGATATCTATGATTATATGCTGAACGAGATTAAGCTGCCTGCTCAGGATGGCGGTACGGTTGATTCTATGTTCATCCATACAGAGAAATTTGTGCTCATTGATAAAAAAGGAATTATTCGTGGGTATTATAATGGACTGGATACCGTGGCATTGGCCAAATTAGCAGAGGACCTTACCTTGCTGATGCTGGAAAAAGATAAAAGAGAGTCTTCGCCCGTATTGGCCGAATTGCTTTCTCTTTGGCCCATCTTTTTGATGGTGATTGCAGGTATTGCCATATTTCTGTGGATAATACGCAGACCACGCACAAACACGAAACAATAATATTTATGTTGGCCCCCGTATTGCAAAAAAATGATAAGAAAGCCTCGTGGCTTATCGGCATTGTGTCGTTCGTGGTATTTGCTGCTGTTGTGTTATTGAGCCGTATTAAGCTGGAAGTTGACCTCGGGTTTAATGTACATGCATTTGCTACCTTCAATGCGATTGTCAACTCTATAGTGACCGTGTTGCTGGTAGCCGGGCTGATCACTGCTAAACGCAGAAATCTCCTGGTGCATAAAAAGATCATGTTGACCGCTATGGTCCTGTCTGCACTATTCCTGTTATCTTATATCTGTCATCACCTTTTTGCCGGCGATACAAAGTTTGGTGATCTTGACCACAACGGTATTATGACCGAAGCCGAGAAAGCCCAGGCAGGCGGTCTTCGTATATTCTATTATATCATTCTTATCACCCATATCCCCCTTGCAGGTATCATTCTACCCTTCATTCTGTTTACGGCTTATCGTGCCCTGACAGGTGAGTATCCTAAACACAGGAAGCTGGCGCGTATTACCTGGCCTATATGGTTCTATGTAGCTTTTACCGGTGTGCTGGTATACCTGCTGATCAGCCCTTATTATAATTAGTGTATTGGATTTAAAAGCTATTTCATGCAACAGGATGCCTTCAAAGCTTTGAAAATACTGCATCTGGGAATAACCGGGGGCTTGCTGATCTTTGCAGCCGCTATGCTTTTTCTTTTCCAAACCGGTAATTTGAAAGCCATTGATCCATCATTGGAAAGAACCTTGCAGGTTGTGGCAGTAATATTCTCTGTTGCTTTGCTGTTGTTCGGTTTTAATCTGTTTAAACGGAAGATGATGGAAGCCCGTAATAGCACTGAATCGGGCAAAACGAGGATGCGGCTTTATCGTACTGCCTGTATCATTTGGTGGGCCATGATAGAAGCGCCAGGGCTGCTGGCTGTGGTGAGTTTTTTTATTACAGGCAATTATTCCTTCCTGGCATTAGCAGGATTTCATGTGTTGGTGCTCCTGCTATTTATGCCCCGTAAAGAGAATATCATAGTCCTATTAAATCTGAATACGAAGGAAGTGGCGCAACTGGAAGGAAAGAACTAACCCTACTGCATCGTCTCATAACTCAAGCTGATCTCCTGACTCCTGTTTTTTTGACACCGAACTCCAGGCGCATAACCCTTGACTCAAATAATCTCCTCCGAAGGATCCCAGAATAATTCTTTAAAGTTGACCACTGTATCTTTCTTCACTTTAATACCTTCTCTTTCCAACAATTCTTTCATACGGGTAGGTGTGGCAAAATGATGCTTGCCACTCAGCATGCCATTGCGGTTTACCACGCGGTGAGCCGGTATTTTAGGCTTCACCCTGTCCGCGCCGTGCATGGCCCAGCCTACCATACGGGAGGACGATTTAGCGCCCAGGCAGGCTGCTATGGCCCCATAAGAAGTAACGCGGCCTTTCGGTATCTGCCGGGCAACTTCAAATACCAGTTCAAAGAAGGTTTCCTTGCGACCTGCAGGAGTAAGAGAAGCCAGCTTTTCCGGGGTTGGTTTACTGATTGTTTTGCGTGTAGCCATCTTGTTTTCTTTTGTTCAGCAAAGCGCTGCGGCGAGGCTCAGTCACCTGGATATAATCATAGGGACAGTGCAGGCATCCATTTCCGCAACATTGTCCCCGCTCCAGGTGATAGCGGGCTGTTAGCACCACGTATCCCTGTTCATTATAATAATAATCAACTCCTTCTATCAGTTCCTTCTTCAAGTAGCAATTCTTTTAAGGCTTCATTCTTATCGGGCAAAGGCGTAGCCGGCAGGCTGAACTGTAAATAATGTATCCGGTTGCTTTGGGCTATGTCCAGGCTTTCGTAATGTGTTTTGATCTTCAAAGTATCACTGATATCCGCATTGGCGTACACATTATCCATATCCTGCACAAGAGGCAACTCATGCAGATCAATGACCCACTTGGTAAACCTATATAAGCTGGGCGAATCTGTTTTCAGGTTAATATAACCGCCTGGGGCCAGTATTTGTTGGTACAGCTGGAGAAATTTGGGATGTGTAAGCCGCTTCTTCGCTTTGCCTGTACGCAGTTGAGGGTCTGGGAAAGTGATCCATATCTCCGACACCTCACCGGGCGCAAAATAGCTGGCGATCTGGTCAATCTGCGTGCGCAGGAAAGCCACATTCTTAAGGTCTTCCTGCAACGCCTTTTTAGCCCCTACCCAGATGCGATTGCCCTTGAGGTCAATCCCCAGGAAGTTTTTATTGGGAAACAGCCTGCCCATTCCTACGGCATACTCCCCTTTACCACAGGCAAGTTCCAATACCAGCGGGTTATCATTATGGAAAAACTCCTTCCACTTCCCGGGCATATTTTCCGGGTATTGTAGCACATTGGGGAAGGTGGTCATCTCTGCAAAGCGTATTAACTTCTTATAGCCCATATCGGCGCAAAAGTAACGAAATCAAAAAACCCGCTGAAAAGAGAAACTCTTTTACAACGGGTTGTTGCCGGCCGCAGAGGTGCCCATGTGAACCTACCTATAATCAATCATTATCGCGGTGGTTGTCACAAGTATATTCAATTTCGCTTACCTGGGTATTAAAGAAATGAGGGATCCTTTGATTCCTCCAATCCGTTGGGAATGAGGTAGGTAATCCCTTAGTATTATAACTTGTAGCAGTTGAATAATTATTCTTGCTGTAATTGCGGGTCACAAATGCCAGTACCAGGCTGGTACGGAGATAGCTGGTTTTATTATCATAAGTAAGACCCGGAGACGTCAGATTTCCATTGGCATCATAAGCATAATTGGTTTCATAGTTTCCCTGCGGTATTCCTACTAACTCAGTGACTACTTTCGATACACGGCCTTTTGAATCGTAGGTATAGGTATTTACAAAGGTATACTGGAAAGTAGCCGGATTGTTGATATCAGCACCGGAATACAAAGTGGTGTCCCGTACAATGAAATTGTTGTTGTCATAGAAATACCGGGTATAAAAATCAATTGCTTCCGGGCCATATGCTCCCTTGAAAGCCTTGAGCCGCTTGTTATTATCATAGTAGAAATAATAATGGGGCCGCCCGGTGGTTGGTACACTTTGGATAATACTTGCAGGATCTCCCCAAACATTGTGGGTGAAGGTCGAAATGTTCACCTCATAAGGATCTTCCGGGTAAAAATGGTAATTGGAAATGATCTTTTCAATTTTGCAGGGTACTTCAAATTCCCCCCTCTTTTTGCAGGCCGAGAAAAATAGGGCCGCCAAAGCCAGGCAATAGACAAGGTTTAAAAACTTCATTCTGCAAGGTTTAATGATGAATAATAATAAGTTACCGAAGTTACTTATTATTTTAAACCAACAAACTATCGCCAATTATTTAATTATGAATAATATGTGAATGCTGAAGCATGCAAAATAGGGGCTATATGATAGCCAAAACGAAGGAATAAAAATCAGATATTGGAGAATAGGCACCTGGAAATACGGTTAGCTAAACGGGGGAATTGTTAAATAGTAGAGGAATAAAGATAAAGAAGGAAAGCTATTTTACCAAAATGGGAATAAAAAATGAAACCCTCCCGGAAGAATCCGACAGGGTTTATGTGTTGCTTGCTCTGGCTGTAGAGGGAGGATTCGAACCTCCACGGGGCAGTTAGCTGTAGCGCAATCTGTGGTGGTCAACCCCAGTCATCCCGAAGGACGGCATTACACTACGTTTATCCTGTGATCCCCGCCCCCGAGACAAGGGGGCATGTCTGCCAAGTTCCATCACTCCACAGTATGTACCTTTATTTAAAGAACGATTACAGTGCAATATTAAAGAAATATGCCTGTTCGTTGAGATTTTTTCAATAAAAATTTTGAAAGTTTCGATATTCTACAAATATTTGTACAATTGTTTGATGTTTTACAAAAAAACGATTGCTAAATGGGATCTAAATTGAATCTTGATAAACTCGATTTACAGATCATCCACGAGATGATGGACAATGCCGAGATTTCGTATGCAGATCTTGGAAAGAAGCTGTTTGTATCGGGAGGCACCATCCATGTGCGGATCAAAAAACTACAGGAAGCAGGGGTAGTGAAAGGTACTAAATTAAACGTGGACCTGAAGCAAATGGGCTATGATGTAATAGCTTTTATTGGTATATATCTTGAAAAAAGCTCGCTATACGACTCCGTAGCCAAGGAGTTGCAGAAAATACCTGAAATTACCCGCCTTAATTATACCACGGGCAACTATAGCATGTTTGCAGAGATCATTTGCCGTGATATTAATCAATTGAGGTTTGTATTACACGATGAATTACAGAAGATCAAAGGCATAGAGCGTACTGAAACTTTCATCTCCCTGGAAGAAAGCTTTAACCGCAATGTGCAGGTAATGGCGGGATAAATTCGAGGGTATTATACAATAAAATTGATGGGCTGAATAAGCCAATTAAATATTAGCTTTAAAGGGAGTATTCTTTACAATACCTATTGCAACATGAAAAAGATCGTATTATTAAGCCTTACTACCCTGTTCTTCCTCGCCACAATTTCTTCATGCAAAAAAGGGGGAGGCGGAGGAAACAACAATTGTAATGAGACTGCTTTACAGGTTACTACTACACCAGCCAATGGTAGCACGGAACCTGCAGCGCCCGGGCCCAGTTTCCCACTACAGGTAAATATAACTGCTAATCTGCCTTCTGCGGGTGTTACTATTGAAGTTACTGCCGGACCTGAAGCAGGAGGGGCAAACTTCTTCACACAAACCTTACCAGATGTAAAAACGGCTATCAGTAATTTCAGTATTACCAATACACCCTCTACTACGCCCAGTATCGTAAAGATCACCATCACCTCTAAAAGCTGTGCTTCCAATAAGTGGACTGGTAGCTACCGTTATTCAAAGAAGTAAATAGAAAGATATTAAGCTTTTACCTGCAGGGCGTCTCTTAATCCGTTGCCCAGCATATTGAAAGCCAGTACCAGCAGCATAATGGCAAACCCCGGAGCCAGGGCCAGCATCGGGTTATGGGTAATAATGAAATTATAATTCTCTTTGATCATTAAGCCCCAACTTGGTTGCGGAGGTTGAACGCCAACACCCAGGAAGCTGAGACCCGCTTCTATTACAATAGCCGATGCAAAGTTGGAAGCTGCCACTACCATTACAGGCCCCATTACATTGGGCAGTACATGGCGTACAATGATCCTTGGATGCGAGAACCCCAGTGCGCGTGCAGCCTCCACATACTCCATTTCCCGTACACTCAATACCTGACCTCGTATAATGCGCGCCACATTCACCCACATCGTAAGGCCAATGGCTATGAATACCTGCCAGAACCCTTTTCCCAACATGAGCGTAATGGCGAATACCAGTAATAAGGTCGGAATGCTCCAGATAACATTGATGAACCACATAATGGCATCATCTACCCACCCCCTGAAATAGCCGGCCAGAGAGCCCAGCAATACTCCAATGCTAAGTGATATCAATACCGTCACCAGTCCTACACTCAGGCTTACACGTACCCCTACCAATAGCCTGCTAAGAATATCACGGCCATATTTATCAGTGCCCAGGTAAAATGTCTGGTTGACGATCTTAACCATTCCCTTTGAGGACCCTTCTTTCCACCTCGTTGCTGCATAAGGATAAGCTACCCGTTCTGTGATCCCTTCATCAATAAATTGCTGGATAATGAGGCTGTCTTTTTGGCGAGTATAGCTGGCGATAGGGATATATTGATACCGGTCTTCCCGGCCACTTATAAGACGCGTAAAAAAAGGAACTTTCTCAATAGTGCGTTCTTTGGGAAGCAGCAGGAACTGCTGTTTATAACCAGGTTTTTGTCCGCCGATCTCTACAATCATTCTGTTGGCATTGGGAGTACCATCAGGAGCCAGCACATACGCCAGTAAGGCCACGAATAAAGCCAGTACAATGATCACAATGCCAAATAAGGCGCCTTTGTTACGCTTCAGTCGTCGCCAGGTAGAACGTGTGGTGGCAGTAGCCATGGGTGAAAATAGTGTTTTGTAAACTTAAGACTGCTTGCTGATTACTCTTCCCTTCCATTCATACTTTCCAAACTTACCCAGCCATCCTGCAATAATAGTATATAGAATATGTACCGGTTGTAAAAAAGGGAAATACTTCATAAGGGCGCCCTGGTTGAAGAAAATAGCTGCTGAATGCACGAAAGGAAACTCGATCAGCACTTTGGCCAATAACAGGATCAGGCAAAAGAATAGCCAGATGCTTTCCCAAAAAGCAGCTACCGCAGCCACTAAAAAACACACGTTGACCAGGTAGACCAATAAAAGCGTCCAGAAAATGCGTTTATCATCATAGCTATCTGCTTTACTGGCCCAGCGAATACGCTGATGAAAAAAGGCCTTCCAGTTGGCCGCTGGTTCTGTAGACACGATGGCTTCTTTGGCTTTCAGATAAAATACCTGGTCAGGATATTTTTTATAGATCTTATGCATAAGCAGCATGTCATCCCCCGAGGGAATATTATCAATCCCTTCAAATCCGTTTACCTCCTCAAAAGCCTTTTTCTCATAGGCCAGGTTAGCGCCGTTACACATTGAATGAAAACGTTGTGATACCGAAGCGCCGGTAATACCTTGTAAAGTGATAAAATCCAACGATTGAAATATACCCAGCAGGGTGGGGCGGCCAACTATCTTTACAGGCGCAGCAATGAACTTTGCCTGCGTGGATTCATAAAAAGCAGCGATGCTCTCCAGCCAGTGTTCTCCAAAACGACAGTCCGCATCTGTTGTAATGATCAGGCTGCCAGCTGCTTGCTGTATACCTGTTTCAATAGCCTTTTTCTTGAATGACCGGGTAGTTTCATCCTTGTTGATATAGGCCGACAGGTTAAGCGGCTTTAGCGATAATTCAGGATAAGCCGTCTGCTGCAATATTGACCAGGTATTGTCGGTTGAATGATCATTGACAATGATCACTTCATACAATGACTGCGGGTATCGTTGATTGTTCAGGGAATCCAGTAAAGCCGGTAAATTATTCTCTTCATTGCGGGCAGCTATAATCACAGAGATAAAAGTAGAAGGTTTTGTATCGGGACGTGTGAACGACTGCAGCCGGCTCCATGCCCGGTGGTAAAAATTGATGAGGATGGCATATCCTATCATCAGTAAGAAAAATATGAAGAGGAATATTGGCATGTACAGGAAATTGAATGAACGGATTTAAGATTGTAATAATTCAAGGATCACCTCTACGTTTTTTTCCTGCAACACCTGGTGACCGGTTGGAATTATCCGCAACGTACAGAAAGATTCAATACCACTACGGAATTTTTCTCCCCTTTCATACCGTATTATACGATCATATTGACCATACAACAAACGAACAGGAATAGCATATTGGGCTATTGATTTCTTAATGCCGGGAAGATGGGGCCTGAGATGCCGCATACAGGTCCATCGCTTATACAGGTCCTCACGTACCTGTTTATCATGAATATAATAACGGGTGAATTTATAAACACTTTGATTGATAAGACCGATAGCATCCCCCACCCTTAGTAAGGAGAAAAACCATTGTGGATGTTGCATGGTATACCGGAAAAAGCGATTACCTATGAAGGTACGGGTGGCCAACCTATACCAGATATTAACCTTTAGACCATCGGGCGCCATTAGTATTACCTTGTCGGTTTGTGCCGGTATTTTTTCCAGCAGGCTTAAGGCAACTCTTCCGCCCATGCTAAAACCGGCAATCGTCAACCTGCCCGTATAGCCCGTATGTTGCTGGCAAATGCTGTTGATGATAGCAAGGAGATCGTCCGTGGAGAATTGAAGCCCCTCCCGCCATACTGTTTCGCCATGAAAGGGCAGGTCAATGGCCAAGATCCGGTAACCTGCGGGCAGGTAGTTTTCGAGGAACCGAAAGGTTTTTTCCGATTCACCATAACCATGCAGGCAGAGCAGCAGCTTTTCTCCGCTGCCGCCATAGGAGTAATTGACTTGTGATGACTTATAGTTAATTGAAGCAGTTTGCATATTACAGACTGCAATAAAACTACAACATTATCAGTAAGTATCTAATCATAGGGGTCAGGGCCCTTGTAAAGACAGGATACTTTATTTGTTAAAAGCCCGGATAAGTGGTTCACTGCCCGAATAGTTGATACGTACGAAATACATTCCTGTGGCCAGTTGCCCTACCGGAATATTCAAATAGTTAGTGCCATTGATTACCTGGCGTGCAGTGCGCTGCAGCAGCATCCCTGTGCTGCTGATGACATCAATGGTGATTGGCTGTGCTTTTTCTGCAACAATCTCCAGCTGTAGTCTTTTAGTCGCTGGAACCGGGTATAGCCGCTTTATCGCCAAAGCCGGAAATGCAGTCTTTATCGTGATTATTTTTGAGTAATCAGTATGATCTCTTTCCTGGATGGCCAGGCGGTAATAATTGGTTCCCGGCAAGGGTGTTTGATCGGTGAATGTGTAAGTATGGTTACCTGTCTGGTTCGTCACAGCCTGCCGATGCAGTGATTCAAAGTCCTGTCCATTGGAACTGCGCTGGATGGTAAATGAGCCTGCCGGGTCATCCTGGTCGGCTGTCCATTTGAGGATCACTTTTTTGTCCTGCAAAGTCCCTGTGAATTGTTGCAGTTTGATGGGCAGGATGATACTGAATACATTTTTGGCTTTTACCCTTTCAAATAATATCCGGTGACCGGCATTGTTAAAGTGAATATTGTCGCCTGCTGCATAGATAGGCAGGATCGATGTATCTGCCGGATTAAACATGCCATCCCAGAAATTGATGGTATTGTCTACCGTAAAACGGTTAATAATCGAGTCCTTGATATCCGCCAGTTTGCGTTTTACGGCCGAAGTATTAAAGCCTCCATCTGTGCGCGGCTGTGTGGTGGTAATATAACATTTGTTACCAAGCCTGGTAGCTGAATCATAAATAACCTGCAGGCTGGTCATGATTTCCGCAATACTAAAAGTATTATAGCCATTCGTAGGATAGTTTACAATCACTACTCCATTGCCAGAAATGGCCATGCCCAAGAGCAGTGTTACGGCCCTGGTTACATTATTAAAAGGATCAGGGCCCTCCCGGCCGGAAGGGGGTGAATAGCTGGAAGGCATTCCCCGGTAACAGGTAGACCCGCCCCATCCCAGGTTATGCACCTGATCCACTATGCCCAGTTGGTTCTTATAATAATGCGTAAATCGGTTCACCCAGGCACTATCCGGCGGATTGGCGCCCGTGCCGCCTGTAGTGGAAGAGCCAATGGCAACCATCCTCATATTCTGTGCAAAACTTACAGTACAGCAGGAGGCACATAAAAGAGCCAGGTAAAAATATTTCATGTATGCGGGTTTAGGTCATGGGGCAAGAACCAGGATAGGGGTACCAGAATTGGGTACGATCAACAAACGGGGTGGGGTAGCGAATCTACCGATTTTGTAACCCCTTTGCTGTGCAGGATCGATAAAATGACATTATTCCCTACGAATTTGATCTATGTCCAATACCCCTTCTTTTTTCGGCATATGACATACAGCAATTGTACGGGTTTACCCTTGGCAATTTTAGTAGTGCAAAAACTTGCCTGAAAGCAGGAAATTCCGTAAGTTTGAATGGTTGTATAAACAACTATATGTCAAACAACCAATTTAGAAGAGGAGAGCTTTATAGCTTTATTACAGGTAAGGCTTCCACTGCCATTGCACGCCGGCTGCAGAAGAAATTCAATACGGCCGAACTCAATGTAACTATTGAGCAGTGGAGCGTGTTATATCATTTGTGGAAGCAGGATGGCATCAGCCAGCAGGAGTTGTGCAATGCTACTTTCCGTGACAAGCCCAGTATCACAAGGCTGGTAGATAACCTCGAGAAATTACAACTGGTGAAAAGGGTATCGTCAGACGCCGACCGTCGCATGAACCTGATCTTCCTCACCAAACAGGCACAAAAGCTACAGGAACAGAGTATGGGACTGGCCGAAGAAACATTGAATGAAGCCTTGCAGGGAGTACCTCCAGAACGCATTGAGATCTGTAAAGAAGTATTGCAAATAGTGTATGACAACTTAAAATAGTCTGCTATTTACCATATGAATTAATCAATATAAAACATTTTTTATGAGCAGCGCAACACAACAAAACACGAGTTTGAAAGGCGGCGAATGGTTGATCAAAGAAGGTTCTGCTTTTGATACATTTATCCCGGAGGATTTTAACGAGGAGCAACAGATGGTGAAAGACATGTGTACGTCTTTCCTGGATGCAGAAATATTGCCGGTAATCGATCGTATTGACAAGCTGGAGCCAGGGCTTATGCCTTCCCTGGTGGCCAAGGCTGGTGAGCAGGGTTTACTGGGCGCTTCTATCCCGGAAGCCTATGGAGGCCTGGGTAAAGATTTTATTACCTCTACTCTTGTTAACGAAGGCTTAGGTGGCGGCTTTTCTTTCTCCGTAGCCGTAGCTGCTCATACGGGTATTGGTACCCTACCGATCTTATATTTTGGTACCGATGCCCAGAAGGAAAAATATATTACAAAACTGGCTACCGGCGAATGGAAAGGCGCCTATGGCCTTACCGAACCCGATAGCGGAAGCGATGCATTGGGCGCTAAAACAACCGCTAAATTAAGTGCTGATGGCAAGCACTACCTGCTGAATGGACAGAAATGCTGGATCACCAATGGAGGCTTTGCCGATGTATATACCGTATTTGCAAAAGTAGATGGCGATAAGTTTACAGGTTTTATTGTGGAGCGTGGATTTGAAGGATTCACACAAGGACAGGAAGAGCACAAAATGGGTATCAAAGGTTCTTCTACCGTCCAATTGTACTTCCAGGATTGTAAAGTGCCTGTTGAAAATGTATTGGGCGAAATAGGGAAGGGGCATATCATTGCCTTCAATATCCTCAACATAGGACGGTTGAAACTCTGCGCTGCCGCATTGGGCGGGGCCAAGAGGGCTACCAATACAACCATCCAGTACGCTACCACACGCGAGCAGTTTAAGACCGCCATTGCCAATTTTGGGGCCATTAAACACAAGCTGGCCGAAATGGCCATCAAAATGTGGGTAGCAGAAAGCGCTTTGTACCGTACCTCTAAATGGATCGATGACAAAGAACAGGAATTGCTGACTGCCGGTAAGCCCTTTAATGAAGCCTTATTGGGTGCTGCAGAAGAATATGCTATTGAGTGTGCGATGCTGAAAGTATTTGGCAGTGAGATGCTCGACTTTGTGGTAGATGAAGGCGTACAGGTACATGGTGGTAATGGCTACAGCGATGAGTATATTATTTCAAAAGCCTATCGCGATAGCCGTATCAACCGTATCTATGAAGGAACCAATGAGATTAACCGGTTGCTGACAGTGGATATGGTATTGAAACGTGCCATGAAGGGCCGCCTGGACCTGATGGGACCTGCTATGGCAGTTCAGAAAGAACTGATGAGCATTCCCGATTTTGGTAGCGGAGAAGAAGAGGCTTTTGCCAAAGAAAAGAAAGCGATTGCCAATTTCAAAAAGGCTATTCTGATGACAGCCGGAGCTGCTGTGCAAAAACTGATGATGAAGATTGAAAGCGAGCAGGAAGTATTGATGCATATTGCGGATATGGCAATTGAAACCTTTAATGCTGAAAGTGCTTTGTTAAGGGCCATTAAACTGGTTGACCGCAAAGGCGAAGCCGCTTGCCAGTTTGAATTGGATATCATGCGTACTTACCTGTACGATGCTGCCGATAAGATCAACAAAAACGGTAAGGATGCCATCAATGCATTTGCAGAAGGCGATGAACAAAGGATGATGTTGCTGGGCATTAAGCGTTTTACCAAGGTAGATGTCTTTAACAGTAAAGATGCCCGTCGCAGAATTGCCGACAAGCTTATCAAGGATAACAAGTATCCATTGTAAGAACGATTAGTTATTAATGATCTCATTCATTTATACAGGGGGCAGTAACAACTGCCGCCTTTTTTTATGCGATGCCTGTTTTTGCAGGGAGATAGCAGCACAAATATTTCAAAATGTTTATGCATTGGCAGCAATTTGTTGCAAATGAATTTGATATTGCTTTGCTGTGTATTTTGCCAGATGAAACGAACTGTATCCATCGTATTCCTGTTCCTGGTATTGATGAATGCCCGGGCTCAGGACAGTACCTCCAGCTACTTTTATGTTAAGACTACCGGTCAACTTCCCTTCCTTGAATATGGTCTGGGCGATGATCGCCTCGGTGGCGCCAAGATGACCTATCTCGATACCAATGTTGTACTTAAAGTGATAGATTCCGTTGGAGCAGATTATAAAGTGCAGCTTTCCCGCTATCATACGGGCTATGTTGCCAGGACAAACGTAAAGCCCGATACAGCACAACATAACAAGCCCTATTACCTTACCGGCAGCTGGCGGGTATACGGTAATGCAACTCATGATATTGTAGCTGTGGGTATGGAAGAGCGCCTGCCTTACCGAAGCGTACAGCAGATCAATCCTTCACGCCTTGTAGTAGATATTTTCGGCGCTACCTCCAATACCAATTGGATCACTCAATTGAAGTCTGTAAAAGAGATCAAGAACGCATGGTATGAGCAGGTAGAAGATGATGTGTTGAGAGTCTTTATTGAACTAAAACACCAGCAACATTGGGGGCACTACATTGCTTATGACAGCAGCGGCAAACGCCTGATGATCCGTATTAAGCGGCAACCTGAAAAGTTGCGCATGAAAAACCTGATGGTTGCAGTGGACGCCGGTCATGGTGGTGCCAATGCCGGCGCTTCCGGTGTCACTTCTAAAGTATTTGAGAAGGTGTATACCCTTCAGTTTGCAGAAGCTTTACAAAAGTACCTTTCCCGCAAAGGAGTACATGTATATATGACCCGCACAGCAGATGTAGACCTCAGTATGCCCGATCGTGCCCTGGCCCTGCGCCAGCAGGATCCTAACCTCCTCATCAGCCTTCACCTTAATTCTGCCGGAAATCCTGCTGCAAAAGGTACCAGCACTTACTACCGGTATATCGGCTTCCGCCCCCTTACCCAAACCATCCTGGACCGGATGCTGGAACTGGGTTTGGATAATTACGGAAATATCGGCAACTTCAACTTCGCATTGAGCGGCCCAACCGAATATCCCAATTGCCTGGTGGAAATAGCTTTTCTCAGCAATGAGGAAGACGAGCGCAGGATTATGAATCCCAAATTTCACAGAGCAGTAGCTAAAAAGATCTGTAAAGGAATAAGGGATTGGTTGAAGGCGAGCAGGAAGTAAAAAATAAATTGTTGTAATATGAGTACTACCCGTCGTGAATTTATTGTCAATACCGGCAAAGCTGCTGTTGTCGGCGGATTGATTACATTAGCGGAAAATAATACTACCGACATGGCCGAAAATAAGTTTGTACACCACGTATATTTCTGGTTAAAGAACCCCGAGAGTAAAGAAGACAAAGCAAAACTGATTGCCGGATTAAAGAAATTATCTGCCGTTAAGACCATCAAATGGTTTCATATCGGACAGCCTGCCGATACCAACCGCGGCGTGATCGACACCAGTTATGCTATCTCCTGGTGTACCTTTTTTGACAATGATGCCGATCAGGCTAGTTATCAGGTTGACCCTATCCACCTGAAGTTTGTGGAAGAGTGTTCTCCGCTCTGGACAAAAGTGATCGTGTATGATTCAGTAGATGCAAAATGAGAGGATACTTACTGGTTGAAAAGCCCTTCACTCCCGGTGAAGCAGTCTTCGCGGAAAGCAAATCCAACGAGAATAACTATGCCGTTGTTTTTGAGGATGATACTGATACCGGATACTTCTATGCGCTGGAAATAAACCCGGATACCGGTGAGCAGCGCATACTGGATGCCCTTCATATTTATAATGTAGAAGAGGTTACAGAGAAAGACAAAGCCTGGGGCCTGAAAATAATCTGGTCAAGAGATTGGCTCAAATGTGCTTTGGTGATCAATGCGCATTGTCACGCCCTCTTTGATTTTGAGAACCAGGGCGGCCATAACCTCAATGAATTTCCCCCACCCAATACCATCTGGACAAAGGGCGAAAGGAAATTGACCAATGCACTGATTAACGGGATCTTTAAATAACCGATAATGTCAGGCTGAGTTTATCGAAGCCGTCTTGACAGCCCTTCGACAAAGTTTATCCCGCTCTGCGGGACTCAGGGCGACATTCCTCGACAAAAAAGACCGATAAGCTCACCAGAACTTATCGGTCTTTTTCTATTTAACTAAAATCATTCGTTTATTGTAATCCAGCGGCAGCCGCTTCATCTACAAACCAGTGAAGTTCACCTGATGCTGGTTGTATGATCTGAGAAGGATACTGATCTACATTGCGCGCTCCCTTCAGCACCTCTTGTAATGCATGTGCTTTATTGCTTCCGAAAGTAAGAAAGGCCACCTTATGGGCACGGTTTACGATGGGTGCTGTAAGCGTAATGCGGTACATTTCCTGTGGCGCCAGGTAAAAGGAGGTTACCCATGCTTTGGTTTCATGAATAACCGCTGTATGCGGGAAGAGAGATAGCGTATGCCCATCATCTCCCATACCATTCAGCACCAGGTCAAACGTTGTGCCTTCTTCCGTGAAATACTCGTGTAGTATCTGCTCGTAATCAGCCGCTGATGCTTCAGGCGATATATCCGTTTTCATCACATGTACCTGCTCTTTTACTACAGGAACACGATCGAGTAACTGCTCAAAAGTCATGCGGGCATTATTGCGGCTATCTGCAAAAGGAACAGCCCGTTCATCGCCCCAGAAAATATGCATCTTCTTCCAATCGATTCTTTCCTTGTACGGCGCAGCTGACAACAGCTCGTACAATAACTTCGGAGAATTACCGCCGGTAACTACCCAGGTAAACCGATCCTGCGTTTGTAACGTAGTTTCGATCGTATGAGTAATCCATTCCGCTAATTCATGGCTCACAGCGGTGGAGTCTTTTTGAATATGAAGCTGCATGGAGATCTTATTTTGTACCTATTTCTGATTTGGTGCTTGTCTGTTTTTGTATGGGCAGATTAACCCAGTTTCGTCCGTCGCGGGCTATCAATGCTTCAGCATCTTCAGGACCCCAGTTGTCCGGTGCATAGTTGGGGAAGTCCACCGGTGGTCTGGCTTCCCAGGTTTCCAGAATGGGCATAATGATCTTCCAGGCTGCTTCTACCTGGTCCGAACGCATGAATAAAGTAGCATTGCCTTCCATTACATCCAGTAACAGCGTCTCGTATGCTTCCGGTTCTTCTTCATCGTAGGCATCATTGTAACTGAAGATCATATCCACCGGGCTCAGTGTCATCGACTGACCAGGGCGTTTGGCCTGGAACCGCAGGCGGATATCCATTTCCGGTTGTATGCTGATGGTGAGCCTGTTGGGCCTCCAGGTTTCAGCTGCTTCCGGAGGGAAAGCATAATAAGGAGCCGGGCGAAACTGCACCGTAATGATCGTAGACTTCTGGTGCATGCGTTTACCCGTACGTACATAAAAGGGTACATCCTGCCAGCGCCAGTTGTCGATATAAAATTTAACAGCTGCAAATGTATCTATCGGCGAATTGGTCGCTACATTCTTTTCCTGGCGATAGCCCGGCACATTCTTTCCCTTCATCCAGCCTTCGGAATACTGACCGCGTACCGCATGCGCATGTACATCCTCATTCGTTATACGGCGAATGGCATTGAGTACATCCACTTTCTTGTTACGGATCTCATCTGCTTCAAAAGAAACAGGCGCTTCCATAGCAATCATACACATCAGTTGCAGAATATGGTTTTGTACCATATCGCGCAGCGCGCCTGAGCTTTCATAATAATCTCCACGTCCTTCCACACCCACCGTTTCTGCTGCAGTGATCTGTACGTGCTCAATGTAATTTCTGTTCCAGATGGGCTCAAATAAGGCATTTGCAAAACGTAGTGCCAGGATGTTCTGAACAGTTTCTTTACCGAGATAATGGTCTATACGGTAGATCTGTTTTTCATCAAACATGCTCGATAACAGCTCATTCAGCTCATGAGCGCTTTTCAGGTCATGGCCAAAAGGCTTTTCTACCACAATGCGTGTGCACTTGGTATCATGACAGATGTTGAGTGGTCCCAGTTTGCTGGCGATATCAGGCACCAGTTGTGGTGCTACCGCCATGTAGAAGATAACATTGGGGTGCTCACCAAACTCCTGTTCTTTTTCTTTTACGATATCGGCAATCTTCTGGTAGTCAGCTTCATTGGAAGCATCCATTTGCAGGTAAGATACATTTTGGGAAAACGTAGCCCATTTGCCATTCTGCTCACCCTTGCGGCGGGAGAACTGCTGAATACCATCTAGCAGGTGCTTGCGGTAATCTTCATTGTTGTAAGGTCTCCGGCCAATGCCCACAATACTAAACTTATCGGGCATCCAGTTATCAATGAACAGGTTGTATAAAGCGGGAGAAAGTTTGCGGTGATTAAGATCACCGCTGCCACCAAAAATGAACAACAGGGAAGCTGGTGGACGTTTATGATTTTGCATATAGGTTAATTTGAGCCGGACTATTTATTCCAGATCGTGTGAAAAGTTCCTGGCTGATCAATACGTTGATAAGTGTGTGCGCCAAAATAATCACGTTGCGCCTGCACAAGGTTGATAGGCAACTGACTGCTGCAATATGCATCGAAATAGCTCAATGCTGATAACAGACAGCCGGCTGCAAATTTGTTTTGCGTCGCAGTAGCAGCTACCGTGCGCAGATTTTGCTCTTTGCCTTGCAACAATTGGGCAATCTGCTCATTCAATAACAAATTTTCAAGCTGAGGGTTCTGTGTATAGATCTTGGTAAACAGGTCCAGCAGGGAAGAACGGATAATACAGCCACCACGCCATACACTTACCACTTTTTGCATAGGGATCTGCATATCCAGGTCAGTGGAAGCTTTGTGCAACAAGGCAAGCCCTTGGGTATAACTGATCAATATGCCAAAGTACAAGGCATCATGTACCTGTTGAATAAAGACCTCTTTCGGTGTGCCAATCTTTCCGGCCTGTGTATTATAGAGTGCCGCAGCTTTTACCCTTTCTTCTTTAAGAGAGGAGATGTTGCGCACGGTAACCGACATATCAATCGTTGGAATAGGTACGCCAATTTCCATGGCATCCTGGGAAGTCCATTTGCCCGTTCCTTTGGCGCCTGCCTTATCAAGGATAAGATCAATCAGGCGTTGCGGTGTTTTATCATCCTGTTGCAGGAAGATATCGGCAGTAATCTCAACGAGGAATGATTGAAGATCACTTTTATTCCAGCTATCAAATACCTGGTGAAGCTCATCATTGCTCAGTCCGGCTCCGCGGTGCAGGAGGTCGTAACACTCACTGATCAACTGCATAATGGCATATTCAATACCATTATGCACCATTTTTACATAATGACCTGCAGCTCCTTTACCTAAATGCGCCACACAGGGCTCTCCGTTTACTTTGGCAGCAATGGCTTCCAGCATGGGTTGTACATGCGGATAAGCTTCCTGGTCGCCGCCGGGCATAATGCTGGGGCCTGTACGGGCGCCCTGTTCACCACCGGAAACTCCTACACCCATAAAATGGATGCCTTTCTCTTTAAGGTACGTAACCCGGCGTAAAGTATCTGTGTAATGTGAGTTACCGCCATCAATGATAATATCGCCTTGCTGTACCAGGGGTAACAGACTTTCGATAACATCATCTACCGGTTTGCCTGCTGGTACCAGCATCATAATTCTGCGGGGAGCCGACAGTTGGTTGACCATTTCCTCCAGTGTTCCCACACCTTTTACAGTGGTACCCGGGGTAGCGGCCGCCTCAAACGCGGTTGTTTTCTGATTGTCTTTATCAAATCCGATGACTTTAAACCCGTGATCTGCCATGTTTAGTAACAGGTTCCTGCCCATTACCCCCAGGCCGATCATACCAAAGTCGAATTGTTGTGCAGCCATGTGATTATTATAATGTGAGCGACAAAATTAGGTAGTGAGGGCGGTAACAAAAAAAAGAACTGTTGGCTATTTTATGTGTTATATGGGCAAAGGACAGTGGAAAAATACAAAAGCCTGTCTGCACCGGGCAAACAGGCTTCCGTTAATGCTCTATCAATTTCTATTTTTTGGCAGGTGCTTTGTTCTCCGGATGCTCCTGGCCATGATGGCAGGTCATACAGCCGATAGGCGCCACAGAAGTGGTATCACCTTGCTTGTAATGGAAATACTTTTTGTTGATTTTAGCTGTCATACGAAACATTTCCCGGGCTTCTTCTTTCTCATGTTTTTCATCACTGGCAAAGTCCAGTTTCTTAGGGTCATCCTTACGGGGAGCATGACAAAAATTACATTTAACACCTAGGGCAGCCTTCCATTCATCCATTATTTTGTCGAGGTCATCATGGCTGATATTCTTCGGCAATACCTTCAGGTTTTTGTGCGTACCCTTGGGAGGCTTGCTGGCTGCAATGCCTGCCAGAACCAGAATCACTAACATAAATAATACAGTCACCTTCTTGTTGAACAGCATAATAATGAAGCTTTTAGTGGATGAATATACGGAAAGTCATTAGGTTACGACCTAAAAAAAATTACAATTCTCTGACATTTGACGACAGGTTTATCGATTGCTTGTCTTAACAAAGGATTATTATGTCGGGGGGATTTTGAAATGAAAACGTTGTATATTTGCGCCGTCAATTTGAGGTTTAGCATTTAGTAAGTGAACGATGTAGTCTGCTACGCATTTCTGCTATTAGTTAGTTAGTCTTTCTTTACGCTGCTTTTTTCTCAGATCATTATAAAATTTAATCAGTTTTTTGTTATGAACATTTATGTTTCAAATTTAAGTTTCAACGTTACCGATGAAGACCTGCAAGATTTTTTTGCTGACTATGGCGAAGTATCTTCTGCCAAAGTGATCACTGACAAATTCACCAACAAAAGCCGTGGATTCGGATTTGTAGAAATGTCTGATGATGAAGCTGCCCGTAAAGCTATTGCTGAATTGGATGGTGGAATCGTAGAAGGCCGTGCTATTAAGGTAACTGAAGCTCGCCCCCGTGAAGAGCGCAGTGGTGGAAACGATCGTCGTTCTTTCTCTCCCCGCAGCAACAGCAACCGTTATTAATAATCGGCTTACTGTTACAATACATTGGAGCCTTCCAGTCAATGGAGGGCTTTTTTATTGCCGCCTGATTAACCAGCTCTTAACGAATACAGAGACGATCTGGAGTCCTTTACCGGCATAAGGACTGCTTTTACCGGAATTTCACCGGCCAATTACCTCTTTTGCATTGCCTCCCGGTAATTAGATTTTATTTTGCACCAGTTTTCGATCATTAAACTTCCCTGCACATGAATCTGATAGGAAATCTCATCTGGCTCATTTTCGGCGGCTTATGGGCTGCCCTGGGCTATATTGTTGGCGGTTTCGTGCTCTGCGTAACCATTGTAGGCATTCCCTGGGGACTGCAATGCTTTAAACTGGCCGGGGTAGTGTTATGGCCCTTTGGTAAGAAGATCGTCTCTAAACCGGGTGGCAGCGGCTGTCTTGCGCTGTTCTGCAATATCATCTGGTTGCTTTGTGGCGGATTGTATACGGCATTCGTTCACCTGGTATTTGCCTTCCTGCTTTTTATCACCATTATAGGTATTCCATTTGCCCGTCAGCACCTCAAACTCATGGAGCTCTCTTTCATGCCTTTCAGTAAAGATGTGATTGGATAAGCTATTCTTTTCATAGAATTTTAATCCTGCGGTTTTTCGCAAAACATAAGAAAAGCCCTAACCTTGCGTTATTCCCATTGATTATCGTTTTGAGCCTCGCTATTGTCAACGTTGATTGTTCAGGAAGTTAAGCATACGGACGCGGCAGGGCGACTGATAAAGTAGTAATCAGCCATTATTTAACCGCGTACAATCAACCAAGATGCAATTACACCACCTTTCCCGGACTTTTTTTTATTTATTCATCTCCCTCGTAGTAGCACTGGCCAGTTGTACCGACTCACAAACACCCGCAAAAACCAATACATCAGATTCCCTGGCAAAAGTGGCCAGTACCCCTCCTCCCGTATCACAAAGAAAATTTGGGTTGCCGGTCGATTCTTTTACCGTTATTGAGAAGACCATAGAACGCAATGAATTCCTGGCTAATATACTGGAACTGTATCAGGTAGATGATCCTACCATCGCGCTGCTGGCCATTAAATCAAAAGGCGTTTTTGATATACGAAATATCCGGGCAGGCAATCAATACACCGTATTCTGTACCAAAGACAGCCTGCAAAAAGCCCTTTACTTTGTATACCAGCCCAACGCCATCGATTATGTAGTATATGATTTGCGCGATTCCATCAGCATATACACCGGCAAAAGAACAGTCACTACCCGTACCCTTACTGCTTCAGGCAAGATCGAAGGCTCACTGTACGAAACGTTCAAAAAGGCAGGCGCCGATCCGGGCCTGGCTATGAAACTGGCCGATATATACGCCTGGTCCATTGACTTCTATTCCATCCATGAGGGCGATTGGTTCAAGGTAGTATATGAACAGCAATACATTAAAGAGGAACCCGTGGAGCTGGGCGCCATCAGATCAGCTGTTTTCTCTCATGATAATGAACCTTTTTACGCTTTTTACTTTCAATCAGATAGCACCCAGCCGGGCGAATATTATGATGAACAGGGGAAGACCCTTCGTCGCTTTTTCCTGAAAGCTCCTTTGAAGTTTAGCCACATTACTTCACGGTTTACCATGCGCCGGTTTCACCCCGTGCAGAAACGCTGGAAAGCCCACCTGGGTACTGATTATGCCGCGCATACAGGTACACCCATCATTGCTACCGGTGGTGGGGTGGTTATTGAATCAGCCTTTTCCCGCTTCAATGGTAATTATGTAAAGATCAGGCACAACAATACTTATACTACCCAATACCTGCACATGAGCAGGCGGGCCGTTAAAGGAGGTCAGCATATAAGGCAGGGACAGGTGATCGGCTACGTAGGCAGCACCGGCCTGGCCACCGGACCCCATGTATGCTATCGTTTCTGGAAAAACAATAAACAGGTAGATCCCCTGCGACAGAAATTCCCTTCGGCGGAACCAATCTCCCAGTCTTCCTTACCTGTATTCGACCAATACAAACAGGAGCAGCGTCAGCAACTGGAGACCATCAAAATAGAATCCATTCAATAGCGCTTGCCAATGAAACGGCAATTTATTTGATCCACCGTTCAAAAAACTCCCAGGTACGTAAGAGCTGATCAATGCGCTGTCGGTTATCACCACTGCGCGTAAGTTCATGTGTGCCATTCGGATGGCGTACATATTCCACTGGTCTGTCCAGCGCCTTCAAACTATGGTATAGCATTTCACTTTGTACAAAACCCGTGCGTCGGTCATTGTCTCCATGAAAGATGATATAGGGTGTAGTAATGTTTTGTACATAAGTGATAGGAGATTCCCTTTCCAGGATGGCCTTGGTTTCAGGTTGCCAGGGATAACCACCAAAATAATTGGGCACCAGGCGCCAGGCATTGCCTTCTCCAAAGAAGGTGGCCAGGTCATACACCCCGCGTTGTGAACAGGCTGCTTTGAATCGCTTATCGTGCGAAACGATCCAGGCTACCAGGTAGCCGGCGTATGATCCACCCGTTACCGTAAGTTTTGAAGTATCAGCCCAGCCTTCTGATACCGCCTTGTCGAGCGCTGTCAGTACATCACTGGTAGGACCTGCTCCCCAATCATTCACATTGCCTCGCAGGAAATCAAGTCCATAGCCGCCGCTGCCCCGTGGATTGCAATACACCACACCATAACCTTTGCTGGCGAAATACTGAAACTCGTGCCACATGCTGCTTTCGCCGGGTCCCCACATTGCAGAAGGGCCGCCATGTATATTCAATACCACAGGGAATTTTTTACCCGCTTCATAATTGATGGGTTTCATAACCCAGTATTCCACCGTCATGCCTTTGCTGTTAGTAAAGGTTTTCTTTTCGGGGAAAGACAGTTTCTTGCTTTGCACCCAATCATTAAAATGACTGATCTGTTTAGCATTTTGAGCAGATGCATCTGCCAGAAATAATTCGAAAGGGTTGGCTACTTCCGTTTTTACAAATACCAGTTTATTGTTTTCTATATCGAAGCTGCTGATACCGCTGTTATAATCTGTTAACTGATCTACCTTTTTCGTCTTTACATCCACCCTGTACAATGGCGCTCCGCCATTGCTTTGGGCAGTAAAGTACAGGTACTTCTCATCAGCGCTCCAGGTTAACCCTCCTTTACTCCGATCAAAGGGAATATTGATGATGTCTTTGGCGGTTCCGTTAACAGGCATAATAGCCAGTGTGGGAATACTTACAAAAGAGGTAGTGCCATATTGAAATGCCAACCATTTGCCCGAAGGAGATAGGCGGGGGCCGGAGTACACTTTTCCTTCTTCACCCAGCAGCATACGAAAGCCTGACCCATTGGTATTGACCAAAAAGAGCTGACTTTCCAGCGAGCGGTCCGGGTGTTGCAGCGAATCTACATCGCCAGCCAGGATCACTTGTTTGCCATCCGGTGTGAAGTCGGCACTATTAAAGCGGTAAAACCCTTTGGTAATGGCCACCGGCGTAGCGCCGGGTGCCGCATTCATCACAAAATAATGGTTGAAACTCATGTCAGATGATACATTCGTCTCATCCAGGAAATTAAGCTTGTTGAATACCCTGGCCTTACGGTCCGTAGCATTGTTTTCCAGGTACGCTCTTACTTCTTCCAGCGAACCATCCGGATCAGCCTTTGCTGTAGAAGCTTGTAGTTGTTGATTTTTATCAAAGCCGGGCTTCTCAGCTGGCCATGGGGGACTTAGTTTACCAGGATTAAGGTCTGTATCTTTCAGCAGGTCTTTCAATGGAACACTTGCGGCAAACAGGAGTTGTTTTCCATCAGGGCTCCAGCTGGGGGAGGAAGCGCCATATTTGAATTTCGTAAGTTGAATAGCTTCCCCGCCATCCAGCGACAATAGGAAGATCTGCGCTTTGCCGTCTGCCGCCCGCACAAAAGCCAGTTGCTTTCCATCGGGACTCCAGGTAGCCTGAGAGGCATTTTCTTTGGCAGTTAAAGGCCTGGGAGCGCTACTGCCATCAGTGGCCACCACCCAAAGCTGGTTGGTATATTTATAGTCAGTTTTACTATCACCGTCGGGCTCAATGCTCGTAACACTAAAGGCCGCCTTGCTGCCATCGCCGCTCAGCGTAACGCCGCCCAGTGATCTTATCTTCAGCATATCCGTCACTTTCACCGGTTCTTTGCCTTGTTGGGCCTGGGCATTCAGAGTAAGCAAGAGGAAAAGGATACAGGCATAACGCATTTTAATCATATCAGGATTTTGTAGCAATGAATGTACGAATTCATCATCGTTTACCAGATCAGTAAAATGATGAATGAATAGCTTCCCTAATTTTGATAAATAAATAAACAAGTTATGAGCCAGCTGATTAATGAGTTCAATGATTACCGCACAAAGATGAATGAAGTAATACTGGGTAAAAACAACCTGGTGATGAAACGTTTGTGGAACCTGGATACCAATACCTATGAAGATGGCGCCCTGGACAAAAAGACCAAGGAATTGCTGGGATTGGTAGCCAGCATGGTATTGCGCTGCGATGATTGTATCAAATACCACCTGGGCAAATGCCATGAACTGGGCACCAATACAGAAGAAATGTACGAGGTATTTGCCGTAGCCAATATTGTTGGTGGCACCATCGTTATCCCCCACACCCGCCGCGCTGCAGAGTATTGGGAAGAATTGATAGCCGGGAATTAAGCACTATTCCTGTAAAGGGAAGCTAAGGGTTTTGGCTCGCAGCTTGTAGCTCAAAGCTCGCAGCTTTTTCAGTAACTTTATAACATGAGCGAAGCAGTAACAGTCCCCGTATTAACAGCCAAGGACTTTGCCACCGATCAGGAAGTTCGCTGGTGCCCCGGCTGTGGAGATTACTCTATCCTGGCACAGGTACAGAAGATCATGCCGGGACTGGGTATTCCCAAAGAAAATATTGTGATCATATCCGGTATCGGCTGTAGCAGCCGGTTTCCCTATTATATGAACACCTATGGGATGCATTCCATCCATGGAAGAGCTACTGCTGTTGCCAGCGGCTTAAAGGCCGCAAGGCCTGAATTGAGTGTGTGGATCGTAACCGGCGATGGTGATGGACTCAGTATTGGTGGTAACCATACCATCCATTTACTGCGCCGTAATTTCGATGTGAACATTATGCTGTTCAACAACCAGATATATGGGCTTACCAAAGGACAGTATTCCCCTACTTCGGAAGAACAAAAGGTAACCAAATCAACTCCTTATGGTAGTATTGATCACCCGTTCAATCCCTTGGCATTGGCGATGGGGGCAGATGCCACCTTTATAGCCCGTACCATGGATCGTGATCCCAAACATTTACAGGAGTCCCTGATCCGCAGCCATAAACACAAAGGAGCTTCATTCCTGGAGATCTACCAGAACTGTAATATTTTCAATGATGGCGCTTTTGAGCCATTTACCGAGAAAGCCAGCAAGCCCGATAATACCTTGTTCCTGGAACAGGGCAAACCCCTCATTTTTGGAGCCCAAAAGAACAAGGGTATTAAACTGGATGGCTTTAAGCCCATAATTGTGGAACTGGGTGATGGTGTCAGTACCGATGACCTGTGGATCCATGATGACCATGATTTTTATAAAGCCCAGATTCTGGTGCGTATGTTTGATGATCCCCGGATAGAAGGACACCTGCCCCGTCCATTTGGTGTTTTTTATGAAACAGACCGGCCTTGTTATGAGGAAATGATGGAGCTGCAAATACAGGAAGTGATCCAATCAAAAGGTAAAGGAGATCTGGACAAGTTGTTGCGTGGTCATGAAACGTGGACCATCGCCTGATCCGCGGTAATCCATTACAATCAATGTAATCCAGGATAGTTTCTTCCCTATTCCACGCAATCCTGTTAATCAGTGTAATCTGCGATTAAATAAAGAAAGCCAGCGATGGAAATCGCCGGCCTGTGCTTACCTCTGAAACCACAAAAAGAAAGAAGGTAACTATATATTTGACTATATAAATTCAGTTTAAAGGATCCCAAATTGGTCTTGAATTGGATTATCCGTCGATCAAGTGAAGGAAACATAAAAGCAGCTCAACATGGCGGATAGATAGGCCAGCGGCTAATTTCTTCTTATTCAGATGAGCACTTTTAGTTATTTCACTAACATTTTACTGCCGCAACTTTGGAGCATAAGCAGTTGGTTTTGGTACTGACAACAATATATTCAGTTGCCAAAACGCACAGGGTCGTAAACAACGTAACAGAGGTAAAGCATTTACAAGGGTAGCGAACAAGGTATTTTGTACGAATTGAATTCGTGCTTTCTTTTCGATGAAACTGGAAATTGGATGGTTGGAATGAGGAGATTGGAGATTTCAGGATGCTTTGCAGGTGTGAATAGTGTTTCAGCACATAAGCAGGGTAAAAGTAAAGACTGTTTTCTTAAAAATCAATATTTTCTTCAAGAATTTTTAATGAGTAGGCCATTTCAACCCATTTATTAAGAAAGATCAATTATGCTTTGAAAAACTTCTGGTGCGCTAAAACTCCCGTCCAGCGCATAAAAATGACCATTACAGAGACCCTATTGAGGAATCGATTGAAAGCTCATTTCTTTTTCTGCTGCCTTGAATACTTTCTCTTTCTTATAGTCATACCACCATTTGGGAGCCGTCTTTTTCATCACCGTATCAATGCTGCGCATGCCAAAGAGATTCCAGGCACCCTGAAGCTTACCGCTAAAAGAAGATTGTAATGCCCTTAGACTCATGGCGAAACCACTGTCCAAATACTCCATATGATGCCAGTAGCCGGCTGGCATGAATAAGGTATCCCCATGGTCCAGTATTACTTCATACCCTTCTGCCAGCTTTAAGGCCGGGAATTGCTGGTAATCCGGATGACCATTTTGATTATAGTGGGAAAAATCAGCCAGGCTAAGTACTTCAAAAGGTTTGCGGTAGAGCTTATGTTGCTCTTCAAAAGGAAATAACAACACTTTCTTCCTTCCGGCAAATTGAGTATGCAGGATATGCGACATGTCGATATCAAAGTGCATATGCGTAATGCTGGTGGCGCCACCCGTAAACAACATGGGGAATTTCTTGACAAAACCTTTCATCAGGTCTTCAGGCCAGGTAAAATCCTGCGTCAGTTGCGGGGCATGGTCAAAAATGTTGAAAAGGAAAATGCGCCAGGCCGCCGGGCCTTCACTGATCATATCAATATACTCACCAAAGGTCTTGTAGTCATCAGCAGTATTGATGGGAGTATAGGCATCACTCTTAACATTGTTGTACAGCCCTACCCGTTTATTACCGACTATTTGTTTGAAGTACGCCCAGTCCCATTTCGTATAGGCAGGCCATCCTTTTGCCAGGTTATTGATCACCACTGGCTTCATGGGTTTATAATAGTGCTGCTGAAAGTCTTCTCCGCTTATAGTATCTACTCTGTCAACAGGTTGTAAACGCATGGACAAAATTTAGCGCTAATTTAATATTAAATCTATTTATACTACTAAAACTCCCGGAATATGTTGATAATGTGACAACTGCGAGACCGTTTTTGTTGCGTTTTGGCAGCCCCGGGGATCAGTTTTTGCTATTTATTGACTTTTACCTATAATTTTACCGTATGCTGCTACACCTTCATCCCGATAATCCACAGCCCCGTAATATTCATACGATTGTAACTGGTTTGTCTAAAGGAGAAGTGATCATTTACCCTACCGATACCATTTACGGCCTGGGCTGCGATATTTACCAGCAAAAGGCTATTGAACGTATTTGCCGCATTAAACAGGTAAATCCTCAAAAAGCCCAGCTATCCTTTATTTGTTATGATCTGAGCGATCTCAGCCAGTACACCAAAAGCATTTCCACCCCCCTGTACCGGATGCTTAAAAGCTATCTGCCCGGTCCTTATACCTTCATTTTGCCAGCCAGCAAGGAAGTACCTAAGATCCTGAAAAGTAAAAAAGATACCATCGGTATCCGCGTTCCGGATAACAATATAGCGCGGGCTATTGTAAAAGAACTGGGCCATCCCATATTGAGTACAACCCTCCCCGGTGAGATGGTAGAGGAGTATACTGATCCAGAACTCATGTATGCCAATTTTGAAAAGCTGGTAGATATCGTGGCCGATGGTGGTATTGGCGGCATGGTGCCTTCTACTGTTATTGATTGTACCGGCGACGAACCCGTCATCATCAGGCAAGGCGCCGGAGAATGGGTGGCTGAATAATTGGCTGTATATTCGTCGGCCTAATAGCCATTGTATATGTCTGCTCCTTTAAGCGAATACCAGCGTTTCTTTCCCGATTCTTTTGAACTCGAAACTCCCCGGGTTTTACTCCGCTTATTACAATCAAGCGATTTCGATACACTCTACCCCCTTGCCCAATCCAAAGACACCTGGAAGTATTTTGTTCAGGAATTGAATGATCCCCGGGAGTTACGCAATTGGATAGCCTCCTTGCTGCAGGAACGGGAACAGGGGAAAAGAATGCCCTTTGTGATCATCGACAAGGATACCAAAGAAGTGTGTGGTAGTACCAGCTACCTGAATATTTCCTTTTTCGACAAGCGCCTGGAGATCGGTTCCAGTTGGCTGGGTCCTGAATATGTTGGTATGGGCGTAAACAAGCAAGCCAAGTTTGCGCTGCTGAGCTATGCATTTGGTGTGATGAAAATGGAAAGAGTAGAGATTAAAACAGATAACCTGAATGAACGCGCCAAAGCTGCCCTCCTGAAAGTAGGAATGATACCCGAGGGTATATTGCGCAGCCATATGCAAATGCATTCCAACCGCCGCCGCGACTCTATTTACTATAGCATACTGAAAGGAGAGTGGGAACAAAGAAGAGCCAGCTTCTTCCCGGAAATGTTATAAACAAAAAGAGTCCCCACAATCAATGCAGGGACTCTCAGAACAACCATTCATCCGTTAACAAAAAAGTTTAGTAAAAGCGTTTGGGGCCATTGTGCTTATACCGGTAAATATTGCGGTTGGCCCTGTGTTGTTCATATGCCAGGTGCCTTCTTTCGCCCCTGCTCATATGCCCGTCTCTCCTGTACCGCTGATATTGCCTGTGCATATGACGCTGTTGTTTAGATAAACGGTGAGCTTCTCCTCTGGTCAGTGCGCCACTCCGTCTGCCTTGTTCAATGCGTTGATGTTGAGCTCGGTCCTTACCACGCAATGATTGTGCATTGGCGCCTATAGAGAGCCCTATTAAGAGCATTATTCCCAGAATTAATTTCGTTTTCATACCGTAGTTTTTTAGTACAACAAATAAATCCACAGTATTAAGACTACCACAGGAACCTGTAGTTTAAAGGAGGGTATACCCGTAAATGTTATAAAATCTATAAATCCAGCTCAAGCTGCGAAGGAAGGCATTGGAAGGATTTGCGGTGATAGGGGCTCATGCCATGTGCTTCTATCGCATTGCGGTGTTGCAGCGTAGCATATCCCTTGTTCGAATTCCATTTGTAATGCGGGAATTGATCGTGCAATTGCATCATATAATCGTCCCGGTAAGTTTTGGCCAGAATGCTGGCGGCTGCTATCGAAGCATAGATGCCATCCCCTTTGATGATGCATTCATGTGGTATCGTAGGGTAGGTAGTGAAGCGGTTGCCATCAATCAGCAACAACTGTGGTGCAGTGGTCAGTTTATCAACAGCCAGGTGCATAGCTTTGAAGGAAGCTTTCAATATGTTGATCGCATCTATTTCCTCATGGTCTACAATACCTACCGCATAGCTTACAGCATGTTTTTCTATGATGGGCCTTAGCTCATACCGGTGCTCTTCCGTTACTTGTTTGGAATCATTGAGGAGCGGATGGTGAAAATCCCTGGGCAGTATAACCGCAGCGGCAAATACAGGACCGGCCAGACAGCCCCTGCCAGCTTCATCACAGCCCGCTTCTATCAATATTTCCTGGTGAAAAGGTTTGAGCAACGGATAAACTTTGGCCAAAAATACGGGAAGGAAAGAACTCCCGGCAATCAGGAAAGCTGATTTTACTCACATCTTCACACAAAAGGGGATGTGCCACCTCGCAAACTAACCTTACCTTTCCGCACTTTTTATGGAAATAGCAGGCTACATTATAGCTGTATTGATTGGACTTTCACTGGGTTTGGTGGGAGGCGGAGGTTCTATCATCACCGTACCCGTATTGGTGTACCTGTTGCATGTAGAACCTGTTCTGGCCACCATGTATTCTTTATTCGTGGTAGGCAGCTGTAGCCTGGTAGGATCTGTAAAAGCTTTTAAAAAAGGACTGGTTGATATTCCTGTTGTGTTTGTATTTGGCAGTGCATCTATGTTGTCCGTTTTTATTGCCCGGCATCACCTGGTGCCCCTGCTGCCCAACCACTTTTTCACCATTGGCCCCCTGGTGGTTACCAAGGCCGTCTTCCTTATGTTGCTGTTTGGACTATTGATGTTACTCACCTCTGTTTCAATGATCCGTTCTGCCTCAAGAACGCAAATGACTGCCGTGTCCGCACAAGATCAACCCCGGAAAATGCTGCCCCTTTTTCTGCAGGGAGTTGCAGTGGGAATAGTAACCGGACTGCTGGGTGCCGGCGGTGGATTCCTGATCATCCCTGCATTAGTATTGTTTGGCAAGCTGCCCATGAAAACCGCAGTAGGCTCTTCTCTTACCATCATGACATTCAGTTCCTTGTTTGGCTTCTTCAGCACCATGGCACAGTATACCATCAATTGGACACAGTTATTGAGCTTTACTGCCATCGCCATTGGAGGCATTTTTATCGGCACCGCCTTGTCCGACAGGATATCCGCCAACTCCCTCCGGAAAGGTTTTGGCTGGTTTGTATTGATCATCGCCCTTGTAGTGCTCAGTCGCGAACTCTTCTTTTCATAAACTCCCCAGGCTGTTTCATGCACTTCCTCAATATGCCATTGTGCTGCATAAAAAGTACTCGTGTACCCCATATTAATTAAGTAAATTTAATGTAGGATTTATGCTACCTCATACAGTGGTCTGATACGACTGGATATCTTTTCTCTCCTTTAATAATGAGCTGACGAATAACCTTACGTCACCAGCATTACAAGATCCACTATCACGTTCTATCCTGTATCCTTAACAATTGAACCTTCTTTAGCAACAATGGCCGGCACTTGCTTCATCATTAACCATTAGCCTACCCCCGGTTTTGGGGATATTCTCATGCACTTTCGGGTATTGAAAAACCTCGGGGGTGTAAGGAATTTTGTGTCGTCATTAAAAATATTCTGTTATGCAAAACAATGATCTGAACGTTTCGTCCCGCCGTGGTTTTTTGGGAACCCTGGCTACCGGCGCCGCTGCACTGGGAGTAACAACATTGGCTACACCTTTTGGTCTGATGGCCTCTCCGGGATTAACCCCGAATGAGATAGCAGATGCAGAGGCCTGGTTCAATAAAATTAAAGGCAAGCACCGTATTGTATTCGATGCAACAAGACCACACGAAATATTTCCTTTTGCGTGGCCCCGTGTGTTTATGCTCACCAATGCAGCTACCGGCACACCCGAAAAAGAGTGCGGTGTAGTAGTCATACTAAGACATGATGCAATTCCTTATGCTATGGAAGACGGGCTCTGGGCCAAATACAATTTTGGCGAATTATTCAAGGCCGAAGATCCTGCGACAAAGCAACATGCCACACGCAATCCATTCTGGAAACCAAAGCCAGGCGATTACAAAGTGCCGGGCATAGGGCCAGTAGCTATTGGCATCAATGAATTACAGGACAGCGGCGTCATGTTCTGCGTATGCGATGCTGCTATGACCGTATACAGTGCAGCCGTAGCTGGCAAGTTGAATGCAGACCCCGCAGCCATAAAGAAAGAATGGGTAGCCGGACTATTACCCAATATTCAACCAGTGCCTTCCGGTGTATGGGCAGTCAACAGGGCACAGGAGCATGGTTGTTCCTATTGCTTTGCCGGATAAGCCCCCACGAGCCTTAATCTTTTTTATGCCACGTAAGACGCAGATGGGATTCCTGCTGACCGGGGTGGCGGTGATTGTATTGGCAATCGTGATCAAATCATATTCTCCGGGCCATGGGAAAGACAAACCGGCAACCGCCGTTATACCAGAATGGCCTTGGGAGGCGCCCGATACAGCCGCTATTCCGGCAACAGCAGAAGGATCATTGATCCGGTATGGCCGGTCATTAATAGCCAACACAGCCCGGTACCTGGGGCCCCGGGGAATTGTACAGCCAATTTCCAATGGGATGAATTGTCAAAACTGTCACCTGGACGCAGGTACCAGGCCCTGGGGCAACAACTATAGTGCCGTAGCAACCACCTACCCACGCTATCGCGAGCGTAGCGGCAGCATTGAATCAGTAGAAAAAAGAGTCAATGATTGTTTGCAGCGCAGCCTCAATGGGAAGCCCCTTGATAGTAATAGCCGGGAGCTGAAGGCCATGGTTGCTTATATAAAATGGGTGGGTAGTAATGTGCCGGTTAAAACAAAACCCGTCGGGGTGGGAATCAGCAGCCTGCCTTACCTCGACCGGGCGGCCGACAGCGCCCGCGGTAAAATGGTCTATATACAATATTGCCAACGCTGTCATGGAGATAAAGGACAGGGAGAGACAGATACTACTACCGGCATTGGCTATCGTTATCCTCCCTTGTGGGGTGCAAACAGCTACAATACCGGGGCCGGTATTTATCGCCTCTCCCGGCTGGCGGGATATGTGAGAGACAATATGCCCTATGGCGAAGCGTACCACCATAAACCCGTGTTAAGTGATGAAGAAGCCTGGGATGTAGCTGCTTTTGTAAATACCCGGCGCCGTCCCTTAAAGCACTTTCCGGCCGATTGGCCGGTGGTCGGCACCAAGCCCGTCGATCATCCCTTCGGCCCCTTCAGCGATTCCTTCCCAGAGCAACAGCACAAGTATGGTCCGTTCAGCCCTATTGCGGCATTCAAAGAAAAGCAGAAACAAAAATAAAAACCTCCTGCACATGAAAAAGCATAGCTTATTGATTACCCTTTTCGTCCTGGTGTCTTCCCTGGTATGGGCGCAATCGCCCGATTACAAGGTCGTATTTGATGTAACGAGTAAGGATACCAACACCTATCATACAGTGGTTCGTCAGGCAGGCTCCATCCTGAAGGCAAACCCGGATGCTAAAGTAGAAATAGTCATCTATGGCGGGGCACTCGACCTCGTAACAAAGGATAAGTCCATAGTAGCTCCTGCCGTAGAAGAACTGGCTAAAAAAGCAAGTTTTAAAGTATGTGCTGTCACCATGCAACGCAACAACCTCGATAGATCCCGCCTGATACCTGGTGTAGAAACAGTGCCCGATGGCATTTATGAGATCATCACCCGGCAAAAACAAGGATGGGGATATATTAAAGTGAGCCCGTAATTGGCAGTATCCTTTACCTTTGCGGGCGCTATGGATACAAACTCCCAATACCCGGCGCCCGATTCGAAACCCCGTCGTTATGTGTCTGCCTGGATCCTGATCGGTGTTTTTATGCTGTTGGTCCAGGTAATCCTGGGCGGTATTACCCGCTTAACAGGATCGGGCCTTTCTATTACAGAATGGAATGTGGTGACCGGTACCTTGCCTCCGCTCAATGACCAGCAATGGGCGCAGGAGTTTGATAAATACCGGCAAACACCCCAATACCTGCTGCTGAATTCCGGGTTTACCATTAACGATTTCAAGTTTATCTTCTTTTGGGAATGGTTTCACCGTTTTTGGGCAAGGCTGATCGGTGTGGTATTCATCGTTGGTTTTGTATACCTGATGTCCAAACGATACCTCAGGCGCGAAATGCAACAACCCTTGTTGTTCCTTTTCTTCTTTGGCGCTTTTCAGGGCGCTATTGGCTGGATCATGGTGGCCAGTGGTCTCACAGGTGATGCCGTTTATGTGAAACCTACCCGCCTTGCCCTGCATTTTATATTCGCCATGGCCCTTATTGCTTACGCGTTCTGGTTTGCCCTCCAATTGCGCGTGCCTGCACAGGAACGCAGTGTAGCACCCTCCTTACGCAAATGGACATGGTGGATCATCGGCCTCTTATTCCTTCAATTGATCTTCGGTGCATTGATGGCTGGCCATAAAGCAGCCCTGGCGGCAGCTACCTGGCCCACTATTAATGGAGATTTAATACCTTCCAGCCTCTTCCAGGAAAAGCCTCTTTTACTAAACTTCTTTGAAAATAAGATCACCATACATTTTGTGCATCGTGGGCTGGCTTATTTGTTGTTAATACTCATCATCATCTATACCATCAAGGCAAACCGCATAGCGCCTGTGGGCAAAACCTTCCGTAAAGCCCGCCTGTTCCCCGCTATCCTGGTATCAGCACAAGTAATATTGGGAATAGTATCTGTATTGACCAGTCCCGGTATTGTACCCCAAAAATGGGGTGTATTTGAATGGATGGCCCAATTGCATCAGGTAGTGGGTATGTTATTATTGTTGAGTTTTGTAGCCATGTTGTACCTGCTTCCAAAACGTTTAGTGCCCGCTGCATAATCAAACCGATATCTTTTCGTTTTTGATAGTAAATTGAGCACGAATAGAATTCAGGCAGCATGAAAATCTTTCTACGCGGATTATTTCGGTCTTTTCCCATCCAGCTTTTTCTGCTGCACTTCAAGAAATTCCAGGTGCTGCTGATCTTCTGGTTCGTGCTCTTCAGTACCGTGAATGGTACGTTTATGAAAAGCTTCGGGGCCGATTCATTGTACCTGGCGCCTGAATACCTGGGAGAGGTAAATGCTCTGAGTGCTGCCTTTGTAGGGGTAGCTATTGGCATCTTTATCATGAGCTGGAACATTACCACCTTTATTCTCTTCAGCCGTCATTTTCGTTTCCTGGCTACTACTTCCAATCCATTCTTAAAATATTGTATCAACAACGGTATTATCCCCCTGCTGTTCCTGGGGTTTTATTTCAGTAAAGCGGCGAAATTTGCCGGCATCAAAGAACTGATGACTACCGGCGAAATTGCCTTGCTCGTGGGAGGCTTTTTAGGTGGGCTGATTATAATCATTGCCATTTCTTTCTTCTATTTCTTCCGGGCCGATAAGACCATTATCCGCCGCCTTACACCCGTGATCAGTAACCCCCAATTGTTTAAAGCACAGTTCAGGAGAGGAGAAGATAAATTAACCCAAAGCCGGCTGGTAAAAGTAGAATGGTACCTCAATTCCCTCTTCACCTTAAGAAAAGTGCGCGATGTATCACACTATAGCCGTGAATTTGTGGAGACCATTTTCAGCCGCCATCACTTTGCAGCCGTACTGTCCATCTTCGTGGCGTTTATCTTCCTCATCATGATGGGCTTTTGGCTCGATGATCCTTTATTCCAATTGCCGGCGGCAGCAGGCATCACCGTGTTTTTTGCCATCCTCATTTCAGTATCCGGAGCTTTTACCTATTTTATGCAAAGCTGGAGTATCCCTGTGCTGGTACTGATATTCTTTGTGCTGAACCTCTTGTATCGCCACAATATCATAGATCCGAGCAATAAGGCCTACGGACTCAATTATGGCAATAAGCAGGAGCGTCCTGCCTATACCCGCGAACATTTATTTGAATTATGCGCTCCCGAAAAAACACAACAGGATAAAGAGCATATGATCATGATCCTTGACCGCTGGAAAGCCAGGCAGGAGACTAAGAAGCCTGTTATGTTCATCATCAATACCAGTGGAGGTGGAAACCGCAGCGCTACCTTTACCATGAATGTGATGCAATGCCTGGATAGCCTGAGTAAAGGCGAATTAATGAAGAAAACCGCCTTTATTACCGGTGCATCTGGTGGCATGTTGGGCGCTGCTTATTTCAGAGAGCTTAGCCGGGCCAAGGAAGGCGGTAAAGATATAAGGCTGCAGGACGATAAATATGTAGACGATATTTCCGGCGACCTGCTCAATGCATTGTTCACTTCCTTTGTGGCCCGCGACCTGGCATCCCCCGCGCAGAAATTCAATGTAAATGGCTATGAGTATGTGAAAGACAGGGGTTATGCTTTTGAACAGAAGCTGAATGAGAATACCCATGGTATGCTCAACAAGCAACTGAAGGATATATATGAAGACGAAGTGCATGCCCGCACGCCGCTGATGCTGCTCAGCTCAGTCATTACCCAGGATAGTCGTAAGATGCTGATCAGTACCCAGCCCGTGAGCTTTTTAATGAAGCCTGTGTACGATACCAATAAACTGGCTGAAATAGAACCCGATGCCGTGGATTACCAATCCATGTTTGCCGGCCAGGATCCTATGAACCTGCGCCTGCTCACTGCCCTGCGCATGAATGCCACCTTCCCCTACGTATTGCCCAATGTATGGCTGCCTACCAACCCCGTTATTGATGTCATGGATGCCGGCCTGCGGGATAATTACGGACTCGAAACCACCATCCGTTTCTTACAGGTATTCCAGCAATGGATACGCGATAATACCAGCGGTGTGGTGTTGATCCAGATACGCGACCGGAAGATTGCAGGGTGGGAACCTTTTGAATCGGATAATATTACCGAGATCGCTACCAAGCCTATGTTGCTATTGCAGTACAACTGGTATAAAATGCAGGAGTATTCTCAGAGCGACCTGCTTTGCCTTTCCCAGCAGATACTGGGCAAGCAGTTTTATAAATTGTCATTTCAATACCTGCCCAAAAAAGAGGATGCAAGGGCAGCCCTCAACTTTCACCTCACCAAGAGTGAAAAGCTGGATATCAATGAAGCCATGTTCAGCGCCAATAACCAGCAATCATTCCAGTTCTTTAAAGAGTTGCTTAAACCACGCAACAACCCACCTGCCAAATAGAATCCGCTACTTCTGTTTGACTTGGTTTGTATTCAGCTTTTTGCCTGTATGCCTTGTTGCCTTTTTTTAGAATGCATGGATCAGCTTAAAATATTCCGGCATCACCTTGATGTGCAGTTTGGTGGGCGTATCCCTTGGCTCCCCGTCGATATGCATAGGTGCATTACCAACATTGGAGATACTGAGCTCCGTGGTTTGGAAATAGATCACCGGTGAGCGGAGTGAGTTTTCAATATGACGCAGTTTCCCGGCCAGCACCTGCCGCATCACTGTTAACAATAACAATGGCTTGGCCACTTTCTTTACAATCACCACATCCAGCAACCCATCCGACAGTACCGCCTTGGGGGCAATCGTAAAGTTGTTGCCAAACTGATTGCTGTTGGCAATACTTACAAAAAAGGCTTCTGTAGTAAAGATCAGTTTATTCGCTTCTATCTTGAAGAGGTAGGATCCTGCAGAGAAGAAATTACGTGTTGTAAGAGATGCATAGGTAGTCAGTCCCCGTTTGGGTTGTTTGGCAAACTGGTGCGCCACCTGGGCGTCAAAGCCTAGTCCACAGAGCATACAGGCAAATTGGTTATTCACCATAAAAGCATCTGTCAGCCGCGCCTTCCCCGTAAATACAATGTCCATGGCTTTCTCACTCGATTTGGGAATACCGGCGGCAAAAGCCAGCCCGTTGCCCGAGCCCATGGGTACAATACCAAATTGAACGTCAGTATCTGCCAGAGCATATACCACTTGGTTCACAGAGCCGTCACCCCCGCAAACGATGACATCCGTCACCCCTTCGGTCATTATCTTATGCCGGACAGTTTCATACTTTGCCGCTATATCCGTATCCAGAATTTCAAATGAAATGCCTGCCGCTTCAGTACGCCGGGCAATCATTTCCTTGAGCGAACCTTTACCCCTGGTACCGGAAATAGGATTAATAAGATAAATGATCTTTCTTGCCATGCGGGTGCAAAATTCTAATAAAATATGCGAAACAAACAGGAAGAAAGCAAAATAGTTTGCTGGTTTTTATAACATGGCATGTTTACCAGTTAAAAGACAAGCTCACATTGCCTACTTCATGACTATACAACCCTTCCAGCATAGGCGTGGTATACCTTTGCATCACCGACAAGGCAACACGCCCTTTCGATACTACAACACCGTATTCCATATTGAAGGTGAACTTTTGAAGCGGATGATTGGAGCGGATAACCTTCCCATTGGAGGAATTGCTGATACCGCCTGTAAGCAAAGCATTGGTAAGCGTGAATGAGCCACCGGGCCGGGCTACCAGGTAAGCCTGCCATTTCTTTTGGCTCTTTATGGTGCGTGGACTGGACAACTGATTAATGTTACCGGAAAAATAAGGATGCATGATGCCAATCCGGATCAGTGGATAAATAGTGGCGCTGTTCGTCATAGTGCCTGCAGCTATTTTGCCGCCGCCGATGATCTCTGCCCAACGGCCAATACCTGCCAGTTGCTTTTCTGCCGTGAATTGCACATTGGCCAGTAAAGCATTGCCCAACTGATGGTCCCAGCCCATGGGTAATTGGTAGCTGATAAGTTGGTGTATTAATTTTTGTCCTTGTTCCCCCAGAGCGGCCGGCCCCATTACCCCCAGCAACAACTCTGTTTGAAAAGCATATCGCTTTTGGGCATTGTAAGAACGCAGCGAATAGGTGGCAAACAAAGATCCCGAATAAGGATAATCGTCTGGCTGGTATTCCGTGGTCTTGATGTCCCGTGGTGTAATAGCCATTTGCATGATGCTCCAGCCCGTAACATTGATGCTGCTATCACCTGCCGTGGGTAGCCACTGTGGCCGCTTGCGGTTGTTGTAAAAAAGGTCAAAGCGCAAGCCATTCGTATAGAATTGGTCCGTTCCCTTTCCGCGGAAGTTGATATAGTCATTGTCAATATAGACCCTGAAAAGATATTCCCTGTCCTGTTGCTCTTGTGCCTGTACCGGAGTGAAAAAAACACAGCCTGTCAATAGCACGAGTATAAAATATAAATTTCCTTTCATCTGTTATGCCTTTCTGTTGGTAATACGGTAGCCTTAAAAATCACATGCCAGGCATCCCGCATTCAACTTCTCAACCCGCCAAAAAGCTAAAGGCTCGCAGCTCGCAGCTGAATTTACCGTGTATGTAAAATTCAAGGTCGTTTTGCCGTACGTATTCATAAAAAAATTATTTTCAGTATTCAACCATCCATCCTCTATGCCACAGTCAGTCAATTATTTCAAATGGAGCCTTGGTCAAAAGGTAGCCATCCGGTTCTTCTTCCTGTTTTTTGTATTGTATATCTTCTTTAATCCCAATGGCGTGTTTCCTGGTATTGATGTGTTGTTTGGGATCTACATTGAACCTTTTCATAAGCTCATACCCTGGATCGGTAAGCACATTTTACACCTGTCCTACGATATCACCGTCTTTACCAATGGCAGTGGCGATACCACCTACGATTATGTGGTGATCTTTTTTATATTCATGTTATCACTGGTGGGCTGTTTGATCTGGTCCGTGCTCGACCGCCGGAGGGCCAGCTACAACCAGCTTTATTACTGGCTTACCGTCATGATCCGTTACTATGCCGCCTTTACCATGCTTACTTATGGATTTGTAAAAGTGTTCAAACTGCAGTTCCCATCCCCATCCCTCAATAGACTGTTGCAACCTTATGGCGACTCATCACCCATGGGCCTGGCCTGGACCTTTATGGGTTATTCCAAAGGGTACAATTACTTCACCGGGTTTGCTGAAGTACTAGGTGGACTATTATTGTTGTTCCGCCGTACCACTACAGCCGGGGCCATTGTTACCGTGCTGGTGATGGGCAATGTGATGGCCATGAATTACAGCTTCGATATACCTGTAAAACTGCTATCTACTACAGTGGTGATCATGTGCCTCTTCCTGCTGGGAAAAGATATGATGCGACTGATCAATTTCTTTATCCTCAATAAGCCAACCGAAGCTGGAAAAACTGCTGCGCCGCATATCCGGAAAAAATGGCTGCGCATTTCCCTGCTATCCTTCAAGGTATTACTGGTAGGATATACCCTGGTAATGGTTGTATATGGCAGTTATTCCGCGCTGAGCCAGTATGGTGATGCGGCACCCAAACCGCCATTGTATGGCATCTATGATGTAAAGACCTTTATCAGGAACCGCGATACCATACCTCCTTTAAAAACCGATGCTACCCGCTGGAATAAGCTCGTGATCAACTATAAGGGCAATGCCACGCTCAAAATGATCACCGATAGTACCGAGTACCTGGCTTTCGAGCCCGATACCGTCGCCAAAAAGATCACCCTGTATAAATATGCCGATACGACCCATAAAGCCAGTTTTGCCTATACTTATCCGGAGAAGGATCTGCTGGAAATGAAAGGCCATTGGAATGGCGACACCCTCACCATCCGGATGCAGCAATTTGACCTCAATAAATACAGGCTCGTGAGCCGTGGTTATAACTGGATCAATGAGTATCCCTACAACCGGTAAAGGTGTAATCGGATAAAGATGAACCTGTTGCCCGGCAATTTATTGCGGTAAAGAGATCATTTCCGATTGTGGCATGAGATTTTCAATTACCATCTAAAAGAAATGTATGTCAGCTTTTACCCACCCCACCACCAGCGATGTAGACAGTAGTTGCCAGGAAGTATTGCAACAGGCTTATGAGGCATTCAACGCCCGCGATATGCAAGCAGCCCTTAGCTGCATGGATCCCGATGTAGAATGGCCCAATACCATCGATGGCGTCTATCTGTATGGACATAAAGCCGTGCATGATTATTGGGTACGGCAGTGGAACATGATCGATCCTCATATAGAACCCGTGCATTTTAGCAATTGCGAGGATGGGAATATCATGGTGGAGGTACACCAGGTGGTGTGCGACCTGGAAGGCAATACCATAGTGGATGAAACCGTATACCATTCTTACCTGGTATTGCAGGGGATGATAAAGCGGATGGAAATACGAAAAACAGTAATTGCAGCCGATCAGGAAATTACTTCTATGGCCGGGTAAAGCTATGAAATAACAATAGCCACTACCATTTTAGCAAGGCGCTCGCCCAGGTAAAGCCGCTGCCAAAAGCAGCCAGACATACCAGGTCCCCTTCTTTGATCTTTCCATCCTGCCAGGCTTCACACAAAGCCAGCGGTACCGATGCCGCAGTAGTATTGCCGTATTTCTGGATATTGTTGTATACCTGATCGTCTCTCAAACCCAACTTCTGTTGTACAAATTGAGCTATGCGTAGGTTAGCCTGGTGGGGGATTAGCATTCGCAGGTCAGCTGGTTGATAACCATTAGCCGTCAACGACTCCATGATTACTTCAGGAAATTTCACCACTGCCTTTTTGAATACAGAAGGTCCGTCCATAAAAGGGAAATTCTGCGCCTTATCGACCATGGCATGACTCATGAACATATCCGCTATTTCAGCCTCATTGAAATCCGCCAGCTTTTGTTCTGTCCAGTGATTCGCATGTGTTCCCGGATTGTACATAGCCAGGATCTCCGCGCTTTCCCCGTCACTGTGCAGGTGCGTGCTTAAAATACCCTGGTTGTCTTTTTGGGTGGGTTGCAGTACCACCGCCCCTGCTCCATCGCCAAAGATCACACTCACGTTTCTGCCGCGCGTACTGAAGTCGAGCCCGAAAGAATGCTTTTCACTGCCGATCACCAGTACGTTCTTGTACATGCCACCCCTGATGAATTGATCCGCCACACTCAGCGCATAAATAAAGCCGCTGCACTGGTTTCGTACATCCAGTGCTCCGATCTCCTTCATTTTCATGGCTCTTTGTACCAGCACACCACAGCCCGGGAAATAATAGTCCGGGCTAAGCGTAGCAAATACAATGAAATCAATATCCTGGGGCGTAATACCTGCTCTTTCGATAGCTATTTTGGCTGCTCCCACCCCCATCGTGGTGGTGGTTTCCTGCGTGCGGTGCGCGTAACGGCGTTCTTTAATACCCGTTCTTTCCTGTATCCATTCGTCACTCGTTTCCATGTATTTCGTAAGGTCCTGGTTGGTCACTACTTGTTCCGGTACATACATACCAATACCGGCGATTCTGGAACGTATCATATTGCAAGGCATTTTAGATGAACAAGTTAAGGAAAAGAAAATTGCACCCGAAATGAAACTATTGCAAACCGAACGAACCATTAGCCAGGCACCCCCAATTGCCCAGATAGATCAGGTCTGTTGCCTGAAATTAACCCGTTTTCTGTTCGCGAACAGCGAACAAAAGCTAAATTGAACATCCTTTACAAACCCTGGCCATGACAATTCAATCGCAGTTCGACTTAACAATAAACCTGCTCAAAACACACCGTAATTCCTTTCCAATAGTTAAGGGACTAATTGATATTTACAATTCAAGTGAAGTGGAGTTTTTTTGCTTTTCTGAAGCATCGCGTGGAACAACAAAGGAAAATATATTAGGAGCCTATGAGATAAGGGCCAGAATCGATAGCAAAGCAAAAGATAATCCATTTATTTCCGGCTATGATATGTTACTGCCTCATCTCAGAGAGACGAAGCATGAACATATCTGTATTTCAAGTTTCCTCTCAAATATTGGCGGATTTCTGGTCTTCTCAGACTTTGATAGACAAGACCTGATTGGATTATTATGCACAAAAAATACCCTTGTCGACATGCGAAACAGGATAGCGGAGAATAAAAGAAAGGCCGACGCGGGCGAATCGGTACCACAGTACAATTACAATGAAAGTAAGACCCTCTTTATCAATGGGGTATATACAAATACTAGTAGCCAGTAGCTAAATTTGACACTGCCAGCCAGCCTAACCACACAGAGATCTTTTAGAGACATTACAGAGACCTTATAGAGACTTTATAGAGACCCTGGCCTATACCTGACCCATGGCTGGCATACCCTTGGCTTATACCAGACCTTAGGGTAGGTTGTGACACCTGATATATAAACACATGGAAGAGGGGCTCCTGTAAGCAACCCCAAAACTTACCTGCCTGCCAGATCAGTCTGCCTCCCTTCTAGGTTGCTTAACAGTTCCTTCCCGGACCACGGTAGGGTCCTTCCCCCTGGTCGAAAGCCGGTAGTAAGTCAATGGTAAGCTAATAGTAAGCCAGTAGTAAGAAAAAGTGATTAACAGGTTGCCCATGCCTGTGAGTGCCAGGCCATGTAAGTAGGAGTGAAAACCGTATGTAAGATATTGTACATCATTAAATTATATATAAAATTGGCGCAGCCTAAAAACCCTGAATTGACACCCTGAAATCCACTCAACTCATTTAGGGTCCTTTATATCTTTTTGGTCATCAGTTAGTTACCGGCTTTACGTGCAAAATGTCCTCCATAAACCGGCTAATTTCCCGTTCTACTCCGGGCACATCTTTCGACTTGATCCAGGACCCCATCACATGGTTGCCCGTATTCGGCATGGCTACAGCCCGCTTTTCAGCCGCCGCTGTACCCAATTCATCAAACATCTTCAGCGCGGCTGACACCTTCACCACACTGTCCTGGTGCACTTTGTCTTTGAAATAATAGAGCAGCAGCGTAGGCTGTTTCACCTTTTCAAAGGTAGTTTTATTCATAGACGTTTCCAGCAACTCTTCCAGGTTTACTGCCGCTTCCAGCCGGTAAGGAGAATTCCAGTATTGCCGGTACACATCCCGCTTATCGTCCGATTCATTGAATTTAGAGCCTTTTACCAGCCTCGCTATCTGCAGGCCCCAGGGATTGTTGAGCAGCCACGCATTGGGATCATTGATGGCAATATTGGGCGATAACAATACCAGCGCATACACTTCAGGATAGGCCGCCGCCAGCTGCAGCGCCAGCGTGCCTCCCGTGGAAGTACCCACCAGGATCACTTTATTACCAATCTTTTCTCCGATCGCCAGCGCTTCCTTGGCACTTTCCCAGTATTTGTCAGATGTCAGGTGCACCAACGCATCAGAAGTATCAATGCCATGCTCAGCCAGCCGCGATAAATACAGGTTGCTGCCAAACTTCCGGGCAATGTCGTGGTGTACCGGATCGCCCTCTGCCTGCGAAGCCGAAAAGCCGTGGAGATACACCAGCGAATATTCCGTTTTGCCTTTCGTGGAATCATTGGCCCATACAATACGGGCTTCATTGTCGGGTTTCAACCGGTGTTGTGATTCCTGCGCCCGGATAAATTGCTGGAGTGAGTCTGCTGTGGCAGGTACCACAGGCATTTGAACATGGTAGGCGGGGTCCGCAGGTTTAGGCCCCATGAGGTATACGATCACAATAACCAGTAGCGTAATAAGCCACCATTTCCTTTTGCGCATGTGGTAAATTTGTGCATTGAAATTAACGCAAAAACACAGGCTTGCATAAATTATCAATCTGTGAATTTCCGTACAAAGCCAAGCTGCTCAAATCACTATAAACCATGCACAAGGGCTGACTTGCCGCCCCGATAGGGAGAAAGTATTACCAAAATAATAAGTTTCCCTAATTCCTTGTCCCTGCCGCTGAATTAGCGTACTTTTGCGCCTCTTTTGCCCGTTGAAAACCTGTATAGTAGCTAATCGCTTGCTTGTCAGTGAGTCAACTTATTAATAAGTTAATTATGGAAATCAGAAATATAGCGATTATCGCCCACGTAGACCACGGTAAGACAACCCTGGTTGATAAGATCTTACACGCTACCAAAGTGTTCCGTGATAACCAGGACACTGGTGAGCTGATCATGGACAGTAACGACCTGGAACGCGAAAGAGGTATCACTATCTTTAGTAAGAATGCCTCCGTAACCTATAAGGACGTCAAAATCAATGTAATTGATACCCCTGGTCACGCCGACTTTGGCGGAGAAGTAGAGCGCGTATTGAAAATGGCCGATGGTGTTTGCCTCCTGGTAGACGCTTTCGAAGGCCCAATGCCACAAACACGTTTCGTGCTTCAAAAGGCATTGCAACTGAACCTGAAACCTATCGTAATCATCAATAAAGTTGATAAGCCCAACTGTCGTCCTGATGAAGTTCACGACGCCATCTTTGAACTCTTCTTCAACCTCGATGCTACCGAAGAACAATTGGATTTCCCTACCTACTACGGTTCCGGAAAGAACGGTTGGTTCAACGATTCACTCACACAGATCGACAATATCAATCCCCTGTTGGATGGTATCCTGAAATATGTACCTGCTCCCAAAGTAAATGAAGGACCAGTACAAATGCAGATCACTTCCCTCGACTACTCTTCTTTCCTTGGCCGTATCGCCGTAGGAAAAGTAAGCCGTGGCGTATTGAAAGAAAACCAACCCATTGCATTGATGCAGGCGGGTGGTGTGATCAAGAAGTCAAGGGTAAAGGAATTGTACGTGTTTGAAGGCATGGGCAAGAAAAAAGTAACTGAAGTAGTGGCTGGTGATCTTTGCGCTGTAGTAGGTATCGAAGATTTCAACATTGGTGATACCATTGCCGATGCTGAAAATCCCGAAGCGTTACCCGTAATCAGCGTGGATGAGCCAACCATGAACATGCTGTTCTCTATCAACAACTCTCCTTTCTACGGTAAGGATGGTAAGTTCGTTACCAGTCGTCACCTGCGTGATCGCCTGATGAAAGAGACCGAGAAAAACCTCGCACTCCGTGTAAAAGAAGCTGAAGGTGGTGGTGATAGCTTCATGGTATATGGTCGTGGTATCCTGCACTTGGGTATCCTGATCGAGACTATGCGCCGCGAAGGATATGAGTTGACAGTAGGTCAGCCCCAGGTAATTGTAAAACAGGTTGACGGTGTTAAATCCGAACCATACGAGAGCCTGGTAGTAGATGTACCACAGGAGTTTGCTTCTAAAGTAATCGACCTGGTTACCAGGAAGAAAGGTGAAATGCATGTAATGGAAACCAAGGGTGAAATGCAACACCTGGAATTTGAGATTCCTTCCCGCGGTCTGATCGGTTTGCGTACCGCAATGCTGACAGCTACTACCGGTGAAGCTGTAATGGCCCACCGCTTTATAGATTATAAGCCCTGGAAAGGTCAGATCCCCGGTCGTAACAACGGTGTACTGATCGCCAAGAGCACAGAAAAGACTACCGCTTACTCTATCGATAAATTACAAGACAGGGGTACCTTCTTTGTAGATCCGGGTGAAGAAGTATATGCTGGTCAGATCATTGCCGAGAACATCAAGCCCGGCGACCTGATCGTAAATGCTACCGAAGGTAAAAAGCTCACCAACCACCGTGCAAGCGGTAGCGATGATGCTTCCCGCATTGCTCCTAAAACTTTGATGACACTGGAAGAATGTATGGAGTATATCCAGACCGACGAGTGCATTGAAGTAACCCCCAATTTCATCCGTATGCGTAAAGTGATCCTGGATGAAACTGAAAGAAGCAAAGTGCAAAAGTCTATGAAGACTGAAACAGCTTAATTAGAATACTCGACCTATAAGTAAGAAAAGAGCCTCGTTTAACGAGGCTCTTTTTATTTAAGGAGTAAACTTTTTCCGGAATCAGGAGATTTCTTTTTGGCAAGTGCTTTTTTTATATCCTCTCTTACCTTATGCAAATACTTTTCCAATTGAGTTTTACTCATTTGAGTTCCTACTGGCTCATCACTAAGTTTGTAAAAAGGATCACGCTTTTTCATCACTTATTTTTGTAATATAAATTTACTAAAAATTTTGCTTCTGTGGTAAAAATTGCCATATCAGTTCTGTTAATCATTATAGCGCCTAATGTTTTCTCGTAATGGGAAATCAGCATTGTTTTGGGTGTAAAAGAAACAATCCCATCACACCCATCTTCAAAGCTTTGCTTGCATACATGGGCGACCATATTACCGGGTACTCCGTTGAACAGCTTGTTTTTCCCAATATTATAAAAGGGGCAGATTCAATCAGTGGTATAAAATAAAACCCCTGATCCTTTTTGTAGCTGATAACTCCCTGAATATGGGAGTCGTCTGCCGTAGTTACAAGCTTCATGATTATTCTTCCATCATTCATAGCAGATTCTTTTCGCCAGCTAAAATGCCACCCGTTTTTGCGCGTAAGTAATTTCAAGTCAGTTTTTGTTAATGGCAATAGTTGGGTTTCGTAGGAAAGCTTTGTTGATACTTCTTCTATTGAGTTAGTAAGCTTATCAATGATAATACTGAAACCTTGGTTTCGTTTCATAGTTTGGACTTAAATTGGCTTAAAATCCCATATACGGCTATCAGTAAGTTTCAGATTTTGAACGGGCTATTCCATCAATAAAAGGGCTAAGCTTTGAAATAACAATAGAACTTTATAATTTGAGCTGCTTGAATCAAATATCCTTATGAATAATAACAGAATACTCATTGCAGTAGTCGCCTTCACCATCACTACCACCCTTGGTATTATTATTAGCATTGATTTTTATAAACACCTTTACTCCGGTTTTGGCGACAGCCTGCGATACGGCAACTGGACCAATACCGTACAATTACTGATGGGTCAGCTATTGCTTTTACTCGATCTGGTATTGATAACCCTCTACTTTACTTCCACCGGCCTTTACCAGGATAAAGTATATAAGTTAATGCGTTACCTCAACCTGATGGGCTTTTTCCTGTACATGCCGTACATGTTTTACATCTACATTTCTAACAGTAGTTATTTCTATAAGATAGGACCGCTCCAACAGTTCGTTCAGATCGGACGTCTGGTGCTCAACCTGGTTTGCATGGTATTATTCCTGCGTGCCAGACCGCAAAGCCAGCCGGCCGGCATTGATCTCGCAAACTATGAATTGGTAACCTACACATCCATGGGCCACCGCTTTGTACACTACCTGCTCGACATGTTGTTCCTGTTCCCCGTATTCCTGTTCTGGCAGGATAATATGCCTTCTCATTCCTGGGAGAGCCGTTACCTCATGCCGGCAGTGTTCTCCTTGATCTATCTGGTATACTGTTTTCTGTCCGAAGCCATCTTCGGCCAAACCCTCGGTAAGATAGCGACCAATTCATGTGTCACAGGGATAGGGTACAATCCTTCCGCAGACAGAATATTGGTGCGTACACTCGCCCGTTTGATTCCTTTTGATAAGCTGTCTTTCCTCTTCGGCGCCAACTGGCACGATAAAACAAGCAATACCTCCGTAGTGTATGTAGATACCTGGGAAAGAGTGTTTGATGAATCAAATCCATCCGATGCCCTGGCAACGCAGAAAAACTAATGAGGGAAAAGCTGTAATCAGGGATTTTTCATGTCCAGCGATACGATCACTCTTGTACCCGCAGCATCACCCTTTTCATCGATCAGGTCTTTGATGACCGCCTGTATTTTGGTATGATAGATTTCATTGATGATCTGGATGCGCTCATCCGTCAACTTAATACCCTGCTTTTGGAGAGTGGTAATACGCCCTGTTCTGGATTTAACAGAAGCCGTACGGCCTATCCCATTGTCCTCAATACTCATGCACAGTTTGTCCTGGTGCAACCAGTAATGCAGGAACAGTTCCCCCCTTTCCCCTTCTTTGGGCATTAAGCCATGCCAGATGGCATTTTCTACAAAGGGTTGCAACAACAGCGGAGGCACCATCACACTGCCCCGGTTGATCTCCTCACTTACATTGATAATCACATCAAATTTATTGTTGAAGCGCAATTGCTCCAGCTCTATATACAGTTCCAGTGACTTGATTTCCTGGTCCAGCGGCACCCATTCCGATTGGGCACTGTCAAAGATGAGCCGGATGAGTTTGGAGAATTTGGTGAGGTAGCCGGATGCTTTCAGCGGTTCATTCTTCAGTATGAAATTCCCGATGGAGTTCAGGCTGTTGAATACGAAATGAGGGTTCATTTGCAGGCGCAATACCGCCAGCCTGTTCTCGGCAATCTTCCGGTTGTTTTCATGCAGCCTGATGGCCGCTGCCTGGTAAGCTACTTCCACCTGTGAACGGATGATCTTATTGGCACAAAGCGAAGCGATCGTATTGAGGATAAACAGGTGCTTCGATTGAAAGAAGCCCTTTTCATGGTGTTCTGCATCTATTATTCCTAATACCTTTCCCTGGTAAATAATGGGAACCGTGATTTCCGAATGGCGCGTGTCATCATCCACAATATAGCGGGGATCCGCAGTAGTGTCCGTAATGATTTCCGGGATCCCGCTCACCGCCACACTGCCTACTATACCTTTCCCCAGCGGAATCTCAATAGGCTCATATATTTCGTAGTCTTTGGGATTTTTAGGGCCATAAGCCGCTTTCTGCACCAATACCTTGTTTTCTTCATCAACCAGGTAAATAACACAGTCCTCAAAATTCAGGTGGGAAATGCAGTTTTTGGTAACATCCCAGAGGATTTCATCAATCGTATTCTTACCAAACAGCGAGGTTGCGAAATAATTAATCGTTCTTTCAATCTCGAGGTCATCGGATTGATTGGATTTTCGCTGCTTTAATAAAAGCCACACCATTACCAGGATGATGGCCAGCAGCAGAGCTATTATCAGATAATACGTTGTCAAAGCTGTTCTTGGATTTTAATATTTGCCTAAACCGTAGCGGCAAAATACCACACAATTCGGGATAATTTATTGCTTTTGAGTGGGTGGTCGTTTTTCCCCTGTAATCAGGCCGTTTAAACCAGTGCACCGGCCCCAATATACCAATGATTGAATTTCAATGGCTAATAACAGGTAATAAACGACCGTATACTCATAAAACAGGCCATGTACTCACTCATAATTGGGCATGCCTCGTTTGTTTGGTAGATTTACGCCGGCGACGGGTCTCTTATTACAATTAATTTCAATTTGCTTTTTGAACAGGCTTACGATAACCAGCATTATCCTTTTATTATTGTCCCATGCCTCGGGGGGCCAGGTGATTAATTTTTCCCGTCTCAACACCTCCAGTGGTCTGACCGGCAATAATGCCCAATCCATTACCATCGATAAGAACGGCTTTCTCTGGATTGGCACCAATGATGGCCTGAACGTATATGATGGTTATTCCGTTACTTCCTTTGTAAAAGAGAAATACCCGGAAATGGCTTCCGATGTGGTGCTGCACCTGGTCAATGACAGCCATAACCGTACCTGGATAGGTACTTATGCAGGCGCCTCCTGGATAGATGAAAGCAGAACCTTTCACCGGGTAGTCCTCAAGGATTCCATCACCAAATTCCGCTGCCCCACCATTTTCGAAACAGCTACTTATGGTATTGTGCTGCATACCGGGAAAGGCGAGTATTATTTTGACAGTACTGGTGGTAAATGGAAGGAACTGGATTGGGTGCCGCAGCTCGTTAAGAAAGGCAATTTTGTAGATGCAGAACCTCTTGGCCGCGATAAGATCATTTTCATTTTAGATTCGCTCGTAACCATACTGGATTATGCAACACGGAAGATCGTTTTCCAACAACCATTTGCCACTCCATTAAGTGTTTGCCCTGCCAGCGACACTACCCTTGCCGTGGGACTTAAAACAGGGCAGATAGCTATTGTAAGTATTGCATCCGGGAAGATAATAGCTACTCACCAGCTCGTTAATCAACTGGGTGGAAAAACGATCAATACCTACCTCACAGAGGTGCGCCGTGCTGCCAATGGCGATCTGCTGGTGGCAACAGACTTTGCCGGGCTGATCATTATTGACAGTAAGGGCAATATTACAAGACACACACATGATCCCCTAAACCCCGGCGCTATATCCGCCAACAATACCTATCGCTCTTTTGCAGGAAAGAAAGGGGAGATCATTGTAGGTACACAGGCCTCCGGTGTCAACATGGCCAATATCTTTAACCGGCCTGCAGTATATACACGGATATTCAGTGATGAGAAAGGAAGCCTGTATGATAACTACATAACCCGTATTGTGGAAGAAGGCAATGGCATTTTCTGGGTGGGAGCCAATGACGGGTTGATCAGGTGGGATAAGAACAATAACCGCTCAGCCTTTTATCATTATTATAAAGAATCGCCCGATGGCATACGGCCATTGGAAATAAAGGCCCTGTGTAAAGATCAAACCGGGCGGCTTTGGGTGAGTGCTGCCGGAGACGGGCTTTGTGTATTTGAAAAGAAAGGAGGGCGCTTTATAAAGATCAGGCCGGATACTTCCCAAGGCAAAGCTGCGGCCACCCCTTATATCTACGACCTGTTGACCCTCACCGATGGGAGCGTTTGGGTGGGTACCGGGTACGGCGTATATTCCATTCAGCCGTCCACCATGAAAGTTACGGGCTATGCAGAGCACCCCGTACTAAAAGAACTGAAGGGTAAGCTGATCATCAACCTGTTTGAAGACAAAGATCACCGCATCTGGATGGCTACCCATGGCACCGGCGTGTATTGCTATGATAAGGAAAAGAATACGATCGAACATTTTGGCGTAAAGGAAGGCCTGGCTGGAGAAACCGTTTATGGCTTTGCACAGGACAATACAGGCAGTATATACGCAGCTGCTGCGCATGGATTGACGATTATTTCGCCCGACCGTAAACTGCGGACCTATAATCGCAAGAACGGGTTAAGGTATGATCGTTGTGAAGCCCTGTTAAAGGACAGCGAAGGAAATATATGGGTATCCAATAATAAATCACTGGTAAAAATCAATCCAACAACCCAACAGTTTACCCACTTTGAAGAGAATTCAGGATTAAGCATTGACGGGTTCAGACCCAATACAGCACTTAATGCCAGTAATGGAGAAATGCTCTGGGGCAGCGAAAGCGGAATCAATTACTTCTCTCCCGATAAACTGGTGATCACCCCCTCCCTCCTACAGGTTAGTGTGTATGCCATGGATACCAACGATACCATGCAGTATTTTGGGGCTAATAAGTATTTTTCTTTGCCCCATAGCCACAACGATATTACTTTTCATTATACAGCTATCAACCTCAACGGATCAAGGAATATCGAATACCAGTATAAACTGGAAGGGTATGACAAGGAATGGCATTCCGGTACCGATGTACGGGAAGCCCGCTATCCCTCCTTGCCTGCCGGCAATTATACTTTTCACGTAAAAGCCAGCATCGACCGTATACATTGGACTACAGCCAATAATGAGATATCCCTGTACATTGTACCTCCTTTTTGGCAACGCTGGTGGTTTATTGCTGCCATGGCTGTGGTGCTGGCCATCATTATACATGCTTTGTATTGGCTACGCTTAAGACAGGTAAGGGAAAAAGAGAAGATAAAATCAGAATACAACCAGAAAATAGCAGAGATAGAAATGAAGGCCCTGCGGGCGCAAATGAACCCCCACTTCATCTTTAACTGCCTTAACTCTATTAACCGCTATATTGTTAAAAGCGATCATGCTACGGCCTCCTTATACCTTACTCGTTTTTCTAAACTGATCAGGCTGATATTGGACAACTCCAACAGTAAAAACGTATTGCTGTCCAATGAACTGGAAGCCCTTAGAATTTATATAGAGATGGAGTCCCTCCGTTTCAATAACAAATTCACCTATAATATTATCCTGGACAAAGAGGTGGGCGTGGATATCATGGAAGTGCCGCCACTGATGATACAGCCTTATGTGGAAAATGCCATCTGGCATGGATTACTGCATAAGGAAGCCGCCGGGCACCTGGCTATCCATGTCAGTATGCTTGGCGATAATATGTTGCAGTGTGTTATTGAAGATGATGGCGTAGGAAGAGAAAAGTCAAAAGAATACAAAAGCAAGTCCGCCACTACTAAAAAGTCTTTGGGCATGAAGCTAACTGAAGACAGGATATCCATCCTGAATAAACACACTTCACAAAATGCAAGTATTACCATTGTTGACTTGGTGGCTGCCGATGGGGAAGCTGCCGGTACCAGGGTGGTTTTAAAGATCCCGGTATGATGAGCACCCTGCTAACCAAACCCAAACTAATTGCTTAACACAAAAAATTGAATGATTATGATACGCTGTGTAATTGTAGATGATGAAAATAATTGCATTGAAATGCTGGAGTGGTTGTTGAAAACCTACTGCCCGCAGGTAACCATTGATGCAATGTGCAGTTCAGCCGAGCAGGGTCTTGAAGCTATCAACCGGCATAAGCCAGATGTGGTGTTCCTGGATATTGAAATGCCACGTATGAATGGATTTGATATGCTGGAACAGTTTGAAAAGCTGAACTTCGATGTGGTGTTTACTACTGCCTATGATAAATTCGCTATCAAAGCATTCCGCTATAGTGCCCTGAATTACCTGTTGAAGCCCATTGACCCCGATGACCTGAAAGAAACTATCCGGAGATTGGAAGAAAAGCAGTCGATCCCTACCCGGGAACAGATTGATCTCTTGCTGCAAAATGTAAAGAACGTAAGTAAAAACACCATACCCCGTATTGCCCTTACCACCAACGACGGGATGATCTTTGTATCCACAACGGATATCGTATACTGCGAAGCAGAAAGCAACTACACCAATATTGTGCTGGCTGGTGGGAAAAAGATCATGGTGTCAAAAGTCTTAAAGGATATCGACGAGGCCCTGGCCGGCCCTGATTTCTTCAGGGTGCACAATTCTTTCCTCATTAACCTGAATCATATTAAAAAGTTTGTGCGGGGCGAAGGTGGCTATGTGGTGATGGATGATAACGCTACCATTAGTATTTCCCGTTCACGCAGGCAGGAGTTTATGGAACTGTTCTCTAAGTTCTAATAACTACCTTAAGGGTATTTGGGTACCCCTGCGCGTCATGCTAAATTCCTTTAATAAGCAAGAACATTATTTTATTATTTTTTCGAGATGACAGAATTTACGGTTAGGATAACCGTAAACTCCCGTGTATCAACTGTACGCTTTTGATACAGCTTTTATGACTGCCATTTTCATCCTGTTGAATATCAAACAAATATCACTATATCCGCTGTAATCCCCTTCCAGCCTCACTTTTGCCGCTCATAAACAATTTATCAGAGCAAACACGCATTCCATTCAATAAAGACTACCGTTCACTCAAAGACGGCTTGCACAGGAAAAAATACTCACTAACTTTGCGGCGCAATCTGGTACTTAACTCTTGGTTCTTTCGTAATAAGGTGCAATTGTTAAAGAAAATATAAGAGTAAAAGAAGTTCGAAAAGGTTGTAACATTTAGAAAAAGGGTGCGTCTTATTTAATGTGATACAACAAGCAAGTATAGCGCAACGCTTAAAAAAACAAGTAGCCATAAAAACAAAAAAAACATTCAAAATGAAAAAGACAATTTTAATCTGGGTTCTGTTACTGACTGTAGGTCTTGGTAGCAGCTTCGCCAACAAGTTCGAAAATGTAAATGAACAAGTAATCAGTTCTTTTAAGAAAGACTTTGCTTCAGCACAAGACGTTAGCTGGGAAAAATCTAAAGAGATCTCCAAAGCAACTTTTAAGCTGAACGACCAGGTAATGTTTGCTTATTATGCAGAAGATGGTAACCTGCTGGCCGTAATGAGGAACATCGTTTCCAGCCAGTTGCCCATCAACCTCCTGAGCGATCTGAAGAAGAATTATTCCACTTACTGGATCAGCGACCTGTTCGAAATGGCAGCTGACAACTCTACTGCTTACTATGTAACAGTACAGAATGGTGATCAGACAATCGTGTTGAAATCATTCGGCGCAGCAGGATGGGAAACTTTCAAAAAAGATAAGAAATAATTATAGAGGATCTGATTCATTGTAACTACAGAAGGCCCCGCTACATAGCGGGGCTTTTTATTTTTAGTGCATGCTACATAGGATTTTCCGCAGCCTGCTCAACGTTGCTTGCTGCAGCTTTACATCGCCGTTAATTTTGCGCCCATATTATTTATTAATCATTTAATCTTATTTACAATGAAGTTCATGAAGGGTGCCTGTATGGCATTGGTGATGTTGCTAACGTTTGCTTGTTCAAAGAGTACTGATAAGCCCGCAGCCGCAACCACTATCGAAGGAGTTTGGACTGGAAAGTATGGAACGGGAAATAACAAACCGTCTTCTTTCTACAGCTTTAACATCAAAGCCGGTGGTGTTATTGAAGAGATGGATGCAAATGGCGCCGTAAAAGGAAAAGGTACCTGGAAATTGGATAATAACAAGATCCTGATGGCCAGCTACAATTATCTTCCACCGGCTAACACCAAGTTCTCCGTAATAGGTGCATTCAACGCCGAAGATCGAAGGATCCTGGGCAACTGGGGCTATGGAGAAAGTGTTACCGACGGCGGCAGCTGGGAAATGACAAAGAAGAATTAGCAGTTTTTTCCGCGCCCTCATACCCTGTATGAATTACCTGAAAAGAATTCATCAAAAAATACAGTGTTATGAAATTCTTTTTATCGTACCTGGAATACCTGGAGGTTAAGTACAAAGGACCAGTTACTGGCAAGCAGAAGAAATCACAAAGAAGAAAGGAATACGCAGCGGCGAAACTTGAACACAAGAGCAGGAAAAGTAGATCCACTCAAAAAAACAGCAGGCTACTCAATAAGGATTGTGTAACAGAATAAGCAGGCTTAGTTTTGTCTCATCAAAGATCATTAACCATTAAATCTGATTCAGCTTATCTATAGCCATTAAAAAGCGTGTTTTTTCAGGGTCGTTGGAAGGTTAATCCGCTTTCCGCCTTTGGCGGAGGCGGATTTTTTGTTACAGGTGCATACCAAAGGTGACACCTTTCGTCTGCGTCGAAAAAGAAAAGGTGTCACCTTTGATACTTTAAGCAGGGCTGGTGCGGTTAATGACTGCATTATTTGGTACTTGTTCAGTTCCCCTTTTGAGTGTACTTTTGTACCTGAAATTAGGACTATGAAAAAGTGCCGCCTGATATTATCTGTATTACTCATATTACTGGTATTCTCTACCGGGGCCGCGGCACAATGCTCCATCTGTACAAAAACCGCTTCCCAGCTGGGAGAGCGTCCTGCCAAAGCCCTGAATACAGGGATTATCTACCTCGCCTTTACTCCTTTAGCCATTATGGGTTATGTAGGATACCGCTGGTGGAAAACTAACCGCATAGTATAGTAACCAGGAATTATAGCTTATCAATTTCCTTATCTTGTTGCATCAAAACCTGCTGCAATGAAATATACCTGGCTATGTTGTCTTCTCCTGCTATCTATTGTTACCACTGCACAAAAGTTGCCCACCGTTGAAGAAAAGACCAACGGCCTGAAAAAGTACACTGGCTTCCTTGATTTTTACTGGGATGAAAATGCCGGCAAGATCTGGCTCGATATCAACAAGCTCGATTCCGAGATGATCTATGTTACATCTCTTCCCGCTGGCTTGGGTTCTAATGATGTGGGCCTCGACAGGGGCCTGCTGGATGCTACCCGCATCGTAAAGTTTTCCAAAGTAGGACGTAAAATATTGATGATCGTTCCCAATTATGATTTCCGCGCCATTACCAATGATGTAGCCGAGCGCCGGGCGGTAGAGCAATCCTTTGCACAATCGGCCATCTGGGGCTTTACCGCAGAGGCTGAAAGTAATGGACATGTGCTGGTCGATGCTACTGACTTTATCATCCGTGATGCAATCCGGGTGGGCAACCGTTTGAAAGGAACAAGACAGGGCAATTATTCATTTGATAAGACCAGGTCCGCTATTTATTTACCGCGTACTAAAAACTTTCCCAACAATACAGAACTGGAAGCTACCATTACCCTGGTGAATAACGACGGCGAAACGGGCAACTTTGTTGGCGCTGTTACGCCTTCTCCTGATGCCGTTACACTGCGCATTCACCATTCTTTTGTACAGCTCCCCGACAACGATTATCAACCGCGACTGTTTGATACGCGTTCCGGCTACTTTGGTGTTTCATTTTTCAACTACAGTACACCTGTATCTTCCCCCATTGAACAATATTATGTGTGTCGCCACCGCTTGAAGAAAAAAGATCCTGCGGCTGCTATCAGTGATCCTGTAAAACCTATTATCTATTACCTGGACAATGGCACGCCTGAACCTATTCGTAGCGCCTTATTGGAAGGCGCTTCCTGGTGGAACCAGGCATTTGAGGCCGCCGGTTACCGCAATGCTTTCCAGGTAAAATTGTTACCAGATAGCGCCGATCCCATGGATGTGCGTTACAATGTGATCAACTGGGTGCACCGTGCTACCCGTGGATGGTCATACGGTAATACCGTTACCGATCCCCGCACCGGGGAGATTATCAAAGGGCATGTAACCCTTGGCTCCTTGCGGGTTCGGCAGGACTATTTAATAGCGCAGGGTTTACTGGCTCCTTATGAAACCGGTATTCCTGCTGATGATAAAATGATGAAGATGGCATTGGCCAGACTCCGACAGTTATCAGCCCATGAAGTAGGACACACCATCGGGCTGATGCATAATTATGCTTCCAGCGTCAGCGACCGGGCCAGTGTAATGGACTATCCCCATCCACAGGCAAGCTTAACAGCGGCAGGAGAGATTGATCTGTCAAACGCCTATGACCAAAAAATAGGAGCGTGGGACAAAGTGGCTGTTACCTGGGGCTACCAGGATTTTCCAGCTGGCGTAGATGCTTCAAAAGGTCTGGACAATATATTGCGGGATGCTGCAAAGAAAGGCCTGCAATACATCGCCGACCGTGATGCAAGGACAGCTGGTGGCCTGCACCCGCAGGCGCATTTGTGGGATAACGGAGCAGATGCTGCTACAGAATTGAAGGCAGTCATGAAGATAAGAGCCAAAGCATTGGCACAGTTTGGTGAGAAGAATATTCGGACAGGACAGCCTATGGCTATGTTGGAAGATGTGCTGGTCCCTGTATATCTCTATCATCGCTACCAGGCAGAAGCCGCTACCAAAGTAGTGGGCGGTATGTATTATACCTACGCATTGCGTGGCGACGGGCAAACCGTTACACGACCTGTAACAAAAGTCGAACAGCTAAAAGCGTTGAATGCAGTGATCGACTGTCTGGACCCCGCGTTCCTGCGCATCCCAGATAATATAGTGAAACTGATCCCTCCACGCCCGGCAGGTTATAATTTCACCAGGGAGCTATTCAAAAAGAGAACGGGCCTTGCCTTTGATGCACTTTCGCCTGCAGAAACAGCTGCAGATTTCCCTTTATCTTTTCTGTTTAATACCGAGCGCCTGAACCGCATGGTGCAATATGAAGTGCAGCAGGGTGGCTTGGGTGTATCAGAAATGATCAACACCCTGATCAATAAAACATGGAAGGCCCCTCGTAACAGCGGTATGGAGAAGTTGATCCAGTTGCAAACAGAGCAGGTTTTGTTGACCTACCTGCTGGCAGTGTCGATAGACGATAATGCTTCCTTCCAAACAAAAGCTGTAACACAGAAAGGACTGAGTGAATTGAAAACATATATTCAGGCGCAACAAAAAGCCAGTAAGGATGCCGATTATACAGCACACCTGGCCTATGCCCTGGAACGTATGAAAGCGCCGGAGAAAGCCAAACCAACTGTACACAAGGAAATCCCGCCAGGCGCGCCCATCGGGTGCGATGTTGAATAGTTCATAAGTCTGTAAAAACCGAAAGTCCGGAAGTAATACCCTACAGGTATCGCTTCCGGACTTTTGTCATATTCTATCTTCTTTTATCTTCCTTGTCTAACGAATTTGCTAATCCCTGGTGCCGGTTCTTTTGATATCTGCCCCCAGCTTTCTCAGGCGTTCATCGATATGCTGGTAGCCCCGGTCTATCTGTTCAATATTCTGAATCGTACTACGGCCATCTGCACTCAATGCGGCGATCAACAGGGATACACCGGCACGGATATCAGGGCTGCTCATCGTGATGCCCCTGAGGTTTTGCTCCCGGCCCAGTCCGATCACTGCCGCGCGGTGAGGATCACAGAGTATGATACGTGCGCCCATGTCTATGAGCTTGTCTACAAAGAACAGGCGGCTTTCAAACATCTTCTGGTGAATAAGTACGCTGCCCTTTGCCTGCGTTGCTGTTACCAGTACGATACTGATCAGATCGGGAGTAAAACCCGGCCAGGGATGATCGGATACCGTAAGTACAGAACCATCCAGGAAGGTTTGAATTTCATACATCTCCTGGGCAGGTACATGAATATCATCTCCGATGAAATCCATTTGGATACCCAGCTGTTTAAACTTTTCGGGAATAACACCCAGGTTCTCCAGACTTACATTCTTAATAGTGATATCACTTTGCGTCATTGCTGCCAGTCCGATGAAAGAGCCAATCTCGATCATGTCCGGCAACATGCGGTGTTCAGTACCTCCTAAGTAGCCAACGCCTTCAATCACCAGCAGGTTACTTCCTATGCCGCTGATCTTAGCTCCCATGCGGTTAAGCATTTTACACAATTGCTGCAGGTAGGGCTCACAGGCTGCATTGTAAATCGTAGTGGTGCCCTTGGCCATTACAGCTGCCATTACAATATTGGCAGTACCCGTTACCGAAGGTTCATCCAATAACATGTAGGTGCCCTTGAGGTTCTGCGCCTCCAGATGAAAAAAACCATCCCCTGATTCATAGTTGAAAGTCGCACCTAGTTTCTCGAAACCTATGATATGCGTATCCAGCCTGCGACGGCCGATTTTATCGCCCCCCGGTTTGGGGATAAATGCTTTACGGAACCGGGCCAGCAAGGGGCCGGCCAGCATCACCGAGCCACGCAGACGACCGCTTTTTTTACGGTAATCTTCACTGCGCAGGTAGTCAATATTTACATTGTCGGCCTGGAAAATACAGGTATCCCGCTGTGGCCGTTCAACTTTCACATTCATCTCTCCCAGCAGCTCTATCAGTAGGTTTACATCCAGGATGTCAGGAATATTAGTGATAGTTACTTTTTCGGGTGTGAGCAGTACAGCGCTGATAATTTGAAGCGCTTCATTTTTGGCGCCCTGTGGAATGATCTCGCCCTGTAATTTTTTACCGCCGGTGACTTCAAAGGAAAGCATAGGTTGGCTGGAGATTGAAAGGTGATTGATTAAAAAAGAGTGCAAAATAAAAAAAGTTGACCAGCCTCCTGGTCAACTTTCAATTAATTAGAAGACAAACGCACTTTATTTATACCGTTTCTTAAACTTGTTGTTGTTGCCGCCACGGTCATTTCTATCGTTCCGGTCATTTCTGTTGTCGTTCCTGTCATTACGGCCACCACCACCGCCGCCACGTCCCTGATGCTGGAACTTAGGGTTACGTTTATTGCGGTAATCACCATAACCACCACCGCCTCTGCCATCACGTTCGCGTCCTTCGTTGGGGCGATGTTGACGAACATAAGGCGTATTGGTAAAGGTCAACTGGCCATCCGTAAGATTGGTTAGTTCGCTTTGTATAGCATCATCATGCACAGTTTCCTTGTGCCAGTTGTTGTAAGCCAATTTCATGTAATAAGCTACAGCATTGGCAAACCCCTGACGTTTATCAGGATTCTCTTCCTTCAGTGCCTTATTGATTACCAGCTCCAGGTTTTTACCCAGATGGCTGAACTTTGGATAGCGTTTGGGATAGGGAAGCGGTTTCGGCCTCGCCTTCAGCGTTTCACGCGTAGGTATAGGATAGGGCGATTCCACATCCAGGTTAAAGTCTGCAATCAGGAACAAATGGTCCCATAATTTATGACGGAAATCCTCTACATTTTTCAGGTGTGGGTTCAGAAACCCCATTAGCTCAATCACAGCGTAGGCATTACGCTGGCGAGCTTCCCGGTCTTCGAGGCTCAACAAGTATTCAATCATCTTCTGAATATGACGGCCATATTCCCGGTAGATCAAATGGTTCCTGGCAGTATTGTACTCCATTTCCCCTAAAGTATTAAACATGTTACAAAAGTAGCAAAGTAAGTTTATAAAAAGAAAAGGCCTTTTTAGAGACTTTTTCGATAGAATTGATGGGTGAGTATAGCAGACTTTACAGTCTTTTGTTCGGCAAAAACCATTATTCGGCGTATTTTTGCCATTCTTTTTATAAAAAACTGATACTCAATAAAACATGAAGAAATCCACTATAACTATTGATGTAGCGCTGGATGAGAAGAATGTACCTGAACAAATCACCTGGAGCGCCACAGCAAGTACCGCCGATAATGCCCGCCCAGCTAAAGCCCTGATGCTGTCTTTTTGGGACGGAGCCGATAAATCTGCCCTCCGTATGGACCTCTGGACAAAAGAAATGATGGTGGACGAAATGGCCGACTTTTACTACCAGACCCTGATGACGATGGCCGACTCCTTTGAGCGCTCTACCCATCAGCAGGAGTTGGTGAATGATATAAAAACCTTCGCCAAAACCTTTTATTCTAAATTCCAGGACATCCAATTAAAGGAAAATAAGGCTTAAAAAACTGTTATGGCATTAGAACAATTAATCACGGCAGATCTTAAAACAGCCATGCTGGCCAAAGATGAAATAGGGCTCCGCAGCCTCCGGGCCATCAAAGCCGCCATTCTGCTGGCTAAGACATCGGAAGGCGCCGGTGGCGAACTGAAAGAAGAGGACGAGATTAAGCTGTTGCAAAAGCTGGTGAAGCAACGCCGCGACTCACTGGAAATATTTCAGCAACAAAACCGGGCCGATTTGGCGAAGAAAGAGCAGGAAGAGATTGATGTGATAGAAAAATTCCTCCCCAAACAATTGAGCCCTGAAGAACTGAAGTCACTGGTGGCAAAAATTATTGCAGAAGTAGGTGCTACTTCCCCGGCTGATATGGGGAAAGTAATGGGAGCCGCTACCAAACAATTAGCCGGAAAAACCGATGGCAAAGCCATTAGCGCTGCCGTAAAGGAATTGTTGGCAAAATAATGATCATTGATATAATTTTTGGGATATTGCTACTGCTGGCTGTCATCAAAGGATGGCGGCGGGGACTTATCATTGCGGTATTTTCGGTCATTGCCATTATTGTAGGCATAGCTGCCGCCATGAAATTGTCGACTGTGGTAGCCGCATGGCTCAAAGACTCCACCTCTGTATCCGTTCAATGGCTTCCTTTTCTTTCTTTTGCCATTGTATTGATAGGAGTTATCCTCCTTATCCGATGGGGGGCTAACCTTATTGAGGCATCATTGGAGGTAACTTTGATGGGATGGGTGAACCGCTTAGGCGGTATGTTGTTGTATATAATAGTATACACCTTGGCATTTAGTGTATTCTTGTTTTATGCAACGCAGCTGAAACTATGGAATGAAAATACCATTGCCCAATCAGTTACATATTCCAAAATACAGCCACTGGGTCCTATGGTTATAGATACTTTGGGCAAGCTTGTGCCCTGGTTTAAAGATATGTTCACAGAATTGGAAGGCTTTTTTGCTCATATTGCAAAGCAGGCAGGACAGTAAATTAGTTCTTCTCATTGATACTGATGAACCTGTAAACCGCAAAATAATCAGTAGTTTACAGTAAAATTGCATCGCTGAAAGCCTGGGATGTGATATTTGCGGTAAAACGTTTATTTTAGCGAATAATTGATTGAACTGAACCGATTTAAACAGATGAATTACGAGATCAAACAAGTGGATAAGTTCAAATTTATTGAAGAAGGTGAGGGTGAACCGTTGATTTTGTTACACGGTTTATTCGGCGCATTGGGCAACTTCAATAATTTGATTGATTATTTTAAACATCACTACAAGGTAGTGGTGCCCATGCTCCCTTTGCTTGACCTTGACCTATTGCATACTTCAGTTGGCGGCTTACAAAAGTATGTTCACCGTTTCCTGGAGTACAAAGACTATAAGAATGCGCACCTCCTGGGCAATTCATTAGGAGGCCATGTTGGGATTTTATATGTATTAAAGCACCCCGAAAGGATCAAATCACTCATTCTTACCGGAAGTTCTGGATTATTTGAGAATGGAATGGGCGACACTTACCCCAAAAGAGGTGATTACGAATATATTAAAAAGAAAGCTGAAGTAACCTTTTACGACCCCCAGATCGCCACCAAGGAAATAGTGGACGAAGTATACGAAACAGTTAATAACCGCCTCAAAGCCATCAAAGTTATTGCTCTGGCCAAAAGCGCTATCCGGAATAATCTTGGTGAAGAACTCAATCAAATCAAGCAACCCACGTTATTAATATGGGGAAACAATGATGCGGTGACCCCGCCGTTCGTGGCACGTGAATTTCAAAAATTGATTCCAAACAGCGAGCTGCACTTTATCGACAAGTGCGGGCATGCGCCGATGATGGAAGTTCCCGAGGAATTTAACCGGATACTCCATAAATTTTTGACAAAATTAAATGAGCCCGCAGCGGTAGCCTGACTTTTATCGTCTATATAAGTAAGTACACCCACTGTTTTTCCTTAGGGTAACCACCATTAACGACTGCTCGCACAAGAGGGTAGTAAATATTGCCTTTTTCAGAAAGTGTTTTGTTTCTGGCCAGGATAGGCTATTATTTCATCAACAAAATCATACAGGCTAACAGCCTGAAGTAGTGCTAAACAAAGAACTCATATCTGCGACTATACCTACACTGAATCTTAAAGATTCGGTATTACAGGCGCTCGAGCTGATGTCGGAGTTTCATGTAATGCAACTGGCTGTAGTAGCCGATGACAAATACCTGGGGTTTGTATCGGAAGATGATTTGATGAATGTGGATGAAAACCTTACCCTCCAGTCCTTGGAACCTCACTTTTCCAAGGCTGCTGTTCGTGCCAATACCCATTTCATGGAGGCCGTTCAGATAGTTAATGACCATAACCTTTGCATTATACCTGTAGTGGAGCCGGAAAATGTGTTTGCTGGCGTCATTACCGCTACCGACCTGCTGAAACAACTGGGCAAAACGACAGGTGCCAGTGAAGCAGGAGGCATCATCGTACTGGAAATGGAACAACGCAGTTTCTCCTTCTCCGAAATCAGCAAACTGGTTGAAACCAACGATGCCCAGATCACTCAGCTCAATACCAATTGGGAAGCAAGTACGGGTTCCCTCATAGTGACCCTCAAAATCAATAAGTTCGAGATCTCCGATATTATAGCCACACTTCAGCGTTACGAATACCAGATAAAATACTACTTTGGCGAAGAGTTGTACGAGAACGAATTACGCAATAACTATGACCATTTGATGAATTACCTCAGCATTTAACACATATATCAGGATTCTGCTATCTTCGTCTGTATTCATTCATAATAAATTCTGATACCTGCAACAGTTTGTCCCTGCATGCGGATACCAAAGAAATATTATTCTATCATAGCAATCCTGTTGCTGGGAAATACACTTCTCAAGGCGCAGCCATTGGCCAACGACACCCAGGTAGTGGTTACCCAGGCATCTGCGGTTCAGGAACCCCGTTCCACCCCCTTTGTGGTAGGCATTATTTATATAGAAGGGAATAAGCGTACCAAATCCTACATGATACAAAGGGAACTGCCTTTTAAGACCGGAGATTCCATCTACCTTCCTGAACTGGTAAAAGGATTTGAAATTTCCCGGCAGCAATTGTTCAATACCGGCTTGTTTAATGAAGTAGTAGTGGCGCTCAAATCATTCCGTGGCTATGAAGTAGACATCATTATCCAGGTAAAAGAACGCTGGTATTTCTTTCCCATTCCTTACCTGAAACCTGTAGACCGTAACCTTTCTGAATGGGCGCGCCAGGGCTATGGTATTGATCGCCTCAATTATGGCCTCAAATTCACCCAATATAATTTTACCGGCCGCAATGATAAACTCCGGTTCTATTTAATTACCGGTTATACAAAACAGATACAGTTTCAGTATGAACAACCTTATGCTGATAAAACATTGAAGCATGGTTACGGTGTTGGGTTTTCATACTCTTTCAACAAGGAGATCAACTATGCTACCGTCAATAACATGCAGATGTTTACTGATTCTCTTACCGATGGTATCAGGCGTTGGGAAGGAAAGATCGAATATACATACCGGCCAGGTTTGCGCACTTTTCATGCTGTGAGACTGTCTGTAGTAAAACAGCAGGTCGATAGCCAGTTGCTGGGCCTCAATCCAAAATACTTCAGAGCCAATAGCAGTTCTGTTGTTTATCCTGAATTATCATACTCCATCAAATATGTGAATGTTGATTATATTCATTTCCCCTTAACTGGTTGGGTAGTAGAAGCTGGTATATCAAAGCGGGGCATCAATAAAGAGATGGATATGTGGCAGCTTAATGGGAAATTTACCAAGGGTTGGCAAATTGCAAAGAAAACATTCTATTCTTTGGCGGGCAATGGTGTGCTTCGGGTGCCTTTCGACCAGCCTTATATCAATCACCGCATGTTTGGTTATGGCGATATGTTCCTGCGCGGCCTGGAAAAGTATGTGATAGATGGGGTGGCCGCAGGCATGGTTCGCAATACCCTGCGGCGTGAATTATTCCGATTCACTGTTAAAACCCATCTTAAATCACGCTCGCACGACCGGATCCCATTCCGTATTTATGCCCGTACTTTTGGAGATATGGGTTATGCATATAATAAAAACTTCACCAGTAACTCCCTCACCAATCGTATGTTATATACCGGTGGACTGGGTATGGATGTTGTTACTTTTTATGACCTCATCATACGATTTGATTATAGCTTCAACCAATTAGGTCAAAGTGGCCTATTTTTGCACCTCAAGAATGATTTCTGATCGCTGCCCGACCATTCCCTTATCCATATTCCTGTATACTATATCCTATCTTTGATATTATTAAGGATGCGGAGTTTCATATACTGAATGCTGTATCCTGAATTTTTGTTTTTATTATGAAAGTAGCCATCTATAGCCGGGTAATCGATTACGATCAGAAAGGAGAAGTGCAACAGTTGTTCGATGAACTGGGCAGAGAAAAAATGGAGCTTGTTATATACGAGCCTTTTTATGAAACGATCCGGTCATCTTTTAGATTTCCCGATAAGATCTCCATATTCAAAGACTCCAACGATCTTACTTCATCCATCGATTTTTTGATAAGTCTGGGTGGAGACGGAACATTGCTGGATACAGTAACCCTGGTGCGGAATAAAAACATTCCTGTACTGGGGATCAACTTTGGCCGTTTGGGTTTTCTGGCAAGCATAGGACGAACCGAGCTTTCCACAGCCGTACAATCTCTTGTAAAACGTACGACTGTCATTGATAAACGGTCATTGATACACCTGGATGCGAATAAGCCACTCTTTGGGGATGTTCCCTATGGGCTCAATGAGTTTGCCATTCACAAGACAGACACTTCCCCGATGATTAAGATCCATACCTACCTCAATGGGGAGTTTCTGAATACTTATTGGGCGGATGGCGTAATTGTGGCTACCCCCACGGGTTCCACGGGTTACTCGTTGAGCTGCAACGGGCCCGTCGTATTTCCGGAATCAGCCAGTTTTGTGATCACTCCCGTGGCGCCCCACAATTTAAATGTGCGGCCAATTGTGGTAGGAGACGACAATATTATCTCATTTGAGGTGGAGGGCCGGGCCGACCATTTTATCTGTGCGCTCGATTCCCGGAAAGAGATTGTGGACAAGAAAGTACAATTGGCCGTTCAGCGTGAAGCTTTTACGTTAAGCCTGGTACGGTTAAATGAAAATAATTTCCTGCAAACCTTACGAACTAAGCTTTCCTGGGGCCTCGATACGCGGAATTAACATTTCCCTTGAAAGAAAAAGCCGCAGGGTTACGTTAGACTCAAATACATTAATTATTATATTGCGCTTATGAACAAGCTGGCTGTTGCAATATTCCTGATCCTTTGTGTATCATCGGTAAAACCTGCTTCTGCTCAATGGGAAGCCATCCGGCAAGAGGGTGAATTTGGTATTTCAGCCGGAGCTGCTCATTATTTTGGCGATCTTAACACAAGGGCACAGCTCAACCGCCCAAAACTGGCAGTTGGAGCTTTCTTTCGTAAACAGTTTGGAAACTACATCGGTTTACGGGTTTCCGCTCACTTTGCGCAGCTCGGTTATTCGGATGTATACAATAAAAGCAATGCTTATCAGCGCAGAAGGAACCTGAGTTTCAATTCTAATATTTTTGAACTGGCTCTGCAGGGAGATTTCAACTTCTTCAAGTTTGTTCCCGGCGATCCTTATCATGCTTTTACGCCTTATGTAACACTCGGTGTGGGTGTTTTCAGCTATGATCCCTACGCTTACCTGGCTGGCCAAAAGGTGTTTCTCCGTCCGCTTGGTACTGAAGGTCAGGGCAATGCATTATATCCCGGCCGCAAACCTTATAATACCATGGCCATCTGTTTGCCCCTGGGCGTAGGCATAAAATATGCGCTCAACGACCGAATGAACATAGGTTTTGAAGTTGCTTACCGCTTTACCACGACGGATTATTTGGACGATGTGAGCAAAACATATGTAGATGCCGATAAAGTATTCCCTCAGCTGCCCGATGGGTCACTTTCTCAGGGGTATCTTTTGCAGGACCGCTCTTATGAAACCGGGGAGCGCATCGGAGCTGATGGCCGCCAGCGCGGGTTTGCCAAGCAGAAGGATCAGTATGTATTTGCCGAAGTGACACTCTCCTTCAACCTCACTTCTTATCGTTGCCCGACCGCCAATTAATTAGCAATAGTTGGAAAAATATTCAAAACCGGCTCCCAAAGGCCGGTTTTGCTTTTTAGACAGAAGCCCCTTTTGGCAGGTCAAAAGCATGGATTGAACAGGCAGAAGCCGCTATATTCTCTTTCGAGCGCATAAAAAAGGCCCGGTAAAGAGCCCAATTGGCCTTTGCCAAAGCTGGGGTAAGGAGGGGTAAGCCGTTGCCTGGCGAGCCATACGACGCCCCGGCTCCCAATATTAAAAAGCTGCAAAAGAAGCAACCCTCCTAATCTTTTTGTAACTTCGTGCCCTTCAAAAAATTGAGGTAATGCAGAGCCTTAAAGAGCAAATTAACTTGCAGCGGCTTCCGCACCATATTGCCATTATCATGGATGGTAACGGGCGCTGGGCACAGGAAAAGGGCCAGGATCGGTTGTATGGCCATTTCCATGGTGTGGAGAGTGTGCGCAATATTGTGGAAGGTTGTGCTGAATTGGGCGTTGGATACCTTACGCTATATGCTTTCTCGACTGAAAACTGGGATCGCCCGGAATATGAGGTCAGCGGGCTTATGGAGCTATTGGTAGACACTATCCGTAAAGAGACGGAAACGCTCAATAAGAATAATATTAAACTCCATGTCATTGGCGATATGAACATGTTGCCTGCTTATGCCCAAAAAGAGCTGAATGAATCCCTGGAGATCACCAGCCGTAATACCGGGCTTAACCTTGTAATGGCCCTCAGCTATAGCAGCCGCTGGGAGCTTGTACAGGCTGTTAAACATATTGCCGGAGATGTAAAAGCCGGAAAAATTGACCCCGACACTATTTCACAGGATACTTTACAGAAATACCTTACCACCAGTAATTTCCCCGATCCGGAACTGATGATACGTACCAGTGGCGAGTATCGTATCAGCAATTTCTTACTTTACCAATTGGCTTATGCAGAACTTTATTTCACTAATGTACGCTGGCCGGATTTCCGTAAAGAAAACCTTTATGAGGCCATTATTGACTTCCAAAGCAGGGAAAGGCGCTTCGGAAAGACCGGCGATCAGCTCCAGCAGGAAGCCCTTAGCCAATAAGTTTATCGTTAAATCCCAACAAATCACACCTCCCGCATTTCTTTTAACAAACACTTTTAAGTTAATCTTAAGTAAATCCCTTTAATTTGCCCCAGCTTAAACAACCCGGAATGCAGCGTACGTTTACTTTTTCCGCTATTCTACTGGCTTTGGTGACCTTTTCAGTAAGTTCAACGTATGCCCAGGAAAAAACTGATACCATCCCTACCTCTATTGATCCCGAGTTGGAAGCGATCATGCAAGCAAGGAACCCAAAGGAATTTACCATTGCAGGCATCAAGGTTTCAGGTACAAAAAGATATGACGAGCAGTTGCTTATTTCCATAGCCGGTATTAATATAGGAGATAAGATCATGATCCCGGGCGGCGATCAGTTCAGCAAAGCCATTACCAACCTCTGGAATCAGCGCCTTTTCTCGAACGTACAGATATACTTCACCCGTCTCGATGGTAGCAATCTTTATCTTGAGATCCAGGTAACAGAGCGCCCCGCCTTGTCAAAATACTTTTTTAAAGGTGTTCGTAAATCAGAGGAAGAAGACCTTCGTAATAAGCTCAACCTCGTTGTTGGCCGCGTAGTAACAGAAAACACTAAGATCAGTGCTGAACAACTTATTCAGCTCTATTATACAGATAAAGGCTTCCAAAGCGCTTCTGTTCGGATTGAAGAGGCAACAGATCCTGCATTACCCAATTCCGTTATCCTTAACTTTTACATACAAAAAGGACATAAGGTCCGTATCGACGATATCACCTTTGAAGGTAACACCGCTGTGAGCGACTTGAAGCTCAAAAAGAAAATGAAAGGCACCAAGGAAATGAGTAAGCTCACCTTGTTCCCGTCTAAAGATTCAGCTGATACAGCGGGTCAAAAACACACTACTTTCAAAGAATACCTGAAAGAAGGTGGGTTTCTTTCCATGACTAAAACAAAGGATTTCCTTGATCCTTATTTCCGTTTCAAACTCTTCAGCTCTGCCAAGTTCAACGAAAAGAAGTTTGAAGAGGATATGGATAATATCCTGGGCTATTATAACTCACTCGGTTACCGGGATGCTACCGTTGAAGCCAAGCCTCAAACCTATAATAAGAAGGGTAATTTAAAGGTGGGCCTTAAAATAGACGAAGGTCACCGCTATTTCTTTGGTAATATAGCCTGGAAAGGGAATACCAAATATTCCGATTCCGTACTTAACTTCTTAATGGGTATCAAAAAGGGTGATACTTATAACCTTGAAATACTCAACGGCAAACTGGGTAAACAAGCTTCACCGGAAGGTGGTGATATCAGCAGTTTGTACCTGGATGATGGTTACCTGTTTTTTAAAGCAGATGCTGTCGAAACAGCGGTATATAATGATACCATCGATTTCGAGATCCGTATGATGGAAGGCCCGCAAGCCACTATCAAGAACATTACCATTTCTGGTAACGAAAAAACCAAAGAGCACGTAATTCGTCGTGAAATACGTACACTACCTGGCGATAAATTCAGCCGTCAGGACCTGATCCGTTCTAACCGTGAAATTGCCCAGTTAGGCTTTTTCAACCAGGAGAAAATTGGTATCAACCCTGTTCCCAACCAGGAAGATGGTACAGTGGATATCCATTATACCCTGGAAGAAAAATCATCCGATCAGTTGGAGCTTAGTGCCGGCTGGGGTGGTGGTATTGGTTTGACCGGTACCCTTGGTGTATCATTTAATAACTTCTCTATACGTAATATCTTCCGTAAGGAAGCCTGGGACCCATTACCTACTGGGGATGGTCAGAAGCTTAGTCTGCGGGTACAATCCAACGGACGTGCCTACCAGTCCTACAACTTCTCTTTCACTGAGCCCTGGCTTGGTGGCAAAAAGAGAAATTCCTTAACAGTAAGTTTATACAATAGTATATTCCGTACAGGTGGTATAGACAACAGTGGTCGTTATTTCTTTAGTGATACCAACAAGCTTAAGAATTTTGGTGTGAGTGTGTCACTGGGTAAACAATTGAAATGGCCTGATGACTATTTTACACTGGTCTATTCAGTAAGCTATACGCAGTATAAGCTGAACAACTATCCGTTGTTCACACAGGATTTCAAGAATGGTACTTCCAATAACCTGAGCTTCAAAATTGCGCTCAACCGTAACTCTGCGGGTCCAAACCCGATGTTCCCGACCAGTGGTTCTAACTTCCTGGCAAGTGTACAGTTTACGCCACCTTATTCCTTATTTAATAAAAGTATTACGACCGAAGACAGCTATAAGCTTCCGGAATTCCATAAATGGCGATTCAATGCAGAATGGTTTATTCCTATTGGTAAGGCTATGGGCGCCGATAAGAGCCGCCAGTTTGTATTACGCGCAGCTGCTAAATATGGCTTCATGGGCAGGTACAACAGCAAGCTTGGCTATTCGCCGTTTGAGCGCTTCCAGGTGGGTGATGCCGGTCTTGCCAATGGTAACTATATCTTAGGGTATGATATCATTGCGCATCGTGGATACCCTGTGTATGAGAACTCTGATCCCAAGATCAATCCTGATCAGCAGAATGCCAGCCAGTTCTTTACCATGTTCAATAAGTATACGCTGGAGCTGCGTTATCCATTCACGACCAATCCAAACAGTACTATCTATGGTATGGCATGGTTTGAAGCCGCCAATGGATGGTACGATTATAAAGACTATAATCCTTTCCGTCTTCGTAGAAGCGCCGGGGTGGGTATGCGTTTCTTCCTGCCCATGTTCGGTTTACTCGGCTTCGATTATGGTGTTGGATTTGACCGTCTGAAACCAGATGGCAAATTGCGTGACGCAGCCCGCTTTACCTTCATGCTTGGTTTCGAACCGGAATAGGTTTGATCCCGCTGCTGTATAAGGTTGAACCCTGGAATTTTTGAGATTTTCAGGATTATAAGGATATTTATAAACCTGACTACCGGGGGACTCTCCTGATAGTCAGTTTGTATAGGGCGCATTTACACGATTTTATCTTATCAACTTTAAAAGAAAGCACTATGAAAAAAATAATGCTCATCTGTTTTTGCCTGCTGGCTTTTACCTGTGTTTCACTTGCACAACGGTATGGTATTGTTGATACTAAGTACATTCTTGATAAAATGCCGGAGTATAAGGATGCACAAAAGAAACTGGACCAGTTCAGTATCCAATGGCAAAAGGAAATTGATGATAAGCAAGCTGCCCTTGATAAAATGTACAAGGATTTTGATGCAGAACAGGTAATGCTGAGTGAGGAATTGAAGAAGAAAAGGGAAGACGAGCTTTTTGTACGGGAGAAGGAATTACGTGACCTTCAGCGCAAACGCTTTGGTTTTGAAGGTGATCTGTTTAAGAGGCGTCAGGAACTGATAAAACCCATACAGGATAAGGTTTACAATGCCATCCAGAAAATAGCAGTTAACCGTGCATTCGATTTTATTTTGGACAAAAGTGAAGGAATTACTGTTATCTTTGCCGACCCTAAACTGGACCGTAGCGAGGATGTATTGAAAGAATTAGGTGTTAAATAAACGTGAAAACAATAGCCAGGGAACAACTTCATAGACTCATTTTTCAACTTAAATTTTAAATAAACAAACCGTACACCTGAAGCACCAATTACAGGCTTTGGGTGGCCTTAACAACAAAAATGAAACGCATGAAAAAGTTTTTTACAGGTATGTTGTTTGCCCTGGGCCTGATGGTGGCTGGTGAGGTAAATGCCCAGACTAAGATCGGATATATCAGTTCACAGGAAGTAGTGAGCATTATGCCTGAAACACGCAAGGCTGACTCCCTGCTTACTGATTATCGTAATGCGCTCGTACAGAACGCTACCGACAAGCAAAATGCATTCTACGCAGCTATAGACAAATTCAACAAAGATTCTGCTACACTCTCCGAAGCTGTTAAAGTGGTAAAGAGAACTGAATTGACCAAACTGGGCCAGGAACTGGGTGGTGAAGAAGAGCGTATTCAACAACAATTGCAACAGAAACAACAAGAACTTATTCAGCCCATCAATAAAAAAGCATACGATGCTATCCAGGCTGTAGCCAAGGAAAATGCCTATGTTTTTGTTTTCGAGAAAGAGGCACTCCTCGTAGCTCCTCCTGCTGAAGATATTTTGCCCCTGGTAGCTAAGAAGCTCAATATTAAGTTGCCTCCTGCTGGTGGTGCCCAACCTGGTGCTCCCAAGCCTACAGGCAAGCCCTAATCAATAACTTATTTTGTTCTGAGGGTTTAATGAGGTTATGCGCCTCATTAAACCCTCAGCCTTTTTAGGCCACTTATGTTTATTTTTGCGCATGCACGCATCACAACCCATTGGCATTTTTGATTCTGGTTATGGCGGTCTGACCGTCATGAAGGAAATACTCGGCAAGCTGCCTCAATATGATTATGTGTACCTGGGCGATAATGCCCGTGCTCCATATGGAAATCGTTCTTTTGAAACAGTGTACCGTTACACCCTGCAATGTGTAGAATGGTTTTTTGACCAGGGCTGCCCCCTGGTGATCCTTGCCTGTAATACAGCCTCAGCGAAAGCGCTGCGTACCATCCAGCAGAATGATCTGCAAAGGCTTAATCCCCACAACCGGGTGCTTGGTGTGATACGGCCTACTACAGAAATTATAGGGCAGTTCACCAACACCAATAAGATAGGGATACTGGCCACTACGGGCACTGTACAGTCTGGTTCCTATACCATTGAAATTGAGAAGTTCTATCCGGAAATTGATGTTTTTCAGGAGGCATGCCCCATCTGGGTGCCCCTTATAGAAAATAATGAACACAACAGTCCGGGAGCAGATTACTTTGTACAAAAGCATCTGCAAAACATACTGGGTAAGGAGAAAGATATTGATGTACTGCTTCTGGCTTGTACACATTATCCTTTGCTGCTAAATAAAATACAGCAGTTCCTGCCGGCTGGTATAACCGTGGTTTCGCAGGGGGAAATTGTAGCCCAAAGCCTGGTAGACTATTTGCAGCGTCATCCTGAAATTGAGCAACGTTGCAGCAGGCAGGGAGATCGTACTTTTTATACTACTGATTCAACGGAAGACTTTGACAACCATGCCAGCATTTTCTTTGGCCAGCGCCTGCAATCGCGCCACCTGGCCTTATAAAGTTAAAATGCGATTCCCTCGTAATTTTAATTCCCCCCACTGCGTTAGTTATCTGTAAAATTGTTTAATTGCAGTGGTGCATTACTGCTAGATCTTACTCATATAAATTGATTTTGTATTATGAAGTATTTTGCTCGTACACTGATGTGTTTGCTGACGATAACTACCGTCTTCTCCTGCCAGAAAGAGGTAAGTGACGAAAGTTCCACAGATGGATCTTCGACTGTAAAGGGGCTATTGAAGATGAAAATTGATGGTACGCAATGGGTAGCCGATAAGGTTGCCACTGCCAGTATTATGGCCGGCTACATAAATATTTCAGGTATAAGTAAAGACAAAAAGTTTTTTACCATCACCCTTATGGATGATGTAGTAAAAACGTATAAACTAAACCCTATTGATTTTGAAGGAGGGGCTGCATTAGCCGACAGTGCTGAACTCAATAACAACTCTTACGGTACAATGCAGAGCGATGATATGGCCCTTGCAGGTGGTACTGTGACTGTAAGTAAAATTGATGAAGCCAGGAAGACCATTTCCGGCACCTTTCAATTTAAGCTCTTCAGGGAAGAAGACAGTACTCAAAAGGTTATCACAGAAGGCGTGTTTGAAGACCTGGTATATGAAACAACACTGCCTCCTTCCAGTAGTACAGATACTTTTACCGTGAAAATAGATGGTACCGATTGGAAAGGGGAAAGCATTTTCGGGACTTATGTTGACCTTACAAAACAAATAACGATTGTAGCCAACAACTCTACGGCAACAAAAACTGTGGGATTGACTATTCCTAATGATATAACGCCTGGCACCTATACATTGGACTTTTGGGGATTGACTTATATTGGTCTTTACAATCCCAACTCTAGTTTGGCATTGGCCTCTGAATCGGGAACCTTAACGGTATTGGAACATAATACTACCACTAAACGCATCCGGGGTACTTTTGACTTTAAAGCCTCGGAACTGGTACCCAGCAATCCGCCGAAGGTGAGTAATCTTACAAATGGCTATTTTTCAGTGAAATATCAATAGTATTAACCCTAATAATTGCCATTTTGGGGGGAAAGCGGGGAAGTTTTAAAATTTCTTATTATTTAACTATCCACATCTGCTATCCTTTTATTACCTTTGCCGTCCTTTCACAACCTGTAGGTGTGGTGACCCGCAGGCCTGAAACTGAAACCCGGATCGCTTCTCCCGATCCTTATTTCAAAAAAGTGAAAAAGAGTAAGATATTATGAAACGTACATTCCAACCTCATCGTCGCCGTCGTAAATCCGTTCATGGTTTCCGTAAGCGTATGCAAACAGCTAATGGTCGTAAAGTATTGGCAAGCCGCCGTGCAAAAGGCCGTAGGAAGCTGACTGTTTCCGATGAGAGAAAGCTGAAATAGTCTTCTTTTGTATGCTGCTCATTTGGGCAGTTGCTAAAGAATCTTAAAATATTAGCTGATAGCCCTGTATTTATGCATAGTCAAGATACAGGGCTATTTTATTTTGTATGGTGAAAAAGCTCACTTTAGGTAAGGAGGAACGGCTTAAAAGCCGTAAACTCATCGACCAGCTTTTCAAGGAAGGCAGGAGCTTTACCGTATTTCCTTTCCGCGTTTATTACCTTTTTCCGCCGCTCCAGGTCCTCAGAACCAATCATCAGCTGCTGCAATTTGGAGTAGGGGTGAGTACCAGGAATTTCAAACATGCAGTAGACCGCAATCGTATTAAAAGACTGACCAGGGAAGCCTATCGTTTGCAGAAGGTTCCTTTCCAGGAGTTGCTGCAGTCCAAACAATTACCAGGTACTGTTTTTGTCATTTATACGGGCAAAGAGCTGCCAGCATATACAGTGGTGAGTGAAAAGATCGCCGTAATTTTGAAACGTCTCATAAAGGCAGCCGATGAAATTCCTCCTTCAATTACTTAGTCTTCCTTTTCTGGCGCTCATTAAAATATATCAATGGGTCATCTCGCCTATTCTGGGACCCAATAAATGCCGGTTTACACCCACCTGCTCTCATTATGCTGCAGAGGCCCTCAAGAAACATGGTCCTTTTAAAGGGCTATGGCTAGCCATTAAACGTATTAGCCGCTGCCATCCCTGGGGCGGAAAAGGCTATGATCCTGTTCCGTAATAAACAAAAAGCACAAGATATAAGCGATAGGGCTTGTGCTTTCACACCCTCCTTCGGCTTACTTCTTGTGCCTTGTAATATTGTAATTTATTTCCCGAGTCTCTTGATCAGATCGTCCAATGATTCACGTTTCTGGGCATTGGTGAAGAACTTATAGAATTCAGGTGCGTTACCGTCTTTATCGGCTTCTACTTTGCCTGGAATTGCATTATAAGGACCTAAGATCTTAGCACCTTCATTGGCACTTAATTTCTTTATAGAGCCAGGTGTAAGGAAATACGTTTTATTGGCATCGCTGGCGTTCTGTCCCAGTAACAACTGTTGTGTACTATCGATGATATGCTCCAATTGCACAGTGCTGATGGCTGTAGGCATGCCGCTGGAGCCAAAGTTTACGATACTTCCGATCAAAGTATCTTTCTTCAGGTTGAGCAGGTAGATACCATTATCCGGCAAGTCGAAGGTTTTATCTCCTGTAGAGCTTTTCACCGTTACGGTTACTTTTGCATCGCCGCTATAGGTTAATATTTCTTCATTATGCTGATTACCGGGTTCGAAACTGATGGTTTCTGGTTTGGATTTATCGATTTGCATTTTACCGCTGGACATGACAACAAGTGTTTTTCCGCCTTTGCTGCCACCCGAGCAAGCGGAAAAAAGTACGATCGACAGGCATACCGTCAGAAGGGAGAATAATTTCATGTGTTAACAATTGAAAGGTTTGTAGGATAAAAAACAATCCCGGTGTTGCTACCGGGATTGCTAAGTAACGGAAATTTTTTCATTTACCTATTTAGAAGCTGCTGCAAAACGATCAGCAACCTTGCTCCAGTTCACTACATTCCAGAATGCCTTCAGGTAATCAGGGCGTCTATTATGGTATTTCAGGTAATAAGCATGTTCCCATACGTCTACACCCAGAATTGGTGTGCCTTTTACTTCAGCTACATCCATCAGGGGATTATCCTGGTTGGGTGTAGAAGAGATCTCGAGCTTGCCGTCTTTTACAAGAAGCCAGGCCCATCCGCTACCAAAACGGGTAGTACCTGCTGCATTAAATTTTTCTTTAAACTCATCCAATGAGCCAAAGGTAGCAGTAATAGCTTCGGCCAGTTTGCCAGAGGGTGCTCCACCTGCATTAGGGGCCAGGCTTTCCCAGAAGAAAGTGTGGTTCCAGTGACCGCCACCGTTATTGCGTACGGCAGGGCTGATGGTGCCAGCAACTTTAACCAGTTCTTCCAATGATTTGTTTTCATTGGGAGTGCCGGCAATTGCCTTGTTCAGGTTATCAACATAAGCCTGGTGATGCTTGCCGTGGTGGATTTGCATCGTCAATGTGTCAATATGCGGCTCCAAAGCTTCGTGTGCATAAGGAAGCGCGGGTAATGTAAATGCCATAGCTATAAAGTTTTAAAATGTTTAATAGACTTTCCGCTAATCGTGAAAGGATAACAAATTTACAGGTCATTGGTTGATTGGCCAATTCAAATACCGTCACCCAAAGGGAATTAATAGTCTTATAATGGGTTGAATACCTACCGGAATGATTTCCGGCATTGGATTTTTATAGTAACTTACTGTCCAGTTTCATCCTCATTCAATTCCATACTTATGCACCTATCCAAAACAAAATTCATCGTTGCCTGCTGTATTATAGGCCTTGCCTGCATTGGTTTTACGGCCTTTGCACCTTTTCAGACAAAAGACAATACATTGACCCCTGCCGAGAAAAAAGCCGGCTGGATATTGTTATTTGATGGCAAAACCACCAATGGCTGGAGGCCTTACCGAAACCAGGCATCTGAAGGCTGGGAGGTGATTGATGGGCAGCTGCATTGTAAAGAAGGTAAGCTGGATCACCGGAGTGACTTCATTACTGCAAGCCAGTACGATAATTTTGAACTGACTTTTGACTGGAAGATCAATAAAGGCTTTAATAGTGGCGTTATTTACCGTGTGGAAGAAGGAGACAGGGCCACTTATGAAACAGGACCTGAATACCAGCTTATCGATGATGTAGGATACCCTGATAAACTGGAAGACTATCAAAAAAGCGGTTCTGACTATGCTATGCATCCTCCCTCCAGTGTGACCTCCAAACCCGCTGGTGAATACAATCAAACAAAGATCGTTGTCAATGGCGCCCATGTGGAACATTGGCTCAATGGAACAAAGGTGGTAGACTTTGATTTATGGACGCCCGAATGGAAGGCCCTTAAAGCAAAAAGCAAGTGGAGTGATGCCCAATTGTATGGTATGATCAAAAAAGGGCATATCGCGCTACAGGATCATGGTGGTGGGGTATGGTTTAAAAATATCAAGCTACGCAAATTATAATTGCGGGCTCCAATCATAAAAGCCAGCCCCAATAAACAGGCTGGCTTTTGTTTTAATACTTTATTGAGAATGTCAGCGGGCTCACCGCTTGTCCTTGAAGAAGTTCTTCATCAAAAGGGCGCAATCTTCTTTCATTATGCCCTTTACGACTTCTGTTTTGGGATGAAAAGGCCAGTTATCGCCCGTAATCCTTTTGTGTCCGTTCTTCTCATCATCGGCGCCCCATACTATTTTGCTGATCTTGCTCCAATACAAGGCTCCTGCACACATCAGGCAGGGCTCTACTGTTACATACAGGGTGCCTTCCGGGATGTATTTGGCTCCCAGGAAATTAAAAGCTGAAGTAAGGGCTATTACTTCTGCATGGGCTGTGGGATCTTTGAGGCGTTCCACCTGGTTGTAGCCGCGTGCAATGATCCTGTCATTGATCACCACAACAGCCCCTACAGGTATTTCTCCCTCGCTATAAGCCTTCTGTGCCTCTTTCAGGGCCTGCTGCATAAAAAAATCATCAGTCATACCTTGCGAAGGTAAAACCTCTGCAGCATCCTTAAAATGCTATTTCAAACTGCTCACAAGGATACGGCCCCAATACGTGGTCCCAATTAAAAAGGCGATTCCTCCCGCGAGTTTTTGATGATGCCGACCTCGGTTTCCAGCCTATCGAGCCGGTTTTTAATGTAATCCAAACCAGTATTGGGCTCTTCTACCAGAGATAGCGTTTCATTGTAGGCGTACTTCTTGTACTTCCTGCCCTCGAACTTCAATTCAATGTCTTCCGCAATCAGCTCATCCAGGCTGACGCCAAAAAATCTGGATATTCTGATCAGCCCATCCAGAGACGGCGCTGTTCTGCATTGCTCATAATTGGACCAGGTAGTACGCGAAAACCCAAGACTGTCAAACATTTGATGCTGTCGCAACTTTTTCTCCTTACGCAGGAATTGAAGATTTTTGCCAAAAAAGTTTAAAGACTGCTCCATGATTTTTAAATTTATTACTAAAAAAATTGGCAGGCTAAAGGGGATTGAATACATTTGTGTTTATAAATATATTTAATATTTGTAAATTGAGTGCAGCAGAAAATAAATACACTTTTACCGGGCCAGCGCATTAATTAATCATCCTTTACACGAACTGTCCGGACGCCTGATCACTCTTCAAGCTGCTGCACAGATGATATTACCTTAAAAAAAATGCTTATGCATATTTTGCATATCAGCTGTAATAGCTGTTGACAGCGCTATCTTGTAAATATTGATCCATCTACTCCTCCGGCAAAAGAGGTGTTTTCCCACGGATGAGGGTATACCAGATTGCCTCCTGACTGGTGTTTATATACACTTCCTGATAGATTATTGATCCATTCACTCATTAAATAATTAATGGGCTATGCAAACTTGTAACAAACAAAAGCAAATCCACAATCAACTGCTCCGCCTTACCAAGGAACAACAACAGAAGCCGGATGCTGTACTTACCTATTTTTTTGAATGTTATCATTTAAAGGACTTGCGTGAGCTGCTCTGGGATTGGTTATTAACAGCGCTTAGCTCAGATAATGCCACTTATGCCAAGGGACGGGAGCGCAGTAACCTCATCTTCCTATATGAGAAATTAGAATCATTGGTAGAAGCAGTGTATCTCATACACCAGCATAAGCCTCCTAAAAAAGGTAAACGAAAAAAGAAAAGCTGATGGACCAGGTATCCTGTTGTAAATGAATCGGGCTGTTTGTTGTTGAGGGGTCTGATCAACATACCTGACATGTTTGAGTGTTATCCCTTAAGGCGGCAGGCGCTTAGCATATCCCCACTGGTTTTTCCATATCTTGCAGCCTCTAAAATTAGCTGCTATGAAAATGGTTTCTTATCTCCAGGAGGGTCAGGACCGTCTTGCTATACTGGTTGATGGTTTGCTGTATGATATGGAAACATTACATCCGGACCTGCCTCATAATATGAGTATGTTCCTGAATTATTGGGACGACGCATATGAGATGGCGCAGACGGGTGAAAAGATGATCAGGGAAGGAAGGCTAAGTAAGGAACGGGGTTTTGCCCTGGAAGGAGTTTCTATTTTGGCTCCCATACCTTTTCCTACCTCTTGCCGTGATGGTTATGCATTCAGGCAGCATGTAGCGGCAGCACGCCGTAACCGTAAGGTGCCCATGATCCCGGAATTTGATCAATACCCCATTTTTTATTTTACCAACCACCTGGCGATTCAGGGGCCTGGCGATGTACGTTGTATGCCGGATCATTTTCAAAAGCTGGACTTTGAACTGGAGGCGGCTGTAGTTATTTGCAGGAATGGGCGTAACATACGAGCGGAAAATGCTGATCATTATATCGGCGGGCTGATGATCATGAATGACATGAGTGCCCGAACATTGCAAATGGAAGAAATGCTGCTGAACCTTGGACCTGCTAAAGGCAAGGATTTCTCCACCGTGATCGGCCCCTGGCTGGTAACACTGGATGAGCTTGAGCAATATGAGATCCCTGCTAAAGAAGGCCATACGGGCAAAAGCTGGAACCTTCGTATGCAATGCCGTGTAAATGGCGAGCAGGTAAGTGATGGCAATATTGGTGATATGGACTGGACCTTTGCTGAGATCATTGAACGAGCTTCCTATGGTGCTACATTATTTGCCGGTGATGTTATTGGCAGCGGTACAGTTGGTACAGGGTGCTTTCTTGAACTAAACGGTACAGGCAGGCTGAATGATCCCAACTATACAGACCAATGGCTGCAGGAAGGCGATGTGGTAGAAATGGAAATCGACGGCCTGGGTATACTTAGCAATACCATTGTAAAAGAAGAAGATGATTTCTCTATATTGGACAGGAAAAAAATAACTCAGGCTTAGTATTATTGAATACTGATCTCTTTTGCCTCTATAGTTGATTAAAACGCTGTCTTATGATCCTGGATCTTACTAAGCTTACTGCCGTACAAAAGCAAAACTACCTGCAGCATGCAATTGCTCCGCGGCCGGTGTGTTTTGCCAGCACCATAGATAAGCAAGGACAAGTAAACCTCAGCCCTTTCAGCTTCTTTAATATGTTCTCCAGCCAGCCTCCCATCGTTGTATTTTCCCCTGCTCGCCGGGTACGGGATAACAGCACCAAACACACTTTAGAGAATATACTGGAAGTACCAGAAGTGGTGATCAATATTGTAGATTATGCTATGGTACAACAGATAAGCCTGGCCAGTTGTGATTTTCCCAAGGAAGTAAATGAATTTGTGAAAGCAGGTTTTACAGCAGAGCCCGCTACTACCATCGCTCCTCCCATGGTGAAAGAAAGTAAGGTGAAAATGGAATGCCTGGTACGGGAAGTAAAATCACTGGGAAATGAAGGCGGTGCGGGTAACCTGGTCATTTGTGAAGTGATGGTGATGCACATTGATGATGCAATATTAAATGAACAGGGATTTATAGATCAACGTAAGATCCATCATATAGCCCGCCTGGGCGGAGATTGGTATTGCAAGGTAGACGAACATAATTTATTCCAGGTGGAAAAGCCTAATATTAAACTGGGCATTGGCATAGATGCGTTGCCCACTCCTATCCGCAACAGCAGTATCCTTACCGGAAATCATTTGGGTCAACTGGCCAATGTACACGATATGCCATTGGTAGACCCGGCTTTTCATGACGACAGGCTGAAGAATATTGTTCAGTACTATGCTGTAAGCCCTGATGAAATGGAAAAGGAGTTGCAGTTATATGCCAAAGAATTATTGGATGGTGGCAATGTAGCTGCCGCCTGGCAGGTATTACTGGCTAATAATTAAAGCAGGTGTTATGGGGCGCTAAGCCTGTTTGGTTGCTCCCTAATGAAGCATTTACTTTTACATCCAGGCCTTCTCTTCCCGCTCCACCTCATACAAAGTATAATCCTGTATTTGTTGTGCCAGTTTCAGTGGTACATAGGGTATGGTGATGGTGCCGCCTGCGGTTGATAAATGAAGGGTGGCCAGGGCCTTGCTTCTTTGATAAATGGATTGTTCCAAAAAGACCTGCTGCATTTTATACCAACGCACAATTTGTGTTTTTCTACCCCAGGTGCCACTGTTTATTTGCAATGCATCGGGCGCTACGTATAAACGGAAGTTACGCCGGAAAATGAATGCATGTATGGCAACGACAGGTATCCATAATAAAATGAGGAAGTACCAGGGATTCCAATTGATCAGCAAGAATATAATTAACAGCAATGTTACTGGTAATATGCCCCTCAACAATGTACGCCGGGTGGTATAAGAAGGATCGATCCCATAATCGGCCAGGGCGGATGACTGTACCAACACGTGATAGTGGGCTAACAATTTATCAATATAAGCGGGTTGTGTAAGGGGGACCTTTACGCGTTTTTTCTTATTGCTTTGGTCATCGCTCATGACCTGGTGAAATTCCATATTGAATAAGCCGATCTTGCGGCGTATCCAATTGGCATCCCAGGATATGTACTGTATTTTGGAAAAGGGTACCAGGTTCTGGCTGGTGTTGATCAATCCTGTCTTTATTTTAAATCCCTGAGTGGTTTCTGTAAGCTGGAAGTCGAAGTAGTTCAGCAAAATGCGCATCATGGAAACGAATACGGAAATGCAAAGCACAAAAGCCACCACCAATGATACGGAAACTACGGATACACCTACTTCTGAGGAAGAATCTTTTACCAGCTTGATCACTCTGTCGCCGAACACTTCTTCCAGGTTCTGAAGCATGGATATGCTAAAGGCGAGCACAATAAAGAAGGCTTGTATGTGATTGGCCGAAAGTCCCAGCTTTAAGAGATCACTGACGGATAAACGCATAACAGGGATATCCCTTGCCGGTGGAGGGGCAACTGCGTCTTCAGTAACATGCCTTTTTTCACGGAGCAGGAATTCTTTCAATTGCTCGGCCTTGGGCACTTCCAGCGCATCAATAACGGCTTCCGTTTTTTCGGAGCCGGCGGTGTCAATTTTTACTTTGGCTACATTGGCCACCTGATGCAGCAGGTTCTGTTCAATATGTACAGCTTGTATTTTCTGCAGGGGTATAGTAATGGTTTTCTTGCTGATCAGTCCTTTGCGGATGATCAGTTCGTCATTGGCGATAAAGAAGCGGAAATAAAAATAGCCTACTAAAGAACGCACCAGAATAATAACCGGCAGGGCCATGAGGGTGATCTCAAAAGTGTCTATGCCTTTCTTATTCTTTTTGACCAGCAATACCAAGAGTATGGGCCATAGGGATTTTACAATGGTAACGGTGGCTTTGGCTAATATGATCACCAAACCTGCTTTGGCCTGTCTTTGTGGAATGCTCCAGCTATTCTGTTGTACCTGGCTCATCGGCTATCTTTTTGGTGATCCATTCTTTTAGAGTCCAGGCTGTGGCTTCCTGCAAGCCCCGGATACGCAGATCGGCTTCATTGGAGCCGGCAGTATACAATACGAGGCTGGCCAGCCCAAACCTCTTTTCCAATGGGCCGATGGTCACTGCGCTGTGCTGAATGCGGTTGAAAGGGCAGGTATGGGTACTTTGAATGATCCATCCGTTGCGGTAAATAACATCCTTTTCGCGGATGGCATAGGCTTTGGTGGAGAATGATTTTCCCTGCAGCCAGTACCAGGCGGTTGTTATCAGTACCCAGGCACCAATCAGCACGCTGATCCACTTTACCTGATGCAGGGGTTTGATAAAATACAGCAGGACGGCTACCACTACACCCAGCAAAACACTCAGGATAAGCCATTCCCATCGCAAAACCTTGAGATAGGAGGGCTCAATGGGCATAAGGGCTACATTTTCCACCCGGGGAAGGTTTTCAATATGTACCTGGTCATTCATCAATTCCATGTGCTAAAAATAGGGCTTAATGTTTATTGTTGGTGGAATAGGCAAGGGGGCCTATTGTGAAAGGCCCGGTGCAATAATACCGGCAACTTCTCTGAAATACTTATTTTTGCAGCCGTTTTACCGGCGTGTATCCGCATTGGTAGCTAAAATTTCAAATTTATTACATGCATTTATCAGAACAGGAGATTATCCGGAGAGAGAAACTGAAGGAATTGGAACAATTGGGTATTGAGCCATTCCCTGCTCCCTTATACCCGGTCAACAATACGGCTGCCAATATCAAAGCGCTCTATAAGGGTGAAGAGAACAAGGCCGATTTTGCCAACGTATGCCTTGCCGGCCGTATTATGGGTGTGCGGGATATGGGTAAAGCTAATTTTGCCAAATTACAAGACAGCACGGGTACTATTCAACTGTATATCAAGCGTGATGAAATAGCTCCCGGAGAAGATAAGTCGCTCTATGATAAAGTATGGAAACACCTGACTGATATCGGTGATATTATTGGGGTAAAAGGATATGTGTTTACCACCAAAACAGGTGAAACTTCCATCCATGTGCTGGAGCTTACCCTGCTTACCAAATCACTGAAGCCATTGCCAGTAGTAAAGGAAAAGGAAGGGGAAACATTTGATGCGGTAACGGATCCTGAATTCCGCTACCGTCAGCGCTATGCCGACCTGATCGTGAATCCGGATGTGAAAGATACTTTCCTGAAGCGTACCAAACTGATCAATACGATCCGTGAATACCTGAACGCCCAGGGGGCGCTGGAGGTGGATACACCTGTGTTACAATCCATTCCCGGTGGCGCTATTGCCCGGCCATTTATTACACATCATAATGCGCTGGATGTTCCTTTCTACCTCCGCATTGCCAATGAACTGTACTTAAAGCGCCTGATCGTAGGTGGTTTTGATTGGGTATATGAGTTCAGCCGCAATTTCCGTAATGAGGGTATGGACCGTACGCATAACCCGGAATTTACTGTGCTGGAATGGTATACTGCCTACAAGGATTATTACTGGATGATGGAGATCACAGAGCAGCTGGTGGAAAAGATAGCCATCGCCCTTCACAGTACTACGGTTGTGCAAGTAGGCGATAAGTCCATTGATTTCAAGGCGCCCTTTAAGCGTGTAAGTATTTATGATGCGATTAAAGAGCATACGGGGGTTGATGTGAGTGAAATGGATGAAGCTGGTTTAAGAGAGGCTTGTAAGTCATTGGGTATCTATCCTGAGGCCAGCATGGGCAAGGGTAAACTGGTAGATGCCATATTTGGAGAAAAGTGCGAAGGCAATTATATACAACCCACTTTTATTATTGATTATCCGGTTGAAATGAGTCCGCTTACCAAAAAGCACCGTAGTAAACCAGGATTGGTGGAACGCTTTGAGCTGATGGTGAATGGCAAGGAGATTGCGAATGCCTATAGTGAGCTGAACGATCCTATTGATCAGCGTGCACGCTTTGAGGAGCAGGTGAAACTGATGGAACGTGGTGATGATGAAGCGATGTACATCGATTATGACTTCCTGCGTGCATTGGAATACGGTATGCCACCTACTGCGGGTATCGGTATTGGTATTGACCGCTTGTGTATGCTCATGACAAACCAGCCCAGTATACAGGATGTACTGCTGTTTCCGCAGATGCGCCCGGAGGTTTTTAATGGCTAAATAAACAGGTCCATCATTAATTTTTGATCAGGGTTTACAGCGTAGTGCGTAAAGTCTGTAATACCCTGTTCTTTTAATATTTCCTCGTCAATAAAGAAGTTGCCGGTACACTCGAATGAGGGCCTTTGCAGGATATGAAAGGCAGCATCTGCTACAATATCGGGGGTACGGCTACGCTGCATCAGGAAATCACCTCCCAGGAGGTTTTTAACAGCTGCTGTAGCTATCGTGGTCCTGGGCCACAATGCATTGACACCAATGCGGTGGGGGCGCATTTCTTCGGCCAGCCCCAATACAATCATGCTCATTCCATATTTGCTCATGGTGTAGGCCAGGTGTTTGGCAAACCAGGAGGGGTCCATATTCAAGGGAGGAGAGAGATTCAGAATGTGTGGATTATGGGCTTTTTTCAGATGGGGGATGGCTGCCTGGCTCATGAGAAAGGTGCCCCGCACATTAATACCATGCATGAGATCCCAACGCTTGGGCTCTGTATGCTCGGTAGGGGATAAATTGATGGCGCTGGCATTGTTGATGAGGATATCAATGCCGCCAAAAGTATCTACCGTGGTTTTTACGATGTGCTGGATGCTCTCTTCAAAACGGATGTCTCCCTGTAGGGGAAGTACGTTTCCGGGACCTGCTTTAGCTATCTCTTCGGCTGCTGTATAGATGGTTCCCTCGAGTTTAGGATTGGGTTCTACTGTCTTTCCAACGATCACTGTATTGGCTCCTTCCTTTGCCAGGCGTAAAGCAATCGCTTTTCCGATACCACGACTTCCTCCGGTAATTAACACTGTTTTATTTTCAAACGTCATATAACAAGCGATTTAAAGATGTACAACTTTTTATTACAACTATAAATATAATGGGTTTATTATAGCTTTAAAAATATAGGGTGGTTGTACTAGGGGAGGCTACAGTAATTTTACGATGATTGCGGTATTTAACGAAATTTTACAACGCAGCAATTATCCTATTGCAACTTAATGAGTTAGTCTCTATGTTTGTACTGTTGATTGATTGATACAAGGACGCCAATATCCAAGAAAACCGAATCCAATATCCAGGCCAAATCCTTTGAAAAAGAACCAGTCTGACCTACGGGAAAGACGCCCTAAAATCCAAAAAACCGAAGAACAACCAAAGTCCTGGCATCATTCAATGAACACTGTTAAAATCCAAAATCCAAGTTATCCAAGATCCTACGAAAGAAGTAAAATTTGTACCTATTGATGACCCAGTTTTGTTGGTAAGGTTTCGTACAAAAGTTTTTGAACAGTCCTGAAGTTTTCTTCAGGGCTGTTTCTTTTTAGGGTATTCCTGCCTGACAGTAGAAAGAGAAAGAGAGAATCCACTATTTAGTGCCCGTATCAGGCCAATAAAAAACGGCCACGCTCTATGCGGCGCGGCCGTCCTCACTCAAAACCATGATCTGCAAAAGAAAACAGATCTATAGAAACGAACGTATTTTTCATGTAAATAGTTTTTATAATATCAAAATGCATAATAAAAATTTAATAATTGTTCTGTTGTGTAAGAATCGGGCCTTTATACTTCCACAATACTGATAACAAAAACGGCCACGCAGAAGCGCAGCCGTCACCTTTAAAACATGGTCCCCTCTCAGTAAGGACCAAACTATTCAACGATTATTAAAATATCTTAGAGCCTACTACTTTATGGCTTTCCAGTTTATCGAGTTGTGCCTGGTATTGTAGCTGAACGAGCTGTAGGTTGGCATTTTCTACATTGGTTTGCGCATCCAGCAACTCCACGTTGGTAATTAAGCCTTCTTTAAAACGAACCTGAGCCAGTTTATAGGCACGTTCGGCCTGGGTGACCAACACGGTCGTATTGCCTAACTTTTCCTGAATACCCTTATAATCCTGCTGCACTGTGGCCAGGTCTTTCTGAATATTCGATTCCAGGGTTTGCATGGACCTTTTGGCAGACTCGATCTGTACCTGGGTCAATTTCTGGCGCAGCTTAGGCCGGTCTGATGACAAGATGGGAATAGCGATTCCTACACCCACCATTCCGTTTAACCGGAACTGATCGATATCGGGTTGAATACCATTGCGTACACCGCCGCTGGCAGAACCCATGATCTCAGGTCTTGAGCTAATGGCAGCTTCTTTTTTATCGTATTCGTAAACGGCTATCTGCTTTTCGATCAATTTGGCGTCGGAGTTGGTGGCCTTCCAGTTACCGGGTTCCAAGACGAGGTAGAGGGCATCATCCCGGTAAGTGCCGGCGCCACTGGCAGTAATCTTGCCTTTGGTATCAATACCGGAGAGCCATTGCATCAGCACATATTGTTTTTCCAACTGGGTTTGCAGATCATTCAGGCGGTTGGTGGCATTGGCGGTACGCACCTGGGTAGTAAGCAGGTCATACTCCAGGGCATCTCCATTCTTTATCTTGGCCTGGATAAGCCGCTCGTTTTCCTTCAGGGAGCCGATCTGATCCTGCTGTACCTGAATGCTTTTTTGCAGGAACTGAATATTATAATAGATCTGGGCTGTCTGGTAGGCTATTGCATTCCTGGTATTGTCAACACCTTCCAGGTTCAATGCTCGCTGTGCTTCATTCCTGTCGAGCTGCATTTTTGTTTTGCCAAAATCATAGATCAATTGTCTGACTGTGATGGCCCCATTGTAGTTATTATAAGGCTGAAAGGCCAAAGAGGTTTTTCCTGCCGGTGTTTCAAAAGCTACTTTGGGAGAAGGAGCTATAAACTGGTAGCCGATATCGGCACTTACGGTGGGTAAATAACCTGATCTGATCATTTCTCCTTTCACATCATCAGCTTTCAGTTGTTCTTCGAGCTCTTTAATGCGTGGGTAATTGGTGACTGCAGCTTGTATCAATCCTTTTAACTGGTCATCTTTTATAGGAGATTCCTGGGCCACTGCTGATTGTACCAGCAGGAGTAACAAGGCTCCTTTTATTAAACTTTTCATACTTACTATGTTTATTCGCTTCATGGTGATTGTTACTACTTAAAGGTTAATGGGCGGCCTCCATGGCTTCTTTCACTGCCTTGGTATCAACGACGGGTTTCTTTTTTACCCGCAGGAATACTACCAGGGGCAATACGATCAGGAAGAAAAGTCCAATGAGCCTGAAGGTGTCGAGGTAGGCGAGGTAAAAGGCCTGCTTGTCTACGGCGAGGTCAATAATTTTATGGGCTTTAGCTGTGGCGGTGGTAATATCACCACCGGTTTGGGCCAGCATATTGTTGGATATGGCGGTTACGCGCTCTGTAAAAGCGGGCGCGCCATCGTAGGTGTTGGCCACCATATCATTCCTGTGCTGGGCATAGCGCTGGCTGATAAAGTTGTTGGCCATGGCAATACCAAATGCGCCACCTATCTGGCGGATCATATTGTTGAGGGAGATACCTGCTGCATAATCTTTGGGCGGCAAACCTGCCACGGCCTGGTTGATCAATGGCAACTGGGACATGGAGATGCCGAAGGCCCGGATGAGCAAGGGAATAAAGAATGCCCAACGGCCCACATCGGGGCTTACACCCGCACTTGTCCAGCAATAAATAGCAAACAGGATAAAACCTACTACAATAAAGGGGATAGGAGAAACGCCTTTACTCATCATGCGACCTATAATGGGCATCATAATTACTCCGGCGAGAGTAGGCGGTAAGAGGGACAGGCCTGTTTCGAGGGCTGAATAACCCAGTACACGCTGCGCCAGAACGGGGTAAACGAATACGGAAGTAAAGAGACCTAAACCAGCTACGAAAGTAAAAACGATGGTGAACGCGTAACTCCGCTTTTTCATTACCCGCAGGTTCACTACCGGTGTAGGTGTCTTTAACTCCCATACGATAAATCCAATTACGCCAATTGCTGCCAGTACTGTACTTACGCGTATTGCGTTGCTGCTAAACCAATCTTCTGATTCTCCTCTTTCCAGTACGAACTGTAAACAGCCAATGCCTACCATTAACAATGCTATGCCTATATAATCAACAGACATCTTAGATTTATTCTTGCCTTCTCCTTCCTTCGTGTCGATAAATACCATGGCCAGAATAGTGGCTATGATACCAACGGGCAGGTTTACGAGGAACATCCAGGGCCATGAAAAATGTTCAATAAGATAACCACCCACAGTAGGCCCGAGGGTTGGCCCTAATATTAATCCCATCCCAAAGAGGCCGGCAGCCATGGGCCTGTCTTCTGGTTTAAAGGCATCAAAGAGGATGGCCTGTGAGGTAGAGAGTAAGGCGCCACCACCGATACCTTGTATAAACCGCCAAATGATCAATTCTGTGAGGCTGGTTGACTGACCGCACATATAGGATGCGAAGGTGAATATGATCATGGAGACGATGTAGTAATTCTTACGACCGAAATATTCAGCGAGCCAGCCGGTCATGGGGATGATGATCACATTGGCGATGGCATAGGCGGTGATCACCCAGCTTACATCTTCAATATTGACGCCCAGGCTACCGGCCATTTCGCTCAACCCCACATTCACAATGGAGGTATCGATCAGCTCCATCACAGCGGCTGTTACGGTGGTGAGCACTATTATAAATTTGGCAAATCCTTTTGGACTGGACATACTAATTATGTTATTCGTGAATCGGGAAACGGCAGTCGTGAATCGGCAATTTTGCAATAAACGATACCGTTACGGCATTCCTACTTAAAAGTGGATGTCGTTTTCTTCAACACAAAAGGTGAAGACTATCTTATGTTATCGCTTCAATTAATTCAGCGGAACGCTTACGAACACGCTAAGCCCTGCCCGCAGTACTTCCTTGTATTGGGTCATATCGCTGATTGCAATCTTAACAGGTATGCGTTGTGTGACCTTTACGAAATTACCACTGGCATTGTCGGGTGGCAGTAAAGCAAACCGTGCTCCGGTAGCATCGCTAAGGCTTTCCACAGATCCTTTCAACTTCAGATCGGGGTAGGCATCTACTTCAATGTCTACAGGCATACCGGGGTGTAATTTTGTGATCTGGTTTTCTTTAAAGTTGGCCACTATCCAATAGGTGGTATCATTCACAATGGTGAACAAAGGGGCACCTGCCTGCACATATTGTCCTTCGGAAATATTCTTCTTACCAATCTTGCCTGCCTGTGGAGCGTATATCTTAGTGTAGGACAGTTTGAGTTTTTGCTGATCAATTTGTGCTTTCTTTACTTCAATGGTAGCTACTGCTTTTTGAACTGCGGCTTGTAGTACGCTGATACGGCTTTCTGCACTGGCCAGGTCGTTGTGGCTATTGTCGAGCTCTTTGGACAATGTTTGGTAATCGTAATTTGCATCGTCCAATTGTTTTTGGGTAACGGCGGATTCTGCAAACAGGTTCTTATTACGGGTAAGATCTGATTGGGCCTTTGCCAGTTTTACCTGGTTGATATCGATATCTCCCCTGTTGACGCGCAATGAAACGAGGGCATTGTTGAGGGCTGCTTTTGCATTGCTAAGATCAGCCTGTGATGCCTGGAGGTCGGCTTCCAGCTGAAGCAATTGACTTTGAAGTTCAGCATCATCGAGCTCAACGAGTAACTGACCTGTTTTTACGGAATCGTAATCTTTTACGGCGATGGTCTTTACGTAGCCTGGTACCCGTGGCAATACAGGGATCAATTGGGTTTCTACCTGTGCATTGTCGGTGCTTTCATGGGCTAATGCAAAACTGATCTTTGTATAGCCGTAATAGCCGGCTACTATTAAGACAATTCCTATAATAACGAACCGTAAGGGTGACTTCTTCTTTTTGGGTGCTGGGCTGTTTGGTTGATTTTCCATGACTATAAAACTGTTTAAATATTATTTACCTATAAGGTGAGCCTGAAAAAGTTCTCTCAGGTGTGTCTTTAATCTTTGGGTTATCTTTTTTTGGTAATCTTCTTCATCTGTTGTGTCGATCCGGAGGAGTACACAATAAACATTTTTGGAATTGATGACCTGGGTAATGGTGCCCATCATAGTGGCAAGTGTCATTTCTACATCGATCTTCCTGAATACTCCTTTGCGCTGTCCTTCGGCTATGATCTTTTTAATACGCTCCAGGTTCTGCATCTTAATACTGGTGATCAATTCCTTGATCTCAGAAGACCGGGCGGTATTGTACTCCTGGCTCATGATGCTGTGAAAGCGTCTGTTGTTGACAATCCGTTCTACATAGAAATCAATGATCCATTCTATCTTTTCCCAGGGGCTTTGGAGCTGGTCATTACTTTTTTCTTCCAGTAAAGACACGGTATAACTAAACCGGTATTCTATGAGTTCCTTCAACAAATTCTCCTTTGAGCCAAAATAGTAGGAGATCATTGCCAGGTTTACGCCGGCCAAATGGGCAATGTCACGAACTGAAGTACCGTCGAAACCTTTTCCCGCAAATAACTCTTCTGCTACAAGCAGGATATGCTCCCGCTTATCTGTTTTTTCTGTTGTACTCATTTGGCAATGCTTTATTATTCTTTCACAAAACTAAACAAACGTTTAAATTAAACAATCGTTTAATTAATTTTCTTTGTTATTAATTTGTTATCCGGGTCAGGATGGCTACTGGCGAAAGCTTCATAGTGAGTTATTAATCATATGGATATGGGATGTTTTAATAAGTGTCATTTCCCCTTTTTAGGTAAGGTCTGTGCACAAATTGGGGAAACGGGGTATTCCAGGCCCCATATCCCAGTCCACATCCCACTTGTTGTTTTATAAATAAAGTTCCCCGCCGGGTATTCGTGCTGTTTTTATTGCACTGGTAACCACTATGGTGCATCAGAATCGTAGAGGATGGCATAAGCTTTGAATAAACGCCGGTGAACAAAATCAATCAGTATGAAAAAGATTGTATTTATGGCAGTGATCGCTTGCTGCACTGCAAGTGTATTACAAGCACAATTAAAACCTGGTATCAAGGGAGGTCTGAATGTAACGGACGTGTCTAATTTCAATGGTGATAACCGCTTAAGCGGGCACGTTGGTTTGTTCTTACACCATACTATTAATAGTAACTGGTGCATACAACCGGAGTTGCTTTATTCCGGACAAGGACAAAAATACAATGCCGCTGATGGCGAGCGCACATTAGCGCTGAGCTATATACAGGTGCCTGTGATGGTTCAATATTATCCCATCCGGCAGTTGTACTTTGAAGCGGGACCACAAGTTGCCTTTCTTACTTCAGCCAAATCAAAAGGGGAAGGCGATAAAAGTGATGTAGAAGTAGATAATGCCTATCGCAAAGCAGACTTTGGTATAAACCTCGGCGTAGGTGTGGCAGCCACGCACCAACTTGGTTTTTATGCCCGCTATACAGCAGGATTGAGTGACATCTCCAAAAACAATAATGTCACCAATATGAACAGGGGTGGTCAGCTGGGTATGTATGTGCGCCTGCACTAACCCTGGTCCATGAAAGGCTAAAATTATTAAACATTAACAAGAAGGCCGGGTAGAAACCCGGCCTTGTTAAAACCTATCCGGTGTGAGAAACCGGAAAACGGCTATGAGAAAAACGACTTAGTTGCTGTTGGCTTTTAAATCATCGTTGTTGACACCCCTTTTGCGGGATACGTTTTCAGTGAGTTTGCCAAAGTTCCATCGCAGGCCAATGCTGGCTGATCTTCCGGGCCTGTAATTCCAGGATGTGGTCTGGAAATTCTTATCGGACAGGTAGCTCTTCCATTCAAGGTCTTTCTGGAAAATATTGTTGATGTTGATGGTTAAGGTGAATTTATCCTTCAGGAATTTTAAGTTGCCTCCGAAGCTGTACCAGTAATTAAGACCATAGTATCCCTGTAATTGTGCGGGAGCTTTACCCATATTTGCATTGAAAAAAGTAGTGATCTTTTTGGTGATGTCTACATTGGTGCTCATGCTGCCCCAGCCGCCCAGGCCATGGTTCTTTTGGGCAGGATTGAGCCTGTTCTTTACAAAGTCATAGCGTAATCCGAGGTTGCTGTTTATTCTCCATTTGGGTGTGAGGGTAATAGTAAGGTTACCGCTAAGGCCTGTAGAGGAATAGCTACCTATATTGTCCATAGTATAGGATGTGACACCAGTTTGGTCATTAAAGTAGGAGTACCGGGCAATCTGGGTATTGCTGAAATTCTCTGACAGCTTGATATTGACGTTGGTTTTGCCTTTGAGAATGGTAATACCTAACTCGAAGGAGTGGTATAATTCGGGGTTGAGCCTTGGATTACCAAAATTGAGGTTGAGGGAATCGGTGTTGTTCACAAAAGGATTGAGGTCCCAGATATAGGGCCGGGAAAGGCGTTTGGTATAAGATAAGGACAGGGTATAAATGTTGGCAAACTTGCGCGATACAAAGAAGGAGGGCATGAAGGTGAAATAATCCTGCTCCACAGTGGTCTTTGATTTTACAAAGTCGCCATCAATCACGGTACGTTCTACGCGGGCGCCAATGCGGAAGCTGTATTTTTTGAGGTTGAAGCGTAAGGTGGCATAGGTGCCGTATACCAACTGGCGATAGTTGAAGTTGTCGGAGTTGGAGCTGTCGATGACATATTTTTGATCGGGAGAATACCGGATCTGGCTTTCATACAGGGCCGATGCATTGCGGGTGATGAGCTTGAGGCCGGTTTCCAGTTTTATTTTATTCTTAAAGGGATGTACATAATCAAGCTGCCAGGTGCTTTGGCGGTTGTTGGCTTTGTTGTCGTTGATGACAGCGCGGTTGCCGGCGGGGCTGTACTGGTCGCTCTTCATTAAGTTTTTATCCTTGCTATAATCATGAAACATTTTAATGGTCAGTTCCTGCTCGGCATTCCGGCGGAACTTGTGGATGAAATCGGTGCCCCAGTTCCAGGCGGGGTATCTGAAGTTGAAGTCGTCGTAGAACAGGCTGCGGGTGGTGTCTTCTTTATTGGGAGCGATCAGGTCGAAGTAGCGCTCGTTTCTATTCTTTGAGCTTCCGGCGTTGATGGCCACATAGGAGCTGAGGGTATTTAAGCTGTCTATATCCAGGCTTAATTCCATATTGCCATAATTATAAAAATTATCACCTACGCGCTTACCGGAGGAAATGCGTTTATAAAATGCTATGGGGTTATAGGATTCCATTTCGGAAGCGTTGCTGGTCTTAAATCCCTCCATCCTGTTGAGCCCATAATAGCCGCTGAAGCCCAGCTTGCCATACTTGAAGCTGGCATTGGCATTGAGGCTGGTGTTGCCGATCGTGTTTTGGAACACGCCTATATTGCCATTGTAGCCCATCACTTTTTTCTTAGTAATGATGTTGATGATACCGCCTACGCCTTCGCCATCGTATTTGGCGGAAGGGGTGGTGATCACTTCTATACTTTTGATAAGGTTGGCGGGGAAGGACTGGAGGGCTTCTTTTACATTTTTGGAGAACATAGCTGTTTCCTTTCCATTGAGCAATACTTTGAAATTGCTTTGGCCGTTGAGCTGCACATTGCCGTCTCCATCTACGGAAAGGAAAGGTGTTTTGCGCAATACATCGGTGGCCATTTGCCCGGTATTGGAGGGATCTGCTTCTGAGTTGTATACGAGCTTATCATCTGAGTGCTCAATAAGGGGACGACGGGCCGATACGGTAACAGCAGCTAGGCTCTGGCTGGCAGTACCTAATTGCAGGGTGGGGATTTCCAGGACGGCTGTATCGCCGGTAACGGTGAATGGCAAAGAGGATTTTTCTACAAAGCCACTGTTGGAAGCAAAGATGATGTAATGGCCGGTATCTACTTTGGTAAATTCGTAGCGGCCTTTGTTATCGGTAAAAATATTGCGCAGGGGCTTTTGCTGGTTGTTGACATGGTACAGTCCAACAGTAGCAAAAGGTAAGGTTTTGGCTTGTACGCTATCTTGTACGGTTCCTTTGATAGTCGCTTGCTTTTGGGCTCCTGCGTGGCTGGAAAGGGCCGCAAAAAGCAGGCACAGAGATGTCCTGTACAAAGCGTGCTTTGTAAAATTCATGGCTATACTTTTTGAGTTTTGTTGCGGTATATGTCGGAGCAGATCCTTTATGAAGACAATGCCGTGCTTTGTAGCTAGTGTTGTTTTATATAGCTAAATTATATAGAGAGGCAGCAGTTATCGGGTAATTTTGATCAATTGGCATATTTGCTTGACGAAAGCCCCCCGGGAGTTCTTTGGGTCTGTCTTTTTCCCCTTGTTCTGTTGAGTTGGCTGCAGTAACCGATTTCCTGTTTGTCGCTGCCTTTAGGATAAAGGCGCTGAAGGCGAGGCATAACAATGGCCTGTAAAAAGTATTTTTTGTAAAATTCATGGCTATACTTTTAAAGGGCGGGGTAAAAAGGGGAGCGGTTGTTAGCCGCTCCCTGTTTGGCTATATTCTAATTATGGGGCAAAGAACTTGTGGATGTTATTTGAAATCAACAGTACAGGAGTGGCAGGTAAGTTCGATACGGGTGTGCTTGCCTTTGGTATCTCCTACGGTGCTGGTAAAGTGGCGGGGGGCTACTTCGCCTACACCTCCGTTTCTGATGTTTTGACCATATCCGGTAACTACCACATCTTTAAACTTTGTATTTGCTGTTGCATCTCCATCACCTTCTTTCTTCTCCTCTTTCTTCTCTTCTTCCTTTACTACTTCTTTCTGAAAGGGTGCAAATACGGTAGAGTAGTTGCCGATGAAGTCTACATAGTAGTTCTTGAGGTTCTTAACTGGCAGGCGTACATCGCCGTACTTGTTATTGATCTTGATGAGTGTAACATCGGGACCTATGTTGCGGAACTTGATGTCTACGTTATTGCCTTCGAGGTCGAAGCTATTGTTGAGCTGGTCGATCTTGAAGCTACCGTATACTTTGCGGCCGTCTACTTTATCGATGGCGTCGATGGTATAATTGTCGGCCTGGCTGCGTACATAGAGGTAGTTGCCTTTTTCGTATTCGATGGTAGAGGATTTTGAATCCATATCCAGGTCGTTGATATTTTGTGCCCGGAAGGTGCCATTGGTGAACTCTACTTCAGCTTTGTCGATATTGCCGAGGTTGGCATTGCAATAGCTACCGGTGAGTTTGAGGTCTTTGATATCCTGTGCATCGAGGGCGCCGTTGTTTATTTCAAGCTTGGCCTCATCGACGTTCATACCGATGACGACATCGCCATATTTGTTTTCAATATCGAGTTTGCAACCGGCTGGTATCATGATGCTCATGACGCGTACGGATACTGCTCCTTTTGCAGAAAAGCCTTTTACGGTTACATCGTCCAGTGATCTAAGCTGTACGCCATGTGGGCTTGGAGGAGCCGTCTTGTATTTGATATTGCCTTGTCCATAAATCTGCACATCGTGTGCAACAGTAGCACGTAATGATTTCGTAAAAGCGCCGGATGTTGAACTGGTGAGGATGTCTACGCGGTTGCTGAAAGGCTTTATGTTTACGCCGAGGTCTTCAAACCATTCTGCATCGGTCCTGGTTTTCCTGGCGAGAGAGGTATCATACACTACTTCCATGGTTACTTTCACCTTGTTTTGATCCCAGCTTTTGATGGCTACTTTGCGGGATGAGGTGACGATGCGGATAAGGGAGCCTTTTTGTGAAGGTACTTCCTGGATGACCTCTTTGGTGAGGGTTTGCTGGGCCTGGGTAGCGGTTCCTGTTACGAATAGGGTGCCTGCCAGCAGGAGGGCTGGGAAAAGTTTCTTGTTATTCATGCTTGTGTTTTGTTTTTTACAGTTTTAAATATGCGGGGTTTGTCCTTTGAATGTCGGGATGTTGTTTTGCGCGTACATTCATTTTATTGATCTCTGACTGCAGCTCTTTCAGGAGCCAAAGTTTTTGCTGGTAGAGTTGTATGAGTTTGTCAACGATATTGTTGTTCATCCCATACTGGCTTACGTCCTGTTTTACTTTTTTCTCATCGCGTTCCAGGTCGAGCCACTGTTTTTTGAATACATGGAAATAGCCGGGACTTTCTGTATAGATGGGCGTTGTTTCCAGTTTTTGTAGCTGGTAGTTGATAATGGTGGCATAATTATCTTCTACAGCTTCCAGGGGCGATTTGGGTTGGGCGACTGGAGTTGCTTTTCCCTTTTTAGCCAACCTGCGTGTGGCTGTTGTTTTTTCACTGATCTTTTTATTTTCAGTTGGTTCAATGACGGGTTCTTCAATAGGTGTTGTGGATACGGTACCAGTGGATGAATCTGTTTGGCCACTCAACTCCGGGCTGGTAACTGGGTTTTGTGTGTCGATAACGGCCAGTTGATGCGCATCGGGTGTTGCCGGACGCTGCAGCTGGTAGACCAGTATGAAAGCTGCCACCAGGATTGCGGCGGCGGCCATCCATTTGACCATCATCGGAATTACCGGCTTTTTGACCACCTGGGTTTCACGCCGGATATGTTTCCATACCTGGGGTTGTGGTGGCTTTTCTGTATCCAGCTCATCACGGTGATCAAAGAGGTATTTTTTAAATTCATCCATGACGTACCAATTGTTTTAGTAACCTTTCTTTTAATAGTTGCCGGGCCCGGTGATACTGACTTTTAGAAGTCGATAAGGTTATTTCGAGGGCGTCGGCAATTTGCTGGTGCGAATAATTTTCAATGACATACAGGTTGAACACTTCCCGGCAGCCGCCTGGCAGGCCTTTGATCTCCTGGTGGATCTGTTCGAAGCTGATGCCCTGGAGCCAGTTGTCTGCTTCGGCATGGGGAAAGTTCATGAACTCTTCGTCTACTGGCTGCCACCGAACTACTTTTTTTACATGGCGTATACACTCATTTACGATGATCCGGCGGAGCCAGGGTTCAAACAGGTGCTGCTCTCTGAGCTGGTGCAAACTGTTGAATGCGGTGATGAATGATTCCTGTAAGATATCTTCCGCATCTGGGCGATTACCGGTCATCCGGACACAGATACTAAACATTTTTTGTGCAAACTGTTCATAGAGCATGCTCCGGGCTTCATCATCGCCCAGGGTTGCCTTTCTCACTATCGCCGTTAGTATGTGTGCTATTTTTTCCAATGCCGTTCTGATAATAAGAGGAAGGGGTTGTAAAAAGGTTGGAAAGGTGAGGGAAATATTTTTTCAGGTACAAGGTACGGAGGGGGTGGGTTAATGATTACTGATTATTGATTATTGGCTGTGGGGGCTGGTTGCTGGTTATGGTCAAGTGGCTGCTTGACAGATGGCTGAAAGGATTGGGGGGAGGGGATAATGATGCAAAGAGGGGCTGGAGGGTGTCTGAGTACTGTTTGGTACGAAGCTGGTACGGGCTTGGGTAGGAGTAGGGTCTCGACAAAGTCTCGATAAGGTCCCGAAAAGGTCTCGATAAGGTCTCGATAAGGGTGGTGGTGTTTTTCTGGTAAAACAGTGTTGCGGGAGGAAAGAATACCCCTGTTGGGGTGCTGTATTACCGCGCCTGCAGGCATTTGGGTGAGGGAAAGAGCTGAAGGAAAGGGCACAAAAAACCCGCCAAAAAGCGGGTTTATATAAAGTGAAAGGGTAAATATTTTTGACTTTATGAAAGCTCCAGGAAGGGCTTGTTCTGGAGTATTTTTTCAATCTTTTGCATTACATCGTCTGTAAGCCGGGGCAGTGTTTCGAGGGCTTTCAGGTTTTCGTGCAGTTGTTCTTTTTTGGTAGCGCCCAGGATGGCTGTGGTAACATGAGGGTTTTTGATGGTCCAGGCGATGGCCAGGGATGCCAGGGAAACCTCCAGTTTATGGGCCAGGTCGCTTAGTTTTTTCACTTTCTTTAATTTGTCATCCTGCATCCAGCGTTCTTTTAGCCAATCGTAACCGGAAAGGGCAAGTCGTGATCCTTCGGGAACACCATCGTTGTATTTGCCGGTGAGAAAGCCCGATGCCAGGGGGCTCCAGATGGTGGTGCCCAGGCCTACATTCTGGAATACGGGGGTATAATCCTGTTCCATTTTAAAACGCTCGAACATATTGTATTGTGGCTGCTCCATGGCAGGGCCTATCAGGTGGTATTGCTGAGCTACGCGGTGGGCTTCCATAATTTCGGCGCCACTCCACTGGCTGGTACCCCAATAAAGGATCTTACCCTGCTGAATGAGGTTGTGCATGGTCCATACGACTTCTTCAATGGGTACGGAGGGATCGGGTCGGTGGCAGAAAAAGAGATCGAGGTAATCCAGCTGCAGGCGTTGTAAGGCTTCATTACAGGCTTCAAAGAGGTGTTTGCGGCTCAGGCCTGTCTGGTTGGGTCTGTTGGTTTTTCCCCGCCAGCCAAAATAGGCTTTGGAGGAAACCACATAAGAAGTACGATCCCATTGTTTCTTTTTGAGTACCCGGCCCATCATTTTCTCACTTTCGCCCAGGGCATATACTTCTGCATTGTCGAAGAAATTAATGCCGCTATCATACGCAATGCCCATGAGCTCATCGGCCATGCTGTCATCTACCTGCTTGTGAAAAGTAACCCAACTGCCAAAGGAGAGTACACTGAGTTGAAGGCCGGAACGGCCGAGTTTACGATATTCCATGGAAAGAGAATTTGGAGGGCAAAAGTACAGAATATAGTATCGGGAATGCAGCATTGGGCATTCTGCAAGGGTAGGGATATAATGATCCCGGGGCTATTGGAAGGTAGAGTCGGAGGTAAGGAAATGTCCGGAAGCCTGGTAGAATTCTTTCCAGGAAAGGTTTTGGGCGGCCCTTAAACCCTGTGCGGCATTGAGGGTTTGGGTGCGTTGGTGTATACGTGCGGGCTTAGTGGTATAAAACTCCTGCTTATTCTGGTCCCACCACAATTCTGAAGTGCGCAGGGTATCGCCATTGAGCATGCTGATCACGACCACGCTATCGCGGAGCAATACTTTGCGGTCGAATTCAAAATATTTGGCATACCGGGCATCGAGTATGCTTTCTATGCGGGAAGTGGTATCATAAAAATCTACGTGCAAGGCTCTTGGAAATTCCATGTAGGCGGAATCGCCCGTACGGCGCAGCATATAGGGAGAAGTGAGTTTGGCCTTTACAACGCCTTTTTCACTCAGGTAGCTTTCAATTTGTTTGGCTTCTTCGAGCAGTACCTTTCTGGAGAACAGGTTATCTACTTCACGCTGGTCGTTTTCGCAGGCGGTCAACAAAAAAAAGCAGCTCAGGAGAAGAGCTGCTGTCCGAAGGAAATATGTTATTAAATGCCTTTGCATGGATGATTAATCGTACTTGTACTTCGTAAACCAAATATCGCTTAAAGATAAGCCAATACCTATACGGAAAAAGCTTTCGCGAACGAGGTTCTTGTTGTTGCCGCGCTTGCCAAACTCAAATACAGTATTGATAACGGAAAACTGGTTGGTATAAGCAGGTTTGCGCATGGGCAAACCAATACCTGCTGAAAGGGTCCAGGTGGGAAGGTCGCCATCCACTTTAATATAATCCTGGCCAAATTGGAAACCGGCGCGGTAGCTTACAAAGTTCCAATAGGATTTGCCGCCGCCGGGGGTAATCTGAGCACCTATTTTCATTTGCCAGCTATTTTGTACGGAGTCTTTAGCTCCGTAAAACCGGTAATTGCTCCATTGTTGTTGTGCGTAGTCCACCCCGATCTGCCATTTACCCAGGCGGTCGTAGATAATACCAGCGCCAAAAGAAGCAGGGTAGTTTATATCCCCTTTGACATCTTTTTCGGTGTATACCGAGTCAATCGGTTGAGGGGCGCCGCTGGTGCTATTGTATTCAAAGGTTTCCCGGATAATGTCCTGATGGCCATTGTACTTTGCCTCCAGGTTACCGTAAGCACCAAAACGGAGCCAGTTCTTTTTATCGAGCCTGGCAGTGTATTGGATACCTGCATTGAGCATTGCGCCACCAAAGTTGGTTTTGGTCTCGTGGTTGGATTTATAGTAATAGGCCAGGGTATCGAGAATGGCTTTACGGGTACTATAATCTTTAGAGCCGAATGTATAGCCAAAGTTGACACCTATGGTAAGGTCTCTTGTGATGGCTACACCTGTTCCGATATGGGCTTCGTAAGAACCGCCATTGCCTTCGTATAAAGTGCTGATATCGAACGTGTCACCTGGTATCCCCAGGTTTAAGCGCTCTCCTTGTCCGATCTTATAATTGATGCGGGTAATGGGCCTCAGACCCAGGTTTAATCCCCAGCCGCCGCCTTTTTTAAGTGGGAATGCCAGCTGTATATAAGAGATATTGGGGCTGTAAGAGGAATATTTGCGGGCCGGATTATCGGCGCGCAGGGTGCGGTTGATCATTTCAAACCCCAGATCGAGGGTGGTGGCCTGCAGGCGGCCATAGGAGGCCGGATTGATGAAATTGATCGTATTAAAATCGTAGTAAGCAGCGGAGACGCCACCCATACCGCGGGTCAGCATATTCTGGCCGGGTACTACATCTCCCAGTCCATAACGCGAGTAAGGAGAGTTTTCGGTTTGTGCCTGTGCAAAGGAGAGCCAACATAAGCAGACTATTCCTAACAGATTGATTTTCTTATACATTGTTGTGCTCACTAATGGCATAAAGGCCTTTATAGATTAAATTAGGGTCTGCAAATATCTTGTTTTTCAGATGATAGACAAAAAAGGGTGTATCACCCCCGGTTAAGAGGACGTTAAAGTTGTGGTATTTTTCGTCATAAAATTCTATCATTCCGTCGATTTCTTTAGCCATCCCGAGGATAACTCCACTTAATATATTGGTTCGGGTGTCGTAGCCAATGAGGGATAAGTTCCAGTCTTTTTTGACCAGGGGGAGCTTTGCGGTGAAATCGTGCAGGGATTTAAACCGCATTTCCATACCGGGTGAAATCCCCCCTCCGATAAATTCATGGTATTTGTTGACGAAGTTATAGGTAATAGCGGTGCCCAAACCTATAACCAGGTTATTTTTTCCGGGAAAGAGGTGAACGGCGGCTACCACCATGGCCAGGCGGTCGGCTCCGATATCTTCCGGTTTGCCTACCGGGGTAGTCACGGGCAGTTTGGAATGGTGATCCAGTTTATGGTAGCGGGTGGCGGCTGCCAGCAGGGTTTCCATGCCGGGATTGTGCTCAATGACGGAGGAAAGGATGGATTTTGCCGGCTGGTACCGCTGGATGAGGCCCTGGATGGTATCATCATGGTCATTTTCCAATACCAGCATTTCCTTTAAGGTGTCTCCTTCAAATACGGCACATTTGCGCCGGGTATTGCCAAAATCGAAGCATAGCGTTGTTTGAGACAAGCGTTGATGAATTTTAGAGTGCAAGGATACGGAAGAAAGTTGGGAAGTTTTTACACATCCAGGTCGAGGTCGAAGGCGGAGAGGTTGCGGAAATGGCCATTGAGCTTCACTTTTTCCTTGAGCTGCTCCATTTCCATGAGCATGGGCAACACTTTTTGCAGGTGGCGTTTGATGTATTCCTGGCGTTGCAGTTCTTTCAACAGGCCCAGCAGCTCATATTCTTCTTCGAGTGAAAGGCCGGCATGGTGGGCTACATCGTATGATTGCAGGAGATCTTCCGATTTTTTGAAATCCTTGCTAACGTTGAGCAGGCGGTGTAATTCTTTTACGCCGGCGATCACTTTTTGCATGAGCTGGCGGTTGCCGGCATCTTCATCATTTTCCGGATAATTTACAATGGCGCCGCTGTACAGTTTGTCGGGAACGGCCTTGATCACTTCCAGGATGCGGAATACTTTGAGTCCCTGGGTTTTTACATCCATTTCGCCATTGTCGTAAGTTTGAACGATATCGGTAACCTGTACGAGGGTGCCCATTTCCTGTAAACGGTTGTTGACTACTGTAGGAATTCCAAAGGGCTTTTTACTTTCGTGGCATTCGGTGATCAGCTGTTTGTAGCGGGGCTCGAAAATATGCAGGTGCACTTTTTCGCCGGGGAACACTACAATACCCAATGGAAATATGGGAATGAAATTAGTCATACTACAAAGTAACGAAATCGGACTGCGTTAAAAAAGCACAATTCACACCGGCCTGAAATGCCTATTTTTATGCCTTTGTAAAAAGCCCTACATGTCATTTTTATCTGTTGTGATCATTACGTTGAACGAAGAGAAAAATATAGGGCGATGCCTGGAAAGTGTGCGTGGGCTGGCGGATGAGGTGGTGGTGGTGGATTCTATGAGTGTAGACGGCACCAAAAAAATATGCAGTGAGTTTGGGGTACGTTTTATAGAACAGGCTTTTCTGGGATATATAGAGCAGAAGAATTTTGCACTGGACCAGGCATCCAATGATATGGTATTGTCGCTGGATGCAGATGAAGCGGTGGATGATGGGCTGAAAGCAGCTATCATGCAGGTGAAGCGGGATGGATTTGATGCTGATGGGTATATCATGAACCGCTGCAGTAATTATTGTGGGAAATGGATCAGGCATGGCACCTGGTATCCGGACCGGAAACTGCGGATCTTCAACCGTAAAAAAGGCAGATGGGGCGGAATCAATCCGCACGATAAAGTAGAGATGGCCGCCGGTACACGGATCACCAGATTACCAGGTGATATTCTTCATTATTCTTATTATAATTTTTCTGAACATATTGCACAGCTCAATAAGTTTACCAGTATACAAGCGCAGGCGATGTATAAACAGGGTAAAAAAGCTTCGCTGATCAAGTTGCTGATAAGCCCTGTAGCGGCTTTTATTTCCGGGTATATTTTCCGGGGTGGTTTCCTGGATGGGTTGGATGGATTGATGATTGCGCGAACGGTTTCTTATCAAACTTTTGCCAAATATGCCAAGTTGCTTGAATTGCAGCGTACTGGCAGCAAGAAGGGGGAATAAGTAATAGGATAGGCCGCTAAGTTTCGAGCCCTGGTATCAAGTCTCATTATAAATGTTATTATTTCATGACGATCAGCGGATTTAGTTTTGTACGGAACGCCACGAAGCTCTATTACCCGGTAAAGGAATCGATCCAATCTATTTTACCGATTGTGGATGAGTTTGTAATAGCCCTTGGGAAAGGGGATGCAGATGATCAAACGCTTTCCGAAATTCAACAAATAAATTCAGATAAGATCAGGATCATTCATACGGAATGGGACCTGAATACTTATACGCATGCAAGTGTGTATGCGCAGCAAACGGATGTAGCGATGAAGGCCTGTAAGGGCGACTGGTTGTTTTACCTGCAAAGTGATGAGGTGATCCATGAAAAATATTTGCCGGTGATCAAGTCGCGGTGCGAGGAGCTGCTGGAGGATAAAGAAGTGGAGGGGTTGCTGTTTAAGTACCGGCATTTCTGGGGCAATTATTCACGGTATATTGTTTCACATTCATTTTACCCTAAAGAAATACGGATCATACGTAATGACCCGGATATTCATTCCTGGAAAGATGCGCAATCGTTTCGCCGTATTCCCAACTTTAATGGGAAGGATTATTTCCAGAAGGAAAATACATATAAGTTGAAGGTGGCTTCGGTAGATGCTACGGTATATCATTATGGCTGGGTAAGGCCGCCGCGCCTGATGCAGAAAAGGCGACAATCTTTTGCGGCCGATATTCATGGAGAAGCAAAGGCGGGACAGATATTTGAAAGCCAGCTGGCGGATTTTGATTATGGAACGCTGGCGCGGCTGGATGCATTCAGGGAAGCGCATCCTGCGGTGATGGAGCACTTTATTAAAAAATTTGACTGGGCGGATCAGATAGGCGTAAAGCCGCCTCCTGGTATGGAGCAAAAGCATGACCGGCTGAAGTACCGGTTATTGACTGTAGTAGAAGAATCGCTGTTGGGAGGTGCGCAGATCGGCGGATTTAAAAACTATTCGTTACTGAAAAGATAAATGATGGGCAGGCAGGCAAGTATCAACTGGTCACAATTGCTGCAGGATATACAGCAACATGCTATCAAGCAGATTGCCAGGGGTATTTCGCTGGTGGAAAATGAAGCACCCGGATATGAGCAGTTATTATTATCACTTCCTGCCAACCAAGATACGAAGATCATTGGCATTACGGGCCCGCCGGGAGCAGGAAAAAGTACACTGGTAGATGCTTTGATCGGTGCGGTGAGTAAGGATGGAAAAAAAGTAGGGGTATTGTGTGTAGATCCTTCTTCTCCTTTCAACCTGGGTGCTTTACTGGGTGACAGGATACGGATGAGTGAATGGTACAATGATCCGAATGTCTTTATCCGGTCATTGGCCACGCGGGGCTCTCTTGGCGGACTCCACCCCAAGATCGTTGAGATCACCGAATTGATGAAAGCTGCTGCTTTTGATTATATCATTGTAGAAACAGTAGGGGTAGGACAGAGTGAAATTGAAATTGCCGGGTTGGCCGATGTAACGGTGGTGGTACTGGTGCCCGAAGCTGGCGATGAAGTGCAGACGATGAAAGCAGGGCTGATGGAGATAGCCGATATTTTTGTAGTGAATAAAGCCGACCGGCCGGCTGCTGATCAATTTGTACGAAATCTGCGGATGATGCTGGCGCCTGCCTTCAATAATCACCAACGGGAAGTGCCGGTGCTCAAAACGATAGCTTCGGAAAAGCAGGGTATTGCTGAGTTGTATACTGCAATCAGCTCCTTATTGCAGGAAGCGCATGACGATACTAAAAGGGCATGGCTGTTGACAGAGCGGGCGTATCACCTGGTACAGCAAAAGCGTATGAAGGATATCCGGAAAGATGTATTGCAACAAAGGATACTGGAAGAGTTGCGCGGTGACGGGTTTAATTTGTACCGGTTTGTGGAGGGGCTTTAACTTGCCTGAATTCCTTATGCCGCCTTCTCCAGGCGCGCAATTCAAAAGAAGTTTCTGAAAAAGGGGTATTCTTAAATATGTCTGGGGCAGTATGTCCTACACCTGGCTTTGACCGGCGATACGATGGGCGCAATACCGTTACAGGAGCTTCCTCGGGCAGTTGCATCCCGCCATATGGCGGGACATACTTTTTGGTAAGGTATTCAATGATGTCCGTGGCTTCCCATCCATATTTTAGCCAGGTCATGGCTTCTCCGGTGATCTTACGGCAGAGATTCTTTTTTCTATGTTGTAGAGGGACCAACGCATACACCTTCGACGCAATTGGAGAGGCTGTTGCCATCAGATCAGCGTATTTCATAGTATTGTAAAAGGCAGGATCTGTTTTTACCCGCTTGCCCGTAAGTGAACTGCGGGAGCGCATATAGTACTTTCCGAACATGTAATATATGGTTATAGGTCCGAAAGTGCCAATAAACGTAGGTATGGAAGTAAGTCGTGCCATAACATTTATTTTTCTAAAGGTAGAGCGTTGGTATAGATCATCAAAAGGGCGCTAACGCAAACGGTTAGGTTCTGTCACATTCAGTTAAAAAAAGTTGAAAACAGCCATTTAAAGTCTCTTTTTAATAAACACCAGTACTACCCCAGAGCCGGGATTCTTAGGGGTCTTGTTCGGACCTAGTTCGTACCAAGACCGGAGTTAAAGCGCAATATCCCAAATTACGGTGCCACTTTGGGACGATTTTGGATCAGGAGAGGCTTGTTTTGTTTTTTGATAGGACTTGAGTTCGCCTAAGCGGGTTCCGAATGAGGTACGAACGAGGTACGACCCAGACCCGAACGAGGTCCCTTGTCGACCTGACCCGATATGAGTGTGATATAGCTAATACCTGATGTTATATGAGTAGGATATACCGGAGATATGCCGGAACCCTTCCGGAGGTATCCCGAAAATATGAGAGACATATGAAAACTATATGGGTGGGATATGCCCCCCGAAGCTGCTTTCTTACTACATAAAAGCCCATAGAAAGTAATACACGCCGGAAAAAGTAGCGCCGGTAATGGGCATATGAACAAGGAAATTACTTCTTACCTTGTTTTCACCGCTTTAATTAATATGTTTACCGAAACGGTTTTACCAGGCTTCCAAGGGCCGGTAGTTTTGACCTATAAACTAAATTATAAGTCATGAAAAAATTATTGACGGCAACAGTACTGGTTGCCATTGTAATGCTAAGCGGGTGCCTCTCTGCCTTACATCCGCTCTTTACAGAAAAGGACCTTGTATTTGACCCCAGACTGGTGGGCTCCTGGCAGGCAGGGCCCGACAATAAAGTGTACACTTTCCAGCAGGGTACCACCGAAAGTTTTAAGGAGCTGCCGGAAGAGATGCAAAAGATAGCTTCTAAAGCTTACCTGCTTACGGTCACCGACCCCAGAACGGGTGAGGAAACAGACAAATATTATGCATTCCTGGCGCGTATCGGCAAGCACCAGTACCTCGATTATTATCCCACGCAAACCAAACAGCAGCTAACCTATTCCAGCTTCTTTAAGAAGAACTTTGTACCCATGCACAGTTTCTACCGGTTGCAGCCAGGCAAGGATCAGAACAGCATCGTTATCGGACAGTTTGCTGACAGCTATCTGCGTACACTGATCGATAAAAAGCAGATCAGGATACGGCATGAACTGAAACCAGACGGATCATACGTTATTACAGCTCCTACGGAAGAGCTGCAACAGTATGTGCTCAAATACGGTGATGTGGATGAAGCATACCAGGACAATGACACGTATACAAGAATTAAATAACCCTATTAACTTTATTTATATGTTGAAATTATTTGCGCTGATCACGGGTATTATGCAAATGCTGGGAACATCTCCAGGTGTGAACAGCCTGCAGCCGGTGGCTACCTATAAAACAATTGTTACAGATGCAAGATTGACAGGTGAGTGGACGGATGGCAAAGACCTGGTAAAAATCGAACTGGTGCCTGATAGTAAAATACTCCGGGAAGATAATAGCAATAGCAAAGAGCGGAAGATACCCCTCGGCGAGAATAAGGAAGAGATCGCTTTTTACTCCAAGGCCTATTCGATCACGATCAAACAAAATGGAGTGGAATATATATTGATTGGAAGCCTGAGCCGTATCAACAACCAATTGTTTATGGATATTATGTCGCTGGGGGTGAAGGGTAACCGATCTCAGGAGAAAGGCAGTGGCTTTGAATTCACGCCCAATTACCTCGCCACTTTTAATATTGCTGCCATTACGTTTACAGACAAGAATACCTTATCTATAAAATTGCTCAATGGGACGTTTCTGAAAGAACAGATCAGCCAGGGCAATATGCGCCTGAAATATGAAAAGGACCAGCTGTTTGATTCTTTTCTACTCACAGCTTCTTCCTTTGAGCTGCGCCAGTTCCTGGAAAAGTATGGCCATGATGAGAGGTTGTATTACAAGGAAACAACCATTTTAACCAGAAAAGGATAAACTATGATGGCAATCAAACGTCGCTGGTTGTATCATCCCTTATTCCGATTATTACAGCACCTGGGTTTCTGGGTGCTGTCTTACATAGTGTTTGTAAGGCTTTTTACAACAGGTATTCACCCGGAAAAGATAGATTATATTTATTCAGCCCTGTTCCATGTCACCATTGTACCGGCGGTTTACATTAACCTGGGCTGGCTATTGCCCCGCCTGGCGAATCACCGGCGATGGGTATTGTATGCTGTGGCCATTGTTGGATTGGTAAGTTTATTCAGCTGGCTGAACTATTCTTTTTTCCAGGACTGGTCGAAATACCTGCTGCCCAATTACTTTTTTATCTCTTATTTCACGGTATGGGAAGTGGGTCTTTTTTTTGTGGTGTACCTGGCTGTTACTTCGTTGCTAAAATTGTCGCGCTCCTGGTTTGTAGTAAATGATCTGCAAAGGCGTTTGCTGCAAATGGAAACGGAGAAGGCTCAGATTGAATTGAAGGCTCTGAAAGCGCAAGTAAATCCGCATTTTCTCTTTAATACGCTGAATGGTATTTATTCGATGACGCTGGATAAAGATGAGCGGCTGCCAACTACTATATTGCAGCTTTCGCACCTGATGCGGTACTTTCTGTATGAATCGGGAGAAGACCTGGTGCCGCTGGAAAAAGAATGGCAGATGGTAGGAGACTATATTGCCTTGCAACGTATTCGTTCTAATGAAGCATTGCAACTGGAAAAAACACTGGAGGGGGAGATCCGCGAACAGCGTATTGCTCCGCTGACGTTGGTGACCTTCCTGGAAAATGCCTTTAAGCATGGGGCTAAAGGAAATACAGGTGCTGTGAATATACACCTGCGGCTGGAAGTATTGCCGCATATGATCCGTTTCAGGATAGAGAACACACGTGGGCAGGGAGTGGATGTTGGTGATACGCATTATAAAGGGATGGGGCTTGAGAATGTAAAGCGCCGGCTGGAATTGTTGTATCCCGGGAAGCATGCTTTGCTGATCCGGGAAACGGCAGATGATTTTATTGTAACGCTTGAATTACACGTATGAGTACTGTATACCGGTGCCTGGTGGTGGAAGATGAACCACTGGCGCAAAATGTATTGAAAAAATATATTGCCGAGCATCCGCTACTGGAACTGGCGGCAATATGTGGTGATGCCCCGGAAGCACAGCAATGGCTGGCCCGGCATCCCGCAGCTATTGTTTTCCTTGATATCAACCTGCCCCGCCTGTCGGGCATCAGCTTTTTAAAGAGCCTGTCCCGCCCACCGCTGGTGATCTTTACTACGGCTTATCCTGAATTTGCGGTAGAAGGGTTTGAACTGGATGCGGTGGATTACCTGGTGAAGCCTTTTTCCTTTGAGCGCTTCCTCAAAGCAGTTAATAAAGCGCTGGAGAAGCTGGAGCGGCAAGAACCAGGAGGGGGGCCGGTTCCCGCCTCTTCGATCTTTATCAAAGCGGATAAAAAAGTGTACAAGGTCAACCTGTCGGATATCCTGTATATAGAGGCACTGGATGATTATGTGAAGGTGGTCACTACGCAAGGCCATTACCTGGTGCATGATACACTAAAAAGCCTGCTGGAGGAATTGCCGGCCGGTCAGTTTTGGCGGGTACACAAAAGTTATATCATCGCAGGAACTAAAATCGTGTTTATAGAAGGGAATTATGTGCGGATAGGGGAGCGGGATATTCCTATCGGGGCATCGTACCGGGAGGAAGTGTTTGCGCGGCTGAAAATTTAGTCGGGAAGACGGGAAGTCCGGAAGTCCGTAAGACGGAAAGTCCGGAAGAAAAACGGAGGAGCTACTGTATTACTTACCGACTTTCGGACTTTGCTGACTTTCGGACTGTTTTCCGACAATTTTAGCTTTCTTTGCAACTTTATTTTATCCATATGCCCTTTGATCCCGGCAATAAAATACTGATTATCACTGCTCCTTCTGGTGCCGGCAAGACTTCTATTACCCGGCATTTGTTGCAGCATATACCTCAACTGGCTTTTTCCGTATCTGCGGCTACGCGTGAAGCGCGCGGCAATGAAAGAGACGGGAAAGATTATTATTTCATGAGTGTGGAAGATTTCCAGGAAAAAATCCGGGATCAGCAGTTTGTTGAATGGGAAATGGTGTATGAAGGCAAATATTATGGCACTTTGAAATCGGAACTGGACCGGATATGGGCCAACCACCAGGTGCCGGTGCTGGATATTGATGTAAAAGGGGCCATCCACGTACAGCAGCAATATCCTGATACTACTTTGTCGATTTTTATTGAACCTCCTTCTGTAGACGAGTTAAAACGCCGCCTTGAATCCAGGGGTACGGAAACGGCAGAAAGCCTGCAGGCCCGGGTAAACAAAGCTTCTTACGAGATCTCTTTCAAGCATCATTTTCACCGAATTGTGGTTAATGCAGAACTGACCAAGGCCCGGGAAGAGGCAATGACGATTGTACGGGAGTTCCTGGAATCGTGAGTAGCCTGTTGCGAGTAGATTGATGAGTTTTCGCCCCTGTTTCTATACTTTACTCCTAAATCCGGCGAATTGGAGCCTGAAATAGTAATCTTCTTCAATAAGTTATGTAATCCATCGTTCTTTTTATAAATTCGTATTCCAAGTATGAGTTTAGTAGTCATAATAGCCATTGTGTTAGCGGTCCTGTTCATCGCTTATTTTTCGGGTATAGAAGTAGCTTTTACTTCTGCCAACCGATTGAACATTGAGTTGAAGAAAAAGCAGGGTTCCAGCAGCAGCCTGTTGCTGAGTAGTCTTTTCGAAAATCCTTCCCGGTTTATTGGTGTAAATATCGTTGGGTTTAACTTTTTCCTGGTAGTGGCGGTCCTTTTGGGCAGCACTTACTGGAATATGGCTATTCCCTGGAAAAAGTTTGACAGCTATGTGATGGCCTACCTGGTTCCGATCAGGCTGGTATTGGAGATCATTCTTTCCTGGCTGTTGATCATTATTCTGGGTGAATGCGTACCCAAGGCGATTTTCAGGGCAAAGGCGGATAGCCTTTTGTCTTTTTCTGCCCGCACAGGGTTGTTGGGCCTTTGTGACCAGTTGTTTAACTGGGCAAGTGTAGCGGCAGTGAAGATGTCGATCTTTGTGCTCAATATCATCTTTGATATGCGGATCGATAAGAAAAAGGCTCCTTTTTCGCGTGCAGACCTGGATCAGTTCTATAGCCAGAACAATGAGCACCATAATCAAAGCCAGGACCTGAAAGCTGAATTGTTTGAAAACGCGCTCTCTCTGCCAAAAGTAAAAGTGAGGGAATGTCTGGTACCCCGTAAAGAAATTGAAGCTGTAGATATAAAGATGAGTGTGGAAGAAGTGCGTAAAACCTTTGTGGATACGAAACTCAGTAAGCTGGTGGTGTATGACGGAGATATAGACCATATCCTGGGATATGTACACCAACTGGGACTTTTTAAGCAGCCACCCACTTTAAAAGACATGTTGCTGCCTATTCCGGCCATTCCGGAGAGTATGAGCGCTACGGACCTGATCAGCAAATTCAGCAAAGAGCGTAAAAGTATTGCCTGGGTAGTGGATGAATTTGGCGGAACAGCGGGTATTGTTACCATGGAAGACCTGCTGGAGGAGATATTTGGCGAGATCAAGGACGAATTTGATGTAGAGGAGTTTGAAGATAAAAGAGTATCGGAGGATGAGTTTATATTGAGTGGCAGGCTGGAACTGGACTTTTTAAAGGAAAAATATGGGCTGGAGTTTCCAGACCAGGATTCAGAGACCTTATCGGGTTTTATTATTCAGCAGCACGAAACGATCCCCAAACTCAGGGAACGTATCATCATTGGAGATTATGAATTTGATGTGATGGGCGTGAGTGATACGCGTATTGAAACGGTACGGCTAAAGATCCTGAAATAATGCTGGTTGCTGGTCACTGAAGGTTGGTTAATAAGTCATTTGCTGTCAATAAGTTCTTCAATCACTACATATTAACAAGGTTTCTTGTCCAATCCAACGTGATAACCCGTACATTTGCCCCGCTTTTACCACGTTATTTTATACCAGTATTAGTCAATGGCGTTATCGTTTTTTAGCAAAAGGAAGGCTGACAATCCGGAGATGACCTTTATAGATCACCTGGAAGAATTGCGCTGGCATATCATGCGCTCTGTGCTGGCAATTCTCATAGGAGCGATTGTCATATTTGTCTATATTGACTGGATCTTTACCAATGTGATTGCCGGTCCGTTGCATGCAAATTTCTTCACTTATACAGCTTTGTGCGATTTCAGTCAGTGGATAGGTGCTGGCGACTCCCTGTGTTTACCTCCTCCCAAAGTGGAACGTTTGCAGGTAATAGCCTTTGGTTCGCAGTTCATGAGCAGTATCAGTATTGCCTTTGTGGGTGGGTTTATCGTTGCCTTCCCCTATATTTTCTGGGAATTCTGGCGGTTTGTGAAGCCAGCTTTAAGTCCCAAAGAGCTGAAAAGTACCCGTGGAGCGATCATCTTTGTTTCCATCTTCTTTTTCCTGGGTGTGGCCTTTGGTTATTATCTATTAGCCCCCTTTACCTTTAGTTTCTTAGCCAATTATAAGATCGGTCTTGATAATATCCTGGTAACCCTGCCAACGCTGGCTGACTATATGGAGAACCTGGTGGATATTATCATCGGATCGGCCCTGGCGTTCCAATTACCCGTCGTGTCGTATGTACTGACACGGATCGGGCTTATTACTCCTAACTTCCTGAAAACTTACCGCAAATATTCGTATGTGGCCATCCTGGTGATTGCGGCCGTTATTACCCCCTCACCCGACTGGATGAGCCAGATGATCGTTTTCATTCCGCTGGCATTCCTGTATGAGTTCAGTGTCATCATCTCCAAGCGGGTATTCAAGCGTGAGCAGGAAAAAGCTAAAAGAGACTGGTAGTTCTAAGCGTATTAAATTTCAATAAGTTAAGTATGGCTTCTTCATTTGATTTCTCTAAACCCATTGCTATTGGCAGTGACCATGCAGGTTTTGATTATAAAGTGGCCCTCGTAAAGTGGCTCGTCGAAAAAGGTTATCAGATAAGTGATATGGGTGTTTATGAGAATAAATCGGTGGATTATCCTGATTATGCGCATCCTGTGGCAGATTGGGTGGAAAGAGGAGAAGCCGCTTTTGGCATCCTGCTTTGTGGTAGTGCAAACGGGGTATGTATAACGGCCAACAAGCACCAGGGAATCCGGGCAGGCCTGGCTTTTCAGACGGATGTGGCGAAGTTGATCCGCCAGCATAATGATGCTAATATTATTTGTATTCCCGCCCGTTTTGTGGCATTGGAGTATGCCAAGGAAATGGTAGATATTTTTATCAATACACCCTTTGAAGGTGGCCGTCACCAGACGCGGGTTGATAAGATCGCCTGTAGCTAAGCACTAAACGAACATCCCTCTGTGGGATACAAAGATAAATGCCGCAATAAGTAGTTACTCATTGCGGCATTCGTATATAGTTCAGTTCAAAGTAATTACCAACCCAGCAGGTAGGCAAAGATCAGCGGCACTACAATCGTCGCATCGCTTTCCACAATGAATTTGGGGGTGTTGATATCCAGTTTGCCCCAGGTGATCTTTTCATTGGGCACAGCGCCGGAATAAGAGCCATAAGAGGTAGTAGAGTCGGAAATCTGGCAGAAATAGCTCCAGAAAGGAACATCATGCCATTCCAGATCCTGGTACATCATGGGCACCACGCAAATGGGGAAATCGCCGGCGATACCGCCACCTACCTGGAAAAAGCCTACACCTTTACCGGCACTGTTTTGCCGGTACCAGTCTGCCAGCCAAACCATGTATTCAATACCGTTTTTTACAGTGCTGGCTTTCAATTGTCCTTTGATCACGTAGCTGGCAAAGATGTTGCCGGTGGTGCTGTCTTCCCATCCTGGAACGATGATGGGGATATTCTTTTGTGCAGCGGCTACAATCCAGCTGTCTTTAGGATCGATCTCATAGTATTGTTCGAGTACGCCGCTGAGAACAACTTTATACAGGAATTCATGTGGGAAAAAGCGTTCGCCAGCAGCCTCGGCATCGGTCCATACTTTCACCAGGTGTTTTTGTAAGCGGCGGAATGCTTCTTCCTCGGGTATGCAGGTATCTGTAACGCGGTTATAATGGTTTTCCAGGAGATCCCATTCGTCCTGGGGTGTCAGGTCGCGGTAGTTGGGTACACGCTTATAACTGTTATGGGCTACCAGGTTCATCACATCTTCTTCGAGGTTGGCACCGGTACAGGAGATGATCTGTATTTTGTCCTGGCGAATCATTTCAGCCAGGGAAATACCGAGTTCTGCAGTACTCATGGCACCTGCAAGGGTAACCATCATTTTACCACCTTCAAGGAGGTGAGTTTCATACCCTTTGGCTGCATCAATTAAAGCTGCAGCATTGAAGTGACGGTAGTGATGTTGAATAAACTGCGAAACAGGTCCTTTAGCCATGATAGTTCAGAATTTTGTGGCGGCAAAGTTAGCATAAATAAACAAAAAAGGTGAGCCACCTTTAGTGACCCACCCTTATCTTTCCAACTAAAACCAACTTTTAGGCTCTTTATATTGCTTTCTTTGCTTTTTTAAACACTTCCCAACCGGCTGGGCCATTTGATTTTAAGATCAGGTTCTGATCGCCATCCTCCAGCGTAATGTAATAGCTTGTGCTATTGTTGGCTGCGATTTCAAAAAGGTCGGTAATCCAATACTGACCGTAGCTCTTCTTCAGGTCGGCCAGCAAGTTGATTGGCAACTGGGCAGCAATGATATTGCGGGTTACGGCCTGCAATTCACCTTCATTGGAATAATAAGCAAACATTACCTGGTCGTTCATTTTGAAAGTGGCTTTTGCGAATGTTTTGCCGGATTCCCAGCTTACATTCTCTGCGCCGGAAAAATCTTTCTTAAATGCATTGACTACTGACTGACTAACGGTTTCAGTGAAACGGGCAAAAGAGGAACCGATACCTACAGTTAACATTAAGGCCCATACTAACATCATCTTTTTCATGGTAAATACTTTATGTGTGAATTATGTTGATTGTTTTTCCGGCGCTTCACTATCAAATTTCCCACACTATATACGACGCAGGTTTTTTTCAAATGTTACAGCTTAGCAGACAAATTCTTTTTTTCTTTTTTGAATAGATAAATATTGCCGTTGCTGTAAGCCTCTACCACCAGGCGGCTCTTTTCGTTTTCCAAAGAGATCACGTAGCTGGTTTCGCCAGACTTACTGTACTCAATAGCATCTTTCATTTCGTATTTGTCATACTGGCTGCTGATACTTTTGGTAACGGTCAATGGCAAAGAGCTGATGGTAATATACCGGCCAATAGCCAGGAGATTGCCATTTTCCTCAAAGAAGGCATTGACTTGTTCATTATTATAAATGAACTTGGCGTGGAAGAGCTGGTAGTCATTTAAAGATTGCCACACTATGTACTGGGCCCCTTTAAACTCTTTTTCAAATGCTGCCTGAATACGGGCGCTTACTTTTTCTCCGCTACCAGGAACACCTGCGTAGCTAAATACGCTGATCAACATCAGCAGGGAAATAAAAAACTTTTTCATGACTGTACTTTTATTTTTTGTTTTATGGTGCATGGCTTTTTATTAAGCCAGCACAAAAATAGAAGGAGAGATAACCGTGTACAAGCGAATAGTGACTAATGGCGGCCAATGTTAAAGCAGGTTAACGTTGGTTGGGCAATGTTATGCTCCCCGGTATATTGAATTATTTGTGAAATGCTTACTGGTAAAGGCTTTCAGCGGATGCTGGTATATTTCTTAAAGAAAAGTTAAGCCACGGTTAATGAAAGCAGGGGTTGTTAAAGATATCACATCAACTACCAAAGGTGGGGATAGGATATCACATGATGATGTGATGAAAATTATGTCTTTTCAATGCAATAGGTGGCTTTGCCATTCATCACAAAATTTTAACTGTTTTAACAAGCCGGGCAATCGTTAAAGCATATTAAAATCGTGTAAATTGTAATATAATTGATTCAATACTTAGGATTTGTGAATTATCTGGCACATGCATACCTCTCATTTAATGTTCCCGCTGTATTGGTAGGCAACCTGATCAGCGACTATGTAAAAGGCAAAAAGCAATTCGATTACCCGGCCAATGTGCACAAGGGGATCGTGTTGCACAGGGCTATAGATACTTTTACTGATGAACATGCTGTGACGGCTGCAGCCAAGGCCATCTTCCGTCCCCATTACCGGTTATACAGTGGCGCTTTTGTAGATGTAGTGTATGATCATTTTCTGGCCAATGATGGGCAGTCGTTTCCAGGCAACAGGTTGTTTGAATTTTCGCAGGAAGTGTATAGCACATTGGATCAATACGTATCCTTGTTTCCGTCCCCATTCAGTTCTATGTATCCTTATATGAAAGAATACAACTGGTTGTATGGTTACCGCGAGCGGCTGGGCATTGAGCGTAGCTTCCAGGGGGTGGTTCGCCGCTCGGCTTACCTTACGGAAAGCCGCGTAGCTTTTAAATTATTTGAGGATAATTATGAGGTATTGCAGCAGTGCTATGTTGATTTTTTCCCTTCTTTGAAAGCTTTTGCTTTAGCTACCCTGGAGAATCTTGATAACAGAAAATAGTTTAATCCGTTTTTAATCATTTTGAGAAAGGGGTAAATGCCTGTCGGAGAGTCTTATTATAGGTGATCCTGCCCGAAATTAGCCTGGCATCCGCCTATCCTGTAAAAGCCATTGAGTTCGGTGTTAATCTGTTATTTTTGCCGCTTAAACCATGAAGGACATGAAGCAAGTGAAGCTCCTTTTTTCCCTGTTACTATTTTGTGTGTCAGCATCACTGGCCCAGTTTAAGATACCGGCCATTGATAAGTCGCCGATGGATATGGTCTATTATCCTGTGAATTACCCGGTGCTGAAAATTCAAAACAAGGTGAGTGAGCCTTTGATGGCCAGGATCATTTACAGCCGGCCTCTGAAAAACGGCCGTTCTGTCTTCGGGGAATTGGTAGAGTACGGCCAGATATGGCGGCTGGGAGCCAATGAGGCCACGGAAATTGAGATCTATAAAGACGTAAAGTGTGGTACAGAGACCAAATTGAAGAAAGGACGTTATACGATGTATGCCATCCCTTACCAGGATAAATGGACGATTATATTCAATAAGGAAACGGATATCTGGGGAGCTTTTCAGTATGATCCTAAAAAAGATGCGTTGAGGGTGGATGTACCTGCTCAAAAGCTACCGGAAGCGGCCGAGGCATTTACGATGCAGTTTGAGAAAGATAGTACGGGCCTTAACCTGGCCATTATGTGGGACAATGTAAAAGCACTGGTGCCTTTTAGTTTTCAGAGTAATTGATCAAATTGTTATTTTTCATGTATGCACAGAACCAGTAAATACAAAGGCTTTCTTCTTCTGATTGGCTTATCCGGCTTGTTATGGTCATGTGAACAAAAGGCGCCTCCCGGCAGCAACCAGGTAACCATTAATCCCGCTATAGGCACGCCCAACGATAAACAAGTGCCTTTGGGTGTTGATAAATCACCTATGGATATGTCTTATTTTCCGGTAGACTACCCCAAGCTCAAAATGTCGAAGAGTACGCAGGAGCCATTGGTGGCCAGGGTGATCTATAGCCGGCCTCAAAAAAGCGGCCGTACGATCTTTGGTGATGTGTTGAAATATGGATATGTATGGCGTCTGGGTGCTAATGAAGCTACAGAAATTGAGTTCTTTAAAGATGTAACGATTGATAATGAAAAGGTGGAAAAAGGGCGTTATGTATTGTACTGTATTCCTTTTGAAGACAAATGGACCCTTATATTGAATAGTGACCTGTTTACCTGGGGACTCAAAATAGATTCCACCAAAGACGCTTATAAGTTTACCATCCCCATCAATAAGACCAATTACCCCTTCGAAGTATTTACCATGGAGTTTGAAAAAGCTGCCAAAGGCGCCGAACTGATCATGGAATGGGACAGTGTGCGGGCCAAACTGCCGTTTACCTTTTAAGAGTTGTATCTTAGGCCCCTATGTGTGGCATTGCCGGTATACTATCTGCCAACCCTGGATTGGTGTCGGAGCAGCGTGTTAAAAACATGACTGATGCTATTGCGCATCGCGGACCTGATGGCGAAGCCTGGTGGATAGCTCCGGAAGGACAGGTTGCTTTAGGGCATCGCCGCTTAGCCATCATTGATCTGAGTGAGCTGGCCGCACAGCCCATGCACTACCAGGATCGTTATACCATCGTATACAACGGAGAGATCTATAATTACCGCGAGTTAAAACTAAGTCTGGAACAACGCGGATACGGCTTCCGGTCACAGTCTGATACGGAAGTGATCCTGGCGGCTTATGCTGCCTGGGGAACGGATTGCGTGGAACATTTTGATGGCATGTTTGCTTTTGCGATCTGGGACCGGAAAGAACAGCTGTTGTTTGCAGCCCGTGACCGGTTTGGTGAAAAGCCTTTCTATTATTTTGCGGATGAGCAGCAGTTTGTGTTTGGCAGTGAAATGAAGGCGCTCTGGGCAGCCGGCATTGAAAAGAAGGTGAATGAAAGGATGCTGTTCAACTATATTACGCTGGGCTATGTCCAGAATCCTCAAAATACGGGGGAGACATTCTATACAGGTATCAATAAATTGCCTGCCCGCAGCTTTCTCCTGTATGACATGGGAAAACAAACGCTGTCTGAACATAGTTATTGGGATATTGATATAGCAGTCACTAATTTTTCGATCAGCGAGGCAGACGCTACTGAGGAGCTCAGATCGCTTTTATCCCTGTCTGTCAACCGCCGGTTGCGGAGTGATGTACCGGTAGGTACCTCTCTGAGCGGAGGACTGGACAGCGCTTCTGTACTCGCCTGTATTCATCAGGCCACTGAAAGGCCTGCCCTTCTTCAAACCTTTTCAGCTACATTCCCTGGTTTTGCCCGTGATGAATCGGCACAGATTGCCCTGACTGCCGGTAGTTTTGGGGTAACCAATCACCAGGTACAGCCTAATGCAGACAGCCTGATCAATGATTTTAAGCGTATTTGTTATCACCAGGAAGAGCCTTTCCAATCGGCCAGTATAGTGGCGCAATACAAGGTGTTTGAACTGGCCAAACAGCATGGGGTAACGGTGTTGCTCGATGGGCAGGGCGCCGATGAAATACTGGGCGGTTATACTAAATATTACCCCTGGTATTGGCGGGAATTGTACCGGCAAAACAAAACCTTGCTAAGGCAGGAACTGCAGGAGGCTGGTGGGACAGGGCAGGATGGACTTTGGAACTGGAAGCAGAAGCTGGTGGCGCGACTGCCACATTTTGCTGAAACCTGGCAGGTACGCCAGCGAAGCCGCCAACAGCGAAAACATGGAGACCTGACCAGCGGATTCACGGAGGCTTTTGGCATCTCTCATTACCAGGTGCCACATGTGCCTACGCTGAACGGAGTACTTTATTATAATACCTTCCTGAACGGGTTGGAGGAATTGTTGCAATATGCCGATCGAAATTCAATGGCGCATGGTCGTGAAGTGAGGTTACCTTTCTTGTATCACGAACTGGCTGCGTTTATTTTTTCCCTCCCTGCGGGATATAAAATACGCGACGGGTATACCAAATGGCTGTTGCGTAAAAGTATGGAACCTGTGTTACCAGCTGCTATTGTATGGCGAAAGGACAAGATAGGTTTTGAGCCTCCCCAGCAAATATGGATGCAGGATAAACGGCTGGCTGCCTATATACGGGAGGCACAAAGAGTGCTGGTTAAAATGGGGGTGTTGAAACCTGCTGTACTGGATAAAAAAATTCAGCCGCAGGAAACCCATGCGGCTGATAACTTTGATTGGAGATACCTGGTGGCCGGTACGTTACTACAATAGACTAGAAAATGGCTGAAACCCGTCCGGCCTCCCGGCTAACCTTTCTTGTATTTCTCAAAAACTTGTGTATTACCTGATTCGTCTACTTTCAGGGTCCACCAATGTTTTCCATCTTCCATTTTTACATAATAAGTAACATCTGAACCGGAAGTAACTTCTGTTACACCAAACAGGTTTTTCTTGGCGTTTTCCTTTTTCAGTTTGTTGAAAATATTTAATGGAAGCAATTGGGGTGAATAGTAGCGGATGGAGCTCATCATATTTCCTTCCTTGTCGTAATTCACTTTAGAGCGAATTCCAGCGCTTACGAAACTAACGGTAAAGTAATTCTCTGTCTCGTCCCACTTTACCTCTTCGGCCTGGGTAAATGTTTCACGGAAAGATTTCAATACCTTTTCATTAGGATCGTAAGCGTAAGCAGCAGCTCCTATCAGAACTGTGCAGATGATCATTAATACTTGTTTCATGGCTATACTTTTTATTGGGTGAACTGTGTAACAAATGTTTTACGACCCAAATGTAATAGCGAAGTACATAGATGGCAAGCCAATTGGTAAGGACGGAAGGTTCATGATAAGCAATACGAAGGTTTTCGCAGATAGAGGGGCTTTATAGTACCCGTTAAAAGTGGCGAAAGGTAGTCCTGTACAGCGTTTCAGAAATGTTACAGCTTATTTTTGGTTTAAGGTTAAGCTTCTGTTAAACTGGAAATCCGGAATTGTAAGTGGATAATCAGGAGAAGTTTTGATGGTATGTGACCATGATAAAAACGCATAAGCATCAGTAAGGGATAATTCTGCATCTTTGTAATCGTAAATTTACCAATATTAATAAATTATGAAGCCAGCAACCAAGTTCATACATGCGGGTGCCGAACCTGATCCTTCTACCGGAGCTATCATGACGCCTATCTATCAAACTTCCACTTATGTACAGGAGGCGCCTGGAAAGAACAAAGGGTATGAATACGCCCGTTCCCAAAACCCTACACGTAAGGCGTTGGAAGACGCGCTGGCTGTGATTGAGAATGGCAAGTATGGCCTGGCTTTTAGCAGCGGCGTTGCAGCTACTGATGCGGTATTGAAATTGTTGACACCCGGCGATGAAGTAATAACGGGTAATGACCTGTATGGAGGCACATATCGCCTGTTTACCAAAATATTTGAGAAGTTTGGTATCCGTTTCCGTTATGTAGATATGACAGATATCTCTGCCATAGCCGGTGCCATCACCAAAAACACGAAACTTATCTGGACGGAAACGCCTACGAATCCGCTGATGAATATCACAGATATAGCAGCGGTAACAGCCCTGGCCAAAGAAAACCATATACTGGTGTGTGTTGATAACACATTTGCTTCTCCTTACCTGCAAAACCCATTGGACTTTGGGGCTGATATTGTGATGCATTCTTCTACAAAATACCTTGGCGGGCACAGCGATGTTATTCAGGGAGCCCTGGTGATGAATGATACTGCCTTGCGTGAACAGTTGTATTTTATCCAGAAAAGCTGTGGCGCGGTACCTGGCCCTATGGATTGCTTCCTGGTTTTGCGGGGCATCAAAACTTTGCATGTACGTATGCAGCGTCATTGTGAGAATGGTGAAAAGGTTGCCCGGTTCCTGCGTCAACATCCCAAAGTAGGTAAGGTATACTGGTGTGGTTTTGAAGACCACCCCGGTTATGCTGTAGCTAAAAAGCAAATGCGCGGCTTTGGCGGTATGATGAGCTTTACATTGAAAGACGATAGTGTGGATACGGCGATGAAGGTATTGTCGTCTACCAAAATATTTTCACTGGCAGAAAGTTTGGGTGGTGTGGAATCACTGATCAATCACCCTGCTTCGATGACGCATGCTTCCATACCAAGAGAAGAAAGGATCAAGAATGGCCTTAGTGATTCATTGATCCGCCTGAGTGTTGGTATCGAGGACCTGGAAGATCTGGTATTGGACCTGGAGCAGGCTATAGGAAGCTAAAGGAAAATCTTGTCGATGTCAGGCTGAGCTTGTCGAAGCCCTTCGCCAGGCTCAGGGTGACAAAATTGGATTAATACTTATACTATGATACCTTTTAATGAACTGTTGCTCTTTGCGCTGGCCGCATTGGTACTGGTGATCAGTCCCGGGCCCAATATGATCTACCTCATTTCCCGTTCTATTACCCAGGGCCGCAAGGCAGGTCTTATTTCCCTGGCTGGGGTGGTATGCGGATTCTTATTCCATATCATATTGGTGTCTTTTGGTCTTACGGCCATTTTATTTGCTGTTCCCTACGCTTATACCATTCTTAAGAGCATGGGTGTGGTTTACCTGCTTTACCTGGCCTGGCAGGCGATCAAGCCGGGCAGCAAAGGGATATTTGAAACGAAAAAAGACCTGCCGGATGACAATCCTGCCAAATTATTCCGCATGGGCTTTTTGACCAATGTACTCAATCCCAAGGTGGCGGTATTTTACCTATCACTCTTTCCGCAGTTCATTAAACCGGCTTATGGCAATGTGCTTACGCAAAGTTTAACGCTGGGCGTAACACAGATGCTGATCAGTTTCACGGTTAATTTTCTCATCGTACTATCTGCCGCCAGGGCGGCCGTTTGGTTTGCCAGTAAACCGCAATGGGTAAGGGCCCAAAAATGGTTTATGGCCAGCGTGCTCACAGCCCTTGCTGCTAAAATGGCGCTGGATAAGGGAAAGTAGGAATAAGCAGGCAAAAACAGATATTTGCAGCATGAGTGGGAAGCCCAAAGACCTGTCTGAATTCTTTAATAAAAAAGCCAGTGAATACAACCAGCCTGATTTTATCAAGGCTGATCCGGTCTGTATTCCGCACCTCTTTCAGAAAAAACAGGATATTGAAATTGCCGGTCTGTTTGCTGCCATTTTTGCCTGGGGCAACCGGACTACCATCATTAAGAAGTCGAAGGAGTTGATGCAGTTGATGGACAATGCTCCGCATGATTTTGTATTACAGCATACGGAGCAGGATCTGCGCAGGCTGGAAGGCTTTAAGCACCGCACTTTCAATACTACCGACCTGTTGTATTTTATCAGTTTCCTGCAATATCATTATTCAAAACATTCATCCCTGGAAACTGCCTTTACGCAATGGATGAATGCCGGAGATGAAACCATCGAGCAGGCGCTTATCGGATTTTATCATTATTTCTTCTCCCTGGAGCATGTACCTCCCCGTACCCGCAAGCATATTGCTTCGCCCGAAAAGAATTCTTCCTGCAAGCGGCTGAATATGTATCTCCGCTGGATGGTGCGTAAGGACGACCAGGGCGTTGATTTTGGCATTTGGTCCACCATTGCCCCTGCTCAATTAATATGCCCTATAGATTTGCATGTAGCGCGGGTGGCCAAAAGATTCAAGCTGCTGGAGCGTGCGCCGGTTGACTGGCTGGCTGCCCTGGAGCTTACCAGTTATTTAAGAAAGCTCGATAAGAAGGATCCGGCCAAATACGACTTTGCTCTATTTGGCCTTGGAGTAATGGAAAAATTTTAAAACGCTACATATGGATAAGATGACCTGCAAAACAGCTTTTGTTTCTTGCCTGATCCTGCTATGCCTGGCTGTTAATGCTATTGGCCAGGATAATATTAAGAAGGAAAAATTCAACTGGGGGCATGGCACCCAGGATACAACAGCGGGGTATGCCCAGGCTGTGAAAATAGACAACGTGATCTACATCTCTGGTACCGTAGCCAGGAACGTAACTCCGGAAGGTATTAAACAGGCATATGAAGCATTGGAAAAAACACTGCAGCACTATGGCGCCACTTTTCAAAATGTAGTGAAGGAAAATCTATATACTACGGATATTGAAGCTATGAAGCAATATAACCAGGTACGTAAAGCTTTTTATAAAGGCGATTTTCCCGCTGCCACCTGGATGCAGGTAAACAGGCTATATATGCATGATGCCAGGCTGGAAATAGAATTGATTGCCTATCTGCCCAAAAAATAAGCTGGAGTATACTGTAAACATGGCCCATAAAAAAAGGGCTGATCATAAGATCAACCCTTAAACGGTCACATGAGAAAATCTATCTGTTAAAACATAAAAAGACCATTCTTGCCATAGGTTTTCTGGCCGCCTTTGGGTGCGCCAAAACTGCGGATATTATAGGTGAAGGTGAGCAGGAAGTAACGACGGAGCACAGTGGTCTGGTTGTCCTGGATGTAGTTTTCCCGCGTTACGCGGTTTACGCTGATATTCTGGTTCAACAGGTCATACACTGACAGTTTGAGCTGCCCTTTATCATCTTTAAGGAACAGGTAATTGATGCCGCCGTTCCAGCGCAGGTTGCTTTTCCGGACGCCGGGAGCTGTTTGGGGATTGTAGAAATAGTCAATGGAGCTTTCCCATACAAAATGTTTGGGTAACCTTACCACTACTTCCGAGGTGGAAGTATGTGTGATCACTTCCAGGTCTGGAAACGCATCGCTTTGGTATTGGCTTTTGTTCCAGCCAATAGAGTAACGTTGGTTAAACTCAAACTTGTCTTTTAAGTTAAAGGATGCACTAAGTCCCGGGGTAAGGCGCCAGTTCTTTACCTCGCTGCGGTTGTTGTTGACGATTACAATATTCCGGTTGTACTCGCCCCAGAAACTACCACGTAGTGACAACTGCCAATTACTTTTGAATTTGAACTGTTTGCTCACATTGGTACTGGCAGAAAAACGCCAGATGCCGTCAATGTTGATAGGTCGGGTTACCTGCACGCCTTTGTTGTCTACCGTTCTTTCCCTGATCACTGCATCGTCGCTGATGCTTCCATTGAAATATACATTGTAATTCATGCTCCTTTTGGTATCGTACTTATTGTAGTACAGGCCCAGATTATGCGCCTTGGTAGGAGTGAGGGAAGGATTTCCCAGTTGCTGATACAGTGTATTTGTATTGTCCACTACCGGTTGCAAGTCTGTAGCCCGGGGCTCCTGTACATTTACATTGTAGCTGAAAGACCATTCTTTCACATTGATATTGAGGGCCGGCAATATATAATTGAAGCTTTGCTTGATAGAGGGGTTTTTGGCAAATTCGTTGTCAATGTCAAGGGCCTGATACGAAATGCCTGGCATAATGCTCCATTTTTTGATCTTCCAGTTGAGCGAGGAGGTGATGGTACCGCGTGTACCGCTTCTTTTCACTGCATTTGACAGGTCAGGATTGATCACATTGTATTCCTCACCCGATAGTCCCTGGTTGTATGTATTCAATTCATCATTATCCCTGAAGTATTCGACATTGCCGTTGAATTTAAGACCCAGCGATTTGGTAAGCGGTTCATTGTAATTAAAAGACAGGTTGGCGCGGAAGTTCCTGGCGTCATGATCGCGCAACTGATTCAGCGTGCGTTTGGCCGTGGGTACTTTATAGAAGGTATCAATAATATTGTTGTATTGGTCATCTTCTGCATTAGATAAGTTGAAGCCCTGGCCTATGTATAATGTCCGGTCTTTTTTCCGGAATGTACGGTTGTAGGAAATATTGTGGGAATAACCAATGTCATTGCCATTGATGCGCTGGCTATTATTGCTTTCATTGAGGAGGGGCTCATAATTGCTGCCTGCCATGGAGTTGAACAGGCGTTCTGACTGACTCTTTCTAATACTTAGTTGTGGTGCATAACGAAAGGTAGAAAAAGAGTCTATCTTCCAACGTAGACTGGCACCTATGCGATGAGTGTATTCATCCGACTCCTGGCGGGTGGTGTTGCGTGTAGTGAGGGCGGTATCTTTAAAAAATTGTTGAGTATTGCTAAGCTGATCCAGTTGGGTATTGTTTTGGCCATAGAAATATTGCATGTTAAGGGATACCTTTTTGCCAAACTCATTGTTGATATTGAGGCCACCACCGGTGCTCTTCACGATGCCCTGGCCCATACCCCCAAATGAAACGCCATTCAAGGCAAATCCGCCTTCTGAGTTAATTGATACGCTGTTAACACCACTGCGTTGAAATCCGCCGGTTTGCATTACATCTCCGATACCAAACCCCGCTCTGTTAAGGTTATTGGTAAACCCCAATACACTTATCTGTAAGGTATCGCGGAACATATTCATAATGGCGCCTGCTTCGTAGCGGTCATCAGTACCGCCACCGGCATAGGCTTTACCAAACCATCCTTGCTTAATGCTTTTTTTGAGTCTTAGGTTGATCACCTGGCCCAACTGACTTCTGTTGATGTCAGGATTCTGGTCCAGCTGGTCTTTATCATCTGCTACCTGTACTTTGTCAATGATATTGGCCGGCAGGTTGCGGGTGGCTACTTTAGGGTCACCTCCGAAAAAGTCTTTTCCATCCACCATGATGCGGTTTACAGCACGCCCATTGACGGTAATATTGCCGTCTTTATCAATATCCACGCCCGGCAGTTTTTTCAGGAGATCTTCTACCAGGGCGGTGGGCAAGGTTTTGAAAGCTGAGGCATTGAATTCAATAGTGTCTTTTTTCACACTTACAGGGGGACGTTCTGCAGTTACCAGCACTTCTTCCAGCGATTGTGCGTCATTCTGCATCCTGAAGGTGCCAAGGTCCAGTAGCGGCTGATCTGCTGTAAGTTCAAATTCCTTCCTCTCCACCCGATAGCCGGAAAAGGAGATCACCACGCGGCAGAGGATGTTCAACGGAAGGCCGGGTACCTTAAACTCTCCCTGGGCATCGGTCAGGCGATAAGTGATAATGGATGTATCTTTTGCTTTAAAAACGGTGATAGTAGCCAGCGAAAGACTTTGCTTGCCGGAAGAATCTACCAGTTTTCCTTTAATGGAACCTTTATCCTGCGCTACTGAACTTGCTGCCATGGTAAAGAAGCAAAGGGCGAGTAAAATTTGTCTCATAAGTCCTTGTTACGAAGTTTCCGTAATATTACGAATCATTCGTAAATCCTTCAAGACTAATTTATAAAAAGGACTAAAAGTTTTGTTAAAGCGACGCTTAATCAGCGATTTCCCTATGATCCTGAAGGTGTTGTGAAGATTTTGCAGCAGCAGATCATTGGCCCTTACCCCTAAATTGTTTCAGGTTATAGATAAAACTCAGCAGGAAATACTGCTGCAGTACCTGCACCTGCGTATCCTCAATATAAGTAGGGGTGATGCTGCGGTAAATGCTGGTATTTTGTTTCAAAAGGTCATAAATAGACAGGCGGAGTGTGGATTGCCTGTCTTTGAACATTTGATAGTTAAGTGCCATATTCCACATGGTAATGCCTTTAGGGAAGCCCGGGGCCGTACGGCTATTGTAATTATACTGGAGATTATGTTCGAGGATGAAGCGTTTGGGCCAGTTTAGGAACAAATTCATAGTAACCGCTTTGGTTATGTTTTCTGTTGGCTGTGTTTGCTCTATCGAATACCGGCTATCATTGTAGCGGAGGATAAACGCTGGCATTAAAGTGATCAGTTCTTTAAAGGTATAAGCAAGACCAATGCGCTGCGACAGGCTATAGGTTTTGGTGATATTTTCTATTTTATTGGAAAAGGAAACATTCTGGTTGTAATAACCATTGTTGCCCAGTGTGAGGCGCAAGGACCAGTCTTTCTTTTTCCAGCTGCGGCTGAAATTAATATTGTACGATAAGTTGTAGTTGCCGTTACTATTGATGGGCCTGGTATACTGTATGCTATCGAACCAGGTTTCATTCACAATCTGGTTGGTGGCTGTGCTGAACCCAAATCCCCCATTCCAGTAGGTTTTGCTGTCATACTGCTGCAGGTTGATGTTCACATTATGAAAGAAAGATGGTTTGAGATCGGGATTGCCTAACCTGATGTACAGTGTATTGGTATTATCCGGTATAGGCTGTAATTGGTCTATAGAAGGTTGCTGGCTTCGCCCATTGTAATTAAGACTGATATTGCCGGTCTTACTGAACCGGTAGCCAATATTGGCCGAAGGAAAAAGATTGGTATAATGTTGTGCGAGAGAGTTTTTTTCCTGTGCCGATACATTGTCCTGTTCCAGCCATTGCACCCCTGTACCAATGGATGCATTCAGTTTATCTGCGTTATAGTTAAACGAAAAAAACGGCGTATGCGTCAGGTTGCGATTCCGGAAAGCGTTGCTGTATAGCGTATCAACTTCATCATACCGGCCGGTAAGCGGATTAAACCGGTTGGTGAGCTTGTCATTGTGACCAGTGGTGCTGGTATAGCTATACTGGAAGATCATACTTAGTTTTTGGGCAAGCGGCTCTATCCAGGATGCCGAGAGGCTAAGCGTGTTGTTGTTGCCGGTTGTATTGCTTTGTTGGTCCAGCGTATCTTCTGTGCTGCTGCCATCGGTTTTGTAGAAAACAGTATTTCCTTTGTTGACATCAAATGCCCTTCGATTGCTGTTGTTGTAATTCATGCTCAGGCTAAAACTCCTGCCTTGTTTGCGCAGCCGGTGGCCAAAGAACACTTCCAGGCTGGAGCTTTCGTCATCTGATTGACCGGTAAAGATATTGGTGGCGGTATTAATGGTTACACCCTTTGAGCTGGTGGAAATGGCGTCATTGCCCGTAGAGGAACCTGTTGTTGCCGTGTTGAGCGAAGCGTTTACATATATATCAGTAGTGCTGTCCGGTTTATAATCTAAATTGAGGTTGAGGCGGTGGTTGTCGTTGTCATTGATGGTGCGGGTGGCAGAGTTATAGAAAAAGGTAGTATCGGGCAAAATATTCTGTCTTCGGGCATTGATGAAATTGGACATATGACTGGTGCTGTAAAAGTAACTGCCATTGATCCGCAGTTTTTTACTCAGCTCATTGCTGAAGTTGAGGCCTGCAGCTTTGGTTTCTGTAATACCGCTTCCCCCACCCCCAAAACTGCTGGAAGGCTTGGCCATGGAAAAATCGCCGCCGGAAAAACTCATCCGGTTGGTATTATTTGCATAACCGATAAAATTCAATTGCAAGGGACCATTGAAGAAGTTCACGCTGGCGCCGGCTTCATACCGTTTGTCTGATCCATAACCGCCGCTGCCCCGGCCAAACAATCCCCTTTTCTTGTCTTTCTTAAGCGTGAGGTTGATGGCTTTGTCTTCGTTGCCCGTAGTGGTCTTATTAAACTGGGCCTCGCGCGTTTTATAATCTACGATCTGTATCTTATCGATGAGATCCCTGGGAAGGTTTTTGGAGGTGATCTTGAAATCGCTGCCAAAGAAGTCTTTCCCATCCACCGTGATCTTGGATACTTTTTTACCATTGACGGTAATATTGCCTTCGGCATCTACTTCCACCCCGGGCAATTGTTTGAGCAGGTCCTCTACCACGCCGTTGACAGGAGTTTTAAAGGAGCCGGCATTAAATTCAAGGGTATCCTTTTTGATCATAACAGGTGGCCGCTGGGCCGATACAACCACCTCCTCCATTTCGGAATAGGCTTTTCTTAACCGGACAGTATTGATAATTAATTCTTTAGTTTCCGGGGCAATAACGAAGTCCTGTGTAAAACTGTGGAGCCCGCTATAAGATACCATCACGCGGCAGGGTTTGGCCTGGGGTATTTCGTTGACCTGGAACTCTCCTTTTTTATTGGTGATGCTATAAGTGATGAGGGAGGAATCGGCTATCAGAAAAACTGATACGGTGGCTGCCTCTACGGGCTGGCGGCTGGCTGAATCAATAACAGTACCTTTAAGGCTGGCATAACGGGTACGTTGTGCCTGTAGCTGAAAAGATAGGAATAAGGTAAACACAATAAGGCCTGCAATAGAACGCATATTCTACCGGATAAGATTGGTTCCGTTGCAATTGAGGACCTTACTTAAAAATACTCATTTTGCCAGAACAGGACAACATATTCTTAGTGCAGGAACAGCTATCGGCAGAATTTAACATTCACCCGGTTTCCCGCTATGAAGAGTGGATGCAGGAGCTGGCTGCTACCATCAACCGGCTCATTCAAACGGACTTCAACGGGCTTGTAAACATCCTGTACCGACTTGATGTCAGTGAGGCCAGGCTAAAGCAGGTATTGGCACAGGAAGCAGATACCAATGCCGGTGAACTGATCGCCAGCCTGATGGTGGAGCGGCAACTGGAAAAAATCAATACCAGAAACCTGTTCAAGGCGCCAAACGATATTCCCGATGACGAAAAATGGTGAATAATTCCTAAGTTCGCCCAATGAACTTGATTGAGGTTAGCAACCCCCGTACAGCGCGCCAATTCATTGATCTGCCTAAGAAGCTCTATAAAGACGATCCCAATTGGATCAGTCCCCTGGACAATGATGTGGAAGCTGTTTTTGATCCATTGCGCAATGTGTTTTTTGAGCATGGGATCTGTACGCGTTGGTTGCTGCAGGATGATAGTGGCCGGCTGATTGGCCGTATTGCCGCTTTTATCAACTATGAGAAGTCGCATAAGCACACCGAGCCTACAGGTGGTGCGGGCTTTTTTGACTGTATTAACGATAAAAAAGCAGCTTATTTATTATTGGATACCGCCAAGGCCTGGCTACAGGGCCATGGGATGCAAGCGATGGAGGCCCCCATTAATTTTGGCGAGAATGATAAATTCTGGGGATTGCTGATCCAGGGTTTTAAACCACCCAGCCTGGGCATGAATTATAACCCTCCTTATTACCAGGAGTTTTTTGAGTCCTATGGATTTGAAAAGGAGTATGACCAGCTTACCAATTTCCTGGATATTACCGTGCCTTTTACTGAACGGTTTACCAAAATAGCCGATTGGGTGATGAAGAAGCCGGGGTATTCATTCCGTCATTTTGAAAAAGGAAAGCTCGATAAATACGCAGAAGATTTCAGAGAGATCTATAATGATGCCTGGAGTACTTTCGACAACTTCGTGCCCATAGAAATGGGCGTTATTAAAGAGTCGTTACGCCAGATGAAGCCCGTCATGGACGAAAGGATCATCTGGTTTGCCTATTATAAAGAGGAGCCCATTGGCTTTGTAGTGTGCATGCCCGATGTAAACCAGATACTGAAACATGTGAATGGAAAACTAAACCTGTGGGGTAAATTGAAGTTCCTGTGGTATAAGAAAACGATGACCATCGACCGGCTGCGCATCATCATCATGGGGTGCAAAAAGAAATACCAGAACCATGGTATTGAATCTGCGCTTGTTCGTACCCTTCAACTGGAAGTAGTGCCCAAGGGAATTGTAAAAGGCGTGGAATTGGCCTGGGTAGGCGATTTTAATGACAAGATGCTGGCCATCCATGCTGCTACCGGCGCCAAACTGGATAAGGTGCACAGAACCTATAAAAAAGTATTTTGATCACCTGAAACGTAGTTCGTCAACCTTCTCTTTGTTTTCTTTCTCTTTTTTAAGGTCAAACATAGTTCCGAATACCCTGTCCCAAAGGGTTGTACTAACACCATAGCCGTGTTCTTCATCTTTGTAATGGTGCAGGTGATGATTGCGCCATAGCGGCTTCATCCATTTAAACGGTGGATTCCAGGCGTGAATGGCGTAATGCATACTTCCATAGATGAGATAGCCCAATATAAAGCCAGGGAAAAATAAGAAGGCGTAGTGGCCCATGGCCAGGTATAGAAGGCCCAAGACCATAGATGCAATGATAAGGCTGGGTATCGGCGGCATGAATAACCGCTCTTTATCGCGGGGAAAGTGGTGGTGATTGCCATGCAGTACATAGATGAATTTCTGTGCGCGTGGACTCTCTGCGATCATGTGAAATATATAACGGTGCATCATGTATTCAAAAAATGTCCAGAAGAACATGCCGGCTACGAATAACAGGGTGATGGTCCATCCCATAACACTCCATTTATTTGCTGCGTACCATGGCAGGCCGGCAACAACAGGAAGGTACATTGCCCAGATTACAAGTGGGTGTGTTTTAGTGAGCATTTCCATGTACCGGTTCCTGAATAACTGCGCTTGTCCTTTGTTATGAATTTTCTCAAATTGCATACAATGGATTTGTATACAAATTTATGATATGTATTATAACTGAATCAATTTCGTTGCCCGCTTTTCTTAATGGTCCTGGCGGGAAGATAGCAATTGATCGATCCTTACCATGTCATACCCGGCTGCCTTCAGGTATTGAATCAGCTCTCCCAGGCGGTTGTATAGTTTATCGGTTCTTTGGGGAGCCGTACCTATGTGCAGCAGCAGAATAAAGCCATTGAAGGCGGAGGTAGATTGTTGCCCAAAATTGTAAATGGATTGGAGGATGGCGTCGCTGCTACGGTAATTTTTCAGATCAGGCGTGGTATAATCGGCATGACTGATGGTGCCGGGTGTATAATTAATAAGCTGAAAACCTTGTTGTTTTGACCAGGAAACAATGGAGTCATTGTACCATTCATAGGGAGGCAGGAAATAGCGGGCTTCTGTTTTACTGATCCCAAAACTGTTCATCGCAGCATAGTTGTTTCGGAGGTCTGTATCAAATTGCTGCCGCGTTACCAGCAGGCTATCGCGTCGTTTCCAATCGCAATACAATAAATGCTGGTCGCTGTGCGCGCCCAGGTAATGCCCGTTCTTCCGGAGCAGTGTAATGGCTTCTTTGAAAGCTGGTTCACGGTAAAAGCGTCCGGTTAAAAAGAAAGAGGCTTTAATGCCTTCCTGTTGAAGCATATGGGCGATCGTATTGCCGCCATCCCCAAATTCATCGCCGGTAAATACGAGGGCGATCTGCTTCTTATTGGTGTCTCCCCTGGTGATGGCTTTGTTTTGGGGAATAACCTGTTGTTGTACTGGTGTGGAATTTCCGGAACCTTTATTGGGACCGGAGTAAACGTTCGGCTTTACTTTTTTTTTACCAGGTTTAGTGCCCTCATTCGGGGTAGCCTTTCTGTTTTGCTCCTTGGCTGCCAGCAGGTAAATAAGTGAGGCCGTGCCATCCATGGTAGGCTCGTTGGTACTGTAATCTCCGTAATCATCATGGTACACTATCAGGCTGCTTTGAAATTCAGCATATTCATCCGGAGCATTCAGGGTAATGCCGATGAGGTTCTTGTAAATATTTCCATAAACAGGTCCGTCTACCAATCCACCATCAATGGGATATTGCTTCAGGTGAGTAAAGGCTGAGTGGGGATCAGTAGGTGTATCTCCCCAGGAGGGCAATCCATATACCATGCTGGTGCCCCAGGGGTTACAACCAAAGAGCCAGTCGAAGTTGGCCTGTTCCAGCTCCAGGTATTTGGTGTCACCGGTAAGCTCGCGGTACCAGTAGCATTGAATGGCAAACGAGGTGGTGAGGTTATTGCTGCACCAGATAAATGGAACACCTCTGTAAAAGGCATTGTTGCTGGCCTTCTGCCATACTTTTTCAATGCCTTGTTTATAATAATCAATGATCTCTCTTCTTTGCCTTCCCTCCAGTTGTTTGGCCAATTCATAGTGCCCCAGGTTAATGAAAGGATACCATTGATAATGGCGCGCAGTATCTCCACCCAGCCAGGGCGTTAGTTTCTCCACCCTCGCATATTGTACTGCTTCTTTTGTGAGAGATTCATCTGGTGATCCGCTTATTATATGCTGCATACTGCCAAGGCTGGCCGCTGCCAGTTCCATATCGTCGGTCCAGTTGTCTTCTTCATAAAAATAGGGAGACCGTCCTGGCGCAGTTTGGCACACACCCGGTTTTTGAACGCCCAGCTGGTAGGCCGACTTTGCTCTTCCATACAATTTGAGCTTATAGTCGCGTTCCTCTGATAAAATGGTCTGGGCACCCAGGGCAAAGGCACTGGCAAATTTACCAGCTGTAGAAGCTACACCGGTAGCGCGGTTCTTGTATTTTAGTAATCCCTGTGGCTGCCCCGTGGCAAAATAGACAGGGCGCTCATATCCTTTGCCATAAAAACTGTCCTCTTTGGGTATGCGCATGCCGGCATGGTCGCGATCATCGCCCAACTGATTGAACAACCAATCGTCCTGAGGGTGCATTTTCAACAGCCAGTCCAGCCCCCATTTGGCTTCATCCAATACATCGGCCCTGTTATTTTTCCCGTCCAGCCCGTTGGCGAGGTGCTCATCACCAAATACATCCGGGAAGTCACGATAAGCTGCCAGCAGGTGCCAGGTGGCATTGGCCGACGTGGTTGCATATTGTAAATAATCCGACGCATCATGCCAGCCACCGGAAACATCGATATGTGTACTATCGGGCATGGGACCATACATGGTATAGCCGTCATGAGTGTGACAGGAGTCTTTCAAAAAAGGATTGAATCCACTTCGCTGCTGGCGCATATAGCGCAGGCAAAAATCAGCGGCACCCTTATATACATCTTCGCCAATCGTAAACTCCGGAGAGATAGCATCGCCAGCCCTTACAATATAACGACCTGGTTTTTTCAGGCGGGAGAAGTTGAGCCGGTAGGTTTGTGCAAAAGGGCCATAAGCGCCGGCTGCCGGTCCGGTATTCCCTTTTAGAGCAGTGGCGCCGGTACCTACTTCTATCACATAAAATGAAGTAACCACCTGATCCTGCTTGCCACACCAGATGGCCGTTTTAGGACCATCGGGTTTGTACCCTAATAAGTTGATACGGACCCAGGAGTTAGGTACCCGGGGCTGTGGAGCATAAGAGGAGAGCACACAGCTTATGATCAGCAATGAGGTAATACAATAATATTTCAGGCAAGCGGTATTCATGGTGGGGTAGCTTTATTGATCCTGGTAATTGAGCTGAAACTTTTTGAGATCGGGCCGGTATTTCCGGGGCCTTGCCAATTCATACTGGTAAATGAGCTGGCCTGTTTCCTTAAAGAATGGATAGCCTATCTGTTCATACTCATATTTATTGTCGTTGAGTATGCCATCGCTGTTTACATAGATCACACCACTGAGCATAAACTCTACTTTGTTCTCAAAATCCACTATGTAAGTTACATCAGTCAGGAATCCGTAAGACCAACCTGTTTTGTTAAAGGCCCGGATATGGGGTGGTATATGCCCCCGGCCTGCTTTAAAGAAGAAGAACTTGGTATAGCTCTCAAAGAACTCAGTAGTATCGTATTTGGGGTGTTTGCTTTCATAGGGCAGTTCAGACATATAGCGGTACAGGAACTTATAATCATCAGTTGTTAGGTTGAACCGTTGTTGCGGCTTTACTGATTCCGGAAAAAGGACCGACTGTGCGATCTGTTGGAAGTCTTCCAGTGCAACATTGTTGTGCGTGGTAAAGTCCATCGGCTCATTGATCAGGCTGTCATTCCTGTTGAGATGGCCTTTACCAATTAGTATTTTCTTGCTGAAATCAAAGGGTACCGTATTATAGGCAGGAGGTTGTTCATACATAAGGCGGCCATCCTGCATAAAGCGAATGGCATTGGTATGCCGGTTCTGGTCCTCATTCATCGTTACAAACCGGCGGGTAATGCGACTATCTGTATAGCCTTTCTTCCAGAGCTTTTCATTAAGCGTTTGCTGGCCTACAAATTCATAGAGCCGGTTATAAGCATCGTTATCACTTACCAAAAACACCTTCCTGATATATTGGGCCACTGAAGGCAGGCCATTGGCAGAGGAGGTATCTGTCCACACCGTGGTTTGCCGTTCATAGCTACTGTCTGTAAGCATCGGGGTATACTTGTTTACGCCGGGTTTTTTGAGCTCATTCAGTTTTTCCAGTGCGCTGAATGCTGTTGGCATCTTTACCATCGAAGCCGGGTTGAAATAACGGTTCCTGTCTACGTTCAGGAAGTAATGTTTGAACTGCGGGTGGTTGTTCTTATCGCGGTTGATCTGCGTATAGATGAGCTGGTATTGAAAGCTGTCGGGTTTGTTCAGCACATTCAACAGGAGAGGGGAGGCCTGTTGACGCAATAGGGAATCCAGCCAGGGATCGGTTTTTTGCCGGGAGAAAACAAAAAAACACAGCAATAAGCAGGTGCCGGTTGCAAGAAAACGTTTCATAAGGAAAAGATACGAAACGCTGGTGTTATAAGTGGGTTTTACCGGGAAACCCTTTAATACACTTGTATCGGCTGTCTTTACTTTATTTTTGCTATCTTTATAACATGTCAGGCGCACATAAATACATACACAATGGTTACTTCGGGCAGCAATTGCTTGAAGCACAAACCTTTTGTGCCTGCCTGCACTTCAATTTCGGGAAGAAGTCTAATTATTATCCAACCTGCAAAGACTTTCATAATTAATCCCCGGCCTCATCATACTACCCGGGCTGGGGTGATTAGCTTTTAATTTATTGAATGTCCAATGCTTCAATCATTGTTGAAGTGAGGAAGTTTTTAATTCCATTGGTAATGCTGTCAGGTTATGTCGGGCTGAGCTTGTCGAAGCCTTTCTGGCAAGTCGAAGGCTAAAGACCACAGTCACCCGTATTATGCGGGCTGGTAAGCTATTGTACATACTGGCAGATTGCCGATGCAAAAATGTGGATCATGGCAAATAAACTAAAGCCCGATACAGCAAGTGGTATGGCAATACTGCCCCTTGTGTTGCTCAATGGCATCATTGTAAAAAACAGTTTTACAGGAAATGAAAAATGGTTGTGGTTACTACTGGTAACCGTGCCGTTGTTATTGCTGCTGCTCATAAAGACCAGGAAGCGGAATCCTGTAGTTGTAAGAAGATCTCCGTTAGTACGTCGTCCGCGTTATTCTTTTGAGACTGAACAGGATGAACAATTGGTGAGGCGGTATGAGCAGTCTGTGTATGTGCGGTTCAAAGTTTTTTCAAAAGGCAGGTGAGCTGATGGCTGTCAGCTCCTGCAAATAATTCATAACTATTAAAATATAAGCAATGCAAAAAATAAATAACCAGCTTGTACTCAGGTTGGATGATTACAAACTATTAACAGCCTACCTGAATACCTGGAATGGCAATACGCTTGTTGAACAAAAAAGTGCCCGGGAATTACAGGCGGAACTGAAAAGGGCAAAACTGGTAGATAAAGACGAATTTCCTGCAGATGCAGTAAGGCTCAATTCCAAAGTGAAGATAAAAGCCGAAGGCAGGGATGGCATCATGGAGCTGATGCTGGTAATGCCCGACAAGGCAGATATGAAAGCGCGGAAGGTTTCAGTCGTAGCACCTGTGGGGGCAGCCTTGATTGGCTTTCGCCAGGGACAGCAGGTAAGCTGGCAGGTGCCGGCAGGGAGAAGAACGTTTACGATCCTGGAGGTGGTTAATGAATAACTGGTTGTGTAAAGGGGTGGCGTTGCCGCCCCTTTGTGTTGGGGATCTGATCAATTGGTGCTTTCATCATTAGCCATAAAAAAAGCCCTCTATGAGGGCTATAATTTTATATTGATGGAAACCCGCTTAATGATTTTTAGATAACTCTTTTGGTAAGCCCACTTTTTTGAGCAAAGCTTTGGCTTCGTTAGCTTTCTTTATGAAAAAAGGGTGCTTCTCATAATTACCTACACTGGCATCTATGATGCCACCGTTTTTAGTGGCTTTTAATTTTGAAGTTTTGTTTTTTGTAGCTTTTGCCATGTTACAAATTTAATTATTTTTTACGGTAAATAAGAAAGGCTTCAAAATTTTGGCGCATTTCAAAGGGCAGCCATTCATCATTTAATAACCCAAATACTTCAAAATCAGCACTTATGACCTGCCAATGGTTTGTAATGCCCATCCTGTAGAGGCGAGTGCGTGAGTGGGTGCTACCCTTAGCAACAACTATTGCATCTTTGTAATAAGTTGTAAAGTCGTCCACAATTATCGCGACAGTGCTTAGCACTTTATGACTATCATTATTATTGGTGACTATGCGATCATTAATTTCTCCGGTAAGCTCAGTCAAATCGCCAAAAGCCAGGTTATATACCTTAGACTCAATATTAGTAAACCGCACAACCTTTGTTATTTTTCCTTTGGGTCCCTCACTTATAAATTCATAATCTGTAAAGCTTTCATTGATCTTGTAACTATACCGTGGTAAATGCATGCATTGGATTTCAGGTACATAAATACGTTAATAACCAATTAGTGGATTTATGTCTATATCTCAATACCAACTTTATATCCCTTTGGACTACCTTTATTTTCCAGTTCAACCAAGCTGGGTAGTCCAGTATGTTGCCATTTCAAACACTCATCACACTTAACAAAAAGGCTTCTACGCCTATATATCAGCAAGTAGCTAACCGGTTGGTGAGTCTTATTCGGGAAGGTATTATCAGGCCAGGCGCCGCCTTGCCCGGTAGCCGGGAAATGGCCGAACTGCTGCGGCTTCATCGAAAAACCATCGTAGCAGCTTATGAAGAATTGAATGCACAGGACTGGATTGAGACCATTCCCCGTAAAGGCGTTTTTGTGGCACAAAACCTGCCGGAAGTGAAACCCCGGAAACTTGCGCAGAGTATTAGTCTCCCCGCCTATGCCGGCGATACCGGCTTTAATTTTAACAGGCAACTGCCTTTCCCTGTTTCATCCACCAAAATGACTACACAGCGGCTCATGATCAATGATGGGCTTCCGGATACGCGACTGGCCCCCATGGATGCTTTGCTGAGGGAATACAGGAGCCTGGTAAAAAACAAAAGCATACACGCCATGATTGAAAGGCCCGATCCCTCGGGCTTTTATGCCCTGCGCGAAGCCATGGTTACCCACCTGTCCGCTACCAGGGGATTGAATATACAGACCAATAATGTGATGATGACACGCGGAGCCCAAATGGCTATCTTTCTGGCGGCACGCCTGCTCATTCAGCCGGGTGATTATGTGGCCGTAGGAGATCCCAACTATTACCTGGCCAATATTCTTTTTGAAGAAGCAGGCGCGAGGTTGATAAAAATACCAGTAGACGAACAAGGCATGGACATAGATGCGCTGGCCGCCCAGTGCAGGAAAAAGAAAATACGGATGGTATACATTATCCCGCACCACCACCATCCCACCACCGCTACCCTGAGTGCTGATCGCAGAATGCAATTGCTGGAGCTGGTGCGGCAATTCAAACTGGCCGTTATTGAAGACGATTACGACTTCAGTTTCCATTACGATTCTGCACCCATCCTACCCCTGGCCAGTACGCAACATGATGGATGCGTTATTTATATAGGATCTGTTACCAAAGTGATGACACCCTCTCTGCGCATTGGCTTTATGGTTGCCCCGGATAATTTTATTAAACAAGCTATCAACCTGCGGCGCCTGGTTGATTCCCGCGGCGATAACCTGATGGAAGCTGCTGTTGCCAACCTCATGAAGAATGGAGATATCGGTCGCCACATTAAAAAGTCCAACAAGATCTATCACCAGCGCCGGGATATGTTTTGCGCACTGCTGGATCAACATTTACCCGGCATAGTTCAGTACGACCAGCCTGCAGGTGGTATGGCTATCTGGGCGCGGTTTAATGCCCGAAACCCCCTGCCGCTGATCGCTGCCCGCGCTTCAGCCATGGGCTTGTTTATGAACGATGGGACCAATTATGTTACCGGAAAAGCGAATTACAATGCCCTTCGCATGGGCTTTGCCTCCTTCAATGAAAAAGAAATGCAGGAAGTGATGGGGATACTTGGAAAGGCAATCCGGAAATAACGGCTGTCTTTGACCGTGTGCCGGCCAGCTGCAAACCTTGTTTGAACCTGGCCTCATCCATGTGTCAACCATGTGTCAAATGGGGGTGTTCTCCAATGAAGCACAGATCTCTGACACATGGTTGACACATGCTTTGTATAACTTTAACACTTATATTGACTGATAATCAAATGAATAATGCTGTTTGCCAGTCCCGGTAAATGACTGCAATACTTATAGTGAACTGTAAACCAATCACTTCCCGGAAATTCCTGATATTTTCTTACAGCCCATCCCTGCAAATACTAAAGTAAAGCTCTAATTTGTACACCTATTTTAACCCCAGCACCATGAATTTGCTTTTCCGGGCTTTGTTGATCATAAGCCTTTTACCCGTATCCCTGTCCTTTGCCCAAAACAATAAACCCCGCGTAGAAAAGGAACCTGCCTGGGTTACCATTCATACACCTGCTTATGCCGATACCAAACTCGACCAGGAAGCAGAAGGCGGATATGTAGACCTCATTCTTGATAAACAAGTATCGGTAGGCCGTCAGGCTACCTATTATAAACGTGCCCTCCGTATCATTTCTGAATCGGGCGTACAAAACGCTTCTGAAGTAAATGTGGATTTTGATCCTTCTTATAGTCAGCTTGTTTTTCACTCCATCAACATCATCCGCGGGGGTGAGAAGATCAATAAGCTACAGCTATCTAATATTAAGACTATTCAACAAGAGAGTGAGCTCAACAGATACCTGTACAACGGTTCGCTTTCATCCGTGCTGTTCCTGGAAGATGTGCGTAAGGGCGATATCATTGAATACAGCTATACCCTGAAAGGGTTTAATCCCGTATTCAAGGGTAAGTATACCGATATGTTTACTACCAGCTTTGCTGTACCCATGTACAACCTGTATTACCGCATCCTTTTACCCAAAGGACGTAACCTCACCATCAAGAACAGTTCCACGGAAATAGCCTATACAACTTCAACAACCCCGCAGGAAACAGTTTATGAATGGAAGCAGGAAAAGATCCCGGCATTGCATATTCAGGATCGGGTACCTGCCTGGTACGACCCTTATCCCATGGTGATGGTAAGTGAATACAAAGACTGGAAAGAGGTTAACGACTGGGCAATACAACTCTTCCCTTTTGGCAATAAGCCATCGCCTGCCATACTGAAAAAGATAGAAGAGATAAAAAATGCGGATACAGCTGTAGATAAAAGAATACTGTCCGCCTTGCGGTTTGTGCAGGATGAGGTGCGTTACCTGGGTATCGAAATGGGTGATCGCTCACACAAGCCACACGATCCCGGTAAAGTATTTGCACAGCGCTTTGGTGATTGCAAGGATAAAAGTTATCTGCTGTGTACCATGTTGAAGGCATTGGGGGTTGATGCCAGCCCGGTATTGATCAGCTCAACTTATAGAAAGACCATCAAAGACTGGCTTCCATCGCCCACTGTATTTGATCATGCCACCGTATGTGCTCAATACAAGGGTCAAAATTATTGGTTTGATCCTACCATCTCGTATCAGCGCGGCAAATTGCGCGACATTTCCTATCCCGATTACCAATATGGATTGATCATTGACGACAGTACAAAGTCACTGACAGCTATTCCTCCGCAAAACAACAGGGGGTTGATCGATATCAAAGAAGAGTTTAGCATACCCGATATGTCGGGCAGTGCGCGGCTTACCGTACGAACTACTTATTCCGGTTCTTTTGCCGATGATATCCGGGGTGATTTCAGCAGCAGCAGCCTGTTTGAGATGCGTAAAACATTCCAAACCTTCTACGCCGGCTATTTTGAAAAAGCCACCATCGACAGCCTTACTTATAAGGACGATGAACAGACCGGTAAGTTCACAACCCTGGAATATTATACCATCAAAGACGTATGGGAAAAAGAAAATGGTCTTAAAAAGTGTTATTTCTCTCCCTTTGTTATTAACGGTGTATTGAAGAAGCCAAAGGATGCTAGCCGTACCATGCCTTTTTATATCACTTATCCGGCGAGGTACCACGAAGAAGTGATCGTAAATCTGCCTGAAGACTGGAGTTTTTCCGAAATGCAGGAAGAAATGAAATGTCCTGCTTTTACCATGCATGCAGAGGCTGTTTATGGAGGCCGTAAACTGAAGTTGAAATATCAATACGAAAGCCTTAAAGACCACGTGTTGCCTTCTGAAGCCAATGCTTTTTTCAAGGAGTATAAATCCTTTGAAGATGACGTGAGCTATATGCTCAGCAAAAGCGATCTGGAGGATGGAGTAAAAGATACTGCCTCTAAAAAGGATACAGGAGGCAATACGGGAATCATCATCATTGCCGTATTGCTCATTAGTGGCGCTATTCTATGGTGGACACAAAGGCGTTGACATAAGGCAACGTCTTTGTGTCCGCTTAAATCAAGGAAAATTATTACTACAGTACCAGGATCAATATAAGGATGATGATCAGGATGCCAGTGAGGGAGATATAAACACCTCCACGGCCCATAGCCTTTGCTTCTTTATTCAGGTCTTTTAGTTCATGGCGAAGCTCTTTTCGTTCGGCCCGGCTAAGTGTAGATCTGTCCATATCACGTATTTCTTCTACACGGCTTTTCATTACCGCTATTCTCGCATTCTTTTCTTCTTCCGTCATGCGGGCTATCTTTTCTTTATCAAACCCATTGGAAGTAGTTGTTGCATGCAGGTTGCTGGTGGCGATCAATAATACTATTGAAAATAAAAGGGTTCTTAGTTTCATGATAATAGTTTAGGACTTTGTTAGCAAAACAATAGCCCGTGCTTTAGGAGGCAAAATGATCAAGTATAATATTCCTGATAATCATGATGTTGTTGTCTGGTGTGCTTTTGTTGTTTACTTATAGTGTAGCGGTATCTCTACAAAGCAGTTCTTTGCTATTGTATTGTCCATTCATGACGTTTGTTTTTGGCACTATTTTTATTGATAGATAAGTCTACTTATGCTATTGGTGAAAGTAAGGGAGCTAGGGGTAGCCCTGCGCTTTCACCAATTTTTTTATTGCATCCTGTATTCATTAATTTCCTCCTTTTACAACGTACGCGTTTAAGAATTACCTCTTTAGAGTATTGTAGTGGGCATTATAGCACAGTAGCTTTGTGGCTCTAAAAACTTGCTAGTATGTTAAAGAATGCTTGCCTCTTCGGCGCCCTGGTGATGGTCTCACTATTGGCGTCTTCACAGGATTGGGTGGCGCGGCATGGAATGTCGGCCACTGCTTATCAATCAGAAGTAGATAAATGGATTGCCAAGGGATTTCATCTTGCAGAAGTAAGTGGCTATAGTAATAATGGCCAGGATAATTATGCTGCTATCTTTGAAAAAACCGCCAATACACCGGCCTGGGTAGCCCGGCATGGTTTGAATGGTGCGCAATACCAGCAGGAAGTTGATAAATGGGTGAAACAGGGTTACCGGCCAGTACAGGTAAGCGGATATGTAGCAGGTGGCGCCGCCAAATACGCTGCCATTTTTGAAAAAGCGCCCAATACTCCAGTCTGGGTTGCCCGGCATGGACTCAATGCCACACAATACCAACAGGAAGTAAATAAGTGGGTAGCACAAGGTTATTACCTCACCGATGTGAGTGGCTATACGCTCAACAACCAGGATTACTATACGGCTGTTTTTGAAAAGCCTGCCAATGTTCCCGCCTGGGTAGCCAGGCATGGATTGACTTCCGATCAATACCAGGCAGAGTTCAACAAGTGGACAGGTCAGGGATACCGGCTGAAGAAAGTAAGTGGCTATTCCTTAAATGGACAAGCCAGATTTGCAGCCATCTTTGAAAAATCGGGCACGGGGGCATGGGCTGCCCGGCACAACATGACAGCCCAGCAATACCAGGACGAGTTCGATCGTTTTTTCTATATGGGCTACCGCCCGGTTTGGGTAAACGGTTATACCGTTAATAATAAGGACTACTATGCGGCAATCTGGGAAAGCAAGAGCGGCTTTGATATGAATGAGCTTAATGACGTAGATGCCCTGGTAAAAAAGTTTATGCAGGATTACAAAGTACCCGGCGCTTCACTGGCCATTGCCAAAGATGACAGGCTGGTATTGGCCAAAACCTATGGCTACTCCGATAAAGAAGCTGGCGAACTGATGGCCCCGCGCCATCGCCTGCGCATAGCCAGTTGCAGCAAGCCCGTTACCGCTACGGCCATCATGAAACTGGTAGAGCAGGGCAAATTGAAACTAAGCGATAAGGTATTTGGCAGTGGCGCCATATTAGGAACCACCTATGGTACGCAACCTTACAAGAAATGGATCACAGATATTACAATCGAACAGTTATTGGAACACATTGGAGGTGGATGGACCAATGATGGCAACGATCCAATGTTTAAGAATGTGACCATGAACCACGCACAGCTGATCTCCTGGACCCTGGACAACCAGGCCCTTAAAACAGAGCCAGGCACCAGTTATGCCTACAGCAATTTTGGGTATTGCATATTGGGCAGGGTCATTGAAAAGAAAACAGGACAACCTTATGACACCTGGGTAAAGAACAATGTGCTCAATAACTGCGGTATCAATACCATGGAAATAGGTGGCAATACCCTGTCACAGCGAAAAGCCAATGAAGTAAAATATTACGATACCGAAGATCCTTATGCCAGTTATATGAATGTGAAACGTATGGACTCTCACGGTGGTTGGATAGCCACGCCTATTGATCTGGTGCGTTTCCTGGTGCGGGTTGATAAATTTACCCCGAAGACGGATATTCTGGCAACCCCCACACTTACTACCATGTATACTGCACCGGCTGTAAGTACCGGTTATGCCAAAGGCTGGTCGGTCAACAAGTATGATAACTATTGGCATGGGGGCAGCCTTCCGGGTGAACAATCCATTATGGTTCGTACCAGCAGCGGATACTGTTGGGCCTTGATCGTAAACACCAGGACCAGTAATATTGGCGGAGCCATGGATAAACTAATGTGGGATATCAATGGCGCCATCAAAAAATGGCCATCTTTCGATCTGTTCTAAGCGGTTACTCTCTATTTAGCGGGTGAGCCGTCCCTTCCTTCACTGGGACGGCCCACCCTTTTTGATTTATATGTCAAATAATGAGTAATTTCATTGGAGACAACTATGAATCACGACCGGCTAACCGATGCGCTATTGCTCATGCGCCATTATTATGATAGTGGCGTCACCAGGCCTTATAAGTTCCGGAAAGAACAGCTACTACACCTGAAGCGCGCATTGCTCAAATATGAAAAAGCCTTACATGATGCCCTCTATGCCGATCTGAAAAAAAGCCCCGAAGAGAGTTGGGTTACTGAAACAGGTTTTCTGTTGAGTGAGATCCATGCAACCCTTAAAGGATTACACAGCTGGATGGAACCGGAAAACGTAGGTACCAACCTGGTCAACCTTCCTTCTTCCAGTTATATCCAGCGTGAACCACTGGGCATCGTATTGATCATCGCTCCCTGGAATTACCCGCTGCAGTTATTACTTACCCCATTGGTCGGAGCAATAGCGGCTGGCAATTGTATGGTACTCAAACCCAGCGAATTTGCGCCTGCTACATCGGCCGTAATGAAACAATTGATATTAGAAACCTTTCCCAGAGAATATATACTGTATATGGAAGGCGATGGGGCAGAAGTGGTGCCTGCTATGATGCAGCACTTTCGCTTTGATCATGTATTTTATACCGGCAGCACAGCTACCGGCAGGATCATTTACCAGATGGCGGCAGAAAAGCTCACCCCGGTAACGCTGGAGTTAGGAGGCAAAAGCCCTTGTGTTGTGGAAGATGATGCCAATATTAAGGTAGCCGCCCGCCGTATTGCTGTAGCTAAATTTTCCAATGCGGGTCAAATGTGTGTAGCACCGGATTATGTGTTGGTACACAGGTCTGTTCACGATGCTTTTCTGGAGGCAATGAAGCAAACCCTGCAACAATTCTTTACAGATGATCCCGCTGCCAGTTATAACTATGGAAAGATCATCAACCAGAAGCAGTTTACCAGGCTAACTAAATTCCTATCTAATGGTCATATTGCTTATGGCGGCCAATATGATGAAGCGGCACTCTATATAGGGCCCACTTTGTTGGTACAGGTAACAGGCGATGCACCCATTATGCAGGAAGAAATATTCGGCCCCCTGTTGCCCGTCATTCCTTTTGACTCCCGCGAGGAAGCAAAAACCATCATCAACAGGCATCCGAATCCTTTGGCCTTTTATGTGTATTCATCAAATAATAGAAAACAAAAAGCCTGGCTGGAGCAGGTGCCGGCAGGAGGCGTTTGCATCAACAACAGCAGTTGGCATTTAACCAACCATCACCTGCCTTTTGGCGGACGTGGCGCCAGTGGCATCGGGGCCTATCATGGCCGTGCCAGCTTTGAAACATTCAGCCACCGTAAGGCGGTTATGAAAACACCTGTCTGGTTCGATCCTGCCATTAAGTATCCTCCCTTCAAAGGGAAGTTGAAATTGTTTAAATGGATCATTCGTTAAACCATGGTACAGCGAAAAAGATACAAGCGACTGAAAAGAATAATGGTCATCTTGCTACTATTGGTCATTACTTTTGTTGGTTATGTAGCATTCGCCACCAGAAATTCACCCGATATGAACTTAAGGAAAAAAATATCCAAAGCTATGTATCCCCTCCTCATGGGAGTAACAAAGCTGTTTGGAAAAAATAGTAAAACTATGAGTAATGAACAGGGCGTAACCGCCCCAAAGTCTGTATACGACTTAACGGTAACCTTAAACAATGGTGATACTCTGGCGCTTTCCTCCCTGCGGGGTAAGAAAGTATTGCTGGTCAATACTGCCAGTGATTGCGGATATACCAACCAATACAATGACCTCCAGAAATTGTACGAGGAATACAAGGATAAATTGGTGATCATTGGTTTTCCTGCCAATGATTTTCATGAGCAGGAAAAAGGCTCTGATGAAGATATAGCCCAGTTCTGTAAGGTTAACTTTGGTGTCAGCTTCCCCCTGGCAAAGAAGAGTGTGGTGGTCAAATCACCTGAGCAAAATCCTGTATTTGGATGGCTTACCCATAAAGCGCTCAATGGCTGGAATGAACAGGCGCCCTCCTGGAATTTCTCCAAATACCTGTTGAATGAACGTGGGGTACTCACTCATTATTTCGATCCTTCTGTGTCGCCCACAAGCCAAGTAGTAACAACGGCCATTACCAAATAATACTACTAAAACCAATGCCATGCTTACCAAAACAGATATTGAAAAGTATTTCCTGGCCGAAAAGCAGATCGGCCTCATCTTCTTCATTATCGGCATTGTAGCAGTTGTATTGGCTATCGTTTTTTATTTTGTACTGCGTACCGGTTTCTATAAGGGTGCCGCCGTTCCCTTGTTGCTGATAGGGCTGATCCAATTGATCGTTGGCTTTGCCATCTTTCAAAGAAGTGACGGCGACCGTAAACGGAATGTATATGCCTATGACATGGACCCGCAGCAGCTGAAAGAAAAAGAACTGCCCCGTATGCAGCGGGTAACTAAGAGCTTTGCTATTTATAAAAGTGTGGAGGTATTGCTGATCGTTGCAGCATTGGTATTGATCCTGGTGTGTCGTAACAAGCCCGATAAAGCGTTTTGGGTAGGATTGGGTATTACCCTGCTTATCCAGGCATTATTAATGCTGGGCGCAGACTATTCCGCAGAAAAGCGGGCTAAAGATCATACTTTAAAATTGGAAGAATTTGTAAAGACTGCCTAATGTTCGTTGGATTCACAGGTCCTTAATCTTTCTGACTTCCCATCTTTCCAACTTTATTGCAGCTTCTCCTGCTTGTCCAGTTCCACAATCGTTTCCTTGATCATATTGCATACCCGGAAGTAGAAGCCTTTATCTACTTTGTCAAAAGTATCCGTAGGCTTGTGATAATCCGGATGATCTTCTACCCCAAAATACAGATAGGGGATTTTAGCTTTATGGAAAGGATAGTGATCAGATTGGTTCGTCCAGTCATTATGGCCTTCTGATGGATTGTCATGTCCGTACGAAACATTTACACTCGTGAGCGGCTTGATACTATCCACGTACCTCTTCAGGAAAGGATAATGATAAGTTCCGCTGGCATAGATCTCATTTCTATCATTGCGGCTTACCATGTCCATGTTCACATTCAACAGCACTTTGGTACTGTCTACCGGCAGGTGGCCAACAAAATAGCGGGAACCTACCAGTCCCTTTTCTTCTGCATCAAAAGAGGCAAAAATAAAGGAGTGTTTGGGAGGATATTGGTTGAAATAGCGGGCCAGTGCCAGCAGGCAGGCAGAGCCGGAAGCATTATCGTCGGCGCCAAACCATATCTTGTCTCCCTTGGTGCCGAGGTGGTCGTAATGGGCTGATATTACATAATATTGATCAGGATAAGTAGTGCCGGGAATGATACCGATGATATTTTTTCCTGCTATAGCAGCCGCCTGGTTAGTTAAAGGGAAAAGCTGGAAGCGTCCGCTATCTGGCTGTTTCAGCTGCAGTGAATCAAAACGCCCGGCAATATATTGCTGGGCCAGTGCATTACCTGCGGTACCGGTTTCTCGTCCGCCCAGGTCTTCCGAAGACAAATAGCCCAGGTCGTTGATAAGCGAAGCACTGTCCAATCCTGCCACCACGATGGTCGGTTTCTTACCCGAGTCCGGATTTTTACTGGCTTTGTTTTTACAACCAATCACCAGCAGTACGATGGCGAATGAAAAGGTAACCGTTTTGATACCGCGCAGTAACATATAAGCGAATTTGACTAAAGTTAAGATGGGAACTTCAAACCAGGTAGAATTATCTGGTAGCAGACTCCGGACTCCCTGCTTCTGACTCCAGACCCTTAATAAGCGCATTCCTCCAGCTGGCCCGAAGAGAAGGTGGCCGACGGCCGTTCCGGGACCATGCCGGCAAAAGCAACTTTTACTTCTTCCAGAATGCCTTCTACCTCTTCTTTGGTTTTTACCGTTACCAGCCTGGTGCGGTAATCCTTAATATGGGGTAGTCCTTTGAGGTAATTGGTATAGTGGCGGCGCATTTCGAAGATGCCTACAATATCCCCTTTCCACTCAATTGATTTGCGAAGGTGTGTACGGCATACTTCCACCCGCTCTTCGATAGAGGGCAGGGGCAGTATTTCACCCGTTTGCATAAAATGTTTTATTTCCCGGAAGATCCAGGGATAGCCAATGGCGGCGCGGCCGATCATGATGCCGTCTATGCCATACTTATTTTTATAAGCCAGTGCTTTTTGAGGCGAATCAATATCTCCATTTCCAAAGATGGGGATCTGGATGCGCGGATTGTTTTTGATCTTACCGATCAATGTCCAATCGGCTTCTCCTTTATATAGCTGCGCCCGTGTACGGCCATGGATGGTGAGGGCTTTGATCCCTACATCCTGCAGCCTTTCTGCTACTTCCTCAATGTTTTTGGTGTTATCATCCCAGCCAAGGCGGGTTTTAACAGTTACCGGCAGGGTGGTGGATTTTACTACTGCACTTGTAAGGCGTACCATCAGGTTCACATCTTTCAATACCCCGGCCCCGGCTCCTTTGCACACCACTTTCTTTACAGGGCAGCCATAATTGATATCCACCAGGTCGGGCTGAACCGTGTCGACAATCCGGGCGCTCATGGCCATGGCTTCTTCATCGCCACCAAATATCTGTATACCAAAAGGGCGTTCAAATTCCGAGAAGTCGAGCTTTTGTCTGCTTTTAATGGCGTCGCGGATCAATCCTTCACTGGAAATAAACTCGCTGTACATCAGGTCGGCGCCATTTTGCTTGCACACGTACCGGAATGGCGGGTCACTTACATCTTCCATAGGTGCAAGAAGTAACGGAAAATCAGGAAGTGATATGTGACCGATAGTTGGCATAATAAAACTGCAAGGGGTAACAGATATGATCGAGGATCAATTATCTTCGCATCGAATATCTTGTGGCTCCCGGAGCGGCGGCAAATTTACATACTAATATTCGTTTATACCAGTTTATGATCGGTCATTTGCGCATAAAATCACCCTGGAGACAGCTGGCTATCCTGTTGGCCTTTCCCCTGGTATTGATCCTGGCTGGCGCCTTGGTCCCTACAGAATCAACACAGGTAAATCTGACTGATCCTCAGGTTGTTAACGGCCTGAAATGGGCACAGGCCATCTCTTCCATCATCCTGTTTGTACTACCTACATTTTTGTTTGCCGTATTCACCTTTACCGGCAAATACACTTATTTCCTGGGATTTAAGAAGGCTGAACATGCCAATATGTACGTTTTGGCTGCCCTTTGCATCCTGATGGCCTTTCCGTTTGTATTCTGGCTGGGCCAGCTTAACCAACGTATCCACCTGCCTTCTTCAATAGTTGAACTGGAAAATAAAGCATCCGGACAGATGGAAGCTTTTTTTAAATCCAATAAGCCTGTTGATGTTTTCGTGAATGTGATCATTATAGGATTGTTACCTGCCTTTTGCGAAGAATTGTTCTTTCGGGGCGCTTTGCAACGCATCCTGATACAGATCACCCGCAATCCCTGGGCTGGTATAATACTGACAGGATTTCTTTTTTCAGCCTTGCACCTCCAATTCCAGGGCTTCTTTCCCCGCATGTTTCTGGGAGTAGTGCTCGGTGCTTTATACTGGTACAGCGGTAGCCTTTGGACCTGTATCGTGGCGCACTTTGTAAACAATGCCGTACAGGTCATTGCAGTATCCTTTGCCCCCAAATACATCAATACCAATCCCGATACACCATTATTGGCCTCCATCATCAGCGGCGTAGCCGTGTGGGCTATCCTGTGGTTTTATCGTCGTCAGTCTACCATCACTTATTCCAAAGTGTACCGTATTGACGAACTCACCTCCACCAACCAATTTATTGCATAACCATCTTCCAGCTCATGGCACTTAATCTGGCAACATTAAAAACAAGATCCCTTACTGCCGTCATTTTTGTGGTGGTCATGTTGGGTGGTTTATTATGGAGCCACTGGAGTTTTTTCATACTTTTTACCATCATTCATTTTGGCTGTTGGAGCGAATACCAGAAACTCATTGGCAAAATAGATCCCGAGTATACCACCATCACTCCTTTTCATAAATACAGTGTACGGATAGCCGGCTGGTGCATCATGCTCTACTTTACCAACAATGCCTTCAACATCGGCGATTTTTCATTGCATGCCGTTGGTTGGTGGGTAGGTCTCATCTGTGTATTCATGCTGCCCATTATCGAACTGTTATTTGCAGGTAATATCCGGCTAAAGAATATATGGCTTTCTGCATTGGGTATTCTGTACATATCGCTAAGCTGGGGACTCATGATGGACCTAAGGGCTTTTGGCATTGTTGAAATGGGACCAGGGCACCTGGATGTCGGGTACATTCTTCCCTGCGGCCTCATCTTTTCCATCTGGATCAATGATACAATGGCTTATATAGTAGGGTCACTCATCGGTAAAACTCCTTTCTCCGCTATCTCTCCCAAAAAAACATGGGAGGGCACCATCGGAGGAGCCATCCTCTGCGTGGTAGTGATAGCCTTACTGGGTTGGTGGAGAGATACCTTCCGTGTTGTTGACTGGATCGCTATTGCTTCCATTGCTGCCGTTGCGGGAACGGCCGGCGACCTGCTGGAAAGCAAACTCAAGCGCATGGCCAATGTGAAAGACAGCGGAACCCTCATGCCAGGCCATGGTGGTTTTCTCGACCGGTTTGACTCCCTCTTGATCGCCACGCCTTTTGTTTGGCTGTACGTCAACATTTTCATGAAATAAACTCCGGCCAACCCTATAATTCCTAATTACTTACATTTGCAATCTTAACTCATTCTAAATGACCATTCACAAGGAAGGATACAAAAGCATTGTCATCACCGCTATCATTTTTGCAGTCATCAACCTGCTGTCATTTTATTTTATCAGTTATAGCCTCCCCTGGCTTAGCTGGCTCATCTTTGTGGTAACCCTTGGATTGTTGTTGTTTATCATCTCCTTTTTCCGGGTGCCCAATCGCCAGCTTACTAAAGGTGATAACCTGGTGATCTGTCCGGCCGATGGCAAAGTAGTAGTTATTGAAGAGGTATTTGACGAAGAATATTTTAAAGATAAAAGATTACAGCTGTCCGTTTTCATGAGCCCTGCCAATGTGCACCAAAATCGTAATCCCGTATCCGGAGAAGTGGTGTACAACCAATACCATAAAGGAAAATACCTGGTAGCCTGGCATCCCAAATCTTCTACTGAAAATGAACGTCACTCTATTGTGATCCGCAGTGCAAAGGGGGAGATCCTTGTAAAACAAATTGCCGGCGCCCTGGCCAAGAGGATCATTAACTACCTCACTGTAGGACAGAAAGTAGAACAAAGTGCCGAATACGGGTTCATCAAATTTGGTAGCCGTGTAGATCTCTTGCTGCCGATAGGTACCAAAGTGAATGTACAGTTGAATGAAGTGGTAAAGGGCGGTGTTACTGTGTTGGCTACATTATAACCAAACTTAAAACACAAGCAGGCCTAATAAAGAGGGCCAAATAATAAAGCAGCGCATCCCTTAGGAATGCGCTGCTTTATTATTTGAGTAATCAACCGGTTGAACCGGTGGAACAATTACTACAGGGGATTTTGCTTAACGATATTTTGAGAGTTTTCGATTTCAGCCCTGGGTATCAGGAATATCCAGTTTTTGGTGCCAGCTGGCTCCGTCATCAATTGGGCCAGGGAGTTATCGTGATTGCCGCCTGTTCTGTCCAGTGGCAAATTCAACCTTTTCAGATCATAAAAGCGAAAACCTTCAGCCCAAAGCTCGATCCTTCTTTGTGTGAGGACTTCCTCTATCAGAGCCGCACCGCTATTGGTAGACAATACATAGTTGGGGTCCCTTTGCTTTGCCAGCGCGAACAAAATATTGCGGGCGTCGGCTTCTTTACCTGCCTGCCTTGCCAGCGCTTCGGCTTCTATCAGGTACATTTCGGCAGAGCGCATGAACACCAAGTCGCCATTACTATTGCCAGGATTGGTCAACAGGAATTTACGGGTCATATAGGGCTTCCGGGTTCCTCCATCAACCAGCGGGAATGTCGCATCCTTACCGGTAGAGTCGAACAACTTTTTCCTGATATCGGTGGCAGAGATCTTAGCATACAGCGGGGCGAAAATTGCTTTGGGATTGCCACGCGTATTAGTAGAAGAAAAGTTGCCCAGGTAAGCATAGAAAGAATAAAAGTAGGTAGGATGATCATCACGGTGATCAATGCCCCAGATCCATTCAGGATTGGTGGTATTGGAAAAACCTTCCAGGTATTGAGCATTACTCATAAGCGAGAAGCCCTGACGTGCTTCTGAGGCCATTTGTGCTGCCAGCGCCCAGTTGCCTTGTGTAAGCGCCACCCTGGCTTTGATACCTTTAGCTACGTTTACATTCAGGTGAGACTTAGCTGGCCTGGTAATACCATTCAACAACGTTATTGCTTCATCCGCATCCTTGTTGATTTGAGCATACACTTCAGCAACCGTGTTTCTTGGTAATGCGGTTGTGCTGGGCGTTAATACCAGCGACAAGCCCAGACCATCATTGGCTGCGCCATTTACATAACGCTCACTAAACAACTGGATCATTTGGAAATAGCTCCAAGCCCTGTAGGCATAAGCCTGACCCTTGATCAGTTTTTTGTCGGCCTCCGGCCCCTCAGCTTTGTCTATATTGGCAATGATCATGTTAGCATTACCGATCAAGGTGTAGTAAAACCCATAGCTGAAACGAACAAGCGTACTAGCGTCGCTTCGCTGCCCCAGCCAGCGGTATTCACTCACAAACCAGCCATTGGCGTTGGCAGTCATTACAAAATCCTCGCCCAATACTTCCATATAAAGCATATTTCCGCTGTGACCACCCAGTGCCTGGCTGCCATACCATTGTACATACATCATACGATGCATGCCATTAATGGCGGCCATAGCATTTTTGGTAGAAGCAAATATGTTTTCGGGGCTCAATGTCGTGGGAGGATCCTGTTGCAGGTATTCCTTATTACAACTGCTGCTGAAGATGGCTGCGCCGATCAGCATGGCGCATAATATAGTATTTTTAATTTTTCTCATGCCAGTAAGTTTTAGAAGTTTACACTAAGTCCCAGGTTAAATACACGGGCTGCATCATAAGTATCACCCGTAGTACCACTAAAGTTGCCATTTACGTTCATACCCTTACGCTTGGTGAAAAACTGAAGGTTCTCACCACTTACATAAATCATAACATTGGATGCGCCGATCTTTGACGCAATAGAAGCTGGTACCCTGTAAGACAAGTTGACGTTATTGATGGCCAGATAAGAAGCACTTGTCAGCCAGCGGGTAGAAGCAGCGCCAAATTGAGCACTCCTTGTTTCATCCAACCTTGGAACATTGGTGATATCACCAGCCTTCTGCCAGCGATTCAGGATATCCTTATGATAATTTGCTCCGGCAGTGGAGGTTGTCATCAAGGAGCCATACACCCCGTCATATACATAACCACCCAGTTGATAGGTCAGGTTAAAGCTCAGATCAAAGTTTTTGTAAGAAAAATTGTTAACGATGCTTCCATACACATCCGGAATTGATGACTTGCCTACATAAGTCTGGCGGGCATTATTATGGTCTATTGTCACCGTATCCTTGCCACCTTTTCCATTGTCAATCAGTCTGGAATTGGCAGGGTCATAAGTTATTGCACCCAGGTACAGCGCCTGTCCGTCAGCCGGATCTACACCGTAGTAAGTTCTTGTGTAGAACTCATAGATGGAATATCCTGCTTCTCTTTTGAAAGGTGAGCTGGTGATGGTAGGTACTGTAGGAGGCATTTTGGTGATCTTATTGGAATAAAGCGTGGCATTCACTGTCATGCCCCAGGTGAAATCTTTACCACGGACGATAACACCATTAATTTGCGCCTCAAGACCTTTGTTGTCCATTGATCCGATGTTTTGTGCCACGGTATAAACACCGCTGGGAGTTCCGCCATTCTGAAGTGGTTGAGGAACGTCAAATATCAGACCGGTGCTCTTGCGAAGGAAATAACCAATGGTACCAGACAACCTTTGTTGGAACATAGAAAAGTCCAGACCAATGTCCAGTGGTTTTTGGGTTTCCCAGGTCAGGGTAGGGCTACCCAGGGAAGTGAGTGCTACGCCTGCTCTTGTATCATCATCATATCCGATTGAATAACCGGCCTGGTAGGGGTAGTTGCCCAGTCCGACTGAGTTACCGGTATAGCCGTAAGAAGCCCGGAGCTTCAATAAGTCAATAAAGGGAACTTTGAAAAAATCCTCCCTGTCAATTCTCCAGCCAACACCTAGTGACCAGAAATTCTCCCATCTCAAATCTGTTGGGAACTTGGAGTTACCATCTCTTCTGAGTGAAGCCGAAACGAGGTATTTATCATCATAGTCATACTGAGCCCTGGACAGAAATGCTTCTGTAGTATTTTCTGCCTGAGATGAAGAAAGCGAGTTGATGGTGATAAAGTTGCTGTATGCATAAACATCAGCAAAACTTTCACCGATCCGCATACCAGAAGTGCCGGCAGTTTTATACTTATAATTTTCATGGCCTGCTACTACGTCAATACTGTGGTTGCCGAACTTCTTATTGAAGTTTACCAGTTGATTGAGCGTAACGCTGGTCACTTTGCTGTTGTTCCTGCTGTATCTTCCTGAAGGATATCCATCACCCACTTTGGGGTTTTCATAACTTTCTCCATCGGTATTCGTTACATCGATGGAGGCATTGGCAGTGAACTTTAACCAGGGAGTGAATATCACGTCTGCATAAGTCCGGGCAGAAATAACATCCCTGAGATCATTGTCTTTGTTCCAAAGATGCTCGGCAATGGAATGACGGCCACTGTTATAGGGACGGCCATAGCCATTTTCATTACCAAAGTCATAACGTGGTTGGCCCTGAGCATCCAATACCAGCGCGCCAGTGCCTGCTTCACGCAAATGAACAGGATAAATGGGGGCAATGTAACGGGCAAAATAGAATGGGTTTACAATACCGCCTGTAGCTGAATAATTGAACGTAGATCTGTTACCGGAAATGTTGAACCCGGATTTAAACCATTTGGTAGGGGTAACATTAACGTTTACACGACCGGTAAAGCGTGTCATATCAGAACGAAGGCCCCAACCACCTTCTTTCAAATAACTGAATGATGCAGTCATATCCGATTTATCATTGCCTGAGCTGTACGAAAGGCTGTATTGTTGGCGTGTGCCTGTACGGGTAGCCTGGTCAAGCCAATCCATATCATCTGGATATAACAGGGATGCATTGGGATTTAATTTCCCATCAAGACCAACGATCGCTGTGTTGCCAACATTAAAAGGATTATAATTTCCGAGCACTTGGTAGATGTCCCGGAAACTTCCACCCCTGAAATTCTGATTGCCTGCATTGGCGCCTGTAGTGAATCTGGGCAAGGTACCGCTGGCAATCATGTTGGCGCTATCAATGGGTGCTTTGGTAGGTCCATATACCAATCCATTCCGGTAAGATTCCCATACCAGTGGATAATATTCCTGGGCTGTTACCGTACTGTAAACAGGATAGGCAGGTTCAGTAAAGCCCAATTGTGCTTTAAACTGAAGCGATTGCCTGCCTTTCTTACCTTTTTTGGTAGTGATCATGATCACACCATTTGCGCCCCTGGAGCCGTACAAGGCAGTGGTTGACGCATCTTTTAACACCGTCATGGTCTCGATATCATCGGGGTTGAAGTTGGAAAACCCTGCGTCGTAAATAGCTCCATCAACAACGTATAAGGGACCACTTCCCAATGAATACGAGCCGAAACCGCGCAATACAATACCCGGACTGGAACCAGGAGAGCCGCTTGCCGTAGTGGTTTGAATACCAGGTGCTGCACCAACCAGTGCATTCAACGGATTGCTAAGCGTTCTTTTTTCCATCTCTTTGGCAGAGACCTGAACAGCCGAACCCGTAAAGCTGGATTTCTTTACATTACCATACGCCAATACAATCACCTCATCCAGTTCGGAGGTGGCCGATGCTAATGCTGCATTAATGGTTGTCTTGTTGCCAATCTGAATTTCTTTTGGAACCATGCCAATCGAGGCAAAAACAAGCACTTTGGCTGTGGATGGTACTGGAAGCGAATAAGTGCCGTTCTCTTTGGAGGTTGTGCCGACTCTTGTGTCTTTTACGAGGATCGTTACATTGGGTAGGGGGACTCCCTTGTCATCTGTTACCGTGCCGGTAATCGTTTTTTGTGCTAACAGCGTTCCTGTTATGCACAGCAACGCAGTTAACATAGTTAACTTTTTTCTCATGAGCCTTAATTTGGTTTTTTAAATCGTTTTTCCTGAATCAGAGGCTGCAATTTAACTAAATGATCTTAGTTAATGTCCTGTTAAAAGGATAAATGAGTGAATTTTTGATTAATCACGGAGAAAAAGGCTGTATATTTTTAAATAATATTTATTCGATTAGCTTATCGAATGTAGACTGCGACTGAAAAAGTAGCCCAATTTTAGGAAAGAAAATATTGTGTGGGCGCAGAGACCCCTTAATAAGAATTTGATTAAAATCAATGGCTAAAAAATCCTTTCCAGTTCCTGTAAAGAGTATACAGTATAGGTAGGCTTTACTTCAGCTTCCGCATTCAGGTGATTCACAAATACCTGGTCTATGCCGGCATTGATAGCCCCTTGAATATCCGCTTCAATGCTATCACCCAACATAATGCTGTGTTGAGGTAATGCACGCGCCCGTTGAAAAGCATAATCAAATATTTCCTTATGGGGCTTCAGGCTATTACTGCCTTCGGATGTGATTACCTCTATGAAGTATTTATCAATGCCGCTGTTCTTTATTTTGCTATGCTGTGTTTTTTCAAACCCGTTTGTGATCAGGTGCATCTTGTACCCTTTGTCCTTTAAGTATTCCAATATTTCTATCGTGTATGGGAATAGCAGATTCCGGGAGGGAAGCAATTCCAGAAAACGTTCGCCCATCTGACGGGCTAGTTTTTCATCCCCATTTTTAAAGTCCAGTAAGGTCAGCCACATCCGTTTCCAGCGCAATTCATCCACTTTTATATAACCATTCCGGTAGCGGGCCCATAGCTTATCGTTGTGTATCAGGTAGTTTTTATGAAAAAGGTCAAAATCATGGATACCTTTTGTAGACAAGGCCATTTCATCATAAATATCAGCCAGGGTTTTACGGCTATTGGCTTCAAAATCCCATAGCGTATGATCAAGATCAAAGAAGAGATGCTGGTATTTCATGCCGCAAAAATAAGAAGTCTGACTCCCAACTTCTAACTTCGTACCCCTAATTTCATGTTATGAACGTTGTTATTACAGGTGCTTCCAAAGGATTTGGTAGAGCATTGGCCGAACAGTTTGCTTCTCAGGGACATAATCTCTTTATCTGCTCACGCAGTGAACTGGCGTTGTATAAAACCGTGGAAGACCTGCTTCGGTATTACCCCGATGTGCAGATAAAAGCCAATGCTTTTGACCTTTCCGTTAAAGAACAGGCCAAGGCTTTCGGCAACTGGGTACTGGGCTTTGGCGTACCTGTTGATGTGTTGATCAACAACGCCGGTTTGTTTGATCCCGGCAGCGTACACAATGAGCCGGAAGGTAACCTGGAGCATATGCTCGATGTGAACCTTTTCAGCGCCTATCACCTGAGCCGCGTCCTGATTCCCCAAATGATGAAGCAAAAAAGCGGACATATATTCAACATGTGCTCCATCGCCTCTTTGCATGCTTACAGTAATGGAGGCGCTTATAGCATCAGTAAATATGCCCTGGCGGGATTCTCCCGTAACCTCCGCGAAGAAATGAAGCCCCATGGTGTCAAAGTGACCGCCATTTACCCTGGTGCGGCCTATACCGATTCCTGGGCAGGCAGTGGAGTAGACCCCAAACGGATCATGGAAGCCAAAGATATTGCCACCATGGTGTATGCGGCATCCCAACTTTCGCCCCAGGCCTGCGTAGAGGACATCATTCTGCGTCCACAATTGGGTGATTTATAGATACCTCCGGCCGTTCATCCTTTAACTGACATTTAACGTAAACAAATCCGGGAAGGCTTGGCAGCAAAATTTATATTTGTCTACCGGCCAGCTGCCGGTGTAAAACGTTATATTATTAAAGGAAAACTACATACTTTACTTTTAGCGGTGTGCATATTGGGTTTGCAATGGGCAAATGCACAGGTGAAATTCTATACCCAGGTCAATGAATCTACCATTCAGTTTCCCCAAACATTCCAGGTTCAGTATGTGATCGAAGGCTCCCGCAGCGTACAGAGTTTCAATATCCCCGAATTTGCTGACTTCCGCATAGAAGGTACCTTTGATTATCAGAACTCTACCAGTATCCAGGCCCAAACCAAACAAGTACTTGAATCTTATACCAAGATCGTTATCCTCTCTCCCAAACGAAGTGGCCGTTTTACTATACCGGGTGCAATTGCCGTCATTGATGGAAAAAAGATGCATTCTGCTCCCGTAAAAGTGCTCATACAACGTACCGGACTATCATCTGTAAATACCGGTAATGAGGAAGTTGATATGGAGTCTGCTACAGAATTACAGCCAGGAGAAGATGTTACCGAAGAGATTCACAAGAACTTCTTTTTACGTGCCGAAGTCAATAAAACAAGCTGCTATGTGGGTGAGCCTGTGATGGCAGTATATAAAGCTTATTCAAGATTAAGCACCACCGCTCAGGTGGTAAAACGCCCATCTTTGAATGGGTTTAGTGTGATCGAAATGGTCGATGGCTATGATAATAAGCAGGAGATAGAAATGTATAAAGGCAATGCTTATTATGTGAACATCATCCGTAAAGTACAATTGATTCCTTTGCAGGAAGGCAATTTTACACTCGACCCTGCCGAAGTAGAAGGCCTGATCCACTTCCGGAAAAAAGATGCATCCGGTGGCTGGGTGCCGGCCAATTACCCCGTTTCAGTACGTTCGCAGCCTGTGGATCTCGTCATTAAATCATTGCCCCCTGCCAATCAGCCAACCCATTTTGCAGGGGCAGTAGGCAATTTCAACATTGCTGTTCACGCGCCCACCGCCACCATCCGGCAGGGTGATCTGGTCAAGATCAAGGTAACAGTTTCCGGTACCGGCAACCTTACCCTGCTTACAGCACCTACAGTGAAATGGCCCAAAGGCGTCGATACCGCAGATCCTGCTGTGAAAGAAGATGTAAACAAATACATCTATCCTCTCACCGGAAGCAAAGAATTTGAATACTCCTTTGCTGCACCCGATACCGGCAATTGTGTAATACCAGCAGTTGAATTTCCATACTACGATCCAGATCGAAAAGAATATAAAACTGCCATGAGTGAGCCCGTCACCATGCACATCATTGCTGCCGTGAGCAAAGCAGAAGTGGAGGAACGCAATGCAGTACTTGTACAGGGTAACCAAACCGGTATTCCCAGGCATATGTATTTCTTTGCCGCCATTGTGTTGGGCATTGCAGGATGGATATTTTACCAGACCTGGCAAATAAGAAAAAGCAAACGACTGGCAAAACAGGCTCCACCCAAAGAAGAAGTGATTGCACCACCCGTACAACAGGAAATCAATCCCGATGAATGGTTGTCCGTAGCACGGGATGCACTACAGCAAAGCGATAAAAAACTCTTCTGCCAGGAAATACAGCAGGCATTGTGGAAGATGGTAGCACAAAAATGCCGGGTAACTCCATCGGCTTTGAATAAACAAAACATTGCTGGTGCCCTGGCCGCCCAGGGTATGCCCGCTGATACTATTAAAAACCTGATTACTGTACTGAACGAATGTGAATGGGCCCTGTATACGCCCGGCGAGCAGGTGGATGATATGAAGAGAATATTCTACGAGACGAGAACCCTGCTACAACAATTACAGCAGGTATAAGCCTATTCCGTGTATTTATAACCCACCCCCCTTACAGAGTGAAAGAACTGGGGATTCCGGCTGTCTGCTTCAAAATATTTCCGGAAATTAAGAATGAAATTATCAATAGTACGCGTAGTGGGATAAACATTATAGCCCCACACCGTTTGAAGGATCTTCTCCCGGGGTACTACCTCATTTTTATTTTCAATAAGTAACTTCAACAACATCGCTTCCTTCTTACTCAACTGTATCCGTTCTCCCGCTTTGGTAGTGGCTTCCTGCGCTTTAAAATCGACCACATTGTTGCCAAAGCTATACGTATCACCCACAGAATCCTTGTCCAGCATTTTCTTATTCTTGTTGATCAGCTTCTGTACACGCAGCAACAACTCTTCGAGGTTAAAAGGCTTCGTAAGATAGTCATCAGCTCCTTTTTTTAAACCCAGCACACGGTCCGAACTGGCATTTTTGGCGCTAAGGATGAGGATTGGTACCTCATTGTTTTGTACCCGGATCGTTTCTGTAACACTGATCCCATCCAGTTCCGGCAACATTACATCCAGAATGAGCAGGTCAAAATATTCATCCTGTACCTTTTGCAGTGCCTCACTACCCGTAAAGGCAGAAGTAACTTCATATCCTTCCAGCTCCAGGTTCAGTTTCAATGCTTCATGGAGGTTTTCCTCATCTTCCACCAATAAAATAGAGGGCCTTGTACTCATAGTCTGTATTTACTTAGTAAAACTAACGCTAAAGTTACTGCCCGTGGGTAGATTATCCGCTACCCGGATACTCGCTTTGTGATCTTTTGCAATCTTATGACATAGGTACAATCCCAGGCCTGTTCCTTTTGCCGTACGCGTATTTTCATTGCCAATGCGGTAGAACTTTTCAAACACCTTACCCTTCTCCTCATCCGGAATGCCAGGCCCCTGGTCAATGATCTCCAATTCCACCAGTTTTCCCGCCTGGTGTAGGTTACATTGGATAATCCCTTCTTTGGGAGAGTATTTAACGGCATTCTCCAGTAGATTATTCACCAGTATTTGAAGCAGAAGCGGATCGCCTACGATGTCGATCTCAGACAGGATGGTAGATTGCCATTGTCTTTCAGGAAAGCGGTTCCTGAAATCATGAAAACAAGACTTTACCAGTTCAGAAAAATCAAGCTCTTCATCCGATATCCGGTGTCGTCCCCCTTCCAGTTGAGCTGATACCAATATATTATTGACCAGCGTATTGAGCCGGTTTACTTCCTGTACCGTCATATGCAGTAACTTCTGCCGCTTACTTTCTTCCAGCGCATGCTTTTGCAGCGTCTCCAGGTTCAGTTTGGCAACCGCAATAGGTGTTTTTAGTTCATGGGTTACCGTCATCATGAAGTTCTGCTGCTGATTTTGGAAGTTGAGCTGACGGCGGAAAGCCCTGTACACAAATAAAGCCCCTACCAGCGTTAAAGCCAGGAATGTAACCCCTTCACCTATATATTGAGCTGTCTTTCGTTTCTTTTCTCCATTGATCTGGTCATACCGGGCCTGATATCCCGGATCATCCAGCATTAGTTCATTGAGTTTATAGCTGGTCATTTGCCGGTTCTGATTTTCCAGGGCAATGAACCACCAGATAAGCGCGGCTATAATATAGAATAGCAGGAACCAGTAAATGGTACTGATGAAGTAAACCCTCTTTTTGGCGGCAGCTTCCATGTATAAGATCGGTTGGCGTGAGCAGGCTGCTGTACTTTGTCAGGTAGGTAGCCCTTTATTTTGCTTTTTCGACCCGTATGCCCACATTCATGACATGTTCCAGCGGATCTTCCCGCATACTATTGGTTATACGGAACCGGTAAGTACCTTTTTTCAAAGCCTGAGGCCGTTGTGCAGGCGTAATAAGGATGCGGTGTTCGAAAATATCATCCATACCCGTGCCCAGCCAGCCTTTACTATCAGTGGCCAGTTGCAGTTCCAGCGATTTGCTGGTAGCAACAGAATCGCCGGGAGCCTGCATACCTATATTAACCCAGATATTCTTATAGCGATAAGCATCCGTGTGCCGGATCACCAGGTAAATGTCGTAAAGGCTCGTAGTGTCTTTAATATCAAAGCTGATCTCCGGTTTGAGCTGGCTGCTCCAGGCATGATTGGGGATAGCAACATTCTTTTCAAAAACATCTACCGTAGTACAGGATGCAATGACGAGGAAGCAGGAAATGAGGAAGGTAAGGGGCAGAATATGAAACTGGCGGTTCCTTTTCAATGGGAAATATTTTTACAAATATAAGCATCAGTCTAAAAGACGCAAGTGGCAGGCTAGTGGTTAATGGTGAGTAGCGAGTGGGCTGAAATCCGGCGAATACAAATACCGGCTGTATTACCCCGCTAACCACTGGCTACTCGCCACTAGCACTGTTTTATAATACATTTAATACCTGCTCCTTGGCTTTTTCCATTTCGTCTTTCATCAGCACCACACATTTCTGAATGCTGGAATCATAGGCCTTGGCCCCTGTAGTATTGATCTCCCGGCCAATCTCCTGGAGGATAAAAGACAGCTTCTTGCCTTTGTTCTCATCCGGCTCTCCCAGGATCGATACAAAATAGTCACAATGGTTTTTAAGCCGAACCTGCTCTTCCGTGAGATCTATCTTTTCAATATAATAGATCAGTTCCTGCTCCAGGCGGTTGGGGTCATAGTTCTCTTTGCCTACATTATCCTCCAATACCTTTACCAGCCCTTCCCTTATCTTTTGTTTGCGCAAAGGTTCCAGTAATATTACTTCCTCCTGCTGCTTGCGGATATTGCTGATCCTTAACAACAGTTCCTCCTGTAATACCTTACCCTCTTCCTGGCGATGTGTATTCAGATTGTGAATAGCATTTTCAATTACCTTCTCAAATGCCTGCCATTCATCTGGCGTTAACGTTTCGCCAGTAGGCGTTATGACTTCGGGCAATTTAATAAGCGTACTTAAAATATGAGCCGGATCAAGGTCGAGCGCCTTTGATAACTCTGCAATGGGCTTATAATATGCTTTTGCAAGGTCTGTATTGATACTTACCGGTTTGGCTGCGCCACTCTCTTTAAGACTGATGGTACAGTCTACAGTTCCACGTCCCAGTTTTTTGGATAAGATCGTACGGATATCAAATTCAAAAGGTTTCAAAAAAGCAGGCATCTTCAACGACAGCTCAAACTGCTTGCCGTTGAGTGATTTTATATCAACCAGGAACGTTTTATCGCCCACTGTTTGCTCTGCTCTTCCAAAACCGGTCATAGATTTCAGCATATTATGGATTTTACAGCAAGGTAAGGAATTAGTTTATAGTTGTTAGTGAGCTTTTAAGAGAATAAGGAGCTGTACACTGCAGATCGGCTCAACTCCCGCATGTCGCCAGGCTGCAATCCGTCCAGCCTAAGCCGTTCTATCCGGTAACGGATTAGGCGAAGAGTAGGGAACCCTGCCTGTGCCGTCATTTTCCGTACCTGCCGGTTTTTACCTTCCGTAAGCAGGAGCTTTAACCAGCTATCGGGAACATTTTTGCGGTAACGGATAGGAGGGTTACGTACCGGCACAGCCGGCGGCGTTTCAAAGATCATGGCTTTACAGGGCTTCGTACGGTAAGGCTTGCCATCAAGCGATATGGTTATTCCCGACTCCAGACTACGAACTGCTGTCTTATCAATCGTTCCTTCCACCTGCACCCAGTATTCCCGCTCGTGCGCATATTGCGGATCCAGTAACTGGTGATTGAGTTGTTTATCATTGGTAAGTAGTAACAATCCCTCACTGTCAAAGTCCAATCTGCCTACAGGGTATACATCAGCGGGAACAGTGAAATGATCTTTCAATGATTGCTTGCCGCCTTCCGACGTAAATTGCGAGAGTACCTGAAATGGTTTATAGATGATAAAATAACGAAGCATAGTAAATAAAAGAAAATCTCCCGGTGAACCGGGAGATTTATTATGTGGATGGGTTAGTAAGTACCGGGAAATAAATTTCCCTACACAATATTAAAAATAATTTTTTCTATCTGGAAAAATTTTCCAATAAATTTTATTCACATTTTTTTTAATGCTGTGGAAATCCTCGCCCCAAACCAACCTTTATTACTCATTTGAGTAGCATTCATTGTTGCATGTTACCTTTGCGCAAATAGACAAACTATGAAATTTCCCTCTCCGATAGCAGTACAGGAAATCGCTCAACTGATAGGCGCTAAACTGGTAGGTAATGTAAACGGGTTGGTATCTGGCATTAACGAAATACACAAGGTCGAACCCGGCGACCTGGTATTTGTAGACCATCCCAAGTATTACGACAAGTGTATCCAATCTGCCGCCACCTTTATCATCATCAATAAAGAAACCAGCTTTCCCGAAGGCAAGGCCCTCCTCATCGTTGACCAGCCATTTGAAGCTTACCAAACCATTGTCCGTCGCTTCCGCCCCTTTGAACCAGCTGCTAAGATGATCAGCGATTCGGCTGTGATAGGAGAAGGCTGCTATATAGCCCCCAACGTATTCATTGGTCACCATGTAACCATTGGTAAGAACTGCCGTCTATTCCCCAATGTTACCATAATGGATCATTGCGTTATAGGCGATAACGTAGTTATTCAGGCCGGCACCATAATAGGATCCGATGCTTTCTATTACAATACCAAAAAAGACCGTGATGTATGGTACAAACGTATGGAAAGCGGTGGCCGGGTAGTTATTGAAGATGATGTAGAGATTGGCGCCGGCTGTACCATCGACCGTGGCGTAAGCCATGATACCCTGATTGGTCGCGGCACCAAAATGGACAACCTCATCCAGATCGGTCATGATACCGTGATAGGTAAAAACTGCCTGTTTGCTTCACAGGTGGGTATTGCCGGAGCTACCACCATCGAAGATGGAGTAGTGTTATGGGGCCAGGTAGGCGTGTCCAAAACACTCACCATTGGAGCCAATGCAGTAGTGATGGCCCAAAGTGGTGTTCCCTTTTCCCTGGAAGGAGGAAAAATGTACTTCGGTTCCCCTGTCGAAGATGCCGTTACTAAAAAAAGGGAGCTTATTTGGATCAAACGCATACCAGAAATATGGGAAAAGCTAAAAGCCCTCAAGTAAATACTTACACTTAACTGAACTTGGCAAGGAACTCATCCCTTTTCCGGATAGACACTTCAATAGTCGTTCCATCCTCCATTTCAATATATCCACCCCTGCCCCGGTGATATTTTTTGACAAAGTAATGGTTGATGATATGCGAATGGTGAATACGGGAAAACTGTTCCTTGCTAAGTATATCTTCAAACTCCTTCAGCGTCTTCGATATCGTTACCGTTGAACCATTCTTAAAATGGATGACCGTATAATTGCTTTTAGCCTCCAGGCGTATACAATCCTCCGTATTTACAAACACCAGCCCATCCAGCGTAGGCAACGCCAGCCGTTGAAAAGAGTTTTTGGGTGTATAAATATTATAAAACAGCGTATCGATCCGTTTGTGAATGTTTTTTGTATCCAGCCGGTTAGCTGCTTTTTGTACAGCTGCCTGTAAGTCTTTGATATTGACTGGCTTTAACAAATAGTCCAATGCCGAATACTTGATGGCATTAATAGCGTAGTTATCAAAAGCAGTTACAAAGACCACCTCGAAAGTAATGGGAGATACACTGTTCAGCAGATCAAAAGCATTTCCATAAGGCATTTCAATGTCCAGGAAAACCAGGTCAGGCTGAGTAGCAGCAATCACTTCACCACCCGTTTTGGCACTATTCGCCGTGCCAGCTATTTCAACGATCGGACAATACCTCAACAGCAATTGCTGTAAAGTCTCAATATTATTGGGTTCATCGTCAATAAGAACAGTTCTGATCATATTAACTGAGTTTAGATAGCATTTTACAGGGGAAATTAATAACAACCCTGGTGCCTGTAGACCTTTGCTCCGGATCGACCTTGTCAATTATTTCAATCGCAACAGATTCCGCATATTGCCGGTTTAAAGCTTTTACCCTTTCCGCTGCCAGCGCCATTCCCTTTGACTGATATTCCACATGCATCTTCGACCTGAATTGGCGGGCGCCCTCCCTGCCGATGCCATTATCTTCTACTATACATAAAAGCTGATCTCCCGATTGCCGGAACTTTATTTCCAATAAACCTTGCCCATCCCTTTTATACCGGATGCCATGCCGGATACTGTTTTCCACGTAAGGCTGTAACAGCATACTTGGGAGACAGCTATTCACCTGATCAATTTGTTCATCTGTTTCTATCCTGTATTCAAAGGAATGCCCAAACCGCATTTTTTCCAGTTCAATATAACGTGTCAGGTACTTTACCTCCTGGCCAATAGAAATAGTCCCTTTTTCTGCACTGTCCATTGTTTGGCGGATCAGGTGTGCAAATTCCGTAAGGTACTGGTTCGTCTTTTCCAGGTCATTGTTGATTATAAAGGCCTGAATAGAATTTAGGCAATTGAAAATAAAATGCGGGTTCATCTGCGACAGCAAGGCCAGTTGCTCCAGTTCATTGATCTTTTGTTGCAAACTCGTTTTCTCTTTTTCCCTCCGCCGTACAATACTGAAGCGCCATGCTACCAACGTAGCTGTTAAGGCAATTGTAAAGCCCACCACCAGTATTTTGAACCACCAGGCTTGCCAGTAAGGCGTAGCGATTAAGAAAGGGATGATGACTGCATTACTTACTACCCCAAACTTATTAATGGCCAGTAGCTCCAATTGGTAATTGCCTGATGGAAGCGAGGGATACTCCAATTGGTTTTGCCGGGTTGAATCCCAACTATCCTTTAAGCCCTTTAAGCGATAGCGGTACAATATATCCCCGCCTGATTTGAAGGAAATCCCTACAAATTCAATGCGGAGGTTATTATCATTATAACCCAGCTCATAAGTAGGTTGCAGCCGTTTGGATTGACCCGATACCGATATCTCCAGTATCCGTAAGTCGCAACGCGAATAATCCGATACCTGCTTTTCGTCAAAACTGGTGAGGCCGGCCGGCGATCCAACATATACCTTACTGCTGTCCACATATATGGCATTGATAATATTAGAAGGAAGCCCGTCGGAGATGGAATAACGACGAACGGGATATTGCCCTTTACTGATATCCACTTTACTAATGCCCTTGTCCGTACCCACCCAAAGGAAATTTTGATAAGCAAAAAGGCTGCGGCATATATCACCGGAAAGTCCTTGTTGCGTCGTTAAATGACCAACGACCCGGTTACCTTTCATTCCCACAATACCACCTCCATAAGTGGCAATCCATAAAGTCCCATCAGCTGACCTGGCAAAACAGGCAATACGATAACGCAAAATTGGCAGATCCTTACCTAAATAACGGGATCCGCCATCCTTTGATACAACATATAATCCATCTACTGTCCCAATATAAAAGTCCTCATTATAATAAGTAACAGCCGTAGACCGGTATGGCCAGATGGTATCCAGTATTTTCAGATCTTTCTCCCGTACCCTGATCACGTTCCGGCCTGTACCTACCAATAATGTTTTGGCATCAATTTCATCAATAGATTTTATGGGGAAGGCATAGTTGACGTAGGTGCCCGATGAATTTCTTTTATACAGGAAGAGATCAAATCCTAGTATCATATCACCGCTGGCTGTTTTTTTAATGCTAACGAGCCTGTTACTGGCAGTCTGATTGACCGAGCCCGAAAATGCCTTGTAAAAACCAACAGAATCAACAGCCGACTGTGTGATGGAATACATCTTGTTGAAACCTGTGCCTGCTATTAAGGCCTGACCATTCCTGGCAAGCGCAAATATTTCAGAGGTCTTACTGCCCTTGAACGAATACGTTTTGAAATTGCGGGACACCAGTTTATAAACCCCATCCCCACCAGTTCCAAACCATATATTTTTCTCATAATCAATAAAAACACTGTTCACTTGCTTATCTCTCAAAAAAACATCTTCGAAATGGTCTGCACTGAGCGTGTCTACCATCCATGCACCCAAATTTGTAGCTATAAAGACTGTCTGATGGTGACTTTTTTCTGAGTTTTGTGTGAAAAAGGTACTATTGGCTTCCGAGGGGAAATATAAAAACGTGATCTTGTTGTCGTAGGTTCGGCGGGTTACAAAAGTTCTTGGCGGGAGCGGTGGTCCGCCCCCAGAAACAAACGATAGATGCCCATCAACCAATAAAAAGGTAGAGTCTATTGTTGTAATGATAAGTCCGGCACTATCATGAAAATTGGGTTGCGCATGCCAGAAAAGCCTGCCATATGTTTTGAGATCGATAAACTCGTTGTGTTCCTCCCTGGTTTGAAGAAGATGCGATTCGTGCCCAACTGAACTCAAAAATATATTATCGCTTTTATCTCCGGATATATAGGTAACGACCGCATTCAGTTTAACTTTTCTTAGTAAACTGTCATTGGTAGAGTTATAGATCTTGCCCTGGTAATAATAACAAATAGTGCTTTTAAAAGGGGCGATCCACACCCTTCCCTTGTGGTCCGCGTAAAGCTTTAATATTTCTACCTCCGGCAGGCCATCGGCAGTCGTGAAGTTCTTAAAACGTGTGCCGTCAAAGCGGCTTAAGCCAGCTTCCGTAGCAAACCAGATAAAACCGTCTTTGTCCTGGCAAATATCATATATCGTAGAGCCTGCCAGTCCGTCCTTGGTATTATAGTGCACATAACTGTATTCCTGCGCTGTCAATGCAGAGGGAAAAAATAAACAGCCCAATAAGAAGAGAAAGAGAATTTGTCTGCCTCCAAAAGAAACAGCCCTCTTGATTGTAGTGGGTGTACGGGTTACAATCAAAAAGCAGAGGCAAGGAGGATTAGGTCTAAGTTCAGCAGGCGGCATTAATTTTGGTCAGGTTAAGCTCGCTGAAGATAGCTAAAAAACTTGTTGTAGGGAGAGGTAGTTTCTTAAGATTTTATTAATGTGGGAAATTTATGCTTACTCATATTCGTAATTATACGGTAGCAATTCAGCCAGTTTTTTCCAGGCCCAGTAGCCCGTATTGACTACATCATACTGCTCATAGAAATACCCATTTTCCTCAATCACAAAACCATCCATAATATCCAGTAACGTCACCTGCATACGTGTATTGACGGGGAGCTTGAATTCCTCCAGAAACCGTTTGTCCGGATACACCGTCTTATAACTGATACGGTAACGTCCCTGCCAGTTAAGCGTTACTTCATTGCTGTCTGCTACATATTGTTCTCCGTCATATAGCTTATGGATAATGGTGCCTTTAACGCTTGCAGGGTCCTCGTCCAGCTTTTCTACAATAAACCCTTCTTCAATCGCCGTACTGTCATAGAGCGTCCGCATAAAATGCATCCGCGAACCCAGGTATGTCCTGGCCCGGTTTTTCATCCATGCCTGCTCAACTGCTGCCGTACTGTCTATCTCCTGGAAGAAGGGATAGCCTGTATATTGGCTGATCTTCGTATTGTAATCATAACTGAAAGAGTCTAGTTGATAACGGATAGTATATCCCAGCGCATAATTGGTGATGATCAGGTCTTCTTTGGCCGTTACCTTCAGGCGGTTGCGCTTTTTTGTATAAAAAAACCGCAAAGCTTCCGGATTACGGATAATGCACTGACTGGCATTGGGCGTGGTGCCTATAAATTGATCTGTAAAAAAAGAACCATATTTGGCAAGCCCGTCTGCTACCTCATTACTGGCCACAACCGCTACTTCTGTCATCGTTTTGTCGTCCTTTACCAACTCAAAAACCAGCGTATCTGCCATAGTTTGGTTACTGCTAATGCGTATCACAGCCTTGTTGTAACCTGTATAAGAAATAACCAGATCGTATCCCCCGTTTGGCAGCCGCATAAAGAATAAACCCTCTGCGTTGGTGATCGTGCCGTGCGTAGTGTTCTGGCAAAAGGCAGAAGCACCATTCAATGGCAATCGGGTAGCAGAATCAATTACCTTTCCAAGCACTGCAAAATCCTTTTGCTGCGCAAGCGCAACTGTACAAATAATTGTTAAAAAAAGAGCGGCAATGGTCTTCTTCATGTGGAAACTATTGGTACTGTATATTAACGATTTTAGAGCCGGGCAAGTATACCGATGCAACTACTTTGCCAGTTATAAAGCTTGTGGATGCTGCAGGTAGTGATCACATGCTGTGGTAATGCTTTGAGCCAGTGGCGTAAAGGCAAAGCCAGGCAGAGCCTGTAATAATTTATGGTGCTCAAAATAAGTTTTACTTTGGGCTACCCGGGCGCTTTGTTGCGTAAGCAACGGCTTTTTGCCAGAGAACATTGACTTGAACTTTTCCAGCCGCCAGGCTACTTCTCCCAGGAAAGGCGTGGCTTCCCGGGTGGGTAGCTTTTTATGAAATCCTTCCGCAATCGTATTGAGCAACTGGCGGAATGACCAGTTCTCTGCATTCACAATGAAACGTTCCGCTGTTATACCACTCTTCAGCAGCATTACTGCGGCCCTGGCCACATCCTTCACATCCACAAAACCATTCACACCATTCGTATACCAGGGAAATTCCCTGAAACTGTTTTTGAATATCGCACAGCTCGAGCTATTCCAGTCACCATACCCCAGTATCGTGCTCGGATTGAGTACTACCACATCAAGCCCTTCACCCATTCCCCGCCACACTTCCCGCTCCGCATGGTATTTACTGATGGCATATTGCGTATTCAGCTTGCTGTGCTGCCATTTCTTTTCTTCCGTTACCCGGTCACCGCTGGCTGTTCTGCCCAGTGCCGCTACAGAACTAATGTGCACAAAGCGCGGCACTTTTTTCTCCAGCGCCATATTTACCATATTCGCCGTTCCGTCTATATTGATATTGAACAACTCCCTTTTCTCTTTGGGATCAAAAGAAACTTTGGCAGCCGAGTGTATCACCCCATCAATACCTTCCATGGCTTCCTCCAGCGATACAATGTCCAGAATATCCCCATCCACCCATTCCACCTGTTCCAACACACCAGCCGCAATAAAAAAAGGAAGCTTATGACTACGTCGCAACGCCCGCACAGCATACCCTTGTTCTATCAGCTCCTGCATGATATAGGCTCCCAGGAAACCCGTACCACCCGTTATGAGTATTTTTGTTGGCTTACTCATATCCATAATACCCCTTTTTAGTTTTCCTGCCCAATTCCTGCTTGTCCACCCGCTCTTTTTGTAGCAAAGAGGGACGTAAGCGCTCCGGACTTCCCAGTTGCTCGTATACCGAGCAGCTTACAGCATAATTCACATCATTACCGATGAGATCCATCAGCCGGAACGGTCCCATTTTGAATCCCGTTGCTTCCAGTAAAGTATCAATCGTTTCAAAGTCACCAATACCTTGTTCCACCAGCTTCAATGCCTCGAGATAATAAGGCCGGGCCACATGATTCACGATAAAGCCTGGTGAGTCTTTGCACAATACAGGTGTTTTGCCCAGTTGCCTGGCCAGCTCTATGATCGTTTGTATCGTTTGCTCATTACTAAAGGGAGTGCTCACTACCTCTACCAGTTTCATAACAGGAGCAGGATTGAAGAAATGCATGCCGGCAACCCGTTCAGGGCACATTACCTGCCGGGCAATATCAGTAACTGCCAGCGAAGAGGTATTCGTGGCAAAAATTACTTCACTGTGGTTTACTTCCGCTAGTTGATTAAAGAGCCCTGTTTTGGTGGAAGCTTTTTCTACAATGGCTTCTATGACAATATCTGCCAGGCAATTATTGATATCGTGGGTAAAACGCAGGCGGCTAAGCGTATCCGCCTTTTCCTGCGCAGTTATTTTATTTTTCTCCAGCAGCTGCTGTAAGCTGACCTCCAGGTTGGTCCTGGCCTTGTCCATCAACGTTTCATTGACATCATACAGAATCGTATGAAACCCCTTTTGTGCCGCTATTTGTGCAATACCACTTCCCATGGTACCCGCACCGCAAACACACACAGTCTGAATTGATTGACCCAAGAGTATTTTGATTTATTGGATTTCCTTTTCCGCCAGAAAGACCCTACCGACAGATCAGTTCCTTTAAAGCGCGGCAGCAATTCTAAATACTGGATTCCGAATTCTGTATGCTGGCTTTATATCGCACTTGTAAACTGTCGCAAAAACCGCACATCATTCTCACTGAATAAGCGGATATCATTAATGCCATATTTTAGCAGCGCAGGGCGCTCAATGCCCATGCCAAAGGCAAACCCTGTGTATTTATTGGAGTCGATCTTACAGTTTTCCAGCACCTTGGGATGCACCATTCCACAACCCAGGATCTCCAGCCAGCCAGTACGTTTACATACCGCACAACCTTCACCACCGCAGATCTGGCATTGTATGTCCATTTCTGCACTGGGTTCAGTAAAAGGAAAGTAACTGGGCCGGAAACGAACTTTGATATCCTTACCGTACATCTCCTGTACAAAGAAATACAGCGTCTGTTTCAGGTCCGCAAAAGACACGTTCTCGTCAATATACAGCCCTTCGATCTGGTGGAAAAAACAATGGCTGCGGGCGCTTACCGTTTCATTGCGGTATACCCGTCCCGGACAGATGATCCGGATAGGCAATGGATTTTGTTCCATGGCCCGTATCTGCGTATTGCTCGTATGCGTACGCAAAAGCACGTCAGGCTTTTGCTGAATATAAAAAGTATCCTGCATATCGCGCGCCGGGTGATGCTCAGGTAGGTTCAGCGCAGTGAAATTGTGCCAGTCGTCCTCAATTTCCGGACCCTCAGCTACAGAAAATCCCAGTCGTTGGAATATGCTGATCACATGGTTCAGAAACAGGTTAATGGGATGGCGTGTGCCCAGCGGCAAGGGATCGCCCGGAAGCGTTACATCAATGGTTGAAGCCGCAACAGAGGTATTACTCTCCAGGCCTTGCTTCCAGGTCTCGTATTTATTTTCCGCCAGTTGCTTGAATTCATTCAGTACCAGGCCAAACTCCTTTCTCTTATCAGCCGCCACATTCTTCATTTCCGTAAAAAGGTTCTTCACAATACCTTTTGTTCCTAGAAACTTAATACGGTAGGCCTCCAGTGCTTCAGCTCCGTCATCAGCCAATTTCTCGATCTCTTGCTTATAAGTGGCTATCTGTTGTAACAGTTGTTCCATACCCGCAAAGATAATGAACCAGGACCGAAAACCCGAGACTCGGTAAAGTCCGGAACTCCACCAATATTTACCTGCAGTAAGCCTTCTTTTTGGACTTTCAACCTTCCCTACTTTCGGACTTTCGGACTATCTTGCGCCCATGTCGGATATGTTTAATATCGAGGATTTCCTGGAGCCTGTAAACAGGGCAGTACTTTCACAGGACGAATCATATAAAGATGGACAGATGGGTAAGATCCTTCAGGTATATGAAGAGGAAATGCCCGATCTGACCGGGGTTGATATCGTATTAGTAGGCTGTGGCGAAACCAGGGGCGCCGGTAACCCCCCATCACAGCAACTGGCCTCCGACTGGATCCGTTCCGAATTTTACCAGCTGTTTTACTGGCACCAGGATGTTTCCATCGCCGATATTGGCAACATTAAAAAGGGAGCTTCCCTCAAAGACACCTACGCTGCCCTCAAAACAGTACTGGCTGAATTGACCGCTGCCGGCAAAATGGTCGTTATACTTGGTGGTTCGCATGATCTTACCCTGGCCCAATATGGCATGTATGCCGATCAAAAAAGAGTTATCGATGCCGTATGCGTCGATGCCCTGATAGACCTTTCCATGGATTCCCTACAGCGAGATCAGAATTTCCTCATGGAAATGCTCACCGGCGAACCCAACTTTATACGACATTACAACCATATCGCTTTCCAGAGCTATTATGTGCACCCCCATATGCTCGAAACCATGGACAAACTGCGCTTTGATTGCTTCCGCGTAGGTATGGTCAAAGAGCAAATTGAGGAAATGGAACCCGTTATCCGCAATAGCCAGCTCCTTAGCTTTGATATTTCCGCCATTGCCAATGCTTTTGCTCCCTCCAATACCATCACCCCCAACGGGTTGAATGGTGAAGAAGCGTGCATCCTCATGCGGTATGCAGGCATGAGCACAAATATTAGCACCATCGGTATATATGGATACATGCCTTCCAAAGACAAAGATGCCCTCACTGCAAAACAGATCAGCCACATGCTGTGGTACCTCGTGGATGGTCGCAGCCGGGGTAAGCGCGAGGCCCAGGTAGAAGAAAAAGACTCCTTCAATGAGTTCCACATGGCTTTTGCCGAAATAGAATCAGTCTTCCTCCAAAGCAAAAAAACAGGTCGCTGGTGGATGCAGTTGCCCGATAAAAAATTCATCCCCTGCTCTTATAAGGATTATTTACTGGCAGGCCGCAATGAAATACCCGAAAGATGGTTGCGCGCACAGGAGAGAGAATAAAAGGAAACCCTGGATTTTTGCACACCCCGCTATGGAATAAATGGATTCCTGCATTTCATAGTTTCACCAATCCGTCCCACCCTTGTAGGATTCACACATTGGTGTATATTGGGCTATGAAAAAAAGAACCGGGTATTTTCTCTTATCAATGCTGGTTTTTGCGGCTTGTTCTCCGCAGAAAGCTATTAATAAACAAGTACATCAATCTATCCTGCAGGACCCCTCTATCAGCAGGGCCCATATCGGCATCAGCCTCTTTGATGTTACCAACAATAAGTACCTGTACAATTATCAGGGTGATAAATACTTTGTGCCCGCTTCCAATACCAAAATTGTTACCTGTTTTGCTGCATTGAAATACCTGGGCGATAGCCTCACAGGCTTGCGTTATTTGGAAAATGATACCGCTGTTTTCCTCCTGCCGGCTGGCGATCCCACATTGCTACACCCAGAATTCAAAAACCAACCTGTAATAGACTTTCTCCAAAGGACCACCAAAAACGTTTACATCACAGACCAGAACTGGAAAGACAGATCCCTGGGCTCAGGATGGGGGTGGAGCGATTACAATGAAAGTTACATGGCCGAACGCAGCGCCCTTCCTGTATTTGGCAACACCATTCGCTGGGTACAGGAAGCAGCACAGGGAGTGCAAAACGACGATCCTCTCTTTGCCCCAAGTCCTTCCGTTTATTCCATTCCAGAGGTAGACTGGAAAGTGCGCTTTGATGGCGATACCGCCAGGAAAAGTTTCTATGTAGAGCGTGATCAGGCAGAGAATGTTTTTCATATTTCACAGGGCACAGAAAAGAAGAAAGAACAGGAAGTACCCTTTGTTACACATGGTATTCAATCAGCCCTCGAACTATTGCCCGATACCCTCCACAAGGAAGTGAACTATAAAGCCTGGCAATCAACCCGCAATCTGCAGCCAATGATCCGCAGCCAGCAGCCCCGGGCCATACATTCCCAGCCTGCCGATTCCCTGTTGAAGCCAATGATGTATCGCAGCGATAATTTCTATGCAGAACAAACCCTCCTCATGGTCAGCAACCAAAAACTGGGCCTCATGAGCGACCGGTTAATTATAGATACCTTATTAAAGACCGACCTGGCCGATCTGCCACAAGCGCCCCGTTGGGTAGATGGCAGCGGATTGAGCCGGTACAACCTCTTCACTCCGCAAACTTTCGTGGCCATACTCAATAAAATGCGCGAGCAGTTTGGAATGGATCGCCTGAAAAGCATCTTCCCTACCGGCGGCACCGGTACCCTTGGTAATTTCTACAAAAAAGACAGCGGTTATATTTATGCCAAAACCGGCACCTTGTCTGGTGTAGTGGCCTTAAGTGGTTACCTGTATACCAATAAGAACAAGCTTGTCATTTTCTCTGTGCTGGTCAACAACCACAATGGCAATGCCGTCGCAGTAAGGCGCAGTGTGGAAGCCTTCATCACAAGTATTCGCAATAAATATTAATAAGACCTAAAGAATAAAGAAAGCCCGCTCTGCATCACTGCAAAGCGGGCTTTGATATTAATCAGCTAGTACAAATATCAACAACTCCTGAATTCTGTATTCTATATTCTGTATTCTTGCCTTTCCTACTTCCATCCGTCTCCATCCAGCATATTACCCAGTCCACCTAAAATGCTGCCTTCTTCCTTGCGCTTATAAGTACCATAAGCCAGGATACGGCCCGCCAGACGGCTGATCGGCAACGTTTGTATCCATACCTTACCAGGCCCACGCAGCGTGGCAAAGAACAATCCTTCTCCACCGAAGATCGTATTCTTAATACCCCCTACAAACTGGATATCATAATTGATATTTCTGGTATAGGCTACCAAACAACCCGTATCAATCCTTAAAAACTCACCAGGCTGCAACGTCTTTTCAAATACGTGGCCACCGGCGTGTACAAAAGCCATTCCGTCACCTTCCAGCTTTTGCATGATGAAACCTTCCCCGCCAAACAAACCCGTACCCAGCTTCCGCTGCAGTTCAATACCGATCGCAACACCTTTGGCGGCACATAGGAAAGAATCCTTTTGTGCTACGATCTTACCATCATACTTCGACAGGTCCAAAGGAATTATCTTACCGGGATAAGGAGAAGCAAAGCTTACACGCTTTTTGCCCTGGCCTACGTTCGTAAAAGCTGTCATAAATAAACTTTCACCTGTAAGGATGCGTTTACCTGCCGACATCAGTTTGCCCAGTAGCCCCTGCTGCGGTTGCGAACCATCGCCAAACATCGTTTGCATCTGGATACCATCATCCATCATCATAAAGGCGCCGCTTTCCGCAACTGCCGTTTCATTAGGATCCAGCTCCACTTCCACATACTGCATCTCTTCACCATAAATGCGATAGTCTATTTCATGATTCGTTTTCATATTAATAGTCAATTATTTGTTTCAAAATTAGGAGAACAGGTTCATTTTTCTAATACATAATAAGTAGTAAAAAACAGGAAATATTACAAACCAGCCAATAAAAAAGAGGGTTTAGCCATTTCGCTAAACCCTCCTGGTATGCTGCAAACAGTTGATAGTTAGAACCAGCTACCTATAAATGCTTCATTTACACGTTTATCAGAGAGCTTCCGCCTACGCCTTGCTTTGTCAAAGCGATGTGCGATCATCGTGATCAGCATCAGCGGCATAAATAAGAAAGTCAGTGGGGGAATACCCAGGAACGAGATCCACTTGCCGCCGTACATCCTCCGCATAGGCCGTTTCAGCCTTTCTGCGATCAGGTACATACTCGGTACAATCACCAGTGTCATAAAGAATGCAAAAGCAAGACCAAAGATGATTGTCCAGGACAAGGGTTTCCAGAACACCGCATTATCACCGCCAAAGAAGATATTCGGATTCAGTTCACTGAACATCTTAACGAAATCAATATTGAATCCGATCGCCAGTGGTATCAAACCAAGGATCGCAGCCACCGCAGTCAGCAACACCGGAATGATCCGCGTTTTCCCCGCCTGGATCACCGCCTCACGGGTTTTTACACCGCGCGAACGTAACTCATCGGCAAATTCAATCACCAGGATACCATTCTTTACCACAATACCCGCCAGCCCCACAATACCAATACCCGTCATCACCACCGATACCTCCATGCGTGTAATACCAAAACCAAACAATACCCCGATCACACTGAATATGATCTCCGTCAAAATGATCACCGACTTACTGATCGAGTTGAACTGTATAACCAGGATCAACAATATCAGGAACAATGCGATCACCAGCGCTTTTCCAAGGAAGGCGCCTGTTTCCGCTTGTTGCTCTCCTTCACCCGTTTGCCGTATCGTTACAGTAGGTGGTCGCTTCTTGAAGTCAGCAATATGCCCTTTCAATTCTTCATTCACTGCTGTAGGCGTATAACCTTGTGTTAACAGTACATTGGAGGTCAGCGTGATCATTCGCTTCTGGTTCTTACGTTTTACACTTCCTAAAGTACTCGTATAATCAAGCTTTACCAGCGAGCTGATCGGCACATGTTTCAGCTTGCCACCCGATGCCATATCCTGAAACGTAATATTCATATTCATCAGGTCACCCAGACTTTTGCGCTGAAGCTGTTCATTCCGCAATTGGATCTTATACTCATCCTCACCATCCTTTATTTTGGATACCTCCCGGCCAAATACAGCTGTCCGAATCGACATGCCTATCTGCGCCGAAGAAACACCTTCCATCATGGCCCTTTCCCGGTCAACTGTGAGCGTGATTTCAGGATTCGTAAGGTCAATATCCATTTTCAATTCTTCCACACCAGGCGTCTGGATCGAATCCAGGTAGTTTTTCAAGGCTACACCCGTTTTGATCAGGTCGTCAAAATTCTCACTCGCTATTTCAATATTGATAGGCGGTTCTGTAGGAGGGCCACCTTGTTCCTGGTTCACCGACAACTCAGCACCCGGAATACCTTTTACTACTTTACGTATCTCATCCAGGTAAGGCGCCGTTGCTTTGCCATGACGCTTTTCAAATTCTACAAAAGATACCTGTATACGTCCCAGTTCTGGCCTGGTACTCCGGTCACCACTCATAGGATCACTGGCGCCCACCGCAATATTCGTGATCACACTCTCTACCACCGGGTTCTCTTTACCATTCTCCATACCCAGCACCTTATATACACGCGTCTCCAGAGTCTTGGCCACCGAGTCCGTATAATCGACATCCGTACCTACCGGCAATTTCAGGTATACATAAATCTGGTTGGGATCGCCTGTAGGGAAAAACACCACTGGCACATTCCGAGCTCCAAAGAACATAAATGAAAAGATCAGCAAACCGAAAGTGGCCAATAACAACCATACAGGTTTCCATCCGTTCAATGCCCATCTCAGCAAGGTTTCATAGTGTCCCATGATCCAGGGCAGCGCACGGTTTTGGAAACCATGGATCAGCCGGTCCAATACGAAATGGTTCAGCAGGATCAACAGCACAATGAAAATTAAAAGATTACCAAGGAATGTATATCCCGTTATATCCAGTACAATACCCACGCCCAGTGCGATCCACAAAAATGGTTTCCGGAAGATCTCCAGTTTCGATTTTTTATGATCTCCTTCCGGATGATTCATGAAGTCCACAGCAAATACCGGGTTCATGATGAAGGCTACGATCAATGAGGCCGTCAAAGTAAAGATCAGCATCGTGGGCAGATAGATCATGAACTTACCAATAATACCCGGCCAAAAAAGCAAGGGTACGAATGGCGCCAGCGTCGTCAGCGTACCAGCGAGTACCGGGATAAATACTTCCCCTGCCGCCATCATCGCCGATCGTTCCGTATTGATCTTGCCCTGTCCCTGCACAAATATCCGGTGCGTATTCTCGATCACCACAATCGCATCATCCACAATAATACCCAGGCCAAACAGAAGGGCAAATAACACAATGAAGTTCAGCGTTACATGCGATCCTACGATCAGGTCAGCTGCAGGTAAGAAGATAAAGGCAACAAACATACTCAGCGGCACAGACAGCGCCACAAAGAACGCATTCGTAACACCCATAAAGAACATCAGGATGATCAGTACCAGTAAGAAACCGATCACAATAGTGTTCACCAGTTCATTAAACGAGGTACGCGTAGCCTTACTCAGATCCCCCGTGATCACCACATTCAGATCTTTGGGAAACTGATCAGCCTTCATTTCATCTACCACCTTCTTGATATCATCCGATGTTTCGATCAGGTTCTCTCCCGCACGTTTGATGATATTCAACGTAATTACATTCTTGCCGTTTAAACGCGCATAACTCTCTTTGTCTTTAATAGTATCCCTGATCGAGGCAATATCCTTGAGGTAAATAGCTGCTCCCTTCGTATTCCTGATGATTACCTTCTCTATGTCAAAAGCCGTTTTAAACTGCCCTTTTAATTGTAGGTTCCGTTTTGTTTCTCCTACATCCAGCATACCGCCAGACATATCCATATTTTCACGCGACACTGCATTCGCAATATCATCAAACGTCACTCCCGCACTTTGCATACGGTAATTATCCACATTGATCTGAAACTCCCTTTCCGGAGCACCCACCAGGTCTACCCGGTTGATCTGTGACAACTCTTCCAGCCTGTCCTGCAGGTCATCTGCATACTCCTTCAGCTTTACCACATCATAATTACCACTCACATTCACATACATGATCGGCTGGTCCGAAAAACTTACTTCCATCGTGGAGGGCTCTTCCGTAAGATCTGTTGGTAGGTCCGGCTTCGCTTTATCCACCGCATCCTTTACCTTTTGCAGCGCCACATCAGTTTTCACATCCGTGCCAAATTCTACCGTGATCGCTGAATAATCCTGTACCGAAGTACTCGTTACTTTATTGATCTTGGCGCCCGTGATCCCTTTGATCTGCTTTTCAATAGGCTGCGTCACCAGGTTCTCAATATCCTTTGGCGAGTTACCTACATAGATCGTTTGAACATAAATTGTAGGAATTACAATGTCGGGAAACTGCTCCTTGGGTAGCGTAACAAACTGGTATAACCCGATCCCGCTCACGATCAACATCAGGAGGTAGATCGAAGTCTTGTTTTTAATACTCCAGGTAGTTGGTCCGAAATTTTTAAACTTCCCCGTTATATTTTCCAGAACACTCATAAGATTGATTTAAGAATTGTTGAATCGTCTTGGCCTTCTTTACTTGCCTTTCAGACTTTTCCGTCTTCCTGTCTTTCGGACTTCAGGTCTTCCGGACTTTCCCCTCTATTTTACTTCCGTAGTGAGATATTGCCCGTCATACAATCCCTGGAATCCTTCTGTGATCAATTGATCGCCGGGTTGCAACCCACTCTTTACTTCCAGCTTATCACCATAAGCTTCACCAATAACGATGGCTTTTTTCCTGGCCACCAGCTTGTTGTTTTCCTTCACCGCTACCATCACAAACTTGCCTTTCTCATCACTCTGAATAGTGGCTACCGGTATCGACATAGCATTGGAAGAGGCATAATCCTGTATGCGTACCATTGCCAGTTGGTTGGGACGAAGCTGCCTGCCTCCAGGTATTTTAGCTTCCACATAGAAAGAGCGTGTATTCGGATCAATGGTCTTGCCCGCTACACCAACACGTGTCCTGATCGTATCATTCGCCAGCTCTGGCAACGTGATCAGTAAATTACTGCCCACACCTACCCGGCCCAGGTAATTTTCAGGAACCTGCGTTACGATCTTAAGATCATTCGTATTCACAATGCGGATAGCTGGCCTGTTGGGGTCTGTTGCCGATTGAACACTAAAAAACTCACCCACCTTGATATTTACCTGATCAGCTACACCGCTTATTTCAGCAAATACATTCGACAACTCTTGTTGCTCTGTCAACAGCGATATTTGTTTTTGGATATTATCAACATTAGCCTTCGCATTCAGCAACTCTATTTCAGTGCCGATCTTTTGATCCCAAAGGTTCTTACGGCGGTCGTAAGTAGTTTGCGCCAGGTTGAGCGCTATCTTTTGCTGTTCGATCTGTTGTTGCGTTAACGGATCATCCAGCTTCATCACCAATTGCCCCTTGCGTACATTATCCCCCTGCTGCACATAAATCGCTTTTACCTGACCGCCGGCCCCACGTGGCGTTACGTACGCAATATTTATCGCATCGATATTGCCCTTCAGGTCAATATAATGGACAAAATTACCCGGCTTCAATTCGCTCAGCGTTACCAGCTTGGTTTTTTCTTCCTTCACTGCCGAAGTATCGAGCCTTGATATCAATGCTTCCAGTGAATCGATCTTAACGTTTAGCTCCTTCTGTTCCTTTTTCAATCCATCCAGCTCCTTTTTTTTCTCCGCCAGGTCTTTATTGTCACCAGACGTTGCGCCGCAGGCAGCCAGCACCAGTACCAGGGCTAAAGCGCTTAATCTATACATCGTTTTCATGATTCGTTTTTTAAATGCTATTAATTAGGTTGTAATGGTTAAATTATAATCGCCCCGTTGCCCGCAGGTATTCTATTTTGGCTACTACTGCGTCATATAGCGAAGAGAAATAATTATTCTGTGCCGTTTTAAGATCCGCTTCAGCATTTGTCACTTCCAGGTTCGAACCAAGCCCCTGTTCATACTTCAACTTCGTTTGATTGTATACCTGCTCCGCCAGCTCCATATTCGTTTTCTGTGCGTCCATCGTCACCAATGCATTCTGCAAACTGATTCGGGCCGTATCAATCTCACTCGCAATATTGTTCTTCAGGTCGGCGATATTGGTTTGCGTCTTTTCCAGTTCAAGCCGGGCCGACTTGATACGTGCGTCCTTGGCAAAACCATCGAAGATGGGGACGTCGATCCGTAAGCCGATAGAGGTCGATTTAAACCAGGGCTCACCACTTTTGAAAAAGTCAAACTTATTCCGCTGTGCATTCTGACTATAGCCGGCAGATAATGATACCGTAGGCAGGTAGCTCATTCTATACCGCTTGATATTATAAGTGTTCAGTTTTTCCACCGACTTCAACAACTGGTACTCCTTCCTGCTTTCAAATTGAAGACTGTCAGGGCTCAGCAGGTCTTCTTTGATAACCGCTTCATTCACCGTATCTGTTAATACCAGGTTTTCCTTGATGGGCATGCCCATCAGGTATTTCAGGGCAACATTGCCTGTCTTTAACCGGTTCTCGATTTTGAGCTTCTCTGTGCGGAGGTTCGATAGATTCACAGATACCTTGTCCATATCCAGCTTTTCCTGGAAACCGTTCTTAAACAATTCACGCGTATCGTGTAAAAGCTTCTCCGTCCGCGCAATATTGATATCAAAAACCTCGATCTGCTTTTTACCTACTACCAATTGATAATAGATCTTATAAACATTGGCTTTGATTGCTTCTGTGGTAACCGCCACATTCAGGTTGGCATATTCAATAGAAGCATCCCGCGCCTGCAGCCCCACAAACACTTGCCCGTCAAACAATAGCTGCTTCAGCTCTACGCCATACAACACATTATACCTTGTACCAAACTGTACAGGTATATAAGTGCCCGGCTGTTGAAAGAACTCGCCGGGGATCAATTGCGTGGGAATGTCCATGTAATTCGTGCCCGAAACAAAGCCATCAAACTGCGGAAGCGCTGCCGATGTTACCTCACGGTTCGTTTGTAACTGTATTTTAATATCTGTCAGCGCGTTTTTCACCCGGCTGCTGTTCTTTAGCGCATAGTCAACTGCCTGCCGTGCAGAAAAAGCATGTTGCGTTTCCTGAGCGGTCGAATAATGAACCGCCAGGCCCGCCAGGAACAGTAGCAGTAGGCTTTTACTTCGTCTTACCTGATAAGGTCTCATGTTTTGCTTGTTTTAAACGTTCTTCTTTATATTTTACGATCAGCTTATATCCTTTTTGAGAAGCCAGGCCATACACAAAATGCTCGATGATCTCTTTCGATACATCAGCCAGGCCATATTTAGCGGGGGGATAGAGGTCTATATTGAAGGCCAGCATCATCGATTCCAGGCGGAACTTAGCCAGCACCTCCACATTCAGGTCATCACGGTATAGGCCTTCTGCAAGGCCCCGTTCCATATTCTTACGGATAACCTGTAACAAGAACTTGTTCTTATGCTCCATGAACTTCTGGAATCCCTTTACGTGGAATTTTTCCAGGTCATAGATCAACATCGGGTTCATATTCCGGAACTGCTCCAGCACCCGGTCAATGGAAAGAAACACTTCATCGATCGCATTCCGGGCATCACCGGCAATAGCCACACAATCCGTTTGCATTTGATGAATATCTGCTTCCAATACCGCCTCTACCAGTTCATCTTTGTCTACAAAATACTGGTAGATAGTCTTCTTGCTCATTCCCAACGCATTCGCAATGTCATCCATGCTTACACTCCGGATCCCATACTTCGTAAATAGCTCATCTGCCTTCTGCCGGATCCGTATTTTCGTATTTGGTTCTGCTGTCATATTTCAGGGCGTAAAACTAGGGAAACTTTTTTCGTTACGAAAGTTTCCATCCCTTTTTTTTGCCACCGATACTAAATAAAAGACATACAATTGTTCGTTGAAAGCAGTAGAATGGCCGTTTGAACAGGACATCCGTTACCTGTTCAACGTTGTATAACCCCATGAATGTTAATAAAAAAAGACTATTAAAAATAATATCGGGCAGGCTGCTCCCACACCTGTAATTTTGCTGTAAATCATTGTTGCAACATGAAGACTAAGCAGGTATTGAAAAAGTTTTTTCAATATTTTTTGCAGGGGCTTATTATCCTGGCGCCTATCGCCATTACTATATATGCCGTAACTGCCTTATTTAATTTCGTAGATGGCATCTTACCAAGCCTCATACAAACAGTATTCCCACACTGGATAGGTACCGACAGCCAGGGTCAGCCCAATAAGATTCCCGGTTTGGGATTTGGGCTCGTGATCCTCATTATAATTTTGGTAGGCTATATCTCTTCCTCCTATATTGTGAGCCGCCTGGTCGACCTCTTTGATAAAATACTGGAACGTACACCCGGTATCAAACTCATCTATAGCACCATCAAAGACTTCTTTGAAGCCTTTGCCGGCAACAAACGCAAGTTTGATAAAGCCGTACTCGTCAGTGTGGAATCAGTCGATGTCTGGCAAATCGGATTCATTACCGAAGAGGAACTCACTGAATTTGGACTCCAGGAACACATGGCCGTATATGTACCCCAATCCTATGCTTTTACAGGACGCCTGTATTTTGTGAAGCGTGATCGCGTACGCCTCTTAACCGATGATATAAGCTCTACCGACGCCATGAAATTCGCGATCTCCGGAGGCGTTACCCATATCGAAGATGACCATGAGGTAAAAAACTAACTTGGTAAACTTGTTGTCAGCCTGAGCCTGTCGAAGGCGACTTATTGAAGCCTTATCACTTTGTCCTAAAAGTGCCTGGACATCATTGCCGGTCATCGAAGCAATCGCATTGCCGATTGCCGATTGTCGACTGCCGAAACTCCAATATTCCATATGAAAAAGATCATCCTCATTGCTATTATTCTCTCCATGTCCCACCAATCCTTCTGCTGGGGCTTCTACGCCCATCGCAAGATCAACTTCCTCGCCGTATTCCTCCTGCCTCCCGAAATGCTGGTACTGTACAAACCCCATATTCAGTTTCTCAGCGAACATGCCGTTGATCCCGACAAGCGGCGTTATGCCATGGCAATCGAAGGCCCCCGCCATTATATCGACATAGATCACTATGGTTCCTGGCCCTATGATTCCCTGCCCCGGCAATGGACGCAAGCCATTGAAAAATATTCACAGGATAGCCTCATGAAATACGGCATTGTTCCCTGGTGGATACAAACCATGCAACACCGCCTTACCCAGGCTTTCATAGAGAAAGACCAGGCCAGGATTTTAAAACTATCTGCAGATATAGGCCATTATATCGGCGATGCACATGTTCCCCTCCATGCTTCCAGCAACCACAATGGCCAGCATACCGGACAGCAAGGCATTCATGGCTTTTGGGAGTCAAGGATTCCCGAATTGCTCGCCGATAAAGAGTGGGATTTCTTCATAGGTAAAGCTAGCTATATTACCGATCCGGGTACCTTTATATGGAGCAGGGTATTGGAAAGCGCAGCAGCAGCCGATACAGTACTCCTGGTTGAGCAGACCTTAAGCCAGGAGTTTCCACCCGATCAGAAATTTTCATTTGAGGATCGTAACGGTGTCATTGTTCGTCAATATGCACGCGCTTATTGTCGCCGGTACAACCAAAAGCTCAATAATATGGTAGAACGTAGAATGAAACAATCCGTGTATGCCGTAGCTTCCTTCTGGTATACAGCCTGGGTGAATGCCGGTCAGCCTGATCTGAAGAACCTTACCAATAAGAACTTCTCCGAAGCCGAGCTGAAAGAATTTGAAGCCCTCAACCAGGAATGGAAGAAAACCCAGCCAGCTGCCCGAAACTGCGATTAAAAATCGCGCTACGTCCTAAAGTCTACAAAAAAGCAGGGAAATACCTCCTGATCTGCCTCTCTTATCCAGCAAATGCGCAATTTATCAAGCAGTTACGACTCATGAATCCTAAATTCTAAACCCTAAATCCGAAATCGAACTTATCTTTGCCCTTCTTTTTTAATCAGTGAAATCAATAGAGCAGTGAAATCAGCGATCTATAACTTCAATGCAGGCCCCAGCATTCTGCCCCGCACAGTCTTTGAACAAGCAGCACAGGCAATTCTCAATTTCAACAATACCGGCTTATCCATACTGGAACTTGGTCACCGTACCGAAACCTTCCAGGCTGTTATGAATGAAGCCATTGCCCTGGTGAAGGAACTCATGCAACTCGATGCCGACCATGAAGTACTTTTTCTCCATGGTGGCGCCTCCACCCAGTTCTTTCAGGTTCCCATGAACCTGCTGAACGATAACGAGATAGCAGCCTACACAGATACCGATATATGGGGAGCCAAAGCTATTAAAGAAGCCCGCCTGTTTGGCCATGTGGAAGTCGTAGGCAGCTCAAAAGAAGCCAATTACTCCTACCTCCCAAAACAGCTCGTTGTTCCCAAAACAGCTAAATACCTCCACATCACTTCCAACAATACCATTTATGGTACCCAGTGGCAGGACATGAACCCGTTTTATGAAACCGGCGTTCCCATTGTGGCCGATATGAGTAGCGATATCCTCAGCCGTACACTCGATTTCAATAAATTCGACCTCATTTATGCAGGTGCGCAGAAAAATGTAGGCGCTGCAGGTGTAAACCTGGTGGTCGTAAACAAAAATATATTGGGTAAGGTAGAACGTAAGCTGCCTGCGATGATGGACTACCGCAATCATATTGAGAACGGATCCATGCTCAACACCCCGCCCGTTTTTGCAGTATATGTTTGTATGCTCACCCTCCGCTGGTTGAAAGACCAGGGGGGCGTAGCGGCTATTGAAAAGATCAACGACCAGAAAGCAGCATTACTCTACAGTACCATCGATAAACTCCCCATCTTCAAAGGAACAGCAGCTGTAGAAGACCGCAGCAAAATGAACGTTACTTTTGTAATGGACGATGCGGCACTGGAAAAAGAATTCCTCGCACTTTGCAAAGAAAACGGCATGGTAGGCGTTAAAGGATACCGCACCATCGGAGGTTTCCGCGCTTCCCTGTACAATGCCATGCCTTTGGAAGGCGTACAGGCCCTTACCGGCCTCATGAACGATTTTGCTCAACGAAAAGGATAAACACACAACACCTTATGGCATCCATACAACCATTCAAAGCATTACGTCCGCAGCCCCAACTGGCCAGCCAGGTAGCTTCCCGTCCCTATGATGTATTGAACAGCAAAGAAGCCCGTGAAGAAGCCGCAGGCAACGTTCACTCCTTTCTGCACATCACCAAGTCTGAAATAGACCTTCCCGAAAATACCGATATCCACACCCAGGCAGTATACGACAAAGCCAAGGATAACCTGGCAGCCTTTATACAACGTGGTTTCCTGTTTCGTGAAGAAAAACCCTGCTACTATATTTACCAGCTCGTTATGAATGGCCGTAGCCAGACGGGTCTCGTAGCCGCCAGCTCTGTAGATGATTACGAAAAAGACATCATTAAGAAACATGAATTCACCCGTCCTGAAAAAGAACAGGATCGTATCAACCACATCAAGACTTCCGGCGCACAAACCGGCAACGTTTTCCTGGCATACAGGAACGTAGCCGAATTGGACAAGCTCATTGAAGATTGGAAAACTGGACACCACCCCGTTTACAATTTCACTGCCGATGACAACATCTCCCACACCATATGGGTAGTGAACAGCGATCAAACCATCAAAGCCATCACCGATATATTCGCTACCGTGGTACCCGCTACTTATATTGCCGATGGTCACCATCGTGCTGCCTCAGCTGCTAAAGTACGCAAGGCCCTGGGCAAGCAGGCTACGCCCGAAGCCAATTACTTTCTTACTACCTTGTTTCCTTCCAATCAGTTATACATCATGGATTATAACCGTGTGGTAAAGGATCTGAATGGGTTGGAAGAGGCTGAACTGCTGCAAAAGCTGGCCGCCGATTTCACCGTGGAGAAGATTGCAGCTCCCCTGACTCCTGAGAACCTGCATGAGTTTGGTATGTACATCAAAGGTCAGTGGTACAAGCTCACCTCCAAAGAAGGCACATACACTACCGATCCCATAGGAATACTTGATGTATCTATTTTGTCCGATAATGTACTCGACAAATTACTGGGCATTAAAGACCAGCGTACCGATAAGCGCATAGACTTTATTGGTGGTATCCGTGGCCTGGGTGAACTGGAAAAAAGAGTCAACAGCGGCGAAATGGCCGTTGCCTTCAGTCTGCATCCCGTTACCATCCAGCAATTGTTCGATATTGCCGACAGTGGAAATGTAATGCCACCCAAAAGCACCTGGTTCGAACCCAAGCTCCGCGATGGTCTGCTCACCCACTTAATAGGATAAACATATTATACCGCTCGCCTCTGGCTTGCTATCTCACAACCTTCAAAGGGTGGGTCGCTTCTAAGCGATCCACCCTTTGCCCTTTAGGGCCACCTGCTTTGCGCCTACCCTCGCTGTCTCTATGCCTCACTGCCTTGTTGCCCCTCCTCCAATCCTCCAAATCCAAAAATCAAGGTTCAGACAATTAATCCTATGTTTGTTCAAACGATTCTGCTGCTATGAGCAAGCCCAACTACTGCATTGCTTTCTTTACCAGCTTTTCCTGCATCCTTATGCTCATGGCAGGCTGTCGTTCCGGTGAGCCCGCAACACCACCCCTCTTCGAAGCATTGGACAATACCAGCACTGGCCTCAACTTTTCCAATACACTCACCCAAACCAACTCCATCAATATGTTGAAGTATATGTACTTCTACAATGGTGCCGGAGTAGGGGCGGGCGATTTCAACAACGATGGCCTCATCGACCTTTTCTTTGCAGCCAATCAGCAACCCAATAAATTATACCTCAATACCGGCAACCTGCAGTTTAAAGATGCTACTGCCGAAGCCCATGTCCCCACCGATACCGCCTGGAGCACCGGTGTTTCCGTGGCTGATGTCAACAATGATGGTTTACTCGATATCTACATTTGCCGCGTAGGCAATTATGAATCCCTCCAAAGCCACAACCAGCTCCTGATCTGCGAACGTATCGATAAAGGTATTCCCGTATACAAAGAGCAGGCACAGACCTACGGACTTAACTTCTCTGGTTTCAGCACACAGGCCGCCTTCTTCGATTATGACCTAGATGGCGATCTCGATATGTACCTGCTAAATCATTCCCTTCGCTACAATAGCACTTTTGCAGCGCGTAGCACCTATGCCGGCACCTATGATTCCCTGTCCGGTGATCGGATGTATCGCAACGACAATGGCCACTTTACAGACGTTACCCGCCAGTCAGGCATCAATAGTTCTGTGATCGGTTACGGATTGGGAATCGCTGTATCCGATATCAACCTCGATGGCTGGCCCGATCTCTACATTGGCAACGACTTCCATGAAAACGATTACCTCTACATCAACCAGAAGAACGGTACATTCCGTGATGAGCTTACTGCCAGCATAATGCATACCAGCCAGTTTTCCATGGGTGTTGATGTAGCAGATATCAACAATGATGCTTACCCCGAGATCATTTCCATGGACATGCTGCCTTCCGATCCCTATATCCTCAAAAGATCATTGGGTGAAGATGCCTTTGATATATTTTATACCAAGGTCAAACACGGTTACAACTACCAGTATGCCCGCAATGCTCTCCAGCTCAACCGGCGCAATGGTCAGTTTAGTGAAGTGGGATTATATGCCGGCGTATATGCTACCGATTGGTCCTGGGCCCCCCTTTGGATGGATTTCGACAATGATGGCCTCAAAGACCTTTTTATATCCAATGGCATCCCCAAGCGCCTCAACGATATTGACTATGTGAATTATATTTCCAATGAGGAGATCCAGCGCAAAATACGCACGGGCGATATGCAGGAAAAAGATTTCGCATTGATCGATAAATTTCCCGAGATCAAATTGCCCAACCGTTTTTTCCGCAACACCGGTAAACTGACTTTTGAAGACGAGGGGAATAAGATTGAGAACGGCCGGCCCACTTATTCCAATGGAGCTGTATATGCCGACTTCGACAATGATGGCGATCTCGATATTGTGGTCAATAACATTGATGAGCCGGCATTGTTATACCGCAATACTGCCAATGATAAGAACAACAAACATTTTCTCTCTATACAATTGAAAGGGCCCGCTGGCAATGTGAATGCGATAGGTACAAAGGCCATTGTGTTTGCTGATGGGGCCATCAGAACCTACGAGAAATTCCCAGCCCGTGGTTTTCAATCATCCATGGAACTGCCCCTGCATATTGGATTGGATAGTACCGAAGTAGATTCCATGTTCGTCGTATGGCCCGATAATACGTACCAGCCTGTTCATTGGACAGATACTAACCACATCACCCTTCAGTACCTTCCCGGTAAATTGCCAAAGTTTGATTATGCTACAATTACCGGCGCATACAAGAGTAGTCTCTTACCGGCAACAGATATTACTAAAGATGGGTCGCGCTCCCAGGGCGGCTCACCTTGGCTGAAGGGTGTGAATCTTCTCTACCGTCACGAGGAAAATCATTTTGTGGAGTTTGACCGCGAGCCCCTCATACCACACATGCTTTCTACCGAAGGGCCCGCCCTGGCCGTGGGCGATATGAATGGAGATGGCCTGGACGATGTATTCCTGGGTGCTTCCAAAAGAAAGAAGAATGCCTTATTCCTGCAAAGCTCTTCCGGCCGCTTTGAGAGATCAGTTCAGCCTGCGTTGGACAACGATAGCACCTGGGAAGATGTGGATGCCTGCTGGGTAGATGTTAACAATGATCAGAAATTAGACCTCGTGGTAGCCAGTGGCGGTAACGAATACTATGGGCACGATGACTTTCTCCTTCCAAGGGTATATGTCAATGATGGAAAGGGCCACCTCAACAAAAAGACAGATGCATTCGCTGGTATTTTCATGACAGCCTCTTGTGTCACGCCTTATGATTTTAACAACGATGGATATGTAGACCTCTTTATAGGTGGCAGGGCCTTTCCTTATGAGTATGGCCATATTCCCCGTTCTTACCTCTTGGAAAATGACAAGACAGGGAAGTTCAAAGATGTTACCGCAACGTACGCGCCCGATTTGGTGCAGCCAGGTTTTGTAACACAGGCAAAATGGTTAGATATAGACAAGGATGGCGACCAGGATTTGCTGCTTGCCATGGAGTGGAATGGCATTGCTGCATACATCAATGATAAAGGGAAATTTACCCGCCAGTGGATCACAGAAAAGAAGGGCTGGTGGAATTTTCTCCTGCCTTGCGATATCGATCAGGATGGAGATATTGACTTGATCGCTGGTAACCTTGGTCTCAACAGTCGCCTGAAAGCCTCCGGAAAAGAACCCGTAAAAATGTACTACGCCGATTTTGACGACAATGGCCGGAAAGAAACCGTATTGACTTATTTCCTGCAGGGCCGTGAAATTCCTTTTGCCAATAAAGATGAGTTGCAGCGTCAGATACCTGTATTGAAAAAGCGTTTCCTGTATGCGGCTGATTTTGCCAAAGCATCATTGGAGGAGATTTTTACCGCAGAGAAATTGAAGAAGGCCGATGTATTCACCGCCGATTATTTTTCCAACGCAATCTTTATCAACCAGGGTAATAACCAATTCACATTGCAGCCAATGCCCTGGCAGGCACAGCTTACCCAGTACCGCGATGCAGCGATCATCAATGCCAACAATGATTCCCTGCCCGATATTTTGTTGGGAGGCAACTTCTACGACAACAATATTCAGATGGGTCGTTACGATGCCGATATGGGTACCGTGCTTGTAAACAAAGGCAAGGGGGTCATGGTTGCTGAAAGTATAAATGGATCACCCATAAAAGGACAGGTGCGTCATATTCAGAAGATCACCATTGCCGGCCGTCCGGCCCATATCCTTGCCCGCAACAACGATAGCACCCTCGTCCTGCAATTCCCCAATCAATAATAAACGAACTTTGGTGTCTTGTTTTACCAGACACGATTAAAAATTGAAGCATTATGGAAATTAAGCGCAGTGGCTCACAACCCTCGGGCAAAGGTCCCACAGAATATTTTACCGGATCAGTACGCATTGATCCCCTGATCAGTCCACCGGAACCATCCCGTATTGCAATGGCCCTTGTCACCTTTGAGCCGGGAGCACGCACCGCCTGGCATACCCATCCATTGGGTCAGACCCTGATTGTTACTGCAGGTTCGGGTTGGGTACAGCGTGAAGGCGAAGCAAAACAAGAAATCCATCAGGGAGATGTAGTTTATTTCTTTCCCGGCGAAAAGCATTGGCATGGTGCCACAGCTACCACAGCTTTGAGCCATATAGCCATCCAGGAAAAACTCAACGGTTCACCCGTCGATTGGATGGAACAAGTTACAGACGAGCAATATAGCAGAGATTAAAATACAGGATAATAGATCCGCGTTATCCATTTGCTGGTATCAGCTTGCTGGATCCTGTCCGTCACAAGCGACTCAAAATACATCGCCGGCGATTCATAGCGATGATCCACCAGGTAATTTTCCAATTGCCGCAAAGCATTGTTCACCGTGCCGGGTCCTCCCTTCACTTCCGTTGTAAGAAGGTTGCCCCGCACCATGTTTTTAAAGACAATATTGCCTGAAGACTTCAGCTCTTTATTGATAGGTAATGCTACCATTACTTCCGTATGTGTACTGTCAATTTTTCTTCTGTTAAGTATTGGCGGGTTGGTTACAGAGGCTCCTGCCTTCGCAACATATTGTTGCAGTTGATGAATCAATTCATAGATACTTCCTGCGTCTGGCTCATGGTTCAACGTAGCTTTGGTGGTGAGCAGTAGCGTGTCAGTAACCATAGTCCGGCTCACCTTGATGCCATACGTATTTTGCTCATCACTCAGGAAAGAGGCCAGTTGCTGCAGGATGACCGCCATATCTATTTGTAATTGCCGTGTATGACTTCGCTGCCCCATTCGTTTGATCGGGTTATTGCTTGCTTCCAGTTCATATTCCCAGAGTATCTTAACAGAGTCCTTTCCCATAGGGATGATGGTCCACACACATTTGGTAGGGTCTGAATTATAGTCCGTAACCAGGTCCAGGCCCGACAGGTATTTTTTTCCTGCTTTGAAGGAATGTCCATTGTAGTAATAAGTGCCTGCAACACTGTCCGGAGTTGCCGTGCTGCTGGCAGGCCACCAGGCGCCCCACTGGTTGTCACCCAGCAAAAATGTTTGCGCTGCTTTTTGATTGGCGGGTATGATGGCAAGCATCGACTTGCGTATCGTGGAAGGGATGTACAGATAGGGTAGTACAAGAACGATAACAATGCCCATAGTGAGCGCGATCAGTAATCTGTTCATATCATTCGCTTAATCAACTTAATTTTCTGGCTGAGCATTTCCTTACACTACTTCTTTTTGATGATCAATAATAAACTGGATGATCTCTTCCAGTGGTGTATTGATCCGGGAGAGCGCGTCTGTAATATCTTCCCGGTTTACCTGCGCTGCAAAATTGAGCGTCTTCAGTTTCTTCTGAATGCCTTTCACGTCCATGCCTTCGTAGCGCGTAGGGCGTATCAGTGCTGCCGCATGAATAAAGCCCGACAGTTCATCAAACATATAGATCATCTTATCCATCGTGTTTTCCGGCTCTACACCAAAGTAGCGGGGACCGTGTGAGGCGATACAATGGATTACTTCGGGGTCTATGTGGCGGCGTTCCAGTTCTTCAATGATAATGCGGCAATGGTCATCCGGGTGTTTTTCCCAATCCGCATCGTGTAACAATCCCGCCAGTTCCCATTTCAGGGCCGTGGTGGCGTCCGCACCTTCCTTTTCCAGCGCCCAGGCTTTCATCACAGCCGCCACTTGTTTCATGTGCAGCCGTAGCCTTTCGTTGGGTACCCATTCTTCCAATAATTGATGCGCTGCTTCAATGGTCATCAGCTTACCCGCATCCGCCGGGTCGCCAAAAGTATTTCTGCCAAGCATGTAAATAGCCATCCTGTAATATTAAGAAAGGCATGACAGTTTTCCAAAAAGCCGTATTAAGGATAAATTATTAACGGGAGCCTTGCTTTTTTTTAACGGGAGTTCTTTTGCGGGCCTTGTTAAGTCGGGTTTCTTTGATCTTTATTTCAAGTCCGATAGAGTCTAAAAATTTGAGCAGGTTTTTAAAGCTTACCCCTTTAAAATTGTCAGCTTCATATCGTTGTAATTGTTGCTCTTTCAGGCCAAGTTTTTCGGAGAATTCTTTTTGAGTCATGCCCGATATTATTTTGTATTCGGTAAGAATACTTGGTAGTTCTGAAATGACTCTTTCCGCCAAAGTCTCTGGGTTAGAATTTTTGAGAGATTCGTATTCCGATATCTCTTCCTCTAGTTCTTCCTTCACATTTAATAAGGAAGCCAGAATAAGTTTATTTCTAAGCGGATTCTGTTCACCCGCTTTTTTTACCTTTTCTATTTCGGTAACAATCTCGTTGAGTTTCTTCTTTGAGATCTTATATTGTTTCTCATTATTGATCATAACTGTCAATGTCTTTTAAGTTCAGTTTGATCAGTCCCTTGGGAAATCCTTCCCTATCGGCTTTAAGCATATCAAATAAGTAGGTACTTTCTTGATCAAAGAATAAAATATGGCATTCTAAGTTCTTCCGTATTGCCCCGAGTTTATTGGGATCAAAAAAAGTCGGGAAATACCTGCTCTAATTTATCATAATCTACTTTTCTTAGATCGAAACATAAGTCTATATCTGCCGGTTTTGCCTTGGTACTGGCAAAACTTCCCCCCAATGTAAGCGGTTGTGCATCCGCAGGAACTGAATAATTTCAAAAACAGAATAGCAGTGTCAATTTTCTTCTTTCTGAATGGGTTAGTTCCAAAATACTCATAAAGTTCATCAAATGTCAGATCGATAGTTTTGTGGAGGTTCCCATTCGAGTTGAAGCCAACCTTCATAAAAAATAAATTTTGGTTGTGCTTTAGAACACTTGGTACTACAGCAGCAGTTAATTAATCCTTGCATTGGTTTGAAATTTTGGTTCATGGAAAATTCAGGTATTTGCAAGATAAAGGAAATTTTCAACACAACAAAAAAGTTGTGTTTGAATGTATTCTTCAACAAAAAACTTGGAGCATTAGAAATTTTCGAACCCTGTGCTTCAGTGCACCTCTCACGCAATCCCCAATCCATCCATTTCCCATTCATCATCCTGCCTCCGCGCTTCCGGCTCTTGCTCCTCTTCCCCCGCTATCACTTTGATCAACGCAACGGCTCCCGTAAACGGCACAAAAGCGCCCTCCTTTACTCCTTGGCTTATCTTTCGCCGCTTCCTTTGACTTGTGGCATTTTTCGGGATTTTGTCCAATTGCGCATAAAACAATACTCCCAGCCCTACGAATAGCGTATAGCCTGGAGGTAACTTCATCGGGTAATGGAACCGCAAAGAATCGATAGGTTCTTTGTCGAGTGGCACCTGCTCGGTTCCCCAGAAATCTTGTGTGTAATGTTTCGTTTCAAAATTCACTGCCGCTGCTCCGCTGATCAGCTGGAAATATTCCACATACTCAGGAGCGTGGATTGATTTGGAGGGCGTAAATCCGGGAACGTCAACATGCGTCTCCTTATTTTCGAGATCATGGATCACCTCGAACTTCGGTGTAAAAGCATCCTGCAGACGTAGATTTCTGTTGAGGTCAAAGCCTTCCAAAGTCGTCAGGTTACTGCTTCGGGCGATCCGTTCCCCATAATCATTCTTTCCATCCATTTGTACCACCTTCACCAGTGCCTGGTTCATACGGCTGCTCAACTTGCCATCAGCTGCGGGAAATAAAAGCTTGCTCAGACCCTTCCGTAACAAAGTGGCGCTTCGCAAGCTGGTTTTAAATTCCCCGGCATTCAGCATGGTCTGTCTGAATCCCGGGTCAGTCTTTACCCGTTCTCCCGTCACCCTGGATTTCTTCTTTACCAGATGCCCGTCATCCGGATGCTCATAAAATGTAAGTCCATCGATCGTACCCTTAATCGGAATGATGCCTATTTGTCTGGCCATGCAATCGTGGTTTTTAACCGTTATCCTGTCGCCTCGGTCCAATTCTTTCACATTTACGGTAATCTCCGGATCAGGGTTTTTAAGGAAAACTTAAAGTGAAAAGGCGTGCCATATTGGCAGCAGAAGGAGGGCAGCTCTTTAATAGTAAAAAGGAAGGATTGCGGCGAAAACAGGGCCGGTTAGCATTAGTTTACCCCTTAGGATGCTCCCCAGATTAACCTGGGATCAGGTTCCTCACAAGTAAACTGAAAGCAAACCGGAAGTAAACTGAAAGTAAACCGCACGTAAGATGAAAGGCTTTTGAGCTTGTTTTGTGGCCACCGGCAGCATTCCGGAAAAGGAGGGAAAATGATATGGGCCTTTCGCGTGCATAGAAAAAGTGGGATCAGTTTTCTATTACCAAGATACTGATAAAATGGCATATATAATATACTTTTCAGGCATTAAATTAACCTCCTTATATACCTTGCTTTTCCAACTCACGCCTCCCGGATTGCTTATCTTGCGGCCTTTCCGACTTCCTGCCAACCCCTCCCAACCGCAAGCCAACCCGAAACTTCACACCCCAAACCCATAACCCTCCTGCCTTTCAGGCCTCCTCTTAAATTAATATGCAAAATATTTATTGAAAATCAACCTCTTACGGAGGTGCGATAAAAAATAACTTCCCTCATTTATTGTTTATCGACTTACATCTCCCTACCTTTGCACCCCATTTCATTCCACCGGGTTGGCGGTGGCCCTCCACAAGAGGGTTAACATCTAAAAAGACAAACAAATGAGCAAATTACATTTCACTACAAAGCATGCGAATGCGGCTACCGTTAAACACAACTGGTATGTTGTGGACGGTACCAATCAAACCGTGGGACGCGTGTGTGCTAAAATAGCTGCTGTTCTTCGTGGTAAGAACAAGACCTATTATACGCCACATGTTGATTGCGGAGACTATGTTATCGTTATTAATGCCGAAAAGGTAAAATTTACCGGTAACAAAATGGAAGACAAGGAATACCTCACCTACTCAGGGTATCCCGGTGGCCAAAAAGCGGAAGCAGCACAAGACCTGCTGAAACGCAGGCCCGAATTAGTGGTTGAGCGCGCAGTTAAAGGCATGTTGCCTAAAAATCGCCTCGGTCGCAAGATGTATAAGAAACTGTTTGTGTATGTAGGCGAAAAGCACGAGCACGCTGCACAGAAACCTCAACCATTAACTTTCTAATTGTAAATATTACATGGAAAAGCAAAAAAACGCTGTAGGCCGTCGTAAAGAAGCTGTGACAAGGATTTTCCTTTCCAAAGGAACCGGTAAGATCACAGTCAACGACAAAGACTACAAAGAATATTTTTCTCTTGTATACCTGCAAAACCAGGTTGAACTGCCTTTAAAAACAGTTCAATCACTCGACAAATTTGATGTAAAGATCAATGCTGCCGGTGGTGGTGTAAAAGGACAGGCGGAAGCCGCCAAGCTGGGTATCGCCCGTGCTCTGGTAGAGGTTAACGCTGAACTCCGTCCTTTACTGAAAGCGGCAGGCGTTCTGAAACGTGACCCACGTTCTGTTGAACGTAAGAAATTCGGTCATAAGAAAGCCCGTAGAAGCTTCCAGTTCTCTAAACGTTAATATATACAAGCTGAAAGCTGCCAGTCTATGGCTGTTGTCTTTCGGTTTCTATAAGAAACACTATCTAAAATTGCTAACGGCTAACAGCTAATAGCTAAAAGCTAAAAATAAAAATGGAAAATAACACTTCATTGCAGCAGCAACTCCTGGAAGCCGGTGTACACTTTGGTCACCTGCGGAAGAAGTGGAACCCCAAGATGTTGCCTTACATCTTCGCCGAGAAGAAAGGTATTCACATCATTGACCTCAATAAAACTACAGAACACCTGCAGGAAACTGCGGCCGCCCTCAAGCAAATCGCTCGTAGCGGTAAAAAGATCATGTTCGTAGGTACTAAAAAACAGGCCAAGGAAATCGTTACCGAATGCGCCCGCAAGATCAACATGCCCTACGTTACAGAACGTTGGTTAGGTGGTATGCTTACCAACTTCAACACCGTTCGTAAGAGCGTGAAGAAAATGCAAAGCATCGACAAAATGCTCGGCGACGGAAGCGCAGAAAGCCTCACCAAGAAAGAAAAACTCACACTCGGCCGCGACCGCGATAAAATGGATAAAGTACTCGGTGGTATCTCCCAATTGGGTCGCGTACCAGCTGCTTTATTCATCATCGACATCGGCCATGAGCACATCGCCCTCGCTGAAGCAAAACGCCTCGGCATCCTCACCTTCGGTATGGTGGATACCAATTGCGACCCCAATAAGGTTGACTTTGCTATCCCTTCCAACGATGATGCTACCAAGTCAATTGCAATCATTACCCAATACATCACTGCTGCTATCGCTGAAGGCCTCGCCGAGCGTCAGGCTGCTAAAGATGAAGAAGTAGAAGAATCAACAGACGACGAAAAAGAAAGGAAAGCAGCACGTATCCAGGCTGAAGCAGAAGCTGAAGCCGCACGTGGTGGTAGAGGTGGCGCTCCCCGTGGTCAGGGCGGTCAAGGTGGTCCTGGTGGTCACCAGGCCAAACGCCGTGTTCCCGGTGGTGGCCAACGTAGAGGTGGTGGAAGATAATTAGAACGCAAAAAAGGCTAAATAAAGGATCCAGCATACTGAATGAAATATTCTGAATGCTGGATTCTAAGTTCTGGCTTCTTGCTTTCCACCCGTGTTAATAATTTAGTAATTGAAGAGATCCCTGTATCTGAAAGGAATACCCCATTTTACAGCCTCTTCAAATTTTCAAAACCTGTCCCGCCTGGCGGGATCTTCAAACCTTCAAATTTTATGTCAACTGTTGCTATTACAGCCGCTGATATTAACAAGTTGCGCCAGATGACCGGTGCCGGTATGATGGACTGTCGCAAAGCCTTAACAGAAAACAATGGCGATTTTGAAGCCGCTATCGACTGGCTCCGCAAAAAAGGCGCTAAAGTAGCCGCACTCCGTGGCGATCGCGAAGCTAAAGAAGGTGTTGTATTGGCTAAAACTACTGCCGATAACAAAACCGGTATCACCCTTTGCGTTTCCTGTGAGACCGACTTCGTATCCAAAAATGCCGACTTCGTAGCTTTCGCACAATCCATCATGGATGCTGCTGTAGCCGCCAACGTAAAGAGCATTGACGAACTGAATGCTGTAGCCATCGGCGGTGCAAAAATTGCCGACCTGGTAAATGATAAACTCGCTTCTATCGGCGAAAAGATCGGCATCACCAAGCTCGAGCGTATCGATGCTGATTATGTAGCTTCTTATATCCACGGTGCTAACCGTATCGGCGTTCTCGTAGGCTTCAACAAGCCCGCTGCTGAAGCCGGTAAAGACGTGGCCATGCAGATCGCTGCCATGAACCCCGTAGCCGTTGATGCTGACTCCGTACCCGCTTCTACCGTAGAAAGGGAAAGAGCCATCGTTACCGAGCAGATCAAGAACGATCCTAAAATGGCCGGTAAGCCCGACGAAATGATCGCTAAGATCGCAGAAGGTAAATTGAATGCTTTCTTCAAAGAAAGCACCCTCACCAGCCAGCCTTTTGTAAAAGACAACGGCAAAAGCGTAGGTGACTACCTGAAAAGTGTAGACAGCAGCCTGAAAATTACCGAATTCAAAAGGGTAGCTTTAGGTTAATCACTTTCTCCACGAAGGTTTCATTACCAATACTATATACGGAAGGGCGCAACAGCGCCCTTTTTTTATGCCCCGCACCAAACCCATTAACCTCATAAATTTCTTTGCTAAATCGTTTTTCTCTTAATATTTAATTACTAAATTTATATGCTGCTCATGCTACAGGATTTGCTTTAACTAACTGATTCAACTCAACTGCTGAATGAGCGAATATTGTTTGCCCCATATCATCAACGGTATCCGTAACAGGGATCGCGACCTGTTCTCCTGGCTCTTCGACAGGTACTCCCATACCATGTACCTGATCGCACTGGATATCCTCAACGACCACGAACTCGCCCGCGATATCGTACAGGAAGCCTTCCTCAAACTCTGGGAAAAATCCGATACCATCGACATTCAATCCTCTATCAAAAGCTACCTCTTCCGCACCGCCGCCAACCTCGCTATTAATAAGTTTAAAAAGGAAAGCCGCATCGTTCACCCCCGTGAGCTACAAGCCATTACAGAGCCTGCCGGCCGCACCGAAATCAGGGTAGAAGAAAAAGAATTCGAACAATACATCCACCATGCCATCGACTCCCTACCGCCCCAATGCAGAAGAGTCTTTACACTCAGCCGCTTTAGCGACATGAGCCCGCCCGATATTGCACAACACCTTAATATCTCCATCAATACCGTGTATACCCATCTCACCATGGCTATCCGTATTATCAAGGAGCGGTTGAAAAAAGAAGAACTTTTTTTTAACAACCACTAATTGTATCCTTTCCCTTATTTGTCTTATATATACACAATGCACGAGCAGCACGAAAAATTGGAAGAAATACTGGCTTCATTCGAACAGCCGGATAATCACCTTTTGCAACAACAGATCGACCAATGGATAGCTGCCAGCAAAGAAAACAAGGCCTACTATGAGGAAGTGAAGCGTATTTGGTTTACCGGTAATGAACCAGGAGATATGGAATATGATATCGATTCAGAAAAACAACGGTTCTGGAACCGTATCGACGGTGAAGAGCCCGCAGCACCCGTCAAAAAAATAGCCTGGTTCCCCAGGATAGCAGTAGCCGCCCTCCTGGTCATAGCCGCAGGAATAGCCGTTTGGAAACTGGTCCTCACCGACCGCAATCCTTACCGCATTGTACAAACCGACAGGTTGGGTAGAGACTCCATCGTGCTGGCAGATGGAACCAAAGTGTTTTTACACGGCAGTTCACGCGTTCGCTACACCATCCACATGGACAACGCACAGCGCGAAATATGGCTCGAAAAAGGCGAAGCATTTTTCGATGTCGCCAAAGACAAAGCCCACCCCTTCGTAGTGCATATCGACAGCGCTACCGTAGAAGTATTGGGCACCAGTTTCGACGTACGCATCACCGATACCACCGTATCCGTAGCAGTAGCAACCGGCAAAGTAGGCTTCACCGCCATCAAAAATAAAGCAGAAGCATTGTTGACACCCGGCCTCACAGGCGCGTATGTGAAAGCCGATTCGTCCATCAGGATCATCGAAAGCAGCAACCAGCTGGCCTGGAGAACCGGAGAGGTGAAGTTTTCCAACTCATCCCTGCACGAAGTACTCGCCACCATGGAGCATGTGTATGAAGTAGGAGTGAACCTCGATCCATCATTGACCAACACTAGAGTAACAGCCACCATCAATAACCTGTCCTTGGAAAAAATAATCACACTACTGCAGGCCAGCCTTGATATCAGCATAACAAAGCTTGACAGTATCACCTATAAAGTTCGCCCCGCCCGGTAGTACCCTCCGTCTGTAGCGGCAGCTCCCAGTTCAATAATTACTTTCTTTTAAAAACTAAACTGCTATGAAGAGATTTGTACGCTTCGTACAGGGTATCCGTATGCCCGTACCCCAACGCGTAATTGTCATTACCGTATTCACTTTCCTGGTCAACACAAGGCCCGCTGTCGCCAGCGGCAACCAGGACCTACTGGAAAGGCGCATTACTCTGCAACTTACCAAAGCACCCCTCACCGATGCCATCAGGCAAATTGAGACCGCTGCCGCCACCAGCTTCTACTTCGATCAGAAAATACTCGATGGCCGTACCGATCTCATATCGCTCAATGTGAAGAGCACACCACTCAGGAATGTACTATCACAGGTATTTCCAACAGCCAGGTACGATTTCTTTCAACTCGAATCACAGATCGTAGTGAAACTCCGGGTCATTAAGAAAAATACCCCGCCCGCACCCGAAAGATCACCTGCCGAAATACTAATTACCGGTACCGTAAAAAGCGAAGCCCTCAACCAGCCACTCGCAGGCGTAACAGTTACCTCCTTACCCGCTAATAAATCCGCAGCCACCGATGTAAATGGCTTCTTCCGCATACAAGCCAATCAGGGCGACTCCATAGAGTTTACCTATGTTGGTTACCAGCGCCAGGTCATCCCCATTCGCGATCGTATTATCCTCGATGTGGCCCTTCAGGCCACCCAGGGTGGTTTGGATGAAGTCGTCGTCGTAGGCTTTGGTAAACAGAAAAAGCTCAGCCTCGTAGGCGCCCAGTCCACCGTAGATGTGGAAGACCTGAAACAACCCGTGGCCAACCTCAGCACCACCCTCGCCGGCCGCATTGCCGGTGTGGTAGGCGTGCAGCGCTCCGGTGAGCCCGGAAGAAATGGCGCCGATATCTGGATACGTGGTATCGCCACCTTCAATGCTTCCAATGACGCTCGCCCACTCATCCTGATTGATGGCGTGCCCCGCGATATCAATAGCCTGGATCCTGAAGACGTACAATCCGTTACCATCTTAAAAGATGCCTCCGCTACAGCCGTATACGGCGTGCAGGGAGCCAATGGCGTTATCCTCATCAAAACAAAAAGCGGTAAGCCTGGCAAAACCTCCTTCAATGTCAACTACAATGAAGGCTTCATGACCTTCACCAAAATTCCTGAACTCACCGATGGTGTTACCTACATGAACCTCACCAACGAGGCCATGCGAGCCAGCAACATCCAGCCAAAATATGCTCAGGAATACATTGATAAAACAGCCTCCGGCGAAGACCCCTATGTATACCCCAATGTAGATTGGATGAATGCCCTCTTCGACAAATGGTCACACAATAGGCGGCTCAACGTAAGCGCCCGGGGAGGTTCTGAAAAAGCCAACTACTATGTGTCCCTCGCTTACTATGATGAAAAAGGATTCCTCAAAACCGACGGACTCGAAAGTTACAATACCGACACTCGCTTCAAACGCTACAACTTTACCAGCAACCTCAACCTGCAGCTAACAAGCTCCACCCGCTTCGAGCTCGGCATACAAGGCTATATCACCAATGGCAACTATCCCGGCATTAGTTCTTCAGATGCCTTTGCCCAGGCTATGCAGATCACCCCTGTGCTGTTTCCCGTGATGTATCCCGGCGACTATGTGCCCGGCCAAAGCTCCAATGGCGATCAGCGCAACCCTTATGCAGATATTACCAAACGCGGGTTCCAGTCCACTTATGGAAATCAACTCTACACCAACGGCCGCGTGACACAGGAACTGGGCTTTTGGGTACCCGGCCTTTCCGTTACTACCATGTATTCTTTTGATACCTATAATTCCCAAACCCTCAGCCGTACCAAAAGAGAAGATACCTATTATGTAGACCAGGTCACTCCACGCAAAGAAGATGGTTCCCTCAACCTCTTGCAAACCTGGCAGGGCAACAATTCACTCGCCTACAGCAATACCACTTTCGGCAACCGCCGCTTCTATACCGAGACCAGCGTAAATTATGATCGTGAGTTTGGCGATCACCACGTCAGCGGCATGTTCCTCTACAACCAAAGCGATGCATCCACCGCTACCGCCGGCGACCTCGTATCCTCCATCCCCACCAGGTACCGTGGCCTCGCAGGTCGTGCCACCTACTCCTGGAACGATCGCTACTTTGCAGAGTTTAACTTCGGTTACAATGGCTCCGAAAACTTTGCACCCAATAGCCGTTATGGTTTCTTCCCCTCTTTTGGCCTCGGCTGGATCGTTTCATCAGAGAAGTTCTTCAAACGCCTGCAAAAAGCTGTTCAGTTCCTGAAGATCCGCTTCAGCGATGGTCTCGTAGGAGCGGGTAGTGGTGGGCGCCGCTTCGGATACCTCACCTTTGTAAACGGTGGCGCAAGTGGTTATACCTATGGCACCAATCGTGGTGGCCGCGCAGGTGTGGAGATATCCGATTACGGAACAGAAATTACCTGGGCCGAAGCCCATAAAATGGACCTCGGTATTGAATTTAAAACACTCAACAGCCGCATTTCAGTTATCATAGATTTCTTCAAAGAACACAGAACAGGTGTCTTTCTCCAGCGCGGTAGCCTCGCCAACTTCGTAGGCCTTACCAACAGGCCCTGGGGCAACCTCGGTATCATCGACAACAAAGGGGTAGACATGACCGTCGAAACCTCACCCATGTACATAGGCAACATGTCTATATCCATGCGTGGCAACCTTACCTACAACAAAGATGAGGTCATCGAAAACGACAACCCCACACCCAAATATCCCTGGATGGAACGCCGGGGCCTCAACTACCTCTCCCGCTTTGGTCTCATTGCCGAAGGCCTTTTCCAAAGCGATGAAGAGATCAGCAAGAGCCCCAAGTCTTCCTACGGTCCCGTACGTAAGGGCGATATCAAATACAAAGACCTCAACGGAGATAACATCATCGACTCCTACGACCAGGCCCGCATTGGCCGTGGCGACGTACCTGCCATCGTATACGGCTTCGGCTTCAACCTCGAATGGGATAGAAAAATATACCTCAGCACTTTCTTCCAGGGAGTATCTCAGGCCGACAGGCTCATATCCGGCGATGGTATCGTGCCCTTCTCCAATAGCATCGGCGCCGACAGGAGCAACCTCTACGCCATTGCTACCGACCGCTGGACAGAGGAGAATCCCAATCCCAATGCATTTTATCCACGCCTCGGTTATGGCAACGCAGTTAATGCCAATAATATCCAGGCCAGTTCCTGGTGGGTAAAAGACATTGCCTTCCTGCGATTGAAAACAGTAGAGCTCGGTTACAGACTCAACGTAAGCAAGCTCCAGTCCATTGGGCTAAAGACAGCTACCCTCTTTGCACAAGGCGTCAACCTCCTTACGTTTAGCAAATTCAAATTGTGGGATCCCGAATTGAATACCTCCAACGGTACTACCTATCCCAATGTGATGACCATTTCTGTTGGATTTCAGGCCACATTCTAAAACTACACTGCATTATGAAAAAGCATTATTACCTATACATAGTCCTGGCAGCCACACTTGCCATCACCTCCTGTAAAAAAGGATTCCTTGACCAGGTGCCCGACGATCGCCTTACCACCGACGATATTTTTGAAAGCCAGAATACCACCCTCGATTTCCTGGCCAACGTATACTCCTACATTCCCGATGAAGGCAACCAGCGCTTTGTCACCAGCGGTGGCGCAGGCCCCTGGATCGCTGCTGCCGATGAAGCCAAGTACACCTGGGATTTCGTGAGCAGCAACAACATGAACCTCGGCTCCTGGAATGCCACCACAGGTTTTGTAGGTTCCTTCTGGCAACGTTACTACCGGGGCATTCGCAATGCCTCTTATTTTATGAACAATGTGGCCAAATGCGTGGAGCTCGGCCCCCAGCTCATCAAACAATATGGAGCAGAAGCACGAGCATTGAGAGCCATCTATTACTTCTACCTCATACGTATTTACGGCCCCGTGCCCATTACTGGTGAAAACCCCATCTCTCCCGATGCTTCTTTTACCGATGTGCAGCTCGCCCGCAATACATTTGAAGAATGCGTTGACTATATTGTTGCCGAGCTCGACAAAGCCGCTACCGACCTGCCCATTAAAACACAGGGAGATAACAAAGGCCGCATCGACCAGGCCACCGCACACCTGTTCAAACAGCAAACCCTGCTTCTCGCAGCGAGTCCCTTGTTCAATGGCAATCCCGATTATGCCAACCTGAAGAATGAAGATGGTAAAGCCCTCATGCCGGCCCAGTACAACGCCAACAAATGGAAGCTGGCCGCCGATGCTGCCAAATCATTCATCGATAAATACGTACCCACTTACTTCACCCTTTTCACCGATAAAGATGCTGCTGGCAAAATAAGTCCCTACCTGTCCTGTCGCAATGTATTACTCAGAGATTGGAACGATGAATGGATCTTTGGCCGGCCATCCGCCTCCATCGGCACCATACAATACGACAGAACACCCTACCATGCCGGCGCTGCCAACGAAACCAAAGGCGGTGGTGGCCTGGGCGCTACACAAAATATAGTAGATGCTTTTTTTATGGCCAATGGCCAAAGCCCCTACAACGACGATGGTGCCATCAACCCCAATTCAGGTTACCTCGCCACAGGCTTCAGCAGCTTCAAAGCTCCCTATGATGTACAGGCCCGCCAAACCCACAACATGTGGGTGAACCGCGAACCCCGCTTTTATGTGGACATTACCTACGACAATAGTTTATGGTTAAATACCAACACAGGCAACATCATTACCACCGTACAATACTCCGGTAACTCCGGTGTCAAGAACACCGGCAGCGACCACAGCCCTACCGGTTATATAGTTCGCAAGAATGTAGCCCTGGGCGATTGGGGCAATGGCAACCGCGCCCTCGTGCTCATACGCCTCGCCAATGTATTCCTCGATTATGCAGAAGCCCTCAATGAATCCGATCCAGGCAATACCCTTGCCTTGTATTACCTCAACCAGATCAGGGAAAGAGCAGGCGTGCCCCAATATGGAGTAGGTGCCGATGCACTCCCCGTACCTGCAGGTCAGGCAGCCATGCGTAGCGCCATCCGCAAAGAACGTCGCATAGAACTCGCCTTTGAAAGCATTCGCTACTTCGATACCCGCCGCTGGAAAATAGCCGAACAAACAGACAAAGGCCCCATGCGCGGCCTCAACATCAATGGCGATGGAACTGCCTTCTACAACATCGTGACTTTCGAAACAAGAGTGTTTGAAAAGAAACATTACCTGTTCCCCATACCACAGGGTGAAATTGATGTAGACAAGAAACTGGTACAAAATACCGGTTGGGAATAAATGCTTTTATAGCATAGGTGTAAATACAATTTGAATGCATTAAACCCTTCAAACATGAACAGGAGAACATTCAGGATAATAACTTTCGGCATATTGATATGCCTTTCTATACAGGCCGCCGCACAGGATATCATTTCATACGGTGGTACCCTTACCGTTTCACAGGACAATCCCGGCGGCCCCGGTGGGGGAGAGGGTTCTTTAAAACTCATAGACAACAACCCCAATTCAAAAATATATGTAGGTGGTGCAACCCTGCCCTGGTACATGCAGTGGGAATGTACCACACCCGCCAGAGCGGCCCAATATGTACTTACCTCAGGTGGTGATGCCCCTACCCGCGATCCTAAGAACTGGCAACTGCTCGGCTCCAATGATGCAGCTGCCTGGACCACCCTCGATACCCGCACCAATGAGGTCTTCAGCGGTCGCAACGAGGCCCGCGTGTTTGATGTCCCCGCAGCCGCCCAGGCTTTGTACAAATACTACAGGGTTACCATCTCTACCCTTAACGGAAGTGCTAATTTTCAATTGTCCGAATGGCGCTTATTGGAAGGTCTTCCCCCCGCAGCGCCAACAGCATTGGCAGGATTACCTACAGCAGGTTCAGAAATATTGCTTACCTGGGAAGACAATGCGCCCAACGAAAGCGGCTTTGAAATAGAACGTTCTGCCAATGGCATTGACTTTATCAAAGTAGCTACCACACCTGCCAATCAGCTGAACTATGCCGCAGCCGGTTTGCTGGTCAATACATCTTATCAGTTTCGCGTGAGGGCCATCAACGTATATGGCAACTCTGCCTGGTCCAATACCATTATCCTGTCTACCCTCAACCAAAGCGGCATCCTCACCGATGTCACCGATGATGGAGGCCTGCTCGCTGTTTCGAAAGACAACGACGGCGGTCCCACTGCCGGAGAAGGATCACTGAAACTCATCGACAATAGCTACGGTACCAAGTTCCTCATCTTTGGCGCCATGCCTGCCGATGGTTACTGGGCACGCTACCGCGCACAAAATCCCTGGGTGGTTACTAAGTACACTATTACTACCGGTGGCGATGCTGCCGGTCGCGATCCCAAAACATGGAAATTCCAGGCCACCAATGATACACTCGGCGCCTGGACCGATCTCGATACCCGCACCGGTGTCACATTCGCAGCTCGTTCCACCAGCTATACTTTTGCATTTCCAAACACTGCCCCTTATACCTACTTCAGACTATTGGTTACACAAAACAATGGCGATGGTGGTATCATGGGCCAGATCAGTGAGCTGGAAATATGGGGCATGAGTCCCAACGCTCCTAAAGTGCCCGCCGACCTGGATGTAACTGCCGTCACCTTTACCACAGCTACCTTAAAGTGGACCGACAATTCCTCCAATGAAACTGGCTTTGAAATAGAGAAGTCAGAAGACAGCGTAAACTTTGAAGCAGCCGGCACAGCCCCTGCCAATAGCGCCACCTTCGACGTACAAAATCTCCTGGGTGGTTTCAAATACTATTTCCGCATACGTGCCGTCAATGCAGCTACCAAATCCATCTGGAGCAAAATAGTAGATACCATTACCGATTATGATCCCAACCTGCCCTTAACACCGCGCAACCTCCAGGGTACCGCCTTGTCCGAAACTGAAGTTTCACTTACCTGGGATGATCGGTCAAATAATGAAACCGGTTTTGAAATAGAGCGCTCCGTCAATGGCATCAATTTCATTCCCCTTACTACCCTGGCCGCCGATATAACAACCCATACCGACAACGGCCTCAACCTGGCCTCCCGTTATTATTATCGCGTAAGGGCTAAAAATACCTTTGGTAATTCTTACTACAGCAATGTGGTAACCGTCATCACACAGGGTACCAACACCGCGCCTACCCTCGATGCTATTACCAACAAGGATATCTGTACCACCGACTCTACTTTCACCTTCGATCTTACAGGCATCACCACCGGTGCAGAAGCCTGGCAACTCGTTACCCTGGCAGTTACCAGTTCCGATGCCACTTTGTTCGATGAGTTGTCTGTTACTCCGGTGGTGAATGGAAAAGCCCAGCTTTCTTACAACGCCGCCAAAGGTGGAACCGCTACCATCACCGTAAAGGCCCAGGACAATGGCGCCACCTTCAATGGCGGTACTGATACCTATACCCGCACCTTTACCGTTGTGGTCAATCCACTGGTCGTGAACATTGCTTCCGATAAAGGTGCTGTCATACCAAGGTTGGAAACCGCCCACCTCACTGCATCCGGTGCGGATACCTATACCTGGACCAACGCCCATGGCATTGTTGATGGCCAGAAACAGCCTGTATTGACCGTAAGGCCCACCATCAATACCCCTTACACAGTGTTGGGCGTGAACAATCGAGGCTGTAAGGATACTGCCACCATCACCATCCAGCTAAAGGGCAATTACAACCTCGATCCTGTAAATGTCTTAACCCCCAATGGCGATGGCAAAAATGATCGCTGGGTAGTGTGGAACATCAATGCCTTTCCCAATAATGAAGTGCGCGTAATGGACCGCGCCGGCAGGGTAGTGTTCACACAGAAGAATTACATGAACGATTGGGAGGGCACCTGGAATGGATCGCCCTTGCCAGAAGGTGCCTACCTCTACATCATCAAGCTGGGTCCCGGCATACCATCAGCACAAGGCGTATTAACCATCATTCGCAACCGTAAATAATTAATACAGATGAAACAATTATATAACCTACGGCAAACGATCATCATCGTATCACTGTCAATCGCAGCCCTGATGATGACCAATAAGAGCCTCGCCCAGCAGGATCCCTTTGCCGCCAGCTATTTTCAAAACCAGTACCTGGCCAATCCTGCCATGGTAGGCGGTGATAACAAAATAAAAGCCGGGGTGGGTTACCGTCGCCAGTGGGCGGGTATTTCCAATAGCCCCTATAATCTCTATGCTACCGGCGAATACAGCAATGGCGATAAGATGAACCTGGGCATCAGCGTGTACAACGACAAAGCCGGTATGCTCAATACCAGCATGGCCATGGCTACCTATGCTTATTACCTTCCTGTAACCAACAATGGTGGCCGCGTGCATTTAGGCATCTCTGCCGGTGCCGTCAACAGGCGCATAGACCTCAAAAACTTCAATGGTGATCCCGGCGATGCCCTTCTTACAGAGGGCAACAACATTCGCTTTGATGGAGGCATTGGTGTGGCGTATACCGATAAGCAGATCACCGTGCAGGCTTCTTTTCCCAATATGATTACCTGGTTCAAAAAGGAGAATGATAGTATCGTGAACAGGCCTACCTTCTTTGCCGCCGCCAGCTACAAGTTAGCTTTCAATGATGGCGATTTCACCATCGAACCCAAAGTGGCTTTCCGTGGCATGAAGGGCTTTGATAATATCATTGATGCCGGTGCCAATATCACTTTGAAGCAGATCAATCTCTTCGCACTTTACCATACTTCCAAAAACATCACAGCAGGAGCGGGCCTGAAGATCGCAGATAAACTCGTGGTCAGCGCCATGTATACCTCTGCCGGTTCCGTCATGAAGGAATATGTGGATGGCAATTTTGAAGTAGGCCTTTCCTTCTCATTAGGGGGAAAGGAAAAATAATTATACACGAACGAAATAAAGTAGTATCCTTATGAAAAGATGTATGAGCCCTTTATTCTTCTTCCTGATGATATCGTCATCCATGTCCGGTGCCTGTAAAAAGAGTGGTGGAGGCGTCCCGCCACCTCCTGTCACACCACCGGTGGTTGATACACCTGGTGCGCCCATCAAAACCTGGCAGGAGCATTGGTTTGAACACAACCAACTCGTGAGCCGTGTGTATTACGACACCGTATTGGCCGTGTACTACGACAATGAAGTATCAAGAACCATTACCTGGCCCTTTACTTTCCTCAAAGAAGTGTGGTTGTACAGCAATGCTACTTATGGAAGGTTGTACGGTACCGACAAAAGACTCTATGCCATTTACCATTCCGGTAAATATGGAGGAGGGCATCCCGGTTATTATTACGATGCCGGGCACGACAACAGGAATGTGATTGATTGCGGTTCCAATGCAGCCAACGCCTGGACCAGCGGTACCGGCAACGATCTCGATCTTTCCACCCACGAAATAGGACACATTGTGGAGAGTACAACATTTGGTACCAAAGGCTCACCTGCCTTTAGCTTGTGGAAAGACAGCAAATGGATGGAGATTTACATCTATGATGTGTACAAAGGATTGAAGCGCGATGCCGATGCCGCCCGTTGGTTCAACCTGATGGTGAATACGACCGACAACTTCCCGGCGCCCAATACACAGTGGTTTAAGAACTGGTTCTATCCGGTGTATGATAAGTATGGCGGTAATAAAGTGTTGGCTAAGTTCTTTTCCCTGTTGGCTTTGCATTTCCCGAAGAATGGCGACGGCCGTTACAGCAGAGATATGAACTGGGGTGAGTTTGTACACTTTTGGAGTGGAGCGGCAGGCGCCAATTTAAAAGCACAGGCTACCATCGCCTTCGGCTGGCCTGCCGATTGGGAAACCCAATTCAACAAAGCCAAGACCGATTTCCCCGGCATAAATTATTAAAGGAGCATTAAACCTCTAAGCAGAAAACAATGCAATCCGCTAGAACCATATTAATCCATCAATCCGCGATAGCCAATCCACGAAATCATATAAATCTGTCAATCCGCGATCGCAGTTAGTTTTAGTTTGTATTAAGAAAGGATCCGTAGCCAAAAAGAATGCGTTCCCACCGGAGCGCATTTTTGATATTAATGCCCTGCATACAACATCCCCGCCACCCAAACTAAAAGGCAACACCAATAGCTAAAGGCTAAAACCTAACAGCTAATACCTAAAACCTTCTCCCGTCTCCAGCCTCTGAACTCCCGCCTCAGAACCCGACTACTTGTTTCTCATCCCTAAATCCCTTTTCTTTGCACAGCAATTTGCCAAAGCTGGCAGTTTTCATCGTTAATTTTATATTATTTGCTCATGCTGCCCAAGTACAAACGCATCCTGTTAAAACTAAGTGGTGAATCATTGATGGGGGATAAAAGCTTCGGCATGGATCCCGCGGTGCTCGACCACTATGCCCGTGATATCAAAGAAATCGTAGACCTGGGCGTACAGGTAGCCATTGTAATTGGCGGCGGTAACATCTACCGCGGCATGAATGAGGCAGAAACAGGCATTGAGCGCGCTCATGGCGACTATATGGGCATGCTGGCGACCGTCATCAACGGAATGGCTATGCAGGCCATGTTGGAGAAAGTAGGCGTGTTTACCCGTCTCCAAAGCGCTATAAAGATGGAGCAGATCGCAGAACCTTATATCCGCCGTCGCGCCATCCGTCACGTAGAAAAAGGCCGTGTTGTCATCTTTGGAGCCGGTACCGGTAACCCCTATTTTACCACCGATACCGCCGGTTCCCTCAGAGCCATTGAAATTGAGGCAGATGTCATCCTGAAAGGTACCCGCGTAGACGGTATCTACACCGCCGATCCCGAAAAAGATCCCACTGCCAAAAAATACGAGACCATCACCTTCCAGGAGTGCATTTCCAATAACCTGCGTGTGATGGATATGACCGCTTTTACCCTCTGCATGGAAAATAACCTCCCCATCATTGTTTTCGACATGAATACCACCGGAAACCTCCGTAAAGTGGTCTGTGGAGAAAGAGTTGGAACGCTGGTAAAATCCTGATAACCAGGGTATCAAAATTATTCAGGCCCACAGGCTTGTATATGTGACATTATCGTACTACTTTAACAGGGGAAAAGCGTCCCTGACCCCGGCGTTTTTACAACTCTCCTCCCACTGTTCATGTCCCTTGAAAGATGAAGTATCCCGGAAGAACCCGTGCGTAATGGATCTATTTTCCGAACTGCTATGAACCTATTAAACATTTTACTGGCTTCTAAAATATCTATTGGTCTTGTAGAGATCATAGTGTTCATGTTGGTATCCCTCATCCTGGGATTCGCACTCCATTTCTATCTCACCCAGAAAAAAATCATGCCTTCCGTTACTGCAGAACCAGCCGTTCTGGCAGATGAACCCATTGGCGGACTGGATGAATGGCGCCTCAAATTTTACGAAGAAGTAGACATGCGCGATCAGCTTACCCGCGAACTGGATGAGGCAAAAGAGAAAGAGGAGATGCTGGAAATGGAAATTGAAGACTACAAAAAAGAAATAGCCCGCCTGGAAGCTGCCATACCCGAATACAAAGAACCTGAGCTAAAAGAAGAGCCCGCTTCCGGAGCAGGTAATTTCATGTCCCAGCTCAAAAATGCCCAGGACAACCTATACACCCACAACCAGGATATTAGCCGTCTGCTCAGGCAAGTGGAAATGCTGAAGGAATCCGAGCAAAAGTTTACAGAAGTACAGCAGCTCAATGAAATGCTTGGTACCCAGTTGCGGGAGGCACGTCGTATGCTCATGGATAAGGAAGCAGAACTGAAACAGGTACGCCAGCAGCAGGTATTGAGCAATGAAGTGAAGGGTCGGCTGGAAAAAGCCTACGAGGAATTTGGTGTATTGCAGGACCGTTTGCATAAGATAGAATCTTCTACCTCTCCTCAGCACAAAGGATTTGAATACGAAGAACTACAACAGGCTTACTTCAAGATCACCCGTGAGTTTGATGAACTCAAGATGAAACAGGTCAATATGCTGGAAGAACACCAGCGCCTGGGGCGCCTCCTGGCCGATACCGAAGACAAGTTGCGGGAATCCAACTTCCAGCGCCAGCAATTACTCAAGAAAGTAGGCTATCTCGAAGAACTGAATACCGATCTCCAGCAAGTGGCCGAGCACAATAAAAAGCTCGAGATCCAATTAAAACGCATTGCTGAAATTGAAACCCTCCTCACCCGTCTCTCCAGTGAAAAAGAAAAAGACGACGACCGCAAAAAATATTAGTATTATTCATCTGCCTGCAAACCATCTTCCTCATCTACTGTTATCTCTTCAGGCTAGCCAACCGCTCCAGGCCAACGGCTAAAAGCTAACACTTAACAGCTAAAGGCTAATGCCTAAATCCCTAATTTTGACATCCTAATCATACCATAGCCATGTCATCCATTGCAGATATCCGGAAGGATTACAAACTCAAAGACCTCACTGAAGAGCAAGCCCAAAAGCATCCCATTGATCAGTTTTCCCAATGGTGGCAGGAAGCCCTCGCTTCTGAATTAGACGAAGTAAATGCCATGACCCTGGCTACCGCCTCCACCGATGGTATTCCTGATGCCCGCATTGTATTGCTGAAAGAGTACGATAAACAGGGATTTGTATTTTTTACCAATTACGGCAGCACCAAAGGGCGTCAGCTGGAAGAAAATCCCCATGCTACATTGGTATTCTTCTGGAAGGAGCTCGAGCGCCAGGTACGTATCAGCGGTCAGGTCGAAAGAGTAAGCGAAGAAGAAAGCGATCAATATTACAACAGTCGCCCCGAAGGAAGCCGTATCGGCGCCTGGGCATCTCCCCAAAGCCAGGTAATAAAAAGCCGTGCATGGCTCGATGAGCAGGATCTCAATTTCAGGGAAATATTTCGCTCAAAACCCATTACGCGCCCATCACATTGGGGAGGTTATCGCGTAAAACCATCGCGTATTGAGTTCTGGCAGGGGCGTCCCAGCCGTTTACACGATCGGTTGGCTTATACCCTCAACCAGCAGGGATCCTGGATTATGGAGCGCCTGGCGCCCTAATAGCGCCCAATACCCCCTATAAAAGAAAAAAGCCCTGCTGAGGGCTATCAGTAAAGCTGAGGAGTTGAAAGGTTGATAAGCCAAAACGGATTGCGTCCCAACTTATTAACCCATCAACGTATCAACTATTTACCTTCTTTCTTGGGTGCAGCCTTCTTAGTTGCTCTTGCAGGCCTGCTTTTGCCAAAAGAACCCTTGAAAGTTTTTCCCTTTTTGGTTTTTTTATCACCTCTGCCCATGTTACAATGCTTTTAATTGAATAAAATAGAGTGCAAAAATACTACTTAGTGCAGGTCAAACAAAACCCTTTCTTAAATGTATCGAATGACCGCATTTTAGGCCCCTTTCACGCCAGGGCGTAAAAAAAGCTCCGGTACCCTTTGCCCATACTCAATGAGCGTTGTATCGGAGCTTTCCATGCAGTGATGCAGCAATTATAATTTGGCTTGCAATTCTTTACCTGCCTTGAACCTGGCAACTTTTTTCGCTTTGATCTTGATAACAGCGCCGGTTTGAGGGTTGCGGCCGTTACGTGCAGCTCTTTTGGAAACAGAAAAAGTACCGAAACCAACTAAGGTTACTTTACCACCGCCTTTCAGCGTCTTAGTAACTGCTTCTACAAAAGAATCCAAAGTGGCATTTGCCTGTGTCTTAGTAATACCAGCGTCATCTGCAATCTTTGCGATTAACTCAGCTTTGTTCATAGTGTAATGTTTTAAAAATTTAAGCAGGACAAATTTAGAAGGTTTTTCAATGAAACAAAATTTTTATCTGCTAAAATTAACATTTGCTAAATAGCTATAATCCGCTTGGGGCAAGGATTATAGGTCATGTAACCGGTTTTGGTGATGCCCTTGTTTTTTATGCTGCATTGTGAAATGCAGTGCCAGCTTGTGTTTCACGCTGTGTAGGCTGAAATGCTGTACAGCACAGGGTTTGCGGGGAATATACAATAATTTCCTGCTTAGGGTAATTAAAAAAATCTTATCCACACCTAGTGCACAACCTCCATAAGGCTGCTAAATGAGATACAATACTCTCCCCATTTGTTGCGCCCCTCCTCTCGTAAACGAGGTTCATGGTTTTCTATATACCGTAGATAATCATCCTTACTATGGGAAAAATACTGCACTGCATAAGTAGGTCCTTCCGTTTCATCTGTTTCCAGTACACGCACCATTTGAAACCTTTCAAAACACCCCGTAGCTATAATGGCAGGTAAGCGCTCCGTGCGCATCCATTTTACCCATGCTTCATGAATACTCCAGTGAACATAGGTGGTAACATTGTAGATAAACATACTGCTCCCGTATTATTGTAGTTCAAGGAATATCGGACAATGATCGCTGTGCAATACATCATGATAAATGTCCGCTCCTTTTACGCGTTCGCGCAAAGGCTCTGTAGCATTGATATAATCAATACGCCAACCCTTATTCTGTAGCCGTACAGAGGGAAAACGCTGGCTCCACCAGCTGTAGCGGTGTGGCTCCGGATGCAGCTCGCGAAATGTATCTACCCAGCCACTATTGATAAACTTATCCATCCAGGCCCGTTCTTCAGGCAGAAAACCAGAAGATTTCTTATTGCCCTTGGGATCATGAATATCTATTTCTTTGTGTGCAATATTGTAATCTCCGCAAAGGATCAGCTTTGGAAACTTTTTCCTGGTTTCTTCTAAGTATGCATACATTTCATCCAGCCATTGATACTTGTATTCCTGGCGTTCATCTCCTGATGTACCCGATGGGAAATAAGCATTGATTAATCGGATATCGCCAAAATCCAGCTGTATCACCCTTCCCTCATCATCACTCACCTGGTGCCCCGTGCCGTAAACTACATTGTCGGGCTTTATCTTCGTGAATACTGCCACGCCACTATATCCTTTTTTCTGTGCGCTGAACCAGTAATCATAATAATTAAGGTTCGTAAATTGCTTATGGTCTACATTATCCTTGTGCGCTTTCGTTTCCTGGAGACAGATAATATCGGCGGGATCTGTTTTCAGCCAGTCGATAAGCCCCTTATTCATGGCCGCACGAATGCCATTAACATTATAGCTGAGGATACGCATGAGTATTTATTTTTACATTTGGCCAGCAATTTACAGTTTTGATATGGAAGGAACATCAGTTAAGACCAGTATTAAGCCAATCATTCCACCCAAAGAACATGTGTACCTCGATGGCCCTAAGCCCCGTACCTATGAGCTATCCTTTGCCTGGAAGGTATTTACCCAGTTTATCAAGGGGTTTCGCAACCTGCACTTCCTGGGGCCCTGCATCACCGTGTTTGGGTCCGCCCGCTTTCAGGAAGACCATCCTTACTATGAAAAAGCAAGGGAATTTGGTAGCCTGATCGCCGAAACAGGGTTCACAACCATGACCGGCGGTGGCCCCGGCATCATGGAAGCTGCCAACCGGGGCGCTTTTGAGAATGGCGGCAACTCCGTAGGCTGTAATATCCGCCTGCCCTTTGAACAAAAGCCCAATCCCTGGGTCCATAAGTCCATCACTTTTGAGCACTTCTTTGTGCGCAAAGTGATACTCGTAAAATATTCTTACGCTTTTATCATTATGCCGGGTGGATTTGGTACCCTCGATGAGTTTTTTGAAACACTCACCCTGGTGCAGACAAAGACCATCACCCAATTCCCCATCGTGCTCTATGGCAAGGAATACCACAAGGAATTATGGGATTACATCCAATACATGGCCGAACAGGGTACCATTGCCCGCGAAGACCTCAACCTCGTCTTATTGACCGATAGCGTAGATGAAGCCATGCACCACATTCATACCTATATTCAAAAGAATTATAAAATAAAACCCGCCAAACGCAAGTGGTGGTTATTAGAGAAGAAATAATAATCAATAAGGGCGAAACGACTCTCCCTTTCTTGTCATCTCGAACATCTCCTTTAATTGTCATCTCGAACGCAGCGAAGCGGAGTGAGAGATCTGCTATCGAAGCAAACGTAAATTGAAGCAAACGACGAAGCAAAAGGCTCGAAGCTCGCAGCTCATAGCTCGCAGCTTATTTAATGTTCAACCTTTGCTGAAACTCCTCCTGGTAGGTCTCCCCGATTGGGATATAGTTATCAGCAATAACAATACGATTGCGCTCAATGAACTGGATCTTATCCAGCGCCACCAGGTAGGATTTGTGTACACGCATGAAATTGCTCTCCGGCAACTGCTCCTGGAAGCTCTTCATGCTTTGTAAAGTGAGTATTTTACCGCCGGTAGTGTGAATGGCTACATAATCACGCAGCCCTTCCATGTAAAGAATAGTAGCCAGGTCTATCTTTTGAATCTTGTATTCCGTCTTTACGAAAATATAGCTGGCAGTAGTGGCAACAGCTGCCACAGGTGCTTGGATCACCATGGCCGGCTCCGTAGACAATCTCTCCCTGGCTTTATGTGCAGCTACCAAAAAACGGTCGAAGGTGACCGGCTTCAGCAGATAGTCAATCACATCAAACTCATAGCCGTCCAGTGCATAATCTGCGTAGGCTGTGGTGAGGATTACCTTACATTTATGCCCAATGATCTTCATTAATTGAAGTCCCGTCAATTCAGGCATCTGTATATCCAGGAACAAGAGGTCTACTCCGCCTTGCTGCACCAGCTCTATGGCCCTCATGGGATTGCTCGTTTGCTCCTTCAGCGCCAGGAACGGTGTTTTTTGCACATAGTCTGCCATCAGCTTTAGCGCCAGTGGTTCATCGTCCACTACTACACACGATATGGTCTTTGCTATTGTCATTTCCTGATCTCCAGTTCAACTTCAAATATATCTTTTGTTTGCTGTACCTGCAGCGTGTGCCTTCCGGGATACAATAGCTCCAGTCTCCGCTGCACATTTTCCAGCCCAATGCCGCCGCTCGTATCCTTTTGATGATTGCCCACTACATTGCTGATGCCAAAGCGGATCACTGCTTCATCTGCATGCACCTTCATTACTATCTCATTCCCGTTTTTCGTATCCCCATGCTTGAAAGCATTTTCTACGAAAGGGATCAACAGCAGTGGAGCGACACTGGCTTTACCAGGGTTTCCGGTCAGCTCCAGCTTTACCGGCAAGGGATGGTCAAACCGCATTTGCTGCAACTCCATGTACTTCTCAATATAGTCCAGTTCCTTTTGTAAGGGCACCTTTTCATTCAAATCATATAGCATGTATCGCAGCAGGTCCGACAACTTGGCAATAGCATTGAGTGATTGATCACTATGATGATAAACGAGCGAATAGATATTGTTGAGGCTATTGAACAGGAAGTGCGGATTGATCTGCGAACGCAGGAACGACAATTCAGTTTGTTTGTTCACCAGCTGCAATTGTGATTCCCGTAGCCGGTGTTCCTGCTCCCGTTGTACAAAAAAGTATACGATGCCAAATGCCGAGTACAGAACGGCGAAATAAGTATTGTCGAGGTAATAATACAGCAGCGATACACCTGCCCGGTAATTCCGGAAATTAAAGAGCGCGGGATAGGCTAATTCTTCTACAGCATAACGGATGGAGATGACGGCAACCACACCGATGATCCAATACAATACAGCCAGCCTCTTGCTCTTTCCGAACACCTTTTCAAATATCACGTAGGATACGATCGGATAAAGGAGAAAAATAAAAAAGCCTCCAATAGTAAGCGTCCGGTCCTGGGCACTCTCCAGCCAGGAAAAAAGCGCCTTCCCCCTTACCCAATAGGAAACGCTCTCTGCACACTGTCGGAGCAGCTCAAATACCGTATAAAATAGTATGATCTTCAACAAATGCTTACGCATACCCAAATCTATAGCAGGTAAACATATTATTTTTTCCTGATAAACCTATCCCCGCCTTTTATCTGCCAACCCCTGCTTTTCATCTTCCAAGTCCGGAAGAGCGTGCATACGTCATTTGCAGACAGAACCCCTTGGTTAGCAGATCAGAAACTTAGGCGCGTAAGTAGTCAGCTTACTTTGTTGAAAATAATCGCCATGAAATTGCTACATGTACTGTTCTTCATTATTATTTGCGCCTGCCAGGCCAATGCCCAAACCGTTAATTGGAAAAAACTGAAACAGCTGGACCCTGATAAAATACTCCTCGATCCAGCCAATCCACCCACGAAGGCTTTACTCCTGGGGTCATTCCATTTTGGGTATCCCAACCTCGATGGTCATAAGACCGACTCCTCCAAAATGCTCGATGTGCTTTCCCCCGCCCGGCAGAAAGAGATCAGGCAGTTAGTAGATGTACTCGCTTCCTTTAAGCCTACCCGCATCTATGTTGAATCCCGTAGCCAGCGCTATACCGATTCCATTTACAATGCCTACCGCGAAGGAAAATATACACTGGGCCGCGATGAGAGAGACCAGCTTGCTTTCCGCCTGGCCAAAGAACTCAACCTGCCTAAAGTTTATGCCGTTGATGCCAGTGCCTTTGCCCAGGAAAACTACAAGAAATACCCCTTTATAGATAGTATGTGGAACAACGATTTTCCGGTAGATTCTGTCCGCGACAAAATCCTCAACAAAAGATACAAACGCTTTTATGATACCGGTGATTCAGTGGAGCTAAACCTTACCATGCTCGAAAACTTCCTCCTCATGGCCGATCCGCATACCCTGCGCCGCATGCACGGCCACTATATGACTGCTGGATTCAATACCACCAACAATGCCGGTCCTGATATTCAGGCAATGGGCTGGTACGACCGCAACCTGCGCATCTTTAATAAGATCCAGCAATCAAGACCCGCATCCGCAGATCGCATCCTGGTCCTCTTCGGCAATGGTCATATCCCCATTCTCAAACATTGCTTCCAGGCCTCTCCAGAGTTTGAAGTGGTAGAACTGAAAGACCTAACATTGAAGATGCAGGCTGCTGGTAAATTAAAATAAGGGTGGCAGCGGGAAACCTATTGTTGGTGAAATTAAAAGAATATATATTGAGGTCTACCTAATCGTACAACAATGGAGCAACTCCCCCAACAACCCGAAAAAAATCCCGAATCAGTACCTGAATCTGCGCCACAGCAGGAGAACCTGCTGGATGAAATATATGACGACTCCATGGAAGGCTATGATAAGCCTATCCGCAAAGCACGCATTTTACTGTTTGTTATTGCAGCCCTTCAATTGATAGCCCTGATCACCGTTACCGACCTGCCCGAGCCGGAGAACTGGATTACCATTGGTATATATGTATTTTTTGCTGCTGTATTTGCCGTATTGGCCTTATGGACAAAAAAGAAACCCTATACCGCCATTGTTACCGCACTGACCATTTATTCGGCGCTTATTCTCTTGTCTGCTATCCTGGAACCGAGTAGTATTATAAAAGGCATCGTGCTGAAAATAATAGCCATCTTATTAATGGTCGGCGCATTGAAAAATGCAAAGGAAGTACAAACCTGGATGGAAAATAGAGAGCGTCGATAATAGTAATGCTATTCATAAAAAAAAGCTGCCGGATCAATAAGTCCGGCAGCTTTCTTATGTTATTACCCTACTTGTTGTAATTATTCCAATACCGGTCTCAGCCAGCGCTCAGCTTCGTCTAAAGACATGCCTTTACGTTTGGCATAATCTTCAAACTGGTCTTTTTCAATTCTGCCAATACCAAAGTATTTACTGTCCGGGTGCGCAAAATACCAGCCACTAACAGAAGAAGCAGGATACATAGCCAGCGATTCAGTAAGCGTGATACCCGTCGTTTCCTTGCCGCCAAGCAGATCAAACAGTTTGTATTTCTCTGTATGGTCAGGACAGGCAGGATAGCCCGGCGCAGGGCGTATACCTGAATATTGCTCACTGATCAACTGCTCATTCGTTAAATGCTCGTCTGTGGCATAACCCCAGAATTCCTTGCGCACACGGGCGTGCAGCAATTCCGCAAAAGCTTCCACGAGTCTGTCCGCCAATACCTGCAACATGATCTTGTTGTAGTCATCCATGTTCTTGGCAAAAGCTTCTACATGTGGTTCAATGCCCTGCATCGTAACCGTAAAGGCCCCCATAAAGTCGGCAGGCGTAGCTACACCATTGGCGGGTTTGATAAAGTCGGCTAAACTGATATTCGGTTGATCCGCTGCTTTCTTCACCTGCTGGCGCAGGAAATCCAGCTGCACCGTTCCTTTATCACTAAATACTTCTACCGTATCATCGGCTGTAGCCTGTGCAGGCCAGAAACCAATCACACCACGGGGCGTAAGCCATTTTTCTTTGATGATCTTATCCAGCAGTTCCTTCGCATCATGATACAACTTCGTAGCTTCCTTTCCTACCTTCTCATCCTTCAATATCTGCGGGAACTTGCCATGCAATTCCCAGGCAATGAAGAAGGGTCCCCAGTCAATATATTCAGCGATCTCTCCCAGGTCATATGTTTCAAATACCTTGGTGCCGATGAAAGTTGGCTTAACAGGCGTAAAGGTCGACCAGTCGATCTTCACCTTATTCTTTTGGGCCTGCGCAAAAGGCAGGTATTGTTTGGCTGATTTTTTATTGCTAAAATCTTCCTTCAGCTTGCTATATTCCTTTTGGATCTTACCCAGGAAATCTGGCTTTTGGTCATTACTTAAAAGAGAACCAGCTACCGTCACACTGCGCGAGGCATCCAGTACGTGTACCACGCCCAGATCATATTCCGGGGCTATCTTCACCGCTGTATGCATCCGGGAGGTGGTAGCGCCTCCAATGAGCAAAGGCTGCTTCATATTGCGGCGTTTCATCTCTTTGGCTACGTGCACCATTTCATCCAGTGAAGGCGTGATCAGACCACTCAAACCAATAATATCAACATTTTCCTTCACGGCCGTTTCCAGGATCTTATCTGCCGGTACCATCACGCCCAGGTCAATGATATCATAACCATTACAGCCCAGTACCACACCCACAATGTTCTTTCCAATATCATGCACATCCCCCTTTACAGTGGCCAGCAGGATGCGCGCAGCGCCTCCCTGTTGTGCCAGGGGGTTGTTTCTTTTCTCTTCTTCAATGAACGGCGTTAATACAGCCACACTTTTCTTCATTACCCGCGCACTCTTTACTACCTGCGGCAGGAACATCTTTCCGCTGCCAAACAGGTCACCCACCACATTCATCCCATCCATCAGCGGACCTTCGATCACTTCCAGCGGGCGTGCATATTGTTGACGTGCTTCTTCCGTATCCAGTTCAATATAATCCGTAATACCATTCACCAGCGCATGCGTCAAACGTTGCTGCACCGTACCATTACGCCATGCTTCGTCTTTCACTTCTACCTTGCCCTTCGCCTTTACCGTTTCAGCAAAAGCGATCAGACGGTCAGTAGCATCCTCCCGGCGGTTGAGGATCACATCTTCACACAAGTCGCGTAGCTGCGGTTCTATCTGGTCATATACCACCAGCTGTCCCGCATTCACGATACCCATATCCATACCGGCTTTAATAGCATAGAACAGGAATACACTATGCATTGCTTCCCGCACGTGGTCATTGCCCCGGAATGAGAAGGAGATATTACTCACCCCACCACTGATCTTGGCCAGCGGCATCCGTTGTTTGATGATCTTGCAGGCTTCAATAAAATCAATAGCGTAGTTATTGTGCTCTTCAATGCCTGTGGCTACCGCAAAGATGTTTGGATCAAAAATGATATCCTGTGCTGTAAAACCTACTTCTTCCGTTAATATCTTATAGGCCTGCGTACAGATATCTACCCTGCGTTGCAGCGTGTCTGCCTGTCCTTGTTCATCAAAAGCCATTACTACTACCGCAGCACCAAAGAGCTTACAGATACGCGCCTCCCGGATGAACTTGTCAACCCCTTCCTTCATCGAAATAGAGTTCACAATACATTTACCCTGTACACATTTCAGGCCCGCCTCAATGATCTCAAACTTCGAGCTGTCGATCATGATGGGGATCTTGGCAATATCCGGCTCACTCTGTACCAGGTTGAGGAAAGTGGTCATGGCTTTCACACCATCCAATAAGGCGTCATCCATGTTCACATCCAGCACCTGGGCGCCGCTTTCTACCTGCTGGCGGGCCACACTGAGCGCTTCTTCGTATTTGTTATCCCTGATCAGACGGGCAAATTTCTTCGAGCCCGTCACGTTGGTACGTTCACCCACGTTCACAAAGTTGGTTTCCGGGCGTACCACCAGTGGCTCCAGGCCAGACAGCCGTAAGTAAGGCTTAATCGTAATTTGTTCGGACATACTATTTATTTCCTTTTAGGAATCGAAACTGATCATTCTTAATTTATCTGCTCCCTTGATATTCCATTTTGGAATATCAAGTTCCAATACATTACAGCGCTTCTTCCAGTATCGGCAACCTCCTCGGGGCCATCTTCTTCACGTTGTCTGCAATATGCCTGATGTGATCAGGTGTAGTACCGCAGCATCCCCCTACAATATTCACAAAGCCCTGTTCAGCCCATTCTTCAATGAAGTGAGCCGTTTGTTCCGGCTGCTCATCGTATTCTCCCATTGCATTGGGCAAACCCGCATTGGGATAGGCCGATGTATAACAGGCCGCAATTTGGCTCAATTCTTCAATGTGGGGGCGCATTTCAGCAGCTCCCAGCGCACAGTTCAAACCAATGCTCAGCGGTTTGGCATGGAACACGGAGGTATAGAATGCTTCCAGTGTTTGCCCGCTCAGCGTACGGCCAGAAGCATCCGTGATGGTGCCACTGATCATGATCGGTAACTCTGGTATTTGCGTATCCTGGAAGAACTTCTTCGTAGCATAGATAGCCGCCTTGGCATTCAGCGTATCAAAGATCGTTTCGATCAATATGATATCTACGCCGCCTTCTACCAACCCTTTCACCTGATCATAATAGGCCGTCATCGCCTCATCAAAAGTGAGCGCCCGGAAACCGGGATTGTTAACGTCAGGTGACAGACTCAATGTTTTATTGAGCGGACCAATAGCTCCGGCTACAAACCGCGGTTTGGAAGGATCCAGTTTGGTGTACTTATCCGCGGCGCGGCGGCCACACTGTGCGGCAGCCACGTTCATTTCATAAGCCAGCGACTGCATTTCATAATCGGCCATGGCAATGGTGGTACTGGAGAAGGTATTCGTTTCAATAATATCTGCTCCCGCTTCCAGGTATTGACCATGGATCTCTTCTATAATTTGAGGCTGTGTAAGGCACAACAGGTCATTGTTGCCCTTTACATCAAGGTGCCAGTCTTTAAAACGTTCGCCCCGGTAATCTGCCTCTTCCAACTTATACCGCTGGATCATGGTGCCCATGGCGCCATCAATGATTAATATGCGTTTCTCTAATTCTTTCCTGATGTCCATATGCGTAAATTTTATTTCCCTGCCAGGCCCTGATAACGGCCATAGGCAGAACGGTGATTGCATAAGTGCATTAGATTGACAGACAGAGGGTGAGTACTGTTCGGTATTAGAACATCATAAACGTTGGGAAAATGCTATGAAGTTTTCCTGGCGTTTATTAGTTCTGTTTTTAGCACTCCCGGATACTGCGTGGAAGTGTGCCCCTTGATGAGCTACAGGCCGAACAATAAACAAATCCGCCTGCGATCAGACCGCAAAGCTACGTTATGTTCCATTAATATCAAAACAGGGGCTGAAAGAGAGCTTGTTACCGGTTGGATACATAGCTTTCAACAGGCAGGCGATTCGTAATCGACCGGGCAAGTGTCATTTCATCCGCATATTCCAGCTCGCCGCCAAAAGCTATACCACGGGAAATCGTGGTCACCCGTACAGGGTATGATTGCAGTTTTTTCTGTATATAATAGATTGTAGTATCTCCCTGGATATTGGGGTTGAGCGCAAAAATGATCTCCTCTATCTTTTCTTTCTGTACACGCTGTATAAGCGCCTCAATATGAAGCTGATCGGGGCCAATGCCGTCAAGGGGCGAGATGATGCCGCCCAGAATATGGTAAGTGCCGCTAAACTGCTGCGTGCTTTCAATAGCGATCACATCCCGGATGTTTTCCACCACACAAACCATTTCCTGCCTGCGCATCGAATTGGAGCAGATAGAGCAGATATCTGCATCCGCCACATTGTAACAGCGTTGGCAAAACCTGATCTCCCGGCGCATCTTCGTAATAGCCTCCCCAAAAAGCCCTACTTTCTCCGGTTCCTGCTTCAAAAGATGCAGCACCAGCCTCAAAGCCGTCTTCTTGCCAATACCCGGAAGTTTGGCAAATTCATTCACGGCATTTTCCAATAACCCAGAAGAGAATTGCATGCTGCAAAGATACGTGTTTCGCGTTTGGGGTTACGTGTTTTGGATAGCTCCGGGCCTCATTTTCTGGAGGAAACTAAAGCGTAATATCTATCTCATTATCCCAATTTGCCTTAATGGTCAACTTACGGGGTACCGGCATCACCTTTTCCGGCTGCAGGTGCTTGCCAAAGAATTCTCCGGGGTCCCATATGCCGTTTTTGTTGGCATCAAATAAGATACGTAAATCATATTCCCCCGGTACAAAAAGCCTGGCGTTGAAATTACGGTCCGTGAATACATGACTGAATTTTACCTGGTCAGCTTGTACGAACTGTAATACAGGATTCTTGGAGAGATCAAGATTGAGGAAGCGAAGGCGTACCAGCCCATACTCGCTTTCTTTTTTGGTGCGAAATTTCAGCGTATCCGTCCTTGAAAGTTTATGTTCCAGCGTATCCTCTGCAAAATCTTTGTCCACGATGAGGTTATAGGCCGTATTGGCTTCCCATTTATGTTCCAACGTAAGTTTCTTTTTACTGGTATCCAAAGTAAACTTGTAACCTGTAACCGGCTCGTACTTTTCGTTGGTGAACTGTACCTTGGATGAATCAAAGTATTTCAACGGAGCCGTCTTGAAACTGATTTCCAGGTTGCCCAACAGGTCCAATTCCTGGTTCGAAAGATTGGTTTCGATCTTTAATCTTTTATCCTGTGCCACAACGCCTCCCTTGGTTGCCGAAGGCCGGTTGATCGCAGGCACAGCAGGCTTGTTTTTATCCTCTTTTTTCTCTTCTTCCTTCTCCGTATAAGCGTACAAGGTGTGCGACTTACTGTCCGTTGTATTGACCAGTGAATCCGTAAAGGCAAATAACTGCCCTTTGTTCCACTTTCGTTGTCCACCTTCATCCTTAAATACATACAGCGCAAAAGTGCCTGGAGGCAGGTTGCGGAAGATAAAATTACCGTCCTTGTCCGTCTTTGCCACATACCTCGGACGTTCTTTGATAACGGCCGAATCGTCTGCATTCCGGTGCAGCACCGCTATGAGCGTTGAGTCCGTTTTACCCGTTTCTGCTATGATCACTTTGCCTGATACAGTTAAGGAATCAATGGCATCACCCGTGCTGAAAACATAGGTGAAGTTTTTAAGTATATTCCCCTCGTTGATGTCTTTAATAGCATTGCCAAAGTTGATAGAATACGTCGTATTCTCTTCCAGCGTGTCTCTGATCAATACCGTAAGCGTTCTTAATTTACTGGTAATATTAGGCGTCGACTTCGGAACAGGTGATACCAGCAGGTTTTCCTGTAGATTGTCTGGCGGCGCAATGAACTCATCAAATTCAAATACGATCTTCTTGCCGGCAAAGTTCCTGGTAGAGTCATGCGGATTGGCCCTCATCAATAAAGGAGGCAATGAATCCTTGGGCCCACCCAAAGGAGGAATGATATTGGCGCAGCCAACAGTGAGTACCTGGAATTGAGCTATAACTATTATTAGGAAGAGAATAGATAATACCTGCTTCATCGGATATATACAACTTCAATTAGCTGCAAACATAGCTTGTTTGCGTGGATTATTCATGTGGCCCCTTTGCCACCTGATAGGTTTTAACAAAATGGCACCAATGGCATTCCGGCTTGCCACAACCCGTATAAAACGCACGCTGCTGAATGCGTTGCCACGCAGTAATGATCTGTCGCGTCACCATGCCCACTTCTTCCGGCGTGATAAATAACTTTACTTTATGATAATGCCCGTTTTTATCGGGCTCTATGAAATCAAATTCAGCACTCGTTACCTTCCACTCCTTTTGCGGGTAATTATCTACAAGGATTTTGTAGAATACTGCCTGCCGCCAGTAATCTCCTCCATTGGGAATAGCCTCGCCAGGCGGTGCGAGCCTTGCCCTCGATTTGTCGGGATCACCTGTTTTATAGTCTACCAGGTTGGCCGATCGGCCATCAAACTCCAGTTTGTCAATTTTCCCTTTGAGCGGAACCCCCTGCACAGTTACATTGCGGAAGTTCCTTTCCACCGTTACGATCCTACTCCAGGTATGAACGTATTCATCATAATAATGACTTAGCACTTCCTGGCCATAAGCTAAACGGCGGTTGAACTGCTCCGGGGTAAAGCTGGCGCGATGTCTCCGCAGGTATCCTTCGAATTCTTTTATAAACACTTCCTTCGCGGGAAACACTTCCTGGTTGGATTGCATCTTACGGAATAACATTTCCAGCGCCCAGTGAACAGCCGATCCAAATTCCGTGGCTTCGTTTCTTGGAAAAGGAATACGAATAAGAATAGTATAATAAAACTCCAGCGGGCACCTGAGGAAATTGTTAAGCGTGGTAGCACTCATCGCAAAGCGCTGCAAAAGCTTATTCTCCAAGGCTGCTTCCAGCCTGGGTATCTCCGGCCCCTCGGGTATGGCCATTGACAGGGGAGTAAAGACTGCTCCGCCTGTTCTGGTAAAGGAAGGAGCCACTGGTGGCTGGTACAGCGGAGCGAGCGCCTGTAAAGCATTTTCGGACCGATCAGTTTCCACCGATAACCATGTGCTGGCCGATCTGCTCATCAGCGAAAGCAGCTTTACCAACAGCGGAAGGTCCATGGCCGGGTTGCGGCCTGCCTCTTCGGTTATATAATCGGTGAAGTTGGTTACCGTTCGCGCCAGCCTTTCCTTATCAGGACTTTGGCTGATAAAATCCCTGATCCCTGTTTCATGAAGCAGCTGTTCAAGCAACAAGGGCAGCGGCGTGTTGCTCACTACGCCAATCAGTTTTTCAATAGCGCCGGAAGCTCGTTTTAAGCCTTCGTGAACAGGAGGGGTAAACAGGTTCCTGGGAGGTGCCGTCACTTTCTCCTGCAATAGCCTGCGCAGCGAGGTAATGTATTTCGTATACTGGCGGTCGGCTACTTCTATTACGAGGTTAATAATTTCCTGGGGCGGGATGTTGAACCATGCTCCGTGCAGTAGCTCAAACAACATTTCATCACCACTATTTGGAATATCCTGTTCTGCCGCCAGGTAATTCAATAGCAGGATGATCTTTTCTATCAGCTCGTCTTCCAACAGGCTAAACGGATGGCCATTGCTGAGGAACTCCCCATGCAGGTCATTCATATCCTGGCGGTTCAGCTGTCCCAGCAGTACCTGGTAATTATCAAATTCATGGACCGCAGCCCGCAACTTATCCGTCCATTCAGTAACAGCAACCGGAGCGGGACCCTCCAGGCTGGTCAGGTGTTCGTCGATTTGCCCGTTGATGAGGTCTGAAGTCCATCCCTGCCGCATCATAGTTCCAAAAAGCAGGTGGAAGCGATCGATCTCAAAATACACATCGCCACGATAACGCTTGAGCGGATGGCCCTTGGGGAAGGCGTCAATAAGCATGGTAAACAAGCCTATTCGCTCCATATCCGATAAAGGAGGGTGCTGACAGAACATGACCAAAGATAAGTAGCAGACGAGATGCTTGCTGATTTCCAAGGCCAATTTGTCAGCCTCATGGCTAGATAAAACCAGCCTTCCCAAAAGTGGACAACTGGACGATGACTGGACCTTAACTGGACCTCAACCGGACCTTTAGAACTTGTAAATCCCAAAATAGGAATACGCCAAAATGCCAGCAAATCAGAGGCTTGCCGGACCTTTTTTGAGGGGAATAACCTACACAATTGGCAATAAGAATCTTAGGCAGGTTACTTGACATTTCTCATTTGCGGAAAAATTCTTCAATTTGGGAATACTTTTTTGTGGTTCATACGTTTATATAGTAATATTTAGTCCTTTACAAATGAAAAATCAGCATGCCCTCAGGATTTTCGTCCTGGAAGATGATGTTTGGTATGGTTCCATGATCGAACATTACCTGTCTCTCAACCCGGATTACGAAGTTAAACGCTTCGAAAGCTCAACTGCCTTCTTTAACCAGCTTCATGAGCGGCCCGATGTGGTAACGCTCGATTATTCAATGCCCGATATGGACGGCAGTGCAGTACTGAAGAAAATACGGGAAGTCAACCCTGATATTCAAGTGATTATCATTTCCGGACAGGAGGATGTGGGTACCGCCATCAGCCTGCTGAAAAACGGTGCTTTCGACTACATTGTAAAAGACGACGATGTAAAAGACAGGTTGTGGAATTCTTTGCTGCACCTGAAAGAAATTGTGGGCTTGCGGCAGGAGGTGGAGCAATTAAAAGAGCAGGTCGTCAAAAAGTACGACTATTCCAAGTTCCTGATCGGAAAGAGCGAGGTCATGGAAAAAGTATATGGCCTTATTGAAAAAGCCTGTAAGACCAATATTACCGTATCTATCGCTGGCGAAACCGGCACCGGGAAGGAAGTGGTAGCCAAAGCGATACACTATAATTCTGAGCGGCAAAAGAAGCCCTTTGTAGCTGTGAATGTAGCTGCCATACCCAAAGACCTCATTGAAAGTGAGCTGTTTGGTCACGAAAAAGGCGCTTTTACTGGCGCCGTTACCCGTCGCATTGGCAAGTTTGAGGAAGCCAATAGCGGCACACTCTTCCTGGATGAGATTGGTGAAATGGATATCAGCCTTCAGGCAAAGCTGTTGAGGGTATTGCAGGAAAGAGAAATCACCCGCATTGGTGGCAATGAAACAGTAGCTGTGAATGCCCGCATTATTGTGGCTACCCACCGCAACCTGCTGGAAGAAGTACAACGCAAAACATTCCGCGAAGACCTTTATTACCGTCTGATCGGTTTACCCCTGCAATTGCCTGCACTGCGAGAGCGTGGCAACGATATCATCCTGCTGGCAAGGTGCTTTATCGACATTTTTTGTAAGGATAATGGTCTCGAGAAGAAAACCCTGTCCCAGGAAGCACAGCAGAAGCTATTACAATATACTTTCCCGGGTAATGTACGTGAACTGAAATCTGTGATGGAGTTAGCGGCTGTAATGGCCGACGGAGAAATAGTATCGCCCGAGCATATTACTATCAATACAGCAGCTACCGTAAACGACCTGCTGAGTAAGGAAAGGACATTGAAAGATTTTGAGATCCATATTATTCAACATTACCTGGATAAATACGATAAAGATGTATTGCTGGTAGCCAAGAAACTTGATATTGGCAAGTCTACTATTTACCGCATGATACAGGCTGGCGAATTAAGTACCAAATAACCGGCAGCATGACAGCACCCAACAACCATGAAGGGGAGAAACGGCGGATACTGGTGGCCGAAGATGTGGAGATGAACCAACACCTGGCTCGTCATATGATAGAGTCTTGGGGTTTTGAAGTAGATATTGCTGGTAATGGCCGCGAAGCATTGGTGCTGGTGCAACAGAATAGTTATGACCTTGTGCTGATGGATATACAAATGCCGGAAATGGATGGTATGGAAGCCACCCGGCAGATACGGCAACTAACCGATACCCTTAAAGCCACCATCCCTATAGTGGCCCTAACTGCAAATGCCCTGAAAGGAGACCGGGAACGTTTCCTGGCTGCCGGCATGAATGATTACCTGCCCAAGCCTATTAATGAGCCCCATCTCCTTCGCATCATAACCGACAACCTAACCAACCTAACGAACATGATCACTACTGACCAGGATCAACGGCAGAACATCCTGCCAACCAAATCTGACAGCACTGATAAATTGTACAACCTCACCCTCGTATATAGTATTGCCGATGGTGATGAAGGCTTTGTGAAACGCATGTTGCAGCTATTCCTCGATACCATGCCTTTGACATTACAGGAAATGCAAAAAGAAGTGGCCGGGCAGAACTGGGCCCAGGTGGGTAAATTAGCCCATAAGTTGAAATCAACCATTGATTCCATGGGCATCAGCTCCCTCAAGGATACCATACGGCAAATGGAACAAAGCGGCAAGAAAAGTGAGCATACAGAGCAATTGCCGGCACAGGTGAATTTGGTAGAGTCCATCATGCTATCCTGTGCAGCACAGGTAAAAAAAGATTTCTCTTTGTAAACCCAAATCCTATAACACCTGTTTAGGATAGTATTTTATGAGCGTGCACTCCTTCAAAGCGGTTCAGTATATTCCCCTATCCCTGCAGGATGCATGGGCTTTCTTCTCCAGTCCAGCCAACTTACAAAAGATCACGCCACCGGATGTTCATTTTACCGTCATCTCCTCGTTTCATGGTGACAGCATATACCCGGGGCAGATCATTGAATACAAAATACGTCCCTTTTGGATGATTGAATGGTATTGGATGACAGAGATCACCCATGTAGAGCCGGGAAGGTACTTTGCAGATGAGCAACGGTACGGCCCTTATAGCTTATGGCATCATCAGCACCATTTCAAAGAAGTGCCCGGTGGGGTAGAGATGACCGACATTGTGCATTATAAAATACCTGGCTGGTGGCTGGGAGAGTTGCTGGCTGGCAGGCTGGTGGAAAAGAAGCTGCAACAGATATTTGCTTTCCGCTTTAAAACAATAGAAGAGCAGTTTGGCAAATGGCCAACCTGACTTTTACCCAATAAAAAAGGCTGATAGGGGCTTTACTCCTTATCAACCTTTCAATTACTTACTGTATAGCTTATCCCGGTATGCGGGAGATGTACTTCTCTATTTCCTTTACCTGTTTTACAATTTCAGGGCTGGTAGGTTTCAGTGCCTTTGTTTTACGGAAAAACTCCTTGGCAGCACGGAATTCCCTTTTGTTCATCATGATATTACACATCTGCAGGTAGGCGGCGGCTTCATTTTCCTTATCGGGCAATCCTTCCCGGATAGCCTGGCGGATGTATTGTTCACCTTGTTTGAAGTTGCCTTTTTGCAGTGAGATCATTCCCATTTGCAGCAGGTTGGCGCCTTTTACTTCTTTCATGGGAGTGCCCAGTGAAAGACCTTTCTTCATGTTTGTTTCCGCACCGTCGAAGTCCTGTTTCATCATAGCCAGCTGACCTTTGAAAGTATAATAAGCTGAGCGGATGGGCTTATAGAGCAGGTTGGGAAATGTAACCGAGTTCAGTACGCCTTCAGCGCCTTCCATATCACCCTTTTCCATGTATTCCTGGATAAGGCGCAGGGGGCCAATGAAAAAATGACCTACGATCAGGATCAGGCCGATAAAATAAAGCGGAAAAGCAGGCCAAAAGCTGCTGTAAATATTCGCCACGATACCCAGTACCACCAGGGCCAAACCCAGGTAAAGGCGGTAACGGATAAGCCAGGTATAGATCTTCATATACGTACTTTTTTTTAGGGGAAGCAAAGATAGGTGGAATTCGTGTGTGGCCCAGTAAATTTGTAATAGTGCGTATAGGAGGGGAAGGAAGGCGAAAAAAGGGACTGTTAAAGCTTGTTTGTGAGCAATTTGTCCTTTTTTCGGGGCGACAACGAATACAATGGTTTGTTTTCTTATTTTTGCGGCCCGGAAATCCGGAGACTGCAACTCTTAAAAGCCTGTCTTCGTTCCTGGTCCCGTAGTTCAATGGATAGAATAGGAGTTTCCTAAACTCTAGATCCAAGTTCGATTCTTGGCGGGACCACAAGATTTACAAGCCCGCTACCAAAGCGGGTTTTGTTTTTCGATATCCCACCCTCAACGGAGTTTTTTAATCACCTCGGTCGAAACCCAATAAATATCCCCTTTGCTTGCATAGAATAGGTACTTACCGTCGGGACTCACGTATGGGCAAAAATCGTCGGTGTTAGTATTGATGGCGTCGATGCTGCGTGAAGCCGACCAGTTGCCGTTAGACTCGCGGAAACTTACATGCAGGTCCCCACTTCCCCGGCCACCTGGACGATTTGCTGCAAATACCAAATAAGATTCATCTGGTGATACAAATACGTCGGCCTCGTAGTGAGGTGAATTTACACCAGCAGACAGCTTAACAGGAGGCTGAAACTTACCCGAACGAAAGGCTGAAGAATATATATCATAATTGTTCTTTCCCTCCTTATCTCCAACATTGGAGGAAAAATACATAGTTCCGTTTTTTGAAAATGAGATATAGTATTCATTCTTATCACTATTGATGTTCCTTCCGGCATTTATTGGTTCAGACCAATTGCCGGATCGACGCTCAACGTACCAGATGTCATAATCCTTTTTGGGCCCCAAACCACTAAGCGGTCGATCTGAAATAAAGAATAACTTCTTTTCATCAGGCGACAGAAACGGATCATTGTAGCTATAGACATCGTGACTAAGGATAGTGACCGGAGGCGTCCAGCTTCCATTTTTAAATTTCATCATGCGGGTTTCAGCTTTCCCATTGATTTCTACTCCGTAATAGAATTCGCTGCGGTCTTTTGAAAAAACAGCTCCGAATTCGAATTGATCTGGTCTGGACACTTTACCAGGCGCGAATACCGCGGGTGTTGTTCCCGGAGGGATCTCATTAAAATATCCTGGATCTGGGTTTTGCTTATTTGACCCCGCTATGCAAAGAAAAGAGGCGGTAATTAATGATAGGAATTGATTTGTTTTCAAGCATTTCGTTTTTAAGAAATTCAGTCGCTCTGGTTATATTAATTTCTCTGTCATTCAATAGTGCCTTATCAAAACTCTGCAATCAGCGAAAACCATCTTGCGGCTGGTCCGATCCACAGTTCTTTATACGTGGCAGTATTAAACTGTGGCCAGTAAGGTGTGTCTTCATTGAATCTCGATTGCATGCCAACAGGGATGCCTCCCACCGTTTCGCCGGGCAATGCTGTATACAGTTGAGCATAATTGCTACCTTCTCCCCAAATAATTGACTGTCCGAAAGGATTTTTACCCACAATCCAAAACAATTGCTGTTCCGCAATATCCATCAGTTTTTTATCGCGCAAAAACCTTCCGGCAAGCGCCGCTGCCTTGCCAGTGGAAAGCTGCACGGCAGCGTTACCTTTAAAGGAAAACCATACGGGGAAAACACGCAGGTAATGTTCCTCATCCAGTTTAAATCCATGCTCAAGCTGTTCTTTATAATCATTTGCAGCGCCACTGTAAACACCTACCTGCACTTTGTAAAAATTCACCGAATCTTTTACCTCATTCACATTATAAACACCGCTGGGCACCAGGCCATACGGCTGCACATACTGCATAATCGTTTTAAGGTAATCACCATACATCCGGATAGAGGCTTCCCATTTTTTATAGTCCGGGCTATTCGGTTGTGTTTCGCAAAGTGCTGTTAATGCCTGCATATATGCCTGGTCGCGCGACTGATGCGTGTAATGCACAATGGATTTTTTATTCAGGTCTCGATAAAAAAAGCCACGTATTTTGTTTTTGTCATTGAGCGGCTCTATGCGCTGACATTGTAATGTGTATTGAATGGCTTTTGTAGCTTCATCTGCATAAAACTTGTCGCGGGTTAGTTTATACAACAAGCTCGCTGCAAAAGAAACATTTGCCGAATACTGGCTGTTGGAAGCCATTGCTGCGTGGTCTCCGCCACCACCAATGCTGCTCAGATCATTAAACCCGAGACTATCGAATCGTTTCTTTGCAAAGGCATAGTCTTCAATGGCAACCTTGCGCAGGTATTCTTTCAGCATCGGGTCATTTTCAATATTCATAGAAGCGTACGCCTCTATGCCGGCAAACAGGAAGTTTTCAAATGCCCGGTTGTGTATACGCACCTGTCTTCGCCTTGAAGAGTCATCCTTTGTACCGATGAAACCATCCGTCCATAAATTCGTGCCCCATGTTTGCGCACGGTAACCATTTCCTAGTCTTGCTTTTAGTATACAATCAATGCCCCATGCTGCTTCCTCCTGGAGTCGTAGAAATAATTGAGTATTGCCTTTTCTCTTGGCTCTGCCTGCCATTTCAAGCAAGCCAAAAATAATTTCACCTGATTGTAACACCTGCTGCGACATATCAGCAGCATCGTGCCAGCCGCCATTAAAAGGAAATAGTTTTCCGTCAAAGGTTGCGTTCAAATCACTGTGGCAGGCCCCATGTCTGCCAGGAATTGGATAGCCGCAACGTTCACAGAAAATAAAGTTCAGCATGCGCCATGCAGAGTTATCCCAAATATCTTTGTTGATATAAAAGGGCTTGGTAACAACATCTCCAACACGGATAAAATACTGCCCTTCCTTTTTGAAAGGGCTGAATTCAATTGTTTCAAAATTCCCAATGGCTGTTTTACGGGGGTTGATCTTCCCTTCATACACTACGCTCTTGCTGGCATTATCTATCAGTTGAAACTTACCTTTGTTATTTTTCACATTCACTATGGCAGTTTTTTCACTTTCAACGCCATATCCGGTAGTAGAATGTATGATGCGGTTTTGCGCCGGCATCCATCCACTTGCTATTTCCGGGTTGGCAATTGTTTCCAGCGACACTGCATCAATATCAAATTTCAGAGAATCTCCCATAATACGTTCCCGGCCGAAAATTTCTATGGCGAAAGATAATTTGGTTACTTTATCGCGCGGCAGTTCCGGCATCTCAACAAAACATTCATTCCATTGACCGTTAATCAAATTAATTTCATGAATACCTTCGCGTTCGTATTTATCCGGAACTTTGATTTTGCCATCATTTTCAATATATAAATTGAGGTATATGCTGCGGGCGCCTTCGCAGTGCGGATAGATGTAGAAATGAATGCGGTTGTATTTTTCCCAATTGACGCCGCCCACGTTATAGCTGGCCATGGAAGTACCAAGGCCGATACCCCAGTTCAGAAAAGTGGGATTAGTGGTTTGCCCCACAAGCCGCAAACTGTTTTTACCTGAAACACTTCTTTCGTTTGTAAGCTGCATGCCGCCAAACCCTTTGTGTGACCATTGATCCAGTGTCTCCATATCACACAGCATTTCGGAGGACAGGACTTTCTTGGTTAACCCAAAGGATTCAAACGATTTACTGTAATCAAGAGGTAAAGGGCTGTGCACATAGCCGGTATTGAGAATGTCCCGTTTTAGTTGTGCATCAATTTGAGCAACCAGCAAACCCGGACTAACAATTAATAATACCAGGATAAGAGTTTTCTTAATTTCTTTTAGGTTCATATAGCAGTAGTTTTAACTATCAGCCTGTTGTTTATGGCATTTCCCTATACCTCTAAAAATAGGTAAAAATTAAAATAAAAGCGATCCAAATGTTGTAGTAAGCCGCGTAAAATAAAGGAGACGTCCGATAGCTAAACCAGCCTGCTTTAAGGGTGAGAGAGGCAAGCTGGGCCATAGTTCCGGACCGGACGTTCAATCCTGAACTTTAGTTCTTAACTTCATCTAAACAAATGCATCTGCAGCCGTTCCGATGGGCGGAATGTTAATTGCATACTGACCCGAGGCCTTGCGCCTTAGCCGAAATTCTAAAAACAGGGAAGCAAAATGAAAGTTATTGTAAAGACCTTATTGATAATTGTAGTCGCCATAACAAGTTTAAGTTGTAGTGCTCAAAAACGGGTCGTATTCAAACCCAAAGAGGTTTACAGGTCCAGCGACTTAATTGTAACTCAAATTGCCGAAAACTCTTTCGAACACACATCGTTTTTACAGACCAACGATTTTGGGAACGTTCCTTGTAATGGCCTCATTGTGAGGAACAGTAATGAAGTAATTATTTTCGACACACCAACCAACGACAAGACTTCAGAAGAGTTGATCAAATGGATAAAAGAAACGCTTCATTGCAAGATAAACGCAATTGTTCCAACCCATTTCCACGACGATTGTTTAGGAGGACTAAAAGCATTTGATGAAAATGATATTCCTTCTTATGCCTATTTTAAAACAATTGAATTTGCAAAAGAAAAGAATTTTGTTGTCCCCAAAAATAGCTTCAATGATTCACTGATTTTAAAAGTTGGCAATGAAAATACTATTGTAAAGTTTTTCGGAGAAGGACATACAAAAGATAATGTGGTCGGTTATTTCCCCGGCGACAATATAATGTTTGGAGGTTGTTTAATAAAAGAATTAAAGGCAAGTAAAGGTTTTTTAGGCGATGCTAACGTGACGGATTGGTCAGGTACGGTTGAAAATGTAAAAAAGGCATACCCAAATCTGAAAATTGTTGTTCCGGGACATGGGAAATATGGAAACAAAGAGCTCCTTGATTATACAATTAAACTATTCAGGACGCAATAAAAAGAACTTCTACTGCAAATTGTCACCTGTAGGGACATCCAATATTTTACTTGCGCACTTCATTGATGACCGCTCCGAGCAGGTCAGCTAACTCTTGTTGGATTACTCCAATCTGTTCAACTTCTTCTCCCGCTCTCCAATGATCCTTTTCTTATTACTTTATCTTGATCTCTCTCTTTAGGCCCTAAGTTTTGCTGTCTGCCCTGGCCGCAAACACCCCCTCAATATGTCTGGATCGCACAGTATCTGAATGCGGTTTTGATGATAGGTTTGTGTTTTCAAATAACAATTAAAAAGTAAACAATGGCAGCAATTATAGCCTATTTAAAATTCGATGGTAATTGCCGGGAAGCGATGGCATTTTACAAAGAGTGCTTTGGTGGGGAGCTTAGTTTTAATACAGTGAAAGGATCAGCTTTGGAACAGCACATGAAACCCGAAGAAGGTAATAAGATCCTTCACTCATCACTGATCAGTGATGACTTTAAGCTTTTTGCATCAGAAATGACAATTCCCACAACAGTTGGTGATGCAATTTACCTCTGGCTGAATTGCAATAATGAAGAAGAGATAAATTTAATTTTTGGAAAACTTTCGGTTGGAGGCAAAATAGTTAATGAATTAATTCCTGCCTATTGGGGCTCAACCTTCGGCGCGGTAACAGACAAGTTTGGAATTAACTGGTACATCTCTAAAATCTAAAACTAACAATATATGACCCGGATCACAATCAAAAACATGATATTATTAGCCTTGTTGGGAACCTGGTTGCTCACGAGCTTCGACACACAACCCAAAACCAATAAACAACGACCTACATTTGAACATACCCTTGCGGTTCATCTACATGCCATCAAGACCGGTAATCTTACCGAGCTGGAACCTACTGTTGGAGAAAGCGTTGCTATGATTGCACCGACCGGAAGCAAAATGGATTCCAAAGAAGTATTCATGAAGTTTCATAAAAACTGGTTCAGCACAAAGGATTGGGAATGGGAAGGCGATATCGTAAGAACAGAAAGTTCCGACTCACTCGGTTATGCTTTAATTAAGTATAAGTTTACTCAAAAGGATTCAGTGGGTAATATCAGGTTTCAGGACAATGAATACCTGGTGTTGATCTTTAAGAACTCAGCCCGGGGCTGGCAGCTTGTTCATGATCAAAATACCCAAATTAAGAAATAGAGATAGCGTAAGAAATGATACCCGCAAGCAATCAATCTTGTTATTGGGAATTAGTCATCAATATAACTGACTAAAAAAATTATGGATGCGCTCTTCCATTTCATTGTTACCTGTGCCTATATCCGAATGCCCCCGGTCTTTATAAATAAAGAGTTCCATGCTGTCTTGCAGACCGGCTGTTTTCATGGCATTTAAAAGCAGTTCGCCTTGTGCTGCAGCCGTTATATTGTCTTTTTCTCCGAAATGTATTTGTGTTTTAGGAAGCTGCCGGCAAAAATAGAGAGGCGAACTGGCAATCAGTTTTACCCTGGTTTCTTCAAGCGTAGCAGTTCCATTGATCAAAGCGTCCAGGAATTGAAAGCGATAAGTAGGATCATTTTGATGTGTACTTGTTAACTTCAATAATTCCGTCGGAAAAGCAACACCCGCTGCCAGTTTTACCCGTTTATCCCGTTCCGCCATTAATAATGCAACAGTGCCGCCCCTGCTCCCACCGCGTACCATTACTCTTGATGTATCTGCTTCCTTGAAGAGAGTAGCCACTGCATTCAGGCAGGCAATAGCATCATCCGTGGCCCCATCAAAAGCATCGTTTCTCGTGCCTTCAGATGTAGGGGTATTATAGGTTTTATCGTTAACGAGTAAGGTCAATAACTGTCCCCTCAAAGCCGGTACAACATATATAAATGGCAGGCTGACTGTGTCTGAGGTCCTAACGCTTTGGTAACTACGGGGCTCGGTCAGACCAAATCCGTATACAAATAGTTGAACAGGTAAAGGTTTGGCAGAAACTGGCAAAAGCACCCCTGCATATTGTTTATGGCCATGTAGCCGAAAGGAGATCAGTTTGAGTGAAAGCTTGCTATTGATCACATGCGTTTCCTCAACGGATACGTCATGCGGAGTCAGGTCTCTTTGTTGTATTGTTGTTTTTATGACTTCCAGTTCTTCTACCGTGGGTATAGCAAATAAGGCGTTTTTATCTATGCCTCTTAGCGCATCTTTTTTTTGACAGGAGCCGGACAAGATCGTCAGACCTAGTAACAATACAATACTGGTTGTCTTCTTCAAAGCGGGTTATTTGCATGCGAATATACCAGATAGCATTTGTCAACCAAATGCGGTCTACAGTTTTAACAATTTATGCAGAATAGTTTATTGCAGTTATTTTATATGTCAGGAGCTTGTTATAAGCCTGCTCATCAACTTTGCGCTTTGTAAAGACTGACTGAAGGAAAGGAAGCCTGCTAACAGGAAAATAGACAACAGGATAAATGATCGGTTCATAGTTGTATGAGATCGATAACAGGCCTCCATTTATATATTTCTTACTACAATCCCACTACCCGTTTGATCATGGCAAATTTCCAGTTGCTGTAAGGGTAATATTTGAGCGGCAACTCGAATAAGGTAGGCTTTTGAATGACACTCTTATAGTGGGAAAAGGACCTGAATCCGGCTTCGCCGTGGTAACTGCCCATGCCACTACCTCCAACACCACCAAAGGGCAGGTGATCATTCGCGAAATGCATTAGTATCTCATTCACTGAGCCTCCACCAGAAGATACTTCACTGAACACCTTCTTACGAATGGCGCTGCTTTCAGAAAATAAATAGAGTGCCAGCGGCTTGGGCCTGGATTTGATGAATGAAATTGCATTGTCAAGGTTGACGTAAGTCAATACTGGCAGAATTGGCCCGAATATTTCGTCTTCCATTACTTTATCTTCCTCCGAAATATTTGTCAGTACCGTAGGCTCCAGAAAACGATTTGACCTGTCATATTTCCCTCCAATAAACACTTTTCCTGGTTCAATCAAATTGATCAGTCGATCCAGGTGCTTTTCACTAATGATCTGGGCATAGTTTTGATTGGCGAGTGAAAGCTGCGCTAGTTTGATTTCCTTTTTAAGCGTTTCCAGGAAAACTTTTTCAATACTCTTATGTACCAGTACAAAATCCGGGGCAATACAGGTCTGCCCGGCATTTACAAATTTCCCCCACACCAATCTCTTTACACAGACCTTTAAATTGGCGTCCGGTGCAATGATCAGTGGACTTTTTCCACCCAGCTCCAGCGTGACCGGTACGAGGTTTTTTGCAGCCGCCTGATAAACAATTCTTCCTACTGTGGTGCTGCCCGTGAAAAAGATCTTGTCAAATGGCTGCGCCAGAAGTTCGGTTGTTGCTTCAACACCCCCCTCCACCACAGCTAGGAAGGATGGATCAAAGTTTGACCTGATCATCTTTGACAACACGGCACTGGTGTGTGCAGACAGCTCGCTGGGTTTTAGCACAACAGTATTCCCGGCGGCAATGGCAGCTATTGCTGGCACTAAAGTAAGGTTGATGGGGTAATTCCACGAACCAATAATAAGACAAGCTCCCAACGGTTCCGGCATGATATAGCTACGGGCAGGGAAGTTGACCATATTGGTGCCAACGCGTTTGACCTTTGCCCATTTCCGGACTTTCTTAATGGCTTTATCCAGGTCATTGTATACTCCTGAAAACTCTGACAGAAAGGTGTTGAATCCCCCTTTCTGGAAGTCTTCGAAAATAGCCGCTGTTAATTCCTGTTCATAGTTTTTAATAACAGACCTTAGTTTTTTCAACTGCTCAATTCTGAAGGTTAACGGCTTTGTCGTATTGTCGTTAAAATATTGCTTTTGTTGATTGATCAATGCTTTCATGATGATGTTATTTTAGATGATTTTATTGAATTGATGGATGAGAGGTTGGCTTATGCACCAAACTGACGCAGATGGTGATCGAAATGACGATAGACTAATCTTCCCCAAAGTGTTCTCGACATCACGCCGAATAGGGGATGGGGATAAACCTTATAGGTTGACATGTATGATCTTTTGAGCATATTCAATGCTTGCTCCTTTTCGGCATCAAAGTCGAGTATATGGCCCATTTCTATTTTAAACCCCTTTGGTGCTGGTGCGTTTTTGGGAAGTTGCCGCAGGACACGAAGTGCAATAAACTTTATGATCCCACGTGTCAGGAACGAACTTTCATCTTTAAGCTGATAGGCTTTTATTGCGGAACCTGTGGCAACCTTTAAATGATTTAACATTTGGACCACATTCATTTTACCCCATTTACGCTGTGCTGATGGTGTTAATTTGAGGAGCCGGTTATAAATTGCCTGGAAGTTTACCGGGTTAAAGATCGTCTCCCCCTTATCTACTATTGAGAATTCCATGGTGATGATTTTTGGTTATTTATGATTGTTTGATAACACAAAATTAGAGCGGGCTGAAAGGCTGGACCGTTGACTTTGGTTAAGAAAGCCTGGCGTTAAGGAATTTATAACAGTAGGAAATATTGCCCTGACAGATGAAGGCGTGTGCCCCAATTTAGATTATGAGGAAACTAAACATATTTATACTTTTGAAGAGATTGATTCATCATGATTGAATACTTTGCCTATGGACCAGCTAAAAACCATTGTCAATTCCATTTCGTCAATGCCTGATAGCGAATACGAATTGGTCATCCCCATTATTCATCGGATCGATGTGAAAAAGAATACTGATATTTTAGCGCATGGGCAGGTATGTAAATCTGTCTATTTCGTGGAAAGCGGGTTTTTCAGGATGTTCTATATAGACTATGAGGGGAATGAAATTAATTGCCGTTTTGCACAGGAGAATGGGTTCATGGTCGACTTTCATAGCTTTCTAACACAAAAGCCGTCCAAGTACTCCTGGCGCGCCATGCAGGATTCGAAGGTAATTGCTTTAAAATATGATGATATACATCGTTTGTACGATCAGTCCCGTGCCTGGGAGCGATTTGGCAGACTGATAGCAGAACATGTTTACCGGCAAATTAACGAACGGGAAGAAATGCTGCATTTTCAGAATCCGGAACAACGATATCAAACATTACTGAATGTTGAACCCGACCTCTTTAACCGGGTTTCTCAAAATCAGTTGTCATCTTATATCGGCATCAAACCGGAATCTTTGAGCCGGCTTCGGAAACGGCTGCTAAGGAGGTAAAATACAGGAGTAGCAACACAGCAAAGGGTTACAGGAAAAGGAAAATGCAGACCTGAAAAACACTTTGAAAAACTGGAAGCACTGATCACTAACAAATAAAGGAATTGAGTGGCCACCTGCCAGCCTTACTATCCGACATCCGATCAGGAAATACAGTTGTATGAAATAAAATTAGTCTAATGGTTCCAGATACATATAGAACTCTCCGAGTTTGTTCTCCTCATCACTCAATAACAGGAAGATGAAAAAGTCTTCGGGCCTGAACAGTTTCTTGTAGCCAATAATGTTTTCCCGGAACAGGGTAGTATAATTCCTTATGTTTTCATCCATCGGGCCTGCAGGAATATCAAATACCAGGTACCTGCCTTTCTTTACCGGGCTGACAATATATTGTTGAAGATCCGCCGGTGATAAACCGTCAATAGTTTCTCCTGTTACGAATAGTCCATGGTGCATATTGAACCTGTTGGCCGGACTGAAGTTGAGAGAGTCAAAGGGCTTGATCACAAACCTTCCGCTCCACTGCTTGTCGAAACCGTTCATCACTGTATCAAGGTAGCTGTTATAACAAAAGCCTTTTTTGTCAGATGCCGGTACGAGGCGCAAGGATCTGCAAATAGTATAATGATTTGCTAAGGCCTCGATCCGGTAATTGAAGGCGAAATCTTTCTTCAATAGGGTGAGGTAATCTTGTTCTGAATGGATACCATCCATGATGGCATTGGGAGAATCCTTTATGTACAGGGGCCTCTTCCGGAAATAACCCGGGCTGTGATTGAACTGCTGGCTAAATGCTTTTGAAAGAGCGTGTTTACCCGAGTAACCCGTCTTGTCTGCAATGTCGGCCAGAGAAAGATCTGTATAGGATAACAGAGAAGCCGCTTTTTCCAGGCGGTACCTTTTAATATAAGCTCCCACAGATTCCTGCGCTGTTTGCTCAAAAAGATCGGAAAGGTGATAATATGAAACAAAGACATGGTCGGCCAGCTGCTGTAGAGAAATATCTGTATGGATATTCATTTCCAAATACTCATGGACCCTGTTAGAGATCGTCTGGTAATATTGTATAGTAGCTGGCTTGTGCAAAGCGGTGGTACCGTAAGTTATCCATTCTTGGGAATTTCGCGAACGAGGCTGCTTATAAAAAAAAGATAATTATTTTCAGGCCTCAACTTGTTAGCATGAACTTTAAGTATATCAGGATAAGTGCGGCCATTGTTGCACTGGTTTATATCGCCATCCAATCCTTTCAATGGTATGTATTTGACCAGTTTGCGGCTCCTGTCTCCCCGGCGGAAGAACTGCAGCAGGGCAATCATCCCTTGCACCTGGTGCGTTCCTCCCTGATGCTGGCGGCCATGTTTGGCCTGTTGTATGTACGATATGTTATTTGTTCCCTGGCGGCAGTGTCTTACCGTTTTTGGGCAACCCTCGCCTTTATCAGCTATTTTGTATTCTTCATGCTGGAGGTGCTGCTACGTTCAACCGAACTGTTTTACGCACAGCTCCATCTTCCCAAGCTGGCCCTGAAAGCCAATGCAAATGAGCTGCAGCGTATTATTGATCAGTTTCAGACACTTCAGTCTATCCAGTCTGCCTTGTACTTCCCGCTGATCCTGGCAGGGACTTTTAGCTATGCGATCCTCTTCTTTTTATTTCCGCCCGAAAAGCAAAAGATCAACCGGCTGATCAAATTTGTGATGGGTGTGGATTTGCTGAGGTCTGTCTGGAGATTGTCAAGTGATTATTTTGGTGTACAATGGCTGCAGGGTAATTTATATGATCAGATCTACCTGCCCCTTGTTGTTGTCACCTTTGGATCGATCGCCATCTGGCTGCTTAAAGTAAAGGACGAACGCCTCGCTTAATCCCGCCGTTACTCTTTTAAAGATCATGCAACCACTGCTTTAGCGCTGCCTGAGCGGTTGGAGGCCGCCTGCAACAGGAAAAAGCAAGATTCGAGAAGTCACTTTATTGAATCTCCACTTATCTTCATGCCTATTAAATCAATAGCATGGTAACCAAATTCTCGCACACGACCCTTTTTGTAAATGACCAGCAAAAGGCCTTTGATTTTTATGTAAATACGCTGGGCTTTAAAGTCAATACCGATGCCACCATGGAAAGTGGTTATCGCTGGCTAACCGTAAGTCCCCCCGAACAGCCTGACCTGGAGGTCGTGCTGATGGATATATTGCATGAAGGCATGAAGAAATCAGCTGAAATGCCCGATGGGATGGATGAGGAAAGCCGCAATGCCTTCAGGGTATTGTTGACAAAAGGGATTCTGGGCGCGGGTGTTATGCATACCAATGATTGTCGCGCCAGCTATGAAGAATTGAAAAAGAAAGGTGTTCAGTTTAAGACGGAACCCAAAGAGCAGTTCTACGGCATAGAAGCCGTTATGTTTGATGGTTGTGGCAACTGGTTCAGCCTTACCCAGCCTAAACAAATGTAGTTAGCGAAGTCAATGAAATAACAACTGATTATCGGGCAACCAGCCGGTGAAGCTATTTACTCATTGGCCGGATTTTCGGTGCTGGTAAAATATGCCCTTATCAAAAGGCGTCCACCAGCAGGCTTTTTGACCAGATGCTTTCAACGCATTGTTGGCCCAGGTATTACAGGTATGAAAAAGACTGTAACTACCCTTGCCTTCATAAAACGCATCATGCTTGCCATAGCGGGCCTCGGTAGGAATAACAATGGGTGTTCCTGCTGCGTCGGTTTGAAAGCTTTTTTCAATGAAGGCTACCAGGCGCTGGTATTGCTCCTGGGCGATCTCGAGGCGCACACAACGCTCTCCCTCCCGCAGGCTATTGTAAAAAGTGGCATGTACTGCTGATGTGCTTAATCCGAAAGCTGCTTTAAAAGCTGTACTGGCTTTCAGATCCGACCAGGTTGGTGTTTCAAGATAAAAGCCTTTATCGCCCCAGCCAAATGCTATATAGTTGAAAGTAGTATCACCACTACGGGTATTTTTGTACAGGATATGTTCACTCCAATCTTTCTGTGGTGTCTTTACCGGCAGCACGAGGTCCGTGTGCACGCCATTCGTCTTCAGGTATATCGAAATATCTGCTTGTGTAGTGGTTTCTGCCTTTACCGTAATGCGCGATAAGAGCCAGGCGCAACCAATATACAGGAGTAGGAGGGCAATCAAACTCAATAAAGTATAGCCCGTATATTTCAGGAATTTCTTCATGGGGGGAGGTTAGCGGTTATCTATTTATACCGGAGACCCACAAAAAGTAACCTGCTGCCCGGGCATTAAAAAAGCTACCCTTGCAAGGGGTAGCTTTTGTGTGGGAAATATGGAATGGCCTTTGTTTAAGCCGTTGGGTTAATTTTTCATGACCCTGATCACCGTAGCGGGCGCGCCGCCATATCCGGCGATCGTGACAAAATAGATACCGGCACTATACCCTGATAGGTCAAGCGGTACCTGGTTCCAACCTTTCCGGAATTGTGCCTGCTTTTCAAACACATGTTGTCCGAAGGCGTTGGAGACGATGATGGATTGCTTTACATTATCCGTTAATAATACTTTCACTGTAATGAGGCCCGTAGTAGGATTGGGGTTGGCTTTCGTTGCCGTTACCAGTCCCTTTTCTCCGCACAAGGATAAGCTCGTTGTCTTACTTACCGTAATGCTGCAACCAATGTCATTGGTGTACGCATACAATATCGTTTGCAGGCCGGGTTTCAACGTGTCGATATACCAGGTAGTGCCGGTAACACCTACACCAGAGAATACGCCGCCCGGTAAAGAAGCACTGAGCGCGAATTTGGCCTGTGACAAACAAACTGAATTCGGCAGGTTGATGACTGGCTTCTCCAGAGGTTTCACCGCCAGCTTTGCTGCATAAGTATTAATACTTTTTCCCGGGGCCGTGAACACACAACGATAATACAGATCATTTACTGCCGTAGCGGTAAACTGGGCTTTAGTAGCGCCTGATATATTATTCCAGGAACTGCTATCCGTACTTTGTTGCCATTGATAAGTAACAGGTACCTGTATAGTAGTGCTGGCATTGGCCGTAAAAGTGGCCGTTGAACCAGCGCACACAGTTTGACCAGCCGGCTGTTGAAGTATCGTGATGGTGGCTCCTCCTATTGTAAGCAGGCCATGTACAAGCTTAAGGTCGTAATTAACTGCGTCGCCATCTTTCAGAATGATGGGGTAGTCACCAGGCACACTTGCGGGCGTTGCTGTTGTACTGATCGTCGGCGGCACGATGGATTGCACATCGTCTGTGCCCACAAATCCTGCATAGCTAATTGTAAATGCCGGATTGTTTTCTCCATATCCCCTTGTTTTATTATCAGCCGTTACAACAAGTTCTTTGCGGTTCACAAGAAGGAAGACATCTACATCCTCTGCAGGATCATAAGTCGCATCGCCGCCCTGGCTTACAGTAAGCGTTACTGACCCGGCTTTTTTGATCTTTATTTTCCACTTGTCATTATCCTGTGTATCCTGGTAAAGCTCTACAATATCATTGGCTGGTAAGGAATAGCTAACAGGCAGGCCTGATGTGGCAACGGCAGCCAGTGTAAGGTCCGCATCGCCATATGTGCTATTGATATCTTCTGCTATGATATTTTGATCCTGGTTGCTGGATTCAAAAGCACCGAGGTCGGGGGTGCTGCCGCTAATGCGCGGTCTGCCACCCAGGTCGGTAGTAATCCCTGATAGGTCGGGCGATTGCCCTGCCAGGAAATATAAAAAGCTGCCTGCATTAATAGCGGGACTGCCAGACTTTAAAGTATAATTTCCTGCAGCTGCATTGTTGAACTGGGGGTTAAGGCTGCCATCCAGGTTGCTATTGTCCACATCCTCTGGCATTCCTTCTATTAAACTGTAGGTAACGGATGGAAAACTGTTGTCGTTGACAAAGCCTGTACTATTGCCATACACAATACTGTTGCGTATTACCGGAGTAGAAGAAGAATTGACAAATCCTCCTCCCTCAACAGATGCATTGTTATTGCTGATGGTGACATTGGTGAGTATAGGGGCCGACATGTTTGCGTTGTGCATACCGCCTCCCTGGAATTCAGACAGGTTATCAACCACCAGCACATTGGTATAAACAGGTGATGCCTGATCGTTGTAGATACCTCCACCCTGAAAGGACGACCTGTTGGCCTTAATAGTTAAATTGCTGTAATTAGGGGAAGAGAGGTAGTTGTGCAAACCGCCACCACCCAGCCTGGTGATCCAGTTCCCATTTACTTCAATATCGACGAGCACCTCTGCATCACCACCGCCACCAGTAATGGTAAAACCATCCACTACTGCATCTCCCACAGGGCCGGAGGCGAGCACTACGTGGTTGGCATTCTCCAAAGTTCCGCTGATGCTTAAATCGATGCCGCTGCCGGTAAGTACATCGTTATTGTTAAAGTCGCCGCTTAGAATACTTTTATTGACAGTATTAGAAAGGTCTCTTTCTGCTAAAGAAGCTTCAGTACCCGCAAAACCACCATATATTTTTACATCCTTCACCAGCAGGAAACTATTGTTCATGCCATCTTCCCTACCAAAATTATCATCTGCAGCACTGTATAAAGGGTGATAGGTACCACCTGCTACCCATATCTGTAAGGGGCCGTTGACGGTCCAGGCGGATTCTTTTACCTTGGCCCACCGTAGTGCGTCTGCCAGTTCAGTCAGCGCTTCGCTCCAGCTACTGCCATCTCCCGGTGTAGGATTGTTCTTGTTGACATAAATAATACCATTACCTGGATAGATCTCCTTCACATCCATGGTGAAATTTCCAATGGGTGCAGAGGCACATCCGTTGCTATTGATCTCTACATATACTTCATCATTGTTGGAAGGGAAGTAAGTAAATTCATTATTAAAGGAAGATTGTTTGGTAACCCCGTTTACTTTGAAAGTATAATCCGGGAAATCGACAGAGGCAATAAAAGTTACCGGGCTACCTGAAACGATCTGGCCTGCAACAGAGCTGGTTAAAGTAGCATCCACATCTGCCATCACACCGATCTTTAAACTGCCGAGTGTGGTATAGTGCGTAGCCGATCCACCATCAGCAGGGAAAGTAAAGTACCGGTTGGCCGGCGTTATAGCTGGAAGGGCTGTTCCAACAGGAGCCTGATTCCCTTCATCCTGGCGTATACCTGCATAAAAATCAGCGTTGGGAGTCAATGAGACTGGAAAGTAAAATTCCAACTGTACCGTGGTATTTAAGTCACTTGCTGTTGCATAAAAAGGCTCGGAGTCGGCGATGATATTCCCAATATCATCGAGCAATACACCTGTAATTGATTTGCCGACATTGGAAGGATCGTTTGACAGATGGACGGTAACTCCTTTCACTTGTACAGGAATACCGGGAGCCTGGTACCGGGCAGAAACGATGCCCGTGCCTGCTCCAAAACCAAATCCATTGTAAATAGGTTCTGAAGCTGTATAGCCGTAAGTATTACAGGTAATATTCTGTGTATGCTGCTTTACATTGTTGCTGTTGTCATCGTCATCCGGAACCTTTACTTCTATCACCTGTGTGCCTGTTGCAGCTACAGACGCGAGAAAGTTTACGGTTGTGCTGGCTCCTGCAGCAAGATAGGTAACTACCTGCGTGAGATTCTCCGCATTGGCCCCTGTTACGGTAAGCTCAACGGGTATATCCGTCTGATCCTGGGTACCATTGTTTTTTATGGTGACCGTGATCTGATTCTGATCCGTCCATAGCCTGCTCAACGTTCCATAAGCCGGAGCGATCTCCGATACCTCAATATCATTGGGTACCTTATAGGATCTTGCTCCTGTTACAATGCCAGGACCTGTTATAGACCTGGTATTGGAGGTAAGCTTTTTATGGAATGTGGGAGTGGGATGGGCGTTTGCAGCGCAGATGGCCATCAATGAAACGGCAGTCACAAACGTTTTTACCTTGATCTTAGAAAATTGCTCTAATAAGAATGCGGGTACAGGTTTTATCATGGAAAAAGGATTATAGCCCCGCCATTATGGATTGTCGGGGACATTGTAATGGCTAACGGATTCCAGCAGCTATATATTGTTCCTAAAATAGGAATCGGGGCAGAATATGGGCAGGTCGAATTATTTGGATGCTTAGGAGGCTGACGCCTACTAAAATTTATATGGTTATTTATTTACATGCAGCAATGGCCTGGCAACGAAATTGCCAGGCCATTGCGCTGTGAGAGGAGGCCTTTAGTGCTGCGCCACCAGGTCTTCCAGTGCTCCGAAAGCATGGTCGATCACAATTTTCCAGGTACCATCTGCCTGTTGCTGCATCAACTCAATACCCTTGGCGCTTACTTTCACTTCCTGGCCATCGGTAATGTTCCATTCAGACCTGCCTACGGCCAGGTTGCCGGTTTGCAGGCAATACACCGTTTTGATCTCCATCTTTCCTTTAATGGATAAGATGGCTTTTATGGCTTGCTCGAATTGTTCCTTTCCGGATACTGGTTTTCCAGGCTCGGGCACAAAGATGCCGTTGACATCATACATTTTCATCACAGTAGTTACATCGCCGGTATTGAAGGCGGCAGCGAGTGTTGCATGGGCATCTTGTGCCCTTGTAGGTAAATTCATCTTGTTGATTTTATTGGTGATTAAGTAAAAGGAACTTAGGAAAGAATGGGCGCAAAGCTGTTGCTGTCTTTAATTGCGCTGGAAAGAGAGTCGATGCTGTTATATACCTTGTTGAATAAAAAAGGCCCCATGCTTACGCGCTTTACACCCAGTTGCTGCAGCGTGTCAAAAGCAGGCAAGCCGGGAATAGCCATCACGTTCAGTGGCAATTTTGTATGGCTCACTACTTCGGCAATATCCGTTTCGCTGATAATAAAAGGCAGAAAAATACCGTCTGCTCCGCTGGTTTCGTACAAGGCCAGCCGCCTGATCGTCTCCTGCAGTTTGTTCTCAATATTCAGGAGGAAGGTGTCGCAGCGTACATTGATAAAAAGATGCTCATTTTGTGCCGCCAACCCATTCCTGATATATGCGATGGTGTGAGCAAATGCATCGGCATCTCCCAATACCCGCTCTGATCCCTGGATGCGTGAATCTTCAATATTGATGCCTGCTACGCCGAGTTCAATCAGTTGAAGGATATTTTTGTAGATGGCTTCATTGGATTTGCCATAACCCATTTCTATATCCACAGATAGCGGAATTTTTACAGAAGCCAGGATGCGCCTGATGATAAAGAAATAATCACTAAAGGGCATATCTTCTCCATCCTGGTAGCCGAGGCCATTGGCCACGGCAGCACTGGAAGTGGCGACGGCCGGATAATAATTTTCCTGAAAGCGTATGGCACTTTGGGGATTCCATACATTGGGTAATACAAGCAGATCGGGTGAGTGGTGTAAACTGTTGAACTGATCAAATGATGAAGACATGATTTATTGTTTACTGATGAATGGTTATAACAAGTAGTTATTGTTTGTTATCAGTAACAAAATTAGAGGGAGTGGTAAAGCTGGAATTGTATAAAACGGAACAGGAACGATTAGTTGTTGACAAGAGCCAGTGTAACGGGAGAGCTTTCTACAGAATAGCCGGAAGGAGTAAGGCCCGTAAAAGATTTGAATTCTCTGATGAAGTGCGATTGATCAAAATACCCACTGTCGTAAGCAATGGAAGTAAGTGAAGTGTCCTTTTGTGTAACGAGCCGAAGGCTATGCTGGAAGCGTGTTATTTTACTGTACAGTTTTGGTGTAAGACCGGTATACTGTAAGAATAGTTTTTGGAGGTAGCGGGAAGTGATACCGTAACGGGAAGCCACGTTCTCAATATTATCGAAGAAATCACTTTGTGTCATCTCCTGCATGATGTCATTGATCACCGCTATCTTGTTGAGCTTTCTTTCGGATAGGGTAAGCCTGTTGAGTAGCCAGGCTTCCACCAGTTCGATGCGTTTATTCCAGGAAGCGGTTTCCAATAGTTGTGCGTACAAGGTATTCACTGCATCATCCGTCAGATCGCGGAAGTCAGCTACCTGGTTGGTAAACAGGTCTACCTTATCGTTGAGGAAGTAGGCCGCCGCATGAGGATAAAGACGAATACCCAGCATGGTATTCTTTCCGATAGACTTAATGGGTAAAGGCCCTACGATCTGACCCCATAATTCAATAGCGGGTGTAGTAACAAAATCATTGCCTACCGCTGTTTGCCATTTACCCGTACCCAGGTTGAAAATGATCTCCATATTCCCACTGGGAAACACCGTATCAGCGAATGTGGTAGCTGATTCCGATTCGTAGGTATAGTAGCACTTCACATGCTGCCTCAACCTGTTGCCCGGCCTGATCTCCCGATAGGTCATTTTCAATACGAGTTTAAAGCAAAGCTGCCTGGTTATGATAAAGATACAAAAGTACCCGATGGGGTAAAGCCGGAATTGTACAAAACGGAACAAAACCACTCATCCCTGATTGCCCGCTGCCAGGCACTAACAGGCAGCAAAAATGCCTTAAATCGTTACCTTTATTCGTTCCCGGTAGTGGGAGTTGACTATTTTATGAACGATAGTAATTATATCCTGTTTTTTCTTGGCATCCTGGGGGCTTTCAATGGCATTATCCTGGGTATTTACCTGTTGTTCCTTACCAGGAAGAAAAGTATCCCTAACTACTTCCTGGGTTGCCTGTTGCTGGCGCTGAGTATTCGCATTGGTAAATCCGTCTTTGTGCATTTTAATCCTGGACTAGCAAAGATCTATTTACAAATAGGACTCTCTGCCTGCTTCATGATTGGCCCCATGCTTTATTATTTTGTTAAGTCTACTATTGAGCAGCCCAGCCAATTGCCTAAAAAATGGAAGCTACATATAGGTGTTCTATTGGGCATCGTTCTCCTGGGAGGTATCCTGTTTCCTTATGCCTCCAATATCCCGCTGTGGCATAAATATATCATCAGGGGCATTTACCTGGTATGGCTGGCATACATTATTGTTTCGATCATCACTGCAAAACACCTGTTTGCAAAGCTGTTTAATAAGAGCGCTGCTGTGCGGCGTAGCTTGAAAGTAACAGAAAAATGGTTGTTGACCATTGTGGGAGCCAACGTGGTGATTGCTCTATCCTTTTTCCTGGCTGCTGTACTGCCCCATCCCTGCAATATTTATTTCAGCGGGTCCCTGATCTTTTCTTTCATCCTGTATACCGTGATCATTGTGCTCCTGAAAAGAAAGAAACCCGATGAGGTGCTTTACCCGGTGCAGGCCAAAAACACTTCTAACAAGGTAAGCGATGACAATGCCGCTGCCGTGCTGGGCAAACTTGAGCAGGTAATGGCAGAACAGGAGATCTATAAAAATCCTAATCTGACGCTGAGTGAACTGGCGAAGGCAGTCAATATATCCGGCCATCAGCTGTCGCAGTTGCTCAACGATAAGGTGGGCAAAAACTTCACCTCCTATATCAACGAATACCGGATCAATAAAGCCTGTGCCATGATTGCCGCCAACCATCCCTTCTCCCTGGAGGCTATTGGCTATGAGGTGGGCTTCAATTCCAAGTCTACTTTTTACACTTCTTTCCGGAAATTAAAGGCTACTACTCCCTCACTTTACAAGGAAGGCCTGGAGAAAACGGGTTCTCTGTAATGGCCTCAACAGCAGAGTATTACAAGTTTTGGAAAGGTGCGGACAGTCCGGATTTATAAATCCGGACATCTGGAATAATAGATCCAGACGCCGTGCGCTGCCCCTGCTTCTACATTTGGTGAGTTGCCACAAAGGGGCTCCTAAATGAATTGTATGCGTAGATTTTTCCTGGTTTTCTGTGTAGCCATTTTAGCCAGTTTCTCCCTCCATGCTCAGGTCGATATCAAAGGCCGGGTAGTAGATAGCAGCAACCGGACGGGTACCCCGGGGCAGCAAACCCTGAAGGAGGTAGTGGTGCGGGGAGAGAAGAGAGCCATCCGTTATCAGGATGACCGGGTGGTATTGAACATAGCGGGCAACAGCACTTTTAAAACTGCTACCAATGTAATGGATATACTGGGCAAAGCGCCGGGTGTGATGGTCAATGGAGATGGCACCTTGTTGATGTCGGGCAGGAACACCCCTGTCATTTTTATTGATGGGAAACCTACGGCCATGAGTCCCGAAGAGCAGCTCACCTGGTTGAACAGCCTTTCACCCGATTTGATAGAATCTATTGAGCTGATCCATACGCCTTCCTCCAAATATGACGGGCAATACAAAGGGATCATCGATGTAAGGCTTAAGAAAGAAGGAGTGGGTTGGAAGGGGAGTATTAGTTCCGCTTTCCGGCAAAGTCATTATCCTTCTTTGGATAATAACCTCAACCTCTCCTTAGGAACAAAAAAACTTACTTACGGACTGGGGCTGGGCTATGTAGATGGCATTGATGCCTACTTGTACGAGGCCTTACAGCAACAAGCCAATACCAATTATATGGCCACCTGGACGAAGAGCCGTACGGATATCAAAAACCTTAGTTTACGATTGGCCGTAGATTATGTTATCAACAAGGATCAAAGCATCGGCATTTCCTGGAAGCGCTACCAATCCAACCGGGACCGCAAGACGATGAATACCCTCTTGTTTTCAGATGCAACCCGTGAGAATAGCCTGGGGGCCTCACAAACCAATACCCTGGCCGATCCATCGCAGTACAACAGTACGTTCAATGCCAATTATGATGCCGTATTTGGAAAGAACCGCTTCAGTGTGTTTGGTACGATCACGGATATCGGGAACCGGCAGGGAGAAGATATACAAACCTCCAACAGTCTCACGAAGGAGTTGCTCACCTATTGGAAAACAGCTTCCCGCAATGATGTACGGATCAAAACAATTCAGGTGGATTATACCCGAGCAGTACCGAAGGGAACAGTGGAAGCAGGACTTAAGTTTGCTGTGAACACCACAGACAATGACCTGCAATATGATACGCTTGCAAAGGACAATACTTTTACACGGGATGCAGGCCGCACCAACCAGTTCCGGTACGATGAGAACGTAAGTGCAGGATATATTGCTTACAACTACAAGGCAAAACGGTTTAGTTTCAAACTTAGCCTGCGTACAGAACATACCCGCACTACGGCAAATGCCTATACGCTCAACCAGGTGATCAAAAGGGATTATCTCACCTGGCTGCCAGGGGCTGGCCTTTCCTACAACATCAGTGAAAACCAATTGATCAATTTCTCCTTTACGCGACGTATGACACGTCCGAACTTCACGGCGCTCAACCCGTTTCGTTTTTACCTGAGCCCGCTCAACTATTGGGTGGGGAATCCTTATCTGCAACCTTCGGTTACCAGTTTGCTTACCTTGTCGTATAACAACAAGGGCTTTAATGTGGCGGTGAACGTTGGCAAAGAAGAAGATTTCATGACACGTTATCCGGAGTACGACCGGATGACGAACGAGCTGTTGTACCTCGGCAGGAATTTACCGTATAACAACTTCGCCAATATAGAAGCCGGTTATCCCCTGGCCATTGCAAAATGGTGGAAGGCTATTCAGAATGCCAGCATTAATTATAATAAAGAATTGATGCCTTACCTGGGTGTGGATTATGCGATATCGGTAGTAGATTTTTCAGTAAGCGGCAGCCATGTTTTTACCCTGCCAAAGGGATTCACGGCTGATCTGGCGTACAGGTATTATTCCAAAAGTGGTAACAGCCTTTATTTTTTCAGGCCTTCGGGCGCTTTGGATATCGGTGTGCAAAAAAGCTGGATGAAGGGTAAGCTGAACAGTAAACTGAATGCTTATGACCTGTTCAATACAAACCTGGCCAGGCGTGTATTCCGGGAAAAGAGCATCATCAATAACCAATTGGTCCATAGATTCTGGACACAAAGAGTGGTCTTTATGCTCACGTATAATTTTGGAAAGGCCAAATCGAGGATCAGGCAGGCGAGAACGACGGAAGAGGAAAGCAGGGCTAATTAAGACATATCCTGCCGGGGCTGCTACTAATTTTCGTAAGTGCCCCCCTTGTTTGTCGTTCCGGCACCCCTTAAGAGCCAGGCCTCTTCTGTATTTTTATCATCAACGCTTAACAATCGTTGATAGCTTATGGAAAATTTATTGAAAGATAAGATCGCAGTTATTTATGGTGCAGGCTCTATCGGTAGTACCATTGCCCGGGCTTTTGCCCGTGAAGGCGCCAAAGTATTCCTGGGTGCCCGTACGGAAAACAGGACAAAGAAACTGGCTGAAACCATTATTAAGGAAGGAGGAAGTGCTGATACGGGTGTGGTAGATGTGCTGGACAAGGCATCGGTGGATGCTTTTGTGGATGGGGTAGTTGCTAAAGCGGGCCGCATCGATATATCCTTCAGCGCCACGAATGTTTCCGGCGGCGAACAGGGCGCTGCCCTGTCGGAGATCAGTTATGAACAATTTGCCCTTCCCATCGCTCACTACACCAAAGCACAATTCCTCACTGCCACTGCTGCGGCACGCTATATGGTAAAACAAGGCTCCGGTGTTATCCTCATGATCACAGCCACTCCCAGCCAGGTGCCGATACCCTATACCACCGGTTTTGGGCCAGCCTGGGCTGCTATGGAAGCGCTTTCACGCACCCTGGCGGCAGAATTGGGACCACAGGGCATCCGCACAGTTTACCTCCATTCTTCCGGCTCTCCGGAATCACAGGAAAGTATCGACCATACATTTACCAGCAATCCCCTTAAGGAGCAGCGCATGAAGGAATGGAAATTCGTGCACAGGAACCTGGTGGGCGGTAAACATCCTACCCTGCAACAGGTGGGTGATATGGCGGCCTTTATGGCTTCTGATAAAGCAGGGGTAACTACTGCTGCGGTTGCCAATATCACCGGCGGCATCTCCAATCAGTGATCCACCGACCGTTTTTGCCTGCCTGCCGACTCCCCGGAGGACACTTTGTTAGTCTAGGATAGTTTTGGTGTCATAAGCACTAACAAACAACTCTTATGACTACTAACAAACAGGTCTTTCAAACCAGTTCCCGGTGGAGATGGAGAACCTTTCAATGGACAGGGAGGTCACTGATCTTTCTGCTCCTGCTGATGGTGCCTGTGGTGATCATTACCCTGGCCAGGGGCTTAAAGCCCGGATTACCCATATTGACCAATGAAGCCGATATACTACACAAACTTTCCAATCCCACTTTTCCTGCCGGTCTTAGCAAAAGAGAAATCAGAAAATACAAAGGGTTTCAGACCTTCCTCCGGGAAAAAGATAAGATTACGAAGCTTCAAAACAGTACCCCAGCCCTCAGCAATCACCAGGTAAGAGCGGCTTTCTATGTAGATTGGGACCCCCAGTCATTCTTTTCATTACAGCAGAATATCGACAAGCTCAATATGGTGATCCCTGAATGGTTTTTCATCGATCCTGCCACAGACACTTTGCGGGTGGATATCGATAGGAATGCTTTGCAGGTTATGAAGCAAAAGCATATCAGGATAGTGCCGCTCATTAACAATACGAATGAACACCTGGGCGAAGGAGAGTTTGACGGTGCCATGCTGCACCGCATCCTGCACAACCCGGTAAAAAGAGAAAGACTCATCAATGACATGGTAAAATACCTTGGCCAGTACCAGCTGCAGGGTATCAATATCGACTTTGAAGACTTCAAAGAGAAAAGCGATGAGCCTATTATAGCATTTCAAAAGGAAGTATACGAAAAGCTCCATCCCAAAGGGTATATCGTTTCACAGGAGATCATGCCGCACAACGAAGATTTTAATATCAAGGCCTTACAGCAGTACAATGACTATATGTTTCTGATGGCTTATGATGAGCATTATGCTTCCAGTGTGCCGGGCAGTATCAGCAGTCAGCAGTGGATAGAAAAAGTATTGGATGAAACGGCTAAAGATGTACCCTCTCAAAAGCTGGTCCTGTGTATTGCGGGCTATGGTTATGACTGGTCCAAAAACATGGAAGCGGTTACCGTCACCTATCAACAGGCTTTGGCCAACGCGCAACAGTATCATGCCAACATCGACTTTGATAACGATACCTACAACAACTATTACAATTACACCGACATTAACAACGTAAAACATGAAGTATATTTTAACGACGCCGCTTCTAATTTCAATACGGTACGATTTGCAGACGAGTATGGTACGGCTGGCACAGCTTTATGGAGGCTGGGTAGTGAAGATGAACGGCTATGGAACTATTACAGTCGGGGGCTTAGCAATGAGGACCTCCGGCAACAGCCATTTGATTTTAACAGCTTACAATATGTAAATACGCCCGTAGAACGTCCCGATTATATTGGCGATGGGGAAGTGCTGAATGTGATCACCGATCCGCAGCCTGGTAAGATCAACCTTTCTATAGATAGTACAGAAGGGCTGATCGGTGAACAGCAGTATGTGCAACTGCCCACCAAATATGTAATTAAGAAATATGGCATTGTACACAAGCAGGTGGTGCTGACCTTCGATGATGGACCCGATCCCCAGTACACGCCCCAGGTGCTGGATATCCTGAAGAAGGAAAAAGTACCCGCCGCCTTTTTTGTGGTGGGCATGGAAGCAGAGAATAACCTGCCGCTGTTGAGAAGGATCTATAAGGAAGGACTTGAAATTGGCAACCACACTTTCACGCATCCCAATATTGCTGCGGTGAGCAGCGAACGCGCGGCTACTGAAATGGAAAGTACACGCCTGCTGATCGAAGCTATTACGGGCCACAGCACGGTACTGTTCCGTGCGCCGTACAATGCGGATGCAGAACCTACTACGGATGTGGAATTGAAGCCCATCGCTTTAAGTAAGGAGAAGAACTATTACACCGTAGGAGAAAGCATTGATCCCAACGACTGGGAAAAAGGGATCACGGCCGATAGTGTGTATGCAAGAGTGATCCATGAGTACGAAGCCAATCCTTCAAAAGGTATTATCCTGCTGCATGATGCAGGTGGCAACCGGCAGGCCACGGTGGATGCCCTGCCCCGCATTATTCACTATTTTAAGGACAGGGGTATACAGTTTACCACCATTTCCCAATTGCTTAATAAGACAAAGGCCGAGGTAATGCCCCGGGTAAGCAACAGGCTGGTATCGCTGAATGGCAGGATCGCCATCTTTGGTTACTGGCTGGAGCATTTTTTAACTGCCGCCTTTTGGGTAGCCATCTTCTTAGGCTTTTTGCGGATTGCCGCCATGGCAGTGATGGCCATCATGCAAAGGATCAGGAGCGGCAAATACCAGCCGGTACTTTACGCGCCTGGTAAGCCATTGCCTGCGGTAAGTATCATCGTTCCTGCCTATAATGAAGAGATCAATGCAGTTAAAACAATAGAAAACCTGTTGCAGCAGAATTACCCTCATTTTGAGATCCTGTTTGTAGATGATGGTTCAAAGGACAGTACGTATCAAAACGTAGCCAATGCCTTTCGTGGTAATGATAAAGTAAAGGTCTTTACAAAGGCCAACGGGGGTAAGGCATCGGCACTGAACTTTGGTATCAGCCAAACGAATAATGATTATGTTATTTGTATCGATGCCGATACGCAATTGAAAGTTGATGCGGTAACACAACTGATGAAAAAATTTATTGGCGGGCCAGCTAATATTGGCGCTGTAGCCGGCAATGTGAAAGTAGGGAATGAGAATAACATGCTTACCAAATGGCAGAGCATAGAATATACAACAGCACAGAACTTCGACCGCCGGGCCTTCGACCTGGTGAATGGTATTACCGTGGTGCCTGGAGCCATTGGGGCCTTTAGAAAAGAAGCCATTGAACAGGCGGGCGGATTTACTACCGATACGCTGGCCGAGGATTGTGACCTTACTATCCGGATATTACGCCATGGTTACCGCGTGGTAAACTGTCCTGAAGCGGTGGCCATCACAGAGGCGCCTGAAACCTTCCGGCAGTTTATGAAACAGCGGTTCCGCTGGAGCTATGGTATCATGCAAAGCTTTTGGAAAAACAGGGATGCCTGTTTCAATCCTAAATACAAAGCGCTGGGTATGGTAGCTTTGCCCAATGTGCTGCTGTTCCAGATAATATTACCTATGCTGGCGCCGTTAGCAGATATTATGCTGGTGCTGAGCCTGATCTGGAACCGTCATGATCCTGCCAGTATGCACAAGATCACTTTGTATTACCTTATTTTCTTTGCCGTAGATGTGTTGGTGAGTATTGTGGCTTTTGCCTTTGAGCGGGAGAAGTTCGGTAAACTGGTTTGGCTCATTCCCCAAAGACTGGTGTACCGGCAGCTGATGTACTTTATCTTGTTCAAAGCCCTCCGTAAAGCCATCAAAGGTGAGAGCCAGGGCTGGGGAATATTGAAGCGTACAGGAAATGTAAAACAGTTGGCGGGCAGTATCGGATAGTTGCGGCCTGTTTTTCACCGATCGGATTTGCCTGTTCACCGACCGGGGCATGGGCAACCCTGACACGACATGTAAGTTTACCTAAACGATTAAAATAACAAAACATGAAAAAAGTACTGATGGCGGCCCTTGCCCTGATAGGGTTCAGCGCTGCTACACTTGCACAAACAACGCCTGCCGCAAAAACGAGTGACCCTGCAAAGGTGCAGGTAGTTAAAAAGACAACAGATAAAAAAGATAATGGGAAAGCAGTAGCCATGAACAAGGCAGTGAAGCCGGCAGCAGCCGCTCCTTCCACAGCACCGGTAGTGAATAAAGCTACCTCTGCATCTACAAAGCCAGCTGCAGCGACAAGTCCGGGCGCGGCAGCTCCGCTTAAGAAAGACGGCACACCGGATAAACGTTATAAAGCTAACCAGGGAAGTACAGCAGGACCCGTGAAAAAAGATGGTACCCCCGATATGCGGTACAAGGCAAATAAGAAGAAGGGTTAAAAGAGGCTCAGAGGTTCTGTATATTTCCTCTGGTTGTTCCACACGCCCCGGGCAGTAGCGCGGGGCTTTTTTATGAACATCACACTTTAGGCGGCTTCGACAGGCTCAGCCTGACATTGGAGTCTTAATTCACCTGACATTGGTGTCTTAATTCAACGACATTGCATCAATATTCGAATCTTTTTACTGCGGGGTGGTTCATCATGAATTTGATAAACTGCTGGTGATTTTTGGCATAGCCCTGTGAGAACCAGGTGATGGAGAGATCGTTTTCATTCTTTATTTCACCTATCGCTCTACATTTCAATGCATGCTGTCTGAACAGTGTTTCAAACTGTTCTTTTGCATCTGTAGAAAAGACACAGCTCACGGTGTAGGTTTTGGATTGGTTCAGCTTATCAATGATCGTCTCCAGGCGGGGCAATACGGCCAGTACGATCAGGATGAGAATGCTGGCATAGGCTGATGCCCAATAATATCCGGAGCCGATGCCCATACCCACTGCAGCTACCGCCCAAATGGATGCTGCGGTGGTAATGCCGTTTACGGTGTTTTCTCCCCGGAATATCACTCCAGCGCCCAGGAAGCCAATGCCTGTTACAATATTGGAAGCAATACGATCAGGATTGCCGGGTGATCCAATCCCAATAGACATCATGGTAAAAAAGCAAGAGCCCATGGAGATGGTGATCATGGTGCGGAAGCCGGCAGATTTACCCCGGTATTCCCTTTCTGCGCCTACCATGCCGCCCCATAATACAGCGAGCAGCAGTCGAACAAGCATTTCGTAGTTCATACAATAAAGTTAGGTATTGAAATAACCTGCTTCGAGGGCCTTGCAAAAGAGCGCATGATCTTTTGCCACCTGCAGGGCATATTGTTCTGTCCATTCTACCAGCGGACCTTCCCACTGCCTGTCTTCGGCAAAAGCCTTCAGCTCATCTGCCGTAGCCGAGCCATACCGGCCACTGCTGCGCAGGTGCGCGGAGGCAGTAAGCAAAGCCAGGTCGCTCAGGTATTGGCCCACGAGCTGGGTTTGTTTCCAGGTATCATCGAGGTTGATCTTATCCGCAGTGGGTTGTATGGTTCTTGTTACGTACCAGTTGCCCGCGTGCCGGAAAGCCGAGGTGAAGGCGGGCGCCACGTGCTGCATCATATCCTGTACCTGAATGATCCGCTCTGCCTCATTTTCCCAGGCCGGCTGTTGCAGGCCAACCGGTGAAGGAATAGAAGAGGGTAAAGACATCTTTACATCGATCATCCTTTTTTGCCTTGGATTGATCTCGTTCTCCAATAAAAAGATATAACGTTTTACACCAATGCTGCCGGTGCCTGCAATCCTGAATCCTATATCAGACACTTTATACCCGGCATGGTACCCGCGACTGAACCATTTTATAAAGGAGGCCGCCATGGGCGCTCTTTCTTCTTTGGATACATTTAGTAAACGATCGTCTTCAATCAGTTTGGCGCCTTTGGGTTTGCCGTTGGTGCGTTTTGCCAGCAGTTCTGCCTTAGTTCTTTCTGCTACTTTATTGACCAGCTTTTTGATGAGCCCCGTAGCTGTTTCCTTTTCAATATTGAGGGCTTTGTTCTTGATCAGCGCAAAGCGGTATTGCTGTAGCAGTTGCTGTACCAGTTTTTTCTTTTCTTTTTTGGGGAAGTCAATTTCCGTCAAAGCGATCTGCAGGGAGGTCAGCAGTCTTGATAGGTCGTATAATAAAGGGGCCTGTATGCTTTCGTCAAAATCATTCATGTCGAAATACACCAGCTTGTTGCCTCCTTTGTAGCTGCCAAAGTTTTCCAGGTGCAGGTCGCCGCAAAGCCAGGCGAAGGGGGAAGCTGTAAATGGATAATTGGCCAGCAGGTCCTGGTAAAATAAATGACAGGTACCGCGAAAGAAACGAAAGGGATCTTCCGACATAGCTTCATACTTGAGCGGCAAAATACGCTGCTCCCGGTTTGCATTGAAGCTTTTGATGATCGACAGTATATCCCTGTTCATTGTTTATCTGTAAGATAACAAATTATATTTTAATATACTGTATGGAGAGAGAAGAGGCAACAAGGCAAAGAGGCAGAAGGCAACGAGAAAGGCGTTCCAGCGGTTTGGCCGGACTTATAGAATAGGGTGAGTCGTCCTTGGAGGGCGACCCACTAACGTATGTCAGGCTGAGTTTATCGAAGCCGCCTTCGATAGGCTCAGGCTGACAACCGTTAAGGGACAATTGTGTCTATATGATCTCTTTCACTGCCTCGATAAACTGGTCCAGTTCATCGGTGGTGTTGAAGTAATGGGGAGAAGCACGGAGCGCCCAGGCTACTTTCTTCTCATCGAAATCTATGACGGCGAATTTGCGGTAGCTGGGTACTACATTGATCTTCCGCTTCAGTAATTCCTGTACAAGCTGAACGGGATCGCCACCTGCTACGGCAAAGGTGACGAGGCCACCAAGTTCAGGGCCTCTGTCCAGCACCTTTACTTTATTGATCTCGCTTAGCTGCGTGCGCAGGCGCGATGATAGTTCCTTCACACGTTGCCACACCCTGTCTTCACCGATCTGCAGGAAATATTCAATGGCTGTTTTTGTTCCCAATACCAATGCATAGGCAAATTCCCAGTCTTCAAAGCGCATAGCGTCTTCTCTTTGTTTGTACACATCCTTTTCTATCCATTCTGCTCCCCGCATGTCGATGAAGAGCGGTTCCAGTCCGGCCTGCAGGGCTTTATCAGAAATGTAGAGCATACCTGTTCCGCGTGGCCCCCGCAGGAACTTGCGATTGGTGACACTCAGGAAATCACAATGCAATGCCTGTACATCCAGTTTCATTTGTCCTACCGACTGACAAGCGTCCAACAAATAGAGGGTATCATACCGGGCAGCTATTTCACCGATGGCATGTACCGGTTGCACCAGACCGGAGTTGGTGGGTATATGCGTAATGGCCAATAGCCGGGGATGCAGGGTCTTCAATTTGTGCTCAAGATCCTCCAGGTCTACGCCGCCTTCGGGTGCATTCTTTATCCGTTCTATCCGGATGCCAAATCTTTTCTGACAGGAAAGGAACTGGATCTGGTTGGAAATAAAATCATCATTCGAGGTGAGTATGATATCACCAGCCTTGAAAGGGATGGACGACAAAGCACGGGTATAAGAGTCTGTAGCGCTGGATGTAAAGGCAATATTGGTGGGCTTGCAATTAAAGAGCCGCGCTGCCTGTACATAAAAATCGCTGATGGCTGCCTGTTGAAATGCCGAAGCCTCGTAACCACCAATGGAGGCTTCCAGCTTGATATGATCGAGAATAGATTGCGTAACGGGATTGGGCATCAGGCTGGCGCCTGCATTGTTGAGGTGAACAATGTTGGCACATCCTTCTGTATCCTTCCTGAAGGCAATGATCTCTTCCGGAGTAAAAGGCTGAATGAGTTGCTTTGACGTTTGAGTGGCCGTTTCCATTGTAGAGTAGTTAGTTTGACTTAGTTGACATTGTTAAATTCTGCAATGCATTCGATCTCCACCAGGGCATTGTAGGGTAATCCCTTTACGGCAACAGTAGAGCGTGCAGGGCGATGGGTTCCAAAGACCTCAGCATACACGCCATTCATCCTGGAGAAAAGGTCCATATCCGTAATGAATACATTTGTTTTGACAACGTTTGAGAAGCTGAGGCCGGCTGATTGTAAAACCGCTTCCAGGTTTTTCAGTGCCCTGCGTGTCTGCCCTTCTATGTCAGCGGCTTCTATGGTCATGCTTTCCGGTACGAGGGGCGTTTGACCGGAACAATACAGCAGGTTGCCTGTTCTGATGGCGTGGGCATAGGGGCCGACGGCTTTAGGTGCTTGTTCTGAGAAAAAAGTTTGCATGGCTATCTTTATTTTGTTTTGAATGAATTGAAGCAGCAAAGCTATGGATGTACCGGTACAGGAAACCCGCAAATACATTCGTTTGATGGGTTTTTACGGTATTTTTGATTCCTTAAACGGGTAAAAGCTGCATGAAAACAGATCAGTTCGACCGGCACCTGCTCAGGTTATTACAACAAAACAACCGGCTCACTTCAGATGAGCTGGCAGAGAAAGTAGGGCTTAGTGCTTCGGCTGTGCAAAGAAGACTGAAGCGGCTAAGGGATGAAAAGCTGATCGAAGCAGACGTGTCCATCGTTTCTCCTGGTGTGGCTGGTATTGATATCACCTGCATTGTAGATATTGCTTTGGAGCGGGGCAGTTCGCAGGACCTGGAGAAATTCAAGGCGTCTATGCTTCAGCTGAGCGAGGTGATGCAATGTTATTACGTGACCGGTACTTACGACTTTATCATTATTGTGAATACTGCCACCATGCAGGAGTATGAATCGTTTACCCGGAAATGGCTGATGGACAATCCCAATGTAAAACACTTTTATACGCATGTAGTCATGGACAAAGTAAAAGTGGGCTATAGCATTTCGATCCCTGATTAAGGAATTCTTTAACAAATACACTTTCTTCCCCGAAACGCACACCATATATACGCGAGCCCTTACGTGTTTAATACCTTTCTTCCATACGGCTAATAAAGTCGCTTCGATAAATTATACATCACTAACCCTTAAATGTCACTTGCCTTCGGTGCCGCAGTGTGATAGTTTTGTGCTATCAAATAATTGAAACAAAAGATATACAGCACAAAATTTAAAACTTAAGAACATGAAAGCGACAATCAGAACAATGGCCTTTTTGTTTACAGCTACTATTATAGGATTAACAGCACAGGGCCAGAAACCTTCTCCTGAATTACTGACCCCAACCAACCATGCACTGGTACTGATCGACTTCGAAGGTCAGATGGGATTTCCGGTAAAGAATATTTCCATCGAGCAATTGAGGAACAATACGGCTATTGTAGCGGGCGCCTCCACTATATTCAAAGTACCTACGTTGGTGACCACGGTGGCCGAGAAATCCTTTAGCGGACCAGTTTTCCCTGAGATCACTGAGTTCTATCCTGAGAAAAAAAATTATATCGATAGAACAACGATGAATACCTGGGAAGATGTGAATGCACATAAAGCGATCGTAGACAAAGGCAAGAAGAAGATCGTGATGGCCGGTTTGTGGACCAGCGTTTGTATCGTAGGCCCTGCTTTATCAGCCAAAGCAGATGGATATGATGTATATGTGATCACCGATGCCAGTGGTGATGTAAGTACAGAAGCACATGAAATGGCGATCAACCGTATGATACAGGCAGGCATCAAACCCATCACTTCCATACAATACCTGCTGGAATTGCAACGTGATTGGGCAAGAAGTGAAACCTATGCACCGGTTAACAACCTGATCAAAAAGTATGGCGGCGCTTATGGACTGGGCGTTCAATATGCACAGGAAATGCTGAAACACTAACCTTATTCTGAATAACGGGGGCGGTCTTACCGCCCCTTAATTTTTTTATAATGAGAACGATGTATGCGTTCCTGCTGGTGCTGATCGTAGTACCCGGTAGTGTGGTCCTTTCCCAAACAAAAGCTGATCTTATTATCACCAACGGAAAAGTAACTACGGGTGATGGTAGCCAGGAAACTGAGGCAGTAGCAATAGCAGGCAATAAGATATTGTTTACCGGCACCAACCAGCAGGCACTTAAGCTGAAAGCAAAACAAACCAGGGTGATCGATGCCGGTGGCAAGCGGGTAATCCCCGGATTGTTTGACAGCCACCTGCATGTGATACGCGGTGGCAGATTCTACAACACTGAATTAAGATGGGATGGCGTGAGCACGTTGAAGCGGGCATTGGAAATGTTGAAGGAACAGGCGCAAAGAACACCAGCCGGACAGTGGGTAAGGGTAGTAGGTGGATGGAATGAATACCAGTTTGAAGAAAAGCGATTGCCCACCCTGGCAGAGATCAACGCTGCAACAGGTGAAGTGCCCACCTTTGTGCTGTACCTCTATGGTAAAGCATGGGTAAATATGGCGGGCATCAAACAATTGAATATCCAGGGTGATATGCCCAACCCGGCGGGGGGATTGATCGAAAAAGACAATGAGGGTAATCCTACAGGTTTGCTGGTGGCAGAGCCCAATGCTTTTATCCTTTATTCCACCCTCGCTAAATTGCCGGAGCTGACCACTGCAGAAAAGATAAACTCTACGCTTCAGTACATGACAGAGCTGAACCGTCTGGGCGTAACGGCCGTGATGGATGCAGGCGGCGGGTTTCAAAACTTCCCCGATGATTATGCTATTACGGATTCGCTGAATAAACTGGGTAAGATCACCGTGCGCCTGCCTTATTTTTTATTTGCCCAGAAGAAGGGTACAGAGTTGAATGATTATACCAGGTGGGCAGGCATGGTAGCAATAGATCACCATGAGCGCAATGGCATCAACGAAGTGGATTACTATGTGGGAGGTGGCGGAGAGAACCTGGTAGGTGATGCAGCAGACTTTGAGAACTTCCTGTTTCCCCGGCCGGAATTACCGGCCAGCTTGGAGGGCAACCTCAAAGCTGTCATTCAATTGTTGGTTAAAAAGCGCTGGCCTTTCCGGCTGCATGCTACTTACAATGAAAGTATCAGCAGGGACCTGGCCGTTATTGAAGAAGTGAATAAGGAGACTCCATTGAATGGGCTGGTTTGGTTTTTTGATCATGCCGAGACGATCAGTGAAGAAAATATGCAGCGCATTAAATCCCTGGGTGGGGGCATTGCTGTGCAGCACCGCATGGCTTACCAGGGAGAAAGTTTTATTCACCGTTATGGTAAGAAGGCCGCACTGGCCACGCCGCCGGTAAAGCGTATGCTGGAACTGGGATTGCCGATAGGGCTGGGAACAGATGGAACAAGGGTGGCCAGTTACAACCCCTGGGTGGCTTTGTATTGGATCACCACGGGAAAAACGATCGGGGGAACGCAAGTGATGGGCAAGGAAAACACACTCGACCGGTGGAAGGCGCTGCAATTATTAACAACGGGTGGATATGGATTGCTGAAAGAAAAGGACAAGGGGCGTATTCAGCAGGGCTATGCTGCCGACCTGGTGATATTGAATAAGGATTATTTCGCCGTGCCGCATGAGGAGATCAAAAGCATTAGTGCTTTGCTGACCATTGTGGATGGTAAGATCGTGTATGGCGCTGATCTTTTCAAGCCCATTGCACCGGAAGCATTGCCCGTGATTCCCTCCTGGAGCCCGGTAAAATATTATGGCGGATACCAGTAGTAAGGATAGGTTACATGAGAGGTACATGAAAATGCCCCCAAAAGTCACTGACCTTTGGGGGCATTTTACATATAGAACACAAACAACTGCTATCAATTAATAACTATCGTTCTGCTTCAGGTAATCTTTCAGATTAGAGGCGCCATCAATAGCTGATTGTGGAATAGGCAGGAGCCTTTTCTTTGGATCAGTATTGGTTTTTTCAGTCCAGGTGCCTTCATATTTACCAAAGCGGATCATGTCTGTTCTTCTCAAACATTCCCAATAGAATTCGAATCCGCGTTCTCTGTACAGGATGTCAAGCGTCATCGTGGTCAAAGCCGGTGGCTTTTGTCTTGCCGTGCGGGATGCCCTTACGGTATTTACATCGGCCAGCGCAGCGGCAGCATCGTTGTTCTTTCTCAGTTTTGCTTCTGCGCGCATCAGGTAAATGTCAGCTAAACGCAGAATAACAATATCGGCCTCACCAAAATTCCGGCCGCTGACTGATTTGCGGCTGAACATATATTTGGATACCCGGTATCCGGATGGATAGTTACTGCCATCGGGGGTGAAATCTACTTTTTCAGTAAAGATCACTGGCAGGGTGGGCTTGCTCCGGCTGTCATGGAACAAGGGTCCTACTTTCATATTCCCATTAGCACATTTCACAAAAACACCGCCTTTCTTGATCAGGCCATATTGTTGTCCCCTCAGGATACCACGGTTGATAAAAAACTGGGCAGCAGGTACGCAGCTGTCTGCCTCATTGGAATAGATAGACAGGTTTTCTTTATAAAACCGGGGGTCTACTTTAGGATCGGCCGGTGCATAGGCATTCTCCCATGTTTTATAAAAGTCGGAAGTAATAGCAGGACCATCCGTACCATTGGCGCCCACAAAATCGGGCAGGGGCCACTGATCACCGGATAAGGAAAAATAAGCCATACGGTTATGTCCGTTGAGGTCCGCACGCTGGTCAACAGCAAAGATGATCTCTTTGTTGGTGTCGTTATTGTCATCAAAGATGGCAAAGTATTCGGGTGATAATTGGTAATTACCAGTCGCGATGATCTTATCGCAATACTCAACTACCTTATCCATGTCTTCCGGTGCAAAAGTGGCGGCAGTATAAATATTCCTGTAAACACCTGCATTCAGGTACAACCTGGCCAGCATACCCCAAACAGCGGCTTTTGACATTCTTCCGTGCGTTACATTCACTGTTTCCAGATCGGGTTCGGCAGCGAGGAGTTCTTTCCTGATGTATTCAACCGCAGCACTACCCCTTAATATATCAGAGAGGGCGCTGGGATCATCTTTTGTAAAGACCACTCCATACAGATCGAGCGTGAGCAGGCTATAATAAGCGCGCATAGCCCTTGCCTCTGCCGTAAAGCTCTTAACAGAAGGGTCTTTTAACGCTGGTAATTGATTAATGGCACTGATAGATCTCGATATAGACTGGAAGATGAAGTTCCAGGTATTCTTGATATTGTTGTCAGTGGTCATGAATTCGTGCTTGTGACTGGTGAGGTAGATGCCATTATCAAACCAGTCTGTATTTCCCCGGTAGGGAAGTATGGCCTCATCAGTTGGGATTTCCTGGAGGGCAAAATAGTTGGTATGCAGGAATATATCCGGGAGGCGTGCATATACAGGGCCTATCAGGCCTTCTGCGGCTTGCTTGTCGGTAAGGTTGATGGCATTTGCTTCATCAAGCACCTGCTCATTGAGCTTGGTACATCCTATGCTGCTAAAGAGAAAGAACAGCAGGATGGGGTATATATTGATTGTCTTTTTCATAAAGAGTCTGTTTTAGAAAGTGATGTTAAAACCAAGGAGGAAAGAGCGGGCCTTGGGGTAACTGAGGTAATCGATACCATAAGATGAAATGCCTGCCTCTGCGCGGTCTGTGTTGACTTCGGGGTCATAACCACTATATGGTGTGATCACAAACAGATTTTGACCTGTTAAGGATACACGCATGGCAGAGATCCATTTTGACAGACCAAGTTTCTGAAGGTCGAAGTTGTATCCGATCGCCAGGTTATTAAGCCTGAGGTACTTTCCATCTTCGATGAAGCGGGAAGATACCTGGGCATTGTTGCCATTGTTCTCACCGGGCTGATCAAGCGCCTGGGCAGTGGTATTGCCACCTTTTACCAGCAGGGCCTTGTAGAAGATAGCATTGCGTGTTTGGTTGTAGATCTTATTGCCGGAAAGTCCGTTGAAATTGGCAGTGAGGTCAAACCCTTTATAGCCCACTGTGAAATAGGCATTGTACATGGTTTTGGGTAAGGCGGCGCCCACTGCAACACGGTCTTTATCGTCCGTGATATTACCATCACTATTAACATCCCTGAATAAGTTGTAGCCATTGGCATCAAGGCCAAGGAATTCCCGCATGTAGAAGGTGCCGATCGGCTGTCCATTCACATAACCGTTTACAGGTGTAGCGGTAAGACCGGCTGTGTTGGCAATACCCGTGTTGATTACTGTAAAGGGAGAGTTTCTTACTTCATTATCAATGAACGTTACGTTGCCGCCTGCTGAATAATAGAATCCGCCGCGGGTAGTATGACGATAGCTAAGATCAAGTTCAACACCCTGGTTTACGATGTTCATACCATCGATATTGGTCCAGGTGGTGGATACAGGTTGAATAGGATCGCCGGCTGTTACTTCTACGAGGATATTATCTGATATTTTCCGGAAGTAATCGACTGTACCGCTGAGGGCACCTTTGAAGAATTCAAAATCAAGGCCGATATCCGTTTGGTTGGATACTTCCCATTGAATATCCGGATTGGCTAAGCGAGAGAAAGCAGTTCCCTGTGCATACACATTGGTTGGGTATAAGGGATAGCTGGTAGCCGCTGCCACACCTTGTGCAGTAAACAAAGCCTGGGTAATTTTAGAAGGGATCTCCTGGTTACCTGTCTGTCCCCAGCCCGCACGCAGTTTGAGGCTATGGAAAGGGCTGTTATCCATAAAGCCCTCTTTTGAGATGATCCATGCTCCGGAGAAGGAGGGGAAGACACCGTATTTGTTATTGCTACCGAATTTGGAAGAGCCATCTGCACGCAGTGTAGCTGTGAAGAGGTATTTACCGTCGAACTGGTAGTTCAGTCTTCCAAAGAAAGACTGAAGCTCATTGACCAGTGCATAACCGCCCGGTCTGTTACCAGCCAGTGTCATATCTGCACCCAGGCCTGGGTTGTACATAGGTTCAACTGCCGTGCCGGAGAAATTATTGATGCTGGTGTTCCTGCCCTGGAGGAATATTTTCTGGTAAGAATGACCGGCGAGGGCGGCGATACTGTGCCGGTTGAAAACTGTATTATAAGTAAGATAGTTTTCTACGAGGTAGTTGCGGTTGTAGGTATTGTAGGTTTGCAGTCCGCCCAGTCGCAAGGGTACTGTGCTGGGTTTGGATTGAATATCCCTGGTACCCGTAGAATTATCTATGCCGAAGTTGAGTTTGTAGGTAAGTCCTTTGAACAGCAGGAGTGATCCGCTGATATTGCCCAATACCCTGTTGACTGTAGTAAGGTCTTTTTCCAGGTCCAGCAAAAGGACTGGATTGGTGCCACTTTCAAATTTAAAGGGCTTGCCATCTGGTCCATATGCAGGAATGGTGGGATTGGTAGAAAGGGCGCTGCCCACGAGGCCACCGATTGGCGGACGTGTATTGACCGTGTTGCTGGCGCTGAGGTTTACTTCAACGGTAAGGCGATCGTCCAATAATTTTTGTGTCATGTTCATCCGGCCATTGTAGCGTTTCAGCGTGTTATTCTTTAACACACCTTCCTGCAATTGCATGCCGAAGGAACCATAGTAGTTGAATTTGTTGGAGCCGCCAGACAGGTTGATGTTGTGGTTTTGTGTAAAGGCAGTTTGGCTCACCTGATCCTGCCAGTCTGTATTGCCGCCAAAATCATCAAGGGCGCCACCGAGTGCAGTTACCTGCTTTTTGTATTCATCAGCGGCAAAGACGGGAAGCTTATTGGCCATTTTACTGAAGCCGCCGTTGAAGGAGTAGCTCATAGTGGTTAAGCCTGCTTTACCTCTTTTGGTAGTAACAAGCACCACACCATTAGCGCCTCTTGCGCCATAGATAGCCGTAGCGGAGGCATCTTTCAATACATCTATCGATTCGATGTCCTGTGGATTGATAGTAGCAAGCGGGTTGGTCGCTCCGCCGGTGGAGGCATTGTCCAGCGGCATTCCATCGATTACGAAAAGGGGCGTGCTACCTGTTCTTATACCGCCGGGGCCACGTACGGTAATGCTTTGCATGCCGCCTGGTTCGCCGCTGGTAGAAGTAACATTCACACCTGCTACTTTTCCTTGCAGCAACTCTTCAGGTGTGTTGATGATACCGCGGTTGAAGTCGGCAGCCTTTATTGATTTAACAGCGCCGGTAACATCACGTTTGGTAGACTTACCATAACCCACCACCACTACTTCTGCTGCAGTGTTGGAGGCTGATTGTTCCAGCTTAATTTCCAATGTAATGTTGCCGGATGCATCAGGCTTATTGCCCTTCAATACTTTTTCTGCATAACCAACGTGCGAGAAAGAGAAGGTGTAAGTAGCTGAAGCGTCGAGGCCTTTGAATTCGAATGTGCCCCTGGTGTCTGTTTGTGCTGATCTTTTAAACTGACCTTTCTCACTGGCCACTACCACCGTAACGCCGGGCATGGGTGTGGAAGTTTCATTTAGTACAGTTCCTTTAGCAGTTGTCTGGGTTGTTTGGGTAAATGCAGTCGCATGCAGTAGCAGATGCGTCAGTAGCAGTACACCCCACATGGTAACCCGTGGGTTGAGTTGTTTCATTTTGGCCTTATTTAAATTTAAGTTGCAAAGTTGTTAGAAAATCAAGGGGTAAGGATCGGTGATGAGTTATGAATGCGTTAAGTTAATGAGAACTAAATATTATCTTTTATGTTATTACGAAACCGGTTTCGCTAATGAAACTGACCAGGATGAGTTTATAAATGATGTCTTTTTTAGAATTCTTTGGATATATACCGGGTGTGTGTACACGTAAATGACTGAAAGGTTATGTGGTATTATAGTGGATGGTAACAGATGTGGGTAAAAGGCCATATTGAATTTGCCTGGGTATCCTATCAAGCTGCTCTTCGGGCTTTTTTATTCCGGTGGGATGACGTGAAGGGGTGGGTAAGGGAAGCAGCGTATATAGCATAGATCATACTGCTCTTATCTACGGCTGATCCTACGATATAATCCTCGTCATGTCCTCTATAACTCCTCTATATGTCCTCTATAGCTCCTCGTCAGTTTTTCCTATATGAAGATTTGTGATATATATAAATATCGTAAATTAGGGTAGTTAGTCCAATTATTTTAATTAAAACCACTTCCAATGGCTAAAAAAAGAAAGAAGACGAAAATGAAGGACCGGCCTCCCTGTCCTGATCCTGAAAAATACACCTGGGTGGAAACGAGAGAAGGAGGCTACTGGCGAAAAAAGCGTGAGGCCCAAGTGAATAAGGTGTTACAGTTTTTGGCCGACAATACGAAAGGTACCAATGAGGCGGCTAGCCGGGTATTGGCAAAACTGCAACCATTTACACAACATCTTTTATTGCGTAGAACAATGGCGAAGATGGCTGGCGCCTTTAAGCGATCCTTGCTTATGGGTGACCGAATGGATTATACTCACCTGGCCGATCTTGATTTGCAAGGCAGCGACTACGCTATGACGAAACTGTTTAAAGGTGGCTGTCATGTAAAGATTGAAAGAGGCATATTGCATCTCGGTCTACAATTGGGTACAGAAACCGTGCGCCAACACAGTCCTCTTGCAACAGGTTATTTTGCGGAGGTTATTTTGTTGTGGGGAGATCCCGGAGATGCAAAAAGTTTGCGGGTAGATAATACTGTGTCGGAGTCATTTTCATTTGGAAAGGAAGGCCCGAAAATACATTCCATTGTATTGTCGATCCAATTGCCTGCCAGGCAGCCCTGGATAGCGATGTTGAAGTTGAGCTGCCTGGGGGAATATGTAGAGGATATGGCTAAATATCATGCGATGAAGGTGGTGAAGGTAGGGAATGGAGTTAGTTGAGTAACTCCTTCACCCTTGTTTTTATATATCCATTCTGTAAATATTGGTAGAGGTTTTTGCCGGGGCAATCGGTTTTGGTGGAATGGTCCTTGTGGGAAGCAATGGTTTCGGCGGGGATATTGTATTTTTTAACGCAATAAGCAATCAGTCTTGAGAGGGCTTCCAATTGCTTGGCGGGTACTTCCTGCTCTTCAAAATTGCCGAGGCAGGAAATCAGCAGGTGGCCGGCGGGGTCGTATTCTGTGGCTGTTTCTCCTACTGTGTACACATCTCTTCCTTCAAATATGGTACCATCGGGCGCAATTAAAAAATGATAGGGGATATCTGCCCAGTTCCTGTCTTTGCCCATGCCCCAGGTTTGTACATTCTTAATATGCTTAGCAGCATCTTTGGAAGAATCGAAAGCAGTGCCTTCATGGTGAATGGTGATCTTCACGGGGGTATGTTGCCGGAATGGTTTGGGAGCTGCGGCATTCCAGCTGGTACGGGGCACAATTGCTGCGGATGGCCCGGTGATCTTGATGGTGTTCTCTATTTCTTTATAAATGCTTTCATTGCCATTGCGATCTACTGCGGTTACCACGATATGGGTAGGCATGTTCTTATCGGTTGTCAGGTCGAAGGTGGTAGACCGGTCGTTGCGGTTCATGATCTTGTACTTCCAGGTAATGTTGCCGGTATTGTCTTTGAACTTACCGTATACTACATAATGAAATACATCTTTCTCATCGGGATGGGTCCAGCTAATTTTTAAGGCATTGCCCAATTGATCAAGTGTTACCACAGGGGTTTCGGGAGCTTTGTTGTCGAGCCAGGGACTGGAGGGAATCAATGCCTGCTTTTTGTAGGGCCCATTGATAATGCCTTTGGTCATCTGTGGACTTTTGGTGAGCTGTGAAATGCTCCAATGAATAGCGCCTGTACTGTTGGGCAACATGGCACGGGTGATCATGATCTCACCAATGATCTCATTCACATTGCGGATGCTTGTATCGGTGCCTACATTCATACCGGGCCAGAGGTGCCTGTTCTGAGTATTTTCGCCAGCCCACCAACCCAGTAACAGGGGAAAGCTTTGCTGTAAGCGGCTGATCGGCCAGTAGAGCTGGGGAGAGAAATAATCTATCCATCCTTTGTTGAGCCAGAGTTTAGCATCTGCATAGAGTACGCTGTATTGATCGAAGCCTCCAATGCCTTCAGGATAACCGGGGCGCCAGATACCAAAGGGGCTGAGGCCAAACTTCACATGCTTCTTTTCGGATTTGATCTCTTTATAAAGTCGTTCAATGAAGGTGTTCACGGCATCGCGGCGCCAGTCGCCTCTTTCGAGTTTACCACCCCCGGCTTTGTAAGCGGCATAGCTGGTACTGTCGGGGAAATCGTCTCCATGGTTATATTCGGGATAAGGGTAGAAATAATCATCAAAATGAACGCCATCAATATCATATCGCTTTACGATGTCCATTACTACAGCTGCTGAATGATCCTGGGTGCCTTTGAGGGCGGGATCAAACCACCAGTAATTGCCGTCTTTGAGTTTTACTACCAGTTCAGGTCTTTTTTTCACAATGGAACTATCAGATACTACGCCTCCTACTGTATGGTGAGCACGGTAAGGATTGAGCCATACGTGCATTTCGAGACCACGGTCGTGGGCGGCCTCTGTCCAGAACTGGAGGGGATCATAATAAGGACTGGGTGCTTTGCCTTGTACGCCAGTGAGGTAATAAGACCAGGGTTCGAGGGAGCTTTGGTATAAGGCATCGGCCTGTGGTCTTACCTGGAATACCACGGCGTTGAAGTTGTTGGCTTTGAGGTAATCGAGTAAGGCGATGGCTTCCTGTTTTTGTTGTTCGGTAGAAAGGCCGGGTTTGCTGGGCCAGTTGATATTGGCAACGGTAGCTACCCAGGCAGCGCGAAATTCTCTTTGCGCTTTGGGCGCTGAAGTTGGCGTGGAGGTAGTTGCTGTTGATGGCTGCTTCGTAGCCGATTTGGAGCCGGAACAAGCCTGTAATAAAAAAGCAATCAGGAGGAGAGTAGCAAATGTTGATAATCTGTGTGGCATAATCCTATATTGAAACGCTGTTTTGCAGTGAAGGCTTAAAGATACAGTTACGGGCAAATGAAAGCTGCATGCATTATTTAAATTCACTTAAAATATGCAGTTACTTGCGGGATTTGTCGAGTAATGAAAGGGGAGGGAATGCTTTATGGGGAAGGGGTTTCAATAACCTGCAAGAAGAAGCTGTGAGCATTGAGCTTCGAGCTACGGGCCTTTTGCTTCGATATGCTTACCGCCAGATCTGTGCCCGTGTTTGCAGGTTTGGCGACAGTTAATTAGATTTATATTTTCTAACACTAAATCCTGTTGATGGCCTTTGTTGTTGATCATAGCCGTATCCTGGAAGAGGTTACGAGAACCAGCATCGCCTTGCTGCTACAGGAGCCTTTCTATTCCCATTTCTTCAGCACACTCAATAAAGAAGTAGTGGCGCCCGACGACACAATTCAAACCATGGCCGTAGGACTCAGGGAACGAAAACATGTACTCTACATCAATCCCGTATTCTGGGATCAATTCTTTACCGACAAGCGGCACCGCTACGGCGTAGTGAAGCACGAAATATTGCACATCGTTTACAAACATACTCTCGCCAATCTGCGCGGATTCAACAGGCATGTAGTGAATATCGCCATGGACATTGTGGTCAATCAATACATCGATAAAGCACAGCTGCCCACGGAATCTATTTTCCTGGAAGATTTCCCGGAGCTTGCCCTGGCGCCCGATGGCTCCTGGCAATACTATTATGAAAAACTGCTGCACCTGCAGCAAAACCTGGATACGCTTTTTGCCAATACAGCCAGCGCTGCCGCCTTTCAATCCATCCGCGATTCCTCCCACGGTCTGGAAAGGCATGGGGCCTGGGAAGAGATCAGCGTATTGGATGAGATCGAAAAAGGATTGCTGGATGCTGATATTGATAACCTGGTGCACATCGCAAGGGCCAGAACGAATGAAAAGAGTTATGGCAAACTGCCGGCTGGCCTTAAAGCTTACCTGGATCAGTTGTTGTACAAGTCAAAACCATTGGTAGACTGGCGGCGGGTGATCAAACTGTTCTCGGAAAGCAGCAGCAAAACGAGAATAAGGAATACGTTGAAGCGTCCTTCCAAACGCTATGGCACCAACCCGGGCATCAGGGTGCGGCGGCTGAAGAAACTATTGGTAGCGGTGGATACTTCGGGCAGCATCAACAAAGAAGAGCTACACGATTTTTTTAATGAGATACATCACCTGTGGCGGGGCGGCGCCGAGATATTGGTAGTAGAATGTGACGCACAGGTAAAACGGGCTTATGCTTACAAAGGGATTGCCCCTGCTTTTGTTTTGGGAAGAGGCGGTACTAACTTTAATCCGCCGATCGAATATGGCAACAGGGAGTTCAATCCCGACGGATTGATCTATTTTACAGATGGGGTAGCGCATCCGCCTACGGCCATACCCAGGTTTCCGGTACTGTGGGTGATCAGCCGCAATGGCATCAAACCAGATTCAACCACCTTTCAACAACTGCCGGGCCGGAAAGCCCGGCTCATCTCTTAACGAATGCAGCATATGTCAACCAATACACAGTTCAATTATATCACGTACGGATCGAAGGTACATGCGGGCCAGGTAGTTCAATTACTGGAACATGTATCGGGCCAGTTCCTGGATAAAGCCCATGAGCAACGTCCTACTCCCGTTTGTATCTGGGGTATGCATGGGATTGGCAAAACAGAACTGATCAGGGATTTTGCGCTTGGCAAAGGCTATGAATTTGTATACATCGCTCCCGCACAGTTTGAAGAAATGGGCGATCTGCTGGGCATGCCACGGATCGAACAATCCAATGGCGTAGCCGGTACCAAATTCGTAGCGCCCGACTGGGTGCCGCATAAACCAGGGCCCGGCATCTTCCTGATCGATGACGTGAACCGTGCGGATGACCGCATTCTCCGTGGCATTATGCAATTGCTGCAAAACTATGAACTGGTAAGCTGGCGGTTCCCGCCGGGCTGGCTCATCGTACTCACTGCCAATCCTGATGGCGGCGACTATTCGGTGACGACGATGGATGATGCGATGCTCACGCGCATGATGCACATGACAATGGAATTTGAAGTGAAGGCCTGGGCAAAGTGGGCCGAACAAAGCGGCGTTGATGCGCGGGGCATTGATTTTATTTTGACCTATCCTGAGATCGTAACGGGTACACGTACCACACCCCGCTCGCTGGTACAGTTCTTCCGGTCGCTGGAAGGCATTAGCGATCTGAAACAACAGCTGGACCTGGTAAAGATACTGGCCGATGGATGTCTCGATGCAGAGACGACAGTAGCTTTCATTACGTTTATCAATATGGATATGGACCAGATCGTAGCGCCGGAAGAGATCATTCAGGCGCCCCTGTTCAGGATCATAGAAGAAAGAGTGAAAGGATTGGTAGATGGAAAAACCAAGCGCATGGATATCCTGTCGGTGATCATGACGCGCCTCACCAATTACCTGCTGTATAGTAAAGAGGAGCTTACGGACAAGGCATTTGAAAATATCAAAGCGTTTATTCTCCTGCCTTTTATTCCCAATGACCTGCGGCTGGCCATGGCGCAGGAACTGGTAGCCTCTGATAAAAAAAGCCTGAAACGCCTGTACAGTATTCCTGAAATTGGTAAACTGATCCTTACAAAAATGTAGTGGCAATGGACTTAACAAAATATATAAGCTATAGCAAGGAGCATGGCCTGTTTGAGTTGAATGACTATGAAGGAGTGATCGATTCGTTGCCGGATGACTTCTTTGAAGTATATCCGGAGGCAAGGACGGTGAGTATTCATTCCAAAAACCTGGCTGCTGTACCCGGCTCTTTTGGTAAGCTGGCACATTTGAAAGGGCTTATTATCTACAAAACAAAACTCAGGGAACTGCCTGCCGGTATAGAGACCATGTTGTCGTTGGAGTATGTGGGAGTGAGGGACAATAACCTGATGGACTTTAATAAGGAGGCGGTACGCTTATCGGCTTTACCTGCCTTGAAGTCATTGGAGCTGCAGGGATACCGTGGCAATAGTTTTCCGGAAAAGATCAGCCTGCTTACAAACCTGGAAATATTATCACTCCCCAATGCCAAAAAGAATGAGCAGGACATGGCGGGTATTTTTAAAGTCGTGGCTGCACTGCCCCGCTTACAACAATTGCATGTGGACTTTCCACACACCATGAGTTTTGCTTTCCTTACAGCCGGAAACCTGGCGATATTGGATAAACTGCAGGAAGTAGAATGCCGCGGATTGTGGATCAACACGGATAGTCAGTTGCCACTGGCATTGGGGCTTACCAAAAGGGTAAAATTCAAATACAAGTACGAAGATATATTAACGCCTTTCCGGGCATTCGTTGACGGCAAAGGGTATAATGCTTTGCAAACCCAGTTGCTTTTTGGCTTGTTTATCAAAAACATATTGGGTATCCAGGAACTGTTGCCCAATAAGCTGGCAGATGCGATCGCACAGCAACAAAAGCCCAGACTGCGTTTGTTGGACAAGCCGAAGGGGGAAACCATCAAGTCGATCAACAGCAAGCTGGAGCAATATGGCATCAGCGCAGATAATAATGCCAACGACGAGGATACCATTGTAGTGATAGGTGGTAATACTACGGTAGAAGAAGCAGCACCGTTTATTGTTGCGGGCCGATCACTGATCACGGTAGATCAATTGAACGAGGTATTGATCAGTGGAGGAGATCATTGGTTGCTGACGGAAGAAAATGAACCCGTGAATGAGCAGTTACTACAATTGCTGTGCAGCAACCAGGCGGAGAACTATAAGGTCGCCTTTCAGATCATTGCCACTGGTGGCGCCAATAAGTCTATTCAAAGTATACTGGCGGCTATTATGATGGCCCACCCCGACAAAGAGGTGCATAAAGGAGCAGAAAAGCTGTATGATAAATATGGATCGCAGGCTTTTAAATTGTACATCAAGGAGTCGAAAATATCCCTGCGCACAGGTGGCGATGTAGACCGTAAAGTAAATATGATAGTGAAGCATGTGGATGTAGATAGTATGCTTTTCAGGTTGATGTTTCATTGTATTGCAGGCGCCAATGATCATATTACCCGCGTTAGTACCGCGATCTTTAGCCTGAAAGAATTGCCGGATATCAGTCTGCCCAGGGAAATGACCTTCTTTACAGGTATTAAAGAATTGCACTTTGAAGATTGTGAACGCTTTGATATTAATGGTGCCATTGCCATCATCAAACAAATGCCTGAATGCCGCGTGCTGCTTCTGAATGGCTGTCATGTTGCCATTCCTGCCTCCATTGGTGAGCTTACACAATTGCAAACATTGGAGATCGCTCATAACACGCTGGCGGATGAAACCGCACTGCAATCATTGAACCAATTGCAGGTGCTGAATGTAGAAGGGGTTAAAATAAAGCATTGGGAATGGCTGGGATCGCTCACGCAACTCAGAACATTGAATTGTAACAACAATGGGCTGACTAAGCTACCGCAACAGGTGTACACATTGCAGCAACTTGGCAAACTGGAAGCCAAGCAAAATAAACTGACGGAAGTTCCGGAGCAACTGGCTATGTTGCCCATGCTTAATTACCTCGATCTTTCGAATAATGCCATTAAGGAGTTTCCTTATTTCCTGGGCCGGGCGCCAATAGATACGATCTTGTTGCGCTCCAATAAGATCGCGGAAGTGGATACGGATAAGTTATATGCGGCCAATAACAATCAACCCCTGCAATGGGGTGAATTGAACCTGGCGCGCAACCAGTTGACGAGCTTTCAACTGAGAGAAGGGATGCACCACCTGCGAAAACTGGATATCTCCCACAACCAGTTGGAAGCGCTGGACGATACGCTCTTTGCGGGGCCCCTGGGTTCTTTTTATGCCAGCAATAATAAGATCAGGGTAATACCCAGGGCGGTCTTGAAATGCGGGTTCTACACTTATTTTTGGGTACAGCATAACCTCATCACTGAATTGCCGGATTATTTTGCAAAGGCCAATATCCAAAACTGCGACCTGAGCAATAACAAGATCGCCTCTATCCATCCTGATTTTGATAAGTATGGCAAGGAGAATCATGGCCGGCTATACTGGAAATTGGGTAACAATCTCTTGCCGAAGGGAAAAGTGGGAGGTATTTATATATAAAAAGCGAGTTGGCTAAATTCGCGTATACTTATGGCAAAGGAATCACCAGAGATCATTCTTGCAGGCATAAAGCTTTCCAGGCAACTGGCCACGCCATTGTACCTGCAATTGTATGAGCAATTGCGGGCCATGATCCTGAGCAGCCGGTTAAGACCTGGTGACCGCCTGCCGCCCGGCAGGAACCTGGCCAAAGACCTGGGCGTAGCCAGGGTAATTGTGAGCCAGGCTTACGAACAATTGGTGATGGAAGGATATGTGACAGGCAAGACAGGCGCCGGCACTTTTGTGGCAGCCAAATTACCCGACCATTTATTAAATGCCGCACGTACTACAGTCGTTACAACAAAACCCTTCGTTGGTAAAACGGTTCCTGCTAAAACACCGGAAAATGTACAGACCGGCAGCCGCATAGAGGCTGTTGCTTTCCAGATTGGCATGCCTGCGCTCGACGTGTTTCCATATAAACTATGGCAGCAGTCAGGTAACCAGGTATTGAAAAATTTCAAACAAGCCCACCTGAGTTATGAGGATACACTCGGCTACTGGAACCTGCGGAAAGCCATTGCTGCTTACCTGCGCATAGCGCGTGCGGTGACCTGTGAAGCAGAACAGGTGATCGTAGTAACGGGATCGCAACAAGGGTTGAACCTGGTGGTGGAATGCCTGCTGAATAAAGGAGATAAGGTGTGGATGGAAGATCCGGGCTATCATGGTGCGCGGATCGCTTTTACGAATGCAGGCGTAACATGCTGCCCGATACCGGTGGAAGAAGATGGAATGAACGTGGCGCATGGTGTGCAACAGTATCCGGATGCAAAGCTGGCCTATGTTACGCCTTCGCACCAATTTCCGATGGGATGTACTTTATCACACGCGAAGCGGGAACAATTACTGGAATGGGCCCGGCAACAGGAAAGCTGGATACTGGAAGATGATTACGACAGTGAGTTTCGATATGAAGGAAGACCACTGCCGAGCTTGCAGGGTATGGATACCGGTGGGCGGGTCATTTACTCCGGTACATTCAGTAAGGTATTGTTTCCCGGATTAAGGTTGGCCTATATTGTATTGCCTGCTGTGCAAATGGTAGCTCAGTTCAAGCGCGTGAAAGACAACCAGGACCGGCAATCGCCGATCATGGAACAACTGATCTTATGTGATTTTATGGAAGGGGGCTATTTCCTGCGGCATATCCGTAAGATGCGGCTGCTGTATGCAGACCGGCAACAACAATTGTTGCAACTGCTGCAAACCCACCTGAAAGACCAGCTCCGTGTGAGCCTTTCTCCATCCGGTATGCACCTGCTCTGCTGGCTGCCGGAAGGTATTGATATGGCAAAGTTTAAGGACGCCATTCAAAAGCAGCAACTGGCTATTTCTTTTGTGAGCTCTTTTAGCATACAACATAAGTTGCCACCTGCCATCTTACTGGGCTTTACTGCTTATACAAAATACAAGATGAGAGTGGGGGTGGAGAAATTGCAATCCTGCCTTCGGGAAGCCTGTGCACAGTAGGTAGAGGTGCCCCCTTTTGTCCGCGTTGCAAGGGAAAGGTGTCACCTCTGTCCTCGGAATGGTCTTATTGGTTTAGGCATAATGGACCCAATGGCTCTGCGCAAGGCCTGTTAGTTTTGTTCTCACAAATTGAACAACAAAACTAATAGTCATGGAAACAAAGCAAGCAACATCTTTGGGCAATGAGCCTGTTATTACCACCACCGACAACCATCCCCGCAAACAGGTCCGGGTATTGGATGCCACGATGAGTTATATAGACGTGGGCCAGGGTGATCCCGTGGTATTCCTGCACGGCAATCCCACTTCTTCTTTTCTCTGGCGCAATATTATTCCCTGGCTTAGCAAATACCGCCGCTGCCTGGCTCCCGATCTGATAGGGATGGGTCAATCCGGTAAATCACCAGGCAACTCCTATCGCTTCGTTGATCATGCTGCTTACCTCGATGCCTGGTTTGAAGCTGTGGGGCTGGAAAAAGACATCGTCCTGGTATTGCATGACTGGGGTTCTGCCCTGGGCTTTCACCGCGCTTTCCGTTTCCCTGAGCAGATCAAGGGCATTGCGTATATGGAAGCCATTGTTCAACCTCGTTTATGGAGTGATTTTCCCAATGGCCGTGATGCCATTTTCCGGGCCCTGCGTTCGGAGAAAGGAGAAAAAATGATACTGGAGGATAACTTCTTTATCGAAACCGTGTTACCCAAAAGTATTATCCGTACACTCAGCCCCGAAGAAATGGACGCTTACCGCGCTCCCTTTCAACAACCCGGAGACCGGCTGCCCACTTTATCCTTCCCCCGTGAAATCCCCATTGAAGGCGAACCACCGCATATTGTTTCGATTGTAGAACAATACGGAAAGTGGATGTCGGAAGCCCAATTCCCTAAATTACTGATCAGTGCCGAGCCCGGCGCCCTGCTGGTTGGTCGCGCACTTGAGTTTGCCAGAACCTGGCCCAACCAACGCGAAGTAACAGTGAAAGGCATCCATTATATACAGGAAGATTCTCCGGCTGGGATCGGGGAAGCGGTAAGGGAGTTTGTGTTGAATGATTGTGTTTAAGAAGGCAACCAGGCATTAAGGCAACAAGGCATCGAGGGAACAGCTGGGGGCGAGGTGGTGGCGTAATGGGAATTGAAAGGGAATGGCATGAATTGGAATACACAAATTGGGCGAATTATACGAATGAATACATAGGCACATTATTAAATCAATTAAATATGGAATGGAAAATGGCTTTTGCACAATTATTCCTGCGATTGGCACTGGGCATCACTTACCTGGTGCCGGCACTTGACAGATTAGGCGCCTGGGGGCCTCCGGGATCAAAGCAGGTGAGCTGGGGCAACTGGTCGCACTTCTCCACCTATGCCCACCAGGTAATGTTCTTTTTGCCCTATCGATTGGCAGAGGTACTGGCGATCATTGCTACAATTAGTGAGCTCATTTTTGGGGTGATGCTGATCGCTGGTTGGTGTACACAGTGGGTAGCTGTGGGCAGTGGACTGTTGTTATTGTTTTTTGCGTTGAGTATGGCCGTGGCCTTTGGCATTACCTCACCGCTCAATTATTCCGTATTCACAGCCAGCGCCGCCAGTTTCCTGCTGGCCGCCATACCCGCTTATACCTGGAGTATTGACGCACTGCGTGCCACCGGGCACATAAAATAACCAGCTCACTTTTTAACCGGCTCCGGGATCAAAACATACACAAAGAATCACGATCTTCGGTTTCATGAAAATGATTGCCGGTTTTTTCCTCCTGTTATTGGCTGCTGTGCCCTGTGCAGCCATCACCAAAGTAGCCTGCATAGGCGCCAGTATCACGTTTGGACATGGCATTGAGCAACGTGAGGTCAATTGTTTCCCTGAACAGCTATACAAATTGTTGGGTAATGATTATACGGTGAGCAATTACGGTGTAAGCGGCACCACGCTGCTGCGTAAAGGCGACAGACCCTATTGGAATACGGATCACTATGAGATGGCCCTGAAAAGTCTGCCTGATATTGTGATAATAGACCTGGGAGGTAATGACAGTAAACTGATCAACCGCGTTCACCTGGGTGATTTTGAAAAAGATTGTGCTGATCTTATCCAGTCTTTCCGGCAATTGTCTTCCCATCCGAGGATCATATTGCTGCTTCCCATTCCATCTTACCTCACCGATACCGCACAGATCTATGACCGCGTGATCGTGAAAGATATCATACCACGCCTGCAACGCGTAGCGTATACCGAAAAGGTGGAAGTAGTGGATATGCATTCCCTGTTTGTAGACAAGGGAAGCCTGATGCCTGATAAAATACACCCGAATAAAGAAGGCGCCACCATTTATGCCCGGCGTTTGTATGAGCTGATCAGCGCTAAGCGTGATATAGCTTTCAATATTTTTCCCGGTATTCCGGAGCCCATTACGGTAAGTTCCTTTTACGGATATGATTGTGCCGACTTTACTTTCCTCGATAGAAAATGCAAAGTAGTAAAGCCCAAATGGTCGGCAGTAAAACGTCCCTGGGTATGGCGGGCAAGATTTTGGGGGCACGAACCACAGGCTGATATTGCCTTGCTGGAGCGCGGTTTTCATATTGTGTATTGTGACGTGGCAGAACTGTTTGGCAACCCGGAGGCTATTGCATTATGGAATTCCTTTTATGCCTTGCTAACGAAAAACGGTCTGGCCAAAAAGACCATACTGGAAGGCATGAGCCGTGGCGGGGTCTATGCATTCAATTGGGCGGCAGAAAATCCTAAGAAGGTAGCTGCCGTATATGTAGACAATCCGGTGCTTGACCTGAAGTCATGGCCCGCCGGGTTGGGCAGGTTTCCGGCCAGTGAGAAAGAAACGGAGCAGCTTAAAGCAGATTTCCAGTTGACCACATCTGCGCAGCTAAGGGAGTTTAAAGGCAGTCCCATCGATAAGGTTGATGCAATCGTAAAGGGGCATTATCCCATCCTGATACTTTGCGCCGATATGGATGAAGCGGTGGCCCCTGAAGAAAATACCATCCTGTTTGCGAAAAAGGTAAAAGCCCTGAAAGGAGATATTACCGTTATCTATAAGCAGGGATTCAAACATCACCCGCACAGTATGCCCAATCCTACGCCGATCGTGGATTTTATTGTGAAGGCAGCGGGATTGTAGGACTTGTGGTATTTTCGCTGTCCTAAAGCGAACAGATGAGTCTTAAAAAGTTGCCGGCTACTGCCACCTTTGCCGACCGGGTGATCGATTTCAATAAGCATGTTCATTTTGAGGGCAAGTTGCCTGCCGGCATACGGATCATGAATCCTTTCCGGGAAGATGAAAATGTGCTCTCTATTGCTACTGCCTTCTATAAGAAGTTCTATGATGATCACAAGCCCCGTCACCTGATACTGGGTATTAATCCCGGCAGGTTTGGTGGCGGCGTTACAGGCATTCCGTTTACGGATACCAAACGACTCAAAAACGAATGCGGCATACCTTACACAGGCAAAGAGACCCATGAGCCTTCCTCCGTATTTGTGTATGATGTGATCAAAGCTTTCGGCGGACCGAAAGCATTTTATGAACAGCTTTATATTAACTCCATGAGCCCCCTGGGCTTCACTTCTGTTGGCCCCAATGGCAAGGAGGTCAACTACAACTACTACGACAGCAAGGAGCTCACCGATGCCGTGTATGATTTCATTGTCAACAATATCCGCACGCAGATAGCCCTGGGTGTAAAGACAGGGACCTGCTTTTGTTTTGGTACAGGCAAGAATGAAAAGTTCCTCAAACAGCTGAACGATAAAGAAGGCTTCTTTGGGAAGATCGTGGCGCTTGAACATCCGCGCTTTGTGATGCAATACAAGCTTAAGACGAAACAGCTATATATTGATAAGTACCTGACAGCATTCCATGAGGCGATGGGATGAAGACGTGCGAGGTGAAAGAGACCAGGAATGCTTAATTATCATCGAATCTTTTCAACAGTTTATCTAGTTCTGGTTGGGTGAGGTGGAGGTCGAGCCCATCATCGGGGATAAAATTTTTCTCCCTCAATTGTTTCAGCGTACGGTTGAGGCTTCTCACAGAAATGGCGAGGTAATCGGCCAGGTCTTGCTTGGATAAGGTTAATTCCTGGTGAGAGAATAAAGAAAGCAACTTCAATAAAGTATATTCAATAGGATAGAGCTGCTGGTACGAAACCCTCACGGCCAGCTGACTTACCCGGGTGGCCAGTTCCTTCAAAATAATGCGGTTGAAATGCGGATTAGTTTCCAGCAATTGCCAAAAGTCACTGCTGCCCGTTTTATACAATACCAGCTCCGTTACTGCCTCTACAGTACTGAGGTTGGGTGCATTACGAAATAATTCCAGCTCACCAATAACTTCCCCTTCGCCAAAGAATTCCAGGATATAATCCTTGCCATTTTCTTCCGTAATATAACATTTGGCTATGCCGTGCTTAATGATGTAGACATGAAGCGCTTTCCCATCCTGGAGCAGCAGCTTCTGTCCGGGTTGCAGGGTTTGTTGCTGAATGCCGGGCAGTTGCTCAATAAATTGTAAGAGATCCTGATTTGTACGTATCATATCATTAATGCGGGACAAATGTCCCATCTTTTTTTGTAGCCACCACTAAATTGCAGAAAAAATAACGTGTATGTGGTTTACACGAAAACCTGGAGTTTTCTTAATCGCCTTATTTATGATATCCTGTAATGACGATAGCAAAACGGATGTAGCGCTGCTACCCAAAATAGAATTGCACCAGCACATGGATTGCTCCCTGAGCTATGAGGTGGTAAAGCAATTGAACCCTGCCATCTCTTTGGAGGAATACAAGCGGGATTTTATTGCACCGGCCAAATGTACTGACCTGGCCGATTATATAACCCGTGCAGTAAAAGCGGTTGACCTGATGCAAACAGAGGAGCAGCTAAGGCTGGTAACGCTGGATGTGATCAGGCAGTTGAAAAAGGACAATGTGATCTATGCTGAACTGCGCTTTGCCCCGCTTCAGCACCTGCAAAAAGGGCTTACACCCGTGCAGGTGGTACAGGTCGTAAATGATGCGGTGGAAGCCGGCATCCGTGAAACGGGTGTACAGGTGGGTGTGATCCTTTGTACCCTGCGCCATTATTCAACCATGCAAAGTATGGAGACGGTGATGCTGGTAGAGCAGTTTAAAGGAACACATATCGTTGGATTTGATATTGCAGCTGATGAAGCTGGCTTTCCGATCGATAACCATACAAGCGCTTTTAAATATGCCAATGAAAAAGGGATACCCTGTACGGCCCATGCGGGTGAGGCAAAAGGCGCAGCCAGTGTGTGGGAAACCTTGCAACATTTTCATCCTTCCCGTATTGGTCATGGTGTGCGCAGCACGGAAGATCCGGCGCTGATGACTTATTTAAAAGAGCATGATATTCACCTGGAAGTATGCCCGACGAGTAATATTCAAACGGCTATTTATGATCGTATCACCGATCACACGGTGAATAAGATATACGAATCGGGTGTATCCATGAGCATCAATACCGATGCACGCACGATTTCTGATGTGAGTCTCAACTCGGAATACCAATTGCTGAAAGATACCTTTCATTGGAAGAAAGCGCATTTCCTGCGGTGTAACCTGGAAGCGGTAGACCATGCTTTTACGAGCAAGGAAAACAAGCAATTACTGAGGGAGAAACTGATAGCGGGCTATAAGGCTGCGGAGTAAGCCGGAAGGTCATTGCAGGAAAATGAGCAGGAATACAAAACTCATATAAGCCCAGAATAGAGAAAAGACAAGATGAATGACGGTTTCAAAGGGCTTGTTTTTCCAGAGTGCGGGTGCATAAATAAAAAACTGAAATACCAGGCGGGCAGCCCAAAACAAGCATAGCCCCAGCGAAAGGTATCTTCCCAGTGGTGTATGCAATATATCATCCGTGCAACAAATACACAATAACCCCATCAGTAATACCATAAAGGCAATAAAAAAGGTATGCACATACATCATCTGACGGTTGATGAGGCTTATTGACCTCAATTCCTTCTTCCACTGAAAGTACCGCGGAAAGAAGCCATGGACCAGGGACAAGAGTACCAGGATGCCGCCAATGATCTTTAATTGAATGTCCATCATTTTTTAAGCGTATAGATTGCTATAAAGGGGGTTACTGAAAATTCCTTGTCAATCCGTAGACCTGCCTGGGTAAAGGTTTTCAGCCAGGTACGGCGGGATAGAAAATGAAAGGCGCCCAGGTTGTACGCCAACAGGTTGTTGATATCCCGCAGGTGCTCAACCACCGTGATGCCGCCGCCAGGCCGCAGGGCAGATGCCAGTTGCTTGAAGAATTTAATCCTTTCCACATCGTTTCTTATTTCGTGTGCTGCCAGGATCAGGTAAATATGATCTACCGTATTTTTCGTCAAAGGAATATGCGCCGTGCTGATGGATTGAGTACCCGGATAAGGAGGATATGCTTTACGGGCTCTTTGAATGGACACTTCTGTATGCAGGCGGGGATCATAAAAATCAAAGACGGACAAGGCGGCGTCTGGATATTTTTTAGCCAGCAGCACACTTGTTTCGTCGAACCCGGCATGGATGTTTACGATATGTGCCCCTGGTCCTGCTGTGGTGGCAGGCAGCCAGTTTAATGTATATAAAGGTGAGCGGTCATACACATAATAAGAAACGGCCAATGAAACGATGATGGTGAGGAATATGCCGGCGGCTATTACTATTGCCAGCACCTGCAGCAGGGGTGTTGAGTAGTTTGCTGCCAATAATAGCAATACTATCCCGCCTATTGCGATCAAATAGAAATGCCAGTTGAACCGGATGATATTGCCAACACCCTGTAGGGGTTTCCTGCTTACTGCTTCCATCTTTCTATTCTCCCTTTTTTCCAGTAGTATGGTATGTTTTCGATCATAAAAGCATTGGCGAGCACCAGACCCGGTAAGTGCATGGAATTGATAAACCCGATTTCCTGTTTTATAACCTGTATTGGTTTGGGTGTCCAGTTTTCCCGCACACCCTCGATGATCAATACTTCCTTACGCAATGGGTTATAGGTAAAAGTAAAAGGCAGGGGACCGGCAAAACGCCGGGCTTCTTTCCAGTCTGCAAAGGGCGAACCTACAGGAAGACTGGCCGCTGCCTGGCCTGTATCAACGATTATTTCGATCCCGGAACTTTTTGATACAATGCTGGTTTGGCCAGCATTGGCATGACAGCTAATATCTGTTTGTACATAGTTGTAATGCGTGAAAATATTTCCCAGCACAGCCATTTTACGCTTGTTTGTTTCAGATCGCAGGATGTACAGACCCCGCAGGTTTTTATTGGCTGTGTTGCGGTAGCGCACGAAGATCCTGAAACCGATCAGAAAGAAATCGTTTCCCATAAATGCCGGAAATCCTTTGGGCCTGAGGTGTTGAGTTTGTACAAAAGCTGCAGCGATAAAAGCCCATTGATCCTGTAGAAGATCCAGTTCCAGGCATTCAGGGATCAACTGCCTGATGGCGTCTTTGGGTACAGCATAGGTGAGTACGAGTGATCGTTCAAAAAAAGCTTCTACTGCAAAGGGATGTGTTTTCAGGAATTCCATCAGAACGGAGTTGGGGCTAAAAGGTCAGGCAATAGGAAGGTATTGAAGTAGATCAGGAAAATAAAAAAGAGGGCTATAAGGGCGTTGATCCTGCCAAACAATAAAAGATCCCGCGCCAGGAAAAACTCGATGGTATTCATAACCGCTACCAGCAGGATCTGCAACCATGCACAGATGGCAGGCCAGATGCCACTCAATACCCACGCACACATGCCAATCTCTAAAATACCGATGACCCTGGTAAAGGCTGTAGCATGGGCAGGCCCCAGGATGCGGGCAACAATCAGCTGGTGCCGGGGCACCAGGTTCAATAGTTTGCAAATCAAGCCATTGACGAACCAAACGGATGCGATGAAAAAGGTTAGGGCAATATTGAGCAAGCGACCAAAATTAAGAATGGGTAATGGCAATAAATATAGCACCTTTATCTTATGAAAATCGAACAGATCTATACGGGGTGTCTGGCACAGGGAGCTTATTATATTCAGTCCGGCAAGGAAGTAGCTATTGTTGATCCCCTGCGGGAGGTACAACCTTATATTACCAAGGCAAAGGCGAATGGCGCTACCATCAAATATATTTTTGAAACACACTTTCATGCAGATTTTGTGTCGGGCCATATAGACCTTGCCAAGGCGACGGGTGCTACTATCGTATATGGACCACTGGCAGCACCGGCGTTTGCGGCGCATATTGCTTCGGACAATGAAGTGCTTAAACTGGGGAATGCTACTATCAAAGTGCTGCATACGCCGGGCCATACGATGGAGTCTGCCTGTTACCTGCTCACAGATGAAGAGGGGAGGGATGTGGCTTTGTTTTCCGGTGATACACTTTTCATTGGTGATGTGGGGCGGCCCGATCTGGCGCAGAAAGCAGCGCACATGACACAGGAAGAACTGGCAAGTACCTTGTTTGATTCCCTGCGCAACAAGATCATGCCCCTGGCTGATCATGTCATTGTGTATCCGGCGCATGGAGCCGGCTCTGCCTGTGGTAAGAACATGGCCAAAGAAACTTCTGATACCCTGGGCCACCAGAAAATATACAATTATGCGTTGCGGTCTGATATGACGCGGGAGGAATTTATAAAAGAGGTTACAGAAGGGCTCACGCCACCTCCTGCCTATTTTCCGCAGAATGTAAAAATGAATAAGGAAGGATATGAAAATATTGCGCAGGTATTGAAGCAGGGAACGCAGCCGCTAAGCGTGGAGGCTTTTGAAGCGGCCGCCAACGAAACAGGCGCTTTGATGCTGGATACGCGTGCACCGGAAGTATTTGCCCAGGGCTTTATTCCCAACTCCGTTAATATTGGCATTGATGGCAGTTTTGCCCCCTGGGTAGGCGCCCTCATTTCAGATATTCACCAGCCGATCCTTCTCCTTGCAGAAGAAGGCCGCGAAGAAGAGGTAGTGACCAGGCTGGCCCGCGTAGGTTATGATGCATCTATTGGTTATTTGAAGGGAGGTATCAAGGCCTGGAAGGAAGCCGGCAAGGAGTTGGATGAAATTGAATCCATCTCCGCAGCCGAACTGGCAGCACGCCTGGAAAAAGATCCTGCCCTGCCCATTGCGGATGTGCGCAAGGAAAGTGAATTTGTATCGGAGCATATAGTGGGTGCCGAGAATATGCCATTGGATTATATCAATGACCAGGTAGGGAAACTGGATAAAAGCAAGACCTGGTATATACATTGTGCCGGTGGCTACCGCTCTATGATCTTTAATTCTATATTGCGGGCCAGGGGTTTTGACAAGCTTGTGAATGTGGAAGGAGGGATCAAGGCCATTAAAGATACAGGCCGGGTAGCTGTGAGTGATTATGTGAATCCTACCAGCATGCTTTAATTTATTAAACCATCATATGAAAAGTATTATTGACCTGATCAGGCAGCCCTGGCCCTGGTATGTGGCAGGCCCGCTGATCGGCCTCACAGTACCGGCCTTGTTGCTGCTGGGCAATAAACAATTTGGTATTTCGGCCAATCTACGGCATATCTGCGCGATATGCTTTCCTGCCAATATTCCCTTTTTTAAGTATGATTGGAAAAAAGAGGTATGGAACCTTGTTTTTGCAGGCGGTATATTGTTGGGTGGCATTATAGCTGCCTGGTTACTATCCAATCCCGCACCAGTGCAGGTAGATACGGACCTGATGACAGAGTTGTCCCGGTATGGCATCAATAACCATGATCACCTGGTGCCCGCAGAAGTTTTTAGCTGGCAACAGCTTTTTACCGTGAGAGGTTTACTAATGATGGTGGGCGGTGGTTTCCTGGTAGGATTTGGTACCCGGTATGCAGGTGGCTGCACCAGTGGTCATGCCATTACAGGCCTGAGCAATTTGCAATGGCCATCCCTGGTAGCCACGGTTTGCTTTATGGTGGGTGGCCTCATCATGGCCAACCTGATTTTACCATTTATCTTATCCTTATAGTTTATGCAGCCAACTATTGATACAGATTTTGAAGTCCGTACACAGGATACTGTTTCTGTGAACGAATCACAACTTACACACAAGTGGTATCACAATATTAAATACCTCGTAGTAGGTATATTGTTTGGGATCGTTTTTGTAAAAGCAGAAATTATCAGCTGGTTTCGTATACAGGAGATGTTTCGTTTCCAAAGCTTTCATATGTATGGCGTTATTGGCTCGGCCGTAGTGGTGGGTGCGATCTCCGTATTCCTGATCAAACGGTTTAAGATAAGAACTATTTACGGTGAGCCCGTGTACTTTCATCCCAAAAAATTCAATAAAGGACAAGTGATCGGTGGTCTGTTATTTGGTTTTGGCTGGGCCATTACAGGAGCCTGCCCTGGTCCTTTGTTTGCGTTGATCGGCACAGGTGCTACAGTGATCATTGTGGTATTGCTGAGTGCGGTGGCCGGCACCTGGGTATATGGAAGGTTTCGGGATAAGTTGCCGCATTAGGGAAGGTGTTAGCTATTAGCGGTTAAGTGTTAGCTTTTGGCGGCGGACAGGTTTGAGAGCCTAATCGGGTTTTTATAGAAATTAATTTCTTTTCAACTTGTTTTGGCTGTATGCTGTTTAAGAAAGCCGTATTATTGTTTCCCTAAAAAAGTATACATGAAAAGACAAGTTGTATTGTTTATAGCCATGAGCATTGATGGCTACATAGCCGGGGAAAATGATAATCTTGATTTTCTTTCGATAGTAGAACGGCCCGGAGAGGATTATGGCCATGCCGATTTTACACAAAGTATTGATACGGTAATCTGGGGAAGAAAGACCTATGAAAAGGTATTGAGCATGAGTCCTGATTTTCTGTATAAGGATAAGAAAGTGTATGTGCTGTCGAGATCAAAGACAGGAACAGAAGGTCACGTAACATTTCATCCTGGTCCTGTCAAAGACCTCATTGCCGAATTGCAGCAACAACCCGGTAAGAACCTTTACTGTGATGGTGGCGCGGAAGTGATCTTCGAACTGCTGAAAGAATCGCTGATCGACCGGATGATCATTTCAATTATCCCCCATCAATTGGGCCGGGGAGTACGCCTGTTTAAAGAAGGAGCACCAGAACAACAACTGACGCTTACCCGCAGCACCAGTTTCCCTTCGGGCCTGGTGCAGTTGTGGTACGAAAAGAAGTAGGTCTTAGCTGTTAGGTAGTAGCGATTAGCAGGAAGGGATCAGGAAAGTAGGTGCCAGCTAACAGGAGAGGAACTTATAGATTTATAAATAAATTAATATAACTTGGCTGTCCGGAATCCCGGGCAGCCATTTTTGTGTCTGGTAAAAGGTCAAATTCGGGGTGTTTGGGGATGGGATAAGCGCGCTGGCAGAACCCTGTCATTAAATTTCAGCCAGCTCTTGCTACTGCCCGTACATCCTGTATATTTGTCCAGTATTGAATTATATGAAATGTGCTGACAATCTGTTCATTACAGCGGTCCAGAAATATGTAACAGATAACCTTGACGAATATCCTTTATATTATCGATACAGGTAGTGAATGCTGAAAGGTATTTGTATCTTTTGCAGTGGTACATACCTGCTGCGCGTAAAAGTATTCATGATCTTTTGTAATTAATCTGAATGGTCAGCGACATATTATTCAGTCAAATGTTTCGTTTAACATGCTGCAAAGCCTGTGTTTTAGTTACCTAAATTCAACCAACTTCCATGCTCAAAAATTGGAAAAACCTCTTCGTTAAGTCCGAAGAGACTGAAGAAGAGAAAAGCAATACGCAGGAATCATTTTCCTTTCCTGTAAACAATGCCGGTTCAAATAGCGCGCCTGCTGCTAACAGTTATACACCTGCACCAGCCAATGATCCGGTTGTGAATGAAGTGATCGGAGTCTATGAATCGGGCCTTGAGTCTATCAATATGCCTGGTTATGATTTCTATGAATTTTATAAAGCCATCAGCAGTACGGGCCAGGTAAATGAGCATACTTACCACCTTGCCTACCAAATGGCCAAATCGCTCGATAAAACGATCACTGTGCAGAAGCTGATGCATGATGCAGAGTTCTACATCAGCAAGATCAATGAGGTGCATGGCAATTATGTGAATCAGGGACAGAGCAAGTTGCGTTCGCTGGACGAAAAGAAGAGTGCAGACAAAGGACAGTTGCAAGGTGAAATAGACAGAGGTTCCACGCGCATATCACAACTGAGGGCTGAATTGCAGCAACTGGAAGCAGAGGTGAATCAAAAGAAAAACACCTTGTCGAAGATCGATGAGGGTTTTGCTCCTCAGGAGAAAGCGGTACGGGATAAATTGATCGCGAATGATACTGCCCGCAAGGCGAGTATCGATAAGTTGAACGCGATCAAGGAAGGGATATTCAAATACATTAAGGCATAACCTACAAACCAATAAAGATGTCGTCAGAATCAACCAAGGTGCTTGAGCTACCTATCCTCAAACACTTCGAAAAGAGCCAGATCACTTTTAATCCCAAAAATTGGAGAAAGGGAGAAAAAGGTATTGCCTGGGTGATAGGACTGGTACTACTGGGCACAATTGCCTGGGGCCTGTATCAATTCATTTTGCCCATCGTATTTACCTGGATTGGCCAGGTGTTGGGAGCTATTGCAGCGGCTGTACTGGTGATCGCTTTTTTCATCATGCTGCCTGTGATCATTAAAGGCATGAAGAAGCTGGCGCGGTCGATGCATAAAATGTTGATCCGGTATGACCCTTTTGGTGAGCTGGAAGAACAGAAGGAGAAGATGATCCAGAACCGCGTGCAGTTCAAAGAAGCAAAAGCGAAGATCAAAGCTATTAAGTCTAATATGGAATCCGAATCGATCAAGGCTGAAAAAGAAGCGAAGGATTACCAGGAAAAAGTATTGGTATTGCAGGCAAGGGCCGAGGCTACCAAGAACAAGATGAAAGAAATTGAGCAAAGGATTGGTGAAGCTGCCAAGGATTCAGACGCCTATGTAGATCTGCAGACAAACATTATGAAAACCCTGAGTGAAGGACAACGGGTAAGCCATATGTTGAACCAGAGCACAAGCCTGGTGCGTAAGTACGGCAGCCGTGCGCACGTGATTGGAAAGCTGGACCGGAAACTGAATATGGTAGATACTGCCATGGAGATCAAGATCGCCGATTTTGAAGTGAGTATTGACATGCTGAAGAAGGAACATGCTTTTGCACAGGCGGCACGCAGCGCTACTGAACAAGCCAAGAGCGCCATGTTGTTTACCAAGGGCTGGGAGCTGGAATACGCATTGGATGTGGTAACAGATACCATTGCGCTTGACCTGGCGAGCACGCGTGAAAACCTGCTGGACCTTGATTCTCTGACCAGCCAGTATTCTCTGGACAGCGACGAGCTGTATACCAAGCTGGACAAGTTGTCTGATCAGATCAAGACAGATAATTATGATATCCCTGAATCTAAAAAATATACTAATCCGAATTACCAGATGACGCAGGAAGACAAGCAGGAGAGCAAAGGATTCGGAGACATATTTAATTAAACCCTTTAATAAATCATACAGAACATGAAATGGTCAAATCTCACCTTTTTTTCTAAAACCCTTATAACTGTAGCGATTGCTGCGGTAGTAGGCGGAGGTGTTTATTTTCTCTCTCCGGGCTTACGGGTCGATGAATCCAAAAAGGTTGACAAACTTGAAGTATCCGATAAGGACGTAAACAATGTAACTACTTCGGCAGAATTGCCTTTACCCGGTGATGAAGCTTCAACTGATGTGGCTTCCAAACCACTGGTACGTATTGCAGGGTATGCCTGGAATGCACAGTCAGGAATAATAGTAGCCAATGGCGGACCCAAAACTACCAAGGGTTCTATCATGGAAAAGAATGGTGTGAACCTGGAGATCATTCGCCAGGACTGGCTGACTGAGCTGCGCAACCTGCAAATGAAATTTGTAGAAGAATTTGATAAGGGTAATACTGCTCCGAAAGAAGGCGCTGCCGGTATCATCATCATGGGTGATGGCGTTCCTTTCTATATCAGCTCTGCACAGCAGGCGCTGGATGATAAATACGGTGCTGGTAAATACCAGTTGCAAGTGGTAGGTGCTGTTGGTTTAAGCTATGGTGAGGACAAACTGATCGGGCCACCCAGCTGGAAGATGAACCCACAATCCATGAAGGGTGCGCTGGTATCGGCTGTAATTGGTGATGGCGACTGGGTAACCGCCGTGAACTATGCTTCTGCCAATGGCATTAAGATCAACCCCGATCCGGCTACTTATGATGCAGAAGCAGTTAACTTCCTGGCTTCTGCCAACGATGACTATATTGAATCGGCCAAAGAACTGATCAAATCTCAAACACAGAAGTGGACAGTGCCTTTGAAAGAAGTGAAGGCTGGTAAGCTTACGGGCAAGACCATCGACAAAAAAGTAGATGGTTGCGCCACCTGGACGCCTGGTGATAAGATGGTTTTTGATGCGTTGACTGGTTTTACAGATGTAGTATCTACCAAAGAGTTTAACAACCAGATGGCCACTACCATCATCTTTGTACGCCAGTGGGCGGAAGCTAACAAAGAGATTGTGAGCAATATTCTCAAATCTTCCTATACAGCTTCTAACCAAATGAAGCAATACGAGACCTGGAAGAAAAGGGCTTCTGAAACAACTACCAAGTCGTTTAATATGGAAACGCCTGATTACTGGTACAATATGTTCAAAGGTCAGCAAGGCGAGAAAGGTGGTATCTCTTATAATATGGGTGGATCGAGGGTATTCAACCTGGCAGATGCCAACCAGTATTATGGTATCAGCGATGGAACCAACCGTTACAAGGCGGTGTATGACCAGGTATCCCGTTACCTGAAGGATCTGAACCCGGCTGGCTTTAACCAGAATGTAAAACGGATAGTTCCTTATGAAGAAGCCGTGAATTTATCTTTCCTGAAGGATGTGAAAGATATTGATGCTGGTGCTACTTATGCTACAGACTATTCCAAGAAAGCTACCAGTGTGATGGCTTCCGGCGAATGGCGTATCAACTTTGATGCGGGCCGCGCTACTATCCGTCCTGAAGCAAAGGATGTGCTGGAGCAAATTTATAACCTGCTGGTGCAGGCAGAGGATTCCAAACTGGAACTGGTAGGTCATACGGATAATACCGGTACACAGGATGGCAACTATTCCTTGTCTACTGCCCGTGCAGAAGCTGTAAAAAATTACCTCATTCAAAAAGGCATACCTGCTACCCGTTTCCAGAAGATAGATGGAAAGGGCCAGGACGAGCCCGCTGCAGATAATAGCACTGCTGCAGGTAAGGCAAAGAACAGACGCGTAGTTATTAGTCTTCTTAAATAATCAACTGATGGAACTAAAGAAATGGTTCAGGCCTTTTGAGACCGTCAATCAAAGGCAAGGGTTACTTATTGGAGGCATATGGCTGGTGCTGGTGTTGGGCTATTGGGTGCTGTCTTCGGCGGGCGCCAAGCATTTGTTCCCCACACCGGGACAGGTATGGGAAGGTTTCAGCTCACTGTACCAGGAAGGGCTGGTAGTGCATGTGGCCAGTTCGCTGAGCCTTTGCCTACAGGCTACGTTGTTATCTATCGTAGTATCACTGGTGATTGTGTATCTGTCGCCACTGCCTGCCCTGAAACCGCTGGCACAAACTTTCAGTAAGCTGCGCTACCTGCCATTAACGGGTATTACTTTTTACCTGGCTATCCTGGTGAAGGATGCCCGTACGATGCAGATAAGTGTACTCTTTGTATTCATGAGCTTGTACTTCATTACTTCCTTATTGGCTGTATTGAAAGATATTCCCACCGAAGAAATTGATCATGCACGCTCTTTGAAGTGCAGCCGTTGGGAAGTATTGTGGGAGGTGGTGATCAAAGGGCGGCTGGATTATGTGATCGATGTGCTACGGCAAAACCTGGCCATTACCTGGATGATGCTGGTAACAGTGGAATCGATCCTGGTAGCAGCCGGTGGTTTGGGTGTGCTGATCAAGAACAGCGATAAATTCATGAATCACGGACGTATTGTGGCGCTGCAGCTGGTGATACTGCTGGTGGGCTTGCTGCTTGACAAAGTATTGCATGTAGCCAGGAAATCATTCTTTAAATATTCAACCTTCTGATAAGCTATGGCTATCGCATACGAACAAAAAGATACCATCCTGCATGTTGAAAACCTTACCGTAGCTTATGGCGAAAAGGTGATCCTTCAAAATGTGAACATTGTAGAGAAGGATACGGTACGGGAAGGAAAGTCGCAAGGGCAGGTGATCGCTGTGTTGGGTCGTTCGGGCCGTGGTAAATCAACTTTATTCCGGGCATTGACCGGACTGGAGAAACCTACTTCCGGACGCATACTGATCCCTGACTATTCCAAGCCTGTTACCAATGGCCAGCAACCAGCTAAACTGGTGCAGGAAGGTGATGTAGGTTTTGTGAACCAGAAGTATACCTTGTTCCGTCATAAAACAGTATACCAGGCTTTGTGGTTTGCTTTGCGCAATACCACGTTGACGAAAGCAGAGAAAGATGAGAAGATCATGCATTACCTGCAGGAATGGGGACTGGAAAAAAACAAAGACCAGTATCCTAATTTTCTTTCGGGAGGCCAGCGGCAGCGTACGGCCATCCTGGAGCAGCTGTTGAGCTCAGGTTATTACATGGTGCTGGATGAACCCTTCTCCGGCCTGGATGTAGGTAATATTATCAATGTTAAGAAATCCTTTGAACTGATCAGTCAAAGTCATGAGTTGAATACGATCCTGTTCAGTACGCATGATATTGAACTGGCGGTGGAGTTGGCGGATTCTATTTATATCATCGGTTACCCGCAGGATGAAAAAGGAAACACGATCAGCGTAGGTACGGTACTCAAGCATTTTGACCTCAAGCAGATGGGGCTGGCCTGGCATAATGGGCTTCAGGCAGAGCATTTAACCTGCGTGCAAAATATCAAAGAGATTATGTTGAAAGGGTAATTGTCTGAATAAGAAAAACAGCCACCTGATAAAACTATAATGGAAAAGAGCTTGCCAGCTGGCAAGCTCTTTTTTATGCTTATTTTTTGATGACGAGGCCCTGGTCGGGCACCCATTTATCATACTCCATATAGGAGGCTACGCTGCGAGCGGTTTCCTGTCCGCGTATTTTAGCCACCAGGTGCAGGGCGCCGTCGATCCCGGCAGAGATGCCTGCTGTGGTGATCACCTTCCCATTATCAACAAAACGAACATTGGACAATACCTTTGCGGTAGGCACAGCCTTCTGCAAGCTGGCAATGCTCTCGTGGAAAGTAGTGACGGTAAGATTGTCCAGTATGCCTGCTTTTCCTAAGATAAAGGCGCCTGTACAAACTGAAAAATAATAGTCGGGCGTAGGCTGGTTCTTTAACCACGCTATCACCTGTGGGTCGTTGGTGGCATTGCCGGCATTACCACCAAAGAACGCAATGATATCTGCTTTAGGCGCATCGTCAATGCTGTAATCGGGAATGATCTTCAATATGCCCTGCGAGATAATGGGAGTTTTCGTTTTCGAAACGGTGAATACTTCAAACTGTGCATAGGAAAATACTTCCATGGGGCCTGCAAAGTCCAGTACTTCAACGCCATTCTGCAGGAAGAAGGCAATGGTTGTTTTTTTGGCTTTCATACTTTTAAGATGTTCTTCCGGTGTTTGCTGTATCAATGCCATTCCGCAATGGGGGCATTTGCCGGCAGTTTTAAATGTAAGTGTATCACAGGAATTGTCGCAGGGCGGGCAGTACCAGGCTTTTGCCTGTTGAGCTGCTAATGGTGTACCAGCCAATATCAGTAAAAGGAGAAAGAGATAATGAAGCAGGGCTTGTTTCATGGCTATACTTTTTTGTAAAAGTATCACGGAACTGGGTTGCAATCCGGGACAGGATAGCGCAGTATCGGGACATTCTGGAGTCGGGAGTTCTGAGTACAGAGTCGAGAGTTAGAGTCAGGCCCTGGTAATGATAGTTTATTTTTTGTTGAGGAGCTGACGCAACTGATTGGTGCTTTTAAGGCCGCAAAGAGCGGCTATTGATTGCATGGTATGGCCTTCGCGGAGCAGCTGCTGTGCACGCTCTGTACGGAGGCGGTCGATGTATTGGCTGATGGAAATGCTGGTTGTTTTTCTGAACAGCCGGGTAAGGTTCCGGCCACTCATGTGCACCTGTTGGGCCAGTTGTTCAATATTGGTCTTTTTATCCAGTGACTGGGAGAGAATATCCTGCGCCTTGTGGATACGGTCTTCCAGGTGATTGCGGTATTGCAGAAAGGCACTAAGCTGAGGATCGGCAGTGGTTCTGCGCATGTACACCACTACTTCTTTGGCTATCTGTGCTGCAAAACCAGCGCCGAATAACTGTTCTAACAGAAATAAGGAAAGGTCAATGCCGGAAGCTACGCCTGCACTGGTATACAAGTTGCCCGATTGTACAAAGAGCCGGTTTTGCTGTACCTGGGCCTGCGGGTAACGCAGTGAAAAACGTTCTATATATTTCCAATGGGTGGTACAGGGTTGCTGATCGAGCAGTCCGGCCTGTGCCAGCAGGAAGGCCCCCGTGCAAACGGAGCAAATGGTAACACCGTTTTCGTGTTGTTGCATCATCCATTGCTGGAAAGGCCTGGAGGATACCTGGAGGAAATGCTCATCCAGTAATAAAGCAGCCTCGAGTCCGGGAACAAATACGATATCACCTTTATGTAAAGAAAGGGAGTTAAAGTCAACAAGGTCGGAGAGTGACAAATGGCTGCTGCTTTCAATACTCTTTTCGTGAGCTTGTATATTGGTAAAATACAGTTTTACCGGGGCGTCATAACTTAATGCTTCGTAGAAGATATGGGCGGGGCCGGTAATATCCAGCAAGTGTACCCTGGGCGGGATGACAAACACAATTTGTACGACAGCTTTATTGACGGGTTGCATAGTGAGCCATAAAGATAGATAAGATTATAGGATCTCTATGCCGGCAGCGCGGTAGGGGTTCAATAATTCATGGCTGGGGTCCAGTTCTGTGATAAGGCATTGAAGGTTTGTGAGGGGGCAGAGTTGTACAGGTTTTACCATATTGATCCTTTCCGATTTGCATAAGCCAATGACCTTCTGTGAACTTTCGATCATGGCTTTCTTGATCTGTGCTATTTCCCAGTCAATTTCGCTGACGCCTGCTTTGGTATCAATGGCGGGTATGTCCAGGAGACATACATCTGCTTTTATCTGTTTTATCTTGGCAATGGCTTCGCTGCCTACGGTGAGCTTGCCATTTTTGGAGACCTTGTCACCGATAATGATCACTTCAATAGAAGGGTGACGGGTAAATTCTACAATGGCCTGAATGCTGCCTGAAATAAAGGTGGCTTTGAGGTCTTCAGGAAGGGTTCGTGCGAGCTGTGTGGTAGTGCTGCCGCCGCTGGTCATCACAAACATACCCCTGTGAATGAGGCGTGCCGCTTTCTGGGCAATGATCTTTTCGGGAAGGGTATTATCCTGGTCGGGCAGTGTTTTCTCCTGGTGGGGCAGCTGAATATGCTCTTCGGTATAGTCGAGCGATAAAGCGCCACCATGTACTTTAATGAGCTTGCCCTTATTGGCCAGTTCCTGTAAGTCGCGGCGAATGGTATCTTCCGAAACATTCATCTTTTGAGAAATATCGGCAGAGATCACCTTCTGGTGTTCGGTGATCTGTTTTAAAATATAGGCTTGTCTTTCTTTTTTAAACATGCTGCCTGATTTGAGGGTTGAAATATAACTGAAGCTATGCGAGCTTTATTGTTAAATCCAGCAAGATTGAGTGATTTACGGGATGGATTGAGCAATCCGGGCTCCCGGAGAACCATCAGTACTTTCTGGGTTGTAATTTTTTTAATAGTTGGTCTTTCTTGCTACGGGAAACATCTACAGACGATCCATCACTCATGATAAGATTTCCTCCTTCTCCTTTGATGTATTTACGGATCTCGTTGAGGTTAACAAGGTAGGAATGATGAACGCGCATGAACATAAAGTCTTCCAGCATTTCCTCTATTTCTTTAAGTGTACGGGAAACAGTGATCTTTAGTTTGTCCTTGAGTGAAATAATGGTATAGTTGCTGCTTGAGGCACAACTGATAATAGAGTCCAGGGGTACCAGCTGCAATCCCTCCATAGTGGGCAGAGCTACCTGGTTGACCTGTTGGGATGGCTGATGTAGCTTTTGCAACAGGATCTGTAGCTGCTGGGGTAAGGGGCGTTGTAAGCGATTGAGGGCCTTTCTTACTGCTACCTGCAGTTCACCGCGATCGATAGGTTTCAATAAATAATCCAGGGCACTGAACTTGATGGCTTTGAGTGCATATTGATCGTAGCTGGTGGTGAATATCAGGTCAAAATCAATACTGGGTAAGCGCTCCAGTAGCTGGAAGCCATTCATATGAGGCATTTCAATATCCAGGAAAACCAATTGAACAGGATGGGCGGCAATGGCTGTTATAGCTTCTGCAGCGGAATGGCATACAGCCTCAACGGTTACCTCGGGCACGTGCCTTTCCAACAAAGTGCTGAGCACTTCACAACAATAGGGTTCATCGTCTACAATGATGGCTTTGATCATGATGATTTTATCAAACTGTTTCCTGCAGGAATTCTTTGTACCTGATCTCTACGGTTACCTGAGTGCCGGTAATATTGCCCAGTTCGTCGGTAATGTCTTCTATTCTATAAAAATGTTGCACAGACCTGTCTTCATTAAAAAGGGCCAGGCGATCTGCCGTTAGTTTAATGCCTAATGATTTTATTTTCTCCGCTGATTTGCTCTTGATCGCGGCGGCGCGGGCCCGGCCTATCCCGTTGTCTGTAATGATGCAATTTAGAATATTATTCCGCATACTGAAGGCTACAGATAGCTGACCATGGCCTTCTTTGTGCATTAATCCATGCCAGATGGCATTTTCACAGAAAGGTTGTAATAGTAAAGGAGGAAGTAATATATTGGATGGCTCGATATCATTGTTGTAGATGATGCTGTAATCGAAAGCATTTTTGAAACGGAGTTGCTCCATTTCGAGGTAGAGCCTCAGCATCTCTATTTCATCTTCCAGTACAATGAGTGGCTTTTGAGAATTGATGAGTACGAGGCGGATGAGCCTGGAAAAGCGGGTAAGGTAATCAGAGGCTTTGTCGGGCTCATTTTTGAGGATAAAGCGATTGATGGAGCTAAGACAGTTAAAAATAAAATGGGGGTTCATTTGCGCCCGTAAAGCCTGCATTTCAAGCTCGGTAGTGCGGTGCTCCAGGTCTTTCTGTATCCTTTCATTCCGGAGCTTTTCATTTTTTCGTTTCAGGGAAATATTGCCAAATACCACGAGGCTCAGGAAGGCCAACAGTAGCAAGCCTCCCATCAGGATATTTCTTAATAGCTGGTTGCCCCTGAGTTTTTCCTGGGTAATTAGTTTTTCCTGTTCCAGCAGTTTTATTTGTGCTACCCGTTTATCGTCTTCAGCGATGCGCCGGAACTCAAACAGTTTTCCTTTGAGCTGGTCGTTCAATACAGCCTCTTTCATTTGAACGTATTGCTTATAATAGTCATAAGCAAGTGCGGGTTGGTGTAATGCTTCATAAATTTTGGCCAGCAGTTCATAGGCGTTGCGGATATTGAGCCGGGCATTTTTTTCTTTTGCCAATGCCAATACTTCGTGTGCATATTGCTTTGCTTTGGCATAGTCTTTTTTGGCAAGGTAAATTTTGCTTAAACCCAATATAGAATAGAGGAATAGGTGTCTTTCGCCTCCTGGCTTTAGGGTGTCGTATAAATAGGTGAACAGTGTCTGGGCGGAATCGTATTGGTGACGGAGCAGGTGATATTCGGCTAGCCGTAACTGAGTCGATTTGCTACCGGGGTTGCCATTAAAGCTTTGCTGGTAAAAGTCCCTGGCCGAATCGAATTTTTGCAGATCGCAATAGAGATCACCCATAGACTGCATCAGGTGGCGATAGCACCAATAATTGTTTCCCGGGCTGCAGTCAAAGGCTTTTTTATAATACTCCAATGCGCTGGCATAATCACCGATATTTCTGTACGACTTGCCTATTTCTGTGAGGGATAACATTTTGTTGGCCACATCGTGTATCTCCTCACTGAGTACAAGGGCCTGTTGTGCTATTTCAAATGCTTTCTCATAATTGCCCTGGTTGCCATAGATGGTGCTGATGGTCATGATGGCATCGGATATTTCTCTTTTTTGGTTGAGCTTTTTAAAATGGTTGATGGACAGGTTAATGAGCAGTATGGCTTCTTCAAAATCGCCCTGGTACCAAAGGGCCTGGCCGGTGCCCCGGTATCCCCAGGCTGTTAATGAATCATGATTGAGTTCAATAGCCAGTCTGGTGGAAAGACGGTACCAGGTTATTCCTTCTTTGGGTTTTGATTGTTGTAGTAATACATTGCCATACAGATTGGCGGCAACGCAAAGCCCCATTTTATAGTTTGCTTTTTCTGCTTCTTCCACTGCCTGGCGGGCGTAAAATAGCCCGGAGTCGGATTTCACAACACCGGAATATACATACCGGATAGCAATCTTGTTGAGGCATTCTACTTTTTGGGCCCCTGTAACAAAAGGAAGTTGTGCTTTTAATTGCACCAGTTTATTACTCTCTATTTGCCGGGCAAATGCGCAGATGGAAAGTAGTGGTATGAGTAAAGAAATTAGTAACAGTCTTCTCATCATAAATTTCTCACATTGTTGAGCGCAGTACTATGTTGGTGACGCTGTCTGATTTAAAGCTAAATATTTATTGGTGAATGGATGGAGCAGAGTGAGTCATTAACATGACGGAGTGATGGTTGACATGGTTGGGTGAGTGGGGGCCGGCTGCTGAATAGCGGTGGGACTTCTGATACACGGCAATAATGCAATATTGTTGCAAATAGTATAAAATGCTTATTTTTGCTTTATGGAAGCGATCAATAACATTCATCACGATGTGATCATCGTTGGCGGCAGTTATGCCGGGCTGGCTGCTGCCATGGCACTTGGAAGGTCATTGCGCAGGGTGTTGATAGTAGATAGTGGCCTGCCCTGTAACCGGCAAACGCCTCACTCACATAATTTCATAACGCAGGATGGGGAGAAGCCTGCGGCTATTGCCAAACTTGCGCTGGAGCAGGTGTTGGCCTATCCTACGGTGCAGTTTATCCAGGGCAAGGTTGCGGATGCACAAAGAAACGGAGATCATTTTATAGTCAATACAGCATCGGGAGATCAGTATAGGGCTTCGAGGTTGCTCTTTGCCACAGGTATCGCTGATATTATGCCCGACCTGCCTGGCTTTGCTGCCTGCTGGGGTATTTCTGTGTTGCATTGTCCCTATTGCCATGGTTATGAAGTAAAAGGAAAGAAACTGGCAGTGCTGGCAAATGGGGAGATGGCTTTTGATTATATACGTCTCTTACACCAGTGGAGCCAGGACCTCGTCTTACTTACCAACGGTCCATCTACTCTGGGGCCGGAGCACCGCACCAGATTACAACAACATAATATACTCATTGTTGAAGAGGCTGTTCAAGAGCTATTGCATACGGATGGTTATATAACCGCCATTCGCCTGGCCAATGGATCGGTGGTAGAAGAAGTGGATGCAATGTTCAACAGGCCAGCTTTTCGTCAGCATTGCGATGTACCTGTAGCATTGGGATGTACACTGACAGACCAGGGTTATCTGCAAGCAGATGAATTTGGCAAAACAAATGTACCGGGTGTATTTGCAGCGGGCGATAATTCGAGCATGATGCGCTCGGTAGCTGCTGCGGCAGCTGCCGGCAATAAAGCGGGCGCCTGGATCAATAAAGACCTTGTTGAAGAACGTTTTTGATAATGATAATACCAATACCATGAAGTCATAAAAAAAGCGGGAGGTATACCTCCCGCTTTTTTTATATGCGAAGTGTGTTTGTTATCTTCTGTCTGACAGTTTGGCCAGCAGGCGGAGGATTTCGAGGTACAACCAAACAATGGTTACAAGCAAGCCAAAAGCGCCATACCATTCCATGTATTTGGGGGCAGCGCGTTGGGCACCCTGTTCGATCATATCGAAATCGAGGATGAGGTTGAGGGCGGCAATACCTACTACTACGAGGGAGAAGATAATACCGATGGTGCTGCCTTCATGAATGAAAGGAATGCTAACACCAAAAAGTCCCAGTACGATCGATATCAGGTAAAATATAGCAATACCCGCTGTGGCAGTTATCACTACAGATTTGAATCTTTCGGTTGCTTTTATTACCCTGAAATAATACAGTGCGAACATGGCTATTACCACACCAAAGGTGAGGCCTACAGCCTGTGTAATAATATTGGGGGCAAGTTTAGCGAATGCAAAATTATAATAAGAAGAGATAGTGCCTAAAAAGAATCCTTCTGCCAGGGCATACAGTGGAGCTGTATAGGCGGCATATTGTGGTTTAAAGATGGTGATCAAAGCGAGGATGAATCCGACTATGGCAGACCCTATCATGTAAGGCATGACATTCACTCCGGAGGCAGCCATTTTCCAGGCGAGGCCTGCAGTTGCCATAACGAGTAAGAAAAGGACACCAAATTTGTTGAGGGTACCACGCACGGTCATTACATCTGTGTGCTTTGATACAATGGCTTTATCGAAGATCTTTTCACTTAAAGCCGGATTACCGGATTTGAATAGGGCCATAGTTGTTCTGTTTTATTTGATCAAGATACAAATTTAGTCAAAACAAATGAAGATGCAAGTTGCGGGGGATGGTTCCGGAAGCCGGGAGGGGTTGATTGTCAGGATTTAACAAATCTTTTTTGGAGGGCGTTGACCCTCAAAAAGCTGAAGGAGGATTGCTCCTATGAGGCAAAAAACACTTTTGATGGATTTTCTGCAAGCGGCAGCCCCTATGGGGCAGAATACACGTTTGAAACCTGTTGTTACAAACTGGAGTCTTACGTGGCCGGGGCGGCTATTTCAGCAGCATGATGGTGCCTTTCAGGGGAAGGGCTTTCCCTTCGTTGCAAATTACTTCTGCTACATATATGTAAGCACCGGAAGCGGCTACCTGCCCCTTGACCTTTCCATCCCAACCGGCATTTTTATCGTTGGGGGAACTGTTTTCCCTACTAAATACAATCTGCCCCCAGCGATTGAAGATGCGGAGGCTTTTTACTTTTTGGATACCGTATCCTTTAATATAGAAAATATCATTGGCACCGTCGCCATTGGGGGTAAAGGCATTGGGAATATATACGGCCCCCTTGCCACAGGTGACAGTAATGCGGATGTCATCGGAGGCTTCACAATTATACTGAGTGCGAACGGTAAGTCTGTAGCTGGCATCTTTATCGGCAATGAGACGGGGGCCGCTGCAGGTATTGCAACTGAGACCGGTAGTTGGCTGCCAGTTATAACTGATCACATCATTGCTGGTAACGGGCCTGAAGTCGATGGGCAGCCCTGCATCTACAGTAAGATCGGGGCCAAGATTTACAGTTGGGATGCTGCCTACAGTGACGGTAACAGTGCCTGTATCATTGGGGCAGGTATTGGTACTATAGCCCACTACCTGGTAGATGGTCGTTTGCAATGGCGATGCCCAGGGTGACGCAATAAAACTATCATTCAGACCGGTGGCAGGAGTCCAGGCAAATTGTTGTGCATTGCCACTGGCGGAAAGGCGTGTGCGCTGGCCCCTGCATATTATGGCATCGTTGCTGTGCTGCAGGTTTACCTTTTGGTCTACATGGATCATGATACTATCGCGTTGTACGCAACCAAAGCGATTGATGACCTGTACATAATAGCGCAGGTTGGTCAGTGCGGTAGCTATGGGATCGGGGGAATTGGGCTGCTGTAAATTGGTTTGCGGCCACCAGCTGAATTGCGTGCCATCGGTGGCATGCAATGGAACCAGGCTTCCGATGCAAACGGTGGTATCCTGCGGAGAAGCGCCAGGTACGGGAAGCGGCCGGATGGTGATGGAGGTATCGGCTGTTTCTTCACATCCATATTTTGTATTAACGGTGAAGGCAAGGTTATAATCTCCTGCATTGGCAAAATAATATTTCACACTGTCGTTGTGGCCAATGATGGTATTGTTGAGCTTCCAGGTGTATTGGCTAATGCTGTCCTCTGACCGGATATTAGCGGTATAATCAATAGTTGTTTGGGCACATTTTTCTACCTGGCCTACGATATTGAAAACAGGTTTGGTGTAGATCTTCACGGATAGGGCAAGGCTGACGGTATCGTTGCATCCTGTATTGCCATAAAGAATGAGGGAGGTGTTGTAGGAGCCCGGAGCTGCATAGGTATGTATGGGATCGGTATCGGCAGATATAGTCTGATCGCCCAGGTTCCATTTCCAGGCGGCTGTGCCAAAGAAAGCGGTGGAGCGGTTGTTGAAAGGAATGGTCCTGTCGTCGCCACAGCGAATAGGTTTATCAATTGTATAAGCAGCCACCAGGGAATCTGCGCGTATGCGGTGAGCGGCAGAATCTACACAGCCGTTGATGGTAGTGGCCGCCAATGCAATGGTGTGGGTACCCGCTTTGAGGGGATGGGTGAGGCTGGTGGTATTGCCGGCGAAAGCGCCATCTACATACCAGGCCACATGATCAATAGGGTCTACGCTGCGCACCTGGTTGGTAAATGTTTTTATACCAGGGCTACAGTAAATACTATCAGCCTTGAAAAGCGCAGCGGGTTGCTGGCGGATACTCACCGCCTTTGCCTGGGTGAGGGTATCGATACATCCATAGCGGCTTTGCACAATGAGTGCTACTTCGTAATCGCCATTGGTGGAATAGGTGTGTGCAGGATCTTTTGCGGTAGAGGTTTGGTTATCGCCAAACAACCATTTCCAGGATAAGGCTCCAAAGGCAGCTTCGGACAGGTTGGAGAATTGGATGGTCCTGTCGTTGAGACACCGCAATGGCCTGTCGACGGAGAAACGTGCACGAGCGGAATCAACAATGATGGTATCCTTTGCTTTCAGTGTATAGGGACAGCCTTCAGGGCTCGTTAAGATCACATTGGGCAGGAATTTACCTGTCAGGGGATAGATATGGTTGACCACATCATCCTGTGAAGCCTGCACGGGGGTGCCATCGCCATAATCCCAGGCATAGGAACTGATGTTGCTGCCTGTGACGTGCATTGGTAGGGTGTAGGGCGTACAACCAACAGCCGGACCAACGGTTAATTGACCGATGGGTCCCTTAACACGGATGATCTTAGTGATGGAGTCCACGCAACCACTCACCCCTGTGATGATGATCTTTACGGGATAGAATCCTGGTACCGCATAGATGTGGGGGGCAGGGTCTTTGTCGGTAGAGCCGGTGCCACCATCACCAAAATTCCATACATACTTATTGGCATAAGTAGAACTATCATAGAAATTGATGGCTATAGGGGCGCACTTGCTGGTATCGCCTACTATAAAATTGGCTTTGGGCTTCACTAATTTGATGTAAGCAGCGGTGGTCACACTGTCGGCGCAGCCGTTTTCATCTTTTACCACGAGTTTAATATCATACTCGCCATTGATACTGTAAGTGTGGGAGGCATTATAGCTGGTAGCGGTAGTGCCATCGCCAAAATACCAGGTATAGGTAGCGTTATAAGCGGAAGACTGGTTGTACAGGAATACATTGGTGCTGCCGCATTTGAGGGTGTCATAGCTAAAGATTGCAGCCTTGGGGCGGTAGCTTTTGACATAGTTGTAGGTAATGGCCTGGGCCTCGCAACCGACGGCATCCTTGATATTGAGTGTAACATGCCAGCTACGGTAATAGGTGTTATTGGTATAGGTATGACTGATGGCGGTATCCTGAGTAGTGGTATAGGCAGGTGTGCCATCGCCAAAATTCCAGGTCCATTCAACAATAGGGGTAGCTCCATTTTGTATAGAGGTATCCTTAAACACGGTAATGAGTTCTTTCTCACAGGTAGTGAGTGGAGATGATTCGAAACCGGGTACAGGCCCTTTTACGATGACGGGAATGGCATATTGGAAGGAGTCGAGACAGCCCAGTTTATCCTCAATGATGAGCTTTACATAATAAGTACCCGCATCGGTATAAGTGTGGGAAGTGTTTCCATTCAGGTATTTGCCATAGTTGAGAAAATTGCTCCTGTTGTTGATGGTGTAGCGGGGGGTACCGTCGCCATAATCCCAGGTATACTTGTTGATGTTGGAAGAGTCGATGCCGATGGTGGCAAAGTTGACTGTCTTATTACGGCAGATATCGGTGATGGAGGGGACGAAGTTTGCCTTTTCATCAATGATGGCTACGCGTACCTGTGCTGAGGAAGTAATATTGGTTATTGTATTACGCCTGGTAACGGTGACCACATATTTTTTGGCAGTGGTGGGGAAGGTATGTGTTACCGGGCTTACCGGTGGGGTACTGTACAGGGGTGATCCATCGCCAAAGTCCCAGCTTAATGTTTGGGAATTGCTGACGGTATCAGTAAAGGTAATGATGTATTTCTCCAGGCAGGTCTTACCCATTACAAAGCCCGCTCCACCGCCGCCACCTCCGCCGCCGGAGCCATCATCATCACAGAGGTCAATAACACTGACGGGTTTGGCTATAGAGCTGTCGGTACATCCCTGCTGTGTAATAATTTTCAGCTTGATGTTGTAACTGCCCGCTACTGTGTAGGTGTGCGTGGCATTGTCAACAGTGGTAATCACCGGTGGTCCATCGCCAAAGTCCCATATATAGCTGACTACGGGGTCGACTATATTGCTCAGGCGTGCTGTTGCTTTCACCGGGAGTGGTTTGCAACCATCGGGCGGTGTATAGGTGAAGTCAACAATGGGCTTTACGATACGGATGGTATCTCTTTTCTGCATCACAGCGGTACAGCCGGTAAGGGCATCTGCAGCAGTGAGGGTAACGGTGTAATAGCCGGGGCGCCTGTAAATATGCGAAGGATCGGATGCATTGGTGTTTGGTGAGCCATCTCCAAAGTTCCAATCGTAGGTGAGACCTGTAGGCAGGCTGGTATTGGTAAACTGAACAACGAATGGTGTATCGCAACCAATGGCTCTGTCTACTGTAAAGTTGGGTTGAGGCCCTGGTCTTACGGTAATGGTGTGCAGAGCTGTGTCGTTGCAACCTGCAGCGTTGAAAGCCACCATTGTTACTTCGTAGGTGCCGGGCGTGGTAAAGGTGTGGGAAGTGTTTTGGCCATATTGGACAGCGCCATTATCAGGAAAGAGCCATTTGACGGTATAGAGAAAAGCCGCAGGGGTGACACCGCCTGTGAAGCTGGCAGCTGTATTGGCACATACATTCGCGGGAGCTGTAATAGAAGTTGTTGGTTTGCCTGCCAGAATACCATTGCTGCCCAACTTTGAAACGGTACTCACACAATTGGTTCCGTTTCTGGCGGTGAGGGTTACGGTATAAGCACCGGTAGTGGTGTAGGTATGTGTAGGATTGGGATCGGTGGAGATTTGTCCATCGCCAAAATCCCATTCATAGGTGATATTACCTCCGCCAGTAGTTCCGTTGACAAATGAGGTAGTAAAAGGGATATCGCAACTACTATTATTGGGGATGGTGAAAGCGGCATTCACCTTCGGATATACTTTGATGTATTGGGGCTCGATGGCTGCTTCGCTTTCGCATCCCCAGCTATTGGTGACGATGAGGGAAACGTTGTAGTTGCCATTTACATTGTAGGTAAAGGTGGGATCAGGTTGGCTGCTGCCGCCGGCTCCGAAATCCCATAACCAATTGGTGACGGTGCCTGTTTTGGTAGTAGACAGGTTGCTAAACTGAACGGCGTGTGGTGAACAGCCTTCTCTTTCGCTGGCGCTGAATTTTGCTACTGGTTTGGGATGTACGGTGACAAAGTCCTGTTTGGTGCGTGTATCGCCATTGGAAAAGGTAACGGTGAGGGTGACGGTAAAGGTTCCGTCTGTGAGGTAGTTGGTACCTACTGTTGCTGCACCATTGTTGATAATGGTGCCGTTGCCCAGGTTCCAATCGCGACGGGTAACTATGCCACCTGTGGAAGCATCGGTAAAGTTGACACCGCTTAAGGGGATACAACCTTCTTTTTTGCTGATGGTGAAGTTGGCGGTTGTTTGGCAAAAAGCGGTTGCCCCCATTAATAAAAGACCCAGGCATACGCTGATGCGAAAGACTATTGAACGAACGGTATAGACTGCAACCTTATTGACCATGCCAGCGAATACAGATAAGTAGCCAAGTTCTCATGCTAAGAATTTGGGTGAAAAAAATAAGACCTTAAAGTACGGGCTTCATAAGAGTGGATGATGGATGGGGATGGGTGAAGGGGCATATCGGGCGACGAGCGCCGTTAGGCTTGATACAGGGGGGCGAAGTTATATAAGTTTTTTGTTAGATGGAAGTGGCCGGGGTTAATTTATTGCACAGCGGGCTGCGTATTCAATCCGGGGTGTGTGGTCTCTGCGTTTACGCGGAGTAGCACATCACGTATCTGGGTAAATTTGGTCCATGGTATGAAGTGATTGGCTCCGGGAATGACGAGTTCATCAATGTGCCTGGCATTTACCAGTAATTTTTTTGCATAGGCTATATTGCCAGGAGGTACCCAGGTATCGGCTGCGCCATGAATAAAGAAAACGGGGCAGTTGATCCTGGCAAACTCGGGTTGTAATTGTACAAGATCTTTTTTCAGGTACCACAATTCTTTATTGGAAGGCCGGAAGGCGCCGGGCACGAGTAAGTTCAAGGGAGTATTGAAAAGCCAGGGACGCCATTTTTCGGGCTTTTCTTCTGCAGGATCTACTGATCCCGATATCATCACCAATGCCTGTATCAACAAGGGGTTATCGGCAGCGAGCTGAATGATGAGGGGGCCTCCGAGTGAATGGCCTGCGAGGTACATCGGCCTGCCATTGTCTAATTTCTCCAGTACCGGACTAATGAGTTCGGATTGACGGACGAGGTGTTCGGGCTTTCCAAAATCGCTGTAACCGAATCCAGGCCGGTCGATGGAGACCATGCGATAATGCGCAAGCAATAAGCTATCCTGCATGTACCCTGCAAAAGCATCCCAGCTACCGGGTGTACCATGGATGAATATTATTGTAGGCAGGCTATCGTTACCGGTAGCAGCATAGTGAATATGCCTGCCTTCCACTTTTTGTGTGGACGTATGCAGCTGCACGCCCTTCTGCTGAAAGCGCCTGATCATTTCCTTATCTGCTTTGCGAAAGGTCATGCAGCCAGGGGCTACTACCAGCCATACAATAAGGAGTATAAGGGATAACAACACTGATTGCATCATCATTCGTTTCATACCTTTTTCTGCGGGTGCGTGGGGCTATTACCAATGCTGCAGATCAAAATAACCCCGGCTGTATGAAGGTAGTGAATAGTGGGGTGTGGCCAATAATGCGAAATGGTGAGCTGCTTTTGCAAGCGGCTCACCATTCGGTATGAAAAGGCTTCGACCATCCTTCGACAAGCTTCCCGCGGAGCGGGACAGGCAGGATGACAGCTCTCAAAGTTTAGTTCTTTTTCTGAGGCGGATTGGGTGGACGACGGTCGTCTTTTTTAGGTGGCTGTTGCTGTTGCCGGTTGTCCCTCCGCTGTTGTGGGGGTCTGTTCTGACCTTGCTGACCACCACCTTGCTGGCCTCCCTGTTGGTTGCCCTGGTTGCCGCCGCCTTGCTGGTTGTGAGGGCGCTGCTGTTGGTTGCCCTGCTGAGGCTTTTGTTGTTGCTGACCGCCACCTTGACCCCCTGTTTGCTGAGGTCGCTGTTGCGGGCGATTTTGCTGCTGGCGGTTTTCTTTATGGTGGTGCTTCTTTTTCTTTTCGGCTCTTTCCAGGGTACGGAGGCTGATCTGGCCCACGAGGTCTACAAACTCTGGTTCTACTTCCCTCGCCTTACTGCTGGTAATTTCTACGGGTTCCAGTTGCTCGGGTATAGTGCCCTGGGCATTGAGTTGTTTGATCTTGCGTACTCTTTCAATGCTAACAGGGTATTGTTTGTTGCTGTCGGGCAACACATACCACATGATGTTTTTGAAAATATCCTTCTTGATAAGGGTCGCATTGCCTTTACCTACCTGCAGCAGATCTGCATTATCGGGAAAGTGCTGAAGGGCATCAAGGTAGGTATCCAGTTCGTAGTTGAGACAGCATTTTAACCGTCCGCACTGACCACTGAGTTTACTTTGATTAATAGAAAGGTTCTGGTACCGGGCTGCGGTAGTATTGACGGATTTGAAATCAGTAAGCCAGGTACTGCAGCATAGTTCACGACCGCAGCTACCCACACCGCCTACTTTAGCGGCTTCCTGGCGGGCGCCTATCTGGCGCATTTCTACCTTCACCTTGAATTCACGTGCAAGGATCTTGATCAGTTCACGGAAATCCACCCGGTCATCGGCAATATAGAAGAAGGTGGCTTTACGGCCGTCGGCCTGTATTTCCACTTCACTCATTTTCATGTCGAGGTTGAGCTGTTTGGTAATGGCCCGGGTTTGTATGAGGGCTTCTTTTTCGCGGGCTTTATTCTGCTGCCAGATCTCAATATCTTTATCTGAAGCACGGCGAAGGACTTTCTTTAATTCAGAATCGTATTCGCCGATACCTCTTTTCTTCATCTGTATCCGGACGATCTCACCGGTAAGGGAGACTTCGCCTACATCAAAACCGCTGATCCCTTCTACTGCAATCAGGTCGCCCTTTTCAAAGTTTTGAATGGTAGCATTCCGGAAGAAATCTTTCCGGCTGCCCTGGTTGAAGCTCACTTCTATCACTTTGCAAGCTGTATCCTGATCGCTGACTGGCAGGTTCATCAGCCAATCGAAGGCATTCATCCTATTACAACTTCCTGTACTGCAGCCTCCATTGCTTTTACAGCCAGCCACTTTTCCTGTGGTTCCACATGAACTACATCCCATTCTATAAGTAATTGAGAATGAAAAAAATTGTTGACGGCTGCTGAACAACACAATGTAGGGAGGTATTTTTGTGGCAGGCGTTATAACAAGATTATACACAGCCCTTTGAACGACAGTATATAAAATATTTAAGGTCTGCCTGCACAAAGAGGTAATTCAATAATTACCTGGCAGGTAAGAGACAATTACGCAAATGCAACACAAAAAATATAGCGAAGTAAGATAACCGGGTAAAACGCTCCTGTTACACAAATCCACTTGCTACAGCCACTCCCTTCAAAATCCATACAACTCAGGCCGATTTACAAATATAGGTTTTTAAGTGTAAAACATTACATAAGCCGGGCGACCTGCTTGTGTGCTATAATATGGTAGAGTTTTATGGTGAGGGCCAGGAACAGCATCTTGGCGTTGGCATTGCGTTCTATATAATAAGCTGCTTTATCCAGCTCTTCAATAATGGCTTCCTGCTGCTCAAATCCTGCGATTTTGTTGAGTCTTAGGGCGAAATCGCGCTCATTATCAGGTAGATAGACGGCGTCGGTGCCCATAGCCTGCAGGCGGATAGCTTGTTCCAGGAGGTGGTTGAAGTAGAGCAGGAACTGTTTTTGCTTTTCCCGGCCGAGCTTGCTAACCTCGTCGATCCATTTGACCTGGGCTACAGGGCCATTTTTGAGGATGGCATTGAGCCAGTCGCGCAGGAGGGATTGCCAGTCTTCTTCGGCATGGCGAATGAGCTGCAGGGCTTCCCGGTAATTGCCGGCTGCAATGAAAGCTACGGATCTTGCCTGCTCGGGAGTACATTTGGCAGTGGTGGTGAGGGCCCCGGTGATGGCTTCGGTAGTCAATGCGGGTATTTTCACCAACTGGGTCCTGGACAGGATGGTGGCCAGGATCTGGGATTCATTTTCCGCTACCAGGATAAATAAGGTATCGGCGGGTGGTTCTTCAATGAGTTTCAATAGTTTATTGCCTTCATTTCCCAGGTATTCCGGCATCCAGAGGACCAGTATCTTAAAGCCGCTTTCAAAGCTTTTAAGGTTGAGTTTGCGAATGATCTCATTGCATTCGTAGGCGGTAATATTGCCTTGCTTGTTCTCTGCGCCTATAAATTGGAGCCAATCGTAGGCGTTGCCATAAGGCGTTTCGGATATAAACTGTCGCCATTCCTGGATATAATCGGTGCTGACGGGTTTGTCGCCCGCTTTGCGGGGAATGACGGGATAGGAAAAGTGGATATCCGGGTGTACGAGTTGCTGGGCCTTCTGGCAGGAAGCACATACGCCGCAGGCATCGGTAAGGCCGGTTTCGGATGTAGTATTGGAGGTCCCGGATTCGATGGGCTCTCCAAAGAGGGAGGCGCCACTATTGGCGAGGGTATTTTTCCTGCTTACTTTTTCACATACAATGTATTGGGCGAATGCGATGGCGAGGGGCAGGGCGCCGTTGCCCTCTTTTCCGAGGAAAAGTAAGGCATGGCTGAGGCGGTTTTGCTGCACCATTCCCACCAGGTGTTCTTTCGCATCCTGCTGGCCGATAATATCCTTAAAAGACATGCGGCGAAGATAGGCGTAAAAAATAAACCGCTCGCAGGGTTAGCGAGCGGTTTAAAAATCTTCCCAAGGGGAAAACGATTTCAACAGAGGTCTTAATACAGGATATCCCGGACTACTATCTTCGTGTGTTTGAGCTAAAAGTTCTTGAGGGTCTTCGCTCCAGGATAGGTCTCGTTCAACGGATACTTGGATTCAGGGGTGGTTTTCCTCTGAGGATATTCTGTTCTTCTCAGGAATTGGAAATGGCCTTCTTCAGCTACTGGATTGCGCTTTTTCGCAGGATTGGATCTGACTGGTTTCATTAGTTTACCGGACTGGTATTTTCAGCGGTATTGGATTGTTGCTGATATAAAGTTGTTTAATTGTCAGGACAACAGTAAATCTATTCGGCGAGTGGCAGATTTCATACGATTTTTGGTCTTATACTTTCGATGTTGGCCAAAGAGACTGGCTATCAAAGCAAATGGCGGGTAAAATACCCGCCATTCCTTGTATGAATGATGTTACTATGTATAATCGTTCTTAATTCAGGTATTTGGTAACTTCCTCACTCATGGGCTTAGTCTTGCTGGGGATAACGGCGATCAATTTGCCTTGTTCGTCCAGCAGGAATTTGGTGAAATTCCATTTGATAGGATCTTCAACACCCAGTTTTTTGGCTTCTTCGATGAGGTATTTGAACAAAGGATGGATGTCTTCGCCTTTAACAGATACTTTTTCTGCCATGGGGAATGTTACGCCATAGTTCTTACGGCAAACTTCCTCGATATCGGCAGCAGTGCCTGGCTCCTGGTTGGCAAAGTTGTTGGCAGGGAATCCTACGATTACCAATTTGTCCTTGTACTTATCAAACAGTTGTTGCAGCTCGGTATACTGTGGTGTAAGGCCACATTTGGAGGCGGTATTAACGATCAGTATTTTCTTGCCTTTGTATTTAGCAAAATTGATAGGGTCCTTGCCTTCAAGGGAAGGCACCTTAAAATCATAAATAGAAGTGGCTGCAATCAGCAACAGGGAACCAAGTAACAGACGTATCATAGATGTAAGTTTTTAATGATAAATAAACTAATACAAAGATGGTGCTTAATTGGTTGCTCGCCCGGAAAAATTTATAAATGGCGGAAGGAGATAACGATTAATTAACCAAAAGGGGCATATTACTGTTTTTCGTAACATCCGAGGTCGGGAAGGCCAACAGGCCGGGGATTTCCATCCAGGTCGATGCTTAGTGCTGAAGATTTTCCTTTATTGAGGGCAGGCGATTCGTCCTTCAGCCTGAAGTTGTACCATCTTTTCTGGGTGTCGATGCTGTCGAAAAGCGGGGCCTGGTTGGCTATTATATTAGTGGCTGTTGCATTGGCGGGATTGGTTTTCACTTTCCATGAGCAATTTTCAAAGCTCAAATTGAAAGGGCCATTGCCTTGTTTACTGCTAACTACTTCATTTTCCACTATGCTGTTGTCGGCCCAGAAGATACAGTTGCTGAAGCTGGCATTAAGGTCGGCAGTTAATACGGTATTGCCGTCCCGGATAAAATCCGTTACCAGTAATACTGGTTCCTTGTGTTGAATGAAGGTATTGGAATAAGCTACAGAAGTACAATGGTTGAATTCATATTTACCTCCTAAAGCAAGTACCATGTTCTTTCCGCAATTGCTGATGAGGCAGTTCTGTGCCCTGATATCGGACTGCACAGATTGTATGCCGGCATCATAGCAGTTGTCGATAATGGACTCGCTTAATATGACCTTGGGATTGGCATTAACAGAGGGGGCAATAGCTATAATGCCCTGGTAGGCATTTTTAATGACTGCAAACTGAAGGTTGTTGTCTTTGCTTTCACCCCGGAAATAGATACCTGGCCATGCACCGGGATAATTGCGATAGGGGGCATCGAGTCGGTCGCCACTGAAGATAACCCTGGTGCTGTCATATTTTTCACCAGTCACAAGGAGGGTTCCATCGACGATAAAGGGGGCACTGGCATGGAGATAAATGCGGCAACCCTTTTGAATGGTGAGGGTAGTATTGGTATCAACCTGCAGGCCTCCTAAAATGACATAGGGCTTGTCGTTAGTCCAGGTTTCATTGGCATCAATGAGTCTTGAACGGAGGAAGTGGGCATTCTGTCCCCAGGCTTCCAATTGCACCCATTTCTCCTGGTTGTTGAATTGGATATGGATGCTGTCTCTTATTACAAAGGGGAGGTCCTGGGCTGTAGGGTTTATTTTGACGGATACAAAAACGTAGAGGCTGTCGTTGGCTTCAATGTCTATATCGCTTACGGCTGGTCCGGGTGTACCATCTACATTGATCTTAAATACAGAGGATGCGCCTCCTGCCAGGGATACGTTGCGGAGCTTTAGCTTTTGGTTGTTGTCATTGAAGATGCGGAAATAATGGGTAACTGATCCCAGGGTAGTAAAAACGGTATCAAAATGAAGGGTATCTGCGGAAGTACTGAGGTTGGCATCGCCGGTAATAAAAGAATCCTTTTTGCAGGCAGTAGCCATAGCGGCAACGATCAATATTAAAACCAGTACTTGCTTCATGAATTGCTAAAGTAAACCTGAAGTTTGAGAATACGAAATCTGAAGTGGGGGGTGGCTGGTCCTGGACCTTGGCTGTTCTATGCCCGGTACTTCATGAATGTTTAACGAATAACCTGGCTATTAATTGTTAGTCGCTACCAGGAGGCGATGCCCATGGTGGCTACGCTCAGTCTTACATTGCTGGCTTCCAGTAATGCCTGTCCGCAGGCTTCCAGGGTGGCGCCTGTAGTAATCATATCATCTACCAGCAACAAATGCCTGCCTTGAATGGCTGCTGCGTTCTTTAAAGAGAATTTGCCTTCCATATTCTGCCATCTTTCGATCCTGTTCTTCCGGGTTTGTGTTTCCGTAGAGACAGAACGGACAACAATGTCTTTCAAAACAGGCAGTCCCATAACTTCCGCCATGCCTGTACATAATACATGGGCCTGGTTATATCCTCTTTTTCTTTCGCGGGCCGCAAAAAGGGGAATGGGCAGGAGGGCATCGGGCATAGTAAAGCGGGTGGAAGCTTTGAGGGCTTCCCCTATGCGCTTGCCAAACCAGGCCCCTATATCTTTTCGGTTGTTGTATTTAAACTGGTGCATGAGGTGCTGGAGCAGGGAATCTTTGGTAAAGTATAAATAGCTGGTAGCATTGACGACGGGCAGCCTGCCCCGGAATATATGCTGTACCGGGTTTTCTGCGTACAGGTGAAAATTGGTCAGCGGTAGCCGGTTTATGCAGGACAGGCAAAGTAGTTGTTCATTGCTGATTACGTCACTGCTGCAACCGGCGCAGCAGTGGGGGAAAAACAGATGGAAAAGCGACCTGGCAGTTTCGGTTATGTTCATAGAATACAGGCATTGGCAATTAGCTGTTAGCAATTACAAAATGTACGATATAAGCCTGTAGAAAGATTCCGGTTGGTTAAAACAAGTATTGGTATACTTCATCTACTCTTCCCATGCTGATCACTTCAATATTGAATTTCTGCAGGTTAAGGCCTTTCTGGTTATAGCGTGATACGAGGATCTTTTCAAATCCCAGTTTCTCTGCTTCGGCAATACGTTGTTCAATACGATGAACAGCCCTGATCTCACCGCTCAATCCTACCTCTCCGGCAAAACAGATGAGATCGGGGAGAGGCACATCCTCATATGAACTTAAGAGGGCGCATAAGACAGCGAGATCGATGGATGGGTCTTCGACCTTGATACCGCCGGCAATGTTGAGAAATACATCTTTGACCCCAAAATGAAAGCCTCCACGCTTTTCCAATACAGCGAGCAACAATTGCATGCGACGCAGATCGAATCCGGATACTGTACGTTGGGGAGTTCCATAAACAGATTGGGTAACGAGGGCCTGTACTTCTATGAGTAAAGGACGCATGCCTTCGATAGTAGAGGCAATTGCAATGCCACTGAGCCGGTCTTCTTTTTGAGTAATGAGTATTTCGCTGGGATTGTTAACGCCGCGCATGCCTTCACCCGACATTTCATAGATACCCAGTTCTGCTGTTCCGCCGAAACGATTTTTGATAGTGCGCAGGATGCGGTAAGCATAGTGGCGGTCGCCTTCAAACTGTAATACTGTATCTACCATATGCTCCAATATCTTGGGACCCGCTATGGCGCCGTCTTTGGTGATATGGCCAATGAGGAATACGGGTATGTTGGTTTCTTTGGCAAAGCGTTGGAATTCGGATGCTGATTCGCGTATTTGGGAAATGCTGCCTGGCGATGAATATATATAGGGTGATTGAATGGTTTGAATGGAATCAACGATAATGAGTTGGGGTCTAAGCTTTTTTATTTCCTGGAAAATGGTTTGGGTAGAAGTTTCTGTAAGGAGGTAAAACTGATCGTTCTGTATCTTTAAACGGTCTGCACGCATTTTGATTTGCTGCTCACTCTCTTCGCCACTGATGTATAGGATGGTAATATCTTTTAATAACAATCCAATCTGCAGAAACAAAGTTGATTTACCAATGCCGGGCTCACCGGCTATTAAAGTAATGCTACCAGGAACGATACCTCCACCAAGCACCCTGTTTAATTCTGCATCGGGGGTGATGATACGTCTTTGTTCGGGTATAGTGACTTCATGCAGTGCAATTGTTTTAATCTCTTTTTTGTCTTCATGAAAGTTTTTCCAGTTATTCTCTTTTTGGGAAGTCTCTTTATGTATTACTTCCTGTACAAAAGTATTCCAGGAACCACATGAAGGACATTTGCCGAGCCATTTAGCGCTTTCATAACCACAGTTGCTGCAAAAGAATGCTGATTTCACTTTACTCATGCGATAAAGTTAGTGGTATAAAAAGAATTGGGTTAACAGAAATCAAACAGAACGACTTAAAATCATAACATAAAAAGAGGAGCCGATAAAATTTTATGAAGTTGTTCTAAAAACTATAATTTTTCGGACTTCGTTTATTAAAAAAGTTGTTGAAAAAAGCGACGAATGAAGGATGTGTAGTGAATACTTTTTTTATAAAAAAAGCGGAGAGAAAAAAAGAAAAAAAGTAGCGATTATCGACGGTCATTTCTTTTAAAGTAAAAGGGCCAACATTGCTGTTGACCCCTTACTTACTAACCCATTAAATTCTTGCACTAAATTACAAATAAGCGCCACATAACAAAATTATTTTTTGGGGTTGTGAATAAATTTTAACCCCCTTTTCAGGTATACGCGAACGATGTTTTAAATGTTTATAAGGCATTGATAATTAATAAGTAGGAAACATATTAGTATTTATGGGTAAGTCTTTGTGATAAAATGTCAGCTATTGTCTTTTATCAACTTTTGCGGTGACAAAATGCCTCCTTTCTGTGTGCCGGATCGGACAAAAAAACACCCTAAAAAAGGTGGTAACTGTTTTGATGTATAGATGTTATATAATATAAAATAGCATCAAAAATGACACCCTCAATTCTGATTGTTTCGTTGATTTTTTTAGGCATCAGTATGCTGGTTTCGGGGGTCTTAAAGAGCAAGTTTAAGGCCTATAGCAGGGTGCCTCTTTCCGCCGGTTTAACGGGCGGTCAGGTGGCCCAAAAAATGCTCCGGGATAACGGCATATATGACGTGAAAGTGGTATCGGTTGACGGCTTTTTGAGTGACCACTATAACCCAGCTACCAAGACGGTAAATCTTAGTCCGGATGTATACAATGGAATCTCTATCGCTGCGGCTGCGGTGGCGGCCCACGAATGCGGTCATGCTGTACAGCATGCTACTGCCTATCAATGGCTTACAATGCGTAGCCGATTGGTTCCGGTGGTCCAGTTTAGTTCTGGTATAGTGCAGTGGATCTTGCTGGCCGGAGTATTGTTAATCAATGCATTTCCTGCCTTGTTACTGGGGGGAATTATCCTGTTTGGCCTGACCACTTTGTTCTCCATTATTACCCTGCCGGTTGAGTTCGATGCCAGCAACCGGGCGCTGGCCTGGTTGAACCGTACTAATATTACTAATCGGGAGGAATATCCCCAGGCCAAGGATGCGCTGAAATGGGCTGCCCTGACATACGTGGTTGCGGCCCTGGCTTCTATTGCTACTTTGGTGCAATACATCATGATTTTCCTGGGGGGAAGCCGCCAAAGGGACTAGACTGAAATTTTTCTGAAACATTTCTCAAATTGACTGAAAGCTGTGCAGCATCCCGCACAGCTTTTTTGTCTTCTTGTCGTGCTGCGCCTGGTCAGCCATGGGCGCCTACCTCCAAAATTTATAAAAAGAAGTTTTTTTCCGGCCTTCAGGCTTTTGTGAGCCTGCTCTGGTCACCATATCTAACTGCGCCGGGTGTTATACCTGCTACGTTTCCCGGCTATCAATAACCAATGCTAACTGTGACGCAAGCTCCGGCCTTTATGCCGGAGCTTTTTTTATGTGTTTGGCCTTCCAGGAAGGTTTAAGGTAAAGCTGGAAAGGAGGCTCGAAATTCGGCTTTGGGTAGGGTCTGGCGATTGAAAAAGGCAGAAAAAGCAGGAATGCGCTGCACAGTTATAGGCGAAAACTGCACACTTATAGCCCAAAACTGCACACTTATTAGTTTGTTGTAGGAGTAATGAGAACGGGTACATAATTTCACGTTTTTACTATCTGATCCCACGAGAGTTTCTGGTTCGCCTTTCTATAGTCTATCGGGTACCCCCTACGGTGCCCGATTTTTTTATTGCTGATTATGTGGATTATTTATTGGATTGTGCGGCCTGCTGCTGCTGCTGCTGCGGGACCATGCTGATCATACTGAATGGAGAAGAATTGCTTATTACAGGGATTGTGATTGGATTGGGGAAATTATACGAAGAGCTGACAATGCCAGATTGCCTGCATACAAATAAGTAATAAAGGTTGGCGTAGCTTAGAGTTTGATTTCTTCTTCGTGTTTATCGAAGAAGTGGAATTCTGTGAGGTGATAGTTGGTGTTTTCTGAGATTTTGATCTTCTGCCCATATTTCATCCTCCACTTCCATTGTTGTGAACGGAAAAGCCAACCGCCTTTGGTGAGGTAGGCATACATGATGGGGTGAACCACCAGGGTGAGGTTTTTGTGTTGATGGGTGATGAGGTAACTCATGTTCTTTTCAATCTCATCTTCCAACAAGAGGGTTGAGGATATTTTGCCAGTGCCGGCGCAGGTGGGACATACCTCTTGTGTATTGATGTTCATTTCCGGCTTCATACGCTGCCGGGTGATTTGCATAATACCAAACTTGGAGATGGGAAGTACTGCGTGCTTGGCTCTGTCTGGCTTCATGAATTCCTCCATGGCTTCGAGGAGCTTTCGCTTATTATCGGGCAGCTTCATATCAATGAAGTCTACTACGATAATGCCACCCAGGTCGCGCAGACGGAGCTGGCGTGATATTTCGGCTGCTGCTTCGAGGTTGGTTTCCAAAGCATTTAGCTCCTGGTTATTACCAACGCTTTTATAGCCGCTGTTTACATCTATTACATGGAGGGCTTCTGTATGCTCTATAATGAGATAAGCGCCGCTTGGGAGATTCACGGTTTTGCCAAAGGCAGCTTTTACCTGTTTGGTAATACCAAACTGATCAAAGATGGGCAAGCCATTGTTGTAAAAGGCTACAATATCAGCCTTTTCAGGGGCTATGCGTTGTATATAACTCCGGGTATCGTTGTAGATATTCCGGTCGTTGATCACAATTTTATTGAAGTCTTCATTGAGCAGATCACGCAGGATGCTGGTGGTCTTAGTTTGTTCGCTGAGTATTTTGGCAGGAGCCACGGAGCCTTTCAGGTTGTGCTGAATGGCTTTCCAGGTTTCTACAAGCATGGAGAGGTCTTCATGCAATTCTGCCGTGTTTTTTCCTTCGGCGGCTGTACGCACGATTACGCCAAAGTTCTTTGGCTTAATAGCTTCTACGATCTTTTGGAGCCGTTTGCGTTCATCGGCGGAGTGGATCTTACGGGAAACAGCAACAATGTCATTGAAGGGAGTGATCACTACAAACCTGCCTGGTAAAGATATTTCGCAACTGAGGCGGGGGCCTTTGGCTGCGATAGGTTCTTTGAGGATCTGAACCAGTATATTGGGTTTACCGCTTAGTACTTCATTGATCTTGCCAGTTTTAATGATCTCGGGTTCTACCTGGAAGGAGCCGAAGTCAAAATCTTTTTCGCTATGATCGTTGATGGCCTGCTGGGTAAATTTCAATAAGGAGCGGGCGTAGGGGCTAAGATCGGTATAATGGAGAAATGCATCCTTTTCAAAGCCTACATCCACAAATGCGGCATTGAGGCCAGGAATCAGTTTTTTCACTTTACCCAGATAAAGATCACCCACGGCAAAACTGGCATCAGTTTTTTCATGATGCAGTTCTACCAGCTTCTTATCCTCTAATAGGGCAATCTCTACGCCCTGAGGTGTAGCATTTATAATAAGTTCCTTATTCAATCGTAACATCTTTTACCGTCTTACCAATCATCACTACAAGGAAGGCGCTGAAGTGGAATTATTTGTCAAATATCCATTCGAACAGGAATTGCAAGCAGCACGGTCTGTAAATAAATGACAAATAATAAATTCAGCCAAAGAAGGAAAGGGGCCCCGTTTTGACGGGACCCGTTGCAAGAAGAGAAAACGTTAGCGGTTTTTCTTCTTATGACGGTTCTTTCTCAATCTCTTTTTACGCTTATGCGTCGCAATCTTATGACGCTTTCTTTTTTTACCACAAGGCATAAATTCCCAATGAATTTAGTTAAATAATAATTTTTAATACACTTTTTCCTTTCAGCGCTTCTTCAGCGATGCCGTTCCGGATCATAAATCCCAGGGGATTTAACTCAGCGCAGCTCAGGAAAGGTTTATTTCTTCAATAAGTTAATACGTTCTTCGATGTCCTTGATAAAGCCTGGATCTTTCAGGAGTTTTTTACCAGCTGTATACCACTTAATGGCATTGGTTTTGTCTCCTTTCCTTTCGCAGGCATCTGCCAGCATCAATATGGCTTCCAGGTTTGCAGGTTCGTGTTCTGCCACCTTGGTAAGCCGTTCAATGGCTTTGTCCAATTGACCTGAAACGATACCGCCCATACCCAGCATAAATTGTGCATACATATTATGCGGATCGCGGTCGGCAACATCGCGGATCATCTGAATTCCCTGCATTGGGTTGTCGCTAATGCCTCCCAAGAGGTAGCAACTTCCCAGCCCAATTTTAAGGGAATCATTGGCCGGATCTAATTGTAATGCCTTCTCAAACAACTCTTTGGCTTCAAGTGCCATCCATCTTTTCAGGGCGGGTTCTTCCTGTCGGCGAACCCCATCTAAATAGAATTGGGCAGCAAAGGTGAGGTTTTTTTGAGAATTTTCCAATTTAGCCGCTTTCGCAGTATACCAGGCATAGGGAAGGAGTAAATGGGCAGAGTCTCTCCAGAACTCCGCCAGCTGCCTGAATACTTTGATTTGCTGATCTTTTACATCACCACGGACAACAGCAGTTTCGAGCTTACTTACGTATGCCTGTTGGGATGGAGAAAGCTTCTGGCGGGATGCCGCCAGGATGGTTTCAATGTCTAATTGACCTGCAGCAGACGCTGCTGCAGGTATAGTTTTATCTTTCGGGGGGATTGTTCTGCCAAAGAAATAGACCAGGCAAAGCAGAATTACTCCGCTGCCTACTAAGATCATCTGCTGCTTTTTCACGTATCAGTGTAAATTTAGTGAGCAGCAAATTTACATTTCATCGTCGGGGTTTGGTTGATCTGCTTTGACAGATTGTAATTTTTTAACTTCTGCCACAAATTCTTTGGCAGGTTTAAATGCAGGAATGTAATGTTCAGGGATGTGTACCGCAATGTTTTTCTTAATGTTGCGGCCGATTTTGGCAGCTCGCTTTTTGGTAATAAAGCTGCCAAACCCACGAATGTAGATGTTTTCTCCTTGGGATAAGGTATCTTTCACTTCCTTGAACATGGTCTCCAGCGTAACCAAAACATCAACCTTGGGAATACCTGTTTTTTCAGATATTTGGTTAACGAGGTCTGCCTTTCTCATGTCGATGAATTTTTAACGGGTTTTCAAAAATTATTTACTTTAAACGGCAACCGGCACAAAATCAATTCTTTACTCAAATTAAATGTTAATTCGCACATTTGCAAGAAAAGGTCTAAATAATTGATATTGAGGGGCATCAATTTTCATGCCGGGTTGTATTTAACCTATCTCATTATCAGAAAGTTATATATTCAATATTTACCATGAAACCAACGTTCACTGAAAAGCTTTTGGAGTGGAATAATACCCAAAATACGCGTTCCATGCCCTGGAAAGGAGAGAAAGATCCTTACAAAATATGGCTGAGTGAAATTATTCTTCAACAGACAAGGGTAGAACAGGGATTAGCTTATTATGAGAAATTCGTTGCTGCTTTTCCTACTATACAACAACTCGCCAAAGCTCCTGAAAAGAAAGTATTTAAGTTGTGGGAAGGATTGGGTTATTACACGCGTTGCAGAAATCTTATTGCTACTGCACAGAAAATAGTGAAGGATTATAAAGGGAAATTTCCAGGCACTTATGATGAAATAAAAGAGTTGAAGGGAATTGGTCCATATACGGCAGCAGCCATTGCTTCTTTTGCTTTTAATGAACCCCGGGCTGTTGTAGATGGTAATGTACAACGTGTTATAGCACGTTACTTCGGCATCTCCACACCTATTGATACTACATCAGGAAAAAAGTTATACCAGGAACTGGCAACAGCCATGCTTGATACAGAACAGCCGGGCGCTTATAATCAGGCCATCATGGATCTTGGGGCAGTGATCTGTAAGCCGCAAAACCCTTTATGCTCCATTTGCCCGCAACAAGCCGATTGTGAAGCTTTTAAACATGATCTTGTAAAACAGTTGCCTGTAAAGGAAAAGAGCCTTAAGAAGAAAGAGCGGTGGTTCTATTATTTCATAATTCAATATCAAAGCAAGTTCTACATCCGGTTACGGACGGCTAAGGATATCTGGCAAGACCTGCATGAGTTTGTTTTGTACGAAGCTGACGCTCCTGTTGAATCAATCTTTCAGGAGCTGCCTTTTTTAAAGCAGCTATTTGGCAAGCAGTCATATTCGGTCAGTCATATTAGTAAAGTTTATCATCAGCAACTTACACACCAGCTTATTCATGGGCAGTTTATAACTGTTACAACGGTTAAACCTTTGGCAGCGTTGAAGGACTATATTTTGATTGATAAAAAGCAATTAAAACAGCATGCTTTTCCGCGGATCATTAATACTTTCCTTGAGGAAAAGTCTTCGCTGGCACAGTTATTTTAACCCTTTGAGTATTATTGGAAATGCCCCTATATTAACACTTAGAGTAGCTAAAAAAATAGAATAATATCTATAAAAAAAATTAACTTTAAGAGTAAATAAAACCGGTAGACGATTTCTAACAATAAACTCACCATTTATGAGAGGCGTTAACAGGGTTATGCTCATTGGCAATTTAGGAAGAGACCCGGATGTACAGTACCTGGAAGGTAATATTGCAGTAGCAAAGTTTCCATTGGCCACCACTGAAACATTTAAAGACAGGGCAGGTAAGCTTATTTCGCAAACAGAATGGCACACGGTGGTATTATGGAGAGGATTGGCAGAGCTGGCCCAGAAATACCTGCACAAAGGGAGTCTGGTCTACATTGAAGGCCGTTTGCGTACGCGCAGCTGGGAAGACAAGGAAGGCAACAAGAAATTTGCTACCGAAGTGGTGGGTGATAACCTCATCATGTTGGATAAGCGGACGGACGGTACAGGCCACCATGGACCTCACACCAATTCACACGGCGAAAATATCGAAGGATTCAATGCCGATATTCCCCCTATGGGCGAACCCTCACAAGACCTACCTTTTTAATCGCTAATCGCTGATTTCCTGATTGAATGGGTTTCACGGATTGATAAGCTCTAATTTTGACGGCTGATCTTCGGATTAAGCGTATTTCCTGATTATTTAAGTTTAATTGGGCTGAAGGGCAATAAAGTCCCCGTAAATCCATTTTTGATCATTCCAGCCCGTGATAATATTTTTGCACAAAATTTGTTTATTAGGGGCAGGCTATCAACCTGCCTTTCTGATGCGGCATTTAGAGCACATCGCCGGTCATTGTTGATCGATCATTGTTAACAAAAACCAATTGCTTTGGATAATTCTTTCCGGTGTTTGTTATTTGGCGAAGTATGGCAGCCCTTCCTGTTGGCGGTCAACGTACAAACCACTACTATATTGTCTGCAGTAGTATTGTTTCTGTTGTTGATTTCTTTCTTTATTTCCGGGGCAAGAGTAGCCTTTTTCTCCCTGACTTACCGAGACGTTAATATGCTTAAGACAAAGCAGGATTCGGGCTGGAAGCGCATTGCCAACCTGCTGGAAGAGCCCAGGACGTTACAGGCTTCGCTTGTAATAGCCAATACGCTGATCAATATAGCTATCATTATTCTGGCCAATTTTCTCATCGATCCGATATTTACCTTTAAGCAGGATGGCTGGTTTGTACAATTGCTGGTATATGCCATCAAGGTATTGGTGATCTGCTCTGTCATTGTTTTGTTTGGCGAGGTATTGCCCAAGGTAAGGGCCAATCAGAACAATCTTCGTTCGGCCTATGAATCCTCTTTCCTGGTGGAAGTGATCTACTATATATTTAAAAGGATGGCAGGATGGCTTGTAAACCTTTCGGACCGGGTGGAGAAGATATTTGGCGGGAAAGCCTCCCGTGCCTATACACAAAAGCAACTGGAAGAGGCGATCCGCTCTACTATTCACGAGGAAGAAGAGCAACGCATCCTGGCGGGGATCTACAAGTTTGCCAATATCACGGTAAAACAGGTAATGCGCACCCGGCTGGACGTACATGGGGTGGAGCACGGTATTAGTTTCAAAAGATTGAAGAAGGAAGTGGAGGGATTGCATTTTTCACGGATGCCGGTATATAAAGGAAGTCTGGATGATATCCAGGGCATTATCCATTCGAAGGACCTAATACCGCACTTGAATGAGCCTGATAATTTTGAATGGCAAACTCTGTTGAGGCCTCCCTATTTTGTACATGAACAGAAATTTATAGAGGACCTGCTTACAGAATTTCAAACGAAGCGGATCCATTTTGCAGTAGTGGTTGATGAGTTTGGCGGCACCAGTGGTATTATAACGCTGGAAGATATCCTGGAAGAGATCATTGGTGAAATAAAGGATGAATTTGATGAAGAGGAATCGGGCAACAAGAAGATAGATGACACGACTTATATTTTTGAAGGCCGTATGATGATCTATGATGCCTGTAGTATCATGAACCTGCCGGCAGATACTTTCGACCAGGTAAAAGGAGAAAGTGATTCGCTGGCCGGATTGATCCTGGAACTAGCCGGGGAAATACCCAAGGCGGGGGACGTGGTGCCTGTAGGAGATTTTGAATTTACTATCCAGGAAGTGGACCGTAACCGTATCAAAAAGGTGAAAGTAACTATCAAGCCGGGTACGGTGTAGACTGGAGTTGGGAGTTGGATTGAAGATGGGCATGCAAGGTAAGTAATAGCTGAGATCACTGTATTAAAATAAAGTATGAAGAACAGATCCTTTTTGTGTTTCGTGATAATATGTTTGCTGGTTGGCTGTAACAGTGATTATACTATTAAACGAAGAGGATATTATAAAATAGATTTTCCTGCGCATCAATACCAATTGTTTGACCAGCCTGGTTATCCTTACACTTTTGAATATCCTGTATATGCCAAGGTAGTAAAGGATACTACTTTCTTCGAAGGCAAGCCTGAAAACGATTACTGGATCAATATTGACTTTCCGCAATTTGATGGCAAGATCTACATGAGCTATAAAGAGGTGGGGAAGAGTAATTTTTCGAAGCTGGTGAATGATGCTTTTGAAATGACGTATAAGCATACTTCGAAAGCTACGGAAATAACAGATTCCGCTATGAGAACTCCCAAGGGTGTCAGTGGGCTGTTTTTTAATGTGGGTGGAAATGCTGCAACGGCCAAGCAATTTTTTGTGACGGACTCTGTGCGACATTTCCTGCGGGGTGCTTTGTATTTTGATGCCACGCCCAATGAAGACTCGCTTGCTATTGTGAACGATTTTCTCCAGGAAGATATGAGGCACCTGATCAATTCGCTTCAGTGGAAATAAAAGCGCTGAACCGGGTGTCGCAATTACGCTGGGCCAAAGGTGTTTGGGTCCCATGTCATTTGTCTTTCAGTCATATTCAGCTGCTTCTTTTTTAGTTGCTTCTTTCTTTTGGCATTCCCGCTAACTTATTTTATTTTTCGGACTACTGAATCAACCAAAACCATGCGCATTAAAAGGGCCTTTCTACTATTTTGTACACTTTTTGTAAGTTACCTGCTTACTGCTCAAACTCAGCTGGAAGACAGTTTGAAGAAATCGCTTGGAAAGGCTTCCAATGATGAGGAGAGGATTAATATTCTCTCGGACCTGGCCCAATATTCCATGGGTATTGACAATGGTGTGGCTGATAAGTATGCCAATCAGATGCTGGAAATTGCTGAAGTTAGCCGCAATCGACAATTGATAGTCAAGGCTTATCTCAACAATGCGCGGCGTTATTTTGAGTTTGCGAGTTCACAGGATGCAGTGGACAAGGGGCATGAATTTTCCACGAAGGCGCTTGACCTGGCTAAAAGTAACGGTCTGGATGATTATACAGCCCTGGCGTACACTTACCAGGCAAGGGGGCTCCGGAATACGGGAGAAATTGATAAAGCATTAAATCTCAACAACCTTGCAGTGGCTTTAGCCGCTAATGGTAAAGATGATTCGATAAAAGTGATTACCCATTTATCGCTGGGCCTCACTTACCTGATGAAGAATGAAAAATTACTGGCCTTTCGCAATTACCTGGCGGCACTGGATATCGCTGAACAGGATAAGCGCTATATATTATTGCGCAATGTATATACCAGCCTGTCCCTTTTTTATGTGAGTATCAACGATTTTGAAAAAGCCAAGGATTTTGAGTTTAAGAAGGTAGGTCTGCAAAGGGATAATCACCGGTTGTTTGACCTGGTGGAAACTTACAATAGCCTGGGTACGATTTACAGGAATGCCAAACAATATGACCTGTCGGAGAAGTATTATGAGCAATCTATTGCACTGGCAGATAGCATGAAAATAGATAAATTCAAGCTGCCATCTTACCTCCAACTTGTAAACCTGTATCTTATCAATAATCAGTCTGAAAAGGGGTTGGCCTATTTTAGATCGCATGGGGAGTTGGGAACGTTTTTTAAACAGGCTGGTATGGATTTCGTTCTTTACCAGGGTTATGGGTCTTTGTTCACGTTTGTAAACAAAATGGATTCGGCCGCTTACTATTTCAAACTGGCTGAGCCAGGATTTGAGACCCGGTCTTCAAAGGCGAATAAATATTGGTTTTATGGCAATTATGCCTATTATTTCCGCAAGATTGGAGATTATGATAATTCGATTAAGTATTGGCTAAAAGCCAAAGAATTGGGTGATGAAATAGGCAGCCTGGACCTTCAACAGCAATCTGCCCAGAACCTAGATTCACTTTACCAAATGAAAGGGGATTATAAAAATGCCCATCTATACGGTTCGCTGAACTATCAGTATAAAGACAGTTTGCAAAAGTTGTCGAAGGAAAAAGACCTGTTATCGCTGGAGATTGACAATGAGAACCGCCGCAAAGTGCGGGAGGCAAAGGAACAGGAAGCTGAATTGTCACGGCGGCATAATATCCAATACATGGGCATGGTAGTAGCGATTGCCGCTATTTTCATTTTATTGGTGATGGCAGGCATCTTTAGGGTTTCAACGAGTACGATCAAAGTGCTAGGGTTCTTTGCATTCATTTTCCTGTTCGAATTCCTCATCCTGCTGGCAGATCACAAGATCCACGATTGGACGCATGGAGAGCCCTGGAAAGTAATGCTGATCAAAATCATATTGATTGCTATGTTGTTGCCCTTGCACCATTGGCTGGAAGAGAAGGTGATCCATTATCTTACTTCACAGAAACTGCTGCAGGTAAGGGGGATGAACCTTTTTGACCGCCTGCGCAGGCGGAAAAAGGCGGAGTTCCCGGCTGAAAATATATAAGGGCTGGTTTCGGGCAAGGTTGTAAATTTGCCTTGTAAAAAATAATACCCTTGATAGCAGTTGAAAATGTATTAATCAGTAATGAGGTAGTGGAGGCGCAGTTTGTATGCGATCTCGTGAAGTGTAAAGGTGGTTGTTGTGAAGAAGGAGATGCGGGAGCACCACTGGAAGACGCTGAACTGGACCTTATGATTGAGTTGTTTGAGAAGGTGAAGCCTTATCTCACTAAGGAATCTTTAGCGGAAATAGAGCGGAAGGGTAAGTATGTTTACCACCGTGAATTTGGCTGGGTAACGCCTACGCTGGGTAATGATAATGAGATCTGTGTGTATGGCATCAGGGATTCGAAAGGGATCATCAAATGTGCTTTTGAACAGGCTTACAATGATGGTATTATTGGCTGGAAGAAGCCTATCAGTTGTCATTTTTTCCCCATTATACAGAAGAACGGCCGCCATGGCGATTTTGACCGCATGAATTATGAGCCACGGGAGGAACTGTGCAAGCCCGCCTGCGGACTGGGCAAGAAACTGAAGGTGCCCGCTTATCAGTTTTTGAAGGAACCGATTATCCGGAAATATGGAGAGGACTTCTACCAGGCGCTGGATAAGGTAGCCAAAGACTATTTTGCAAAGCAGGAAGATTAACCAAAGTATTTTCACTCTACAACAGGCATCATGAGCGATATTGTTTCAACCTTCATGGCCAAGAGCACGGTTAAAGCGGCAGACCTGGAACACCGGCGTAAGGTGAACTTCAACATCAGCAAGTACAATGCTACGGTACCGCTGGGCAAGGAGCAGTTTTCGAATGTGCACCTGGCCAGGGAAAGGGCTAAGAATGTAAAATGGCGAGCCATTGAAATGCTGGATGTATACCTGGAAGAGTTTGAAGCCAATCTGATAAAGCGGGGAGGAAAGGTGATCTGGGCTGAAACTGCCCAGCAAGCGCTGGATGAAATTGCGAAGATCTGTGCAGAAAAGAACTGCAAGACGATCGTGAAGAGCAAAAGCATGGTGACGGAAGAGATTCACCTGAATGATTTCCTTGAAAAGAAAGGTATTGAAAGTATAGAAACGGACCTTGGAGAATATATACAGCAATTGGATGGAGAACCTCCTTACCATATTGTAACGCCGGCGATGCACAAAAGCAAGGAGGATGTTGCCAAGTTGTTTTATAATAAGCTGGGTACAGCTGCCAATCTCACTCCCAGCCAGTTAACATTGGTTGCCCGGGAAAAGCTTCGGACTAAATACGTGGAGGCCGAGATCGGTATAACGGGTGCCAATTTCATTATAGCAGATATTGGAGGGATTGCGGTTACTGAAAATGAAGGTAATGCCCGATTAAGCTGCGCTTTCCCGAAGACGCATATTGCTATTGTTGGTATTGAGAAGATCATTCCTTCGATTAATGACCTGGGTTTATTCTGGCCTTTACTGGCTACATATGGTACGGGTCAGCAGGTGACGGTCTATAATTCTATTGTGAGCGGACCCCGGCAGCCGGGAGAAACAGATGGCCCGGAAGAGATGTATGTGATATTGCTGGATAATGGACGTACGAATATACTGGCCAATGAAAAGACGAGGGAGAGTCTTTATTGTATCCGATGCGGGGCTTGCCTGAATGCCTGTCCGGTGTATAAAAATATTGGTGGCCATGCTTATGGTACTACGTATAGCGGCCCGATCGGGTCAGTTATTACGCCTCATTTGAAGGATATGGGTGATTGGAAACACCTCAGTTATGCTTCTTCGCTATGTGGAAACTGTACGGAAGTTTGTGCGGTTAAGATCAATCTGCATGAGCTTTTGCTGGAAAACCGGCATGAGGCGGTGGAAGAGGGGGCAGCCGGCTGGACTGAGCGGATGGCCTGGAAAGCCTGGAAAATAGCCAGCCTTAACCGAAAATGGATGAACCGGGGAAGCCAAAAAACGAAGAACTGGATGGTGAACAAGGTTTTCAAGGGCTGGACGGCTCATCGGGGGGACCTGGATTTTGCGGAAAAGACGTTTAATGAGCAGTGGCAGGAGCGCTTTGGCCCTCCGGTCAAAAAATGAGAACATAATTTGCATAATAGTCAACTTTATCAGTTGACTTTTTTATTTTGTGCAACGGATGCTGCTTTATTGTAATACCATTACGCCCCGACTGCAATATATTGTTGACTTTTTCAACAAGGAATTGTTTGAAGAACCTATTTCCATAACAGCCGATAGCAACCAATTTGAGCAGGCCAGTGGCCCCAAACTGAATTATTCTTCCCAGGAATTTGCAGGACCAGCTTTTAGCATTCACCCGGTGGAGCTGCTATTTGAAAGCAGTATACGGCCACAAGCCATCCATTGTTTTACAACTAACGGACACGCAGCCTTTTTTTCAACGAGTGGCGATTTTCCCTTCGATATTTTTGCGGCCTCTTTTTACCTGTTGAGCCGGTATGAAGAATACCTGCCGCATGAAAAGGATGAATATGGGCGGTATGCGCATATCAATTCGCTTGCATTCAGGGAAGGTTTCCTGGATCAACCTTTGGTCAATTACTGGCTGCAAAGCCTTAAGCAGTCGCTGTCGCAACGATATCCCAATCTGCTGTTTCGCAAGAAGAATTTCAAGTGTATTCTTTCTTATGATATTGATATTGCCTGGTCGTATTTGCACAAAGGATTTGCGCGTACGGCGGGTGGATTTGCGCGGTCGATCTTACAAGGGGAATGGTCGCTGGTAAAGGACCGGTGGAATGTGCTGCGTGGGACAAAGAAAGATCCTTATGATTGTTTTGAATGGCTGGATGCGTTGCATCTGTATTGCCGTTCAAGACCTTATTATTTTTTCCTGGTGGCGCGTAAGCAGGTGGGGTATGATAAAAACACGCCTACAAGTGTAAAGGCATTTCGCCAGCTGATCGAGTATTATGCTCATACTTATAAGACGGGTATACATCCTTCCTGGCAAAGCGGAGATGATGTTGATCTGTTGTCAGAAGAAAAAGAATGGCTGGAAGTAGTGGCAGATACGGAGATCATTCGTAGCCGGCAGCACTATATCCGCTTTGAATTGCCAGATACTTACCGTCGTTTGATCAAAGCGGGTATCGAGAAGGATTTCTCTATGGGATATGGCAGCATCAATGGTTTCAGGGCTTCTGTTTGTTCTTCTTTTGCCTGGTACGATCTTAAAAATGAAACGGCCACTTCGCTGTTGATCTATCCATTTTGCTTTATGGATGCCAATTCGTTTTATGAGCAAAAGGATACACCGCAACAGGCTTATGCAGAACTCATATTGTACCATGAGCAGGTGCGTAAGATGAATGGGATGATGATCTCGATCTGGCATAATTCGATCCTGGGGACGGATAAGACCTTTGCCGGCTGGCGTGAGATGTTTGAACTGTTCATGAAAGAGACGGTATATTGGGATGCTTATTCTGATTAAGTCGGAAAGTCGGTAAGTCCGGAAGACGGGAAGAAGAACGGCTGCTGAACTGTTAATTACGAGCTCCTTTGTTTCTTCTATAAGCCTGGTTGATGAGGTGTACACCCAGCAAGGTAATAGAGCCTCCTGCTATAATGAAGAGGGTCAGTTTTTCATTAAACAACAAAGACCCTAATAAAACAGCTACCACGGGATTGATGTAGGCATATATGGAAGCCTGCTCGGTAGGTAGATTTTGCAAGGCATACAAATAAGCAATAAAAGAGATCACTGAGCCAAAAGTGGCCAGGTAGGCAATGGCGGTCCATGATTGCCAGGGGATATCCTGTATGGGTATGGTTTGGCCGGCGCTCACGGCAATGATGGTGGTGAGGATGCCGGATATGAGCATCTGGAGGCCGAGGCTAAAATAGGGATTGAAGGCTGCCGCCTGTTGCTTTGTATAGAGGGTGCCGAATGCCCAGGTCCAGGAAGCAGTGAGGGAAAGAAGGATGCCAAACCTGAATTCGGGATCAAGGAAATCGGCGAGGTGCTCATAAAAGATCACGCATACGCCTGTAAAACCCAATAAGAGGCCGATGACTGCTTTGGCCGGTATTTTTGATTTGGCGGTAACGAGATTAATGAGCACGATCCACAGAGGAAAAGTGGCTGCAATAATGGACCCCAGACCCGCTGAAATGTATTTTACGCCCCAGGTAGATAGGCCATTGCTCAACGCAAAATTGAGCAGGCTGAGGACGATGATAGGACCCCATTCCTTTCCGCGTGGCCAGGCGCGGCCCTTGCTGAGGAAGAAAATCACATATAGCAATCCACCAATAGACTGACGAATGCCGGCCAATTGTAAGGCCGGCATATGTTTTACACCTTGCCTGGAAGCAATCCAGGTGGTACCCCAGAAAAAGCATACCATGCCCAGGGCAAACAGGGCTTTGAAACGGGTGCCCCTTTTTTGAAGGAAAGGTGCTTTATTGGTTGGGGCGGTCATTATAATTTTCTCAATGCTTAAAGTGGCGCATGCCAGTCATTACCATTGCCAGTTTGTTTTGCTGGCAGTATTCTATTGAATCTTTATCTCTTACTGATCCACCGGGTTGAATAAAGGAGGTGATCCCTGCTGCGTGGCTCATTTGCACGCAATCATTGAATGGGAAAAACGCATCGCTGGCCAATACGGCTCCATTCAGGTCGAACTTAAACTGGGCAGCTTTTTCAATAGCCTGGCGTAATGAATCGATCCGGCTGGTTTGACCACATCCTTTACCGATCAGTTGCTTGTTCTTTACGAGGGCGATGGCATTTGACTTCAGGTGCTTACACACGAGGTTGGCAAAAGTAAGATCGGCTTTTTCCACTGCTGTGGTATCACGTCCGCCTACTTCTTTCCATTCTGTATAATTGCCTTCATCGGCACCTTGTATCAATACTCCGTTAAGTACGGATTTGTATTCTTCTTCTTTCCTGAAAGGCGCTTTTTGTTGCAGGAGGATGCGGTTCTTCTTTGATTTGAGGATGGAGAGTGCGTCTTCATTAAAGGAAGGAGCAATCAATACTTCAAAGAAGATCTCATTGATGGCTTCTGCTGTGGCTTTGTCAATAGTGCCATTGCAAACGAGCACGCCTCCAAAGGCGCTCTCAGGATCACCGGCCAATGCTGCATCCCAGGCTGCTTTTACAGACTCACGGGCAGCTATTCCACACACATTGGTATGCTTAATGATGGCAAATACGGGGGTGCTGGCGTCGGCGGCAAACTCATTAATAAGCTGTACAGCTGCATCTACATCTACCAGGTTATTATAGGAAAGTTCTTTTCCGTTTAATTGATTGAAGATCTCATCAAGGTTGCCATAGAATATGCCTGTTTGGTGGGGGTTCTCGCCATACCGCATGGTCTTGGGGTGCGGGATGGATTCCAGGAAATACAAGGCGTTGTCGGGATTGAAGTATTTAGCGATAGCAACATCGTAATGTGCTACTATTTCAAATGCTTTTGCGGCAAAAGCCTTGCGCTGTTCGATGGTAGTAGTTCCCTGCTGGTCTTTGAGCAGCTGTTCCAGGGCAGCATATTCAGTTTTAGCGGCTACCACTACGAGGTCTCTGAAATTCTTGGCTGCACCTCTGATCATAGAAGGCCCGCCGATGTCTATTTTTTCAATGATGAGCTTTTCTTCGCTGGTGCTGGCTACGGTTTCTTCGAAGGGGTAGAGATCCACAATCACCAGGTCAAGTTCCGGGATCTTGTACTGCTTCATTTCCTGCAGATCGGTTTCATTATCGCGGCGCCCCAGGATACCTCCAAAAACGGAAGGATGAAGGGTTTTGACCCGTCCGCCCAGGATGGATGGATATGTAGTGAGGTTTTCCACAGGAATGACAGGAATCCCCAGCTTTTCAATAAAAGCCTGTGTACCACCTGTGGAATAGATGGTGATGCCCAGCTGGTGCAATTGCTGAACTACGGGTTCCAAACCATCTTTATAAAAAACTGAAATGAGGGCAGACTGAATCTTTTTTGTCATAAAACTTAAATTTTCTGAAGGATTCTGTAGCAGGAAGGATTTGCTTCGGTACTGCAGAATATAGTAGTAAATGCTTTGAGAGGCGCAAAGGTAACCTAATGGAGGGTTAAAACAAAAGCTCCCTGTGTTGATACAGCATGGCAGGAGATGCCGAGTTTTTGAAAATCCCGCTGCCAAGTCCTTGTTTTCCAATGGGTATTGGTGGCGTCTACGATTACTGTACTACAGCTAAAAAGGTTAATAAGTTCCTGAGCGGATACTTTGGCATTGCGGGAGAGTATAATAATGTCAATGGGAATCTTTCCGGCCGGTTTAGGAGGAGGAAGGGCTTTATCGACTAATAAGAGTGAGGTGTTGCCAAAACTAAAAAGGCTGGCGGCCTGAGAGAGGATGGGCAGGCTGTCGGTTGGGGAAATGCGGTGTGCGACCCGGCAAGGTTTTAAGTGGAAGTTTTCGAGGGTGGGGTCTTTTACCAGGGTAGAGTCGCCTTTAAATACGTATTGGCGGCCCATGATAAAATCGATGGCCTGGTGCCGGGGGAGGTTGTATATGATGAGTTTTTGCTGACGGGTGGCCTGCCACCAGGATCCGGCATAAATGGCGATCGATAGCCAGAGGGCTCCCAAACCGGTGAGCAGGCCGGCCTTTTGCTTTCGCAGCAACCAAATTGTAATGCCGCCGATTGTGATATAGAGTAATACGGCCTGGGGAATGTTGAGTTGTATACCGTCGATGGAATTATAAGGAAGCTGGTTGATTGTTTCAATAAAGCCGTTGAGGAAGGCGATCAACCCCTGCAGCAGCCAGGCAATGGCTTTTGCGAAGGCCGGAATAAAAGCAATAGCGCACAACAGTAGCTCGCCTACCAAAATGATACCTGAGAGGGGAACAGCTACGAGGTTGGTGAGCAGGAAAAGCCCGGGGAATTGATGAAAGTGGTATAAGCTCAGGGGCAAGGTGAGTATTTGTGCTGCGAGGGTAATGGCTATCAGTTTCCAGCCGTGGTTCAGGTATTTGTTTTGAATAAGGAGGCTGTCGTAAACGGGCTTCATAAATAAGAGGATGCTGAAAACGGCGGCATAGGAGAGCTGGAAGCCAATATCCCAACAATACCAGGGATCATAACAGAGTAGGAGGAACGCCGATGCTGCCAGGGAATTGTAAACGGATGCGGGGTGGGGTAACAGGTTGCCAATAATGAGGCAGGTAAACATAATGGCTGAACGTAAAACGGAGGGGGAGGCGCCGGATAAAAAGGCAAAGAGCCAGAGGGAGGCAATAATGATAACGGGTGCAGCCCATCGATTCCATCGTTTGGGCAACTGATTGCATAACATGATCAGTAATGCGTAAATGAGGCCAAGGTGTAATCCTGAAACTGCGATAACATGTACTACACCGGTATTAATATATGACTGCAAAAGGTGTTTGTCGAGATCATCTTTATAACCTATCAAAAGGGCTTCTGCTAAACCGGCGTGCTTTTTGTCAGGGATGTTTTTCCGGAGGATATCCAGCAGTTTTTCACGGGTATGGTATAGTACTTTTTTTACGGGGTTAAGTTGCTTTTTTTCCGCAATTACATAGTCTTGTTTGCGCAAATATACCTGGTGGTAGATGCCTTTGAATGCGCAATACCTGCGGTAATCGAAGGCCGCAGGGTTGCCTGCGTTCCTGATGGATTCAGGAGTTTTAACAAACATTAATTGATGGCCGTAAGACAATGAGGATATGCTACTGTCTTTGGGGAAATACATGAGGAGTTTGCCTTTTACCTTTTGTATCTGTGTGCCTTTTATTACTGCCTGTATAACGGCGATGGTGGAGTATGAATTTGATTTTTCGGAGAGTGGTTCCTGTATGGTGGCGAGGATGGTATCGCCGGTGGTATAGTATGAGGGGAACCATTGTTGCTGGTGCCTTATGTCCTTATAGTATACCAATAGCCATCCGGTAGCCAGGAGCAGCCCATTGAGGAGTATTCCGTTGGTTGGGCGAAACCTGAATTTTGTGGAAAGGGGGAGGCGGGAGAACAGCAACAGGCCTGTACTGCAGGCGATAATGGTTATCCAGGCTGTACTGATGGGGAGGGTACCATACCATTGGATGAGGATACCAATAATGAGGGGAGGAATAAAACGTAAAAAAGGCGCTTCTTTCCAGTTAATTAATCCGGGTAAACGCATAATAAAAAAGGCAAATATCAGTTAAAGGAAAGGCGTGAAAGCCAGCGTAGGATTGAGCCAGGGAGAAAAAAGAAGCACCACTTCCACCCGGCCCAGAAAGAAAAAAAAGGATAAGGTAAAATGGTAATGGACAATTAGGTAGATGCGGTGCTTTTAATCAAGTTGGAAAAGATCAGAATAAAATTTCCTCAAGTTATTTGCGTGAACAAAGGCCTTGAGGAAATCTGTCGGCTGGCTTCCACAGGAGTATTGGATTTTGAAAAACGGGATGATAGCAACTCTCCAGTATCTAATTTCAGACAAAAATCTAAGGTACCCATACAAAGGGCTACATATTAATGACGGGATTTTAAGCAGTTGAATAGCGGGGATGATACCCCCGTTTTTTTACGGGGGTGAGATCCCATCTTTTAGCGGTTTTGTAACTGCTTAATTAACGGTTTTTTTACGATGTTTTTCACGTGACTCCTTGAGATACTTCACTTTACGAATAATACTAATTTGTAATTATTTGGCTAACACTCTATTGTAGCCGAAGAACTCCGTCAAGGCTGATTAATTTTACATCGTTATCAAAATCATTCATGTTTAAATCCCCCAAGCAATGACAACTATTCAAAAAAAATCTTTAAAGGTAGGTCGCTACGTAGACACCAACCATGTAGACACTGTAATCCGCAATTACAAGAGAGAAAGATGGGTACACAATTCTGAGCACATTGGCAAGGAAGATTCCTTGAGCGTATGGTATAGTGTAGAAGAACTGGAAGAATTCATTCAAAAGATAAAGAACCACGGCGGCGATGGTATCAAGATGTATTTTGGCGCTTATTCAGATAATTATGATGTAAGGCCTGAATACAGCAGCCGTCAAACGATTGTGATGGTGGCTACGAGGAGCAAAGAAACTGAAACAGGTATTGCCAACAAGGACCTGTATGTTAACCCAGGACAGATCCTGGCTTACAATATGGGTGGTGTTTGTCCTCCCACATGTAGTTCAGGTGGTACGAATAAGCCTTCTGGTCCTGGCGACAGCAGCGGAGATGACTGGGGCGGCATTGGTGTGACGATTGTTGACCGTGGTCCAAAGGGATTCACTGTTGTTTAATCTAACTTTTTATAAGCAAAACCTCCGTTATTCCCCAACGGAGGTTTTGTTTTTTCGGGAGTGTGGCCGAAAAATATATCCTATATTGAGGTGCCATGAATGTGCCGGTATATTTATATTTTGAACTGATCTGCCTGCTGGCTTCTTTAACCCTCTATTTGCGAAGGCAGATTCCGCTGTACCTGAAACTATTTCCCGTTCTACTGGCGATCACCCTGACGGTGGAGATTATTGGTTGGCTAAGGTCGAAGAATGGGGAGGACGCTACCATGCTGTTCTATCTTTTTTCAGTCTTTGAGTTTGTATTTTACTTCTTTATTCTTTACCATATTATCCGTACGCGCAAAGCCAGACGGGTAGTAATCTATTTGATGGCCATTTATCCTGTGGTGGCGCTTTTTAATATTTATTTTGTGCAGGTAAATGCCATTCCTTCCATTTCGTATTCACTGGGTTGCTTGCTGGTAGTGGGGATCTGTATCTATTATTTCTATGAATTGTTCCATTTGCCGACCTCTGTGAATCTGATACGTGAGCCTGCTTTCTGGGTATGCACAGGGTTGTTGTTTTATTATATTTGTAGTTTTCCGTTGTTCGGTCTGTCAAGTTTGTTGCTAACAGCTTCCAGTATTATTCTACAAAATATTTCTACTATTTTAATGATGATGAATGCTTTACTGTATACGCTTTTTACTGTAGGTTTTTTGTGTGGGCTTCGTATCCGGAAACAGCATCATTAATAAGGATTGAGCATTAAGCATTAACGCGGAGATTTATTTTGTAAATTGCCGTCTGCTATTGTCTTCACCCGTACTGTTAACAGCCATAATTGCATGAATAATCAGGGTCAGGAAATTTTTATTATCATTATTATCGGTGGTATTTTGTCTATCGCGGTGGTGACCTTCATTGTCATTACGGTATTGCAATATCAACGCAGGCAGCACCGTCATGAGCGGGAGTTGACGCGGATGAAGGACCAGTATGAGCAGGAAGTGTTGCGCTCTCAACTGGAGATACAGGAGGAAACTTTCAAAATGATCGGGCAGGAGTTACATGATAACATTGGGCAGGTATTGTCGGTTGTGAAACTATCATTGGCCATATTGCCTATAGATAAAACGCATGAGGCGTATGAGCCTATTCTTAACTCCCGTCAAATCCTGAATAAAGCGGCCCTGGACCTTTCGGATCTTACGAAGAGTCTGCACAGTGACCGTATTGCGCAGATAGGGTTGGTGGAAGCCATCCGGTTTGAGTTGGAAAGTGTGCGTAAAAGCGGGTTGATGGAAGTGGGATTTGAAGTGGAGGGTTATGAACATCATTTTGATGGTCAAAAGTCAACATTCCTGTTCCGGATGTTCCAGGAGATGCTGAATAATATCCTGAAGCATTCGAAGGCCAGCCAGGTGAATGTGAAGCTGTTATTTTCGGATGATGACAAATTTGTGTTAATCCTGGCGGATAATGGCGTAGGTTTTGATGTGGAAGCCAAGAGAAATTCTGTGTCTTCCTCTTCCGGTGTTGGATTAAAGAGTATCTTCAATAGAGCAAAGTTGATCGGTGCTGATCTGGATATGAAAAGTACTCCCGGGAAGGGCACTACAGTAACGATTCAATTACCTTTGCCACAAGAAAGTTAAGCACTCTCCGAATGACAGTTGGAAAACAAATACAAGTAGCGGTTGCTGATGATCACACACTGATGCGCAAAGCATTGGCAAGGTTGATCAGCACTTTTGAGAATTATAGCATTTTATTTGAGGCGGATAATGGGTCGGATGTAAAGGATAAGATCGGCCGGCATATTATACCGGATATCCTTTTACTGGATGTGAATATGCCAGGAATGGATGGCTATGAGACAGTGAAATGGTTGTTCAAGAATCACCCGCATATCAAGGTACTGGCTTTATCGATGTCCAGCGATGAGAGCACGATCATCCGTATGCTCCGCCTGGGTGCCAAGGGCTATATCATGAAGAATACAGAGCCGGAGGAGTTGAAAATGGCGCTTGATTCGGTGATGGAAAAGAACTTTTATCTTTCTGAATATATTTCCGGTAAGATCATCAGCGGTCTCCATAAGGATATTGACCAGCCAGATGAGCCGGTATCGATGACGGAGAAGGAAAAAGAATTCCTGCAATGGGTATGTTCTGAACTTACCTATAAGGACATAGCGGCCAAAATGTTTGTAAGTCCCCGCACGGTGGATGATTACCGCAATTCTCTCTTTGATAAGCTCAAGGTAAAGACCAGGGTAGGCCTGGTATTGTACGCCATCCGCCATGGGATGGTGGAAGCTTAAACAGCGTTTTACTCCAGTAGTTTTTTAACGTAGGCTATCTGTCCCAGGTGGTAGATATTATGCTGTATAAGACCATGCAGCATATAGCCCACATTGTATGTGCGCTTGCTGACGGGTGTGGCCAGGAAATCGTCGTTCTTCGATCTCAGTAGTTCAATAATCCGCTTGTGGGTGGCTTTTAATTCCTTTACGCCGTTTTTCCAGGTATGAATGGTGGGATCTATTTCGCGCCAGTCCAGTGCTTCGTAATAAGTGATCCCTTTTACCGCATCTTCTTCCAGGGTGCTTTGGATAAACTGTGCCCAGGCGATCATATGGTAGAGTAGCTCAATGAGGGCATGCTCTTTTTCGTTGGGATTGATAAAAACAGCAGAAGGGTCTACTTCGTCCAATATGGGATACATGGAGCGGCCATACCAGGGCTCGCCATCGAGGGATTCCTGTAAGGTAGTAATGATGTATTGCACCTCTTTATTCATGGGACTTGTTTTGGCAAAGTTATCACTGTAAAAATCGTACCCATAAAAAAGGAGGATGTCTTTGTCTGACATCCTCCCTGAAGATTTATAATGACCTAAGGCCTGCCGAACTATTTGCTCAGGTACATGCTCCTGTCTTTATACAACTGGCGGAAGTAAGGATCGCGCAAGTCTTTAATAAAGCGGATGGCCTCACCGGTTGATTTCATTTCGGGGCCTAATTCCTTGTTTACACCGGGGAATTTCTCAAAGCTGAATACGGGTTCCTTGATGGCATATCCTTTCAGGCGTTTGACGACTTTCAGATCGCGTACTTTTTGCTGGCCCAGCATTACTTTGGTGGCAATGTTGAGGTAAGGGATCTGATAGGCTTTGGCGATGAATGGTGTGGTCCTGGAGGCCCGTGGATTGGCTTCGATCACATACACTTTACCATCCTTGATGGCAAACTGGATGTTGATGAGTCCTTTGATATTGAGCTTTAAGGCAATTTTCTTTGCATATTCTTCCATGGTCTCCACGATGAGGGGAGAAAGGTTGAACTGTGGCAGTACGGCATTGCTGTCGCCGCTATGGATACCTGCGGGCTCAATGTGCTCCATGAGTCCCATGATGTGTACATGTTCCCCGTCGCAGATGGCGTCGATCTCTGCTTCCTGACAACGATCGAGGAAGTGGTCGATGAGGATCTTGTTGCCGGGGATATGCTTCAGCAGGCTTACCACTGCGCTTTCAACTTCGTCGTCGTTGATCACGATACGCATTCTTTGTCCGCCCAGTACATAGCTGGGACGAACGAGAACGGGATAGCCTACTTTGTTGGCTACTTCCACTGCCTCATCTACATCGTAGGCGGTGCCATAATCGGGATAAGGTATTTTGAGTTCCTTCAGCAGGTCGCTAAAACGGCCGCGGTCTTCGGCAATGTCCATGCTGTCGAAGGAAGTACCAATGATCTTAATGCCTTTGTTGTGCAGGCGTTCGGCGAGTTTGAGGGCTGTTTGACCACCCAGCTGAACGATCACGCCTTCGGGCTTTTCGAGTTCGATGATCTCCCAGAGGTGTTCCCAGAATACGGGCTCGAAGTATAATTTATCGGCCATGTCGAAATCGGTGGAAACGGTCTCGGGGTTACAGTTGATCATGATGGCCTCGTAGCCGCATTCTTTCAGGGCGAGCAGGCCGTGTACGCAGCAGTAGTCGAATTCGATACCCTGACCGATACGGTTGGGGCCTGAACCGAGTACGATTACTTTCTTCTTATTGCTGGATTTGCTTTCGTTGGTATTGCCTGTTTCGAAAGTGGAATAGAAGTACGGGGTTTTGGCTTCAAACTCGGCACTGCAGGTATCCACCATTTTGAATACGCGGGTGATACCGGCGGCTTTTCTTTTCTCATAGATGGCGTCATCGGTGCCGTCCTGCATGATCAAAGAAATTTGCTGGTCGCTAAAGCCGAGGAATTTGGCTTGTTTCAGTAATTCATCGGGCAGGGTTGCCATTTTGAATTTAGCAATCTCCTTTTCCAGGTTTACGATCTTCTGGATCTCGTTCACAAACCAGCGGTCGATGCCGGTGGCTTTGGAAATAGTGCCTACGGATACACCGAGGGTGAGGGCATCCTTAATACGGAAGATGCGGTCCCATTTTGGTATTTTGATGTATTCGATGAGTTCTTCGGCGTGCATGCGGCTGTGGCCGTAATAACCGAGACCTACGGCATTGTTCTCGAGGCTTTGGCAGGCTTTCTGGATGGCTTCTGTAAAGCTTCTTCCGATGGCCATTACTTCTCCTACGCTCTTCATCTGAAGACCGAGGGTATCATTGGCGCCCTTGAACTTATCGAAGTTCCAACGGGGCATTTTAACGATCACATAATCGAGTGCAGGCTCAAAGTAGGCGGAGGTGGTTTGGGTGATCTGGTTCTTCAGTTCATCCAGGTTGTAACCGATGGCCAGTTTGGCTGCTATTTTGGCGATGGGGTAACCGGTTGCTTTGGAAGCGAGGGCCGAAGAACGGCTTACGCGGGGGTTGATCTCAACGGCGATCAGCTCTTCTGTTGCCGGGTTGAGGGCAAACTGTACGTTACAGCCGCCAGCGAAGTTGCCGAGGCTGCGCATCATGAGGATGGCTTTGTCGCGCATTTCCTGGAAAGCGGTATCGCTGAGGGTCATGGCGGGGGCCACGGTGATGGAGTCTCCGGTATGTACACCCATGGGGTCTACATTCTCCACGGTACAGATGATGGTTACGTTGTCGTTCTTATCACGCAGGAGTTCGAGTTCGTATTCTTTCCATCCGAGTACGGCTTTTTCCACCAGTACTTCGTGGATGGGGGAGGCTTTAAGGCCTCTGTCGAGGGCTGCTTCCAGTTCGGATTTGTCGTGTACAAAACCACCTCCTGTACCGCCGAGGGTAAAGGAAGGGCGAATTACAAGGGGGAATCCGATAGCCTGGGCAAACTCTTTTCCTTCGAGGAGGGAATTGGCTACCCTGGAAGGGGCTACGGCCATGCCGATCTTTACCATGAGCTGGCGGAATTTCTCCCGGTCCTCTGCGGTATCGATGGCTGCGATATCCACGCCGATCATACGCACGTGGTATTTTTCCCAAACGCCGAGTTCGGCAGCTTCTTTGGCCAGGTTGAGGGCTGTTTGGCCACCCATGGTGGGCAATACAGCGTCGATCTGGTTCTCTTCCAGGATCTGCTCAATACTTTCTACTGTTAAGGGCAGCAGGTACACTTTATCGGCCATCATGGGATCGGTCATGATGGTAGCCGGATTACTGTTGATGAGGATCACTTTGATCCCTTCTTCCCTCAGGCTGCGGGCAGCCTGGGAGCCTGAATAATCAAATTCACAAGCTTGTCCGATGATAATGGGGCCTGAACCGATGATAAGTACTGACTTGATCGAGGTGTCTTTGGGCATCTTCTTTTACGCTGTTTTTACTTTTTTGAATGAAATCCCGGGCTATACCGGCGGGATAAATTGCGCAAAAGTAAGGGGATGGGGGGAATAATGCGGATTATTTTTTGATTCATGGCAAAGATGACGGGGAAAGGTGAGGAGGCAACAAGGCATCGAGGCAGCAAGGCAACGAGGGGAAGAGGATAGGGCGGAGAGGAGTTTTTGAAGGTATTGGGCATAAGGGCAGCAGGAGGTGGGGGCGGGGATGGCCGGGAGAGGGGCTGTAGGGCTGTCTGGTACCTGTTTGGTACGGGTCTGGTATGGAGCTGGGTAGGAGCTGGGTCTCGTTAAAGTCTCGATAAGGTCCCGATAAGGTCTCTATAAGGTCTCGATAAGGGTAGTCTGACAGTGGGATAAAAGGGGAGGGAAGAAGAAAATGGCCGGCTGGGGAGGCATAAAAAAGCCCCTACCACCGGCAGAGGCTATTATTTTGCTGGCTGGAAAATTAAATGTGTTCAGTTGTTGTGAAAAGCAGCGATCTCGATATCGTCCAATGGTACACCGCCCTGGCGGATGAATTTCTTCTCTTCTGCCAGATGGCGCTTTTCCTCAAAACGACTCTTGATACGGAATACCCATTTCTGCTTTGCTTCTGTTCCTTTAAACATCCCTACTATGGACCCTACCGTTAATGCCAGTAGTAACACCGTCCTATTAAGTATCGTACTCATAAAACACTGGTTGTAGATTTATACTTTCATTTCATATATTCTTAGACAATTTATATACGCCAAAAGCTGTTCCATAGTTCACAAAAAGACATACAACTAAGTGGGTATTTTTAAAACTTAACATACTAATAGCGAATCACTGCCGTCTGTATGTTTATACCCATTGGCGTGCCGGGTAACCCAATTGTCCAACTTTTAATATTAGTTTAATATTGGACTGCTGCATAGGGTTTTCCATTACCTGGAATTGTTATGCAATTAGTCGCTTTTTTATGATGGTTCGTAAACAAAACGAGTGGTTGGTAGTCTATTTCCAGTGAACAGATGGATTTGGGATTTAAAATGTTGTACCAGGGGTGCTTTATCGGTAAAAACGTAGGTTAATTTCGGCTGGATGAGACGGCAAGGCGTAGTTTTGCAGCACTACTAACCTAAATGAATTGATCGGATGCGTGTATTGGTCTTTGTTCTGTTATGTTTTACAGTAAGTGTAAAGGCGCAGTTGTTTGTGCCAGCCAGCTATCCCAAAGGATACTTCCGCAATCCGCTGGAACTCCCTATGGACCTAAGCGGGAACTTTGGTGAGCTACGTCCCAATCATTACCATATGGGGCTGGATCTGAAAACAAATAAGGTCGAAAATCAACTGGTACATGCTGCTGCGGACGGGTATATTTCCCGGATCAAGATTGAGCCGGGAGGTTTTGGCCGGGCTATTTACATCAATCATCCCAATGGGTTTACTACCCTCTATGCACATCTCAATGACTTTAACCCAAAATTGGAAAACTGGGTAAAGCAGCAACAATATGCTAAAGAATCGTGGAATATCTTTCTCGAATTAACACCCGGTCAGTTTCCGGTGAAGCAAGGTGACTTTCTGGCTTATAGCGGGAATACGGGTGGGTCGCAGGCACCGCATCTGCATTTTGAGATCAGGCGTACGCAGGATGATGTGAATGTAAACCCTATGTTGTTTGGATTTCCGCTGGCTGATAATACAGCGCCGCGCATATTGCGACTCGCTGTTTATGACAGAACACGCAGTCTTTATGAACAATCACCCAAGCTTATTCCGGTAAAAGCCAGTGGCAGCAACTATTCCACTACGCCGGGGCTTCTTACAGTAAGTTCTCCCAAAGTAAGTTTTGCCATTACTGCCTTCGATACGCATACGGGTTCTTCTAACCTGAATGGCATTTTTGAAGCACTCCTCTATAAGGATAATGAAGTGGTGATTGGTTTCCGGATGGACAATATCAGCTACAGTGATACGCGTTACCTGAATGCTCATATTGATTACCGTACGAAATCGGCAGGAGGGGCGTGGTTGCAGCATCTGAGTGACCTGCCTGGCTATGTGAACTCTATTTATAAGCAAGCGAAAGGAGATGGCGCAATAGACATCAGCGACGGCGCGGTGCATACTATTCGCATTGTGGTGAAGGATGCATATGGTAACGCTGCTACGCTTGACTATTCGGTACAGTATGACGGATCGGCGGTGACGCCCGTGGCCGGCACTGGTAAAATGTTCTATCCTTTTATGCTTGACGGTTTCGAAACAGAGCATTGCGAATTCTATATTGGAGAGCGGTGCTTGTATGATTCGGTGCATATACGACATAGTCAATCGGTGAATACGCATCCGCAAGGGGTATCTGAGGTACATACCATCGGTACTTCTGCTATTCCTTTGCAGGAACCCTTCCTGGTACGTATTCAACCGAATCGTTCCTTGACTGTTCAAGAGCAGCAGCGTACGGTGATGCAGTGGTACAGCGGAAGCAAGAATGATGTCCAAAAAGTGGAATGGCAAAATGGATGGGCTTCGGCCCGGTTCCGGGATTTTGGAGCTTTCCGTTTGGTGACAGACGATATTCCCCCACAGATCAATACGCCCGGACTGGCAGATGGGGCCAACCTGGGAAAAGCCAGTCGCATTACATTTACGGTGACGGATAACCTGGGACGGAGTAAGAATGTACGAACGCTGCTGGATGGTAAATGGTTACGATTTACCAATGATAAAGGCCGTACTTTCATTTACCGGTTTGATGAGAAATGCCTGGCAGGCCCGCATGAACTGACGATCAGTGCAGAGGATGAGGTGGGGAACAGGACGGAAAAGACGATCCGGTTTGTGAGGTAGGAGTTACCGGTTAGGTTTTAGGTATTAGCTTTTAGCGGGGGCTATTAGTGATTAGGATTTAAATTATCTATTCTTCATTTATAATGATCACACTACAGGAAGGCGATAAAGCGCCGGCATTCAAAGGCAAGGACCAGAATGGTAAAGCAGTTTCATTGAGCGATTTTAAAGGAAAAAAACTGGTTCTGTATTTCTACCCGCAGGATGATACGCCTACCTGTACGGTACAGGCCTGTAACCTGCGCGACAACTATGCTTTGCTGCGCAAGGAAGGGTTTGAAATATTGGGTGTAAGTCCGGATGAGGCAGCCAAACACAAGAAGTTTGAAACCAAGTATAACCTGCCTTTTACCTTATTGGCAGATCCTGAACATACGATTATAGATAAGTATGGAGTATGGGGCGAAAAGCAGTTGTATGGCCGTCAATACATGGGGTTGCTCCGAACTACTTTTGTGATTGACGAGAAAGGGGTTATCCGCAAAATCTTCCTCCGCCCCAACAACAAGCAACATGCAGAAGAGATCATTGCTGCGTGGAAGTAGCTGCGGGCTACGAGCCTTTTGCTTCGAATAGTTGTTGGGAATTAGCTATCAGGTAATTAGTCTTTGGCGCGTCTACTACGGTTGGTAGCAAGGGCGTTGCATTGCCTATCCCCGAAAATGGGGATGTGATTTCCCTTGAATGGGGATTTTTGAGCAGGGCTTTTCAGGTGAATTTTGTACTCGTTACAGGGGTTGAAGTGAAGTGAGACATTGATTAAAACAGGTAAACCATTCCCATCCATTAATACATCGTCTTTTCAGGTAGGGGTTTTTATCGAGCCGCCGGCATGTCAACAGCATCCGGCGGTATTTTGAGTTTATAAACTGCCGGCTGGTTTGGCCGGCTTTCAGTATTTTTAAGGTATTGCCCTGCTGTCTCAATTACACAGGTTATGTGTCAAAAGCTTTTTTTATTGTTCTTTTTATTGTCGTGCCGGTTTTGTCTTCCTGCACAGAAGCCTTCGCTGTATTTTGACAGGTTAACTACTCAGAACGGGCTTTCTCATAATAAGGTGAACTGTATCATCCGCGACCGGCGTGGCTTTATGTGGTTTGGTACGAATGACGGATTGAATCGCTATGATGGCCATAATTTCGAGGTGTTTCAATATAAACCGGGCGACAGTACTACGATCTCGGGCAATATCATCAATGATATGCTGGAGGATGAACAAGGTGTTTTGTGGATCGCCACGGCAGATGGGGGATTGAGCCGGTATGATCACAGGCAATCTCCCCGCCGGCAATTCAAACAATACCGGCATTCGCCGGGTGATCGTAATTCTATTCCTGTTAATATATTGAATAAGCTGATTCTGGATACGCAAGGGTATTTGTGGATCGGCACCAGCGGAGTGGCACTGCTGCGCTTTGACAGGGTAACAGAAAAATTTACAGCGCCGATCGTGCATGGCACGCGCACGATCCTGGACCTGGAGATGGACAAGGCCGGGATGCTGTGGGTAGGCAGGGTAGGCGGCGGAATGCTAAAAGTGAATCCTCGTAACCTGCAGTATGAAACGGAGCCTGCTTATAATGACCTCTATGCAAAATTGCCTCATATTTCGATCACCTCTATTTATGCGGATAATGAAAAACAGGTATGGTTTGGCTCCTGGGACAGGATGCTGTACCGACGTTCTACGGTAACGGGCCTGGAAACGGTGTTTCAGCAATCCAGGGCTCCTTTCTCCTTCAACAATGACGAGATCAGTTGTTTTACCACGGATTCGCAGGGCCGTTTGTGGATGGGCGGACGATTTGGGGGACTCCATATATATAATAAGGAATCCGGGCGCTTCTATCATTATGCCTATGATCCCGCCCGGGAAGGTACGATTGCAGACAATCATATTAACAGTCTGTACACGGATAGCAATGGCGTAATATGGATGGGAACGAACCGGGGGGTAAGTATACACCGGCCCGCACAACAACAGTTTGAACAAACTTTCTT